>Ga0207879_100008_pt1 | contig 860330 bp, 906 predicted proteins | sample LinPmetageLP24_FD_184045 | JGI IMG/M metagenome (GOLD analysis project Ga0207879, IMG submission 184045) | Marine viral communities from the Pacific Ocean - LP-24 (SPAdes) | ecosystem: Environmental > Aquatic > Marine > Oceanic | place: Pacific Ocean | collected 2009-08-30
GGGGGAGTGGGGGGGGGGGGGGGGGGGGTCACCACAGGAGGTTGGGTGAACTCTTAAAGAAAGGAGTAATTAGAGGAACGGAACAGCCCTGCGCGGGACGGAGAGAAGATCAAGACTACCCGAAGATAATTGTTTGCGGGACGGAGAAATCGCGAACAGAGCCCATATAGGGTAAACAGAACATGTGTATTGCCTCTTACGCCGTTAGTTTTCCTTCACCTGCGGCCGCCACGTCCTCGTGGGGACTTCATGACTCTACCGCCACCGCCTCTGTGTCCGCCTCCACTTCCACTTCTCTTATCCTCACCCAATCCTCTCCTGCCATTCGCAATTCCTCCACGGCCGCCTCTACCCCTATCTCCTCCTCTGCCTCTATCGCCGCCCCTTCCTCTGCCGCGAAATGCGTCTTTCGATGAGCCACCGATCTGTTTCTTCACAGCTTTAATATCATCCTCATCAACATCCATCTCATCATCGTCATCCTGGCCCTTTTTATTCGAGAACTTTAGTCTCCCGCCTCTACCTCTCTGCACGGCATCTCTGCCCTTGAGCGCCTTCACGTATGCGCCCACACCGCCCTCATCCTCATCTGCATGTGCACCAGGGGTATCAAGAATCATCGCATCGTCTTCATCATCATCGCTGTCACCACCAAGCAGCAGCTTGCCATCCAGATCCATCTTCGCTTTCGTCCTGACGACTGTTCTCTGCTTGAGTGGCTTCGTCGACGAGATATTGGCAAGTGCTTTCCTATCGAGGAGATCGAGTGGCTCGTCGTCGTCTTCGACGATGTATGTCTTCCCGACTTTCTTAGCCGTCTTCTTGCTCTTGCCGAGGACTTCGTTGTCTGAGACATCAGAACCGTCTGATTCCTCATCGCTGCCGTGTAGAGCCTCGTCATATTCGCTCTCAAAGCGGCCCTTCCTCTTGCCAGATTCTTCATCGCTGTCTTCCGCCCCTGCTGCTTTGGCAGCTTCCTTGTGGCGCTTATTGCGCTCTTTGGTCTTGCGGATGTTGGAGATCAGTTTGCGGTCTTCTTCGGGGCAGTGCTTGTTTACTATGTCGACGCCGAATCGGCGGATCATACGCTCGAGGATGTGCTTGACTTTGGCTTTGAAGTGGGCTTTGTGCTCGTGGCTCCATACCATGAGATTGGGGATGAGGGTTGGTAGACGTGGCAGTACCATTTCGGTGGGCAGACTGATGATACAGACTTTCACGAAACCGAGGACGCTGCGCACGATTTCCCGATTGTTGGATGTGAGAAAGAGGTCCATGGTCTCTACCAGCCCAGCGATCGTCTCCGGAAGAAGAGACTCACGGAAGTGATAGAGGATCCGGGTGAGTGCCGTGATACAGGCAGAGTTCATGTGTGGCGTGCTGCCCCCAAGACCAGCTCCAACCATGGTGAAGTACTCCTCGAGGGTAGCTGGGACAGGTGGTGTGTCATCAGGCATATGTGCTACTTTACCGTTCTGGATCATGGCACCGGGCGCAGCGGCGATTTTCTCGCCCATCAGGACGAGCAGGTCGAACGCGGCTGTTCGTGCTTTCTCGTTGACTTCTTTGCAGGATATGACAACTTCTGCGAGGATGCCTGGGATGAAGTGGAGGGAGTCGTTGGGAAGGAAGGGGATCAGTGTTGAGATAGCCGTAAGCCTATCTCTTTTCGCTGGAGCGGAAACTTTCTCAGCACTGTTGACGAGGAGCTGTTGTAGCTCTGTGGTTCGCTCCCGAAGAGCTTGCTGTCCAATTTCGGATTCTGCAAGTCTAGGAATGAGTTTATATGCTTTCTTCTGCAGTTGAGGATCATCATCTTTCAGAATGATGATAGATGCGATGTTGAACAAGGTAATAAAACTCTCTCTTGGAAGGTATATCGAGATTGTTATGACCAGATCCATGAGAGTATGACTCGTAGGAGGCATCTTATCGGCAGCATTCTGCTGCTTTTGCTTCTGCTTCTCGGCTTGAGTTTGAGCTCCGGCTTCTGAAAGAGAAGACTCAAGTAGCTGAGTAACCGACTCAAATGTCTTCATGAGCTCGGCAGAAGGCACGATGCTCAAATATGAATTGATACATCTCAAGATATAGCCTCTGTGGTGGGGCAATGTCTTGCTATAGACATTGAACAGTACTGAGAGCATATTGCTCGCGAAAGTCGATAGGTGGTCCAAGTTCTTTTGGGCTGTGGCCTTCGAAACTCTGCTTTGTAGAACAAGATCATCTTCAGTCTCGATAGCAACAATAGCTCGATTCGAGTCAACCAGTGTTTGCAGACCTTTGCAGATGTCAGTTCGTAAATCAGCTTGTTGGTACAATAAGTTGGCTAGCAACTCCGCAAGAGATTGATCGAAGGACTCTGTAAGATCAAGCGGCAAGTCACAGTAACCTGGGAAGATTGCCCATGTTTGTTGCACAACCGTTTCGAAGAGTTTGATCTCCATCGTTTTCTCGGATTCACCATGAGCAAGTACCTTCGCGAACATGACTTCACTGAGAGGAACAAACTCGGTTCTGAAGTGCTGCAAGCTGGTGTTGCTGACATAGTCTCGTAGAACCGGCAGCATCCAAGCTCGGCCAGGTTGCCCAGCTTTTGGCTTAGCGAGATTCAGGGGGAGAATTCGCAGAACGCTCTCTGGTCCCATTGCACGAATCGCCTTTCCAATAATCTCGTTAGCTTCTTTCTTGCCCGTGAACGACTCGTTTCCGCGGAGTTCGCCAATAGTTTTGACGACGTCGATCAGAATTGGATCGGCTCTCCAACGAAGCCCGTCGAACATCGCACCCATCACATTGAAAGTCTCCATCCATGCAGCTTGATATTTGACGCTCAAGAGCTCCATGGCGGCTTTTGCAAGCTTTTCCAAGATCTTCTCGTCAAAGATAGAGGGCTCAAGAAGGACCGAATCTGGCACGCAGTTTGCCATGAACGAAACCAAGCACTCGGATGCAGAAACTCTAATGTTGTGTGATGAAGACGCCAAGAATCCAGAAATCAGGTTAAATAACTCAGGGAGCTTCTGGAACGTCTCCTCGGGCTCGATCTGTGCAGCGACGTCATATCCTCTTGACAACACTGCGATCCACGGCGGTAAGAGTTGGGAATCGTTCTGCGAAGGCCGAAGCTCCGAAATGACTTCTAAAAGTCGAGGCAGTTTTGACGAAGAGACTTGATCTGCCATACCCTCGAAAATGATCTCGAAAACCTCGAAAGCTGCCATTGTCATATATTCGTTGGTCGACTTCGAAATATTCAACAAAACTTCACACAGTGCTTCGATTTTCTTGCTCGGCCACCCGCCAGATGCTGATGCTACCGTTTTCACCAACTGTAAGGAGTGTATCAAAGCCGGCTCGTGTTCCGTTGTTTCGCTCTTTTTCTGCTTCTTTGCTTGGATTGATCGCGCAGCAAGCTCACTCAGACTCTTCAGTGCTGTCTCCGCACACATGTCTGCCGCAGGATGATCCAACGATACACTTGGTGGAGGGTTCTTAAGAACTTTTGTGATCGCATCTTGGGCTCTCTTCCGTATTTTCGGCCTGTGGTCCACCGCCAGATTCAAAAGTCCAGCAACCGCCCTCCGAGGACCAATTTGTGTCTGTCCCAGCTCCCATGCTGCCGAGTCCTGTGCCACCAATAACGATTCGAGACACCCTATCGAGGGTCTGAGAAGTGGCGCATCTGCATCCGGGAGTGTCAATGCTGGGGCAAGACTTGTGAGAATTTGTGAGAACTTCGACTGGAGAAGTGGCTGCGGGGCATATGGAGTAACAACATCAAGGAGGTATACAACCGAAGTTGCTAATTCCTTATTTACACCAGAACTAGGAGTAGCTCTACCGAGGAGAGCGAGAAGTCCTGCAAAGTATCCGGTCGGAGTGGGCTCTGTTTTCTGGTCTCGAAGAATGTCTTCCAGTGAAGACAGGACAATTTGAGTCTGTAAAGTCAGCAAGTGTTAAGCTCTTCTGAATGCCATAACCAGATTGCCTGTACCTGTTGTTGATTCTGAAGCTTCGGCGATCGGATCTTGTCGAGCTTCTCTTCGAGAGACATCTTGAAGACGTGTAGGGCTCTTTGCGCCGTGATGATTGAGAAGTGAAATTTAACCACTGCAACTTCTCACGAAAAAAATTGTTATCTTATCGGTCGGTCGGTCGGTTTTCTGCAAGCGAGGAATTCCCGCCCGCCGTAATTGACAGGGGTCTTCGAGGGTGGGAATGGAGAAGATGAGCTTGACTGCATTTGATCTAGTGGGATAAGCTGGCGCTGTACCCTCGGCTGCATCCCAATACAGATAGCTATTCTGAAATATTCTCATGAAAGTCTCAATACTACGCGCGCACATGTGTCCAGACCCGTCGTTCATCAACAATTTGCGGGGCAATCTTCACACCTCCGCCGCACTGCTGCTGGACCAACAGAGATGCCCAGGCCAGGCCAGTCATCATCCCATCCCATCCCATCCCATCCCCAGGTGGGTAATTTGTTATTTGAGGACCCTGCTTCTTCTAGCTTCCATTGTTGCTCTTCTCCTCTCTCCTTGTTGTTCTCATCCTCACATCTGGCTTCATCTTTCTGTACAATTTTGCGAATATTACTTTATTGTAATCTTTGCCAGCACATTATCCAAAGTACTCCCAGTCCCTCCCTGACATTTGTCTCCCATCCGCGTTAGAGCTCTTTAGTCTTATCGCCCATTGCATCATCCCATCCTAAGGCAGGCGCGTTGCTGTAGCCTTCTCCTCGAACTCCGATTCCTCCTCATCAATCAATCCTACAGCCTCACCAGAACGAGCAATCATGCGCTTCTCGACCCTCTCCCTGCTCGCTTTGCCAGTCCTGGCTGCCGCGCAAGAGTCTCCTCTTGACCAGGCAAAGGTGTATTTCGACAAATTTATGTCGTTCATTCCCAATCCCAATAAGGCGCATACTCCAGAGGCTGCCGCAGCTAAGGCTGGGGGCAGGACTTTGAACATCTTGACTCTCAGTGACTGGGAGCAGACCATCCGCTCCAGTGTCAAGCCTGCTGCCACCACCCCAGAGGAGTGGTGGGTTCTCGTTACTGGAGGAAACACCACTTGCTTCGGCCAATGTACCAAGATGGAGAAGGCATTCAACGAGACTGCGCTCTTGTGGTCTGTCAACCCGGCTGCTCCCCACTTGGCCTACTTGAACTGCGACAACCAGCCAGTACTTTGCAACTCCTGGAGCGCTGGTCCTCCAGCTCTCTGGATCTTGGATGTTCTGCCCAAGCCAGCTCCCGTCACTGTCCGAACCAGAAGACTCAATACCACCACCACTGAGGTCCAAACCTTCGTGGACCTTCTCTCCAGCCAGTCTTACAAGGAGTTGGAGGTCTACGAGGGTGTCTTCCACCCATTCGACGGTTTCTTCGCTAAGAACCACCTCGCTGTTCCCCTTGGATACTTCTTCTGGGTCTTCGCTGTCATCCCCTCATGGTTGTTCATGATCGGTATTTCCTTCGCGAGCAGAAGCATCATGTTAGCAATCAATCCCGAAGAACAATAAAGACTGTATACTGAGTACCTTTACAGGAGCAACAGAGCCGCCGGACCACAAGGCCGCAGACCAGCTGCCCCAGCTACTGCAGCTCGTGTAAGTTTTTCGTCACCAGAACATGTTTCCTAGCTGACTCTGTATACAGTAAGACGATTTCAACCACGAAGAAATGCTTCTTTCAAACGGAAAAATGGTTAGGGCGGACACAGAACTTTTCTTCATGCCGTTATGTCGGGAGACGATTATATAGTTGATCATAATTCTCATTGGGTATCAAAAACTCCTGTAATGCTGTAAAAAATTCCAAAGGTCTTCCACAAAATCCGTCATCTCTTGTCGCATGAACTCTCCAGCCTCTCCAAGCCCTCTAAGACTTGCTCTCGAAGCTGTCCATTTGCCAGTCGACCGTATCGTAGATCGCTCAATCCACCGACAGTACTTTGCATCCCTGCCAGCAGCGTTTCCGCTTCCTCGTCCAGCCTCCGTATCTCATCTTCTACCTCTTCAACTGCGCTCTCCAGCTCCGGCAGGATCGAGGTCAAGGTATGCGGTTTCGATACTGGTAGGTTTGAAGTTGGGCCGAATAGCTGTGGTGTGAATTAGTACTGTAGATTGCAATCCGCAGAACTGAAATTAAAGTCTGCAACTTACAGCTCTCTCCACATCAACCTCATCATCCTGCTCCTCCCTTTCTGCCTCCCTTCGAGCCCTGACTACCTCTCTCCTTTGCGCCTTACCCCTCTTGACCTCTGCTCCGATATTCCGCGTTACCGCGTCTGTCAAACGAGCTCGTTGATGCTGTAAGTCTCTGTAGAGAGCTTTGATTTGTGGGGAGGACTGCTGGGAGCGTGGGAAGAGTTCGGTGAATGCTTTGAGGGTTATGATTGTTGGGAGGGGAGCGGGGGATAAAAGGAAGGTCGAGAGGATTGTTGCTTCTGTTGGCGCCATTGTGTGTGGTCTTGAAGTGGAGTGAAGTCAAGAGCGTGGTGTAATTGACTGTATGTACCAGCATGAAAGAGGGCCGTTTCAATGTTGTGAAATCAAAGCCTTTCAACAGATAGAAGTAATCAAACCAATGCAAACACGAGGAACTCAAGGAATTGCAATTTCGTGGTGACAAGGCTTTGTTGTTGCAAGGCTGAGCCAGGGAGAGACGCGTTGAGACAGGCGTGGACGCGCTTCTCGGCTGGCAGCAAACAGAACCTTGCAGCTCACGCTCGAGCCAGACTACTCAGGCATATATTCCTTCAACTCATCACTTAAACCTCGCAACCACCAGGGTCAGGAGACAAATCAACTTCAGAACTCACTTCCAACCTCTTGAATAGCTGTTCTTTGGGGTTTTGGACACGAGATGGCTCCATCAAAGGCTGCGGCGGCGAGCTCCCCCTATGCGAAGGATGAGCGGGTCCTCTGTTTTCATCATGAGATGCTCTATGAGGCCAAGATTCTGGATGTGAGGAAGATGGATGATGCCGATGCTCATTCATGGCAGTACAAGATCCATTACAAGGGCTGGAAGAATACGGTATGTACATTCAAGCGTTGAGATTCAAGTGTGCTAACTGATTGCAGTGAGTGCATCGCTTTGAATTCCTACCCGTTGAGGCTCTTTCCTGCCCTGTCCTGACTTGGCCCTTCCCAAGTGGGAAAGCACGCAGCAGTCGCCCAAGTTCTGTCCTTCGGAGAGGCTGCATCCTTTCCCACCTCCTCACACCTCCAACCTTTATCTCCTTTCAAAAGTCATGTGGTTTCCCCCTCTGTCTCGCTACTCCAAGACCCCAACACCTTCTAACAACGTGTACAAACGCAGCTGGGACGACTGGGTTCCTCAAGACCGCGTCCGCAAGTTCACGGAAGAGAACAAAGAACTGGCTGCCCAGCTCCACAATCAAATGAAGGCGCTTCAGACCAGGGGAGGTCCAAAGTCCACGACAAAGGGCAGAGGTGGACGTGCCAATGGCTCGGACTTTAGCTCGGCTCGTGGCAGTGAGGAGCGGTATGCTTCGGCGGCTGCTCAAAGCGGGCGTGGTGGTGCTAGGAGACATAGAGATTATGATCTGGAGCCTGTGAGTTAACCCCTTTCATTTGTTGTTGTTTTGGTTTCTGTGTTTGGTCTTCTTCTGCTGGGAGGTGAGCTTTGGATTGTCTTACGAGGAAGGAGCATCATTTGCTGGCTTTTGCCTCATGCTTCTGGAACGCCTGGATTGGAGCGAAGTTCTCTTTCTCGAATGATTTGTGATTCGAATATCTGGATCTCGGCTCAAACCAGCAAGACGTCAACCATGATGAGTGGTTGTCGAAGCAGGATATGCAATACTTCCACAGGACGCTGTCTCTATATCAGTGACAAGCACCTTTAATTGCTGCATCATGCTGCCTGAGCCTTTCATCATTATGCATAGCTGGAATTTCTTCTGGACTTTGAGAAAACTTTACCTGGCACGCCATTTTTCAAACTCCTCTGAGCCTCTCGTACGGCTGCCTTGCTCTTTCGCCCGTCATTTCTACGAGCCAGCCTGGGAGATCAATACTACCTACAGCACGGCTCGGTAATCGTGCTTTGCACTGTACCTGAAGATGTTCATTCCTCATTCCGATGATTCAAATTCTGGATCTGATGAGACGATCTCCGAGGATTGGAATTCTATGTACCACCTAGCTGTCAGTAGCTCTACATCCTTCCGTCATCCGCAGGACTGACTTTCGCTTCAAGCGCTGCCAGTATGGTAACCATGTTGAAGAAAGAGCTCGACGCAGGTTGCAAGGGAGTCATGGTGCTTCCTTGATGCCACAAGTTCCAGAGGTAAATGTCCACCTCGCAACTGATTCTGTATCACGGATCCTGACATCCTTGAATGCAGTCCGATGGAATCTCTAGAGTTCTGCGATGGCGCAGACGAGTTCAAGAGAACCATCCAACGGGTTCTGCTGCGGGATGGTCCTGCGATACCTCGTCAGAAGACGACCACGATGAGTGCCAAATTGTGAGTAATATCTTGCAATTTTCTCCCCAACAACATGCTCAAAGACACTTCCGTAGATACACAGAGGCGTTGAAGAATTGCCTTCCCCCTTCTTAGATGTGTGCGTGGACAAGTCTTCGCGCTTGTCGAAGGTGAAGTCCGGGGAAGGTGAAGAACGGCAGAATCCCGACCCAAAACCTTCCTCGTCCGCCGCCCCTACGACGCACATCTTCTCTTCCGCAACCACTGCGCCTGGCTACAGCCCAATTGGAGACCCCGAACTTGCTTTGCAAAATATTGTATTATCAATTGATGATAGTATTGTAAGCTATATACCAATTGCTCGCTGTTCCCTACTAACTTGCAGTCTCTAGGATATCGATACCATGTCGCCGATCAAGTGGAGGGTCACCTACGAAGGCTCGCCGCACAAACAGAGATCCTTTTACAAAGGATGCGCTACTCCTGAAAATATCTCTCCTTGTCCATTGCTCGAGAGCGCTGTGTCTTGCTCTGTCGCAGATGATGCTGTGAGTGCTCCATTGCCTATCACCTTCCTGGCGCGCCCGTGCTGATCTGCTTCTCAGGCTCACAATAGCCCTTCTCGGGTTGTTACCAGCAGCTCCGAGCTTCATGACACCGTGCAAAAAGCGAACAAACCTCCAGCGCGGAATTCGAGGCCTTCAGCCAAAGTTCCCGTCGCTGCCCCCAAGACTCCTTCACCTCCGCGCCTCAAACTGATCTGCACTCCACCACCATCCAACGATTCTCCAGCCACTACGGGCAATACAACCACTTCCATTGGCAAGTCCGATATCTTCGACGACTTGACCATACCTTCTGCCGCTAGGAGGAGATCGACTCGTGCCATCAAGCCATCGTCCAAAGCAGTCGACTCTGACTTGACCTCCGTGCCAGCTCCAGCGCGTACCTTGAAGCGCAAGGCAGCTTCAGACAATGACAATACCGAAGCCAAGCACTCCGCAAAGCCAGCACCTACGCATGCCACCAAGAAAAAGAAAACCAGCCCAGATGCGGTGTCGACCACTGTTGAGCAGGTCGGCAAGGCTATCGGCAAAGCTACGGACAAGGCTGAGAACACCCAAAATCCCACTAGCAAGAAGCGAAAGTCCATCGATTGCGATATCAATAACGAAACAAACAAGGCCCATAGCAAACCTGCTACCGCGCTTGCTCCTCCTCCAAAGCGCGACCGTAAGTCGCGAAATGCTACCATGAACTCCCCACAGGACGTCATGGATGGTGGAACTGAACCCATTGCTACAGATGCTACCGTTGCTACCGTTGCTCCCGTCACTGACCGTCGCGCTGCACGTGCTGCACGTGCTGCTCGTCGAAACGGCGAAGAAGGCGATGCTGAGCTCGTCGCTCTTGACATTGATAGAACAAATTCGAAGCGCAAGTACCAAGCTTGGGCAGATCCCAACAGTTCCGAATGGGATGTAATTCGTTTCCTTCAGGATGATGAGATGCTTGCTCCCGACAATCTCTTGCAGCTTCCTCCAAAAGGCTTCGAGTATATCGACGAAGTCAACGGCAGGCTCAGAAACCCGAACAAGTATGCATACTCGCACTCGAAGCCCGCCAAGGCAAATGCTCTTCGCCCCAAGCTCCTCGAGCATATCAAGAATGGTTCAGATACCGCGATGGTTAGGTTGTACTACGAGGACATGCCTCGCAAACACGTCGTTCCATTTGCCGGAAGAATCGATATTCCAGAGACTGGTAGTGGATGGAAGCCCGGTCCTCCAGGCAGAGGTCGTCGTGCCCGCATGACTCAGACAAATGACTTGCATGATACGGGTGTACCAGCTCCTGTCATCGCTCCAGGCCTTATCTCTGAGAACAGTGACCAAAGCTCATCGTTGACCACACCTTCGTCAACCTCAGAATCTGAGCCACCTTTCACGCCAGCTTCGTCTCCTGCTCCTGCACCGACCTTTGCCAGAAAGAAGCGTAGCGACCCAGCAGACAAGATCTTCATTGCATTTCCGGGACTCGCTGCTAACTATGATGTACTAACAAATCGTGACTCACAGGAGGAGACTTTCCACACTAGACCATCGATCCACCTTCCAGTACCAGACCACATCAAGGCGATTCTCGTCGACGACTGGGAGAACGTTACCAAGAACCAACAACTTGTCCCACTTCCAGCTGCCCAGCCTGTCAACAAGATCTTGGACGACTACCTCGATTACGAGCAGCCAAGACGTCAAACTGGAACCCCTCAAGCTGATATTCTCCTCGAGGTCATTGCTGGCCTAAAGGAATATTTCGAGAAGACTCTTGGTCGCATTCTCCTCTACCGGTAAGACTAGCACACCCTTCTCATCTGTACTTCTGCTAATCATGCCTTGCAGCTTCGAGCGCAGCCAATACATTGAGGTTCGCGAAGGATTCAACAAGGACACTGGCGACTTTGCCGGAAAGACTGTGGGAGATACTTACGGTGCAGAACACTTGTGCCGCCTCATCGGTTGGTCCCCCTTGCTCGCCTGGCCCCATTATGCATGACTGACAGTTGCCAAGTTACCCTTCCAGAGCTCATTGCTCAGACTAACATGGATGCTCAATCTTCGAATCGTCTTCGTGAAGAGCTTACCAAGTTGACTATCTGGATCGGACGCAACGTCACCAAGTACTTCGTCAGCGAGTACGAGACTCCCAGCCCCGAGTATGTCGAGAAGGCCCGCAGCGGATAAGTGTTTTATATGGATGGCATGGTATTGGAGAATGGCGTCAATTTTGATTGCAGTTCGTGGCCCTCCGGGGTTCAAGCGCTTGTACACTATGGCTTCCTTCTGCTGCTCTTACTTTGAAAGCTCATCATCTGGAGGGATGTCTTTGCTTCAGCAAGGACTAGTGGATGATGACAGTCGTCTTTCATTTGCGTTTCGCTTCGCAAACAGTCATCGTGCATAGGGATTCCTCAGCATTATCATGGGGCCTGCTTCGAAGACAGTCTGCTTGGACTTTGTAATAGGCATCCCTAATAGCAATTTGAGCTACTCCACTGAATGCTTGCAACTGAATGAATATGATTCTTGAAGCTGGTGAATTGATCCTTTCTTCCTTCCCTGGCCAAGAATCCAGCTCTTTCCGGAACAACAAAATTCTTGAATGGAATACCCTTTCATGTCATGCTGGCGGTCCTTCAATTGAATAACCTAGGCTTGGGACATTGTGTATTCCTGCAGTCCTACGAGGATTCACTGTAGTCTTTTTGAAGCCATGATGCTTGAGTTGGTGGAAAGGGTTTCATTAGATTTATACATCCCTCAAGGACTCTTCTATGCCTACTCCTGAAAACCTCAATTCCCAAACTCCCATTGAATGTTACATCTCGAGATTTTCGATGCAATTTGAGACCTCCCAGTCCATCCATTGATTGTACAGCAGGCCTTCTTCGTAGATTTGCGTTTCGGGGTTCGAGATACTCCTTAAACCTAGTCTCTTGCCTCATGGCCTTCATGGGGCCACAAATCGACTTCCGTAACAATAGCGTACACTATAATCCCAGCACACCGTCCTCGCACTCCCATCTGTCCCTATCACCGTGGTACTGCCTTCTCCATGTAAAATCCAGGATCTGGTCTTCTCTCCTGCTTTAATTCCTGCGCCGTCAAAGCCCTATCCACTTCTCTGACCGATACCAATTCTTTGACTTTCATGATCTGACCTGCGACTTCGGGTGTGACGGGGTAGAAGACGGTCTTCATTCGTTGGCGGAGGCCAAGGGCTTTGAGGACGCCTTGTGTTCGTTTTGTGAGGCCGATGCCTGATCGCATGAGGGTTATGCGGAAGTAGGACATTGTGACTGTATTGATTTTTAGAATACAGGTAGATGCAGAGCAACGGAGAGCTTACCTTGTCCTGTGTAGACAATTGCTCTGTCTTGACGTTGAGAAGTCTGGTCGACGTCGCGAGATTTTGAAGATCATCCTCATCCCAGCTCGGGAAGTTCCGAAGCCGAGCTAGACATCCAAACAGCAACGTCTCGACAGACCTTCAAGCACAAGCATGGCTTGAAATACCTAGGAACACAGCAATTAATAGCATTCGTCGCCTTCAATATGACGATGGACAGCTCGACCGTCAAGCTCGCCGAGCTGCTGCGGCATCCCGACGATTTGGACAAGATACCAGCTATGAAGCTCGAATATGTACGGAAGAAGGCTGCGGTCGATTCGCAGCTACGAAGCGGATTGAAAGAGCAATTGGAGATCACACAGTCGGGCATGAATGGGATTACAGATGGGCAAAGGACGGTTCAACTCATCAAGGAGGAAATGATGAAGATAGACAAGCTGTGCGCCGAGGCGCAGAACATGATTAGGGATTTCCCCAATATCAACCTAGTCAGCCAGACGCACAGGAACTTCAGCGCTGTCGAAACAATGCGGACGAATCTGGATAGCTTCAACGATCGTTTGACTCGGATTGAGGCCTTGCTGAGGGAGGACGATGCGGATCCAGAGAATATGCCGAACCTACTGGCTGTGCATTACGAGTTGACGCAATTGAGGAATATAAGGGATGATGCTATGGAGCAGATTGAGAGGGCGGATGATCCGAGTGCGCAGAATACGCTGGAGGAATACTTTGCGAGGTTGGAGGAGACAGTGGAGTGGTTCGATGAGCATGTTGGGACCATTGCGTTGAATCTGATCAATGTGCTTATCAATGGGAACAATGGGCTGGTGGTCAGACTTGCAGTCATCATTGAGGCGGAGGAAAGGAGCGACAAGAGAGTGAAGGCACTGCAGGAGGCGTTGAAAGATCATAAAGAGATGGCAGCTAGGTTCCAGAGCATCACGGATGGAGCGAAGCAGGTTAGGGGCTACAAGGAGAAGTTCTTGCAGGCAATACAGATACACGCCGAGGAACAGATCAATGAGTCGAAGCAAGCTTTCCTGGAGGACCCATCGAGGATAGACAAGAACTTGAAGTGGTTCTTCAACGATTTGAATGCTGTCAAGCAGGGCATGGTACCGCTAATGCCAAAGAAGTGGAAGATATTCCAGACGTATGGAAAGCTTTATCATCAGCTTATGCACGACTTTCTTATTGGCATGGTAGATGATCCAGAGACAGACTCGGCACATATGCTTTCCATCCTCAACTGGCCAGAAAAGTACTACCAGAAAATGGCGAAGCTTGGATTCAAACAGGATGAGTTGGAGCCATTAGTCCTGGATGGTCGGGAACCTGAGCTGGTCAGAGACTTCCGACAGCTGGTTATCAAATACCTGGACGAGTGGCTTGATCGGATTTTCAAGACTGAGCAGAATGATTTTATGGAGCGGAGTGTAGAGGGTGGGAATCTGGATGCTGATGAGTATGGGTACTTCCGGACGAAGAATCTCGTCGATATGTGGCGCATGTTACGAGAGCAGATTGATTCTGCTGGCACCTCTCAGCGCATGGATGTTGTTGAAGGTGTGATCGATGCCATGATCCTGCGGCTCAAGACGAGGCAGGCGAATTGGCAGAAGATGCTTGATGATGAGGCAGCCAAATACCATGCTAATCCTGAGCTGGACTTGCTTCCAGCTCTCCAGGATTGGCTTGTTGCTACTGCCAATGACCAGATTGCTTGCATCGATGATAATGAAGAAGCCGGGAGATTTGCATATCTCACAAGCTTCCGTCAAAAGTTTGAACCCCTGGTTTCTCCACAATACCTGGAGAGAGTGGACGGGGACATTGCAGATTTACGAAACGTCTATGTTGATTTCAGCACTCATTGCATAGCCAAATTCGCCCAACTGGTCTTCGCAGTAGACTTCCGCACTGTGATGCCAGACTTCTTCACGCCAAGATGGTACTCCACAACCGCCATCAAGCAGATGATCGTCACTTTCGACGAGTACGTCAGCGACTACAAAGTCGTGCTACATCACTCTCTCCTCGACATCTTCATCGAGGAACTCGCTGACGAGCTCCTCGTCCGCTACCTCACCAGCGTGCGCAACAAAGGCGCGAAATTCAAGCGTCAAGACCCGTACAAAGACAAGCTCTTCAACGACGTCTCCACAGCCTTTGAATTCTTCAACGAGAACAGCCATCTCAGTCCCGACGTCGGCGAAGCTATCAAGCAGAAATGGCGGGTCACGGAACGCTTTCTTGAGCTTATTGAGGCGGATAAGGCTGTTGTGCCGGAGGTCTTTGCAGCGTTTAAGATGGATTATTGGGATTTGCAGCTTAGCTGGGTGGAGGCTGTGCTCAGGGCGAGAGATGATTTTGATAGGGGAATGCTGAATGCTGTTAAGGCCAGGGCGGCGCAGATTGATGTTGTGAGAGGGATGGAGACGATTATGATGAAGGTGAAATAGGGCTTGAATTATGGGACCCGATTGGAAGATGGATTGTACATTTCGGGAGCGTGGTGTCACTGGTGTTTGTGGTGCATATGGCTGGCGTTCATTGGAAGGAGGGTACACGGATTTTGGTCTATACTGGCTTGGGATGTGCAGAGAATGTAGCTATACCAAGGACGTGACTGATATTGACTGGAAATCAAAGATATCCAGCAAGATACTTCTGACTTCCAAGATCCCGAATCCATGACATGGTTGTAGATCTCGAAATTGTCAAGCGCCAAGGACAATCACGTGTTGATGTTATATTGACTTTCCAATTGGGCCTCTCGGCAACGCGTTACGCGATCGCGATCGATCTGAGGGTACGGACGTACTTCGAAGGACCCAAAGACCATGCACCCCCCTCAACACCAGCATGTAATGAACCACGGCACGTCCAACATCGACGAATGGTAAACTAATATCCTGACAATGGTACGTGTACGATTCCGATGTTATTGGTATAATAGAGCGAGGGAAGAAATGTAGCTAACAAAGGCGCAAACACAGGCCCCCGAACCAGGAATCCTCAAGAGACAGCGGTCGCGTCCTTCGGAGTGGTGGGCTGCGAAACCTTCGAGTGCAGCGATTGCGGAGACTTCTGTGCCTGCCGCGCCTTCTGCTGCGGCTTCGGGGATTCAGGATGTGGATGAAGATGGAGATGCCGAGAAGACGAGGAAGAAGAGGGGAAGACCGACTGCGGGGGCTGGGGAGGCAGAGGGCGGGATTGGGGAGAAAATGGCAGCGGGAAATAGAGGGAGGAGGGAGGTGGACAAAATTGGTGCTGCGGATAAGGAGAAAGAGATGCCGTTGAGGAGGGGAAGATCGAGTGCTGGAGAGGCGGATTTCAGAGCTTTGGGTGAGGAGCAGGGAAAGGAAGATGAGAGGAAGAAGCAGGAGAAGAAGGAGAAGAAGGCTGTTCGTGCGCCGAAGGATAATGAAGCTACTGAGAAGGAGCAGCTGCCGAGGAGGGGTTGGTCAAGTGCTGGGGAGGCGGAATTGAGGATATTGGGTGAGGGGTCACAGGCTATGGGCACGAATGCGGCAGGATTAGAAGGAAAGAAGGGGAGGAAGAGGGGGAGACCAGCTACTACCGAGACTGAGGAGGATCGTGCGGGTGAAAGCGCGAAGCAGCTTTCAGCGAAAAAGAGAGGTCGGCCGTCTAGTTCTCGACTTGAGGAACCAGTTGATGAGCTGTTGGGAGAGCAGGCTGAGGAGGCGACGGCGCCGAAACGACGAAGCCGACGCTCCCTTGCTGCTGTTGAGGACCAGGCTGGCGATGACTTGGGGACTAAAGATGCTACAGGCAAAGGCAAAGAAGGGCTGCTAACGACGTCAACCAAGCGCGGAAGGCCATCCGTTCCTCGGTCTGAACAGCCCACCAAATCTATAACAGCCCCTGATGACCGAGTTGTCAAGAAACGCGGGCGGCCTGCGGCAGTAGAAAACCCGGCCGAGACTGTACTTGAGGTTCCCGAGCCGAGAAAGAGACGGACGCGCCAGCCCGATGCTGAGATGATCGAGCAGCCAGCTGAGAAGCTGACGACCGAAAATACTCCAGCTAGAGGTCGAGCACGCCATAGACGATCGGATGTAGCTGAGCAAAACTTAATACAGCCGAAACAGCCAGGTCCTGGACGGAAGAAGGCTGTCCAACCTGACATTCAAGCAGAAGACGAGGATGTGGAAGTTAGAGGAAGGAGGAGGGCCAGAAGATCAGATATTGGATCTCAGCAAGTTGTTCCAGAACCAGTGAAGGAAAGTTCTAGCAAATTTACCAAGCCTAATTGTCGATCGGAAGTCGTGGCAGTGGAATTTGCTTCTTCAAAGCTGACAAAAATTCCTGGTGAAAAGCGATCGAAACCCTCCAGCAGTTCGTCTCATGCTCAGAAAGGCACATCGTCGACGCAAAGATCAGCAAAGACAAAGAAAGCTTCTCGATCCTCTAATGCGACTTCTTCAGCACCCTCCCAGACCCAGAAGAGAGGTCCCAGACGGACTTCTCAAGGAGAAGCTCCTCCACGAAAGCGCAAAGGGGTTGAGAGTAAGTTTCGAACACCGGCAATGGTCTATGTATTTCTACTAATGTCTTCTAGATACAGAGTCAGAGCCCTCCAAACGCCAACGTGTCGAGAAAGTACCCGAGCATGATCAGAATGCTGAAGCCGAAGTTGACTTACTCAACTATCAACATCTCAAGGCAGTCACCAGAAACGTGTCACGCCAAACTATCGAAGCCAAGTGGGAGGCTCTTCCACCGGCGGCCATTGATCGCATTTCACAGCTACTAAGCGATCTTCAAAGACCCGTCATTGCTCGTCTCAATGATGAGCGAAAGAAAACGCAGGCAAGCACAGCTGTAGAAGCGGTGTCACGTAAGCTTGTAAAGAAGTTTTCCAGAGGTCTTCCATTCCCACCCGGCACGCAAAATCATCGAGAGGACGACTTTGATTTTGAAAAGATCTTGGATCACAATCGGGCGTTAGAGGCACAGCTCACCCCCGCACTTCATTCAAATGAACTTCTCGAGGCGGAGCTAAGCAAGGAACTGGCAAGATTGGAGGCAGACAGAGAGTTACTTGCAGAGCTAGAGACAAATGCAAAGGCTGAGGCTTCAGCACGAAATCAAGCTGCCCGAAAGCTGCATCCAGTCCTCCAACCCGATGACCCCACCAGAGAGATCGAACTGTTGAAGGATGATATTGGCCTCCAAGTTGACCGACAATTCCAATCATTAGGTCTCGGGGTAAGTTTCCCCTTTACAGAGATATTTTCTCTTTAACTAATTGATCTTCGGGTCCAGGACGACGAGAATCTGAAGGGGTTGATGAGTGAGCTTGAGGGTCACGTGGACTCTATCGAGGGTAATATCAAGCAGGTTCAGGGGATTTCACAGGCAATGGCGAATAGCAAAGCGGCTGTTCAAGCCACTTTATTTGATCACCTTGACAACTCATTGTATGACGATGTTATGTTAGGCGCAGAAGAGAAAGTGTAGGGATTTTGAGCGGGTTGGGTTCGGTGTCTCGTGTGATCCGATCACAGGGCTGCATTGCCTTTGGCATGGCATGGGTTGAATGGGAGGCTCGGCGTTTCGTGGGGCTCTGGTTCTGGGAGTTGGGAACAGACGACATGCTCTGAACCTCGGGATTTCATGGTGTGCATCCTAGAGACTTTTTGATGGAATAGCCACATGTCCAATGAAAAGCAACCCATATGTCCTCCTACCATTTCGTCACATGTATATTTTCCAATCATTGGTCGCAGAATACGTGCATGATGTGCCTGACAGCTCCAGTTTACCTTGCCCGCTCCAGCTAGCTCCGTAGCCCCGCGACTTCCATCAACACCAGCCGTCGAACATCGCAATTGAGGCGCAAGTCCTTCCAACACCTCCGTACGCCGTGTAATTAGACACGCAAGAGTATGTGTTCCTTGCCGCATTCGCGACTTGATGCTGACGAGTTTGGGCAGCTTCAATCGCACGGATTGGGTCTTCCCCCAGTCAACCTGACAACAGCACTGTCGCAACCCGATGGGACCCTCATAACATAGGCTCCGATGCCATGGAAAAGAATGGAGCGAGCAATGGGCAGGATGCGAAGCCCCAGAAGTCGCCTCCTGCGACTGGCGCAAGCAAGAGTCCAAAGAAGAGAAGGAAGGTCAATCATGGTTCGCAGCTCCAAATCCTGTCCTTCCTCTGAGACATTGGCTGATCTGAGGGCGCGTTCCTGCAGCTTGTGTATATTGTCGCCGATCCGTAAGTCCTGCCTTGGCTCCCAATTAAATTCCAGGGAAAACCTTCCCTTGGTATATGCGTGTATGCGCAAATCTTTGGCAAAAGCTGATTCGACTTGTCTTTGGGTAGCATATGACATGCGATTTGGTACGCCCCCCTTCCAATATGTGCAGCCAGTCGTGCTACACAGCGTCCTATGACTAACTGCTCTGCTGTGGCACAGGAACGCCCATGTGCACGCTGTATAAAGCGTAATATCGGACACCTTTGCCATGATGAGCCCCGCGAACCGGAATCGGCCACGAAGAAGGCGAAGAGCCAGCATACCAACTCTGCGCCGGAGGAGGATGGATCGCCGCCAGAGACGGTGCAGCAGGGAAGCGTAGACAACGGTAACGGCATGAATAGCTCCTTCGACCAAGCGCAGACTCAGGCTCAAGCTCAATCGCAAGATAATAACAGCCTCGCGTTGGGCACTGCTGCACTATCTCAATCTCAGGGCGGCCCTTTACAGCTCGTTCAGCCCTCACCGGTGTCGGGGATCCAAGCAAATGCTCTTAATAGCAACAGCAACCAGTGTAAGGCTTGGACTGTTCTTTTCTTTTGCTAGAAATCATTTATTGACAATACAGTCATCGGATACTCGAGCGACTGGCTAGGATCACAGAACCAGTTTCAAGATATGCATAACTACCACCCCTCGTACATGTTCAACGCGCCAGAAGTTACCAATGAGTACAACCTCTTGAACGACTTTCTGAACAACAGCTTGCTCGACGACGGCGCTCTGCTCCCCGAAGATACTTCCGGATTCTTCAACGATCAATCTGGAGCCATGTTACCAGGGGCTTCCAACAACAGTACTGGGCCTTCGGGAAGTCAACCGTCGACAATGCTAGGTTCCGGCAATCCACAAGCAGGGGCGATATCTAGGCCTGCGAGCGTCATACCGACAGACAAAGCACGCGAGTACTACCTCCAAGCCGCAGATCCAACTGGCAACGATGCGCCCGAAGAGCGAATGCAGCGGCTACTCCGAGCGAAGTACGATGCGGGAATGCTCAAGCCATTCAATTACGTGAAAGGCTACGCACGATTATCAGCCTACATGGACAGTCATCTGCATGCGGCCCAGAAGCAAAAGATTCTTCGACAGCTGGACCGCTTCAGACCAAAGTTCCGAGAGAAGGTCCAGGCCTTGACCGACATCGAGCTCATCTATGTTGAAATGTGGTTCGAGCGCAGTCTCATGGAATATGACCGGGTGTTTGCGAGTATGGCTATACCTGCGTGTTGCTGGAGGCGAACAGGTGAAATTTTTAGAGGCAATAAGGAGATGGCAGAGTTGATCCATGTACCGATCGAGAAATTACGAGACGTGAGTTGTGCTATCGGTGTAGGTAGTATTGTCGCTGATTATCACAAAAGGGCAAGATTGCTATCCATGAGATACTCGCGGAAGAATCACTTGTCAATTACTGGGAGAAATTTGGAGCTATTGCATTCGATCAGAGCCAAAAGGCTCTGTTGACAAGCTGCTCGCTGAAGAACCCAGACGACCAGTCGAAAGATCCCACGATCAAGTGCTGCTTCTCTTTCACCATAAGGAGAGACGACCACAAGATGTATGTTTCCAGTGCTACATTCGGCTTTGATACCCTGCTTATACCACCACAGACCCTCCCTAATTGTCGGTAACTTCTTACCACAAGATCCGGTTAAGCGCTAGCATGGTTGGATCCATCGATTTTCTTGTAGATGCTAGGGCCATAAGCACATAAATCTTGACTGTAGGTTGGCGTTCATAGGTGTTTGGCCAGCGCCTTCAGCGGGGCGGGCCGAACCTTGACAAGATACCTAAAGCTCTTGCGATTCTCTTGTAAAACAAATACACAAAACAAAAGTCCTGTTTGTCAACACCAGAAGGGCATACGCTTTGCGTCTTCTCTCATTTCTGTCTATTTCTTTTGCAGTGCCCTAAGCACTGGGCAGGGCGGTGTTCCTTCCCGTCGCTTCAGTCAACATCAACGGCGAGTTCGCTAAGCTTCTGGTGATATTTCCCTTCTCCTCCCACCATCTCTTCTATTCCGCATGCCAACCAAATATCATCACGATGGCTCCAGAAAACCCCCCATCACGTCCGCAGAAAGATCAGCGACTGAAGAATGTGCTTTGTGAGTTGTCTCTTCCCTGAACATCTGTGGCTTTCTAATGAGGTGGTTTGCAGCCTACGCCGCCGAACTCGAATCTACCCTACCAGCTGCAGCAGCCTCGAAAACATCCAACTCAACAGCCCAGGAGCTCGAAAAGCATATATCCATCTTTCCCGAGAGCCTGGCCATCTCGAATTCGTCGAAATGCGAGGAGCTAGACCGCAGTGCAACGACGATCTGGAACCTCTGTACAAGGCTCCGACGCGATTACGAGACTGAAAGGCCACAAGATATGCCGATCGTGCTACTACTCGCACGTGTATATGCGTTTCTGATGCTGGATTGTGCACATGTTGCTGGCAAGAGTACTGGGGGGAACTTGGCAAGGACGATGAAGATCGGGTTGAAGGCTGGTAAGAATTGTGACGGTACGTTAGCAAATACTACTGGCGCGCGAGCAAGCCACATTGACACTTCTGTAGATGCAAAAGAATATGTTCTTGCCATCAAAGTTCTCAGCAGAGTCAGCGCGTACGAAGGGCTTCTGCAGAAGATCATGGACTTGAGTTCAGAAGAACGACAGGCGTGCGAGAGACTTGTGGCAGAATACTATGTTCTCAGAACATCTGTGGTAGGACAATAGCCCCAGATACTGGCAAAACTTGCATCTAACCAGTGTACAGTCATGGCACCAAGGCGAGTTCCATACGGCAGAGCACATGTACAGCAAGTCCATGAAATCAAAACACATATTCGATCCCGGCACCGCAGAGAGCCTCGCAGATGTCTTGTATGAAATGGGCAAGGATCTTTTGGTGAAGCAGAAATACGAGATGGCCATCAGATGGCTTGAAAGAGCTGGGGAGGTGCTGGAGGGACAAGAACTGGACCGATTAAGCATGGACGCACTTGAGCTTCGAAGTTCGATCCTACAATCATTGACGAAGGCTTTACTGGCAATCAACACTCCGGAAGCTGCAGCAAGAGCTCGGGGCCTTGTTACTCTACTCGAGAATAATTTTGGAGAAGACAGGCTGGTCGTTCTGCTGTTGAAGCTGGAGGTTTTGTCCGCTCCAACGGACGATACTGGAGCAGCTTTCGACAGCTTTTCATATTCAGAGATTCTCCAGCGGATGATCAGGACGATCATACTCAATGATGGCAACTTCAAGGTGATCATGTTTCACATTCGAAAGCTCAACGATAAGAGCCCGAGTCTGGCGTCCAAGGCTCTCGACGACTTCTTGACCTTGCGTGTAATTGGGGAAGACCAGGATGAGTGGTTTGGGAAAGCCCTGGTCACCAGACTGTGGATCGCTTCAAACCAAAGGGAGAACCCAGACTCGTTGGCACAGATTGAAGATCTTTTCTCAACGATCGTGGTCAATTCGAGGAAACCAGCAGGCCCAGCAGCCACTCTTGCAGCACATACTGTTAGGCATTCCGTTTAATTTCTGTGATCTATCAAGCTAACATCTTTCAGCTTTTGTGGAGACGTATCGAGTCGAATTATGCCTCTGGACAATATGAAGTTGCGGAGAAGTGGTGTCGTCTGGCAATGCATCAGATATTTGCAAAGTCTGGGGAGCTGAACATGGCCCGACTGTCTAGGTTCGTCTACTGAAAACTACGAACGACAATGCTAATTATTGTTCAGAAAATTACTTCTCTGTGCCCTTGCAAGAAAGGACATGGGGAGTGCTCGAGAGATATTCTGGTCGATGCCAAGCGCTGCCCAGAATGAAGCCATGTCACGTTTTCTGATGTATAAGATCGCAGTACGCTGCGAGGAGCAGGAACTGGCTGCCGAATGTCTCAATATCATAAGCTTGTCGTCGACCAATGATCCAAAGCTTCTGTATGCTTGCGTTTTGGATGCGCAGCAAACCGGAAATAAGAAGCAGACTCTGGCTGCCTTACAACTTGTCCTCGATAAGAGCACTTACGAAACCACTGCCGTCAACTTGGCTTCGTTACTTCGACTTACAATTTCGCTGACGGTCCAAGCACTTGACGAGGCGGCTAAGAAGCAAGATGACTCTGCCGAGTTTGATGCAACTCTGGAGAAGTTGTGCGCCATGTATGGGAAAGGTAGGCAGCACAATTCCAGCATCTTTGCCAACAGCTAATTAACGAGCAGGCTCTGCTGCGGTACGAAGGGCGCGACTCTCCAAGAAGGAACCGGACACAATCTGGACGATAGATGAGCTTCACTGGTTTTCCAAAAATTCCTACAATCTTGCCATCAAACATCTTGCTGATTGGGATTCTTATCATCTTCTGCGAATGCTAGCCTGCTGTATCGAGTTCATTGACCAATACCCACAAGATATCAACCAGCAGATTGCTGATGACCTCTCTCTTCGCAGAATGTTCTGCGACTTCACAGCAGCTACGGCATTGGTCAGTCTAGCTCGTGGCGAAGACAACATTGAAATCCAATTGCAGAACTACCTCAGACTGCGAAAGCATGTTGAAAGCTTTGACACACATCTTCAGAAAAAGACAGGCAATCTGCCTCAGGAAGCAGAAGCTGATCTTCGTCGAAAGTTGAGCATCCTGGCCGCTTTCGACTTTGAAGCCGCGTGCAAGTTGAAAGCATGGGATGACTTTGGGGAGATCATTCTCAAGGCTAGTGCTTGCAAGTCGACGCAGGTATATGAGATCATGGCCGATATCATCCTCTGCTCGGAGGCTCCAACTCCAGGTCAGTTTCTTGACTATGGTATTTTTGTAGGTCTTCTACTTTTACTAATCAACGAGTAGTTCTGGTACAGACGATAAAGAGGATTATCAACGAAATGTGGGGCATGGATCTGTTTGATATTGTGAAGCTGGCTAAATATCTTCGATGCCTTGTTCGGATCACAATATTGGACAATATTGACATTGCAGCAGAGCTCTTGGACCAAGCACACCGCTTCGCTGAAGAGTCAATTGAGGTATGCTGCCATATTCGTTCGTGGAAGACTCTGCCAGACTAACAATTCCCAGACTGAGCAGCCGTACCCCTCGGAAGAATGTGAATGGATAGCTACAACAGCCTTCAACCGGGCCGTGGATTTGTACTGTGCTGGAGATGATCAGAGCGCCAAGGACTGGGCTGATAAGGCTCTCAATATTGCGCAATACTGTTCGGATGATGGCAATTTGGAGCGGCTATTGCAAAGTAAATTGTTGGAGCTTAATTTTAGCTCGTGAGCTGTGCCGTACTGATGGAGAGAAGTTGACGCGTTGCAATATTTTTGAGGAGGTAATTTGTGGATTGTTCTCTTTCTAGATCTAATTTGCTTTGCATCATCGGGGACTTAGATGTATCTGCTACTATTTTGTCTATAGAAGCATTTCACTAGCACATGTTTATAGCTAAGCATGTCGGAGCAATCAATTAGCTATACATCTCAAACCTTGATGACAATCTTTCCGACAAGTTCCCTCTCCATACTTTTCTGGAAAGCTTTCTTAGCTTCTTCCCACTCAAAAATCTGCGCAATCTCTGGCTTCAGACCATACTCCTCCACGAATTTCACCAAAGCTTCTTCATGAGCTCTGTTGAATCCAAAGACACCTCTCACTGCGGCAGTAAATCAGCTTCCTCTCATCACAAAGCACGAAATCAAGATTAGAAGATCACTCACGCGTCTTCCCACCAAATAGCAACGCAGCCGTTAGATCACTCTCCTTCCCACCCGCCAAAAACCCAATCAAACTCACTAACCCGCCTTGCTTCACACACCTCAAACTCTTCTCAATCGTCGCTCCTCCCCCAACCTCCAACACATGATCGACACCCTTCCCACCCGTCAACCTCAACACCTCCTCATCCCAGTCCGGACACGTCGTATAATTGATAGTGTGTTTCGCGCCTAGTTCTCTAGCAATAGCGAGTTTGGAATCGGATGAGGAAGTCGAGATTACGGTGCAGCCGAAGAGAGAGGCGATTTGGATTACGAAGGTCGAGACGCCGCCGGTGCCTTGTGTTAGGATTGTCATTGTGGGGGTGAGAGGGACGGGTCCGAAGAAGAGGGCGTTGATGGCGGTGCCGCCGCAGGCGGGGAGAGAGGCGATTTGAGTGTGGGTTAGGGAAGGGGGCGCGGGTAGGAGGTGGGTGTCTTCCTGTTTTGGGGTGGAAGTCAGTTGGGGACTTTCCTCAATATGTTATGATATTCAGTCTGACTATCTATCTTTCCGTCCATGCTCACTGGTCTTGAATAGAAGGAGGAGACTGGAGGAATGGGAGAAAAAGGGCAGGGTCGGGAAATGGAAAGGGGGAACACAACGTACAAAGATCCCAAATTTTCTTAACGTCCCGTCAATATCGCCAGCTCCCTTCCCTTTCATGGCCACCAGATCCGGCAACTGCTCCTCGTGAATCCAACCCATTGGGTGGATCATAACACGGTCTCCTATTTTGAACACGGAGTCTGGACCGACGGCATAGATCTCGCCGGCGCCGTCGGCGCAGGGGACGAGGTTGGTCTTATTGGGGATTGGGTAGATGGGATCTGTTACGGTGGGTTGCGTAAGTATAAGAAGTGGTGGAAGAGAAGAGATGTTCTTGAGGGTTGATTGAGCTCTTGGGGCAGTTTGAGTGGGGTTGGATGGGAGAATATGGAGAGAGGGCGGAATAAGAGGGAAGGAGATACCGTGAGCTATCACCATGACATCTCGAGCGTTGATGGCTGCGGCGCGGATACGAACCAGTGCTGATTTGGGAGGGATGGCTTCAGTAGACGGGATGGGTACGGTGGTGTTCAAGTGCAAATTCTCAAGTGCCTCGAAGGAACGCCAGTCTTTTGGGGCGGAAGGAGAGATCTGCCAGGCGGAGGATGTCATGACTGCTTTTATCTCTTGACTTATGGATCCGAAGTGCTGGAAGAGGTGACTTAAAGATTCTGGATGGCTGTGCGGGGGAGGGAGAGAGCATGGGATGAGGAGAGAGGACCGCATGCTTTATATATGATTTGGGACTTGGTATAAATCTCGCATGGCGTATGTTGATAAGTTTCGCCATGAAAACATGGTGATCTATGAAAGCTATTGTCGAAATTCCACTTACCCTCGCACGAACATGACTCGCTGACAAACATGAGTGACCGCGAAGCGGAAAAGACCACGCCGTTTCCGTGCTTTTGCTTCTGATTGGGAATAAAAAAAGGGGATTTAAGGGTCAGGGAACGTTTTCTCATTGTGTTGTCGTTTGATTGCTTAGCTCTCAGAAACGGAGGAATGATGAAGTGAGGTTGAGGATACACGTGATGCGGAATGATCATAAATCAGCCAGGGAAGCTTACTCTATTTGTTCTGGGCGCAAACGGATCCTACAGCTCCATCACAAAACATAAATTCCGATTATATATAAACATGTCTAGGATCTCCGCCCCTGCTATGTCTTCCGGCTCTTGCGATTACTGTTTCGGCTTTTGCATGTATTCTTTGCTTTGATCGAGGTCAACAATATAAGCGAGCGCCAAGAATATCAGGTCCCTGAGATCCCGGGACATTCATTGTCTATTCATGGAACTGCTGTTTGCATATACTCTTGCATCTCGAAGGAGCAGTGGCATCAATTTGAACCTTCTTACTTTGATATCAAGCAAAATCCCCGCTTCTAAAAAGTGCCAGACGATCTCTCCAGAAAAAAGACCTACAGATGACTTTGTCACTTCAGCTTCTTTTCTGGACTTTTTTTCAAGTATAGGCAGCATCCGACATGTAGCGCTGATGTAACCGCTCTATGTATACTGAGCACTCATGGTACCAATACATCCGCATGCCATTGAGAAGAAAGTATCCCGTGTACAGAGTCTTAATTCTAAGTTCTCTACTGCTGTCATTCCGATTGAAGGCAATGTTGTAAGCAATCTACTCCTGTGAGCTATGTCAAGAGCCACAGAGGCAGCCTGGTAGCTAATACGCAAACTTTGTCTCGTCGATATCTCTATTCATCAATCCAGGCCTAAGTACCAAGCCGCCGACACATCTTAAAAGCCACTTCAAAGCATGTGATAGCAATAAATATATCCCAGTCCCAGTCCCAAACGAAACGAAACATCGCAAATAGAACACCCCTACCACTACCACTCCTCCTGGCACCCCTCGTATTCCCTCGAAGTCCGCGAATCCGCAGTCCCCCTTCTCTCCTTCCAACTTCCCGCAACCCGAAATGTCCCGATCCTTGGAGGGGAGGGAAGTCCCGACTCCCGAGCAAAAACGTACCTCTTTCATCAACAACAACACACGGCATCAGTCATCCCTACCTAGTACCTACCGAATCGAGCCGAGCCGAAGCGCCGAGGCGTAAAGTTACGTCTTCCCAACTTAGAAGGCAATACACGCACAACAAGGTGAACAAGGATGACAGCCACGTGCCACACTATATTGCAGCAAATCATGCAGGCTACTTCGGAATGTCTTTTGATCTGAGTACCTTATACTGTCGCATACTTGCGAAGTACCGATGGGATCCAAGAAGAGAATATGGCGACATGCGAGCCAAGCACGCATCCAATATCTAGGGCTTCTACTGGAAGGTTGATATAAGGCCAGGGACTCGTCATAGTCAGTTTACAATTGGAACGATTTAGCAGAGTAAAGTGGATTTAGGTAGGCATGTGTTAAATCGGGGGTTAGTGATGATCGCGTTGTTCTTTTGTGGATATCTATCTGCCTGTATAATGCGGTTTTCTGCTGAAATAGTAATATATAGTCTCAGGACATGACGACCTGTTCTAGAATATGTCACTCGCTCATGACAAGCGAAGCAGAATTATACTTACACTTCTTACAGCCTCCCTTGGTGTATTTACTGATCAGAGAGAGGCATGATGGATGGGAATATAGGAGGTTAGATATTCCTTCCTTGATGACGATAACCGTACACGCGAGCGAAGTTCCGGACGATGGGTGAAAATTCAGGGATCGAGTTATTCAATCTGTGGTGCAAATGATTGATTTGATTGGTATATAGCATCTGTGTGCATCGACGACGACGTCCTTATATGGTAGCGGTAACAACCCGACTGCACAGCTCTACGGCAGCTGCCTGTCCTTGCTCATCCAGAGCAATTTCTCCAGTTCCAACTCGCATAATCCATAGACAGCGTCCTGAGTATCATAATAGCAACCCAAGCGCCCAAGCCAATTCCCATTCCCATCCGCCGCCGTGATGTGATGTAATGAATCCCAGAATACTCCATACAAGCCGTTTCGCCAGTGACCATTTTCCCAGTACCACTCCTAAGTCCGAAATACATAACAGGAGATATCATCTGCCTTCCATTTGATCGAGCCTTCTCTGAAGGTCTTCATTACCTTTTATCAGATCTTCCAGCCAGTCTGCAGCCATAATAAGTACTGCACTCTTGCTGAACCCTCCACCTCTAAGACCAGGGACCAGCTCGCCTAGATCCTCGAAGCCTTCCCGGATCAGCGTCCTACGCTTCTGCTCGCTCTTGATATGGTTCTCTCGTTTCTGATCTTCCGTGAGATTTTCTCTTGCTTTCGCCGCTGCTGCAGCAGTTGACTTGCGTCTCTTGTTACTTTCTGAGTCAGGAGCCGGCGATTCGATTGAGCCTTTCTTTCCCGGTTTCCGTTTCTTAGCGGATTTGCTTGCCACGGCCGTCGACTCCTCTTCTTCATCGACATCTTCTGGGAATTTGCTCTTCCTCCGTTTCTTTGGCCGCGAATCCTGATCATTTCCATCAATCTCGTTGGAGTTAGATGAAGTTCTTGGACGAGCCTCGGATTTGGTCATAACGGGACTTGATGGCCGAGTCGTATCCGCACTACTTGGATTAAGAGTGAGTGCATTTTCCACAACCTGTTTGTAGGCACCCCCAGAAGCAAGATGGTGTTCTTGGGTGGGTGGAGCGACGAAGCCTTGAGGGGTACCAAAGGCCACATCCGAACCCCAGTGGATATCCACTTTTCGACTTGACCCTGCTTGCCGCATCGAGCCCTCAGCTTGTCCTCCAAAGACCATATCCGTGAAGAAATTGTCCTGCATGTAATTCTCTGGGCGTTGTGAAAAGCCCGCCTGTGTCCTAGAGGGATGTATCGACATTGATTGGGCCCTAGATTGCCCATTCACACCGAGGGAATCCTGCCCACGAAATAGTCCATCACTCATACTATGTGAACGGGCAGCGGATCCATTCTGTAGCACTGATGCCGCTGCCAAAACATCTGCGGATGTTGATGGTGGTATCGATGGTCCGGCGTTCATGTGTGAATTCATGTCCCCGAAATGCGCATCTTGTAGCCCGTGAGATCCAAGCTGAGGCTGTTGGCCAAATGAGGAGGTTGTGCCCATGAAAGCAGGTGGTATCTCGTCCCATCCATGACCAAGTTCGGATCCATCCGGTTGATTATTGAAGAAATCGTAGTTGAACTGATCTGAACTGACTCCATCAAAGAAACTATCCAGGAATTTTGATTCATTATCGTCGAGTAGAGAGGGGCCGGGTGCAGGTGCCGTTGGAGAAGGGAAAGGGAAATTCGAGTTGGTGTCAAACGAGTCTGGAAAACAGGTCAGCTAGTGTCAGTGAAGCTAAAGACTGGGAAACACACAGCCAAAGGGCATATCGAGGTTCGGTGGCTTCGACGAACCCATACTAGGACGCTGAACAGCGAGCATGAGTGCCGTCTCAGGAACTCGGAAAGCACAATAGAAGTTGAGCAAGTTGTGTTTGTATTTGGTCAGATCCTCTGGTCATCAAGTGTTACCCCGGATCTCATCCTCGTAAGCCCTGTATCCTTATTGTGACTTCGCCGAACGTTTGGCCGTCAAGCACGGTGCTACGGAGCTGTACCGAAGGTCTGTATCGGGCTGCTTGGATGTTCCTGACTCTGAGGAGCTTTGGCGGGGTATATTGTGAAGTTGAGAGCTTCCTGGCAGTTTGATGTGTAGAATACGAATGTTGACCAGAACCCAAGCTTCTAATTCCGTATCGAGGTACCCGTGTAGAATGAATGCAGCTTAGCAGAGAGGGGCGTTCGCGTGGTAGTATTCTGTGCGGCAAGTGGAGGATTTGTGGTGACGGTGAAGTTTGAACTCAAATGCTGTCCCAACAAATGCAATTTCTCAATGCTCTTGCTCGCTGGTGCTGGGCGCAGGTGCTCCACAAGAATCTCGATGGCATATGATGCTCTGCTCTGCTCTGCTCTGCAAGCTGTGGTGGTCAGAGAGGATGGACGGTATTGGTCTGGTTCTGTCTGGCTGGTGGGCTGGGTGCGTCGGATTTCAGATGTTCACATGTCAATCAGAGATGGACGGCTCTCGGTCTTCGTCAGTGTGGTTGGTTGGGTGGAGAGGGAGAGGTGGGAAGAAGGCGGGCAGGACAGGGCAGGCGAGAGTAGAGCAGGCCAGCCACGCAGCCAAGACAACAAGGCTAGACTGGGAGAGGGAAGGCCCCGACGAGCCAAAAGGAGGGGAGGCGATTCAGAACTCGTGATGCTTCTCGCCTTTCTGCGGTCTGATGGAGTGTGCTTGGATGTCTTCCTGGGTACAGTACATACAGCACAGTACAGTAATTTTGTTGATTGTTTGGCTGTCTTACTAGGATTTCTTCCCTGGGGCGTTGCGTTGTTTTGTTCTATTTCCCTGGATCATCAACATTCCTCCACCCATGTCCCAAACAGGGCCAGTGCACTCACTCTTTACCACCACCATACGGAGGGCAACTAACTATACCTCGGCCGACTCCACCACATCTCGAAACGCAGACGCGAGATCGAGGATCTCAATTAATTCGATTCGTCAACACCGCTTGCTTGTGCCTTATTCTGCCCTATTCCGTAGTCTTGCAGCTTCATAGAAGTAGGAAGCAAGACACGCAAGAGCTGGGCAACGGCGGTTTCCTTGTTGCATTTATTACTGCTACACTGCCACGGAAATTAGGCCAGCTGCCTTCTGCTTTTGTACACAACCGCCTTTTTCAGACCCTGCAGACGCGCATCTCAATCTTGGACTTATCTTGGGACATCTCCTTCCAAAAAAGGACTTCAAAACTTCAAGACCACAAGGCTTCAAGAAAAGTAGCAACATCAACATTCTCATATTTCTCTGCCCTACGAATCCTTCCTTTCGCCAATGCCTGCTATTTATCACACCGTCTTCTCGTCTCTGCATACGTCCCGGGCCGAACGTTCTCCCTAAGGTTCTAAAGTTGCCAGGAGGTACGTCAGAGTCTTCTTCCCCTCAAGTTTAAGTTGTTCTCTCCACGATTTCTCCTGCATAATAATCCGGGGAGACTTCCCGTTTGGGCTACAGACAGCCAACCTCGGCCAAAAGTCCACGGTCTGTGACCCCATCACGCCGAATAATTCCGGGATCTTGATATCAAAATTTCCCCTGAGGGGTCGTGAAGGATCATGCATTCGTCCCATCTATTCCCAATCAAGCATCTCGTCACTTACACTCTCTTTCCATTTGTTGTCCTTCCGACTTTCGCTGATTCTGTCTTCAAGGACTTTTGACCAGGTACCCAGCTCTGGATATGCAGAGATGTCACAACTCCCACCAATGACTTCTCAGGTTAAAACTGTTCAACTAGCCAGGAGCAGATCTCTAGAGCAGAGAATGCCTCTACTTCTCAGGCCTGTCGTCCGCGCCTATGTGCTAGGCTACGCCTCAAGCACCACGCCTAGGATCCTGACGTTACTTTTGACGCATCTTAGCCGAAGGAGGAAAAACATCGACGAGAAGCCGGATGATCACTTTCTGCATTCTCTTATTCGGATCTTGAGAGGTGGCCTGGAACTTCAACGGTTTCCTACCTTTTGTGCCGCACTTGTTGGAGGCTCGACTTTACTTGAGGCACGTGACAATGTGTAACATTATTTCCCTGAGATTCGTGCTGACAGCTCTAGGTGCCAATACAACGACTATTTGCAAGCATTGCAACGAGATTGTCACAGTTGGAGAAGATTCGGTAAGCTTCCTCAACACCCCGATGCTGAATGAGGGGGCCGAGCCAATGCAAAATCCTGTTGGCCGTCAAGTCGGATATATTCTTCGAAGCGACAGGATCTATCTCAATTCAGGATCTCGCTAACTTCTTCCAGATTGACGAAATGGCTCTCCACGTTCATCGCAGCTTGGTTCAGCTTCAAGCTCCTTCAGTCCAAGAAGAGCGACGCCTTCACCGAAGATGTGTACTACGAGACAGCCAATGGACGTGTCCTACGACCAAAGCACTTCGCTGGTAGAACCATGGATCTCACACTATTCGCTGTAACGCGAGCACTAGATGTGATTGTAGGCGAGCTCTGGACGCAGCGGAAAGTCAGAAGAACGACTACTGGGAAATGGAACGGTGTGAGTCTACCTTGTAAACTCCAGCTGGTTTGAAAATGCCACTGACAGAAACAGCTCGACAAAGCAGCGTCAACCCTCGCCGACCCAGCAATCTTCGCCTCATCCTGCGCTCTCATCATGTGGGCATGGATATACACACCAGACCGGCTCCCACGCTCCTACAACAAATGGATTAAATCCGCAGCGGCCGTGGACCAACGTCTCCTCCTCGCCCTCCGCCGCATGCGCTACGGCGAGATAAAATACGGCCAGGAAACAGGGCAAGCACCCCTCCTTCAAGAAATGTGCAAAGACTACAACCTACCTTTATCATACGGCGATCCAGCCATCACCGTCCCTTACCCCTGTGAGATAGTCCACATGGGCAGTGGCCCGAATTGCGAATACCACTTCCTATCGCGCTTCATCCGCTCCTTCATCTGGGCTTTCTCTACTTACGCACCGCTCAACCTTCTCCTGACATTGCGCCAGCCCTCCCGCAAGAACATCCTTCGCGCACTCAAATCCTCCGCACGCTCCTCTTCTTTCCTGGGGTCTTTCATCGCACTCTATTACTACGGTATCTGCCTCACACGGTCTCGTATCGGTCCTCATATACTCGGCCAGTCAAATTCAGCATGTCAGCAAATCGATAGCGGGCCTTGCGTAGCAGGCGGATGTGCTCTCTGCGGTTGGAGTGTGCTGATTGAAAATGAGACGCGGAGGAAGGAGCTTGGGTTGTTCGTTGCGCCGAGAGCGCTGGCGACGCTGTTACCGAGGAGGTATCTACCGGAGAATCAGTGGAGGGAGACGCTGGCATTTGCGTGTAGTGCAGCGGTGGTGTTCACTTGTGTGGGGGAGAAGCCCGAGAGAGTTAGAGGCGTGTTGGGGAAGTTGTTACATAGAGTATTGGGTCCTTGATGGGAAGACTGAAAAGTCTGAAGTCTGAAGTGTGGGTGAAGGATCAAAAAATGGTGAGCATTCGGAGATATCATGGGTACAGAAAAGCAAGAGCGAAGGTGGCATTGTAAGTTACTCGCCGCATCGTTCGTGTTGAAGAGAGAAAGAGAGAGTCATGAGATGAGATGAGACGAGATGAAGTCGTTAGAGTAAGCCCACCCGTTGACAGCGGGACTGTATACAAATATCCGAAGATCTATCGAGCAAAATGACTCTAGCCCGCCTGGGCACGGGAAATCCCCCAGCCTTGGAAAATGCTTAGATTATGTATGCCCCTGATCGATGGGTCAGATCCACTGTACGGTCTGTCTCTGGAATGTTCCGGATGCGAGAGAATGATGCTGCACGGGCGCAATTGTCGTATCGGCCGAGTCTTTGAAGTAAATTACGAGGGAGTGTTGACCTGAAGACGGAGGCTGTGAAAGGATCCCATGTTGAACTTTTGAACCTGAACTTTCTTAGACTTTTCACTTTATTGACTTTCCGCGTATCGAACGTTGGTCACTGCTCAGCTGACTTCCCGGCGTTACTTTGGCCTCCCGCCGTTTCACTGAGTCATTAGGGTGGCTAATTTGGAAGTATATTCGATTAAATCACCTTCGTAAGTGGTGGAAGTATAAATCATCGAAAAGGGTTCCATGTCGGACTTGCAGTAAAAGTATCCCAAATCAATCTGTGGTCATAGATTTATTTACGGAGGTACAGAAGAGCAAAAACAAGGTTCGCGGCGGCGTTTGTTTCGTTTCAACTGTCACGGGTAATTTCAAAAGCATATTCAATTAACTGACATCTTCACTGGTGAAGCATTGACTATGAATGGTGCGTATATTTCAAAAAGGGGTCATCTGAAAAGATGAGGCATTTGTCTCCTGATGAGGCAGTTAGGTACTGTATTTGCAATTCTACGCTCTCAAACTCCCTATCTAAATACGTGGTGGGTGTGGAGACAAACAATCTCGCAATGTTCCCCTTTTCACCCCTCCGCCTGACTGACCGACATCAAATCAGTGACAGTCGTGCACGCGAAACGGAGTATTCCCATTATAACCCGTAACCCAAGTCAGAAAGGCCATCAACAAGCCATCAAATCGTTCACTGAAGCAGTAAAAGATCATCCATCAAAACCGACAAGCAACAATCAAGCTTAAACCAAGCTTTCCCAGACATTGGCATATCCACGAATAAGCATTCGCATCGCAACATTCAAGCGGCTGAAGAGGACCAGGAACAACTTGCGATTCGTGGAAATTGAAGATGCATGCGGCTCCGGCTCGCAAACCACCAAAACCCCTGTTGATAACAATCTATTTCGCTTCCGTTTCGAACTCCCATCGAAATGAGAATTGTTTCGTCTGAAACACTAGGCTTCGTCCCGTGTGGACCTCGCGCGCTGTCAGAAGTTCAGAACTGTCAGGATTGCCAGGAACATCATCCCAAATGCAAGCCGCACGACTCAAATTCCGAATTCGCCATAAGCCTAGATCCTAGTGGAGAGAGGACTTGGAAAGGGGAATTTTAAGCTTGGCAAGAAGCTTCGACTTGTTGATCTGGGACGCTTTCTCGAAAGGGCAGGTCTCCGATGAGATGCACCACTTATGTCCCTTCGTTGCAGCGCAGTGGGCCTGATTTAAAGCTCCCAATCTTCAACCTCTCAAGGAGCTGGTCGCTGCTTTGGACGAAGCTCCCTATGAAGCACTCTATCTGAGTTTGTGGATCTAGAAGATATGTCCACTTCTTGCGTGTTGGCCAGTCGCCATGCCGGATCGCGGCAGGTATTTCGTTGACGTGTGGGGTTCTCTGGGACGGAAAAGGGCATCTTTCTCAGCTGACTCTTGAGAACGAAAGAGCCGGACTCCATGATGCAAGACGGAATAAATTAAGGGTTTATTTATAATCCATGTCTTTGGGTCCTGGACGTCTCCTCTCCTTCAGATTCAGGGGAGGTGAACCAAGGTGTCGAGCGGGAGAGAGTGCCGTCCAGATCCGTGCCCGTCATGATGCTCCTCTCCTCCTTGGGCACAGGTTAAGCCTTTCCCAAGACTATAAGAAAGGCTTGGTCCAGCCTTACAGACAGAACTCCCAAGCTTACCATCTTCCTCACATTCATTCATTCATTCGCTTGTCTATTCATCAGTGTCTTTTTGCACATTTACATTCTTTCACAGTATACACTACATTACATTCGTTCATAAACGACGTCAACGTCACCATTAACCAACATCAAAATGGTTCACATCTCGGCCCTCGTCGGCCTTTTGGCTACTGCTGCCTCCATTGTCTCTGCTGCCCCAGCTGCCCCAGCTCCAACTGAGCCAGCAACCCTCGCTAAGCGTGCTTCTTGCAGTATGTTCTACCGAATTTCCTTTCTCCCTTGCAAGGACTCAGCATACTAATACTCGCCCAATAGCCTTCTCCGGCTCCTCAGGTGCTGCCGCTGTCAGCAAGTCTAAGGCTTCCTGCGCAACTATCGTCTTGAGCAACATCGCTGTCCCCTCAGGGACCACCCTCGACTTGACTAAGCTCACAAAGGGTACTAAGGTTATCTTCGAGGGTACCACCACTTTCGGTTATGAAGAGTGGTCTGGACCTTTGATCTCGGTTTCGGGAACTAATATTGCTGTTTCTGGTGCTTCTGGAAATGTCATTGATGGTGGCGGTGCCAGATGGTGGGACGGAAAGGGTGAGTTTGACACTTTTCGAGACTAAGTCTCTCAGTAGGAAAGTGAAATATGCTGAGTCGATTGTCTAGGAACCAACGGCGGAAAGACCAAGCCCAAGTTCTTCTACGCTCACTCCCTGACCACCTCATCCATCACCGGCCTCAACTTCAAGAACTCCCCAGTTCAACTCATGAGCATCAACGGCGCTAGCACCCTCGCAGTTACCAACATCAAGATGGATAACTCGGCTGGTGACTCTGGAGCTCTTGGACACAACACTGATGCCTTTGACGTCGGATCCTCAACTGGTGTCACTATCACTGGCGCCAATATCCAGAACCAAGATGACTGCCTCGCCATCAACTCTGGTACTTCCATCACTTTCACTGGAGGAACCTGCTCCGGTGGTCACGGTCTCTCAGTCGGTAAGTCTACATCTCCTCTAACTTTACAACTTTCAATCCTTTAACAACAATTCCCAGGTTCCGTCGGCGGCCGCTCCGACAACACCGTCAAGACCGTCAACATCCTCTCCTCCACCATCAAGAACTCCGACAACGGCGTGCGCATCAAGACCGTATCCGGCGCCACCGGATCCGTCTCAGGCGTCACCTACAAGAACATCGTCCTCTCCAACATCGCCAAGTACGGTATCGTCATCGAGCAGGATTACGAGAACGGCTCCCCAACCGGCACCCCCACCACCGGCGTCCCCATCACCGGTCTCACCGTCTCCGGCATCACTGGATCCGTTGCTTCAGGCGCGACTAGAGTTTACATCCTTTGCGGAAAGGGATCTTGCTCCAGCTGGACTTGGGGCGGTGTCACTTTCACCGGCGGAAAGAAATCCACTAAGTGCTCGAACATCCCTAGTGGAGCTTCGTGCTAAATTGTCTCTCCTGGTGCATGAGAGAAAGAGAAAGGGGTTCTCTGACGGGCATCTGGCGCAGAAGATCTTTCTTAAGGGAAGGGCAAAAGATATACAGAGGGACTCGATGTCCTGGTCGTGATATGATATGGAGGAGTGAGCAGACTTGGATGAGCACTTGCTCGCTTTCTTGTCATATATTTTTCTATCTTCTAGCTCCATAGCTGGCTAATTGGAATCCGTACTGGATACTTTGTTGAAACAAACAATTTCGCGTGTGGACGTTCGATCTTCTCTTGATGACGCTCGCTGTACTAACGCTCACTAGCACTTCCTGTTTGACAACTGAGAGCAAAGGAAAGAGGGTCGCTGGGACGGTGGTGTGATAGGAGTTGAAGACGTGAGATATTTACCTTCTACTGACTGGTACCTCTCCTCGCTTAATTACATGCGTGCTAACAAACCAACAGCTACATGTATGCATTACCCGATGCATTCCATCCACCCACTATCCCATCGCATACCGATCAACAAACATAGGTACATCTCTTACGAGCCAAAGCTCGCAGCTAGTGGAGAGGTTCATATATCACTCATTTACTTATCTCGATAGTCTCGTCATTATTCATCTCCCCCTACTTAGCATCTCACCCCAGTGAATGTAACGTCCTCCTGAGGGGGGAGAGATGCGACATATTTGAATTGGTCGGGCTCTCGGGCTCTTGGGATCGGCTGCTGAGCCTTCCGATTATTATAAGATGCAGTGCCCGCCGAACCAGTTGATATCTAGACTCTTGAGACAACATCCAGGAATCTACTCATCCCTCGAACACATGAAATCTCTCATGTGCAGCCATAGCAAAACCAGGCATGATAGCACCACAAGTACCACACTGTTCCCTATCATCATCGTCCTCCTCGTCTTCTTCCCACACACCCATATCATCAACCGTATTCTGGGTAGGTGCAATCGTATCTTCCGAGCCGGCTACAACGACAGGCCAAACTTCCTTTCCAGCACTTGGATCTGTTTGAAACTTATCGTCGTTAATGGCCTCGGGGTGTGACTCCTCCTCGGGAAGGACAGGGTCCGGTGGGACATCCCTATCTTCGACTTTCCACTCTTTCAAAACTTCTTCCTGCCTCTCGAACATGCGAGAGATATCGCGTCCGCCTCCTTTGCCAGTTTCGCTAGCAGCTTCTACCATATTTGTCACCCCGATATTGACTAGGCTTAAGTTCCAACCTGATGGATAAGGATGCAGTTTCCGAAACATGGGTATCAATGTCTCTTGGACGAGCTTCTCAACTACTGCATCGATGCCATCTTTGAGGCTGAAGACTGATGCTGGTAGAGGGCCGGATCGAGATATGCGGTTGAATGTTCGAGTCCTGGTCCCATCTGAGTTGAGAGGTGGTCGTGGTCGTGTAGAAAGACGGATAGTCTTGGGATGTGCTATCCATCGTTTGGTCCGAGAATCCGTATCATCCCCGTCATCTAGCAAATCTGTATGCATTCTCTTGACCAGACTGGTAGCCAGCATACGCATTTCTTTCATTACTTCTGGGAGTGTGTCCAGTCGTATGTATGAATCCTCGATCGATATCTGCGTCGGCACGCTTTTGGCTTTCTGGACTTCGGTGTCGTCGATACCGTTGATCAGACCCCATACCTTGCCGCCGATACCTCTCGGTGCTCCTGGGCCACCAAGTATCTTCTCCAGAATTTCGGGTCCCATGCCAGGATGGAGTCGCACATTTTGAACAGTGACTGACTCTTTTGTTCCGCCGTAGATCAAGCCTGTGTCAAAATCGGCCGGCCGTGACAAGATATGGTTCCGAATCTGTTGTGACATCTTGAACCCAATGCCGGGGATCTTGCCGATGTCGAAGTCATCAATGAACTTCGTTACATTGTTTTCAATAGTATCATCCCCAGGATCCGCGGCAGCTGTGTATGGCGGTAAGAGAGTGGTCTGTCCTTTGGGTTTATTCAGATTGCCAACCAGTTTGGACAGCAACTTGTTCGTAGATATTCCCACTGTTGACGTATATCCCTTCTGTTCCTCCATCTGCCATCTCAAGTGCTGAGCCAGATGTGATCCAAGAATAAGTCGAACCATGAGGTCGTCATTGGTGTCACATACCGGGTCTTTCGAACCTTCTGCTACGCTGGGATATCCATGCCCTGCAATTCCTGTAGCATCAAACGCAAATCCACTTGTTGGATCATCCTTTTTCAGCTGAAAGAACGAGTGTGCCAGGTCATTGTGATTGAGGAGAGACTGATTGAAGTCGCAAATATCGGAAACGTCCATGAAGACCTCGTCAAAACCCAACCTCTCCACCCTATTACACCACGTAAAAGCCTCCAGAAACTTGTATAGAGCCTTCGAAGCATCTCGAAATCTGCCGAGCTCTTCCCCCAACACAATGACAACATCCGGGCAGACGGTTTTGGCTTCGGTGATCAGTTGGAGTTTCCGCAGACCTCGTCTTCTGGCCTCGTAGTTGCATGTGACGATTATTTGCTTCTGTTTCTCTTTAGCGACTGCGATATAAGAAAGTGTGGTTTGCAGTTACCTGTTGAACTGCCTGGGAGTAAGTCAGCTCTTTTCTTCGCAGCAGACTCGATTTGAACTGACCAGAGGTACTGACTTCAGAGCAGGATTCTCGTTCTCGAAGACGGAGGCGTAGAAACAGTCATAGTCCTGAATGCGATCAGTCGCCTGCGAGATAAGGTCCGCAAACAAGGGCTTCCTACAAAGTGGATGATGATTCTGTTGTCGTTCCTCTTTGAAAGCTTAGCAGCCATATCAAGTAAGTGGCAAGGAGAAGGTTCCGCAATACGGTGGCGTATTCATAGTCAAAGAGGACACCCTGCAGCTAGATTTGAAGTGATATTGTTGAAGACGAAGCACTGCGAATATTGAGCCAAAGTATCTGGATGCGCAGCAGAATCGCGAACACCTGCACCTCTCGGTTGACGCGTTTGGTGGGATGCCGCGGCCGCTTCGATCGGCAAGGTTTAGCCGGGAGTGATGCCAGTAGAAATGTTTTCCAACCTCTTTGACTTTTGCTGAAGCCTTTTGCCTCTGAGTTCTCCTCTTCATCCATAATAAATCGTCTTCCCCGCAGTCCATACCCAATGGATTCTGTCGAAGCGATGGACTTCCCCTTTGAGCCTTGATACATAAGTCTGTGGTGATGAGAATGGCCTTTGATACTGACGGATCATTCCCGTCACCTCAGAAATTAGAGCTACTGCCGTTTTCCTCTAGTCACTTCTAGCATCATGTTCTCAAGGTTCGACAAATGGATTCGAAAGGAAAATTGTTCGAGTCTCTGAGCGGCGACGTTGTGGGTCTTTGCAGTTCTGAAGTGGCTATTAAGGCAGGTTCTCATTTAATGATACCTAAAGATCACGTCTTGAAAAACTCAGCAAGTAGCGAGAGATTATATTGATGGTAGCACTGGTGAGAGAATAATACTCATCTCTTATCGCTCTGCTTGTGTCTCATTTTTGTTCTGCTTGATCGGGTTGATGCCCTGAGCATATGTCACAGTGGCTACGCAAGGAAGGAACGATGAATCTCAGGTCCAGACTCGAAGTATTGACTCTCTCGCATCGTTACCATCAACCTTACCTCTACGTCTCTACCCTTCTTTGAGACTGCTTTTGAAAGACGATAGCCAGAGCTTCACCCCCCTCAACGATGATCTGACAGGGTACCTGTGTGCCAAATTACCAAAGTCTCATCGCCAGGGCTTCAAAGCTACCTGAATCGGCGAATTCTGTAAGCAGGCAAAGAGGCCCTCGGGAATCCTACTCATAATCCGTCTTTGAACTGGCGTCCACTACTCTACGAATTTGCAAGATGTCTACAGATCTCGAGAACGCTTACGACAAGGTTGACCTAGTCTTCGAATCAGAGCCCCTCCTGCTGAAGTCGGGACAAGCTTCTTCGAGAAGTGTTCGGCCTTTAAGAAAGTCGCTGGAGATGATAGAACTCGATGACATACCTCCAATCATCAAGTCAGCGAACGGTAACATATTCTGGGCCGACGAGCAATGCACGAGACGTGTCGGCTTGACTTCTACGGAAGCTCGGCTTTTCCTCAAGCTTCTTCAGACCGACCAGCCCGAGAATTGCAACTATGATGAGTACAAGCAAATGTTCGACGACTTCGGAAAGGAACAGAAGCGGCTTCAGGATTTGGTGAAGGCATTGCCTTGGTGGAAGTGGACAACCTATCGACAGAAAGCTATATGGAAGGCAAGAATCGAATGGCTGAAGAGAATGGAAGAGCCAAGGCTATGGTTGCTCTATTTGATGGCGAGAAGAAAGAGGATCTTGAAGAAGGCATCAACCAGAGTTTTGGAGGCGCTCAAACAGAAGAGGCGTGTTAAGCTGGCGAACACACCGCATTGTGGACGGACTCCTCAGCCAAATGATGCCGCGCAGTCCATAATGCTTGAAGACATATCTCCCAGAAGATCAGTGGTATGCTCTGAGGCCCCAGCACTTCAGTCCCAACATCCTGAATTCGTCACCAAAACCACTCAGACATCAGAAACGAAGCCGAACCTCGCTGCTCGGATCAGAGGTAGCCTCAGTATGTCTAAAAGTCGAGACAGCCACTCCCGGTCCTCTATAGGACAGTGCCCAGTTTTTCACAAGCGAGTTGAGGCCACTCGAGAGGATATCAAAAGACAAGTCGAGACTATCATGCCAGTCCCCAAGCCATATATTGTGATCGGATGGTTCCTGCACTCGACTAGCGATCCAAAAGAACGTATTCTGCAGTTCGATAATCCGACAGAGTTGTTCCAAGTACTCAGACGCGGGGAAAGTGATGTAAGGGAGTGGAGGAGATTCTTGTCGCTTAAAAGCTTACGCGGGTTTGGATTGTATAAATGCGATATTTCCCGAGGAGCTCACATTCCCTTGGTCCTCAACGCTTCTCAAGAAGCAGTACTTTCTCAACTTTTCCTCGCGTACAAGGCATCACGTCGTCATGCAGATCCCGATGTTGCACATGCTTGGGAGAAGTGGGTTCAGAAGAATTTGAATGACAACAAGGAGAATCCGTTGTGAGTTTCAAACGCTCAAGCTCCCCTTTTCCTAACAAATTTCGGATTCATCAATAGTCGTCAGATCTCTTCCCAACTTCTGTCTCATCCCACCGTAGCTGACGTTCACGCTTTTGCAGGGAAGGCCGGTATTCTCTTCGCCTCATCTATGACTGGTCAAGCTATCGTCTGAGTACTGTTGTTGCCATACCCATATTCCTCTCTCTGGTCATCGGTTTCTGGTTCATGCATTACCATGGAGATGTCGTCGCCGCATGGACCCTTTCTTTGTACATTGTTACTTCAGCGGCTGGTGAGTTTGAGGAATCTAAAGCGCCATGAAATGAGGACTCATTTTTCATAGCACTTATTGCACTGATGGCTATCATCGGAAGCTTGAAGGACATATGATATTGCGTGTCCTATCGCAACTATGATGTGGTATTACTTCTGTACGAGTATCGAGCTCCGACATCAGATAACTCTCGAGGATGGTCGAGATCACATGACTAAGAGAGGGGCATACATTGACTGCTTTGGAATTGTATACAGAGAGGAGAGAAATCAGCAGAATTTAATGATCAGCAGCTTCGATAAGAATACAAGACAACTGTCAAGCCCTTCTGTACATCAATTGAGTCTGAGCAAGCTGAGGCCTGAGACTACCGAGGGGTCCAGCCTAAGTAAGCCAGGAAAGCTTATTAGTGACGTCTTGTGCTTATATTTCATGAAAACTCTATTTATGCGAAGGAATATTCATCTGCTATTTTGGTCACTAAATGACAGGTAAGAGCGGTTCAATAGGATGCCGGTCTAGTGGATCTCTCGCCTGTAGAACTCATTCAACCGTCCAAAACTTCTCATTCAAATCTCGAACATCCCCGACTCCAAAGAAAACCAAAGCCCAACAAACTCTTCACTATTGTCAAGGAATTATGTTGTTGTTTGCCTCGGTGTAGGTGTTTCAGCCATGATCTGACATCTGCATCCACTTATGGGCCGACAGCACGTTCGCTTACCGTCCCCTGAACTACCCCGCGATGGCAGCCTATGACTTGCTCACACATCAGCGAAGCTGCATCATTCCAAGGCTACCTGGGATTCGTCCTCTAACCTTCGGCATTTCAACGTCATGAGATGTGTACGTGATGCTGAAGCCTTCGACCTTTCAAATCGAAAAACCTCGAACTATGTATTCGGGCAATTCGAACTCTTTGCTGAAACGAGATGTTGTTGTCACGATGTCTTCTCTGGCTGACCGGAACACTGGGAGCGCTGTCAGCGCTATCCACTAGTGGAATTGAGGATCTGGTCAAGAGAAGGCTGCCGAATCACGTCGACAATTTCGAGTTTCATTTGCTGGAAAACTGGACGACGACAGTCGAAAACGATGCGTACAGGGTTTCATCATTGGAAAATGGTAGGATTTTGGTTGAGGGCAATACCTTGAGTGCGTTGTCAAGCGGGTTAGGTCTTCGAATTATACCCCCAACTTTGGACTCACAATAAGACAGGCTACATCGGTACCTGACGGATACATTGCATGTGGATATTTGGTGGTTCATTGGTAGCCGACTGGACGTTGGACTTGAAGATTTACCAGTGCTGAATGTCCCTATGATTGGAAGTAGTATCGTTCCATGGAGATACCATTTCAACACTGGTAAGATCTGCCATGCCCGCTGAAAACATATTCGATGTTAACAGAACAAATAGTGACTTTCTCGTACACCACTGCATTCTGGACATGGAATGAGTGGGAGCTCGAGCTAGACTGGCTTGCCTTGCGTGGCGTGAATTTACCTTTGGCTTGGGTAGGATATGAGAAGATTCTAGTCGAAATCTACCGCGAGCTTGGTATGACCGATACCGAGATCCTTTCATTCTTCAGTGGTCCAGCATACCAATCATGGAATCGCTTTGGTAACATTCAAGGGTCCTGGAACGGTGAACTGCCCATGGAGTGGATCGATGCTCAATCCGAACTGCAGAAGAATATCACCAGACGGATGGTCGAACTTGGAATGACCCCAGTACTTCCATGCTTCACTGGCTTTGTCCCGCCGGCTATTAGGAGGGTTCTACCAAATGCGATGGTTGTGAATGGTTCCAGCTGGGGAGCTCTGCCAACCCAGTACACGAATGTGACGTTCCTACAGCCACTTGATCCTGCCTTCACTATGATGCAGAAGAGCTTCATCTCGAAACAGACAGCCCTTTACGGAAACATAACGCACATCTACACCCTCGATCAGTACAACGAGAATAACCCTGAATCTGGAGATCTGGAATATTTGAGAAGTGTCTCGCACACTACATGGCAGAGTCTCAAGGCCGCTGACTCAGATGCTGTCTGGATGATGCAGGGCTGGCTCTTCTTCGCGCTATCGGCTTTCTGGACTGAGGAACGCATCGAAGCATACCTGGGTGGTGTTGGAAATGACAGAGATATGCTTATCATCGACATATTCTCAGAGTCAGCTCCGCAATGGCAGAGGACGAAATCATATTTCGGAAAACCCTGGATTTGGTGCCAGCTCCATAATTTCGGAGGGAACATGGGCTTGTATGGCCAGATTGAAGATGTGACTGTCAACCCGATCGAGGCACTTGCCGATTCCAAATCTCTGATTGGGTTTGGCCTTACCATGGAAGCACAAGAAGGGAACGAGATCATGTACGATTTACTTTTGGATCAAGCCTGGTCTGCATCACCTATCGACACGGAAACCTACTTCCACAATTGGGTCTTTCGACGATACTCAGGCACGGGAGAGATTTCAAAGGAAGTGTACACGGCATGGGATGAGATACGGGCGACTGTTTACAACAACACAAACTCAAGCATTATCGCCGTGACCAAGTCGATCTTCGAATTATCGCCGAGCATCAGCAATATGTTGCATCTGCAGGGTCCCGACGGACCTCATTCAACTATCATAGCTTATGATCCGGCAGATCTTATCTCGGTATGGAATCTTCTTTTCAACGCATCCAGAACCAACCCGAAACTCTGGGACAATCCGGCCTATCAATACGACATGACAGACATAACTCGACAAGTCTTCAGTAACGCCTTCATTGGCATTTACACTTCTCTTATCAATGCTTACACGTCTCCAAACTCCACAAATGAGACCCTCTCATCCATTGGCACCAATCTCGTTGCACTTCTCCGTACACTCGACTCCGTTCTCAGCACCAATCCCACATTCTCTCTATCGACTTACCTATCAGAAGCCAGCTCGTCCACCGAGAATGCGACCCTCCAATCAATCTACAAGAAGGATTTGAGGAATCAGATCACGCTTTGGGGTCCAAATGGCGAGCTGAACGATTATGCCTCCAGGAGCTGGGGAGGACTAGTGAACAACTACTACGTACCTCGCTGGGAGATATTCATCGAGTACCTGAAGGCAGTGCCAATGCAGCGATACAATGAGACCGAGCTGAAGTCTCGATTGAGGGATTTTGAACGCCGCTGGGTGAGTGGAAGCGGTAACAAAACGGCGGTACATAGAGCCCAGGTTTCTGTGGAGCTGAGCGATGTTCTGGAAGAGGCAGCTGGGACATGGAGTGGAGTGTTTGGGAAGTGAATTGAGATCGTCTGAGGCATCGTGGGCCTTTTCCCCTGAACTCTTGGACCGACCACTTCTTGTCGGAACGCCTCTACCGAGCGTATCAAAGCTTGATTTATAGGCTATGGAGAAGGGAGTTCGATCTTGCTCCTTATCGTTCTCAACCCATCCGGAGGTCTGATCCGTACGGCGTACTGTTGTCCTTATCTCAATATGGTCCAGCTCGACTTCTGCAGACGAGGGCATTTCTCGACTCTTCCCAATCTCCACAGAAGAAATGGTATCTTTGTTCGATCACGATGACAGAGCTCAAAAGTGTGCTTAATCAGTACGGAGGCTAGATTCAATGACATCTACACTTGTTCCACCACCACCAGAACAAGCCACATTTCAATGGTCTTATCGTGAACGATCTTCATCGAACATCCAACGACCTGCCTCATGCGTCTACAAGACGCTTGGCCGTGGGATGCGCTTGCATACTCGCTTCGCCTCATGGGAATAATCCATCGCATCTGTATGCGCCGAGACTGGATGCCCAATTGAGTTGACTCCAAGGAAGCCATTGAGGCGTTCGATTGTTCTAGCTTCGACTCGATGCAGCAATCGTCCATTAAGCCTTCGCATGAAGGCTTCTGGAACATGTGTCGGAATACTGTAGCAAATTCCGGTGACATCATCCCTGAAGCTGCATACATTTATATGCCTGACAGAGTGTGGTGGCGCATCCATACCCCCACCTACGAGCCCCCAAAATGAGCCGTCTACGTGTTCAGGATCGAAGATCTACACAGTAATCATCTGTGATTGCTCAAGGGATCTTTATAACCAACGGCTCGGTTCCGGGAATGCGAACTATCTCGTTTACCCGTCTGTTCTTTGGCCTGGAAGAGTTGCCATACCCCTGGTAAATTCAGAAGGTCTTGCCCGCTCAAGCCACTCTCGTTGCCATTTCCGCTTCTGGAACCTGTTACTGTACATTTGCCGACATGTTCTTAATCTTTGAGTTTGATAATCATCGATGATTCGATTGGGCAGCGAGACTCACTTTGCTTCGATAATTAAAATCGAAACAAATAAGGGACAGTTTCTTCGTACTCAGAAATCGGCATACTGTTGTTATCGTGGTGTGTTCGACACACTCGATGACTTTCCAACCCGTGCCACCGAGGAGTCGATTATGTGTTTACTATCATTGACTGTCGCACCCAAAACAGTTTGCGGTGCGGGCAACTCCCAGGTTGTTTTGATGGGAGAGAAGCTAGCTTGAGTGGGCAGGTGGCTGCTGGCTTGACGAATCCCGGCAGGTCGCATTGGCCGTTCGGATTCTCAGACCATTCCATCAGACACAATTGCAAATGTTTACTTATCTTCGGACTACAGTGAACTCTTATCGCCCGACTCCTACCTGACACGCAGCAATCAGAAAGGGCGGCAGATACGTTTGAGTTCATTCTCTTCAGGGTCCCGGGATCTCAAATGCCTCAAAATAATGACCATCAAAGAATCAGTCCGCATATCCTCCATGCTCAGGCGAGCGGAAGTCACCTTACAGGACTTGCTATACGGATTATGGCCCTGGAAGGTTCCTTTCCATATAACAAGCTGATGATGGGAAATCGCTCGGTGTATGCTAAAATACAGTGAGCAAGATTCGGGATGATATCCTGATGCCCGTGGCGCAAAGATTGCATCCAAGTACAGGGGATGAGCTGTACGGTTTGGCGCTCTCATTGCAGCTCCCAATCAAGCCTCGCGAGGAAACATGGAGTAAAAGCTTGTCTTTCATCCGTGGCATTATATGCGAGATCACCCTGCTATTGCAAGCTCTTGCAGGCATGCACTTACTTGGGTAGACAAACGTCGGTGTTATCTCGATATCTACCCCTCTACGATACCTTGCGAGATTGGAACTCTCTCCAATCTTTGAGATAGAGGGCGGGACGTTGGATTGATGTAGTACTAGGGTAGGAGAGGATGAAGGATGCTTTCACTGGCCGTCGATAGCGAAGTGTTGCCTCTCCATGCATGCCGATCTCAAGTATATATTGCTGCCCCTCCCCCATCTTCTCTTGGCTTTCTGACCATCGTCCTCTTCTTCTTTATATCGTCAATATGGCAGCCACCAACATGGCTAACCTCGCCTTGGATGGAGGAGACCCAAGAATGGAGAAGAATCCTGGACAATTCGCCTTCGACAATGGCCATGAAGCTAGCATTGAGAAAGGCTTCAGCGTTGAGGCCGCTCAGGTCCACAATGACCCTGAGGTTCTGTTCGAGGAGTATCTTCACTACGCATCAATCACTCGAGCTGAAGAGCGAGAGTATGAAGGCAACTTGATCAAGACAAAGGATCCTTGGTCTCTCGCCGGCGTGATCAAGAATCGCTTCTCCAAGGGTCACGTTCACGAAGTTAACGCAGTCGTGGCTGATGGGACCATCACGACGACCCACAACAATCATACTACTGTCACCGATATCGAATGGAGACAAGCTTCTCGGGCCACAAGAACTGCATCTTGGGGGATCATCTTTTTTCTCATCACTACCGACATTCTAGGACCGTCAGGAGCTGCGTGAGTATCCTCTATCTCATGCAAATACACTTCTTTAGTAGGAAATTAGCTAAATGATATTCAGGTGGGCCTTTTCAAACACTGGCTATGGTCCTGGAGTTGCCCTTTACACTGTTTTCGGCTTCATGGCCGCAGTATCGGGTTGGTATGTGTGGGGTGTTTACATGCACACAGATTCCGATCGCTACCCTCTGCGAGATTTTGGTCAAGCTTTCTTCCGAGTATACGGTCAAACGGCGAGACATATCATCAATGTTCTTCAGAGCTTGCAGATGTTCATGTTGGTTGCTGTACTTATCCTTGGTCTTGGCGGATCTATTTCTCAGATTTCCATCGGCAAAGACGGAGTGAATGGAAATGGCCTTTGCTTCATCGTCTGCCTGCTTATCCTTGCTATGCTTGGTAAGTTCAACATCCGAGCTTTGTCTACGAATTGCGTCCTCTTTGGAGGGATATATGGACTCCGAACATACCGACATCAAGTGCTAACCTAAATCTCCTCTACACCAGGCATGGTTCTAGGTCAGATCCGAACACTGCAGCGTTTCGGTTGGCTTGCAAACGTCGCAGTCATCACCACCGTTTTGGTCTGCTTCATATCCATCGGGGTTTCCGCAACCTCGTCGCCTAATTACGCTACCATGTTCAGCTCATTCGGTGGTGCCGGTACTCCATTTGGCGACAGAAACTTCCCAAATGGAACGGTCGAAAGCGCCATTCCAATCAAGACTTTCGCCGGTACTCCACCTGATGGTTTCGCATCTGGCGGAACCGGCTTTCTCGGCACCTACCAAGGTATCAACATGATCATCTACTCGTATGGCGGCGCCATGCTGTTCTTCAATCTGCTTGCAGAGATGCGCAATCCCTGGGACTTCTGGAAGGGGATGATATGTGCAGACATATTCATCTATTGCGTTTACATGTTCTTTGGTTTATTTCAGTACTCTTACCAAGGTCAATACACCTACAACACGAACATCCAAAGCATCAATCCCTACAATTATCAGACTGCCGGGAACATTCTATCTCTCATAGGTACATGACTCCGAAACCCCCAATGTTGCTCCTCCAAATGCTAACTCATACCATCAGGTGGTCTGATTGCTGCTGCTTTGTATGGCAATATTGGCATCAAGGTTATCTACAACAATGTCTTCATGGAAATCTTCCGTATGCAAATTCCCTCTTCCCACTAAAGTATAGTATGAGATCTGACAAACCCCAACAGACTTCCCCGCCCTCACCACATTCAAAGGAAAGCTAATCTGGGTCGCCATGGTCCCCGCGTACTGGGCCTTGGGTTTCGTAGTCGCAGCATCCGTCCCCAATCTCGGCAACTTCTCCAGTCTCGTCGGAGCATTCTGCATCGGCAACTTCACCTACAGCTTCCCTGCCATCCTCAAAATCGGGTTCGACATCAAGAAAGGTGCAATGCTCCCAGATGAAGTCTTTGACGAAAACACTAAGAAGTATATTCGCCATGATGGGGGCATGAAGAGATGGATTCGTGGGTACAAGAAGACGTGGATGCTTACTTCTTTCAATATCTTCTATGCTTTGGGAGCGCTGGTTGTTTGTGGGATGGGTTGCTACTCGGCGATTATGGCGCTGATCACTGCCTTTGGGGATGGTGGAACCACGGCTACGGCGTTTGGCTGTACGTCTCCATATGCTGGTTGAAGTCGATACGGTGCTAGGCAGTGCCAAGGGAATCATCGGAGAAGAAGGCTGCTCAACCATAGATTTCTTGCTTGTCTAAATGCAAACATTGAGCGTATCCTTTCCATAGGCTAGAGGCGTGGTACCCATTCGAGTTCAATGTAGAGAAGTCTTTGTTCTTGAACCCTTTGTCCTGCAAGCCTTTCTTCGTGAAGCCGCTTTTGCCTGTGGATGGCAAGACACTGCCTTGGAAACATCACTTTCTACATAATTCTCCGGAAAATGAAATTACATGCAGTATTCATAAAGCATTATCACCCAATCCAATATAGAAGACGCTATCCGTGCTATTCTATTGGTCCTCCTTAATTTGAGTGTGAAAATGAATGTGACTCGCTTCCACTTGCAGAGTCCAAATTGCTGGTCTCACTACATGCACTTGTAATAAAATAAGATGCTGCAAGTAAAAAAGAACCGTTGTCACGAAAACCACCTTAATTTGACCCCCCCTTTTGTTTTCACCATACACAATCGCCGGCACTCTTTGCCTTCGTGGTTATCCCTCCCAAAAAGCCCATCCCCCCCCGCCTCTTCCAACCTTGTTTGAAAAAAAAAATAAGCTAATCATCGCCTATCGGCACACAATCGGCCCACCCCCTCAAAAAGAGAGTAATCCGCAACAAAGAGAGAGGAATGAAGACTGCAAAAGCAAAAGATTGATGAGAAGAAGCGCATGTTCTCGGAGTAAATTTTCCTTATAAACGTGAGTATGAGTATGAGTATGAGTACGACATATTGGAGTAAGTGTCTCACTAAGGAACGTACTGTATTGTAAACCACGAGTGATGCTCTTTAACCTTTGCATAATAAGGCCACTCTTTATATTGAATCTTTCGGGCTGAAGACCCCTTGATAAAGGAGAGTTATGAACGCCACCTGTGGCTTGAATATGCCGGTCCTCACGAAACATGATGCAGCTTCTCTTACTTGGAGGCTGCGTGGCTATTATGACCAAGGGATTGCCGTATCAAATTTGATATTGATGGGAGGGGGTAGCCACTCTTCCATTTTTGCGTCGTGAAAAGGAAGTCATCTCCAGCGCAAGAAGAAAACCCATGCGATAATTCAGAATGGAAAATCATAGTACTCGCTGTCTTTGCAGTAAATGGCAAGGAGACCCGAGAGAGTGTAAGGAAACATAAAATTGACTTTTGCATGTTTACCTCTCTGGTCATAGATTGAATTGAAGCTCTATCAATCTATTCCAGTCATCGACGTCGATAGCGCAGTAATATAGGAGTGTGTATACTTCAACCAAAGACGATTGGTCTAGGCTTCCCCTTCCTTCCACTGGTATGTCAGTGCCTCCCTCTTGCACAAAAAGATATGCAGATGTCATGTTGAATACACCCCAAGCGGACCCCAGCAATGATACAAGAATTAACACATCATTCAGGGTGATCAGTCCTGTCCGAAACCTGCGTTGTATAGCCGGAGGCTATGCCATAGTTTCGTGGCCGCTTGTTCGCTCAGTACCATCCTATAACACTTCCGCCTGCGCCTCGCCCAGTACCAAGAGACACAACAAGTCTTCGCTTCAAAACCATCCTCAAACCCCCTGCCCCCCTCCAACACGCTATTCAATTCCTTTACGTCCTCCTGCCCTTCCTCCTTCCTTCTCTTCTTCTTCCTCCCCTTCCTCTTCTTCCTCCTTTTCTTCTTCGTCGTGCTACGCGTCCTCCAATTTTCTAGTATCTCAAAGTATCCTCGACCCTCTGTTGCACTTTATCTGAAATCTTCATGCCTCTGGTCCGTCTCCAGTCCGTTCTCTTTCCCTCATTTCATAGTCTTTTGTTGATCGTCGATCGTCCTGATATAGTTGGGAAATTGTCTCTAGCGTTGACTGTTTGCATTTGCTATTCTGGCTGGAAGGCCTGTCGCGATGGCGGTTGAACCAGGCGATATCATGGCTGTTCGTTCGCGAACGTGTGGTCACGAGTCGTGTTCCAGTTTCGGTCTCGTGATAAGGACTTCTCTCTCAGGCTTGAGGATTGAGCCTTGAGCACTCTCCATCTTCAGTCTTGAATGGTGAAATAGTCCGGGCTCTCTGGTCTTTGATCCACGAATTGTGTCGGTGGAGTCGCTTGTATGTCTATGGCCGAAGGTGTTCCCTGTCTACAGGATGTGTCAGTGTTCGGATCGACCCAGAAATGCAAAGCCCCAATCGCAGACTTACTGTATGAAAAATTGGAGGCCAAAGCCTGGGGACTTTTGACACAGAAGACGTTGGACTCGAAATTTGGGTTTGGACTCGCTGTAGGCTGGTCGGACGTGAAACCTCCACAATTTTCATCGAAACTCACGAAGTGATGGAGTCAGGGGAGAAGTGCAGAACCCCAGATCTGAAGAGCATCATGCATTCGTCGCGGTTGATTTGATGAGTCCTTACAGAAGGACACTTTATCGATACGGCCAAAGATTTCAGGCGTAAGTGGCGAGTTTCTTGGACAGTAGCGAGGGATTGGATGGAAGTGGTGCCACTCCATACTTTCTAGCTAGCCTTGTCTCGGAGAGGTCAAATCCTTGATTTGCATAGCATGGAGAGTACTCTCTAGCGCGGGTGAAAATCCTTGAAGATGACGAGTCTCATGTGTTATGGAAGAGAGGAGTCTCGAGGATGGCCCTGGGCGTAAACTTCTCAAGCTGATCTTCGTACCGTGTAATGATATTCAAAGAGCAGCCTTGGCGATTCTCTGACGAGGATCTGATTTTGAACTGTCTTTTAGAATACATATGGTTCTAGAAGGAAACAGAAAGAATGGGCGTTCCAAGAATCTTTGGTGAAGAGAAGGCGTTCTAGCCCTGACTGAGTGTTTGCGGGAGGCTGCCACGGACAAAGATGTCTCACTTCTGATACTCAAATATCGCAGCTGTATGTCTCTGATGTGGCCGGTCTCCAGGCTTAAGGCATACTCCCCCAAGAACGATATAGCTGCTCTAGCCAGTCCAAGCTGAAACAATCAACGGACAATCAACAGTCTCTGCCGATGGAATCTGGGCTCTGTGATGAATCGAAACATTCTTTCAATCGCGAAAGTTAAATGCCTTAGATGAGGGCCTTCGATCATTCCGGGCTTCTACGGCTCTTTGGTACGATTGAGCTTACGTATAGTAGTCTCAATAATTTGGGCTGAGACTTGTATCCTCTTTGCCACATTACTCCAGGTGTTGTGAAACGGGCTTCTGTCGAGACACGGAGACATTTTCAGGCTGACAAGTCCTACTATGCTGTGCCAAGAAGCTCTGGAAGCATTTCTAGCCCTCAAGTTTCGAGAGGATTACCGTTCCTAGCGAAAGAACCGAAGCTCATCATGATTTTCTGATGCGATCGCCAAGACTCAAAGACCAAAGAACTCTGTCAATATTCTTCAAGGAGACAGTGGAATGTCGAACGTCATATCTTCAGGCGGCACGGTGAAAAAGTTCGCGATAGGTTTCTTCAACACTCGAATTTGGATCAGAGAGCAGCAAATGGGAATGTTGAGGTCGCAACTTCAAACTCGGTTCTCGCGTCGTTCCCATCCCCACCCTCAGCGTCAATCGCGCCAATCACACCAATCACCTCAGGCGCAAATCAAGATCCTCCTCATCCACGTTCAGGCTTACCACCAATATCATTTGCTTCCTTCTGCAGTGTGTTCTCTGCAATTGCAGCGACTTCCTACAATCAAAACAGGACTGCAGTGCCAACCTCAGCGTTTACTTCATCGCTATTCCGAGAATCTCAATTCCAAGCTTTTACCCCACCGCAAACACCGTCTTCCAAGTCAAAATTTCAAGACTCTCAGCATACATCAACCAACCGCTTTTCTTCAGATGATGGGCCATTATCTTCTTCCATCGATCCTTGCAGGCTCTCGAATGTATCGACGATTCCCATCAAATATGTAGCTCCGTCATTCCCTTCGCGAGATGTTTCCACTGCAATCTCACCACAGACTTCCGAAATCCCACCAAGTCCAATCACTTTAGCTTCCCCTTGTGGCCACCCCTCTGCTCAAAGTTCGTCAAATTCCACGCCACCAGAAGATACCTCTACGCCAGTTGCATCCATCGCCAAGTCACGTGATCAACTTGGTCACATAGATGAAGTGATTCTCTCTCGCACTTCTCCCACCGTGCTTCCTTCAATGGGAGCTATCCCCGAAACCCAGGACGAATGGGACGAGAGAAAAGAACAGCAACGAGACCAACGCAAGCGGCGTCGAATCGTGTCCTCGGCATCCCCCAGTCTTCGAATGCCTATGCCTAAGTATAATTGCAAGCGGTCGCGACGCTGGGGTCGCCAACAAAAAACTATCGAGTGGCTTTCCGAATTTGCCTTTGACGAGTTCCAGAAATATTACGCGACAATTTTGAGGAACTGGGGTGTCACTGGTGCACATTCAGGTACATGCGTACTCAATCCCGTTGATTGGGCTGGTATGGATCCCCTGAAGCTCGCAGAACTATTCGTCTATGAAAACTGTCCATTGTATTGGGCAGACCCCATCGTGAGTTATGTTTTGGTCTGTCGCAGATTTAGAACCTTCAATGACTGTTGTTAGATGTATCAGTTTTCCGATCATTCTGTCAATATCACACGAGCAATTGCTTGGTTTGATGATAAATCGTGGCCACGAAGTGGCATCGAGCTGGATAACTTTCTAGGCTGCGGTCCTTACAAGAACATGCACGGGAGTCATACTTGCCATCATAACCTCTGTCTTATACACGTGGTTTACGAGACCGCAGACGAGAACGAATCTCGGAAAGATTGCCATGCTGCCGCAAGATATTTGCGAAAAGCCTCGCTTCCGGTCCCTGATTGCTGCAACAAACACCAGCCACCTTGCTTGATGCAACATGCTTCACTGACTCACTTCGAAACTTACCTGATCCATTTCTCAATTTTTCGTACAGCGAATAAGCTACCGCCACTGCCACAACCTTCTCGACCCAGATGGCATGAGTATCCCACGTTTGAGTTCCAGCTTCCGCTGTCTTTCTGTCCCGCCAGTACTTTGCTGCAAATGGATACCCTCAACCTTAAAGCTTCTGATTCACCTGCCGGCCACAAAGGAAGACCGGAATTACGTTGCAAGTTCTGTCCTCGAGTCAAGTCTTTCAGGAGCATCATTGCGATGTGGTCACATTTGGTCATAAGCATTATGAAGGCGGTGATAACGAGGTCTTTGGGAAAGTGGTAGTCCCGACGCCGCAATTAGTCTCGGAAGTCAAAAGAACGGCCACGCTTTGGAGAACTTATTGGGAGACTTGCAGCGACGGTGGAAAACGCAATGACCCAACAATGAGGAAATTGAACCAGGTCGCCAGCGAGGATTTCACGTGGGATATGGTTATGGGCTGGAATCTCCCTTGAATTGTGAATGAGATGCTCGAGATGAGCATGGTGGTTTGTACTTTGTTTCCATGAACCAGTCCACTTCTGTTTTTTTCATTGCCAATCTTGTATTCACTGGCATGCTAAGACATCTTTCCTTTATGAGTAGCCCCGATCAGGCCATGTTCTCAGTTGAAGAGTCCACTCGCAGCCTGACAAGAAAAGAAACGCCGCCACGTACTCAAGCATTCTCTAAAAGGCCGGCATGAGCTGATTACGTGACAGATGGCGGTCACTCTGGCATAATTGTAATTGTGTAAGTTCTGCACTGCGTATGTTACTGGATGCAGCTCTTTCCGTCCCGTTTCTTTGGTTTGGTAATGAAGCGGTAGCTGTGAGCATGTTGCCGAAGTTCTTCAAAATAGCACTCGCTGTACCAATCAAACAAGTGATGTTGGATAACTTTCGGCCTACCCATGCGGAAATTTCGGACTTTCGTCATAAGTACCAGGACGAATGGAAATCAAATGCGGAGTTGGGCAAGTCCGCCAGCAGCCAGCCGATTCAGAACGCCGACAATAGAATAAAGCAGGTGATTTGCCCACGCAATCATTCCCCACTCAAACCCGCGCGCAGCAGAGTTCTAAGAGACACAGCGAATGATGGCACTGTTGGACATAGGTGAAAAGTCTGCGAAAACCCGAAGTCTCGGCTCCTCACAGGAAAGGACTAACCCAAAGGCTTGAAAACGTCTGAAAGGCATCACACAGATCATGAAATCAGCTAAAGCCTACCAAGGACAATTATTGTGTGGATTCTATCCGGGATCGTCCAGGGCCATACAGTTGAGTCAACAAGATGACAAGTCAGTAAGAGCGAGGCCAAGGAGAACGCAGAAATCCACAAGATGAAAGATGCATGAAACAAAAGAACAAGGAGAGTAAGAGTGAAATCAAACAGAGCGAATAGAAAAGAAGGAAGTAGAAAGTTGGCAGTGTGAACCGACGGGCCGGATGCAAATACCAGAGGGAAGCTCAAACGGACTGTCTGAGTGGCAATACCACCTATCATCAAGCACGGAGTTGAGCCCCTACTGCCGTAAAGAAGTCTGCAAAAACGTACCTCCGATTCTGTTGGTACACATTGTCTCAACCAAGACTGAAATGCATAGGAGTAGCAGACCACTTTGATGCAGCAGGGCCTGAGCTCGGACGGCTTCGCAGGTCCAGACCGATGTATTTCTTTCATAGAAGATACACCGCTCGAAAGACAGGGTTTGGAAGGAAGATGGAGGCATCAGGGAGTTGAACCAGGAACTCAATTCCGAAGGATTCATCTTTGTTGACAGCAATTTTGGAAGATATCTGGAGGCTTGGCTGGAGAAATCGCAGTAACTCGTGTCCTATGCGGATTGAGTTAACCATTTCCATAAGTACCCAGCCCCCCAAACATCAGACACCCAGATATCCTCATTGAGCAGCATTTGGAATCGGAGTGCAGGAATCGACTTCACGAGATTGAATTGGCTGGATACCTTATCTACTCAGGACAATGGAAGAAGAATTTTTCCAGGGTGGGCAAGGGGGCCAAGGTGGTCACAATGGCAGAGGCAAGGGTCATTCGGACCGGGACAATGACCACGTATGTCTACCGAATGTGTGGATTTTGAGGGAATCTTGCTGACCGCAGTGGAGGTTCTCGAAGATGACGGCACTCTGCACCCGTACGTGCAAGCTTCGACACCGCACCGAGATGCGTGGGAATCTATTGTCAAGGATATACCCGAGCTTCCGATCGACGACGGCGATGCGTGGAGAGCTGCCACGGTTTATTCGAACTATCTCCGATTGACACGAAATCTGGGTGAAGAAGGCTGGAGGGATCTCGATGATGTACAGAGAGCTACAGCAACCTCGCTTTTTCAGCACTTTCACGACTCTTGTGGAACTGTAAGCCAGGCTTGGACACAGCTCTTGGTGGGAATTCTCAAGGATATCGTTCAGCTCCACGAGAATCTTTGCAGTGCACGCGTGAAGCAACCTGACCCTTTCTCACTTCCCATGAAATCTGCTCAATCCACGTTGTCGAAGACTTTTACGAGAACGAAATTCGCAAAGAATGCCAAATCTGGGCAGGACAACTCCACCACGGATGTCATGCCACCACTCACCACACCACCAGTGGCACCTACGAGACGAAAGAGGAAGTACCAGCCATCAACTTTTGGTCAGACATCGATGGAGAGTCTCGTGAACAAGACCAAACTTCCTGCTAGTAGGCCGAGAACACTAGGGCCACCTGCGATCCCAGACGTGGAGGACGAGATGAAGAACGTGACTCAAGAGGCCCAATATCTTGAAGAGCCGGAAGACACATCAGGACTCTCCCCAGATGGCTCTCTGGGCGCTGGACAGGGATATGAACAACAGCATGATTCCGAGCCTGTGGACAACAGAACTGTGGAGAGCTCATTGGCTTTGGATAGTGTACTCAGCATCCTGTATCGCAAGCTTGGAGAGTCACGGCAATCAGATCCGACTATGTACTTTGGTAACACGAAGCCACGGGTGAATGGGCCTCCGCCTTCAGGAAGAGCTGCGGTGATATTCTCTCGAACACTGGTTCCCAAGTATTTCCCACGCCGTCTGAACGATGTTATTACCGCAATCAAGAGCCTTCAGCTTACGGAGTCCGAGCGAAACATGTTTCTGGCACGCCTCCTTCAGTCTTCTCCCTCCAAGATAAGCATTACCAAGTTGCCAGACCCTATCGGTGCCGTTCTTCAGAGTATGGAAATCAGAAGGGGTGTCCTGTTGTCGAGTTGGCTTTATGATGCAATCATGTCGGACTACGAGGTTGTAATGAATGCTTGGGGTGTTGCTGCTGATCACCAGGAAACATGTGTGCTAGTCCACGAGAAGCTCAAGCAGTGGGCGCCAGAGGATCTTGTGAAGGAGTTCAAGCGCGTTGCCGGTATGTTCAGCGATCATTTTCTGCCTGTCGCCCTCTTCAAGAAGAGTGAGTCCAACCAGCTCTCTCGACATCGTCTAAGCCTTTTAGTCAAGACCCCAGGGCATCCTTCTCCTAGATCCTCCATATCGATTGCGCTCTCGAGATATTTCGCGTGGTACGCCTGGTCAAAAGGCAATCTGACACCAGCTGAGAAGGAAGCTGAGTTGAATTTCGTCCCAGGTGTGTCTTTGCATGGATCGCATAGATGTGGACACGGACATTCCATTATCAGCGGCCATATTCAGCTGGAACCGAAGTGGTTGAATAATCAGAGGGACGACTGCCAGGGCGAGGCAAGACGACTACGATTTGCTGGGAAGCCAGTACCAGAATTCTGCACACGCCATCCTGACAATCCTTGTTACATGCGCCTCCAAGCACGAACAACCGCCGAGAGTTTCAACATACAAGCGTCGATCGCACTTGGAGAGTCGAAGCATTGGGTGGAAGAGCTCGAACATGTTCCTTATCCTAAGCATACGGATGCCTGTGCTTTTCGACTCGTTCTGGGCAGCGAGATGGTGGAAGAAGATGAACTGACACCAGATGACCCCCTCCACGTCTCTCTCGATAAGATCAAAGCTTACGATGGACCTCTGCCGCCTCGCATCGTCAAGCGCATTCCTTGTCCACTTTGTTTGGTCTCATTTCACATTCACTGCCTCGATTTTTTCTACCACTGTAGAGACGAACATGGGGACGACGATGAAGGGATGCTGAAAGCAATCATTGAGCATCAGAGGAGTTGGGGCCAAAGTCGAGACGAGAGCCCGAAGAAGAAGCCTGGCTATGAGCATCTGGAACAGCTCTTGCGGGTCAATCCCCCAATGACCAAGGCTGAGGCCCTTCGAATCGTCGATTACACATCACACAATTGTCCATTCTGTTCCGAGAAAGGGTATCATTACTACCGTCCAGCAGCCTTTCTTCATCTCAACAAGCACTTTGACGAGCCGCTATATCTCAAGACAGTCATTGACAGAGGAAATCTTTGGGATGGCCAGAACATCGCCGCGTACCAACCATATGGTCGTGAGAGGATTGTTCGAAACTTTCTCGCGGATTTGCTTGCACCAGGGGTCACTTCAGCCATTGCTCGGGATTTGATTATCAAACTGGATAAGGACATGTAAGTTCTACGGGGAATATCAGGTCAGGTGCAAGCTTTCTAGGCAGACAAGAAACAAGGTCTAGAATCTGCTGTTTGGGCGTTTTTATTTTGTTTGTGTTCTTTTGGCTTACGGATTGTTTTCATGTTCATTTGCGGAGGATTGTTGAAATTTGCTCAGAGATTATTACGGCTTCAGCGGACGCGGGGAATTGCATTCGCCACGGGTTCAGGAATGTTTTGTTATTAAAAGTATGGATAACAACTAGTACTTGTAGAGAAGTTAACGGCCTTCCAAGTACGAAATTGAGTTGATGAGATGAGCAAAAATAAGGGCGGGAGGAACTAAACAAATGAGGGGCAGCGAGAGCGGGATAACCCCGCACCTCGGCTATGAAAAAAAGAGATCCTGCCGAACAAAAGTAAAATTAAAAAAAAATTTCGTGAGAAGAAGGGGATTCTATATTGAAATTAGTTTAATGTCCATATTTCGATATGAGCCTTTGAACGTACCGAACCCCTGCAGGTTTCCCTATGAGAAAGCACACCCGGTTTTAACCAGGAAAGATAAGAGATTTATCTTGAGCCACACGCCATAACCACTCGGCCATCTTCCCTTTCGTCTTATCTCCGATTGGAGCAGATTGCGAAAAATGCTCTTATTCGATGATATATTAAAATTGACAAAATTACATTTTCATTTATTGAGCCACGTCTCCCTTCGGCCTTGGCGCTTGTTGTTACTCCCTCTATGTGCTGATTAATATCCTACAACTTGGCCAACTTTTATAATGAGATAAGCTCTCCAGCGTTTGGAATATTCTGCTCTCAATGCCCTCAGTATGAAAATTTGCGGCATATTTTCGGCCAGTAAAGCTAAGAGCACAGGTACAAAGAGCCGACGGACAAAGGGCCACTGGACAAAGGGCTGCAGAACGAAGGGTCGCTGAACAAAGAGTTCAGACGCAGGCACTAAACGCAGAGAAAATGCAATTGACAACAATTACAAAAAGAGAGCATTTCAAAGCTATAATTGATTCGCATTTGATCTCAAAGTTTCTGTCGCACCAACCCATTAATTCTTGGTGAACCTGAAGCCTCTGTTGATTTAAACATTTATAACTGTAAAGAGCCTCTAGATGCTGGGTGAGATGTGTGGGAAAGTCTGGCCCAGAAGCCAGCGCCGTAAATGACTTTGCATGACCAATCTCTCTGCAGCAGAAACTGGAACGGAAAAGAAAAAACAAATCCATCTGAAAGATGATGGAAACCCCTCGGTTGGAGAAACAGCAGATTTATCTCCGTAGTTCAATCAACAAAAATGCAGGGTATTTTGTTTACCTAGGTTACACTCGAAAATCACACAATCCCGTTGTGCTTTGAGGAATTGGATAGATTGTCCTCAACAATCACCCTGGTTTCTTAAACGAAGGAACCCAAAGCAGTCTCAAACGTCCTGGAGAAGCTTTTCCACGTAAGCAATCCTGACACAATCTCCATCAACAGAAGACTCCGTATACACCGTCTGGGTATCATTCCACAGCACTACCGTCATACGCGTGTTATTTTCCCCCGTATCAAGATCTCCTGGCTTTATACACTCGCCACTGGAGTAACAGGCACGTGCATTCAGGATTTTTCCATTGCCCCAGTCAGGAAAGATGACCTGCGTATAGTTCAAGTACGTGCCTGCTTCCATGATCCTAAGGATTTGGCAATCAGTATTCAGCACTGGAATTTTCATCCGATGTTACAATTTGGGTTCTTACCATTCTGCGGAAGCCCCAGGAGACGCGAATGTAGGTCCTCGCGGCAATTTCGCTGCATCTTGACTGTGAGAATAAGTCTGGCTGGTGTTGAGGTTCGTTAATGTTGTGGTGCCATGATACCCCGCGTCTGTTGTGTTGACTACCACAAAAATGTGGTCACCTTCCGAGATGGCAAGTTGTGTTTTAGAGAGCGAAATGGGGTCATCGGGAATCCTGTGGTGCTGTCAACAAATAGAACTCAATTGAAGGCGCCAAGCAACGTGGGGCTAAGAATAAAGTAGTAATCATGAGGACCACAACAAGCAATTCTCACCATTCATGAAATGCAGAGTATCCAGTCGTTCCATTGTCCCATATTGACATGGTTACACCGGCTTGCCAAAGTCCACGGACGCCCCCACCTGTTGACGGAACGAATCCATCCAAACCTATCCAGAAAAAAGCAGTATATTGATCAACTACCTCACGAGGGTTCTGAGGAAGGGAAAGTCGTGGCATGACAAGCGTCGCTTCAACGGAATTGAACCCCGAGTAATTAGAAGATGCATTGAAATGCTCTGAGATCTGGACTGGTCCTCCCCATGTTGTGTCATAGAATGGTGAGTACGGAGTGGCACTTGCCACATGGACAGAGCTCAACAGCAGTGCCGTCACCAGCTGAGTATTGAGCTTCATGATCAAATGATCTGATGAAAAGCGACTCAAAAGGAAGGTATTGAGATGTTTGCTCGTAGATGAAGGAGTTACCTGTTTGTCGATCCCCAGTCAAGTGTGGGGTTTAAACTCGAATACGAGATGCTCCACTCCACGTCAAAGCTCGACCAGCAAGGAGTTGGTGTTCCTCTAAAGCCAGAAATCAGATCGGCAACAGCAGTGAGTCTCTAGAAACACTTTGAAATTCCTGCAGTCAAATACTTTGCCGATATATAAGTCCGGACTAGAGATTGGCCGCCACGTACGACCATAGCTTCCTGAAAACTGGGCATCCCGTCCGCTCTGCCATACATAAGCAGGAAAGCGGCAGATTAGTAGTTGGGTGGGTGACCACCAGCGAATACCTGCTGTTGTACGTTATTTGCCTTTTGCATCTTGCATCTTGCAATTTTGCTACTTTTTGGTGGAGCGCAAGGGCAGAATTCTCTCCAATTTTACGGGCCTCGATTAAGCGAGTCTCGGTGGTGGGGAAAGGGGGCAAGTCAACATGTCCCTCAGTACCAGATTTTGTTACATACTAAGAGGATTTGTGTACTCCTAGACTTGCGGTAAAAATTACTGGTTGTTCTTTTGACCAAAGTGTTGCGCCGTATGTTGACTTGGGAGAAGTTCTGCTTCACATTTTACACTCAACTCGCCCTTTCAAGAGGTAAGCCAAATGCGGCGGATTCATGTAGACTGCGTTCTTTATTTGAAGTCAGTACAGTACAGCGACGACTCGTCATTCCTGATGTTCTATCTCCGACCAACGCGAGTGTATGATCATCCTGCTTACCATCTTCTATCATTGGCATGCTTTGAACCGACCTTGATTACTACAGCTTCGTAGACTGTCTGTGCTTCACAGCAATGATTTGTTCTTTTCGAAGATGCCGTGAGGATATGGTTCATGGTATTTGGAGAACCCAGGTATCGACGGCAGAAGAGGCTAGATCGCGACAAACAAGGGTTCAGGGGATCTTCTGCACGGTGAGGGATAGCTCCTCGTCCCCGAGATCAGTGAAGAATATATTCCTGGGATGATGTGACGAACATTAATATCATCGTCCAATCATCAGAACAAAATTCCACTGTGTGCGTTACGCTATTTACTATCCTCTACGCAATCGTATTTATCTCGTGAGGTTGGAATGTTGCGGCATCACTTCCGCATCCGGCAGCGTGATCGTTTGTGAAGTCTGAGCTGCAAACGTACCTTGCAATCAAAGAAATCGAGAATACAACGCACCTCTAATAGATGGACAGAACATGTCAATACATCACTGCCATGTAGGAATCTGAAGCTTGTAGCTTTCATTTGCGCTGAACCCAAGTAGCCTGCTGTCCTGGAACAAGCAAAAGGAAGCCTCACCTACTGGCTGAACGAGCTCCACACCATCGAGACACTCGAAATGCCAACCATCCACTATATAGATGCCTGCCTCCTCTTCATCATCGTTTGCTTGATGTTCAACATCCCGCTTCTGTGGTGGTTCCTCAGCTTCATCATTAACTTCGGATTTTTCGTTTGTAGCTTAGCACTTCTTCTGTATGCTGTGCACGGAGTATGTGACTTCCTCGGTATATCGATCGAGGTACCAAATATCGGTGGCAGTGTGATCACAAGGAGGTGGACGAGGCATGATGCGAGGAGGGAAGCGAGAAGACATTGGGAGGGTCTATCGTCTACGCCTAGAGGAAGACAGAGAAGGATAATACACTGAGGAGCTCGAGATAGCACGGATAATAGAAGAGAAATTCGGCATTCGATACACAGGGCACCTGTGCTACGAGAGGAAGATCGTTGATCGTTCGCGATCTGGAAAGTTGATGTCGGAAGGAAATGTGGGCAGAACTTCAGCCATATTCGTACGGTGATAATATGAGTAGCTTGGAGATTTGCAAGAAGTATCAGAGAGCCATGCTGTCAGGGAGAAGTTTTCTGGACGTTGAAGTGCAGTCAAGCTGTCGTGATGCAACACGGGAGAAGAGGCTAAATACTGGCGAGGAAGCATACACAACTTGAACACCCTTCTTCCTCAAGTCTTCCAAAAACGACAACTGAATCCCGCGCCCCCACGGTTACGTCTCTTACTCGGTAGTAATGGAGAATAATCTAGGGATCAACACATTTACCTCTTGAACGACTTCACGTGACAGTAAAGAAGTCCCGTGATCGTCGAGAAAGAACAAGAGTAGAATGTTGTCTTTCTCTCCGCTGAAGCTCGCTAATGTAAAAGTTTGATAGTGTTTTCCTTCAGAGTCTTGCTCGGGCTTACATACCGCGAACTTCATCATTTCAGACGAGCAGCGAGCACGATGCTTCTCTGCCCCATACATCAGCAGTCTACAGAATTACTGTTGTCCCGCGGCTACTCGGCTTACACTTGGTGACTCCTGCGTCGAAGAATGGCGTCGGTCCGTAATTAATATGTAATAGTTGAAAATTTCTATTTTGGCCAATTTATTTCATGTCGTTTAAAAGTCTTCTTGATCCACACTTGAGGCGAACCAAAAGGTGGCAGTCGATTTGTTTTTCGTCGGCTACGGGGATCCGACAGGCGAGATCCTAGGTTGGAGGAGGAATAGAAGTTTGCCTCGCCACTTTCTAGGCAATGCTATTTGTCCTTAAGAAGTCTTGAGGGGTCTTGTTTGCATAAAGTACCAATACTTTCCTGGTATTGAAAAGGACCAAGGAGAACCGAGATCTTGGTCCGTTAAGTTCGACGAGGAGGGAACGACCAAGGAACCGGGGATCGAAGGCTTTCAGAACGCCAAGCCACTTGCCCACGCCATCTCCACACCAATGCCACTCCAATGACTTCACTTGCGCCTCTCATGCAGTAAGATCGACGTCCCTCTTACCAGATTCAAGCACGATTTACACAATCGCGCCATCTTTTCTCCTTTGCGCGGAGAACAGTCGAAGATGTTTGGTCGAATCCAACACGATGGATGTCAGCTCTTGGCAAACGTACGGCACGAGAAAAAAAATTAAAGTCGGCTGCCTTGCCTGAAAAGGGCATAGAGGTAGGAGGAGGGAATGTCAGGTGAGGCTCCTAGGGTCTTCACTTGGAGAAGGTTGATCTGCCTTGGACGTACTTAAGATGGAGGTTTTCCTTCGGTTTGGAGGGATTTGTTAGGAATCTCCAAGATCCATATTCCGAGTTTCCCCTGGGTCTGTTCTGAATCTCTGTGTCTTTGATTGAGATAGGAAGTAGCGACCACAAGTACGACATTGCGAAGCACATTCCCGCAATTGACACCGTCTACCAGATATCTCTCTCTTCGACCACTTCCTGCCTACTCGGTGTGATCACTCTGTGAATTGCATTGCCGCTGCGCCGATATCGATATTCAGCTTTCCAGCAGCAGTAACCACCAAAGCAGCATGTCAATTGACCCTGTTCGATACAATTGATAAACGATACCAGCAAAAAAGTGATCTGTCCTACCAAAGCAACAGCTTGCCATAGCAGTTTGCCCAAGCATCTTCTGCAAAATCAACATCGATATATCTATTACGCCACAGCACCTTGACATTGCTACATTGCGGTTCCCATTCAGCAGTCTCTTCCCGCTCAATTGAAAGCCACAGCAAACCGCAATCGCAGCAATGAAGTTTCTAGGGTTCATGTTCTTCGAGAAGGACTCGGTCGACCAATATCCCGGCGTCCTGGTCCCTCTCGCACAAGCCTCGCGCCATCCAACCGTAGCAGCAGAATACGCTCGTCGCCGTTCCGCCGATGGTCGTAACGAGGACGGTTCGCGCGCGGAGAAGAAGACCGAGGTCAAGGGTAGTGAAGGCGATACTGAGGATGGAGTTCTGCGAACTTCGAGTGCGGGGTATGATCCATATACCATTGAAGGTCTGCGCGCCGAGGTTATGGAAGATGCTTCGTCTGGTGGGCATGATACGGCTTACGACTGTGAGTATGTAATGATGGTGCGGGTTTGTGGAGGCTGACTGTTGTATAGTGAAGTCTAAAGTCATCAACAAGGCCATCCAGGACATTGGTATGGGGAAGTATAATTGGGAGCTGTTTGTTCTTTGCGGTTTTGGTTGGTTCGCCGACAAGTAAGTCCAGTATTTCCTGGTTACGTGACCATTCGAGAACTCACCGTTTTACAGCCTCTGGCTTCAAGGTGTCGCTTTGACGCTTCCTTCTTTGCAAGAAGAATTTGGAATTGCCGAGACTACCGTCCGATACACCACCTGCTCCCTCTTCATCGGTCTCTGCATCGGTGCTAGTTTCTGGGGTATCGGATCGGATATCATGGGCCGCAGAATCGCGTTCAATATGACCTTGTTCCTTGCAGGTGTCTTTGGTATTGCAGCTGGAGCTGCTCCATCGTGGATTGGTGCATGTGCGCTGTTCGCCGCTCTTGGAGTTGGTGTCGGCGGTAACTTGCCAGTCGACGGTGCGCTTTTCCTGGAGTTTCTTCCTAATGCCTCTGGAGGACTTCTCACACTCCTTTCGGTCTGGTGGCCAGTCGGTCAACTGGTTGCTTCTCTGATCGCTTGGGCCTTCCTGGGAGGAAACTATGCTATCGATGAGGGCTGGAGATACTTCGTCTATACCATGGGAGCTATGACCTTCGTCATGTTTCTTTCCCGATTCGCGCTCTTCCATCTCTATGAGTCTCCAAAGTTCTTGCTTTCCAGAGGTCGCCAAGCTGAGGCTGTGGCTGTGGTCCACGGGATGGCTTTCAAGAACAAGACGACCACATGGTTAACTGAGGAAATCCTCAACGAGATTGGTGGCGACCCAGCTGTAGTAGCTGATTCGACGCTCACGACCAAAGAAATCATCCGCCGCAAATTATCTTCTTTCTCATCTGATCGCATCGGCCCTCTTTTCGCTTACAAGAAGCTCGGCTGGACTACTGGCTTGGTATGGTTCTGCTGGGTCACTATCGGAATGGGATATCCTCTCTTCAACGCTTTCCTCCCGCAATACCTTGCTCGAGGTACCAACGCAAGCGGAGAGACAATCTCCAGCTACGAGACCTACCGGAATTACGCCATTACCTCCGTCGTTGGTGTTCCTGGATCGATTATTGCTTGCTATACCGTTGATATCAAATACATTGGTCGCAAGGGCACGATGGCTTTCTCAACAATGATGTCCGGAATCTTCCTCTTCCTATTCACCATTTCCGCTGATTCGGATTACCAACTCGCTTTCTCATCTCTTGAGGCATTCTTCCAGAATATCATGTATGGTAAGTACAAATTCGCCCATTTTTCTGGGTGATCAAGTGCTAATATCTTGAAGGTGTTCTCTACGCCTATACACCCGAGGTCTTCCCAGCTCCAAACAGAGGAACCGGCACTGGAATTGCAAGCATGCTGAATCGTATCGCTGGACTTTGCGCACCCATCATCGCTGCCAACATTCCCAATGCCAATCCCAGCGCTCCTGTGTTCGTCAGTGGTGGTTTGTTCTTGGCGGCATTCGTCGCAATGCTGTGCTTCCCTATTGAGACAAGAGGGAAGCAGATGCTGTAGATGAGAAGTACTGAGGGCAGTACAGATGAGCATTGCCAATAAGAGGCGGCACGTTGAGGGTGATGAAAGAAGATGCTGAACACGAAGACATGTTATACTTATGAAAGTTTTGGATACCTCGATACCCTCCGTACTCTTGGATGGAGAAAGAGTATGGAATTTTATTCTTTGGATGAAAGAAAAGTTGTGTACAGTTTTAACACAGTAGATATTCTTTATGCAAACCATTCTACCTAAAATCATCACGCTTAAAATGTTCCTCAGACATGCCGTCGTGCCATTGCCAAGGTGGATTTGAATCCTTGGACAGCTGAAGCTGAAGCTGCGGCTGCTTCCTTGTATCGAAGCGGGCAGTGTACAATCTGAAACTCCTACGAGAAAAGGAGCTCTGCGATTACCTTCTTTGGACAGAGAAGGATACGCGTATCTAGAGATGTAACAAAGTACCATTGTACCACCCTGCGCATCATCTCACCATCCTGAGTGTGGTGGTGGTCGAGATAAAGTCAGCGCTCCCCAGTGGTGGCTGAAATACAAGGCAGGGGTCGGCACCTGTCCCCGAGCTGCAGCGATGACGCTGTTTGCGAGGCTGGGCGAGGCAGCGCAGTATTTCTCATCTCACCCCACGTCCTCTCTAAGAGCGCAACATCCTGCATACCACTTCCAACCAGCTACGCCGTGTACCACAGTTCCTGGGACCGTATCACCATGCGACATCATTTCCAATTTCCCTGCGCCAGAGAGCTTGCGTAATTATCATACAGCTCCGTCTGTGATTTCTAGGCATCAATACTTTCTTGCGAGCGAGGTACGACAAGTGGGAAGGGGAGGCTGAGGCTGAGTCGAGAGACACGACTACGACGACCCGGCGGCTGGAAGTAAGCAAGCGGGTAGGAAAAGATACATACAAGCGGGCAATAAGAGTTTGAATTGCGGAGGAAAGTGGCTTCCGCTACGACCGAACGAGGGCCTAGACGGGAGGTTGGATTTGGGACTTCGAGATACCGGCGATATACATTGTTGACCTTGCCCCAGTAAAGAGCAAAGGCGATCGAAGGAACAATCTGCGATTAGGAAGTTCGGATTCCATCTGCAAGCGGAGAAATATATACGTGCTTCAACATTTGATGTCCTGAGCAGCTATACCTGATTTCCACGACCCCGCGATTGAACTGTTCCCGGGAAACATCAAGCTCAATAGCGATCGCAACAGCACTCGCGCGTGCAGAAATAAAACACAATGTCTGTCAGAATCGTACTCGACGATCCCCACACCTTCTACACGAATCTCGACTTCATCAGCGGCCGGATCGTCCTCTCTCTCACCAGCGATGAGAATATCTCTGCGATCGTTGTGAAGCTCGAGGGCGAGAGTAGGACGGTACTAATGCGGCCGATGAATGTGCCCAATCCACAGCTTTATGCGCAGAGGCAGAGGAGGGAGGGAATTGCAACGGAGAATCATAAGATATTGTACAAGGTTGCGCAGGTTTTCCCGACGCAAACACAGGGCATAGGGATGGGACAGGCGTATACGCTGAGGGCGGGGCAGCACGAGTACCCGTTTAGGATGAAGATCCCTTTCAATGTAAGTGTTTGATGGGGTTTCGATTCTTTTTTCTTATCTAAAGCTACCTATACTGCGTCTAAATACTGATCTTCCCTCACAGAATGGATGTATGGAACCTCAAGCACAACAACAGATGGGACTTGGAGGTTTCGGATTGAGCGGATTACAGCAGATGCAATACAGACATGTCAAGAGGACTTTGCCACCCTCTCTCACCGGATTTCCTGGAGAGGCAGAAATTAGATACTATGTCAAAGTTACGGTTCAGCGCCCTTCACTATTCAAAGAGAACAGGAGATCTGCCATTGGATTCCGGTTTATGCCTATTGAGCCGCCAAGACCGCCAAAGACCACCAACGAATCGTATGCGAGACGACCATTCCAATTTACAGCTGGACTGGCTTCTTATGCAAAGAAATCATCAATGTTTAAGAAGAAGCCGACACCTTTGTCAGATACGGCGCCGCAAGGTGAGGTTGATGCCAGGTTACCCAGTCCGGCCATATTGACTTGCAATGAGCCGCTTCCTCTACGACTTCTTGTGAGAAAGTTGAATGAGAGTGCAGAACAGGTTTTCCTAATGTCATTACAAGTACAGCTTTTTGGACAAACAGAGGTCAGGGCAATGGACATCTCGAGGACAGAAACGAGCACTTGGGTATTGATGAGTTTGACGGGATTGTCGTTGCCGGTCGGTAGCCCATCAGATCCGTTGCGGACAGAGAGTCTCATCGATAGCAAACTATGGGACCGTATACCGCTGCCAAATACAGTAGCTCCATCATTTCATACTTGTAATCTGACAAGGAAATATGAGCTCGAAGTCCGAGTTGGACTTGGCTATGGAGTTCCAGGGGAAATCCAGGTAAGTCTTCGCTTGTCTCCAGACATCAGCAACATCGATTACTGAGACCTCCCTCCTAGCCTCAAACCATCACCCTCCCTCTCCGCTTCCAAGTCGAAATCTTCTCCGGCATCCACCCACCAGCTGCTCTCCTAGACGCCATTGCCAACGGCCCCGCACCCACAATACCCAATCGCCCTACCGCCGCCACTCCAGTCCGGCCTCAAGATCCCGCGTACCCACCACAACTTGGCACCCCAGGCGCTCCAGCCATCGACGACGTACCGCCCAGCTACGAAGATGCCATGGCTGAGGATATGACTCCAGCTGATGGACCGAGGAGGGAGTTCAGTGGTGTGACAGATGTTAATGCGCCGAACATGGACGAGAAGGTTGCGGCGCCGAAGTATAGCGCGCAGCAGGGAAGTCCGGGGCCAGGTCCGGGGGGTCCGAGTAATAATGCGGGCTCTGGCGGGTTTGGAGCAGTTGTATGATAATGACATGGTGCAATGATGAATTTCATGGAGGAATGAGCTTAGGGAGAGGGGCTCCGTGGAAGGAGACTAGATGGGGTAGCAAAGTGGTGCCTTCCTATACTTACTTATTAATTTATAGAATCCGACGCGGTGTGAACCACTGTATTCTCCGTCTAGATTACTTGTAGACGCTTCTTTGGGGAAAGCTGTTGGATACAGAAGTTGAACTTAAATGGGGATTTGAGCGAGAATGCTCCATCAATTAGGCGGCCAATGCCAGATTTACTCAAGTCTCTCTCGATGCTCAAGCCTCGCTCCTCGCTAAGTGTGGTCAACAATATTCAATCACATCCAGCTAGCTTCTCTTCACCACTGCTCTTCTTCTACGTGCTCATAGCCCTCCTGTACACCACCATACATCGAATGTTGCTCCTCCAGCGCATTGCTACTCATATTCACCATCCTCTCTCTCTCCACTCTCGCCCTCCTCTCCTCCTCCATCCTCCTTCTTCCCTTCTCACTCAAACCATCACCACCACGACGATCACCCATTACTCTATCCCTTCCAAACGTCCCCTCTCCCAACTTCCTTCCCCCATCCCCCCTCAAAACCCTCCTCATGGCCACCCCTCCCTTCCATATCCCCCACCCTCCAGTTCTCACAATCCACAGACCTGCACAGATCAACTTATAGACGACGATTAAGATGGTCAGGAAGAAGCAGAAGCAGAGGATGAAGATGAAGGCTAGGACGGCGCCGCCGGGGATGAGCATGATGAGGAGGAAGAGGGCTAAGAGGATGGAGAGGCCGAGGAGGTTGAGGAGCATGGTATGGTTACTGTGTTGGTAGTGGAGGTGGAAGTTTGTTTGGTATGTTGTGGTAGTTGGAGGTGGTTATTGGGTGTTGGTTGGTAGGTGAGTCTGCGAGTTGAGTTGAGATTTTGCGTTATCCGGAACTTTTGTTGCGTTAGTTATGGTGCAGCAGAAATTGCTGTAACAGGATAGGAAGATGAGTAGGCTTTTGAAGCAGAAGAGTGAGTGAGTGAGATCAGGATTCTGGACACAATGGCAGATATGGTTGTCCTTTTTGTATGTATTTTGGGTGGAGCGGAGGGTAGAGACAAAGAAGCACTCAAGCCATCTGGTTCGAGGGTAGGTAGCTTTGAAGCCTTCTTTGATGGAAATTCCAGTGTGCTTGGGAGATAAGCACGTTTCCGGCTGTAAATCATGGAACGGTCGTTGTATGTTGGTCAGGCTCCGTGGAAGAGTACCTCGAATTGAGTGTTGAGCTTGAGCACAAAAGTATCTGTCGCGTGACAGGCCAAGGAAAGGTGCACTTCTCCTCATTATCCAGTTCACAGCTAGTAAAATTATCTACATGTCAGCTGAACCTCCTTCGTATTCTCTCCCGAGGGGAATCTCCCAGTGCAATCTACTGTTTACAGTGTTGAGATATGCTATCGTCGATGAAGTAGAACGAACATTTAGCTCAGCTTTGCACTGATCGGTTTGATTGGAAAGGCGCCTGCGGGTGTTCAGTTTGGGCATTCTAATCTTCACCCACGATATGAGCAACTCTGCAAATAATGCTGAAAGACCTTTATACGTGTACTCCAGGCAATGAAGGTATTTGTCAGACCGAGATGAGGAATTCGAGTGGTAAACATGCAATCAGCCCATGCTTGGTTGGGGCTACCTCGATAGAGGGGGACTCGATATTGCACCCAGATTCAATCGCAGCTGGATCTATGAGGACGATGTACATTCAGGTTGCTAATTGTCAGGCGAGACGGCGAGAATCTTGTGCGGCACGGTCCGTCAAGAAGCTTATTTCGAGTAGGCATGTAATGTGTTGATCTGCAAGAAACCATCGCTCGCTTAGTGGTGGGGGTGGTTGATTGTTTACGTCCCACTTTTAATGTCGGGTCTTAGATTGTCCTGGGGCCAGGAATCAACATGTAGCGAATTTGGCATCATTTAGAGTGACTGAGTCGGCGAGACATGATCAGAGCCTACCCTATAGACTACTTGAATACTTAAATATCAGGATATGTATTCCTCGGCATCATCCAAGAGCAGCTTAGTGCGCTTGATATTCTCTGCACAATACACCACCTGAAATCTTGATCTGGTCATAGATCTATGGCCAGGTGTATCGGTAAGATGGTAAGACTAATGAATAGGTTAGACTGTGCTACAGCTTGCCCACTCTGTTCCTGGAGACTCAAGCTTCATAGTGGCCTCTTGGATCTGTGAATGAGACAAGCCTATATTAAATCATGATCTATATTGAACCAATCTCAGCTATCAGATCCCACGAACTTGAAATTTCCACGTTCAGAGGCTCTGTAATTAAAGTGCGGTAGCTATCTGATGTTCGAGTGTCCACTCTGCGCTTGGACATTCACTTATTTGAGTAAGCGTCAGGCTCTGCAGAGCTCAAGAGCTGTGAATCATGTTATTGAGCTTGAACTTATTAAACCTTCTCCAGTCGTTATCTTAAAGTAATCTACATACTACCGCAAACATTAAAATTTCTCAGCGCAGGCTCTCAAGACCAACCGACAGCTGAGGCGCCGCACAAGAAATACACATATCAACACAAATGCCAAGCTGCCAGATCACCCCCTCTCTAAGCCATACCTTCACCCTTCAATCTCATATTAATACTGGAGAACAACCCAACAGTCAAGCGCTTTCACCTAGCTTCTGTGTCTGCGCAACGCAAGAGAGATCTTGGGGCTTGCTGGCGCCATCTAAGACTTGGAGTTCCTGGGAGGACGATCGACATCAAGAGAGGACCGGCGAGCCGGGCGACATACATAAGCCAACCAGAAATCGATACTGGAAGACAAGAGGCGCCCAGTATCCGATCATAAAGTCAGTCTCTTAGCGCCATCCGTTACTCCGAGCGACCTTCCTCGACAAAACACGGAAATTTGTCGAAGCTATCTAGACGCGACCTCGAACTTTGACTCGTTACTGGCAGATTGCACTCCAATTTCTCCCTCGCACTCTAATGCCACACCTTTCGAGTCACACCAGGCCCTCAATATCATTATCCACGCTTTTTCCAAAAATAAATCAACAAAGCCTCAAGGCCATCGATTCTGAGGCCTATCAGCCTCAACTAGGTCGGCTTCTTGGATTATTTTTCGCAAATAGGCGTATCTGAACCAGACTCAAGTATCTTTGAATGCTAGTCTTCGATCACGATCAAGACTCTCAGATAAGCTCAGCTCGGTTCAACGATGGCTGGTCAACGCTGGGAGCAGGAAGAGATTGACGCACTTACCTGGTTCGTCAAGAAGAGAGAGAAATACAACGCAGCGCTAGCACAAAGCGGGGAGTATGTACGACAAACAGACAGAAAATGGACATGGGCCGACATCGCCAAGAAGATGCAGCAGACTGCTGAGAGAGATGGATGGCAAAACAAAAGAAAGTACGAAGGTGGCGCTCTTCACATGGCATGGCAGGCCATCCAGGCTCGAACAATCTACCAACCCAATGCAAAGGCCGATGCTGCAGATGAAGATGAAGATGCTTTGATGTCTGGAACGGAGCCAGAAATCAAACAGGAGCATGGAACCGGCGAAACCGTGGATGCTTTCCCTGTTGAGCCGATCATTTCTGTCAATTCCACGCCAGCACCCGCGCCAGCAACTGTAGCTACCCCAGTCCGGAATGCACCCGTGGATCCAAGCAAGCCATCGAATGAAGTCCAGATCAGATTCCAACATGGTATCGATCACACAGTCGAAGTTCATTTCGATCCGACTGCGAACACCATTATCATTACTCCAAAGCCACCAGCACCTGCAGCTGAGATATCATCCGAGAGCAGATCACGTATTAAAGACAAGAATATCGTAGATGGAACTCTCCCTGGTTTCTCTGCGGACACAGACCGAGTCCTCTCATTTCGACTTCACTCGACCCCTGCCCCAGATCCAAACTTGAAGGACGAGTCGTCCATGGCAGAGAGACAAGGACTGTACTCTGCAAGCCCAGCACCATCAGAAGAGCATGTAACTCCGACGCGCTCAAATACGAGATGGGAAGATTATGAACTGGAGGCACTGGAATGGTTCGTGAAAAAGAGAGATGAAGAACCCAGCAATGGCAGAATGAATGGTCGTAGCAGAATCTGGACTTGGGAAAATATTGCCACCAAGATGAACAAGGTCGCTACGAGAGACGGATGGGATGGTGACAGAGTGTACACAGGTGGAAACTGCTACGGAGCCTGGCTCACCAAGTCAACTCGCCTCCCAACCTCCCGACCTAGCAACCGGCGTAGACCTCTCAACAGAACTCACGGAGTTCCAGTCCAAAGAACCCAGCAATTCGGACTTGGGAATACAGTCGGTGCACCAGTAGAAGCAATCCAGAACACAATAAATCTTCCACCTCCAGGACCGGATGCCACAGCCGAGCCAGTTCCATACCATTGGTTGGCAGCTGAGCGAGAGGCTCTGCATGAGGTCTACAATTTCAGCAGAATCTCGGAAACAAAAGGCTTGACTCGCGCTGAGTGTCGCAGACGAGGGCTTTGGACTTGGACAATGATTGCGCGGGAGATGAATCGTCGTGCTCAAAGTGCGACTTGGTATACTGGCCGGGTCTACGATCAGAGCAACTGCTACAACATGATCAAGTACGAAAAGGACAACTTCAATCTGCAAGGCAATGTGCAGCCACTAGAGCCTGACAACGAGGATGAAGATGCTAGCAAGGATGAAGACGAATACAAAATTTAGGATATTGGACTTGAGGGACTGACGGATACGGGAATGGGGTTGCTCTGTCTGACATCGGTTCTTTCTGGTGTTTGGAAGATGGGAGGGAAGCAAGCGTGCAATGCGATGGCCTGAATCAGTATCACGTTCTACTCGAAATGCGCGAAGATATTGGATCTGATCGAAGATCAAGCATGGTTTCGTTCAGGATCGACCTGGGAAATGGACGCTATGGAGATCCATCAGTGCTGAAACACCAAAATGGTGATTACCATCATCTTAAAACTTGGTTAGATTAGCATTATTATCTTCATAAAAATAAAAGCGAGTGTTTCCCCCAATTTTTGGGTGTGTTTTGGGATCCAAGTGGTCCCACCCAAAAGTTGATTACCTGGTGATGCAGGTTCGGGATGATTACATAATCTCCATTCAGAGAAAAGTGAAGCTATTCGCGTAGCATCGCGAGACTCGAGTGTAATTGTGCGATGTGCAACAAAACCTTTGTACGCGGCCGCAGATTCGCTAGCCTCTACCCACGTCCATATGCTTAGATCAGGCGTTGCAGTGCAGAAAGGGTGACAGACCTCAGGAGTGCCTCTACACTACCTGAGTATAAGAGAATGTCTTTGTTTTCATCAGTCCTTGAGAATTAGGATCATCTTCAATTGAGGTTAGCCATGAGTAGAGTCTTCGACTCATTCTTATTTATTTCACAGAGTGCTTTCGATATCAAAGAAGACGTCATAACAAAAAGAATCAAAGATAGGTAAGAACTCATGCTTTGTTTACAGTACCAAGATAACGGAGTCAACAAACCCATTCTTCTGGGGAACTGCGGCCACAAACGACCTTTGTTCAGGCCAAAAATGGTAAATAAAAGCTTACATAGCAGTGCACTCATCTTATCTGCAGAAGAAATGGAAATAAACACTCCTGCAGGATACGTTCCGCCTGTGTCCTGACTCAGATCGTCATTACACACAACTACCTCTTCTTATCTCTTTTCCTATTTCTGTATAGCTTCTATTTCCGCCCGATATACTTTCGCACAATCCTTATCAAGCATACCCAATGCACCTGTATCAGCATCCACCTCTCCCCACCCTTCACATTCCGTTGCCTCTCAGAACAGCCCATCGACCATGACCAGGAGCACTGTAGCCCGAGCACCACCCGGAAAGTTCACACTTGCAGAGAAGAACGCCTTGCTAACGGTATACAGACAAAGCGGACTGCAGCGTGAACCGAACCATCCTTTTCGAGGCAGCTGGGAGCGAGTCGCGATTGAGATGGCATATCGTGCTCGTCTGTCTCCCGATTGGGATGTCGAAAGACTTTATACCATGGATAATTGTAGGAGCACCGTGGATGGAGATGTCCATTTCTTCCATGCTCCAAAATGAGTGGCCGGTAGAGAATGAGAGGAAGGGCTTGTAGGTGGTTGAGTGAACCAAGGAGAGAGGTGGGCTATGTCATCCGTTGGTGTTACAAGTGTCTTTTGAGACTTGTGAATGGAGGGGTGGCTAAATTTTGCTTGAGTCTGGATTCATTAGTGGTGAGATCTGGCAAGAAAACTGTCGACTGCAACTGATTAGAATCAAAAGGTGAATATCAGAAAACATGGAGGATGATTACACCTACTGTCTGGCCGGGTCTTTTCATTGCATACTTTACTTTTTTGGCCAGCATCTCGAGCTCCTCCACGAAAAGTCAAAGTCGAACGTCCGTCCCAAAGCCACGAGCAAAAGCACCCCTCAGCACTATCCACCTCGATCAGACAGTCAAACCACAAGGCACAGCCCGAGAAGCAAAGCAATATCTTCAGCCTCTTCGACAAAGTCCGGCCAAATAGGCTGGAAGGTCGGTATGGACGTCCCTCCACCGAATCACTGGACAGCAAAAGAGAAAGAGAACTTAAGTCAACATACACCTCCATGGGCTACACTGCTACTGGCCGCTTCCCAGACATCATCAAGTGGTCGAAGGTAGCTGAGAAGATGGATGATGAGGCACGCGCGAATGCGAACTGGGACGTGGGACGGAGATATGGATGGGAGAACTGCTGGAATGCTGTGAAGTCAACCTAGATGGTTGCTGGTAGGATAGATGTATGGCGAGGACGGGGATTTGCTGATGAGCCAGAGCTCTGCGTGCCTTGGTGTCTGGGAAGTCTTCGCTGGAAGGATATCTCGGTCAGGTCGACCTTTGGAGTTAGCTGCGTTGAGTTTTGCGTTGATTAGGCACTGCATGGTGCATGATTTTGTGGACGCGATTCAGAAATTATGCAATCCAACCACTTGATTACACAGTTGCCGAGCGATATAACTTTGGCCTCCTACTTGTCCCCCAAAGTGTATGACCCAATAGCTGGACTGAGTGTTATCTCGCGAACTGTGACTTATGTGAAGCAGTCACGGCTAGCGTGCTGTTGAATCATGCTGCCTTGCGGGTATAATGCTTACGAAGCAACCCTACTTCTTGCACTCAACAACGATACTCCTTCTAGATATCTTTGGAATCGTTTCGAGAAATTCCTCCCAGCATTCTTCTTATATTCGAACCGTCGCCAGAAGGCACAACCTCTATGGTCCCCTCCCCGGTTTATTGTCTAGCGGATATTGAGGACATTGCTGTTACTGTGTTTCGAACCCCATTGTTTAAACCTATGCGTCCAATGAGGAGTTCAGACTTATACGATTCCATTTTATGATGGGGTTTATAATTTACAAGCTTTAAAGACCCGTGAAAGCAGCAATTGTATCATCGACAGCGCTAGACCATTAAACCGGGAGGGAGACCATACAAGGGCACCCAGCAGGCCAGCATACCAAGTTTGGAATCATCCATCATCCATAAAGACACCAGCACGGCGCTGAAACACAACAGAAATGCAGAGTCTGAGGGCGGCTTATTCTGAAATGAAGCTCCGTTACGATGATTCCAATAATATTGCAGCTTGCGACCGGGTCGCAACCGAGATTATAGGCGTGCGAGTGCGAGTGGAAAGGCTGAATGAAGATAAAATACCTTCAACTGTGCGGCAGCAACACTAGAGGGAAGAAGAGCACGATAAAGCCGTAATCGCTGGTTGACTTGGCAGTCTAGCATGCTGACACGTTCGGTGGAGTGAAGCCATGATTTGATTATTGTTTGTCTGGATTTCTGCACTTGAATCACAAATACCTATTTACCATCTTGCTCGGCATATTGCGAAGCTAAGATAGAGTAGTGATCGCCAACAGTTGAATGTGAGACTGTTCAATCATCAAGTGGCGGTGGCTGCGATTCTCATCCTTGTGAGAAGATATGCCAAGGTCCCGCATGACAAGCTGCACTTCATCAATAGTTTCTGGGCATCAATCGTGGGGAAACAACTTTCATCTTTTGAAGAGTCGAATCGTTAGTGTGGACCGAGTTTCAAGATCACTGGCCTTGACCAAAGATGTTACCTCTCATGTCTTTTTCAAGAGTGTAAACACAAGCACTCGCTTAGCACTGGCGTGCCAAGAACCACGGTGACGATTTTCAGACTGACAGGAAGTAAAGTGTCTTCTGGGGTTGAGCACGACTGGACGACTTCACAGAGCGACTGGTGATTCGATGTAGGCAATATTTGAAGATCAGTGAATCGCATTGAGCGCTTTCTGTCAATTGCAAACGAGAAGTGGCTAGCGGTCTCCCAACCCGCCGACCCTACATTTCTACATTTCTTGCGAAAATGAACCAATAGCTCGTCTGCAAGTATAAGTATCATGGTGTAGCATATGTTCTCATCGCATTTCGAGAAATGAGTATACACCTCGTTATCCTGATCCTTGATCACGTGAAAGTCATTCTCACGCACCTCCCAGATTGATTTGGTTTACATAGCCTTCATCTATCTAGCATATCCTTTCACATGCCGTCCCTCGTACTATTTCTGCTTCCTATAGCACATCATTCTATACTCCGAGACTCTGGGATGGCTGAAAGGATGAGAATCATGGTGCGAGCAGGATGTACTCTGGAATCTTCTGCTCTGGGTGTATTTTACGTTTACGTGCTTCAACACAATAATTCCCCGCTCGGTTGTGCGAACCTTTTAACTGGCAACCAGACAGATCTGTATAGATCAGATGGCTCACAGCTAGTCGAAGTCAATATTAGATCGCATCACAAGTTCAGATGGGAAGGCCGTTCCAATTCAGGTGGGGTGGCAAGCTGATCAGCTCAATTATGGATTCTCCTCTACAATCCAAAGACTCGAGACACACCTCTCGAGACGAGCGGAGCAACATCTTATTCTGGAACTGGTACAAAACAATATCGATAGGGCATCAGACTTCGGTCCTTTCCTCCTCCGTTCCAACATGCTCCCTGACTAATCCAATCCCCACCTCACTACCTATGAAATTGCCCACCCTGCATCCATCTATAGATCGCAACATTACTATCTATCGGAGGCAAATTTCCAGAATAGCGCCCAAGTCTACTCCACGGATCACAAGTTGGCGGACTCCACAGTAGGCGCCCTCTTGGACCGGACCCGGACCAAACGGACCTGGTGCGAATTGCGTAGTACCCATCATCGGGCCGTTATGTTCACGAACGCCGAGATAGATAACAGGGTATTTCCCACGTCGCTGGAACCTGAAGTTCGAGTTGCGGTTTGGTGCTGGGAGGCGACGGTTGGGACACGGGTATTGGTTCATATGGTGGTCTTTGTGGGAATGTCGGTATGGTCAGATGATCTTTGTATTTCGTTTGATTTTGATCTTGAAGTTGTACTTAATTGTGGATCTTGCTAAGTGTTTGTGGATTTTCATGGAATGGGGCGTCAAGAAGCAAATTAGGAGGCCTTTGTGTCCAGATATAGCACAGCGGTCCGAAAGGTGTGAATGGTGCCATAATATGCTATATATTCTGGTAATTGATTGACGCAGTATTTACTTGAACAAAAATAAACGAATCTCATAAGTTTTCCATTCACGATTGTGGGCGAATTGTTGGCTCTCTTTCGCGCGGGATACACTTTACTCAGTACAGACACCCGTCTCCATTTTCGCTTAGCTGTGCCAAGAATGCAAAAGTAAACAAAGAACATGTCAGCATAGTGAAAGCTCCTGAGATCAATGGCAGTCCCACATACACCAAATCAAATATCTTCTTTGATTTAGGTTAATTCAGAGCATAGGTGACGGGCATTGCATCAGATGTCACTTACTGCCATTTCGAGTCAGACAGATTCTGCTGCATGGACTGGCTAAAATGTGCTGCAGCCCCACCCATTCCTCAGAGTATGCGACAATGTGACGAGATAATTTTGTGAGTAAATTCATCGATTGTTTAACTTGCTTCTCTGATCCTTGCAGAAAGATGCAATAAGATGAGGGGAGGTCTCGTAAGGTACAACTACCGCAGCCAGCCCGCATTTTAGGCAGTGCGTATATCTTCTGGGTAAATTCAACGCGTTGACCTCACCATGCCCAGCATCTCATGCATACGTTCGTATTCGATCCGCTGCATATGTAATGTCCGCAGCATCAGTTATTAACTTTTTGGCCATACTGAAAAAGTATAAATCACCGATGCGCCACCCCTTCAGAACCATCACGTAGAAACGCCTTGAAGAATGCCGCTGCCCAGATATGATTCCAATCCCATCAAAGCCGTGTCTTTCGTTCGCATTTAACAATGCCAAGATTACTACAGAGTAAAATCGAAGTCTTTAAAAGCCGCCTTGAAAACGTCGATATCTTTCTTCTCCTCTTCCTCGGACTGGACGTTGTCCTTCCACTGGATCCGCTTCTCCAAACCAAGTAGCTTCGCTAGGACGATACGACCGAATTGTAACGAGAATCGGACTGTATCGTCGAACGGAAGAGTCAGGCACTTCGTGCTACCATTCGGATGTTCGTCTGTGGGAGGTGACCAGATCCAGACTCGGAAGAAATCGCCCTCCATTTCACCAATACCTGGATCCCGAATCTCAAATGGCGAGTATTTGTGGTTCTCAGCTTCGACGCGAAAAGCAGCTTCAACCAAGCCTTTCGAGATGGTCTCTGCAGGCATAGGGATAAACTGCCAATGTGTGTGAACTCCATTAATCTTGCTAATCTCGTATGTGACAGCACCAAGTTTGTTTCCACTGTCCTTGGCAATCATCGACTGCAGTGACTCCTTAAATTTGTTCATTTCCGCAAATGTCTTCTCTTGTGCTCCATCTTCCTTGGGAATCAGGGCCAGGGTTTGTGAATGGGTGAGAGGGATGATAAGAGCATGCCCAGGATGGTTGATGCCCAGCTCAGCATACGTAGTTGAAGTGGTGAGGGGTCCTTTCGCAATCGTGAGATAGGCATCGTCGCCAATAGATGAGATTAGGTGGGTTTCCAAATTCGGATTTGAAAGGCAGAAGTAGCATTGGTCAGGTGTCGGGGGAGGTCCTCGCTCATTCCGCCGACGCTTATTGCGATAGCCATTGTCGTGGGGGGTGTACCGAGAATATGGTTCGGGCTCGAGCGCCGTTCTTTTCTTCGGCCTAGGAGTGAAGGGTGACATTGTTGTTCCGGCTGGCAGAGCAGCTGAGCGATCGGGAGCTGCCTGGAGTGAGAATGCATACATTGACCTTTGCTTCGTCGTATTTCCATATGCTGCTAGAGAAATGAACCGCGTGACAGGTTTGTAGTCTGGATGGTCCGGGGAGGGGTCGAAGAAGAAGGGTTCTCGTTCGTAGAAAAAGGTAGGAGTAGTCGAGAAGTGGTAACGCGGTTTGAGATAAGCACACAGATCTGCAATGTGTTCCAATCCCGTCGGGGGAGCTATATCTCCAACTGGAACAACAACTTTAGACCCTGTTCTGACGGAAGTTGGCCAGCATGTCGTGAGCAGAATGTCTGCTGAGTTCGCGCCGTGAAGAGCTTTTGCATCTCCAACTGTGTGATATGGCAGGTATTTTTCCTTTGACAGGCCTCCTACAACTGTTTCATCCAGCTTGCCTCCCAGTGTAACGATCTTGATTCCCTCGGAGGTTTTAGTTGTACTTCGCTTTCCTAGGTAGTGGAGGTTTGCGCATATCTATACAACCAGTCAACCAAATTGTGGCCCCGTAATTCTGCTGCCTCCTGTCTCATACCTCTTCATCTTTCTCGATCTTATCTATAATTCGCTGGGGAAGAGAAGTTGTGCCAACCGTGAAATATGTCGGGAGGGGAATGTTGATTCTGCCTTCCAAAAGATCCCCAACGGCCGTATCGTCCTCCGCAAACAAATTTCCCGCAACGACTGCGAGCGAAAATTGGTTGCTGACATGTAGCTTCGACACCTTTGCGAACACGGATTGCAATTGACCATAGACGTCCCCAAGGACGAGGCTGGGAGGAGTCAGCTCAGTCCCTAATAATTCAACTGAGGGATGGTGCTGGCGGGGATTTGGAAAATGATATGACAACTCGTAGACTTTACTCACATTTTCGAAGACATATCTTGCTTGACGTCTGGCATTGTGTCGCCAGTTGAAGGTTGTAATGAAGCTGAAGAGTAAAGTTGCGACGCGACGGCGAGCTTTTCTAGAGAAAGCTTGAGCTGGGCTTATCGAGCTCTACTTATCTTAGCGCCACGATAGCGCGTCCGCGAACTTCGAGAATTAAATTGTGAAAACACATCTTATTGAAAGACGAAGAAGTTCTCAATTTGAAGCCACGGACATAGAGAGTGGATAGACACGCCGCTATAAATGGCAATGAACTGTACGCGATCCAAAGCGTTGGAGACTTCTTGTGAAGTGAAGAACAAGCCCATCTTCATCGCTCCCAGAACAGAACCGCTAAGCTCAATACAGCGATTCTGCCGCTTGCTACCGACCTCCAGTCGCAAAAAATAAATCTGCTGTAAGAGATTCCGCGATATCGATTCCAATACCTTCCCCTCCACGATTTCCGCGACACTGCGCCCCGGTGCGCCCAAAATTCCACGATGCCGGTCAACAACTCAGGGAGGATTGTCAAGACCCGGAAGGGCAAAAAGGGTACTGCTCACCAAAAGAATCACCGGTGGGAGTCCTTCACAACGAAGATCTCCAAGTTAAATTCTCTCGACCCAATCCGAAGAGTTCGCCGCCACGATATAGATACCGAGGATCTGTCTGCGACTACATCATATCTCAGAGCTGGGTTGGACAAATGGGCGGAACTCAATATGTCCGAAGGGTTCATAATGTTCTCCCGTGAGATGTCGGATTTGACGGAGAGCTTGCCGCAGATTGTGCATTCGGAAGACAAAATTATGGGCTTGTTTGTTACATACATCGAGAAGAGGGAAAGAGAGTCTCTGGAACCGCTGTTAGAATTATTGACGGATTTTGCGCATGACTTGGGGGCTCGATTCGAAAAGCACTACCCCAAATCTCTCGAACTTATCACTTCTATAGCGGGTATGCTACAAGATGTTGCGGTTATTGAATGGAGTTTCACAAGTCTGGCATTCATGTTCAAATACCTGTCAAAGCTTTTGGTACCGGATCTACGGCCTACATACGATTTGATGGCGCCACTGTTGGGAAAACAGCGCCAAAAACCACACATCGCTCGATTTGCCGCAGAGGCCATGAGCTTCCTGATCAAAAAAGCTGGAGCTCCAGCCCATAGGTCGACTTCGTTGCCTCTAATTGTCGAATATGCGAAGAAGGATCTCCAGAGTATCCAAGGGACAAAGGAATTTGGTCTCTACTACCATGGGCTGATGACATTATTTGCCGAGGCAATGAAAGGCAATGGATTAAGCGTACACACGACTGGTCCAGCGATTTTTAAATCTTTGTTTCTCGCTCTAGAAGAACCGGATTTGGAGTCGAGAGAAAGCTCGGTATGGATGAACGTCATCTGCGGTGTCTTGACAAGCATCATACATCATTGCAGTTCTGATACCTTTCCAGAAGTTTTGGATGTTGCGCTGGAAAATGCTAAGACTTCGGTGGAATTATTTCAGCAAGATCCGTCCAAGTGCAGTTTACGGAGGTTGCTTCTATCTGCGCGGGTCTTGGGGATTGCTGCTGGGGTGCGGAAAGGTACAAGAGTGAAGAACTGGACGGGCCTCCTCATGGCCATGGCAAGCGCACTCAAGGCCATCACGAAACACTCCAATCTCGTTCTTGAAAACGAAGACATGGATGTCTGGAATTATCTGATACTCAGTATCTCGATCGCATTCCAGTATGCTCCAATGGACACACTGATCACCTTTATCTCTCCCTTCATGGACTCGCTCACCAAGGATCCGCTGATGACGTGGTTCTTGACGTTCTGTTCCTATTTTTCAGAAGTAGATGCTGAGCGATTTCGAAGTATAGCTTTGCCATACTTTCGGAGGTCTGTCCATTTCTCCCATATTTGATGTCAATCTGCTAATTTGAAGCAGATTCATTGTCGCACATTGGTCAGATGCTGAGAACGGAGACACATTCTCTGTCCTACTGCCGAAAATGGTCTCCTCTGGTGTCTTGCCTAGTCGATATGGCAAAGATGGGTTTGTTTTACCGCAATCCTGGCAAGACCAGATCGTAAGCAAGTTCGAGAGATTGGAAGTTCAGCCATTTCCAGAACAATCATCGCCGTATGATCGAAGTCCAACGACATGGCACGACCGGTGTTTACCGAAATATAACGCGCTACTGGAGGTCCTCGATTGCACTGTTGTACATCCTTCAACAAATGCGAGGATCTCGGAGATTCTGTTGCGGAAGTTGAAGCTTGCTCTACGGCCGTCGTCGTCTCTTGCCCCCGAAGAAGCAAATTTCATCGTTGGTCGTGGCTTCAGCTCCTTTTCTCGAATGACGAAGGGAGCGGGCGAGGTGGATCGAGCCCTTGAGCCACTACTCCGTGCAGCAGCTCCGAGATATGCCAGGCTTCCTCAATTCCTCGAAGCTTTACTTGATTACGAGACAAGTCTTGCATCTTCACCGGTACCAAAATCAGCATCACCTGAAAAGGACTCTGATTCAGATGCCGATGCTGACCTTCTCGTCACATCGCTCATTTCCAATCTTTCCACCGACTCTCATGATTTGCGATACCTTTCCTTGCGACTCCTGGACCACATTTATACTATAGAGCATGGCTCATCTTCTCAATGCTTATCAATCATGATTATGGTTGAGAATTCGACCCTCGATCCCCAAGCAGTGCGATCTGCTTCGATGCATATTCGAAAGCTAGCAACAATGTACACCAACGAACCGTCCGATTCCTGGGTCAAGGAATCTATTCCAGCATTCTGTTTCGGAATGCTCACAGTGAAGTTGAGAGAATTATGGGAACAAGTCGCCGCTTCACTCAAGCAGATCGCGGAATCTAAAAGTGGAGATGAAGCTGTAGCCAGACTGGCTTTCGAGTGGCTCGAAAGGCCGTCAATGACTGGAGATGGACACAAGAGCTCTGATGAGCAGGATAGAAACAATGGCATGACAGACTTCGAATGCTCAAATCTGATGAAGCTCGATAAATTAGCCGAAGAAGCAGATTTAGGAGTCGCGAAGTCACGAGATACTATGCTGCAAAAATTCGCTGAAGCGCAAGAACTTGTTTCTGCACAGCCCAAGTCAGCCAGAGCTCAAGCATTGATGGTTCTATCAGCCGCCTCAAATGTGGCCGAGAAGCGCTCTCGCATACTGGTTCCTATGTTTCTGTCATGGGCAAAGCAGAATCCAGAAACCGAACAATCTGAGGACAATGACGAGCACCGTCTCAGTGACTGGACAAGAAACGACCAGAAGGCCCTGCTGAATCTGTTCAGTCTGTTCGGCAATCCAAAATCCTTGCATCGTTCGGAAGATGTCTACAATGCTCTCTTGCATCTTCTTGCCAATGGTGACATTGAGATCCAGAAATCGGCTCTCAAGGCAATCTTCGCCTGGAAAAATCCTAATATCCGGCCGTACGAGGAAAACCTTCTGAATCTGCTTGACGAGGCAAGATTCAAGGAAGAGATTGCTATCTTACTTCAGGGCCAGACGCTTGTGCAAACAGAGCACCGCCTGGTTCTTATGCCGGTATTACTCAGGGCGATTTACGGTCGTTCAATCTCGAGAAAAGGAGCTGCTAGTGGTCGACAGGGTATGGAGGCTCGAAGGCTGACCATCTTGCGCAACCTTGGCAAGGAGGATATGGAAGGTTTCCTGGACATCGCGCTCGGTGAATTGGCAGACGTACGGCTGCTCGAAGGTGGTTCTGTCCGCGACTCCCTCTTCAATGTTGAAGTGATGAACATCAGAAAGCAAGTTGGTTTCACTCACATGATAGAGGGCATGCTGAAAGAGCTGGCAACTAAGGTCGCACCTATGGCGGTGAAGTTGATAGATGCGATACTATACTGCATCGTCTTCGCTTGCCGTCAGCTGCAAGACGAGCCTGAGAATACTGAAGAGTCTGTCGGTGTGACCACTCAAACATCTCTTCTTAAGGTAGTCCGCCAAACGGGCTTGAAATGCCTGGTGCTGCTATTTACTAACGCTCCGGATTTCGACTGGTCACCGTACATGGACACCATAAGTAAGGAGATTATCTCTCCTCGACTAGAGAATCTACCTATCGAGACTGGCCAAGGTGTTTCTGTCATCCTCCGATTATTCTCGACTTGGGCTGTTTCGCCGAAGCTGGTGTTTTTCTTCACCCCGGAAATGTTGTCTAAAGTGGCCGAATGTCTGGCACCGCCCAAATCAAAAGACGAGGTCAAGCGGTTCGTCCTCAAGGATATCATTCAGAAGATTATCGGGCTTTCACGCCAAGATACCACAGCCGCGACTCCGGCGAAGGAGTTGAGCTCGAAAATCAAGGAAGAAATACTTACCCCAAGCATGGAGTTCTTTCTGGTGCAGATTGGCGGCGTCCTTCGCAGCCAGGGTGATATGGGTAAGGAGTTGCTAGAGTCTTGCGTTGGAACTGTGTCAGAGCTGGCAGAATTCGTGACTACATCTACGCAGGCTCAGAATCTAGTTGATGTTTCCATCTTTTTGCTTGATCAGCCGACTCGCCGAGTCAAGCCTAAGGAGAAAGGAGCTTTGTTAGTCGTACTGGAACACTTCGTCCCATTGTACGATTTGCAAAATGATGCGGATCTCAAGGATCGGGTTTTCAATACAGTCACCTCGTTGTTCGGCTTCTTTAAAGATAACGAATCCCGGCAAGGATTAAGTCGAGTGTTGATGGTTTACGCCGAGAAAGATCCGGTCATGGGGGATGTCGCGGACATCTGTATGGGTCTCAATTCCTTTCTGGGCAATCGACTGGATGAACCTGATTATGACCGTCGAATCAAAGCATTCAATACCTTGAATGCTCGGGGAGGCTTTAATGCTCGCCAATGGACACCTCTGCTCTACAACATGCTCTTCTACTTTACCCATGACGAGGAATCAGGGATCCTGTCTTCCAATGCGTCCGATACGCTATGCCAGTTCATCAAGACTGCACAAGCTGCACAAACAGAACAAGATGCCTTCATGGCTCTACTCTCATCAGTATTGATGCCTGCGCTATACAACGGTGCTCGACACGAGTCTGAGCTTATCCGAAGAGAATACCTAAAGGTTATGGGCAAGCTTGTGGAGACATTCCCAGAATGGACTGAGGTTAGCGACATGAAAGTCCTTGCCGCAGACCCTAGCATTGAAGGATCCGAGTCTGAACCATCTCAGTCATTTTTTGAAAGTATTTTGGACATTGGTAAAGGACGACGTCCAGCAGCGCTCAAACGCCTATGCGATGCCGCGGAAAGTGGCAAGCTGGGTAGCAAGAACACTGCCCATTTCTTGATTCCCTTACTAGAGCACTTCATCTTCGACAAGGCAGATGGCAACGATGCCAGTCAGCTTGCGTCTGAGGCAAGTACTGCCATTGGAGTTCTGGCAACATGCCTGGAGTGGCAACAATACCGCGCATTACTTCGCAGATATATCGGGTATATCGAATCCAAGGATCAGCCCAAGCAGATGATTAGGTTGCTAGGGAGAGTTATAGATGCTCTGAACGTTGACACTCCAGCTACAACATTAGGAGATGATGCCGAAACAGATCGGACCATGAATGTGGACACAACGGTGAACGCGATCAAGTCCACCGATCTGAGTACCTTGACCAAGACGATGCCACGACTCGATAAATTCGCCGACGACATTACTTCTAACATCCTCCCACCACTGACTTCGTATCTTCACGACAAGGACGAGTCAACTGTCAGTCTAAGAGTACCAGTTGCAATCATTGTCGTTAGACTGCTCAAGCTCCTCCCGCGAGAGCAGCTGAACTCTCGGCTGCCAGCAGTCTTGACTGATGTGTGCCACATTCTCCGGAGTAAAGCTGCCGAGTCACGAAAGATGACACGAGATACATTGGTTAAAATCTGTGTGCTTCTCGGTCCAACCTGCATTGGATTCGTCCTCAAAGAGCTGCGTAGTGCCTTACAGAGAGGCTATCAAGTCCACGTCCTGTCCTTCACCATGCATTCAATATTGGTAGCTACCACCCCCGACCACGCTCCTGGCGATCTGGATTACTGTCTGGGACAGATCGTTGAAATCATTACGGACGATATCTTCGGTGCCACAGGTCAAGAGAAGGATGCAGAAGAATACACAAGTAAGATGGAAGAAGTCAGGAGTAGCAAGAGTTACGACTCTATGGAGCTCATTGCCAGTACAGCGACTTTGAGCCGTCTCACAGATCTAGTGACACCCATTCGCAAACTTTTGCAGGAGAAGCTCAACATCAAGATGGTGCGCAAGGCCGACCAGCTCCTAAATCGTATCAGCAATGGACTGCAAAGAAATCGAGCAGCGAACAGCAGAGACAGTCTTATCTTTTGCTACGAGGTCATTCAAGACGCCAATCGCGAGCAGAAGCCAAATGAGAGAAAGAAGATCGATCACAAGCTCAAGAAATATTTGTCAACGAAAGGCGCCAAGAGAGGCCTCGATCGAGGAAGCACGACAGTGTATACTTTCAAGATTGTCAGATTTGCTTTCGATGTCCTGCGAGCTGTATTGAAGAAACATGATTCTTTGCGTAGTGCCAAGAATCTGACAGGTTTCATTCCAGTGCTTGGAGACGCCGTCGTGGAAGCCGAAGAGGAAGTCAGAGTATCTGCCTTCAAGACCCTCACCACAATTGTCAAAGTTCCACTTCTGGAAGAGCCGAATTGGACCAATCTGTACCGTGTCGCTGCTGCCGAGGCGACAAAGTCGGTGATCGAAAGTCCCCAGACCGACTCTGAAATTGCACAAGCCGGACTGAAATTGGTCTCAGTTATACTTCGCACCCGCCCAGACGTCAAGGTCAAAGATACCGCCGTTGACAATTTATTGGGCAAGCTGAGGCAAGACATCACGGAGCCAGAACGTCGGCATGTCACATTCGGCTTCCTCCGCGCTGTGCTCGATTCCAAAGTTGAGACTGCAATTGTGTACGATATTTTGGATTATGTTGGTGAGCAAATGGTTACGAATTTCGACAAAGATACCCGCGATCTGGCTCGTGGCGCATTCTTCCAATTCCTGTCAGAGTACCCACAGAAGAAGGCCAGGTGGTCGAAGCAGCTCAAGTTCATTGTTGGTAATCTGAACTATGACCGTGAAGGAGGAAGGCTATCCATCTTGGAGCTGGTCTATCTCTTGTTGTCCAAGTCAACTGATGATGTTGTTCAACAAGTCGCCACAGCAGTGTTTAAGCCACTTTACGAAGATCGTCTGAACAATGAAGAGAGTGAGAAATGCCGTATTGTAGCATGCGAGGTGCTGAAGGAGATCTTCAAGAGATCCGATGCAGAACGAACCAACAGCTTCCTCAGCCTTCTCCGAACAGGAATCAGAAGCGATGACGAAGACATAGTTCGCGTTTCTCTTCAAACATTCCGTCTGTACTACGACTCAAATGCCAGCCAAGATGGCGATATTCCTCTCCTGATGGACCGCATCTCCAGTATCGGTAAATCGGCCGAAGATCCAGGATCCGACATGGGCCAGATCTTCGAAGCTCTGCTCTTAAGTAATAGTCTTGCCGAGAAATTTTCAGAGATCCTCTTTTCAAGGTCAACGTCGCAGTCGTTCTGGACCATCATGCGAGCCTGTCTCTCGTACCCGCATGAATGGGTCAAGCTTTCCGCGTCCAAACTCTTCAACTCCTACTTCGCCGATTTCGCTCGCACAAACGCTGATACGGATTTGAAGCTTCCACTCAAGGGCTCAGGTGGTTTGAAGCTTACAGGCGAGGACATTCAAGACCTCATTCGACGAACTACGTACTCCTTCAACACCCCTGCATTCAGCAATCCGGCAACACCAGAACTCATCAAGAATCTCGTCTTCCTAGCCCGTTGTGCAGGAGCCAACGATCTCAAATGGCGTAGCTGGCAAGCTGCCGAAGATGAGGACGAAGACGAGGAAGACGATAGCGAGAAGGACAGCAGAACGGCCCTCCACTTCTTGCTGAGACGCCTCTCCTCGCTCCTCAGAAAAGAGATCTCACCACCCCGCCTCCCCACTCTCCTCCCCCGAACCAACGGCCTCACCCTCCTACAAAGCCTAATCCTAACCCTCCCACCCACCACACTCCTCCCCTCCCTCCAACTCATCATCGCGCCCCTCCACCACATCACCGACCCCAACATCCCGACCCCCTACTCCACCGACGAATCCTTCCGCACCGCATACGAAGACATGAAGTCGTCAGCGGAGGCCTTGCTCGAGAGCGTGAAGCGGAAAGTGGGCATTGAGAAGTACAGTGAGGCGTTATTGGAGGTTGGGAGGACGGTCAAGAAGAATAGGGAGGAGAGGAGGGCGAAGAGGAAGATTGATGCGGTTAGTAGGCCGGAGCAGGCGGGCAAGGAAAAGGCAAGGAAGACGGAGAGGAAGAAAGAGAGGAGGAAGGAGAAGGGTGCAGAGTATAAGAGTAAGAGGCATGAGCAGTAGCTGGCGTGAGACTTTGCTAGGACGGGCGTTTGTGGTGTTGAGATGGAAATTGTAGATTTTTAGATGCATTAGATGGCATAGCATCTTGGAGAGAATGAAGACATTTTTGATAAATAATGTTTTCGCTGTCGGGCTGGCGTTAGCAGATCATTTCGGGATGGTGTCCTTGCTTTACATGGGACATTTCAACGGGTTGAAAACTCTCCTTTGATTAGCCGATATTTTGGATGGGAAACATGTCAGCCCAACGGCAAAATTTCCCATGTTTACTTGCTCAGCTGCAACCGAAATCTACTCCTGAAAGCACCTACCGTTTAGTGATCTCGCGCTGAATTAAGCTCAATTTAGTGCACTGTCGGGAACCCCACTCGTCCTCCAATCCACTTCTTCACCAGAAGCTGATCAGCCATTTAGATCGAGCCAAGCCTTCTTCTCTATTGTATAGCCTTCTCAAAGTAAACATATTGCAGATCGACGATTCGCTGAGCGATCTCTACGGATGGTAGTCAATTATCACCCCTACATTGATACCCCCAGGTTGGTATCCGCCACGGCACTTTCCTGGCAGATGAAATGCACTAACAAATGTCAATGAGGTCAGGACTTTGGCTAGGAAAAAAATAGCCGAGCCCCTAACAACATCGCCAGCATCGAGACAATTTCTTTTTGCGCCAAGTCTCCTTCCTTTATTTTTCACTGACAGCTGCATTTTGTGTAGAAAATTTTGGACATCAGCTTCATTTCCGGTGTCAACGCATTTCACCTGTAATGGTCAGAGTTGCTTCCGGATTGAATCTCAGATCTGGATTATTCAGTCTCGGCAACTGTTGGAAGCAAGTACCGCAGGTTGGAGGAACTCCAGGCTTATCGAAGACTTTACACTCTGCTCCGCATTGCTCAGCTTACCTGAAATATAAGCCGAGAGCTTCTGCGATTGATCACTTCCATCTCAGAGCATTCTCGAGCACTTATTTCGCCAACGGTCAGGTTCCGAAACCCACGTCAAAAAGAGGAAACCAGAAAATGGCGCCAAAAACACGATCTCAAACGTCTACGCCTTCTAAATCATCGAGATCGCCAAACTCGAAGTCTATGACGATCTCTCACGATCATGAAAAGGGCAGCAAACCCGTCCTAGCCATCCTAGGGACCGGCTGGGCAGGCTTCACTCTTCTCAACGAGCTATCAACCTCACAACTTCTCAAAACCTACGATGTAATGGTCCTTTCACCAAGTCGCACCATGGCCCTAACACCCCTTCTCGCTAGCGCCGCATGTGGAATCTTCGATTTCCGCGTCGCCGAAGAACCAGTCCGTAGTATCGGCATGATGAACGCAGCATCCAATCACGGCTCAGACGGAATCAAGAAGTACCAAGTCTGGGTCGACAGTGTCGATTTCGATCAGCGAACTCTGATCTGCAGACCAGCAGTTGGAAGTAACGGAGATGAGAAACAGGAGGAATCAGTGCACTCGAACCCGAGAACTAAGAGCTCGAAAAATAGAGGTTCGAAAGGAGGCAAAGAGAGTACATTTAATGTACATTTTGACCAACTGGTCATTGCACCCGGAAGCGAAACTAATACTTTCGACACACCGGGTGTGGAGGAACATTGCTATTTTATGAAATCCGTCTCTGACGCGCGAGCTGTGAGAGAGAAGATCCTCGATTGTTTCGAGCTTGCGTCTTTACCGCACTACTCAGATGAGCAGAAGCGCTCTATGCTGCATTTTATTATCATTGGTGGCGGACCCACAGGTGTGGAGCTCGCCGCTGAGCTCGATGAGCTCATTCACGGTCATTTATTAGCGATTTATCCGGAGTGTAGGGAGCTTGTGCAAGTCAGTGTATATGATATTGCGGATCGAATGTTAGGCATGTTTGGGGAGAAGTTGAGTGAGTATGCGATGGAGAAGTTTAGGAGGAGGAATGTTAATCTTTGTATGGGGAGGCATATTGAGGGGTTTGAGGAGGGAGTTATGACTGTGAAGGAGGATGGGGAGGTGGGGTTTGGAGTCGCGGTTTGGGCGGCGGGGAATAAGGTCTGTGGGCTTGTGGGGGAGATGGAGGGGGTGAAGAAGGATGATAGTGGCAAGCTGCTTACGGACCAGTGGTTGAGGGTTAAGGATGAAGACGGTGGTGTTATGGATGGTGTGTGGGCGCTGGGTGATGCTGCGGCAATCGAAGACAACCAGTTGCCTGCTACTGCGGAAGTTGCAGTTCAGAAGGCTAAATGGCTTGCTGGACACCTCATCTCTCAAGACACCATGCACAAAAAGGAGCAATTAAATTCTCCGGGCAAAAAGTTCCAGTACGAGCAAAAGGCGCTCGTGGCGTATATTGGACGCAAAGACGGAATTGTCGATGGTGGCGGGAAGTGGACAGGGAAGAGCGCGTGGCTGGCTTGGAGAGGAGGAAATTTGCAGTGGACACAGAGCTGGCGTAGAAAGTGTATGATTATGATCTATTGGGTGCTGAACAAGTGGGATGGGAGGGAGATTGCAAGACGGTAGTGTACAATACTATTTCACGCTTGAATATTCACTTAACGAAGTCTCCGAGAGAGGGCACTGGAAAACTATTGTAGGTTGAGCTTTCAGTTGTGCTGCTGCTGTGGTTGTGAGATCCAATGACTTCCGAGCGTCAAACAAATATTGCCGGACATCAAGTCTGAATGCTTGTTCAAACAAGAGGCAAAAAAATAGTGCGAGGATTCATAGATCTTCAGATTCATGTTCCCTCATATCATTCACGTAATTTCCAACACGAGCAAGTAAACTGAACAATCATGGGCTGTTGACTTTGCAAAATCTATAAATATGTACAGCTACCATGCTCTTCCCCTTTTCAATTCTCCTACGACGGAGAGACGACGTTATCTTCCCATCAAACGTACATTATCCCGCACAGTAAGACAACATCGACATTCTCTAAGTTCTCATACATCTTGGAGTTCTCACTATCAACAAGAAACAGACAGCCCGGCAACTCTATTTCAGACAGCACCTGGGCCAAAAACCCCCACAAAATGTGTTGGATCTACAAACAAAATGGTTACTGTGGTGAATTCAATCTCACAGAGGCGTGTTGCAATCGAAACATTTATGCCTATCCGCAAAACATCCTCCAGTGTCCCATGACGACTGGCGCCAAAAGTCCAGGAGATGTCTACAACCGTGCCGGCATCCTGTTTTGGAAGAACCAAGAGAGGATCCACTTCAACTGTAACCGTTGTAATCAAGGTATCACGCAACCTTCCACGAGCCTGAGCGTCCTCTCGAGCCACTTTTCTATTGGACCCAGTGGAATGAGGAGCGTGAGCTGACCGGCGCTCAGTTGGAGCAGTGGGAGAGGGGCGAGCCTATTGTTTACTACCCCTTGGTCATGTAGTAATGTTGCTCGGATGCCTTGTTCTTCTTTCTCCCTCCTGTAGGATGACTGCTGGAAATGAAAGTCATCCATTTCCCCTTCTCGTTGTCTTTCCTGTGTTGTTCTCAGAAGTCTTGCTGCTTTCCTTTCTGAGCTTAGTTTGGACATGGCATGACTGCCACATACAAGTACGAAACTAGTAGCATTCAAAAGCTCTTAGACTAGTGAAATACATTAGCTTTCGATCTCGGACATCCTCTTCTGGTGTTTGGTACCGGCAGGAGAATAGCCAAGTTCGCGTGACTGTGACTTTGTATCCACGGAATCTTGCCGGCCCCTTTATTCCCTTTCCCGGCAGCACTTGAAAGATCACTTGACTTGCTGAACTTTGATGGGGCAGTTATTTTCAATGTCATAGATAATTGTATGATTGTGATTATCGCTCCGATTCTATGTCTGACCTAGTGGCTCGCTTAACGTCTTGATTCTAAACAAACACTTTGTTGATGCCAAGTCTGCCACTACAACGTTGCCCGTGATTCATGAAGAGTCGAAAAGCTCAGGTGGCTTATTTTGAAGTGGTGAGATAGAATACGCTGTGACATAGATGTTCGTAGACAGGAGTGGTGCCAAGCTAGTATGCCGGAAGAGTCTGGACGCAGTGGAGCTGAGCCATGTGTTACGCAACGCGATCTTGATTCACCAGAGACATAACATTGAACTATGCTGCGTATGTCACATTCATGGTTGATCATGCAGTTTTCAACGTCAGCTATTATAAGTATTTATCTAACCCCAGAGCGGCAAACGCTTGCAAGAAGCTACTAATATTTCCATAAAAAAGCCTCGCCATGCCAGGAAAGCAATTTCTGAAGCTCCTCTTCTTCTTGAGCTGCATTAGAAGACCTCATATACATCAGTACGACGGCGACAACGATCTTTTGAGTAGCGAAGAGCAGGCTGTCCTCATGGAACTGTATCCCAAATCTCAAATATCGGGCGAAGGCAACTGGACTGTGCCCGAAATTGCTGAAGAAATGGTGCACCTAGCACTAAGAAAGAGATGTTGTAATAGACCTTACTATGCTGATGAGATTATCAGAAAGAGTCTGGAATCCATGAAGAGAGATCGAGACTTTGATCTCGCAGAGCAGATCAATGGTGAAACAGCATAGTGGGTTGGTGATAGGTGGTGGAGTTCAATAGACCGAGTCAGGAAGTTGCATCTCTTCCATAACCCTCAATACACCCGGACAAAGCGCGTCATGAAAGCAGTTCCATGCCACAGATATGACATGAGCCCGCCTACCGAGAGATTATTCTTCATCAAACTGTCCTCGTGCGTCACTGACCTGTTTAGCAAACTTGATTGGACTTACACATAAGCCGAAGCCGAAACCGTGATTCATGTGTCCTCATGGGAACTATAAATTCGAGAGTTCCCGCTCAAATAAATGTAATAAAAAGTGGATACCAGGCGCTTCAGGAAGACCACGAAAAAGTCAGGCGTGTGTCGAGGTGCTTTCCTCGCACAAATCATCATTTTGCTCCGACACACTGACAGAAAACTCGTCATCCAAAAAGATGCCAAGGTCCAAATAACCAAGTTTTACAAAATCGCAGAAGGAGGCTTGGAGGATAGCTTCACACGTAGAGAAAATGAAGAGCCAGAACCACACGGGACAGCGTTCAGAAGGACCTAAGCCTCGCCGAGCTGCGCCTTGGACCATGGAAGAGATGTATGCCTTGAGAGACGTCTATGCAAGAAGTGGACGACACCCACACCATCAAGCCGCCAGAGCAGACCAGCGTTCCTGGCAGGATATGATAGCTGAGATGAACAGCGGCCGCAAAACAGGCCGATTCCAAGGCAATCGAGAATACACCGAGAAGACATGTCGGAACGTGATCGGTAAGGATCGAGAATTCTTCCAAGACAAGTCTGCCATCATGAAAGATATGACATCAGGTCCGGGGCGCTTCTTTGCCCCTAATGGAGAACTGAAATTGCCGGACATTGAATATAGAGGAGATAGAGGAGTAGTGGTATCGGGATTTTCCATACTTGACTGCCAAGGTTCCATCACCGGGAGCACGGAGGCCAGGGACGGTATCTGGGTCGTCAACAAGAAGGTACTGCTTCCACAGGACACACTTAGAATGACGTCCGGACCTCCTAATGATCCCCCCGGAATCGAAAAGGCCTGGATAAAGCATATGTTCAAGTGCTGAGACATACAAAGTCAAGTGGCATGTAAATTAGCACGAATTTGAGGTACTCGTTGATTTTCTTCACCGAGAGACCTGGTCGAAGACAGACTAAATGAAGCACTTAAATCCACTTCGTGACGCATTGAATATATCCGCACAAGTAGCACACACCTCAAACAACATTATCCACCTTGCAGACGCAATGCTTCAAACCAATTTACTACCAAGGAAGCACATTGCCATCATAATTCATCAACTTCCCCGACGTCTCCTCCCTACTCGCCTTATCAATCACACTCGTCAACCCAGCCACACTCTGCTCAAGCGTAATATCCGCCTTCTCAATCCCCGCCGCCTCCGCCCCCGCATTCCCCATCTCCGTCTGCACCCATCCAGGATGAATAGGAAACGCAATCAACCCCGGATTCTCAAAATGAATCTTGCGAACCACATACGTTGACGCGATTTTGGAAGCGCCGTAGGGAGTGCAATCGAATGATATGTTTGGCATGATAGTCAGACTTCCTACGGCCGAGGAGATCTGGACGAACTTTGCTGGGGAGGAAGCGGCATTTAGGAGTGGGAGAACGGCTTGGAAGAGGACGAGGACGGCGATCACGTTGACTTGGTAGTGGCGGGCCATCTGGGCAGGGGGTGTGGTTGTTACGGGACCGAAGTGGTCACAAATGCCGGCATTGGCGATGACAAGGTCAAGGAAGGTGATATTGTGGGTCTTGAGAGAGGAGATGGCGGCGGCGGCGGTGGAGTCGTCCTCATTGTCTATTTTTGTGATGATGAGGGCTGTGTTAGCAGCTTTGGGGATGTCTTGGAGGTGTTGGCTGGCAGAGGGGTTGCGGACGCCGGCTATGACTGTGTGGTTTGGGCGAGAGAGGTAGGCTCTCAGAAGGCCATTGCCAATGCCTGTGTGGATATATGTTAGATGTACCCCAGGTCGGAGAAGCTGAAGTTGTGTTTACCTCGGTTAGGACCCGTGATTAGGACGTTGGTTGTGGTTGCCATGGCTATATTGCGTGCTGGAGCAATAAATATTTCAAACGGGGATTGGGAAGTGTGGCTGCTTTTGATGTGAAGTGAGTGCAGAAGAGAATGTCTTGGTCAAGCCATGATACTTATGCTCTGGGACCTAGAGACTTGATTTCAAATGTCAGTGGAGTTTAAAAGTCCGACTGCGGATTTCAAAGCACACAAGGGCACTTGTAGCAAAGTGACACGACTTTCGTGGTAATGCAATGAGAACTCAGGGGATTTTTGTGCAAGAACCAGCTGAAAAATGAGGTACCCCTGCCTTGCAAGGGGTGAACCAGATACTAAGCATCGGTTGTGACACCAAATACTATTCCCGATATGCGAACAAATAGTAATCACGGCGAGCAGAATGCCAGATCAAGGATAGTGGGCAGTAAACGTGGATTGTCAGGCGGCTGTCGTTGCGGTGTCGCTTGCAAAAATGACCGACGGTTGCGATTAGTGAACAACCACGCTCATTGTCGCTACACCAATATAAACCCATACGGCGCCACAACAACATCTTGATGACCCATCAATTTGACGGATATGCCTCTGGAAAGCTGGATTTCGCCAGTCAGTAGTATCGGCCAGATGAGGTAGCCATTGCGACGCAAGCCTGTGCCGTTGTTGATACAGCTACCCGGTCTTTGATAAAGTACCGGCCAGTGGCACGATGGAGATTCAGTCCTCCAGAGGAGAGACACGAGATTTGCTTGAATTGCATCCTTGGTCGATTGACATGCATAAAAAATGATGCGGAGGCAGAGCTGCTAGGCAACGCTCTCCATATTTGCCACGATCTCGCATTCTTCATTCCTCTTGTCTGTACTGCCGTAAATTCATCCATTTGGCTGGGCAGCTTTTATCTCAAAGGAGCCTATCGAATCCTTTGGGTGTCGTAGCGTATAGCATAGAGAAGATCTCTATTGAGATCTGTTGAATCGTTTCTTTAATCTTCGTCCATACGTTCCGGACTCCTCCCATCGATACTTTGACCGTCCCTCGGGGCATCATCAGAGCCTCCGCCATTTTCCAAGTTGACATTTTCCCGTTCATCATCATGCTCAAGCTTCAGACCATTTACCCTGCCAATGTCCTCTTCGTCTTCGTTCACATCAACCCAAATCCGAATGGTCCCATCAAGTCCTCCGCTAACCACTGGTCCATTCGGCTGAGGAGATGTGTCTACCCAGCACACGACACCTTCATGCCCGTCAACTTTTTGAATGACGTCCTTGGTCTTCACATCCCAGAAGACCAAATTGCCGTCTTCGCTGCCTGATACAATAAAGCCTTGATTACCACTGACACCGAATGCTCCACCTAACGAGTATTTCGTATTCACGTGGCCTTGATATGTTTTCTTGCAAGTGCCAGACACGTAATCCCAGAGCCGTATACAGGAATCCAGAGTGAAGGCAAGTATATAGCGGCCATTGGGGCTGAAGCGAGCAGTGGTGACCTGAGGATTGTCCTCGTGGACGATTGTTCGAAGGCATTGCCCAGTCGCTGTGTCCCAGACTCGACTGCAAAAATGTTAGCTGATTTATCTAATACGGTAGCGTCGTGACCTACATGAGCCCGTCCGTTGAGCAACTACAGACCAACGTGCCATCTCGAATAAAGTCTACACCACCTACTGGGTCCGAATGTGCCGGTAATGTCTTCATGACTCTCCGTGCCCGTAGATCCCAAAGGTTCACTGCCTCATCGTAACTGCCACTAACAAGCATGTTGCCTTTTGGGGAAAATGCCAGTGAGTAAACGTAATTATGATGTCCAACCAGGGGAATCTGGAATGGTTTGCCAGTCGCCCTATGCCATAATCTGATTGTCTTATCATCGGATCCAGAAGCTATGGTGTTTGAATCTGGACTCCAAGCAATCGTCGAAACTCCTGCTAAATGCCCTTCCATTGTCCTCATGTGCTTCCCAGTCGCAGCGTCCCATACCTTGATTGTGCCATCCGCGGAACAGCTTGCAATCCACCGTCCATCAGGAGAAAATCGAACTTGTGAGACGCCTTTACGGTGCCCTTTCAGAATGAACTTGTTCTTGTAGTTGAGCTTGAGAGGTCGGTAAGGTTTGGGTCGGTCGACGGAGGAATGTGAAGAGTCAACACTGCTTGATCTGCTTCGATTACGCGAATGGTACGTATGATCTAGTTCATCCACGCTGCCATCTGACGAGTGCGCTCTCCGACGAGGGACTGAGTCGCGGCGAGCACTAAGTCTTGAGGATCGGTGTGGATTGTGATCACCAAGTTCATCGGGGGAGCTGTAGCCATCGTTATCGTCATAAACACGGCGTCTCTTAATCGGACGGTTTCCTAATGGTACCGGCGTACTCGCTGCTGAATCGAAATCCGACATTGTGATGGTGGTCAAGGAGTTGTTGTGTTTGCGACGAATCGCGGTTCTGTTGAAGAATGGGAGACGCGATTTGGTAGCTGCACGTGTAAATTCATGCGCCAAGATATTTAGCGTCTCACGCATCCCTTTCCCAGCTGGACGTCGGGACGTCATCCTTTAGCGGGGGGAGCTGAGAGAGGTTGCAACGTCCGAACACTTCAAACTTCCCACGTCGTAGAAGCCGCGAAGAACTTCCTTTGCATTGATGGATCTCCCAAATGCGACAATGGCTGCAAAATAAGCTCTGATACACATCCGGGTTCTCCTTTTCCTGGAGTAACTTTACTTTCGTACTCCTTCCAGAATCCCGTCCAGCATCCCGTGCGATTTTCAATTTCCAATCTAGAATCTTTCTCCATACGTTGCAGTGTTGCACAACCAGGAGAAGCCCGCCAGCATGGAGTCAACGAAGCCAACCGAGATCAACATTATCACCCTCAATTGTTGGGGATTGAAGTTCATCTCAAAGTTCCGAAATGAGCGTTTGACAGAGATCGGTAAACGCATTGCGTCTGCAGATCCTGTGCCACACATTGTTGGACTCCAAGAATGCTGGACCCAGGAGGATTACCAGAGCATCCGGAAGTCGACGAAGCATCTTCTACCATATGGGAAGTTCTATCACAGTGGCATATTTGGTGGAGGACTTGCCATCTTGTCAAAATGGCCCATAGAAGAGAGCTCAATGTTCCGATATCCTCTTAATGGCAGACCCACGGCCTTCTTTAGAGGAGATTGGTATGTTGGGAAAGGAGTTGCATGTGCAAGAATACGGTTCGGACCAGGTGCAAAAGATATTATGGAAGTGTTCACAACACATGTAAGTTTTGGTCAATCTGTAATGGGGCTCATACTGACTGGGTAAGCTTCACGCACCTTACGAACGAGAACCCAACGATTCCTACATATGCCACCGGACCGCCCAAGCATGGGAGATTGCGAAGTTGATGCGTGGTGCAGCTGAGAAGGGTCACTTGGTCATTGGTCTTGGGGACTTCAACATGATACCTCTGTCTTTAGCACACCGTTTGATCAGCACACACTCTCCTGTCCGTGATGTATGGCGTTTGTTACACCCCGACTCTTCGATAGGAGCTGCAATCGATGATGTGGAGAAAGCACGGCGGAGACCCATTCCAACAGCTGATATCAATACTCTGGAAAATGGTGCCACTTGTGATAGTGTGCTGAACACCTGGAGATGGAATAAGGGCCAGCAGAAGCTACTTGGCCCCAACAAGCCACCGATCGAGGTCCCAGGGGATAGACTAGATCCCAGGGCGAAGAGACTGGATTACATATTTGCCAGCACTGGCTTTAATCCCGCAAATCCAGAGCAGGGAGGATGGGTTGTCAAAACGGCCAAAATTGGCATGATTCAGAGGCACCCCGAATTGCAATGCTCACTGAGCGATCACTTCTCTGTCGAAACGACCTTGATCCATTCCAAATCAGAGGATGACAAGGATAATTCATCCATCGAGGAGAACGAAACAGCAGTCAGTAATGGTACATACCTTCAGTCACCATCCAACAGCGAATTCCGGAAGTACCATGCCCAATTCAAGGAAACGGCATCACCATTTCTCCCTATATCCACCTACGACGAAATCTTGGCCATGATACACACATATCGTGCTCGAGAAAAGCGACAGCGCCGTCTGCGGCTCGGTCATTTCGTTGGCTCGGTGGTCGTAAGCATTGGTTGCTTCGTAGCAGTTTGGTGGAGTCCTCGGAACTTCGTGGCTTTTATACTTATGCTGCTCAGCACTTTGGGCCTTGGTGCGGGTATAATAGATGGGTTGATCGGAGGTCTCTTCGTGGGGAGTGAAATCCGGGCTCTGAAGGAGTTTGAGTGGGAGATCAGTAATGCAAGGGCAGCTGCAGAAGGAGAACCGCATGCGATGGCTGAGGAGGGAATCAAGGACTGGTAATGCTGATGATCTTTAGGTCGATGCAAATACTACACGAGCTGCTCCGCTAACGACTTGTATTATTAATTGCCCCTTTGCACATCTTCTCTTGCAATGCTTCATGCTCAGATGAATCCACCAATCCTCTCGCGTGAAGGTCACGTGTCAGGGGCAACATGGTGCGACTGTCAACAAATGCAAGGGGCCAAAGTGTTTCGTTTCAACTACCGTTTGGTAAATGTTTCGTCCGAAGGTCAAGGCTGGTCACAGTATTTTGACTATCTTTCGACTCTGCGTTTTTAATCTTCCTCTAACTTTCATGTCGAATCGATACTTCCCATCTTCAAATTGCTATCGGCTCGTATGTCAGTACCAAGCGTTCGGCACAGGCGATGTTCTGTTTCTTCCAACGGCCTAGGTTGATAGCCGTCGCTTTCTTCATTTCTGTCGCTGTGTATTTCATCTTTCTATCTTTGCATGATGACTTTGAGGACTACGTCAAAGTCCCTTTCATATCCAACCTTTTACCAACCACAACAACCACAACTACCCCCTCCACATCATCTCCTACCTTGATAGAAAATGCGCATACTCTGCCGAGCGCCGATGCATATCTACCACATTTCAGAGCAGTCACTTCACTGCCTGGCATCTCGCTAGCAGAAGCGAAAGCAGGATGCACTTGGAACGACGAACAAGGCGTCAATTTTATGTACGGCGGCGACGCAGACTGGGTCAAAAAGGAGCGCAATGACAGCGAGCTCGCCAACCACCGCGCAGAATGGCAAGCATTTATCACCAACGACCTGATGCCCTACGACCAATACTCATCTCGCTTTTCCGGTCGCGGTATCGCCGTCGTAGCTGGCAACGAGCGCACCATGAAGCGCGTGAAAGTGCTGCTCCGCGCGCTCAAAAAACTGAACTCCTCCCTCCCGGTCGAGATCCACTTCTTCGGCGACGAAGTCCCTCCCTCCACCCAAAAGGACATGCTCGCTCAATTTCCCGGCATCTTCTTCAACGACCTCTCATCCAAAACCAACCTCGTGCAAACAGGCTTCAACTATTACCTCGCCAACTTCCAATTCAAGCCCGTCGCCATCATGAACTCTCGATTCGCGGAAGTGCTGCTATTGGATTCTGACAACATCCCTGCAATCGATCCAGAACTGCTGTTTGAATCGGACGCATACAAGGAATACGGCACGCTCTTCTGGCCCGACATCGCGCGCACCCGGCCTGAGAACCCTATCTGGGCAATCACCAACACGATATGCCGTATGGACGAATACGAGCAAGAATCTGGCCAACTCCTCGTCGACAAGCGCCGCTTCTTCTACCATCTGCAACTCGCTGCTTGGTTGAATAACAAGAATGCTGCTTATTACAATATGTTCTTGCTGGGTGATAAGGATATGTTTCGGTTCACGTGGCATGCGTTGAAGACTAAATATGGGAAGCCAGCGAAATGGCTGACGAGCGTGGGGACGTTGACGGAGGGGAAGTATTGCGGACATAGTTTTGCGCAGCATCATCCTGATGGGAGGATTGCGTTTGTGCATGGTGGACTGCTGAAGCAGATTCCGAATGAGGTTGTGAAGTGGCAGAGGGAGGAGAGGGGTGGTGTGTATCAGGCTTATAAGAGGAGCTCGGTTGATGAGAGGCATGGGGAGGTGGAGAAATGTGGGATGCAGTGGGATGGGGGCGATTATCTGCCTGAGGAGAGGAGGAATGGGACGCTGCCGGTTTGGATGTGTATTGATTTGTATGACGTGGAGGCGAAGCCGATTACAGATGTGTTGGAGGGATTTGAGAGCATGTTTGATGAGGTGGGTGGGTATTGGATGTTGAATGAGTAGTGTGGGGAAAATGGAGTATACCAGGTCTGATTTTGAGGGCGCGCTTACGGTGTTGGGGTTTTGGGGCAGGCATTGCGGCTGCTGTCTTCTCGGAGGCTCTGCGCGAGCCGCGAGCTCAGAACAGCATATTCAAGATCAGAGGATCTGGTCTAGCTTGATGAGAATGTGTTAAGGCACACTCATGTAAGGAGTGTGAATATTGAAGATATATAGACCATTATGCAAAACATTGTTAAACTTGTCCGTAGTCCCTTGGAAATTACCGATCCAATCTTACCAAATTTTAGATAGATTCTCGCTAACCCACCAGTCACCCAAGGGAACAATCGAACTGAACACAGCAGCAAAGTCGAAAGCAAATGCCAAATCCTCGTACTCACTCACATGTCACTTACGATCCGAGTTCAGATACGCAATGATAAAACACACCATGGCAGGTATGACTGAGCAAAGCGCCCTTGCAGTATGGACTTGCAACCAGAATTTCTGCAAAGCCTTTGCTTCTTCTGGCGGGCCATGGACGATCTTCTCAACTACCTGAGAGACCTCCTTTGTCTTTGTCAGTTTCGATCGATAGAGGTGTGCGATACTTTGGGAGAGGACCTGGAGGATGGGGAGCTATGACGAAGTATACGACTCACGTAATAACCGAATACATAGTGGGAGAGTGTGAAGAGTACACCCCAACCATAAAGTCGACGTGAAAGGCCGACAGTGCGGCGGTAGAAGAAGTAGCCCATCAGTGCGCTAGTCATGCCAAAGCCGAGCCAGCCTGGAGTTGTCTATGGTGCTCTGTGAGCAACGGTATGAATTATCCATGCCCGATATTGCTACTTCAGAATCAAAGAAACGATTTGGTGAGAACTGAGACGAGATCTAAATGTTCTGAAGAAAGTAAACAATAGCACTTACGATAGAGAAAACTCTCCCAGAAACGGGCTAGAGACTGAGGAGGAATGTTGTCTCGCAAGAAGGGAATGAGAGTCCAGTACTCAGACAGACGGAAGCTCACTGATGCTGTGGACGAGAGGACTGGAATGAGATGACGGAGACCAGGAACAGTTGGGGAAGGCATGTTTCAGGTCTTTGCTTCAGTAGAAAAGGTGGGGTAGACGCATAGATTTAGGCTGAGGAGGTGAATACAAGAGGAGATTAACAGACTTCTGGGAGAAATCTCACACATACGGAAGATGCGGAAGATGCCTACCTATCTATCTATGCGACGGTTCCTGTTGGTGTTCCCAAATCCACCTACCCTTACTTCCGAGTACAAGCAACCTTCGACTTGGCTTACAGGTTAGCTACAGTGCGAATGTCGGATCGAGAAATCAACAATCCGATTTGAGTTGGAAGGTCCTATAGTGATCTGAACAACCGTCAAAAGGGACTCATTCATCCACCATCGATGTCTTGCGGAAGATGCGACTTTCCCGCCAAGAAACCCCTGGGCAAATGATCATGTGACTATACTAGCGCCGTCTGGGGATGCCTAAGCGAACGGGAAGCAGCATCGAGACAATGCATCATTACTCCAGTATTCTTCATCGACCACAACATCGTCGGCCATCAATACCAACAATTCACTTTCGGCTTTGACGAATAGATCACAGTTGGAGAATTTGGTTACATTGCAAAATCTCATTCGTCTAAATGATTTGCATTTTCGATCTATGTATTCACCACTCGTATGCTGCCTAATGCCATCAACACTGGCATCGCAAAAACATTACAGACATGGCCGCCACGAGGAACCCAGCTGGCGAAAGCAGCCAAACGCAATCAATTGCAACCACAGATTATTTTAGAGTCGACCTTGCGAAATACATCGCTGCTGGCTGCTTACGTATCTCGCAGCCTGATTCCAACATCACCCCTGATGCATGGCAAAGTTGCTCACACTGGCAATCAGTTGCGCAACCACCAGAAGCGCATCGTTCATCTGATCAAGCCTATATAGAGGCATCTCTACAGAAGGCTCTCTTCAGTACCTCGGTCCTGCAACCTTTCCTTGCTCTTCACAACTCGCAATGGATACGCTTGGAATTCCTAACGAACGATCCGATCCGTGGACAGGTCCGAGTGTACATCTTACCAGATGATGTCGGACGCTCGGTGATTGATCGAAACGTTCCAGCACTGCGCAAGAATCTACTACTTCTCCTCAACCAGATTGACACAACCGCTGCCACGTGGAATGGCCAATGGCTTGAGGACACATCCGTTCGTCACGTGGATCCTTCACTGGATTTTGACATGTCGGCAGGGGAGGAGCCATCACTATTTCAACTATTCAATAAGCTCCCGTCTCCAAAGCCAGAGCCAGATCTGGTGTCAGATCCATATGCCAGGAATTCCATGTACCAAATCATGGACAGTGACATCGAGGGGCTCAAGACCGAGATGTACAAATATCAGCGTCGATCAGCTGCACTGATGCTCCAACGCGAATCAAAGCCAGCTCAACTGTTGGACCCCCGACTCAGACAGCTTGTAGATCACAGAGGCATGAAGTGGTACTGCGACATAGACAACAGCTCATGTTTCCGAGAGCCACGGACTTACGAAGCAGCGCGTGGAGGCATTTGTGCCGAGACTATGGGGCTGGGGAAGACATTAATCTGTCTGGGACTGATTATGGCAACTCGGGATGCGACGTCTCAAGTACCTACTGAATACATGGCTGCCACCTTCCCTATCAGGAAGAAGACAGCATCCATGATGAACATGGCCGCTGCTGCTCTTGGTCGCCTTGGAGTACCTTGGAAACGCCAATTAGCTGCCCTAGAGGCTCGAGAAGGATACCGATTCAATCGCTGTCGAGACGCTCTCGACAATAACACTGGATTTTACATGCTGCCATCTCCGAGTCCCCGTCGACAGTCAAGAAACCCAAAAGTTGTTGCTCCTAGGAAAATTCTTCTGACCTCGGCTACAATTATTGTAGCGCCAGCAAACTTGATCCAGCAGTGGCAACATGAGATCAAGAAGCATACCACTGGTCTGAAAGTGCTGGTGATGAAAGCATTGTCAGATGTCCTTCCTCCCGCAGAATCGCTTGTGGATTACGATATTATCTTATTCAGTAAACAGAGATTCGATAAAGAAGCAGCGTACGAAGTAGATGACAATGATCATTCTGGTTCTATATCCCGCCAAGAATTTGTGAATGGCCATCGACCTGGGCGAACGGCAACTGTCAAGAAAGTCTACCACTCACCCCTCAAAGACCTGCACTTCAAGCGCTTGATAGTCGACGAAGGCCACACGTTTGGTAATTCTTCCAGCTCATCACGAACCGAAGCAAGTGCTGTCGTTGATTTCTTGCAAGTATCAGCACGCTGGATCGTGTCAGGAACCCCAACAAAAGGCCTCTACGGGGCAGAGGTTGGCATTGGAAGCTCGCAGACCACTTCACGGGAAGATACACCCACCCCCTCGAGCACTCCATCCGCTCTCGAAGACATCTTGCTGAAGACAGTATCTAAACTGTTGGACACTCCACGATCCGAATCTTCTTCGCAAGCCTCAAGTAGAGAGTTGAGTCTGTACCATAAGCAGGAACGCAAAGACATCGAGAAACTTGGCAATATCGCCACCTCATATCTCAAGGCGAGACCTTGGGCAAATCGTCCAGAGGACAATGACTATGCTTCATGGTCTCACTTGATAATGCAACCTCGCCACGGTTCCAAAAGTCGAGGGAACTTAGACTGCCTCAGAGCCACTTTGGAGGGCATGATCATTCGTCACCAACAAGGTGACATTGAGCTCGAAGTCTCCCTTCCTCCCTTATATCAGAATCTCGTGTTCCTGGAAGGTTCGATGCAGAACAAGTTATCTCTGAATACTTTCAGTATGATGATAGTTGGAAATGCCGTCACTTCTGAGCGCAAGGACGCCGATTACTTCTTCCATCCACAGCAGAGGAAGAATTTGCAGCAGCTGGTATCCAATCTCCGGCAAGCATCGTTCTTCTGGTCAGGCTTTGAGACTGAGCACATAACGAATACAATTGAGAACGCTAAAGACTTTCTTCGGGAAAGGAAAGTTCCTATCACACCTGAAGACGAAGCTCTCCTCCTAGAAGCTATCAAGCAAGGAGAGCAAGTTCTCACCAACAGTATCTCCAGAGTTATATCTGAATACCACGAGATGCCTATGCACATCCAGAATGACCTGTCCGATGACATCCGAAAGGCATGGACACTTCTTGACGAACCAAGTAATCCTACATTAATGGGAGCTACCATGGTTCATGCCGCGCAGAAGTTCGTGGAAACGCAGCTTTACAAAGAAGACCCCACAGAGGGAATGGTTGAAGCTGGACATGCAGCTAGGTTTGATGCGAGCGTAGCCTTACAACCTGAATCACCAAAGCCTCGAAAGAGGAAATTTAGGGACGTGAACGGAGTGAAGAAGGCGGTTGACATTGCTCCCGCTCTTGCAGGTGGCGTGACGATTGGGGATGAATCTAGTTCTGGCAAACGACCTCGCACCTCGTTATCTGCCACGAAACGAGCGAGCAAATCATCTGACTCTGAACTTCTCAACATTGAGGCCCTTGACATGTCCAACGATGACGAAGAAGATGAAGCCGCCATTCAGAAACAGCTTGACGCCGAGCTCAAACCGAAATCAGTTCTCAAGAAGTCTTCCAAGGATATTTCAGGTACTCTAGATGCATCATCGCCTCTAACAACAGCAAAGATCATATCCACAGCCTCTGCCAAGCTCTCCTATCTCATGGACGCCATTTACCAACACTCCCCCACCGAAAAGATCCTCATTTTTTACGAAGCCGACAATGTCGCCTACTATATTGCACAAGCCCTCGAATGCCTCGGCATCAAGCATCTCATCTACGCCAAAACCCTTTCCTCAGCCCGAAGAAGTCAATACGTTGTAACATTCAACCAGAGCGAAGTCTTCAGGGTCCTCCTAATGGACGTTAGCCAAGCCGCTTTTGGTCTCGACATGTCATCCGCGAGCAGAGTCTATTTCGTAAACCCGGTTTTCTCGCCACAGGTTGAAGCTCAGGCTGTCAAGCGAGCGCACAGAATTGGCCAGGCGAAGCCGGTGTATGTGGAGACGTTGGTGCTGAGGGGGAGTATTGAGGAGGTCATCTTGGAACGGAGGAAGGAATTGAGTACGGAGGAACATAACTCCTGTAAGAGCATTTTGGATGATCGGACGATGTACGATTGGATCCGGAATGTGAGGTTTCTGGATTTGGGCGCCGAGGGCGATGGTAATGGGGGAGCTGGAGAGGATAGACGCGGGACAGAGCACCAGCAGGAGCAGATGGCGAAGCTGAAGACCCCAAGATTGGTGTTCGGACGTGGCGTCACGAAGATCGCTGATCCGGATCAAGATCTGATCCTGGGTGATAGTCCGGATGGTAAAGCTAAGCAGAAGAGCAAGATTATGATTAAGCTCAATGTGGGCCCTGCTATCAAGTTCGGTGGTGAAGGTGGTGATGGCAGTGGGACTGGTAACGGCATGAGTGAGAAGGCGAAGGGGAAGAGGAAAGTCGGGTTTGCTGATGTCGATCATAATGAGTATGAATGGAATGGCGTTAGGGACGAGGGTAAAGATGGTAGTAGCGAGGGGCCTACTTCTAGTGAGATGCTGGGGGATAAGGTTGTGAAGAGGATCAGGTTCGCTGAAAACTAGGGATGGCTCTGGACGGATATACAGGCGTTGGAGGCTGGTAAGTGAGAGACGGAATGGCGTCTCTTGTAAGACTAACGTGGAAAATTGCAGCGAAACTGGGTCCATCAAGGCATGGATTGGAAGGGAAGAAGATAGGATGTATTATGAGCAATTGAACGTAGAATTTGATCAAGAAATAGACGGAGAATCTGATTCTACAGCTTGTGACTCTTCGTCTGACTACTTGATCTCTATGTATTGTATATGAGTTGTGATTGTACAAGGTACCTATCTTTTGGTACTGTCTGAATGCCTTTTATATCCCATGCCGCTAAATCAGATCTGTGCACCAATCTTGACACCTCTGATATACACACAAAGTACCTTATGAACATTCCGCAAATTGCACACGGAAGAAGCGTCATCCTCCTCGTCTTCTGGCAATATCTGCCTTCATCGTACACCTTGGCTCGTCCCTCCTCGCTTTCCGATAAGTACCCAAACCGATCCCATCATACGTCAGCTGCCAATTTTCTCCCAGACACACGCACATTCCATCACGCCCCAACATCCCCCTTTCCTTCCTTTCCAGTCTCCAGACCCTCCTTCCCCTCCTTCACCCTCGTCGTAGTCGACCCATCAGCCCAAAACTCCAGATTCCCATCCTCGCTCAACGTCCCCTTCTTAACCAATTGTCCTTGTTCGCGCATCAAATCCTCAATAGTCATACTTCGATCGCCGAAAATCTGTTTTCAAAAGACTTGTTAGCCAATCATGCTCTCATTACATTCTCATTGGAGTTCCTTTTTCACAGATTGATAAATTGATAGATAGACGGAGAGAGAGGTACATACCCCCAAATGATCACTAATAATATGTCTATTCCTACACTCCGGACACGTAATCAGAACACTGCCTTTGTGATATCCTTGTTTGCTGACGCGGTGCGTGCTGCGTGTGCTGCAGGGCGTGCAGGTGAATGTCATTTCGTATTCTGGTTTCTGAGGGGGTATGGGAACTTCGCCTTGGTCTTGTTGGTAGGCAGAAGGTCGCGGGGCGTGGGGTTTGTGGGTGTGGGAGTGACAGCGGGAGGAGGTTGTGGAGTAGCGGTTTGCGGATGTGAAGCGTTTGAGCGGGAGGGAGGGGGAAAGGCGTTGATGATGTTGATGTTGCGCCTGGAAGAGAGGGAGTTGACTTTGCCGGGGAAATGGTTTGGTGAGGGTCGATAGACGGGATAGGGTCCGTAGAGCGGAGAAGTATGGTTGAAGAGGCGGCATTGTGTCTGAGGCGTGGTTGTGAGTGTAGATGGTGGTGATACAAAAGTTGAGTGAAGGACGAAGTAAGTTAAACTGGTCCAGGCTCAGTAGTGAGGCTGAAGGGAAGTGGCAAGGCTCTGAAAATAAAATCTGGGGTTGGAGTGCTCTTGGCAGGCTAGGCTGTTTTGGGTACCATTAAGCTGGGTCTTCGGCTAAGATGTTTGGTTTGGAGAAACAGTTCATCAAACTTGGATGAGGGGAACTTGATGCTTACATTGCTTTGGATTAACCTCAATATCAGATGTGAGTTTTAAGTCCAGTGATTTCAGGGCCAAAACAGGAGCATAGTTGCTTTATTCCTGTTCAGTGGCGCTGATGGCTCAGTGATGGGTGGGCGCAAGGCTGAAAAGACGATTGACCGGATCCTCGGCGCTACCCACCTATTTTACAGAGATCAAGCTGCATTTAGTCTATCAAAGTGAAAGAGGAACGAACAAAAGTTGCATAAACAAGATAAATACTTTGTGGTTGGCTGCTTCTTAAGAAACAGAAGTTGATTGACTTCCACGTGAGCTGTCGGATAAACGACGGGCCGAGATAGACGATAGCACTGGCTTGTCGGCTGCCTCGAGACAAACTGCTTGGATTATTCCCACCTTGCTTCTTAACTGCCTGCAAACATTCACCAATTTGTCCTGCCCAGGCCTCACTGTCCATATTATCTTCGATCTCTTTGTTTCTTTGAGGCCGTTCGCACTACAGCTATCTCGAACGGAGCTTCATGGAGTGGTAACTAATCAAGCCCATTTAAAAGCTACGCTGAACCCCGCGCGCCTGCGAAACCTCCAATTCTACGCGTTGCGAAGCCTGGGTTGATCCCGCAGAGCGAACGGCCAGAAATAATACGAGGGGCAAAGGTGAAAAGATGATATCAGGAAGAGGGAGAGGCAAGATCAGGCCGCCTAGGAGGGTACGTACTGTTCTGATTCACCCCACCACCGAACTATCGTCATGTTCAACTTCCACTTCCGCTTCCTCAATTTCCTCTTTCTATGCTCTGAACTCTCCACGCTTTTCGCATACAACCCTTCGACAAGATCAGATATTTGCCACGAACAGAAAACCATAAGTCTGGCGAGATGGCATCCGAGGCCATAGCAAGCAGTGCACTCGAACGCGCCCTGGATCAGAGTCGTCGTGCAGCGGGCCTTGTATTTCCTCTCTGTACTGATTTTACAGGGACTCCAGCTAATGCATCACTTCTATAGAATCCTCTTGGCGGTCACGGTGATAACGATTTTGAGTCCCAGTGGGACATTCTGAGTTCCGCCCTGCGCGAAATCCATACGAAGAACGCCTCGCAGTTATCGTTCGAGCAGATATACCGGGCTTCCTACAAGATCGTGTTAAAGAAGCAGGGTGATAAGCTCTATGATCGCGTCAAGGAGTTTGAGGAGCAGTGGTTCGGTGGGGAGGTCATGCCTAAAATCCAGAAACTCATTACAGCCAACTTGATAAATATTACACGAGGCGGAGTGTCTGGAGTGACGGCAAATGAACGTCGGATGACAGGCGAGGAGTTCTTGAGAGGACTGAAGGCTGCTTGGGAAGACCATATAACAACGATGAACATGACCACAGATGTTCTGATGTACATGGACAGAGTGTATTGCACGGATAATCGGAAACCTTCCATCTTCACTACCTCCATGGGACTGTTCCGCGAGCATGTTCTTCGATCACAGATCTCGGAAGGCGGCTTGATCATCTTCGACATCCTTAACTCAGTCCTACTCGACCAGATTGGTATGGAAAGAGATGGTGATGTGATCGACAAGACCTTGATCCGCTCATGCGTGTACATGCTTGAAGGGCTCTATGAGTCAGATGAGGAGAATGAGGCTGAAAAACTGTACACGACGGTCTTCGAGGTCGCGTTCCTCACCAATGCTAGAGAGCACTACAAGAAGGAATGCACAACACTTCTCCGAGAATCAGACGCGAGCACCTGGCTCCGACAGACCCGCAAAAGATTAGCAGAGGAGGATGTACGTTGCCAGACTACTATCTCAATGCTCACAAGTGCGAAAATTGCGAAAGTCGTCGAGGAGGAGATGGTCAGCGCCCACCTGACGGATTTCCTTGCTATGGAGGGCAGTGGGATCAAAGCTATGATCGAGAATGACAGATATGAGGACTTGACTCTTTTGTATCAACTCATTTCGCGTGTAGACCAATCCAAGGGACCATTGAAGATTGCCTTGCAGGCCCGAGTAGTCGAGCTGGGATCGGAAATCAACAAGACAATCACAGAGGCCGAGTCTGCGCCAGCTCCTGCTGCTCAGCCCGAGGAAGGCGAAGGCGAAGGTGGGGACAAGTCGAAGGCACCAAAGCAGAGTGCTGCCGCAAAGCAAACCGCTGCTGCCATCAGATGGGTGGACGAGGTGTTGACTTTGAAAGACAAGTTTGATACAATGTGGAAGAACTGTCTTTCAGAAGATCTCATTCTCCAGACTGCTCTTACCAAAAGCTTCTCGGATTTCATCAATCTCTTCCCCAGATGTTCCGAGTATGTTTCGTTGTTTATTGACGACAACTTGAAGCGCGGGATCAAGGGAAAGACCGAAACTGAGATCGAGGTTGTTCTCGACAAGGCGACAACACTACTCAGGTATATCCAGGACAAGGACATGTTCGAGCGGTACTACAAGAAGCATCTTGCGAGACGATTACTACATGGCAAGTCCGAAAGTGCCGATGTAGAGAAGCAGATGATTTCTCGCATGAAGCTCGAAATCGGTAACGCCTTCACTACCAAGCTAGAGGGAATGTTTAAGGATATGACTATGTCCGAAGATCTTACTGCTGGATATCGTAGCCACATTCAAGGACTGGGCGACCTGGATCGCAAGCAAGTTGACCTTGGAATCAATGTTCTCACTACCAACTACTGGCCGATGGAATCGATGGGTGGAGCAAGCTCTCGAGGAGAAGATGGCACCCTAATATCATGCTCTTGGCCAACTGAAATCACGAATCTTCAGGAGTCATTCAAGAAATTCTATCTCAAGGAGCGTAATGGTAGAAAGTTGACCTGGCTAGGTTTCCTTGGCAGCGCTGACATCAAATGCGTGTTCCCCAAGATCCCGGGCAAGGAGGGAGCTCTTGGACGCGAGCGCAGACACGAATTGAATGTTCCTACCTACGGCATGATCATCCTCCTGCTCTTCAACGACTTGGCAGATGGGGAAACACTGACTTACGAGGCAATCCAACAATCGACAAATATTCCACCTGGTGATCTCTCACGGATGTTATACACCCTTTCTGTGTTACCCAAAGCCAGAGTCCTGACAAAGGACCCCGCAAACAAGGAGTTACCGAAGCCTGGGGATAAGTTCAGCTTCAACGCCAGCTTCACAAGCAAGGCAGTGAAGATTAAGGCCCCTGTCATGGTTGGAGCAGTCAACAAGGTCGAAGGTGAAGATGAGCGGAAGGACACAGAAGATCGCAATGACGAGCACCGAGGATACGTGATTGACACTGTCATCGTCCGTATCATGAAGTAAGTCACATTACAATGATGCTCCATATAGTACTAATACAATTAATAGGGCTCGGAAGACATCAACTCACCAAATGCTCTTCAGCGAAGTCATCGCCCAGCTGGCCCAACGCTTCAACCCGAACATAAACATGATGAAGAAACGTGTCGAAAGCTTGATCGAGCGCGAGTACCTAGAACGTGTCGAGGATGCCCCAGTGCCCACTTACAACTATCTTGCATGATCGACTGACTGTCTTCATTCTTGGTCCTGGCGGGTTATCCGATAGTTAATGGCCTCTTTGCAGCATCAGGCGTTTCTGGCGTCATGTCAGACAGATCTCTTCATGTCTATTTTCCCTTCTTCTCTAGATCAATTAATTAGCATAGCTTACATGGGTGGGCGGACGGCGCGATGGGCTTGCTATTCTGGACGGACTGGACTGCGGTTCCTTTGCGGCGCATATGGTGACTACTAGCCCTGGCGCTCTGGCGAACTCGGAATCGGATTCGATTGGTGACTTTAAAGTGTGCATGGCGAATGGACTGAATGAAATGATGCATTTGCAGGCACAGAAAAATGAGCGGCTCTCTTGAAGCGTTTTTGGTGAGGTGGAGTTACGGGTGACTATGAAGACGGAAATAAGCGTCGCGGAGTGATCAGATGAGGATTGATTAGGCATGGCTTGGGCTGCTTGGGGTGGCATGTCAATATATCAGTCGCGGTGAGCATAGATAGCAATCATAACCGCCATCTTGAACATAACGGTAATCTCTTTGTCTCCCTTGTTGACTTTGACCTGGTGAAAAGGGGTAGCGAGACATTCGGATTTAGCGAGCATTCGAGACAACAAAGAAATTCTTCCATACCACACAGAACAGCATCTTTTGTTGTCGCGTGCAATGGAATTTATTCGCACATTTCTATGCCACTCCAATCACTTTCCCCGTCTATACTATCTAGAAATAACTTCCAGCAAACAAAAAGTCCAGAAGATCGATCTAAGCAACCCCTCGGCTCTTATTAACCTCATCAGCAGCAACCAGACAATCCTCCAGCACGTCCCAAAATCGCTTAATATTCAGACCCCTCGGGATCTTCACACCCTCTTCTCCCTCATCCAACAACGTCACCACCGTCCTCCCCGTCTGCGCGCCTGCAAGTGCGTCCTCGTGTGTTCCTTCGGTGATGACGCGGACGGCGTAGCGCTCTTTTCTGGGTGTCTTATCTGCAGCATTGGTGGAGGTAGGAATGTAATCGTAGAACGGGATCTCAACCCCAGGGATACTATCTAGTATCACTGCTACGGCAAGAGGATCGTGTAGTGGTGGACCAGCTGTGATACCGAAGACGTCGGCGTACGTTTTCGCGAAGAAAGTCAGTAGCTCGACAAGCATTTTCCTCAGAGTACTGCATTCCCGTTCCCTTTTCTCTTCGTCCGAAACCCCCAGAACAGCCTTCCCTTTTCCATAATGCAACATCTCCTGTACCTCTCCCGTCGCCAACACCAGATGCGTCACATCCAATGGGATCAAGATAGTCTTTTTAGATAGGATAGGGTGCTCGAGGAGGAAGGAGGCGGCTTCTGGGTCGACGAGGATGTTGAACTCAGCCCAGTAGGACCAGTTCCCAAGGCGCTCTTTTTCGGAGACTTTTCCCATGGGGGCGGATGTGAAGGAGGTGCCAATGGCGCCACCCATTATGCTGAGGCCGGCGATGTGGCTTGCGAGTGCGGGGTGAGCTTGGAAGAGGAGTGCGATGTTGGTTAGTGCACCGGTTGCTACGACCCAGGCTGTTCCTGGAGGGGTGGAGAGGAGGGCGGAGGCCATGGAGGGAAGGAAGGGTATTGTTTGTGGGGGGACGAGGGGCGTGGGGAGGAGGTGGGTGCCGTCGAGGCCGGATTCGCCGTCTGGATACTCAATTAGTTTCTATTCTATTGTACAGTTTGATGGCTAGGGAGTGGTAGAGAGTTCAGAGATGTGTAAAGCAACTAGAGAGAAACTCACGGATGGCATCTGCATGGACGGCTGGTCGTGTGAGTCCTTTGGCTGCTCCTGCGTATACTGGGATATCCGGTTTCCCAATTGCTGTTAACTGTCTCTTGTATCAGCTTGATTGCTTTTCATGCTACTCGACACCGTGGTTTTACGACCCTTGCTTAGAAGTCATTTTGAGAAATGGAATGGAGACGGACGATTGACGTAGCATTGTAGGTTGTATGTGGCAGCGAAGCATTTCCATGTACTGTCGAGACACCAAGAAGATCCAAAGACGGGTGATAAGCCGATAGAAGAATAGCAAAGGCATCCTGTACATGTTAGCCGCTGCTATTGAACTGATGTATGGACAAAAGAGGCGACGAAGGAAAAGTCTATCACGTGACGGTTTCTAGAAGCTGAAGGGCAGCCCTTTCAAGCTCGACTTTGCAAAAGTCTGACTCGCTGGTAGATATTGGAGATGCAAGCGAATTCAAGGGGTGGTAGGTGCGATAACTCACATCGTGTCCTGTTCTGCTATCAGTAGGAGTTTCCAGCAATAAAGTGGGGGAACTTACCTGGATCACAGTCCAGCCAGACCGGAATCTTAGCACCAGTATTGCTACCCATCTCGAAATATTTCTTGACTTAGCGTGAAGTCTGGGCGAGATCTGAAAGAAGGTAGAGACGGTGTTCTTATATTGGCAAAGGGGTGTTGGGGGAACTGAAGAGGGTTTGTGCTGCTTGGCGTTGTCATGGTGAAGTTTAAGAGTGGGGAGGGAAGAACGGATGAGATGGAAAGCAAAATATACAATTAAGCGAGTTCGGATCAAGCGCCCCTCTTTCTTTGTAGTCTTTGGCAACGATGCAACTGTTCCTTTTTCGGAGTCTTGCTCTAACTTCTGAGGAAGTCTCACGTCTGAATTATGCTGCTGAATAGGCTACTTCGAACTCAATTCTAGCTCGGCCGAGACATTTGGTCTTCTTGCAGCTTCTCGGAAATGTTGGAAACCGACCAAGCTCTTCCCCGAATCTGTGGAAAATGGACAGTAGCAGGCTGAAATTTTAGAATTGCAAAGCATCTATCCACGAGTTGAGTAGTGGTCAAAATCGCTCCAACTCCTAGCTGTACACCCAGAACCAGATCCAACGCCAGCGCAAACCTCTACCCAGCCTAGGACCACCTGGTCCAAACCCAAAATCTAGGACGAAGAGCAAGATCATCTTCAGTCTTCTTCCTTTTTTTCCTCTGGCTTTGCTTTTGGTTCCCCTTCGGCATCAAATCCGAGCGCGTCCAATTCTCGAATAAGCTCATTAATCTTGATAACCTTGGCGAATTGTTCCGGTAACAAAGCACCACCACCTTCCTTCTTCTCTTTCAACTCTTTTGCTTGTTTTAGCTTCTTCTTGAGATTTCTCGCCTTCTTCTCTTTCTCAGCTTCCGGATCTATTGGCTCCTCGGGCTTTTCGTCCTTCTTTTCAGAATTGGTTCCTTCCTTAGATTTCTCCCCACTTTCTTCGGCGGCCTTTGCCTTTTTCCTTGCCTCTCTCCTCTTCGCATTTTTGTTACTTGAGGCCGAGCCCTCGTCTTTGTCATCCTTCAATCCATCCGCTCCCGGAACGCCCGCACTCCCACGGCTCTTCCAAGCATCTGCGGTGCGATTTTTGTAAACCTCGACATCCTCGGGTGGCTTGTATCCCGGTCTGATCTTGATTTCTTTCCGTTTCGATCCGTCGGGCCTTAATGAAGATGGGATGTGTCGCTCGCCATTTGTTTCGACGATGCCGGCCTTGGAGGGCGTAGGCACTGAAGGCATGTTCGCGGTGACTATCACCGAGGACAGTCTCGAAAGGTACGGGTTGATATGTGGCAAATAGATGCAAGAAATTTCGAAAAAATTGGCGCCCGGCCTTGAAATTGTGTTCTTCGGGGTTGAAGTGAAGTTGTGTAAGTTTGGCCGCAAGGCTGTGAAAGCACGGAAACCTTGGGGCTCGTCCAACGACGCTAAGGAGGTCCCGAGCTAAAATCGTGGGAGCTTCCGGATCGCAAAATCACTTCATTGAACGACGACAAAGCACGACCTCTCACCATTTCACAAAGCCAATCCCTTTGCGAGCACTGCTACATACTTCCCAATGGTAAGAAGAGTCCTGGGACATCTTGCGAACTGTATGGGATTATGCTAATTCGCTCAATTACAGGCCTCCGCAAGTCGTCCCATCTACAAGCAAGTCCCCCAAACCCGACCACGACTCCCATCGATTCGATCAGAAACATACATTAGGGATAGGAAACACATGCTAACTGGATACTACGTATAGTCTCTTCTTCCGCAAGAACTACGCCATGTTGGGTGTTGTCTTCGCGTCGGCATTTGCATTCGAGATGTGGGTGACCAGGGACCTCGGGTTTGGATCTGGAATTGCTGGCTGACAGGTGGAACAGGGCCTGGGATAGAACGACCGATGGTATCTGGGATAGGCTCAACAAAGGCGTACGAATGCTTGATTGGAACTTTTGATTGGGGCTTGGACTAACGTGATGCAGCGACAATGGAAGGACATCCGAGCGAAGTACGTTGAGAGCGGCGATGATGATGATGAGTAAGGCATGAAGGCAGACGATGTGACGGATCGGTAGGGCGGACCAGTACGGAAAGAAGACATAGACGTGGAGAGATAAATGCTGCTGGAGGAAGCTTTGGTTGAGCTGTATAAAATGCAAGAATTGTACCACTTTCACCGCCAAAGACTATCGCACCACTATCTTCAGTGAAATAATCTTCGATTTTCGAGCATTGTGATATGCTGCAAGCTAAAGTATTGAGTTTTATTGTTCGGATGGTGTGACTTTGAAACCTTTGGGAGCCTTCTCTTCCTCTAGCCAACCCGAACCTTGATTAAACATCTACGCCGCCTTGCCACTCGAAACCAACAACACATCCAGTCATAAATCAGACCAAGGTGTTAAAGGCCTATCTCCATGGTTAAGGCGTACAGAAACGAAGCATTTGACAATCGACCCAATCACATCTCTATGCGGTTTGATCGTTGACCATTTCAACTTTCCTATCAGTCCCGCTTTGTAAACGTCAAGCTCGAGGCTGGACATCTTCACCACCACCAAGACCCCAATCCTCCAGCCCCGACCAACGACAAAGCTCTCGACCACAGTACAATCTAGGCGTTACGATATGCAAATGAAAGGAACCACTACATGATGGAGCATCTATCAACCCAAGAACAGCAGCTCTGCGACTTCCTCAAGACACAACCCCGCGTTCACAACAACCGATATACAGAGTCCGCCGAGAATGCGCTGCTGCAAGCACTATTCTGGTCTTTAGCTTGTGGACGTCCGGACTACCTGAAGCTATTCTTCCCCGAAAATACTCGACCTCTACCTAACGCAACATGGAAGCTCCGGAGAGCGCAAGGCAATTCGGACGGAGACGAGTTCACTGAGGCGGCGAGAGGCAAGGCATGCGGCCATATTTTCAAAGCTGGCGAAGCTACATACAGATGCAAGACTTGTAGTCAGGATGATACATGTGTCTTGTGCAGTCATTGCTACGACGCTTCGGATCACACAGGGCATATGGTGTACGTCAGTGTATCTTTGGGCAACAGCGGATGTTGCGATTGTGGAGATCCCGAGGCATGGAAACTCCCAGTACACTGTTCGATACATACACCTCATGCGGACGATTCTCCCAATAAGGACAAAGGGAAGGCGCCGACCTTACCGCAGGATCTGGTAGAGGCGATTCGTATGACTATTGGGAGAGTCTTTGACTACATCTGTGATGTAATCTCCTGTTCTCCAGAACAGCTCCGGTTACCCAAGTCTCGAGAAACGATTCTTCTAGATGAAAAACTATCTCGCCTCACCTCAAGATACTACCAAGGAGATATAGTGGAGGAGCCCTGCGAGTTTGCTTTGTTACTATGGAACGACGAGAAGCATACGGTCAATGAGGTTCGAGATCAGGTCGCAAGGGCCTGCAAGGTTTCTATTGCGGAAGGGATGCAAAGAGCCAATGAGACGGACGATATTGGCCGAAGTATTGTCAAGTACGGCTTCGATGTGGATGACCTCCTTCATGTTTCCAAAGTCATCGAACAGATCAAAGTCACCGTCACCATACGCTCTGCTAGAGATACATTCCGAGAACAGATGTGCGGCACGATCATAGAGTGGTTGAGTGACATTGCTGGATGCAGTGTTGGCCCCGATCATAATATCCTTCGCCAAGTGATATGCGAGGAGATGCTCAAGGAATGGAGCACAGGAAGCGAAGCCAGCAATAAATTTGTTGGTATGAAAGGAATCGATGATCACCAAATCGAAGATAATGCTGCATTTAACAACATCAGCCGTGGCTTGATGTTTCCAGATGCCGCAGCTTGGAGAGCGGCTGCCTTGGCGGCAAACGCCCGAGCGGATGATTCAGACGACGACGATGATGAGGACGGAGATGATGGAGACGCTGAAGTAGACGAGGACGATGCGTCTGATGAGGATGACGATGATGAGGTGGATCGAATCATGATGAACCTGGTGGGCGGGGATGATGATGGATCTGACTTTGGAGAAGGCGTTGCAACTGTCGTTGTGCCCGTAAACGCAGCATTCTCCTTCCAGGGCACTCAAACAACTGATGCTGACGGTGATATCGATATGAATGCGAACGATACCGAGACATCGCCGATGGAGGAATCGGAGGCTACAATGGCTGGCTACCCACCTCCACCACCCCCTCCTCCACCACCAGCTCGGCCGATTCGCGATAGAGACCTTACCCCCTCGGACTCCGACACAGCTGAAATGCAGCCACTGATCTCCCACAACGTCTACGCCAAGGCAAATATTGAAATCCCAAAGACCCCTGGACCGGCTCGTCATATACCAGAACCTCCAAAACCTCCCCGATACTGGCTGGAGACACCACCTGCATTCAGTGACAGAGATTCTGTACCACTCCATGAGGACTTATGGAAGCGTCTCCGTCTGGACTGGATGATCTTGTTCGATCTGAGAATGTGGAAGAAGGTTCGTGTAGATCTACGCGATCTGTACATATCAACAGTCGTCTCCATCCCTGAATTCAAGCGTGTTCTTGGTCTGCGATTTGCGGGTCTTTACACAACTTTGGCGCAGTTGTACCTTATTGCTGATCGGGAACCGGATCATTCCATCATCAACATCTCCCTTCAGATGTTGACAACACCAACCATCACCGCCGAGATAGTCGAGCGAGGTAACTTCTTGACCAATTTGATGGCGATACTGCACACTTTCTTAACCACTAGACAAGTTGGGCATCCCCATGAGATCAACCCAAACGCTACTCTGGCATTTGACTCTGGTTCTGTCACTAACCGTCGCATGTACCACTTCTTCATGGACTTGAGATATCTCTTCAGCTCGGAGCACGTCCAAGAGAAGCTTCGTACCGAAGATCGATATATGATGCAGTTCTTGGATCTCGTCAAGTTACATCAAGGAATTTGCCCAAATCTCAGAGCTGTTGGCGAGCATGTTGAGTACGAAACTGATGCCTGGATTAGTGCATCTTTGATTACACGGGAGATCAACAGGTTGTGCAGACAATTTTCCGAGTCATTTAAATGGACCGTTGGCGAGGATCAAACATTCATCTCCAAGGCTATTAGACTAGCTGCCAAGACAGTCATTCTCAATTCATTGGGAACAGAGAGAAAGCGGTTCTTACAGGCAGAGATCAAGGACGAAATTAAGTTCAAGAAGGTCGGAGATTACGAATTTGATACCACTGAGATGTCGAACAGTGTCCTCCAACACTCTGTTGTCAAATTCGTTGTTGAGGCACAGCCGATCAGCTTCCACCACGCTCTGCACTATACCTTATCGTGGCTCATTGAGTGTGGCAAGAACATGTCGCGAGAGGAGCTCACTCAACTTTTGAGTTTCACTACAGCAGATCTCACCCAGAAGCCAAGAGCCATGGGTCAACGTACAATGCCAGTTCAGTCCTATTCCCCGGAAGATCATCTGATGGCTGCTTTTGACTATCCTCTCCGCGTCTGCGCATGGCTAGCTCAAATGAAGGCTGGTATGTGGGTAAGAAATGGAATGAGTCTTCGTCACCAGATGGGGACCTATCGTGGCGTTAGCCAGCGAGATGTTTCACACCACAGAGACATATTCCTCCTTCAAACCGCAATGGTTGTATGTCCACCGTCTAGGGTTCTGGTATCAATCATTGATCGCTATGGATTGGAGCATTGGATGAAGGGTATCTACGAGCAGAAAGGCGACGGATTAGAGGACGGTCATGTTCTCGACGTTGTCGAGGATTTGATCCACCTTCTGATTGTCTTGATCAGCGACAGAACATCACTTGCTTCGACCGATCCACATGTCTTGGCCATGCGCCGCGATATTACTCATGTTCTCTGCTTCAAACCACTGTCGTTCTCCGAGATCTGTAGCAAGCTTCCCGATAAATTCCAGGATCAAGAAGAATGTCAGAACATCCTCGATGAGATGACCATCTTCAAAGCCCCAGAGGGGCTTTCAGATGTTGGCACTTTTGAGCTCAAGCCAGAATTCTTAGAAGACATTGATCCTTACATTGCTCACTACAACAAAAACCAGAGAGAAGAATCGGAGATGGCTTACAAGAACTCGATCGCTAAGAAGACTGGGAGAGCAGCTTCGGACATTGTATTCGAGCCAAAACTTCGTCCAGTCGAGTCACGAGCCTTTGCAGACCTATCAGCCTTCACCAGAACTGGTATCTTTGCACAGATCATCTACTATGGTCTGTTATACCCAATGAAGGCACAAGAGCTTACGCCTACGGTTCCAGTCACCAGAGTCGAAGCATTCTTACAAGTTGTCTTGCATCTTGTACTCATCGCCATCTCCGAAGACAAGACTGACGAAGACGAAATGTCCGAGGAATCTCTCCAGTCTTTTGTTTACATCGCCTTGACGCAGCCAGCTCGCAGCAACTTTTTGCCCAACGCCCCAGCCTCCAAAACCATTGCAGCCATCCTCGAGATCCTCTCTCGAAAGGAGGAATACAAGGCTTGTCACCCCAAGATTACTCTGGTGCTTAAGCGAATGAAACAGAAGCAACCACGTAATTTTGAGAATGCATTTGCACGACTTGGTGTGCCAATCGATCGCATCTCTACGGCATCTCCTGCTAACAGCAATATTCTCGAGGAGCGGGAGAAGAAAAAGCAAGCCGCTATGGCACGCCAAGCCAAGGTCATGGCCCAGTTCCAGCAGCAGCAGAAGAATTTCCTCGATAATCAGGGCGATATTGATTGGGGCGAAGATGATGTCAGTGATGAGAATCTGGAGGCCGAGCCAGAGGATGACCATAAGACCTATTGGCAATATCCATCTGGCACATGCATCTTGTGTCAAGAGGAGACGAGAGACGGCCGACTTTACGGAACATTCGCCTTGATGACGAAGAGCAATATCCTGCGTCAAACTGACTTCAGCGATCCTGACTTTGTGCGCGAAGTTACCAAGATTCCCGCCAATCTTGACCAGTCCGCTGACAGTGTCCGTCCATTTGGTGTTGCCAGTGAGAATCGGACATCAGTTCCTAAAGTGACATCCAGTGGAACGGAGATCATTGCAGAACGCCAATTTATCGGGAAAGGCTTCCCTGCAAGCTCATCCCGGATGGGCCCTGTCTCGTCGGGTTGTGGACATATCATGCACTACAAATGCTTCGAAGTCTACTATGAAGCTTCGACTCGAAGACATCAACACCAAATTGCTCGCCATCATCCAGAGAACATCGACCTCAATGAGTTTGTGTGTCCGCTGTGCAAGGCCTTGGGAAACACTTTCCTGCCAATCATCTGGTCTCCCAAGGAAGAGCTCCCCCTAACGCGCTTCCAGCCGCAATCCGAATTTGCTGAATGGCTTGCCCAGACAGCTGATCCTAATGCTCGAGGGAGACCATATGGTATTGACTATGTTTCGGAAAGCGGAAGCAGTCGCACATTCCAGGTGTTCATGCAAAACAATAACTCATTCCTGCCTGCCACCCTATCCTCTCGAGTTATGGAGCTGTACAATCCTTCCGATTCTTGGGCTCAACATGTTCCTCGTAGCCCAGGGCATGCAGATGCATATTCGGAAGTCCAGCCACTGCCTCCATTTATCCCGAGACCGCAAGCACCAGCAGTTGTCTGGGCTAACGATGGTGCTGCGTCAGGTAGCAATCAGCCTGCTGTTGCACCTGCCGTCTCCCCGATGAAGGAATTAATACAGATTTATCGCCGGTTGAGAGACACCATGACTAAGAATGAACTCACATCGAAGCACCAATTCCTCAAAGTCCTTCCATCTGGTGAAGGCACTGCTCCGAATGACATCGGATTTACGGATACAATTGCCCAGACCCTTGGCTACTCGATATCTTCCGTCGAGATACAACAGCGTGGCGTTGGGAGTGAGGGCGGAATGACGTTCATTGAGACGGTGCCACAACAGGCACTCACTCATCTGAGAATACTCTCCGACACTGCGGCTTCGTATATCTCGATCGGAGGAATGAGGACAAGAGGCGACAATGTCGTTACGAGAGAGTTCTCAGCCGACTACGAACGGCAGCATTTGCAGCTGTTCCTCCGCTTTGCGTCTAATACTGGTCGAGATCTTAATGAAGAGCTCAGTGCGATGGCTAGAAAAGACCAGACACTGCTTAGTCAGGATGTGTTTGTCTTCCTGACGGAGTGCTCGTTGTGTCTTGCTCCTGTCGACAATATGGATATTCTACACATCATCCAACTCTGTTACCTTGCCGAGCTCGTCAAAGTTGCAATCAAAATGAGTCGCAACAAGGGGAATTCGGGTTACCTCCACTGGATCGCCTCATATCCTGGCCAATCGGAATCCATGACAGTGTTTGAAAACTTCTGCTACACCGTTCGTGAATGGGATTTAGAAGATTGGAATCACGGCAAGGATGGTCCTGTTAGCACCGCGATGGAGCAAGAATGCTTCAATGGTCCACAATCGATTATCGACTTCATGAAGAAATACGCGCTAGTCTTTCTTCGCAAGGCTGCTCTGCTCCTACATGTTCGTCACGGAGCGGCATTCCAAGACTTCATTTCCACCAACCCATCCGCTGATGAGCTAGACCGTCTTTCAGAAGCCATGCGCCTACCATCGTTTGATAACATGCTGCGCTCCATATTCGAGAGTCCACACCTCAATACCCTAGTATATGGCTGGATCAGACACGCCAGTATTCCTACCGAGTCACCCAGTACCATCCGCCTCAGCCACCCTGCTATCTTCGAGCTGATCGGTCTTCCCAAGAACTACGATACCTTGATGGAAGAAACTATGAAGAGACGCTGCCCAACTACTGGCAAGGATGTCTCTGATCCAATGCTTTGTCTCCACTGTGGCATCATCATTTGTGGCCAGAGTATCTGCTGTCTGAAGCCTGCTTCGCCAACCAGAACTGGTCGGGGTCAATATATCGGTGGTGCCCAGCAGCACATGCGCAAGTAAGTCTTCATCCTCACCCTTATCAACTCAATAGTTGCGAAGTCTGACAAAATAAAATAGATGCCAGAAGAACATCGGCCTATTCATTAACATCCGCAAGTGCACAGTCTTCTATGTCTACCACACCTCCGGATCCTGGATGGTCGCTCCCTACATCGACAAGTACGGCGAAGTCGACCCGGGACTAAGACATAGTCGTCAGCTGTTCTTGAACCAGAAGAGATATGATGCGTTGTTGCGTACGGTGTGGCTTGGTCATGGTGTGCCGAGTGTCATCAGTCGTAAGCTGGAGATGGATATCAACAATGGAGGCTGGGAGACTATCTAAGTAGCTTCAGTGTTTGCGCGTTTCTCTGAGTGTATTGATCAATGAAGTCGGAAGTGATGATTGAAGTGGAGTGGGCGCTAGACTGGACAGGTTGCCTTGAAGCATGGGGGACCGGTGGGTAGTAAGGTATCTTCGGTTATGATTGATTGAACGGCGCATTCATAGGTGCGATTGGATTGGTGTCGAGAATATAGATTACACGTAGATAGAGGACCTCATTACGATTGTAATTGTTTATCTCCTGTCGGACTTGGAGGCGTCATTGGATCGGAATTACTTGTTGTCTCAAGCTTGATCTTCCCATCCTGATTAGTTGTTAACACGACTTGATTTTGATAAATCATTGAGCTCTAGCAAACGTGGCTGTTGCTTCCTAAGCTCCAAATGTCCAGTTCAACTTGGGAGATGTAGTAATCGGTAGAGAGTATCTCCTCCCCCTTGCCCTTTTCCACGCAAACCATTCACCTCGCCCCAACCCGTCTAAATTTCTAACCACTTCATCTAATCAAATAAGAAGTTTTGAACTTCATGTACTAGCACCCACGTTTCTACGTCACGGTGATGCCTCTTTACAATCAGAACAAGCTTATGGTTTCTAGCAGACTGGTCGCTTCTCGGTCGGATCGTCCTACGTTATCATAAATGTAGGATTTCCACCTCATCGCGATCGGCCTGGGAGTTTTGTCGTTTTGAGTGATGGAAATGGTTGGGTTTCTGATTGTTTACTTCTAGAACAGGCAGTAAGCATTGGCGTGTTCCTTAAAGGGAGGTCGTTGATCTGTACCTCGTCTTCGGCTCGAATCGTGGCAATCGTGTGGTCGGGACCGAAAATGGTGCCGGTACCGAGACAGTAGTATTTATACCATTCTCTCAACTGCCGAACCGAATTAAAGGAAGAAATAAACGTACTCAAACGCGTCATACTCGCAGCAGGCCGAGTCGTGTTTCAAACAGATTAAATTGACGTTTCTGTGATTGGATTCTTTGGACTTATGCAGGTATCATTCGGAGTTCTCGCTTGAACTCCCAAGCTATTTGGTGGGGAAAGGCTTCGATACAGGACCAGTTAAGGAGAATAGGAGGAGATCAAGCCTTTGGGTCAGAGGTCTAATGCTATTCTGGTCTGTGAATGCCGCGCTGATGTCGTCAACTGGTAAATGGCATGCGGGGGAGAAAATCTCCTAAGCTCCTGGCTCTGCTGTTGTTTCGTTTGGTTGCTATTCTTCAACCTCTCGGTTCCGTTGCCACTCAGGGGCTGATATTTTCCATTGGCTTAAAGTCATAATCCAAATCCTGGAAGGAACCTTTGACTCGTCATTCATGCTGTAGTCCGTTTCTTGCTTCGATCTAGATGCCATTCCCATATGAGATATCGGCCGATCTAAGGAAAAACTTGATATACTTGCTTGATTACATGGTGTTATACAAATGCCAGTGCGGCTATGGAGGTCCAGTGGCTGAGGATATGACGATCAGCCGTACCTAGTGTGGAGATTGAATTGGGGAGTCGATCTTAGTCAGTGTGTTTTGGTGTGGGCATTGCGCAATGCACTCTACGCAGACAGTATATATGAGTTTTCTTCCATGAGCAATGTTTCCTTCACATCACTCCATTGTGGTCAACATTCACTTGTCTCATTTCGTCTTTCTCGCCGCTTTCCAGTACGTCCGTCGTTCAACATCCGACTCTCAGCACAACTTTCTTCGACATGGTTTCTCCTCTGCTCATTGCCAGTCTGGCATTGAGTCCTCTGGCCAGCGCATCCGCGTTGTACAGACGCTCGAACCAAACAGTCATTACTTCTTATGGCTCGATCAAAGGTGCCACCTCTGAGCTCAACAGTGCCGTCACTGTGTACAGAGGGGTCCCATTTGCAGCACCTCCTACCGGGTCTTTGAGATGGACTGCTCCTACATCACCTGCTCCGTGGTCCGGCGTACTCGATGCCACCTCCTTCGGGGCAGATTGTGCACAGAGCGCGGACCAAGTCGGCCTTTTCAGTTCTGGCAATGCAAACAAATCGGAAGATTGCCTTTACATGAACATATGGGCACCGGCCAATGCCACCGCAACTTCAAATCTGCCCGTTTATATTTGGATTTACGGCGGTCGTTTCACTGGTGGTTCCGGAGCAGTACCAACATATGATGGAAGCCACCTAGCTTCCAAAGATATTGTCGTGGTCAACTTCAATTACAGAATGGGAGCCTTTGGATTTCTCGCTCACCCAGATCTATCTGCTGAATCGGGTCACAACTCCTCTGGGAACTATGGAATCCTCGATCAGGTTCAAGCTCTGACATTCCTTCGCTCAGAGATCGCAGCTTTTGGTGGAAACCCTGACAAGATGACTGTAGGTGGTCAGTCTGCTGGTTCTGCGAGTGCTTTGGATATGATGTATAGCCCCCTAACTGAGGGTATGATTGCGGGCTGCATTCCCGAAAGTGGAGCTCGTGGTGTTCATGATCCTGAGACCTACACTTTGGCAACAAGTCACAGGGACAAAGATGCTGCAGAGGCCGCTGGCGTGGAGTTCTTGTCAACGCTGAATGTCTCCAGCATTGCAGAGCTCCGTAACATATCGACGGACACACTCATCGGTTATGGAAATACCGGAGACACAGTCTTGGTCGGCACAGCTTTCGAAAACGTAACCACGTTCATGGAACCACCCACCTGGCGACCTGTTATCGACGGCTACGTCTTGCCCTACAAATACGGGGAGGCTCTTTCCTTGAACTCACACAGCGATGTCCCCATCCTCACAGGGAACAACGCCGACGAATCTGGCGCCAGTCCTGACCCAGGCCTGACCCTCTCAACATTCACCACGCAATACACCGAAATGTTTGGGAACCTCTCCTCCCAGTTTTTCTCCCTCTACCCAGCCACCGACAACACAACCGCCAACTCAGCCAGCAACGACATGTACCGCGACCTCAGCCGCGTCTCAACGTGGGACTGGGCGTCGGCATGGTACGCCGGCGGAGCCAAGAGCAACGTGTATGTCTATTACTTCAACCATGCGCCACCGAACCAGACTTCAGGCACCTACCACGGTGCAGAATTATGGTACACGTTTGGCAATATCCCGACTTTCTATAATGTCACGTGGACGGCAGAGGATTATACCCTGCAGGATCAGATGTCGACGTATTGGGCCAATTTCATTAAGACTGGAAACCCGAATGGGGAGGGGTTGCCGGAGTTTGCTGCTGCGAGGGCGGATGTGACAAGTGTTATGTGGTTGGGCGATAGTGTTGGGGCGTCGTATTTAGCGAGTTCGACGGAGAAGATTGAGTTTATGCAGGAATTCTTTTCTCAGCAGATTGAGTTCTAAGGTTCCTGTTTTGTGATTTGACGGAAAATGAGTTGGAAAGGGGAGGATGGAATCTGAGAAGTGGGGCATATGTAGTAGTTGGCAGAATTATACCCACTGGTCGTGTTGTGCAAAGGGGTTGGCTCATATCTTGATATCAGACAAGGAGTCTGTAAATAGATTGGTGACGTGCCGAGTACATGGTATTTGGGAAATGAGTCCTTTAAAAAAAGGCCGTTTTCCCAGACCCCTAGAATGATTGTATGTGTAATGAGCGTTGATTTATTATCTTGTGTCCTACACTACAGTCACGTTTCGATCTTCATGTGCTTCAACCGTATTTGCTTGCTAGCGAATTCCTTCAGATGTACTTGACGACACATCAGTAAGCGTTCTGGAGCTTGCGCTCGTCGAAGACCTTCAATGCCTCCTCAGCAGCCTTGACGCCGGAAAGGGCCCTACTCAGATCGTCAGTACCAGATAAATGAAATATTTCAAGGAAGACTTACATGGCGCCAAAGGTAGGACCCATGCGATTGGCCCCATCAACCTCACTCAACTCCATGCCGCCAACAATCAAGCCAGGGACGACCTCACGGGTGCGGATGACGATGGCATCCTCCGCCGTGTTCATATCCAAGCCACGCATACCGCCGAGCTTCTCGATCTGTTGCATAGACACGAGACGCTTGACGCAGAATGCACCGAAAGGACCATCGTGCCCCGTGGTTGAGATCACGAGAGGAGCATTGATGGTGTTTGGGTCCATGCAGGATTGATCGTCGTGGTGCATGGTGACCAGAGTCCAGTTGGTGACAACACCGGCGATGCGAAGGGTGCCATCGGCGTTCTGGCGGGTAATCAAGTCTTCGACTGCAGTGGCGTTGAAAAGCTTGATGTTGGGGAAGGAGAGGACTTTGGAGAGAAGGGTGGAGGTAAAGAGAGCCTTGAATTGAAAAAATCAGCCGTGATCTCAATCGGGAGTGGCCGGAGATTGGACTTACGGCGTGCTTGACAACCACAAAGTCTCCCTCATCTTCAAAGGGCACGCCAAGGTCATTCAAGAAAGCATCAGCAGGCTTTCGCATGACCATGGCGCTGAAGAGCTGGCCACCGAGCCAAGCTCCACCTCCTGGCGAAACAGAGGCTTCAATGATGGCAATCTTGAGGTCTGGACGAGCTTTGCCCAACATGTAAGCAGTACTGAGACCACAGGATCCTGCTCCAACAATGACAATGTCGGACTCCGCATAGGTGTCGAGATCGGTGAAGTAGCGACGGGTCATGGCACGAGAGACTTGAGACTCGCGGATGGGAGCGAATGTGAAGCCTTGCTCCCACTTGTCAGCCAGCTCGCCGAGAGTCTTAGTCTCCGCCTTGGGAGCATTGACTGCGAAGCTCTTGAGGTCAAAGGCATTCTTCAACGGTGCAGTCTCAGTGTGAGCGGGCTCGGTAAACATTGCTGCTGGTGGAGACATGATGGCCGAATTTGTTGTTTGGGTACTTGATTGTAGGATCAAGGTGCGAACCTAAGTGGGTTAGAGCTGTCTTTCGACGGGGGATAGGGGGAGGCATGATCCTTTCGCAGAAATTACTCTGATCAAGTTCATATAACCGTATCATCTCAGAACGAACCCAGCTTTTTATGTCATCAGACTGAACATCTCATCAGTGGGGATGGTGGATGTTTAGCTGTGATGACGCTGGGAACGAACACCGGTTCATGCAAGATGGTTTACAATCGATGAAATACCTTGATCCTTCTAAGGATAATTCCACTGCTTGGGTGACATGACTCCCACTTTCATAGTGAGTGGTCGTACTTTAGGTACTGGATTCTGGATTGTCAATATCTTGTCAGCTTGACATCCTTGAATGGGGAAATTATACAGACGATTTCTTTAGAACAATTGGGACTTTGGTGAAGAAGTTGATGAAGAGATAGTGAGAGTGGGGAGATGGCATGATGTTTATACTCAGAGGAAGAGCTCGTGAAGAGGGGTAGCTCTTTAGTGCCCCCACCATGCACACCTAGTAGGAATGAACTTCTCATGCAGGGCCATATGAATCAGCTATCGAGCCAATCTGATTGAACGAGTTGCATGGCTTATGACCAAACAGAATGGACCATGTCTTGATCGACTCTTGCAGTGGCCTATCACCTACGTTTCGATGGGGCATCGTTCGTATACCAAAAGTCAATTGGACATTCAAAAGGCGACATCGGCAGGGAGAACCGATGCATGCCAGCCACTTTAGCCGGCGCCATTGGCTCGGAGAAGTCGGAAGAGTAAAAGACCAGCTGTAGCAGAAGAGATGGGAGTATGATGTAGGGAATGATCTAACATAACAACCAGAATGCCAACTGGCACGGATGCTCTGGTCCTGAACGAAGCGAAGAAAACAAAAGGAGAACCTCAGAAACGGGGTGCTGAAATGGAAATATACTAGCGCATTTATCATGTGACGAGGCGTAGCGCGATTCCGCAACGCATCAGAGCGCGTCACCTCAACTTCAGCAGAGCATTGTCAATCAACCACCATACCTTAAGGGATTCAAGATGTCGCGCAGATCAAGCCAGAAGACAGAAAATATCTCGCTTGAGACCGAACCTTCCGTCGCTCCATCTGCAACGCCCAAGAAAGGTCGCAAGATCGTGAAAGTTGAAACAACAGAGGTGGTTGCACAGAACGCGAAGCCTTCCACCAAGACCGCGAAGAGGACCGTGAAAGCAGAAGTACAGTCGGAACAAGAAGCAAACGAAGAGGGCCCGTCGCCGGCAAAGGCCAAAAAGACCAAAGTGAAGGCGGAGACCGTGGTGGAAGAAAAAGCAGCCAGACCAAAGAAAGTAGCGAAGCGGAAAGTCAAGGACGAGGACGAGGACGAAAACGGTGACCAGGACGCCAATAAGACAAAAAAGAAACGCAAGACGAAGGAGGAGAAAGAAGCCGAGACTATGCCTCTTGCCGCTCGTACCACAGTTGCAAGCCTGAAATCGGCGATGCACATTGGTGCTCACGTATCTGGTGCCGGAGGCATGTCTCGTATTCCTATGTGTTGGTGATCATGTGCTGACGTATCGCTCTGCAGGTGTCCAGAACTCGATAAATAATGCTCTTCACATTGGTGGCAATTCCTTCGCCTTGTTTCTCAAATCCCAACGAAAATGGACAAGTCCTCCCCTTGCGCCAGAAGCCAGAGATCAGTTCAAAGCGTTCTGCCTCGAACACAAATATGATGCTGCAAAACATGTCCTCCCACACGGGTCATACCTCGTCAACCTTGCTCAGCCGGATCCTGAGAAGGCCACGCAGGCGTACAACTGCTTTCTGGATGACCTACAACGCTGCGAAGCCTTGGGAATCAAGCTGTACAACTTCCACCCCGGCAGTACTGGCAAGCACCCGCGACTGGAGGCAATTGCTCGTATAGCCGCGCAGCTGAACAAGGCACATAAGGCAACTAGTTCAGTGATCACAGTTTTGGAGAATATGGCTGGCAGTGGCAATGTGATTGGATCTACATGGGAAGATCTCCGGGATATCATTGCTCTCGTGGATGACAAAAGTCGTGTTGGTGTATGTATTGACACCTGTCATACTTTCGCAGCAGGATATGATTTGCGATCACCCGATGCCTTCAAGAAGACAATGGACAGCTTCTCGGAAACCGTTGGACTGTCATACCTGAAGGCTCTCCATCTGAATGACAGTAAGACGCCATTATCCTCTAATCGAGATTTACACGCAAACATTGGCACTGGCTTCCTTGGATTACGAGCGTTTCACAACGTGGTCAATTTTGCCCCCTTCCAAGATCTGCCAATGGTCCTGGAAACTCCCATCGAAAAGAAAGGCGCTGATGGAAAAGCTGTTGAAGACAAGGGAGTTTGGGCCACTGAAATTAAACTTCTTGAAGGTCTCATCGGTGCCGATCCTGACACGAAGGAGTTTAAAGAGGAAGAACAACGGCTTCAAGATGTTGGAGCCGAGGAGCGAAAGAAGTTCCAGGGCCAGGTTGATAAGAAACAGCAGAAGACTTTGGATTCCATGTTCAAAAAGACACCCGCAAAGAAGAAAAAGGCCAACAAGGAAGAAGACGAAGACGTGCCGGATGACAGCGAAGCTGGATGTAGCCACTGATACTTTGCTGTAGTGGTTCGGGGTTTTATGTAAGATAAGATAGTTGGCCATCGACTTGTATGAATAGGAGACCGACGCCCGCCTCCGTCAAGGACTCTGCCTTGGACTCTGCCTCGGTCGAGTACGTTCAAATCATACTGACCTTTATTCACGGAAGAATACTTGTGTCGCCGAGACTGAAACTGCCAACATACACGATTGTCATACCCCAATGGAGGTCCTGCTTGTGTTGGCTGCCAGCCATCTGGACTGAAAACCTCAGGCGGCCAGCTGAGTGTTCCAGTGATGAGTCTTCCTGCCTCGGATTATGTACCTGTCTTACGCGTGATGACAAAGGCTAAATCCACCTGTTCGATATGTTACGGCAAACTAGCTACTTGTCAGTCTCATGGGGTATTATTTGTCGCCTCACCACGGCATGGGTCTTGTTGACGTGCTTTTGTCTACTGCATACCTCATGGCCCGCGGAGTGCAGCATGACGCTACCAACCGCCCACCAAGTGGTACGCCTGCCCAACTTTCTTTTTCCTTGTCTTTTCTGCGCGTGTTCTGCATCTGTGGCTTCGCAGAGATGATGGTTACACGAAATGCTCGCTTAGCACTCTTCAAGCTCGTGTTATGCTGCCAGCGCTCAACAAACACCTTGAGCCACTAAGTACATGTTTGCAGCCTTTGCCCGTTCCAAGTGGAAATGTGTACGCCTCATTCCCTCAACAAGTTTTGGCTGGTCAGATAAGTTGAACGGAGGAGTACGAAACATGCAAGATGCCGGCGTCGGGCACACCTAGAAGCCATTGGCTTGCTCACGACCAAACGCCCGAATCTTCATCTCGTACACCTCGCACACCCGCCGAGTGAGATATTCGCTAGCCATGAGGCAGCTGAATGTTCAATTCAGGTCACAAATGCCGTTGCCAGATGAACGCTTCTGCCGTTAACCGATAGCTCAACCTAGTGGTTCGCATCGAGTACGACCAGGTTTGCCATAGCAACTTATATAACTTATCTCATAAGGAGGTGCCGTCACTTTGCTGGAATGTTTTCCCCCACATGTCCTTGCGCCACTCCCAGAAATGGAAGCAGTGCGCGTCGGTCTCGTCGCAAAGCACATCGACGGTATTCATATTCGTACCCACCTACCCCGCCTCACTTTCTCAGATATTACCCTCATCCTCCCTCACCTCTACCACCACCTCTTCCCATCAGCGACGTTCCGTTCAATACCTTTGATCCCTACCCTCCGCCATTTGAACTCCCTCCTCCACTTCTAGCACCGACCTTCGTCCAACCGAATATCATACAAGCACCTCCCCCAGTCCTGCAGCGAGTTCCGCCTCCTCTGCTGCCAGCAATAGTACCTCCTCAGCCACCACCCCAGCAGCCAATATTCATACAGCCTCCTGACCCGCCTGCATTGCAGCCCTTGCTCATTGCGCCTCCTCCGGTCTTCGTCAACAACGCCCAACCACTTGTTATACCTCAGCCTCCTCCCATTCTACCACCGCCGATTATCATCAATCCTCCACCACAAGGTTTTCTCTCACCAGCAGTCCCGACGCCCGCTCGAACTCCAATTCCGATCGCAGATCCCGTGCCCGTCTTCCCACCACAACCACCAATAAACATCGTCATCTACGCACGTCCTCAGGCTTTGCAGCCCAAGAAAAAGCCCAAACGCGGGGAAAAAGCCAACCAGAACCAAAATCAAACCCCCAAGGGTAACGGCAACGGCAACGGCAACCAGAACCTTCAACGCAACCCTCAGCTAGGCATCAATTTCCTTGTCAACGCATTATTTCAGCAAGCCGCCGCCAATCCTCCTTCTAACGCTGCTGGTGCTCTTCCAGCTAATCAAGCTGGACCTGGTTTTGCTGTCCCTCAGCCTGTCAACCGCCCCTTAGGTCCCCCTATCAACAGTCCACCTCCTGTTGCCAAAAACCTCCCTGCAAATAATCCGGCTGTTAACGCAGCCGCCAATCCTCAACAAGTGAACCGAGCAGCAAAACCTCTGCTTGTTAGAAATCCGCTCGCTAAGCCTCCGCCTGCTAATCCTGACCCTGAGGACTCTGATTCTCCATAGATTGCTTGCTTCCATACATCTGTTTCTCGATCTGATAGCTCATCTCACTCTGGTAGCGAACTCAGCCTTTTCATGGTTTATCAGAATGGTCATCTGGGACGACCGTAGTTCAGGTCGAGGACCATTCCAACGGTCCGAGAATTTGGAGAACACCATCCAGAATGTCATCAGGTCGTTGTTCCGAAATGATCTCTTCTCACGAGACGATGACTTGCGGTTTGGTGGTCTCAGGAACATGTCTGGTCTAGGCGAGGATAGGAGACTCGAAGAGCTCATGGTCGATGACATGATAAGACGGTATGTCGGGCCAGATCAATGCTTGGAAGCATACTGACCGTAACTGTAGCGTAAACCTAGGCGTCCAGCTTGCCAACAGCATCGTCAGCCCTCACATGATACACGCAGAGGTCCACCCTAAGATCTCGGACAATGGTGTTGTCCGCGGCCAATATCCCCGCGAATTCGAGCATCCTCGCCGTGTCGAATGGTTCTTATCTCTAGACAGTACGCTTCCCGCCCTCTTCTCTGCTCCCTTTCCCACAACAATGCATAACACGGTTCCCACTAACACCAATACTGACCTCACAGGCGCAACACTCGACCGCATCTGCCAAGCCTACGGACTTCCGACCGGCGAATACTCCAGCAGCTACAACAACCCGCTCTTCAACAACTTCCGGGAAGTGTTTCCTCGCAGCTGGGGTCCGTCGTACTCTTCTGATACCGCACGCGAGTATCGACTTCTGAATTTGTTTCAGTATCTTGGTGCCTATGTGGGTGATGGGCCGAGACATGATCGTGTGAGTGATACGCTTGGTGGGAATAGATTGCTTGGAAGGGGACTGGGAGGAGTTGGGAATCAGAGGGGCTTGGGATGGATTCAATGACGATCTTATGAGACTATCTTGGTGGGGCTTAAAAAGTTTTCGTCTTGCGCTGCGGTTTATTGTTGTTATTCTGGGCCGGTGAGTTGTTGGGCGCGCTCTTTGGTCTTTGGATTGTTTCTTGGTGAGAGGTTTAGCAAGAGAGGCCTGCGCTTGACCGGATTGGTTGTAATGTCGTCATGTAATTGTTTTGGAATTCATATTTCTTGCTTGAAGCAAGTATTCATTCGTGTCATTGGGTGTACAAACTATGTTTCCTTGGACGAGAGTGTCCCTTGCTTCCATTGCCAAGGATGTTTTTTACAGTATGATTTACCTGCTTTATTATGTCTGTATGCAGTATGTCGGCAAGAGGCTCAGGCTTATGCCACTACATAGTGTAGCGCTTCGCTTCAGGGCTCGCAGTTGCAGATCTACAGACTGCACTCGAAATCGTAGGGACCTATCGTTTAGTAGACCAGGCAGTATCATTGGCTCAGACATAAGAGATCGTGTCAGCAACATGCTCCATATTCTTGGCGACCCCATCCTGCTTCTGGGACTCATCAGCCCCTTCAAAACAAAGCTGAAGGGACCTTGACACTTAAAGACTATGGCCCTACATTTCGTAATGGAGCATTTATCAACATACTCCCTCCTTTGTATTTATTCTCGAGTCCATCAAAGATGCAAGCAATTCAACTCGAGGCCAAAGGCGGCCCAGCCGTTTTCATCACAGACCGGCCACTCCCAACCCTCCCATCGGATTGCCTTCTCGTCAAAACCATCGCAGTGGGACTAAATCCCCACGAACTTCTAGATATCGATGCACCCTGGTCCATCAGCGATGCAGGCGACCTTCTCGGTTGCGATTACGCGGGCATCGTTGAAGAAGTCGGCTCAGCTGTCACGAGGAACTTCAAGAAAGGAGATCGAGTATGTGGATGCACGAGACCGAATCCGCTTCAACCTGATTGGGGAACTTTCGCTGAATATATCATTGTGGTCGGGGACGTGCAGTTGCACATTCCGGATGAGATGAGTTTTGAGGATGCGGCTTCGCTTGGAGTTAGTGTTTTGACTGCTGGGGCTGTTTTGGTATGTTAAATTTGACTACAATTGAATGAGCATTAATGTTTATTGGAAGATAGTATGATACTCTGGGATTCAAGTTGCCTCTGGTTAGTGATGAAAGTCGACGCCAGATTCTCATCTATGGAGGAAGTACGTCGACTGGTCGGATGGTGATTCAATTCGCAAGGCTGTAAGCTTCAACAAAGTACACAGGAAATCGGGTAGCTTATTACTGACTTCTTGAAAGCTCTAATTTCGAGATCATTGCCACGTCTTCTCCCTCAAATTTCTCATACCTCAAGTCCCTGGGCGCGGACCACGTCTTCGACTACAGCTCGCCTTCCTCCCCAGGCGCCGTCACTGCGCTAACTAATTCACTCCTCACCCTCTGCATAGACTGCTACTCCCAACAAAGCAGCTACGAATTCTGCTCATCTACTCTTGCCGAAGGCGCAAGCTACGTCAGCATCACGCCAATGATCAAAGTAGACCGAGAGGACTTGGTCTTTAACGTCTGCATGGGAGTCCTGTATTTCAATGCGCCGTTCTTGATACAAGGACAGAAGATTGAGGCTACGAAGGAGATGTTTGAAAGTGCGATTAAGTTTGCGGATTTTGCTGAGGGTAAGCTGAAAGGTGGTGAAGTCAAGTGTCATCCAAATGAGGTGAGGGGTGATGGGCTTCAAGGGGTGCTGGAGGGGATGCAGGAGATGAGGGAGGGAAACGTGAAGGGGAAGAAGTTGATTTATCGGGTCGGACAATAGCTGATGTATCCTTCTGGCAGGGCGCTGCTTTCTCAATATTGTATTTGGGGGCTTTGTGCTTGATCTCGTGTTATTGTTGGTCCAGACCCCCATGTAAACAATGTCGGCAAATATTCATTCGACTTTCATGTCCGAACATTCCAGGTCAAAGACCAATTTCCTTGCACTTTTGGGCCATTTCGTCTCTCGATTTCAATGATCTGATGGATATTGTAGCCACCCGATGCCCTGTTATCGGGCACTAAAGCCATTCCCAACCCAGTGGTCGAAAGTGGGATGGATGGGTCTTAAACGTAAGATTTATCAAGCACGCCATACAAGCTTTGATGTTACAACACCAAGTGAGAGAAGCTTTGGGGCTCAAAAGTGGAGGCTTGGATGTAGATGAGCTACAGGTGTGGCGTATATAAAGTAGGTAATGTCACTTTTGAGGTTTCTTTATTCCCAATCTACAACCCGTCTCATCTGACAGCTCTGAACTCCTACGATGGCTTCATATCCAGACGAGAAGGGTATTGCCCCTACATCTACAATACCACTGGACTCATACCCCAAAAGCAAGTCTACAACGGGAACTGAAAGTCCAGTTCAAACGCCGAGTGTCGATGCGTCAGAGTTACCACGGCAGAAATGGTACCAGTATTTTGCTCCAACTGATACACCAGAGGAACGGCGATTGATCCTGGAACTCGATGGGTTAATCATGGTCTTTGTGTTCTGGCGTACTGGGCGAAAGTTTTGGATTCTTCGGCGACGAGTACGGCATATGTCAGTGGTATGAAGGAGGAGTTCAAATTGTTTGGCAATGAGTTGAATTACTTGAATACTGTTTACATGTGAGTATCAACCCTGTCCTGAGACATGTGTTTGCAAGAGAACTGCTTATAGATAGGGTCGGGTTTATTGTCATGCAAGTCCCATTGACGATGCTGGTCTGTCCCCAAAACACGGCTTTTAATCCAGAACAAACATTGACAAGACCTAGATGGCTCGCTTCCCCGTCAACTACTTTCTCCCAGCGGCCGATCTCCTCTGGGGAGTTTTCACACTCGTCCAGTACAAAGCCACAAGCGTAAACCAGCTCTACGCATTTCGCTTGTTCGTCGGAGCGCTTGGCGGTTTCTTCTTCCCAGCTGTCCAATGGTATTTAGGATGCTGGTACAAACGCACAGAACTCAACCGTCGCGGCGCCCTCTTCTTCATCGCCAGCCAAGTGGGAAGTATGAGCTCTGGATATATTCAAGCAGGAGCATACGATTCGTTGAATGGAACGCATGGTATCGAAGGATGGAGATGGTTATACATCATCTGTTTCTCCTGCACGATTCCCATCGAAGCAATTGGGTTCCTCTTGCTACCTGGCACACCAGATAAACCAAGCTCGAGATTCTTAACACCTGAAGATATCGCTCTCGCAAGAGCACGTATGGCGTCCGAGAACCGCCAGCCAAGCAAGCCTCTTACCATCTCCATCGTCAAGGAGGTCCTCCAGGGATGGCATTTCTACATTCTCGTTCTCTTCGCTTTCTTCTTCTCAGGTCGACGGCGTCTCTTCAAACAGCGGCCTTCCCATCTGGCTGAAAGAGACAGGCCATTCCGTCTCCTCGATAAACACCATCACCACGGTGTCGCCCGCTGTGACAATCGTCTCAAGCATCATCTGGGGAATTATCGCCGATGCATACGATGCCAAAGTACCGCTCATTACTGTCATGGCTTTGCTCAATATCTTCGCAAGTGTAGTCCTCGCTATCTGGAATGTTCCTGTGGTGTTGAAGTACTTTGCTTTCTTCCTCAGTGGGACGGCAGATGCTATTGCGGCAATGATCTATGCGTGGGCGAATGAGATTTGTGCTGGCAATGCAGAAGAGAGAGCCTTGGTTATCAGTTCGATGAATACAGTTGGGAATACGTTTGGAGCGTGGCTGCCTCTGTTGTGAGTTATTCTGTGGACTCGAATAAGAGAATGCTTGTACTGACTTTGAGATTAGTGTCTGGAAGACAGTCGATGCTCCTAGATATCTGATTGGATATAATTGGACGATTGCTCTTGATGTCTGTATGCTTGGTATGCTGTTTGTTCTCAGACATTTTTGGAAGAGAGAGAAGAAGCTTGCCACTGCTTCTCGACTTTAGTTTGGCCTGGCTGGCAGTGCGGCCTGTCAGCTGGAAAAAGTCCTTTTTGGCGATGGTGTTGGATTTTGTTTATATAGAAAGAACTGGTCCGGATGGTCATTCTTGGTGTAGCAGGACCAGGAGAAAGATTAACCCTATAGTTCTGAATCTTATGTATCTTGGCATCAGTCATCGGATCCCAGTGTTTCCATGAGATGCAAGTACTGTAGATGATCCCAAGCCAGCCATGGCAAAATGTAACAGAATGACTGAGCACTCTCCCGGCATAGCCTCAACCGGAGCGGAAGTGGCAAATCTTGCGTCCAAGTCTTGCGTTCTCAATTTCATCTCTGTTTAGCAGGTATTGGCGGAGACAAATGTATTATTCTTTTCTTCGAATTTGCTTCCTCCGCTGCCATTTCTAGAAGGACAAAAGCCTCCCCATGTCCGTTATCGGCCGCGGCTTGCAGAGCCGTCTGTCTTTTCCTCCCCGAAACGGCTTGCACGTCTGCACCGGCACCAAGTAATCTTTTCACGATCTCAACGTATCCACACTCGGCGGCAGCAAGAAGGGCGGTCCCTCCACCATTATATGCACCAGGTCCATTCGCACTGGCGCCATGATCGAGAAGCAAATTCACAATTTCCAGATTCCTATGAAGCGATGCGTTCTGTAGAGCAGTCAAGCCAAAGTATCGCGACGGAGGCGCATTCACGCTTGCGCCTGCCGCGAGAAGTCTGCGAACCACTGCAATATTGCTGGCAGGTGAACAAGATGCTTGTAAAGCCGTCAACCCTCCGTAGTGCGCTCCAGGAGAATTGACACCTACTCCGATTCCAAGCAACTTTTCGATCACAAGTAGATGCCCACCTTCAGAAGCAGCTTGGAGAGCAGTTCGTCCATTGTACTTTGCTGCTGGCACGTTGACGTCCGCACCGGCAGCGAGAAGCATTTCCACTATTTCGACGTTCCCAGCGACACAAGCGATCTGTAACGCTGTCCTAGGACGATTGAAGTCTCCGGCAGCATTCACATCTGCTCCCGCTGCAATCAAACGCGCAACAACAGAGGTGTGGCCTTGAGCACATGCTGCTTGCAGAGCGTTTTGGCCGTACCATCCAGTTGGAGGAGCGTTGATATTTGTCGAAGGGTCGGACAGGAGACCCTCGATTGTTGAGAGGTCACCATCGCGAGATGCGAGTTGCAGATCTGTCCAGCGGTCTTCTTCCTCGACTTCCTCGAAGGAGTCGCCTATTGTGGGGTCAGAACAGTAGCCCGTTGTCGTAGAGATGTTTTCCACCGATCTTAGCTTGTCGAAATTTCGGGACGACATCTTAGATTTATCCCTAAAGCGTTGGAGCGGAACAATTTACTGATTGCGACCATATCATGAGGGCGGCAGAGTTTGCTTCGTAATCTTGGTGGTGCGATGCGTCTTCACGGCACAGCGATGTGACGGTGTCGAGCTCGACGCATCTGTGCTCTCGGAAGAGGCCTAGAAGTATTGAATAGAAAGTGCTGTACTGCCTCGCTTCATATCAGTGATAGTTAGAATGGTGATGTCTTATCATGAAAAGAATGAGGTGGAGATGTTAGTGGAATAGATGCAGGAGGATGATCTCGTGATGCTACTGTTACGAGCTACTCCTCGAATCGACTTGACAGGGACTTAAGCGAGCTCTGTGAATCAAAAGGGGTTGATATGTCTTTCCTCTGGCACTCATTCACGCCGAAACTGCGGCCACTTGATGCTTCCGGAATGCCCTCGAAGGTTGGCAAGTCTCGGATTCGAACTTTCGGTGGCCCATCCACACATTCGAGAAGAGAGAATAGTGCCATTCACTACTATTCGTTCATATGATATGTCCCAGAGTTCCATGCGGTCCATGCCCGTGCCTCTGAAGATTCCAATAGCGACAAGATCTTCCATTGGCTTTGCGTCCACAGGTTCCGGTTTCTTGCTCGCAATAAAATATCATGAATGGTTCTCCTTGGCACCTCCACTGCTAGTTTAGGCAAAACTTTAGCAAAAGTAAAGATACATACAACAAAGGGTATTCGCTAGTGGTCACCCACCTAACTACTAATCCCCCGATTTGAAGCTTATGGAAGGCAGAGCGGACGGGATGCCCAGTTCTCTTCAATCTATGGTCGTATGTGACGGCATGACGATTAAATCTAACCATAATTGAGAGCAGTTGGGGAACAAAAGAAGGAAGTGGAGTTTAGTGTAGAATACTGTAAATGCCGAACTTGAATCGCCGAAATTCAAGGAATTATGAGGCGGTAGTTAGATGGGAAAAGTGCTTTCATCTGCAAAGACTTGTTGTTAGAGGGGTGACAGCCATCGACTTAAAGACTCCAAAAGTGTGCCAAACTTACGTGGCAAAAGCTTGTAGTGATTATGCTGTTAATCGCAGCGTGCAAAACCAGATATGATGCTTCTCCACGCCCTGCTAGAAACAGTGCACGGGATCGGTCCTCCAACTATTCTTAACTCACATTGGCTAGGTTATACTCTTAAATTGCTCATGACTTGACTACTGATTGCCGGTCTGATAAGTACTCCTGCTTCCATTCAATCGCGATTTTCAAATTCCTTTCCCGTCATCAACCCGGCACCTTGCCCCCCTGCGTCAGCAATTGTTGCATGACTCCAGTTGTATAATTCAAGTAGGTTGAGAGAGTCCTACTTAGAACTTCGATCACTGTTTGGTGTATGGTGCATTACTGGATGATAAATCTGTGACGATGCTCCCACGAAAATCTCGAGAGTGAGTGAACATTAAACACGTAAAAAAATCGGTACAGCTCATAGCTCCAAGCCTTCAAGTATCGTGCCCGGAAGTATGAGTCTGAAAGGTGTAAATCGGTCATAAACCATTGCTTTATTCTTCTCTCCTCGATCACAGCAACCAAAACAGCAAGCAAAGTCGCGAAACGTTGGCAGCAAGTAAATTTGGCGGCATTGTTGAAGAAGGCAGAGTGCCTTCATGCGATCAGGTCTTGCTAAAATCGTACGGCGTGCGTGAAGTCTCGGCAATTACACGGGAACTTTGGTTGAACCATTGCCCATTTCGGATGACAGTGCAGGAATGCTGTTGTCGAAAACACCGTCAGTGTCATCTCAAGAAACCTCTTGTTTCTTGATCCGAAAGATAGAGTATGAAAATTCTCTCTACACGATCCTGTGGCGTTTTTTGGGGGCCCACGAGTATATCGAATCCTGTTCCCCGACTCTGGCGGACTCAAAGCCGAGCACTCGCTTGTGGGGAGAGCACCAGTGGTCCGAAGATATCCTCAGCTCCAGTCACATGCAGATATGGTCGCAAAATGGTATAGCTTGGTCAACGAGGAATGCCTGCTGGCTTGTCATTGTCTAGCTTCATACCCAGAATTATCTTCACTTCTGGGCAGTACTCCATAATATGATCAACCTGACTTTGATCATCCCAAATCTACAAGGTATCAGCAGCTTCCCATCCAATGAATTTCGAAAGCATCCGCTTTTGGGGAAGAATTCCTACCTGTTCATGATGTACGCCGAGCCATCCAATATGATATCCCAACGGCGTCTCATCCCACACACTTTCTACACTGAAAGTCTTGCTAACGTTGGCTGCTGGCATCATGTTCCCCGGCATCTCATGCAGCCGCTGTGCCAGCCATAGATCTTCCAATGCCCCATCACCATGTCTCCTTGTTTTATTCCCTAGCACATCCATAATCTTCGATACCTTCCGCAGACTCAATCCTCCATTTCCTCCATAAGCAGCTGTTTTCGACCAAGGGGCTCCGATCCAATCCCACTGCAGGAAATCGTTCAGTGTAGTGGGGGCATTGGCGCAGAATATGCTGTCGGGCTGCCAGACTAACAGGTGCTCCGCAGGTGAGAGAATGTCTCGGTAGAGGTGCGGATCGGTAAACATCTGCGAGATCGTTTCGCGGTTTGAGAGGCTGTAATTGGATGGGACCTCGAGAAACTGCAGTTTGCCAGAAGCTTCGAATCGGGATATCGTGGGGGAAGCACGCATGAATGCTAAAGCGACAGGCGAGCCCATGAATTTAAATGTCCACTCGGGAGGTATGATGGTCATCATATGCGTAAAGAGCGCCGGAAGGTGGGGAAGAGGTCGAGTTTCGACGAGAAAGGCTAGCTTTCGAGGATCGTAGGGAGGTGGAGGAAGCACAGTCGTGGTACTTGATTTAAAGCTTGGTAGAGAATACTGTAGGTCATTCCAGGATCTGGAGGAATTAGACAAGGCTGTTGTGATGGAAATGAGGGGTCCTACAAGCAATACATGCCGAGGAAAAATATTAACAGAAGAATTGTCCAATTCGTCATGAACTGGTTCTTTCGACCTGGTGCTTGCCATGCGGCCATGATTGCGGCGGGTTTGAACATAAGGAAAAAGATGGGGAGTGTTGGAAATGAAAAGTATGAAATACACAGGTACGAAGCAAGGGATGGCTAGGGTATCTAAACAAAAGGAATGCACTTGAGTAGTCAACGATAAGAAGAGACAGAAGCAAGACAATGGAGAAAGAGATAGATCAGATGAGGAGATGCCATCTATATGTATGAGTTTGTGATCTCCTTATTACCTTACGCGGCAGCCCTCTATTCGGTAAGGATGGGCTCTCATGTCATAAATAGACTGAAGCTTGGTTTCCGCAGCGGGGATTTCCCAACTTTTTTGGAGCTCCCCTAGGCTGTGCTTGGCATAGAGTTCGCAGATGAAACACAGGCGACGCCCGAGCAGCCTTGTCGTCCGAACTCAAAAAGAAGATCCGCACAGGAGTACGCGTCTTGGCATAGATATAATGGAGTCGATCGCCGTCCCCTTCATGCAATGAATTTGACTATCGTTGCGACTTGCGAGGTTTCGGAATCTTCAATGACAAGAACTTGTTGTAAGGCATCATATCTCGTGGTGAGCAAGCTCTTCAGAAACTTCTGAAGACTGCTTCATCCAATGTTCAGTCAGCCACAGCACCGCGGATGGAGCTGGTGAGCTGACGAATTATGTGGGTATCGATGTCGAGATCGTCGTAATCCTCAAGCTAAAAGAACAGAACGAAGTCGAGATCTTGATACCAGAGCATCAGCCATGAGAGGTTGTTGGTTATGTATGCCCAAGATTAAAGCACGGATGTGCGACGACAGGTCTTCGTGATCATTGTTGGAATTTGAGAAGAAGCTGCTCTCAAGCCAATCCCTAGGCACGTGACATGACTAGTTGCTCCCTCTCGTGCCTGGGCCCTTCCACGGGCTTTGCGAAGCATGGGGATCTGCCATTATGGCATCAACATGTGCCTGAAATACAATCTACATCTCGAGGAGTTTTTTCCTCCGCAATATCACACAGCAGCCTAAGAAGACACGTGATGTAGAGAGATGACTTTTGGTTTTAGACCACTCTTGAGTTCGGCATCATACTGTTACAACATTTCTTGTCCCTATGATTTTATAGCTTCGCCTTGGAACCCTGACTATTTGACTTTAGAACACTGGCCGCCTTTAGAGCTCTCCTAACCGATAGGTCCAACATGATCTCTTCGCTCCCTCCCGGTACCGATATGGCTTTCACGTCCCTCCATATCCTCTCGACTCTCTCGCCTCTTCCGCCTCTGGTCAGGCCGATGCCTCCTAGAATTTGTATGGCATCACGAACAACATTTTGAAGTACAATGCCTGAGTGAGCTTTCACTTGAGCAATTTGTCCTGCCAAGAGAAGCTCTGCGTCTACAGCACTCAAAGAGTCTAATTGGAAGATCAAAGTCTGGCGATCATTAGTTACTTAGCAGATGGCAGACGAGATGTACGAGTCCCACCTCAATCCACGACTGTAACGCTTCGGTTTCGCGAGCCATGTGAGCGAGTTTGAACCGAATTACAGCTGAGGACCGTTAGCGAAATCATAAAGGAGTGTGCAGACATACGATGGTCTATAAGTTTCTTGCCAAATGTCTCTCGAGAAGACGCATACCTAGAATCGTGAGTATTTTCTGCAGTGATGCATGCAGATTTCAGAAGCCACTTACGATATTGCATCTTCTAGGCATACTCGTGCTCCCCGCACTGACTGGAAGGATATGGATAATCTCTGTATGTCAATGTCAAAACAATTCGCGACGATCGAAGCGGCATTCAAATGCCATACCTCATGATTGAAGTTCGATACGATGCACTTGAAGCCATTCCCGACTTCGCCAATCACGTTTTCCACTGGAACCAACACATCATCAAAATCAACAAATGCAGTCCCAGCAGATGAAGATCCTGACATTTTCATATGCCTCACCGAAACACCTTGCGATTTAGGTATAAGGAGCATTGTCATCCCATCCGTGGACGTCTTCGTCAGGGTGAAGAAGTAGTCTGCATACATCCCAGATGTGATCCACTTGAAAGTCGAGCCCGTCAGAGATATCTTTGAATGACAGGGGATACATGGCTTACCTTCTTCTGCCCGTTGACTTTGTAGTGCTTGCCATCGGAAGTCAGAACAGCTTCTGTTGCCAGTGCAGCAACGTCTGAACCAGCATCTGGCTCTGTTATGGCTAGACAAAGCCTCTTTTGTCCCGAGAACACCTCTCTGGATATCCTGGATGGGTCAACACAGATGTCCATTGAACTTTCGCTCTGAGACGCACCGTTCTCTCAGCTTTTTGGAAGCATTTTTGAGTATAGCTGGCATCACCAAAGTCTGTTCACGTTAAGAAAAGGAGCAACAGATCCGGGAAAGGCACTTACTACTCCACCAATTAAACCATTTGGTACACTGCAAAGTCAGTCAAGTCGACCGGCGTTTTTCGATAGTTGATCAGCTCACCCGATACCACCCACTCGATTCAGCTCATCATGAATGACGAAATCATGGAAACCGTCCCACTCTTCAGGCTTGACGTTTCCAATGATTGGGTACTTTCCCGCCAATTCACGTGGGATGGACTTCCCAGCTGCCATGGGCATGAGAATTCCGGCTTTGGCAGCTTTCTGGTAGATGTCCTTGGGCAGATTCTCTTCCTCTTCCCATTTTGAGGCGTAGGGGATGACATTCTGTTTGGATTTTCAGCTGATATCATTGAATAGAGATTTTTCCTGCTAACCTCTTCGACCCAAGCTCTCATTGCGTCCCTTAACTTCCGATGGGAGTCTTTCAGGTAGGGTGACGGACAGCCACGTGACCATGCAGGTTCAGCATATGGAACGGTCGAGCCATGATACCATGGGCTGAAATTCGATGATCTGGACATAACTTGCAGCTTGCTGGCTTTCTCCTCGACAGTCTTCTTGAGTGTTGGTCTGTGATGGTAAGGGTAGTAACCACAAATACACTGCAAGTGTGTTGAGGGAAGGTGATTGGACTAAACCAGACTCGCAGATTTCGACACAAAGCTCTCTAGATAAATTGAAACAGAGGAGAAATCACCGTCCACTCTGGTCATGATTACTTCTTCGGCTCGGCAGCAGTACCTAGATGGTGTTTGGCTGCGGCCGCGTCTTCGAGCACTTTGGCTATCCCCCTTTCCCGCTAAGCGAGACATTCCGAATAGACGGAAGTGAGGAAGTGAGGCGGAAAGGATCCCTGCACTCTGCCCCCGCGAACTCTGAAAGGTTCACGAGGCCATGTGCACCGATGTTTCCGTGCGGAACATGTTCCACGTGAGATTTCTCATTAATTCATGATGAGAAAAGAATGCGGGGAACAAGGGTAATTATGCATCAACTGTGAAAGGCATCTAGCGGAGGCAGATTTACGTCAAATCTGGCTTGGGAGCTACTGGAACTAAGTGAGAACAGCGACGGATTACCCACTTGGGAAGACAGCGGGACCGAGCTCTACAGAGGCTCATTGAACCGTTGTGCTTCGGCTTTACGCAGAAGTTTTTCTTTACGACTCCAGTTGGTGCCTAGGAGTAATCTCGGTGTTTGTAAGTATACATACAGCACTCAATGTCAGCCTTGACTCGATCAACTTCAAATGCTAATGCAAGACAGTGCATTTGAAAAGCCAATAACGTTCATATTGAGATCGTAGCATTACATTCTTCAGCACCAGCACTTTGTTCTCAACATGCTCCTCGAGTCGCTCTCAGAACTTCGAGGACTTGCAATCTTTGGCCTCCTTGCGGCACTTATCTTTTCTCAACTCCTGAAGAATAAGTATGGAAATGGCGTCCATCATATTCCGGGCCCATTATTGGCCTCATTTACAGATTACTGGCGACTGTTCGTGGTCTGGGGAAGACGTCCTGAAGCGACACACATCAAACTCCATGAAAAGTATGGGGATCTGGTGAGAATAGGTCCAAAGACGGTACTGGTTGCCGACTGGGAAGCAACCAAGAGAATATATGCACTCAATGCTGGATACGTGAAGGTACATTTCAGGTTTCTGTCCTCGTCCCTTCTGTCTGAGCTGACGCCTGCTCAATTAGTCTGGTTTCTACCCTGTTCAGCAGAACATCGTGAAAGGAAAGCCATTGCACAGTCTTTTCAACTCTGAAGACGAGAAGTTTCATGCGAAGCTCCGCCGTTCGGTAGCTAGTGCATATTCCATGAGCAATCTAGTGACTTTTGAACCGCTGGTGGACTCGACCATTACAGCTTTCATCAAGCAGCTGCAGGACAGAGTCGTCGACAAAGCCGGAGATGACGGCGTCCTGGACTTTGGTACTTGGCTTCAGTACTACGCTTTCGATGTCATCGGGGAGCTGACATTCTCGAAAAGACTCGGCTTTGTGGACCAGGGAAAGGACATCGAGGGTGTGATTTCCGTGCTTGAGCGGATGCTGAATTATTTCGCCGTGGTAGGTTGTTCTCTTGATAACACTAAGAGAACTTAATGAGCGAGCTCTAATGGTTCGAACTCAGGTTGGCCAAAATCCGTGGCTGGATCGCCTCTTCCTCAAGAATCCGCTGCTGCTTTGGTGTGCTGAGCGAGGGTATCTTGATACCACTTCACCAGTTGCTGTCTTCGCCAGATCTCGAATGGCTTCTCGTCTTTCCAGCAACGACGACTCCAAGCCTCAAGACGAAGAAAAGGCGTCCCCAGCTCGTCGTGACTTCTTGGACAGGTTCCTCGCTGCTAACAAGAAAGATCCCGAGTTCATCAGCGATCAACGCGTTCTCGCACTCACAGTCGCCAACGTTTTCGCAGGCTCAGACACCACTGCCATCACCTTAAGAGCCGTTTTCTACTTCTTGATGAAACATCCCGAGACAATGAAGAAGCTTCTCCAAGAATTGAAAGATGCTGATCTTGGACCCAAGGAGCAGATCGTGTCATGGGAACAGGCTCGAAACCTCCCATATCTGAGTGCTGTGATCCAGGAATCTCTCCGAATGCATCCAGCCGTGGGACTGGCGCTCGAAAGAATCGTGCCTGCGCATGGTCTCCAAGTCGGCAAGACCTTCATACCTGCTGGTACGAATGTTGGTGTCAATGCTTGGGTGGTCCACCTCAACCAAACGGTCTACGGATCCGAGCCTGAGAAGTACCGGCCTGAGAGGTGGCTGGAAGTGGATGATTCGAAGAGAAACGAAATGAACAATGCGTTATTCTCCTTTGGGATGGGCGCTAGGACTTGCATTGGAAAGAACATCAGTTTATTGGAGATGTACAAGCTGGTGCCAACTATGTTGAGACAATTTGAGGTAGGTTGATTCGTATATGGTCGAGGAAATGACCTTCTGCTGACGTACATGTACAGATCTCCTTTGCGAGGGACAACAGTGATTGGACGTTGCATAATGCGTGGTTTGTTAAACAGTCTGATTTTTTTGTCAGGATAAAGAGTCGAAGAGGGGCAGAATAGGGAGGAAGAATCGGGGGAAGAAGATCCGCAACTTGCGACTGAGCTCAGCTATGGTCGCGTCGGGTCTTTCACGCAACTCTTATTCAAATTTGAAATTCCCACAGATGTCGAATACAAGATAACTTCATGTTCGAACCTCGAAAGTTTCTCTTCAGACTATTACAGGAAACCACATTGAATTAGTCATCGCCACATGGATATAAAACGTCTGGATACTTGACAAGCTGCTCTGAGGTCTGGCTCGGTATCTTCGAGTCGTTATCAACACCGAATGCTTTACACTAATTCGTAAAGTTTAGAACTTCTCTACCGTCCAAAATTGTCATATATTTTCTACTGAACTACAGGCTCGCCTTGTGCGTCTTCGCCCATTCCTTCTCCGCCGCCTCCACCGCATCGTAGCCGTACATCCAGTCAGTGAACAGAGTGTTTCCCATCAGATTCGGACTTCCATTATAATCACCAACAGCCATGATTTTATTCCGCATATCTAGCATTGGCCCATCCGACATGTGAATGAAGAAGCGATTCGTCCATGAACCGCGTTGGATGGTGTGTGTGCGATTCAGACGTGTTCTGTGATACACTTGCAACAATTCTGGGAGCTCTTCAATGGTATTGAGATGAGATAGAATGGCCCCAAGTGCAGCGCCGTCTTCGATCGCCATAGCTGCGCCTTGGGCTAGATAGGGTAACGTGGCATGGACAGAGTCGCCGAGGAGAAGGAGCTTATTGCTTGGGTGGATCCATTCCTTGATTGGTGGGAGGTCGATGAGTCGCCAGCGCTCGACGTCTTCAGGAAGAAATGCTAAGAGCTTTTGGACCCTTCGTCGTGTCCATTAGCCAATAGTTTCGGAATGAGTGAGACCATGTACGTACGTTGGATTCCACCCCGTGTATGCCTTTTTGACCTCTGCCGCCGAGGCGGGAGCTTTGTATCCAACCATTTTCCGGTCATCTGGAATAACCATTAAGAGATTGAAGTACTTCTCTTTGGACATATTGTATCTAGTGCACGATCAGGACCTCTTCACACAGTATCCGTGACGTCAAAATGCTTACCCAATGATGTGATGGTCTGGTCCAAGCCACTGTTCGAACCCTGGTCTGGTACTCAGTTCTGCAAGATCTGGATCTGCGAGCAGCTTCTCGGCTGGAATAACAACTCTGAAACAAGTATCCCCGGTCTCATTTGGCTCGGTATCAATCCCCATAGCCTTCCGAGCAATACTCTTGATACCGTCCGCAGCAATCACCAAGTCACCTTGTATCTTGGTCCCGTCTGCAAGCGCAACCACACCGTCCTCAGGGATGTAATCTATGATCTCGCAGCCTTTTCGTAGTTCAGCACCACTTCTCAGAGCCGCTTGTAACAGGATCTTGTGATAGGCAGGTCGAAATACCTGCCAGTATGGAGCCCCAAAGCGATCTCGGACGTTGTACAGATCGGTATGACCATGCGGCTTTCCAGTTTCCCAACTTCTGTAATTGATCTTGTCAGGTTGGGAACACACTGCATTCATTTGGGCTTCCAGTCCCCATCTCATTAACTCCCTTGAGGCGTTCGGCGGTACTTGAACACCTGCACCTATCTAGATCGCGTCAGTTTTTCCTGTCTTGATAAACTATTCAGCCAGTGGGAAATTTATGTACTTCACCAAATTCTGCAGCCTGCTCAAGTACAATAACTTTGTGCCCTGCTCTTCTAAGTGCAATCGCTGCTCCAAGTCCTCCCATTCCCGCCCCTACTATCACAATCTGAATGCTTTTGCGTGCCTTCATTGTGCTGAATGAAACACTGGTAGGCCTAATAAGTGAAGATTGTGCAATGTGGATGAGCTGGACTAATGTTAACCTGGACAATATGTATTTCTATCGCTACCTCGAATTAATCTTGCTGACCTAATGTATATTTGTTTAGAAATATCCAGCGCAACACTCCACCACCCCACATTTGGCGTTCCGCTCTCGGTTCCGACAGTATGTAAACAAGCGAGACGCGAGGAACAGAGGTCGGTCAATCTACCCCTCCTATCGACTGCTTCGTGGTACGCGGAAGCTTATACAAGGATATGCAAGGAACCACTTCTTGATCCTGATTCTAGTCTAGTTACAGGGTTCAATGCCATGTGGCAGACGGGTACATTTTCCGCTTTTACAAACTCGATTTGACGACTTTGTGCTCACAGCTATACCACAGCACATCAAAGCACCTGTCCACACATGACGGTAGGCTCTCAGCATCTGCCTTGACTGAAGAGACACGACAGAATAATCCTTCGTTATCTAAACTGGCTGTCGAGCCATCAGCTGATTTCCCACCCGCGATGTCTTTCTCAAAGACGACCCGAGTGTAGTTAGAGCCTCCCAGCGTATGTAGATTCCTGAATTGATAATGATCGACTGTGGGTGGACCCCGTGAAATTTTCGCAGTCCTTTCAAAGAAGGGGACAGAGGTTCCCTTCTGTACAAATTTCGTGTGGGATTCCAATGAATCCCATTCCGTTAAGGAGACTGCCCATGCGTGGCTGGAATCCTCTGATGCTCTGATTTTGACTCCTTAAAACAAAGATGAGTTGAAGTGGAATTGGGAAGTCTCGTGTCCTCTTACCTGTACGAACGGAAAGTACACCAGGCTCTGCAAGTAGTACAGGCAGTAGTGCCAGCTGAAAGATTCGGAGGAACTCGGCGAATGGGACACCCAGCGGAATCTCCACTACTTCAGTGACAATTTTCGAAGTCTGCATGGTAAAAGGCTAATTGACTGTGGTGGTTATTTCGACAGTGATGATCAAGATTCTTTGGACTGTTTTCAGGCCTCGAGTTACAAGAGCATAATGAAGCATACAAGTCGCTGTCGGTAATGCCCCACCAAGCTCAACAAAAGTAGACGGAACAGGCTCCGTCCAGCGTTCCGCCTCAGGAATTCAGGGACATCCCACCTGTAATAATGACGGGATAGCGGGCCCCTCGCTAGCGAGGGGTAGCTTCAGAGCTGTCTCTTCGTTGTCTCTGTGTCAAGTCAGTAACTCAAGTCCTCAAAACTTCAAATTCCTTTCCTCATCAATTACTCTCTCCGAAAGAATTCATTGATCTTTCCTATCAAGATGGATCTTCCTTTGAAGCTTTTCATTAATAATGAGGCAAGTCAACGCTCCGGAAATCCTAACCCTATTAGCTCCAGTATTAATTCAGTACAGTATATCGAGTCGAAAAACGGAGAGAGAATATCACTACGTAATCCGACTAACGATGATTTCATCACAAACGATGTGAGAGTTGCAGGCGAGGAAGACATCGACACTGCTGTTACAGCAGCAAAGATAGCTTTCACCCGAGGGCCATGGTCGAAATTCTCTGGGATCCAAAGAGCAGCTTGTTTGCATAAGGTCGCTGCAATTATCGAACAGAATGCAGAGCGTCTAGCTCAACTGGAATCACTACCCACTGGCCGACCAATTTCTGGAATCGTACATTTCGATCTCAAGCATATGGTTGAAGTGTTCAGGTGTGAGTGGTGTTTTTGTATCTGGAGATGGGATGTCGCTAATTATGCAGACTACGCTGGATGGGCAGACAAGATTGAAGGCAGATCATATGTAGAAGACAATGGTTACTACAAGATTGTAAGGTATGAGCCAATTGGAGTGTGTGCTGGAATATCATCTTGGAATGCTACGTTCATGTACGTGGGCTGGAAGGTAGCACCGGCGTTGGCAGCGGGCAATGCTGTAAGTAAAAGTGCCTAGTAGAGATCTGTTTTCGCACACTAATGTCATAAAGTTTATCTTTAAAGCCTCCGAGAAGTCACCGCTGGGGGCATTGGCTTTGGGGCCACTATTCGCGGAAGCTGGCTTCCCACCAGGAGTTGTTCAATTCATCACAGGCGGAAAAGAAACGGGGTCTCTAATTGCGTCTCATAAGCTCATTTTAAAAGTGAGCTTTACGGGATCTGCTTTCGTGGGGAAGAAGATACAAGAAGCAGCTGCCAGGAGTAACCTGAAAAAAGTCACACTAGAATTGGGAGGGAAGTCTCCTGCCCTGGTTTTTGCAGATGCACCAATGGAAGTTGCGATTGGAGGGTATGTTTATTTCACAATGGCGTTTATCGCGCCGGCTCACTAACATATGTAGGGTCGGAGGTGGATTTTTGGCCAACTCGGGGCAGATTTGTGTCGGTGAGTGAAGTCTCATGTCAGCGCGTAAAGTTCTTGTTTAACTTTTTCACAGCTGCATCGAGGGTGTTGGTGGAAGAGAAGATCGCCGAACAGTTCTGTGATGCAATAGTGCAGATATTCGAGGCAGCCTCCAAGGGCATGGGAGCAGATACTATGGATCCCAAAACACAGCATGGCCCAGTTGTCGACAAAGAGCAATTTGAGAAGATTATGACTTACATCGAGCAAGGGAAGAAGTCCGCCACGTTGCTCACTGGAGGTGGCAGAATTGGGACAAAAGGGTACGTCAGCTCCCGATCAGGCTTGTAGATTTTCCGACTGGTATTTACTCGATGCTTACTTCTTGACCTATGCATAGGTCATTCATTCAACCTACGCTTTTCTTGCAACCCACATCAGATAGTCCGATCTGGAAAGAAGAAATATTCGGCCCTGTACTCACAGTCAGAACCTTCAAGACAGAGGAAGAGGCGATAAATCTCGCTAACGAGACGGAGTATGGACTTGCTTGTAAGTCAACCAAAGATACCACGAAATGGTCTAACATATGAGAATGTTAGCCTGCATCTATACTTCAGACATCACCCGCGCACTTCGAGTGTCCTCTCAGATAGAAGCCGGAGGAGTGGCGATAAACTCGCCTTTCTTACCAGAGCTAAATACACCTTTTGGTGGCATAAAACAGAGCGGCTATGGACATGAGCTTGGGAAAGATAGTTTGCTGTCTTATATGAATGCAAAGAGTATCCATATAAAGTAAGTTCGACGCCAGACTGTCAACTGGATAACGCTCACCAAGAAATAGCATGGCCATCCCAAAGCTATAGCTTACAACGGGCCACTATTCGATGGATGATTTTGTTGAAGCTCAGCATGTATCTGAGAAGAACATGGATGATGAGATAGTCCGGTAAAGTCATATGTCTTCCACTTCGTGTGGAAAACATCAGCGTGTCTCGCGAAAGAAGAACTTGTCATCGCAGTCCGTCATGCTGTAGCTTGTCTTCGAAGTATATAAATTCTAGATTCTTGAAATGGAACACCTTCGATTCCCAAAGCTCACCGTCTTTAATCATTTCGTGATGTTACACCAAATGCTCGAATCACATAAGAAGCGATTAACTGATAGCGTTGACCTTCTTTCGTTTCGTTAATGGCGGGGTAGAAAATACCCCGCACTTAGCTGAATGCACACGCTGTAAATAACTTATACCCCTGGAAGAAGGTTCTAGGGAGCCGAGCTCGCCGTGGTTCAGGCCCAAAATTCCGAGGCGCACCGCTGTAGGCTCAAAATCCCGAGCTCCGGTGGATAGCGGAAAGCACCTGGCAAACTGAGCTCTGAGCTCCCATCTACATTATCACCACACCGATTTGATATTCTTTGGATAAACACATAGTAGGAGCAATCATATTTGCATCATGAGTCGGCGACCTTTCAATTCCACATGTATCCAAATCCCTCATTCAATACCAGCATGGCGTCCTCGAAACCCTAAAACAGTTCACGATCCCAATGCCCAACTCCAATTGTCAGTCGACGAGTACACGATCCTGTCCGCGGCATCTGATGCTGCTACACTTATTCTTGCGCATGGTACATCATTCAATAAGAAGTTATGGGAACCCACTATCTGGCGACTGTTGAAGGCTATAGAAAGTGGTGCTTTGCCAGGCTGCGTCCAACGGATTCTGGTGATTGATGCTTCGAACCACGGGGATAGCTATTTGCTGAATGCAAATATATTAACGGGAACGTGTGAGTGTCCCCTCTTATGTATATGACTAAGAAGCATAGCTCTCTAGATGTGACTGACAATTTCATCTTGCAGCATATTGGCCAGATCAGTCTCGGGATATTCTGCAAGTCTTGAAATATTTCCAAGTCAAGCAGCCTGTAATAGGAATTGGACATTCATTTGGAGGTGGAATAATGTAAGACATCACTCTGAAAATTCCTGTTGGAGTACCAAATTCTGATACGTAGAAGGGCTCATGCTGCAATCTAGGACCCGTTGGCATTCTTTGGGACGGTGTTCATTGACCCGATTCTCTTCCAAATGAAGGAGCAAACGAACATGATAGCTCAACGTGCGTTGAAAAGACGTGATCGCTGGGGAAATATGTAAGCTCTCTGCGAGTTGTACCTTTATGTTGCCGTCCTCATTGTCACTATAGGCAAGATGTCCGAACTTCTTTTACAAGCAACAAAGGTTTCAGTGACTGGCACCCTGAAGTGTTGAGGCTTCACATTGAACACAGCACACGGGCTATCAAAGATAGAGAGAATATGGCAAGGATTTTGACGACTCCCAAGGAGCAAGAAGCAGTACACGACAAAAACATTTCCGTCTACTTGAGCCTAGTTTTGAACTGACATGATATACAGGCAACATATCTCGCAGCACCCCATCCAGATCTACCCCGGTTTCTAAGTGAATCCAAACAGAATCATTGCTTCATACTGGGAGGTGAAAGCATTGTTGTGTAAGTGCTTGCTATCTCTCTTTTGCTTCTATGTCAAGCGTCTGCTGATGAGAGTAAACAAGTCATCCCGCCGATCGTGAATGGATCAAGTCTATCTCAAGGACACAGAAACACGTTGTAGTAATGGAAGATGCTGGTCACTTGGTACGCTTCATTCTAGCGCATAATAGATGTATCTCTGTTGCGTCATACTGACTACTTTTAGATCCCAATGACCCATCCAGAAGAACTTGGTAGGTTTGACCTTCTTTCATTCAATTTTAGCACAGCCATAAAGATATTCACCCTTCTGTTTGCTGACTACTGATATTTCATTACGCCCATGCAGCTCTTCACCTAGGTAACATTATTTCCGAGATGCTTTCAATAACGACGACAACAACATCAGACAAGAATCTGCGATCATTATTGTGACGAATTCTCCTCGGACTTTTTGTAAAGGTCGATCTGATACTCACATGCACTGACAACTCAAGTTCCGCTTTTGCGGAATAAAGTGCGGAACTATTCTTGGTAGCCTTGGTCAGAGTTTCCGGTTCTTGCAGGCGTGATGGGCCTGGCCAGGCGTGGGGCGCTTGAGGCTGTCCACATGATGCCAGGAATTAGAAGCTATGATTCTGTTTGTATATTTGTTTTAAGCTGTGGTGAGTAATGGAGAAGCACCGGAGGGAGTAATAGCTGAACAGAAACTTGAGCATGTAGTATTGGGAGGTGGCTACGGCATGTTCCAATGAATATTCTAGGCATTCAGTTATTTGCACGCATTCAATGATCCAATTTCCATACCTTAGATGCTGTAGATCGGGCCCTCTCCTGGGGTCTCTCCAGCGGCCTATCCCTGAATTATTAGAGACTAAGTCCTCTTGGTACAGTAGCTTCCCGGGGACCCCGCCAGATTTCATGCCGAACCCCCACCATGCACAGTGTCCCCTCCGTCGAGCTCTGAATTATTCTGCTCCTCAAATTCCAAACTCTCAATTCAATTCGATTGAACTTCGAGAGCGACGAGAGAGTCAAGCATCAGTCGGAATTGTATAACGAGCGTTTCAAAAGCATCGCATTTGTTGAATGAAGGACGAGAATTAGACCTTATGGAATCTTCAATGTCCGGCGAAAATCCTCAACCACTGACTGCAAATGGCGATCAAGAGCCAACCAAAAAACGGAAGAGGGACAAGTATGTAGGGAAGGCTTGCGGGCCTTGCAAAAGGAGAAAAATTAGATGTGGCGGTGGCATTCCCTGTGAAGCCTGTATCCGAAGGAAGAAATACTGTGTTGTTGATGCTGGGGATGGACCTGAGAATGATGGCATGACAATGTCTGGAAGCGGAACAGATGCAGGGTAACCTATCCCCTTAAAATTGTTTTGTATCAAAAGTAACACGCAAAAGGAGACCAGCGGAACTACAAGCACTTCATCATCGTCTAGCCACCCTCGAATCGCACCTTACAACCCTCACACGGGCTCTTCTTCCCGCCTCCCCGCTGTCGGACCCAAATGCTGCCCTCTTGTCACAATCCCCAGATGGCGGCAGTTCGCGCATCAATGTGCCAGCCGAAAAGCCATCTGTAGACACAGTAGAAGAACGTGCAATTTCTAATCCCAGTGGTACATCGCCGAAGGATTCCTTGTCCTTCTCAAGTGGCAAGAATCTGACAACGGGAAGAAATCTGGGAGAGACCTCAGTCACGCACGCTCTTCAACGTGTTGAAGACCGTTTGAATGAATTAGGAATGCCCGTGTTAGAGCGGGATTCTGCACCTGGGACCCCGCCTATGACGCCCTTGCCTGCAAACACTAAGGACTATAATTACAATTCTGTCGGTCATCGAGTGAAGCGAGCTCTAAATGAGAATGGTATAGCACCGGACCGGGCCACCTGGGACGAATATCTGGAAATATATTTGACGGAAGTACACTTGCTGTACCCTTTTTCCAACGAAACATCAATAGCAGAAACGTATGAGAAGCTATGGGAAGTTCTGGGGACATCCAATGAAGTGATGTTGCCAGAAATCGAACTAGACAAGGCTTGCCAGATGCTACTTGTTCTGGCTCTTGGACGATGCACGGTCTCCACACGCATACACAAAAGTGAAGGCTTTCATTCGGCGGGGTGGAGCATGTATTGCACAGCAATGGATCTATTGGGGAACCTTCTTGATACAGTTAATGACGACTCACGCCCTCTTTCGAGCTTACATTCGTTAGTACTGGTGGTGAGTCTTATGTTCCCTAATCACTTTGCCTTTCCAGAATTTAACCCACCGCAGGTGATTTACTTGCTCCGAGTCGACGCAACAGAAAGAGCTCAAAAGGTTCTCTCCCTCGCTGTCATACACGGGCAGCATCTAGGTATACACTTGGAAAAGACGCACGATGATATGTCCACCTTTGACTCGGAAATGTTCAAGAGAACTTGGTGGTGTATGTATGTTCTCGATCGTCGGGTGTCTTTAGTCCTTGGGAGACCTTTCATGATTCAAGACAACAATATCACAGTAGCTCTACCGAAAGAGGTCGATGTGCCAACACCGAGATCCGTCTTAGATTTCTACCATATGGAAGCAGAGTCTACGAATCTTTCACTGATACCTTACCTCAATGTCATGGTTGGATATTCACGAGTTGTTGGGAAAGTATGGGAAACACTGTTTGGAGCTGAATCGGGCTCGAGAACAAGTTCCTATGTCCATGAATACCTCGACACACTTGCGTACGGCTGGATGGAGTCGATCCCCAAGTTTTTGTTATGTGATCAGAACGATGTCCACCAACCGCCCATCACTTCGTCGCCACACCTTTTCAAACAGAGATTTCTTGTCCGCTTGGTAAGCTATTCAATACTTGAGCAAGGAGCAGCATTAACATTTCAAGCGCTACCTTTACATTTTAATCACCATCCGAAGTCCAGTGCGGAGATCGCACGGGCATTTGTCGCCAACCAGCCACAATGTCGAATCAGACACCATGTGTCTCCAGCAAGCCCGTTCGATTATCAGCATGTTTACACAATGTACAGCTGCCGATGCTGTGTACGGTTTCCCATTCCTTCCATACCTTCTGGAAGCCACTATTACGATCCTCTCGTGTTTGACTCGGCTTCCCAATCTGCGAGCCAGTTATAAAGAGACCACCGAGGATTCGCTGAGAATGCTCACACAATTCTGTAAAAAGAGCTGGGTGTCTGGCAAAACGGCAAAAATCATCTTCAAGCTGGGAGACATCGTCCCAAAGATTTTCGCAGCTGAGCGAAGTAATGTTCCCAATCGACCTCATAGCTCGTCAATCAATAATTTTGCATCACAATCACCTGTTCCCCAAGCATATGGAGTTGGTGCCATGCAACATCAGACCCCAGTCGCTCGATCCCAAGATAATGCATCCGCACCTTTCTCCGACTCGAGCTGGCAACCTGAGCCTTTCTCACCGGGTTTCGGTCACTCTTCGACAGGTGCTCAGGGCGAAGCGCAATTCTCTGTGGATGACTCTTTTGCAGACTCGAGCTTTCAATCTTCGATGATTGCTGACTTTCCGTTCGAGATGAACTTTGGAAATGCTTCCTCTCTTGCAATGGCTCCTGCTACCCAAGTTCAAGGATCTTCAGGGAACGAGAAGGAGGACTTCTCGACTCCTTTTTTGGGAATCATGGATTTGGAATGGCTGAATGAATTATTACCTCAGGATGATCGTATCTTGCACATGGGTTGAGAGATGGTTGACTTAGATCCGGAAGCTGACGCAATTTTCTATTCTATGGCTTGCTTAGTGCACGCAAATTGGGTATAGGCGTGGCATGACTCTGCAGGACACGCTCCCTCAAAGTTTGCTATAGATTACCAAAACGGGGGTCCAAGACCGGGTGCCAAAGTTAGAGAAACACTCTCTGTGTTATGGCGACAAGGTACTCAAAACAGCTGGAAGGCAAAAGCATATCGTCCTAACTTCCATCGAACAAGAAACATTGTGCAAGGACCATCTCAAAAAACCAAAAGATCCTTTAAACATGCCAAGCTACGTAATCGACAGTCCGCGGATCTCAGTGACCATTCGTCTGGTGAGAACCATTAGCACCAGCCAGCTTTTTCTTCTGGCTCTCAGCCCGAATTGCACTCGACTTCGGCAAAATCCCAGCCAATTCGAATGACTTGAATGTTTCGAGCCAGCTCTCATGAGTGTCATCTACCCTTGTCCAGCCATACTTCCTGGCTTTATTGTTTGTTCCCAATGTTGGCCAGGTCTTCCCGATACTCCAGTCAAAGAAACCCCAAGTACCCCAGTCAAAAGCCTCAGGATTGCCGCCATACTTCTTACAGACTGATTCCCAGTATGGCTTCTTGTCCTTCGCCCAGTCGATCATGCTGAAGTTGTTTTCCATGTGTGTCCCGGATTCACCTGTGGCTGTGAAGACTGGCTCTGGGATCTGTCGATTGTCAGACCGCATTCATTTTGTACACATTTTCAAGAAGGACTTACCTCGAGTCCGAAATAGGATCCAATTGCAGGCCAGAAGTATCGCCACATGATTACGTCTCCGTTGACATGGACAAAATCTTCATTTTTGCATTGAGGACTCGTCGATGCCCAGACGCTCATGTCGGCAATGCCAGGGGCGTACGACTGGTCATCGACAGTGTTGTAGAAAGTTTTGTTGCCTGGGAAGGTGGCTGGCTCGCCCATCTCGCGACAGATGAGGAAGTACAAAGCCATCGTGATTGCTTCGGACATTCCGTTCGCTGGAGATCACGTATCAGCTTGAGTGGTTATTCCAGACGCATTCACCAAAGACTTACAGTGAGGTGTGAATCCAATGATACCATGAGGTCGGATGATGTTGTAAGACCAACTTCGCTTCTTTTGTAGTGCAAACATATGATCCTCTTGTATGTAGTAGAAGTTTTCTCCCTTATCATCGTACCGAGGCATGGTTTCTTCTACCGGACACTTTACGGGTCCCAAGTGAACTCCATAATGCTATGACATGAATCAGTACATATAGAAAATTCTAGCGAAACTTTGGTACATACCTTTCCTCCTGTCTGGAGACACACATTTTCCAAATTTGGCGCAACTGCGTCTAAAGAGTCCAAGAAGTTGGTGAAGAGAGGGACGTTCTTTTCCTTTAGCACTTTGAAGTCGTCTACATGGACGTAGGAAGTGAAGAATGCATGGGTAACATCTTTGCAAACATCTTTTGTCTGCTCAATGAGTTCTGAGACAGGCGAGAGGTAGTCGAGAGCGATGAATTCAATGCGCGGATCTTGCCACTGGTAGTCGACCATATATCAGTAATGGTTCAATTTACTGTGGAAAGCCAGCTTAGATAAACGACATCATGACTCACGTATGCTGCAAGAGGTCGGCGAGAAGTTATGATGATCTTGGACCTAGCAATGATTAGTTGACAGAATGTGGAGACCGAGGGAGGCAGATCTGCTGTACCATTCTGTCTTTGGGGTTCGGATCAGATGCTCAACGATGGCGTTGCCACTTATTCCGTTGCAGCCAGTCACGAATGCAACTTTTGACTTTAACTTGACCATCTTGCCCTGTATCAAAGTTCAGGTGTGACAAGTATCGAAGTTTGCAGAAGGACTTCCTAGCTTATTGCACTAGCTCAATTGTCGCTGGGGTGAGATTGCGTGGAATGCCAAGAGAATATGGAAAAAGGTGGACAGGTTGAGTCTGGCGGTTTGCTCTCTATGGTTACTGACTCTCAATACGCAGTCCAATCAATCCGGGATAAGAAAGTTAATGTATCTGCAATTGACAGACATTTCAAGGGGTGCTGCGGGGTCCCCGCGAAATCGCCGCTTCTGCAGGACCCCGCATCGCGGGAGACGATGGACTGGATCGAGCTTCCGATGTAGCAGACCCCATAAACTACTACAGGTGACAGCCAGAGCACTGATTTCCGATCTAATTTGCCTGTGCATGCAGCCTGTACCTTGGCCATCAGCTTCCGGTACAAAGCTTGGCCATTGTTCCGCCTTGAACCAAGCTTCGACTTCGCAGCTTCCGAAGCAGCGGAACTTCACTGCCACTAAGTACTTTGCACGTGCTACAGAGCTACCTGTTAGACAGCGGAATGCCGGAAAGAGAATCGCGTTGGAATAGGCACGGGACCACAAGTATCAGTTTATTTTCCTTCCATTGAAGTCCACTGATATGAACGGGCACGGCATTCCTTCTGTCAGGCTCCTCGTGCTTGGCTCTCATACTGTGTTCCAATGATTTACACCTCGGACTATGCCTTGGAATATCCAGAAGATGCCACGATTTCAAATATTCTGTTGGATTACAACATAGGCGGAGTGTCGCCTGATTCACCAGCTATCATTGAAGGACTGGCGGGAGAGGTGGTTTACACTTACTCGTCACTTAGACTTGGCGTTCGACGATTGGCGACACACTTGCAGCAGAATTTTGGCGTTGGAAGAGGCACAGTTGTTGGCGTACTGGCTTTCAATACAGTAAGTACTCGTTCGCATCAATGAAGCAATGCTAATTGATATAGGTTCATTACCCCATTTATGTGCACGCAATCCTCGCTATCGGAGGGGTAGTCTCTGGGCTAAATCCACTCCACTTGCCACAGGTGCGGATAAACTCAACTTTCAAAGGTTGACAGAATCTCTGATTCAAAGCAGGAACTCGCACATGCAATCTCAATTGCCCAACCGAATCTCGTGTTGGTTGGAGACGGCTTGTTCCCCAATCTACAAGCAGCATTGAAATCAACCAGCGCTAAGCCCACAATCTCACGCTTATCTACCAACGGCTCAAGAGATAATGCGACCACTATTGATGTGCTCGGTGTTACAAGGACTGGAAGCGCCGACTTCGTGCAACCAAGGTATGCCGACGGAGAAATTGCAAAGGAGCTCGCCTTCATTTGCTTCAGCTCTGGCACATCAGGACTCCCAAAAGGTGTAAAACTGAGTCATGGCAATATCGTCTCCAACGTCTACATGCACTCGATATACCTAGCCGACATGTTCACCTCCAGTACCGTGTTCGCTATGGTCGTGCCCTTCTTCCATATTCTTGGCCTGCAAGGTTTCACTTGCCTATATCTGCTGAACGTAAGTTACCCCTAAAATTTAGGCGAATCTCGCTTACAGGCAAACAGGGAGCTCCAATTGTTGTGTTCCCCAGGTTCGACCTTCCGTCTCTGCTCGTCTCGATCAGAAGAGACAAAGGTAAGTTATCCTTAGAATCGCAGTCCGGATCTTATGGGCACTAAAGATGCCACAGTGTCTCATCTGAATGTTGTACCTCCGATCGCTCTACAATTACTCAGTAACCCACTCGCTTCCACGGGCGACTACTCGACTCTGAAATGTCTCATGAATGCTGCAGCACCCCTGGAACAAAGTCTTGCAGATCAGCTTTGTCAAAAACTCACTTGTTGTCTCACGCAGTGGTACGGATTGACGGAAGCTAGCCCAAGTGTCATTTCTCAGACGGAAGATCAAGTTCATATTCGCAACACAGTTGGAAAAATTCTACCTGGAATGACAGTCAAGATCTTGGATGAGAATTTTCAAGGTACGTCAAAGAATATCTGCAAGATCTTCACTGACAGCAAACTACAGAATGCGAACATGGCGTGCCAGGTGAGCTTTGCATTCGAGGTCCGAATGTCATGCAAGGGTATGTAGGCAACATGGAGCTCACTGCCGACACAATCATGGCCGATGGGTTTCTCAGGACGGGAGATATTGGATACGTAGATGATGCCGGGTTTGTATTTCTCGTCGATCGTCTGAAAGAGATGATCAAAGTCAAGGGGTAAGAGAATCTCCACAAGAGCTTGATCACTATACTAATGTTTGCAGAAATCAAGTCGCTCCCGCTGAGCTGGAGGGTGTGCTTCGCCTGCATCCTCAGGTCGATGATGCAGCTGTATGCGGGCATTACATCCCCGAACAGGCCACAGATATACCGATTGCGTTCATCACGACGCGAGTACCGAAGGATCAACATCCAACTCTCTTCGAGGATGTCATACAATTTGTTCGAAAGCGAGTGGCATCATACAAAAGAATTTATGAAGTAAGAGTAGTCGAGGAAATCCCAAGGAATGCTGGGGGAAAGATCGTTCGACGGCAACTGCCAGGAAGATCATTCCCTAATTCTGCAGGTATACAGAATGGTGTTGCGAAACTTTGAGATCTTCCCTGTAAGAATCGAGGAGTAAGGACAATGGACACCGCATAACACTTTAGAAGAATTATGATACAGCTGTTATGGTGCCGATCCATCGCATTCTCAGAGAAAGGGAGTGTGAGTGAGCTGTGAAAGAGAGTCCGAACATGCATCGCTCATAACTATGAATCGATGTTAAATGGTCTTCACGCATAGTGAAGATGATTATCAATGCATGTACTGAAGTTCTTTACGCTGGCTGAAGGACTGATCTGCCAAGCGCAGTCATTTTCAAGCATTGTATGGAGACCAGTGAACTTGTCCTGCATTTGCTGACTGGGCCTATATTTACAGGATCGCCATAATGTTCGCTGGACTTGCGACCCCACCCTCAATGTTCAGTGGCGAGCTTGCCACGAAGAAACTGTATCTCTTTCTTTCCCTGCAAGTCTTTGCCAGATCTTCCAGCCAAAACATCTCTCCAATTGGACATCCCCATCCCGCCAGTAAAACCTCATGGAACATGAAGCCTGCATCTGCATTCGCCGGGAATGATTCGAAGGACGGGGAGTCACCACCAACAGCCGAGAAATGATGCTCCCACAACCACTTCAGCAACCTGATATCCTGCTGAAAACCACATGTCTGGGGTGGTAGTAGCTTTCCAGCCTTTTCTTCGTCCTCCTTTCCAAGTTTGAGATATGTTTTCGTGTAGCCACATCTTGTGAGCAGAATATCGCCAACCAGAAATTCCATCACTTGTCCAGAAATCTCTTCTTGGTACTTGATACAAGCCAACAAGTCCTCGAAGCTTATCGAATAGTTCATAGCATCATACGTAAAGCCCACGCTCTCCGCGTATGCAGCAAAGTCGAGCAAGACAGCACGACCCGCAATGCCGCCTTGCTTGTCAACATTTTGAAGACCTAGCTTGGTGGAGTTAGGAGCTAGTATTTCTTCTTTGCTAACTCCTTGGTAGAATTTCTGCTCCTTCTGGTAGGCAAAGTGGCGGAGGCCGTCCCATTGGGTCGACTTCTGGGTGTTGAATGAGATCTAGACAATGTGAGGACTTTAATGTAAAACAGACGGCTATACACTCACTGAATCGTCGAAGGTTAGGATACCTGGAGTATCACAGTGAAGCGTGTGGCAGAAAGAATAATTCGAACGACCAAAGCCCGGCGTCACAGGACAATTGAGTGACCAGCTATTTGGTCAGCACGTACCTCGAGCTTTTCTTGGAAGGACTCACTTCAAGCTGAATCTTAATCCTTCTTTGATCTCTTGCGCGCCCCTTGCAACTCGATTTGGAGTCAAAAATCTCTATTCATACCCATCAGCGATCATTCCTGAAAGACGATCACAACGCCCGCGTTTTTTTCTCTTACAATAGTACCAGCTTCATCATCTTCACTCCACAATCCCCACGCAGAGAATGGAGGATCATCCTTTCCGAGTGGCAGATCCTCAAATCTGGGGAACTCTTGCCTTTCCTTCTTGATCACATTTTCAACGTGGTGCACTTGAATTTTGTTCTTTTGGAGGTGTTCTGACGGAAAATCGACTGCTTGGGTTATCATTGCGATAAATTGCTGTCCTGGTATCCTCCCAGCACACAATGTCTCGAAATCAGCAACTGATTATGGGAAAGGCTACCTTGCATCTCCACTATCTGTGGTTCCGTCCTTGGGCGGAAAAGCAGCTGGGGCAAAACGCGGGGCCCCGCGATTTTGTCCTCCGGTAGGATTTGACTTCAACTCCGACGCAACTGGTCCACAACTTGTTTCCATTGTGGAGAAGGGCCAACAAGCGATTCAGGCTAGTCTCAATTCTTCAGTTAGACTCTAGCTCTTTGTCGGCGCTTCATATCACTTCCGTAGACTCATTCCTTTCGGAAGAGGGCGGGTACGACGATATGTGGCTCTGAAACCAATGACCGAAGCGAGCTGGCATACAGTGAGTAAGTCAGAGCAACAACGAGATTGCCAGCAATCTAGCTCCTTCAAGCTGGAAAGAAAGTGCCTTTCTCGCGTCTTTGGGTCACCCCACATCTCGCAACACTCACCATGGTCGCAATTCGTCGATCACGTTGTTGAAAATCCCATGTGCGAAGGATCAACAGAAGCTGGCTGGACTGTAGAACGCTATGCCAGATAACGCTCTGAAGGTCAACAATGAGTGCGTGACTATCAATAGTGCAGCCTGTCCGGTTTGCAACTGTGCGATCTAGAAGCTGACAAGTCTTTACCAGGACGGCAAGCCGTACATCAAATTGGTGGATGCTGGCACGGCGCAGGAAGACCAGCGAGCGCAGGGCTTTACTATTGCTGCGATTTCGACATTTAGTAGCTTGAGAGATATAAATTTCTATGATTCTAGGTGTATCACCCAACAGAGATTACGAAATCTTGCAAAGACTGTCAATCAGGAGTTATCTATGGTATACTTCAACTCTATCCTGTAGTCGAGTGGGGAAGCCAGAGCACAAAATAAGGCAATTTCTGGCGCAAGTGACCGAACAATTGGAAACCAAGTAGAGAAGAGAGGAGTTCGAGAATTGTGAAGTCACATACAATGGTCTAAAGGTTTCTAATGACGCATTATCTCCTGCAGAATACTCCATTAACCATGCAGTCGGAGTAAACATCAACAATATACAGTAGGCATGTTGATCTAGATACAAAACTAGAGCTCTGCTTTCAATTATGTTCTTCCGATTAGAGCTGTCTCTGAGAGTCAGACATGTGATCGAAATTGTGAAGTCCTGCCAGAGCAATGAATCTGGCGTTGAGCAGTCAGCTCAATCATGCATCGCAATTATCCCATAACTAGATTGATGAGAAATAGCAAATGCCCCAAAGACTCTCTGACAATCGACTATATTGAATTTCCAAGCCACTATCATTCTAGATCTCTATCGGTGATGGCTCGCACCTTTTAGCGGAACCAAAGACGGAAACAACTGTCACTACTATCGTCTCTTGCCAATTTCTACCCCAGAGAAGCTCAAGCCACCCTTTTGCGGGGTTGCTATTTTTTATCTGAGTGAAGCAAGGATGCTAGAGTGTCGGAAGTCCCCAGGCCAGACCAATCTTTTTTCGCGTACAACGGGTTAGGATCTTTTAAGTGCTGTTCGGGATTCAGATCGAGCAAAAGTTACCACTATAGAGGGCTGGTCTCATGATTCCGCCAAAGTTCCGTGACTTGGCTGAGAGACCTAATCGGGTGCACAGAGCAGTTGCCAAGGCGTGAATCTCTAGACGAAAAGGCAGTATATCTTCAGAGCCTCTGGCACAACGTGAAATCTAAACAACGAATTTTGCGACATCAAAGTCCAGCAAGCGAACAGTCTGCCGCAACAACAGTCCATCATGGAGAAAACATCAACTCATCAGTTAGAAGAGCTGGAGAATGTAAAGTCTAAAGACCTCATTCGAAATGGTGGAATCCTGCTTGACATCGAAGGCAGAGATATCTCGATCAAAACAGCTAAAGATGGCCATGTAAGCTTGCCCAACCTGTTGCACTATATATTATTTTCTTTCGTGACTGACTTTTACACAAGACCATTTTGGTTCCTCAGCCTTCAGATAATCCAGAAGATCCGGTGAACTGGTCACAGACGAAGAAACATCTCATTCTCCTCACTATTGCGTGGGGTGCCCTCTGTGCAGATTTCACTTCGGCAGCTCCAATTCCCTGCATCTTTCTCCAGGGTGCAGAATGGCAGACGAACCCCAACAGAGTTAACTATGCGAACAACCTAAATGTTCTCATGATGTGAGACTATCTTTATTGCTCTTCTGACAATAAACTTACTGTCAGCAGGGGTATCGGTGGTCTACTCTGGATTCCAATGATCTCGTTCTGGGGTCGTGCCCCGGTTTTGTTCTGGACCTGCATCTGTGGAACACTTCTCAATATCGGCGCATGCCTTGCTCCCAGCTTCGAGTTCTACTATGCGATGCGAGCTACAATGGGCCTGTTTCTTACCGCGCCCCAAACTATTTCCATCGCCTACGTGAAAGATATTTTCTTCTTCCATGAACATGCTAGGAAGATCGGTCTGTGGGCTTGCCTCTACATATCCTCTCCATATCTTGGACCATTATTGGGGAATTTTATTGTCGGCGGCACTGGTCGCTGGGAAGACGTACTCTGGATGTGTGTCGGTGTCTGCGCCTTGCAACTTGTGATGATTGTCTTGTTTCTCGACGAGTCTTACTACAATCGGACCATCCCTGCCGAAGGGCAGCCGCCTCGTGGGTCAAGACTGTTGAGAATCACTGGTATTTGGCAGATCAAAAACCACAGCGGGTACTTCTATACCTTGAGTGGAGCTTTCGGGCGCCTAGCCGCGACGATCACAAAGCCTGCGCTACTGTTGCTCTTACTTGGATAGTAAGTTATCTTCTGAAGTTCTAACCTCGTTGAAAACGCTGACAGGTTTAGCTTCCTGACATTCATGTGGTCAATCGGTATCAACATCACAACTTCCATACTCTTCGCCACGCCGCAAGCGTTTGGCGGTTATGGTTTCGGTCCAACTTCAGTCGGATACCTCTACTTCACTCCTATTGTCGCGGTAATCATTGGAGAAATCTTTGGTCACTTCTTCAATGACTATCTGGCTCATCGCTACATTCACAAGCACAAAGGTGTCTTTGAACCCGAGGTTCGATTAACGATGATCTACCTTTCAACCCTTTTCATGGTTCCAGGTCTCATTCTCCTGGGGTTCGCACTCGCGAAACATATGCATTATGGTGTCATTGTCGTGGGCTGGGGCTCTTTCACTATTGGAGTTATGCTTGCGAGCGTCGCGGTCACGACGTACGCGATAGACAGCTATCCCACCGCCCCTGGAGAGGTTTCAGGTTTCATCAATTTCATGAGAGTCATTGGAGGGTTCACAGTTGGCTATTATCAACAGCCTTGGGGTGCTGCCGTTGGGTATGATGCCAGCTTCGGTACTCAAGCTGCCATTTGTGCTGTATCACTTGTGCCGATCGCTATTTTGCATAGGTATGGAAAGCATTTGAGATTCAAGGGGAAAGAGATCAAGTAAGTGAAGTTCAGAAGACCATGGGTACACTTTGTGTAAGTCATACAGCACGCAGATAGTTGATACGTAGGAGAGGTATCTTGATGACCAGTTTCTGAATTCCAAGCAGAAGCTGGTGACAACAGGCCTGGTTGGAGGAGGATACTTCGGCGCTTTTGGCCGGTAGACCCAGTCAACTTAGAGAGACTGGAGATTTCTGGAAGTATTGTAACTTATTCAAAATTTGATTGACTGTTTTGCTGTGACGACATGCGATGATTTGTTGATCTGACACTTCGCTTAAGTTTATCCGCAATATTACCCCAATCCAGGGAGGGTCAAGCAGAGATAACGCTGCAAGTCGTGCCACGGGCAGTTTCAGAGATCAAGATTGAAGTAGCAGGCGTTTTTATAAAAAAGAGCAATATCGTCCGCAACACTGGCAGTCCTCACACTGTCCGTTACCTGTGCCGACATAGAGCCTCTAGTTTGTCACGTGCATTGATCGTTGGCTGTTTGAGATAGCATCAGTGCACCTCTGACTTTAACTCAAGAAGAATACGAATCAGTGATCAATTGGCTAACGCTGGAAATGGGGGATGAGGTCTATCATTAGGTATCAAAACCTTCGTTTGTACTTGCTGATAATACCACTTGCAGATAAACAGGTTGTCAGGGGCAACACTGGCTTGGCATAAACATTATGATAACAGACCCAAAGTGCTGAACATTCCCAGCCGAAATTCAATCCACAACGACAACACCACGAAACGCCAAATACCGACAAGATGTCCGTCTCTGAGGATCTTATCGATTTCGAGATCATCGAGAACCAGAAAGAAAATATACAATCACTGCCTGGAGGACGATCGGCGCGCGCTCTGGCTTCTATGTTCTCCCCCTCTCCCCTCCACAAACTCGCGACACCCACACCTTCCGACACGAAGAACCTCAACGATGTAATGAGAAACGAATATGAGAAGGAGATCCTCAGTATAGCAGAGTCGGACGACCCATTGGACGTGTACGACAGATACGTACGATGGACTCTCGACGCGTATCCTTCCGCGCAAGCAACACCAGCATCGCAACTCCTTCCTCTCCTTGAGCGCGCCACCAAAACCTTCCTCAGTTCAGCACAATACAAGAACGACCCACGATACCTGAAATTATGGCTGCAGTACATTCGCTTCTTCTCCGATGCGCCACGCGAAACATTTGCCTTTTTGGCTCGCCATAACATTGGAGAAGGCCTGGCACTGTTCTACGAGGAGTTCGCGGCTTGGCTGGAGGGCGCGCAGAGGTGGACACAAGCCGAAGAAGTCTACAGAATGGGAATTGAGAAGGAAGCAAGACCTATACCACGACTGGTTCGCAAATACAACGAATTCCAGCAACGATTCTCCCGGAGACCAGAGGATGCAAATGAGCCATCATCACCAGCACTTCCCACAGTCCGACCTGCACTTGCAGCGAAGGTTGACCCATTCGCAGCTGCTGCGCCAAGAGACCCGCAAGCCCCAAGGCCCAATTCTGGTGTTGGAGGAACAGCAAAGAGTGGTCGACAGAAGCTTACGATTTTCTCGGACGCGGACAACGAAACGCCTCCGCCTGGATCAAGCGGGTCGACAAAGGGATGGGAGAGCATTGGATCGCTGGCAGATCGCAAAAAGGAGAATGTAATGGAGCCAAAGCCCTGGGTTGGGGAGACTTTGAAGGCCGGAGGAAAGAAGAGCAGCACAAAAATGGCGGTGTTCAAGGACGAGGTGAGCTTTAATTTTTCTTCCCTTCATCTGCAGATATTGATGATCACAGGACTAATGATTGTCGGTTACGGCGTTTTGTATTTCAGTCTCAATCTTTACCACGTTTCGATTATCCACAAGTCACAGATCCTGCGAAGCAACAAGTGACCGTGAATCAAAAGGGAAGAACGGAAAGAATTCATGTTAATCTTGAAGCCATATACCCATCCCCAGATATTGTCGGTTCGGAACTGAGTCTCGAAGAGTTGAGAGCGGCTTCTCGAGGCTGGTTGACCAAGGTTTGGCAACGTGAGACTATAGTCAAAGATAATGAGATCCGATCAAGATCGCAAGAAAGCACTAAAGAGGTCGATGTAAATGTTGATGAGGTCGTCCGGGAGGTGTCGGAAAAGCTTGTTATTGCCCGTGATCCTCCAGCATTAGATGAGAATGGAGCAGCCAAGGAGCCGGGGCGTGAAGGTAAAGGGAGAAGGATGAAAATCAAGGAAGTCAATGAGACTCAGATCAGTAGGTCATCAAGTACTCTCATTATACCTGTCACTAACACATAGTAGTCAAGGCGAAGCTGTCATCTCCCTCCGGGCCCAAGATGAAGAAACGGAAAGCATCCAAGGAACAAACAATGACATTACACACTCGAGCCGCCACCGACGATATATACGACTTGTTCAGCCAACCACTGCCTGCGCCCGAAGAAGAGGAAGAGGAGGAAGAAGAGGATGAAACTGACGATGATGACGACATGACCGATGGAGATTACACCAGTGGGGGTGAGAGTACTGGCACTGGACGACTGATGACTACGAGCGAAGCCGGAGATGATGAAACCTCTGACGTAAAGAGTGTGAGTGAATGGTCCGAATTTACAGCGCGGAAACACATCCCGCATATCGATGAAGATGAAGATGAAGATACCCGAGCGTCAAAGTTCACCGAGGCTGACGACGAAGCTTTGGAAGCTATTGAACTGGATATCCCAGCAAGCGGGAACGGTGATGATCAGGATCTCGAAGTTGTTACGCCAATATCGCCCGAGCTCCCATCAATTGCCCGGACATCGTTCGTCCCAATACCTCCTGAGGATTACGAGCCGCCTCTGCGACCGTACCGAGATGCTGCTCAAGTGTCACAGAACAGACTTCCGTTCATGACGCCGATCGCTGAAAAAACCGAATCTTCTCTTGGACTTCCTACGATGCGCCAGGACAAAGATTACTTTACATCCAAAACACCGAGCAAAGAGAATGGGTCCAAAAAACCACCTGTTCGACTTGGCGATGGACTCGGAAGTAGTCCCTTCAAAGAAATTATCAACGAATCAACACCCGTCGAGCGAATAGCTCCGCCTCAGCTTGGCAAAAGCACGAAGACAAATAAGACCACTGCTATCGCAGCCAAAGTTCAAGCAGGCGGTGACCCTCTCGCGAAGGAGATTGCCCCAAAAGGACCAATAATCAAGGATGCTCAATGCAATCCTGTGGACGACTATACCAGGAACATGATATTCGAAGCTCTCCAGCCACCTCTTACTAGCTATGACGGATATTTTGAGCATAAGGATGAAAGTCTTGGTCGCACTTCTGAGATCAAGAAATACGCGAAAGCGGCGTCGAAAATGCACAAAAACGCCAGCGACAAGACCGCGACAAATTTGGCTATGCCACCCATCCTGAGATTCCCAGGAGCAGAGAGGCAATACATGGTCAAGCGAGAACTTGGAGCTGGTGCATTCGCCCCAGTGTACTTGCTCGAAAATGTCTCGGCGGATGGAGATGATGAGAAAGACGAGAATCACACACCACGAATGGGTAAAGGAGCATTCGATGCATATGCCCGAAAGAACCTTGAAGCTCTCAAAATGGAAGACCCGCCATCAGCATGGGAGTTTTACATGATGCGGCAAGCGAAACGACGACTTGGTGTCTCACGTGCAGCCGAGAGTGTAATCAATGTCTACGAAATGCATCTCTATGCCGACGAATGCTACCTGATAGAAGAATTCCGCGACCAAGGTACACTCCTGGACGTCATTAACCTGGCACGCATGGAAACGAAACCCTCCGCAGCAGGACCAGGCGTCATGGACGAGTCTCTCGTCATGTTCTTCGCTATTGAGCTCCTCCGCACCATCGAAGCCCTGCACTCTAAAGGGATACTCCATGGTGACCTCAAAGCAGACAATTGTCTTGTGCGCTTAGACCAGATCCCGGACTCGGACGTCTGGTCCACGAGGTATCGTAAAGACGGTACCGGCGGCTGGAACAAGAAAGGCATCGCTCTCATCGACTTCGGACGTGGCATCGATATGAAAGTTTTCCGTCCGGATGTCCAGTTTATCGCGGACTGGAAGACTGGTCCTCAAGATTGCGCTGAGATGCGCGAGCTTCGTCCGTGGACTTACCAGATTGACTACCATGGTTTGGCTGGCATCATTCACTCGATGCTCTTTGGCAAATATATCGACACCATTGCTGACAAAGGCGCTGGTCTTGGTGCGGCCTCGAACAAAACGTGGCGCATCAAGGAGAGTTTGAAGAGATATTGGCAGACGGAGATTTGGAGCAGTGTTTTTGATTTGTTACTGAATCCGGGAAGCCATGTTGAGTGTGAAGAGGGTGCTAAGATGCCGGTACTCAAAGGTATGAAAGGCGTTAGAGAGAGTATGGAAGTTTGGTTAGAGGGGAACTCGGAGAAGGGACTGGGATTGCAGAGTGCGTTGAGGAAACTAGAGATGGGGCTGGGTGCGAAGAAGAAGTAAATGTGACATGAAGGAGTAGGGTTTGAAGGCAGCGGTAATGATTGCATGACTGGCGTTTTGCACTGGGTACAGTCGCGCCGTGGGCTTGGTCACTTTACTTCCTCATAATCGTTCGGAGCAGTCAATATTATCCCAATAATTTGTTAATACTCTGCCCTCAGTCTCTTCATGCTTTCTGCGTAGCGAATCGTTGGTTTGTCCCATTTACTTGTATTCACACAGCATTTTCTGTATTATATCGTCAAAGATGTCTAGTACTGTAATCATCCTTCTTGTCAATGAGCAGTACCGTATGGTTGGTCTCTGTAGGGATGCAGGAAACCTTGGGTGTTTTCCTTTTCTATCTTCTTTTCTCTCCTTGTTCATGGGCAAGTAAATGGTGGAGGCTATGCATGCAGCACACCGCTTCGCCAGCTGAAAATGCCAGGGGAGCACAGCAGCGTAACAGAGCCAATCTGCCTTGCAACTGCTATTTTCTGCTGCCTGATAGAAGTTTTGAGCCTCCAAGCTGTCCACCATCCTACTGCTCACTCTTCTTTCCAGACGGAACTCATTTCGCTCGAGCGATCCACCACAATTCACGTGGAACATACTATCTTGAACCCATGATTCGTTGCCGTTGCTTTGATGTCCTTGCTCAATCTTGCCGGGGCCCTCGTCACGCCTTCTTATCCCTTGCTATTCATAGTACATTCTAGCATTATGGATGAAGCCCTCAGGCGTGGATCGCGTTTTGATAGAGTCGTCGGCACGCTGTACGGTAAAGGGCTACCAAAAGTGACTGAGGATTTTCTAAGTGGTGCGTTTCTCGACGACTCCGAAATCCAAGTCGACAGCAGCACAGACAACAAAATTCTGAGATATAAGGCTTTCCACGACTAGTCTGGATTCAAAACAGAATCCAAAAGCTGCTGTAGCATTCGTGCCGTCCAGTCCATGTTGTGAGCGGCAAAAAACATATCCATACACCAGGTCCCGACGGCCTAAGGTATTTCTACAAAGAAGCAGCTATGATGACCAACCACAAATTCAATGGGCAGAAGAAGCGGAATGTGAAGCATCAGCGATTACAATCACCCTACTGGTAAGTGCTGTCTCGCTCGCGGTCATAGGTGGAATGTCTAGGTTTCGAGCACACGACAGTGAGCCCATACAACAAGAGTTTTTTAATGGCGTGGGTCTCAGTCGGTATATATGTTGATCTGCCACAGAACCTCTCGAAGAGTATATGTTCGAGATTGATAGAGGAATTGGTCCGGTGATATCCACAATGGCTTTCTGGTGGTTGAAAATAATAGAAGCTCCGTGGATAGGACTTCGATGGATTTTTACGCGCGTTCCTGGGCATTTACCACTTCGGATTGTTCAGGTGATCTCGACTGCAATCAGGTATTCGCAGAAGGCTCGTCGTATGGCGTTCACTCTGATCAATCTTGCGGTGTATTGCGTTCCGTCAATTGGAGGTTTGATCATGGTAGGCATAATGATGCATGAATTCAGAGTATGTACGAGGCTTTGATAGTGTGGGATCGAGTGGAACAGATCTATGGAGATGCTCCAATCCAGAAGACTGTTATTTTGGGCTGTTCCAGTACAACGACCCAGAATTAGAACATCAATATGAAATTGAGAATCAGCGCTGGCACCTAGATGTCCAAAACAAAAAGTGTAGCTAGCCATGAGACGGATATGAACTCGCTTCAGCCACTGGCCTGAATTTCATCCTCCCCAATTTCCTCCCAACTCGCATCACTGACATCTCCAATATCTGTATCATCATCTTCACCCCCACTCTCGTCTTTAAAATCAACCTCGACCCTAAACACCTGACATCCCTTATTCTTCTCTCGAACGATACTCATCAACTCCGCACATTGCACGACCTTCTCATCCAGCTCCCTATGCACAGCCCGTTCATCACAACCAGCCATCTCACCATTACTAGCCTCAATGACAATCTTGCCAATGCCATAGGAAGTAGCGAACCACTCGAGGATGGACGAGCAGAGTGACAGGAGCGAGGATTGATACTCTGGTTTCAAGGAGAGAGTAGTGCTGTTCGACGTTCCACTGGTGATGGATTGCTGGTAGAGGTTCTCCATCACGGCATACCGTGCAATAATATGGACGATCTCTTGGAGTTGGGAGAAGAATGTTTCGAGGGTTCTGAGAGCGCTGCGAGAGAGTGGTGAGGTGTGGTTGAGGACTTTATTGAATGTCTGGAAATGTGGTCAGACCTGACATGAAAGCGTGAGTTGGACCATGAGGACGAGGGACTTACTTTCAGGAACACACCAACACAGCTCCATCCCAGTGTGGCTGTCTCCAATCCTAGACGTCCGTCTACGGTCATCAACATCCGTACTATGTCGCTTCGAAGGAAGAGCAGATCTTTCAGCTCTGGGCGATCCTCGTGTAGTGTCGAGCCTGCTATTGAAAGCGGTCTAACATTGTCGATGACCCGTTTGCAGATATCTTCATCAGAGGCATATGAAGTTGTGAACAAGCCCAACTCCGTCTCGAGAGCCGTGCTGAGTACCAAGAACACGGGAGACTTTCGAGACGACGATGCAATCAAGGAGATATAGGTCTGCCACCACAGACGGCTGGTCTGGGCGGGCGTCAGCTTGGGATGTGACCAAGGCAGTTCGATATCTTTTACATTGCTGGAGCATGAGTCCAGCGGCATTGGTGAAGTTGAACGTGGTACATTATCCTTCGAGTCCTTGTGTAAACCTTCCTCCGTGTCAAACTCATCGGATTTACCAAGACTGAGAATACATGAACGCGGAGACTTTTCACTGGCTCGATCTGAGGCCGTATCTGGTGGAGCAGACCTCGAGTCGCGACTTGCCAGCTGCTCCTCCAGCTTCTGCCTCGTCGCGCGGCGCTTGAGCAGCCGATGGAACTGTTTCGCGTTGACATACAGCGGCAAAGCCTTGTCGTCGGCCGTCTGATGAGCTGGTCCAGATACAGGAGAGCCGGGAGCAAGCGGCTGGAATGAAGCACTCGGTTGTAATTGGCTGACATCGGCGGAATCGACAGGGTCGAACTTGAAGGTGCTAGGGCTATCATCCTGCTGTAGGAAAGAATCAAAGTCAAAGTCTTGCAGAACATCCTGCATGTCATGATCCTCGTTCCCGAAGCTCGATGGCTCATTGCGAAAAGAACATTCAAAACCTTCTGTGGCAAATTTTGCAGCACTGGCTCCCGCAGATGTTGTCTTTGGCTTCTTTTGCGGCCTTGCAATAGCAGCCACTGCCGAAACAGCTCCTGTTCGTGGGGGACTTTGATTATCAGCACTAGTGTCGTCTGCACGGTACATCATACGTCGTTTCGGATTTCCACAAGTCAAAGTCATAAGCGACATTTGATAGTCTTGCAGTGCCTTCCTGTCCGCTTCAGTGGTTCTCACAGGGTACCTGGATTTGCGGCTCGGATCCAAATGAAGTAGGACATTTACTGCCTCATCTGCCGTTTCTTCGTTCTTGGACATCAAAAGTCGATCTTTAGCTCGCTGCTCTGCCTCCTGCCTTCTTGCGAAACCTAATTGCTCTTGATACTCCTGGAGCAGGCGATCTGCTGGTATGAGGTTTGATGGCGGCATATCGTCTGAAGAAAACTGCGGTATCACGGTAGGCTCTCTGATGGGAAGAGATGATTCATCTGTATATCTTTGAGCTTCTATGACGGAAGACAGAGACGAAGGTGAATCAGCTGGAGGAGCTACTTCTCCGCTCAAAAAGTGCCGCGGATTGCCCTTTTCTTGCCGAGCCATCATTCGTCGCTTCTTGTTTTGCTGCTCAACCAACATGAGCTGCATCTGGTAATCCTGTAACGCATGGTTTGAAGATTGGCCTGGTATCGGATTGTTAGCTGAGTCGTTGTTATTCCCCCAGCGATGATCTTGTCCGTTTGTGGCTTTTTGTGCTGAAACCAGGTTGACGAGCTTATTCCTCTCTGCCGACGAATCCAGTTGACGACTTCGTGCTTCTCGAGCCAGCTTGAGTTGGCGTAGCTTCTCCTTCTTCATTCGAAATTCCTCTCTCCTCCCTTCCTGCGATGTTTGCGCCACTTCGTCACCCGTCTCAGCATTTTCTGGCTTATGCTCGAGTTCCTGGGTTGTGGTGGGGAAGTCATGGCCAGTCTCGTCACTGAGTTGAGGTGACTGCGGATTGGCACTGCTCGGCATCGCCTGTCCCAAGCCCTCCTTGACATAGAAGTTCTTGTTCGGAGAGCATCCCGTCGGGGCGCTGATTGGCTGATCCTCAAAAGAGAAGTGTCCACCGAAGTCTAAAGCTCTATCAGCATCTGCCTCAAGAAACAAATCAAAATCGAGATCTTTGAGCTCTCCATCACCAGTGATCGTATCTGCGAAATCCATAGATCCGACAATGGGGCCACCGAAGGCCCCCTCCTCGACTTGTCGGACGGTGCCACTGTCCTCAGAATCACTACGAGCCATCTGTTTGGCCCATCTCAGCCCACAGCTATTGCATAGATCTCTCTGTCCGCTGGGTCCGGGTCGCCATTCTGGTGTGAATCGCGTGAGACAATTCGCACACTCGTGTTGAGTGTGTCCAGCGCCTTTTCTCCTCTTGCGCTTCTCCCTACTCGACAGAAGGACACCTGTTTCAGTTGAATATGAAGGAAAGTCTAGACTAGTGTGAGTTTGTATAATCTCAGTGACAGGTCCATCATTCCGCCGCTGGGCTGTAGGAAACGAAGCAGGTGGCGGACCTCTCGAATTGGGTTGCCGGTGTAGAGCTGGTGTTCTGATCAGGAAGGAATCCACCACAGGACTATCGGTGTGAAGATGCAAATTCTCGAACGTGGGCGGACGTTGGTGTAGACTTAGAGGGCTGGGGTGGGATGGTCCCGGCTCTGTATGCGTCAAATTTGGTGCGCGACGATAAGGGCGGGGAGCGTAGCCGTCGGAAGGTGGTCCACGTTTACGAAGCATTGATGGCGACTTGCCATTCTTCGTCTCGTTGCGATTATCCGGCAGCGTCGTGGAAAGCTGTACTTCCTGCTCTCCGATGGTGGAATTACCGAATTGCAATGGAGGATGGGGTAGACTAGGCTGTCTTACTGGGCTTGTCCATGGTAGTACCTGAGAACGATTTGAGGCATGGTAGTTATCAAAAATTGGCACAACATCCGGTCCATCGCGTTCGTATGCGGTGAAATCAGGAGACGCGAGTGGAGGCGCATACGCCCCCTGTGGACTGGTAAGTTGCGAGATGGTAGGAGAAGTAGGACTGTAGCTTGGAGATACTGGGGAGTAACAAGGAGATGCCGAATTGAACACAGGAGAATTCGGGGAACAGCAAGGAGAAGTTGGGCTGTTGTCAGGAGAAGTGCGAGCGACTTCGGACTTGTCGACTGGATTGTGTTGACTTTGCGTTTCAGGCAGAATCTTTGTAGGTTGCCATCGAGTTAGTGGCGGAGGAAGTGGTTTAGGCGTAGAGGGCTTAAAATCGCTCGTATGATGGACGAATGTGTAGCCACTGAAACCACTACCGCAATTGATAGGGCGGAGTACAATTTTGCCAGCTGAGTTGGCTACGAGATCAAGATGTTCAATGACCTTTCGTTCTATGTTAGCGGTCGAAGCTGCGAGCAATTCGAAGCAGTGGCCGTCAAGTTCTTCATGCTCTGCGGTATATTCGTGAAGTTTGAGGCAAACATCTTGCATCAAGGCAGAGCCGAAGCGCTCGACTTCCATCGAGTCTGTGCATCATCAGCACTTGAAGCTTCCAAAGGCGTATTTTCTTGACTTACATTTACCCCCGAAGGAACTAATATAGCTTTTGCCATGATGTTTGAAGTGACCGATATTTCGGCGGTCGATATGGTCCCTCCCGTCAACAAGACATCCTTTCAGATATGTCGCCGAGGTGTATAAATCCCACCTCTTGTCCTCTATTCGCTTTTCCACAAGGCTATTGAGAACATCGAGCGCACTGCGAAATGCATGCATGACTCTCTGAACAGCCTTGATCTTTCGCGCGGTCTCCATGTCTTCTTCTTGAATCGACCTCGCGCTCTTGAAACTCTCCACCGAGGATACCGATCTCACGCTCTTCACATCTGTATCAAGGGGAGATTGTGCAACCTCCTTCTGATGGGATGATTTCACCGCAGGGTTCTTCTCGGGAGGCTGGGATGACTTCTCATTGACTGTTCTTCTCGACGTGATCTTCCTCGCAAATACATTCTGCATGTCGGCAGAGTTTGACGGAACCACCATGAAGCTTTGTGGCGTGTTGACAGCGTTCAAAAGTTGGCGGGGAACAACGCCGGCATTATTTGCTGTCGTATTTGTAGGGGATTCCTGAGGAACCATTTGGGATTGGCTGGACTTGAATAGGCCACCAGCTTGCGCCACTGGCGATTGCCTACTGAGATTTTCGCTGTGGGTTGTCGACACGCGCACTTCTTTGTCTGAGACCTCAAAAGTTCTCTCAGATGCTATAGTGTACTTCGTCAAGAATCCTCCAGTTTCCACGGCTTTCTGGGCTTCTCTCAGGGTCTGAAGAGTTTCAGGCTGCAACGAAACATTTGGAGGATCTCGAATCTTGCTTGAGCTCAGACTGCTAGAGCTCGACAAATTTCTGGGTTGCAAGTCAGCCTAGCACAAACGCCTTGCCATTAGGCATATGTTTGCCTCGGTACTCACAGAAGGGACAGCTGGAGATCAACCTGAAGACTCATCAGAATGGTCGCCAGAGTGCCTTTCATATCCCGTAACCGTTTCAGCAACTTTTTAATCTCGCTTTCCTTGTACACAAACTTGACACGCAACTTCCAAGTACTTTTGCCATTGGCCCCCAATTTAGCGAGGATCTTCTCTAATTTGACATACAACTCCGCGCAATCTTTAATAATCTTGGCAGTCAGAAGATAGATGTCGTCGGAATACCAGGAACTGCTGTCTTCTAGCAAGCGGGAGAGGAGTGTTAAGGACTGAGCAAATGTCTTGAGATCGTCGGCCAAAATTTGGACATCTTCTGATGCGGACCCAATCGCCGAGCCAAGAGAGTAGAGCGTTTTCGAAAGAGACAAGGCAGCGTTAGCTAATTGGCAAATCGAAGCCACTGCTCCGATGGCAGTGAGTGGATCCATGTAGACAGCCTCACATCTGCTTATAAGGTTTATATGGCTCCTGTGGGCATCCAGTGACCAACATAACGTGAAGGAGGAGACGAGGCTCTGGAAGAGGGGGGACTGAATAGAAAGAAGGGCGAAATATTACGGAGTATCTCTGGCGATTCAAATCTGCTTCGGCACGGAATGAGAGGTAATCTTTGAGACTTGAAGATGGAAAGATAGAAGTATGAGGGAGATGGGAGATGGGAGCATCAGGCCGCTTGGCTCAGGCCTCCAAGGATGCATGCAGGGGTCGCGAGGCGTTTTCAGAGAACACGAGATCACGTGTCTCAGTAGACATCGTGGGGAAGCCGACACAAAAGGTTGTTCACTTAAACTTGGAACTCGAGACAGACTTGAGGATATACTCCTGCACAGTTCAATGAAGGGAAGTAATTTCGGGGATGTCGTGACAAGTCTCCAGTCCCAGTACGGCCGCCAACCCGATCTGGCAGCAAAGGCGGTGTGGGATGGCACAAATTGCTTTCCGTCCCAAAATTTCCAGTAATAGCTTGGAACGGAAGAGACAATTCCTCTCAGAATTCTCGACGATAACGAATTACTGCCACCTTCAACATGGGACAAAAACGGAAACGCGCAGCTAAAGATGGAGCTGCCGCGGAACAAACTCCAAAGAAACAGCAAAAAACAGAGGAGAAAGTCGAAAAGCGTACACCCAAAGCCGTCGTCGCCGCAACCGCTCTAGACACCTCCCCATTTCTCGACAATCCAAAAGGCGCAGATTTGAAGAGGGAAGTGCAGCTTTACGACTTATTGAGCAGTGAAGATATAGAGGACCGTCTCATTGCTGCCAATGCAGTACTGGCAGGGCTTCTTGGAGGGGAAGGTGTTGAAGAGTCGACACTCCAGCGACATCTCGAAAGACGGTTATTCCGAGGGCTCGCAAGTGGCAGGAAATGTGCAAGATTGGGGTTCAGTGTTGTGCTGGCAGAAATCATAGGGCAATTGTTTGGGACGAAGAATTTGGCAGAGTCGAAATACCCCGGCTTGACTTTCGACAAGGTTCTTGGCTTCCTGATTGCGAAAACGAAACCCGACGGTGACTTGAGTGGACAAGAAGAGAAAGATCATTTTCTCGGGTTATTGTTTGGACTGGAGAGCTTCGTCGGAGCTAAGATACTGTTTGAGGAGGACAACAAATGGCATATCATACTTCGGAAGTTCCTTGAATTGGCAAAGAAAAAACCATGGACTCGGGAGCAGTGCGGCTGGGTTATTGCTGGAGCTCTATCGCAGATGGACCAAGCTCAAGCCGAGTATACTTTGGAACAAATACACAGTGCAGGGCTAGCTCTGTCTCCAGAAGGAGTCGGTATCTGGATCACGGCAAGAAATCGATTTCCGGATATGAAGTTCCCCAGCAAGCCTTGGGGCTCGAGCGGAAACCCACTGGAACACTTGAAAACTCTCGGGAAGGCGCTCAAGGAGAGTTCGAGCGACGAAGGATCAGACAAGTCACAACAGGCCAAGCAAACTGGAAATTGGAATGCGAAGCTCCACTTTGTTTGGAATCTCGTTCTGGCGCAATACGTTGCAGGAGTACAGGGAAAGGTTCATGGTATCAAGTCAGACTTTGAAAATTTCTGGAAAGTTGCTGTCGATGGTACGAGACTCTTCTTACAACTTGTCGTATACGAAGCTAATCATCGACAGAGAATCTCTTTTCCTCGACTGCTTCAAGAGAGAGAAAATTCTGGGGATTTTTGCTTTTCCAGAAAGTCATCGAAGACGCTACCTCCTATGGCAAGCTTCTACCCAGTGTCTTTAGTCATAATCTAGTTCGGTGCCTTATCAACCATGTGCAGGAGAAGGATCGCTTTCTACATCGAGCAGCAGACAAGTCCTTGAAGGTCGTAACTAGTGCAGTCGAGGCCAACCCGAAATTGCTTGCGACAATCTTGCCTTGCTTGATTGGAGGTCATGGAACATACAATTTCGATAGAGTCACGAAGACCAAGACGATCGAGAGACTTTTGAACTTTGTGGACGATAGTAGCGCTACGGCTGTGATCAACATACTCGTCGAACCTGCTCTCTCTGTCAGCGGGTAAGTTTTCTCCTTTTACAATTTCTCCTGTACATAACTGACTTAGCTAGGGACGATGTCAAGGAGGCTGAGATGCGGAGACAGATGCTCGGTGATTACATACTCAACATCATTCGAAAAGTCAATATCGCCGACGATTCGAGGGATGTCGATTGGATCAAGGAAACCGCTTTACCGACACTGGCCAACTTTGCTTATGGTGAGGATGCTAAGTGCAAGCCAGCATTATCCACCAAAACTCGTACAATATTCCGAACTCGTCTCATGTCATCTTTTGGTCATCTATTATCTGATCTCCAAGGTTACACATTTCCATGCGATTTGTTACGCTCTTTCACGCCTGATGCGGTTGAAATGGACCAAGGAATCAGCGACGCTAAGGATAGCGCCATCGCGACCGTAGAGAAGATTCTCAAAAAAGCCAAAAAAGCCAGTGCCAAGAATGAAGCACCTTTTCAGGCGCTAGCATTACTATACTCATTGGTCGTCTTCCAATTGTACAATGGCGAGCCTGAAGCTGTTTCCATCTTGGACGAGCTGAAGTTGTGCTACGACAAGTTAATTCGCCACAAAGATACCGAAGATTCTGATGTCGACGCATCTGAAGTACTGGTGGAGCTACTACTTTCATTCATTTCCAAGCCATCTGCACTTCTCCGAAAGGTCACTCAGCATGTATTTGGTGCATTTATGGGCGACATGACTGCAGGCGGATTGCAATTAATGACCGATGTTCTTGAATCTGGCGAAAGCTTGAGGGGCCAACAAGAGCTCTTTGACCAAGAACCTGAGGATGGAGAAGATATGGATGTGGACGACGAGGAAGAAGATTCAGATGTAGAAGTTGTCGATATGGACGGAGATGAAGGCCATCTAAATGGACATCTTGAACAGGACGAAGACGAGGAGTCAGAAGATGAGAACGAGGAAGTATCAGCAGACGAAGAAGACGAAGACGCCGAGAGACTCAACCTCGCTCTCGCCCAAGCACTCGGCACCCGTCTCCCTGGCCAAGAAGGTGACGACGCAGACGAAGACAGCGACGCCGACATGACCGACTCGGAGATGATGCAGCTAGACGCCAAACTCGTCGAGATCTTCTCAGCACGCAAGAAAGCTCCCAACAAGAAGCAAGAGCAAAAAGACGCCAAGGAAACCATGGTCAATTTCAAAGGCCGTGTTCTCGACTTACTGGAAATATACGCCAAGAAGCAAGCCTCGAATCCTCTCGCATTCGGCCTCCTCCTTCCTCTGCTGCAGCTGATCCGCACGACTAAAGCGAAGCAACTTGCTGAGAAAGCGCACAATATTATCCTCGCATTCGCCAAGGCCTCTAAGAGTGCAAAGAAAGATGGCGTTGCTGAAGTCAATGCTCCCGAACAGATCAAGTTGCTCAAAGCCATTCATCTCGAGGCTTCGAAAGACCCTTCGCATCTCTTTGCCAGAGCCGCAAGCAGTGCGAGTTTACTGGTAGCGTCGAGTCTGTACAGAGCTGATAAAGGGAGTGTGAAAAAGATCTCGACGGTGTATAGGGACTCGCAGGTTGCCTGGGTAGAGGGGGAGGTGAAGATGCAGGCTGCGTTCTTCGTGGATTGGGTCAATTGGTGTCAGAGCCATGCGAATGCTTAATTTTCTCGTACGCAGAAGATACCATATACCGAAGGAAGAATGATTTCCAGTCAACAAAATCTGGTGATGTGTCGGGAATTTGCTCTGTCTATACCTAATGTTCTCTGTATATCAAGATACAAATCCCATGAAACAACGTATTTGTTCCATTCGTAGCCTGCCAAAAAGTAGTGAGCCGATAAGTCCACTCACAAAAGACTAACGGAACTTCACATTCATAGGATCTTTCCAACTGAACAAAAACTTCCGTCTCGTGGCTAGCCTTCCTCCCCTTCCTCCCCACACCAAACTTAACACCAAGTCCCAACCTCCCATATGCAGCAAAAGGAGAGAATAAATTTGCAAAAAAGGAATGATCAGGCTGGGGCTCGATCCCAGGACCTTCTCGGAATGTGCCACAGTAAATTGTTAACGAGATGTGCTGCTTCATATTAGTCTTTGCTCAAGTCCACCCGGTTGTATTGGAAGAGGTGAGAACGTACATAACCAACTACACCACCCGACCATGTTTATCCTTGATTGGATGAGAGGGAAAGTGTTATTTGGTTAGATGTATTGGATAGGACTTTCCACATTTTCGTTAAAAATGTGCCGATATGTCGCCTTGAGGATTGTGGGAGTGCGAGGGAGTTTTGGTTGGTTAGGATGGGATGCGAGGCGGGGCAGAATGAAGAAATTTTCAGGGACCAGTGGGTCGGGGAGAAGATTCTTGTCGGCTTTACAAACACATTTTCTCGCGATTGAAGTACTTACGTGCCTTCCTTTGAATTGAAAATAGCAGGCATCCATGTGAGGAAACTGCACAATGAAGTGTCTAATCATATGATTGCCCATTTTCTGACTAGCAGACTTGCTGTAGCATGGCGAGAGCTTCCTCAGTGTAGCCGTACACGGACTGATAGACTGCCCATGGTTCAAATCGCGGCATATTACGAAATCAAGCTCTTTCCTACCGTGTTGTACACTCAATGCTGAGTTTTTGTGATCAATGATTTGCAATGTTGTGGTTGTCCTCCGTCGCCTAAAAAGGAGTTCGCTTAAGGTAGTGAGATAAACAAACAACTGGACCTCATCAACAAGCATAGAAGGAGGAAAGAGTTGTGGCAGCCAAATTCTCTATTATGATCAGAGGCAGATACCTTTGCTCATCCTCCCCAGGTCTCACGCGACGAAATCTCTTTTGGAAGAAATGTTTGAGTGCTTCAACACCTCTCAAGAATTTGTAGAGGATCTGCCGGCTGGGATCAGCGTGGGGGTCAACAGCAGCAGCTCTGAGCAGTATACGATTTCCAAGTTTGCGGGTCTGAAATTTTTTGGCTCATACGACGTAAAGGAACCTCATCGAAACCCTGTATCGAAATCGCAGTTCACGACTGTCCGAAGACATGAGAAACGCAGGACGAACTTGTAAACCTGGTCAAGATAAAGCCAGCCTTCATAAACGGTAAGGAATGATTAAACTTCGGTTTCGGAAGCTTATGTTGCAAAGTTACCCAAGTGTCCTTTCAAACATGAATCTGAAAAATGCTTATCGTATGTCGAAGGGAAACGAGCAACAACAGGTGATAGATACTGAAGGGTAGCCCTCAGTCTGGAAACACAGGATCTGCTTAGTCTTCTCATCTCTCGAATTATAAACAGCACCTAGCATGAAAGAGAACTGCGGAGTTGTAGTTACAGAGAATGTCGATGCGGATTGTTCCAAATCCACTGGTTTCGCAACATTGCATCTTGCACGTCAAGCTGGCCCGGATCTTTTTTGAGCCGCACTTCAACTCCACGGCTCCTGTTGCTTTCTCATCTGCCCGCATGACCAGAAATCGAAGGGGAAGCACGATAACAACCATATAGGGTATGATAAAAATGATTACAAAACCACACTCCTACCGGACCTACCGGAGCTGCCGGAGGATGCTTGCAGGTGGATTTCTGCTTGGATCGTACGTTTTCCCCAACATCAAGAAACCCCTTACAACATTCATTTTCTCATTGGATCTTGATCCGTGAGGGATGCGTCTCGCCGGCCCATAGGATGTTTAAATAATCCAGGAAATGCCCCCAAGAACGCGGCGAGATCACCGAGCCAATGAGCCCGAGTCAGTTGGACCGAGCCCCCCCCGAGCCGCCTCCACATCCGTCAGTGCGATAATCCACCCCATGGGGCGAGAGGCGACACGGCCAATAATTCTCTCACGGCTTCCAAACACCTTTATCTCAATACGAACGTATCCAACACCTGTTGCTATCTCAAGCAGCTGGCCGTAACACTTTCCGAAAAGGAACCGGGCACTTGCCGATACTTTTGCCGGCTCGCTTGGCAAATGTTTCTAGAAAACAGTTAAACTTTCTGTCAGATGCTCGGTTTTCTTCGGGAGATGCGCCAAGAGCTAACCACTTTTCAATTAGGCATAACCATATTCTATCAACAGAGGAATGCAATGACATCTTGAAACCCTTAGACAGCAGAGTTAGCAATTATTTCGAGTACCATGACATGCAGAAGACCCATTTTCTATCGAGATGAATAACGGCTGCCAGCAGCAAGGACTCGGCGAAGGCTCGAGTCGGCTGGCTGCCCGCTCAGCCAAGAGATGAGTGCAGTACCAAGGGACCACTAAAACCTTGGGCGACGATGACACAACAGCAAGGACACGGAAAATCTCCGTTTTTTGTTGGTTAAGCGCCTTGTCAAAACTATGATAAGAGTTTCTCCCACAATTTGTTTCGCTGAAAGGAATTCAGGCGTAATCAAGAATCCACAACATAAAAAGTGGTTCACATGGCGAGCTGGGCATCTGGGCATGGCGGGGTCTTAGCCATACAAGCCATGGGAGATCCTGTTACACCCCTCCATCCCCCGCAAGAGGGCGGCCATCGTGACATTTTATAAGATGGGGAAGCTTTCCCACTAGACTTGCTTTCCTTGTCGATCCCTTTCCAGTGCTGTCCTTGCCATCACCTTTGCTAGAAGTTCTCATTTTCTCGCGCCCAAAATGGCTACCGAAACGACGAACAATCCTGCTTCTGACCTGCAATTGAAGCAGATGAAAAGCATTGATGGCGATGAGAAAGCAGATGTTGCCTTCGTCGAGGACATCCCTACCTACGACACACTACAAACGAAGAGACTATTGAGGAAAATCGATTGGCATCTGATTCCATTCTTATCCCTCCTTTATTTACTTTCGTTCCTCGAGTAAGTTGCTCCGAAGAAGTCGATAGGGCTCGTTTGACATTGCGTTCAGTCGTACAAACATTGGAAATGCCAAGCTTTTCGGTCTCGAGAAGGCAATTGGCCTGGAAGGAATGCAGTACAATACAGCTTTATGTGAGTACCTCCACCAAATCTATGATATGGTATTTTGCTGACAGCGTGACCTTGTAGCCGTTTTCTGTGAGTCTTGTCAAGTGATGATCGAGCCGTTCACATCCTAATACCACTTCCAGTCGTGACATATGTCTTGTTCGAGGTACCTTCCAACATGTGAGATCAACTCCCTTATTGACTAGACACTTGACTGACGGCAGCAGGGTTCTGAAGCGATGGAGAGCGGTATGACACGACCGAACACTTGTTCGGGCTCATAAACTAACGAACCAATAGTCTATGTGGTTTCCGATCATGATGTTAGGCTGGGGAATCACGATGACCCTCACAGGTCTTGTAAAAAACTTTCACGGACTCGTCATTGCCCGAGTCTTCCTTGGTGTTTGCGAGGCTGGTCTCTTCCCAGTAAGCCAGCAACCTGGTTCGTGTCCGCAACACAAAGCTTACAGTAGCAGGGTGTCAATTATTATATCACTTTGTGGTACTGTCGTCGGGAATGTGCGTTCCGAGCTGCCATTTTCTTCTCTGCTGCCACAGTGGCAGGTGCTTTCGGAGGACTTCTCGCTCGCGGCATCAACGAGATGCATGGCCTGGGAGGATTGGATGGATGGGCGTGGATCTTCATCCTCGAAGGTCTCCTCACTGTGGTCGTTGCAATTATCGCTTTCTGGGCGATGGCCGACAGTCCTGCGACAGCTTCATTCCTGAGCGCCGAAGAGGCGAAGGAGGTTTCGTTTCGTTTGGCCCACGACAACGATGATCTTGCGTCCCACTACCACGTCAAGTTTATGAAGGCTGCGTTTGCCGACTGGAAGATCTGGGTCCAATCCGTTGCCTACATTGGAATCCTTGTCCCTCTCTACTCCTTCTCTCTCTTCTTGCCATCGATTATCCGGGCCATGGGTTACAGCGATGCCATGTCACAGCTGCTCACAGTTGTAAGTTCCCTTCGATGTCTAGGTCAAATCCATGCTGACAACCTTATTTAGCCTCCATACGTTCTTGGATGTATTTTTACAGTTCTCGGTGGATTCTACAGTGACCGAATGAACAAGCGAGCAGTGTATGTATTGAACTTGATCCTCGCGAGCGAAGTGCTCGAGCTAATCTGAAGCAGTTTCCTCGCTGGCTTCTGCTGCTCGGCAATCATCGGTTATGTTCTCCTTCTCTCCACAGACACCCCCGCTGTCCAATACATTGGGACATTTTTGGCTGCCTGCGGAGTGTAAGTTACCCCAGACTTTCGAAGTAATCCAGCAGAATCTAACATTTGCAGTTACCCAATGATTCCAATTATGGTGATGTGGAATGGAAATAACATTGGTGGATCCACAAAAAGAGGCGCCGGCATTGCAATCCAAATCGCTTTTGGTAATTGCGGTGGTGTCATTTCGTCGTTCATGTAAGTTCCAAACCATTTTCCTGACTGGCACGTTGACTGACATCACCAACAGTTACAAGAACACTGATGCGCCAAGATACTTCACAGGACACGGAGTTTGCCTTGGTTTCTTGTCCATGTCTTTCATCCTCATCGCTTTCCAGTGGTTTATCCTCGGCCAGATCAACAAGCGCAGAGATGAGGAGCATCCTCACCCCAACGATTACACCACCGAGATGAAGAGAGCTGAGATGGATAGCGGAGACCAGGCAAGCTTCTTCAGATACACAAGATAAAGGCTGCTAGATATTATGATATGGAGCCTTAGCAAATAGCCAAAGAAACAGACAGATAGCAAGCAATTCCGTCCAATACAGACGCTTCAATCAGTACTCCCAGCATCTGCCCACGTCGAATCTCGCCAATCCTTGTCTCATTCTCCTGTATCTTTCTCAAGCCCAAAACCCTTGGGGACCACAGGGAGTACTGTTCAGGCAATATCAATCTAAGCATTGAAAAGTATATGGATGAATGAGTTTCATTCGCTTAAGTAGGTACGGATTCAATAACCAGAGATCTCTGGTGGGAGGATCAAGTAATGTAGGACCGCGGATTCGATCAAGATTCTTTCATGGGAGTTTCAAATTGCTGAAACTTCGGAGCAGGTACTCTACCAACTTAGGCACATGATTCAAGCGACCTTATTCTCTCAGCCAATAGCGATAAATGTAGACCTCGGGTTGTGACCAAGTAGGTTCGTGTAACGACACCTCCACCCCCACCACAGAGCCTTACAACAACTCCAGTTCCGTCGTGTGGCTGAGCTCTGCGTAAGAGTGGCCTTAAATTTTTTTATTTTCTGTTCAATCCTCTGTACATAGTGACAGACTATCTCTGTTCTACTTCTAGTATTCCGCATTTTCGCAGAGGCAAAATGGCTGAAGTCCTTGGAGGCGTCGCCAGCGGCTTCAGCGTTGCTTCACTTGCCATTCAGATTGGTGACAGCCTCAGCAAAGTCATCAACTTTTGCGAGTCCATCCGCGAGGCTCCAGCTGATAACCAACGGCTTATGCTAGAGCTTCATCTGCTTTCTAATATTATTTCCGTCATCCAGAACATGGTTACGAAAGACTTGGTTCCGACCAACGTCGAGCCCGTCCTGCAGCGGGCATTGACTCTCGTCAGACACGATGTAGCTGCGCTATCAATTCTGAGTTCGGAACTGGATCGCAAATTGAAGTTCTGAGAGGAAAATCATCCGATCTTGGGCTCGTGTACAGACAGTACTTTCTGAGAAGAAGATAATACTGCTTAAGAGTCACCTGGAAAGCGCGAAGGGAGGACTGAATGTGTTGCAAGGCTGCATTATCATGTATATTTACTGGATCTCAAGGAGTAATTGGAGACTGAACATCGTTCGGCTAGAGAGAAGGTATTCAGCCTAGATTCAATAGCTCGTGAAGTACCAAAACAACTCGGCTATCATTGGGAGGCGGGAGAACGAGAGCGGCATGTCCAGATTGACGATGGACTGGACGAGCCGTTTTTTGTGCCTCTAGATTTGTGCTCGAATCCTAAGGCAATGTAAGAATCTGTAAGATACACTTGTGTCTGACGTGTTCTAGGACCTCATCAGCCTCCTCGAGATAAAATACAAGTCCAGAAAACTCCCTGGCCTGTCCCAGATTCGCCAAGGCCACATTGCTGTATTTGACTGGAATCAAAATTTCAAGGTCAATTCCGAGAACTGGGATATGGCTATCAAATCTGGTGGCCGCATTAAGATCGCTTTTCTCATGAGCTCTTGGCATGGTCTGTCACGAACCAAATGTATACGATGCTTCGAGCCATATAAATTGGGGATAGCCGGCTTTGGATTCAAGAAATGGTATTTGATCTCTTCACTCCTCGTTTGAAAAATTCTCTCGTGCTAATCCTCTAACAGTTTTTCGTGCGGATTAGAAGTGCTCAAGGATGATCCAGAGGCAATTGCGTTTGAGACGTCCGATATCGAAGTTGGTCTCTGTCCTGACCAATACCGAGACTATCAACTAGCGAAGCAAGACGCAAGTTGTGAAAACACATCGGCATAACTCAAGGAACTCAAGTACACCAGCAATTTCTGAGCCGAAGATTACTAGAGCATATGATGATCCTCAGATTGATCTAGTCTGTAAGCGACTTATTGTAAAGTGGGAACCGATGTTCAATATTGTCCATCGCTACCTCCATTGTCGCTGCATTTTGAGAAGAACAACTCCTTCACGGGTTGAAAAAGAGCAAACCTTGCTTGTCTTAGCCGCCTGTCCACGACACAACATGATCAATTCTTCTCACCATGATTATGGCGACTTAGACTACAATAAGGACCCATATTTCGACCAGTTCGGAGGCTACAGGGCGTTTCAAGGTTTCATCTACATGTTCGCAGGGTATATATATCAGATTCTTGGCGGCGAAAAGTTCATACCAGCGGAACACATCGATGAGACCAAAGGAATCATGAACGAGCGTATAGAAGCAGATCTCGATGGACTCAAGGACGTCTTTTTCGAATACTACTTCGAGGTAAATGACACAGTTGAGAAAGCAGGGGTTGAGCTACCAGAGCGTGAAGCGATATTTGTTGAAGTTGAACGTCAAAGTAGGAAGGAAAAGCTACAAACGGACCTGGGCTTAGAGCTTGATGGTGGTAAGTGGGGTTTCAGTGAGGAACAGCGACAACATCTATACGAGTCGCCGATGATGCAATAGGTCAGAGACATTCTCGATGGGAAGTTGGAGACTAAGTGGTCTCCGTGGAAGAAACAGGCGGAGAACGAATGGAGCATCCGAATGGGGCCACGCAGAGGTCAAGGATCAGTGAGCCGCTAGAGTGCGACAGGAATATCCATTCACATAAATGTACAGAATTCGAATTCGATATCTAAACCATATGAAATCCCCAACATTCAAGTTCACTTCTCGCCCTCAATTGGCATGACCAATTCCCACACCTTCTCAAACCTCCCCTGCTCATCTCTCTCAGCCATGAACATCAACTCCATCTTCTTCTCCTCCGTATCCCCAATCTGCAAATTACACGTCAACCTCACAGCCACGTTCTTTCCCTCCTGAACCAGCATCTCCACAGGCGCAACCCATTTCTTGCAGTGCGTGCGGAAAAAGGTGACCTTCTCAACAGCTTGTTCAAAATCCGTAACTCCGCCTTGAGCTTGTAGCCGGTGGTACTTGGGCGACATGGTGGCTTCGCAGTATGCGCGTGCTTCCGATGGATTCCCAATGAACGCACTGTTGAGCCAGGCTTCGAATGATTCTGGGGTAAAAGTTTGGGGTAGTGCTGACATAGCGATGGCGCCACAGGCGGGAAGTTTTGATTCGTGAAGTTTGGCTTGAGTGGCTTTCTTTTTAAAGATTCGATCCTCTGTATTGTGAGAAGGAAACGAGGTGGAGTTTAAGATGGAGTTTGCATATCAAGCACTTTAAGAGTGACGGAATTGTTGTTGATATGTGCTTTCGGGTTTGTGGTTCTGAATACCGACTAGGGCCGGCACTCGACAGAATACAGTAAGCTATTCGTACAGACTCACCAATCGAATGATCAGCTTTTCCCTTGAACTGGCAACGAGCCTGACTATCAGTCCTTGCAATAAGCGTCAGTCCTGCGCTAGCGTGGCGCATTTGTTTAGTTCGCTTGTGAGACTGGCTGTAAGCGAAAGGGGGAACTCGTGCAGCTTGATGGGATCACTTCTGCGTTTCTATGCATATAAGCATAAGCAAGTAGAGTCTCCTTGCAAGCGTGAATTATCAAAGGATTACAAACTCACTGAATGTAGATATTATATTCTCAATCCCATGAACGCTTATAACAAAATATAGCATGGGATTGCATTGTTAAGGACTGCTTCCAATCCATGATCTTCAAACTATATGGCCATCAACCTTAGCTTCCTTGACCAGTTCCTCGTTCGTCCCTGAACTTGACCTCAGAGAAGTATTTCTGCTTTTACCTCTCCAACTTTGGGTCTGCAATAACCCTGCACTACTTAGTCTGAACAGTGCGTACTCAGCCGCTAAGACCTCATCTTCGGAAAGGTTGCTTCTGAATCACATCCTCTACGTCTTGCTTCGATAAGTAAGAAACTGCAACACTCTTCCCCCACGAGGTCCGACTGACCAGAATCCCCAGAGCTTTTCAGGTCGTTCTTTCGACAGGGACGTAGATCATGGGCTCCCACGCAAGATTCGTTGTACAACGCGCAACAATAGCCTTGGCGACATCACGCGCGGCTGTGATATATATGGGTTCGTCCCCCGTTCATGGGATGTTGAAGACATTCGCATGAAAATGGATGGGGTAGGGCGGGTCCAGGATCCTTCATATATTGTGATTTCTTTGGGTATTTGAAATCTGCCAGCCATCCCACATTGGAGAGGGCCCATTCAAGGTCCTTTGATTCCGGAAGGCTTTTTGAAGCGACTTGCGACTTGCCGCATGAAAATGCGGACCGTGCAGACGATAGTCCAGGCTTCCGCCGCATTCTGAAGCCATGAACTCGTTGTATTTTTGGTAATTGTACGCAGGCTTTGAGCAAGAGCATGTACCAGAGTATAATGAGTGAAGGATTTTTGAAAGCTCTGGGCAGTGATAAGTCCTTGATTTATGGAACGGATGTATTCCTCCTGAGCTTTCAGGCTACTCTGAGTCTTGCCAAGCACTATTCACATCATAAGGCGTCAAACTGGTAAATACCTTCAAGCACAGTGTGAAGAAGAACACGAGACAGATTAAGTAGTCCAAAGAAAATCAAGAAAATCTTGTCGATGAACTTCTCTCAAGACAACTGTCTCGCTAGGACGAGACAGGGAGAAATACATTGGGCTTCCACTGTGTATTACCAGCATCGATAAACGTAGTAAGCTCTAAGTAGTCGAAATTATTGATATGCACAGCTAAGCGAAAAAGAGAAAGGGGGGGGGGAGGGGGGGGGCCGGGAATCGATGTTCTTTCAAATGTCATACAGAAATCAAAACAGATGACGGGTATCTCTGTAGCTACCAGGACTGGAAAGCGGAGAATAAGAGAGAATGAAAGATCTAAATCTGGAAGGAAATCGGGATCTAGCTACTTTTGTATGGCCAAAAGTCCAAAAGTCTCTCCACTATCCGTCAATCAATGAAGGGAACATTTTGAATGACATGCATCATCCTCGCGCTTGGTTCAAAACTCCAAAAAAAAGAAGCTACCAAGGAGTACCGGCCAGTTCCTCGCTTACGCGCTCCACACTGGCACATTGAATACACCACACACTGCGCACTTCTCCCTCCTCAGGTCTCAGACAACAGCCCTTATCAATACATTTCACGATGTTGAAAACATCGTAGGGTCATTTATCGGGTATCTTCCTGTACCCGTTTCAACTGCTCGAAGAAAAGCTCACCTACCGACCCGAAAACCCATCGTTGAATCTGCCCTCAGCCTGCGTTGCATACATTGGCGGTTACGTAGGAGGCTTGGAAGCTCATGATGATACAGTATGTACCTGCTGGCTGAGGCGCAAGCTTTCGGCTCAAACGAGGGGAGTTTCCAAGATGTTGCGGTGTATCTGGCCAAACGAGAGCAACGCTCGAGAGTGGGAGGGAGATGCGATGAAATGTCTTGTGTGCAGCAGCAGATCTGTCCGTCATGCGCTGTTTTCGAGCATTAATGGCGCAGCGTGCTTATGAGCCATATTGCATTGCATCAGAGAAGGGGAGGATTTTCGGTTTCCTTTTCTGGAATTGCAAATATTCGTCACTCCGTAGATAAGATTATACATCCAGAGCTGGCGCTATTTGTAAGCTCTGGGTCTGAGTAATAACACAGCACAGCATCAGAGGACGGTGACACTTTGTCCTCCGTCGAGGCTGGCTCCTGGGCATTGCAGGCTACAGACTTTTCAGCCAACATGTGAATATCCACCATCAGCCCAGCCCAGCCCACCCTCTCCACAGTACGGTTAGTGGATTGAACAGCCGATGAGTAGGGACTAGGAAGCCAGCGAGTGCCAGAGTGGATGCAAGTGCGCAGGTATGGCGACCGCTGAGCCAACAGATGTGAGAAGCTGTGTTGAAGTACCGTAATCGATTACTGTGCAAAATGCTAGCGAGGAGGGGAATGGAGGGGTGTGGAAGGTGTGGAAGGGCTGGAACGAACACACGGTCCAACAGGGCCCTTGCTGCCCTTGCTAAGGCCCTGGTGGCCCTTGCTGGCGCAATGTAGCGCCCCGGCTTGATATCCATGCCTCCCTACCGTAGACTGCAGTTAGACTAGACTGCTAGATTTGACTGCCCATTCCAGTCTTGTGTCCATTCGAATTAATAGTAGTAGTTAGTCGCCGTCCTGTCCTCGTTGCGTTGCTCACACGATAGATAGCCGTACACAGCCACCACCCTTTAGGTTTGGGCTCTCGCGCAAAGTATATCCCCTCTCCTACCCCTCTCCCATCTCTCGACACCTTTCTGACGTCTACCTTTCAAGCTTTAAAACACACATATCACCGTCATCAACATCGCACCGTTCGTTGTCAACTTATCACATATATCAACAAGACATGGCCGACATATTAGCAGCATTCGACGCCTTAGAAAAGAAGGAGAAAGCTAAAAAGCCCGTCAAGTCAACAAACAAGAAGTTTGTAAACCCGCTGAAATCATCGTATGTGCCCTCCATCTCTTATCAGTTTCATCGCCGCTTGTTTCAGCGATCCCCCGACAATTGGCTGGCTGTCTCCAAATCAGATCGTCATGCTAACCACGACAACCACAGCAGCGGATCTCAGCGCACCGGACGAACACAGACCAGACCTCAGAGTTCGGGCAACAGCCTCGTTCCCCCCACCTCATCAGGCGGTGATCGTTCCCCCTCAGTCGTATCCAACCGCCGAATTTCCTTCGTTGCGACGCCCATCCCTCCTTCGACACAGCGCCGCCTTCGAGTGCCCACGAAGACAGCCTCTTTAGCCTCTGGGTTCGCATGGGATCCCAAGCTTACAAAGTACGGAGTCTCTGAGCGGGAGTGGGAGAAATTCAGCGAGGATATAATCAATGCGGCGGCGCTGCCCAAGAGGGCAAAATTCATGTGGTCACTGGTCAGGCAGGAAGTCATCGATAAGATGAAGCGGGATCTGGACTTCAACGGCGACGTCAAGACAGAATTAAAGCAGTGGAGCGCACATTTCAGGCAGAAGGGCTTCACTGTTGGGTTGGAGCTGCCGGGCAAAGTCAGGGAGAGGGAGGACGAGACATTCGAGGAGCGGCAGCTTGCAGAGAGCTATGCGAAGTTCTTCAGGGTGGTGATTACACCTAATTCCGAGAGGAGCGCTAGTATCTACTCCAGGAACTCGAGTTTGACGAGGAGTATCACGGGCGAGGGGCTGGCTACGAGCAGGAGTACGCCGAGTGCGAGCGAGGATGATGACGATGAAGAGGTGAAAATCAACAGTGGGCAGGTCGAGCAAGTCAAAAGTACTGATATCTGACAGGGGGAGAGAACGGGAAGAACGAATGGATAATACGCCACATTAGACGCGGAACGAATTTACGATTGTATCATAGGGGGACTCTTGACAACAAGTGGGATTTTGATCGTTGGAATATTGAGCGGGTGGTTTGGGATGTTTAGCGAGCGATATCAACTTCGAGAAAGGTTGATGGTATAGCTCGACGGTTCTACTTCTGCTTATATGGGGTTTCGACATCTTTTGGATGCAAAATGAATTTGGATAGTAAGTCGTAGCCCAGCTATGCAACCAAAATGACAATTTCATTCCTCGAGGCTTTGTCAGATGACATCCTCTTTCCTCCACTGTACATACTCTGTCCCAACATAGGCCCGCGTGAATTGTAACTTATTGCATATGCTGCTTGTCAACAGCTGGTATCATACGTCGTTTTCCCACCGTTTGTTCATAAGATCACTTCCTAGCTCTTAAATATCTCCTCTCAATGACACGCCGAGTCCTTAGTCGCACTTGTGTTGTTTCCAAAGACCAGGTATCCCACGAACGAGCCGACTCCAACCGCAAGCATTACCCATCCATTATAAGTCATGAAGAGCAGCCTACACATTCACCCACTCAGCTATCTCCTCCGGAATCCAATCTAGGATTGGGCAGTACTCACATCAACATGAAGGCATAGAACGTCTGCACCGCATAAATCACCGCCTTGATAACATGTGCCTTCTGGCTAACCTCCACCTGATTGCGTCCTGTCCACAGGAAAGGCGTCCTTTCAGTAACAGCTTCAACTTTACGCCCGCGGGGGAAATCACAATCTCAGCTTCATGTATTCATTTCATTTTCCATTCATCCATAGATAGACATGAAAGAAAAGGTTTGTTTATGAAGTATGTATGGGTTTGGGGGGCCATGTAGTGTTGGGTATTGGGTATTGAAAGAGGGAATGAAAGGCTTACTGGGGATGCCCTCGGCCTTCTTGGTAACGTATTGTTCGTATCTGCGGGATGCGGAGCGGATGGCTTCGTAGGCTGCGGTGAGGGCTACGACGGCGAGGAGGGAGAAGAGGAGGCCGCCAGTCGATCGGATGTGCCACCACTTGAACACGATGCAGAGGTTCGTCGTGTCCCAGGTAAACAGCATCTATCGTGCAAGTGTCAGCTTCAACTCGCAGATGAGGGGTCGACGCCTGGTTTCCTACTCACATTCATATTGCACATTGGCATCTCGCCGCCCATATCGCCATGTCCCATATCACCGTGTCCCATTCCCGAATGATCCATATGCGAGTGATCCATGGTATAAGTTGTTGTTGGAAGCTGGCCGGCAGTTATGTCGTAAGCTTCGTGATCAAGTTATCTTGACTTTGGAAAATGTTATCTAGGTTTGAGCTATCTGCAGAGATAGGATGAAGGTATATAACGGAACGTTCGAAGCAGCAAGTAGCTCAAACTCTGTGTGGATGACTCCAGATGTTACCACTCGACTCGTGTCGTCCAAAGGAACTCCCTCAAACATGCTCTCGTCTCGAGTCGTCATCCTAGCTGTTGATCGGAGCGGGCCGAGGTCATCGATGATTGGCTTGCAGGATGTACACGTGATAGGAGGGGAAGGTCATTTCCTGGAGCTTCGAGATCATTTCTTGCTTTCGGCAAAAAGTAGGTTTGTTTTGTTTCGTTTGGTCGCTGTCGTGGTCGTTTTCCTGGCGATTGACACGTTTATTTCTGCTCGTATTAAGTGAAATATTCTGTAATCGCTGTCCTCGAATCCTCAAACCCCACCCAATATCAAAGTATGAGTTGAGCGTTTTGCATACTTATATGTATTTTATCAATATTTCCCCCATACAAATTGTATTTTCCCAGAATGCGAGTAATGAGAGGGCCCTGGCTGGCGGCTCTATGAAAAGCATGATTCGCTTGGCAGAGGTGTGTTTGGGAAGCTTCGTTCGTCCACATCACCAAGCGAAGACACGAGCTACAGTGGTTCCATCACACGAATGGATTTGTTCTACTTCCCGCTATCGCGAGAATTGTTTTTACTCATACTGCCTCTCCTTACGACCTTTAGCACCTCCCGCTGCCAAGTTCCATTCCCATATCGCCTACTAGGGCCATAAGAGAGTGAGTAGACTCGCTATTAGAACAGCTCTCAAGTACCTGTGGAATGTCGTTCTAGTCCACTCGTGGAATCAATTTCTTTCCGTCAAAGTAGGTATACTCCATTGCTTCCATATCGATGTCTGTGAAGTTCCTCACCTAATCGATATGATTAGCTCTTGCATACAACAACCAGCCACCACAGATCGAAATTTAAGTCGTATAAAAAGCTCTATGTAGAAATATGAATGATGAGACTTACATTGATAGCCAAGGTGTCTTTATCTGGCTCGGGGCCACCGGGTGGCGTGCCATGAAAGTCGATAAGGAGACTCGTTCCACAGTTGATGCAGAATTTGTGTGTCTTCTGCTTGGTGTTGAATTTGTAGGCACCCATAGTCTCATATCCTGGCACTAATCAGCTTCGATGATCAAGGTAAAGGAGTTTTTAATGGCGACCTACCTTGCGTAAAGTTGATGTCTCGTCGAGGTGGGTAAACAAAGACATAGCCTTTCTGAGTACAGATTGTGCAATTACACTTGTTGACTTTCTGTTCGGGGAAAGGCTTGTCTAAAGTGACGGTGAACTTCACATTTCCACAATGACAGGCCGCATCGTATGTGATCCGCGCTTTCTGTCCTTCCACAGAAGTGGGATTGGTGGATGACATGTTGTAGTTGAGGTAGAAGTATTGTAGGTACGGAGATTACTGACCCAGGAACAGGAGATGCAATGTAGAGTATAGGAAGAAAGTAGAATGAATGACCGATTAAATATCTACGAGAAACTACAACAACTGTTACACGCGGGGTCTTACTGTGCCGCCTCTTCACCTTATCTGACATCCTGCTGACAAACCAAGATGTTTTCAGTCCAAAACTTCAGAAGTGCCGTTTTGGAGAAGCAACCATTGCGTGGGTATGTGATAGAATAGCCTATGCAAATCAAAGGTCGGAGGAAGATCGCCGAACGGATTGCATTTCCCACTCACTTCCGTATACTTGAAAGAGAACGTAGACGAAAAGTGGTCAGCGTGACCTTGAATCCAGTAAAAGCGCGGCGGCTCAAATTCCAATTCATCTGAAAGGAGGCATGCTAATCGACCAGTTGTACAAACAGGTCCCAATCTTATCATTTGATATTTTCTTTGAAAACTGTAAGCAGTGGGTAGCAGAGTGTTTGGGTCCTGGCAAGCAGCGACTTGGTACTCTAATGTTTTGAATTGAATTGATAATGAGCTTCATAGCGTAAGAGCTGAATCAACAGCCCGAGAGGTTTGTGTGTTTTTCCATCGATATAAGAAGAAGACTTCGGATGGCGAGGTGAGACCCCGAGGTGGCCGTAGTTGGAAATAGCTGTTTGGTCTACTTAGGTCGACTGAATCCCGATCAGATGAAACCCGAGCCTGAAAGAAGTCGTATAATCGGGGCCGTGGAAATATCTTGCTCGTAGGTTGGTCATTTGCAGGAAGAAGTTTGACATTTTGACGACAGTGGATGTTGTTAGCCTGTCAGAGGCTGTTGGAGGGAATTTGAGGCTCGGAACAAATCGCGCTAGGGGCGTGGTTCGGAAACGGCCGGGACCTGCACGACCATTCTCGGCCACAAAGAGTCATCAGGGCAAGGCAAGGCAAGGCAAGGCTGAGATTGCTAAAAAGTGGCAGTGACACCCTTGTCCAGGCGACTCCAACCAGAACATCTCCATTCCCAAGCGGAATCCACATTCGATAGGGTGCCTGTCCTGTCACATCCTAGACTATACGAGGGTCTCATCGCCGACTGTTACTTTAGGGACTTAACGGGCCAAGTATTGACGGCATTCGGAACACGCTCGCTCTACACGCGGCTGACTCGCTCGACGCCGCAGCACACATTCCGATAAAGAGAGACCGATCTGACCTCCCTGAGGCACTTCATTTGCTATACAAAAACAAACCCTTCTTTGCTTCTTGAAGGCAAACACTAACAATATCTCGTTCAATTATTTCCACCTTTCATACATTTCGCATTCACTGCTAATCATCCTCAATGTATGTTACAAGGGCATCAACAAGACTTACGGTCTCCAAACAGTCTGCTACACAGCTTTCGAGAGCAGTTGCTAGCTTCTCCCAGTGCAATGGAGTCTCGAAAAGCACAGCGAGTCTTGGTCTAACGAGCGGCCATTTCCAATCTCGCCGTCAATTCTCTTCCACGCCCCGAACACAACTTCGAGATATCTTCCCATCTCCAGACCATGAGCACATCCAGAAGACCCCTGCAGCATGGCCACATCCTCCGTAAGACGATCCGCGAGACACTTGAGGGGTTCCCAAGGACTGACAATGACTGACAACCATTCGCAGATATGATGGTGAAAAGATGAGAAAGGACATCTACTACGCCCATCGGGAACCTAAAGACTTCTCCGACAGAATAGCCCTTTTCATGGTCCGTCTACTGCGATTTGGAATGGACACAGCAACCAGATACAAGCATGATGTCGAAATACCGAAGAAGGTTGGCGATAGCAACGCTGTCGTGGCAACCAAACCATATGCCATGAGCGAGCCCAAGTGGCTGGTCCGAATGATATTCCTCGAATCCGTTGCAGGTGTTCCAGGAATGGTTGCTGGCATGATCCGCCACCTTCACAGCTTGAGGCGACTCAAGAGAGATAATGGTTGGATCGAAACACTGTTGGAAGAAGCCTACAATGAACGAATGCACCTCCTCACATTTTTGAAAATGGCTGAGCCTGGCTGGTTTATGAAGTTCATGATTCTGGGAGCTCAGGGTGTCTTTTTCAACTCGATGTTCCTCTCGTATCTGATTTCACCAAGGACTTGCCACAGATTCGTTGGCTATCTTGAGGAGGAGGCCGTCCTTACATATACGCTTGCCATTCAAGATATCGAGGCAGGCAAACTTCCTGTGAGTTTTTAATTATGCAGCTTGTCTGGAAAAAACGTACTAACATGGATAGAAATGGTCCGATCCCAAATTCCAAATTCCCGAACTGGCTGTCAATTACTGGAAGATGCCCGAGGGTTCAAGGACAATGAGAGACCTCTTGCTGTACATTAGAGCAGATGAGGCTAAGCACCGCGAAGTCAACCACACCCTTGGAAATCTTGACCAGAAGGAGGACCCTAATCCATTCGTGAGCGAGTACAAGGATACCGACAAGCCACACCCAAGCAAAGGCATCGAGAACATCAAACCACTTGGATGGGAACGCAATGATGTTATCTGAATGTCTTCGAAGCCATTTTTATTGTTATGTACGAATCACAACGAGGACTAGGAAGATCCCTATTCTTGTCAACAGACGACCATACACCAAGAACAAACACCACTCTCTTCCTGTACATAAACTTCCGGGACGAATTTCCTACTTGCTTCACTTTGGCGTTCCGGTAGACAGTTCTCCCATCCTCGAAAAGTTCCTAGATACCACGGGCGCACTGTACATGTCCTAGCCTCGCGGTTTTGGATTTGGCGTTTACCTTTTGTCTTTTGAATTAGCACGTCAACTTAATAACGATGTATCGCAGAACAATTTTGCCATTGTTGTCTTGATTCTCGCGTGTTGTCTCTTCCATGCTTACCAACCTACTCTTGTTGCGACTGCCAAGCCGGGGGAATGTATTTTCTATTGGGGGTAATTTTATCTGACTATGCAGCACCACCACTACTTTGATGGAGTGTATGGTTTGCCTCCTGTGGCTCTATAAGTCTTTTACTGTCGCTTCCATATCTGTGGTCCTTCTCACGAATGCATTACACTATCAACCCCAATTCATGGTTGTTGACCCCAGAGACAGCGGATTGGCGGGAAAACAATGCGGGGAGAGGTCGGGGGCGGAAGCGAGAGCGAAGTCTTGGATGACGATCAGTTTGGAAGTAGGTACGGTGCCTTACATTTCGCTTCTACTTTAACCCGAGGCCACGAGTTATTTACCTCTGCTCAAGAATTAGCACAGGACCCTTTTCATACTCCCATATCTTACCTTCCCCGCGAAATCTCTGGGGGATCTTTCTCGGCGCCTGGGCACCCCTGTTGGCTGCAGACCCTGACAGACTAAAGCGGGCAGTTCGGACGCACTGACGGGGGAGGCAGCTCGACAGAGTAGAAGGGACCGAACCCCACCAGAAACCAATTTAAAGAGATGTCATGTTGCCATCTTGGCATATGTGATGAAATACTATGTCGCTTTAGCAATAACCCGAGGACTTTGCGTGCTCAGGGGTGGAGCAATCTTTATGATGAGGGGTCTAACTTTCAAGTATATAATCCCCAATATATTCGATTGTAGGTAGGCTTCAACCAGCCCGTCCTTCCCTCATATTCTCTTTCGTGCGGTGCTTGCTCTCTGGAGCCTGGATAAAAGGCCTCGAGTCATTTGCCTATCATGTCACGACGACTTCTTCTTTCACTTGCCCTTTGTGGTTTCTTTGACTCCGTTAAACCTCAATTATTTCCCAATGCTACCAATAGCAGTACAACAAACTCTGCTTCGGTGCATTGGCTTGGAGAAAAACCATCGTATAACTACGGAACAACATTCGGACTTCCATGGGCTCAAGGACAGCATTATCCCGGGAACACCACATTTACAGTCTCAAGTTCTTCTAATGAGCAAGTCGAACTCCAGAGCTGGGTCACAGGCCAGTGGGCAGATGGTTCAGTTAAGTGGACTGGCCATGCTATTCCTGCATCCGACACCTTAGCCGACAAGTATACCGTGACGGCACAAAATGCGAAGAATACAACCACTTCTCCCTACGCCAACAAGACGGGAACAATCACCGTCACAGACTCCTCTTCAAAGGTCACTGTCAACACCGGGAAGCTCACAGTATCATTTCCCAAGTCGGGCAACATTCTCATCGACAGCATCCAAGCGAAGAGCGGAAAGATCATTGGGAAAGATGGTCATCTCGTCCTTCAATCCCAGTCAGGCGTTGCGGAGACCCCCGAAGGTCGTGGCAATTCTTCTATCAACTACTTCAACTTTTTGAGCAAGATCACAGAAGTCACCGTCAACGAGCAGGCTTCCGTCCGTGCTCTGGTCACTGTCCGTGGCAACCATACAGTCCAGGATGGTGGGAACCACGAGGATTGGCTTCCCTTCGTCTTACGATTCTACTTGTACGCAAACTCGGATTCGATTAGACTGGTTCACAGTCTCGTCTTCGATGGAGCTGCAAACGAGGATCTGATCACTGGTGTGGGCATTCGGTTCAGTGTCCCCTTGGAGGGAGAGGAGCAGTACGATCGTCATGTGCGATTTGCTGGTGTTGATGGAGGATTGATTAGCGAAGCTGTGCAAGGCATTACGGGTTTGAGAAGAGATCCTGGTGCGGTAGTGAGGACTGCTCAGGTTGATGGCGATGTATTGCCAGATACCAGCACATGGGATGTGAGAGTGTCTTCTAGACTCAGATGGATCCCAACCTGGGGTGACTACAGCTTAAGTCAATTGTCTTCTGATGGATTCACCCTGAAGAAGCGAACCAAGGCTGGTCAGAGCTGGGTCAGTGTCGGTGGAGGGACTCGTTCAGGCGGTTTAGCCTATCTCGGTGGTGCAACAAAGGTAGGCCTATTCTGCTTTCAATTCTCTGTTGGCCGAGAGCCACTTGCAAAACAGCCCAAGTACTAACCCTTGTATAGGGAGGTCTCGCAGTAGGACTACGCGATTTCTGGAAGCGCTTTCCCAGCGGTCTGGACATCTCAAAAGCAGCCTCAGATACAGGTGACCTAACAGTCTGGCTTTATGATCCAGCTGCGCAACCTCTTGACCTCCGCCCGTACCACGACGGGCTAGGCCAAAATGGGTATGCTGATCAACTCGATGCCTTGGAGATCACATACGAAGATTGGGAACCTGGCTTTGACACTCCTTACGGCATCGCCAGAACCAGCGAGGTTTACTTGTTCGGTTTTGAAGAGACGCCCACGAGAGACACCCTCGCAGGATTAACCGAATACGTCAACAACCCACCAGTGTTGGCCGCCGAGCCAGCATACCTGCAAGAAAGCAAAGCAATTGGCACATACTGGTCTGTACCTGATACCGACAGCCCGCAAGCGACGACCATTGAAGATCATCTTGATTTTCTCTTCAAGTTCTACGAAGAGCAGGTCGAGCAGCGCAGATGGTATGGATTCCTCGACTATGGCGATTTCATGCACACCTATGACACCGACCGCCATTCCTGGCGCTATGACGTGGGCGGATATGGATGGGACAACTCAGAGCTATCCCCTGATCTATTCTTCTGGCTGTACTTCCTACGCACAGGCCGACACGACGTCTACCGCTTCGCAGAGGCCTTGACCCGTCACACTGGCGAGGTAGACGTGTACCATATTGGTAAGTGGAAAGGTCTCGGGACCCGTCACGGCGTCCAGCACTTCTCGGACAGCGCAAAGCAAGCCCGTATCTCGCAGCCGCAATACCGCAAATACTTCTACTATTTCTCCGGTGGAGACGAGCGAGTTGGCGAGCTGATGGATGAACTCCTCGACACCGTCAACACCTACGGAATCCTCGACCCGAATAGAAAGGTCCGCACCGACGGCTGGGTCCCTACTCCTGGCTCAACAGTAGCCATTGGTCTCGGTACGGACTGGGGAGCGTTAGCAGGTGGATGGCTCATTGCATGGGAGCGTCGCAGTGCCCGCTGGGAAGAAGCAAAGACGAAACTCACCAATACAATCAGCGGCATCGCAGCCCTGAAGAACGGATTCGTGACCGGCACATCGCTGTTCAACCTCACCTCCAGCACACTTGGTCCTCCTCCTGCAGACCCTGAGAACAAGGGCTACGTAGCGGTCTCGCATCTGTCGGCCGTCTTCGGCCTCCCAGAAGTGGTATCCGAAGCTATTGAGTACTACGGCTCCGATCTCCCTGCCGGCTTCAAAGATGCTTGGTTGGATTACTGCTACTACTTCCGTGCCAGCACCGCTGAGCAGATCGCGCGGTACGGCGTCAGTTTCGGCTCGTTGAACCTGTTCCAGGGACACTCGAGACTGATTGCGTATGTGGCGAACGAGAGGGATAACGCTACTATTGCTGCGAGAGCGTGGCAGCAATTCTACTCATCTGATGGGCTGAAGCCAACTGCAGCCTGGAATGTGACGAGTGTGGCTGGTGCTAAGGTCATTCATCCTGTGACAGAAGCTCCGTGGATACCAGGCACGAATGATGTTGCCCAGTATGGACTTGCTGCTATTCAGAACCTGGCATTGGTGAGAGACACTCTTGAGAGTTCATATCCTTAGGAGGAAAAGCACAGGGAAATAGACCTTTGATTGGTGAAGCTTACTTTGTACATATAATTGCTTCTGAGCTCGCTAGATAATGCAATGTAGAATACGATCATGATAGATACTTGCGAAAGTTGCCTGATTCACAATCATATCAGCGAAATGTATCCATGCTGGATTCCACCCAGACGACGGAAATATGATTAGAACGTCTGTTTATTATATATCTGCCCGTTCGGTCGCTTCTCGTCTCCACTAATACAACCGTACGTCCAACCCGTCCCACAGAAAGAATCCCAAGACGCCCACCAGCCGGGATGAGCAGAAGACCCATCCCATAGCTACAGACTGTGTACTGAATGTCCAGCCTGCAAATAATAAACATTGAAAAAATGCCATGAACAGAAGTGAAACGAAATCAAATCTCATCGCCATCCCATGCAAAGCTGCTTGCAAAACCATGCCATGCTATGCTTTCAGAAACCCGAGCGAGACCTTGATCGAAAGAAACCAAACGCTGCCCAAAAAATACGACGGTATATGCAGTACGCGTGCGGGTTTGACCAACATCGCAATTGCTAATTACAAATAAGTGCATGAGTTCTTCATGTCACCAAAAACTGGTCTGAAGATCCAGAAAGAAACCTCGAAGATGTTGGCATCTGTACGGAGGGTAGGTCTTGTATTAAGGGAGAAAAGTGTCTCTCTATGCAAAAGTCATCTGGATATCTTTCTCCTTGCCAAAATCATCATCGTCATCGGCCCACGCATTATGCGAGAAATCCATGGGTGGTAATGTAGCCGGTAGTGTACTACTGCTCTTCAATTCCGGCCTTTGCAATGTCGCCGCGCGATCTGTGGGTTCTGGCGTAGGCGGATTGAGTGGGGATGGGGCGCGAAGAGGAAGATGATTGCTTGATGTGCCTGCTGAACGGGGAGGGGAGCGGTAGGCAGTATCGAAAGTCATCTGGATTTCTTCCTCCTCTGGAGCATAAACAGGAGGGGATCGGGTTGATGGGATCCACTCGCTACTTGACTGACGAGGCGAGGCGGCTGGCGAGGGCTTGTTAACTTTAAGCATTGACGAGGCATCGTAGGACTGTGTCTCGCGTAGCGATAAGCGTGGATTCGAAGGACTTGACGAAGAAGAGCTCAAGTCGAGTTTCATGGGCGGGAGCGTGGATTTGAGCTCCTTCACCTCCATATGTTCGCTCGCAAGCTCAGCACGGATGGCGTCGACATCAAACAGAACACCGTGGTTGTTGCCTTGACCGTCTTCTGTTCGGGCAGAGATCGGATCTCCCTTCGATTCTTCATATGTCTCCCATTCTTTACGCTCAACGACAGCCTTTTTCTTTCGGCTGAAGAACCCAAACTTCCCTTTGGACTCCTTTTCCTTCTCCTTCTTCTCAAATTCTTTTCGAGCTTCTTCAATCTCGTTGATGAGCTCTCGCTGTCGCTGTGCATGATTCTCTGGATCTGGATCCTCAATTTCGGTGAACTCATCGCTTTCCACTAGCCAGCCGACTTCGCGAAGTAATTTGGGCATTGCCGTTCGGTAAGCCATATGTCCTGGTACAAGGTCTGTGACATCAACATTCTCTAGCCCAGGAATCTCTTCTACAGGAGCAAGTCCTGCCACTCGGCTGATACCACCACTCGTCAAGCGAAAGAGGTATCCTAGAATCCAATCATTCCGGGCATATCCGTTGACGAATCTACCGGCAACAACAGATCGAGCCTTCAGGTACTCATCTCTCTTGGCTACGATTGGCGAACCAAATAGATAGACGTTTTGAACAAGACCATAGGCTCCTTTCTTAGCAAGTTCTTTCAGACAGGCGAATATGACTCTGGATCCAAGAGAATATCCCACGAAGGTGATGGGACGTGTACCAAGATTTCGATCGATAAGCGAATCAGCCAAAATAAGACCAGCCATATTCGCACGATCCAGAGAAACAGTCCATGGATTATCGATGAGGTAAGCAAGTTTAGTCAATACGACAGGTAAAGTCAAGGCGGCCATAAGACCGGTCAAAATGGTGCTGCCGAGTACTTGCTGGAGACCTTGTGTCAAAGCCTGCTGCGAGTTAGATGTGATCTATGAATAAGAAAAGATACTGACCTCTGTCGCTAAGATATTAATCGTGTCTCCCATACTTTGCAACATCTCAGGTTCCCAGAGTACTGAGTAAATGTCTCCCATGATTGGATCAACAGTACTGTACGGCAGTCGGACGTCATCGACTTTTCCTGTCATCCATCCTGAAACAGTAACAATCAGATTGACTCGCTTATTGTTGTGTAATGGTCGATACTCGAATGTTTTGACGGCTCCTGTTCTTCGGTTCGCAGCTCGAACCGCAATGATACCTCCAGAAGCCGCGGCACTAGATGTAATAATGGCAGCGCCTCCCGCTCCTGCGAGGAAACCACTCGTGCCAGCAACACCGATGGTTGTAAATCCTGCGGCCAGTCCAGCACCAATAACAGGGGCTAGCAAGCCAGCAGAGAGACCAATGACCAGCCCACCTCCCACGGTGGCCAGACCCATCATCATGTATCGTTTCTTCAAAGCTAGTTTCCTTCGACTCTCCTTGTGCTCATCCTCGTTCCAGTTTTCTTTTTCGGCAGCTTGCTGCATTTCTAGTGCATCTGTCACTCGCTTCTCGAATCGACAAATCTCTAGCCATGACACATCCATGTTGTCACCCACTTTCTCCAAAAGGACTCGAGATCTGGCGTCATACACAGAATCGGCAATCAGTGTCAAGAAAAGATCGCAAAGAACAGTCCAGCGAAGATCAATATCGAGATTTGCTGTGGTTGGAAGTTGTGAGGGAGTACGGACTTCTGGAAGGTCTTCTCCATCATGCTCTTGATAGGGAGGCGGTGCCTGTGCAGGCTCTTCGTCTAGTCTAGGAGGGGTTGAGGACAGTCGGGGAGAGGATATCGAGGGTCTAGATGAAAGTGACAATCGGGAACTCTTATCCGTGGAAGTCATCGAATCGGGTCTGGGCGACGATACGTCGGCTGCAGAGGCATCTTTCTCCGCCATAGGATTCTTTACTCTGGCATTCTGCATGAGCGTAGGCGTTAAATCTTTAGGTACAACGCCGTGTTGTGCCAATTGCTCAATCATAATCTGTTCCGCGGTACTGATTTCCATATGCGCGTATAACCGCACCATCATCTTTTGACTCCACATTTGCATTGCTTCGGCCGAAAGTTGAATGTCCTTTTTACTACTCCGGGTATGGTTTATTGACTCGGCGGCAGTCACCATGTTTGACAGGATCAATCGTGTCATTCCAACATAGGCAATCCTCTGTCCCTCAGTTAAGAGGTCTTTTGTAGCCTGCATCTGCGAGGTAGCATCCCTTTGCTCCTCGTCCTCAAGCTCGCCGGCGCCAGTTCCACCATTGACATCCTTGAATAGGTATTGTGTATTCTCATCCAGACTCGTTGCCGATTGAGCGTCCTCGTCCAATTGGACTCGTGTATATCCCTTTCCAGCACCCCCTAGTCCTTCGTACGCATCTTCCTCGACATCCGAATTATGCTCCCTCGCGATAAGCCTATTGTCATCATCGTATATATCGTATGGCGCAAAAGCTGGCATGGTCTGCCATTCATCCTCTTCCACTACTGGCGATTTCGCATCCAATTGTGTGGTGTGCTGATGCGACCATTCCGAAATGCCCCCCGCCTGCGAGCTTTGCCCTCGGACATGTGTGGAATCCTTTGGCTCTGTCTCCTTACCTTTCTCTTCTTCCTTGCCCTTGTCATCTTCTGAGTCCTTTTCTGCAGACATTGCTGACTGCTGGGGCGGTCTCGTCTCTGCAGCTTTGGCAGATTTCTCGGAAACTGCATCGTGAAGCTTCGGTTCTTCTGGGACAGCATCCGTGGGTGTCTGAGGCTCTGGAGTAGCAGACTTCATTACTTCCACATCTTTCTCCTCTGACTCTTGTAATCCCGGTTTTGGTGTTCCAGGAGGTAACGGGGTTGAACTAGCGTCCTTGAATTCCTCATCTCCACTAGATTCTTCATCTGGATTCTGAGCCTGGGGTTTCGCGCCGCTGATCGATTCCTCAATCTTCTCAATCTTGGAAACTTCCCCCTTCACATATCCGTTTACACCGGGCCTGGATATTGTCTCCTCGACATCGTCCTTGCTTTCCGGGTCTACCGGCATTGCGACCTTGTGTTTGACCACCGGCAGGCCGAAGTCGTCGAGTTCTGCCACAGTCGTACTGGGCGCAGCATGGCCATTGCTAATATTCACTTCTTTGTTCGCTGCTTGTTCGCTCGCCGGCATATTGGTTGAGCTTTCCACCGCCTCGTGTCGCAACGGCGACCGTTCCTCTCATCCAAAACTTCCTACGACGATATTGTCTGAAGCTGGAAGCGCTCCTCTAGTTGTAGATTAGTATTCGTCTGTGGCAGACGCATGCTTTCTGAAGCACCGGTTCGTAGTTCGAGGTCGTGCTCAAGGGGACAATTGTTTGAAGTCGTGTACTGCAGGGGGCTTGTTGCGCTAAGTAAGAAGGAGACTTTGAGGTGGGGTGGGGCATGCTGTCAATGAACGATCATCCCAGGTGGCTTGCCGTGTCACTACAGAACTACCAACCCTATTTTCCTCGGGCATGTACTAAAGTGAGACTTGACTCAAGGTCATTCTTCATTTTAATATAGTCACATGTAATCATTTTTTCCCTTCTGTTGCATTTTGGATTGCATTCATTTCCATAATGACTAGGTCTTGCTTCTAAAGACATCAATATTCCATTGAGCATTCCCAGTGCTCCTCTTTTACTGGGTATTGCTACTAGTTGATACCCAGCACCACCAAAACGCCTTTCCCGAAACTAATCATCCTCCCCATCAGCCACCTCTGGCCTAAGAGCCATCCCTCCCTCAGCTCCAGACTTTGGCTTCCTCTTCCGCTTCCGTTTAGCACCTTGTTCAGGTCCGTCTGACTTTCCCGGATTTAATTCTCCAATTGCCGGGTCTTTGACCTCTTTTTGTACTGACGATTTTGGTCCTTCTTCCGTTGACCTTTTCGACTTCTTCACGGCCAGAGGATTTGGTCCTTTTGGACCCTTTGCCTTTTTCTTCTTCTTGGGTATATCTGCCTCTCCGCCATCACCGTTCCTCTCTTCTTCTTCATCCTCCCCATCCTCCCGTTTCCTCTTCAAACTGCCACTGCCTCGTTTTAATCCAGCCCGGAACTTGACTCGTTCCTCCTTCTCCCTGTTGTCCGTACTCGCCTCGGCCATCGGCTCCATAATCATGACACTCCTATTGATATACACCAGTGGCACCCCCAGAATACCTCTCATGTGTTTCCGTACCTCTAGTTCCTGACTGGCGACAACGTACCGGTTCTTGTTCGTCTTATTGCCTTTAGGGTCAACCACCGAAGCCAGGCATTCCTGTGTGCTCAGTGGTTCGGGATAATCCTCTGGCCTGTGACCACATCTTCTTCGTTCGTATGTTTTCGCTTTGTCGATGAGATAGGAGACACCTGGTTCTGAGGCCGCAGCGTAAAGATGGCGCATCGAGCATTGGGTTATCACTGTATCCATTAGTCGCCATCTTGCACAGCTGAAGGGTAGCGTATACTTGGCTTTACTTCGCCGTGAAGCGTTCGTTCCAGTCCTCCCACAAGATCCATCTTGAATTTGTCTGCATCTCTGATCATTTGCGCGTCAACTAAGGACCTGGTCAGCGCCGAGCTCAAGGGTTGTAATTGCAAAGCTTACGAAGAACTTGATATGGTACACGGAAGCCATAGCTGAGACCATACTGCTGCATAAGTTTCCGGTACTGTTTGGATCTTTTACCCCTCATATTGAATGTGTGATGTGGTTTCGTCGTCGTGGGATTGCTTCATCGCGCTGCTTTCAGTTTTTATTTTTTGCGCTACTACGATAAGCTTATCGGCTGCCAAGACGAGGCGCGAGGCTGAACCTTGAGACCTGACATGGCCCCCAACCTGTCCTAGGGTCACAAAGCTGTAATTCAATTTTGTGAGTTTTCAGCATCTGTTCCAAGAATGTTTTGGGTAGATAGGGCCTCGATTTTGGCAGTTAATGTATGCAGCTAGAGGATGTTTATCTGGACAATGGCATGGAACTCAGCCTTGTAACCCCAAATTTATACTTCCACAGCAACATAATGTATATGTACTATAGTGACATACTCAGATGGCAAGATCATCTGACCAGATTGGGCTGATCTTGAGAATAGCGTTGCCTTTCTTGGGGATGCCACTCTCTGGGCCTGGCTTCCCCCTCAGATCATGGTACCAAGGACTTCTGATCTTCTTCCAAGCTCTGTTGTGAAGTCCTCTCTTGGAGATTTCATGAGATTTTCTCTGGCGTGCCATGACCGCCAATTTTTGCGGCTGAATTCCCCGTGGAGCAGATAGTGTGTGATTGTCCTTCTGCAGTCAAGCTTCAACCCTTGCTCCGTCTGCAAAGGGCAGCCACGACACTGATATCGTCTAGCTTGCCTAGACATTGGTTAGAAATATGCTGAAATTAGATTCTGTCAACTTACCTCCTTCCATTGCAAGACCCTCCTCAACTGCGTGTTCCATAAATGGACTTTCTGCAAAAGGGTCTGTAGCAATGACTTTGGCAGCCTTCATCAATTCCTCTGCCACAAATTTCATTCCCCCACCAGCTCCACCTGTTCGATCGCCATTACTTTCTCCCCCCTGGCCATTCTCCCACTTTTGTATGCTGTCGACTACATTCTGAATGATCTCATGCTCCCACAAGTTGTCAATAACTCCGTCCGACATGGCGAGTACGACATCGTTTTCTTCAATCTCAACCTTATCCATTACAGCATTCTCGCGAGGTGTGTCCGGGCTGTTAGTTCCTAGCTGTCTTGGACAGTCAAACCAATGCCACTGTTCAGTTGTCTTGTAAATCCGCTCCCCATCCCTTCCATCGCGTGGTCGAATAACCAAAACTTGAGAGTCGCCCAAATTAGTCACATATAGAAGAGGCTTAGGTGGGGCATTGGGATCTGAATCGGATTTCTGAAAGTGTAATTGCGCTCCAGCAGCCGTGGTTGTACCTTGCCATTGATTTGGCTGTGAAGTGGCCTGAATAGTTTGTTCGTAGGCCTTTTGGAGATATTCGATTGGTGTGGGTTGATATGTCTGTCCTGGAGGCCGCGGCCGATTCGCGTCTGCTTCTGTTTCTACCGCCCAGAAATGCAGTATTAATCTTGCCCATAGACTGCATATGTCAGCATAGTTTGAACACAGGGACAGCGCAGCCCGAACCCAGCATGGCCTCCAGGCCTTGTAGACCAAGCACCGACTCCATCATCTGCCGCAATGAACTGATCACTTGCGTATACTGCATCATCTCCATTCGTATATCCTCGAATCTTCTGCCCATTAACCAAAGGACGCCGATCGCGACTCCTATCGTGGGTGCTGAGAGGATCTGAGAAGGAGCCTGACGGCGGAGAAAGAAAGGGCGGAGGGAATGGCCTAGGCGCTCTTTTTGCAAACAGAGCAAGACCGGTCTCGAATCGAAATGGCAGAGGTTCACTACGAACTGCATGCTGGTCGGTACTGGTCGTTGTTGAGGTTGACGCCAGTTCTGGGCGACATCGTGGAGTGCTTTTCGTGAGGGACCGGCGAGACTGAAGAATTATGGCTCGCGCAACTGGTAATCGAAATGCCGACCTCCTCATTCCAGCGTCGTAAAGTATATTCTGAATTAGTTGACTGCGGCAGAGAAGCAGTTCATCAGTGAGATTTGTTTTTTCAGAAGCGGGAAGGGCCCAACGGATTGTTGCGATAAGAAATGATTGGAGCAGGCTACCAAAGCTTGGCATGACCCTCTATTGTTTATGCGGGGAATTTCAGCCAGCTCACGCTGACTTTTTTGGCTGGAGGGAAATAAAATCAAAGGTCAATACTGACTAATTTGGATCTCCTCTGACCTGACCTGACCTGACGGTACATTAAAGCCTCGCGTGGGCCGGGAGTATTCAGCGTGGTACTCTGTACAACATCCAATTCGGGGAGTTACTAGGTAAGGCGGACGAAGCTATTTTGGGATTCTGCTTCCAAGGATCTTCATATACGAAGTTGCATCTCACTCCTCCATAGACTGTGTACTGCATTGCGCTGTGCAGCATTATTACCTCTCGCCGTCTTGACAGCCTGTAGACGTTTGATATCTCAATTATTTATCTCAACCTTTTTCCTAGTACATTGAGTCATTTCTTTATTGCACGCTGCGATAACCCCAGAATGGAAAATGCAATGCACCTACCTGTCTTCGAGTAACGGCAGCTCCTGGTGACTTCTTGATCGGTGGGCTATTGTCATATTGAGCTTTGTAGGTGTATTCAAATAATCCAAGGTTCGGGCGATTGTCAGCAAAACTCAATTCTATTGCTTTGAGCCTCTCATCGCTCTGCTAGTGGCGGCACGTTGAGACGCCCCAGAAATGTCTGGTCCGAAGCAGGTCCAGGTACGAGCACGCTCAACCGTGATACTACCTCCGTATGGATATTTCTGATGCGCACCAAAAGTTGCTTAACGCCATTGAATCAGTCCAGTGCGAGGTACCGCAATACTCGCCGCAGCTCCCACAAGCTGCTGAACGGACCCATGTATTTTCCTTTAACTTCTCGTAGATTGTTCCGCGTGAGCTTCCTCGGATCCGAGCCAAAAGCGAGATGTTAACAGCAATAGCATAGTGGCTGGGTGGTCCAGCACTCTGCGTGCCTTTTGCAAGCGTCCCTGGGCGCTCGTATACCATCCGTCCTCAGAACTTCACAAGGTTCCAAGCATGCGGGTCGATTGGCGCATCCAAGTTATTTGAATGACCAGAGACTGGTTTCTTTTGGCTGGGAAGCTGTCTTGTCAGTCTGGCTGTCTTTCGGTTGAGGCGATCCAGTAGCTCGAGCTTCGCGCGCAGCGCCACATATTTATATGACGCGTCCAAAGACAGGCCAAGGGAGTAAGCCCGATACGGGCGATCAAATTAATTCTTGCGGACCTCTTCAAACTACTCATCTCATCTTTCCGCCCGGGAGTGAAGCGAAAGTGTTTCCGATTGTCCATGTCATGTCGTGTCTGATGATTAAGCTACGGATGAGGAAAAGCGCCTACGTATTGACTTCAGTCGACGTCTCGAGACATATTTTGAAAAATACTCACATCTCCAGACATCTACACCTTCCTTTTTGCCATACCTTTGTTCCTGCTCCCCTACCTACTCTACCCTGCCTAACATTGTGCGTCTCTCCAACCAACACGTCCATCCCGTTCCTGTCTCTCGTCTCTCGTCTCCCGACTCTCGGCAAAGATCTGCCAGCCCAGCCCAGCCCTCGCATCAATCTAGCAAGCCCAGCCTAGTCCAGCTGTGACGTTTTTGCCCGTTCCGTCGGATCAACCCTGGACTTGCTGCACTGTGTCCGTACTCTGTACTACTTCTTCATACCTACTACCTACAGCACCTCCTAGAGCCATCTCATTTCAACTCCGACTTCACTCCCCGATCTTTTGTTTCCGCGCCCTCGAATTCTGCAGAACCGGGAGGTCTGTTCGAGAGTACAATTACGTGATTGTCTTGCTGTCGCAGCTGCGAATCTCAACAAAGCCGTCCACGCTTGCATATGTCAATAAACTGAAAACCAACCGGATCGCCGGAAGGGCAGCATTTAATATAGGAGCACAATATCGCATTCGTTACCAAGAGGATACAGCAATCCAGCCAAGATGTCGACCCGAAATCGAGGTATGTGTGGACTGTGGAAAGTTGGATACTCCGTTCGGCGTGCTGACGTGCTGTCTGACCAGTACTTTCGTTTATGTCCAGCTTCTCGAATAACCACAGAGACTCACAGAGTAGTCCGACGCCTGCTGCACCCGCACAAAAGCATGAAGCTCCAAGGGCCGAGCCCGTACGACATGCACCTACGATGCCAGTCGGATCTTCTCAGTACAACACGGACGGCAATGGTGGCCAGCCAAGGGTACAACGCGAACGCGCTGTCTCGAGCTCCAGACCTCTGTCCATGATACAAACTTATCATCCATCCATGATGGATGTATCCCAGGATACTTTGCCTGAGCTGCAGCCCATTTTCACGTTTCTTAACAGTCACGCAAACAAACTATACCAAGAGGGGTATTTTTTGAAGCTGGACGACCAAAATACACGTATGCAGTCCTATTGTCAAAGAAGTGTTTTTCTAACTCGAGGTAGACGGAAGACCAAACGCCGACCGGACATGGACAGAATGCTTTGCCCAGCTTGTGGGGACAGTATTGTCACTGTGGGATGCTGCAGAGCTCGATGCAGCGGGTCAAGATGGAGAAGTTCTCCCTAAGTTTATCAATCTTACGGATGCTTCCATCAAAATGGTAAACACTCTTTGGGAAGAGATGATAGAGGCAATTGCTCACGCATCCCCAGATTGAAGCACTTCCAACTCGAGCGGATAGCGAAGCTCCATTACAGAACGTTCTCAGCATTTCAACTGCTGGCAAAAACCGATATCTTTTGCATTTCAATTCTCACCACTCCTTGATTCAATGGACTGCGGGCATTCGACTTGCCATGTTTGAACATGCCACCTTGCAAGAAGCCTACACCGGTGCGCTGATTGCTGGGAAAGGTAAAGGGTTGAATAACATCAATACAATAATGGACCGTGCGAGAGTCCCAACTGCTGATTGGGCTCGTGTTCGTTTTGGCGCAGGAACACCCTGGAGACGTTGTTGGTGTGTGATTTCACCTCCCGACGAAAAGGAGGTACAGAAGCTTCAAAAGCAGCTAAACAAGAAGAAATCGGCTTATGATCGATCCCGGCCGCCTATCCTGAAGGGGGATATCAAGTTTTATGACACTAAAAAGACAAAAAAGGTCCGCCCCATTGCTACTATTAGCGACGCTTACTCGGCTTTTGCGATTTACCCGCAATCAAAGCCGTTGATAGATGCTTCCACGCTTGTGAAGGTCGAAGGGTCTATAACTATCCATTCAAATCCGCCATCGACAACAGAAGGATTCGTTTTTGTCATGCCAGAGGTACATCCTGCAGTTACAGGATTCGAGATGATGCTACGTTGGTTGTTCCCGGTTTTTGATACTTTTGGGCTGTACGGACGTCCCGGTCGATTAGTCGCCGATACCTCAGATCCCAGAAGTCTAATGTTCGCGATGCCGAAACACCGGAGATATGGATATCTTGAGATCCTTGATGTATCAGGTCTCATCCTGGAGCCTGGAAGTGCCACTTGGCGAGAGGGAGAATGGCGGAAGAGAATGAAGGAGCTCACAGGCAAACGGATGGCGGCTGTTGAAAGCAGCAGCCAGGCCAACAGTAGATACAGCAGTAGGAGGAGCACTCGGAACAGTTTTGGCCCTTCGCGAAGCCGTATACATTTTGATGATGGTGCTTCTGTCAGATCTACTCCTTCGAATGCCTGGGGTCCAGGCGGCCAAACAGATGGAACTTTTGGGATCCCACGAACCGATTCTGCTCCTCCTGGAGCTGGTGCTTTTGCACCCCCGACACGTAGATCACAGCCTAGTGCCCACAGTCGGTCTTTCTCAGAGAGTCAAGGTCTTGATCGTTTCCGAGACCAACCGCCTTTGAGTTATGATGGGGTATACGAAAACGCTCCAACACCTCCTCCGCATGCTATCGGTGTCGCGGAATCACGCGATATTCCAAGTCAGAGATATCTTCCAGAGATCGGTTCTACTCCTGAACGTCTCAGCTCGGAGGATGAACAGGTTGCTAGATCCACACCCGTTCGAGAGCTCCAGGAGCTGCAAGTGGCCACGACTCCAGAGCCAGTTGCTGCTCCTCCAGCATTCGCCCATGGCCCTGGTGCTATGCCCATCAGCAAGCCATATCACTCACCCGAATTACGTAGAGCCAATAGCCGCATGTCGAATGCTACGCTCTCGCAATTAGCCGGTGCCGGAGGTGTCGCTGCTTACCATGCGCATGGAGATGCTGCGAGGACAAGTGAGGATTATAGAGGGGTACAGCCAGCTGCCAACCTGAATGGATTTCCTGCTAATCATGACGGTCTGAATGAAGGCTTGGTAACAGCATCAAAACCCCGATTTTCCTTCGAAAATTCCTCCCCATCCCGACCTACGGATCTCAACACATCAACGAACTTTTCACAGCCATCTTCTCAGTTTCCATCCAATTCTCGTGATTCACCTTTATCGGACGATTCTCGCGCCGGTTCACAGCCTCCACCGGTTCCAGAGAAAGCAACTCCAAACCGTATGTACCAGCCAACGCAAATGTCTAATTCCCCTTCGTCGAATAATCAAAGTGGACCCATCGGACATGGCCACAATCATCAGCAATCAACAGATTCAACATATAGTACCGCATCCCAACCTCGCCTCCAAACCAGCCCAAGTATCGTTCGCAAGCCCCTTCCAGTTCGCAGCACTAGCATTAAAACACCCGCCTCCGCTGAAACAGCAACTAGTACAGGTAGTCTTGGACATCATGTTATCGACCAGACTGCATTCAATATGATTGGACGTGAAGATCATACACCTGCTAGAGGTGCTGCAAATCAACTCTACCGCCAAAACACCGATGCCAGCAGTGTCTATGACGATGACGCATCATCAGCATCCCCAGATTATGCCAGCACCAGACAGTCTGTTGATACCCGAAAGTCTTTCGAAAAGCCACGAGCAGGCGTTATGAAGACTGTCGGTAATACAGAAGTTTCAGGATATATGGGTAATCAATCTACCAGTTCACCACCAATCCAGATAGATTTTGGGCCCACCCTCAACCTTGCATCCGGTGCTCAACCAAGAAGTCAAAGTCCTGGCCCAGCTCAAGCGTATGCTAGAGCAGCTAGCCCTGGTCCTGGCTTGAATTCCTATCCAGCAGATCGATCTCCACGGCATGGAAGCCCAGCAAATAGACCTGATAGCGCTGGAAACTCAAGATCGCCAGCCCGAAAAGCCATCACTCCTGAAAATGCTCATTATCGAAACAACTCTTCGGACAGTAGGACAGTGGCGTGGCAGCCTGGTATGGCTGCCAGTGGGAATGCGGGCAGCAGAATGTCGATTACTCCCGAGCAATTTGTTCAGCAGCGAGCTGCCATGTCACCTCCAACTCCATTGTACGCGCACCAACGCCAGCCTTCAAGCAATACTCTTCGTGCCAATACACCGACGCCCCCACTGGCCAATCGATCAAATGACTACATGGCCCACCACTCTCGAAATAGCTCTACAGACTTACTCCAACGCCCAAGCTCGCGGGGTGCCAATGTTGCCCTTGGACCATCTGGCACCGGAGATATTCCTACAGCACTTTCAGCCCGCGAGCAGGAACACATTGCGAAGATGACTGGTTCCCCACTGATCAGCATGGCTCACAATAACAACCGACAAGGCCCTCCTAGTGGACTGGTAGGAGCTATTGAGGCAAGGGAGCGAGAAAAACAGCAGGCAAAACAAGGCATCAACAGTCAAGCTGTCCAAAATGCCATTTCGCAAAGACAACAACAGGCTCTCTATCAGCAACAGCAGCAGCATTACCAGGAGCAGATGGCAGCGGATTATCGGGCACCTCAGCAGTATAATATGGGTCAATATCCACAGCAATACCCGCAAGCTCAGAGACAGCAACAACAACAAGGTTGGGGAAATTCGCCTGCAGCAAGCGTCTTTGCACAAGGTGGCGGATGGAGCGCATCTGCCCCTTCACCAGGCTATGCAGGTCCTGAGCAGGGTAGACAATCGCCCTCGCAATACCCGCCTCGTCAACAGCAGTACTTCCCACCACAGCCACCACAGCAAGGGCGGGGCAATGGGTCTTTTCATGGACACGGCTATTAGATACTGACATGGATTGTATCTTGAGTTCTCAGCGTTTATAATGAAAATTGTTGGGATTGAGGCGTGTTGGGCAGGCTGCCTTTTGCATTGCGCGGCCTTGGGTTCAAAAGCAGCGATTCATTCTGCGGAATTTTTCCAGTTTTCCTTGTCCATTGTTTTGTCGCTTGGATTACACGTGGGTCTTTGACCTTGTTCGAGCCTTTGCTCCCCGCACAGAATCTTTCCTTTGTACTTTTGCATTGAAGGCGAATAGAATATGGCGTTCACCACAGAACGCATTATGGTGCTGGTTATGGCATTACCTCAATTTTCATAGAGGTGAGAGAACAGAGGGGAGGAGAATGGTTCAGTAGATTGAATGAACGAACGAGAAGAAAGACTTCAGCAGAAGCTTATCCTACTTTGATGCAATACTGGTGATTGATCTATGCTCGCCTGATGTTCCTCGCCTGAAGGAGATAATTTTAGATCACGAATTTAATTTCGTCTTGGAATCCTCAGATGCCATTATGATATGTCGGCACTCAGTCCATGACCCGCCGCGGTGTTCCTCCCACCAAGTCAACAAACCCCTATCCAACGCTCGCTAAAATCGACGCCAACCAACACGTCACAACAACGCAAGACAATGATGATATCCCAGCCAACACCCCCGAAAGTGATAAGAAGAAGACAAGGAAATTCGTGCGCCACCATAATCGCATCCATGACATTACTGCTACCGCCGTTCCGCCTCCGCGATTGCAGCGTCTATCCTCCTCTCCTCCTCTTCTAACCTCGCTACCTCTTCTGGTGTCATGCCCTCCTCGCTCAAGAATGGCGATTGCATGGACCGTGTGTTCCCCGGGAAGACTTGCGGTACATGTCTCGCATCCCCATAGATTGGCACGTCGTGGTACTGCTCGAAGCCTTCTCCTGACCGCGGACTCCTCGCTCCACTAGAAGATGTCCCGGATGTAGTGCTCAGGCCTCTCGACACTGTACTCGTCATCGTCGCAGCCGTTGGCTTGCGTCGTGGAACTGCTGCTGCTGCTCCAGCGTAGGGTGCAGAAGGGACAGGTTCATATGTAGCAAGTGCGGAGTGCCGTTGGATGGGGAGGGCGGTTTCGTCGATGGGTGTTGCAGCTGCGGAGTTTGTCGGGTCTTCTTTTTCGGTGATGAGGTTGCGGGAGAAGGAGTCGGTATGCATGCTTTGCGTGAGCATTACTTGTTCCGGTTGATTGCGTTTGGCGTGTTTGCGGCGGAGGAAGAGGAGGGCTAGGATAAGCAGGATGAGTGCGAATGCAAGAGCCCCAAGGGCAATGCCGACTTTGGCTGCCATGGATAGCCCGCTGCTTTTCGAGGACTCTTCCGCGACGACTGTGGGCTGTGATGTAACAGTTGCAACCGTACTCATGGGCGCTGTGACTGTAGCCTGACTACTAATGATGCTGGGTGGCAGGCTTGTAGTTGATGCGAATGAAGTTGGAGCTACTGTCCCAGTACCTGGATCGAAACCCTCGAAAAAAAGGACATTCGAGTCTGAACTTCCAGAAAAGAACATCGGCTCGTCAGGAGCGGGAAAGATAGGATTCCGCTTTCGTTCTAGACGCTCATCATCGTGGGATGATCGACCCGGTGGAGAAATTGTTGAGGTAGCTGTGGATGGTGATGAATCTGTTATCGCATGGTCGTCTCCTGCCGAGGGTGTTATTTTAAACAAGGTGCTATAGTATCGACAGTATCCGCCTGTTGCATTACTTGTCGCAAAGCAGAAAAATAAGTTCTCGAAAGTCGTTGCCCTGGACTCTTCCTTAGTTGTGAAAGTGGCATTTGTCGAGTTGTCGGAGTTGCTCCTGACAGGCCATATCGGTTCGGACTGCTCTTTAGCACAGTCTTGTGGGTTGCTTAGGTATAAACAAATATCTAGTTGAAGAAATGAGTAATCGGCATGATTCCGAGTAATATGTTATGAAATTTTACTTACCAGACTGGATGTCAAGCAATTTCACGGTGTTTAAGGTGCCTATTTGGACTCCATCTGAAGCAGATGTTTCCAACAGAAATATGGACAAATTTCGGACGGGTTCAGTAATTGGCAGCAACAATCTAGGTGTATATGAAATCGAAATTCTCTCTTGTAGCTGGAAATCTGTTTTGTCGAGCCAGAATGTAACAGAGTAATCCTGTGACAGTTGCCCTTGACCCCCCTTTGCCATCACAGCCAGCAAAAGGCCGAGGGACGAAAAGATCATAGCATCTGCCCGCATCACCAAACAAAAGACGACCGAACAGTAAGATTCCTCGCTGACGCAATGAAATCGCAAAAATATCAGAAGAATCAGAAAGGAAACAGAAGATTCAGCTCAGCAGTGTGGGGAAAAGTAACATTAAGAACGCAGGAAGCACGAAGGAGAAAAGAAGAGAAGTCAGCACAAACCGTACTGCGCCCCATTGTACGATGCGCACATTGCATCCTCTTGATACGGAGGGATGTTGGTGTATCAGGCTGTCCATACAGCAGTAAGCGGCACGATCCATTGGGTTAGAGCGCCTGCAGCTGCGCAGACGTGCAGAGCGAAGGATGCACAACGAATGCACCGCACAGGGAGCGCATAGGGTATGGCTCGGGGGCTGAGGTTGGGGTTGCAATTGGGACAGCACGTCTTCCTGCTTTGGGATGTTGGAAGGGGCTTATTTTTGGGAGGATGGCTCAGGGCTGATTAAACTTGAGTCCTCAAGCTCGTGGGAGGTGCAACTTTCGCCCGATTGAGGCATGATGTGAGGGCATTCTCACACATGACTATCGTGACTGAACCACGTGCAGCGAGCTGACATCAGGCCCTCGAGTTGACTTCCCCACGTTTGGTTGACCGTCTCCACGTTGTGCTGCCACTGCTGATCGATGAGAGGCTCAGTAAAATCGTCTTCATGTCCGCAGGGGCACGTACGGGTTTGACGCCGGGTTAATGTGAAAGTACCGGAGTCATTTGGTGACCTGAACCGCTGAGTGACCTTTGAGAATAGTTCGGCGGATCCGGCGACTTTCTAGAATGCTGCTCTCCGAGCTACAGCACTGGTGGTCCAAAGAGCCTCAGCTAGTCAGGTTAGGAAGGCTTTCCATCATTAAATATTCTCAGCCTTGGGCCTCATGTCTGGCTTTCAGCCGCAAAACAATAAGGTTCCCTCTGGCTCTCATCACAACTGGATTCGGCCTCACTGTGCCTCGCCATCGTACAGTTGGTCACCAAACTCGTTTCCCAGAAGACATCTCCGAGCCGAAGATTTGCATCTGCCGCAGATTCTAGGCGCTCCAAGGCTAAAAGCAGGTCAATCATGGCCCTCTCAATGGGTGCCATATTTAGTTTTGTTGGAAAGAATCCAGAGATAAGGCAGAGCGATGTTGGAAGAGGCCTCAAAGAAGGCCAAAATTGAAGGTTATTCTGGAAAGGAATAATGACTCGGAACTAGTCCACTAGAAGGTCATTCAGAAAAGCTGTGCAAGGCTTCTTGGAGTTGCTAATCCTCGGGCCCTTCTCATAATAAGTACTGGACCATAATAGAAGATGGACATTGACCAAAGAGAAGGTAGACGACATCCGACAGGTAGATTGGTAGATTGCTGAAGTGCTCGATATGTAGCTTGTGGAAGGATGAGGCAAGTATTCGATTTGAGGAGGCAAATGTCAAAGGTGTCTGAGAACCATACACCGATAGAGAATAACAAATGGGACATTACGAGATGTAGTAAATTTATATGAACAGGAATGACAATGTCAAAAGTAAACAGAAGCTCCCAGAGCATCGGCTTTCGAAACCCACCAGGCTCCAGTGGACCCCTGCTAGCTCTCATGCCCCTCACCTCACACTCCAGGAACGCAACTTCCAAGCTTCAATCGACCTCACATCGCAACTCCACAGTACCAGCAAAAGCAACAGTAAACCGCCCAAACTTCCGAAGTACAGACCAAAATGGCATCACTCAAAGGCCCCGGAGAAGCCCAACAGCACGACGGCAGCGGTCTCCGCATCGGCATCGTGCACGCACGCTGGAACACCAGTACGTTTGACCCCGCCATGCCGGAGAGCTTGCAAACAGGAATTGGGAGCTGACCATATACTCAAACGAACAGCTATCATCGAGCCCCTCCTCGCAGGTACAAAAGCAAAACTCCTAGCTTCCGGTGTGAAGGAATCAAATATCGTTGTGCAATCCGTGCCAGGATCGTGGGAACTTCCAATTGCGTGCTCGAAGTACATGCTCCTCTTCAACTCTTGCCCTTCCCCAGCCCCAGAACCAGCAATCCTCTAGCAGATGATCCAAAGACAACTCGACTAACACTCAATCACTTACAGACTCTTCTCCGCCTCCCAAATCCAATCCACAACCTCCTCCACTCTAGGCGCAGGCGACCTCCTCGGCTCCAGTACCACGGATCTGACTTCCCTCGCCCAGGAAACCAAGACATCCTCAGGACCCTTCGATGCCATCATCGCCATCGGCGTGCTCATCAAGGGCGAAACCATGCACTTCGAGTACATAGCTGAGGCTGTCTCGCACGGCCTAATGCGCGTACAGCTCGATACAGGCGTGCCTTTGATCTTTGGACTGTTGACTGTGTTGGATGAGGAGCAGGCGAAGGCAAGGGCGGGTGTTACGAGCGGAAGTCATAACCATGGAGAGGATTGGGGTCTGGCGGCTGTAGAGCTAGGTGTAAAGAGACGCGACTGGGCCGCAGGGAAGATTGCATGATTGCTTTTGTTGGTTGCATTTCTTTAGATTATGTTTAGGGTGTTCTCTGCTTGAAAAGGGAAGTAGGATCGAAAACTGCATGCAGGTAGAGAAAATCAAAGTAAAAAAGATATCAGGCTGGATGTCTTGAATTATATTACTACAAGTCCATGACATGCATGACTATTATGCATGGCGAATTTGGTTTGTGGTTGATTTGCAGGGCCAACATAGCTTGCTTGCGTTGATCCAAGTTTCCGATCCAATTCTTTGAACGCCATCCGATATGCTCCAATGCAATATATGTAACAGATTTTACTTCGCTCATCGTCGTTCTATTCACTCCACAAATCATTGTGCGTATCCCATCATTTCCTTCAATCCATTATGGTCTTTGTCTTTCTTGGTCCTCCAGAGAGACTTCTTCTTCTCTCTCTTCTTGGCCATTTCTTCCCATCCTTCTTCGTCGTCTTCATCCGAGACATTGGCTGATTTCTTCACCATCTTGATAGTGGATCCATTCTTGCTCTCCCATCCGAGACTCAACATAGTTGATGCTCTCGCCTTGTTGTCCTGGGCCTGTGGTGGGGCTTGGGACACCGGTCTGTACCGGCCGGGTAGTCCAACGTTGCTTCGCTCGGACGGAGCGATCGAGGGAGCATATCCACCGCCCTGGGCATGAATCGAAGGCGAGTACATGCTACCGCTACCAGCTTGCATCCACGGTACCGAATTTGGATCCAGCATCGTCATTGCGCGTTGATGAGTACCAAGATTTTGGGAGCTACCTGGACGAAGCTGCTGCGCGCTACCCGGGCGGGGCATCTCTCCCATTGATTGTTGAGGCATATGCCCGTTTGGCGGTCCCTGGCCACCAGCGGTCATCATCTGCATGAATTGCATCTGCATCTGCATGAACTGCTGCATTTGTTGTGACATTTGGATCTGCGCTTGATCTCCAGGAGTCATCATCATAGGATTCATTGGACCCATTGGACCCATGCCATTGTACATGCTACCACCTGTCGGAGGTTGCATGCCCATGGGATTGAACCCAGCACCCTGAGGGGGCCCATAATCACCTTGTGGATTCGGGCTACCTCTCCTCATAGCCCGAGAACGCTCTTCGGTGGCAATCACTCCAACCAAACCTCCAGGGGGCAGACCCCTGGGAGCGGCGCCGCCATTGACAGAGCCAGCTCCACCACCGAATGCTAGAGATTCCCTGTGCATTGGGTTCACTAAACCTGCACCAACATACGGGTCTTGAGGCAAGTTTCTGGCAAAGACTGGTAGCCTGCTGTCCGCGCTGACAACCCCTCCAGCAGTTGACTGAGCTCCGGACCGAAGGTTGGGATTGCTGGCCATATTTCTCATAGGCTGCTTACCCTTGCTCGGAAAACCATGTGCTTGCAAGATGGCCAGTGGAACCTCCTCGTCCTCCTCTTCGCCTTCCTCGGCACCATTGGCCAGATTTGGACTGCTTTGACTAGCATACATACTAGGGCGAGCTGAGGGAAGTGCTTCTCCCGTCACCTTCATCATTTGCTGTCGGTATACCGCCATATGAGCCTCCTGTTTGCGGCGTTGTTTTGCAAGCTGCTTATTCTTCTCGGCCTCGTCTTCATCGTCATCGTACGGTTCTTCCTCCTCATCTTCCTCCTCATCCTTGGCCTGCCCTCCATTACTCCGAAGCCGCTCTTGGTCCTGCTTGTACCTTTCGAATTGTGCTGGGGTCATAACCTTGTTCTGAGGGGCAGCATGCCTTGTCGGTGGTGACGATGCCTTTTCGTTAAATCGCTGGGCTAAGTTTGCAGACGCTGCAATGTGTACGTCAAACATGTTGTCCTCGGAGGCTTTTGCAACAGGCTTCCGTGCTTTGGGAGTTGCATCAACAGATCCAGTACCCCAGCTCGCAATTGTTGCATCATCCACCTTATATGCAGAGTCTGAGGGAAGGGCCCAACTGTCGCGAACTTTCGAGTCATGGCTTGTATCATTCATGCGTCTGCTTGCACTGATCGACTCTCGAAGGAGCCTGGCATCCTCATCGACGGCATCTCCATAATCCAGGGTCGATTGTCGTTTTGGTTCCATGATGGCACTACTACGTCGAAGTCCGCTTATTGGTCCACCTGGTCTTTGTGATCGACTGTACGATGACGAGGTGTCATTCGTCGTGCGTGGAGTAGAGTTGTGTTGTGGAACTGGGGGAGGTGTGTTACGGGGTGCAAAGACAGGGCTTGCACCAGACATCAGACCTTCATGAGAATGTTGGCTACTCCATGAATACGGCGACGGCTCAATCTGTTTGCTCTTGTCGATGTTCAGCGGGGAAGGTTGGTTGAAACGGCTGGCAGTGAGGGAACGATTTGCAGGACCAGACGGGGCGGTGTCCTAGATATAAAAATTAGATATCCGGAGATTGGATGTGGACCGGCACACTTACCGGGCTCCGTGACATGGCTCTGTTTGTTTCAGCATCCATGACGGCACTCCTACGCTTGCCGATGCCATTGAACATTTCCGAGAAATCCCCTCCAAGACTTAGACCTAAGTCCCTTTCGTCCAGCTTTGGGGGTGTTGCTGTGCTTGCGTAGCTCGAGGCTGTCACAGCTCGCTGTCTACCAGTTTGTTCGTCGTCTACGACGGGAGACTGCGGTTCTTTTGAAATCGGCGGTGGTGGAGTCTGCCCTTTACTGTGTCTTCCCCAAGATAGAGTACGGCCTGCATTTTTCAACGAGAAAGCGGATGCTGATTTTGGTACCGGAGGCAACGGAATATCGCTGAAAGGTTTGTCATGAGGTGACTTCCACTCGTCTCGTCGTGGCATATCCGTCGATGAAGGAGCTGTAGATGCTGCACTCAGTCGAGATGAATTATCAGTCGTTGAGATGGTATTGGTGTTGGAAGCGCCACTGTCACTTCATAACGGTCAGTAACCGTATAATATAAAACCAGAAGCCATGATGTCCTCGAAACATCCCGCCGTAATTTCATGCTTACCGATTGTAAATGCTCTCGAACATGTTGTCATCATCTACTGTCGAGGTCTTTGGTCTCAGCGGGACCGTCGTTGATTTGACGAACTTCTTTCCTCCGTCGAACGAACGGCCCGCCCCGTCTTCACGCTCAAAGACCTTGAATGATGGTTCAGATGTTGTCCCCTGAGCTACGTCCAGCTCATTCGCCGTCGATTTGCGCCGCCCGAAACCTTTGGGAAACTTCGGCATGTAGTGATAATTAGGATCGAGAACGACTGTCTATCGTTCTCGAACTCATACGACAAGCTGGCCGTCCAATAGTGTAGAAATGACAGGTATTAAATCGTAAATGGGAAGAAATTGGTATGGCTGCCGTAATTTGCGATCACGTCGTATACTGTGCGTTCAAATAAATGGTACGAAAATAATCGGGAATATGGTCGTCAATGAAGCCTTGTAACGAGAGAAAGGTCTTCTGGCTGAGAAACCCGAAGGCTGGAATTAGCAAATGTTCAAGAACTCATGCGGGTACCCGGTGTCTGGGACTTGTGGGGTTGTCCAGGTGGAAGCAATCGTGGTGGGTTGCATTCCAAACACGATAACTGCCGCCGTGGTTCGGGCAATTTGTTCTGAATGTAGGTAAGGGACGAACGCCAGATATCGTATTTAAAAAGCGAGCGCAGGCTGAAAAAGAGCGTAGATGTGACGATGATGGTCTTAAAACCGGCAGGTAATCCGACCCTTTGCAGCGGTATCAGTGATGTCGTTCGCTGGCTGGCGACATTGAGTTTGGGGGGCGATTCGAGAGGCTGAGCCCTTTGTTGATGTTGCGATGAATCCTAATTTTAGACGCTCCTAGGCTGGCTGTCGAATCGTTGCGGGCCCCGGGAAAACGAAAACAGTACTCACAGAACAGAAGACTGCACAGGTTTGAAGAAATGAAGGGCGTTGAACGATGGCGATGGCGATGGCAGTGGGGGAGTAGCAATTCCTGTCCGCACGTCGCCGGTGAGGTTGAAGAAAGAGAGGAGGTGGAGAGGAGTCGAATTGAGTCGAGTCGAATAGAGTGGTAAGGTAGCAGGGTAGTAGTTGGGACTCGGGAGCTCGTGTTTTTCGCTGAGGTGGAAAGCGGTCTTTAGCTTGCAGTTGGCTCTGTTCCAGCCAACTGTGGCGTGGACTACCCAGCATCCGTCCCTGGGCTAGCACAAATGAGGGTCGCGCTTCGACGATTGGGGTGTGAGCCCGGGATGGTCCACCAGGAATTTATGGAATGGCAATATTTTATGTCCATAAGTGGTGAACTGGTGGATATAAAAATATAAAAACTCCATGCACACCCGGGGTTCTCTGGCTTCTTCTTGTCGGACCCCTCGTTTATTTCTTTGCTTCTTGATTCTCAATGCAACCATTCGATATCAAGCAAATCACCGTGTACTGGCTTCGGGTCGCATCGTCCGGATCTGACTGGTGCAGCGAATGGCTTGTTGTACAGTGCGAGTGCAATCCACGGACTTGGGTGTGATCTGCTGTAATTCAGAATGGTCAGAGTCTCTCATGGAAGTCCATTTTGTCCAACACATCCAAGTCTGAATCCAATTATGGAATCATCATAAGGAGAATCGACGTTGAAGGTATTCTGACCCTGTCAAAGCACTGTTCACGAACTGCTCTCCCGTGTCACTTCCAAGGCAAAGGCAGAGGCAAAGTCAATAAAGTCGAACATGGATCCGCCGGAATGCCGTTACTAATGCTCGAGAAGCTCCATTTGCCCCTTTCGAAGCAGGCATCCTTTTCATGATTTTCGTCTGAACTCTGGTCCGAAATTGATAGCTGCTTGTCAAACCAGATTTACTCAAACTCAAAAGTCGAGATCATCTCGCAAGCTTGTCTCTCCCCTTTGTCTCTTGCTATAAATACAAGCGTATACCCACATGTTCCCACTTGCTTCGATCGTTCTGTCAGGTCCGCCTCCCTGTTCATCCCAATTGCTCCGGACTCTCGTCGATACCGTGAAGGGTCCCCAAGGCAGTTGACAGGTGCGCGTCCCGGAGTTTGCATGGGCCAACTGACCAACTACTCAGGGGTAACTGCCCATCTTCAAAGTTAAGGTTACAAATGACGTGCCTAGCAGGCAATAAATATATTCCACTCCGAGCGAGTACGAGCCTCCAAATCTCCTTTTATCTACCCCTTTTCAGAGCTTTTTCCTGAATCATATTCCGTCATTCATGTAACCTCATCATCAACTTTAGTTTACTTCCCACGGGAGTATCATATTGACCAAAGGCAATACAGTACTTCACATATATTGAATGGTCAGAAAGAAAGAATTACAAGAGAAATGTCACTGCCCCACGTGCAAGGCAATCCCCTGTTTTTGACCCCTGTAGTCAGCCTCCTATTGAGCAATTGAATACCCTTGTCCTGCTGATCGGATTCAGATCACATTATCCACCACCCTCGATCGCCGACGTTCTTCTTCTTCTCCGTTCCGTCCCATCTTCTTTTCGAAGGAATTTACCCATCCGAAGATCTCCTTCCCCGTTCGGTAAAATGAACAAATGTAAACATCAGCCTAGCATCTAATCTGTGACTAGAAACTAAATAATATCACGCTCACGTAAAGCTATTTTCCTTCGTATCAATCGACTTCCGTAGTCTTTTCCAGTCATCACATGCATAAGTTCCCGTACAGTTCGGTGCATTCTCCGGCGCCAACAAGCCAGCACAACTTGGCATCTCCAAGACATCGCAGACCAAAGTGACCCTGTTGGACACCGAAATAGGCGCTAGTCGTCGACGAGAAGTTAAGAACATCTCCTTCTGAAGAACACATGCCTAGCTCGTCCCTCTGATTCGCCCATCAAACCTACTCATCTCCCAAAGTGCTCATCCTAGAACAAAGCTGCCAGCCTGCCGGGAATTGCGGGGGTTCGCGAATCGAGGCGTCGAAACAAAGAATGGAAAATATGCAGATCTCAGTCCATGATCTCATGAACGAGATTGCGGTGGCTGCGCGCTTGCGGGATGTTGATGAAATTGCATTTACTTCACGAGGGGATGGTTCCGCTGGGGGATGGGAGGCGCCGCCTAGGATGTCTGGGCGGGAACACGGGGTTGGCGTTTGTATTGAGCTAATTAGTACTAGTCTTAAAGTAGAATTGAATTGATAGTTATGTTATCAAAAATTCATTTACAGTTTTTGTTACTTTACGACTGAAAATTGAACTTTCTAGACTGCAGATATGCCTTTCTAGACTGCAGATATGCTCTGTAGACTCAGGACTCTGCACATTGCCATGCGGTTAATGTCGTAATTGTTTCAAGCAATCAGCAGGAGCAACATCAGCCCAGCTTGAAAGTAACAAGCTGAATAAGATAATGAGGTTTCCTCGGAGATCTAGTAGCTCTGCGATGTCGAGAAGGTTCGCTTGTCCTCGACTGCCATTCTTTGGGAAGCTGAACAGGCCATTGTGCTTCATCTTTCGGTCGCAGATACAAAGCATCGATGCTTCCCATAGTCATTGACTGATGTGGCGCCGGTATAGTTACGACCCTTGAAAACAAAGAAAGGTGCCTAAAGATACAATTTGAGAGATAATAGTTGCTCGGTGACATCCACAAATCGACAATAGAGCAAATCACGTCCTACCACACTTGCAAGACCTGCGTCTTGGACCCGCCTGAAGATTACACCGATATCGTTGTACAGTCCAAACGCTGTCTACTCCCCCTGTTGTGACATATGTGTTGGAAGATTCCACGACGCATAGTCCTGGTGAACGAATGCTCGATCGACAGTCGGTACCGATTCCAAAACGTATTGCAAGGACTCCCCCAGGTCATGACTGTCTCGCAGGCTCATATTCTCGTCAAGGACAATATCCACCTCCACATTGAGTTTATCTCCGGCATGATAAGCTTGCAAGCCTTGGATTTGCTTGATGGTCCTGGCAAATCGCATGGTGAGGTAGAGAAGAACATTCCGCTCATCAGCAGTTGCGGCTGCACCAGAGAGATTGCGAATATGACCTGCTGATGTTCCTGCCCAGTTGAAGATAACATAGAGTGATAGCACCAGACCACCCAAGGCATCCATCCACCATAGCTTTGCATAAAATCCAACTATATTCATGTCAGTAACCAACAAGACTGCCAAATGAAACAGGTACTGACCAAGAGGGAATATTATACTGAAGATGTTAAAGACAACATCCGTCATAGCATCTTGTGCCAGCGCTTGAACACTGGAATTCTTGATGAGACGGCAGTACAGCCAGCACAAGAATTTGATCAGAACTGTGCTCGACATAATGACGATAGCAGGAAGTGTGAGCTGAATGATAGAATGGTCTCCTGAATGCAGCCTACTCACACACTCGAGCCCTACCTGGAAGAATGAGGTAACCATAATGACTGAGAACACCAAGACTCCGATAGGTTCCAGACGCCTTCTACCAACAGGATATTGGTACTGATCTTGCGACTCAATCATTCTTGTTGTAGTCCACACGATTCCTGTACTGAGAAAGTCGAGAGCAGCATCGACCAAGGAAGCCAAGACTGACAGAGAGCTTGTGAGCACGATAACGGCAATTTTCCCTGCTAGGAGAATTGCATTGGCCGCTAAGTTTACGTATATGGCGATTTGGACGATTCTGTCACCACTTTCCACACTGTCGTCTTCCATCCCAGGAATTTCAGGGCGTGGTCCATCAATATCATCGTCGTCCTCTTCATCTCGCCCAAGTAGTGGTGTGACCTCACTGGACACCTTGTAGAGATCGCGAGGCGTTCTCTTGACCTTCTTTGTTGTAGTGCCGTTGACGGCAACAAAATCGTCGTCATCTGGTGTGGGAGGTTCTTCCGATATGGTAGGTGGAACTTCCAGGTCCCGCAAAGCTGCTGAACTCTGATGGCCACTTCCCGGCGTATTGTTATACTCGTTCAAAAGGTCGTGAGGAAGAGAAGAGTCGAGTAGCCGATCAATGTAGATATACTGTTGTACCAGACTGTTGGTTCTTTCGTAGTACTGGCGACTAATAAACAGTTAGGCGTGGTTTCACAGCATGACGGTGCTCCCAAAGCTTACATTGGTTTCTTCATGGTCTTCAACTGTTCTTCTGTTTTCCAATATCGCTCTACAAGCAATGTCAGAATCGCTGAATTGCCATGGTCGCTCGCCAATTGCACCCTGCTCAGTTGCAAACGAAAGAGCTCCAGAAATCACTCACCCCACTTGTACCGAGGATTGCTGTTCCCAATAAGCCTCTGACTTCGCATCTGAGGTCCATTGAGAATCAGGCTCAATCTCCTCTCATCAATGCTCTTGAAGTCATCCCCATCATCGTATTCTCGCGATCGTCTCTCCCCAGCCTCTTCGTCGTCCATCGATTCTCTACCACGAACCACCGACGATGGTCGCCTGTGCATTGTGTGTAGGGATTGGCTCGAGCGAGACTTTATTAGACTAACAAGAGCTCCAGTTCCATGGACGGCCATCGGATTTGCCTCTTCGTTGTTCAAGGGTAGCCATCCTCGAGGTCTCGCGATCCTCCCGTACACTCTGGGGGGCGAGGAGCCATATTCGTCCGTCATCTTGAAGCACAGGTTGCTTCCGCCAGCTACAGATGCTTTGAAGAAGAAATAGAGAAATACATGTCGTTGCGAAGGGGCAGCGAAGTGGAGTAAACGTTGTTGATGCCAAGATGTTGAAAGTTCTTTGTTCTTCGTCTCAACATCGGCTTTTGCTTGTCAAGCTATCTCTTATCATGCCTGCAAGCGAGAGGCTGTTGCCGCGAAGATCAGATGTCGCCCCCTGCAGGATCCACATAATTCATGCGACTAATGAGTCGCATTCAGGTAAAGTCCCGATGTTCATGCAAACATTCAAGTTATTTCCACTGAAACGAGGGAATAACTTGCACGAGAAAGGGAGACACAGAAGTTACTGTAGCGGTTGAAGATGATAAATCAACTCCGAAAGAGTATGCTTTTTCCACCTTGCTCCTCGGTATTCTTGGGGGCGGTAAGCCCACAGGTGGGAAATGCCCGAGTAATTGCGCTGTACCAGGCTTCAAGAACTCAATACTTGCAGTACATCACTTCGAAGAAAGAAAACCAGTCTCTAGGCTTTCTACAGCCATCTTCGTTCCGGAACTTCATCTTCTTTCCGAACTTCACACTTCAATAAGTCCTTTGATTTAGGTCTGTTGTAACCAACAGGCATTGATCAAGGGAAGAACATTGCCAGTCAACGCAAAGGTTCTACCAGCCATTGGACTTGTCAAGGAAGTATGCAACAGCAGGATTGCGAATCAAGCTATATAGATTGAAATTAGAGCAACACGAACAGAGGCCTACAAAAATCGAAGCAAATCCCAATTCCATCGCTACTATCTCCGGGTATCATAGTAAATATATCCACCCAATAACGCCAGACTGAAAAGCCAAAGATCACTGAATGTGGACCTCTACTGAATCCATATCTCCCAACTCCGTGTCCTTGACCTTATCGTCAGGCTCGAGCTTGTCTCCATCAAAGTGAAGTGTAACGTCCTTCTCGTCAGGAACATTCTTTTCTCTCCGAAAAGCGTCCATGATTTTCTGTATAGTCGTGTGAGGCTTGACCATAAGCTTATAGTCCGAGAAGTCCCTGGACTTCATGATCAATCTTGTCCGCTGCACTGGATCCGGTTCCGGAACTGGTTCGTCTTCACTGTGCTCCCGCTCTCCTCTCTGTTTTGCTTCATGGCCCTTTTTCCAAGCCTCAAAAGTCTCTTCCGTCCAGGCTTCCAAGTGCACCTTTCCATCGCCGACGCTGCCCATTGCCAGCTTTTCTCCTTCCACACAACCACTACAGTTGGAAAAGTCATACAGCTTGTTGCCTTTCCAAGTAAGAAAGATAGATTCTTTCACCTCTTCTGACATTTTCTGACCATCGATGACTTGCTTGTCACACCAAGCCCATCGTACTTCCCTCAATTTCCCATATAGCTTTCTCTTCACCCCCACAGGCTTGGTACCTTGAATCTTGGACGTAACAAGGATCTCAATGATGGGTTCCATATTTGTCGAATTTGTATCCGTATCGAATATATCGTCTCCATCCAGATCGCCTTGAGGTTTACCTGCAGCAGCCGCTTCCGCTTTTGCCTTCAACGCAGCCTGTTGCCTTTGCCGTTCTTTCGCAGCTGCCACTAATTCGGGAAATTCTTCTTCTGACATGTTCGCATCGTCTTCAACGGGCGGAGGCGGGGGTCGTATCACTCTCGGAGCAATCGCAAAATCATCGTCATCGTCATCCAGGGAAATCGCCTGGTTAGGTTTCCTGGCAGCCAGTGTACTGGCCCCATTCACGCTCCCACTACCGCCGTCACTGGCGCCAGCCTCATCGCTTTCACTCAGTGATATATATCCCTTTGCTATATCCCTTTGTGGTTGCGGAGAATCTGATTTGCGTGCACTTAATTCTTTTGTGTATCTTGCGGAAAGTGTTGTAGGCGATCCTCGAACTCGATATCTTTCCTTGCCTTGTGAATTCTGCGCAGAATGCGCAGAATTCCTGAAACCTGTCAGAGTCTTTAAAATAATTCAAGCTATAGCAAACTCACTTGCGACTTTCATTTGTTTCAACAACATCGTTCACAGGATCTACTTCGGGCGAATACGCATCTCTCTGCTCTGATACCCTCCTCCTCTTATCTCCACTCGGACTCTTTTCCTTGACTTCTGCACTGGTAGAAGACCTCTTCCGTTCGAGCTTGACCAACTTTTTCTGCCGTCGGCGCTCCTCCTCTGCTTGCTGTATATGGTACACATCCTTTGCGCGGCTGTAGAAGTCGACAGGCTCTTCACTGTCCGGGATCTTCGTGGTGATCTTCTTGCTGAACAAAGACTTTTTGATTTTCGGAGGAGGTGGAGGAGCTGGCGCTTCCTCAGCGGACAGATCACCGAAGTCGTCCATTGCTTCTGTAAAGTTGTATTGTACGGCTCGCGCAAGTTTGTGAAAGTTGTCGCAGAGAGTTGAGGTGGGACAGGTGGACGCGACGAGACTCGAGGGCGTCCCGCGCTAGCGATTCCACTTAAGCACAAAGGTGAGTTACAGTCAACGAGGCTTGCTGAAGCTTGAAGTCTACTCGGTACTGTGCAAAGCATAACAGTCACACGAAGAACGGATTATCCGCTCGTCCGCGAAACTGAAGCCATCTTCATCGTTCCCAAAGAGTGTTCAGAAAGCTCTTTGTCGCAAACCGCAGAACCCCACCTCAAGCCATCGAGAGCGCAATTCAACATGGAGAACGGCACTGTAACCCAAGGCGAGGGAAGGGACCCTTCAGGATTCCTGAGCGAAATCATCGGCAGCTCGGTCACAGTCAAGTTGAACAGCGGAGTCGTCTACAAGGGTACGTTTTGACTCCTCCTTTCAAGGAATTTGATGGTAATATTTGCTTTAGGAGAGCTTCAAAGCATCGATGGTTACATGAATCTGGCGCTGGAGAAGTGCGAAGAACATGTTGATGGCGTAAAGAGGAGAAGCTATGGCGATGCTTTTGTGCGGGGGAATAATGGTCAGCCTGCCAACATGCTGTTTGAGATATGCATGCTAACATACAAACAGTAATGTACATCTCTGCGGATTGAACGACGATAGCTGGGAGAGGAAGCAAGCACGTATGAAAGGGAGTTCTTGGGGTCAAACAGACTTTGGCAACGCGTTGGGATAATTCTGAAAAGCTATCAGAGAATGCATCCTGCCTACAAGGCAAGGCGATCGATATTGAGCAGTTAGCTAGCTCTCTAAAACAGGACGAACGCAAGGCAGCCTCAGACTCTTGAGGTCCACGCAAGATAAGTAATGCCATGCATCGCTACCTCTCCCTTCTCGTTCCTCTCTCCATGCTGCTTCAAAGCCGCCAGAACCTCTTGGTGAAAGCTCTCCCTCTTCTCCTCCGTCAGATTCGCAATTTGAGAGAGCGTGCTGAATCGATCCCATATCTTCTCATCACTGAGCCAATGAGTCCATTTGACAGTTTCCTCTCCGAGTGGAAGTGAGAAAGACGGGAAATTGTGTGTGAACGTATCCTTCAATGTTTGCAGTGGGCTCGTGTCTTGCTGCTGTTCAAATACCTCTTTCCATTGCATATCTCTGAATCTGTAATGACCATCATTCGTTGTGTCAATGAGGTCCTTCAGCGTCTGCTCATACGCAGTTGTTGCGGTGTGATCCTTTGGGGCATTGTCTGCAGAGTCAATACCATTAAATGACAATACACAGTCCAGTCAACTTACAATCATCGATATTCCAGATCATGCCGAAAGCAGCTCCAGGCCTCAGCACTCTATGAGTCTCCTTTAACGAACTTTCGGTAGCAAACCTAGAATCGTAAACACCCGCTCATGTTTTTCTTTTTCTTTTCGAATCTGTGGACATACCAGTGAAAAGCCTGTGATCCATATCATTAGCCAAGTCTCCGAGATTATGAGATAGACTCAACTCACCTGCGCAGCAACACAAGCATCTCCCCAATCTTCCTCAATGTGCATGTTCCCAGCATCACCAGCCTCGACTCTCACTCTACTAAGACCCTTCTTGACAAGAACGTCCCTCATGCCAGCATGTGGTTCTACACCAATAATCTCAAACTCCTCTGGCCTCGCAGCTAACAGCTCAGTGAACTTGCCAGTCCCACAGGCGAGATCAATAATCTTAGCATTTTGTACACCAGCGACCCCTATGCTGTACGCAGTGGAGAGTCAGTAATTGCCTACCATGGATGTTTTGAGACTTTTCTCAAGATAATTTCGAGGAAAGTAAAAATTATGGGAAAATGGGCTTTCCCGATACATACTGGTTGAGTAGTTTGTCAACGGCTTCTCGTGGGTAGGTTGGCCGATGCAAATCGTAGGCAGCGGCATTAGAAAATCCCGTAGCTGCTCTGCTGTCAAGAGTGAAAGAGGCTGGCATTGTTAAAATTATGAATTCTTGTTATGGTAGATATCCGGGACATTTATGACTTAGAAGCAATTTGAGTTGAAGTCACGAATACGTCATCCGCGCTGCGAAATCGGCAGGGCAAGGAACACTTGCGCTTCAGACGTAGACTCAGCTAGTGTAGATTTCTCTTGAGACAAGGAAATAAACACTGGTCACAGTATTTGCTCGTTATGTTAGTCAATGTACTTAGTATGCATTCCAAGCCTTAGCCACTGCTTGATCATTGAAAGCATGTCTATTAAATTCTAACTAATATGGAATGCCATTGGTCATAAGCTGGAACTGATCGTAAACTGTTGCAAAAATATTAGCAGGTGATCTAGAAAAGGTATGTGAGTGCATGGCTTACCTCCAGTGGAGTAACTAGAATAACTCTTCTTGATCAGACTCTTCATGAAGTCAGCTGCCTCCCTCTCACTCTTCTCCAACACAAAGCGATCCTTGAAATTCTGGATAGTTTCTGGCTTGAAGCATGGTAGACCAGAGTCCATCATCAGAAGCACAAGCTGAGACAGCTTCTCTGCGTATGGTCGGGAGGCCAGGAAAGCCTTGACTGTAAGCTCCTCGAACCATTTGAAAGCCTGATGATCTGTGCGCCCTCCCATTACTGCCATCATCTCTGAAGTAAGCTTGAAAGGGGCTCTCTCAAACTTGACTCCGCCAGGAGCGATATCGAAGCAGAAGCCGAAATCGATGTGGAGGATGTGCCCAGCGTCGTCAATCATGATGTTACCATTGTGACGGTCCTTAAATTGAAGCAAGAATGAGATAAGGGAGTAAGCAGCCATACTTTTGACGAAATTGCTTCTCGCCTCTTGAAAACGTAGTGAGTCCTCGTTACCATACTTCGAGACGAAATAGTCATAAAGCCCATTTACAGCTTCCCGTCCAACCATATCACGAGATATGGAGTTTGGCAAGACATCGATGACACCACAACCTGGAGCGGTGGCAGTAACCCGATATGGGAATACGTAAACATCAAGGCCAACATCGTGGAATATTCCTCTGAATGCTGCAATCATTTGAAGGGCAAGGACATCCTGCCGACAATCGTCTCCAACCTTGAAGATAGCAGATTGCCAAACCTCGATGGTATTGTCCGTCGGAACAGACGCCGTCTTGTTGGTTTCTTCCAATAGATCGTCTGTGCCTTCCATATCTCCCTTGTTCTTCTTGATCCGAAACGTCGCCATGTAAGGAGCTTTGGCATGACTCTGAAGAGGCTTGCCAGATTTTCGATCGATACCAATTACAACTCCATCAGGATTACTTGGCAAGTATACCCCAACCTCAACCTTGATCTTCCTTAATTCCTCCTCAATTTTCTGCTTCTTCTCTGGCTTTGGTCGTTTGATGAACGGCTTGAGCTTGCCGGAGATACTTGTAACTTCGTCAAAGAATGTGAATTCCCTTTCGTAAAAGACCTTGTCCACTCCAGAGAAGCCATCTATCATGCGACTCATGACCTTGTCGAGCGTTGGCTTAACAGCATCGGGCTATCTGGTATCAGCAAAGCTCTTTCATAAGTCCTGCTTCAGACTTACGATCGTTGAGTCCTCGTCCTTGTACGCATTTGCTTGCATGTTCCAAATGATCTGGTGAGCAAATAGTTGGGAGAACTTGGCCGTCTCAAGGATATATCTTTCAACATAGCCTAGAGCATCGTAACGAAGAGCCTGTACAATCTGTGGGACGTAGAAAAACGTCACATCCACTGAATGACTTTCCAAGGCTCTCATGGCATACTGCAGAATGAAGGGATGGTTTCGGTAGGCAGGTAAGAAGTAAGCTGCTGCGCTGACAGGGTTCACTGGTGACCAGTACAAGAGGTGCTACTCAGGTTAGCAACAAGGTTAAAAGCTGAGATGGAACAGCTGAACGAACCTTGAGCTGGAACGAAACGTCGCTAGGCAGTGTTTCTCCCAACAGTATCTGCACTGCCTCTGGTTCCGAGATAGCCTTATCGGGGAAGTTGAGCAGGAGCCATCGAACTTCCTTGTGCAGTCTTGGGGAAGGGAACCTAGCCACCAGCTGAAGGGCTAGGGGTGCGCTTTCAGCCCATGCAGTTCTCACAAGGCCCAAAAGGGTAGCCTAGAACAGTCAGTAATGGCCATTAATAACGGAAAGGGACTATTACCTCTGTTGGACCTTTCGCAGGTGGTGCTGGAACATAGGCCTCTCGCATTTCATTCAAAGGATGTAGCCATACAGTGAGCCGAAGTAACTCGCTTTCAATCAATACTTGAAGCAGACTCTCCTTCGCTTGCAATGATTTCATTAGAGGCGTTGCTTTCTCACCAATCATCTGCACGTTTCGCAATGCCGTCGTCACATCTGCGAGCAAACGAGTTTCAGCTTTTAGCTGTAATCTGTTGCCCCCGAATGACCAACAAGGAGCGAAAGTAAACCAGGTTAGTGCTGCTGAGAGGATCCGATCCTTCAACAAGCATCTTTCGCGGAATCCTAAAGCAATGCTGTGTCTGAGCACCTTCAGTGCAAACAAGATAATTTGAAAACGAATCTCGCGAGCGAGAGGATGGCCAGTTGCATGCTTGAGACCGTCGAGTGTGACGTCCAACAGCCTCAAAAAGACCTTTTCTGTGTTGGGGCTTCCTAATCGAGTCGCATTAAAGTGACTTCCTAGAAACTGTAGCAGGCGCATATGAGGTGCAAGCAAATTGTGAGCAATCTGCTGTTTTTTCAGCAACGTTGGCCTATCGCTGGGAGCGAACTCCTCCTTGATGTAGAAGGGGTCAGGGTGTCTGTCCAGAATTAGCGAGGCGTAGAGTTTAATTATGCGGGTGAAGCTAACAGAAACTTTGAATTGAAGATTCCCAGACCTCTGTGGACAGTAGTTTCCCACTGCTGGGCAACCTCCATAAGGATTCGAGGTTCCATGCGCGGGTTTTCATTAATTACTCCGAGCCATAGCGAGATGCCTAGCTTAATGGACTGCTTAGTGAAGATGGCAAATGGAATCCCAACTAAGTGATGGACGATGGCACACTCATCCTTTTTGGTCCTACAAAGTAAGGCAGCAGCTCTTCTGAGTATATCGCGAAGCTCTCCCACAGGAATGAACTTGTGCTGGAGCGTGCGGGCTTCCAAGTGAGCCAGAACAGTGCTTGCATCTTCAAAGTCTTTGTCCGCTTTAGAGGCCACAGATTCACGTCTCGTATCAAGGTGCATGAACTGTAACCATTCAGCATCATGGTCAGGAAGTGCTTCAGCATACCGATATTCCTGTCGAGTTGTGTACTGCGCTATAAAATCCGAGGCGGTGTTGATGTTGCAGTCACCGTGTCGATCTATGGCACCAAGCCGTTGATCTGAACCTGGAATGACTCCTCCCATCTCTGTTGCGAATGATCTGCCAAGGGAGACGTGGCCGTAAGCACCCTCGTCATCATACTCGGAGAGGTAAGTCTGCAGGAGACCTTTGACGTCCTGCGGTGCGATATTTATCACTGTGATCACCCATCCACGGGCTTTCTTGTACAAGTTGTTTAGCGTCCGGCGGCGAAGATCAAAGTCATCGGATAACGCAATTGTGACCTTGCCTCTGGTAGATATGAATGAAGACTTCCACTCGTACTCATCTGTTTCGGCTTCCAAACAGCTAGTCCACATGAGAGACAGAAGCTCAAGTAGCGCAAACAAAGACGACTTATGGCAGAGGGCAGACGGAACATCTCGAATGATTCGGTCTGCACAAATCATTGCTGCTTGTTGGACCCTCTCGATACGGTAGCAGCAACCAGTGAAGATTGATGCTAATTGCGTCGCAACATAAGGAGCTGAGAATGTCGGGTTGTGGCCGGTCATGGTCTTCTTCAAATATGTATCCATCACAGCAGACGTGATAGACTCCATCGTGCTGCTCATCTCACCCTTCCGCATACTGGGCTCCAAAAAATACGTCAAAGCTTTCGTGCAATCCCCAGAGTCAGCTCGTAATGTCTCGACCAGATACGCTGCCTGGAGGAATATGACTTTTCGGTAGCTGAGTCCCTTGATCTCTGATGCTTTCATCGGAAGGAGAGCTGTCAGTCGCTTCTTTTGCATCGCTTCATGATCAGAGCTCATGCCACGGCGAAGAACGGTATTCAATTCGATATCACTCTCCACCTGTTCGCCTCTCTGCTCAGCGACGAGAGGTTGGGAATGGATAGCGATAAGTCGTAGTTCGTTGATGTACTTCTTGCCGCGATCCGTATTGGTACTAAAGCCATGGACAACAATGTTGAACCACGCATCACGAATCAGGGATAACGTCTCCTCGCTCAGACTCTCGTCTGTTGCCAAATCATTGCTAGACATCAACATGGCAAGCGGCTGCAGAAGTTGAGCGATTTCGCGGGCCGCAACTTCAACGTCGGCTTCACGGGAGTTTTGGGCCTGGTGGACATCTCCCAGACTTATAATCGACTCCAAAAGATGTTCCAGGTATATTTCGTAGAGCGGGGATTCCTTCTTTAGGCTGCCCGAAAGGTAATCTCGGCCCCTCGTGACCTAAACAGGTTAATACTGAGGCAATCGCTCGCAGGGGCAAGGTTAGACTTACAGCATTTACTAGGGCTTCATTATTATGCATCACTCCTTCGTGGCTAATCCTCGCATAGAGCTTGAGCATCGATCGGAACTCCAGTTGACCGCCAGTCAGTGCCAATGCTGTAGTTTCCGTTATGATTTTGGCGTCGACTGATCTACTAACCTTGTCAATCTTTTGCAAAAGCATCGATTGAGCCAAGGCAGTGATTTTGGGGTCATTGCAGCAATCTGCCACACCACATATCGCTTGCACAACATTACCATAAACGGCGGATGTATCTTCGTCCCCACTCAGTACCAGCGATATAGAACTGCCCGTGGATTGCTTTCCGTTGTAGAAGGTAGAGTTCACGCTTCCATCGAGGCTCAGATCGCCATTGATTCCTCCGGCAAGTGCCCTCTCATTGCTTGCTCCAGAACTTAGAACATTTCCTAGTGTATACAGGGTAGTGATTATGGCATCTTGTGACAAGATTTGAAGAACATATGCTAGGCATGTAGAAGCAACTGCAATAGTCTGACCCCGAGCGCCCCCCTGTACAATAAATCGAGGTAGCAATCGACTCACATTCGGAGCAAAGCCAGGTGATAGTTTGGATATTAAGGCCATAGACCGTAGAACTACACTGGCAAGTGTTTCATCGGCCATCTGAATCGGGTCTGCAAGAGTATCCTCAAGCCAAGTCATCAGAGTATCAGCATCTGCAGCATCTTCGTTGATCAGAGCGCAGTTGAGATAACTGGTCAGAGCCCCGGCTTTGACAGAAAATGCCAGTCTCTGTTGCCAGGTTGATCCAAGTCGAAGATAATCGGCACCGTCTTCCAACAGACTCATCTCATCAGCAGCGATATCGGCCATCGTCTCAATGGTCGCAAAATCCGGTTCGCCAGCGCCAGGGAAATCAGGTCTGGAGATTCCGGTCCCCGACATAAGCAGATCCAAAATATCGCTTCCCCTGAGAACATCAATATCAGCAACAAGCAGCGAGGTACCTGCAACCAAGAGCCACATTAAACTTCTCTGCAGGAGCATAGCTCCAAGAGGTCGACCAATAGCCGCATAATGTCGAGCATGTCGTTTCCATTCCTTGACATTGCTGTGCTGGGAGTTTGAATTGCGGATGGTTGAGAATGCCGTCTCCACAGCAACTAAGAAGCCTTCTGACAGGACTCTCTGTACCCGTTCTATCAAAGCGAGTCTCTCAGAAGGAGTCCAGAAATTCGCATACGTGGCAGCCGCATCAAGAAATCCTAATATGGAGAGAGTGAGGCCGGCAACATGAATGGCATCCTCTACTTCAGCCGAGTTTCCTGCAACATGATGTGACGACGCGGACTCCGCAGCATCCAAGCAATGCCGGAGGTAGTTCCACAGCCTTTCTGCAACGGCATCCTGAAGAAATTCATGGTTAATACCGAGAGAAAGAAGTGCAGTCGTCAGGTTGTAGCTCAAAGCTTCGGTAGGCGACGGTTCAATTTCCCGGAAGAAAGGGGACGGTACAAAAGCCTGGGTATGCGCTTCTAGTATATATGGAGCAAGCTGTTCGGCAAGTTTTCCTGCGCTTTGGGGCGTTTCAAGTAGAGGTGCAGCTTTGCAAAGGGCCAGCAAGACTTCAAACTCCCTAATGTTCTACTGCCAAATCAACCTTTGTCCCGTAGCACAGGGACCCTTCGTACCATAGGTGACCTAGCCAGTGATCCATAATTGCCCTTTCCAGTTCCATTTGCCTTTGTATTGGGCTTTCCGGGGCAGCCTTTGGACAGACGCTCGAGGTCAGAATTGTCGAAGGTCGCTGTGGATGACGTCGCGGACAGCGCAGCAATTCTCTGCAAAGCCTTTCGGCGGATATTCCTCGACGAACTATTGTTGTTTTAGCAGATCGAACACATAATTGAAAAAGGACGGCATCATACGTATCCATCATGAAGCCACGATGTCGTTCTTCCTGGCGCAACTTCGAAGTTGTAGTCGTCTCGCGTGAATATCAGGGAGCTACCCCTGTCGAGAAACGACGCTAAAACTAAGTTGAGGCAGGCACGACAGGCTGCGAGGACGCGTGAACCTCAAAGCTCTCTGGAGCAGACAGCACAAGAATATCTTCCCAACATCCAGCTCTTTCGACGAACCTTTCAAACTCCTCCAACCGCACATTTTCCACCTGCAGAACCTGTAGTCAAGATGTCTGCCATGTTCAGCCAAAACCCGTTGATGAACGGCCCAAATTACTCCTTCAACCAAGCTCCGTCAGCCGCCGCTGGTAACAAGCAGCATGGCTTCTACCCGTACGCCAAAAACCAGTGCTGCCTGCAGCTATTGCAATGTACTAACAGTTTTGTCTAGATACACTGACAATGGCGGCTCCACCCTTGCGATCTCTGGCGCAGACTTCACCATCATGGCAGGCGACACTCGATCTACATCCGGCTACAGCATCAACACCCGCTACGCCCCGAAAGTCTTCAAGATCGGCGGAACGACCTCATCTCAAGACGATGCCACATTGGTGCTCTCAGTAGTAGGATTTGCCGCAGATGGAGAGGCTTTGAAGGAGCGCCTGGATGCCATAGTCAAGATGTACAGATACCAACACGGAAAGCCCATGAGCGTCAAGGCCTGCGCACAGAGATTATCGACCATCCTTTACGGCAAGCGCTTTTTCCCATACTATGTCACAGCAATCCTGGGTGGTTTGGATGAGGAGGGAAGGGGTGCTATCTACTCGTATGATCCCGTTGGCAGCTATGAACGGGAGCAGTGCAGAGCAGCGGGTGCGGCAGCAAGCTTGATCATGCCCTTCCTGGACAACCAGGTCAACTTCAAGAACCAATACATGCCAGGCAGTGGAGTTGGACATGCGTTGCAAGAGAGAGAGAAGATTCCATTACCGCGGAGTGAGGTCGAGGATTTGGTGAAGGATGCGTTTGACAGTGCGGTGGAGAGACACATTGAGGTTGGTGATGGTCTGCAGATGTTGATTATCACGAGCAAAGGTATCGAGGAGATCTACAAGCCACTCAAGAAGGATTAGAAGGTTTGGGCATGGTATGGCGCTTCTGGGTTGGTTGTACTATTAGCATGGAATTCGAGCATGCAGCTTGAACAATACCCCGATCTTCGGAGACGAGCCTGAAGTGTGATTGAGCCGAATGAAGATTCTCTATTGCTGCACAGTATGTCGTTGCCAATATCATGCAGAAACTGGAGCTTCTGAGGTGGATTTGTTGCAATTAACAGGTCCAGTTCCTCCGCATATGTGCTACCGAACTCGCATTTCTCGCCTCTACTCTAGACGACGTTTATTGGTACTCTGTGCGGGTCTACTCAGACCGAGTAGCATAATGTTAAAAGGAATTTATAGGACTTGTAGAGTGTACCATCTGAAGTCTTCTTGAGCGAACCTGAAGGTTCAAATTGACATATATGGGTCACCTGACAATCTACGACTCACGGGCATCCATCACGAAATTCCACGAGCCACGAGAAGCTCATCTCCAAGTTTGGGAATTCGCATCCGTTAGGCTCCCCGGTTCGAGCCCAGAGCATTCCCGTTTCTAGTTCACTCACAAGTCAAGCTTTTGTCACCTTCTGTGTCCATAACTCAGCCACATGTCTCCCTTCGCTTAAGACCGAGTGGCGCAGGCCTTGCCTCCCCTTCTTCCCAAAACATGGGAATTTACCGCGTCTAGACTCTCTTCTCTTTTCAATCGTGACACGGATAGCAAGGATCATACGGCGTTAGTCTGCCGCTTGATTTCCCAACAATGATGTACTCATCAGCTTCAGAAAGTGCCGAGTTGTTGCCACCGGAGACGGCGAGATCGTCCTGTCTCTCTCTAGACTAGCTGTCACAACTTACAAGTTACAAGTTGTATCCCGTAAACAGCAGCTATTGATTGGCCTTCATGTCAGTGGAGATAGTCTGTATGTTCATTAGCAAAATGTCGTTGTTGCTAGGTGATTGGTCGTGTGTTGCCGCCAGAAAGTGTCGGTAATTTCAGCCAGATATCGAGATCTCGAAATCCCATGTCTTTCCCCTCCCCTGGATCCTGACTAGGTTCCCGCGGTGTTTCTCCGAGGTTTTCAGAACTTGGTGGAATCCATATTCTGAGCTTGCTGGTCCTGGTGTGATTGTGGAGATAACGGTCGCTAAGTGTTCAGAGAGAAGGAAGGGTTTTACCATGACATGGCTCGCAGCTCATGGCAGCCAACTGTTAGCGAGGTCCCTGGGAGCGCTGAAGTTTGGTTTCTTCCCGGTAGGTGACGATGCTACAAGGAGCACTTTCTTTCTACGGCAAGTGCCCGGATCTCTACCGATCGCAAGTTTTTGTTTCTTGCCAAGTATCGAGATGATACGACTACTCGACCATTTAAGTCGATGAAGTGAGCGTTAGACGATGGGTCAGTCTAGCCAATGCAGTCGGAATCCAGGCAAGGATTGGAAGAAGTGCTGGTGCTCGTGTCGAGGACCAGCCTGACGATATGGACTCATAGCCAGGAGGCTTCGTGGATCGGCGATCCTGCCAGTGATTTCGCATACGGAATGCAGTGTCCCCCCAGCGCATTCATGGCGCCATCTACTCTCGGTGAATTCCTTGCCGTGGAGATATCTTCAGCCAGTAGTTGTCCTTCCCAACGGTTGAGATCTATTGTATGGCAGCCTCCAGACTGTTCTCGGCTGGGATCGACGCCTTTGGTGTCGCGTGGCAGAAGCAATAGGTATTCATCACTGGAATGGCTGTTCTGTAACTCTTGTTCCTACCATGAATCTGAAGCTAGAGAAAGATCCTCCACGAGAATGAACAATGCTGCAGTGTGTCATGCAAGACAGATGTCAGTGTGTCATCTCAAGTCACAAGAATCAATATTTGCGAGCCACTGAGCCAAAATTAAGACGCGAGCGGCACTACAAAGTGCTTCGTGTCGGTGTACTGAAGCGCCATCTTGCGAGTCTGAGTATGAAGAGGCGTAGAGAGTCCACTGCGAGAGCCTAAAGAAGATATTCAGCAAGGCCGAATTTGGTCACGAAGATGCACACTTCATCGATGAAATGGAATCATCCAGAACAACCTTGGTTCCAGCACGACCAGCAATTATGCTGAGGGAGCAGGCACTGGTCGTGTCCAGAGGAAGATTCGGCGGTCTGGATGGTGGTGATGCACGCTGGCTAGGACGATATGCACAGCAGTAGTGTTGCGCCATCACTGCATTCATGCGTTCGGAATCCTCCCCAAAACCAGGATTCACTACCGTCCTTAGCCATTGCGTGACGCCGACTTCGTCTCAGCACTTCGACAGGAAGAAGCAATTCAAGTGCGTGACCCCTCCATTGTGTCTCAAGACTGATAATCGAGGGCAGCAAAGCAAACATTTTAACAGGTGTAACTAGTCAACTTGACGAGTATGATTCTCCTTTTTAGATTTGCCATGGTGCTGCCTAAGGCATGGTCATCTTTGAGGTACCGATGCAGTGAGAAGCGGAGGAACTCACCCAGAAACAGCTGAATAAGAATTCCACAGATTTCCCATCCAATCGTTCAACGACTTACGAGTATGTCAACTGTGAAGACTCCCAAAAGTTTTTGCAATAGCGAGAAGTACCAAGCAATTTTGGGATATGTAATCTGTTCGGCTCACTTGAGACACCGCTGGGAGAAGACCGCCTGCACTTCGACTGTCTCATTGCTGAGGGCATGCTTCTTGATCAATGAATTTGCCTCGTTAGACCAGTGCAGTGAAAGTGTCTTTGAAAAAATCTCTTTCAAGACAGCTTTCTATTCAAAGTTGATGAAAAAAGCTTCGAGCAGGAATGGTCAATGATATTTCATCTTGTTGGCGGCGCTGGCTTCGAAGTCCCACTATAATATTGCACCTAATCTCATGTCGTCCTGCGATCTCTTGACATTTGTGAAGCAGCAGCATTTAATCAAGCGACATACCGACCACTCATATATATTAAGTAGGTATTACAGCATGCTTCCAATCCGTACAGCTTGTGTAATTTTCCTTGTCAGCATTTAGCTGGTGGTAGCAGCGTTTAGAGCAAGTAACTCAGATGTCGAGTAAATAAAGTTTGACATAAGGGTCGATGTTTGGCTTGCCAAGCGACCCGGACTCAACATTCGCAGCTTCTGCTGTGTACGAAACCTGACTAAAAGCAGCGTACAGTGGCAACTTTGCTCCAATCGATAGCGAGGTCTCTTATTGTTGACTGTGGATAGGCATCATCAAAGCTAGAGTGCTTTCCAACACCGCAGGGGCCGATGTGGAGAGTTCCGTAGATGACATGTGGGTTCGATACTCCGAAGAAAGTCATCTGTATGAGGACGCGTCAGATTCATGATGATCAAAAGTGTATGTCTGTTTCCCGAAGCATTCTGGAGAAATATGAAGATCTCTGCTCAGACGAGGCTGAAAGTCTGATGATCTTTTGGCACAGCCCTTGATGTGGCGTGAAGCGGAGTGAACCGATCTGATCAAGGGATCCAACATAGGTTTAACGCTTCTGCCAGATTTGTATGTCTATTCCTGTAAGTCAGGGTATATTGTCGATCACTCGAATTCTCGCTGAAATCGAGTACTATTACAAGGAGCATAAGCGCATGGGGAGCATGCAGGCCAGCATCTGACTGACAGTTCGACATCGGTCTGCGCCGACATATTCGGCAAAGAGGGATACCAGCTGTTCTCGTGGAACATATCTGATGTGAGAACTGCAATTTTGATTTGTATCTTGCCAAATTGTGAGCAAAGACATCCTCGCGACCCCATAGCGCACGTCTCAAGACCCTGACGAGGATCTCTTGAACGTGGAGAAATTGCATCATTGTGGCTAGTGACTGGTCAAGCCACGCCAAGGCTCGATCCACCATCAGATGGGGGAACCTTTTGCCACTTCAAGTCAACCTGCGAAAGACGACAACAAACCTTGTCCAACAGGAGAATTTACGAGAACCCTGATCTCCCATCCGATCAACATCGCGTGACAATTACGGAATACTCGATGATTCCCTGCCCTTGCAGCAATTGTCAAATGCTGACGCAGTCCGAATCTTCTCCATTTTCTCCAACGATTTTGAACGTTATTGCATCTCAGGTGACAACTGCCGAATAAATCTTTTTGGCTGGAGGGGCAGTGTTTTGCCACTGCAATTATTGGGCATGATGGAACGCCCACTTGGATGTGTGGGGTACCGAGGAATCTTATGGTTTCAAATTGGATACAAGTATTACTGAAGTAGGGACTAGTTGGGAGCCTGTAAAATAAGGAAGTGGCGCTTCGACAACGATCGATATCCCACGCCAATTGTGTTGCCCGATTATTGCAGGTCATCAACTTCAGTAAACGGCAAGAAACGCCCAGCACGAAGGTAGTTCAGAGGCAGTTCAGATGAAGACAAGATTTCCGAAAGCTAGGAGATAAGAAGAAGCATTTTCATGATGATTTGGTATCCCGGAATAGTTCATACACCCTGTTACCTATCGGTCTTGTCTGCATCATCTCAAGTCGATCATTGCTGAAACACTGGACCAAGCCACATACGTGCTTTACCGGAGCTTATGAGGCAAAGCTCTCCTGGCAATCTGTCCAATGATGTAACCATAAACAGTGGTAAGAATAACAGCAGCAGAAGGTGATGCCAAATGCCATCACATTGCGATAGTCCTAGAAGGGCAGGACGCTGAGAGATGTTGTGAGTCTGTAGGCATATCCAAGGAAACGTGGGTTACTACCAAGGCCATGGAATACGGAAGAGTGAATGCACCATTATAGTACTATACTATCATATACCGAGAGCTCCCGAGTTGAGGACTCGCAAATACTAAATGCCGTTGGGCCCCTGGACCGTACGTCGCCACTTGCCATGCATCACCGTCTTTGCAGTTCACAGTCTGTTCGAGTCAACGGTAGGACAACGGGGGGCGGAAAGGTATCTACTTCGTATTAGGTTTACGACGCAAAATTGGGCCACGACCGAAGCACTGGAGTGGGGACAAAAAGAAGAAAAAAAATAGACGAGCCCAGGCCGTTGTCAATACAGGAGTAAGTACACTACCAACTACTACCTACGTACTGTGCTGAAGCCAAACGACGACCCCTCCACCCCGAGCTCGCTAAATTGACCTCCCCTGTTAGCAAATAGCTCTGGCGCTGGCAAGGTAGATTTTCCGGGTCCTGACACTGTCGCCACCCAACTTCTGTACAAGCCACCATGATTGTCCGGGAAGCTCACCTCCATTTGTCTAATGCAAACCTAAAAAACGCAACTTCAACATCTAAATAAGGTCCGGACCAATCGAATGCGTTGTTGCTGATCTATCTATTTATTATATTACCAATGCTATCTTTCACATGCTTTACAGATCATCATGGTACAGTATCAATAGGTACAGGTACAGGTGCAGGTATATCATGTGTGCCAAAAGAGCACGCGGGATCAATTTCTGACTGCCCTCTACCTACCTCACCAGCCATTCCAGGTTCTTGCTGTCCACACCACTATTGCCACCGCCATCGGCAGCGCCTCACCATCCCGGCGGTTCCTAGCGTCCCGTCAAGCCAGTCCAGCCCAGGCCGTGGAGCCACGTAAACGGGGGACTTACTCGCTCTTCGGGTTAAGGGTCGAGGGTCGAGGTGCGCCGTACCCCTAAATCGTCACTAGCCGCTGCCCTGCGTGGGACTTAAGTGGCTCCCCGTTCCTAGCTAAGGCAGGTAGGTAGCTAATGCTCATGGGATTCTGAGATGCCGATGCTGCTTTAGCGATTCCCATCCGCACAATTTATCCACAACCAGGGTACGCCGCTTCGAAATGGCCCCTCCCACCACCAGGCTCTCGTTCTCCCACTGTAACCCCCATTTTTTCTTCTTCTTTCTTTACTGTGCTCCGTACTCTCTGCTCTGCCATGCCGGTTTTCTTCCTGTCGCTGTTGCCGAACTCCACACGGCACAGATAGCTAGAACCATGCCTGTTCATATGCCACCCATGATCCCATCTTGACTTCCATTGTTCATGGCTTTTCCACTGATACCGACTAAGGAAGAGGTGCCAGTGCCAGATATGGCAGGTATCGACATGCCACTTCGAGTCTGGCCCAGCCCAGCCCAGCTTGCCAGTGCCAACAGCAACGGCAACAGGGTCATGCTGTGCTGTGGGTCGCGGGAGAAGGGTCTGCACAGGACCCTGCCATAACCACGCTCATGCCCATGCCCATGCCCATACCCTGCCTTTTTAGGGCTTTTGCGGTAGACCGGTGGTCTCGATTGGCTTGGGCCGCCTGTAACTGCAATGCTGGCTATTGCTCCTTGCTCCCCTCCTCTCCAGTATTACCGTCGAGAAGAATGCACCAGGTGGAGTGCTGCTCATTCATTCGATGCCCCGGTCCCATGATCTTCTTCTCTTTTTCCTTTCACTCCATTCCTTTGTCCTCAGTCTATCCAAGTACTCTACTCGATCAATCATACTCCCTGCATCTGCTCTACATCCATGTGCCTGTCGATCACTAGTGCACTTCGCGTCTTCCGAGAGGCAAGCCACTCTGCCCCAGATCCCGTCTTATAAGCGTCCCGGGACTTTGGCTCTGAAACTTTGTCTCTGCTTCTGGTTCTTATTCTACGGCTGTGTCTCTTCATCCTTGTCTAGTGGCGCTCTTTTTATATAGGTCTCTGCTCATTCAACGTTCCTGTCGAACTACTACGGCTCGGTTCGAAGCTCTCCGGCGCACACCACCGCTCACTTGTCCAAGATATTTTATCTCTGAAGTCACTGCTACCTCACTGGTAAGCTGTTGTCCAATCATCATTCGCAAATGGCATTCCGCTAGAGGCGAACCAAAGGCTTAACACTGACACTTTGCTCTCCTTCCTCAGATCTTCGAAAGAGTTGAACGGCTTCGAGTTCCCCCGTTGTCAACTCATCCAAACTTAGCCACCCTGCGCCTCCCCCGCAACTACAGCCCTCTCGAACTACATTCAACGTCGCATTGGAGAGTGTAGTCTTTCAGGAACAGAAAGTTTATTTCTAGTTATATTTGCCACCCGCGACCAACCTATCTCCAGGTTTTAAGAAGCTCAAACCAAGAAGATTGAAGACATAGGAAAGGAAGAAGCTTGAAGAGGTACTTTAATCAATCTTCATTACATTCTTTGGGCATTATCTAGTCTTTACCTCGTTCTTTTTTCTTATAGCCCACTTCAATCCTTTTAGCACGATATGGATTTTAACCTTCTGTTCATATCCTGAGCGCAATGCTAACATGGCTTTCTTCTGGGGACAGTTCTGGGGGCAATTGCCAACGATTTACGAAGGAAATATGGGAGACATGTCTGGTCCATCGCCATCTGGCGACTTTTCGCACAACCCGCAGGGTCACAGAGCAAACGCAATCCAGAACTCAAACATGAGCCAGCACGTTGAACATGAAGGAGGAAGAGGATTTCAGAATGCTTCACATCCCAATGGCTCTCAGGCGTTTTCGCAAGGTCAATCAGACCCGTTCGGCATGACAGCGCTCGCCAATTCGCTACCCGACGCGACATATCAGAACTATAGCAATGCGCCAACTCAAAGATATCCACCAGGACAATCACCTTCTCCTCTGATGTACCAATTCCCAACTATACCTCAATTTTCCAACCAGCAATCTATGGCCCAGACTTACCAAAATATGCAGTACAGCATGGGATATCAAGCGCAGTACCAAGGAATGTACGGCCAAGGACAGACACAACAACCTCATTTACAACAAGCTGCATTGAGTAATGGCAATCACTTTTATCAAGGCCAGGGCTTTATGGGCCAACCACAGCAAATGAGCCCGCCTTTCATGATACAGGCAAGCCAGTACGGCGTTCAAGGTCAGGCTTATCCTGTTTCGTCCTCAGGATCATACGGTGCAAGAGGAGGCTTTCTGGGAGAAGCTCGACAGCCAGGACAGTCGCGCGGTAACGATTTTCTCGGTGGCTCTTCAGCCGGTGGTACTCCGGGAAGGGCTGGCAGTATAGGTGAGCTCATGCTGCGGCGCATTTTATGGCGCTTTCACTTTGTTACGACCTGTAGCTAATTTCCTACTTGTAGCATCTAGCTCGGCCCAATCTTCAGTTGTCAGAGGTCCTCCACGAAAACCTCGCCAAAGTGGTATGTAAACAACCTCCCAAGAATAAGTATCAAAGTGCGAGTAAGCTAACCAAGTTCTACAGGCCATGCGATCTGGATAGGGAATTTGCCACCGCAAACAGATTTAATGAGCTTAGTCCTTCATGTGTGCAAGGAAACTGTCGGACTCGAGTCTCTGTTCCTCATATCAAAGAGCAACTGCGCATTTGCGAACTTCAAGGATGAGGCAGCATGCGCAGCCGCGCAGGTCAAGATACACGATTCTCGTTTTCAAACTGTCAGGCTAGTCAGTCGTTTGCGAAGAAACTCAGTCGGAACGGCGTCTGGAGTGACTGTTCCAACTGGTCCAGCAGCACTCACTCCGCCCTCAAATCCCATGGTCGCCCGAAGTACCACACCAGACAGCGACACGAAACCTAAAGAGGGAGAAGAAGAGATAGTCGAGTCTAAAGGAGCAGACGAGTCTGGCGGCTCAAGCGGCTCCAAGGACAAGTTCTTCATAGTGAAGAGTCTGACCGTAGAAGATTTAGAGCTTAGTATCCGGAACGGCATTTGGGCTACCCAGTCTCACAACGAAGAAGCACTGAACAAGGCATATCAGGTAGGTATCTCAGTAACATCTTCGTAATCCGGTACTAATATCTCTCCTCGCAGACCGCAGACAATGTTTACTTGGTCTTTTCTGCCAATAAATCCGGCGAATATTTTGGATACGCGAAAATGATATCTCCCATCAACGACGACCCTGCCGCAGCCATTGAGTTCGCCCCGAAGGCTCATACAGTTGAAGACCCGGAACTTCCCAAGGCCATACCAACGCCCGCATCCGAATTCGCGCCTAAAGGACGGATCATCGACGACTCGGCTCGAGGAACGATATTTTGGGAGGTAGAGCGGGACGAGATTGATGGAGCGGATGAAGAGGATGAGAGTCAGAGCAACCGAAGCGACGAGGACCCAGACTCGAAGACGTCTTCAAAGGCATGGGGCAAGCCGTTCCAGGTGGAGTGGGTATCTACAACCCGGCTACCATTCTACAGAACGAGAGGACTTCGAAATCCTTGGAATTCAAACAGGGAGGTCAAGATTGCACGCGACGGCACCGAATTGGAAGGAAGCGTGGGACGGAGACTACTCGGCCTTTTCCATCGACTTCCAAGCCCGGTCGCACCCAGCATGCCGACTATGGGCGCTTACCCTCAAATGCGACAATTCCAATAGGCTTTTGGATGTACGCGTAGCTCTTCCATTGCTGGTCATTGCCAGGGGCTTTCTACTTCAATTCTTCCCGAGGATGTTTTACTGAGAAACGACTCTATGGTAACGATTCATCACGAAATAGATTGCAAGGAAAGCAATACTAGGAGGGTTTAGGATCAGATCAAGCTTGAAGCTCACTTGCATTGAATGTACTGTACTATTTTGCTTGCATTTACATACAAGCGCGAGGGACACTACTTTGTAGATCTAGTCAAGGAATTAATACTTGTTATAACCCACACCTCGCCCGAGACTCTGGATCGGGAGAAAGCATGAGCTTCGTCATCTTCTCCAACCATTCCTCCTCTTCCGCAAGTCAAACAGAAGTATACCCACAAATCCAACGTCCAAAACGGATTATTTCGTGGTGGAGTTTCAATAAGTTCACGGATCCTCACAAGCGTACTAGCAACCAACAGCCCGTTAGTCTGTTCTGTACTTGACGCCAGTTCGCAGCTACCTTCCTAAAGCCCCGAGGTCCTTCTGTTCTAAGTAAAGCTGTATGTAAACACCCTACTTTAGCTTACCGAGATTCTGGCACGAGAGCAGACTACATATCGGGGAGCCGCGTACGGTGCCGACAACTCCTCGGAGACGCAATCTTCGATGAACCAGTTATATATTTGGAATTACAGAGTTTAGTACCGATTGTCACTTGTCACCAATTCTGTATCGTCCTCGGCCACTTCGTGCGGAGTGGATGTCCGGTTGCTCATGACCCAATCAAATCACGGAATTGACTTTCGCCACCCCAAAAACATCTCCAAGGTTACGATTGGCACAACAAAACTTGCTGACCTTTTCTAAAGCAGCGCTGCGATCCTATAGCTCATGTGAGGAATTGAATGCAAGAAGACGTCGTTTCTATTAACCTTGCAATTTTTTGTGGAAAAGTGATGCGATTGAGAGACACAAGGGAAAGCAGGGTTGTTGAAGCCATGACGTTGAGATAGAAAATCGAAAAAGATGGGCGCGACCGACAATGGGTCGATTGTGGTGGCGTTGTGGAGAGGGGATCCATGGATGGTCTCAGGCTGTCAAAATGGTGGACCGTTGAGCTGTGGCGGTGCAAAGCCTAGCGGCTCTGTACCGTTGTTTTGATGAGAAAAGCAGCGTCCGGCGACAGACAGAATTAAGCGAATTTTCTAGAAACACCAATTTGCACCTGGACATGTGCATCGTCAAATGGCGAACGGAACGTGGAAAGCAATGTCAAATGGGACGAGAAATTCATTGGGTCTGTCAAATACGTACTGTATGAGTTGGAACTTGTCAATACTAGAACGCATACACCAGTGCCGTGGAAGAAACACAGTGATTGTTTGGGCAGCTTCGAGGATCTCATGGCGCCTTCCAGGGGCTAGTCTCGCTTCCCCTGATGTTTGATAACACCCGCTCTCATGGACAACCAGAGCAGCAGTGAAAGATTGATCATGGTAATTAACTAGTACAATTTCAAATTACTTCTGTAACGCTTTTTCGGCGGTTTGAATCATTGTGTGGTGTTTTGCCGTTTTCAGCAATTCGTCGAAACTTCTAGTGGTTTGGAGATGATGCCCGAACCTGCTGAGAATCATGCGACCACAGCACCACAGCACCACAACCCCGCAAACTCTTTGTCCATTCACGACTTGAAGCCTCACGATGATACCAGAATAATCGAATGGTTTCATTCTGGAGATTTCTAGCAACCAGTAGAATGGGTCCCTCAATTATATAAACCCAGCTGAGACTCCTCTGAGAGCTCTCTTCCTTCATCAGAACACAACAAAGAACAATCACTTCATGCAATCAGCACGCACAACAACACTCAAACTCAAGCAACCACTTAAGCAATCTCTCAAGAGACTCACTCCACATCAATCACGCAAAATGTCTTTCTTCCCAGGCTCATTCTTCGCTTCACCTTCCGCCAACAACACCTCCTTCCACCCACTCTTCCGTCTCCTCGACGACTTCGAACAACACTCACGCAACACCGGAACCGGTAACGAGGGTCGTCATAGCCGCTCAATCATGAAGTCCTTCACCCCCAAGTTCGACGTCAAGGAATTGGCCGATGCCTACGAGCTTCACGGTGACCTTCCCGGCATCGAGCAGAAGGATGTCGAGATCGAGTTCACCGATGTCCAAACCATCACCGTCCGCGGTCGCACCGAGCGCTCCTACACCTCCGGCACTCCCCCATCCGGCTTCATTGAGGGTTCTGCCTCCCCAGCCGCCATTGAAGGTTCCGAGCAATCCAACAAGCCAGCCGCCCACAAGGCCACCGTCGAGGACGAGGACGCCGTCATGGTCACCGACCCAGCTGCCAACAACAACACCGATGTCGCCACCACTGGCAAGGACAATGCCAAGGAGGAGCCCAAGGCCAAGTACTGGGTCTCTGAGCGCAGCGTCGGCGAGTTCTCGAGATCTTTCACCTTCCCTGTCCGCGTCGACCAGGAGGCAGTCACCGCTTCGATGAAGAATGGTGTCCTCTCAATCACGGTTCCCAAGGCCAAGAAGCACGAATCCAAGAAGATCTCGATCACTGCCCACTGAAGGACACGACCCAATGAACGGAAGGAACATGGAGTTTGCTTTGTGGAATATTGGAGTTCATGGTATTTTTCTCTCAGGTGGTGGTAATGATCTGTAGTGGAGGATAGTAAGGGAGTTGATAGGTCTTCTTGCTTGCATGAATTTGAGAAAGGGAAATCTGTTCTTGCAGCGTGGAGTTGGGTGCCTTGCACTTGACTTGGTCATGACTGCTTCGGAGAACATGAAAAGTACTCAAGGGTTGTTGCTACTTTGCAGTCTAGCATAGTCAAATCCAATAAAAAAAATCAACACAAGTCCTGTCCAGGTGCGAAGTGAAAGTGAACTGTGATACTTCAAATATTTAATTTGCAAACCATGATCTGTGCACCGACTGAGATCCTTGGGAGTGAACAGAGAATCTGAGGGCGCAGATCTCTAGACCTCTAGAATGGAAGATTGGCACTTCTCTTATGTTTCGTGGTAGTTTTGACGACATCGCCTGAGCAGCTAATGATTACTGTGGAAAACAACTCGGTAGGCTCATATCCAAGCACCCGAAAAGACTACAATCATTGTTGGATGCCACTAGGGTTGACAGAAAACTTTGGTCTCCATACTCGGTACTCTTCACTCGATGTTCGATAGCTAAGTAGCACGAAGAGCATTGTACTCAATCGTTGATTCACAAAGGCCCCCACAAGCCGTGAAGTCGAATATCGTGGCACGTATGCACATATGCTTTTTCCCAGCCAAAAATAACGCCATTCGCATGATTCCCCAACGCCAAGAAATGCCATCTAACCCATATCCTTTGGTCTAGAACCTCTCCTTCATCCTCGCCGCCACGGTTCTCAAGTTTCCATAAACCTTTCCAGGAGGACTACCAAGAATCAAGCTGACGACCGCTGTCTTCGCAATCTGGATATTCTTGAAGCCACCGAGAAGATGAATCTTCGAATCTGCCAGTACAATTCTCGTCCTACTAGCATTCTCAATTGCGAATTTGGTCTTTCCATCCTTGCCTGCGATTCTTCCAATTGCTCTGCCCAAATGCTCGCCCTGCAGTGTCTTGACATCCTGAATTTGGAAAGTCTGGATATACAGGTCATCTAGTCGAAGGAGAGCGATCGCATCGTCAATATCGAAACCGAGAGAGAAGGCTTGCACGAAATCGGCACCTTTCTGCAGTGCTCCTGGATCGGTGGTGTGTTTTGAGGATCGAAGCTCAACAGATTTTGAGTGGATATTCATGCGTACTTGCAGTTTGAGGTGCTCGACAAGCGGAGGGTACATCTTTGGCCATACTGCCTTGAGAGGCGTCATTCTGTGAGGCGGGATAGGCACTTTTCGGGTTTCGATTCGGTCCACACGGTCCTGCTGAGGATTAGCCACTGGCTATACCGCAACTCTGGAGAATACGTACAGCGTTCTTAGATGGCGCAAATCTTGGTCTACCCTCCTCATCAATGTGCATCTCTGTGTCTCCCTCCGCTGGCTGGACTAGATTCAAGTCTGTTGGTTCGGCGGCTGGCGCATCGAGTAAAAGTTCATCGTCGTCTTCTACCAACTGTCAGCGTCCGGCTTCCGAATAAAAGTTTGTCGTAACGTACCCTGTGGTAGAGGTACACTGGCAGCCTCCGCCAGCTCCTCTGGCTTTCTCAGCAGGGCAGTTGGTGCAGGCATTTTGCGGACGAGGAATATGAGGACTCTTGGTGGGGGAATAAATTTATCGTCGATATGAGATAAGGTTGTGAAAGTGAAAATTGACCCGAAGGTTCAGATCGGATAGTAGTCCGTGCACGAACTTAGTGCATCGCGTCCAGCCAAGAAATCCAGACCAAGCCCGTGCAAAGCGTCATCAAAACTTCTCCTCTCTCTCTTCTCTCTTTCTCGCGTGCTCTGCTTCTGCTTCTGATTATCACGGGCTTTGCGACTTCAAGAGTCCGCACGTATTCAGAATGACCTGGAGATTATGTCGTCGAACATAACACACAAGCTGTGGTCCCATCTTCGGGATCCAGCGAGCCAGTTCATGGCCTTCAAGCCATCCGGATTACCTCGAAAGTCCGCGTTCCCTCGTTCAAGCTTGACACAGAATTCAGGAAGAGCATTTTCATGGAGTCGGCCACGGCCACGACCACAACCACCCTCACCGAGAAGATCGGTTTCCAAAAGCTTTGCTTCTTGCGGCCTGCTTTTCATAGACCTCGGACCCTCATCGACTCCGACATCATCTGCGCTTGCAGCGTGTGCTACGACTGCAGAAAAATCGCTATACACTACGACCAAGATTCCCCGACAAAGAATCACTTCTTTGGCACAGCAAGCATGGCGGAGGCAAATTCATTCCAGCACTCGGAGAAGAGAAAGGGGTACTGCGAGGAGGAATAAGAGCTCTACAACGAGTGACCAGAATACTCGCAAGCAAGTTCAAAATGGAAATCATTCGTCTAAGGCGACTCCGGTCACGAAGAAGGCTGAAGCTCCAGTACCGGACTCCAAGCCGACTTCTTATCTTCATCTCCCTCACATGCATCGGCCTACCAAAGAGGAATTACTTGCGGCAGCAACTGGGTTCTGGTCTCGATTAAAAGTGCGGTTCAAATGGTTTTCTATCAGAAGCTCTCGGCCCTGGAATATCGACGATTGGAGTGCCTTCGTATCGTGGTTTGTCCTAGGAAATATTGTTTGGGTTTTGGTCGGGACTACAACTTTCTTCTCGCTTGTTATATTTTCTATCAACACTGTTGTAGCACAAGGTTTGTGTCCAAGGGTCAATGATAAGGTCGCTGTACTAACGATTGCACAGAAACTTTAGCCAGATGGATCGGTGATTACCTTACACATTCAGCAGGAGTAAAGGTCGTTTTCGAATCCGCAATTGTACCAAAGTGGAAGGACGGAGTCATAACTTTCCACAATGTGTTTGTTTCCAGGAGACCGGGACAGGGAAAAACGAAAGTAAGGAAAGGATCCTCCATGAGTGCCGCAGCGGAGGCGGCAGCGGAGAGACAAGCCGAATTAGGAGGACGGAAGGATGAAGAGGAGGAAGATACGAATTACACACAATTCGATTTGACGATCGGTACCGTCAATGTCACTTTGTCGTTTGTCAAGTGGTGGAACGGAAAGGGTCTTCTGCGGGATGTAGAAGTTAAAGGTGTGAGAGGCGTTGTTGACAGGACTTCTGTCCACTGGAGCGGCGAGTATGTTGACCCGAAGACGTATCGGCACGAGCACCATCCAGGGGATTTCGAGATCGACTCATTCAAAATGGAGGATCTTCTGGTCACAATTCATCAGCCGAATGGATTCAGGCCATTCTCAGTGAGCATCTTCAATTGCGAGCTTCCGCAACTAAGAAAGCAATGGCTGTTCTATGATTTCCTCTCGGCGAACAACATGTCCGGAGCATTTGACGGGTCCCTTTTTACCATACACCCTAGGCAAATGCACGGATTCGCAAACGTGCATCATGACGACGACTCGAATGCAGAGTCTAGTCCTTGGAAGAAGCAGAGCCGACTTCGAATTGATGGTCTGAAGATAGATCACCTCAACCGGGGAGTAGAAGGGCCCTTTGGATGGATTCATGAAGGAAATGTAGACGTCGTAGCGGACGTCATGTTCCCAGCAGATACCGACGACAGCATCGCAAAAGTCATGTCCGACTTTTACGACCGTATGGAAGCTACAGTAACATCAAATCGCTACGTCCACATCCTCGAGAATCCGCGGACAGCGGACCTCAACACCCCTGAGGAGCGAGCCGCTTATCAAGAGAAAATAAGCAGAGACGACGACAAGCGATTCCTCGTCATGGATCTCAGAGTCCACCTCAACGACGTTAGGGCAGCAGTTCCACTCTTCACCCGCGACCTGTCTTACATCAACCAGGCGCTCATTCGGCCCATCGTAGCATATATCAATTCTCAGAAGACGTTCATCCCAATAAATTGTCGAATCGTGAAAAGAGCCAGCGAATTCGACGGCAGCTGGACGATCTTTGACAGCGGATTGATGGAAGACCTGTCAGCGGAGACTTACGAAGCGTTTGCCAAAGATGTGGTGGATAGCCAGGCACGATTGAGGCGATTGAAGAAAGTCGGCTTCTGGTCGATTTCTCTGGCCATCCAGGCGCTGTTTATGGGAATGGCAGGGAACGTGGCATGATGATAACGATACTTCACTCACTCTTAACGAACATGTATAAAAGTTTCGGTCACGTTGTAGATTATGGATTTGGAGGTTCTGGTTGGTGTCTGGGACCGCTGAAGCTACGGCTAGGCTTGGGATGGGTTGCATACCTGGAGTTTTAGGCGATTGAAACATAATCACATACATGTAAACCATATAGACATAAGGATAAAACCTTCTGAGAGAAATACAGATAAGTAATTGGAAACTTCAGAGCTCATCATTCATTTGCTTTGATTTCCCTTCCGAAAACCACGACCTTCAACTCTGGTTCATTCCAGTAAAAATAGCCCGTCGCTGAAAGCGACCCAGAATTGCTGACTCCGCTTTTGTCCCAACCCAGATCGACCTCCCTACCATTATGTACAAGCAAAGTATTACAAGGATATAGAAGGCGTCATCAACCCCGATATAACAAAGTTATCTGTCCCAAAATAAAGGAAATAGCCGTCAGGAACAGGCTTAATTGTCTGTTCAACGATCAGAAACTCTTCACTGGTACCTCGTTCTTAGAATAGATCGAACCTTCATTGGTGAATAGCTCGATGTCCCCCTTACCACCTAGGGCCATGAACTCATTCGGATCTCTCGCCTCAGAAGGTGTCTCTTCTTGCTTCGGCGCTCCGGGTATAGATTTAGGTGCTCCATTTGCGTTTGTCGAAGGCGTATTGTTATTCACTCTGTTTGCAAGATTCTTTGCATTTGGATTTTTGACATAGACTTTGACGGGATCCTTGGTTGGCTCAATGTCAATGACCCTCGTGATCTTCACGTCATTGATACTGCTAAGGAGAGTGCGTTCCCGAGCTAGTTTGCGCTTGCTGAAGTCCAAGTTGGCAATCCCACCAACTAGGCCATCAGTGCTGTCATTTGGGTTCAGAGGTTTTCTGGTAGTCCATGGATGTTCAAGACAGTCATCTATGGTGTATCTCTTCTCAACATCAACAGTCAACATGCGATCGATTAGATCTAGCGCTGGGTCGCCGACGGAATCCCAGTAAGGTGACGGGTAGTCAAATCTGCCGGTCTTGATCTGTTGTGTAAGAGAGTATGGATTTTCTCTCGTGTTGAGCTCGTCTGAGAAGGGGGGAAATCCGCACAGGCAGATGTAGAGAACCACTCCCAGTGACCAGACATCGACGGCTCTGGTATATCGACGGTGTCTCGAGTCTTCTAGAATTTCGGGAGCAACGTAACTGGGAGTCCCGCATAAGGTTGTGGTAAAAGACTCCTCTCCGATGATTTTCGCCAGCCCAAAATCAGCGACTTTCACATGCAAGTCTTTATCTGTCAGGAGGATATTCTCGGGCTTAATGTCTCGATGAACAATTCCTCTCTCATGCTACTTTGCATTAGCACAGGTACGGCCAGATAGATGGCTTCGGGGGAAACATACCAGATACTTAGTTGCCTGGAACAGTTGGATGAAGACCTTCCTTGTCTCCTCTTCAGTCAACTTCTGCTTCATGACGATCCAGTTAAACAATTCTCCTTCGGCAGCCAGCTCCAGAACCAAATACACAGCATTGGTTTCATCAAATGTGTCCTTCAAGCAAAGTAGATTTGGATGGCTGACCCCCATCAAGACTGCAATTTCTTGCTGTAATCCCTCAGTCTTTGAACGCTCTTCAACGCCTGGTTGCTTGGTGAATATCTTTACGGCGAACCTAGTACCAGTTGCTTTCTCGACACATAGAAAGACCTCGGCGAAATGACCCTTTCCAAGCTTCTCAAGGAGAGTGTATTGTTGCAGGAAAGCACTTGTTTCGCGGTTCTTTGGGTATCGGAATACAAATCTCGCCTTGTCCAGAACGGTGATCTCGTCTTGGTCTTTCAGCTCGCGCCGTTTATTTCGTCCAATAACAGCCTCGTTGACAAATGTCCCATTGCTCGACAGATCTTCTACCACAGCAACCGTGTCCCCGCCCTTGTTCTCGGTAAAGAGGAGACAATGTCTATTGGAGACGATAGGATCATCGATGATCAGATCTACCACTGTTAGTTCAATGCCTCAGGGAGACACTGTGACAGACTTACCACACTCGGGGTGGCGACCTATCAGGTAACCTCCGGAGGCGATGCCATTCATCTTTGTGTCTTCGTAAATTTCTTCCTCCTTCTTGAAGTCTTTACCCTTGCCCTTGCCTTTCTTCGACTTCCGGTCCTTATCCTTGCCAAAGTCCTCCATCTTGCCTGGTAACGGACAAGCATTCCGCTTCTTTAGGACCAAAGACTTTCCGTACTTTGCATCAAGGGGAAGAAGATATCCCCATACTCCTTCCTCTGTTTCGTCTTGGACCTCCTCCGAAAGGGCAGCTGTGGGGTAGACAAATTGGGAGAATGCTTGTGTGTCTTGTGGAGGAGATGAAATGCCATGACCGTCAATGAAGTTCTGGTCGATGGGTCGATGATGGAGCTGGCTTGGGCGACCCTCGGGAGGTGTTGCTGTTCCCTCCTTGAAGGCCTCAGTTGACGACACAGAGTCTTGCTGGGTTACCGGCGAGGGCAAATGTTGTTTCTGCGAAACAGGCGTACTTTGCGATTCTGAAATTCGAGTAGATCGACGGGGTTTCTTCGATGCATCGCCGTTACTGTCTTCTGAAGCTCCAGCCTGCGTCAAGCACTGTCAGCATTGCAGACTAACCCGCAGATTACGGGTGTAATGTTAATGACGTTTTCACGTACTCTGTTTCGTTTCAATTGACCCTTCTTCTCTCTTGGAGCCATTTTGTCAGGCAGGGAGGCAGGAGCCTTAGCAAGCTGTTTGGTCGGAAGTGTCCGAGGCAAGTGGAAGGAGCTATCAACAGTAACTTCTTTCTGACGTCGTGAAAACTAGTTTCAAGCTTGAGAATTGAAAAACAGGGCCTATTGTGCCTGAGCACAGTTAAATTGAGCAAGTATCACAACGAATTCCCCTCGAACAAAATGTGGGAGGTTGTCGGATTTGAGGTTCTTGGCAAAGGCAACTGGGAAGAATGGGCCATGGGGGGATTTGCTTACCCCGACTCGACTCGTCTCGTCTCAAAACGGACGGCAGTTAGCGACAGAAGAATTGGCCGACCCTTGCAGATACATGCCGCGTTGGGTCACCGAGTATGGAAATGGAATGAAAATGATAGGTATATGGCTGTTAAGATTAAGGCAAAGCCTGTTGAGAAATGCTTCGCAGACTGGTCAGTGATTATTATGAGAGCACAATGCATGGCTTAGCAATATTTCTAGGTGGACAATACACTAAGGAGGTACTTCATGCCGATCAGGGATCTGTCGATTCTAGTCTAGACTACAGCGTGCTATGAAATATCATGGCTAGTGGCGGGGGAAAAGCTCCATCCTGCTCCCTCGTGCCTTGCCAGAGAACCCCGTGATCCTGGCCGAGGGGTGTATAATTATCAGCTGAGGCTCTGCGAGAGACAACATGTGCCTGTGATTGCCTTGGGACAGAGCCCGGTATTCAATCTGTTGGATGTTCCAAAAACTTCTCGGAACATGTCTCATCGTCTTGCAAGACCTATCTGGTTTGGCGATTGATCCGGAAGATTTGACGTATCGCAATGATCCCAATACTTCGCAGATGTTTTTGTTCTTAAGTGTCATGACCGTCTGACGACTTTGCCTCAACTATCAAACCTGGACTTTCTCTTCGTGCCTACTTGCGGTGAACTTGATCGACCTCTGTCTAACCCTGCCATAATCCTCTCGGCAGCGCTCTTTTGAACCGACCTTCCTACATTCGATGGCGTGCCATTTCGGCTCACTGGCTCCAAAGGTGAAGTTGCAGGCACGAAATCCAGTGTCTCCCGCTGGCCTCGTGACTTTTCGTCCTCTTTCTTCTTTAGAATTCTCTGCTGACTCTTGGCAAGTTCCTCCTTGAATGCGTACGCAGGAAAGTCGTCAGGATTCCACAGGACTTTGGGTAATGTCGTCGCATATTGACCAGCTTCGTCGATGTCCGAGAAGTCCATGAGCTTCTGCATAAGACCTGGATTCATTAATGCTGAGGAATTTGCTAGCTTGTCGTTGAAATGGACTCCTTGCTTTTTCAACTCAAGGAAATGCTTAAACTTGGCATTGGTGCTCTGTAGAGGTGATCCCGGAGGTGATGGTGGAATATCGTAATTTGGAAGAGTAGGGAGAGTCAAATCTCGTAGAAGAGCCCGATTGGCAGAGTAAGGTGATAAAGGAGGTGCAGCCAGGTCTTCGTCCTCATCCTTTAACAACTGAGCTTCCGGAAGCATTATAGAAGGTCCAAGAGTTGGGCCAACAATAGGTGCTTCCAAATCATGAAGAACTGGCGCTGCACTTGATCCGTTCTGCTGGGAACCTACAGAGTTAATCAGAACCGGTTTTCAAGACTGGATAGGAGAATTTACCGGCATGGTAGCCATTTGTGTCATTCTTTGGAATTGTAGTTTTCTCAACCTGACTACCCTGTCAGCAATTTCCGCACGTGTACTTGAATACAGACTTACATCTACCTTGGAAACATCAACTTCCATGTGATCCTCCTCATCGCTGCTTGCGTAAGTGACTAATCCTGCCATTCTCCAATTTGTGTGTAGATCGAAGTAGGTTGTGAATTTTCTTGAAGAGACCCGTTTGGCCTGAGGCGCGTTGATTTTTGGCGCAACTTGCCGAAGCGAGTTGGAGCTTTCGCGTCACTGGAACCTGGGAGCTTCATGAGCTTCCCGACATCAACGCAACCTGCGATCATCTACGACATCGACCATCCACGAACCTCTCTCGAGAACTCACATACCTGTAAACGCCTTCACCATGAATCATCTTCCACAAGCCTGGGGACGTGTAGGTTACATTATTGCAAGAGCATCTTGTTCCAGTCGCTGACTTCAATACAATAGCCCAGAGACGATGTTTACGGTGCATACGATGCCTCATATCTTCAAGGCAATGGCCCAAACCAACACACACAATCACCTGTCGTCACCGGTACATCGGTTCTAGCCATAAAGTTCAAGGATGGTGTTGTTATTGCTGCAGATAATCTTGGTTCGTCCTTCCACACCCAAGCCTTGACAGCCGCATACTGACAAGTAGTATCGAATAGCTTCGTACGGTTCCCTGGCCCGATTCACCGATGTGAAGCGTCTGCGCATATTCGCAGAGACAACAGTGGTCGGCTTTGGAGGAGATGTTTCAGACATGCAATATCTTGACCGACTCCTCACCTCTTTGGACACTGAAGAAGCATACGGTTCCGCTGGACACACATTGAATGCAAAGAACCTTCATACATACCTCACCAAAGTCTTCTACAAGCGCCGATCCGACTTCAACCCATTGTGGAATCAGGTCCTAGTTGCTGGTATGGATGGAGAGGGCAAGCCTTTCCTGGCAAGCACCGATTTGTTGGGTACTGCGTTCAGCTCGCCCAGTTTGGCAACCGGCTATGGTGCGCATTTAGCCCAGCCTCTTATGAGAAAGATCGCACCAGATGAGATAGCAGCATCAAAGTTATCCAAGGAGCAGGCGGTCGAGGCAGTCAAAGAGAGCATGAAGGTCTTGTACTACAGAGATGCGAGGAGTTTGGACAAGTACTCTATTGCGGTGGTCACGAAGGATGGTATCGAGCTGAAGGAGAACGAGAAGCTGGAGAACCAGAGCTGGGCGTTGTAAGTTACCCCTTGTTTCCCCCCCTTCAGGCCAGCACTGACAGAATGCTAGTGCGGATCAAATTCGGGGTTATGGAACACAGGTCAACTGAGATGCTGTGGGCAACTGTACTGTACTATTAGCGGATATTCGCCATGAGACATGAAATTCAGGCGTATACTGTCATGGCTGAAGTTTCTCCAAATCTTCGTTGATACCATCAATATTCCACGCATCGCACGTAGTATCCCGATGACTATCATGTTGGTCAGACACGTTCGTCTCGAAGCTGCGAACTTCATATCAGTCTTCTTACAGCTGTTAGAGGATGGGGTCATTCGCATTTCACTGGTCCAGAAATCTAGCAATAAGGCGGGTAAAGTAGTAGTCGTACTTAGAACGTGATATGAAACACATGAAACGTGTTCAGGCCGTGTTATGTGTGCCAGAATACTTCAGAGCCATACAAAACATTCATCTATACGAAATATCAGCTACTTGCTATCCCACCTCTGTAGAGTTAACAAGGCGAACAGTACTTGTTCCCATGTGAGAACCTTAAACATTCACTTGTTTCCTATTATCAATCAAGACAAAAGTCAGTAAGAAATCGAGTAACATTATCATACGAAGATAGCTTGCTCAAAGTAGAACACTTTAGCCTTGCTCTAAGCTAGAACCTCTTGATTTATTGACATCGCGACGAAAGAGACCCCTAAAATTCTTAGTCAGCGCTCGTGGGGACATCCATACTGTACCTGAATCAAGGAGCCCCCTGCACCGTCCGGGCAATCTTGTAACATGATTCGGCCCATATTCTGTAATCTTTATTGATCTTCACTCCAACACTCTAATTGATCGCCAAGCTACCATCCCCAAATCCAATGCGCAGACCGAACTCCATTTCCAACTTCCTCAGGCACGCCCTCACGTCCCCAACATCTTCACAGTAACATACTTCACGATATCCTGTTCTCCGACCTGAAGCCGAACTGTTCCAAGCCACGGGCCCCCCTTGAATGTTCGGTCTCAGAGCCTCCACCACATACAGTAGAAGGAGGTGTAAAAGGTGACTGGTATGCAGACGGCAAGGCTCAAGGCTGAATCGCAAGGTCGGAAAGCAAAGGTACGTTCCTCCGCATGGTTTCCTAAAGCTTGCTAGCAATAATATTGGCAGAAGCGCAAAGCTAATAGGATCATCACCAGCTTGCCAATTCATATCATGAGTTACTGGAGTAAGTTATGCTGCCTCGGAATGCGAAGAAGCTACATGCGCTAACATATGACTTCTTCCAGAGAGTTCTCGTCGAAAGACCTTCGATCAGTAGGAAATTATACTCTTGGGCGTCTGATCGGGAAGGGATCCTTCGGGAAGGTCTATCTGGCAACGCACAAGCTCACCAATGGTTCCAAAGTACGTCCAAAGAAGAAGGCAAAATACTGTACTGGAATGGCGGTCTGACGGGATCTTGCAGGTTGTTCTCAAGTCTGCCAACAAGGATGATTCGAATCTTGCCCGCGAAATCCATCATCACCGACAATTCATTCATCCTCACATTGCCCGGCTTTACGAAGTTATAGTCACTGAAAATCTGGTGTGGCTAGTGTTGGAATACTGCCCGGGTACGAATACACGAAATATTGTGTCCCACTTGCTAATGTGTTGCATTTTAGGCGACGAATTATACAACTACCTACTGAATCATGGTGCCCTACCCGTGGACAAAGTCCAGAAGATCTTCACGCAGCTGGTTGGTGCAGTGACTTACGTTCATAACTCGCAGTGCGTTCATAGGGATCTGAAGCTCGAAAACATCCTTCTAGACAAGAATGAGAACGTCAAGCTCTGCGACTTTGGATTCACTCGAGAATATGAAGGAAAGGCTAGCTACTTACAGACGTTTTGCGGTACCATATGCTATTCTGCGCCGGAAATGTTGAAGGGTGAAAAGTACGCAGGCGAGAAAGTTGACGTATGGAGCTTGGGAGTTATTCTCTACGCCCTCCTCAGCGGCGAATTACCTTTCGATGAGGATGATGACAATGCTACAAGGACCAAGATTTTGACAACAGAGCCAAAGTGGCCAGACCACTTCACACCAGATGCACGATCTTTGCTCGGCTCACTACTCTCAAAACGTCCTCTGCTCCGTCCATCATTGCCTGACATTCTGGCCCATCCTTTCTTGGCCGACAATGCACCCGCTCAGCAAGTTATCTTGAAGCTTCAGCAACCACCGCCTTTCACGACGCCTCTGGAGAAAGAGACTCTAGAGCGCATGCGCAGCGCCGGAGTGGATATTGACCAAGTGATAGAAAATGTCCTAGCCCGGCGGTGCGATCCTCTAGCGGGGTGGTGGACACTTCTCATAGAGAAGGAGCAACGTAAGGCAGCTCGGAGAGAACGAAAGCGGAAAGAAAGGGAAGCAGAAAATCGGGTCTCACGAAGACTTAGTGGCGCCAGCAGTCGTTTGGAGCGTATGGCCCCGACTCTTACAGGTGTTGACGAGGAAGGACAAGAACTCAAGCTTAGCGATCCACCAAGGAGTAGAGGAAGAAAGGAGAGACGAAGTGCACATTATCCAGAACTTGTTCTCACAGGGCTTCCAGGGGTACCGGAAAGTTCCAAGCTCGATTCCCCTGACGCTCCTCCGCCCATCGAGAAGGATTCTATACGTTCAGCAAGCTCTTCCCGTCATCGTCGCCCAATACCACCACCAAAAGAAGGTATTTTGAGAAGTGCAAGATCTCGCGGTAGCACGTTACAGCTGGTCACATCGAATCATGATCTCTTGGCTCCACCAGCAAACGGAAACTCACCGAGGCCACCAAGGCGGAAGCATCAACATGCTTTTATAAACCAGCTTGCTAACTGGAAACATTGGCTGCTAGACTCTGCAAAGCGGGCCAAGTCACCTGGGAAAAGAATGACTAGGTCGACTCCTGATCTGCTCCAAAAGTCAACAAATAGTTCCAGAGCTGGCGGGAAGGATCCAAGCCCACGGCCTGCAACTTCCAAAACACCTCCTGCCGCAAGGCCAGCTTTGCCACCGGCAAACCAGTCGCACCCACCAATTGCGCGGATATATACGACTCCTAATAATAAACGCCATTCTCTCTCCCCATCTCCATTGACCCCTCGGTCGACCTTTCGACGGTCTAGCACAGGTCTCCGAGGACGCAAATCCACATCTTCATCTGTGTCTTCCATTCGCAGCATTCATCATCACCATCACACCCACTCAAAAGCCTCATCTACATCATCCAATGGCTCTGGCTCGATCTCAATGAGCAAAGGCGCTCTACCAACCCGAAGCCCGCATCACTCCGTCAAAGTCCTCCCCGCAACCCCCACAACTGGAAGCTTCCCATCCAATATTCGCGTCGTCCGCCAACCTCCCATCTCGAATTTCAACGAAAGTCCATGGGGCACCTCCAACCATGGTTTCGGAACGAATAACTCGAGCGGTCTTGTCTTTGCGAAACGGAAAAAAAATATCTTCAAAGGGCCCATGCTGAATACTTCATCACCAAGCCCAGCGGGAAGTGGGAGCGGCCATGTCAGGACAGGCAGCAATAGCCGCAGTGCGAGCGTAGTCGGCAAGCGAAGCGGAGAAATCATCGAAGAAGAAGACGAAGATGAAGTCGAAGAGGTCGAAGCTTTCAGTCCTCTCACCGGACCGGGAGAGGTCGAAGAGGTGTTCCCTGCTGGGGAAACGCCGGGGAGTAAGGAGCCTCAAAAATTCAACTAATTGCTTGAGAGCGAGCAAGCGAACGAGTCTCCTAAGTCATGAAGAGATGATGTATATTTGACGTCCGTATATATGTGCGTGTAAGTGTGATCTAACATGCTTGTACAAACAGCCTAGGTTATGGATATGGGTTGGTGAAGCAGGTGTTGTTGAAATTAGCGAGTCGATGTTTTTATTTGGCCGAATTGACCAATCAGTTCTACTTGTTGTCCAGCTCGGATATGGATTCGGCATGGCTTCTTTCTACCAGCGTTGCATTGTTTGCGCTTGTCTGGGCTTCTTTTCTTCGGTGATGTCGATGGACAGATTAGGGACCTTTTCGTTTACATTTTTCTCTCATCAAGATCATTGATTGTATGTATGGCTGAGTATGCATGGGATTTGCATAAGGGTATCAAGGTATGATCATTCAGTTCAGGCATAGGCGGAGTGTACAGTATATGTAGATACCAGAGAACTTGAGAAACACGATTCGGGATTATGGACATACTTGCATTTAGAATGATATCAAGACATAACAAGTGAACTATGGAGAGCAACGAAGAGTGCGTTTAGTTCTACGTAATGTCTAATGCAAAGGCACGAAAGCCATACTAACAACTCGGCGTAACTTTGATAAGCTACCAATCAATACGCTGCATTAAAATGTAATAATTGAAGCTAGCACCAGCCGAAAACCCATTCGCTGGTTGGTATATCATCCGAAATAAAGCAATGCGAAACCACAATACCGCCCTTGAATACCATGACCAAGTCCCAACATTTATACAAATCATTACACATCATCCCTGTCTACGATACCTCGGATGTTCCTAAGAGCTCGTTCCTGCCTGCCTCTCAGGCAGGTCTCCCTCCGTCTCTCTTTCCTCTCTCTCCTTCTTTCCATGGCTCCCAGGCATCAGATCCTTGGCAGCCTTCTTCGGATCTTCAATAGCATCCAATGCTCTCGTTCTCCTCGACTTCTTCTCGTGCCGATCCAGCGCCTCCTCGTCACTACTGCTGATCTCGTCATCACTATTCTGCACCATGTGAATATTCCGACCCTCCTTCTTTTTCCTCTCCCTCTGTTCCTCTTTCATCTTCGTCAACTCGTCGTCTGTGCATTCTTTCGTGACGATATGTAGGCCTGGGAAGTTCCTCTTGAGTAACTCTTTGAGCTGTGGCAGGACTGCGCCTTTTGGTCTGTATGTCCCGCTGTCATTATCTATTACTAACTCGTAGCTTCTTGGGTTCTTGGGCGGCGCAGAATTCGGTGCTCCGCCTGGGATGTCGGAATTAGGATGTGTTTCTTGCTCGGGTGAAGTCGCGGACTTCTCGGGATGCTGAAGGCGTCGGACAAAAAACTCTCCCGAACAAGCGATATATATGTTCACATCGCTGTGCATGGTATGCTTGGATAAGAGGTCGATTCCAAACTCTTTGCCTGTTTCCGTGAAGCGAAGAAGGCCATCCAACGTCAACACATAAGTAAATATGCGGCCACCTTCATCAAAATGGACCATCTTCAGAAACTGTAGAGCGGCTTCTTCGGACCTGGGTTTCACGGTCCCGTATTCCGTGGTATTACTGAAATTATAGACAGAGGCATGTTGATGATGAAGAGCATGATTAAGGACTCGCCCTCGTAGTCCAGCTTTCGAGAACATGCCCTTCACAAATGGTTTAAACTCGACGAAACGGTGGTAAAGCTCTGCTGGTACTGGACCTTCTAGTTGAAACTGATTCGCTTGAAAGCTGTAACTTGTCAGTATGGATAGTGCAGAAATAGAGAGCAAGACTCACTCGTATTTCTCAGTCTTAGGCTTGCTTTCTTGCGAGTTTCCCGACTGCCCCTGGGAACTCCCAGGCGCTTTTGTCCCGGCAATCCTCCCGATCATAGGAGAGTAGTGCTTCACCCAAGATGTCAATCCCACCGTATACATGCGCCCGTAGGGCTTCTCGGACTCCCCGAGTAACTCGGCACTGAGCCAGAGGTTCCCGCTCATCTTCACGCTGCTAAGCATAACAGCGCAGCTCCGGATCATGTATGCCCTCTTGCTAGCCATGCGCTTCTTGATATCAAAGCTTTCGTCCCTTATGCCTTGCCAATCCGGACCTATGCGATTAACATAGACCGTCACATTTCCCAATCGATCGTCGTGATCTGAAGAGTCCTCGTCATACAGCCTGCACTTCAAGCGAAAGCCGCTCGAAGGTATACCCGCCACGATCCATTCTGTATCCCATACTGGATCTGTATTTTTGTGTACGGTGGGTGTCCTTATGACCAAATCTGGGTCTTCCTTATGTCTCTTCGCGAGTGCTGAGGTCAACGTGGCGTGGATGTATGGATCTGACGAGCGAGAATTTAAATCGGAGACTGGGAGGTTCTTCGCGCGGTGGAATGTGAATTTGATGGTGTAGGCGTCTGGCGCAAAGGGGATCGGTGTCGCATCGAATCCTCCAGGTGGATTGGCCTTCAGTCTCAGCTTCTCTTGCTTCTTCGTCATCTTATCTTTCAGCTTGTGTTGATGTTCGGCTTGCTTCTCGGCATCTTTCCCTTGCCCATCATGCTGCGGATTTGCATCTGTTCCATTTGTCTGGCCGTTGAGCGGCGCATCGTCCTTTTCATCCACCATTGTCGTTGTTGTTAGTCTGGATTTGACTTTGGGCTTCTTGAAAGTCTTGGGAGAAGCTCGGCGTACGCAACTCGAGGGGAAGAGCGCCAATTAAGGCAGCGTAAGCGCGAGGAAGTCTCAGGCGCGTGATTTTTGGAACTTCCACTCTGGCTCCGCCGTATATTGCTTTCAGTCGCCTTATCGGGTCGAGGACTGCAGAAAAATGGATCCACAACGGTTGTACGGCAACACTCGAGACGGGCGGTTGCGCGAGGGGTCGAAAAACAAGCTTTGCTTGGCAGAACAATCAACAAAAGCTTGGCTGCGACCGATCGCTTTATGGGCTATGTATGGGCGACGGCAGCAACGGCTTGAAGCAGATCTAGTCGATGATTAACGCACTTGAACGCCTTCAGACGTGGCGGCAATTACGAATCACAGCTAAACCGAGAACAAACCTTCGAGGGAATTGGGGGTGTTTCAAATCCCCGCAACGGCATCCAAAACTTGGAAGTTGGCTGTGATGTAGGCGATCAGGGTTCCTTCGACGTCACCGTGCAGGGGACTGATCGGTGATACGAAGGTATATTGACAATATATATGCTGTATTTATTACCTGATTTGCCGAAATCCGCCTTGCGTGGTAGTGGTGAAATTCATAGACACGATGCCCTTGAATGCCTCAAAGCGACAGCAGCAAGAATGCCATGCCATCGAATGGGTAGTTCTAGAATTGACGTAAAAGATCGAGGACGATAGATGCCCTCAGTCAGGAAACGTGAACCAAGCCAATCGAATCTGCCCTCATCTAAAAGTGATTCGTTGGGTGCATACTGAACTTTTACCCTCGGCCAGTGAATGAGAACAATCCTTTGGCGGTATGCGTGAGAACATACTTGAAGCGTGATGGCGGAACTTCTTTTTATTTCAAATAATCACTCAGAAAGGACTGAAAGAAGGCATCTCATAGATCTTTCAGGGCTTGAAGAATCTCTCTACAGTCATCATAAACATTCCGGATTCCGATATCCAGAGCCAGAGCTGCCATGGTACCAAGCGCTTCTTCCTGAAAGTCCCCAGCCATTAATATTACTATCCATTGCCTTTCCAACCTGACCCCTTTTCGTAGGGCGTCTAGAGTCATACCCTGCATAAGCTCATACCTTGTCCAAAGCATGCAGCCCAAATATCAAACAAAACGCCAAAACAATGCAGAATCTTGCCCATGGTATCTTCAGATCATCGCATCATTATGCCGCCCAAAATGCACCTCTACCGCTCAGGTATTGGTGCTTTCGCAAGACGTCCTCCAGCACTGACTCGCTTCTGCAGTCGTGCTTCACGGTCTTTTTGCGCTCTCTCCGCAGAATTACCAACTGGCAAAGAGCCCAAAGTGTCACTGCCTGAAGCTCCCCTGCCACTCTTTTGTTCAATGTAAAGAGAAGCACTTCGACTCAATGGGAACGCAGGTAAAGAGCTCGGAATCTCAGCTCCGTTTTGAATCAGCATTTCGGCGATTGGAAAGGCGACAACTTTCGCAGAGGTGCCAGGTCTTGAAGGCGAGGCCACTGGGGAAGGCGAAGCTGGATCGGCGGCTGCAAGAGCCAAAAATACGGAATGGGTGCCTCGTGATTTATCCAGAACATTAGGGTTGGCTTTCAAGGCCAAAGCGTAGATGACTTGCTGGATGTCATTTTTCTTCACGGCTGCCAAAAGGGTCTCATCTGCGGTCGCATATCTTGAAAGCGTAGACGAAATCGGTTCGACGTAGGCCCTGTCGACATACTTAGCTGTGATAAATCTCAGTCTTTCTTCTCGCGTCGCTTGTGGAGATGGCTTCGTAGACTGGTCTAACTTGGCTTCCCAGACCATATTTGAAACCCGATTGCCGACAAGGAGAAGAAGCTCCACGATATCCGTTGTAAAGGAATTGATGTCGAGGGTGAGTGATCGGACTTTGCTGATATGAGTTCCTAGCGATCGGTGGATTCCACTACACTCGATGCAAAGAATGATCGCAAGGTTGATTGACACCCACTCGGTCTTAATACCGGAGCCGCAGTCAGCACACCAACAATTGCCTTGGTCAGCTTCTCTCAAAACCTGCAGCAGTTTGTCGGGGCTCTCATCGAAGCCACTGCTACCCTGACGATGGTAAGCAGGTCTGGCACCAACTGTGGTTCGTCTAAAAACGCCATTGTTTGCAGCCGCGGAGCTCTGTGTCGCGGAATGATTATGCCCGTAGTTCATGGAAGAACTCTTCCCCGTCAAGATGGAACCGATATCTCGTCGGATAGAGTGTGCCTCCGGCTGCTTGGCCGGAGCTTCCCGCATGTCTCTGCCCTCTACAGCACTTTGGATGGCGTTGTTGATGGCCGAAATCCAGTTGTTCATGTCATCTTCTGATGTAGCCTGATACACTCGTTTGTACTGCGGAGTGATGACCTCGAAGCAGAATCTTCGTTCGGCATTACGGGCTTCACGTACAGAGGCCATGCGAAGATCGATGGGCTCCATATGCAAGTCCAGCTTTTGCTTCCAGTTGCTATACTCTGAGACCTTGCCAGCGTCAAGTACAATCCAGAACCTACCACCTTGTTAGTGTTCGCTCCTCGAAGAATCAGGCGAGATCCTCACTTGTGCCAAGCCTGTTTATTCAGACCCCGCGGGTCAACATGACTGCCAGGCTTGCTCAGAGCCCACAGTAACCCTTCTTTACGCTGAGTGCCACTGCTGTTAGCAACAAGACTGTGGTCCTTCTCCTCCAAGTCCCGGATTCCCCTGAACTTCGAATTGGGTCCTGGGCTTCCAACAGATCCAACAACGGAAGAAAGGCTTCCTGGTGATCTTGAGAAATCGTTTGGCAGAGAGCCGTTGAGCGCGTGAGACATTGCTGTTCCGTTAGTCGGTACTTGCCTCAATGTCGTTGCTGTGCTATCGGATCGGCCAAGCTCCGAGTCGGAAATATATGCACCACTGGTATTGATGGTAGAGTGAGAGGTTTGAGGTGGAATCAAGACAGCAGGCACCGTGTCGGGTTCAACATAAGTAACTGTGCTCTTCTCGAGATTGCGGCGCTTCTCTTCTCGTTCAGTGCGTTGATATTGGAATTCCTTATCCGCATCTTGGACTTCCGCATTCAAAGCATCCAATTGAGGAAGCATTTCTTCGACTTTCTTTGCAGTAGCGAGATAGCTCGTAGTCTGGGCAGCAGCATACTTGGTCAAGTGCGACAAGACTTCCTGTTCCTTTCGACCACCATGTAGATCCTGCATGAACGACGAGTAGTCGAACCGCTTCAACTCGAAGTTCCGGCGTTTAGTCTGGTACTTTGTGTCGCTTTCTGTCCGCTTCTTCTGCTTCAATGAGTCCTGCCTCTGGCCAAGATATCGAGACACATAGGCGTAGTAATCCTTACTTTCCTCCTCGAAGTCTCTCTTTTTGGCCTCGGCTTGTTTGATGTCGATATTGTAAAGCTTGGTCAAAGGATCAATGATGATCCTTTGTAAGTTTACTGTATTTTGTTTCTCGTATCCCAGAATTTCCCGGGCAATTTTGTCGAAGTAATGCTCCAAGGCTGGCTGAACAGCGTTTGCGTTTGACGAAGAGGCCTCCCTAAGAGCTTCCATAAAGCCTGCAATCGCATCGTTACAGTCAATTTGCGCCATGTGAGCAGCTTCCGCTTTCTTCAAGACCTTCTTCATGCGCTGCCTCATACTGCCAGTCTTCTGCTCAAGGGCCTTCATTGTAGCTCTGAAGAGGGGGCCATCTTCGGTAGCGCTCATGTCTTCTCCAGGACGCTGGCAAGACACATCGACCTTGACCAAATCTTTCTGCGGAACAGCAGTGTTCCCTGCAGAGCCTTCGTATGGAGCCAAGTTTGGGGAGATAGGTTCGTCGTATTCGCGAGTATCTGTACCACTGACTCTCGAGTCCATCGACTGTGAGGAGGGCAGGCGTAATTTTGGTGGAGGTACGAGATGGAAAGGAGGTGAAGGTGAATTTGGCTGGCTCAAGAAGCCTTGATTATCTGCATATAATGAGTATATACAAGAATGGACCTGGAAAGTGTAGTAGCTTACTTGAGACCCAGAAGGAAAAACTTGCTAAGGTAACAAGTCGATGTGCACGAGGATCATACTCAACAAACTGTGTCGTGTTAGCACATGTCGCCAGAGTGAGTTGCTGGTTGTGAAATATAGACATACGCTGCAGCTGTTCCTCCAACCACCCTTTTCCTCTGTCTTCGGTGGTCTCCATTTCCAGCTCCATTCGAAGGACACTGACTGGCTCCCACCAGTGGAATAGTCCCCCACTAACTGTACATTCGCATTCTTGTGTAAGTTAGGATCCGCATGGAACTCTCGAGTGACCAGTGTTTCCACATCTCTGGCTGTCGATGCCTTGACGGAAGTCAGCATTTGATCATGTAGTTGCATTTCTGGGCCACATTGAGTGGAATCATAAAGCACTTGATCCAGGGCTATATCAAACAACGCACCGATACATAAGTGAGGCCGTTTATAACAGTATCTATAAGACCACCGGTATCTTGGGTACCCCCGTTTGTCGCAGCAATGACCTGCTGTGTCTGCCGGATAATGAATGTAAATTTGAAAGTAAGTTCGTCGTCATTATTAATCTTGAGTATGAAATTGGGGGATGGGGCATTTGAGGTTTCCGGATCCTGGCGCAAGCAAATATATCAGTAAATGCTTGGTCCAATACTGCAACACAGAAGCAGGACATTCATACCTGGACAAATTCCACTACACTGTTATCTCCAAGATCTCGGGATGCAGAGACCTTTGTTGCTGGGTATGCGTTTGGGACTACATTGAGGATTGTTCGACGGCGAGAATTGGTGACGGACAAGGACGATATAGACACTACACGCACACGCACACGTCAGTAATCGCTCTTAAGCTCTGCTTCTGTATACGCACATCGAGTCTGGTCCTTGAGATGGAGGGCAGCGCCATCGTCAGGTCTGCTACTGACATTCCCCATGTTCGAAGTTTACCCCACCAAGAGGCGCAACTCAGGGATGGATGGTGGTGATGATGTCCTGTCTCTGTCTTGGACAATGCGATCGCGCGCGGTTGAAGGTATGATCCGGCGCATCTAGGTGAATAGTTGGAAGATGCTTCTGCGAGGAGAAATGTGGATTGGAGATAAGTGTAAGGCAGAGAATGTGGTCGCTTTCGAGGTGTATGGGGGGACGACTTGCAAGCGAAGTCGTTTAGGAGAACGCAAGTAGGTTGCCTTAGTTTGATGAAGGACTCGACGGGCTCGATTTGCGTTTCAGGCATGGGAACGGGCGGTTAAAATGGCAGCAACGAGATGTTTCACAGCGGGGGATAATTGCGATTTGGATTTCTGAAGGCGTTTGACAGGTGGATCAACCGCACGGCCCCAGGTACCTAGATGTGCTTGCTGTAGGAGGGAGCTTCATGACTCTAGGGAAAAGTGCGCAAGACCCTTCAGGGACCAGCTGCTCTAAGGTAGCATACCGGAATCCACCACATGCTGACGTACAGTTCGCCCTCTACCGTTCTATTCGCCCCAGACGGCATTCTTTTCGGGCATAGTGGACGTTGCCCGAGTCACTACTCCAAAGGACTGCTGGTCACTTGGCCTTCTCTGAATAGCTGTGGCTCATGAACAGAGATGTGGTCTCGAACACGTTGGGTCATTGCCTATTTTGAGAGACTGTTCTTGTGCCACTTTCTTCGATCACCGTCTCTACATACAAGGTGGACAAATAGTAAAGCCATTAAGGTTGTAGTTTGCGGAATACAGTTGCGATACAGCGTTTGCCCCCAACTCTTTGAATCTGTATCGTCAACACAGCCCAATCCCTACAGCTTCATATCTTAACAGTATCATATCTTCCCTTCTTCAATACGCGTCGATCAGCCAGGCAGCAAAGATATTGACCAAGCCCAAAATCTTTCATTGTGCCAATCTGACAGCACACCTCAGCAATCCACTTTCAATAGACCCTTTCAGTATCGGTACTCCAGAGGTCTGTCCTCGTCTGTCTCACTGGAAGACTCGGCAAGGGTCGATCATATGCCAGGGCAGATCGAGGCGGCTGACATCGATCATGAGGCTGAAAAATACCGAGAAGCATGGCGATACTTATACAGCTTGTCATCTACCTAATGCAGCAGGTAGTGTCGCTAGCATGCCACTGTTCTTGAGTTCAACAGTCAAAGTGGTACAATAGAGGTTCGCTGGCTTGTGAAGCTGGTATCGATAAGACCAGCCTCGGCCTCGGTAAATGGTCACTATATTTCAGCCTTGGCAAAGTCCTCTGGTAGAGAGCTACACTTCGAGTCTCATACCTTACATCCACGGTTGTTCCATTTTTATCTTGTAGTCTCACATTTTCTTCTGAAGACAAATAACAAACAACAAACAACTCAAGGGACCAAGCTTGGCGCTGTCCTTTCCGCAATTCATCCCTTAGCGAGGATATACATTTACAGCAGCGATGACCACTTCCAACCAAGAGAAGTCTTTCGCGGACGCAACAGCTGTGAAGGCTCTCTCTTCTCACACGTACGAAGCACAATTTCCTGATGATTGGGCTATCGGCTCTGGCAAGTGTTCCCTCCTCCCAATCTGCGTAGTTGGACTGGGACATATCATCTGATCCGTGTGTCAATTGACTACGCCAAAGTCGCTGCCGTAGTGAAAAGCGGACATGATATCGCTCACCATACTCGTTCTCAACCCTACACCTCCTCTGTATCCTTGTGTTCTCGTATTGGCAGATATATTGTATCACTGTCCTTGAGTTTCAATATACGCATGCCAACATCCCGAGAAAGGTTTCATTCGTTGCTGAGAATGCTTTTGCTATCCAGCCCATTACACATGTTGCATATGAGTTTTATAACATGACTAACATCTCGAAGTCCCTCATGGTGGCTACGTAACCTCAGTATTCCTACAAGTAGCCAGTACGCACTTCCAAACCACTCTTTCCACCCAGAAACAGCCTCACACTATCGGCTTGCACCTGGACTTCCTCAGACGAACTCAAGAAGGCCGAGCTCTCTTCACAGTAAAGGATACCAAGCTTGGACGACAGACATCTGTAATCCAAATCACTCTCTCGCAAGATGGCCGGGAAGAGGTCGTGGGATCCCTCACGCAAAGTGACATTGCTTCCGAATCCGGGGTTTCGTTCGATACTGGCTTCAAACTCACTCCAGCACCTCTCCCAGTGGACTTGAAGAATCTGAAAGAGGGTAAAGACGACAATTGGACAAAATCTGGACCCATGCCCTTCGCCGATTTCCGAAAGGCAACCACGAAGACGCAGTTCTACCTCCCTCGAAATGGCCAAGCAACCTGGAGCTGGTCGGACGAGTGGATCCGACTTGCCAATGGAGAGAGGTGGACCAACGAGTCTGTTGGTTATGTGGTAGACATGTTTGTATGTACTTTACCTCACCCGTGACTTTCGAACACCACGCTCTTAGGATATTGACTCTGCCGCTAACTCTCTTGAAGATGATGCCCGTAGAGGCCCATCTCCAGCTCGAAGCTGCCGAGCAGAAAGCTGCTGGAGCTGGGCAAGGCAAAACCAGGAGGTTTTGGTATCCCACTGTATTATTGAATCTGGATGTGAAGAAGGCATTACCAAAGGAGGGGGTCGAATGGTTGTTTTCTAGAACAACCGCGAAGCAGGTGAAGAATGGAAGGATGGATTTGGAAATCGTGGTGCTGGATGCTGAAGGCCAAATCGTTGCAATAAGTAATCACATTGCTTTGGCTGTCGATTCCCAAAGGAATCTTGCGAAGCGAAATACAGGCAATAGTAAGATGTAGAGGGAGCTGAGAGATATGCAGGTAGATTCTGGTGCTACTGTAGCAGGTAGACCGTGTATTACATAGATATCCACGATTAGATGCCAACGCCTCTTTGAAGAGATTAAGCAAGGATATCGAAGACTACTAGCAGAGAGCACTTTTGTCACATATTCTGCTAGGCTTGGATTTAAGTCTGAATGCTCATGAAAAGGCCCAGTCCAATGCTCCACCCTTTTAAGCATCAAACTGTAGAGCCTCGAAGAATATACTGGGCATGTATCAGGAAGACTTCAATCAATGTCTGAAAAGTGATTTCCTTCACCCACTGTTGATACTCAAGGGGAAGCATACTCCATTCAAGGTGAAGTGAATAGATCTCTCCTTCTTTCGTCACGAAAATTCCCAACAGTCATATCGACCGCCTGCAGAGCCTCGGATCTTTGTAAAGACCACAATATTCACAATAGCGAAGACATCGAAGCGGATGAAGTGACGTTGATAATATGCTCAGTGACATTCATTCTGCATACGTCCACCAAAGTATAGCCTCCACAACCAAAGCCAAACACACCGCAACGCAAAGCTCGATCAGAGCAAGACAAGAGCACGCGTTGTAAAATCGCATTTGATGCAGTCTATGATGAAAAGAAAGGCCCTCATTCTTCCATTAACCCCCGTGCAAGCTACCTCCCCAATCATGCCATGCCTGTATGCCATCGAGTGTACCGCGGTAACCTATGTAGACAGATGTCCATCTTATGGTCTGTGGGTGCCGCGTCCTGTGTGTCCGGGGTGACTCTTGTGTTTTGAGGCCAATACGAGGCTGGTCGCGTGCTGCTGGCGGGGGTATATTTGGAAAGAGGTACTTGATGCAATACTGCAAACTTTGGACCGCTTCACATGAAATCATCGCTGTCGAGCATCAGCAAATATCTGACCGACGCGGACAGGTCAAACTTACTCTCCGAAATCATCGTCATAGGCTTGCGTATCGGCAACAGCAGAAACGTTTCTACTAGCGACCAATGCAACTTTAGTCTTCTGAGCCTTGCTCTTCTTGCCACCTTTCTCGGCATTCTTCTCCTCCTTCATCTTTTCGTTACTTAAAGCAGTCAGTGTGCTAGCAATCTTCTTGATCTGATCGCTGGGAAGGTCCTTGGCGAGCTGCTTGGTGAACTCCTGGAGGAAGATAACATATTGAGCCTTCTTGTTATTGTTGGAGATGACTGGGACGAGAGTGTCGCGGAGCTTCTCGAATTGTAACTTGGTCTTGGGATCGAAGAGAGGGAGCGCGGTCAGGTCGACGGTTGAGTTAGGGTCCTTGGAGTCGATAACAACGGCATTTGCGGCGGTGGTGGCCTTGCGAGAATTGCTAATACCGATGTTGCCGAATAGATCTTCAGCGTGCTTCAGGTCGGATTCCTGCTCAGTTCGTCGAAGTCGCTCACGACGCGTAGCTTCATCCTCCTCACTGCTCTCCTCATCGCTCTCCTCAGCAAGTCTTCGTGCCTTCTCGGCCTGTTTCTCTGCGATTCGCTGTGCCTTGCTTTTCTTGTTCGCAGCAACCTCAGCATCAGCTTTGGCCTTTCGCTCTGCAGCAACCTTTGCCTTCTCACGCTCGACTTCCGAGTCTTCCGCGGCATCCCAACTGTCTAGTACATCGCTGTCATCTTCTTCGTCGTCGAACTTTCTGCGCGTAGAGACCGCGGCTTGAGGTGGCGAGGATGGAGGGGTCGAACTGTCCTCTTCTTCATCTGCTCGATTGAGTAGCGGTCAGTTAAGTGTACGATAAGATGTCATCACTGTGCATAGGCTCCTGCAAGGTCGATCTCAAGTCCGCAACACACTGGTTCCATCACGAAATGAATCGTATTATTGTAACAACCGACGTGGCTGTCGCATCATGACGCGCATGTAGGTAATAAAGGAGAGTGAAAACCTACCCCACTTCTCAGGCATGGTGATGGTTTTGAAGTAGATTATTTGATTTGAAAGGTTTGCAGAAATGAGTTTGGAATTTGTCTTGGGATCAGTTTTGTGTGAATATTCGTGGGTGGAAAGAGAATGGTTTGCGATCGCGGAAGTATTGTGGGAAGGGAGGGCTTGGGCAAGGAAACTGGTTGCGGCCTGACTTCATTAGACTGTCCGCTACAGCGCTAGTCGCCTCAGCCCGGGTTCAGGTCGTGAGATTCCTCCACGTGCACACACAATCCGGCTGCTCTTATGTTGCTTTTTTGTTTTGCCAAACTTTGCGCTGTAAACTTGATCTTGGATCTTCCTCAGCATTATTGATCATTAAAACCAAAGTCCTGGAATTTTTCCATGACTATGACACCCCTGGTCTGAGCGAGTAGGCTTCAGCTTCAGCTTCATAACAGGTGTCTCCAGTTCTTGGTAAAGTCGCGAGGAATACACACGACTTTCAACTATCATATTACTGCCATTGTGTACTTGTCCATTTGAGAGTTGAAAAGGCACGGCTGTAAACGCTTCTTGGTCTGGGATCACAATCTTCCGTAATTCACAAAATAGCCGGCATCGAGACAATCGGTGCGGGTAAAGCACAACTTTTCATTCATTTATCATAAAGCCATTTCTGCAAGTCGGCCCCAGTTCCGTTTCACATTATACTCGGTTCTCCAGGAGTATTTACAAGTTGACTGCGGTTCTGAAGTTCTTTCCGGCACTGCATAAAAATTAGCATTTCTTCTACGACACTCCGAGACCTCACAACATGTATCCAGAATCCACATTCCATGTCATTCAGAAGATTGAGAGGAAATTCAACTTACAACACAGCTTTATCTCCCAATTCTTCTTCGATACGGAGGATCTGTATGCATGATTAGCTTTATTTTCGATGGAAATCGTCTGTTGCTCCTGGTTGCATACCTGGTTCAACTTGGCCAAACGCTCAGATCTGGCTGGTGCACCAGTCTTGATTTGTCCAGCTCTGATACCAACAACGATATCAGCGATGGTAACATCCTCGGTCTCTCCGGAACGGTGGGAAACCATGACACCCCAGCCAGCGGCATAGGAGTCCTTTGCGGCTTGAATAGACTCGGTGAGGGTACCGATTTGATTGACCTTGAGCAGAAGAGAGTTGCAGGACTTGAGCTCAATAGCCTTCTTGATACGGATGGGGTTGGTGACAGTTAAATCATCTCCAACGATCTGGAAGTCAGAGGTCTTGTAGAAGTAGCTCCAAGCCTCCCAGTCATCCTCAGCGAAAGGATCCTCAATGCTGACAATTGGGTATTTCTTAGCGAGGTCCTGGTATTGCTGTGCGAGTTGCTCGTAGGTGATCCACTTGCTTGGGTCGCTGTCTGGGTTCTTGAAGTCCAAATCGTACTTCTTGACATCCTCCTTGTAGAACTCGCTGGAAGCAACATCCATAGCAATGTCGACCTGGCCAGTGTAACCAGCCTTCTCAATGGCCTCGGTGATGAGCTCAAGAGCCTCCTCAGCAGTCTGAATATCTGGTGCGACACCACCCTCGTCTCCGACGTTGCCAGCGGATTGTCCGTACTTCTTCTTTGCAAGACTCTTGAGGATCTGGTAAACCTCAGCACCTTGGCGAAGGGCCTCAGTGAAGGATGGGGCCGAGCTAGGAAGGTTAGTTCCCGTTCTGTTTTCTGGTCCACCAGGGGAAATGCCCGGGTCAACTTACGAAGGAACGATCATGAACTCTTGGAAAGCAAGACGTCCACCGGCATGGGATCTATCTTTTGTCAGCCAGCGACTCGCAATCTATCATTCATCTGCATACCCTCCGTTGAGAACGTTCATGAATGGGACAGGGAGAACGTAAGGCTTCTTGGTACCGGCAAGGTCGGAAACGTGGGCGTAGAGTGGAATTTGCTGTGATCTTTATTTAGAACAATTTCTTCGGCAAGTGCCAGAATACTCACCTTCTCAGCGGCGGCAGCCTTAGCAACAGCCAAACTGACACCGAGGATGGCATTGGCACCAAGCTTTCCCTTGTTTGGGGTTCCATCGAGTTCGATCAAGAACTTGTCAACCTTTGGCTGGTCCTTGACATCGATGTTCTCCTTGATCAAGGCAGGGCCAATGATCTCGTTGACGTTGGCAACAGCCTTGAGGACACCCTTTCCAGCCCACTTGGCCTTATCTCCATCACGGAGCTCGACAGCCTCATGCTGGCCTATGTCACAGCTCAAATCAGCGGGATCTTCTTATATTCGTATCGAAGGAACGTACCGGTAGAAGCACCGGATGGGACGATGGCACGGTGAAGACCAGTCTCGGTGACAACGTCGACTTCGACAGTTGGGTTACCGCGAGAGTCGTAGACCGAACGAGCGTGGATCTTGGTGATGGCCATGATTGTTATCTGATGGAGGGGTGATTGTTAGTCTACTATGAAGTACAATAAAATGGCAGTGAACAGAGAGTGTAGAAACGAGGGCTGCTCACCTTCTTTTGTACGTGTGGAGGTTTTCTCTTCTGCAGGACACAGATTGTCAGTTGATCGGCAAACAAAGTCAGAGGTTGAAGAAGAAATATGATAGGAGGGGAGGTGGGGTGACAGCCAAACGCAGTGAGAGATGCTATGCACCTTTATCGGCACGCTGATATGCACTCAGGCTGTGAGTGGAAGGGTACGTGATAGGGACAATTGGATGAGGGAGAGAATAGGACTGACCTTTGTGGTTGTGGCTTGCAAAAAAGAGGAAGCAGTGAGAAATGTCGAGGATTGATGCAGTGGCAGTGAGGGGCTTTTTCAGTTGGGAGCTTTGAGGTTGGTGGGGGACAGACCCTGGTCTGGAGGGGTTTAAAATCGCGCCGATGAGCAGGGTTTCGGCTGCACTCCCAACTATTGTCTGTGCTGGGCTGGGCAATGATTCTTTGCAGGGAAGAGGAGGGAACCGCCTGGTCCAAATGGAATGAATGGTCCACTTGTCCTGCAGCCTCGCAATCGAATTGATAAAAGCTCATGTCATGTTCAGAGTTTGAGACTTGAGGTCTGATTGTTTATTTTTAGCCATCTTGGTGAATATATTTATTTCACTCTCGTCCCAGAGTCCCTGATGCATGTATATTGGGTCCTTTAGAAATTAGGAGCAAGAGGCTATTACTGTAGTTTGTAGGTCTATTTGTCGCTGTTCTTATCAACTCGCAGTCATCGGACGCGGCCGTCAATATCTTGGTGCAGCCTTATGACTACCCCAAAGACAATCAAAATTTGCACTCGCACTTTACTTCTGGTCACAACCTCCGGCAGACCCGTCCGATATGTCATTGGTCCTTGAACGTAGAAGCATCGTCTTACTGTCGAATCGAAGGGGACCTCTACCTGTCGAAACCGTTCTCGAACCCAAATATGGAGACTGAATCTACGAATACCAACGGATTGGTCCCCTGGCTGCAGGAAGTCAACCTTAAAATGCCACAAAATGTCTCTTCCTGGAGCGTCACTGCGGAATGGGTTGGAACTGCTCACTTACTGCCATCAATTCGCGGTGGGGTATTGATAGGTTCACAAGAACTTAAGTCTTGAATACAGGACATGGTGTGATCGATTCTAAAGGGGTGACACGATTCTTGATTTCTTCTATCCCACTTACTACTCTGCGGCTTCACGTTTCTTACATATCACGCTTCAAAGTCTTCTTCCGCGGCCCTATTCGGCCAAACAGATCCTCGACGCCAAGTATATCAAGTTAATAATTGGGTCCTTTGATTCCCTGTTTGAGCTTCTCCAAGATAAAACGATCCTTGAAGCAACATGGAAACGAATACCGTCTTTTAACACAGCGTAATTCTTGTTTTGGTTGTAGAAGCCAGTTATATGAGGGGTGATATGAGCACAACTGCCTGCATCCACGTTGTGCAAGTATCAGTCTTGAATTTATATAAATTATGCTCTAAATTCCCAGATAGGTGAACCAAGAGATCAACATAGGCTGTGAGATGTTGTCGGGACTTGGAAGCAATGCTCTCTGGATTTGATATCAATGCAGGAATCGTATAGCTTTTATTGCAGCCTCACAAAGCAAGTTTTGAAAGTTGATGAGCAATCCTGAGCTGTCAAATGAATATAGCGATTTTAGAAGAATAGCTCCATACTCAATCAACCTGCTCTGGACTTGACATCTCGACTCTCGCACAAGTGACATCTGAGGCGCCAAGACATGTCACGGGTTTCGGAGCGGATCATCATCTTGCCGTGGATCGTCAGGCAGTGGTGCTTCGCGTTTCCCAGCAAGCTATCGCCGTCAACATAACTCCAATCTCAAGTGACTGCGTCCACCAGAAATCTCTCACCTCCGCGTATCGCTCGACTTCCTCTTCCCGTATTCCCGTATTCCCGAATCCTCTGTCATCCCTTGCATACTTGAACATGTCTGACGAGGAGCGTCAACATGCGCTTGCATCGTTCAAGGCGAAGCTACTCGAATCGAGAGAATGGGAGGCAAAGCTGAAGGCATTACGGTTAGAGATCAAGGGCTTACAGAAGGATTTCGATCATACGGAGGACAATATCAAAGCTCTACAGAGTGTCGGGCAGATCATTGGAGAGGTTTTGAAACAGCTTGATGATGAGAGATGCAAGTAGCTCCTGGTCTTCAATCTTTCTTATCTGCCATAGCTGACTGTTCACTTTCAGTCATTGTCAAAGCTTCGTCCGGTCCCAGATATGTCGTTGGATGCAGATCGAAAGTCGACAAGGCTGCGCTGAAGCAGGGAACTCGAGTTTCTCTTGACATGACCACCCTCACAATAATGCGAATGCTACCCCGAGAAGTCGACCCTCTTGTGTACAACATGTCGTTGGAAGATCCCGGCCAGGTCAGCTTTGGTGGCATTGGTGGACTAAATGAGCAGATCAGAGAGTTGCGTGAAGTCATTGAGCTTCCATTAAAGAACCCTGAACTATTCCTGAGAGTCGGCATCAAGCCTCCGAAGGGTGTGCTACTCTACGGTCCCCCGGGAACCGGAAAGACATTATTGGCAAGAGCTGTGGCGAGCAGTCTGGAGACGAATTTCTTGAAGGGTATGTTACATGTCCATATATGGTGCACTGAGCACGGCTGACCGCTTGTAGTTGTCTCTTCTGCTATCGTTGACAAGTATATCGGAGAATCGGCACGTCTGATCAGAGAGATGTTCGGTTATGCGAAGGAACACGAGCCATGTATCATCTTCATGGATGAGATCGATGCTATCGGAGGACGCAGATTCTCGGAGGGAACCTCAGCAGATCGTGAAATCCAGCGGACACTGATGGAGCTTCTCAATCAACTCGATGGTTTCGACTACCTTGGCAAGACAAAGATCATTATGGCTACGAACCGACCGGATACCCTCGATCCCGCACTTCTTAGAGCTGGACGTTTAGACAGGAAAATCGAAATTCCACTCCCCAACGAGGTCGGCCGCTTAGAGATTATGAAGATTCACGCTGCTGGTGTGGTTACGGAGGGAGATGTTGACTTCGAGAGTGTGGTAAAGATGAGTGATGGGCTCAATGGTGCCGATTTGAGGAATGTGGTCACAGAAGCGTACGTTGCTCCTTCGAATGACATACAGGAAAATGCTGATATTTTACAGTGGGCTGTTCGCGATCAAGGACTACAGAGATGCAGTCAATCAAGACGATTTCAATAAGGCCGTACGCAAGGTTGCCGAGTCTAAGAAACTGGAGGGCAAGCTGGAATACCAAAAGCTCTAGATAATGATCTGTTTCATGCGTTGGCGCTCTGGCATAGGTTAAGCTGAAGGCTTAACTCTGTAACAATACCATATGGAATTTACAGATTCTATTTCAAGAATTCGTCTTCACTATTTACTCGACTTCAAAGGCCTCTCGGGCATCTGTTGAGGACCGTTCCAACAAGTCTTAATGCTAATCAAGGACAGGAACTCGTAAGAGAGCGTAGTCTCGAAATCCATATTCTCCTGGTTCCGATAGTCACCACGAGGGACTTGGCCATTCAGTATCCGTCGTCTTCATTTCAATCACCTCATTCTCATCATTCACAATCCTCGTCCTTTTCAAGCTTCCCTACGGCTGGAATTCTGCTTCGAAGTGCATATCCACTTCGTCGATCGTTTGGCCGACAGTCTCGACACCGAAGAAGAAGGTGAATGTGCTGCATAGTCGATTAAGATCAAGATGCAGTAGTCCTCCGCTCTCTTAAATGTCCCAATCCCAAACTCTGACTTTGCAGATGTCTGTGGTCGGAAGAATGGGGATCGTATATCAATGTACATCTTCTAGTGTGATGGATGCCGTGTACGCGTGAAGAGGATGGTAGCAAACGTACTAACCAGAGCATGCAGTGAGATGCCTTTCTCGCGTATATACTGGTTGAGCAACTCGGTGCAACATAATGACGAGTTTCGGTACGTTGCCTCTTGCTCACAGGACTGCAAGACGTTCATACCTAGCGAAATAAACTGTGTTGTGATATCATCCCAGCCTCCCCCCACTAGCCTCTTCATCGAGGGAGCGAGGTCTTGGTAATATAAACAGGGTCAGGAAATGAAGGCGACATCGCGTTCCTGACAACATTTCTGACTTGTAGACAGCTTACATGGACGCATGGGCTCTCTTCTTCCTCTTTCTGCATGGGAAGGTGTTGTACAGTCGATAAGCTAGACACAGGCATCAAGTTTCGAAGCTTGCACAAATCACTAAAGCGAAATCGTACATGAAGTTAGAATTGAAACAATCCGCTGGATCTAATTGCGATTATACTCAATTCCTAGTCACGATCTCTACCACGTGTGTGTGTCAAGTTCGGTATGCTAGAACATCTTTCAATATCTTAGCTCCGTCTACTCTTCACATACCGACAAGTTGCCAACAGCACTCAGAAGTCTTGGAATTTTACTGGCCTGATAGCAGTCATTGCAAATGTACGTTGTTATTTCTTTCCGATCGTTGGCCTTCCAGACTTTGCAGGAAAATGTCAAGATCATAACTGAATCGATGAGCATACCGGGGTTCCAAAAGTGACAAACATAATACCAGACTGCTTTAGATCGGGCTACCAGTGTTACGGACCCAAGAAGAGCGAAGGAACGGTGCGCTACACCAAGCCAACACAAGCCTTGTGACATGTTCCCATGCTCTTAGAATGTAAAGGAATGTCAATTTCGTGCCTGACGACTTCTGCTTATCATTAGTTTGAATTTTGCCATCTCGTCAACTTCAAGGAAAAATGGGATCCGATATATCTAGAACCCGCTGGGAGCGAGATCACCCACCGCCATATCAGCCTCCGAAGACTACTCCAATTCAGTCTGAGAACACGGGCAACTGTGCTTTTACGACATCTTCACATCAGAAGCCATTGTAAGTAGAACTTTTCGGCCTCGGATCTTGAGTGGACTGGACTGACTTGGCTCAGTAATGTCCCAAATGATTTTATCAACATTGAACTGATTGGCAAAACTGAAGTCTATCGTTTCGGCACCACAAAATTGAAAGCTCAAGGTTGCAAAGGACTTCTCGATCTCGTCAACAAATGTAGCAATGGTATTTTAAAATTAGGTCGTGTCAAGCCTTCCGGACGATACCCGGTACATGCTGATTTGAATGCTCCGAGAGCTATGGAGCTTTTCAGTCAATGGGTCGAAATAGGCAAATTTGCACCCATCATTCGACACACGTCCGCACCCATACTCCCTTATTTTGCTCTCTACATCATTGCAGAGAGGCTAGCACATGAGACTCTATGCAACCTAGCCATGGATGAACTCATTGCACGCTTCGCAGATGTCAAAGTAACACCCAGTGACCACTTTGCTCGGTGGACTCTCAAAATGGGAGGCGAAACTACACCACAACAATTGAGAGGCATGGTTCTACAGTTCATGCTCCATGATGCGCGGAACCTGGAAGAAGACATGGTTGGAAAGTATGGTGATGGGTTTTTCATTGGAAATTGGGATCATACATTGCTCCTTCTGATGGCTCGGAAAGCTGCTGGGAAGGGCCACTTGTTTGTCCAGCCATCAATCAAGACAAGATGCCGTTTCTATATTCATCAACACACAGAGCCTTGCAACGACTGATGTAGCTTTGATTGATGCAAGATCGATCGTACCTGCAAGAAGTGTGTGGGGATGAAGCCAGAACGACGAATATATAATGGGACGATCGTCAGATTCGCTACCTCGCGGATGTCTCGAAAGAGCCGCATGAGATAGAGAAATTCAGAGCTTACTTTCTCGTTTGAATGCGGAATTCTTTAACTACTTTCAGAGAATAGAAGAACTACTTCCTGTACCAAAAATTGACAGCAACAGCAACAATAATTAAACACACACAACAATAGTCGGCGCTCCTCTGTAACTTTGCGGGCACTCATTGTCCGCGAGTCGAGCGCCATTAGGAAGGAAACAGACTATTGGGGCCAAAGCAGAAGGATCGCACAATGCGGAAAGCCCAGAATATCTTCTACCACAACGGTGTTAGCATTCGTGACTCGTCTGAACACACGAAACGTTCAAAGGATGCCTTGAGTGATCTGACATAGACTTTGCAGATGGCAATAAATAACTTGAGCTGCTCTGCCTTTGCAGGCCAATCGAGCAAGTTTCCAACATTGTATAGTTTGTCCATCATTTGACAAGTCGTCTGAACTCTGCTTGTATCATAATCATCCTAAGCATTGGATCCTGAGATTCGAGCCAGGCAAGGACTACTTTGAAAGCATCTGCCGGACAGCAACAAAGGAAGAAAGCACTTGCCCGAAACCCGATGCCAGCTCACGAGTCAGCTCTGCAAGAAAATAGTGAGCTTGAGCTTGACTCCATCTTGAACGAGACCAGCTTTCATTCCTCAAGGTGGCAGGCAGAAAAGGCTTGAGACAATCTCCTTCGAATAAACAGTCTTTCATCAACAAGCCTCTCGGCTCACCCGGGACGTGGGGCAATTTTGAACTTTCTTGCTCAGCCGGAGTTGAGCCTTGAACTTGTGTGGGGTTTGCATTCCTCTCTCCTTTGTCGTCTCGATGTTGATACAACGTTTTAGGACATTTGAGGCGAATTTCAGCTACACGGCCACATGGCCGCCACGGAGGCGATACAGGGTCGATCTGAAAGTGTGCGCTCGTACCGACTTCGTATTTGCTGTCTTTTTGGCGGCATAGAAACTTCTAGCCGCATGACATGGTGATCAGCAATAGCCGGCACTATCGAATGGATGCGCCGTACTTTGTAGATTCTGCTCTATTTTTCAACCCGGGCACGCAAAAAGTACCAATGTCCCAATCCACTCTCGCGTCATGGGCCCGTGTTGACTGACTTGGCTTGGTTGACGAGATCTTTTTCATGATATCTTGTGTTGACGATGGCGCCCCAAGAAAGTCCCCCTGACTACCCTCCTGTAGATCTCCTAAAAATGGAACATCGGTGTGGCTGTGGCTCCTCGTACAGCCCAGCCCAGCGGGGGTCCCTGCTTACACTCCGCGCCTTTCGAGCCCCTATCCAATTAATGTTGATGAGCCGTGTGAGCGCTTTCCACCACGACAAAGACGGAGAGGGAGCAAGCAAGCAACGCAGTGAGACGGATCCAAGCCCAGCAAGCCCACCAGGCCATGGAACCCATCTCATCCCATCAGCCGCACCGACAGGTTGCGCCAAAGACCGACCCAGAGAGCCTGATGGAGCATGTAAATAGTCCATGTTCGGACAGGGCCAAGGCAGGACATCGGCTTAGGGACAGGGATGCGTGCGGTAAACAGCGAATAGCGCTTGCGGGCTGAAGACCTTGCCTTGTCTTGCCTCGTTCAGTGGAGGTCAGTGTTAGTTCAGTGCAGTTCTGGTTGTTGGAGCAATGGTGACAGGGGGGCTAAGCTAGCCGAGTTTCAAACCTGCCAGCTCTCGTTCTCCCTGTGGAGTACTTCTTCAACGACTATTTACTTCATTCCTCCCCATCATCCTACACTTCCGCAATCATACATCATCCCATTCCAATCCCATCCACTGATTCACCTTCCACTCGTTGCATCACCAAATCTAGCGTCGATTCCTTGCATTGCCTCTTACCTGCGAAACTCTCGAGTTCTTGACCACTCAAACAACCCCTCGCACCCCGCAAATAGCAACGAAGCGCCCCTTTGATCTCTAGAAGCCCTTGCTTATCTGCAGACCGCAATCATGTGTGGAATCTTCGGTTACATCAAGTAAGTTGCGGCAGAGCTTCTTTTGCAGTTTTGGATCAGTCTTAGGGAGAAAATCCTCCAAGTCTTATGCTTGGGCCTGTTTCTGCTATGGCTGTCTCTTGGTAAAAAGTGGCAAAGAAAAGCCTGCTAACTATTTCAACAGCTATCTCGTTGAGAAGGACAGAAAGACGATCATCGAAACCCTCGTAAATGGACTTTCCCGAGTACGTCTGCCAAAATTCCCGAGCTTCGAGCTTTGGAGATCAACTCATCGAAGTCACTCCGAATATATGCTAATGTACAGATAGTTGGAATACAGAGGATATGACAGTGCCGGTCTGGCCGTCGATGGAGACAAGAAGAATGAGGTCTTCGCTTACAAGGAGGTCGGAAAGGTCGTCAAGTTGAAGCAACTCATCGAGGAGGAGAAGCCAGATATGACCAAGATTTTCGATTCGCACGCCGGTATTGCACACACCAGATGGGCAACCCACGGTCCTCCCTCCAGAATCAACTGCCATCCTCACAGGTAAGCTTAGGAGACTGTTCACAACCAGTGCACTTTCTGACCTAAATCCCCAGATCTGACCCAACTTGGGAATTCTCTGTCGTCCACAATGGTATCATCACCAATTACAAGGAACTCAAGACCCTCTTGACTTCCAAGGGCTTCAAGTTTGAGACTGAAACCGACACCGAATGCATTGCCAAACTTGCGAAGTACCTCTACGATCAACACCCAACCATTGGATTCACGGATTTGGCAAAAGCTGTCATCAAGGAGTTGCAAGGTGCCTTCGGTCTGTTGATGAAGTCCGTTCACTACCCACACGAGGTGATTGCGGCTAGAAAGGGTTCCCCCTTGGTCATCGGAGTACGCACAGAGAAGCGCATGAAGGTTGATTTCGTCGATGTGGAGTATACGGAAGATGGACCTCTTCCAGCTGAGCAGGCATCCCAGAACGTTGCGTTGAAGAAGTCAAACGTCGGAAACTTCCTTTCAGCTGGCAATCTTCTTGCACCCCCGGACAAGTCTCTCTTGCACAGATCGCAATCGAGAGCATTCATGACTGACGATGGAGCGCCAATGCCAACCGAATTTTTCCTTTCTTCCGATCCTTCAGCTATTGTCGAGCACACCAAGAAGGTCATGTACCTTGAGGACGATGATATCGCCCACATTCATGAGGGCTCCCTCAACATCCACAGACTTACCAAGGCTGATGGATCTTCCAACGTCAGAACTATTCAGACTCTTGAGCTTGAGCTCCAGGAGATCATGAAGGGCAAATTCGACCATTTCATGCAAAAGGAGATTTTCGAGCAACCTGAGTCTGTTGTCAACACCATGAGAGGTCGCATTGACGTAGAGAACAAAGTGGTTACCTTGGGTGGTCTGAGATCATATATTGCTACCATCCGTCGGTGCAGAAGAATCATCTTCATTGCTTGCGGAACCAGTTATCACTCCTGCATGGCTGTCCGTGGTGCTTTCGAAGAGCTCACCGAGATTCCAATTGCAGTTGAGTTGGCTTCAGATTTCCTTGACAGACAAGCACCAGTTTTCCGTGACGATACTTGCGTCTTCGTCTCGCAGTCTGGTGAGACCGCCGACTCCTTGATGGCTCTCCGCTACTGTTTAGAGCGTGGTGCCTTGACTGTTGGTATCGTCAACGTTGTCGGCTCTTCCATCTCCCTCCTCACCCACTGTGGTGTTCACGTTAACGCTGGACCCGAAATCGGTGTTGCTTCTACCAAGGCTTACACATCTCAATTCATTGCTATGATCATGTTCGCCCTGTCTTTGAGCGAAGACCGTGCATCCAAGCAGAAGAGACGTGAGGATATCATGGAGGGGCTTGGAAAGATCTCGGAGCAAATCAAGGACATCCTAAAGCTCGACCAGCCGATCAAGGAACTCTGCGCAAGAACATTCAAGAACCAGAAGAGTCTTTTGCTCTTGGGCAGAGGCAGCCAGTTCTCCACAGCTCTGGAGGGTGCTTTGAAGATCAAGGAAATTTCCTACCTTCATTGCGAGGCTGTTATGTCTGGAGAGCTTAAGCACGGTGTCTTGGCCTTGGTTGATGAGAACTTGCCCATCATTATGATCCTCACTCGTGATGACATCTTTGCTAAGTCTCTCAATGCTTACCAGCAAGGTATGTTAATGGTGGACATCTTCAAAAAATAAGCATACTAACGAAACTTTTAGTCATTGCACGCAGTGGAAAGCCCATTGTCATCTGCAACCCTGGAGATGAGGAGTTCAAGGCTGGTCAAGCTGAGAAGATCGAGATCCCAAAGACCGTCGACTGTCTGCAAGGTCTCCTGAATGTCATTCCTCTGCAACTAATGGCCTACTGGCTCGCCGTTGCCGAGGGACTGAACGTCGATTTCCCCAGAAACTTGGCCAAGTCCGTCACCGTGGAGTAAACGGATAGATACCCCCTGGTAAAAGAAAATTTTGGGTCTTTGTAGTACTTGCTTTTAGCGCTTGGGGAAAATGGAATTGGGAAAGACGGGAATGAATTCATGGTCATGGCTTGTCCGCTTTTTATCATGCTGTAACTCTTTCGCGAAGATCGCAATGTAGTCTAGAGAATGGATGTCTACCATCAATGCACAACCCTTCCCGCAAAGTGACTGACAGTGTTACATATCGGGATTTGAGTGCTAAGGTTTGTAACTCGCGAGGTTGGGAACCATCTTGCTTGTGACGATTACCAGTATTGAATGTATCAAGAAGCTTGAGCTGGGATGGCAGATACCCCTCTCCAGCATCGCAAAAACAACATAGCAAATGTGACAATTATGAGCAGACTGGAGAGCGGGAAATTAATCTAGGACAATTAAGAAGTCGATTGTCTTATAAAGTGACTGTCTTATCGTATCATATCGTATCATTCCCAGACTCCCAGCATAGGGCATACCTGCCAACGCCTGTGCTGCATGAAGCAACAACATATTCATATCCGATCGCCCAAAAATACAATTCCTTCGCTAATACACTTCCAGCAAACCATACCAACGCCTTGCCATGCTATGCTAGAAGACATTCACCGGCAAATGCTCCCGCTAACCCTAGTATTTCCTAAAGAAGAGAAGAAGAAATCTACCCACGGCGAGAATACTGTCTGGGCAGGCGAGAGTTTCTCTGTGAGGAGGAGATGACTCGAGTGGAAGACGGAGAGCGAGAGCTGCGAAGAGGATCCACTTGGCGAGGATTCATGGAGCGGTAGGCAGTCATTCTCCTGGCAGGATTTCGAGAAGCTTGCTCAATGTGTCGGACTTCTTCCTGTCCCTCCCAGTCGTCGAATGAGATTGGGTTCTCCTGACTGCCTCGTGCAGCTACGGCTTGATGCTCGGCAAACATCATGCTGATCCGAGGATCGTACTGCTGAACACGAGCAACTGATTGAGGGCGTCTTGAGCGTCTTCCAGGGGGTGGACGAATAGAGCTGTCCGAAGATTCCGCTTCCTGGTGTTGGATGTCATTGGAATAGCCCAGATTTTGAGATCCGCGATTGCCATTGCGTAGTTCATCGAGTTGTTCTCGAAGACGGCGGTGGACAACCTCATCGCTCTCCCACATACCATCATAAGCGCCGCCCATCTCACTGCTCCCTGTGGTGTTGACGCTTACGCCTCGCTCTCCTCTTGCTACAGGGGTGAGGTCACCAAAATCATCAGGATCTCTGCTGACACTGCGGCCATTTAAGTATGGATTGGCGCTTCCGCCGCGGCTGTCTCTTGATGATCCCATATCTGTATCTCCATCGTGGTCAAGTGAATCGTCATCTGTATCATCTCGATGCTCGTAAGGATTGCGATTGTAAAAATGAGTACCGGCTTGGATGTGAGACTGGTATCGGTCTTCCGAGGGTACTGGTGTCTGGGACAGTCCTTCACGAGAGCGGTCATCTTCGTCAACGTGACCGTTCTCCGTAGCTGTCTCTGTACCGGTGTCACTGTTTTCCGAATCATCTTCATCATCTGTGTCTAATGAACCATATCGACCATGCTGATAACCATAAGGTGAAATCGGACCTTCGGCATCGCTATCGTTACCATGGTCTAGCGGACTCCAGCCAGACTGTCGAAGAAGTTCAGCTGAACCAGCTTCGGAAATGTTTGTATCAGTATCAGTAACAGTCAGAGCTGAGGGGCTTCTTGTTCTCGCAGGACTGCCGGGTCCGTACTGATGGCCGTAATGGATGTCTGAAGACTCGGAAGGGGTAAAGCCTCGATCCGACATGCTTCCCAATCTGACTGGACTTCGATTTGAGTGAACTCTATGGCGCGGCCGACGATTTGAGATTGCACCGCCCTCATCTGACTCATCATCTGAGACTAGGTTTATGGCTTCATGGGGCCCAGAACTATTGCTTGCACCGGTAGGAGGACGATTTAGCGACTGATCATCCTGAACCACAAAGTCGTTCAGGGAGTTATCATCGTCATCCTCGCTATCGCTGTTGCTGTCCAGGCCACTCAGATCCTCCGAATCCGACGGTGTTTGAGAGCCAGGATGATGGTGATGATAATGATTATGGTTGTGATTGTGATTGTGGTGACCAAAGTAGTGATGTCCAACATTTCGTGCTGCAACATCCAAGAAGGCATGGGCAAAATGACCGTGGGCAAATTGACCGTGATGGTGATGGTCAAACTCAGCACCGATCTCAACATCTAAGTCTTGCTCCAGATCGTCCAGATCCTGGAGGTCGTCGATATCTTCATCGTCCATGTCGCTCAACCCGTACGGATCTTCAACGCCCAGCCCACAGACAGTGCAAGATGGGCCACCTATATGCTCAGCACCACAGCCCGGACATCTTAATATACCACCGTCTGCTTCATCCACCATCAACTCCGCCCGTGGCTTTGGGAACAGGCCCTTGAAGACCCCATCCGGACCATTGCGATCCTTGTCCACTGTGTCAATCTCCTCCGCTCTCCGCTTAGCGTGTTGCTCTATAGACTCGTCTGCTGGCATGAGTTCTCGGCGCTTCGTGAAAACCTGGTCGACCATCTGCTTAACCTAGATAGAACGTTAATTTCAAGCCGAGAAGTGAAGTGGCCTTGACTTACAAGGAAGTTAGGAGCCGGAACAATTGCGACCTTCGCACGGCATTCAGGGCAAGTCTTCTTTCGCCGGTTGGTGGTGAACCAGCTGCAGAGGCACTAAGTGATATTAGCTGGGGCCAGACAAGAGGTGAAGATAACACGAACGGAATAACAGTAGGTATGACCACATCCCAAAGTCCATGGCTCGTAGAGAAGCTGGTCGCAGATTGTGCAAGTGACAAGATTCCGGATATCTGTGAGGTCGGTTCTGAATGAAGTAGCAAGCTGTACAAATCGTAAGTCAAAGTTCATTATGGAGGGCAGGCTGTCCGGCTTACCTGCGCGTCATTCTTCGCCTTTAAGGCAAGCGCAGTACCTGCTCGTGCCGTCGTTGGGGTTGCTTCTCCGCCGTTGCCAGCTATGCGCGATTCTCTCCTGCCAGCCATGGCTTGATTTGGGGATGTGGTGGAGGGCGCCATATTGTATCATCAACCCTTTGGAGCCAACGAGATGGTGTCGTAGAGTAGAAGTTTTGGTTGAGCCTCGATTGGCTTTAGCGGGGTTGGAAACAATTATCTCCCGGTCCAAGATGTGGTTCGTATTTTTGGTGCCTTTGCTATTGTCATTCCCTCCAAAAGGCGAGGAGGGCAAGAAGGACTTGCCAGGACAATACGATGGATGAGGTTCTGGTGATGGCGCTTCGGGTGAGCAAGGCAAGCCAAGACTTAATCGTGGGAATAGGCGCTAGTCCAGGATCGGACTAAACGACCAACCCCTCCAAATATGTTTTAAGCAACCTACGTGGTATGTGCCTCCGGCCGTTTTGTGGGGTAGGGTAGTTTGGTACTCACCATTATCTGGTGAATAATTTCTCAATAATACCAGTCTCGGATAGTGATGTCTGCAGCTATTCAATCTTTCGGCCATGATAAGTGTCACGACGAGTGTGAAAGCACCTCGAGTCAACTCCCAACTCGGCCGCGAACGACGGCTTTGTTTGAAAGTTTACAGTGTACCCCCTACCATAATTATCTACCGCGCTTTTGTAACATTTGCTGCTTTATATTTCTTCCTCGTTTATTAAACTCAGATAACTAATCAAGTCATCCTCTTCTGAGGAAATCCATTACGATTAGGTCTAATTATTCTTCTTAATAAGAGCAGTAAATGTCACAAAATCAAGCTAGATAAGCAAGCCGGGGGTCGCACTGTAGCTCCAGCCTTGTGTGTCTCTGGACAATTGGCTTCCAAACTCGATTCCGCCTCTGCTTCAACAGCGGATCTGCACAAGAGGGGCTTCCGGCCCTTCAAGAGACCATGCCAAACGTAATTTATGACATTTGTACGGTGCATTGCAAGGCGAGGGGAGGAAATCCAGGGAGTACAGCTGCAAATCCAGGGCTGCGCGGGCGAGCTTCATTGGACGACCCGCCTGCCACGTTGACAACGTGCAGCAGAGCCCAAGTTGCAGTTGGGTCGAAAGATGACTTGATGCACTTGATATCTATAACGCGAGAAGTCATGACGCCCCGTCTCATTGGTTCGGATTCATATCAATTCAGCAGGAGGAGTGACTGGTAGGTGAAGTTCAACTCAACATGGGTGTGTGAATGGAGCCGACCTCATACTGTGCTCACAATATATTGACTGTGATTGATATCCTGATCAGCGCTCTGCCTTAAAATAAGATATGCGGCTCCAAAAACATTCGAAGGAGCTTTTATAGTACAATTGAATCTCGGCCAAGTGTGGTCAGATCTCGATGGACTCAAGCTCTCGAGTGAGGTTTGAGGCGCTTGGGGAGTCGACTGTCGAAGCGTCGCTTGGCAGCTCCATCTAAGCGAGCCGCCAACCACCTGTACGGCTGTACGGCATGTTTATGATACATTATTCATTCAGAAAAGCTCAGCTATGTCTCAAGCCAGATCTATGACATTCTATTACCAAAATTGCTGCACGCTCAATCGCTCCACAAGATTACCAGTGTCCGGAATATCCATCCACCTAAACACAAGTTTCAAAAGTTGTGAAGCACCTTTTGGCTCCGGCAATTTGCCAAGTACAAAGGAATGACAACAATTAAGAACGCCTCTGAGAACACCATAAGAGATTCGTGATTATCGACCATCAGCAATATGTGCTTCCTAATTTCCAAATTTAGAGCTTTCGGCGCTTATCTTTAGCGGCTTCCTCACAAACTTCCGCCAGTGAACCCTTTTTAACCAAAGCCTCGTCGACGATCTCCTCATTGAGATGGGTAAGTGTTTTGATTTCAAAGTCCAAGAATGACTTGATACACTGGACATCGGTTGCTCCAGCTTTCATGGATTCCCGGACGTTCTTGAGCATTTGACGGATTCGTGACTCGGCATTTTCAAGGTTGTACTCGACAGTCTGACCGTATAGGTCTGAGAGGTTTGAGATGGGCCGAACAGTGTTCAGCACAGTATCATCGCGTATCCTACATGACCGAGGGCGGAAGGAAGTCACCATTGTTATACGCTCTTGGCCTCCGAAGGCTGAGAGTGCTTGGTGATCAATGTATCGTCCTTGGAGAACAACTGCGCATCCCTGTACAGCCATGTTAGAGATACGTATGAGCGATGAAAAAGCTCTCATACCTTTGATGGACCTCGAACCTTCTTGATATCACCAAAGCCAGTTCTCAGAGCTGTCTCACCACCAATCATCCCGGTTGTGTCACTCATCATCAACACACACACGAAAGGATAGCTATCTCTGTGCCAGCCGACGATAGCTCCTCCGTCATCATCTTCACCTAGGTCTTTGTGATCTTTCTTGTTTCCTGGGATCGACAAGTTGACATGGCCGATCTCATAATCCATGACGGGGACGAGGTCAACACCTGCAATCTTTGAAATGATAGCGAGGGTCTCAGGGTGCTTCCATGCCTCGAAAACGAACTTTCCGTATCTGTATGTATCAGTTACTGAAGACGGGCGTGCGATAGGGCTTGACTTACTTGGGAGCATAGCCACGAATCTGTCTAGGTGCAATGTCGGATGTGTAGCTGTACTTTTCCAGGACTTCGGGGTCGAGTACCTCCTTTCTCATGATGTCGATGGCCTCTGCGCTAAACAAGGGAAATGGATCTGAAACAGCAACAGGTGATACACCGCTGTTTGCAGAGAAGCCTATCTCTTCCATAGTGTGTATGTGTTTTGGTTCCTTGTATGCCAAGTGATCGATGGGTCTGAACAATTTCCCAACAGCTGCTGAGCCATTGTCTGCTGCGAGGTACTTTTCGAACGACCGTTTGAGGGATGCCTGGGTCTCTCTTGGGGACGGAAGCACCCTTGGTGGACTGGCTATCTTAGAATATGGAGAATCTGAAGCGCCAGGTTGCACGTAAATATCTGGAGTTGCCATATTGTGCGAAGGCTGGTACAGATAAAGTATTCTGGGAACTTGCGTTAGAAGCTTCTCGAGTGCATCCTGAATGATTGTAAATGAGAAAGCAGGACGTGGTGAAGACGAATGGACCGCCACGATAGTCTTCACCATCGATGATAATACACATCTGTGCCCCAGGAGAATAGAGACAGACGAAAAGAAGCCGCATGACGTGACATCAACCGCGAAACTCTTGTCACAAAGCTCGAAAGACGATGATGAATGCTACTCACGATAAGAGGAAACTGGCTCTATTCGTTGGCTGTGATGATGAAGATGGGCAAGAAGGTGTGTGATAAAATGTATCTTTGAAGATATATCTCTTAGGCTGATGTTGTCTACAAAGTGCGGTGAGGGTGGCGTCCAAGCTCTCTTATAATTAAGGGGGTCCTTGAACGGCGGTGGTTATCTCACTCCACCCGCTCGTTTCAGTACTTGGTTCGTCGACGTAAACAAACCAATATGGCAATGCGCTACCGATCGTCCAGCCGTTATTCTTACACTTGCTTGATGCTTCGATCCTGCCCTTCCCTGTTCAGTTCCTCCACACTCTTCCCGCAGCAATATCCCAACGTCAGGAGGGATATTCTGTCAATCTGCGGAGAGCAACTCACGATACCTCGCGCGGGCAGCTGCCCTTCGAGACGCCGCCTTATCGCGGTCCAGGTCGATCGAGGCTTCTGACCGTCAGACTGGATGGCTTGACCAATATTACGGGTCGGTCGGAGACGTGGTCTACAACACTAGCTGGCACGAACACAGGGGTTCGCGCATCATGGCAGAATCATTGTATGGAAAGGGTTTCTCGAAATGGATAAGGATTAGAAAACGACGCCTAGACTTGGTCGAGAGAGACGACAAATCAGTCCCTGCAGCGACTCGTACCAATCGGGGCAGCCGGCAAGGACCAAAATAAGCCACAGAGACGAGAGAGGCCGTATTGTCGCCACGGGGAGCAGTTTGGACGGCACTTTCCCACATGTCATCACTTAACTCCAGAACTTTGAATTCAAATTACCAACTTCATCAGTTGGGCGCCGATGGTGGAGAGAAGCCAATTCAAAAGTGGAGAGAAGTCAAGATAGGTGTGGAGGGCTAAGAGGCATCACACGCTGACCAGAGCGGGGAGATATCGAGATCTGGATCGTTTGACCCGATTTGGAAGACGAAACGAGGTGCACCGCTCTCCCCAACAACCACGATCCGTGACAAGTCTCGCTTGGGCGTTGCATTGGTCGCCGTTAACGGACGCATGTTGGAGCTTAACCCAAGTGAAATTGACTTCTGATATGAAAGATATGAAAAGAACCATTCATGACTGCCAGACGAATCTGTCGGACCAGATATTGCAGCAGCAGCAACAACAACTTTGGCCGACCTGGGCCAATGGACGATTCGCCTGCCAAAGCATGGGGCTCCAGCAGTTCTGCCGGGCGACCAACAATGCAGAGGGGGAAATAGGATCACCAAGGCCCGCTCATCAACCATGTAGTTGGTAGACCAAGAATGAGGTCTAGATAAGGAGTGACGAGTCTAACAACCATGTCTATGAGTAGGCACTGATTTTGTGTGGGCAAGCCCCTTGTCTTTCCCACATCATGTTCAATGTCCTCAGAGCAATCGCTGAGAGTGCGGTGAGACGTGCGTCATCGCAGCTGGTCATGTTCCCATTATCAGTCCGCTCTGAAGAAGGGCAACGAGATGGAGTGTTGATGAGCTGATGTTGAAGTCGAGGATGAAAGCAGATGGAGATGGAGTAAGAGACAGGGAATCTGCAACCCTGTCTGCCTGTCAGCCTGCTCTGTCTCGCTACGTGAGTGCCGAGGCCGAGTATCCCATGATCCCTGCCACGCCTGATAGATGATAAGTTCCCGCGCCTGCCAAGTCTCGGCAAGTTCGAACAATCCTCGCCTCGCTCGATTTCCAGAAGACAGCATCATCTGTCAGTCGCATCATTCCAATTTCGGAGCCTCTTCCTACACCAGACGACCAATCATGTCGTCCAAAAACACGAAAGATACCGCGGGCGAACCCTGGAACTCAAAAACAAGCGAGAAGTTCAATAGGTATCCAAGGCTTTCTTCTCTCCACCCATGCTCCTTTCCCGACGGCTCATCAATATCCTGCCCTGGGTCGTGTAAAGATGAGCTGAGCTAACGCGATCGGCTAGCAAACTACCTGGAGAGTATCTCGACCCATGTCAGGAGGCAGCATCAAGAAGTCTCAAGTGTCTGCATCGAAATGGAGGAGACAGGGAGATGTGTACAGATTACTTCCAGTGAGTAGTGGCAAACCCTACTATGATCCTTCACAAGGACATAGCTCTACCTTAGACCCATTGCTGGTGGTTCTGTTACAACATGGACGCCATTGCTGATAGCTGTCGTAGAGCATACCGAGACTGTAAACAGCAATGGGTGAGTCAATATTTGCGTTGTCTATCTTACTCCTAGTCCACGGTGGTCTCATCTCTCGTATTCCAGCCTCAAATGAGCGAGCTGCCATTTATCTTTGTAATTCGTCAACCAACGATTTGAAGACTGATAGGATGAGTGCATGAAGAGGTCTTCACTAACTGGGTACAGCTTTCTGCGAGGAAAGATGCCAAATTGAAGGATGGCAAATCTTGGTTCTCGTAAGGATCATGGAAAAGTGTAAAGCATTGTATTCAGGCCGAGGGAACCAGGGTCACAGGTTGTAAGATATGGGTAGCTTAACAAAATTGATAATTTTTTGCATTGCTACTTTCTCAGGCACTAGAAGTCTGTAGGAACTGGGTCGCTTGACCCAGTTCATCAGTCCCCGGCTTCTTTCTTCACACATTTGTAGGTGCATCTGAGATAACTCAGATTCGAAGCTTCTTGTTGTCCTCTAATACTCACTTTGACGTATGCTGGGGTGTACGCAACTTAGCAGTAAACACTGAACGGTCTGATGCCGATCGGCAATCAAGCTTGTGAACCATAAATCTGTAGAAACTGACTGCCAAAATGTTGCTCATCGATCACTCATCAATGTATTCGAAAGTCACTACACTACTCGCATCGTATGGACCTATTGTTGCAGTTTTGTATCTTACGTAGCGATCTCATCACGTCGCTATCATGACTGCATGATCATGATTGTTGTTCAAATTGGTCTCGCTTCGGCTAGGAGCGATTCCACGCACCCCGAAAATTCGGCTGCGTCCCGGTCTCTCCTTTCTGGCACAACCGCAAACACTCCCACTTCCAAATTCCACTCCGAGCAGCAAGCGGTCTGACTGGCGTCAATGCGTCAGAGCCGCATGAGTAACGATCCGAAGTGACGGCTCTCTTTCCCCTGTGCGCGACATGGATCAATTTCAAGATCGAGCAGATGCCCAAATATGGAATGCAATCGAGGCAAAGAACCTCAAGCAAGCCTTGAAGCTCGTGGATAAGCGACTGGCAAAGAAACACACTCCCTATCATGAGGTGAGTAACACACTTTCCATTGGCAGTACACAATTTTTCCTTTCGTCCATCCCAAGCTCATTTCTTACACAATACGCACGTGACCCAGCTTAAACTTCATTTTGCTGATTTCATATCTAGGCACTCAAAATTTATATTCGGGCTCTCTCACCTCAAGCTACTGAGAAAGCAGCTGTTCTTCTACATCTAGAAGAGCTGGCTGAAAAGAAGACAGCACCTTCGGAGCTAGTGGTTACCGAGCTTTACGATGATGCCCTGAGTGAGGTCCTTCCTGATCCGCAAGAGAACTGGGCGAGGATCGTTGGTGAATTGCGATGGCAGTGTGTGAAAGGATCTCCGAAGAACGAAGACACGAGCTTGAAGTGCTTCCAAGCATGTCTTGCAAGAAATGATCTAGACCATGCCCGGCAGGTATGCAAAGTCGCACAATTATCAACCTGGCTCTAGCTCTCCTCTTTTCTCAGCCTTCGAGTTTCTGCCGTCCTATGCTAACTTCTTTTCAGATTGCTAACAGCCTCGAGAAAACGTTTCCCAAAAACCATGCTTACATTTTTTGGAATATATCCACCATGTATTTGTTCTCTGTAACCATCCCTCTTCCATAGCCGTTTCAGACTTGCTGATGAGTCCAGATGTCACCCAAATGTCCAGAGATGCAAAAGAAAATATGGGGAGGCCTTTCGCTAGGCCAGATTAGCAAGCTCGCAACTGCAACAAAGCAAGCTGCTGTAAGTCGGTCTTGCAAACGACGTCTAGCACGAAATTGATGTCCAGCTAGGATCAGAAACAACTGCCGGTCCGGTCAATAGAATCGCCGCAAGAGCTACTCTTGCTTCACAGAATTACAAGGTCTTATGGCAAGACAGAAGCCAATTTGGAGCACCTCCGAGACCAGTTTCTCGGACCCGAGTCAGCTGTGGCAAAAGGCGAATGGGAACTCTGGCGCATGAAGTTGGAATTGCTTCAAGAAAGACAGGATTGGAAGGCTGTTTTTGAGACAACTGGATCACTGCTCAGAAGAGCACGTACGACAGACGCGTCTTCCCAATATTCCGAAGCTCGACTGAGCGATTGGATTGTGTGGAACGCCTACATTCGATCAGCGAAGGAGCTGAATGTCCTTGAGTCAGTATCACTTCCCCTTGATCCGTCCAGATCTAACAACATGACCAGGCTCAACAGCCAAGTCACAGCAGAAGTTCAGGCCCATTTGGATCCAACTTGTAAGATTGACAAGAGCTGGAAGAGAAATGCCTCCTTAGCCTTGGTCAAGCTTACGTTCGAAGGCCCTGACAGCTCACCACCTTTGGGTAATGACGAAGTCCCATACCGAGTCAGTACCATTTTAAGGTACCTGCAGGATTATGGTAATGCAAGCACTGCATACAATGATCTTAGACCATTTGTTGGTCAATTAAATCAGGATGAGCGAAAACAACTCCGAGGTGTCCTAGACAAAAAAGCCGAATCTCGAACTGTAAGTCATGCAGTGGCAGCCTGCAAACCTAACACTTAATACCCTGCAGAAATAACATTCTGATGTCGTATGCAGCTTTCAACCATCCGCGAGATCACAGAGTCTATCAACACAGACAAGCTGAGATATCTGCTCAGATGCTGCTTGCCAGAGCTAGAGCGTAATCAAAATCCAGAACAAAGAAGCGCAAGGAACAGCTTCACTTGCATCTCATGCTCCGAGAGGTGCGGTGTTGGTTGCGTACACTGTCTGAAATCGACTGCAGAAGAATCGATCAAATCGTATCGAATCGCTGCCAGTGACGATAAACTTGTGGCAGATCTGCCATCGACAGATCGTCACCCAGCAGATGATTTCTCTGTTCTGGCAGCAATGTGCTTGATCAAGCTTGCCATAGCAGAGTCTCGTGACGGCCTTGCCCCTATCAACAGCAGTAGCACCAGCACCAGCAATCTTTTACAGGCTGCGGTTCTGCTAGAAGTCGCTTCCGTACCTTCTCGGTCCAATTTCCAGATATCGTTGATGCTGGTCCGGCTGTACTGCTATCTTGGCTGTGGATCCCTTGCCATGAGAGCTTTCGAACGATTATCACTCAAGCAGGTCCAACTTGACACGCTGTCGTACGTTGTCCTCGACAGAATATCCACATTCCATCCGCACCCCTTCGCCCAGCTTCCCAATGGTTCTGACAAGACCCGAACTCCGATCGAACAGCTGCAGAAGCAGCGAAAGCTCTACAAAAGTGCCGAAGAGCACGCTATCAAGAATGTTTGGCTTTCTTTCAAACACAGCAGCTACAATTCGGTCTTTGAAATCAGACAGGTCCAAGAAAGTCTATCTCGGAGCTTAGCGAGGGTTATGTATGTCGTTGAAAGCACAAAGGTTGCTCGGTTGTTAGAGCCCAAGAAGCCATTAGCGGAGATCTCGCAAGAGTACGACATTATTGGTATGTTCGGCTTCTTACACGCAAATGACGTCGCTGACTCCGAGAAGCACCTGATGCGGAGCTCTCTGAAGCTACTTTCGTTGATACTTGCGATTATGAAACTTTCCCCAATTACGAGAGTTCTACCGGTCCACGGTTTGAAGAGCTTAGCAGATTTGTTCCCCGTCCAACTGTGAGTAATCCGTCTTCACCAGGAATAAAATCCTAACACGACTCAGGACACCCGGTATCGGCAAAATCTGATTGAGCAGAAGCTCCTACTTATCATTGACCCATCAACAACTACGAGCGGCGAAGGTCTTATCCTACAGCAGTGGCTGAAACAATATCTTGACTTCCAAAAGAAACACCAGTCCTCGAAGGTGGGACCGGAAGACCTGACTGGGTCAGAGGCACTGGCGAAGTCGACCTATGATGCAATGGCTCTTATCATTCATCATGCCTGCGATCGTGCCCTGTGGACCGAGCCAGATATCAAGGATAAGCTTGATGGCTACAACAAGGATCTAGCTGAGACTCTTGAGAAGCACCTGGCCGTCATAGATAAGATGGAAAACCTGGTACCGGCTTTTGCCAGTACTCTGCATGCCTTGTATACTGCTCATGAAATTGGAACTGCTATGGTCAATTTCTGCGCTTATATCTCACGGAGGGGCAAGGATGTCTATGACAAACAGGCAGAGGCTAACAAGACGATCCTGGACTTAGCGCAGCGTCTTCTGCAAACTACCATGAACAAGTGTGCCGCTGTCAAGAAGGGGCTTGACGAGGGTGGCTGGATTGATAAGGTTCTCGAGTTTGTCTTGCCAGAAGAGACAGGAGAGCAGCAAGGGGTATCGTCTGCGATCGTGGAGGCTTTGAGAGAACACCTGGATGATGGCTTTATGGAGCAATGGGCTGGCGAGGTTGCAGAGAGTTGGAGGGACTCAGTCACTGGATTTTCTCTACTCAAAGTGCCAGCCAAGTCATAAACATTGAGAATTTGAATGCATTGATTGGAGCGGGGGTTGATTCTGGTGTTCCTCACGCCTTGCGTAGCTTTACCATCGGAGAAAGCAAGGTTGGTTGCTTATACGCAGTGAATGCGATGGTTTCCACCATTGGTATCCAAGTAATGCTGTTCTGGCAACCAGAATCACATGAAATGAGAATGTCCAAATTTCCCTGGCAACTTCAAACTAGGCCATCAAATCAGCTAGGACAGTAGAGAAAGTCTTGCTAACCGCTTACTTCAATCTCACCGAAGAGTGTCCGTGTGAACTCTTTCGCTATACATGTTGGTCAGTGAAGAGCGCTGCTGCAGCCTAGATTGCTGCCGAGCATAACTCTTCCGTCTAACCTTTCACTTTAGCACAAAATTCAGGCATATGCGTGAATCCCAACGATTGCATTACTCATTATCACATCATATCTTCCTCTGCCGCTCTCCTTTGTTGGATCCTCAACGCCATCTCCCTCCTCTCCTCTCTGAGTGTAACAAACACCCAAAACCAAGTGATCATCTCGACAAATGCCCATGTGAAAAGCACTCTATTCTTCAATCCCTCCCCCCATGTGCTCGGCTGGTAGGTATTCGGAGCGTATAGAGGTGACTTGTTGGAGAACGCGTAGGAGTAGAGGGTAATGAAGAAGAAGAGCACAAGTCGAACCGGCGCTGTATGGACGATTAGCTTTATTGTGTTGCTTACTGGCAGATATGACGAACCTTGCGAGCCCCAGTGATACTGCGAAATTTCTTCTGGGAGGGAGATAGAGACTAAGTCACTGACTCCTACAACGAAGAGTACGGCTGCAAGAAAAGATAGTGGTGCGGATTGTGCCTCGAAAGAGCGTACGTATGGCTACGAATTTTGATTAGCCATAGCCTTGATATATACGTTTCGGGCCCCTATACCAGTCCCATAGCCTCTCCTATAATAAACACCAGAGTCTGATCCGCTATGGCATTTGGATTTGTGAGGAAGAAGAATGCGAGCGTGATGTGGAATAGGGACAGGGACGTTATGATTGTTGCGCCTGAGATAATCGCCATGTTGAAGGTTGTTGAAGACACGAACGGAGGGAGAAGGTTCTGAAGGAACTGATATCTGTCAAGAGATCCGGGGGTCCTAGAGTGAAAGCGAAGTACGCGAGGTCATACAACTTGATCATGCAGCCATGTCTGGTGTCTAGATATTTGAGCAAGCCTGGTCAAAGGATCAACTCGAGGGGGAAAATAAGGTTTTGATGTTTATCCGAGCCGAGACATCCAGGGTCCCGACCAAGCAGGCAAAGCATTCCAGCCGCGGAGCCTAAAAGCTACCTCTCCACAGCAAAGCTTCGCCTCGCCTCCTCTGACAGCTAGAACCTTGGACGTCCTATGCGCCTTTCTTGAGCAGATATGACGGAGAGGACTCTGGAAAAAGAGAAGCACATCAAGTATTGGCAACGATGTCTCAAGTCTCTCCTCCCAACGTTCTACACAAGTACCGACTCATCTCGCATGACACTGGCCTTCTTTATCCTGTCTGCATTGGACCTCCTAGGCGTCGGACCCTCTACTTTCCCTAAAGAGGATCGCACAAGAATACGGGAATGGATTCTGAAGAGCCAGCATCCGAACGGTGGGTTCTGCGGATCTCCCAATCATCGGTTTCCTGATCAATATTATGTTGATGTTGGCAATGGGATTCAGCAGATGGACCCTGCGAATCTGCCGGCGACTTTCTTTGCATTGTTGTGTTTGAGTTTTGTCGAAGGACTGGATAAAGTCAATAGGAAGAAATGTCTTGAATGGTTGAAGACTTTACAAAGGAATGATGGCAGTTTTGGAGAACTCGTTGCACAGGATGGATCCATAGAAGGTGGTAGAGATATGCGGTACTGCCAGACTGGTATGGCTGTCAGATGGATATTAGGGGGTGATGCAGCAGATCAGCAAAATGACGTTGATGTTGAAGGTTTGGTGGATCATATTAGAGCGGGACAGGTATATTGTAGGAGCATGATTATGGAAGGTTGGAGCTGACCTATGCCAGACTTATGATGGTGGATTTTCGGAATCCTCTGAACATGAAGCACATGGTACAGTGCTCCGCTACTCGTGATGGATTATGACTGACATATTCCACAGCTGGGTATACATATTGTGCCATAGCAGCGCTCTCCCTAATCGATCGCCTTCCCAGTCCGTCGAAAAAAGATGTAGACAGCCAAACTGCGAGCTCCCGGCCTGGCCTTACAGATCGTACGGCGACTATCGGATGGCTTGTATCGAGACAGGTGGGATATCTAGATAACGATGAGGATGATGAAGAAGATGAGGACGATACACAAGAGCCACAGCGACCTGTTGTGAATCTGGCAGGTGTATACAAAGACGATCAACCAGCTGCCGGCCCCGAGGAACATGAATATGTCGGACTTAACGGTCGCTGTAACAAGCCAGTAGATACTTGTTATTCATTCTGGGTTTCTGCATCGCTCAGTGTAATGTTAACACCCTGAACGTATCAGAGCTGGTACTAATCGTGCTGAATCATAGTTACTTGGAAAAGACAATACTTCTCTTCTGGATATTGAAGCCATTCGTAAATTCTTGTTTAATCAAACTCAACACGCTATTGGAGGATTTGGAAAAGTGCCAGGGAATCCACCAGGTGAGACCTCCCTATCCCCGCCAGGACGGTTTCTGACAGTGACCGAAGACATCTACCATTCATATCTGGGTCTTGCAGCACTGGCAGTAATGGAAGAACCAGGCATTAATTCCTTAGATCCGGTACTCTGTATCAGTACACAGCAGAAGGAAATTATTGATGAATTCCGGAGAAGAGCGGCGATCCCAACCAGGATTTACTGGAAGCATGGATATTGTTTCTCGATTCGGGAGGACGACCCCGAATTCGACAAAATCATGGCTTCGAACGGGGAGCCCCCGAATATCTGAGAGAGATAGCGGGTATACCGCCCCAAAAGAGATGTCCCATCCATATCTCAGGTCATTGCTCTATTGCTCGCGCGATGCCCATGTGGGAAGATAGCTTGAGCGTTTAACAAACAAACCGCAGCCTGATAGAGCATTAACATGTGGATATTGGTTGACAGTGCCAGCTCATCATCTTGAAAGAGGTTGGATGATGTCAAAAATTTGAAGATACACGGCTGAAAGGGGAAGGCGATCAGAAGTTACGAGACATTGGGCAGACCCATGTCGTTGAAGGATCCGAAGTCCTGGAGGTTTCTAATCTATGTATACCTTTAAATTCTCGAAAACGCGCAAGATACCTAATGGTCAACGAATACTAGATTTTCCTCTCAACTTGACATCACTGCGCTAGCTCTATTGACACTACTTCGCAAGGACCACATTCGGGTGAGAACAAGAAGCACGAATAATGCTTCAGTTGGAATTTCACGCTGGACGACGTTCAGAGCCTTCAAATCATCGCGAAGATGTCACCAACACCTTTCCTATCATAAGTTCTCGCAAAATTCAGGGGCTTCACCAGACCTCTTTCATCCCACTCTCATGGCGCAATATGAGTGATCGTCGGCTCGGCTCTCCCGCACCGAACCTCGAAAGCATTCAAGTACCGGTAGGACAACGACAACTTCTAAGCTTCACCCACGACGAGTCCTTCTTCTTTTTGGTTCAATGTTCTATGTTGGTTTCAGAAAATGACAATGAAGCTTCTCACAATTTCAACATTGGCTGTTGTCGCCAATTGGGCCCAAGTAGCGCACTCGATTGACCCGGCACAGGAGCTTCTCCGATCCCACTCTGAAAGTTCCTCGAGAAGCTCCCTTCTTGCCCTCCACAAGGGGCTTATCACACATGAGTCGATCTCAGGCAACGAAGAGAGCGTAGGCAAATACCTAGCCGAGTACCTCGAGAGCAAAAACTTTACTGTCGAAATCCAAGAAGTCGAACCCCGAACGTCCTCCCACCCTCCTAGAAACAACATCTTTGCTTACACTGGCAAATCGAGGGAGACTCGAACGCTCATATCGTCGCATATTGATACGGTACCACCGTTCTGGAAGTATGAGAGGAGAGGTGACGAGATTTGGGGAAGGGGTAGTGTGGATGCTAAAGGTAGTGTGGCTACGCAGATAATTGCTGTGGAGGAGCTGCTTGCGGCAGGCAAGATCCTGGAAGGCGATGTCAGTCTGCTATACGTTGTTGGAGAAGAAGTCGGCGGAGAAGGCATGCGCAAAGCCAACGATCTGGGCTTGGAATGGGAGACTGTCATCTTTGGAGAACCAACGGAACTCAAACTTGCCAGCGGACACAAAGGGACAATGGGCGTGCAGATCAGTGCGAAGGGCAAGGCAGGTCACAGTGGTTATCCCGAGTTGGGGAAAAGTGCCAATGCCATGCTGATACCTGCTCTGAATGCGTTGCTGCATGCTGAGCTGCCTTCGAGTGAGAAGTATGGGAATACCACACTGAATATTGGCCGCATGGAAGGTGGGGTTGCGGGCAATGTTATTCCAGAGAACGCGAGTGCCCTTCTTGCTATCAGGATCGCAGATGGCTCGCCGGAAGACGTTCAAAAGATCATTTTGGATACCGTAGAGAAGCAGGGCGAAGAGCTAGATGTCAAGTTCATGGGTGGCTATGGACCAGTTTATATCGATAGTGATGTCCCAGGTAAGTTTCGTTGCTTTTGTATGTGAAATTTGGCTAATGAACTTCTAGGCTTTGAGACAATAGTTGTCAATTATGGTACCGATATCCCTAATTTGAAGGGAGAACATAAGAGATATTTGTATGGACCGGGGACCATCTTGATGGCTCATAGTGACCATGAGCACTTGCTGGTCTCGGACTTGGAGACTGCTGTTAAGGGCTACAAAGCCTTGATCGAGCACTCGTTGAAGTAGTTCCTCCGCTAGTCAATTGTTGTAGCTAGACTCTGCAGCATGTACTGCAAATGAAAGCTCACCTCGGCATTGTGATTGTTATAGATTGAAACAGGTTTCATATCTCATTTCCTATGCCTAATCCAAGTATGGGGCTTCTTACGATCTCTTCGAAATCCCTTGCCCAATATACTGATGAGCTCTCAACTGCCTCTTGACTGCTAATACTTATAGGCTCGGACCCAATACGCTTGAGAGTGTCCATCAAAGTACCCTTCCCATCAGAAGACACGACAATGCCCGTGAGATCTTCTGCAGTCAAACACTCAATGTCTGTCCCGGAGTCCCCAATGTAAACAACTCTCGAAAAACTTCTTTCGGATGATCTCCACTTCTGCAAAAGTTCATTCATCGCGGCTAGCTTTGCATCAGAAGTTGCCATCACTGAGCTACCTTCTGGGCCTAAGAGCATTCCGTCTTCATTTGGAAAGTTTGCCAGTACTTCAACTTCCCCTCCAGCTCCAACCCCAAGGTTTGCTTCTAAAACTCCACGGATAAACTGGCTCGAGAAGTTGACAGACACCACGCCCCAGGTAGCTTTTGAGTTGCCGACTCTCCTGATGAAATGCTCGAATCCTTTCCGGATATTCACATCGCCTTTTTGGACAGCGTCTCTTCCACCTTTCCGCCACTGATCACTTGAAATGCCGCCAAAGATGCCAGACTTGCTCACTCGCTTGAAGCTATCCAACTCTATGCTTTTCAAGTCTCTATAGTAAGCCACTTCCTCGGTAAGTGTTTTGCGATCCTGTTCTCCTGGTTTGTAGCCATCCAAAAACCGCGAGTAATCCTTGATATAGGTTTTGGAGAGATCTTTCCATGCATCCACAAAGTCTTTACCTCCGGCTTTTTGACAGCCGATAGCGAAATTGGCGACTGCAGAAATAGTATCTTTTTGCGTTATTGTTCCATCGAAGTCGAGTATGAATGCCATGGGTGGTGACTTTAACTCCATCGGAATTCTGACGGGGGAGAAAAGAAGCCAGAGGAAGAGTGCCAAGAGAAATATTCTCAAAGCTTTGATCCAAGTGATCATTTATTTTGTAACCAGAAGGCAGGGGTATAGATAGTTGTCCAAGAAGTGTAGGGGAAGCGATCTTCTTGACTACTTTGATGAGAGGAAATTGTTGTCAGGGTACTGCACCAGGGAGCTGGTCCGGAAACGGATACTCATGCCAACTTGTCAATTAAGCTTAACCATCCTCTCAGGGGTACAAGCCCGCAATGTTTACATGCTAATTGCATTTCGAGCGTATCCTAGAAATGACTTTCCCATAAGTTTGGAGAGATGGAGAAATAAGTCTATGTCAGCTCTCGCTTTCAACAATTGACGGCATTACAATATTCTTGGACGACTCGAAAATGATATGACATGGAGTGGATATCTCGTATTCCTTCCTGCCTCAAAGCTGTGGTCAAAGATAAAGTGCATCCCCTAGTATAATCGTCTAGCGTACTTTTGTGACACTTGTTGCTTTATCCTGATTCCTTGAATTCTTTCAGCCTGTTATAAGTAAGTCAGCTCCTTCTCGATATCCAATTTTATGATCACGTCTAATAATTCTTAGCAGTAAGAGCAGCAAATGTCACAAAATTACGCTAGACAATGGTACACTTTATGGATCACTCTTCATACTCGATACCTTCTTATCAAGTTCTTACTAAAGTTTCATATTTCACTCTTCCAATCGGAACTCGGAATTGCCTGAGAGTTGGTTCTCCACAGGGCCTTACTACCCCTGGAATCCAAACGCCTTCAAGAGCGGAGGAATCGTAAAATGAAGGTTAGTGTGAGATGTCACAAAAAAGGAAGCCCTGGACATGTGCTCTCTGCGTCTGTGAGAAGGTATGAGTTTGAGTTGGATCAAATGCTGGCACCAACAAATTCGCTGCACTTGAAGTAGGCGTGAATACTCAGTGATTCCTTCTGGTAGTGCCAGAAAGTATCTTGCGTACGGTGTATTCCTCAAGACCTGCCAAGAGTTGGAGCGGCCCCTGTCGGATCATCCTATCCAGCAGGCGTAGGCAATGAGAAAAGGAAGAGAGAAAGAAGAAAAGAAAAAGTATACAATACAAGCAAGCGAATTGATCAGCTGGTCTGTCATAGATAGGGCTGGATCTGGGTTTCATTGATTTGTGGTGTGAACAGCAGCGCAAACCGGGCGCATTCACTCACTCCCACATGCTCCGTGCTTCAACAGCCTTATTTCTAACGAAGTAAGCGACTCCACCATCATCAGTGCTCTCCCGTCCCCTAAATTACATCCCACTCGATAAGACCAACCCCCCGAGTCCAGTACCCCCAACGATCAGTCGATACACAGTGACGAGTTTCCTCGGTCTTGAAGCCAGCGTCATCCTTCTGCCCTCTTCTCGCGGCGCTCCATAATTCTATTCCAAAGCAGGAGAGGCTCGAGTAAAGCAGTCAGTCAAGTCATCTATGCGCCCTCTTCCCATTCCAAACCAACCCCACCAGCCACCGCAGAATCAAAACCATCGCTGACCCTAGTTTTCCTCTGCAGACAAAGAAATAACCTTCGGCGACAGTGTTAGGATAATAATATCGCAGTTGGGGGTCCTTTGGCAGCTGTCGCATCCTGCCCAAAGCAACAGATCCATTTCATCCACCCCCGGGCGCCGGGCGACGAGTAAATCGAGAAACACACAACGAACCGAGACGAATAGCATCACGAACGAATATTCTACACTCTGCGAATATTTCAGATAGTCGCTAAGCAAAGGCGATTATTACATCAAAGCTCTGACGTCTGGTGATTATCATCGTTGCGTCCATCATCCTGCGTCAGTACCTTGCTTAGGCCAGGGCACAACGGAACAAACAGGTCGGACGGCCAGGCAGCGATAACTATCCTCGAACGGTTTCACATCTTCTGCAGTCTCCATACAACGGCATTTAAAAAGCACGCACTACTACTTGCGACGGCTCCTGACTGGACAGCTCGTTGTTGTTTCGCGCTTCACTGAGCATAGCCTCCTTCAAGCTCAGCCACCCAAGGCTGACAGCTGCGAAAAACAGCCTGACGGTGTCCTAGAATAACAGCAACATCGACGAGACGACAAGTCGGTATGGATCAACAACGCGGGAGATCACCGTCCGCTGGACATCAACAGCATCATATAAACCACAGTCACTCGCCATCCCCACAACCATTTCTAGATAATGGTTCTCTTGGACTCGGAATCGGCCTCAATAACAACAACCAGATCCAAAGCAACGATCAACAGTTCATGAACGGCAATTTTAATGCTAATAACGGCTTCGGCAATAGCGATTTCATGTCTTCGCAAACACAAGCCTTCTCGCAGGGCGGCCTCGGCGACTCAACCTACGTGCCAACCGCGGACTTCAACCAACAATTCAAGCAAGAAGAGCAGTCCTTTCAGCAGTTCAAGCAAGAGGAGCAATCGTCACCGTACAACCAGCCTCACATGGGCAGCTTCACTCAGGATCTTATGAATGCGGGCTTCAACGAAGGCGCCGACTTTCCATTGTTTCCTCCAAATCCAGCCGAGTACGACCCCTCATTCTTCTCCAACGATCCTACTCAGTCACAATCGAGGAATCAATCCGTGAATCCATCGCAGCTCGACATGTCTTCTCCACAGAATGCGCCCACCCCACCTGGTAATCTATTGCAACCAGATTCCCATTCTCCTGCATCGGCGCATCAATCACCCAATTTCAACACCCATCAATTCCAGTCCTCCCCAAACCACTCCAGACATGCTTCATTAGGACCAGAAAGTGCCGCCTTCCCACAAGGACAGAATGTTGAGTGGAGCATGATGCCTCCTCAATTCACCGGCCACAGAAGGACTCCATCGGAATATTCAGACGTGTCTGTTTCTTCTGCCCATCACTCCCCGAATCTTGGTCACCATGATAGCTTCGAGCCAATTGACCAGAACCACTCACCAATGCAACGACCCCAAGACAGTATTTACGAGAATGTGCTTGGGATTGGCAACTTTTCATTGTCAGACAATCAGCATGGAGCAAGCCCGAGACGAGGACTGAGTCCTGCTCATAGTCCCGCCATATCGCCGCGCCTGGGTCCCCAGCAGCTACCGAATATGAATCAGCAGACTCCGTTGTACCTGATGAACAACAATGGCTTTGGACAGGGCATGTATGGGCAGAATCAGCAAGAGTCATTTCCTCAAATTCAGAATGAAATGGGCCAACAAATGGTGCCGGATATCAACGTTGAATTCGCACCCGCCTCAAGACAAAACAGCTTCGAGCCTCCAAAGCCGTCAATCGACCAAGATGCATTAACGCCCCCTGATAGAGGTATGTATTCCTGCCATTTTAACGTGACTGTTACTCACAATCATAGGTCGACGTCGTCGAGCTTTCACAGATCCTAACAACAGCGGATCGGGTATGCCCCGATCTAACACCCCGTCAAGTGCGTCTCCTTCACTTGGGAGTGATCTTGGATCTCGATCCCCGGATTCCCATCGTTCGCTGTCTCCGAATGATCGTTCCGGTGCCAATTCTCCCAGTAGACGCCGACAATCGACATCATCGCTGCCAAATCGAGACTATATCCTTGGTCTAGCAGATCCTGAGTATCAACCTTCAGTTCCGGAGAGCGGAAATTCTAAGCGTGTTCAAAAACACCCCGCCACTTTCCAGTGCACTCTCTGCCCAAAGCGATTCACCCGAGCCTACAACCTACGATCTCACTTGCGCACCCATACCGATGAACGGCCATTCGTGTGTACCGTATGCGGGAAAGCATTTGCTCGTCAGCACGATCGAAAGCGTCACGAGGGCCTGCACTCAGGAGAAAAGAAATTCGTTTGTAAAGGCGAGCTCAAACAGGGCGGTTCTTGGGGCTGTGGACGCCGTTTCGCTCGCGCTGATGCTTTGGGACGGCATTTCCGCTCCGAAGCTGGTCGAATCTGTATCAAGCCTCTTCTGGATGAAGAAGCAATTGAGAGACAACGTGTGTGGAATGAGCAGCGTATGCAGAATATGCACAACATGCAGCAACCGCAGCCCCTGGGTCTCGATCCGAATGGCTTCCCAATCGACTCGAGCGGCAACTACACTCTACCAGCAGCTTTATTAGCTCAATACCCCGCTCTTGCAGGCTTGACTTGGTCCGATCTACCTCAAGGAGATCCTGGCATAGACGACGATCCAAGCGGCCGGAGCAGTTTTGATGCCAGTGGTTCGGAATACTACGATGAAGACAATGAAGGAGGCTATGTATCAAGCGGTCCTGGTCCCCAACCAGGTTATGGACAGCCGCAAATGCACGACGCGTACAATGGTGGTTACAGTAGTGACATTGGTCGTTGATGGACCAGTTGATTTTTCGAGGAAGGAGATTCTATTTTCTTGGCGTGATGAATTTACACATTCGGAGGTCTTATGATTTGGGGGATATTCCACTTGGGCGCATTAGATACCACATTGCGCTACTCGGACAGCTATTGCATTGAGTAGCATGACCCACGTTCTGGCGAAATCTCCTTGTTTGTTCTCTTTACTTTCCTCTAGACGGATGACTCTTGGCAGTAGAAGCCAATGCAATGAGTTACGAATACAAGATTTTACATGATTTGAGAATATATGATGAGCGTAGTAAAGACAACTTGGTGCTGTGAGAATCTAGCTGTGGTACCCCTCCCGGGTTTAGTTGTCTAGCGACGTCGATGACATGATTACTGTGTTTATAAAGCCCTCAAAAGCTTGTAAGATATGAAGTTCATCAACAGACGATTTCTGGAAGGTCTGAAATCTCAATTGGATACATACGATATTGAAGGACATGGCTTCGAGGGCACAATAAGCAATGTCCTGAAAAGTCCCTGGACAATCAAACCGGGAGGGACTATAGTGTTTTATTTGCAACTAGACATCCTACAATGTAAACACCAGTTTCTCACCGCTGACGTTGCCATTCTTCATCTCATCCATACCCTTCAAAATCCCCTCAAACCCCTTTCCATACTTGTTTACACTCGGCTTGTGTACCTTGACCTTGCCTTCCTCGAGCAATCCTCTAGTTAGTTCCCAGAACGTCTTTGCGAACTCAAAGTCCTCAGGCTTAGCTGGGATTTGGTTCGGTCCAAACGAAAAGGCCTCTCCAATGACTGTGTATGCCAATGTGGATTTCGATTCTACCTTGTCGTTGATGGTCTTGACCTGGTCGGCCGGAACGGGGAGGAGGGTTGAGTAGACACCGCCTGAGGGTGACATGGCTCCAACTGTGATCTTAGGGCTGTCCCCTTCGGAAATGCAGTCAAAAGCATGCTTAATTTTGCCCTCGCTCCATTCTTGAATCTCCTTTGCGCAGGTTGGGGAATTGTAGTCGAACGCCGCGTCTGTTTCAAAAGCTAAGGTTAGGAATGTGATTTTTGGAATAGAATACTCGTCGATTTCCTGTTACTTTTCGTAGTTATTGCCAACCTGAGGCCAGGTCGGCAATAGTTTCAGAAAAACACCCAGAAATCCGACGGTTAGGGGAAAATAAATAGAGGCATACCAGCTCCAATACTCTTCACGTAGTCAAAGTTGCGAGGCGAGCACGTAACAGCGACTGTCAAACCAGACAACTTGGCGAATTGGATAGCAAGAGCACCAGTTGCAGTTGAGCCGCCGTAGATGAGGAGGTATGTTTTCTCTGTCGCGGGCTTGTTGGGCAATGGAAGTTGCAGACTTTGGTATAGCCCTTGTCCAACTGTCATAATTCCCACGCCTAGGGTGGAAGCTTCCTCAAAGCTCAGATTATCGGGAATCTTGATCTGGATGTCTCCTTTGGCTGTGATTATGTTGCCAAATGCTCCATCTTCCTTGTGAACCTCATTTCCTGAAATCAACTGTTAGCGATGAAGCTTGCAACAGAGGTGTAGCTTATACCTCCATGAGTAAATCCTGCTACTCGATCACCCTTCTTGAAGGGCTTTGTGACTTTGCTTCCTACTTCTTCGACCACGCCAGCGTAATCGCAGCCGATCTAGAAGTTTAAAACATATTAGAATATTGAGCTTCGAATATGGGGTTGATTGTCGGCTAAGCCAACTGCAACTTTTGACTTACTCTTGCGCCCTCGGATGTCAACCAAGCAACATGCTTCCAATCGGTAGGATTCAGAGCAACTGCCTTAACTTTGACCAAAATATAATCATCCCGAAGAGCTGGGACAGGTGCCTGTACCGCAGCAGCTTCGCCAGGTTTCTGGGTTGCAATGACGGTGTTCTGGGACATTTTGGTGGGGTGATTGTGGAATTTTGTGAGATTAAGGTAAATGTGAATTGAGCATTCAAATGACAGCGAAAGCAAAGAGATTGTATTTGTAGAAGCTAGAAATAAATTTCACTTACGGATTCCCTACTCCCCGATTCCGAAATTTCAAAGGTATTATTAATCCAGCAGAAATGTCGAGACGCTGTCTACCGCGGTTGAGCCTAGTTTGGATCCAACCGATGATCGTCTCGAGCCAGAGGGAGGCGAGAATTGCGAGGCCGCCGAACCCGCCAATTAGACTGAGGGCAAGGATGGAGAAGGATTGGTAGGCAGAGTCGCGCATGATATAGTTGGCGCAGAACCATTGGAGTTCCGTGTCGTTGGCAGCGGCGTTCATGGTGTATTTTGCGTATTGACCTGGTGCTCCTGTGGCTGTTTCGGCAACGTAGCGCTGGATGATGTTCATGCCGGTTGAGAACCAGTTGTCTGCTTCTAGCTCCCATTGATTGGATGGAAGAGGACTGGACATAAAACCAGAGGTGTAGTCATTCGCTAGAAGGGGTGCATGAAAGTATGGGATCGTGTTCTGTGAAGTGATCAGTACTTTAAGGGGAGCGATATTTGCATCGGAAAGGGAAACTTACACGAAGCTCGGCGGCAAGAGCAGCAAACATGATGATAGTGAGCGCTTCGACCTGGTGAGTTGTGTCCAAGATCTCGGAGGTGTAATTGTCAAATAAAAGCGCAAGAGTTCCCCAATCCATCAAAGGTGTACACCTTGACTCAGAGTCCATGGGGCGATTGGGGTTACAGAACTGGTGTTGTTCTGTACATCCTAGGATGTTGACTGGCTTGTCTGGGGTGTAAACAGTGACATTTCGGGGTGGAAAGCCTGGATCATTTATTGATAACTGGAAGTCTTTATGCGATGGAAGCCAAGGATCATCGCTCGGCACCATACTGTAGCCATCAAAAGATGCGAAGACGAGTGAAACTGTACTATTGGGAACATTCATGGTTTCGATTGGGATAAAGCCCAGGTGAGGAGCTGTTGGTGGCGCAGATGCAATGCTAAAGGAGACGATTAGCGACTCACGTTAAAAGGATCGGATTACACTCACAACACGGAATACAGTGGTGCTCCGGATTGCCTGTCGTATCCTAGCTGCTGTTCTTTATAGTCGGTGTGAACATATGTTGCATTTTCCAAACCACCATACATGGGTCGGCTCGAGTTCATATTTTCGTTTGCGCCGTAGTAAGCCGCTGTGTAATTGTACCCGCGACCTCCGAAGTCACCAGTTCCACTCTCGACATACCCTTCGGTCGTCACTGGCGAACACGAAGCCACTTTTCGATACGAAACTGTAATACATTCGAGATTAGCTGTGCTCTTCGCCGAAAGTAATTAACAGTTTGAAATATATTTCGCCACATTCCGTGCCTAGAAAACGTGTTCCATTGCTTTTTCTTGCCCTCACCGAGAGGGAGAAGGTTGACATACCTCGATCTTTAGGCAATGCATTGATACCGAAGACATGATTCGAGTCTAGCAGCGTACTGTCCAGTCTCAGAGAGGTGTTAGGAGCTCCAAGACACATCTCGGGTGAGAACGGGCAAGTCGCGTTCTTCCTGGACAAGTACGGAATAGCTCGTTGCTTGAAGATATTGCATTCTGGTGAGGATTGGAAACCACTGAGGCAATCACGAACGTAAGATTTGCTTAAATCAGCGTTCTAAGAATCAAATCAGTACGTATTCTTATTTCGAGGTCAAGCTTCGAGAGCAGATTGTGATCAACACAAAGTTGGCGTCTCGGGAAGTTCTGAAGAGAAAAACGTACCACTCTCTGGTGTACATTGAAATCTGTCATCTAAAAGTTTGTTAGTATCCAGTTCCTATCGTAAGAGAGATGATCCGATCGATCCGGGCCGCTAACTGACCTGTTCAAAATCATCCGACATATCAGGTTTCAAGGCCCTGATCAAACGTTAGTAGATGTGTTTTACTTGCAAGTCTTGAGAATTGCGAAATATTGGAATACCTACCATATACCACAACTTGGACTTCGAACAAGAACCTCGTCACTCGTAGTGGCAACCCTTGAAGAAAAGACGGAGGCAGCGCCAAACATCATCAGGTACACCAAGCCAAGAAGGATAAGACCAATAGATTTCCTGAAGCTACCGACGGATTGCGAGCGCCATGCCCATGAGATTTTCACCAGCTGCCAGAGAGTCGCAAGAGGTGAACCATGATTGCGAAGTGTTGTTTGTTGTTGGAAATGCATGCCTGATTGAGGCTTTCGAGTCGTCCTCATTTGGTGGACGAAGAAGGAGAGCATACCCCAAGACTGGCTTGCAGCAATAGAAACGAACAGCGCAAGAGCTGCGATGAGGATCGTCCCATTCTGAGTTGGAAGAGTGAGGGTTCGTCCTTCGGATGAACCCTTCGCCCAGTTCGTCCAAATACCCTGCGAATATCAGATTGCGGCCGATGTTTCCACAGGAAGACTACTCACCACGTGGACATTCAAGTCAGTCGTTGACATTGTGCTTGGTGGATCAATTGCGACGAATATTGTACTTAGGGTTGAGTAACAAAATTGACGATTGACTTTGAGATAGAAAACTTGACTTGGGACAACAAAGAGAGGAACTGGAATGGCAGTCGTTGTTCTTATAGCAGAAAATATAGCCAATATTTCTTACCGGCATTGATTTGATCTTCACGATCGTGTTCGCTGAATATTTTGGGGCATCTCCTTGGATTACCTTAGTACGATGAGACCTGACATCCATCATTGGCACCCTACCTCGACATCTCCACTATATTATTGTAGAGGTGTGGAGCAGTAGTGCAAGACTATTTCGAGATCAACCTCGCTCTCTTGTCCATCGTCCAAATAAGAGGGTTTTCCTAATGGAGTTGTTGAACCCGATAATCATCCAAGCGAGCTGCAGCCTTTCGTCTTTCCGACCCCAAAAATATATTCTTCAGCCTCGCGGGCTTAATCATCGTTGTGCATGCATACCCTCACTTCAGTATTCAAGAACAATAGGAGGGATAGGTATCGCCCAAGCGCTTCTCACATCACCTGCATAAATGCAGTCAGACGGCCCCAGCAGAAAGCAATGCTCGAATGACAACTGCCATTCAAAAGGGCTCTGTCCCACTTCTATGATTCGGTACCGAGAAATACTCCATCTACATGCGGCAGGAGCCAGGTACCCGAGGTCATCCTCACACCATGTCGAATGGCGGCGCGTTTATTCTAGATTGAAGTTTGAAGATATCTCCAGTTCTTAGATGGGTTCCGCCCCCATCGTCGGGTCAGTAGCAGGTATGGCACCGTCATTGATGATTCTAATTGGTATGCTCGTGAAGAAAAATGATGCAGCTGAAGCATGCGGGCACAGTAATGGATAGCAGTCCTCGATAGCTCCGTACTTACAGGATATGATAGTTTGAAGAAGACAGGAAGAGAGAAGTCGGTGTCGCCAAAATAAGGTGAGCTTAGTCATCGCTTGCGATAAGCTCCCGCTCTGCCGCTCCCGAGCGGATAAGACATCAGGGGATGTGCCAAAGTCACTAACTCTGCTGCGTTACATCATGACTTCTTTCTAGCTGTTGAATGGCAAAAGAAAGGCTAATGGCCGTTGTGTCACCCACCATGGATCTGCGAGAACGGTTTCTGCTTCTTGACAACACACGTTCCACATCTGTTCCCTGACAAAGATCCGAAAGGAATCATGGCAGCGAAACTATCTCTCACCGATCTTCTCGCCCTTCCAAACTCCTCTGTGAAGATCCCCCGCCTTGGCTTTGGGGTCTATCAATCCACAAGCAAGCAATGCATTAACTCCTGCTTGACAGCTCTTAAAGCCGGCTACAGACACATTGATTCAGCGCAGTAAGATTCGCCTTCTTCCCAAGCCACAAATTTCAGCTTACCGCTTTCGCAGATACTATGGCAACGAAAAAGAAGTAGGAGAAGCTGTTCGCCAATCAGGTGTTTCTAGATCCGAAGTTTTCATTACCACCAAGATCATTTCTGCTGCTGGAAGCGTGGACAAGACATACGACAAGTTGGTGGAGAGTGTTGACAAAATCGACGGCAAGGATGGATATGTTGACCTATTTCTGATACACACTGCCAGTGGGGGCTCGAAAAACAGGAAGGAGATGTACCTTGCTCTTGAAAAGCTGCTGGAGAATGGCAAGACCAAGAGCATTGGCGTCAGCAATTGGGGTATCGGCCACATCGAAGAGTTGAAGAGCTTTGCGAAAGTCTACCCTCCACATGTCAACCAAATCGAGGTATGCCTGCATACGTGTATAGTGAATATCCGCTGATCCTATCACAGCTACATCCATTCTCTCAACAGCGAGAAGTAGTCGATTTCTGCCACAAGAACGGCATCATTGTCGAGGCATACTGCCCTCTCGTCCGGAACCAAAAATCCAATGACCCAACTCTCAATAAAATCGCCGAGGCACATAAGAAGACAGTTGGTCATGTACTGATTCGATATTGCTTGCAGAAGAATTGGGTTCCATTGCCGAAGAGCGACACGCCATCTCGGATTGTTGAGAATGCCAACGTGTACGACTTTGAGCTTTCCAAGGAGGAGATGAAGACGTTGGATGATTTGGACCAAGGAAGCAAAGGGGCTATTGTACAAGCCGTGACCAACACGCTCTAAACTTGCCGCAATTGAACATTTTCACTGCCTAAGTTTCGTCATCAAAGATTGGTGTGTCGTGGCCATCCGTTCGTCTAATGTACCGATCCATATTGAGCCCGGATAATTGCAAGCCAGTGCCTGACAATCCACGCCAATCATGATTAGTCGATCATGCCGCGTGGCTCTTGCTGCGCAGATCTCATTTATGCTTATTTGACCTTTATCTCCACTTGATCTTTTCATGCCGAGGCATTTCATAGCTTTGTTTCAATAGCTTCGCTTGTATGAAACATCGCAAGATCGCAAAGAAGCTTCTCAAACAAGAAGCTCTGATGGCAGTGCCAACACTCGATTATGAACCTCGGTACAATGCATACGTGTACAACAACGTATCTCTTTCAGCTATGTTGGTTTTCTCAGAGGCACAGCAAGATCTCGTCACATACAGAAGACAACGTAACGCTCGCTTGGCAAATCTTAACAGCGCTGACGCGGGGCACAAGGTGCTTCCCCGCATCCGACTAGAAACAGTAGAGAGCTTGAATGCTCGAGCTAAAGCTTGTAGTCGCTGCGTGAGCTGAGTAGCTCAGGAACGAAACAAGCTGTGCAGCTTCAAGTGAACGTGATAGACCTCGGCACCGAACGCGTCATGCCTAGCTTCCAAAGCTGGAATTATTTGAAGTTGAGACAGCTGCCTATGTATATCTGCATGAAAGATATGGAAGAGAAGTCAATGCTACACGCCACTGTCAACTCTAAATCTGTATAAATATACTGTGAAAGAGGTCTTCTTTTTCTCGGTGTCTAACAATTCTGAAGTCTGAACAATTTCAATCTGATCAACTTCTTCAAAGCTCTTGATACATCCTCAAAAACTTTCACGTCGTCAAAATGAACGCCATCACTCAATACATTGTCAACAGCTCCAAGCTGGAGGTGACTCTCATCAAGATCACCGATGCGACTCCAGAGTAAGACCAAAGTTCTTCTATCCAGGTTCAGGCACATCTAACAATATCAGCACCTTTGTCATGGAAATCGAGTCTCGCGTCACAAACACTGGTCCAGTCAGCTCCACAATCTCCCCCATGACAGTTGACCTCGTCGGACCCGGCGGTGCATTTGGAAAACTCGACCTCCCAGTCATCAAGACCAACTCTGCAGGAACAGACGTCAATATCCCCGCCCAACTCATCAAGATTACCGACAAAGCAGCGTTCAAAGCCTTCGTGACTGCTATCCTGCGAGACGAGAGTCTGCTTCTGCAACTGAAGAATGGGAAGGGCACTGTCAAAGCTATGATGGGAATGTCAGCACAGATCGATTACAACAAGGATTGCCCACTGAAGGGTATGCATGGGCCAAAGACGACTATCTCGAAGACGGAGGTTGCTGGTGGTGGATTCAAGAATACGCTTAAGCTGGTAAATCCTTCGCCTTTGGAGCTGGACCTGGGGACGATCAAGCAAGAGGTTAGGAACAAGGATGGGAGTGTCATTGCGTTGCAGCAAGGGAAGGCGTATCTACTAAGAGGAGAGACCAGCTTTCTAATGGAGGGTACGGTTGTTGGCAAGGCTGCTGGAGAGGACGCGGTCATTGTTGCGACAGGGGTTGAGGAGGATAACTGGCATAACGAGACGATCACGGCATTCCAAGAGTCTGTCGTACTGCCAAAGGAGTTGGTGAGTTTGTGTGCATAGTTCTGAAGTTTCTTAGCAGAATGAAACATCTTTGAACGAGACAGGGGCTGTTAGCGAGGCTTTTGAGCTGGTCTAGAAACTACCGACCTTCTTCCGTGACACGCGAACATTCAGACATACCGGATATCTTAAGCTTAATTCAACAACGCCATACTCCAGACCTTTGAAACCTTGCAGAAGCAGAGTGACTAAATTAGAGACAAAATACCGTTTCACATATCACTTTCACTATGTATACGTTCAGAGGCGCTCATATTTATTTCTATGCTTCCTCCAGACTTCCCGTGCGGATGCGGCGCAATTGCCCCTCTATCAGCAGCCTAAGCAGCATCTTGGTTGGACAATCAAGGCAAGGGTTCAGCTGCAACCCTCTCCAAAATCCGAGGTCGATGGCTTTACCCCGCTGATAGGAGGGCAATCGAGGCCACGGACATTCATCCACTGTGCTATTGAGTATCTAATGACCACCACTAACAATGACCAAAGATGTGGGTGATTGCGCGGCAATAGGGAAGTCGGCATGTCAGCAACAGCAGCCCAAGAAGCGCAGGAGGATCAAATTGTTCAAGCAGGACCTCGAGCCAATCGATGGCCGCCTTATACGAAACCCTCCTCCCAAAGCAGTTGCTCCTTACACGTCAAAGTCGGAACTGGAAGACGCTTCTCTGCGCTTCTTGATACATCACTGCAAGTTCCCCACGACCCAGAGTATGCGCAAGGCTGACATATTGCAGATGTCACTGTGGTTGTTGAGCGGACTGTGACATGCGTTGGTCCACGATGGGAATGGTACCCGTTGGCAGTGAGAGACCCAGCCTTCTTCAATGCGCTCATCTCCTCGACTTCTTCCCATGCCGCATATCTGCAGCAGGTCGATCTCCCACGGAACTTTTACATACATCGAGGCGAAGCCATCCGACTGGTTAATGAGAGGATCCGCCAGGGAGCGCATGACGAAGGGACCATAAATTGCGTAGCTCTATTCTCGCAGCAGGAGGTACGGAGTACCTAGCCCTCATGTCGAATTTCGCTGATCGGAACAGTCATTCGAAGGCCGACCCGAAACAGCATTGACGCATATCAATGGTCTCCTCACTATAGTTTCTGCGGTTGGCGGACCTCATTCTCCTCGACTAAGTCCCCAAACGAGGAGACATATCTATCTGTTTGTTCCGTTCTCCCTCGTTCTCAATACCATGTCTCACAAATACAGGTCCGATTTAGCAGCCTGCATTTCACTAGACAGCAAACCTTTAATCGAACCGGCTCTAGACTTATCGGATCTGGAAACGATCTTTGGAAGACCGAGTGCGGCGACTGGATCGTGTACGAAAACCTTCGGGAATAGATTATATAACTTTACTGGCTCTTCTCTATCAGACCTTGCTGGCACCGTTCTTTGGGGTCTGCGGAATGTCTCGGAACGACTTGAAGGTATACATGAAGGAACAGAGATGCTTGACACACCGAGAGCAACCGATATACAGTTCACAGACCGCGTGGAAGCACTAGAAAGACTAGTCCATCCATTATGGTATGTCGAGGATCCACAAAATCCACAGCATCCCATATTCCGTACTTTTGGCTGGGCTTGTCTGATCTACATCTACACTATCCTGAGAGAACTTCCCAAGGAATTAGGGATCAACATCTTGTTGGCAAATCGCATCAAGTTGGCGTTAGAAGCCTGCCCAGAGCTCAATGTCCTCCTAGCCACATTCCAAGATCTATTATTATGGCAGATGTTCTTGTGTGGCCGTGTAGCAGACTCTCGGGATCGGCCGTTCTTTGCCCAACAAGCGACCAAAATATTGATAGTTCGGAAAACAGAGAGCTCAGATGAGATTGTGGCTGCTTCAAAGGAATTCCTATGGCCCGAAAGACTAGTTGAGATTTTCGAAGATGAAAGTGAGGAGAGCGGCCTTTCATACTCTTCGGACGAAGTAATGAAGAATGGCTATGCTTGATGTCCTAAATCACCACCGGAAATCGACTTATAGTCACAGCCCATCAAGCAGGCTGCTGAAGATGATGTCAATGCAGGAAATCTACATCCCTCCTTCCGTGGTCGACCGGACGTCGTTACCGCCCAGCCAAGGCACAAGCAGTTCTCAAGTTCTTGATTGCCAAATGTGGCAGGAGCTAGTCATCGCGAAATTCGCAGCATTATCCCGCCACGATAGGAATGTGATTGTCCAACAATGTCCATCGACATCTTTTCAACATATTTACACATTCGCATCAATACCCACATTCGCTTCACCGACGTTCGCTACTACGACAATTTCGCACATATAGCTACTGGTATCACGACATCAGCATAGACAGTCATATCTTTGAGTTGTCAAAAATGGAACAAGCATTAGTGGTTCATAGGAACAGACTCGTCTGCCACGTCTGTTTACGTCCTTGTTCATCGACTCTACGGGATGCCAATGTTCCCACAAATCGTACGATGAGCTACCGGCTCTGCGAGACATGTTATCCCTTGAGATTCTGCAGTATGTCCTCGCCGTGTGGCTTCATCTGCCATCTTGTTAATGTCGAAGTCATTACATCTGTTGATCAGTACTAGGCGATGATTGCACGGACCTCTGGATCAGCCATACCCTAAAAAGCAAGCCCAAATGCACGTGTGGGAGAAGCTTTCTGATAGACGTTGAAATGTGTTGGGACCAGGACAAGGATTGGCGTCAAATCATCGTGCCAGTCAATGCTACATTCGATGAGCTTCGCCGCAGTATCGCGACTGTATTTGGAGTCGAATCGCCCGGAGCGTATCTTTTCTTTGACCCGACTAGAAACGATATTTTCTTACATTCGGATCGGCCTATGGGCGTACCGGCAGTAATGGCTCGCTGATGGGCGCAAGGAATCTTGACGTATCGGAATCTTGATAATACAAAGGGAAGATTAGGTGGGGGACAGGTGATCGAACGACAGTGCAGGCATCTACAGATCAGTTGCTGGCTGGAAGCCCTGGAAGAGAGAGTGCATTTTTGGTACTTCTAGATGTTCAAAAACAGGTATAATTGCTTCCTCGTGACTCTCAAAAAGCGACTGCCTCCGACGGACAAGAAACTTGTCGGATACCCTTCAGTTAAAGACGACGTCGATCGTCGATTCGAATATCATGACAGCTCCGGGTGGCAAGAGCTTCTTGATTGTTACTCGGCAATGTGAGATATTGTCGAGACAAGACAACTGCTTTGTAATGGAACTGACTAAATGACAGGAGCATACGTAATTTTGTGGACAGACAGCAGACGTCTTTTGAAGAAACATTGGCTGGTCTTGTGCCCCCTGTCGAGTCAAAGCCCAGCGCCAACAGGTCTCGCTTTATGTGTAAGCGACGCCACGCCGAGTACGTGGTCGATACCTCACCACATCTGAAGCAAAAGAGATCCAACGCGCAAATCCAGGCCATTGTCCAAATGGTTCTTCCCAAACAACGGCCTGCCAGCTATGTATCGATCGTTGCAAGCAAGAATGGCCACGACTCCGAAACGCTCGATTTCTGGGCCCAGTCGAAGCCAATTTATAACCACCAGGACACTTCACTCGATGTCTATCATCCGCAGATCAAACACGATGAAAGCGCCATTGATTCAATCTGGTGTAGATGGCGGCTCAACAGCACAAGACAACCAAACCCAGTTTTTGTTATGGACGGACATTCTCCCAGCCTTGCTGAGCCAGCCGAAGCATTTCGAAGAAGTCGAAGGAATCCGAAGACATCATTGCCCTCGAGTTCGAGTACCAACCATGCTGCAACCACAACGACGGCTCGCAGACCAAAGAGCCGGGATGTCATGGTTCATAGTTGGACAGGCAAGTGAGGACTTCGACTATATTGTCTATTTTCAAGATGATCGATCACAAGGCACAAAGTCAGGGTCTAACAGCGAGCGAAAATCGCGAGAATTGCTGTTAAAACTGTGCTCGAAGGTAGAACAGATTTCATTCATCAGCAGACTTCCTCGCGTCTAAACTTATTGCGGTGGTCGTATTCCTGTGCGACTGTGGTATCGTGTGAAATCTGCTGCCACTTCCGCTTCTGAACTCCAGGGAAAGAATCTGCTTCCACGAACTCGAACCTCGAATACGAGAGCTCTTCTTCGTCTTCGCGACCCAAGTACCTCCACTTCGGTGCCTTCCACCCCGTTTCCTGTGCCAATTGACTCACAGCCCTCTCGATCTTGGACTCGAAGCTCATCCTCCTCTCCCTCGTCATCATCGTACCATTAGCATTACCATTAGCATTATCATTCCCATTCCCATTCCCAATACCATTACCATCTCCACTCCTACGCTCACGACTCCTCTCATCAAAGCTCCTCCCCCAAGGATTCCCCTTACAATCATCCACATCTCCCTCCAAAACCCTCTCCTCCATCCCCTCCCCAACAATCCAAACTTCCTCCACACCCGAGAATTTCCGCCTCACCACATCCCAGAATTCAGAGAGATTGCTGAGTGTAATCGCATCGATCCCGCCTTTTCCTTCTCGTCCTGCTCTCGTGGAAGAAAGTATGTTGGAACTCTTCTCACTCCCACCGAAGACCATTCCGCCTAGATCCATCATAGCTCTTTGTCTCATCTTCCCCCATCGCCTCTTCTCCACTTCTAGGAATACATCTTCGCTGACGGCTAAGCGCTGTACGAATGTCAAGGATATAGGCGTAGCGAGCGTGTGGATGGTAGCGAAGTTTGTGAATGAGGCTGAGGCGTTGAAGGGTTGTGTGTGAGTGTGTGAGCCGGGGATTGGGTTTGAGTTGTGTGAGAGGTAAGAGTGCGGGGATAGGGGGAGAGAGGGCAAGTACAGGATATCGTGGCTTGGACGGTAGGGCGATTGGATCTTGTTGAGGCAGGGTGAGAGACCGCAGAGGGGGAGGCGGGGTAGGTAGATGGTTTGGATGTGTCTTCGTGATTCCTGCGTTGTGTGGAGGAGCGCCGGGAGAGACCTGAGGGATGAGGGACAGGAGGGTGACAGGATATGGCTAGGTGTTATGCGCGGGGTGGCATGGGGTGTGGGTGGTGGTGGTGGGAGGTATTTGGGTTGGTTTTGGGGGTTTTGGTATTGATTTTGCTGGTTTTGTTGGTATTGTTGTTGTTGCGGCTGTTGTTGTTGCTGTTGGGGTGGATATGGATGTGAAAAGGTAGAGGTGATAGAGGGTGGGATGTAAACAAGTGGTATCAGCCGAGGAGGCGGAAGCGAGTACGTGTATATGCGCAAACGAATCTCGAGCGGTAATTTCGGGAAGAGGTGGAACTCTTTAGGTATTGTTGGTACAGCTGTGAGTGGTGGCGATGGTAATGATGAAGAAGAAAAGGAGGATGATAAGATGAGTTTTCGAATGGGTGTAGGTGTTGATCGTGTGAATGGTACGACGACTTTTTGAATGGGTGCTGGTGCGGGTGCGATTGCACGAGTCGATGTTGATGTTGACATGGTTGCGATGAATTAGATGAGGGGTGTGAGGGGTGTGAGGGGTGTGAGGGGTGTCAAGGTCGGACCCTGAATATTATAGAGTAATTGAGCAGCCTAGTGAAGGAAGTCGCTTGAAGCCGTTTGTTTCGTCGCAAAAGCTTGGTGTTGTCTCTTCTCAGCTTCTGACAGTATGCACGAGCAATGATCGTCGGACGATCCCCTTCGGCACGATCCGTAAATTGATTGACCTTGGAACGGGAAGCGATCTGCTGAGAAGTGAAGCAGATTGGGACGAAAGGTAACAGGAGCCCTGTACATATATATCTCGCCCGGCGCCGAGGAGATCGAACCGATCTCACAGTCGACTCAATAATCTAAAGGGGTAAATACCACCGCAAATCCCATGTTGTCTCAAGTGAAGCGAACTCGTCAGTGAAGTGACTGCGTTGCTTCTAGCCCGGTCCTTCCAGGTTACATCGACAGAGGCTGCAGAACGGACACGAAAAAGGCGGACCACCCGATGGATGGAAGAGATATACTTTTCTCGTTCATGTTGGTGTTGTCTTGCCTAGTAGGCGAGCTACAAGCGTCGGCCTGGGCCGTGGAATGGAGTTCTGCTCCTGATGCTCTGGCACAGCTCGCCAGTTAGCGACGATCTGGGAAGGTAGTATTGTTCAGCAGCGTACTGCATCTATTCGATGGACAGACGTATGATGGGACCACCCCACTGTCCAGGGGGCAGGGCGTTTACTGGTTCGTCAGAATCCATGTAAACGTCACAATCCATGCAAACCATGTGGTTGGGATGGACCCATCATCAGGTCTATTGAATGAATGGAGTAGTAGAGGAAGTGCTTTGGCTGGAATGTGAGGAAATGTGTGGGCATGAATCCAGTATTGTGACGATTTCGCTTCCTAGATAGAATGAGGGATGGCATCTACTGTAGCATTGTTCGGAGCCCCTCCCGAGGCGAGCCGAAAGGGTCAGCGGCGTCGACGCCTAAAAGGGAAATCGAGAGTACATTTCTGGACTTGGGATGTGGATGATGGGGACGTCACTCCTTTTGGAAATGTGGGTTCTTAGTGGCTGGGATACGATGAAAGGATCTTGGAATCCTTCTAGAAGCGCCTCGTTTGAAGTCTCTGCAAAGGGAGAAATGGACGAGGCGCTCGAGGCCTTGGGAATGTGGATATGGATAAGGGCTGACGGCACTGCCGGCGGATATCGGTCGGCGAGCGCAAATGTTGCCCGAGACATAAACATGTACTCGTCGCACTTGCGGAGAAAATGTAGCTACTGTGAAATCTGCATGCAATGCTGAAGATCCATTATCACAATACGTGCGTGACAAACCTAGCCGCCGAAGCCAGCAGCAAATCAAGAAAGGGATATTGTTGAAAAAGTAAGCGGAATAATTTGTGACAGACGTTTGAAGCAGCATCCACCTAGTCGTAGATTTATTGACTGCCATTGCGGGCAGGGCAGCGAAGCGCGGAAGTGTCGGTTCCACACTCTCGGCGACGATCAGGACCCCTAATCTAGTCAAACGTTGTCCAAGAAGCGCCTTACCCGTGATGAACGGTACACGGATTGAGAGGTGTGATTGGTGCTGGCGGTCCTGGCGGTCCCAACGGATGAAAACAGGGTCTGTGAGACCTCCACGGACTTCGTCAGCTGAAAAGTCTGCACAAAGGGCCAGGTAAGAAAGCGGTCCGTCCGCTGCCACAGTGCCATCCTGAAAGCGAAAGATGGGGGGCTCACGTTCGGTAAACTCGCTTTCCACGTGGCACAGGACTTCCCGGGGTAGAAGACAAGGCCCCTGGTCAACGGAACTTCTCTTGGAAATCCACTGTGGATGGGCTCAATACTACCTTCCCACGAGAACTTTGAGTAGAGATGGAGATGAAGAAAGGGGTTTTGTGTCCGGAGTACTCCTTTTCCACGTGGCATTGGACCTTCCCGGGGTTGAGTACAGGGTCGTAATCAGCCATAATTCCCTTGAAAGCCCACTTTAGATGGGCACAATACTACCTTCCCACGAGGAGCCCTAGTAGAGATGGGGAAGACCTAGACGAGCTGTATTTGCGAACATTCACTGGGAAGCAAGGCGGTCATGAAAGGCCGGAGCGATTCGGGGTCGTCTGAGACCGTTTAGTGTTGAGGATTCTTCAAGACTAAGCAGTCGGTGGCAAAGTTGGCAAAGTTGGCAAAGTAGCGAATTCTTGTGACAATGTCTCACATGTAGCTATAAGCTAGGCAAGCCCGTTGATCTTCGATGGCGTGTCCTTCGTCGGATCTTGGAAAGAAGGTACTGTACTGTTGCGAATATTTGCTACGAAGCAAGGCTTAAGTGAGACTTTTGGGCCGCTGAGCGACCAGAGCTCCACCTCATGGAACCCCTTTCGGGAACGGACCGTTGCTCGATGCTGTGGGCTCTCTTGATCTTTGTCTTGCTTGGGATCTGGACCGGCCCGGTTGATAAACGTGGGGTGGTATTGCGCCGTTGCGATGGGCAGTTCATTGGGTACTGGAGCGAAAATGTTTTGATCTTGCAAACGAGCTCCTCGACAAGCGAATTATTGGCTCTGTAAAGATGATTGTTCGGCAAAGCACCGACCGATATGCGATTACGACATGACAAAGCCGAAAAGAGGGCTGAAGTCCTGTAGACCCAAGGCGCGAACGCTACTCGGTCTCTGTAGAAGCGTTTGAAAAGATAGCGTAACTCTTGCCGGATGTAAGCAGATCAGCGCTGTCATTGCTATCACACTGCATGCATCGATCGATTGAATCATAGTGGGAAAATCTATCGGTAGTGACACGAGCGACCCGTTCGAAAGGTCGATCACCATCCGCCGTCAGGTAACCGTGTATGACTCGTGGGTCGAGTGACAAGAGTCTGAATGCCGATGATAGATGGACTTGATCGAATAGAGAAATTTCTAGCGACTCTGATCATCGCACCTTAGACATATGGCACCTTTCGGAAGGCAAAACCGAGAGATAGAAAGAATTAAGTTGAGAAGCAACAAAAAATGAACAGACGAGCTGAAGGTGGCAGAAATACGGCCGAAACTAACCAGAAAAGAAAACCGGCCGACTGGCGCAAAAACATACTTAAGTCCTCAGCTATACGGGGTCGCACTTCACGATCTCGAGAAAGTTAATTCGTCATCAGCTGAACAAGATGCAGAAAATGGGTGGCGTCAGTTTTTGCAGATCAAACGGCTTTTCGAGGGAAGTGATCGACCATATCTCAGTTCCAATACCAGTTAAAGAGTTGCAACCCACAACCTCGAGAAAGTTAAATTCGTGTGAGCTGGCAGAAACTTACAAGACGGCGGCTGGCTCTGCTTGATGCATTTCCACCTGTCTGCGAAGATCGGCTTGATGGTAGCAACTCTCCTCCCATACAAGACTTTCCCTCGGCATCGATGTAAAGAGACTGATGGTCCGGCGCAGCATCCGGCACTAACGTCTTGCCGCGGAGCCATGAAGTCTTGCAGATCGAACGATCTTTCAAGTGGAGTGCTCGCTCACATTCTCTCCGCTTCAACACCAGCTAAACGGATTGCAGCTCGAAGTCTCGAGAAAGTCATATCCTCTTTTGCTGTCCAAAACGTACCGAATAGTACCATGAAGTCTTGCAGATCGAACGATCCTTCAAGTGGAGTGCTCGAATGCTCGACCACATCGTCTCAGCTCCAACACCAGCCAGAGGATGCGGTACGCTTGTCGTCTCCTTTCCTTCCTCCCCCGCCGCCGACCGGCATCAAAGAGTCTTCGTCTTTGACACTAAGATCTCGCTATGCCTTCCATCCTCCCTCCCCGAACTCCTTCCTCCCCGTCCTCAATAACAGCCTCGCAGCATATGCGTCTTTCGCACCAATATTTCTCGCCATTCTGGCACTCATTTGGCGTTCTTCCCCATTCGCGTGTCCGCGCAGCCAGCTCCATGTGCTTACATGCACCGTTCGACATGCCTCGACAAACTCAATTCCACCATAGCCAGAACCATGCAGCCAAATGCACCATCGACATCAAAAAACATCGACATGCTTGACCCCTCAACGTTTTCACCGTCGCAAGACCATCTCTCAAAGCCACCTGCCTCACCATTGACCTGGCTGCATATGTGCACGCGAGTCATCGGTATATCAGAAAGAAATGTAGACGTCCATATTTGGGGTGACGTCGCTCGACAAAAACCCAAACTCGCGGCAAGTGAAAAATAGTGTCCTGCAGGGACCTCGCATCTCGTGGCTAGAGCTGGCCATTGTTACACCCTGGCAAAGCATAAATTCTGGTGATGTGCTCCGACTCCGATGATTTTGATGTATGGCATCGTAGGTCAGCACACCAAAATTGACATATATCCGGAGCGGCTGAGAGAAGCAGAAACCCTAGCAAGTGGGATACGCAGAAATAACAGATGACAGAGACGTTTTTCTGAGACAGTGGAGGATATGTTCCGATTTGTGCTTGGGAATTTGCAATTGCACGTCCAAGTCTAGGCCTCTCTAGAACGGCTGACAGCGCAGCAGAAACCCTAACGAACGGGCAACTCGAAAATAAGAGATGATAGACAGGCTTTTCCGAGACGGAGGAGGATATGTTCCTGAAATTTGCGCTCGAGAACTGGCTTGAAAATTGTATAGTCAAAGGCATATCAAAATCCGCGCTCTCTCTAGATTCTGCAAAGGCTAGAAGAGCAGTAGGAACCCCAACGATCGAACAAATCAGAGATAGGAGATGACGGAATGGCTTCTGCGAGCTAAAGGAGAACATATTCCGGGAACTTCTGCTCGAGAATCGGCGTTGTACATTGTCTGGTCAAAGGCACACCAAAGTCGATGCTTTCTTTTTTTCGAAAAGGCTAATAGAGCAGTAGAAGCACTAACAAACGGGCGATTATGAAATAGGAGATGACGCAGATGTTTCTTCGAAACCGAGGAGAATGTGTTCCGGGCATTTGAATTGGCATTGCGAATTTGTATGATCGAAGACACGCCAAACTCGAGGATTGCCTCTGACGGCTAATAGAGCAGCAGAAGCCATAACGCGGCAACTGAAAAAATAGGAGATGACAAAGACGATTCTTCGATACAGAGGAGGATAAGTTCCGGGAATTCATACTCGAGGGTTGGCAATGCAGACCGCGTAATCAAGAGGTTTTTTTCTGACGGAATGCAGCGTTCATGCAAGCCACGAGCTGGAGTCTGCAGAGAGTTAGTAGAATCAGCTGAAGTTGTGCAGCAGCAGAAAGAGATCACATCAGATCAGATCAGCTACAGACCCAGATCCGCACTTCTGGACAATATAACCCTTCCATTTCTGGCAGATTGATTTGGATGCGACAAATGACATGGCATGCTGCAAGCCAAAGCTGCTTCTTTACCCCTTTTGAAAATCGATTCGGTGTTTCGAGATCGAAAAAAGTCGTTCTCCAATTGTTCATGGAATCTTTCCTAGAAGCCAATCTGATCACTGTAAGTAGCAACCTCCAGCGAGAGGTAAGTGTGAGTGTACTGACTCGAGCCCATCTGTACTAATTGTAGTTTCTAACCACTAGCTTCCGCACTTGGTTGGAATTTAGTGAGCGGCAACCAGTAAAGTCGACGGGAGCGAAAAGACACAGACTCCCTTCTCCGAATCGCACCGTCCCTCAACCTTCTTTTTATTTGTCTGTTCTGTCCTTTTCTGCGACCACAGACTCCCTTTCTACCCGTCCGTCCCTAGCCTACCGAATCCCGAAACGCACTTATCTGCCACTTACCCGTATCTTGTTAACGTTGACATCCTCGGCTCTGAGTTTTTGGCTCCTTTCTTAGCTTTGCGAGGTCCGTTCCGCCAGACATGAAACATAGCTCCGAACTCTCTCTTTGATCGACCTCAATTGTCAAAGATATCAACGACGGCATCGTATGTCGATAACGATGATGATGACGACGACAGATTCAAGCTCTTGCCTATCGTCCGAATGCCGTCAAAAGAAAAATCCAAAGTGCTGCGATGAACCTGTTACCCCTCCACACAGACCCCGCGCGGAGGTAGCTGCCAGCGCGAAACACTGCCGAGAAGCAAGTCCAAACCATGAACACAGCTGTTTCTGATTCCGGACGAACATGCTGTTTCATCTTTACAGTGGTGCAGTGCAGTGCATCAAATCGAAAAACAAATTTACCAAACTCTTTGATGAATGTGAAGATCAGACGACTTCCAATGCTCAAAGCTCGAAGAGGTGATGCTGGCTTGCTTACATACATATCCAGTTACCAAAGAAAACCAGTTACCAAAGAATTCGAGCAGTGCATCCCGGTTTGTTATGATGCCATCTACGTGATAATTGGCTCGCTGGCACCGCTGAAAGCAGTACCGATGCTCCGTTTCGCTGGATTTCAGAGTCGCACGCAGCCCTGAGGCTTCCAGGGCCTGGAAACGTGCGTGCCTCGTGCCTGGGATGCCTTGGGCTACCTAATTTTCCGAAAAACTACGTACGGAAGAAGGTGTCTGTGCCAAGCATCGGGGCAGTTGATTCTTTCTAGCAAGACTGCGTGCTCGACGAACATGACATGACATGATGTCCTAGGTCCCTTGAGATGAGTTGAGATGAGATGAGATGGTACTTTATGAGGTTGCAGCCTTGAAGCCTGTAGCAGGTACGCAGGCAAACATACATATCTCTCAGTACGAAGTAGGAATTGCTATTTCGGGGCCCGTTATGTCCCGTATGGCATGCGGTACTGTACGCAAAGGCAGCTTCCGCGCCGATGCAAAGGGAGGGATAGTGCAGGAGAGCTGAAACGATAATTCGACGAGGCGAGTTATCTTCGAACCTCAGGCTTCAGCTCGCAGAAAGAGAGATGAGAGATGAGAGATGAGAGATTAGTGGAGGATGAACAAGCAAGACGACGTCATGCCAGGAAATACTCCCCGAGATTGGCTTCAAACACTTTCTTTTGAAGCTTGAATCCTGCTCTGGCTCGTTCCAGGCCTTTGGCTGCGAAAGATGGGGATGTAATCACCGAAAGATTGGCGGTACGGAGGACATCGGTACCTGGTACCTGAGCTCCGAGCCTCAGCTCAGCTCAACTACCTGGGGAGTCGCCCAGATGTTCTCCAGCGCCTTGATCAAATCAAACAGTGCTGTCGTCCATCGGTGCGGAACCGTAAATATCGTTTGCTAATACAATATCATCCTGGCTTGGTGAGCGTTGAGATTCGTCTCTTTGAAATCATCGTGGATCTCGTCTGGGTTTGCTGAGCTGGGTTTGGTGAGGTGACATCGAGGTCGTAAAGGCGAATTTCATCGACATTCGGTACTTCTGGATGTGGAAAAGCCGGATCGAGTCAGTGACTTACTTTCTGCTTGCCCCACCACAAATATCCCCAAGGCTGAGACTTTTTTTTTTACTTTTGTGTGTGTTGGTTGTGGGAAAGTTCAAGAGTTGAGACCAAGCGCTCAGGTCTCACAGGTTGCGAATCAATAAGCCTACCAATGGCACCAAAACAGCCTTCGATAGATATATGCAATGCAATGTAAGCCTTCAACCTCCCTTACATCCAACGCACATGTCCTATTCTAGACTTGTTGTACAATGCCATGACGCCATCAATCGAAGGATTATTGATTGCATTGATCCCTTGCATGCCGAGCCTCTTCATCAATCGATCGAATTCGAACAACGGGTAGACGTCGATTGTTTTGATTGCTTGCTTGCAGCTTCCAATTAAAACAAACAAGTTTTCTTGTTTATCCAGAAATCTCTTCCGAGAAAGTCAACAAAGACCCATCGCATCCATTCTTTCCAGGTCCACAAACCCCACCATTCCACCGTTTTGACTCCACGATGCGAGCAGAGCGACCGCCGACAGGCTGGCTTGCCTTGTAAATTGTCAGGATGAGCTTCCGAACCTTCTTCTCGTGTTCTGGTCAATTCCTCAGGTGAGACAAGAATCTTCCTTGTTGCAGGCTTGTACGCAGCTTAATCGAAATGAGGTTCTCCATCCTCTTGCCCCGAACCCTCCCCAAAACTCTCAAACAAACTACTTGCCAACCCCACTTGCCGTCTCCGTACCTGCGTCAATATTCACCTTCGGTAAGTTCAGGAACGCAAGATGAGCAGACATCATCAGAGAGATGGATTCTGAATTCCTCGATTTCTGCAGGGCTTTCTTTGCATCTGCTGTTCCCAGGTCACATCCAGGTGACAGTGCAGACCCTAGAACAAGTGGAGAAATACTTAAAAGTGTAAATGGGGTGAGGCAAGCTAGCTGGGAGTATATGAGATCAGATCCCTTGATCCCTCTCGATCAGAGTTCAAGACACCGGGGATTGGGGCCGTTGAACTTTGACCTTTCGAGCGTTTTTGTTTCAAAGATTGGGATGGCTTCTGACGGGTTTGTTTGCCCCGCGAGCTTCGTCAACTTCGTTCGATGTATGGTCTTGTTTTTGTTTTGATGCTCGTCGCACGTTGAACTGAACACTCGGACTCCCGCTCCGGCTCGCTCCCTCATCTCGCAAGCATATCCCATCAATGCCTTGAAGTGAACATTCTCCTATGATCCTATCATCGCAATAAATTCCGGACAAGTAAAGCAAACAAACGAGAAAAAGGAATGGAGAGGAGATACTTCTGCTGGGGAAAGACGGCCGGCGTTTCAAAACGTGACCTCCAATCGCATCTCATTTCGCCAGCTTGTCTAGCAGTCCAGTCCCGTAGCAGGGCAGGTATGGCGCAAGGATGGTCAGCAAGATCGTCGCAAGGCTTGATCCCTGGGGCACAGACATTACGGCATCCACCATCGTCCCCTGCATCCATCCTCCTCAAGTCCCCACCCCGGCACGCCTCACTTCCTTTTCTCACCTGCAGCAGGCTTTCGAACCACCTGTAAAATTTGCGCTGAGAAAGCCAAAACCCACACTGGAGTGCAGAGTCAGTTAGGCGGAAGTCAGTGTGCGCAGGCGCCCAAATGCAGGAACAGCCGGAAGACTCAAGGCCTAGACAGAGCTTGCGCAGGGAGGATGCATGCTGTGAGGTGCTGGAGCTTGGGCGAGGAGCTCGCCCAGAACTGTCCAGTGCTCACCCACCCACCCACTCACCCACCAGAGATCCATCATAACAAATGCGAACAGACCACTCATATGTGAGGTCCTATGATACAAACAAATCTGCGATTCATAGCTCCGGCCTTTTCTTTCCTCTTGCTTCCCTTTCTTCCATTTCTTCGTCCTCCTCACAATTCAACTTCAGAAACCCCTCCATTCGCTCTGGCTGCAGGCGTTGGAAAACTTTATACTTTAACGGTTCCTTCGTTACGCACCTGTCAACGACCCCGCGGCTGGCCTAGAGCCCCTCGCCTTCACTTCATTCAGAAGGGCTCACCACACCAAAATAGACGGCGCAGCGACTACCAATTTGTCAATTCAGTACTCGTTGGAGCAACACTCTCTGCGCAGTGCTTCATCAATACCTCACACCAATCTGCATAACGATATAATCAAGAATTCGTATCTTGCGTTCCACTGGCACGGCTGGCGACATTCTTCCCTCCGAAAGACCGCAGTCTCGCGACACTGCCTAAACAGTCCCTACCAATACCGCTCTCAATAACGAATATCAAACCAACATCAGAGCCTGGCCGAAGTCTCTTACCAGCTGTTCCGACTCCTCCCAGGCCGGAAATTCAGTTCGAAGAAAAACGGGACGCTCCTCCCAATCGGAGCCGGACCCTCCAGTTTGCTTTTCGGAGCTTGCAAGCTTACAAGTTTCTTTTTGGCTTTCCTCATTTTCCAGCCAGGATATTTGGTGTGACAGGGATACCAAAAGTCTGGGCTGCACAGAAAGATCCCCCGCTCCAGGGACCCCCGCCAAATATCATCACATCAATCAGCCCCCGGTTCACGCGACGCGTTGAGGCTCGACCACACAGCATCCACTCGGACGAAAGAAAGTTGTTTATCCCCAACATCCCCTCAGATCCCCCAGAAAATTCTCCTCGTTGCTTCCAACTGCATTTCTCGCGTCGTGCAGGTCAATATTGTGCTTTTTGAGTCAATAAGGGCCCAGTTCGCCTCTTGTGATTCAGTCGATTCATTTTCTCCGGCCTTCGGTTCCGGTCAGAAGTTCGCTGCAGCAATTCAGCCTTGCGCTTGTTTTTGTTAAGCTTCCAGGATCTCCAGTCGCGTAACTTTGGTGGGGGTTTTGTATAAACACAATTGCCTGACATCCAAGCCCAACACGAGGAGCAAGGGAAGAAGGAAGAAGGATCCCGCTGAACATCGTCTGGAAAACTACTTCATCCGCCTTTCCGTATTGCATTCACGCTATCTATCTTCCCGATCCTGACTTATCGCACTATCCAGCGAGCGCAGGCCTGGCGACCTGTCACCGACCGATTTTCAGACCTTCTACGACAGCAACAAGACGAAAATCGAAACGCCGAAAGCCTGTCTGCCACGCGATTCGTAGTAGTCTACTGGTCACCTACTTCCTGCAGGCTTCCAGACAATCCATGTACGGCTTTCAAGCGACAGCGTCTCACATCTTTGGAACCTGTAATCCAACCAGATCCTCTGAAGTGCGTAAACCCTGAACCGGGCGTGCACAAAAGGCAACCCTATTCCGACAAACTGACAAGAGTTGGCTGTTTGGTGGGACGGACTGAGTACAAGAACACAACCCTAAAGCAACTAGGAAGTGAGATTGGTACGCCTCGTGAAACCTTCGAAAACATTGGGGAGAGTTGAAGAACTCGTTGGAATCGACGGAAAGTCCTTTGAAAGGCCGTCGTTCAATATTCTGCAGTTTTCGTGGTGTTCTGGTCGAAGTTCAAGACATTGTTTGCTTGTCGTCATTCGTTTGAGTCCCCATCACCTTTCCGGAACGCGCCAACTCTTTATATATCTCTCACCCCTCTCAAACCTGTTCCACAGGAGCGCGTCATTTTCATCATCCCAGTATCACTGATTGCCGTTTGTTGTCGCAATGGGATTTACTCGCGCTTTACCTCTAGCGCTCGGCGCGTTAGCAGTATCTAGCGGGGTTGCTATGCTGACATTCGACATCATATTTGCGGTCACTCTGTCTCGGAATTCGTCACCGGTAAAGACGAATGTGGTAGCAATTGTCGCTTCAGGACTGAGCGGGGTGACCGTTGGCTTGTTGCTGCTGCTGCTTGGGAGGCAGGTTCGATATCGAAATGGAGCCCACATTCAGGACTTTGGGCATGGAAGACAGCACACCTATTTGTTAGCTGGTTTTGGGGGAGTGTTTGGGATTTTGTCTGCCGTGGCATCGGCGATTCTGCTCGGCTTCATGAGGACCAGGCACGATCTCCCAAAACGAACCATCACTTCATCGACGAAGACGTTAGTGACCGCTGCTTTCATCGTCTGGGCGATTTCTCTGCTGTCGCAGGCAGTATTTATCATCTGCATGGTCATCATCCAGCGGAAAGACTTCCAGCAACAGATACAGACATATGATCCAGAGGGAGAGCCACAGAACGTGTCAGAAATGATGGAATCGACGAGACCACGGGCATCGAGTGTGCAAAGAAGCACGGGTCACCGAACAACTCCTTCAATAGAGTCTCCGCCACCATCAAGCGGTCGATCGCGAGCCGGATCTGACACAATGTCATCCTTCCGATCATCATTCTCTCAAGTCGTACGACCCATTAGCTCCAAGACAAAGCTTATTTCGCACAACCATAGGTCTCCCTATAGACCAACATCTCTCGAATCGAACCACCGCGAAACAATCGTATCAATTGAGGACGGGTTCGATTCGTGGGATACATCTGCTGTGGATGCGCAGTCAAGGGAAGCAGTCGCCTCAGCTTCACCGACACCGCCCCGATTCCTTGAAACCATCCCAGCCAGCCCCACAACCAGTAGAAGTGCAAGTCCTGGCTTTCCTTTGGATTTGGAGCCTCCGAAGCCTAGAAAGAGGAGTAGAAGCTACAGTCCAGCGAACAGTTCGCGGGATCTGTCCAAAACAGCACGAACTCAAAGTCCGACTGAGAGTGTGAGCAGTGAAGCACACATCCATCCACTATTTCGAACCGATTCACCAACACCTCCACCTGCGGCAACTCCAGGCACTATGGTCACAGCAGCTCCAGGAGCTGGCCAAGTGATATCCGATCGACAGAGTATCCGATCGATCCATCGTATGAGGAGTGGAAGTCTGCCATCGAGTCCAAGTCCACTGGTGCATAGCGCAAGCTTGGATAGTATTAGACTCGCAATAGAGAGGGAAGAGTTGGAGAGGTTGGAAGAGGTCGGAGGAGAGAGAACTTTGACGCCGCCGATTCCTGATTTCATCTTGAACGGTGGTCCAAGGAGTAGTATGCAAGTCTATAATTCGCGGAAGAAGCCAGCTGGGTTGGGAATGCTAGGAGAAGTGCGGGACGCATAGACGAAGGTCTCTTGATGAGAGATGACGGCTCAACGCCACACGAATTTCCTTGTTGCATGTATGATGGATACCATGATGTTAGCGTGGCGTTTGATCTTATTACCAGATATACCTTAGTGCCTAACGAAATAAAGAGATTCAAGAAAGCTTGTTACTTGTTGGAAATTGACGTGAGGCAGTGATATGAAATGGTGACAGATGGAAGAGTCTAGCAACTGCTAAGGTCCCGATGACCTACAAGTCCACAGCAAGAGGATGAAGATGCGCTGGGCAGGATTGCGAAAGGCGTATCCCCATTTTACGCAAATCCTTGGTTCTTGCCGTCCAAATTTCCGACCACAGTTGAGATGCTGCTGAAGCATTGGGCAAAGCGACGGTCTCAGCCATCTGCCATTTCCAACCTTGAATATAGAATATGCCTGGAAGCTGTATATCACTGTCGCTGTCGTTATGAGCTCTGCCGATGATTGATCGACAGGAGTCCGCTATCGTTGTCGTCGTCCTCGGCGCCTCTTGCAGACGAGCCGCTAAGTAGCTTTGGATATGATCATTGACGAGGCTGAAGTTCCTAACCCCGCAATTGATGATTCACCGACATGCGGACAGAGGTCGCTGATGGCATGCTTTGAGCGGCGACAGTCTCGCATCGCAGAATCACATTGATGTCGTTCGACGACACCAATGACAGGGCTGTTGATGGGATAGAGTCGTGATTGTGAATTCCGAAAGGCTGAGAGGTTGGATGATGGAGCTGTCGTGGACAAAGGCTGCCTCGTCTAGCGCGAGAACCACCACCCAGTAGCGCCGGCGCCGCCTGGACCGTGCCTTCCTTCGCCTTGCCTCCATCTGTATCGATCCTCTTGCCTTCCCACTTCCCTTCCTCCATCTCGAGAAGACAACACCAGAGAAACATCTTGGACCTCGAATCCTGGATACTCTATTACCCACAAACTCGAACTACAAACAACACATCCAAGCCCGACTTTCGTCGCAGTGCCGCACACTGTCCAGTGGCAATCATGAAGCTCACTTTCAAGGTACGTTTCCGTCGTCGTCCTGCTATTACCCCACCAGCTTGTCACATATGCTAACCTGGCTTCCTGCATTAGGATTTGAAGCAGCAGAAGTTCGTGATCGAAGCTGAACCATCTGAGCTGGTACGAGCCTTTGCCCCTCTTCGATTTGACCGCATATTACCCACATACGCCTTTGCGACATGCTCTCGAATTCTGCTGACTTGAATAAACGTAGATCTCCGATGTGAAGGAAAAGATCGCTAAGGAGAAAGGATGGGAGACTTCAAACCAGAAGCTGATCTATTCTGGTTAGTTGGACTCTCTGTTCGCGCCCAACAGCTTGCTGACAACTTCTAGGCAAGATTCTGCAGGATGCCCACACAGTGGAGTCGTATAACATTGAGGAGAAGGGCTTCATTGTCTGCATGGTCTCAAAAGTATGCTATAGTCTTCTCAAAGCTCTCTCTTTTGTCTAACCTTCATCTAGCCCAAGGCTGCACCTGCAAGCGCCGCATCGAGCTCAAAAGCCCCTCCTTCTACACCAGCTCCCCCAGTTGCCGCCTCAACTCCTGCACCTCCCCAAGCTCCAGCTCAGTCGACTTCCTCTACTCCTGCAATCCCCGCCACGCCATCTCCAGCTGGCTCAGGTGCCGCCCCTGCAGCTATTCCGTCAACACCAGGCGGAGCCACATCTGGTATCTCGATGGGTGCTGAGCGTGCCTCGCAAATCGCCGAGATGGAGAGCATGGGTTTCGAGAGATCACAAATCGATGCTGCTATGCGTGCCGCCTTCTACAATTCAGAGCGTGCTATTGAGTATCTCTTGAACGTAAGTATATTTTGAGAATTTTCTAGGACTAGGTTGACAATTTGCTAGGGTATCCCAGAGAACCTTCAACAAGAGCAGAGAGCCCCAGCACCAGCTGCTGCCCAGGGCGAGGCTGCTCCAGCTGCCGCTGCTGTCAACCAAGGAGGCGATGGTGGCGAGGAACCAGTCAACCTTTTCGAGGCCGCAGCCCAGGCTGGTGCAGGTGGACGTGGTGGTGCTGGAGCCGGAGCCCGGGGAGGAGCTGCGAATTTGTTTGCCGGCGCTGGAGCTGGAGCTGCTGGAGCTGAAGGACTAGGAAACCTCGATTTCCTCCGCAATAATCCTCAATTCCAACAACTACGCCAAGTCGTTCAGCAACAACCACAAATGCTCGAGCCTATCCTTCAACAAGTCGGTGCTGGCAACCCACAATTGGCTGCTTTGATTGGTCAACATCCGGAGCAATTCCTACAACTACTGAGCGAGGATGGTGACAATGACGCCCCACTTCCACCCGGAGCCCAGGCTATCAGCGTTACTGAGGAGGAGCGTGCTGCTATTGAGCGGGTAAGTTCTGACTCTTGCAGGGATGTACATCATTACTGACAAATTGTAGTTATGTCTACTCGGATTTCCCCGCGATCAAGCCATCCAAGCTTACTTCGCATGTGACAAGAATGAAGAGCTCGCAGCAAACTTTCTCTTCGATCAACCAGATGATGACATGGAGGGTTGAACAAGCTCACCATTATCTCTTTGTCATTTCTTCGAGCGCTGGCTATTTTCACCCAGGTCCAATGGAATTTCATCTCTTGAGTCTGCACAAAACAGCTAGACAATCATGTACAAGGCCCACCATATAACCTTGGCCGTTCATCCAGTGTGGTATCGAATCGTTGGTTTCCTTTTACTCTGCTCTGCTCTGCATTCTGCATATTCCCCATCTCATGGAGTGATAGGGATGATATGCATTGTGCAATTGGTACATGATCCGGTCTGGCCTTTCTTAACATGGATGGAAATCTCTGGATGGTTGATGAAGGATGGATTGATTAGGGTCGGGACTATCGGAGAGGACTTCTGCATGTTTCGTAATACCAAAAATTCATCTGCATATCTGTGTATCCTGCCACCGATTGTTGCCGCGAATGGAATCTGTCTTGTGATATCTAGCCAGGCTTTCAGATATGTCTTCTGATCTCTCGACAAATTAACCCATCCTTTTCTTGCCCACTCCTCCACACACCATAAATCTATAAGTCAAAGTCACAATGCCAACTCACCTCCATAACTTAGAGCCTTGTTCCGTAACGTTACGTCTCCTTAATCCAGCCCAGCATTCAAACACAGACTTTGCTTCTTACTGGCTACGTTATAAACCTCGAAGAAGGCAAATCTTCCAACTTTTTTTTGGTCACAGCTTTTTATGCCCCTATACTGTACTGCTGCAGACTGTGGGCGACCTGGGTCTGCCTGCGAGAGAGAAATATTGTGTCGGTCTACATCCGGGCAAAAATACCTGGTAAGCTGTATTGTGCTATGATCTGAGATATTCTTCATCTCGATTGGAGCAACAATCCTAATGATTGGATTGAGCTACTGGCTCGTCACGGCACCATTGAACCTTCGAGGCACACACACACACACACACACAATGCTCTTCTGCTTGGTTTTGAGGGGTGACTGGTTCTTGGAAGTTGAGATGAGTTAGTTTCCAGGTCGTGACGAATTATATAGGATAATGTAAAGTTTCGGCGATATTTTCAAGTACCAGGATAGCATGGAAAGTGTCTGGGTGATTCTCCTTGAGATGTCTCGACGGTTTCAAATTCTGGATTTAGGTCTAGTAAGTGAGGTCATGGCAGGTGAGCAGAGAAGATGTTAATCGCTCGACTGAAACCGCCGATTATGGAAGTGGTATGACAGAAACTACTACTGCCTATTTTCATATCTATGATCGTGACTTTTGTTGAATCGTAAGGCGGGAGTGCGCGTCTCATGTCAGTCCGTCGCATGAAGAAGAGGTGAAGTCCCGAAATTGGAGGACCCACTCTTTGAATTGGACATTCAATATCGATCACGGAGGAATCGAGACATGGACATGAAGAATTGCAGTAGCTGGATGAGTTAGGATGGCTCTCGGTCCTTGATATAGGACTGATAGTTGCAATGGTGGATATTCAAAAATTCCTCTTGCATCGTCCCTCGCCACCTACCCGGTTTGGGCTGGTCTGAAATGCTCCGCCATCGAGAGACCACGACCTTCAAACCACTGTTTTGACAGGAACTTCTCTTTGTATGTCCTTTATGAGCTTCCGAAATATACTTGTAGTGTTCTTTTACTTTGCAAACGTTTTCCCGACCAGTTGCGGAAGTTCGAGAAGCTGCATGACTTGTGCAAGATTCTGGAGGTTCTCCACCGCCCTTATTTCAATGATGTAGTTTTAGATGCTCTGCACTAACGGCGCTGGATGGAAGAAAAGATAGCATTGGCAGTGTTTTAGAAACGATACATATCACTCATGTTTCTGTTGTTCACCTTCTCCGAGAAAATTTCCTTCCTATTGAGAAAATGGGGTGGCTGGGAGTTACTGATGGGGTTTTGAGCTCGCAAGTTGGCTCTCACGACTGCACGACACAGTCATCAATGGTATGATTGATATACGAGTAATTGAGTATCGAACCAGATAGTAATGAGAGCGTGCAGCTTGTCCATTGAAGTTCTTTGGGGCTGATTATCATGTTTCTGTTCCGTTCCGTGCCAAGAACTGACTGACATCGACGGTAGGAGGATCGATGTGCTATTCTAATATACCCAGCCTGCTGGGAAAGAGAAATAAGGTCGAGGAATAATGATACTACTCTAACTTCCATCTTCTGCACTCTTACGACACTCAAATTCATGTATTGAAGCCCAGTTACCGTTGACTATCGCACTTCCAAGTCGGGCATGGAAGGGTTGATGATCCGTGGCCGCCGAGTTCTCGACCAATCAGAGCCCGCCATTTTTCTTACTCGCTTGGATTTTGGTCTCGTCCTGGGACAATGCGTTTTCTGCAACTATTCTCATATTCAATTCACCGACCTTGACTCGCCTTGCTATTGTGAAGACCCGAGATTTCGGCCACAGTATCTACGTCGCCCACGAATAATCTTAGCATTGTTCTCGACTTTGCAGCCCATCGCAAAAATCTTTCGCTCAACTCCTGGAGTTTCTTCTTCTTCCATGCGACCTTTTCCAACTACCACGTACGTACTTCGACTACAGTTCTACCATCAATTGAACCTCGACTGCATTTATTGCAAACAAGTCTCGTTCCTTCAACGGACAACATTACACCAACTTCTGCTTGCTCGTTGATCTCCTCGCACTCTGATCGTCTGTCGACATCAAGATGGCGCCAGCTCGTCACGAGACTGGGCCTTCCCAGCTGGACGGAGCTGGAGACAACACTACGTATAGCACCAGATCTTCAAAACGCAAGGCAACAGAAATCAGTTCTGCCCCTTCCCCTCCACCTGCTCCTCATGGTAGATCTCCTCCTTCAAAAGTTTCAGGAAGGGCTGCAAAGGCCAAAACTGTCGCGAAGAAGACAGTTACAGCCACTGAACCCGAGCCCCGCCAACCTCCAACCAAGAAACGTCGATCTTCATCAACAATTGCTCCAGAACTTCCCAGCTCCTCTTCCTCGGCAAATCAAATCCCAGAAGAGCCAGACGTTGAGCAAAAGTCTGTCAATTCCAGCAATCGCAATTCTTCTCAGGGAAATGACGAGGATCTTGAGCCAGTGCCAGATTCGGCTACTTCCGGTCCTGAGCAAGATCCATCAAGTCAACCAATTCCTGATGTTCAAGTTGATGGCCCCAGTGGATCTAATGATGATGATCCGGATGCTGATGCTGAGGGAGATGATGAGGAAGAAGCCCCAGCTCCTGAGGATGATGTCGTTCCCAATGGCGTCCCAGAGCCAACTCGTGGCCGTGGCCGGGGACGTGGTCGCGGTGGACGTGGATTCAGAGGAGGTTCTCGAGGTCGTGGCTCACGAGGTGGAAGAGTCAAGACTGGAGTTGGTGCTCGTGGTGCTAAGCCAGCCGTTGCTTCAACTCGTGGCAGAGGTCGAGGCCGTGGTGGACGCAGAAAGAAGCCTGAAAATCCTCGCATCGATGCTTACCACAAGCGCAAGCTTGATTTGAAGGCCCAGTTCAAGCTTCTCTCATCTTTGCAACGACATGCTCTGTCTGTTCTTGCCGACAAATCCCTTGAGATGCTGCAGAATGATCCTCTGTATCACGAGACTCTTCCTGAGTTTGAGAGAGTTTCCAAAGAGCTTGAGGAGTTGTACAATCAGAACAGAGCTCAGGCCGAGATCTTACTTGAGCGTGAAGAAGGTTTGGCAAAGCGTACTCATGAGTACAAGTTGCACATGGTTAATCAGCAATATCGAGTAAGTCAGCCAACACCAGTTCTTGGACGCGTCTAACAGAAAACAGACTCAAGTCGAGGAGATTCAGGAGAAGTATGAGCACCGGATCATGGAGCAAGCTACCTATGTCTATTCCAAAGGCATGGCTGGCGGAGAACTTGATGAGATTCCATTTTCACAAGGGGTAAGTCTACTCTATCCCATTCCATGATCACACTAACACTTCATAGGAGGACGGTCGCATCGTGAAGGACTCTTGGCTTCCACCAAAGAAGGTCCACGGAACCGGAATGCCTTTCATGAATGTAAGTTTGCTAACTATCTATGTCCTGATCTGTTCTGACGTCCATTCAGCCTCCTGGAGCGGTTGCTACTAGCAACCTCCGAAGCACCTCAGGTGACAATGACTATGAGCAACACCCCGCCAATTGGTGGCAAGCCAAGACGAAGAAGGAGAGAGCTGCCATTCTCAGAAAGCAAGCTGAATGTGTTTCTGAGAGGGAGCGCCTTCACAGGAAAGAGACGGGCCGATCCAAGAAGGGTGGTCGTCAAGCTCTCTTCAACACTCAGCAAGAGACTGCCGAAGGTGCCGAAGGTGAAGAGAATGGTGATGAGCAACCAGAAGAAGCCGTCCCATCTGAAGGTCCTTCTCGTGACCCTTCTCGTGGCCCATCTCGCCCACCTACTAGAGAGGGATCAACACCTGGAGAAGTCGATCAAAATGTCAGCGAGGACATTGAAGACAGTGATGCTCTCCCACAGGAAGTTGACGAATGGGGAGTCAGCATCCCACGCAAGAAGGTCCGCCGTGATCAGCCTGCAGCTTACAATCGTATTGTTGGCGACGCACCAGTTAGATTCGAACCTTATGAGATTGGTCTTCGCCGAACTCACATGGCTAAGCAACCAGATGGTAGCTACAAGAAGCTCGGCAGAGACATTGACCCCAATCCAGCCAGTGGCAAGTTCTACTACGAGCAGCGACAGGGCCGATACAACGCTGGCAAGAATCAACCAGAAGATCTTGACCAGGAGATTGTCTCTACCCACAAACTTCATCCCCGACTTGGTCTACCACTTCCAGGCTCGCTCAACCCAGATCATGAAGAGTGTGAGGATCCTTACTTCGAAAATCGCACTAACTGGGGAGCTGAGTGGAAGAACACTAACCCAGTCATGTTCATCCACCACAATGAGGATGGCAGCAAGACAGTTGAGAGGACATCTCGTTCTGAATGGATGTACCGGGCAAAGAGAGGATTCGAGCAGATCTCCGCAGCCGAGAAGATGCGAGCTTTACTTGCTGAATCTGGAGATCTGGAGAGCAGGCCCGCCACACCTGTTACTCCCGAACCTCCTCAAGTCATTACCAAAGACTTGCTTGATGCAGTCGATGCAGCAGCTGATGCCCAACAGCAGGAAGAGCAACGTGCTGCAGAAGAAGCTCGCGCCCAAGCCAGCCGACCTGCCCAGAAAATGTTCTCGCCTGCACCTCCTCCACAAACTCCAAAGTTCACCAGTCCTTCCACTTCGGTCTACTCACCACCCAGTGCATACCCACCCCAGCACATGGGATTCTCTCCTATTCAACCTACTCCTCAACCTCAATCTATGCCTCCACCGTCCCGTCAAATAGGTTACGATCCAGTCAGAGATCGAAATTATGTTACACCCTACTCCCAACCACAGCCACAGCCACGCCAACAACCACCGCCTCCTCCAGCACAACCACATGCAACATACAACAACGGCGGCGGCAACCTCTCTCAACTAGCAGACCTAGCACACCACTACGGGGGTGGCACCGACGGCGCAAACGATTACCACAACACCATGCCCCCTCCACCTCCTTACCAATCACCTCTCCACCCATACGGACATTCTCACATGCATCCTCCCCAGCCGCAATCACAACGCTTAACTGTCATGATGGGCGGCATGGGACCTGGCATGGGTGTCTTCGGTCATCAACAAGCACACTCTTCTCCTTATGGACCACCTCCTCAACAGCCTCGTGGTGTTGTTGGAAGTCGGAGACCTACAAGAGAGTTGCGTCCTGCTCCACCAGCTGCTAGAGCTCCACCTCCGGCTGCTCAGCAGCACCCACAACCTCCTCCTCATCAGCCGTATCGTGGGTACGGTGGGAGTGGATATCAGTAATCTACATGGCATCGATGGACACTGATCAGAGAGTACACATATGCAGTCTAAAGTACCGTCTGGCGAGGTTCCAATGGCTATGATCTGACTCTCTTTCTTTAAAGACGGAGTATCAGCTCCAGTCTCAAGCAGCTGGTGAGCTGGGAATGAAGATAGCAGGCCGCAACAACACTACCCGCGATCCATCTCCAGTCCTCTTCTTCTCTTTCCCTTCTTACTGAGGAAGAAGGATCTCGGCCACAACAGAAGGTCGAATCGCAACGCTGATCACAATGCTGATCAACATCACCACATAATCATCGCACACCAACCAACGATCTGTACGATACATATTTCCATTGTTTATTTGTAGTTCTAGGATACATATTGACTTGAGCCTGACGAGCATGCTGCATACAAGATGAGCCTGGAAGCTCGAAGAGCTTGATCTCTGTACATAGGCGTTTGGCATGGCGTGGCGAGGGGCATTTTCGGGCATTTTCTCCATATTCGTTTTCTGGTTCTTTTTTCATTTGAGATTCTTTGTATCGAGGCCTTGCTTTTTGATGGAGGCATGGCATAGCCCGGCTCGGAATGGGCTTGATCTTGTATACGCATTTGGTTAATGCTTGGAGCTGGATCCATTGATGGATAGATTCTTTCAATATTGCATGACAGCCAGCAAACCCTCGAGAATAACAGTGAGAATGAGAATGGAGAGCCATATGTCGATCCTTTGGCTGCTGAACTGACGTGGCATATGATGCATTGAAGTGACTTTTCTACAAGTAACCTAACTGCAGTGCAAGTACATCATCACTCTGAAGACCCTCCTGGCACCAGATCCCTCAGGCTCAGCCAGCATGGCATATATGAGCACAGCTAATGCAGGTACGTAGCTTTACAACCCATATTGTAGCTCTTTCCAATTCCCTTCTCCTTTACCCAGCGTCCTGGAATTCCCAACTAAATGTCTAGCTGCTAGATACACGTTTGATCAAGATCATGGTGTTACAACAGTTGAGGTCGGAGTCACAAGGCAAAAGGATGAGCGAGAATGAGCCATGCCGTGGAGTGCAGTCATGCAATTCGAAGCCCGTTCGGGAACGAGCTACAGGGTATGATAGGGCTTGACAGGGCTCTCGGCTTGGGTTTGAGTCACTAAATCTCAGGTGTAACTTTGAGTTGATGTTCCCCCATTTGATTTGCAATTTTTGACCAATTAACATGCTTGAAATGCAGATTCCTGATGGGTTTCGCCATCAATACTCCAATCAAAATTGAAGGATCCTTTAACATTTCGAATTGGGATGTCTCGAAAGTGACGGACTCTGAGAGATCTCAATTGCTCAGCCCTTCACGCCTTCAACGTCTTGCCTGACTCACAAGGCTCGTAGTGGGGTTCTTCCTTCCGCCACTTCGAACGACCCTGCTAGCGTATTTTCTTTCGCCCTCCCGCGATAGAAATCAACCGCATCATAAGCAGAAAAGATTCCCTCATTCCAGTCAAAAAAACCACTACACGACCACAACCACACATCTACATCACTCCTAGTATATTTAGGAAAGATACCGAGTGCTTGTACCGAAAGCACAGAGAAGGAGAAGAAGACGAGCTAGGAAAGAAAGAAAAGAGATACCACAGCAAAAGCAAAGATGGCGGTTCGAGCACAATTCGAGAACTCGAATGAGGTCGGTGTTTTCTCCACGCTTACGAATTCGTATGCGCTGGTTGCCGTGGGTGCGAGTGAGAATTTCTACAGGTATGTCTTTGTCTGCCGATTTGCAGTTGTGGTTGGTTTGCGATCAACAGCGCAAAGAGGAGATTTACGCAAGAGAAGAGAAAGTGAAAGAGAATGAAGAGAAGCTGATATTGTATCTGCCAAATAGTGTCTTCGAGGCCGAACTCCAGGATGTCATTCCCATCTGCCATGTTACGATTGCCGGGACGAGGATTATCGGTCGTTTGACTGCTGGGTATGTCACTCTGCCTTTTGCGAATACACAGGAGATGGTGGAGAGGAGGATATGGATGAGAATTGAGCTGATTGAGGTGATAGTAATCGTAAGGGTCTACTGGTACCTACTTCCACAACGGATCAGGAATTGCAGCATCTGAGGAATAGTTTACCGGATGAGGTCAAGATACAGGTATTACAACCCCGCGTACCCCTCCTCGCGATACAGAGCACAGCTTTCTGCCCTTCGAGACCTTTTAGGCTTGATGCAAATGGTGGTATAGATAGATACAGAAAGCTAACCCCCTCCCAGAGAATAGAAGAGCGCCTTTCCGCCCTCGGTAACGTAATCGTCTGCAACGACCACGTCGCCCTCGTACACCCCGACATCGAGCGCGAAACCGAAGAAATAATCGCCGACGTCCTCGGCGTTGACGTATTCCGCCAGACCATCGCCGACAACGTCCTCGTTGGCTCCTACATGGCTCTCTCCAACCAAGGCGGCATCGTACACCCCAAGACCTCCATCCTTGACCAAGACGAACTCTCTTCCCTCCTGCAGGTACCCCTTGTGGCTGGTAGTGTCAATCGTGGTAGTTCGGTTGTGGGAGCTGGTATGGTGGTTAATGACTGGCTTGCGGTTACGGGATTGGATACTACGGCGACGGAGCTGAGTGTTGTCGAGAGTGTGTTTAGGTTAGGAGAGGGACAAGGGCCGGGAAATATCAATACGAGTCTGAAGGATACGATGGTGGAATCGTTTTACTGAGTTGGTGAGGGGTTCGTGGTTGGTATTTTGCTGCGGCGACTTGGGATGGGACAGAGGATCAATGACTACAGCATGGCCAAGGGCATTGCAAACCTCTTGGTTGGATTGGTAGGGTGGATATCTGTCTGGCTGCTTGCCTTGACTCGTTTCTGGGAATGATTTGATAGTGGACCTCGCTTGTTGGGTGCATGCATGGCGTTTAGGGCCGCAAATCACTTGAAATGAAACTAGAGAGCCTCGTCTTTCTTCCACCCATCTGACTTGGTTCTTGATATTGGATCTGCCGTGACCACAGGACTTTGAACAGCAAGACTTTGGAGATACCCTTACTAAGCTTCCAGGTAACTAGACCTGCTAGATATGAGGTAGCACGAAATAGCTCCCGGTTGCCTAAAAGCACATGTCTGCGTCTCCCCAAGACCATTCATGTACCGGAAGTTCTCCTTGAATTTTTCTTCAAACCACTTCAGCACATTCTGCATTTCAGTTCGGCGCGACAGACAGAAGCAATCGAGCTTGGCGAGCGACTTCGTATCTTACGTCAAGATCCCCATCTCCATATTTATAAATAGACTCCATGTTGCCCTTCAGAAATATCGCGAAAGTTACCTACGCCTTTCGGATGAAAATGTACTAAGCACGTGATATCAACTACCTGCCATCATTCCTGTCGTGCCTTCCTGAAACGGATGCGCGATTGGGAAGGTACATTTCGCTTCTTAGGTGGGCATCCTCGATTTCAACAACTAAGGTACCACGAAATCGACACCATAATCTTCTTCAATTTATCTGACAACCTTACCATCTCACTCACAATTGTCATCAATCTCTTTACAGGACCCAAAGCAAGCACCTCACCTCATCAGCTGCGCGCCAGATGTCACGACACTGAGCGGAATATGATCAGTGTCACTCGACCTCTGAAGCCTTTCTACCTTAGTCTCGCACTCACGTATTGGTGAAGCGTATTTGGGCTTCCTGCTGGGTCGGAAGCTCGCTGAGGGAAGGGTAAACAGGAACGTCTTTGGAGGAGTACGGGGGAGGGAGAGGAAGATGATTTTAGACGAGTTGTCAAGTGCGGAGATGACGCCTGTGGAGGAGATTGGAGGGGAAGGTAGGGACCTGGGATTGGGATCAGCCATTGGACTGAGAGGCGCTGTGAGCATTGGTGGTGGAGGTGGAGGGATTGGATCGCTGGATGTGGATGAGTTGGTGGTGAGGGAGGGTGAGAGGCGGGGTGAGGTTGAGGATCAAGGGATACGTCAAGGCGAGGATGAAGATGTTATGGGAGATGGTGAGAAACATGGCACTGGAGAGAATGGTGATGGCGGGGATGGAGGCTCTGAGGAGGAAATTGCTCTGTCCGATGCTGTCAAGGATCGCAGTGACCTGGAGCGCGAGGAGAACGAGCTACCTGTCTTGAGGGATACGGGTGATGTTGATGCCGAGCAGGACTGTTTGGCCGAGAAGAAACTTCTCAGATCTGAGATCCCGGATAGTGAAGCTGACACGGACGAGGCTATCAGTCCTGTCAAAGGCACAGTCGAGAGCAAGATCCAGCATCCCGAGATGGACGAGGGTGATGATGGACAGGATATTCCGTCAATGGGTGACACGCCGGAAGATCTAGATGGAGAGCAAAATGTTGAGACCGCAGCTATCACTTCATCTCTGAAAGTTGAAGATTCAACCGTGGCATCGAACGACGAGACTACGCAGCGTCCAGAGACCGAAGCTCTGCCAGTCCATTCAGTGCATCAAGACAGCAGCGCAGTATCGTTTGTCGACGATGAAGCTTTGATCATACTCCCCCACTTCACTACTTCCGACTTGCAACCTACACATACGCCAACCAAGACTCGAACCCAAGAGGAAGAGATTGTCAACTCACACTTTGCAGATGCGGTTGCTGTTATGTCCGATGTTGGCGGTGGCACACAAGATGTGATGTCCTCGCTGGAAGAGGCTACGCTACAGGGAGGGGATATTGACATGGAATTGTCTGGTAAAGAAGGATGTGAGGTGCCACCCACTGGTGAGATAGAGATTGTCCATGAAGCTGTAACGATGGCTGAGGCTGTGACTGAGGATGGATTCCTTGTATCGCAGCCACGCGAGGTTATACCTTCCGAGACTGCTAATGTTCACGTCGAGCCCATTTCTTTACCGATTCAGACTGTTCTAGAAGACTCCCGTGTATCGGAGCCACATCTTGCCGCCCAGAAAGAGGAAAACGTTCCGGATTCTACGAAGGATGAAGATGTCATGATGAGCGACGATTTGTCTGAAATTCAGCAGTCCGCGGCCAAAGAACCCATTGATCCAGCAAGGGAAGCTGGACTCGCAGGAGTTGGAGAAACGAGAATAATTGCTCCAATCGTCTCGGCTTCGACAACAACCACTGCTCGTTCAATCCCTGACAGCGACGATGACGAGGAGAAACTTCCTGATGCCGACCCAATTTCCAAGTCCGAAGAGAATGTTGGCTCCAAATTAAGAGCTCCAGTAGTATCTACACCAACTACCAACGAATTGGCTGTCGAGGCCCAGATTTTCGAGCCCTCTTCATCACTCGAGACAACACATATATCCAAACCTCATCTTCCACCCAAAACCCTCATGACATCTTTCAAAGCACCAATTCTTTCCACAGCTATCAGTCCGACGTTCACAGAATCCACAACATCTGCCTCGAAACCAAGAGACACGATATCACGTCCAAGCAAAGGTGGAGACGAGAAAGAGAAGACGACAAGCAAGACTTTCCCAGCTTCGGAAACTTCGCAGAATAAGGATGTTTTGATGGCGGAATTGAAAGCTATTAAGATTGTAAGTTGTGGTCTCTCGGACGATGGATGTGACATTGAACGAATAACAGGCTTCGATACAAGCCCGTAATGCATCACTTGAAGCTGAGATCAAGAAGAAAAGAGCTCGGTTGGAGGAGGTTACCAAGGAGTTGAAGTATGTATCCGCCGTTTCTTTCCACTTTCTACAAGCGCCTATTCTTCTCATCATTTTCCGGCCTCGAGCTGCTCGGATCCTTGCTGCTCGTTATTATTGATCCAGATTCTTGTATCCAATTCCAGTGACACACACGAAGACATACTGATAAGTACCCATAGATACCCCGCCGCAGAAACAGTAAAGAACCACATCAAGCTCCTACATGACTACAATGACATCCGGGATGTGGGACAAGGTCTTGTGGGTATGATTGCTGATAATCGAGGCGTGAGGATTGGGGAGCTTTATGAGGAGTTCGGGGTTGGTTTGAAGGATTAGGGCCAGAACAGGATGTTGGCCGAGAAAGATATTTGCTTGCAATGGCTGCTACAGGTGAAAAGACCATTGAGACGAGATGTACGAATGGAAAAGGATGGAGCTCGGTGTTGCTGGCGTAGAGAGATACCCATTTGCTTTCCAATCAATCACTTTCGCACATAACTCAATCTAGAGAACAATCAAGCTGCAGCATAAATCCAGATTTTTTGGGTACTCCATTGCATTACTTCGCAAGAAACGTAAGATACAGTGTAACAGCAAGAAAAGGAAAATCTCCGAAAAGAGGGTATCGAACGCAAAGACCCTTAAACCATCCCATCCCATCCTATCCTGACCTAACCTATCCCTCCGTTTCCCTGATATTTCGTCCCAGTTCAATTCCTCCAAACCAGAAAGCAAAATTCTCCCTCACAATTCCCAGTCCCCTTTGCCCCCACATCATTTCCATCGCCTCTTCTCAACCTACTTCTTCTCATTCTCCCTCTCATCCAAACAAACACAAACCGCCGCCAACAACGCCAAATCCACCCCCGGCGCCACAGTCACAAAATACGTCTGCTGCCCCCCAAAAACCTCCCGCATATTAAAATAACTCCTACTAATCTGCGCCACGACAATATTGCCCATCGTGATGGTCGCCGAACGATCGAACCAATCGCCCTTAATCAACAACTCGACATTCTGCTTGGTACTTGCATTCACAAACGTAGCCACCATCTTGCTGCTCCCGATGCTGAACTTGCCCTTGACTTCGAAGAGCGTCTCGCCAGACGGGGACTCGGCGTAGAAGGATTTGTGGAGGGAGAGGAGGCGTGTGCGGAGACTGAAGAGGGGGCGGCCCGAGGAGTCGGCGAATTCTTTGCGGTCGGAGATAGAGAAGGTTTGGCCGCGGCATTGGACTACTTCGTGGTTGTTTTCGTCGACGATGTGGAATGTGTCGCCTGAGAGGGACCTGTGAGGGGTGGGATGTTAGTCGTTGGGGTTGGAGAGGAGGGGAGCGGGGTTGGAGAGAAGGGAAGGGAGGGGGGAGGAGGGCGAGGGCTTACCAGACTTTCTCTTTCATGACGAGGGTAGTTTGTTTGTTTACGCAGTAGGCTGGATTTACGCCCAGTGCTGGGTTGACGGGTGGGAGGTTGATGCGAGACATGATTGTCGTTGTAGTGTTGTAGAAGTACTGGAGACTGTGAAGTCGTGAAGCTGTAGGGCACTAGCTAAGAAGTTTCGCAAGGCAGTACTTGAGCTGGTCTTTAGTTTTGTAAGAGGGGTTTGAAGCTGCGAATGGTACTTTGAAGTAGGAGAAAGAACAATGAATTGCTCCTGCGAACTAAAATTCTAAGGCGAAGAAAGGAGTCCTTCAGGTGGGCATTCGCCGTGATATATACTTACTGCCCCTCCATTCAGCTCTCCGCCAAGAACGACCAACAACAGCTTGCGGACTGCCGGTGCTGCGCCTGCGCCATTCATCACAGCTCATCACTTATACGCCGGACGCATATGTACTAGCATGATCCTCCCACTTGTGGAATAGCATACCAATTAATGGTTGGCCACTTGACGTATGATAACTCAGCCTCGTACTAGCAAGGCTTAGCTCCAACTCGTGATTCCACCGCTTTGGGTTTGAATGAGACAGTGAGATGCAGGAGAGATGTGATTGGATTTTATGCGAGACTGGAGCGACAGGTGCGAGGCGCATGCGGATGGTTTAGCCGGTAGGGCTGTAATTTGAAGTTCTTGAGATGCCGTTCATTCCTGTGTCTGGGATGATATTGATTGGAGTTCGGAAGGTTGATGTCAAGATGCAGGCGGACAGGGGATGTGGAAACATGTGGGGTGCAGGGCTGATTGAGGCTTGGCGAATTGGGACATCGGGATTTTCGGACGTCATTGAAGCTTATTTCACTTCTGTACGAGTGTTTTGATGTGTTTGCTTGGATTTTGAGTTGAAGTATATATCGTTTCGTAATGTCAATTGGTATAGAGCTTTTTGCAGCTTCTTGAATTGACTATCATGTTTGTGTTCCCTTCACAACTCACATGGATGCGACCTGGGTCAACATGCAGGCTGAGGTTCAAGTGAACTTGCGTCTTGGAAAAGCTTCTTCTTCCAAAATCTGCCAGCAGAGAGCTATGGAGGCGCAAGTTATGGATGAAATCGTTTGGGAGAAATTGGCTTCTTTGCTCGTATCATGAGAAGCGCAATTGGGAGATGTCGCGCTTGATGATACACGAGAGTCAAGCCACATCTTTCAGCTGAAGGATTTTCACGGCCAATGTGAGTTTAGGAGGCCGAATTCAACAACATGTGAGTCTTTAGTCTTTATCTACAAAACCTCTCAGACTTGATATTTTGATATATTCTCTATCTTTCGGAGGACATAGGTCGCCTCTCTCCGTGGTCGGGACCTTTGAGCTTTTTCTTCACGGGTATCGCGAGAATCCGAAGCCGTGTCCAATCTGATCGCCCAGCTGAGAATCACGCCTCTATCTCTCCTTCCCACTGCTTCTCCATCATGTCCTATAGGGACGGAAGGAGTCGGAGTGTCTCCAGAACAATACTTCAACTCCTGCTCTTTCCGATCAAAGCATGTCTCGTGATACTTGAATTTGGCATTCGACTATTCCTCGTCTGCTGCTTCATGGTCCTTGTTTTCGGCCTTTCTCCAATATCATACCTGGTCCTTGGATGTCTACGATACCTTCAGAACATAACGGGTCTGAAAATCCCTGGATTTCCACCAGCGCCCGTGGATGGATTTCGTGGTTTCTACAAAGCGTTCTTCAGTCCCGACTTGCCAGTCGTGGACCCAACACATCTTCCCGATACTCGACTGCCGCAAGTCCGCCCAAATATCTCATTGGGCTACGAGTATGAACCGCTAAACACGTCCGAAGAGGAAAGTTTCCATATTCGGGACTTGGAACTGCTGCCTGCCTCTGACCTATGCGATCCGGTCCAATTCAAGCTTCACATTGTATCTTTCAATGCTACACTAGATTATGAAGCTTTGTCATACTGTTGGGGCGAATCACTCGATTCGACGCTCATATATCATGATGATAGGGTATTTCATGCCCGAATCAACATGGTCCAGGCTCTTCAGCGCTTCCGCTTGCACGATAGAAGCAGGTTTCTATGGGTAGATGCCATCTGTATCGATCAGTCAAGCTCAGCAGAAAGAAATCACCAAGTATCGAAGATGGATCAGATATATCAACGGTCGAAGTGTACTCTCATCTGGCTAGGATGTGGCGATAGCCGCACCGTCCGAGGTCTTGAGTGTGTCCAAATCCTTCTGAACATCAAAGAACACCTTGAGAAGAATGACCCGGAGAATATATCACCACAAGCTCTCACCAAGTACAAAATCGCAAGCATGGACAATCCGATCATGCGTGCATTCCTTACACTTCAGTCGAATCCTTGGTTCACCCGAGTTTGGATCATCCAAGAAGTCGCCATGGCTTCACAGGCCACCATCACGTTAGGAGCGTCAACTGTCAAATGGATGGACTTCTTCAATGCCAGAGATATCGCTGTCAAAATTGGCATTCTCACAATGGCTGTCGATGATGTTTGTAACGGAACTTTCTCCATTTCCATGGCGCGGTACATCATTGAGAATCGGCATATGCTAGGTACCGAAGAGCAAGCTCTCCTTCCTCTACTCCTCAGACATCGCAAGTTTGGCGCTACCGATCCACGAGATAAGGTATTTGGCTTGTATGGGTTGTTTCCGCCATCAAAATACTGCCACCCACTTCTGCTAAGACCAAATTACGACTCTTCGATCGTCGAGCTGTACAGCAAAGTGGCCAAATGTATCCTCGACCAAGAGCAGAATTTGAACATTCTTGGCGTTCCGAGATCGTCTTCACCAGCTACTACTGCATTTCTCGACAAGGCACTGAAGATTCCCGGGTGGGCATTCTCTGACCCCCCTAGACTTCCATCATGGGCTCCAACATGGTACACAGACGATGATACCATCCCCCTCCGGTCTGAGCTGCTCTACTATGAGAAATCCACCTTCCAAGCATCTGCTTCAACGACTTACAAAACACGCCTCTCACCAGACCACGCCTACCTTGGCGTCGACGGCTACAGCATTTGCGAAATCTCCACTCTTGGCCCAATCTGGCCCGCCAACATCAAAATCCAGCACCTCCTCGAAGACACCACTCTCACATCCTGGGACGTCGCATTCACCCATCAGAAAATGCAAATCACCTATGCCGACCAGCAGCTCTCCACTCTCAACTCCTGGAAGAAACTCGCGCCCCCAAATCCCAAGCAGAAATATCCATTCTCAGACGAAACATACTTCGACGCTTTCTGGCAGACCATTCTAGCGAGCCACATTCCAGAAGAGAAAGGCGATGAGTACTACCGACATTCCTTTTTCGCCTGGCAGCAAGACATGCGGCGTTTCGAGCGATTCCGGAAATTCTGGGATTTCGTCCCTATCTTCGCTGTTTCCCTACTCCGTGTCCACCAGATCTTCATCCTCTCCGTTCTACTCTGGCCTTTTGAACGTCTCTCGAAGTTGGTTCTCCAGTGTCTTACGCCGAATCCAGATGGTCTGGCGTTTTTGAGCGGGACTATGCTGGCGGTTGGGAGAAGGATGGCGAGGACGCAGGAGGGGCATTTGGCGCTTGTTCCTGGAGAAACGGAAGTTGGTGATAGAGTGTTTCTGTTGAAGGGGGGACAGGTGCCAGTTGTGCTTAGGAGGGAGGAGGGAAGGTGGGAGGTTATTGGCGAGGCGTATGTGCATGGTGTTATGAAGGGGGAGGCTTGGGATGAGGGGAGATGCCAGGAGATGTGGTTGGAGTGAAAATTGCTTGCTTGACTTGTAACATAGGCTTGGTGGGGAGTGGATGTTGATGCGGAAATCAAGCATCTTTGTCCCGAGTATCGAGGGACACTGCATGAAAGACAATCTTCTCAATTGAAATCAACCCCTCATAAATCCCAGTCTCCAGTTGCGGGGAATACGTAGGAGATGGTACTCGTGTGCTTCCGATCTGCTCTCATCACAACCGTACGACGAAGTCGAGACCACCTAATAACCGAACCCGGTCGAAGCAGGCATGAATTAATAATCGTCTACGTCTCTCAATTAAGGTTCGTAAGTTAAATTGACAAGCCTGACAACCGACGCCCTACGTCTTTGTGTTCGGCACGTGGAGAAGACAGTTCCTCCACTTCGGCTGCGGTACAATGTGATGCCGCTGCCCAGATCTCAATTGCGTATCGATTTGTACTCTCCCCCCCCCCCCCCCCCCCCCCCCCCTGCCCTGGCAAAGCTGCAAGTAATTCTAACCGAGATCATTGGACACACAAGGCAGGCAAGCCAGTCTCGCGATGCAATGGCTCAAGGATGCCGTCTTCAGCGTATTCGGATTTGAGTTCTGCCCTTCCATTGGTCAAGTCGGCCAACAACGCTCAAAGATCTGCCCGGATGAACGCCATTCCGTTTCGACCTCGTGAAGGGGAAAGAAACATCACGCCTTCTCTCTCTCTACAAGTATTGTTCTCTTATCTTCCTTCCATCTCGAACGACTAACCATATGCACGTTACAATAACTTACACAAAAGAATATCTTCCCCACGTTTCGCCAAAAGCTTCTGTGCTGTGCAAGACTGGGGTTCTAGAGGACCTCAAGGCTTGTTCCGTGCCCAGAGATCCAATCACAGCGCAGCGCTCCCGATATTCCCGCCCAGAACATGGCAAGTTCCGACGCTGCACCGCCCGATACGTCTGGTACGACTGCGACCAACCCAGTCAATGAGAAGCATAATCCAACGACCGCTCATCAGGACCATGCTCATGGGCATGCTACTTCGTCTCCGGTTCCTGAAAATGCGCCCGTGTTAGGCGCGTTTGGATACGTGGGTGAGCCGAAGGAGAAGGCGGAGGAGGCGGCGACTGCGTTTAAACATCATCCGACGGAACCACCGCTACATCGTGATCATGAGCATAGTGAAGATGCGAGGTCACATCGGGATGAGAAGGATATACATATTCTTGAAGGGGGAAAGGAGATAAAGGAAGGAGGTGATGGACATGCAAGTACAAGCAACGAAAACACAGATGGAGAGGATGATGATGAGGTTGTGTATCCGGGCAAATATCAATTGGGACTGTTGACTCTGGGACTGTGTCTGGCTACTTTTACCGTTGCTCTTGGTGAGTCGCTTCTCATTTATTGGAATTGTGGTATGTCAGGTGGAGCAATCAGAAGAATTCAATGTCATTCACTAGCTTTTGACATTCGACCGGACATTTTGGAAGTCGACTTTTGTTGGAGTGACAATTTGAAAAAGATATTGTTCTAACACTCAGTAGACAACACGATCATTGCAACTGCAATTCCAAAGATCACATCAGTCTTTGACTCTCTGAACGATGTCGGATGGTAAGTCACACATGTCACTTCTTTTTCAGCCTGATCTTTCGAAGGATCCCGCCGTGTCTCGACATTACATGAGGCAATGCCCAAATTCCATTTTTTTTCTTTCTTTCAGACTGAGTCTATATCGAGCGTGACTTACACTATCTAGGTATGGCTCGTCATATCTACTCACAACCACCGCATTACAGCCATCATTCGGTCGAGTCTACACCTACTTCAACGTAAAATATACTTATATAGCAGCCCTCGTCGTCTTCGAACTCGGTTCAGTACTGTGTGCTGCTGCAAAAGATTCTGTTATGTTGATAGTGGGACGAGCCGTTGCCGGTGCTGGAGCAAGTGCATTGTTCTCGGGAGGCATGACGATCGTTGGTTTCAGTGTCCCTTTGAAGAAGCGACCAATTTTCATTGCAGCATTGTCGAGTATGTTTGGAATTTCTTCGGTCGTGGGACCGCTACTTGGAGGAGCTTTGACCGATAAGGTATCCTGGAGGTGGTGTTTCTGGGTATGCTTTCCCAACCAGTCCTGTCTACGTGAAAACCAGCTGAACATGCCAGATCAACTTACCCTTCGGCGCAGTATCAATTGCAGCAGTCTGGTTCTTCTTCAAGCCACCAGTACGCAAGGACTCCGGCTTGACAGTCAAGCAAAAGATCTTGGAGATTGACCTCCTTGGTGCTCTATTTCTGATCTGCGCAATCGTCTGCTTGCTGCTCGCACTGCAATGGGGTGGCACGGAATACCCTTGGAAGAACTCGAAAGTATGGGGCTGTCTGCTAGGATTCGGACTGTTGATCATTGTCTTCATTGCCCAGCAATTCCGGCGTGGAGACAGAGCGACCATACCGCCAAGAATCTTTGGCCAAAAGACAGTACTGTTTGCGAGTCTGTACTCTTGCTTCTTATCTATGGGTCTCTACGTAGGTTTCGAGAATCTGTTTCAACTGCGCATGACTGACCAGGTGAAGGCACATATCTTTTACCTGCCTTTCTACTTCCAAGCCGTCAAGGGTACCACCGCTGAAGAGTCTGGTATCCGCACAATTCCTTATCTAGGATCAATCATCCTGTCTTCTATCCTCGTCGGTGCCGCAATCACGATGCTAGGGTGGTACAAGCCATTCATGATCTTCGGGGGGGCCATCTTCACTGTCGGCGCAGGAATGATCTACACTCTCGCCGTCGACTCTTCGACTGGAGAATGGGTTGGCTATCGTAAGTAATCAGTTCAGAGATGGCTCTGGCCCGATAAGCTGACATCATGGTGTAGAACTTCTGTCAGGTTTTGGTGCTGGTTCTGGTGTACAAAGTAAGTCTTCGAGAACCGATCTCTGGTAACGCCTGCTGACAAGGTTTCAGTCCCTTTCATAGCCGTCCAGGTCGTCCTCGACTCCAAAGACATGCCAACCGGCAACGCCATCGCGATTTTCTTCAATTCGCTAGGCGGAGCAATCGCCATATCCATCGCGCAAAATATCTTCTCCAACGGCTTGAAAACCAACCTCCCTAAATACGCACCGGGCGTCGACCCTACTACAGTCGTCAGGGCTGGGGCGACGTACTTGAAAGACGTGGTCGAGCCGGATAAGTTGCCGGGTGTACTGCATGCGTATATGATTGCATTGCAGCAGGCGTATGTTATTCCGATTGTGGTGGGTGGCATTGCGGCCGTTTGTGCATGTTTTGTCGAGTGGAAGAATGTTAAGGGGAAGAAGATTGTTGCTGCTGCGGGGGCGTAGGAGGTGGTTCTTCTTGGGAAGACGGAGAGGAGAGGGGTAGAAGAAGTTCTTTTCGTGTGTATATTTGGAGAGATGAGATGGGATCTGTATATTGATGGTCAGAAGGTGTGCATATATCCATACCAAACTTATTTTTTACTTCTTCCCTAGATCTTCCTTTGACAAAGAAAATAAGTCCTTACGATTTAAGAAACGATACGATACGGTCTGTTCTCGTAGACGATAGATTACTGGGGTTGGCCAGTACCTCGAACGGCACAAACACGAATCACGGCCTTTCCCCCGCGATTTTGGGGTTTGCTAGTGATCGGTTGGCAGTGCAGATATATCGACAGAGTGCAAGTATCTGTCAGGCTATTAAAGATTGAAGAATCCGATATTTGGCTGTGTAACACAGTATTACCGGCAATTGTTGTGCTGGTGGGTAAGTTGATGACAACATCAGGGCAGGGCAAACGATGATGACAACGACAGAAACAACGAGAACGGAGGTTTCCGAGACTTTTATACCCTTACTGATTGAAACGAGTAAGGCCGTTTAGATCTGGTAGCTGAGCCGGAATTTCCAGGAAAGTTTCACTGCACTGGCGTCTCGACAAGAAAATGGAAACATCGGTAAGGAGAATTGAGATCCTGGTCTGGGCTCCTGCAATGTGTGCAAGTGGACTGATTGGTCTAAGCTGGATATTGCTGTAGAGATTTGTATTTGATATTGCTCCTTGCCCTTGTGTATTTGATTTGTTAGTGAGAGTAGGTGCGCTATGTGTGGGGTTGATAATTGTCAAGGAGGGACGGTGAGTCTTGAAGAGTGAATGGAGGAGTCAAGAAATAAACCAGAGGATATAAGATTAATTGGACTGTAATTATTGAGATAGTGAAGCTTCAGATTTGAGATTGTGTATTTTTGAAAAGAACACAGAAAGCTATAGAGACGCACTGAAATTTGGAGTGTGTACGCCGAGGCAATCAAGCAAAGGGATAGAATATACGAAGTCGTAAACCCCTTGAAAATTGGAAATCTGGGTTCTCGTAAAAGGTGTTGAATATCATGACTCGCGATCTGTCGTATTATTTCTATCTTCATTTATCTATCACTGGGTAGTTCTTTGCTCAAGTAGGTATAAAGCATTGACAACATCTCGGGGGGTGACAGAAAGTAAACAAATGGCAACGCGGTAGCGAGAATACTTCGCTCTGACTAGAATTGCTTCACTTTACTTTATGCAGCTGAGGAAATCAAGGCAACTATTGCTGCACGCGCGCCATGTCAGATGTATACGAGATTACAACATAAGCAGTCTCATAGACGGAGAGCAGTTTTGTGATGTCCTCCTTCCAGTTTCTCCCAACTCAACAGACTGTGAAGTCCGAGCAATCTTGCCACTGCATGATTGTTGTGGGAAGTAGGATGAATATCCGCAGACAAGAAGCGTTAGTGAGACGAAAGTTGTGGTTTCTAGAGCATGGAAAAAGAAGGCGAAGCTCTTATTGAACCTGGTGTGATTGCAAATTCATGGGACAGCCCACGGTCATATGATCGTCCGATACTGCATACATTCTCCACTGTGCCTAAATGTGACATCTTAGAGCTGGCCGATCAAATCACCTCAATGTCATGGTGTTGCATTCCGGAATTTCCCTCAAATTTCTCTGTTGAGGACCCGACATGTTTCATGATTGGTAGCAGGAGCTTCGCGGTCCAAATCCACAGCTGGGGCTCACTTCGAAAATTAATATGGATAATTTTCAAATGTAGAACTTTCCTCTTGCGTATCCAAAAATGAGACAATCAGGTGAAATAACATCTGGAACTCTCCATTCATTTTTTCCGGCTCAGTCGAAGCTTGTTTTGTTGGCTACTCCTGGATTAGAACACAAGGAAACATGATTTATACCTAGTGATTGGTAGGTACGTCTGAAAGACTCCTTGGGCTGCTAGATATGGATAGGGAGGGGGCGCTTCTTGATCAACATTCCTCCGTTTTCGGATGAGCAGCTCTTTCGCACAAGCGCTGTCAGTGACCTGACCTGGTGCAGCCACTGAGCAGTAACTTGTTGAATTATCATCTGACCCTCGAGAAAATGTTCAGTCTGAGCTTTGAGACGAGACTTGCGAATGACGTCTGGTACTTCCCGATGTTGACGGCATGCATTGGAGTTCACCTTATTGACACCGCGCTCGCCTAAATTTGGCTAGCGTCACCCTGGAGACAGAGCTTCAGCTGTCCGCTCAAAGTGCCTCCTCTTTTCCTTCTTCCAAGCTCACCTTTGACACCAACAAAAACTCTCAGCAGGTCTCCAGCAACGACATGGAAAACAACCTGCGGCGTCACCGGCTCGAGGGCTACGCCATCGTTGTCGGCTTCGAGCACACATGGCAGGAGGTCAAAGAATTGATCGAGATCGCGGATCATACAATCGCCAAATACATCAGAAAGACTTGCGGACTCGATGTTTCAGTCGGTCTCTACGAATCTTATGTTGGAAAAGACCGTTGCTGGGTTCAATTCGAGGCTGAACGCCAGATTTGGAAAGCATTTGGTAGGATCCAAGACCGACGTTCTAAGGCAATGCTGACTTAGACACAGCACCTAAGAATGAACCATATCCCAAGAAGGAGCCTTCACTGCCACCATGGTGGGCCGACCTCCGACACATTGTGCAGACAGAGATGCAGAACGTCATGAGTCGAAATGGCAGCACAGGAGGCTGTAGCCAAGAAGGTGGCATCAGCTATGTGAGCTTCATACCAAAGGAGCTTGTGCTCCCCGTGAAAAGCAGTGCTCAAGAAAACGCGACAGGAGACGATCGACCCTCTGTCAATTTTGTCATGCACGATCAGCCCATTAGCGTTGATGAGAGCCCAGGCACAAAGACACCATTGAGCTTGAACAGACAAGACCCTACTACCTCCACAACAACATCATACGGGAAACGATCAGCAACTACGGAGCTTGGAGACGCAGATATGACCAGTCGACCCTCGAAGCGACGGAGGACCTCAAGCCCAATTTGTCACGAGGACAACCCGACCTCCCAAACTACATCTGCGAAGTCTGGCGAAAGTCAACCCTTCCATGGAGCAACCTTCTCGAAAGCCATCGCCAACTACGTCTTCTGTCCAACAGCCGAGAAACAGTACATTACACCAGTAGAGAAGAAGTTCATGTGCAAGATATCAGCTTTCCAAGACGAAGATTCCCTTACGCTCTGGGCCGAACCTTGGCAGAGAGATGGACCTGAGGATTGTGGTGTTGTCGCGTGCGGGATATTCATCAAGTCATACGAGCGGGAGACGAGGTATAACTACGCAAAAGACAAGACTGGGCCTCAGATCGATACCTTTCTCGAGTTCTATGTTGGTGATGAGTTCACAACAGTGGAGCAGCGCACTAAAGCAGAGTTCGAATACCTGAATCGACGGGCTTCAGGCGTTACCTCTGCTGATCTACCCGAGAAGTCAAGAAGATAAATTCGAGAGGATGTACAAGAAGGAACATTTGTAGATCACTGGTGTTCACGTGGCAGCAATGTGGGAGGAGTAGTTTGATGTGCATGGTACTAAGAGAAATTTGGGGATGTGGCCTTTGTAACCGAATTCAGAGCGTGTGATAGCTGATTTTACTGGAGGACGGTCAACCGCAACAGCCGATGGGTTATACTTGAGGAGAGTATGAAGGATAATTCGTAATGCTACCATGGGATGAGTATAATGTCATAATTACTCGCTGCAATGAAGATCGTGAGAAGTCTCGATGCTATTGGTATGCTCCATGCTGGTTGTTGATACTCTGAGCACTCTAGCGACTATGGTTAGCTAGCCTCGAAAGGCTTTGTCAATAGCTTGTTGCAAAATGAGAAGTTCTCCAAACATTCCGTGCAGGTACCTCCCGTCGCCGTGATGTCATTTCGGGTTTCCATGCAATACTCTCCCCCGCTGGCATCGTCGTATTGTTGGCTGGGTATCCTAGATTGTGAACGGTGGGAACTGCAATGCATCCTTCAGACAACAACAAAGTCTTGGTATGAGTTTATAGCCAGATTAAATCTTAGAGATGCAAACATCTTGATAAGAGAAAGGAAGAAAAGGATGGATACTAAGACAGCCAAATTCTTCAATGTAATGCATCACATGACGGAACTGATAACCCTCTGCTTTCTGTTTATCCGTCAAGGATTGGCTAGCTTTGTAGACCGCGCAAAGACAGGAACCAGGTGTATATAACAGACTGTTAAGCACAACAAGCTGAGATTGATAAAAGCTGGGTTGAAGCGATTTCCTGTGTTAGGCGCCCACCCAAGTGGGGTAGGGAATCTGGGGGTGCTTTGAGAAGGCTATGAGATAAGATCGATGGCGAGATGATGTAGCGCTCAGCTGGAGCTCCCGCTTTAAGTGCTCTCAATACAGAGTATAGAGATTGTTGGATTGGACAAGGGGAAATTTGTTTATGTGGTGTGACAGGGAGGGGGAATGCTGGTGATGGGTTCTGGTTGCTACCGTGTCAGGAAAATGAAGGAATATGGAGATGTGACGGTCGAATAAACGGGTGTACAGGACTTAAAGGGAGAGAAATAGATAAGCAAATGGGATCAGTGAGATTCTAGCTGTTGGGGTACAGATCGAGGAGCAACGCATGTGAGAACCTTCGTCCTCATATCGGCATTAGCGACAGAAGAGACGAAACGAAACAAAACAAAACAAAATACAGCCAACAGGGAATTTCAACAGCCGAGTCGAATCCCATGCGGCCCACAATTTACCACGATAAGGGAAGACCGAGCGATTGGGTAGCGATTGGGTAGCGAAAAGGAAGTAGAATCAAGTCTCATACCAGCAGCAATATGCTGATTGATGCGCCTGTCAAGGGGCTCTGTATGGCTTCTCGTTTCGAGCGCGTTTGGTGATTGGCTCCCTCACCTGATTATACAGCTGATCGTACCATATCGGCACCTGTCAACAATACCATGATCTCATCGCAATTGCTGGAAATCCTAGCACACTCTGTCATCTCGTATGTACTCAGGATGCGATGAGATCGCAAGATCTGCGTGAGAGTTTCAAGAGGGGGTTAGGAATCGACCCCCATTTTCGAGCCCCTGATATTTATTTACTTTTGGTTCGTCATACGGGCCCGTGGTTGAACCTTACTTTTTGTTGATTAATCACTCTGTCGTAAAGGTATCGTCTGTTGTTTCGGCAACAGAATCCGAATCCATCCCTTTTCAATTCATAAATGGGATATCGTATCGTGGCTCGTCGTTGGTCCCAAGGGACCCCTGAAAATCAAAGACCCCTAAAAGAAAAAAATATCAGAAAATCAGATTTCCGGAACTGCATCCATGCCATGCCCATGTCACGATCCATGGAAAGGAAGAAAATTTCTCCATCTCCACTGTCCTGTTCCTTTCCAGATCGTTTAAGGGTCAAATGACTCCACTTTGTGTTTTGATGCCCAATCATAATGAAGGTATTGTTTGATGTCAATTTACCTACGGAGCTGCCAGATGCAGCCTTGCCCAACGTGCTGGGTGGATGCGATGTGATGCGAGCGAAGGGAATGTGAAATCCACTTTCGGGAGTTTCGGTAATCGGTACTCGAGTTTTGGAGAGTAAGTAGGTGGGGCTGATGAAGATAGAGTCTCGTGAGCAGACAGAGATTATCATTAAGTGAGTATTGGAATTGCTTGCGATATGGAAATCGTGACTTCATGAAAGGAGATAGGGAATTTTCTCCACGGTATGGCGTAAGCAAAAAGCAAAAAGTCTGGTAGCTGGGGTGCTGTAGTGTGATAGGAGGGCGAGAATTTAGCCTCATGTATCGTCGTACTATTAAGTACCGTGTAGCACGTGCTTCTGCCCGTTTGTGTACCCTTAGAGTAGATACAGCCCAGGCCCTGATGAGCTGAAGTGAGGCCAGGATGGGAAAGACAAACGCACCGTTGGCGAAGACCAATAGGTATTTCTTCTTACCGCTACTTGGTATTCGCACAGAGTACTTTGTAGCAACTGACTTGCAGTGCAGCAGGAGGCTATGCAAGCTATGCAATGCGTGCTTGCATGCAGATGTTCGATTATGCGGTTGGATAGAGTAGAGATTATTGAATTTCAAGAGAAATAACTGGTTGGAGGTAATTGTCGGTTGTTGCAGAGGCCTGGACTGGGCTGGATTGAACTGGATTGGACTGTGGTGGTAGCTTGATATTCTGGAATGCGGGGTGTTGGGCCCTTATTCTGCTTGGCGGTGAGACATGGACTTTAGGGAATGTAAGCGGGGGAAGAATGTCACTCCTCAACAGTATTTTGATCGGTTCGTTCTCTGAACTTGGCTTGGTTTGACTTGGGCTGACTCGGCTTTCTGATGATTCCAGGTTGTTATCAAATATGGAGTGGTTGTAGAGGAAGTGGTGGTGTTGCCAATGCGCCGTGGAAAGTATCATGCATGACGCATCTGAGTCTTGCTTGGACGACGTTCCCTAGCTTATGTAGCCCGTTGTGCTAGGCTGGATGGGAGGCTTGCTTATGGCTGACAGGACAGGTTCAAAGCTCTGGGGAAACAACCACCAGCTTACTTTCCTGGTTCAGGAGATAAGATGGAGGGGAGGAAGGTTGGAAAAAGTGGTAATTGTATGTGACGTGAGTGTTCTGAAGCGGAAAGCACGGAATGAAGCATGCGAGATCTCGGAGTATAGAGTAGTACTGTGCTCGTGCCGAGGAAATATATCATCATTACACCTTTTTCCTTATCAAGCTTCAAGAGGAAGAAAGGTTTGCATGTCTCGTGTGCTGCAGCTTTGAAAACCCAACTGTTGCGCAAGCGAAAGTGTGAAATATTCTGCGTAACAATAATGACTTCGCCCAGCAGGAAAGCAGACCAAGCACGAGTCAGGAGGCTCAACCTGCATTCCGTCTGAGCTCAAATTGACTTTCTGACGATCCGGATTCCCGTTGCGTCTTCTTGAGGTGTGGAGGACGCTTGGCGATGTAAGCAGATGCAGATGAGATGCTGATAAGGATCTTTCTCAGGTGCGCATCGCAATTTCTTGCATGCTTTGCTTTTGCATTACTCGTGTTGTGTTTGCGAATAGGATTCGAGAAGCTTGAGAGCACGTTGTTTCTGGTGTTTGAACAAGCTGATAGCCAACCCGTCGTCAAAATCATGATGTCGACGTCTTTCAACACCACCACCACCACCACCACCACCACCAAGCTTGACTGAGATCACATCTACCTACAAAAGCAGCGGGGAAGGTTGATAGTGGATCCGATTTACCTCTTTCGTAATAGTACGGCACTTGCTACATTTACGGCAAGGCTGTGAAAAGAGCAGAAAAAATATGAAAAAAACATGTCGGCCAAATGCGATAAATTTAATCGGCGAGCAAGGGTCCGCAGGGATCAAGCATGTATATCCCAGTTTTGCAGCTTGAGTGGAGCAGGCAAAGCACATGGGAATGTGAGGGGCTAACGATGCATGGGGAATAGTTTCCCCGATGTGACGAGAGCTGTGGGTCCGGACGCCAGGTTTCGGGAGAAGTGGACTTTTCCTGAGGGAGGATCTAGGGAGTCGGCTAGAGGACGGGCTAGGCGTTGGTGGTGAAGCTTGACGTTATCCATTGCTGGGAAGCAAAGAGGCAACACGAGGACTTGGATTTGGGCAACGGGAGGGAGATGAGTGACTTTGATTTGCTACTGTACTTGCTTGGAAGGGAAGGAGAGCAGTGTTGTCGTCGTCGCGTTGGATAAATGAAAACATCTGCAAGATGCAAGATCTGTAGGATGATCATGAGGGGCCATGACTTCAGGGTGGAGATTTTGTTTTTGAGATGCGCTTTTGGATATCCCTATTTTGATGGCCTTCCCGAAAGATGACGGAAGTACCAAGTACCGTGTGGTGCCTCCTCGTGCCTTGTGCAGCTCTCTCGACAAAAAAGAACCAACCAACAATCGGTGCTGTGAAAGATAAATTTCTTCGGTCCTTGAGATGCGGACAGAGTTTGGGTCAAGACCCCTTAAACTTAACTATTATGCTATCACTGGATGCTTTTTCTAGAATTCGCTTGTTTTGTTTGCTTCGAAGTCTCGCTCGGTAGCAGTCTAAGGAGCAAGCAGGACATGTTACTTACTCGTGGGTGGTTGTCTGCCTACGTCTCAGTCTTGAAATTCACATCCACCAGGATCTGGACTTTGCTGTTGTTGTTCCCTTCAGCATTTAAGTATCATGAGGTCCATAAGGAAAGCTCGTTCCTTTATTCAACTATTCATTACTCATTCCATTTCCCATTCTGGCTTCATACTTTTCTGGACCCCTCTCTGTCGTCACTTCATCACATCTCAGCCATCCCCTCCAAAATAGTCTCTACACGATTCACACCCCCCTTACGCGTGCAGTCGTCCATCCCTTAGCTCTCAGCCAATCAGATGAAGGGAGCTTGATCGCTAAGACCTGACGTTTCTTGATCCTTGAGATGGTCAGATTCGATGCACATTTCCATATTTGTGTTCGTAGAAAACCTTGAGCAATTTATCATGTTGTGCATCCATATGACCCAGATAGATCTCGCATATCGTCTGTTAATTTCATTGCCTAGGGAACGTCTCTTCGACCAGAACAAAACAAACGGCACTCTTCGCCGCCCCAATAGAATATGGGGCAAATTTCGCGACATGACATCCTCTTCCTCGAGATCCGAAGTTCACAGACATGGCTCCACTCTAAAACACTAAGTAACCTTGACTACAAGGCCCCTAACGGCAGAATGCCTTCGGTTCTAGCAAATCCAGCGTTCTTCCCCCCTGCAGTACTGTCTGCCACGGCGCTCACAGGCCCGCCAGGCACTTGTCCGGCTCCCCTAGAGCCTGCTAAAAGTCAGCTAATGATTCCCTTTTGAGTCTTTGGTCAGCCAGCTGTCCGCTAAAATAAATTATTTTGCGCCCCATCGCCTGGTCGTCCCTTCCCCTTGCTCTTGACTCGCTGGTCGCGCCTTCTGCTGCACCCCATTCGCCGCCATCCAACCTTCGACACCTTGAAACTCGCCCTCGGACCTCACTTACTATTCACCCATCCCTCCATCACCAACTGATGAACTGCTTTTTACCATCCATCACAAGTCCTTGATATTCCTCTGCCTGCCCGCCAGCAACATCGCCATCTTCCTCGAGTTCGATTGTATTGCACCAAATACCCGTCGTGCAGGCAACGACTTTTCCACCCGTCCAGCCATCTCATCCATCCTCCTCCATCCCTTCCTGTAGCAGATAAACAGGATTCCGTATCAGTCACCACCGGCTGCTCTCCGCCTATTCGCCTTGTATCACAATCACAGACCACGGCATTCTTGTCTGCCTTCCATACCAGACCACACCAAACCGACCATACCCAGCTCCTGAAATAGCGGTGTTGTGGTGCATTGCAGCTGCATTTGCATCAACCTTGCATCCCTTACCGCCTCCAAACGCCCGCCCCGTTTGCTCCCAAGACAAGTCAACCACCCGAACTTCGACCATTCATCCATCCACAAATCCAGCCATCACTCAGTCACTTACAGGATAGGAAAAGAAAGCAGCGGGCCTCTCCTCCCTCGACTCACTTACTCACATCACTTCTCCATCTGCAACTGCATCTGCATCCTGGACATTAATTGCCCCAGCCCTGTATCACTACCACGCCATCCTGCATCCCATTCCGAAGCAGACCCTGCGATCCAATAGAAGCAGCCTCCAGGAATTACCCCGTCGCTCCCTTACGCTACAGACGATCACCGTGCAGGAACACAACAAACCGTCCTCCACCTGCACTGCGCTGCACCTCCTACCTACCGACCTCTACTTTTGTCGCAAAACACACGCATCCTTCCGAGCAACACACGATACCGACAATTCTCCTGTCGCAACACCATCAACTCATACACCATGACTTCCGACCAGAAAACAAACATGCCATATAATACTCGAAGAAAGTCGCTTTCGTTGCCATCTCTAGGCATACATCTTCCGGTAACTCATGCTTCCAGAGCGGCCGCCCGCCTCTCACCGCCTTCTACCGGCCCAAATTCTGAGAATCCTCCCTCAAAAAAATTAAAGAGGTCGCATGAGGAGTCGCCGTCGATGTCGCCTCCTCCAAAACGAGCACCTTTGAAGTACGAAAACACCCCACCACCGTCGCCGGAAGCCGAAACAGATGATTTGGATGAGGTGAAGCCAAGAGAGATTGATTTGGAGGGGATTAACGACGAAATCGTAGAAGGAGTTATTGTTCTGTTGCAAAAGACTGGGAACAGGCCTCATCTTGTGAAAGAACTTGCTGCGATTCTTTCGCAGAGCGTCAAAATCGTTGAACAGTAAGTACTTTCCGTTCAATTCAAGACTTATAACTAACTGCGCAGATCTGCGAACCCCTCTGCGATCATTTCGTCTCGACTTTCCTCGTACCTGAAGCGATCATGGACAGCACTTGCGCCATGTCCCGTGGCAAAAGAGTTGGAGACCGTACATCCGCGAAGAACCTATTTCTATCTGACGACATATCCTCACCAACCCATTCCCGACCCTTCGACAGTAAACTTCCAGTCAAGAGCAATTATCTCACCATCCATATCCAGCGCAGCTTCTCGATCCGACGAAGCTGATGCAGAACGAAGAAGAGAGCTCTCACCATCCCCTGAAGTAGATCTTTCATCTCCAGAATTCGAAGACGAGGACATGGCTACGCCACCGACACCAACGGGATCTTTCTCAGGCCGACCGACCGAAGCACCACGGAATCACCGTGCGACGTCGCCACCCTTGGAGAAAGACGAAAAGGAATTCACACAAACGGCTAGAGGGATGCAGAAACGAAAGATGAGCGCGGACATCCAGATGAGTGGAGTTCCATCGGAAATGACGGACCACCCGACAAAAAGTCTGGAAGCCGACTCCCTGTTCGGCGAAGCTCGGAATCTGAATGTCTTGAACTCCTCGGTCTTCACTAGCAGTCCCGCCATGAAGCCAACTATGAATGCTATGTCTTTCACCACGATGAAGCGGCCGTTTGAAGACTCCCATGAGGTCTGGACCGAGACGTCGACTGAGTGGGACATGCGCAGTCCTGAGAATGTTGAATTGGACGAGCTAGACGGCATGTTTGATGATTTTTGATTGCGCGACGAGATGAATGATGAGATGTGGCGAGCGTTTTCGATTCGTTGTATTTGCATTTGACCTCTACCCATTTCTTGCGCAATTGCGCAACCTGGCTCCATTTTACGGCCTTTGCCATTCTTCTTTTCATCCTTGATGAGACAGCGGATCTGTTGGTTGAGCTTTGAGAATTTGTACGATCTAGACGCGGGGGAAGATGAGAGATTGCAAGCAAAACAAGAGAAGGAAACGGAAGATCAAAAGTCCAACTTGAAAGAAAAGTAAAAGACGGAAAGGCAAAAAGTAGATGGGCATGCAGATATCTTTGATTTTTCTCGCGATTTGCTTTGCGATTTTGGCATACCTGTCGGTTTGATAGGCGAACTTGCGGGCCAGGCGTTCTTGGAGCGAAACTTGATCTTGGGTGGTGAGCTTGTACGATGTATACATAGGAAGAGCGATGCTCATGCCAGGTGGGCATGAGCGCGAGAGCAAGAACGAGAACGAGCAGGGAGAAGAGTCAGCAACCAAATGGCGGAGCATAGCGGGCGTTACCTAGTTTATGAGACGAGACTCTGCTCGATTGAAATACCTGAGAAATGAATGGAACACATCTCCACGTCCTTTTGTCTTCTTTCGAATATTTACTTTTGAACTTCGCTCAGGTGTCTTTTTGATGATGATCTTGGGACAGTTCTCAACTGCCTCAGTTCTCAGTTAAGGTGGCGGTTAAATTGCTGTTGTTTCCTCGTTGCATGCGCCATGTTGGTGAGTTGAGTGGTGTCTGCTATACATACCTCTGCAGATGAGCTTCATGTTTGATATCGTTTGAAGAACTGGAAAATTTGTATATGACTTCATTGACGATCTTTTGGTCTGTTGTTTACCTTCCTCCTGCAGAGACTGGCGAGTGGCGGTGATGAGCCGCGAGCACGTGACCCCACATCATTTACTTGGAAGATGAAGTTGGAGCTGTGAGATTCGCTGAGGACTTGCCTGTAGAGTGTCTGACTGGGGAGCATGAACTGTCTATGTGCGAACTGTAAGGACTTAGGTGAAAGTGAAGTAAAGTGGCGGCGCTTATCGGCTACTTAAAATCGCGTTTTAAGTGTTTTGATTCGGAGGGTCGATGTGCGTGATGAGGATGAGAGGGAGGGGGAATGTCTGGTGGTTAGATTGGTGTACATGTTGGAATTATGTGGTGCTATTTAGCGGTGTTCCCAAAGTTTAGAGTGAAGGTGAAATAAGTGATGGGTGGTGGGAGACGAGAAGTTGTAGCGCTGCCGCTGCCACCGCACGTGTGTTTCTGTTGTCAGTGAGCCATTTCTACCTATTGTCGACCAATCTGTGTGTTGGCACATTGGGATCGTGGGGTATGTGAACTAAAAATAATACATAGTGACTGCTCAAAGGCTATCCTGACTGGCATTCGTACAAGTCCAGGGTAGTCTGTTGTTATTAAATGACGCTCCATTGACAAGTCCAAGGATATTTTACGAGGTGTAAGGGTTCTTCTAACTGTGTGGATGAGAGGTATATATACTCATTTAAAGATGGAATCAGAAATCCGACAAGACAATGTGAGAGGTTATACACTTGAAGTCGAACTTGCTAGGATGTTTCTCGATACTCGCTTATCAGACCAAAGTAAACACCCCCCAATCAGATCAGCCATCGAGGACCTGAGGAGATTGGTAGAGGCGTTAATCATAGGCAATTTATTTGTTCTCAATGCTTTGGGACTTCTTATCTATACGGCTGTCCGAGCATGGCCAGTTCGGTCATTCTGAAGAGCTACAGCTAGGTGCTAACTCGAGCTTCATCAATGCAAAGCGTGAACTCCTTATGCGTTGGGATCTTTGAGCATCTCCTCCCTTTTTTCCGAATGGCGATGGATAGAGCCAACTTTTCATCCAAAGAAAAGCTCATTCGATCGGGCTGGTCGAGGTACTTGTGACTCTTCCAAATAGTCTTGGCATCTCGTTCTCGGCCATCTGTAACCACATCACACCATGCCTCGCCGTCAAACAGCCCAATTACAATAGCAATTCTCATCTCACGAAGATCAGGCACATATTTCAAGATCACTGCTGCCAAGATTGCTTTGCTTGTTCGTCCTTTGGCTTTCAGAGCTGCCCCTGCTTCACAAACCGGCCATGCGTCTACAACTTCTATAGTTGTCGTAGAACTGATCTCAAGAGATATGGCACAGTCGATGTAAGGACTTTCTTGCTGAAGATACGTATATTCTGCGTTCCATACGATGTATACCGTTTTTCTCTCGGCCTTGGCGACTTCCGATGGGGATATCTCGATAATTTTCCTCGTACGACATCTGGAACCTCTCAAGAATCTCTCACCATTCTCAGTCTGATTTAATCTCAGGATTATACCGAGCCGATGCAAAGTCATGGAGCTGCTGCAACAGTTCAAGACACCATAGTATTCGCGGACCTCTGGTGCTACCGTCACTTCTTCGTCGCCATACTCCTCGTCCTCGGACTCTACCGAAACCTGATTTAGGGGCACCCGTATAAGAAGTAGTCGCATCCTCAGTCCTAGATTGGTGACCTGGTATGGAGCGGGGCTCTCACCGTTGCTGGAACATCTATACTGACCAGAATGCATGAAGTCCGTTGGGGAGTCTGCGAGAAGTCCTTGGCCTGTCCAGTGTCTTAGACGCGGGGTTGATGATTTCCAGGCGAACAGCGAACTGATGTTAGGTCAGTCAGAAAATGTCTATGACCACAAATTTTGCGACAACGGCAAAGGCAAGTCATGGCCCAGAAATGAAATCGTGGACACTAGCAGAACTTACTGGTCATTTGATACCTTCAATATTTCTCCTTGTAACCTCTCGAATGCTCGTTTCCCTTCTCCATATACCATAGGCATATGCACATCAAAGATCCCCATCAATGAGTAGGCTCGATCCTCCACTCTCTTTGTCTCTCTCCTTGAAGCCCAGGACATTCTTGTGGCAACGCTTATCCCTTTGAAATTGCCTGTTCTAAGTACATCAACCGGTATGCCTGTGATCTCTGTGATCGCACTCCTCAATGATGACTTTGTACCAATTTCAGCCCACTCCCCCGCATCGTCTTTTCCATAGAACTCGACATTCCGAGGTGCAATGAGCTCTTGAAGCGTCCTGTGATGACCAGGAAATCAGCAATTGTTCATTTACTCATGACGCAGGAGTGCGTTCAAGAGTAAATTACTCCTGAGACACTGAATTCGGGGAGATTAGTGCCTGAACAACGTACCATCCCCGCCTAAACCACAGACTATCCTTAAATTCCGTACTGTTAGTTATGTCTGCGGTATCGGCACCTAAAACATCTGATAGATATGCGAAGCACACTGCGGAGTTCTTGTACCAACGATACATTGAGTTTATAGCCTCTTGCAGCTCCGCGCTACTATTCTTATCGATGCAGCAGGTATCGATCCAAACATATTCGAATTCTCGACTCGCAGCTAGCTTGCAACATTTATCCACCTTCTCAAAACCCCGAAGATGTTTCGCATCTACACGCTTGAAGTCCTCAAGTGACAGCTCTGTTTCGTCCCAGGTATGGGAAAGTATGGCGTACTCTGGAATATCATCATAAAACTCATGTAACTTGCGAGTGCGGGTGTGGATGAGTCGCATGGTTTACAAAGTTGAGCTCAGGTGATGCTCGCGATGGTGACAAAGGTCCAGGGTTGTGTCGTCAGGCTGGTAGCTCGGCCAAACATATAATCAAGCTATCAAATTATTGGACATTGAAGATGTCAAGACCTGTAAAATCGACAGGAAAATATTTTCAGAAGTAGAGCCAGCTCGGTGCCCTTCGATTGGATCACATAGATTCATCTTGGTTGCGCTCATGCAAGATGACATGGCGAGAGCAGAGGTGATGCGTGATGTAGAATTTACAATTGCGCCAATCATGACCTAGAATTGCAAGCGATGAAGGTGTCTGAATTTTGTGCCCAACACTTCACCATTGGAGAAGAAATCCAGAAGTTCAGATGACTGTCTAGACGTGTTCTTGCACGCTAGGATTAGAATACTGTCAGAAAAACGTGAATCGCTAGTGCGCTCCTGCATTACTTTGGGATGATTTTGCGACCCGTGCCTTTGGGTTCATACTTCAGACCTTTCCGGGATCGAAATAGCGAATCGAAAGTTTCATATATATTTTCGAGCTTGACACAAGTTGACTCTCTGAATAGTGCTTTTAACTTCCTGCATGCGGAACGGCTGAAAAGTTCAAGCATCCCTTGCTAGAGTTTTACAGCACTCCATTCCAGCCACTAGTACCCGAAATTCAAGCATAGAACCTTCAATCTTAATCTCAACTTTACATGAAAGCACCGTCGAGGACGCCTCGCCAGCATTTCTTGGGTGTTGAAGTACTTCAGGCAGTAGACCAGTCAAGTTTAATTTTAGTAAACATACCTGTTCCAAGCCCTCCTCCACCTCCCATCTCGGCGGGTGATTCTCATCCCATGCAAGTATTCTCACCTCGAAAGGCCTCGTTGAGCCATCTATAAGGGCTGGAAAGATCTTGAACTCAGTCGTCACTGGCTTTGAGCTCTGTAGCGGGTCGCCCTTTGATAAAATCCACGCCATGCAGCCTAATTAGTTGTCAGCCATGGGTAGAGTCATCGCGACAATTTGCAATAGAGGCGGTTTGCAAATTTAGGAATCATGTGTATGACCTTTGACAAAGCGTGTACCAGTACGTTCTTCCAAGAAGAAACGTTCGTTGGACAATCCTGCATGTCTTGATGCATCGAACGATTGTGATAGACTTGCCCCATAGTGCCGACGACACATGCGAAGTTGGATGAGAGAACTCCCTACGGGATCAAGCTTCTCCATTACCGCGCCTCGAACAACTGCTGACCATCTTCCATTTTCAAATTTTAATGTTACTCAAGATCTGCCGTCTCGGGAGATTGACTTACGGATTACTCGGTCGAATCACCTCGATTTCCCTCCCTAGATACCTTTCTTTGATCTTCTGTAAGAGATACATCGATTTCCCAAATCCTCCAGCAATGAGTATATACTGGACGAGGATTCCCATGTCAGGATTGGAAACTGTCCGCGCGAAGACGTTCAACATACCTTAATCACTGCATTCTGAGTGGAGACCGCCTCAATTTGACTATCGATGAGAGTCAACACTCGACTCACGCATGGATCGAAAATTCGTCGCAAATCATCGCTTGTTTGACTCTTATTAGGCGTAGTACGGTAAGTCGTGGGAAGCAGTGCTCTAACTTACGAGTCCAGACGCATTTCGCGCTCTATGATGCCCAAGCCTTCGTCATCTTCAATCTCCGGTGGCATGGCAACAAAAGCCATAATGGACCCACCGTCAAATGACCTCTTCACTGCTTCGAACTCTTTCATCATTCTGCTTCCGGGCCTCAACCACTCTCCCTTGATCTTCCCGAACTTCTCCTGGCCCAATTTTTGGCGAAGCCACGATCTGAACTCTCGGTCGATAAATATCGCTCCACATTGATCACCTACTCGCGTGTCAACCACAGTAATGCTGGAAAGTGTGACCGACTCACCAGTTCCTACAACGGCTTCTTTGATGACAAAGGCTGGCTTTACCGAGTCAACCCGATATGTGATGATGTCCTGTTTCGGAATGAGTTGATAGCTTGATGATTTCAGGGTTTTACAAAACTCACAACTGTGCCGCCGCCTGCATCGCATACGACAAAATGATCGCCACTCTTTAATTTAAGTGGTCAGTCATCCGTGAGAATTTGCGACTGTCAATAGACCCACCTTGATATTAGTAAAAGGGCCGTCTTCCAATTCTCTCAATGCATATATAGCAGCTGCCTCGGGCTCGGTAATCATCGAAATTTTCTCGGTGGTGAAGCCAGCCTTGCAGACAGCTTTGTAGGTCTGGTTCTTAGCCTTGTCTGACCACACAGCCGGAACAGTAATGACAACCTCTCTTCTGAGATTACGTAGTATGCTACCAAACCTGGTTTCGAGGGCAATCTCGACGTGTTTCCTAACACCTTCCAGGAAATCTGAAACGATATCAACAGGTTCTTTCGCAAGATAGCTCAGTGATTCTCCACTAAAAGTGGGATATTGCTCCATGTTAAGATCCCGCATCAGCATCAACCGGTTCTCTTCCTGAGTTTCGTCCAAAAGAAGCTTCGTCCAGGCCACTCGGTGACTTTTCTGTTGAATTTTGTTTCCCCATTCGAAACCATTAGAGTATGAAACTTCGCTGGGAACCTTTTGGTTGCTTGCATTTCCTGGTTGCCCTGGCCAGTCATCAATGCATTGGATATTGGGACGTGCTCGATCACGAAGTCTCGTGCTGTGTCCGTAAGCAACACCTGAATTTCCACATCTCTCTTAGTCACGGGATCATCGCAGCCAGGGACAGGGGCCCACGAACCAGTATAAGTTGTCCCATAATCGATAGCAATCACGAGTATATCGCTCAGATCCTTAGCCATTGGTCACTTATACAACTATTGCTGGAACTTCACGGTTCAGTAGTTGATAGCGAGCGAAAGTGACAGTCTGGTACGGCGATCTCTTCGGATTGTTCATGGTTAGCTGCTTTAACCCACTGAAGGAAGCCCTCCTTGAGTTTGGAAGCAATTCTGCCTTATCCCTTTTGATCCATAGCAGTGTATGCACCCTGCCCGATTTCGACATTAGCAGCCTCGTTGGGATCTGCAAGAATGCCTGATTCCAACCTTGTCAGCTAGTTGATTGGAATCAACTGGAGAAAGCACATGTGAGTTGTTATAGTACCAGCTGACCTACCTACGTGCAACTCGTTTACTGGTCTCAGATTATGATGATTGCCAGGGATGTTATGTCATGAGCCAATCCTCTTACTGTGGCTTTCTCCGGGCACACACACCAATCTCACAGCCTCAGCACCCAACAAGAGTCCTGTGAGCCCTGCGATTGCTTCGATATAACTTGCCTTCTATCGAAACATTGCAACAGAAATCTGCAAACCCTATCACAGTGAACGCAACGATTAAAATGCCACCAAAGGATCAATACTACGTAGACGATGATCAAGACGACGACTCTCCAGCAAACGATGCTCCAGAAGACCACTACGGCGAAGATGAACATGACTTCACTTCAGGTCCAGTTTCAGATCATCACAATCCGTCCTCTGTGCACAAAAACGTCGTCAAAGGAGGCGCGGCTGGCCGGTTAGAGGAGGCTATGACGAACCCAATCATCACGGAAACACGGGGCTCCTGGAAGTCATCAGGCAAGTCCATCACTCACACTTGAACATCTCGAAGGAAGCACGACGGAAGTTGGGAACGATATCATCAATCATGCCAAAATAGTCATTATATAGCTTTAAGCAGGTGCAACAACCTCATTATAGGAAAACTTTCAGCCCAAAGAATGCACAGAAGGCATCAGTGGCGCTGAAGTGATTCTCAATTGTGGAAAACCTTGGAGCTCGGCTGAAGTGAGGCTAATACATCTCAGGCCCCAGCGAAACAAGTTTATCAGGGTTCAGGAACTCGGGGCCTTCGTGCGTGCAGACACATCCTACGAATTACCGACCTTCCACAGACTCAAGAGCTTCATATGAGTATACAGATTCTGCGGAATACCGATCTCCCATAGGATCACGCGGTTCACACATCCAAGCCCGTTTCCCAGAAGATCAACCTTTCACAAATTCGAGAGCTCCGATTGAGCATGCAAATTCGGCGGGATATGGATCTTATGTAAACTCGGGCGCTTCGTACAACCAAGTACCAGCTTCACTCCCACCATGGCCAGGCTCAGGTCTTCCCGGCCCCGGCCTACAAGAGGCAAACGTCAACAACCGAGCTGAAGAACTACTCAGAAATCAGAACGAGCTTTTGAGAGCCCAATTACGAGATATTCAGCGAGAACGGCTGAGCGCACTGGACGACTTTCAGCCATGCAGTGATGCTGAGCTGATGGATGCATTCTTACAGGTTCAGAATCAAGTCACCTCGCTTTCTAGGCAGCTCAGAAGCAGTCTGTCCAAATCACAAAATTCGGTCTCGGTTCTTCAAGGCCATATGCTGAGTGCATGCCCTACCATGAAGGTTTCAACAAAATACGTCTTAGAAAGCTTCCTCTGGCAGCAGCTCTGGATGCGATGTCTCTACTCGCCATTCGTTATGTTGGGTCCCAACGGTGATATAATCTACCAAGCATGGTGTTTGATCTTTAACAAAGGTAAGCAGTTAATCATTAATCTCATCCCCTTTTGTCTCGCATTGAATAATAGCTTGACAGGTGATAAAAGCGATTTCGAACCTAGTGAGGCATCGGAGAGGTGGCGAAGCATCACCGCAACTGAGATGTTTCGCATTTCCAATAGAAGTCGGCGCATTGCGGAGGTCACTAAGGCTTTATTGTCAGGAATTGCCTCCCTGGACTCTCAGATATTGAAGAATTTGACGAATGGAGACCAATTGTTGAAATTGATTGGTAGAGCTTGGGATCTTGCGGCTCTGTTCTCTCAACAACGCTGCCGGCTCTGCTTTCCGCAGGCAAACACCATTGAAAATCTCACTTCCGACTGGGCTGAGGTTGTGGAAGAAGTTCAGTGTACAGAGGATGCCGCGTTCAGCATTTCTCCTGCGCTATTTAAACGAGGGACAAGCCACGGCCAGAATTTGGACACCTGGCTTTGCCTAGTCAACGCAAAGTCTGCTAGAATTAGAGCTCAATGATAGACGAAGAGAACAAAGCAATGTTTTCGCTCAAGATAAGCAATCAGAAAGAACTTACGACTTACAAGACAGTGTTGCTAGATTCCATGTCCCTAGCAAAGATGTCAGTGTGCGGGTGGAGAGAGCGAGAAGGTCGAGTATCTGAATGAATGTCCGGAAAAACTTGAATCTACTCGACTCACGGCCATTAAAGCACTCTTCATATTGCGGCTTGAGGACGGAGACCTATCAAATTCTGCCAGTAATGTTTGACATGCTGTTGTCACGACGTAGATTTGGACTTTCCCAGGCCAGATGCTCCGCAGAGTCTCGCTTAGCCACTCACTAGCTCACTCGATAATTTTGAGGCCACCCCGTGTGAGCAGTGATGTCTCGCAGGGTATCACTTCATTATGGTATCTGGATGAATACATAGAGATCGAATTACAGTCAATTACATTTCTACGAAACAAAGTCTGAACAGGTTGCTTCAATCCAAGCTGCCTCACCTCGACGTAGTTGACCACCTCAACTAGTAATCATAACCCTAACACCCTCGCTACCCTCCTTCACAAGCGGGAAAAACCCATCTCCAACAATCTCCACGTCTCCCCTATCCGTTCCAACCAAAGTCATCACCCCTCTCTCCCCTCTCTCGCCAGCCCCGCCAATGCTACCAAACACCCCCGCAAACCCTAAATACAACTCTTGCCACGCCAGTGTAATCCCCAAGCACCCTCTAGTACCCGCTGAAAAAGACGTCATATATTTGTCCAGGCGCTTATCACCACCGTCTAGCCACCTCTCCGGCTTGAACTCCTTTGAGTCAGGGAAGATACTCTCATCGTGATGAATGAGCACGGTGCTCATCGAGATAGCTGTGCCTGGCGGTATCACCCAATCGTGGAAGTTCAGGGCTTTGTTAGGATCTATGCGTGGGAGACGGACGGAGGGGCCGTATGAAAGGCGAAGTGATTCTTTGATGACAGCTGTGAGGAATGGAAGCTTCTCTAATTGACTTAATATCGAGTTCAAAGTTTCTCCTTCTCGCTCGACTCTTGAAAGCTCTGATCGCATCCTCGACAAAATGCTAGGGTTTGAGAGGATATGGAATGATCCGACGGTTAGCGTCCAGGCTACGGTGTGGCTCGCTGCGCCGACGAGCGTGATTCCTTCTTCTGTGAGGCGGGTTGTGGTTTTCTCGCTCAGAGGAAGGTCGCTTTCAAGCAGGGTGTGGAAGATCGTTGTTGAGGTGGCGGACGTGCTTTTGCTGCCCTGGCTTCGTACATTCTCAATCAGCCCAGAGAGGATCTGAGGGCACAAATTGTCAGCGATTGTCGGATGTTGCGGTGAAAAAATCCACGAGAAGCACAGGTGGTCATACTTTCTTCATCTTCTTTTGATCGGCTAGAGCTCCGACATGGTCCGTAATAGCATCCGGTAGGCTATCGATGATTGTTGGTATGAAAGGGAAATGTTTGACAACGGCAAGTGAGCCAGCTGCGCCAATGATCTTGTGGTGGTAGGATGGGTCGAAACCCTCTGCTTCCAAGCGGTGGTCGCTCGTGCCGAAGAGGTACTCAGATATCACGTCTACAAATAATGGTCAGTCATATTCCATTACATCGGGTAAAGGAGATCTTGCCATTTGCTAACGCGGAGAATGCGTGCAGTAGATTGACAGCTTTGCCAGTATCCTTCAACTCCTCAAGTTTAGCGACTAAGACGTCAATTCGTTCTTGTAGGAGAGGTAATAATCTTCGTGTACTCTGTTGTGAGAAGAACGGGTTCAAGGCAGCTCTTCGCTTGCGATGAAGGTCGTGTGGAGGACTGGTGAGAAGACTGCCGGACAGGGTAAATGGATCTAGTAAAAAGCTCACTATCAGCACATTCCTTTCTGCCTCTGAGAGCACATGTGCGCCAAGCAAGAATGTCATTACGAAAAAGAGGTTCATCGGAACTTACCAGTATGATAAGGATCCCGTTCTCGTTTCTGCGAACCGCCCGCATAGATCGTATGATAAAAATCGGGATCCGAAACGTGTAATTCGTGTGGATTGATTCGAACAATCGGACCATATCGATCATGAAGCTCTTGAATCTTGAAGACAAATTGTCCTCGTCGCATGAGATCGTAGTAGAACTCGTACCTGGTCAAGTCAGACAAGACTTGGGTTCGGACGGTGAAGTGAAAGTGAAGTTAGAGCCGTACCAATAGGTCAGAGCTGCTAATTTTGGTCCTGGAAAATGCGAAATAGGACTGAAATATAGTCGCCATATCCCTAGCGCAAAGAAATATATCACTGAAAAGACGGAGAGGAGACTTGCTGCCGTGGCGATGTTTTGGAAAAGTGATGGAGCCATTATTGAATCTGCAGGAGGGACAAAAGTCAAGAGGGACACATGTGAAAGGAAGAAAGAGCTGGATGTGAAAGATGAAAATCATATAAGAAGGAGAAATCTCAATCAGCCTTATCTGCCCATCCCTTCCCCGCTGTGTAACTTACCGACTGCTTACGACGTCGGTAAGCCAAAGGCTCAAGGCACAAGCTCTGAGGTCAGAAACAGCCTCGACTTCTTCCTTCCAGAACCTTGTCTCGTAAGTTGAACCAATCGTTTCGAAGATGAAAGCCATTACTTGAAGTGCTGCGACCCAGAGTTTCGGATACATGCAGACTTGGCATACTGAAAAGATGCGAGCTACGGAGGTATGGAGTCAGTGGCGCACGCACATCACTCTTGTTTTGGCGAGAAGCGAGAAGCGAAAGGCACGGGGTCTGTTTTCGAGAAAGCCAATCAAGTGCCCTGTTTAGCACTGTGGACCAATGAGAAGCGTGGCTCGTAACCTTAAAGTCTTAGGGCTGGCGGGCAAGTTTCGGCTGTGCCCGCAACGATTGCTTGAGCAGCAATTGTAGAGCCTTCGCAGCTAGACCTGAGGGTGTCCAGAAAAGAAAAAGGGCGATAGTTCTGACGAGAGACAGATGCCGCAAAATGGAAATGACCCTGCTTAGTGGCACCAAGTGCTTGGTTTCATCAGCCACGTTAACGGCGTTGACATCTCCGGATCGTTCTCGAAGTTTATCGAGGTTTATGCTCCACACGATCACTAACAACGACAAGTTTTGAACCACGCCAATATGGCTGATAAATCTCTATATGCATCATCAAAATATAATACAAACACAATTATAAGATCCCAGAAATAGTCTATTTGATATACAGACTGTCTAAATAGACCTTATGCTATACAGCACTCGACCACAATCTACCAAGCCACCATCACCACAGAAAAGAGTCAAATAGAAATTGTTTAGGCGCAGTTTGTCGCGGCGTCGGCTGCTACGGCGGCGGGAGCTGCGGCTTTTGCGGCCTTTCCGGCTTTGTTCTGTTAAGATGAATGTTAGCTGATGGGGTTCGGAGAGGAAGGGGAGCTGGTATGGAATGGGATTCTTACAGCTTTCCCACCTGTAGCAGGAGCAGTGGCATTTGCGGCTCCAGTTGCATCTGCGGCCTATGTGGTGAATTAGTTTCAGTGCTTTGAACTACTTGATATTGCTGTTTGAGTGTGCAAAAGTGGATGATGGGATGAGATGGCTGGGTAAGTTCGACATCAAGTAAAGAAAAGCTCTGAAAACTTACGGCGACATCAGCAGCTTCAGCATTCGCGGCTGCGGCGGCGGCAGAAGCCTAATTGATCGTTAATTTCGTGTCCGAATTGTGTTTACAGGAGGTCAACGAACCTTTGCTGCCTTCTTTCCAGCCTTGGTCTAACCGAGTGTTAGTTTCTGGTCATTGGAGGTGTTGAAGAGCTGCCACTTACTGCTTTTCCATCTGTGGCTGTTGCGGCGTCATCAGCAGCTGCGTTTGCGTCTGCGGCCTGGGAATAATCAGTCATGTGTCCTGTCATTTGTGAAGGAAATGGTCGAAGCAATTCAGGATGATGAAAGTCAAGGAAAAACTCACTCCGGCATCAGCTGCTACGTCGTCCGTAGCGGCGGCGGCATCTGCAGCATCAGCGGCAGCGGCATCAGAAGCCTATCATATTGTCAGATCTTCTCAACAAGAGAGTGCCGTGTGGGTGCATGGACGAACCTTCGCGGCCTTAGCAGCTGCTTTTGCCTGAAGGGTTTTAGCTTAGAAACGATAGTGTGGACACAAGAGACTTACTGCTTTCTTAGCTGCCTTTCCACTTGATGCGGCCTGTGATGTGCTGTCAGTACCTTGCGACATCAAGTTAAGCACAGAGATTTGTCGGCTCGCTAAGGCCCGCGAAATATGCAAGTATCTTGGACAGGATTGCAACTTACAGTAGCGGCACCAGCGGTAGCAGTTCCGTTCTGCTTCTTCTTTCTTGTCTCAAGAACTGGAAGATCGCGGAGTCCGATGGAAGACAGGTCTAGTCCTGTAAGACCTTTGACGATGTTGGCGAGTTGCTCGTCTTGTGTAAGGTCCGCCTTCTGGGCAGATTGCTGACTATCAGCTGCTGAAGCCTATAATGTTTGTCAGATAAGACTCGGGACATCCATGCATTGGGAGACCGACTTTTCCCTTTTTTCCTGTGGCGGCATCAGTTGCGTTTTGGGCACTCGCGGTGGCATCAGCCGCTTGAGCTCCCTTTCCCTTCTTTCCCCCGGTCGCCGCAGTCGCGTTATTGGCACCCGCTGTGAGATCAGCGGCTTTTGCTCCTTTTCCCTTCTTGCCAGTCGCGCTGGTCAACGCCGGAGAGGCCGCGGCTGTGGCATTTCCAGCTTTGTTGCCAGCTTTTCCAGCCTTCTTAGTAGCTCCTCCACTGGTGAGAGCGGCATCTGCGGTCGCTGTGGCGTTTCCGGCATTTCCTGGGACTCATTAGAAAGTGTACAGACCATTGAATTACCGTACCTACCCTTGTTCTTGTTCTTCTTTGGCGAGCGAGCGATGATTTCGTTTACTGAAATTTGTCAGCGATGATAATTGAAAAACGAAGCCTAACTCACCATAGTCATAAGGTGTTCTGGCCTCGATCTGTTTGCTATTTTCAGGCAAAACTCGAGCAGAAACAACAGAAGCCGAGATGGCAAGGAGTGTGAGAATGGAGCCGAAGTTCTTCATGATGATGGTTGATAAACGGTAGCGTCAAGCTGGTAGAATATGATGTAGAAGATAAATGATAGTGAGCACAGCTACTTATCGTCAGTAAAGTCAAACAATAGAAGAAGATACAACTCACCTCTTTGAAATATACAAATGGCCTGCACGTAATGAGGGGAAAACGGGATGGGAAGGAAAATACCCATTATGCGGAGTCTTGGGAGTCTTATACCAAGAAGATCGACTCTATACGGAGGCTCCAAGACCCTCTGTGTACATGTGTACAGAGTGATGAAACGAGGGAAAACCCGCGATATCAACCAGTCTAGTCCAGACTCGTCTGATCTACATCTAAGTTCAGAACTAAAGTTTCTCGGATGACTGCTGTCAAACTACCAGACGAATGACAGCGGAGAATAGAGCATGAATGATCGGACTACACGCAAATAGCAGGGTGTGTGAGGGAGGTTGGCAAGAAGTTGATCGAGCGATCGTTGCCAGTGACATCCCTTGGCCTATGTTGAGGCTCCATTGAAAAAAGGGGTTGCCCCGGTAGAGCGATCCAGGATGGAGAAGCATTCAACGTTCCAGGCTGGGCGGTACTTCGAAACGGAGGATTTTCAACGAATTGCAATGATCTGCTGTGATGCACCTTGGAAGTGGGTGAGGCTCTCCAATCTGGGTGGAGGATCCCCATGCGGGAGTAGACAGGGGGGCCACGACCAAACGAAAGCTCAAACAAACTCGGCTCCAAAGTCCACACTTCAAACGACGAGCAGCGTGATTTGCATCCTCATACATGCGCGCCCAGGTCACAATCAGCCGGGAGCTCACAGACCGAGTTGTTCCTCCGGTGATGCACGCACGGGAATTGTGAGAACTTGGAAATCGTGGCAGCGAAAGCTTATTCGATTGGATGATCTGTTGCTCTGTCTCAGCGCATGATTGATCTTCTTCAGGAGCTCAAATCCCTATTTTTGGCGACACAAAGAAACATGGCAGCTTGACACAAGTGTTTTGAAAGATTCAAAAAGAGCCAAAGAGCAATGAAGGAAGGATATCAGGCCACAGAAAAGATCAGCTGGCTGGGGAAGAATCCGCTGGACATGAGTCTCTCTCAGGTGTGTGCCCTAAAGCAATCTCACAGATTCATGCCAAGCGGATTTCAAAGAGGTGGAATCTAGCGAAAGATTATTGCGATAATTTCTATGGTACTCATGCATCCAGTGGGACTTTGCTTCGACCGGCTATGATACGTAGACTTGTTGTTGATCTGGTGTTCGGGAAAAGCGGCTGGATGAAGGGAATGACTTACGGAATGTGATGCTTGCTGACGGTAATTGGCACCGAACAACACCGATATTTTGCTACCTTGAGGTGTTGTGTTCCCAATCAATTGCCACTATCATTGATATAACATTTAATGTAATCATCTCATCAAGTCTAGGAAAATTCATGATCCATTTCACCGGTACCTCACTCCCTTCATTGTTTACGTGTTCTGCCCGAACGGCTTCTATCGGCCAAAGCATCCCGAGACCTCGGTCCTGGATTTGATACAAACGATCTATGATTGGTTCGCTCCAACAGCCCGAGGCCGATTGCGGCAAAATCCAAAGCTGCCCGAAAATGCTCGTGAAGGTTGCTTGGATTGTCGTCATAGTTAAGCAGAACAGCTGTCGTTGAATGCTCGACTAAACATCAACAATCACCAAGGCAATGCGGTGACATCTCAATATGGCTTCCTCCAGATCAGTCACTGCAACTCTGCAGCGCAATCTGCTGAGGCGAAATCCCATCAGAGCATCAATACAGCTCCATCGAAGCTTGCAAATGACTTCGAGCTTGCGCCCCCGCACAAGCTTCACTCGATCACTTGGTCAATCGAGGGCATTTTCCATCTCGACTCCTCGCAGATTCGCAGAGGTCAATGATGTCTTCGACCCTAAATCAATTGACAGGGAAAGTGACGAGGTTGATGTATGTATAGTTGGTGGAGGTAAGCAAACAGAAAGAAAGAGCCAAGTGCCCGGACTAATGGATATAGGTCCTGCTGGATTAAGTGCGGCTATTCGATTGAAGCAATTGGCAAACGAGGCTGGCAATGAGGATTTCAGAGTTGTCCTACTGGAGAAGGCGGGAGAGATTGGGGCGCATATCCTGTCCGGAGCCGTCATCGAACCTACAGCAATCAACGAGTTGATCCCAGACTGGCTGGCAGAAGAAAACGAAAACCGTTTCCAAGATGTCACTCCTGCGACCAACGATAAAATGCGATTCCTCACGAAAGGAAGCGCGATCCCCATACCTGCCCCTCCACAAATGAACAACCATGGCAATTACATTGTCAGCCTGAACCAATTCGCAAAGTGGCTTGGAGAGAGGGCAGAGGAGATTGGAGTCGAGGTTTACCCTGGCTTTGCTGCGTCCGAGGTACTTTACAGGTCAGATGGATCGGTTCAGGGCGTTGCTACAAATGATTTGGGAATCTCAAGACAAGGCAAGCCCAAGGATAATTTCGAGAGAGGAATGGAGTTTCACGCCAGGACTACACTTTTCGGAGAAGGCTGCCATGGAAGTCTGACGAAACAAGTCATCAAGAAATTCGATTTGCGGAACGAAAGCCAGCCTCAAACATACGGTCTCGGACTGAAGGAAGTATGGGAGGTACAACCAGAAAAGTTCAAGAAGGGAGAAATCGTCCACTCGATGGGCTACCCTTTGCCAGCAGACACATACGGTGGTGGATGGATGTACCATTTTGGAGACAATTTGGTCAGTATTGGTTTGGTTGTTGGTCTGGATTATCCCAATCCATGGCTCTCCCCATACCAGGAGTTCCAGAAGATGAAGCATCACCCACTTTATAAGTCGGTTCTGGAAGGCGGAAAGTGTATCTCCTACGGCGCACGAGCTCTGAATGAGGGAGGGTTCCAATCAATACCAAAAGTTGCCTTCCCAGGTGGTGCTTTGATTGGTGACACAGCAGGATTTCTCAATGTCCCGAAGATCAAGGGCACTCACACTGCGATGAAGTCTGGCATGCTAGCTGCAGAAGCCACGTGGAATGCTCTTTCCAGCACGGACGCAGGCACAATCTTCCTCTATGACTATGAAGACTCTCTGCGGAAATCGTTCATTTGGAAGGAATTGAAGGAGGTTCGAAATATGCGACCGTCATTTCACAGTCCATTGAAGCTCTATGGTGGAATCATGTATTCCGGCCTCGAGGCATATGTTCTGAAGGGCAAAGTCCCCTGGACGCTTAACCACAAGGGAACGGATGCTTCAGCGACGAAGACAGCAGACCAGTGCAAGAAAATCGAGTATGAGAAACCAGATGGCAAAATCAGCTTCGATATCTTGACCAGTGTGAGTCGCACTGGTACAAACCACGAGGAGGATCAACCCGTCCATTTGCAAGTGAAGGACTGGGATAAGCATGCTGCGATGGAGTGGCCAAAATATAAGGGAATCGAGAACCGCTTTTGCCCGGCAGGCGTGTACGAGTATGTAGAGGATGAGACGAAGGATATCGGTGTGCGTTTCCAGATAAACGCTCAAAAGTATGTATACGCATTGCTGGTCAACGAACCCCGTCAGCTAACCTTTCTAGTTGCATCCATTGCAAGACATGCGACATTAAAGTGCCGGATCAAGGTACGCATTTAAAGTCTTTTGGCAAAGCATGTGCTAACCAACTTGTAGATATCAATTGGACTACACCTCAGGGCGGAGAGGGTCCAAAGTATTTCATGACATGATGAGCGAGTGGGCAACGCCACTCTGTATATATCTACCTCAAATCTAACAATTGAAGACAAGAAGTCCAGTTAACAGTGACCTACGTAAGGCAGATTATGTCTCACATTCCGGCGGCGATTCAGGAAACTCCACCTACCAACAGGCAATCTAGCCATGTCTCTCTTCTTCCGAAGACTTGCGTGCCACAGCCAGCCACAGTTATGTAAGCGTGCATAAAAACGTGACCACGAAATGCTTTCCCAAAGCGGACGTCGGCAAAATCTCACGATGCTTGTCCGACGTTGCTTGGCAATCTGCCGAGAGCGCCTCATCCAGTAAACACGACGCAAATTCCTACATGGCTTTCCCATCTGGCATTTTTCTAATACTTATCTGGCCAGCAGCTGCCTATGTGACACTCGATTCCTGCTCGATACGGAAAGCATCTCATACCATCGGCATCAACTACCACATCGCCGCTGCACAGCCGCTGGTCAACGGCCATGTCTTCATCCGTGAATCTTCGGCATCTCCTTATAAGTAGAGAAGGGCCCGTCTCTCATGGTCTAGTCTCCTTGCTTCCTTTCTCGTTCATGATACCTTGATACTTCTGATATTCTGCTTGCTCTTTTCAGTCCTTCCTTAGCTTTCGAGCTTCCATCGTCACAATGGTAGTAACTCGGGCATTGAAAGACATCGTCTTCTATCACTATGAGCCTTCTCTTGCTGCGGCGATCGTCTTCTCGGTAGCCTATTCTCTGGCCTTTATTGGTACGATGATTCAGTTCATGCGGTACAGGAGTTGGGTATGGACAATCATGGTCGTATCGTCGGCAAGTAAGTCTTGACAGACTCCCGAAGCCTCTGCCACCGGGTGACAGGTGGAAGTAAGGAGGAGAGATTGAGGAGACTGACAGCCTCGTAGTGGAAGCCGGTGGCTATATTGCACGATGCTTCTCTGGACAGGACCCAACGAGTCAAGACAAGTACACCGTTCAGCTGCTGTTGATCGTCCTGGCTCCCGTCTGTATGGCTGCTGCTTGTTACATCGTCTTCGTAAGAACATTCTCATTTCCTTCTTCATGAATCCCATTAGACTGACGTCCGCCAGGGCAGAATTATCTACCACGTCGTTCCCAAGAAAGCTAGGACCTTCAAGCTCCTGTGGATGCCACCACGATTCATCACACCCATCTTCGTCGCAGGAGATGTAGGTAAGCCACACAAACCCCTCCACTGATCATGACATCCAACAGCAATCTCAAACAACTAACCCGCAACCCAATCGCAGTCGCACTCCTTCTCCAAACCTGGGGCGCCGTCAAGATCACCGGCGTCGACCTCTCCGCACCAGACGCAAAACATCAAACCGACCAAGGCAAAATGATTGCCGAAATAGGCGTCGCTGTGCAACTGATCTTCTTTGGACTCTTCAGCATCATCGCTATGCGATTCAACTTCACATCTCGACGCTTCAAACAGGATTTCGAGCAGCGTATTACAGCCTCTGATGAGAAATACGTGGAGATTGATGGGAGGGAGAAGAAACTGAAGAGGAACTGGCAGGCGATTCTGCTGATCACGAATTTGGCTTCTGTGTGTATCTTGGTAAGTTTGTGCTGCGTAGATGGGCCCGCAATGTACTTACATAGAGATATATCACGTCGGTTTGTGTTGTGAGAGGTGGACGGCTGACATTGGAATGCAGGTCCGAAGCGTCTACCGGATGATCGATTTCCACATGGGCAGAGAAGGGTATCTGGCCACACACGAATGGACGTAAGTACTTATTTATCTTTCAATAACCACGTGTGATACTGACTGATCGGTGCTCTTACAGGCTCTACATCTTCGACTCTCTTGTCATCTTCCCTGCGATTGCTCTCTTCATCTGGTGGCATCCGTCGAAATACCTCCCGTATATGGGTTTCCGTCTGCCGAAGCATGCTCGTTGATGCAAGAAACAACACACTACACCATAGTTGAATAAGTGATATGCTTTGTTGGAGTAAGAGCATGGGGAATTTTTGATTTATTGGTTGTTTGGGCAACGAAGCGAGATGGAGGCTTGATAAATCGAGCTTCGACCTCACGAAAGAGCTCTTGATTACGGAGACAGAGTGGAGCAGAAACATTTTCTGAATATCGCAGAGTGCGCTGAACACATCTGCTTTCTTGCTCTTGGACCAGGTTGATTTCTTTTCCTTTTATTATATATGTATTCTTTCTGTTACTTCTTCAACTTACCTTGTCAAGCAGCTACTCGATTTCAAGCTATGTGTTCTCTATTTGTACTTCCTTCCTATTTCGTACTTGCTCAATGATATCTTTCTTCTCTTCATTCCTATCGCGAAAAGCGCTCGTTTGGGTTTTTGTGCTTGCTTCCCCGTACCCTTGCCAGGAACCACCGCTTGTCATCAAACTTTTCATCTCACTCTTATTCTCTCTCTGCTCCATCACTACAGATCAAAGGCTTAAGTATACCGGTATCACCGATTATCTCAAACTTCTAGAGAGCGGGGAATGGCAACTCTATCGCCCAACTCCGAAAAGTGGGGGACACAATCAAGATTAAATATACACTGAGGAGACGGAGGCTGACCAAGCTCTTTAGCTTGCTGTCAAGCAATGCCAATAATTCTCTGTTGAATTTCGATGCGGGGAGTGAGTGTTGATGGTTGTCTTTTGATTGGCATCGGCAGATACTAACACCCGCCATGTCGGCCATTGCCCGACAGGCCATGCACTGGAAACAAGATCAGATAGTGACGATAGCCAAACGGTATTTTAACTGTCTGTGCCTCTTTTGGAGTGTCAAGAGAATTCCTGCAACAAGTAAGATTTAAGATGAAAGAATGAATTACACGTCTCTCATTTGTTCAACTGTGAATGGCAGACGGATGAAGCCGTATCAGCACACAGGTGATGCCGTCCTAGTTCCGAGTTGCATACCGCACTGAGCCTAGCACGGCTGGCACAGCCGAAGCGAGGCGTCCAACCCCTGACTTGTTTACGACACACCTGAGGCTTGGACCCCAGCCTTACTTCCATAAAGGGTCGGTTGCAACCGACACGCGAAGGTTTTGCCTTCTCATATCTATATCCAGTTAATCGTATCCCTGCCGACTATTGTGAGCTGGGACGACCCGACGAATCGCGCACTCCCAACAATCGCTTACAACACCAACCAGCACGTGCAGTCACGATTAGCATACCCTTTTGGGACGCACCAGGTGTCTGCACTTCCTTTTGCCAATACCTCCGACCGAGTTCCAACCTCGGGATACGAGATCATGGTGTTCTGTGGAAGGCCGTCAAAAGGATGTTCCAATTGCCGAACGAGGAGAATCAAGGTCCGTACCTCACTTGCCTTCCCTACCTTACCTATGCTATCAGATCATACCGAGTACCACCCATATGCTATCCCATCTTATCTCCGCCATTTTCTTACTTAAATCATTACTGTATCGAACTATCGAACATTGCTGACCATATTGCCCTTCTTCAAAGTGCGATCAACTCGATCCATCTTGCTCACAATGTCTTCGAGCTAGCAAGAAATGTCCTGGGTACCGCGACCCGCTCGCTCTCATGTTCCGCGACGAGAACGAGAAGGTCCTGACGAAAGCTCGCGCTCCGAGGCAGCCGAGCGACGCCGCCAAACGGACGGGCTCTAAATCGAGGAAGGGCTCTGCCGATGAGTCGGGTTCGTCTTCATCTAGATCCAGTAGTGTGGTTGCGAGGAGGCCGGAGATGATATCGGCGCAGATAAGGTCTATCTCGCCAGCTTTATCGGCACCTCTTCAAGATGAAGGTATCCGATTCTTCTTCACGCACTATGTGTCGTCTAGTCCGAAGCTTCAGAATGGGGAAGTAGATTGTACCAAGAGCTCGCCGCAGTGGTCACTGTTGAGTATTGATCCATCGTTCAACAATGCCGTGTCTTCTGTTGGCTTTGCGGGGTTGTCGAATGTGACGAAAGATCCGGAACACACAATAGCTGCGCGAAAGAAGTATGCTGCCAGCTTGAGGGATATCACGCTTGCGTTACAGGATACGTCAAAGTCCGATTTGGATGCGACTTTCAAATCGGTAATGCTTCTTGCTGCGTTTGAGGTAAGATCCCTGGTCTGCCTGTTGGGTCTTTCTGATCTCTCCAGATTGTTAATGGCACTTCTCAATCGAATGGAGGATCTTGGGCCGTACATATCGATGGCGCAGCTGCCATTTTGAAGTTGATGATCTCAAGACGGCCGCAAGGTCTCCCTGCCACACGACTCCAGATGATGTTCGTATTATCAGTAGTAAGTCCATCCTCTTCCATTTAATCTGCAGATTGTAACTCTGGAAAGTGTTTCAAAGCTTTGAGCAGGGGAGAACAGGTCCCATCGAGCATGCACGATTGGACAAGATCTGTTAGGAGGTCCATGGATCCTGTCGACGCACACTCCACAGTACTCGCCGACATTATGATACGCTGCGTGAACTTCCTTTCCACGATCAAGAACGTATCTTTAGTCGACTCGATCTCGATATACCTCGAGGCGGTGGAGTGTGACGCAGAACTTCGAGATTGGAACGCACAACTCCCCGAAGGCTGGAGACACAAAACCATACCGACTGCCGACACGTCCGAATTTATCTATGAAGGGCACATCCACGTCTACGAGGATCTTTGGCGGGCCAGAATGTATACCAATTACCGGTGGATGCGCATCATGCTCAGCCAGGTCCTGCTAGAACACCAAGCGAATCTCGCAATGTTTGCTACGGATGAGACCGTGCAACGTGAAGACAGTCTGCATACCATTTCTGAGCTGGCCCACGACATCTGTACGAGCATCTCCAGCCAACTCACACGATTCGAAGACGTGGAAAATGTCAGAAGACAGGTCCCTCCCATGTCCGGCGTCTTTCTTCTCCTCCTTCCGATTTCGATCGCAGGCAGTGCGATGGGTGTCCCTGAGTCCATGCACCAGTGGTGTATCCGCATGCTGGAGTATATTGGGAACAAGATGGGAATCTACCAGGCTCTTGAGATGGTGGGTTTGGTCAAAATGCAGCGGGGGAAATGGATTCCTGGGAATGATGCATTTCATGTACCGTTGGGAGGCAGTGTCTGGAAGTCAGACGCGCTGATAACTTCACTGATTTCGATTTAACAATCAAATGATCATCAAAAATGCCATCAAGGTTTTGTGAACTTTAATTCTCTCTGCCCCTCTCCTGTGCATATGCAATTCTCCGAGCCGTTTTGAGCAGTTGACAAGAACACAAGATTTCAAACTATTGAAAAGCTCATGCAAGAAGCAGTGAGATTGTACAACGTTACTTGGGACAACAGGATGAGTGGTCAGAAAAGCGTGGTTTACATGCAACGAGCATGCAGACTTCCTAAACTCTAGAACATATGGGGAAGCTGGACGATGATCACTTTGTGATCGGCAGCCACCAGGAACATCGTCATCCCACCCCCGCACTGCAATCCGGTCACAGCGCAACCAATTGAGGAAGGCGTCAACTGAACGCCGCACGCGGGTGGCTGCCGTGATCACTTCGCTGAGGTCTGGGGGTGTGTCTTGTCAGGGGAAGCAGCCAATCTGATCTGCCGGCTGTTCGGACTTGGCTGGCTAATGTGCTGGGGTCGACATAAAGAGATCGCGCGGACCGAATGAAAGTTTATCTTCACGATGAAATGTGCGATGGGACGAAATGGTGTGGAGCAAGTGCATCTGCTCGACTGAACTAGTTCTTGACATCAAGCGCAATGTGATCGTTGATGAGGGGTAGCTCATTCTGTTCGTCTGTATATAATCCGGAGTTCTCCTCAAGTGGAGTGGAGGTCCGTTGATCGTTTTCTCACCCCTCAGTTCGTGGAACAGAGCTCGTGAGACGGAGTCCGGTCCTCATCATGCACTTCTCTCAAATTGTCATCCCGGCAGTTGCCCTGCTCTCCGGCACTGCTCAAGCCATTCCTACCGGAGATCTTTTCACAAGGCAGAGCCGGCCAGACAATCACACACTCAATCGCGAGAGAGCCGATGCTGTCAAGGCTTCATTCAAGTTTGGGTGGGATGGGTACAAGAAATACGCTTTCCCCAATGATGAGTTACACCCAGTCTCGAACGGCTTCAGCAATTCCAGGTAGGTTCTTGAATAGTGTTGAAGTATGTCGTGCTGACTGGTGGAAGAAATGGATGGGGTGCAAGTGCAGTCGATGCTTTCAGCACTGCTTTGATCATGCAGATCCCAGATATCGTTGACACGATCTTGGAGTTCATTCCAACAATAAACTTCGATGAGACTGCCGATCAGGTGTCGCTGTTCGAGACAACGATCAGATATCTAGGCGGAATGCTTTCTGGTAAACCGACTCCAAAGATTCAAGATTACGGTCGTTAACGGACCAGGGTACGATTTCCTGAAAGGACCACTGGCGAACCTAAATTCCAACGACACTGCTACGGACCTGGTTCTCAAACAAGCAGAGCGCTTGGCAAATAATCTCGCATTTGCATTCGATACACCAACAGGGATCCCAAGCAACAACCTAATCTTCAATCCGCAAGGAACAGATGGTTCGACCACCAATGGTATCGCCACGATCGGCACTCTCGTATTGGAATGGGTCCATCTATCAGATCTCAGCGGTAACAAGACTTACGGCGAGCTAGCAGAGAAAGGAGAATCATACCTTCTCGCTCCGAAGCCAGCATCCTCTGAGCCTTGGCCTGGACTCATCGGCACCAATGTTGACATCAACACTGGTCTCTTTCAAGACGCATCGGGAGGCTGGGTAGGCGGCGATGACAGCTTCTACGAGTATCTTCTAAAGATGTACGTCTACGACTCGACCAGATACGGACATTACAAAGATCGCTGGGTTCTTGCCGCTGACTCCTCGATCGAACACCTCGCCAGCAATCCATCCACTAGACCAGAACTGACCTTCCTCGCCGAATTTGACGGCCAAAAGAAGATCTTCGAGTCACAACATCGTAAGTTCTTACCCGCATTTGATTACTTCATACTATCATGTGCTAACAAGCCCAGTCGCCTGTTTTGACGGCGGCTCTTTCATCCTCGGTGGTCTTGTCCTCAAAGAGCAGAAATACATCGATTTTGGCCTCGCCCTCGTCAATGGCTGCCACGACACCTACGTCAGCACACTCACTGGCATCGGACCCGAAGTCTTCCGCTGGGTCGAGAAGAACACTGCAGCAAACGATACGGATAACCCTCCTCCACCAGCCGATGAAGCTGCATTCTACGAGAAAGCCGGCTTTTACATCACGAATGGGAACTACAACCTCCGTCCAGAAGTCATCGAGAGTTTCTACTACGCCTACCGCGCGACTGGCGATCAGACATATCGAGATTGGGCGTGGAATGCTTTTGTGGCCATTCGGGATAATTGTATGGTGGGCAGCGGGTTTGCAGAGTTGAATGATGTGAATAAGGTGAAAGGGGGTGGGTACAATGATTTTCAGGAGAGCTTCCTATTTGCCGAGGTATTGAAGTATGCGTATTTGATTCACGCTCCGGTAAGTCTTCCTATTTATGCTTATAACGAAGGTTTGATGCTGATGTGATATTTATAGGATAATGTATGGCAGGTGGAACACAATGGGAAGAATGAGTGGGTGTTTAACACTGAGGCTCATCCGTTCAAGGTTTGGGGACCGCCGATCTAGACGAGAAGTGTGAGTGGGAAGAGCCTGAAGGAATCGTGATAGATCAAAGTTTTTGTTTTCCTGAATTCAAAGCACGACGTATCAAAACACACAAATTCATTCGCACCCTAATCTATCTGTTGTAACTGGATTGTTGACATGATTCGTTCCAGCGAAGCGAATTCAAGGGCGTCTCGCTAATTCCCAGCCCCTGAGCGCCTCGCTAGCGAAGTTATCCCATCAAGCCTGTCTGCCCTATTGAATATTTCACCTTTGAGATGAGTTTGAACTTGATCCGGAATGCAAATAGGGTTTGAAGAATTATGAGACTGATTGCTGACTAATTCTAAAGCACGGAATCAAACCTCACTCTCGATGGAAATTATCAATAGGCGCTTCATCCTTCACCAGCTCCCAAATTTCATCCACTTTCTTCACAATATCCGTAGGTAGCGGTCCCTCTTCACAAGCAACAAGAGTCTCCTCCATCTGCTTCAAGCTACTCGCCCCAAAAACCAAGGCATCCTCACTCCCCAAAGCAGAATGATACCCACCGATAAGCCAATGCCACTTTCGTAACACCAGCTTCCTTGGCTATCTCTTCCCACTGCTCCAGTGCCGCCAGTAGAGATGGCTTGCCATACATCCCAAGATATAATAATCCCGCCATAATCGTCTAGTCAAAATGTCCCGTCAGATCAGCTCCCATCAGCTGCTGCCTGGAGCGAACTAGAAAGCCGCCGGCGAGCGGCGAGTATGCATGGAATGTCATGCCGTGTTTCCTTATGGTCGGCAGGACCTTTGTCTCTAGATGAAGCGCGATGGGACTGTGATTGCCTTCGTAATCGGTGGGGAGGACCCAGGAGTTCTGCTTGGCGATTGTGACGATGCGCTCGATGCCAGCGGCGTCGTAGTTTGATATTCTGAATTTCTTGAATTTTCCTTCGGTATATAGGAAGGTGGCTACAAAGGAGTCATTTCCAAGCTCGCCTAGCCGTGTCTCTCTTAGTGGCTTCAAATGTAGAAATATCTTTTACCATGCACAACCTCGATGTGCGCATCTACTATGCATAGCGTTGCGCCAAACAAGCCGTCACGGATATAACGTCGGAATTTGCGTATCTCCTTACATTGAATTGTCTTCTTCGATACTCGTTGATAGCTCGTGCAAAGTTCAAAAGCGTTGTGGTGTCAAAAGTAAGGCAGCGCGGTAGATGTGAGGCTCACGTGTTGCAAAAAGGGGTACCGAGCTCGCTTCGATTGCTTCCAGGTTGTTTGCGACATTTACGAATCTTAGGGCCACGATTGTTAACGCTCAAAGAGACATATCATGATATCATCAGTTCTGTCTTTGATCAATCTAAGATCAGCTTTTACATCACCATCTTTTCACATCCAATACTTGTAATGCAACTTATATTATTATATTTCGCTTGTAATCATCACATGTAAACTAGAAGACTCTACAAGCTGATTCACACTCCGATTTTTCACAATAGTTCTGCTTCGGCTGAGCACCTAGATTTCGTTCCAGCCACTGTGAAGCAAGTGATGAGATGAAGCTTTTTGATTCAGGACCTACGCGTGTGCACGATGAACTCCGCACCAGAGCAGACTGGATCATAATAATTTTAATTTAAGCAAGTCCTAGTAAGTGTATACATACAATTACGTAAAGAACCCTTTTTTTGCTGGTGTAACAGCCGGTCAAAAGAGTGTAAGCTATCTTTCTTTAGATATGTCTTTTGCGCTTAGGACCAAGAGAAGTTCATGCTTGTGTTGATGGATGCGGATGCACAAATGAACCTTGTGATTTCAACCCTTTCCATCTTAAACATTGGCCATTATTGACAATATATTCACAGTTTCGTGATGAGTATTTGACCCGTAGTACTACAGGCGGTCAAGCAGCCGCAAGCGCACTAATAGAGAAAGTGCAGCATAATTTGGTCCATGGTCTCGGGGTTTCAGCCGAGAAAGTCAAGGCATTGCCAGTCATGGTAAAGGCTTATGCCAACCTGCACGGCCTGGGTCAGTGCTGTGTTCGAGATCAGAGATTGCCATCTGTTGCCGCTTTGTCGACATTTTGGGCAGGTTTTTCGAGAAGCTCCCCCCTGGTTGAATTCATTGACGTCGGACCAGGGAAGGAAGCGGACAGTAAACTCCGTCGTGAGTATGCATCGCTTGTCGCGATACGCTCATGAAGAGTCATTCAAAAGAAGTTGTGAAGCTGAATGAGACTGACAAGACTGCAGAAGTTCTGGCTTTTTATATCGAAAGCCCACAATGCACACACATTATGCTTATTTGCTGCCATAATGGTGGCTATGTGCCTGTCCTCATACCATATGCTTCCCAGGCATTATTAGCTCAGAAGCTTACACTAGTATCTACTGGAGGTATTCATCCTGCCATGGTAAGCCTGGGACTTCGCACTACCGATGTTTTTGAACCACTGTTCAGTGCAACTGGCTCTCGTCAGGTTTCCACTAGAGTTTCATCAGCCATCCTCAATATCCTGCCATCCCAACGCAAGAACGAGCAAGATCTACACATGTTCAGATACCTCAGGTTTGAAACGTCGGAGGCCAGGAAGCATCCCAGAATCTGGATCCAACAAGAGCAACAAATTTTGCGCAGGCGTCGCCAACAGCTCCGGATCACAGAGAAGAGTTTCCCATTCCACGCACAATTGGGAGGTAAACTATGTTGCGAACTCAGACCGACTTCGACCAGAAATCCGGAACAGCGCTGAGCAGAGGGTCGACACAAAGCTACCCTTCGGTACCTATGACGAAAACGTGCAACGAATCCGGAACATGAGTCTCTGTAGCTGGCACTACCTACGATCAGATCACAATGTCAACAACTGCAAGCGTTCTCACGAGTATCTGAGACCTCTATCAAATCATGACTACGATGCCTTGTGTTGATTACCTGGATCGGCTTCTGTAACCGGCTCCGGAATGAAGGCGACTGCAATGATGACCAGTGCATTCACGGGCATGGTCTTGTTGAAAGTTGAGCCTGACCTTGCGGACACTCAGACACGACGAGGACGAGTCTCATTACGTCTTTCGATGAAGTCTAACTCCAGCTGGAGTTCCGGATTTAATATTCTAAGTTAATATGAAAAATACAAGAGAAAAAAAAGGGGGGTTCTTTAAGTAAAAAAGGCCGCGAAAGATTACGTCCTAATCATTTCCCTGTCATATTGTGCGACTTAATGGGGGATTTCGTGTTTGCCGTCCTACTGCAAACACAATTTTGCGGGAAGAACCACGACTGCTGCCATGCCAACAAGCTTCAAATTTAAATCATATATAGTTTAGGTAATGAAAGCCAAAAACCACAGCAATCACAGACAAATCCTTTATGCCCCTTGTCAAGCAGCATCCTTTGGTCTTAATGATTAAAAAGAATATATTCGATGCTCATCCGAGTCCCAATTTCCTTGTCCATCGCGAGATATTATCATGTAGCCAGTAAAGCGGCCTACTATGATATCATGCGATTGCCTGGAAGGGTAGTTAGCCCTAGTAATCAGTTAGTATTGCTGATTTTGACAATAACCCATCAAGAGAAGGCCTGACTTACATCCTTCAAGATCATCATTTACCATCTGAGCTTTAGTACACTTCATTGCCTCGTCCGCAGTTTGGCTCTTCAGAGCGGTGCAGACGTCATTGTTGCATCTGGCGTCCATGGCGCGCTGAAGCGAATCATCTTTCCATCCGAAGACATAGTCCCCATGTTGTGAATACCCTTTGCTGTTGATCGTCAGTGACATGATGTTGCTTGGCATAAGCCAGATATGATTGACTAGTTACCTGTCACCAGTACTCCAAACAAATGGCTGTGAGCCATCTTCCGGCCAGAGGTCTTTTGTAAAGGATCGAGTCTGTTGGTATAAGTTTTTGCTTAAGAAGTCTGGCGCATAAGCCACATGTGTCGATTCGAGATTCTAGACTTACATCCCACAAAACTTCATACATAAGTTGAGGCAAAACGACAGGGTGGCTCTCAGGGCAAGTTCCTGTTGGGCCCACATCATTCTCCTTTGCACCAACTCCGTAGGCAACGTGGCTCTCATGGTCGGGACTGTCCAGATTCTTGCCGTCCCAGCAAGTAGGGAAAGTAATGATCGACCGTATGCCGCCAACGCATGGCTTTCCAGGAAGTGTTTGTGCATCTGGGGCTCCGCAATTGATATTGCTGTTGTCTCCAGTAAGTGGCATACATCGATGGCACACCTTGTGCGCAATGCCCGGCGATTGTAATGATGCATCTCCGACAAGCATCCGAAAACCAGGCTTGAAGGCTGTAACTGTCTTGTTGCTGTTGGTAGAGGGTATATAGTACACTGTGATTCCGCCATTCGCTCGAAGCCCTTCCTCGGCCAGTTGAGGTACACGCTTGAATGTCCCGTTGCGTGCTCGAAAGTAAAGAACGGCGGTCCAATAATTGGAGAAGTCTTCCGAAAATGTGCAGCTGGTGCACGTGGACTTTGTAACGAGATCGTGCGTTTCATGGTCCATCGACGGTTGGAAGGAGTTCCCCCCGACAATTTGATGAATGTGTGGTGATGGCACGACGCCAGGATTCACCAGAGGATCAAGACGGTCCACAACGAGCTGCGAACAGCTGAAGCGCAGCATAGGTGCCATCGCTTGACCAGAAACATGCTGCACCAGCAGCGTTAGTACAATCAATATCCACTGCATCTTTGAGGTAGTTATCACGATCCACGCGGAATGGAATTCTTCTCGTCGAGGAAACAATTGGTAGGTGCAACGACTTGTTCATAGCACTTAAGCATTATATGGCTGCTGCGTCTCGGGAATTATATCATCGAGCCCCACATACCTCCCGGCAGATGCGCCTTCATCATGATTTACTTTCATCTATTGCTATCCGACTTTAGATTAAATGCTTAGGCAAAGGCTCGGTAATTGAATCCCCGGGTACTGCAACACAGTAAACAAACTTTATGCTAATATCTGATTTATCCTAGATCAGCAACCCCACTCTCCAACAATGATGATATCCTTATCGAGTGGAACTCGAAGATATCCCATCGCTTCGGTATATGCTACGAATGGCCATGACGCGGTTTTTACGTTCTACGATCTGGTGTTATGGGACCTCGCAAGGACAGAATAGTCTGATTTCCGGTACCTAAAGTTAGGAAATGAACAAGAATCAATTATTCGAGCACCTATACACTTAGATGTTCTTTCAGACAACGTTGAAGCATAAGTGAGAGGTTTCGAAGCAGTCACTGTTAACTGACAATAGCAAACACTCTAAGCGAAAATTCACCTTGACTGGCCTAGAACTCAGCTAATCACGTGTCGTATTTTCAGTTGCACCTCCCGTCCAAAACAGATCCTGCCCAGCCTTGACCTGCAAGTAACATCAAGCTTTGCTCACTGCTTGTGCTGAATTTTTTGAACGCTGAAATGCTCGACATTGCGATCTGCCTCTTTGTTCTTCCACCGTCCACGTAGTCGCTTTCGCACCCAATAGGCGTGTAAGCACTGATGGGCACAGGAGCACGCCACTACTCGGCAGGCAGCATAAGGCCCACAGCGTCAAAGTCCCTGCCTGAACCTAACATCAACCTCACACCGCGCTGCCCTCGAAGCATTTAATTATTCACAAAGTTGACATTTCCTCACCACGCCATGTCTTTAGTACCTCTAAAATCGACGAGCCCTAATGGCAACGATATGTTTAATTACCGGAACCGCTTTGAGCGATTCCGTGGTTTGGACGAGGAGAGAAATAGATTATTCGAGGTTGGTTGCTATTCGGGATCCCGCCGGGATCCACGCCCCTCGACCAATTTTCAAGATGCTAACATATTGTGACATTCAGGAAGCATTGGAGAAACTAGAGCAAGCTACCAGGCAATTAGATTATGTGATGAACGTCCAGATGCCTGAGCAGGAGGCTCATTTTCTCGCTCAGATCCAAGAGCTGAAAGTCGACCTTCAAGATCAGAAGGACAGTCGACGCCGCTATCAGGCTAAGTCGCAGCAGTTGGAGGATCAAATTGATTATAAGCTCTCTGCCATGGTATGTGTATTAAATACTTTTTGTGCTGTCTCCATTCTCCAGTGTGGAGAAAGCGTCGACGACTTGTATAAAATGAATGTCGTGTAATTTTCACATGACTTCCATCAGAGGTCCACCTTGGAATAATCCCTTTCGCCTGCCTAGCATATCTGTGCAGCGCGCCTTATACTTACTCGTGAACAGGATAAGGCTCGCTTCGTGTCCGTTTTGATCGATGCAGATGCCGATATATACTACTTCACCGATGACCTCTTATCCCAAGGACTCAAGGGTGGTCAACTCGCCGCAGATATGCTCATCGAGAAGGTCAGGGAGCACTTGGTGTCTCTCGGTCCATCGTTTAAGGATGCACCGACAATCCCTATCATGGTCAAAGCTTATGCCAATTTGGGTGGATTATCATACCACCTGCGAGATATCGCTAGCCCTAAGGAAATCAACCAATTCTGGATTGGCTTCTCGCAGAGAAGTCCATTTATTGATTTTGTGGATGTTGGATCTGGCAAAGAAGCTGCTGATAACAAAATTAGAGGTACCTCTTCAACACCAACCCCCTGACCTCTGCTGTCTCGTCCGGGCGATGGCCAAAGTACGCAGCTAGGTTGAGAAAAGATGCTAACTATGTGTGCAGAAGTCCTCCGATTCAACATTGACAGCCCGCAGTGCGAGCACATATTCCTTGCATGCTCGCACGATGGAGGTTATGTTCCGGTACTCAGTCCTCACGCGGGACGAGCTTCGGGTTCAAAGCTACGAATTACCCTGGTGTCATCTGGTCCTGGCTCTGTCCACCCTTTGATCGCTGATCTTGGCTTCCGTGAGACGGACATATTCAAACCACTCTTCAGTCAAAGCGGATCTCAACGTGTTATTGAGTGGGCCAACAAGTCGACCACCAAGCAGATCGAAGCACCTGCGCCTCCATCTCGTACTTCTACTGCTCCCGTGGTGATTCAGAGCGAGGCTCCAAAGGCGCTGACTTGTAAGTAACGAGCCATTCTCATCTGCTTAATGTCTCGTGGTTATCTCGGGCATTTCTGTTACGATAAATGCTGACTGAAGACCCAGGGTCCGTCAAAGCCAAGCTATCAGAAACAACCACGCAAGCAGGTCCTGCCTCCTCCGCGGCGGTTATACGCAATCAGTCACCAGTACAGAAGAAGGCCACAACTCAGGAGCACCCTTTCAATCCCGAGCGCATTGACTTCACCGGCGAGTACTTCGTCGCCAACGACGGCCGACTGATTCCCGAGAAAGACGAAGAGGGCTACCGCATTAAAGACAACAAATTAATAATCGATTCACGCGCAGATTCTGACTTGATCGCCAAGATGAAAGACAAGAACATCTGCTCCTGGCACTATCTTAGATCGGACCACAATATTCCCCAATGCAAGCGCAAGCACGACGGCTACCCTCGTCCATTGTCGCCGAAGGAGTATGATGCCCTTTGGTTCCTGGCTAGGCTGGGATATTGCAAGAAGATGAAGACTGATGGGTATTGCACTGATGATTACTGCATTTATGGACATGACAGTAAATACTCTTATAACTAAATTTATGTGGGCTTTACCTGGACTTCGAGCACTGGGTATTGCGGGATGGGATGGCGGTCATAGACATTTTGACTTGGCTGGGAGGCATGTGGGACTTTGTGCGACTTAATTTTTAACATAAAAGAAAACACGAAAAAGACAGGATCGAATGGAGGGTGGTATCGTTACTCTCTTCATTCTTGAAGGAATTCTGTCATGGGAAGGATGGCTATGTCAGCACAGCGGATTAATGACTAAACTGAAATTTGCGTTGATAAGAATACTATTGACCAAGATCTGTTGATGAATATACGTGACAGACTCGGACGTTGACACTTTCGTTGCTTAGTGACGGCCCGGCATCGCCAGTAATGGCAGTAGATGTGGAAAGGACTACGCCTTTTGTTTGTTTGAAAATATGTCATAGTGCTCAATTTGACTTACAGCAAGAATGACGGCATTAAGGTGGTCGTCAAATCTCATCAAGAGTGCTTTAGATTGATATGATATTCGGATGACTTCTCATTCGTGGACGAAACCTTGGGATCAATTCTGACATTGCCTATTAATAATGAAAGAACTGCTCCTGATGCCCCGACCGTATTCAGAAAGACGAAGCTCATATGGTTCAATTTGTAATTTGCATTTGCACCTTGATATCCCCAATGTCAGTAACTCCCCGGAACAAACTGCAGAGAACTCATTACTTTTGTGGAAATTGCCCTTTCCTCCCACGTAACCATATTGCCTGACATGCTCATGCATGTGGCCTGACCTGAGCCGCGAATAGCCCCGAATGTACTCCAACAGAAACTCCACTTAAGTCAACAGATCTGCAACATTCATAGGCATCTCGTCGATCTGGGTTGAGTAGTACACTTCATCTGGTCAGCAAATGTTGCAAGCAGGAGTTGAATGGTAGCTTACACTCGATATCTCTCAAGATCCTAACGTCCTCACTGGTCACGAAGTTGATCGCAACACCCTTCCGTCCAAATCTACCACTTCGGCCAATTCTGTGGATGTAGTTCTCACGGTTGCTGGGCAAATCATAATTGATGACCAAAGACACCTGCTGGACATCGATACCACGAGCCCACACGTCCGTAGAAATGAGAACTCTTGAGTTGCCCTGACGGAAGTCCTGCATAATGCTGTCTCTCTCCTTCTGTGGCATCTCTCCGTGCATGGAAGAGACAGTAAAGTTGGCCTCACGCATCTTATCCGTCAACCAATCGACCTTTCTCCGAGTATTGCAGAAGATGACGGCCTGGGTAATGGTAAGGGTATCGTAGAGATCGCAGAGAGTATCGAACTTCCATTCCTCCTTCTCTACAGCAATAAAATATTGCTTGAGGCCCTCCAATGTCAACTCATCACGCTTCACCAGAATGCGGACTGGATCAGTCATGAATTTGGTAGTCATGTCGAGAACATCGTATGGGAGAGTGGCAGAAACAACTACGACCTGAGTCGCAGGAGGGAGGTAGCGGTAGACATCGTAAATCTGCTCTCTGAAACCGCGATTCAACAGCTCATCAGCCTCGTCAAGAACCAGCATCTTGATGTGACGGGTTCGCAGATTCCGGCGACGGATCATGTCAGCAACTCGACCTGGAGTTCCAGAAACAATGTGCTGTCCATAATCGAGCTTGCGAATATCCTCTCCGACATTGGTTCCTCCAATACAGGCATGGCACTGAACATTCATATAGTCTCCGAGAGCCATCACAACGGACTGAATCTGGGTCGCAAGTTCGCGGGTAGGGGAGAGAACGAGCGCTTGGGTTTCGCGCACGGCTGTATCGATGACCTGAAGCATACTGATGGAGAAGGTAGCTGTTTTACCTGTACCAGATTGCGCCTGGGCGATTGTGTCGCGGCCCTTGCAGATCTGCACAATTGCGCGAGATTGAACGGCCGAAGGGGATTCATATCCATATGCATAAATACCTCGCAGAAGATTTTCCTTGAGGTGCACTATGCCATCAGTTAGCAAATAATTGAAGAAACAGGAGGGAAAACGCGCTGTCCGTAAATGTCGGGGCCACGCTGACGTCCGCAGACGTGGTGAACTCCATCCTCTCATCTGCCTTGCGATCGATACCGTCTGCCATGATTGCGGTTGTGGTGGGATGTCGAAATGTGTTGGTGTGGTGAGGCTTTCGTCTGAGGAAGTTCAGATTCCCCAGGCGAGGCTTAAATTCTTAGCGGCCTTTTGCCGATAAGCGCGCTCTGATTGGTCGGCGCAAACCTAATATTTCTCAACTCCAGGAGCCTCACATGTCCTCAATCTGTCGCCGAACATCAAATTTGGGCAACAAACCACCGCCAACTCCCAACCCCCGATCTTGACTTTGGATCCACCACCAGTTTGTACGACCGCGACAAGAATCCAGAATGATTTTGGAGGAGCAGAGATTCCTCCACGAGGATCTCGAGAGACTTGAGCAAGGCATCAGTGACCGTGTCGCAGAGGAACCACGATTGGTAAGACCCGATTGAAGAGCGCAATTGGAAACTACTAACATTCAAAAGGTCCGCGAACGGTTGAATCGAGATCATCAGATTGCAGGCTTCCTCGACCGAATCCAAGACCAGTCGAAGCGGTTACTTGAAATCTACAAAGATGCTGACGGTGCCCGGACAAAAGAAATCCAGTCCATATCTACAGGGGAACCATTAGAGGAATTCTATAAACAGCTTTCGGAGATCAAGTCATTCCATCAACGTTACCCAAATGAGCCTGTTGAGAACCTGGAGAGGGCGTACAAGAGGAAGGTGACAAGCGAAGGAGAGGTCCCGACTTACGAGATCGACAATATGTTCACAGGAGAAGAAGCATTTGGCCGATACCTAGACCTTACCACGATCCACGAAACGTACCTTAACCTACCCAACATCAAACGTCTCACATACCTGCAATACCTCGAAGCATTCGACACCTTCACACCTCCACAATGCTCGGTCAAGCGTCCGGACAAGATGACCGATCAATACTTCAACTACGTGGGAGAGCTTGCGAGCTATCTGGAGAGCTTTTTGCGACGAACAAGACCGCTAGAGAATCTTGAGAGTCTGTTCACGAATTTTGACGAGGACTTCGACAAGGCTTGGAATAACGATGAAATTCCAGCGTGGAAGCCGGAACCTCAGGGACCAGTTAACGGCCCCAGTGGCGATGCTTTATATTGTGCCGATTGCGAGAAGGACTTCAAGAATGATAATGTTTACAAGGCACATTTGACCGGGAAGAAGCACATTCGTGCAGCAGAAGCCAGGGCAGCTCGACAAGCCGAGTCAGGAGGCAATGGAGAGGCCGGGACAGGAAAGCGAGGCATAAGCACATTACGACTGAAAGAACGGGCAATTGCCGAGCGAGAGTATCGGGTCAAGCGGTTGGCGGCAGCCATGTCAGGGGAGCGAAGCGATACCCGAGTCAACGTTGAGCGAAAACAAGGCATGACCGAAAGAGAGCGACAAATGGAGTTGGACGCACTATTTGCAGAGAGTTCATCTACAGCACCACAAGGAGGTGATTCAGACAGCGAGTCTGACAGCGACGAGAAGATCTACAACCCATTGAAGCTACCGCTCGCTTGGGATGGGAAACCAATTCCTTTCTGGCTATACAAGCTGCATGGTCTGGGTGTGGAATTCAAGTGCGAGATCTGTGGAAATTACGTCTACATGGGCCGGAGAGCATTTGACAAGCATTTCAATGAGACTCGGCACATCTACGGATTAAAGTGTTTGGGGATCACCAACACTACGCTATTCCGAGAGATCACTGATATCGCCGATGCTGTCAAGTTATGGGATAAGATCCAGAGGGATAAGACCAAGGGCAAGAGGGATGAGGGGAGTGTGGTTCAGATGGAGGATGCGGAAGGTAACGTTATGCCTGAAAAGGTTTACCTCGATTTGCAAAAGCAAGGTCTACTCTAGACGAACATCAGGGAAGGGAGGAAAATGTACTAGTATGTATTCATGAACGCCGAAGCCGCCTGCCTCCGTCTCCAGACTTGAGGGCAGCACGGATGTGAAGCATTTATCACTTCAGTCTAGCCGATCTATTACAGGCTAGTAATCAAGATATCAATTCCCACATTGCTTTCCGCCTCCTGTTGCTTTTCGACCACATTTAATTATTTTTGCGCGGTCTTACCGAATCAGGTTGTCCTTCATCTCATCAAGAAGTTGTCATGGACTTAGTCTCCTTTTCCAACAATGGTACCGAGCCACACTTGATCGATCTTATGCGCAGTAGTCAATGCGAGAACCACCAAACATCTAGCTTTGGCGTGGACTAGAAATATTGTTCCCACTACAGTCGAAATTTCAATGCTTCTAACATATTACATTTCAGCTTTTCTTCCTTGTTAATGATTCGCTTCACAACACACGAGTCCAGATAACCATTTGCATTTCCACCACCAATTATTCTAATTCAGTGCAATGAAGCTCACACCCTTTATCGCAGCAGCCATTCTGGCTAATACGTCAGTGCCAACTCTCCGTTCTTTGATCTCGCTCTTTGCTAATTACTTTCTCAGTGCTGGAGCAGTACCGTGCAAACAATCCAGTGCCGACGTTGGCAACTCCACGGCGTATAACCAGACAGAGCACACTGCAACGCTCAGCCCCATTCCAGTGTCCGTTGCTCCCAATGGCTTCATGAAACCTGATTATCACTTCCAGGATTCGGCTGTTCCATCTGGTGACGCTGCATCAAAACAGCTCCACTCTCGCGGTGCAATGTGGAAGCCAGCAGAGATTGACAGTTATCACGAAGGTGTCAAGATTGATATCAAGAACAGCATCTATGAGCTCAGAGATAAGCTTGACTACCTGCATAAATATGGCCATCTCAATGTCGATCAAGCAAATCAAGAAATCGATAACCTCTCAAAAGTCACTGCCACCCGAGTTCGAATTAATTTCGTCACCAACCCACCCGATCTTGACGAGAGTCTTTCTGCTCTCCAGAAGCAAATCGTTGCTGAGATCGAGGCAAGACGACAAGATCTGAATACGGATACTCACGTGAATGAGACACAGCAATCCGAGCAGGACGCAGTTCTCGCAAACTTGCACGCTTACTATATCCTTGATGGACTCAAAGAGAAAATTGTTCAGCTTGCCCAAGCTCGCAAGCTCACCCCGAGACTTAGCCAACTCACTGTTGGACAAGCGCGCCAGATGATCAATAATACACCAAACATCTCTGATAAAGACTCAGAATTCTGGGAAGCGCGATTGAAGACAATGGAGAAAGCAATAAACATCATGACGAAGAAGAAGCTAGTTGACTTTCCAGCTTCGGCGGTGGCAGCGATTGGCAATCCGATCAAGTCCGACTTCAAGCTCCCTGGTGAGGATAACGCTTCGGTCGAGGCTCCCGCCGAATCTCAATCGAATGCCGGGATTGGAGAACTCGAGAAGACGCCTAGTAATACTGATGCTCCAACTAACAATTCGACGAACAGTACTGACAATTCGACAACAACTATAAATGTGGCCCGTAGAGAGCTCCCTATGGAAAGAGGGCCTTACCCCATTGACAGACAAGCATGGCTTGATGGCAGGCGCGACTTTACGCTCCGCCACGAGCGCGAGCGTGAAAATATGGAATTCGAACAAGTCCTGGGTAAATTATACACTCGTGAGCTTCTACAGACTCGTGAACCTCATACCAAGCGAGATCTGTACAACAGCAGCCAAAATGAGCCCATCCAGGACGCAATCGTCGCCAAAGACCAACCAGATTCTTCGCTAGTTGACAAGCAAGGGGAGGATCCGTTCTGGATTGACTACGGTGCACCAGAGTGTATGAAGTATATTCTTGACGATGATTTGGATCTGGAGAAGTTGGACCTGTTCGATGATTGTCAAGCGAATGCCGCACCTGAGGCACCAGAAGCACCAGAAACACCAGATGCGCCAGATACATCAGATGTATCGGATGCAAGTGAGGCTCTCGATATAGCAGATAATATAGACAACACAGAGGATTCAGAGGATTCGTAGGACTCGTTGGAAACAAGAGATATTGAGGAACACATGTATGAGATTGAGGAGGATGGGGGGAAGGGAGACGCCGATAAAGGGGAATGGGGAGACGGTATCTGAGTAAGGTGCTTCCGAGAAAGTCGTATCATCTTCTGTGATCCAGTAAAATCTTCTCTTCTTCGGTTCTTTAGTCGGGCTCTTCAACAGATCTGTAGTACTGTGATTCCTGGAACTTAGCTCACTTCGAGATGGAAATGTCGGGGTATTGAGTCTCCCGCATGTTTTTGTATTTTCTCCCTATGTACTTCAATAGACTGAGAATTTCGGTAGAGCTGAGCTTCAGCATTAGCTGTTGGACCACCCTGGTTTATCCTGTCTTTAGATTGTATCAATCCGAAACGTTCTCTTGCCCAAATCTTCCGGGATCAAATAAGCGGAACCTGCTTGAGTCACTGGCTCCTGGAACAACTTTTGTGGCCAGAGGGCTAGCATCGCCCTCCTCGGCTGAATCATCCGAAACTTTGACCTTCTTTTTTTGATTGCTGAAATACCCTTCATCATCCTTTCCATGTTTAGATTCAGGTGTCTCGTCGTCTCCTTCTTCGTCTTCGTCTTCAAGGTCCGCCTCGTCTCGCTTCCGCTTCGTCTGAGTCCTTGTCGCTGCCTCTTGAGCTTCGTTCCGTTTTCTGATCTCCTCCACTCTCTGATCGTATTTCAGCTTCATTTCCGAGATCTTCTTCACCCTACGTTCTATGGTCCTTCTTGCGGGGTCGTAGTCATCCAACAGCAGTAATTCCATCTTTCCTTGCAACAGTTGCTTTGGTGCCTCCTCATTCGGGATCAGTCCTCCGTTCATCGCAGACATGCATAGACAGATCTCGGCACGCACTCTCGGAATCCTGGAATTGGCTAGCTGGCTATACAGATCAACGGTCTTCCGGTACTGTAAGGTTGGTAAGCTTTGGACGCCTGCTCTAGGAGCATCTCTTCCGCCTCCAGATTTTCTTCGTCCTCCTTCTGTTGCCGAGCTCGCGCCGCAGGATCTTTCATTTCTTCTCTCCGGCGCTCTTTATCCCTTCGATCGACTTCCGTTTGCTCAATCGCAGCATTCGTTACAATTGCCATATATTGGCGATGCTCGTCTGCTTGCCATCGAAGAAAGTCGTCTTCGTCCTTTGGGAAGTCTGGTATGTCGAGAAGTCTCTCTTTTTGGACAATGTATGCTATCTGGAAGTAAGGACCCATGGTCAGTCTTTGTCCCCTTCCCTTCGTATGACAGTCTCCTCTAGTTCGCCTTGGTTTTAGTGCATTTGCACCGAATTTCATGATGTGTATCCAGAAAGCCTCTTGAAGAATGTTCTCGCAGAAGTAGGTGGGTAGGGGCCAATACTAGATGAATGTCAGTAACATGTCTGAGTGCATTTATCCACCACCTACGGTTGCCTCAGCCCCATCAAGAAATTTGAAGTCGCTCGGAAGCGCATTGCTCTATCCTCTTAAAAACAACCGTCACCATAAATCAAGTAATTAGGGAAGTCAAGTGACGCTAAAGCCAAGACCAAAGGATTTGCTGTCAATGCCTTGCGAAAGTCTTCGCTTAATGCTTCGGGAGTCCCGCCAATTGTCTATGTTTTGGCTTGTCAATTAATGGCGATGGTTAGGATTGGGTGGTTTACCGAAGCTTCCCAAGAGTGTCCTAGTTCTGATATCTCCTTTCCAAAGAACTGCAATTCACTTAGTACTTATTTTGGACATCCAGGAGTCGTGATTTACTGGTTCTGATCCATCATGGTCGATAATTCGGCCATCAGATGTATAAGCTCCTAGGGCATGCTGAGTCAAATCAACATCACGAATCAGTGTGTGAAGCCAGAGTGATGTAGGAGGGATCTGAGTAGCTACCATCATTTTATGCAAAATCTGTATCGCCAATAGTCAGCATCATTCAGTCCTCATTCTCATCATATACACTCACGGTGATTGCAAGGGAGTACTGTTGCAGAAGCCTTTCGGACTCCAATAAATCCTCCCTTAATAACGGCCAAATCAAAAGTGCATCGACGGTGATGACGCTCCTACTATATGGCTCCGTCATTTTCCGAGAATAATGCGCCTTGTGTTCACCTGTTACTCCCACCCCGAATGTTCTGTAATTGTAAACTTGAGAAAGCTCCTCAAAGCTTCGACATGCATCCTTTGCCTAGAAATATCCTGAGAGACTACTATAGGATTCCGAGGCTCGAATTTATATGCTTGAAATCACGGATCGTCAGGCGGACATCTATCAGGTACTTCCTTCGGAGGGACTTTGGACCATTGGCCGAGTAAGAGGGTATCAATCCTGAATCCATTAGAAGGGCTTCAATCCATAAAGCTATACTTACCAGACAACCATGTACGCATTCTGCAGCATCAAAGTAGCTAATAGAAGACTAGGCATCATAACATTCCAGACGACATCGTTGTCAGCACTCAGTACCTCAGGAAATCCATCTTCAACCGGAATGCGGCTAGGCAGCCATAAATGGTGTTGCAGTAGCGGATGGAGCTCTGCACTTCCTGCCAGCGAACTCTTGATTCGCATCCTCTTTGTACCAGCAGCCAAGGTCATTTAGGTTACGTATCAAAAATCCCGAAAGCTTCGAGCGCTGCGAAAAACCCCGTTGTCAGTTTCCTTTCCCCGTGCTTCGAGCCAAGATGTCCCATAAAATATTCAGCAAATGCAAAAAGACGCCGCATCAGGATTTCTAAACTTACTCACTTGGTATGCTTCGTGTAGCCTGATCTTGTGCTTTTCTTCCAATGTCAAGAAACGGGGGTACTTTAGCTGTCTTTTTAAGCTCAAGCCCTGGTCTGGTACACGTTTTTCTAGGTCCGGCATAGGCTGGGTAGAGTGCCGCAATGGCTCGTCGGAGAGCTCAGGAATAGTATCCGATGGCGGGTTAGCCATATCTTCCGTTTCGCACTTGTTACACCGAGGACGGTGATGGGATTGTAACTTTTTCCTGGATATAATGATGTCGATGTTCTTTCATTCATACAGCGACGCCGCCCAGCATTCCTGAGGTAATACACCGGGTGCGGAAGGATCCTTTGTTGAAGAAAGCGAACTAACTGCCAATTGATTGAACAATGACCATTCAAAGTGCCTTCAACTAAGATGAAGTACAGCGCCGCGGGGTAAGTGCGGGGTCATAAATTTGCCAAGACTCGCTTCGTTGATTTTTCAAGTAAACAAACCTATTCTGAGGACTTCGATGTCAGCATCCTCGCAGAGAGAATTTGCTTGTAAAATACCTCGATTGACTAAGAATTTATTGATAAAAAGCTCACAATGCTATTGGAAACCAGAAAAGTATAAGTATCTCAAATATCCAACGCAAAATCCATGGCAGCGCATAACCAAACAAGTTATCCCGACGGCTCTATCCAACCACACTCGGCTGCCAAGCACACTTTCCCTCAGTATATGCCATGCAAATCATCGCAGCCACCATATATGTATTATAAGACTCAACGCATCCTAAGACGTATCGTACCATATCCAGTTCAACGCGAACTCTTGAATCTGCGCACCAAGCTGATGTATTCCTCCGACGCAACAATTTCGCACGACCCTAGCCATCTCAATTGTGCATAACACCGTCCATTTTAGTCTGGCTGTCAACAACACCAGAGCTCTGAGAAGCTTGTTCTATGATACGAACTGCCTCAACACGATTCTCTTCTTCGCATATCGGGCAGCCACAGCCGTTGTCGAACCATTTGCAGAGCCATGCACGCTTCACTTCTCGCCCTCCTTCAGCAGTATCATCTCCTCTGGGATTCCCAACATATGATATTGTGAGCTGCTCGTCCTTCTTAATGTGACGAGCAGCGATGCACCAGACAGCGCTACATCCAGGTTGCAGAATTCGGCCCTCCGGTGTCATCAACCAGTCGATTCCGACATTTCCATCATGGCAGGCACCATGCCAAGAAATGTTGGGCTGACATGAGTGGTTGAAGAAGAGATAGTTCGGATTTATATTAAAGAGGTGTATTTTTCTGTTTGTAAGCTCTGTGACCGCCATATTGGCGTTATTCTCGATTCTCCAAAAGATCGTCTGAATGACTTCTGGAGTCCAAAACGTGTCGGTGAAGATATTGACGCCAAGTTGAAGAAGAATTTGGGTGGGAGCAACAAACATTTGTGAAGTAGAGCCACTGGTGACCTGCGTCGTATTGGCCCAAAATTTTACCCTCAGGTGGGTAGTTGGCAGACATGCGAGCCATCAGGGGATGTCGAAGAGGGTGAACTCTAGTGTGGTTTATATCTGCAAGGACTACCACGATGACTCTGAGGAAGATGATTGCTTTCCAATGACTTGGAGCACCTGATGTCTTTGCAATGCTGATGTTCTCGTACATCCAATCGAAATCTTTCCCACAAAGTACCTTGTGATATCCGGTGGCGGCAGCTTTGTAACATTCAAGAGAGCAATATGCAACCTTGCTGCAGCAAGTGGGATGTACGATGCATTCGGGACGTATGAAAGGAGGAACCAGACAGCCTTGACAGGCATCGCAGTGTTGCAATGTGCTAGAAGGAACATTTGAGACTACTGTAACAGTGCGGTCAAGCATTACAAGCTCGCCTTGTTGAATATCTCGAGTTGCGAAGACACCTAGCGGACCAACGTCATCCCCTTTTTTGGGAAAGTCTAGCTTGACAGTGCCGAAAGTGACTGCTCTGATCTCGCAACTGCTACCTTCAAAGGCTTCGTTTGCTTCTCTTAATGTTTGTGATGTCCGTTTGTACAGGTCCTGGTCCATCCAAGGGTACTTCTTTTGGTAGATCTTGCCCATCTGAATGGCCTCAACCATATCTGCGTTCATCCTAGCTTTGCATTGAGCTTCTCTGTAGCCTTCGCTTCGATACCGGAAAGCTTCCTTCAGCTCGTGTTGAAGTTCCTTCAGTTCTAGATCTTCAGGATAGAGCTTGAGAGCAGTCTTGGCAAGGAACAGTCCATCCCAATTCGCACCTGTACCAAGTAGTGCAGCCAGCAGCATTTGGTATGATTGACGGTGCAGATGTTGCAACTCATCTCCCATGGAGCATGGACCCAACCCATGAAGTTTTATTGAAATCATATCCTTTGCAAGCGTATTGAGTACGGTGCTTGCGGGTGCTCCTGTAGCACTCTGGGTATCATTGAGGAGAATCGACTTGTTGATGCTCATCGCTGCTTCAACGATCAAGAAGGCACGGTTCGCATATCCCACAGCAATATCCGAGAATCCAAGTTGTCCGTAGATACCGCTGAGGGAAAGGATGGGCACGGGATCGTGCGGAAAGCAGACGGCATCACGAGCGACAGCTTCGCGGTACGCAATCACAGCATCAAGTCCACCCTTTGAAGTTAGCAACAATATCTTGGAAAATGAGATTCGCCTTACAGTCTTCTGTAAGTCCAACAAAGGCCCCAGATAAAAAGGGCTGGTTCCCAACCATTCAGTCCGAATGACACAACCTCTAGCTACGCTTTCATTACTGACACCCTCCGTAGCCATTTCCATTTCAGGGCCAACATTGTCTACCTTCACCTCCAAATTGGCCTGATCACTAACATCATCCATAGCGATATTATTGACAGTGTGAGCGATATGACCAGCTGTCAATGTTGAGACCTGAGCCGGAGATTGGAGGTCAATCAAGTCCTCATCATCGTAGAGGCCTGCGACCGCAGCTTGCAGCTTCTGTTTCTTCGTTAAATGCTTTGAGCTCGGCTTCGAATGGTTGATGAAGATAGTCGGGCTTATTGCTTCTGGATCGACTGGAGTATTCTCAGCAAACTCTGTACCAAAGGTAAGATGGACAGGTGTTTGTGGGGCCCTTTGGGCCATGCTTGTGAGCTGCGGTCAAGTGAAGTGGTAGTGGATTGCGATGATCGAGTCAACAACGGAGGAATGATTGCTGAAGGTTGGTCAACTCAAGCTGGACCAAATTCAAGGTCTTGAAGTACACCTGAGGTGTTCAAGCTAAACAAATCAATTGAGGCCCTGCAGAAGGAACATATGTATTACCTTGAACAGGTATAGCTTGAAGCTAATGAAAGTGAATTTCAGGAGCCTTGACTTCCAGGGGTGGCTGAGAATTTGAAGCGCAAAATGTGGGACAGCTTGAAACTGGGAGCTGATGATGTATAAAGAGTGTATGATAATTGGTCAAATTCAAAGAGTTCTCTTATACCTGGGATCGTGCATACAGGCGTGTGTCGTAAAAGGGGAAGGATCGTGCGAAACCGAGAGTAAGAATGCTTTCGTAAACACCTGTCAGGATGTTGATCGAGAACAGGAATTGGCCTATGATGGGCCTGAGCACTGTGGTGCAGTGATAATAACTTGAAGTGTTGTTATGGATGAAAAAGTGGAGTTGTCGGTTCGTCGAGGTCTGCATGGACTTATATACTTTTGTGAAGTACCGGTCTGCGCGGGCTTCCCAAGAGTGAATGTTGGATAGGGAAACAAAGAGAACACAATTACCTCTGCCGACAATTCCTGGAACTGCATCACCTTCTTGCATTCACTCGAGATGTTGCAAAGACAGCATGGAGCAAAGTTACATGTTCGTATAGCTACGTCGAGAAGCTCGTCAATTAATCTTCAAGAGAAGTGAATTATGGCCCTGGAGGTCCCATATTCGATGATCCTAGCAGTATAAGCTTAAAGTTCTGAAGCTTGCGTGAAAGCAAGCTCATAACTTTGCGGCAACAAATTACAGAACAAACATTCAGCTCTTCAGTAATCTCATACTCGGTACTAATCTGTTGGTGGAAGATCATGTTTTCAAAGTCATCAAGTCATTTGATGATTTTAACGGAACTATATTATGAGCTCGATTCCCGTGGAACTGCTGCTAAAGCCACGTCAACTATTCCACATGCCCAGTACCACCGTACGTTCGGAAACTATCTATTAACTCCATCAGACATCCGGATTTTGCCCGAAATGGCTCCAGTCCAACTCTCCAAAGTCCCGATAATGACCCAGGACTTCAAACATGAGACCCTCACCGACTGACAGGCCCAGTATATTGCCTTCTGCTGTCACGCCTTCTCACCCCCAGCTCTAATATGGACGCCTCTTTGCCCTTGCATCTCTGATGGCCTTACATTCTGGACCGTTGCATCTTGGCGTTGTCGACCAATCCCTCACGGCATAGCCAGTACAGTAGCGATTGCCACATCTCTTGATCTCATACACACTGTTATGCTGCGCCTGCCATGTGCGCTCGCAGGTGTAGTACTGAATCCAGTACTCGATACACATGTTCTTCTTCGGGTGTAGTAGGCTTTCTTGTGACTTGTCTGGTAGATTTGAGATAAAATCCGTTATGTTGATTTTGAGAAATGTCAGGCTGGTAGAGTGTGGCGCTCTGGTTTCCGAACGAGCAGGATGTGTTTGAGAAGAGAAGATAAGTACAAAGTGGTACGACTCGCAAGATTTTATAGCAATGCTCTTTTGTCAAGAGAGTGGTCAGACACAATCATCGTATCCCCGTTCTTATTCGCAAAGCGGATCAGCTTGAACGAGGCACGTTAGTTGTGATGGAGTCCTTACTTCCAAGCGATGCTCCATTCCAATCTAATGACTGGATTTAAGTCCTCGCCTGCTAGGACTCCTAGATCTCACTGCTAGTCACAGCAATTTCGAGGGTAGACTATCTTCACCAGACATGTTTATTGTAGTAACATCGTATCAAGTCCCTCCCGAAAAAATCTGCCTTCGATGACGCCCACGTCCCTACCGTATTCGCCATCTTCGTAGCCTGCTCACATCTTCTGTCACCTGACTGGGGAATCTATTGTACCAGATTCAGTATTCTATTACCCCCACGATGATGGTTTAGTTACTGTGAATGTTCGGCGGACATGAAATGTTGCTGGACGATTGCTCGCGTTATGCCTTGACCAAGCCAGCTTGGTACAAGCCTCATGGTTGCCAGAAAATACTCTGATTGCGATTTGCGACTCGAGAATGGGCTAGAAGGTGTCTGGCAGCATGTGCCCATTTAAATCCATCTGTTTGAGTGCAAGCTCTTCGTTCCTTCACAATCTGTGCCGGCAGACTAGGAAACCCCGACCCCTGATCGTTTGCTGTTCGCCAAGGTATTCCTTCTTGTCACCTCCACCAGAGGGATGTCCTCCCGGTAGTCATACCCTGCACCTTTATTTCCGCCATGTGCTTCCCAAATTGGCGAATTCAGGTCTATTTTTCGAGTGTGATCCGTTGCTCCGCGCAAATTCCTGGATTGATTTGGTACTTTAGCACCCACCAAGAACCAAAATCTCAACCCACTGTCCATGATGTTGCAAAGGTCAAAATCAACATTGAAAAGGCCTCAATACCGGCTTTGACCAAAGTCAGAATGTTATGAGGACATATGCATTCTTCCACTGGATAAATTGAAGTCTTTGGGGCATTTCTTTGTTCTAAGGCCGTTGGTGGCGAGGTAAACAAAGGTTGGAAATTAGCCGAGCGACGGAATCACAGCTCAATGACAGGAACCTGCTAATCGCCATTCGGCTCCCTGATTGACAATAAATTTTAGCCTGGAACAAATTGTGCCATAATTTCATACCTAAACGGTTAGCTCAGAAAAATGAGAATTCTCACAAGAGTATAGTTGAATTTCTTTACTTGTTGACTTTTATTTATTTTGCCAAGCAAGACTCCGAGAGGATTCACGTGTTACCGACCAAGAAATCGATAACCCCAGTTTTCACTAAGTTTACGCTCTCATCAATCAAATCCATCCCTTGCAATTGTACTCCATGGTTCTTCTGATTTGGATTCTCATGAACCTGTGACTTGAGTGCCAGCCTCGCACCACCGATGTGTAAATCCCTATACCAGTCCTCTCATCCAGACGCCATCATGCTCTCGCATCATATCAGCATTTCAAGAAACACCCTTTTTTCCCGACCAATACCCAGAGGGGCGATCCATACAATCATCACACTTCACAGCCCAACCAACGCCCTCTCCCTCCTACCCCTGCTCTTCTCCTTTTGACTCATTCCCTTATCGACCTTCATCACGATCTTCGGACCTTTCACATCAATCAATCCATTCCCGGCCATGATGTTCTCAACCTTCTTCTTCGGTCTCACCAGATTCAATCCCCACTGCGCACCACATTCTTTCTTGCCAGGGCGATTACAGTGTAGATGGTGGTGGATGGTGAAGGATTTGGCTTCGTTGCAGACCTCTTGGTCGAGGTTGCACCAACGGCATGACTGTAATAGTCTCAATTGATGCAGGACTTCACAAGGAGATGATGTGGGAAAAGAAGCAGAGTTTGGACGCTTACGGTATATCCATGTCTAGCCTTACGCTCGGAATTGCTGAACATGCAATGCTTGAAGAATCGCCCACAGCCATCGCATTCCCTAAACACTGGCATCAGCTTGAGACATAAAATTCAACAAGAGATGATAAGATCCCTTCCCAAGCCATCAGCCGAACCAAGTAACATAAGAATAAGATTAGCAAATGCGCAAACTCACTTTTGAAAGACTTTCGTCCAAGCAACCGAGGAATGCAAATCCAGGATTCCATCTTTATGATCGATGCACCACTGGATGGTCTTGTCACCTTTAGGATTGAGATACTCGTTCAAAGCCCCTGTCTCAGTCTTCTCGACCTTGCTGCTCGTAGCACAACCTTCAGAATTCTCGATCTCGGTGTCCAGAGTAGCACCGCTTGGAGTAAATTCGTTGATGTATCCTGAGTCGTCTCCATCGACCTCGATTTTGTTTTCTCCGACGTTCTTATCTAGGCCAGAGTCCTTGTTCTGGACTGAGACGTTGACGTCAATAAATCCTTCAGGTTCAATGTTACCGTTGACTGAAAGATTTTGGAGCTCAAAAGTAGTCTTGTCGACATCAGGAACTGAAGGTGAGGGGATGGCGGATTTGGTTTTGACTTTGAGCCCGACCTTAGCGGCCTTGGCTGGAGGTGGAGGAGCAGCTACGATAGAAGCCCAAGTCATTGCGACTATATATTGGTTTGAAGGTGTGTGGTGAGCTTGCAGGTCGGTATGTGCTAGAGATCGGTCCGTGTAGCGAGAATCAAAACGCGTGTGTGTTGAATCGCTGCAAGGTAGAGATCGTGAAATAGTTGAAGTGACGAGGTCGTAGTGAAATAAAGTGTGAACTGTTTTGTTTTCACCGTCTTCGCTTAGAGACCCAAGCGAACTAGCTCCTGCCCTCAACCTTGAGTTTAGGCCTACTGCGTATTTCGTTGCCCCTTGCTTGAAGACGTCAGCGATTCGATATCTGAGTTTCTGACAACGGAGACTTAGATCATCATATGAATCGAAGGCGAACAGAAGTAAGAGCCGCCGAGCTCGATGGTGGAAAGGCTCAAAGCATGCAAGTTACGTAGATCTCTGGACGTATGTATGATATCGCTTGATAGGCTTTCATGCCTTCCTAATTATTCCTAGAAAGCTACTCATCCAGTGATGCTCATCAGGAAATTATCAAAAGACCTAAATGGGCCGAATACCAATTGAATTTCTTCATGTACTCTCCATTTTCCGAGGCCTTAATTCATGTTACCAACGAGGAAATCAGGACCCCTGATCACATCCAACCCCCCTTCACCCCACCCGCCAAACAAGATCAGCTACAACCCAGCTCTAGCCTCGTCTCAGCCGCCGCAGCCTTTCTCTCCTTCTGGCTCATTTTCTTATTAACCACTTTGATCACAACCTCTGGAGCCGCAATACCCGCCAATCTAGTCTCTCGCTTGACTGGCTTGAGAGTGAGCGCCAGCCGAGTAAGACTCATGATACCCACACCACACTCCTTCTTCCCACCACGTTTGCAGTGGATATGCGTGTGGATGCTGAATTGATCCCACTCGGTCGACATGCCCTTGTCGAGTTGGCACCAGCGGCATGCCTATTTCGAAGGCTGTGTCAGTCGAGTATGAGTGGAAAGGGGAGCTAGTGGATAGAAAGGAGGACTTACGGTATATCCATGTGCACCTCTCCGCTCAGCCTTGCTGAGCATGCAGTGCTTGTACCACCTACGGCACAAGTCACACGCCCTTCAATCAGATTGTCAGTCACCCCGTGTGGACCCCAGCTTACAATAAGTAGACTTACAGCTGGAAGTCCTTCGTCTCGACGACTGAAGAGTGTAACGCGAGGATGGCATCCTTGTTGTCTAGACAGCACTGGATTTCAGCGTTGCCCTTTGGGTTGCGGTAGTTGCGTTGGCTCTTATGCTCCTCTGCAGCAGTCACTTGACTTATGGTCTCGATGTTGCTGTATTCTTCACCGTCGGGTCCGACTCCCCATCCACGGTGGGCTGGACCTTGCTCAATCTTGGCGGTAGAGGAGAGGGTGAGAACATTGGTTTTGTTGGCGTGAGACATGTTGTTCTTTACAGTTATTGAAGAGGTTTGTATGTGTAGAGAATATCTGTCAAAGGGCTGTAGCGCTGAAAGGGCCGAAGTGTTGTTGCTGTTGAGATCGCTTGCTGATTTTGCTCTGTCGAAGAAGACTCGAAGATGTTCTGCATGTAATAATATCAATAAAGCTGTCGCACCTCATTCGAGTATATATATCCCAACTCCACCCCCGCGATCCCCTCCTCTTGCTCATCCCCCTCCTCGCTAAGCGACTTTCCTAACCCAGCCTAGTTTCTGTCATTTGTCGCTCCAGTCAACTCATCATGTCGTTGAGCCGTGAAGACAAATTCAAATGGGCTATCAAGTTGAAAGAAGAGCTTACTTTAGATAAGAGAACATAATTAGCTTGGTTCTGAGATCAAATCCCATTTCCTAGACCAAGTCTCACCAACATCACATTACCTCCCTTCACCCATACGTCACCACCACCCTGCCTCCTCATCAGCACCGAATTCCTCTTCTTCATCTCCCTCTAACACACCAGGACCCTAATATGAACAAATCACGCAGACCTCTGACCTCCGGAACCGACGCCCAAAAAGCTAATCAAAACCTAGTTACCTGGCACACTCGCTACATAAGACACCAACGACATGTCTGATTCGGCAGAAACATACAAGTTCAGAACAAAATCACTTCAGGTCGCATCGCAAAGGATCATATCCAGACAAGGCAAGGCAAATATTGGATCAATCTCATATACGTATACCGGTAGCCAGACTACGAGGGGCAAACAACCACTACGCACCGAGCACCGTTACGGTCAGGGACCTATGTCCCGTGGCGTGGACCTGGATCGGCGTCAAGGTCCTGCACTCGCCCGTGAGCCGAGAAGTACAAATGCCTGCGCACACACGTGTGATGAATGACAGAGTGAGTGACACAGGCAACACGAAAGTCATGCGCGTCCCCCAAAAGTAGCACTTGCCCAGCTATTGGAACATGTGCATTGAGTGTATGGTTGATTATTTGATTGATCTCTTGAAGCTCTTGATTGTCCCCGTGCCATCCCACTCCATTCCGTTCCATGCAGGTACAGTGCAAACCAAACAACAACTTTTGCTCTCCCCCTCCTCGCTGTCCCACACACCATACAGGTCACACACCACAACCACTCTATCAACCAAGCCAGCAAGCAAAGCAACAACAAATCAACGAAAAACTATAGCACATCAACAATAAACATGACATTTGCACCATACACGACTACAGTATTCCCTCATTTCTAGACTCCATCAACCTATCCATCCACCACACCCATCAAATGCAAGCCAAGACAAGCTCAATAATGCTAAGTAGAAAGATTTTGGGATACTGAGATCATAATACAAACAAAGTGTAGAAAGCGTACACGTACACATCCAACCCGAAGTGAACCAAGTTGAGTACCGCAACTGGAATGAAGCGGCGGACTCGACTCGTCCGGTTCCCAGGCGGATGAAAGAATGCAGGAAGCAAAAAGACACGCATAGCCTCTAAACGCCAGAAGCAGAAACCCCATTCAAGCACGCTCCATCCGGGAATTAATTGTCCACGATGAAGAACGCCGATTGTACGCCATGCCAGAACTCCACAGCACAATAGATATCGTCAGAAATGCACAATCAAGGACCGTCCAGGAACATGTCCATGTCTTCATCCGTCTCCCATTTGGCGGTAGACAAGTCCTTGTCGAGAGCTCTCTTCTCGCCCTTGGGACCTTCATCACCATCTTCTTGGTTGGTTAGCTCATCGAACATGCGGGAAACGCCTTGGCTACTTCCGACGAATGAATCGCGTATTGGACTGTCGCTTCCGGACGCTCCGAGTGCGACGGAGTCTAGTCGACCGAAGGCTGAATCGTTGAATATGCCTGACTGCCTGCCCCCAGAGAATCCAGGGCTTTGCAATCCGCCATGTAGGAATGCATGGGGCGCAAACGCTGGAGATGCGTTGTTCTGCGGACTCATGCTGAAATGTGAGTCCTGCATGCCTGAGAAACCTCCAAAGTGGCTCGGGTGAGCGTGATCATGGCCAGACGGTAATCCCGAAAGAGTTGGACCACCATGGGGGTGCATGGTTGCCGAGGGAGGGAAGGAGTGAGAGGTTGGTGTACCGGAGTCCGAACGACCTGGTGCAGGCTGAAGTGGTGGAGGTCGAGAAGATGAAGGCTCACTGGACTTTCGATTTTTGAAATTATGTGCCTTGGTTCTGTAAGCAGGTGGGAGAGCTTCAGGGTCATCGACACCATGTTGAGCCATCAACTTCTGCAGCTTAGTTGGGCGGGGTTTCCGAGTTGACTTTGAGGCATCAAGAATTGGTGGTGCTTCTGGAGCGACAGGAGACCATCTGTGAAGTTCCTGGCGGAAGAAATTTGTCTCAAATGCCAGAAGAATCTCGGCACCTTCGATCTTGCGGAGATAGAAGCGCTGAGTTTCACACTCGTCCGCAGTGGCCATGACAGGATTGCAGAACGGTGCGACATGGTTGCGGAATTCTTGGGCATTATCGATGATCTTGGCAAGAATTTCTTCCTCGTCGGGTTGGAAGGGTAGACCAGCAATCTCGTCTTGCCAAGCTTGTAAATCTTCGAGCTTCGGACGAGCAGCATCACGAGGAATGCGGACACGCCAATCGCAAATCGGGCAAGTATATTTCTCGTCGTCCTTGACCTTTCCGCGAGCGATCTTTAGACATTTGCCATGGTACCTGTGAGGGTTAGTATGCGAGCGAGACTGAATGAATATCGGCGACTTACCATTCATGACATAGCTCGCACTCAATCATCATACCAGCTTCAATGCGACGACATATGCAGAAGACTTCGCGGAACCTTGGATCCTCCCAGCTGTGTAATTTGGCATCTGCTGGGCTTGGCTCCCGTGATGCTGGCTCGGCGGGCATGCGCGGCTTGTCTGAGTTGATGTCGAAGCAATCAACATTTCGTTCCAGGACGTACTCCATGTGTGACTTCAGAATGTGCAATGGCGCGTTGGCCTTGCCGAACAGCTTCTTGCCTTTCCGCATCCAATCTTCATGCCGCTTTTGTTCCTTCTCCAGATCCAGTGTCCCATTAGGCTTGCTATTCAGCTCGGCCAGGTGTTCCATGGTCTCGCGGACCTCGGCATACTTGGGGCGCTTTGTAAAATCCTCGTTGCGACTTCGTTCGTAGAGGGAGACAATTTGTCGGTGAGCCTCACGTTGCTTGTTCAATATCTGGTCCACAGCAGCTAGAGTCTCTGCAGAAACTGGGAGCGCAGCGGCTTGAGCTTGAGCGGAGAGAGCTTCGAGCTGAGGATAGTGAACAAGCTCGGCGTTAACAAGTTCCTTGGCTTTGGTTTCCCATGCCAAACCAGCAGATCTTTGCTCTTTGTAGTGGTTGAGATAATCGTTGTATTCGGGAATCTCAAGCTTCTCGCCCTCTTCAATGATGTCCTGGACCTCATTGAGACTGAGAGGAATGCCACGATTGGCTCGAGCACGATCATTCCACTGCATCTGCTGGACGATCTTATCAAGTTCCTCAACCTCAGGCATATCGACATTGAACGAGCGGCCAAGCTCCAAGAGGTCTTCAAAGTCCTGTGTCTTCCGCAAGATGACATTCTTGGTTGCTTCTTGGGCGTCATGGCGGAACTGCTTGATGGCAGCGGCACGTTCCGTTAGCGTTGTGATCTCGGAGCACTCAAAACCCAGCTTTTCCGCTTGATCAAGGAGCCTCATGATGTTGTCAACTTTTCGAAACTCTCGATCGCGTTCCTCCATTTCAGCAGCTTTGCTACCCTTGCGCCATGCTTTCTCGTTCTTGCGTCGATTTTGTTGCTTGCGTACGATGTAATTAGTGGCCTCATCAACCCATTCATTACAGCGCTCTACAAAAGCTTTGAGGCCTGGCAATCGATCCAACTCGTATGGAATCTTCTCACCCTCATTGACCAGTGTGCGCATGACCTTCAAAGATGGCTGAGCACTTTCTTCGAGAGCTTTTTCGACCTTTGCCTCCCAGAGTTCTGGCAATTGAGCTTTGTCAGCGACCTTTTGGCAGATAGCATCAATTGCTTCCGCAGTGCGTCGGTAGTGAATTGTATGATTATTACCAGCGTATCGTAACTCCTCGGGCTGATCGCAACATTCGTAGTTGCCTGCATGAAGAACACACATGACCTTGCCGCTAGTGTCACACTTGAATCTGGTGAGATACGCGTATGCTTTACAGTAAACACATTGATATTCCTCTTCTGGGACATCTTCCTCGTCAACGGTGAAGCCTATCTGACAGCGAGGGCCAGCACCTTCGATGACATCTGTAATTACACAGGGGCCTTCGTGGCGCTCCTTGTGCTTATCGACGAGCTGCTTACGACGAGCAGTCTCGCGCTCCCGCATCCGTTCAAGGGCGGGAGAAAGCCATTTAGCAGTAGAAATTGTAACTCCGCCAGTGGCAGCGCCTTCTGCGGCAGTCCATAGAAGCTCGTCGTGAGAGAAGCATGGTTGGCGTCTGAATTGTTGTAGTCGCTCGATTCCAGCATCGCCAGCAGGTTCCCAGTCATTGGGTGCAAAATTTACGGCTTCATTGAAGTTGAAACCGTGGTTGAAGCCTGCGTGATAGGCTTGTGGGAACGTGACCACGAACTGGCCAGCTCTTTGATCGAGAGCGTAGACTCGCACGCCAGCCTTATTCAATTGCTCTGGGGTAAGCAGAGTGACCAGTTGGAAGAGCAGATCAGGTTGAGTTTCGAAGAGCTCGGGTACAGCATCACGCATGGCTTGCTCGAACTTCTCGGCATCCTCTCCAGGAATTCCATACCACGTCTTCGTTGCGCCGAAGTGCTGGTAGTTTGCCGAATATGCATAGTGGTCCTCGTTGTGCCAACAGAAGGTGGAGAAGATCATGCCAACGTACAGCCAAGGTACAGTCATGCCGGAGATATCAGATTTGATGTGGCGGAACAAAGAGTCTGCGTGAATTGGCAGGATGTTTAGATTCCATGGGTCTGTTGAATATGGATCCTGAGGATTCTTCTCGATCGTGGGGAAGCCGCTTCCGTGAGTCGTGGAATGAATGTCGGCACCGTATTCGACTTCGACCGTCTCCTCTAAACTTGCAACAAGACGCCAAAATTCTCTTTCGATGTCGTCTTCGGTGACTGGTCTTGGACAATTGAAAATAGGATCAAACGGCATCTTGTTGCGGAAGTATCCCTCCTTGAAGTCTGCAGCCTTCTCTTGGAACGCTTTGAGGGAGTATATTCCACCTTCCTCAAACCCAAATTGCCCATCGCCAACAAGACATCTGGGGCAATGCCAGTCATAATCCGGCTTGTGCGTTACCTGTGGATCCAGGCAATACATGTGGTATCCGTGATCACATGATTCGCAAATCAACAGATTTCCAAGGTCGTCATTCTTTCCACAATGTTCACACTTCTGCACATAGTCTAAGCTTAGATCTTGCGAGTAAATAGCAGTGTTAGATGTGCTTACCTCACCCGGAGCGGATGAACCATGTTCGCCTGGAATTCTTGGTGGGGTTGGACGGAACAAAGTCATGTGAGATCCAGCCACAGTTGGTACGGCATCTGCAGGGTTGGCATTAGCAGGGACTGACGATCGCCAATTGAAACCCAGGGATGAATGATTGGGGTACGCATTGAGTGACATCCTTGACACCACATCATCGCGGAATTAATATTTCCGAGAGCGGGATCACATCATATCATATCAAATAAAGAAGAAAGTTTAGGCGTACCTTTCTTTAGGCGCTTGCTTCGTCGTCCGCCATTTTCACTGTCTTCGGGTTGACTGCTACCCTTTCCTCGCGAATCCAGACTGTCGACACTCATTTGTCGCTTCAGAACCGGATTAGACGTAAATCCATTAACAACTGGTGCCGAGCTCAAGGCAGATGGTCTATACTCGGGAGTCCCCTTGGCAGAGGACATAGGGCTGTCGAATGGCCGCCTGTTCGGGGTAAAGCCGCTGTCTTCACGTTCTGTCCGAACGTTGACTGGAGTGAAAGTCGCAGGGGCAGAATTGACGGGGGTGAAACCACCAGAATTGACCGGAGTAAATCCCGAGGCCATAGGTTGCTGTGCAGGTGCTGGAGATTCTAGTCTTGGGATGTTCTTCAAGCCCTTCTCAAACTCGTCTTTCATCGAAGCGTTGAGTGCATCTGAGGCGCGAATGGCTGGAGATTCTGCTCGAAGACTTGATGGCGTATGCTGATGAGACTTCTTCAGAGGAGAATTTGCTGGAGAAGGAGTGAGAGGTCCCCCATATTCATATTCGAGTTGTTGGTGAACACCAGGCTTTGCCAGTCGTAGATACTCCTCATATGGAAAGAGCCATCTCTGATACGAGTTCTTCAGGGAGGTCGACAAAGACGACATGATCTTGCCACTATAACCCAAATCTCTTCCAATCTCGGCCCATTTCTTCAGCTTGCATACCTTTTCAAATCCACCTCTTGTCTCGACGGCCTTCTTGAGCTTGTAAAGGTCGAGAGGACGCTTGTCGACACTTGGAAATCGATTGAGATTGGTTCCATATTGCTTGTGGAACTTGGCGAGTTGGTCAAGATATGTCAAATTTGCGCGGGTGCCTTGTAGATTGTTAGTTGAGTTATCGGTGATGTGGATGTTCTGAGATATACTCACTTCCTTCAACAGAGTTCAGCTCCTGCTTTCGGGTGCGGAAATGAAAACGCTGTGAACAATTAGTATGTAGCATAGTGAAAAAGTGCCGAACAATAGCAATATTCTCTACTGAACATTTGCAGCCTTCGTACGGGGAGGGTACAATAATATGGCGTGGGTCCGTACCTCTGTGTCGATCGCAAAGTCTGGCTTCCACGAGTCGGGTGGAATGATCTTGCAAATACCATACTGACTGGCCTCCGGCGAAATCTTCTTCATGTAAGCGAAAGGATCCTTGAACTCTTCCTCCGTCGGTCTGTATGTTGGTGCCTCCTGCAATTGATGCGGGCGTATCTTCTTGGTGGCCTCTCGGCTAGCCGTTGGTTGTCCCCTCCTCTCGACGCTGGACAAGTCCAAAGGCAAGCTCTTCAAGGCGCTGAGAGGCAGTGGAGCAGCGGCGGGATTGATCGCATTGCCATTTGGCACTGGCTTGGTTCGACCTGAGGGTGTACTGCTGTTCGTTCCACTTGCCGGCGAGGCTCGCATGGTCGAGCTGGAAGCCGTGGTGGCTGTCGGTACCTGCACCATGATGGCGGTATATGGGGTGGTGTTCGGGGTATGTCAGGATTTTCGCAGGTCGAATTTCTATGATATCGACATCGAAGAGGTGTGTCTCGAGCGTGGTGGTCGAGCCAGACCGATAATGTTGGTGACTCCGTCCTGCTTTCCCCTCGCAATGGACCTGCCCTACCTCCCTCTACCCACGACGAAGACCAGATGCGCAATATCAAACCAGCTAGTGCATTCTACAGTATTCGCAGACGTATTTATTCCGATCGTACCGACGGTCGGAGAGGGTATATCAAATAAGTGGTGGTGGTTGTCGGAATATGTGTCGGAAGGAGGGAGGATGTTGAAGAGTTTCGATATCTAAGTTGAGTTGAGGGCCCAGGTGGAGGGAGAAGAAGCGGGTGCGATTTGGGTCTGGCACATCTTACGGCATGGGTGATGGGCAAAGAACAGTTCGGTCAGGCTGGCGGACTGCACCTGCCTGCACTTGCGCTTGCACTTGCACTCGCACTTGCCCTTGCGCTCGGCACAAAGTCGTACAGTATGGGGCTACTCAGCGATACTAACCTGGCCTGGCTGGAAAGAATCCAGAAACGGTGCCTCTCCTCAGCCAAGCAGCCAATCCCTGCACTGGTCAATTGTCAGGACATGGGGGCGAGCTTTCCTTTTTTCCTTCCTCTCCTGTCGTCGTGTATGGTCTTCCATTGACTACAACACTTATGGTACATTCAGTTCCTGTTTCTTTTCTTTTTGCCACGTGATGGGAACATGTAATTGGGTCAACTTCCCGCCTCTGGCTTTCGTGGTCTGGTTCCGCATTTGGGCGTCCACGCTTAGAATCTGATATTTGCAGGGATGTGTGCAATCCTCACCTGGTCGAAAGACGACCTTAGTCAAGCCCACAGCCAATCAGCAAAGATGGTCGTCCAAGTAGAGTGGGTGGATGCCCCACCGCTTAGATCGCACCCAGCTGCCCAGGTGGGCATCTTGCAGACGGAAATCGGAACACCCGAGTCAGCAAGTCATTGATAGATGCAGAACGACGACGATTGAGTGGCAATTGATCCCTAGGTATGGTACTTGCGGCTGAAATTTACATATACATGAATTAGCATTCTCATTGGGGATCCTGTTCGACACAATCTAGAATCACATTGTCATGTGCGACCAATCCTGTGTCCGGGTTGAACATTGCTAGGTTCATCCGATAAATATCCGGAGCGCCGCTATCCTCATTCTTATACCAAACCAACGTCACAAACTCCGTCCACTACTATAGGCATCGAAATGGCCATTGACCGACCGATACCCGCGTTCTATTGTTGCTATCTGCTCCGGTCGACTGTTCGCGGTAGTAGTGTCTACGTGGGCTCAACGCCAAATCCAGGTGAGTTACTTGCGATCTAGAGGGCGAGAGGCATCACTGACGCGACACCAGTGAGGCGACTTCGTCAGCATAATGGCCTCGCGAAAGGGGGTGCTGCCAGGACGAGTAGACCAAGTATGAGGCCCTGGGAGATGAGCTGTATTGTCACTGGTTTTCCGAGTCATATTGCCGCGCTGCAATTCGAGTGAGTCTGACCTTGTTGAGCATGTGATATCTGACACGTGACATAAGAAACGTGCTCTGTTCGTTGCGCTTTCCTACAATGGAAGGCATATCTTTATGTCCCCATCATATGTTCAGGATTCATGTATATTTTCAAATTGGTCAGCTAACATACGTAGATGGGCATGGCAAAACCCCCACATAACAACGCATATCCCATCCGACTCTCGCATCTCACACTCCGCCGGCAAGAAGAAATCCGGACACCCCAAGCGACCCCGGCATACCGTCTCCTCCCTCCTCTCAAACCTCCACCTCCTCCTACGCGTCTCCTCTTTCGCTCGCTGGCCACTCTCCCTCCACTTTTTCTCCCCAGACGTCTACAAAGCCTGGCTAAAATGGTGCAAATCCGCCGCCGAACCGATACAAACCACCATTGCTATCATCCAAGACTTCCCTCCTCCTTCCTCGGACAAAGATCCTCCTATATCTGCAGATGAACGAAGTCCGCGATCCAAAAGACAGAAAACGAGTCATGGCATTGAAGCTCTAGAAGTCGGATACGATACTTCAAAAGCGCATATCGAGAAGGCCAAGAATATATTCGATTTCGAACAAGAAGGATCCTGTGCAATCTGCCGCGAGAACCTCGAGCATGACGGAGGTATCTACACTATTTGCCCAAGTCCTGGATGCGAATCCATCACGCATATAACATGTCTAAGCAAACACTTCCTCAAAGACACCGATGATGACGTTCTACTTCCCGTTCAAGGCACATGTCCAAGCTGCAATCAAGAACTGCGTTGGGTAGATATTGTTAAGGAGTTAAGTTTGAGGATTCGAGGACAGAAGGAAGTGGAGAAATTGTTGAAGGTCAAAAGAGCTAGGAAGGGGAAAGGTACGGCGTCGCAGGTCATTGCTGAAGACTCGGAAGAGGATGAAGACGACTTTGACGAAGACGAATCTGACGACGAAGTCGAGATCGGCGGATTACAAGAAAAACGAAAAGGCAAAGGAAAAGGAAAGGCGAATACAGAACTCGGCGATACATGGAACTCACTGTCCGAATCCTCAGATTCCGACACTGGCTCCATCGCAAGCATCTCACAAAGCCGAAATCAAAACAAAACCGCCTATCAAGCGAGCGCCAGTCAAAGCAAGAAACTGAAGACTGTGATCGAAGATAGCGACTGGGACGATGCGGATATCATCGACTGAAGCCGTTCCAAACCAAGCATCCTGCCACCTTCCCCCGAGACCCTTTTGTACTTGTACATATACTGTAACCCACTACATTGTACCATTAGCTGCAAGAGCAGTAATAACATGATACCCACAATCAAAACCATAACTTTTAGAACAATGCAGCTGAAATGTCTGGATATATGCATGCAATAATTCGGGCTTAAAGTGACTCGTCCTATGATCGGGTACCTGCAGACTTTGACATCCCGCCCCTGTTGATCCATCGACCAATAGCGAAGCGAGCGCATCTGGTCACCTGGCCTCACACTTCCCAAGTTTACTTTCAATCCACTTCTTCACTCTTAAAGAAAGCCTACAAACATAACTCCATTCTTCTACTTTCCATAAACAAACAGCTTGCAACAGCAGTACCTACATCAATACGAGATCTCGCATAGCCTTCCTTCATGGCTGCCGGTTACCTGGTCTCGCTTACTCCTCAACACCACCCCCAACGACACTTCCTCATCTTTCACTTCAGGAGGTCCGACGCCCTATCGACGAAATAGAAATAACATTCCAACGAAAGATCTCATACCTCACAAATACCGTATGCAAGGTAAAGGAAAAATCTCAGATCCTCTTTCAACGAGCATCGTCAAGTCGAAGTCCGCGAACCAATAGCCCTTGGAATCTATCGTCTTTGGCGATATCTTAGATCGTACAGCAAGATGAAGATACTCACCCTGTCACCGTCACTATCCGTAAGCGAACAAAAGACTTCTAGTTCTCGCTTGGCAATATTCTGTTGCATATCGCAGGTGAATGTAGACAAAGGTCTCGCTCTGCGCTCACCCTTGTTTCGGAACCATTCACTCACTCAAATACCACAAATGGAATCTATCGATGGTTTTGTTGCATGCCACAAAAGATAGTGAAGAAAGAAACATTTCGCGTCTGTGACCTTGCCATATCTGGCAACTACCAAGAGACAGGACAATTGTGAACGAACGACAAGCGATGGTCGGCTGGACAACGACATGAGTATATATATATATATATATATATATATACAATTGCAAGATACATGATAACGTTAACCATCTCACGCGATCTTTGTATTGTTATCATGTTCGTCGGTGTCTACGGCCAAAGTGGATCTTGTTGCATTTCGCAAAGGCCGATGAAGTCGGGCCGACGAAAGAACGAGATGATGCCCCTGGAGGTTTGAGCATATTCCGCTTTTAAACTATCCACGATATTAAGACCATTCAAAAACTTGTCTTGAAATTCTCAAGCATAGAATGCCGACGATGATCATTTTCGCTTAGAGGAAACCACCCATTTTCAAGGGGAACCATCGTCTAGCTACCTCTCCCTAACACACATCTACTCAAACAACCCCGAATAAGCATTCAAAGCCAACTGCCCCCCAAGATGCGCATACAACACCGTACTCCCATCCTTAATCTCTCCCTTCCTCACCAAATCCATCATCCCCGCCAAACTCTTCCCCTCATAAACCGGATCCGTAATAAACCCCTCCGTCTCCGCCCCAAACCTCATCGCCTCCTTCGTCATCTCACCAGGAATCCCATAACACCCATCATGATATCTCTCATCCAACTCGACATCCTTCTCCGTAATATCCCCCTCCCCAAGCCCAATCTTCACCCCCGTAAACTTCGCAATCCTCAAAACCTGCTCTCGCGTCTCCTGTGGTTTCGCAGACGCATCAATCCCGATAACCCTCCTCTTCCTCCCCCCATTCTTCTCCAGCAATTTAAACCCCGCAATCATCCCCGCAAACGTACTCCCCGTCACAGCACACACGATAACCGTGTCAAAGAAAACACCCAACTCCTTCTCCTGCTCCGCAACCTCAAATGCCCATCTGGCAAAACCAAGACCACCGAGTGGATGGTCTGATGCACCGGCGGGGATGTAGTAGGGTTTGCCGCCGGAGGAGATCACTTCTTGGGTGAGGTTCGCGAGCGTTTGTTTGTGCCCGATGCCGAATTCTGAGGGGTCGAGACGGGGGGCGGCGCCCATGAGGCGCGAGAGTTGGATGTTGCCGACTTTTTCGTAGCCCGGGTCGGTCCAGTCAACCCAGTGCTCTTGGACGAGCTTGGCCTATATAGCACATGGTTCAGTATCTTGTTGATGAGGTTTGTAAGGTGATGGAAAGTGGGATATCATCACACCACATCACATGATATGATACGATTTGCTATGAGAGATGGGTATTCCATACCTTAAGACCCAACTTCGCCGCCACGCCAGCAACCTGTCTAGTATGGTTACTCTGCACACCACCAATACTAATCAGAGTATCACATCCCTGCTCTAGAGCTTCAGGAACAAGATATCTAATTTCCGTCAACACCAAATCCTGATATTTCATTCAGGAATGGGATGAAGAGTTCGAAGTACTTACTCCAACTTCCTCGTCTTATTCCCACCAAAGGCAATCCCAGAGTTACAATCTTCCCTCTTAGCCCAGATCGCGACTTTTCCGCCTAGAGCCTCTGATATCCTAGGTAAGTGGTGGACTGGCGAGGGACCGAAGAGGAAGTCGGATTTGGGGATGCTGGCGAATGGTTCAGGGAGGGTGACGGGTGCCATTTTTGCCGGTTGGTTTCTCTTTCTTTGATATCCTTCTTTCTATCTGATCGATGTATGACTGTTGAGTTTGTGAATTGTGCTTTCCTTTCTAAATGCAAGACATTAATCGTTATGAGGGGGAGGGGAGCAACTCCTTTTGTTCCGTCCCGTCACTAGCCGTGCGGGTGAGCATCGGGTTGTACGACTGGGCGTTCGGAAAAGCCGTGCGATCTCGGATGGTGGGGTTGGGCATTTCCACTTTCGGGCTTTTTTGAAGGCTTGGAGATGGTATATGATTGGACGTTTGGGAATATGTATGTGTTTATTACGATTCAGTTCATGTGTTTTTCAGGCGGTCCAATGAGATGGAGGGGATATATGTACGGTACATAGATCAATTGCCGAAAGTGGGGAGGCCACCCGAGATGTTTGGAGGGTTGGTGGGATGCAGGTAATCAGAGCTGTAAGTCAGATAATGTGATATTTCTAGGTACTTTAGATAGCATGTCGCTTACCAATATTCTGTATCTTCGTTGTGAAGACCTCGGGTATCAATTATCGATATCGGAGGCTGACGTGAGTAAGACACAGGATGTTTCCGAATGTCAACATCAAATTTAACCTCAAAGACTTTGATCTCACATCCACAAGGTTTCCTAATCTCATAGGATTCTTACTTCGGAAATTAGGATCAAGATAGCTGATCCAGCTAGACTTTTCCTCCACCTTATCCGCCAAAAGACAATTCAACAATACAAACCACCTCGTCATGGCTCCCATTCCAACTTCCATCTCGCTTAGCACCGCTACCCCCCTGTCTCCAGACTCCTCTCTCCAAGTCAGCCTCCTATAAATATCCAAACAAGCCAATGTCCGTCACATACGACCATAGACTGAAGAGAAAAGGGCATCCCGTCCGCTCTGCCAAACTCAAGCTTCAGATCGGTGGATTAGTAGTTGGGTGGGTGACCACCAGCGAATACCCACTGTTGTATGTACCCATCCTTCTTTTGGCGATTCTGATGATGGGAAAGGGGGTGGAGATGTTCGAGTCATGCGTGGAGAATCCTGGAACTTGGCAGGGACAGCTAGATATTTGCCAGATCTGAAGCGAGAGGAAGAAATGAATCGTTGAAGCATTGAGAGCGAGACAATGTTATAAATGACTACTCCGCTCACTTTGTAATTGTAATTCAAAGCCAAATGTCGCCTTCAACCCTGTTTGTGACTACAATTTTCAACTGTGAGTTTGGAGGCCAAAATCGCGGCGTAATCTCGCTTGGCTCCATTGTCAACAACCCTGGATGCCCTCGAATAGATCAAAGTTTCTTCTTTTTCGTTCATACAACTGGATGACAAGTGAAAATTGTCGCGACTGAAAACATAAGTCGCGTGTATAGGTCGCACTTATACATTCACCATCCGATACCCTGTATCTGGCCAAGTAACAACCACCGCCGTGAAACATTCGAAGCAAGAAAAGCCATGCTATTGCAAAATAATCATTAGGCCAAGGGCAGAAAATGCTATGTCCAGCACCTGGTATCATCAAACAAACCCCCTTCGTATACCTACATCAGTCAAAAGTGCCGCTTCTACCGTCCGAATATCTCATGCTACTCTCCATTCTAGCATCTAGGACTCCTTATCCAGAATTCTCCCCAGCATAACCTAATCTAGATCATACAGAATGCCTCTTGGTTTGACATCCTTCCTCAAGATCCACTTATTGAAATACCAAGGCAGCATAGTTCGATAGTACCGCGCATGATCGCGAACCCTGACACTAAAGATCGTGTCGAGTTCTTCCAGCGACAGACCCTTCGTCTCCTGAAGACAGAAGTACGCGTAGGTCCAACCAAAGAAGTTCCAGGCCGCATACCATCCGAATGCCTGTTCCCAAATCAGTAACTTTTTCACATATCATTACGGTGAGTAGTGGAGAACTTACACCCTGCTCAGTAAAAGCCTGCACAAGTGCCGGCCAAGTCAAACTCAAAATGAAGTTGAAGCCCCAAGTCGTGGCTGTCGCGAATGCCATGCCTATCTCTCTGATATACAGCGGAAAAGCCTCAGCACTGTATGTGAAAGGAACGGGACCTTCTCCGGGTGAGTAGACGGCCATGAAGAGGTAGATTCCAGTGGCGATGCAGCCAAGACGAGCTTGGCCTTCGGGGATGAAGAAACTGAATCCGGTGAAGAGAAGGCAGATACCCATTAGAGGGAAGGTAGTGAGAAGCAGGTTCCTCCGCCCGAATGTGTCAATTGTTTTGACTGCTGGAATGGCGACTGGAGTAGATTAGCACTAGCATTTGAAAGAGTGGTGCTGTGTGGGTGGGACATACAGAGCCAGTTGACGACACCCGTTCCAAGTGACACCAGCAGGGCATTGGAACGTGAGAAATTTGCGGAGATGAAGATCTCTGTCGAGTAGTAGGCGATGACGTTAACTCCACAGAACTATTTCATGATTAGTTGGTGCCAAACCAAGAGGCGCAAAGAAGTCACTCACCTGCTGCATAAACATGACAAAGAAAGAAGATTGTGCCGCACGACGATTTCTGGGAACCATGAAGAATTCCCTCCAGAGATTCTTGCCCTCACGCAACTTCTCCTCGATCATCAATGACTTGTGGATGTAATAGACATCTCTTGCAGCCATCATCTCGCAGTTCCTGAATCGACACAGAGCATCGTATGCCTTACGGTACTTATTCTTGGTCATGTACCAGCGAGGTGACTCAGGAACGAAGTATACTTGCATACAGACAAAGAAGGGTGGGATCGATGTACTGGCAAGCATGAGCCTCCAGTTCCAGTATGGAAATTGCCCCTCAGTATAGCGGACTTTCTCGAATGCAACGGAGACCACAAAGCCTAACATGATCCCAAAGGCAGTCCACATTTGCCACATCATCGTCAAAGCACCGCGAATGGCTGTCGGTGCACATTCTGCTGAGTAGACGGGAGTGGTTGAAGACTTGGCTCCAACAGCAAGACCAAGTGCGAAGCGAGCAATCAAGAGATTGACCCAAGAATTGGCAGCTGCCATCCAGATACCCTAATTTGACTCAGCCTTGGCACTTAGAAACATATCGATGTACATACCGTGATGAATGAGATAATACAAGAAATGAAGATACAACCTCTACGTCCGAAGTAGTAGTTGAGAGGTTTCGTGGTCCAGCAGCCAATGAGAGCAGAGCAGAGGTACGGAGCGCCGTTGAGAAGACCTCTCAACCAAACGCGCTCAGTACCTATACCGAATTCTTCAAAATAGAAGATTTGAGCACCATTGACGGCAGTCTGGTCCATGCCCTGCACGATAGCAGAACCAGCACAGAGAACTGAACAAGTCAAAGTCAGCAAGTGTTGTCCTCATAACATAAGATGGCAACTCACTTGTCATATAAAACATCATCTTAGGCTGTTGCCAACGATTGGTAATCTCCTTCCGGAGCCACATTTTCTCATCCTCAGTGAGCTCAGAGACATTCTCAAAGTTCTTCGGGTTCTGGGCAACGAGTGAACCTCTCTGAAGAAGAGGTAAGATATCTTCAAGGTCCTTCTCTCGGGCAAATGCTTCAACATCGGCGAGAAGTTCATCCTTGGTCATACCAGAAAGAGGATTCTTTAGTTTGGCGCTGACAGCGACCATGCCATGCTCGTCAAGAGGACCTTGCTTTGCAATGAGTGAGGCACTTCTTGTGTCTCTTGTCTCATTCTCGTTGTGGATGGTCTTCTCATCGTCAGAGCTGCGAGGTGCGGGGTCCGCCATAGTGCTTGACTAGCTTCTTGCAAAGTCTTGAAGCACTTGGTGTTGTTTTGTGAAGAGGGAGGCGTATCGGTGTCGTGCGCGAACTCAACATGACGAAGGCCGGGAACGAAGACATCTTAAGTAGAAGATACTGAGCTCTCCCCCGCCGTCTCCAGTCCTTGACCCCCCGCCATCCCAAGCTTGGCGTTGGAGAAATTATGGATACGATTTCTTGTGTTTTCACGCGGAGGGCTTGTGACGCAAGGATAGTCTGGTGTTGAGCTCCACGTCAAAGGCTTGCTAGCTAGCATCGGGAGCTAAGAAATATCGAGCTTGAGCATGAATCTAGATCTTAAATTTTAAAAGAGATAGACGATTAGGGTAGCTTTTAAATAATTACTGACCATTGTTGCTGTACTTGTGATAAAAATTATCGTCGTGAAGTCGTGAAGTGTTGTCGACAATTTCAAGTACAAAACTTGGCGTCTTTGGCGCACGTAACAACCATCCGCCGATTCATGACATAGGTGAGCATTAATCCACAATCGGAACGAATACACGATCAGAATCATCTTGGCCTAATGTCCATCTCCCAAGAAGGGGAAATGTTCATGATCATCATCAGCGGCGTTGCTACCAACTAAATTGGCAGATGTAATGCTGCATCCGTCTGCTTCTGACAAGCAGGCGAACTCACTTGGCGATAAAGGAGTTTTTAAATCCACTGCAGAGATGGCGGAAGGCTGGCCTTTCGATTGCTGCCTGGCGACTTGGAAGGGGTTGGCGGAGCTCCGCTCCACTTGGCGGGATCTTGGGTCGGTTGTGGCGGTTTACGTACATAATTGTTGGTTCGCAAAAGAGACCCACTGAGGGCGGAAGGAGGATTGAAAGCTTGCAGATTCTTATCGAGGCCATTTAGAGGAGATTGCTCGATTGTTGTCACTGGTGTTGTTGGTGTTGAGAGCTCGCTTGGCGATTTTGGCCCCGCCTCACCCGATGACGTCCGGTGCAAACAGATTGGCGTCGTCAAGTTGATCGTTCTCGATCGAATCATAGACGAAACATTTCAAATGTAATAGTCAACACGCTTTTTCTATCTTATATGTCTGAAACAAAACCGAACCCCCCAAAAATACTCAAATCAATCCTCTATTTCCAACTGTGCAGCAACTCCTGCTGCCACGAGGCCCCCCGAAGACAGCGCCAGAGTCGCAGCCTTCATCGGCGAAGCAGCATCTCCTCCAGTAAATACACCCTGCACGCTCGTCTCATTGAAAGGCGGGTTTGTTTTGATGTCACCTTGCGGCGTGAGCTCCAGCCCTAATTGTCCTGCGAGCAGTCTATTCAATTCTCCTTTCGGCTTATGTGCCAAGAATCCCTGCAGCTTCTTCTTTCCATCCTCAAGGTGAACTTCCACCTCACCTCCTTCCGGCCCCTTCACCAGCCTTACAATCTTCCTGGAATCGACGGTGATATTCTTTCGAGTCTTTGACTCGGCCTTGCATTGAGACAAGGCTGCTTCGAGGTCCTTGGTGACAGTTTCGTTGCCATGAGTGTAAATGATAACTTTCTCGGCGAGACGATTGGCATATCGTGCCATATGAAGAGCAAGTGCTGCGGGGGCACAGTCATCAATAGCCAGCACTCCCGCGGATTTTGCACCACGTTCTTCGTATCCATGGCAAAACAGGCAGTGGAAGCTGGCCGGGAGTTAGCCAAGTTTCTGACAGATCACGATACATATAAGCTTACATTCTACTTCCCCAGCACTCCTCATATCCATCAATCTCAGGCATGATATCCTTGATTCCAATTGCAAGGACAACTTTCCTGCCCCACCATTCTTTGCCTGTATCGTCGATGGCTTTAAACAGACTTGTCCCATCCTCTCTCGAGAGTTTCTCGAGTTTTGTTATGGTGTTGTTCTGGAAAAATGTAGTGTTGTAGTGGGCGAGGATATCTTTTCTGGCTGCAGCCCGGAACTCAGCAGAGTCGCGATGCTCCCAAGTCAAAACTCCGTGCATATATTTCGAAACTTGGTTACGGTAGTTTTCTGACGAGAAGACGATGCATGTGTGTAGAAGTCTTGCAAGGGATGAAGAACATGAAAGTCCAGCAGGACCTGCCCCGATGATGAGAACGTCAACGGGGGACTGTCGTGAAGTGTTCGGTGTCATTGTCGATATTAATCGGGTAATATTTCTGATCATTTGACGAGTGTGTGTATGTTTGAAGTGGGGGTGTTGACTCGATACTTTGTTTTGCTTGATGAATGGATAGTTGTGCTGCTTGAATGCAGGAGCTCACCACATTACTTATACACTGGAATGGAGACTTTTGGATCTCGCGAGCCTCTGGGACACTCCAGTTTACGTCAAGTGAAGAAAAGACTCCTATTGGGCATCCGATACTGGAGGTCGGGTCATTGGCTGGTAGTGCGATGGGGGCTCGGAGACAAACCACACTCGCTTGTTTCGCGCCGGAGACATTTCCTCGTACCTTGTACCCAACCAACGCAAATTCTTAGCATGATGACTTCAATGATGTCTAAAGTATCGTTTCGAATTTCTCGTTACTGCTGCGGTGACAGTCATTCTATAGACTTAGCCTTTGCACATGTTGTGCAATTTGATGGTCGATCACGATCGTGGCTTCATACATTTGACTAGAACGAATTTGATTATGTCAATGCCTGAGAGTTCATCTGACACTTTAGTGTCACTTCCCCTTCAATTCAAGCAGTGCGTAATGGTCTGCTAGAATACCGGCTCATAAGCTGTTGATATGTCTCCTAGTTGCTTTGTAACATTAAAATGAGCATTGTCAGGTAGATGCTTCGAACGCGCTCCAGAAGCTGTCATTCAGAACCCTTCAAACGAGCTTCCAAAACCGGGCGCTCGATTTAGACTATATGATACCGAGCCGATCAGACTGTAAAAGATGGACCTAGTATTCCATAATCTATCCTCAGACTCTCGACCATGGCTCCGACATTCTCAAATTGAAAGACATCCGCAGCAGCCAGCCTCCCGAGCCATTTCGCATTGGTCTTGTTCGCGCAGTAATCCGCCATGACATCCAGGTACACCTTGAATGGAGGCCAACCGTTTCCCTTATTCTTGGCAATGACTGGACCAAAGAGGGCTGCAGCTCCAATATCAGGGTCATTCGTCGCACTTGTGTTGATCGCGTACTCGCAATTGCTCTTTAGGTCAAGAACGTATTCAAGATGGGTGAGGACATCTGCTCGAGTACCGGATCGACCAAGGTGGCCACCGATGATGTGTTTGAAGTCGTAATCCAGAATTTGATAGTGTGATCGTATGTATCTAGGAACATTCTTCGTCTGCCCAAGGAGCGCCAAAGGCGTCCATCACGGATAGATAACATCCACTAGCATCAAAACCTTTTGCACTGAAGCGTAGATGATATTTTGCCAAATAAATGGTTTTCGCCTTTGTAGGTAAGCTCCAGTGTCTGGTTGCCGACGCATAGAGTATACGAGTCTTTGAAAGTGACCTTTGGCACGGTGCGGTTGGGGTCTGGCGTCAGAGTCAAGTAACGAGCTGTCTCATGATGGGAGATTGTCGTGACCGTGTTTCCAAACAGCGTAACACCACCAATGTGATCAGCATGGGCGTGGTTGTAGATGACATGGGTAATGGGGACCGAAGTCACATTTCCAATGGCCCATAAGAGCATGTGCCCATAGTAGGGGGGCCAATCGACAACGATCACTCCCTTATTGGAGACGAGGAATATCGCTGGCAGAGCCTTAGCACATGTCATGCATCTTTTAGGAATTTCTTACCTTGATTGTCGCCCTCAGTAACTCTATAAGCGCGCTTCCCGTAAGATTCAATGCCATATCCTCCAGGTCCGATGGCAATCCTTTGGCCGAATCCGGAATTGGGGCAAATTGGGGAGTTCTGTCAATACCACAACCAACTACAGTTATGGCGAAGGTAACGAGGGATATGATGGAATGTAAAAATTGCATCATGGAATCTTGGTTGGAACCAATACAAACGGATGGAGTAGATTGCTTGACCAGACTTTGGCTATCCAGTCTGTCTTATATAATATATCACTTGACAATGTCAGGACACTACTGTTCAATGCCCCAGAATACACCTCTGTAATGGTGATTGAGCAAAACTGCATTCGATACCTCCTTGAATTTGGACACGATCCACAAGTGTCCGAAAGTAGAAAACGCTCTCCCTTTCAACTCGGGCAACTGTTCGCCCAGACCTAGTTAATCTATGCACTCCATATCTACCCTTGCGTATGTCGTGTAGCGCACCACTGCTCTCGAAGTATAATTCGCGGTGCTCGATTACCAAGCAGCGAGTATCGGGATGGACGGCTGAAAACTCCAGAGTCGGATTCTCGCTGTCAAATCCATTTGTCAGATAATGAAGGGACGAGTCAACTCTGGGTGGCTGTAGATGGATATTCGCTGTTGATCCTCGGACTGTGAGGATTCAATAGAGGGAAAAGGGATGATGAGAGGACTTGCGCAAGGTCGAGTGTTGTATCGAAGAGGTCGAAACACCCTTGTTTGGGGAGCCACGCGCGCCCCGGGATTTAGCTTCTCCTTTTCTACCTTCGTCTCTCATCCTGACGCAATAACACAATTCTAGGAGAGGCCCAAGGATGACTAGCTGTTTACCAATACCAAGTTCCGCGGAACATTAGTATCAAAAGTCGCCTGAGATTTGCGTGACATCTCAACCCAGGTCTGTCAGCGATCCGCGGTGTGTGACAGACAACAATTACTCGACGACGAGAGCGCGTATATCAGTGCTAGCAAAGGTGCGACTCAGCCCAGCTAGATGAAAGAATACTCGCTTCTTTTGTATTTCGTCCTATGGTTCCACGTTTTCTTTTATCACATTTAAGCAGTTTTAACCTGATGCATCTCACGTCTTCTTCACTGCATGCTGAACGTGAATTGACTAAGAAACTGTACAGTCTAAGGATATGACCTCACAGTGAGCTGACAATCCCTATACTTCATGCCCAGGAGAGGGAGGGCTAAAAGTAAAGAGACAAAGGATAATATCGGCAGTCATTTCCTACCTCGATGCTTCTGAATTGCTAGCAAGAAGCCTGACTAAGCTTTCCGGCACAAATAGGACGTGATGGGATATTTCAAAGCGCCATGCCAGAACCCAGGTGGAATAGGGGATATCGTCACAACTGTTTTTGTGAACAAGTCCCTGAAAGCAGACGAGGACTCGCTAAAGCCCCCTGGAGCTAGGGACGGGGCAATGATTGCAACAAACCTAGTCAGTCCTAAGATAATTAGCAAAGTGTTCAGCCCCCCCTTCAAAAAGTCTTCTATATTGAAGTCTGGGTATTTGCATCAAGTTGAAAATTGATAATAGGATATTATCTCACAGTCTTCAAGCTTTTCTCAAGGACTTTCTCTGGGAGTTTCTGATCCGTCCGCAACTCCTTCCTGATATTCTTACGGTTGCCAACCTCATGGGCCATCCTCTCCCTGATCCTGCAATTTATTTGTCTAAACTGAACAAACCATATCCGACCCCAATAAGCGCTTGCAAGAGATTGACAAGCAAGTCCTAACCAAATCAAATCAATGAATGTACTGCCGATTTTGGCCGTAACACTGATGGGGTTGCCGAATATGTTAGGCATGAATGTCAAAGCTCCTGCGACGAATGTTGAGAGAAGGGCGTGGGTGACTCGGGAGAGAAAGACGAAAGTTCTAAATGGGAGATTTTATATAGAATCTTGCGGTTTCGGGTGATGATCACTCCCAGGAGGGAGAGGATGATCACGGATTTAGAAGTCGTGAGAGAGAGGACCATGAAGATGAGGGAGAAGCAGGTACTAGTCCTAGTGGATCAGCATACTCAAAAGTTGTTGTTTTGCCATTCTTGTCGAACGGAGGAGAATTATAAATAGTTGCTGATGTGGTAATCGTCTCGAAACTCGTAGATGTTTGCACCGATTGAGCCTTTCTCTTCGTGACAGCCGCTGAGGAAGATGATTAGGAAGTTGTCGATCAATTGGAGGCTGGCGCAGGTGGATGATGTTGCTCCCTAATCCAGTGGCATCAGCTGGAAATTGCTCAATTAGCAGAGTTCAAGATGATCAATCATTGACTTGGGAAAATAAAAGTGACTAAACGATAGTATGTTAGTATTTGATATCAGTCTTGGCTTCGTGCCCGCCACCACCAACAGAAGGGATATAATCCATGCCGTCGCAGACAAGACGAAAGGGAGTGATGCGCTTGGTTGGTATTCCTTTGAATTTGGTGGCAGCGCCCTCAAATCGTACAGACCAGCTGACCTTTGAGGAGACTTTTCGATAGGATAATCCAGGGTAAGATCCTTTTCTGATTGTTTTGGGTCAGCAGAATCATCCAAGTCTTTCGTTGTAGGGACATCGTCAAGCAATCTCTTAAGTCCACCAGACAGCTGTGTTGGATCACCTCTCGTAGGATGACGCGCATTATGTGAAAGATCAATTTCCTGTGGCTCCAGAACGAGGCCCTTGACCGACGACATCTTTCGAAAACTTCATAGATCCGGCCAATATGTTCGGCACAAGACACAAATTACATAAGAAGAAGAGCCGATCTAGTCTAGATTCAAATAGTCTTGGAATTCTGTATCTGGCAAGCTTAGCTTAATATTAACCCACTTGTCATGATCCCCCTCGCAAAGAGTATCTTGCAAACATGTTTGAAGGACCCGACTACGGCTCAGAGTATGCAAATGGAATCATTCACCAACAGATGGATTCTAGAAACCTGTTTGATAGCAGAACTCGAGTACATGCCGGTGGTTGAACGAAAGAACAAAATATGCACGGTTGGAGTTGACCGATAGTTGACAGGTCCAATTTTCAGACGTGAAGAGCGACTTGCGGGACTATCCGATCCATGATATGTTTCAAAAAATCCCTGCGCCGATGCGAGAAACAGCCTGCGACCCTGAATTCGGCCCCATCAAAGTGTCAGACATACTGCGCCTACAGTACTTGTAAAACGTTGTCGTTCTTCGGATGTCGTTACATCGTGAAGTCTGTGACTCGAAGCCTGTGAGCTTGGCATATAAAGGCCGTGGCAAAGCCCCAAGATGTATAGTATTGCTTGCGGCTTGTCATATGATAAATTTATTAATTGACTCGGTCTGGTGTCTTCCCGAAATCTAGGGAGATGAACCATTCTCTGTAGATTCTTGAGAGAAAGAATACAAGGACTCTTCTCCACATTGTTGACTGCACTTGTGAAGTCTCGTGAAGTCGGCGGTTGCCCAAAAACAAATACACACTATCTATGTATGTAACTGGCCATATATGTAGTAAAGGTGGATTTGAACAGTTTCAGAAAAGCATGGGATGGCGTCATGCTGACCCTGGCGCTTCAGCTCGCCACCTCAGGAGGTGTCGCCATGACCATCGAAGATGAAGTGCGGGGCCAATCACTCGATAACGGACGGACAGCGTCAGACTGATGAAGTTCTAATTTGCTACTTCCATATTGAAAACGCAGTAAGTAAAGCTCTCCTCTCTTCGACTGCGGCTTTGATCGCCACCCCTCTTGAGTCTGAAGCGCATCACAGGATGTGGCAGCGACCAGTGGCCACTCACACGGCATATTAGTCATTGCATGACCACCTAACCATCGTGGCTATCAATATTTATATGCCCCGAATTTTTTCGTGCCCTGGCTGTTGTGGTTTTAGCATGTCATCCCCTCTACTTCGCTTCCCCAATCCAATTCAATTTCTCGTTCACTGTCCCCTAAATGGCTTCCAGTGTATGGCCTATGAGTACAAGGTGTTTCTCATGAATTTTGCTGCTCTTCATGCGAAAGTTTGCGCTACCAATACTTTCCTGAGATCCTGCTGTTCTCTCGTTCTCTCTTCTCCCCATGTTTCCCGCCGTATTTCACGATGAAGGGGGCAGGAGAAAAGGATATGACGTGCGGTTTGTGAGCCCTTTCTGCATTCACACTTAACATCATCCACATCCGGCACCTTCCTGACACGAAATGATTAATGAAATGAAACTGCCACAGACCCATCTTTGCTAAGCGCAACTGCACTAGTAGCGAGCTGACCGGTCTAGGTACTCTTGTGCAACAGCAGGACTTTTGTCGTTGGCTCCCGGCATATCTTGTAGAGCTCTCGTCCTGTCTTTTCATTTGTCCATCCCTCTTTCCATTCGGTCAGCAGGAGCGAGTTATGGACTGTTCTCATCGCCGCGACTACAGAGAAGCCAAAACAAGGATGGTTAGCATGGTCACGGGACAATTAAGTCAAATCACGTGGTAAGTTTATCCTTGGCAGGGTCTTGGGAAGTGTAATCGGACTTCATGGCTTCAGGACTCCATGTTGGGCCGAGGGTTCATAACGTGTCCACTCAGTGAATCGGGACGATCCACTGTTTGAGAGCCGGCGTTCATTTAGAACTATAACAAGGGGCTTCGAACCGTTCTGAACTCCACATAATTGGATTTCGAGGCTTCGGTAACGACTTTCAGACCTGGAGGTGCTTTGATTGAGTATCCATTGATCTGTGCAAGGGCACAATCCAGCTCTTTTCACTGGATCTTCAGCCCTGTAAGAGTGGGTCGCACCGATCGACTGAGTGGATACGGTATAACGCGAGATATCTTCCCACCATAGATAGGAGCTTCGTGCTTAAGTCAAATACAGTATCTACATGGATGCTAAGAAACTTGCAACCATTATCAGCCTTGATCAGTGACCAGCATCCCTACTTACTAACCCAATCACCTTCGCACATTCGAGCAACACCAACCCGACCGTACCTGGTATGAGTCCTCCTATAAGGTACCCTACCTATAGTGAAGTGTTACGAAACAATACAGGAGGGATTTCACCTCTGATACAATAACAGAGGGCGGTTTACATAGCATAAACGAGTTTGTTTCATGATCTGCAATTTGTTGGTCGTATTTCTGATGCGAGCCATTCGCATGGGGAAAATATCACAGACGACCGACGATGTGTTACTCTGAATCCTCGATTTCTCGCCAACATTCGAAGTCACTCATGTGATTGACAACAACCCTCGGTATGTGCTACTTGGTAGTCTTGTGATTTCCGGCAAACATGCATTATAAAGCTAGGCAATATCAGCCCGTCACCAGAATGTCAAGAAGGGAAAAAGAACTATTAGCCAGAGGTGCAACGGGCCTGATCTCAATATACCGAATCTTTTCCGACAACTCTTCTCATTATGCATTTCATCGAGGTCACCTCCGTTCCTTGTCTAGCGTTGCTCGCTCTGGTCTCAGCAGCTCCGTTTCCTCACTCTGCCAGCGACATCGATGTAAATACAATAGCTTCAAGGACAATGTCACAGAGGCTGGCCTACAGAGACATAAACAGAATAGCCGCATCAGGGATAACGGTTTTCCCACAGAAAGCCGAAGGAGATGCCCCTTACACCAATTCGGAAGCCACACTCAAAGCGGCCATCAAAATGCCCGTTTCCTTTACTTTTGGACAGAAGATGCCGGTCATCTTGGGTCCAGGCACGGGAGTTACAGGAACGCAAACTTTCGCGGGGAATTTCATGAAGCAACTCATGAACAGTACGACCATGGACCCTATTATCCTCGACATTCCCGATAACCTGCTCAACGATGTTCAGTTGAATGCCGAGTACTACTCCTATTCGATCAACTACATCTCCTCAATATCAAACAACGCAAAAATCAGTGTTATAACGTGGTCCCAAGGCTCAATGGACATGCAATGGGCTATGAAATAGTAAGTTGACCATAAAATTGCCATCTCTTAATGTGCAAGTGTTTCACGAGTATTTCAAATCCCAAGAGTGCTCCCCAAAATAAGCATAAAGGCATGGATGCTGAATTCTCGATCTTGCAGCTGGCCATCCGCACGTCCTGTAGTCAGTGACTTCGTTCCAGTGTCTCCCGACCTCAAAGGCAGCACCGTTGCCGATTTCGGTGGCATCCTCGTAGATGGACTGCTAACCGTCACCCCAATCCCCCAGTCCATCAGCCAGCAGAAATCCGGATCGAACTTCATCAAGACCCTGAACGCGAATGGAGGCGACTCGGCCTACGTCCCCACAACCGCGATCTTCAGCAACGCTGACGAGATCGTGATGCCACAAATCGATAACGCAAAGGGCTCGGGGTTCTTTCTCGACGCCCGTAATGTCGGCGTCAGCAATACCATGGTCCAAACCGCTTGTCCTGGCCAGGCTGCAGGTGGGATGTTCACACATGAGGGCATGCTCTATAATCCCGTTGCTTTCGCGCTGGCAATGGATGCTATGGCCAACCCTGGCCCGGGACAGATGAGCAGAATTGACACCGCAACTGTCTGTGCTCAATCTATGGCACCAGGGCTCAATGCGGCAGATAAACAGGCGACTGATGGAACCATCGCTATTGCAGCAGCCAACATCTTGACATACACTCTTACCCCTGGCAAGGCACAAGTAGGAGAACCGGCTATCAAAGCCTACGCTGCAAATGATGCTCCCAAGGGCGCTAAGGTGATTCCGGCATGAGTGCCTTTTTTTTTTTAATTATGGCTTTTTGCGCAAAGTGTGCGTAATGCCCGGGGATTCTTGTAGCGAAGGAAGTGTTATGTAGCTATGTCTCTTCATTGCACTCTGAATGAAACAGTGAAACCCCGAAATTCCAAATTGGCAGGAGGGGGGGGAAAGGGTGGAGGTGTAATGTCGGCTGACACTTGGCAGATCCTCAGAAACTAACAAAGCCAACACAGCAACGTATAGATTTTACACATCGTAACAAAAGGAGCCCGAGTCGAGTCGAGAAATATTCCTAATGCAGATGAAAGTCTTTGTCACGCCTTGATTGAGACCAATGATTCGAAAAGTAAAGAGCGTCCCGATATGAGAGTTTGGGCTAGTGCACAAACGATGATTGGGAAAGGCACGGCAATACCAAAAGTTCAAAATGCATTCAAGAAGGAACGCCATAAATATAGTACCTCTAAGTCCAGTCTGGTTTCGGGTACCATAAAACGAGAAAATCATTTTCTCGAGCCTCAAAGCTTGATTTTGGATGCCGGAACGACAATTAGGTGCTTGTTGACCGGGGTCAGGGGCTCCTTGCCCTTGAGCACAGCGTCAATATTCCTCATCGCGAGGCTTTCGAATCCCATGTGTCTGTCATAGTAAGCACAGTATCTCCTTTGGGGGACAAAACATACGTCTCTAGAGTTCCTCCGGCATTGTGCGAAGTGAGCGTGACGAGCTCCGAAGCTTTCAGCCTCTCATTGACCTTGGGCTCAAACTCATGCACGTCCATGCCAACTCCCACGAGTCGCCCTTCATCGACAGCATCGGCCACTGCTTCCTCATCCACTAGAGATCCTCTCGCAATGTTGACAAATCTAGAACCCATCTTGAAGTGAGATAGTCTCTCCTTGCCAATGACTTTCTTCCCATCAGGACTCGCAGGTGTTGCAAGAACCACACAGTCACTGACGGCCAGCATAGCATCAAAGTCTGTGAGGAACTCCGCCTCGATCTCTGCTTCCTTTGCAGCATCCTTTCGAACGACATCAAAGTACTTGATCTTCATCCCAAATGCGAGGTAAGCTTTGCGGGCAATCTCGTATCCGATGTTACCAAGCCCGATGACACCAAGAACGTTACCTCGAGGGTTGTGAGAAACAACAGCTGCATTCTCATGACACTTCTTGAACTCTTCTGGTGAGGCACGAGCGGCTGTCGTACACCAAGTAAGATTTCGGAAAGTTGCTAGAATGAGAAAGATGGCAAAGTCGGCGACGGCTTCTGTTGACGCGGCGGCGCTGGACATGTTAGATTGAAGATGTGTCGCTCGAAGCTGCTTACCTGTTGCAGTAGACGATTCCTAGCACGTTTGTCAACATCATAATACTTCTCTGGGCTATCAATTACTTACCTCTTTCAGCGAGAAGATCAACATCAGCCCAGTCGAAGCCCGCACCAGCTGAAGCAAATATCTTGCACGATGACGGCACCAATGGCAAAAGCTCTTTATCCCATCTACCCATCTCTCCACCTGTGTTCCAGAAAGGTCTAAAAATGGCTGAAAAGTTGCCCCATCGATTTTCCTTCAAGCCTTTCATGAACTCATCTCGCTGACGTTCTTCTAATGAGGGCCGCACAACCACGAAATCTTTCGAGAAGACATCAAAGAAATCCGTATTCCACTTGACAGGATCCCCAATATGAAGTACAATTGGCTTGTTGGCCGACTCTAATGCTGTAGATGCCATGATGCAGTACGGAGTGACTTGTACAAGAGCGGTGAGAGATACTGATAATGAAAGCAATTGAAGATACTGAATTGCTGAAAAGACACGGAAAATTGTATGATACGAGGATCAAGAGGATCGAGGAAAGAATTGGTTGGAACAAATCAATTTGAGTGTGCTTCTCACGCGACCTGTTGAGGCGTTTTGATGGCTGAGGATGAGAGGTGGTTGTCGTCGCCCAGACGAGGGGCTTCGTGGCACGACATATGCAGCTGTGGTATCCTTGTCGATACTCACATATGACAGCTCGATCATATCATATGTCAGACGAGATCGATCTCCAACTTTGGAGACTCGGAAGACCTCATGTATTGTGGAACATGGCGCTCCGTGTTTACAAATATTTGAGGTCCGTATCCTGATGGGAACGAAAAGGGGGTGTTGTCCGCTAGCGTGTGCCGCTTGGAAGAAGGCTGAATTGGGGCCGAGGCTGGGGGTTGAAATGAATTGACGATGGAGCTTTGGGTGTCACATCCCAAGTATAATTCTCAACCCCAACGATCATTATCGCATAATCAATGTAAAAGCTTCAACCAAGATGTCTGCCACTGAAGCAGTAAAGTCCGGAGTTCCAACTCTCCATCATCTCAGTGTTCGTCAGCCAGCCTCGTTATCATGTAGTCACGGCTAATGAGTCCAGAACTCCCAATCGCAACGCATTCTCTGGCTTCTCGAAGAGCTCGCGGTCGAATACAAACTCGAATACAATGTGGTCCTATATTCCAGAGGTGCGAAGGACAAGAGAGCCCCGAAGGAATTGGAGTCTATCCACCCTCTCGGTCGCTCGCCAACATTTGTGACATCAGACGGCAGGGTGCTGATCGAAAGCTTGACGATAACGACTTACCTCCTCAAGACATACGATACGCGTGGGAAGTTTGCAGCCGAAGACTGGATACGGGAGGACACATTGCGGTCCTTCGCGGGCGCTACTATATTTCCCCTAGCAAGTCTGGAAATGCTGTTCGATATTGCGGAGAAGAACACACCATGGCCATTCAGCTTCATCATGAAGCGTGTGAAGAAAGGGTTTGACAACTTCTTCTCGAACGCAGAATTCAAGAAGGATCTGCTATACTTGGAGGGAGAGCTGGGTGATGCAGAGTGGTTCAACGGAAAGGATCTTGGCATGGCAGATTTCGTGATGAGCTGGCCCATGGATGTCATTGCTATCAGAGGGTATGCCAATTTAGAAAAGGATTATCCAAAACTGCATGCTTGGAGGAACAGAGTTCACGAGAGACCGGCCTGGAAGCAAGCATTGGAGAAGGGGAACGAATATGATCTGGAACAGCTGGGTTGAAGAGCATGTGGAAGACAACAGACCTTTTTTTTTTTTTTTGAATGATGGAGCGAGGGAAGTGAAGTCGCTTGACAGCATATGGAATACATACCTGTCCAGCTCGTGGAAGTAGGTACCCATCAGAATGCATCTGATCTTTTGGCACTTGGCTTCGGTATGGGAAACTACACCTCGAATTTCTTATCGTCTATGGCCAATCCTACAAGACCCAACCCGTCCCGTATTTCTCCATCCTGTTTGCCCTCACGCTTGGTACGGTCTTTTCACTTCGCAATGACAACACCGGGATCTCCAACTCTATCTGAGAAGGACAGCAAGAACTAGACAGTCATTCGCACTCTACACCCTAATCTTTCCCAACCTCCGAGGCATCCAATTCCGGCAGGGAGCTGAGGTGGGGGTCTATTTACCCCACCAATGCGCTGACAAACTCTTGGCACATTTGATAATCACGTCAAGAGATCGACTTGATTCAACATTCAAGCAAAGTGTTCTACTTTGTCTTTGAATCATGGGCTCTCTTAGGGATGGCTTTCCTGTTCCCCTCATCGATATTTCGCCCTTTCTTTCATCGACATTCACCGCCGAGTCAAGAGAAAATGTCATTCAGCAAGTTCGATCCGCCTGCCAACAACTCGGGTTCTTCGAGTTGATTGGCCATGGAATTCCAATTTCTCTCCAAAGAGAAGTGCTTCTATGCGCCGAACGACTTTTCAATCTTCCAATTGAAGAGAAGCTAGCGATGTTGATGAGCAAGAGTCCTGGCTTGAGCAAACGTGGATATGAAGCTGTGGGTGGACAAGTGCTTGATAAGAAGCCCGATTCAAAGGAAGGCTTCTATATTGGCATTGAGATTCCAATTGATGATCCGAGATGTGGAGAATTCAGTATGGGGCCTAACTTCTGGCCAGAAGCGTTGAGTGACGAGGAATTTAGGGAGCCGGTAATGCGGTATCATGCGGAAGGTGTTAGGGTTCATGAGACTTTGTTACGTATCATGGCCATGGCATTGCCGTATGGAGATGATGTTTTCGACAACCTCATGACTGATCCAGTGGCCAATATCAAGCTGTTACATTATCCTCCCAATCCAGCTTCATCTGCTGAAGACGCACCTATTGGGGGTCAGTACAATCATCCAAGCCACAGAGTTTAAAGCTAAGTACTTCGCAGCTGGCACACATACCGATTTCGGAAGTATCACCATTCTCCTCCAACAGCCAAATCACCATGGTCTCGAAGCTTTGCATCCCATCAACAAGGCCTGGATCCCGATCCTAGCTCAAGAAGATGTGCTTATCGTAAACATCGGTGACCTGCTTCAAAAATGGACGAACGGAATCTTCAAGAGTCCGTTACACAGAGCTATCAATGCGAGCCCACACCATCGATACAGTGTACCTTTCTTCTACCATGGAAACCTGGGCACGAGACTGAGCCCGTTGGATGGTAGTGGCGATGGGACCGAAGAAACAGCTGGCAAGCACATTGCAGGGAAACTCTTAAGAAGTTTTGGAGATATTAAAGATTAGACGTCGATCTGCTTTCATGGCTTCTCTGCTTGAGAGTCCATATGCGCGTTGGACTTCGTTACTTTTTCTTCAATGGTTGGCATTCCCGCCCTTGCCAGCTCGTCCAAATTGGGACTTGCATGTTCTGAAACATTAACATGCACGATAAGCTTTCCTTATCATTTATCACCTTAATCTGTTATCTCTCGAATGCATATCAGAGGCACAGCTCAGGCCAAGCATTATCACGAGCGCCACGCTGGCTTCATTCTCGAAGAGGAATGTCACGACGGCACGCGACAGTAAATCTCGCGAACCTTTCTCTTCTATACTCCCTCTCTACGCCTCTCTTACTACACTATCGATCCGAACCGCTGTCTATCTCCTTTAATTATATAGTATGTTTCGTAGAGATCCGCGCGGAATATGCTCCTTCTTTCCACTTCGCCGAAGCTACCGCGTCGACAACTCTTAATCTTGCCGCCGCTTGTGCTTCTAGCCATTATTTATTTCTATTTGAACACGCGTCAAAGTTGGAGGTATTCAACTGACCTCGGAAATGGATCATTAGCATCCCCTCGCCACCCTTCCAAGCTCTGGCGTTCATTCGCTCCTATACTTGAAGTCACGGCTCCAAAATGCTCGCCGCCGATTGCTTTTCAGAATGGGAAAGCCTTCTCGGCCCACCCAAGCGAAAGCCGTGAGGATTTTAATATGTCCAAGGCTGAGATCGCGTGCCTACATCGATCACATACCCTCTTTGTTGATCTTGTCAACTTCGGTGCCCCCCGTCTGGACTTCAAGAAGGGGACTAAAGGGCTTGCGACCCTAGCAACCAAATCCGGCTTGCCAGTCTTGCTTACCAACATCTTCATGCTCCGTCGAACTGGCTCGGCACTACCACTTGAGGTGTTCCTAGAGACTGAAGATGATTACGAGCCAAATATGTGTGAGGTCGTGCTTCCGAGGTGGAACGCTACGTGCATCGTGCTCTCGTCACTTATCGGCGCATCCAGTCAGAGTTTCAAGTTAGCGGGAGCTGACTTGTGGCCATTCGCATTATTGTTCTCGTCATTCGAATCTGTTCTATTCCTGGGAGCGGGCACCTTTCTTGTTCGTTCGCCAGATGCATTATTCGACTCGGACCCATTCATGAGAACTGGTTTGGTGACATGGCCAAGCATGAAGTATGCTTCGTTTCCCGGTCAATCATCTGAACTGTTTGGGCTGGACAGCGACATTTCATCGCATCTTCGAGCCAACGATAACCGCCAGATATTGTTGTCGAAGAAGCAGCATGCCGGGACCTTGTTCATGGCCACATATTACAGCATCTACCATGCGTACTACGGCCCTCTGATAAACGAGCTCGATTTTGTCTCCTCAGCGGCTGCTATCATGAAAATCCCTTTCTACCAAGTTGATCATCACCCTCGCCAGCTTGGTAATTCATCTGCTACCTCTGCAATCCTACAATTTGATGCATCCCCAGACTTCAATTGCACGGAATCATGTAAGCCAGCAGTGATGTTCGTTCATACCAATTGGCTCTCTCCCGAATCAGGCCTCTCAACAACGATGGAGGTCTTCGAGAGATTGTGGGGCAGTGAAGAGGAGTGTCGGGATCTCTATTGGCAGGACATCGAGGGTAGTGCTTGGGCAAGTGTTACCAGTGCATTTTGCAACAGAGAAACGGTGTGTTATGACTACAACGTGTGCTTTCAAGCAATCGCGAGGCTTTCAACTGTTTTCGGGAGCTCGAATATGAAGGATTTCGGTAGCAAGGAAATATCTAGTTGATGAATGCGAGCATGTGGTAACAATAGTCACTCAGTGCTGGCTTATGCATTCAATGCTGTGGACAGATGACCATCGCCATGATATACACCATTCGAAGTCGTTGCGACAGCGTGTGAAGCTTCGAAACCCTTCCATCAACGCTTAAATTTGAAGCAAACCTCTCTTGTGGCCAAATACAGCGGTCCATTGCGTCAAAGACACCCGCTCTACCATCAAATGAGCTCAGTGACGAATATGTCGTGTGTCCTGCCATCTCGAAGAACTCCCGTCGCGGACCAACAGTGCTTTGGTGCTTTCTGTAGCCGCTCTTAAAACTCTTAATACTGAGCATAACATTCATAATCTCTGTGCAAATCAATTGGATTTTGATTTTTTTTTAAAATTTAGGCACAACAGTCGTCGAGAGAGCTTGCATGTCATCGACACCAAGACAGCCGACAGCCATTGAGACTTCCTTCACTGACAATTCTTGGGATCAAAGAGACCGAGGTGAAATGTCACAGGAATGGCTTGGAGACTTTCTTCTTGAGCTGGATGGGTGATTCGATGTGGCTTGAACTTGAAAAACCCAGCCGGTCCCCTTCAGGAGCCACGACATCGACAGCTTCCGGCTGAGTTTGTGATGGGTAGCACCTCAGTTAAAATAGGATCTGGCACTCAGTCCAGCTAGCCAGAAGCCGCCAGCTTCTGACTTGTCTCGGGCGATCTGGAAATGCATAAATGGTCGAAGCAGAAAGGTTCTGCCGTCCACAGACGAAATGATCTGCTGCGGGACCTCTCCAGGACCAAACCGCCCACAAACCATTTTCTGTAGATATGCCCACAAGAAGTATCTTGATCATTCTAGTTGATATTTAGCAGTCTCTGCACGCCTGTCGAGCACGTTCATCGGTCTACTTTGACCGTATCGGGACTGCACTCAACTCAACATGGAAGGTGGGGCTCTGCACGCAATCCACCAAATTTCGTGCTCTTTCAACAAATGTTATTCTGAGCGATTGCTTTTATCTACCTTCTTGATTGTCGTTTATCTCGTCAGTATTTCTGCCCACAGTCACTTTCCTTAGCTTGACTGATCTAATCTATCATCGAAGATTCGTCGCAATCTCTCTCTCAGACTTTCATCCCAGACAGTTCTGTTTACTTTCAAAGTCATAAAGTCCGGAATGAATCCTGGTTACCAGTGCTATGGACTCCGTTCTAGTCTACTCTGAAGGTCAACGAGACATTGTTGTCGCTGATGTTTTCTTGATGCATGGAGATGGTGCTAGAAATTATCCTCAGGCGCTGCTCCCCAGCGCCTCTCTTGCGCATACCCTGGCCCTACAAGTTATCAAAAGGTTTCAGCAACCTTACTTCTCGTCATAACTTGCAACGCCGTAACCATTCACGTTGATGGCTTTCTTTGAGGTGGAGGTTGAGTAAGGTAGCTATCGCTTCGATGTTCGAAAGGCAGGAGGAAAGGGCTCCATCCCGGAAACTGCCGGTCTGGACCTCCTTGGACTAACAACACCATGGCCAAGACTCACGATACCGGCTCAACCAATGGCAGTCATTCTTTCAAAGAATTTCGTCACCATCAGGATCCATCCATTCAACGTTTAGCAACATGTAGGTAGCTACGTTACTTCTGGCTGTAGCGCGGCACTACCAAGTAGTGTCTTTCCTGCAGTACAAGAAGGCAGCTGCCCCCAAGATTCTTCCAATCTCTCCTTCTTCTCTTCTCATCTTTTTATCATGTCTTCTTGCCTTGGTATGAAGCCGACATTCGGTCGCTCTTCCTGCACCCGCTTTCCCCCACACTCGCTTTTAAAGTCCGGGCAAACAGTCGGTCTTCACCCACACATTCATGGTAACTTCCATCCTGACGCTCTGTATCACTTGCATTCTTTTCTCGGGTCTGATGGCAAGATGCCACTTTGGCACTCTGTGTCAACCACATCCTTTACATGGATTCTATCCCAACCTCGGTACCTCGTGTATCAGTCCTTTCATTACCCATTCCACTATTTTGAAAGTTGGTCCTTAGGCAAGACTTTCTTCGCTAATTACGATCACTACCTCTACGATCTTTCATCTGCGTTCCATCCCAACTTCGGTACAGCATGTATCGATCCACTCATTACCCATTCCACTCTTTCGGGAAATGGTCCTTGGGCGAGACCAGCTTCATCAACCACGATCATTACCTCTACGATCTTTCTCCAGGAGGGCTTCTCTTGGTTTTTTGGTGTTCTCACTAGTTCCACTCATTTTTTCCAATGTCTTATGGGCAAGACTAAGGATCCAACATTTGGCTTCACGCCAAGAACATTCGCTTTCGACATTCTTTAAATTTCACTGTCACTACCTCTCGACGGTCATTACCTCAACGTTCTTTACCTCACGTTCGTTGAACCACGACTTTTGTCGACTTACCTCTGGTCTTGGGCATGACCAGTTCTATCCTCATCATCAGACTTTCGGGTCAATTGATCTACACCTACATTCCTTTCATCAACTTGGCACCACAGTCATTTCCCTTGCACAACCTACGATGTTTACCGGTCTGGGTGAGCAGCCCGCACTCGTGCACACATTCACTACCCCACCGTCCTTACGGTATCCCTTTCCGATTTTTCTCTTCGGTTTTCCATTCTTTCATTAACTTCCTCAGCTTCTCGAAGTCTTTCCATTCATTCATCATATTTCGGCACAACGCACTTTCTTTCGCAGACTCCTTGGGAAAGGGTCTGCATCATGCGGTGTCCGAGAACCACAATTATAATCACCGACCTCATCATTCAATTTTCGCCGGCTATCCGGGGGATTTGGCAAATTTCCTAGGTCTTATACCTTGGGGGAATTGGAGGATCGAGGGCTCGGGAGGGGAGGTCTTGTTTTGCTGTGTGGACAGGTAAGGTGGATTACCGGCCGTTGGCTTTAGGGTATCCCCTTCATCTGCGATATTCACCGTAGCAGAGTCTCCCAAGTAACCATTGGTGTTGTTTTTGTGGTTGTCAGCTAACTTTAGTGCTTTCGAATTGGTATGCTGGCTAACATCATATAGGATGCCCACCTGAGAACTGCCTTCCCGTTGGCGGTGGGCGTGAGTAGCTGTGATTGACCGCTGTCTCTAGTGAAACCAAAGTTCTTACTTCCCTTCTCGGACGATCAAGTGGTACGGCCTCGACAGTTGTTTTGAAGTGGGGAATTTTTGGAGGTCATTGTTAATATCGTTCCATGTACATAGTCAACACAATGATTTTCGTTCATCCTGCTTCTTACCTCCCACCTCCATGTGAGTCTACATGTTTTCGACTTCGTCGGATTCGAATTACAGGTGACGTGTTAATTGCTCAAGAGCCAAAGGGTCACAAGCACAATCAAAACGTGAGGTCTGATGCCAGACATCGATCGAATTCATGTAGAGTGAAAATAGAAACGTAGAGCCAGCTTCTAGCAGGATCCGGAAGAGGGAGCAGACGAAATCACATGACACGATTGGTAGGCTGAAATATGGGCAGGTCTCTTTTGCGCTTTCCATCACTTAATTCAAATCGTCTGCTTGAGATTTGTCCTCCATTCCTAGTCTATTTCAGTCCCGTGATGCTAATCCTACATTCGTCTGTGATACTGATGGAATCGAACTGCGTCCTGAGCCGAGGTGACTAGGGCGAGTATTATTTCAACCTGCTGGCATCATGAGAGGGGACAAGGCTATCAGTAGTCTTCAGGAAGGCTGAATATCCGAAGCCTCGGTGAAGTAAAGCTGTTTCTGTGCAACTCTGCCTCGCCAGTTGATAGCCTCGTTCCACAGCCCCTCCAAGGACAGAGTCACACTGTCACATGAAGGCAGAACCGGCTCTCCGATCGCCCATCTCTGGTTATGCGAGTATCATTAATTGGCTGAAGGTCTTCAAAGTGTCTTGTGTCTCAAGGTGTCCAACTTGTTGACCCCTCAGTGAGCTTCTGATGGTCGTGTAACCCACCTGCTAGAATGGAGCTGGCCACTGGAGCCTTGAGATGACCAATTGCAAGGCAGAACAAACAGTGACATGCCGACCGCAGGAAAGCTGAAATTCAACGAATGCAAGACGAAATTTAAAGGAACGAGGACAAGAAGAAATCCACATGAAGAAATGAAAAAGCTCAAGCTTTGCATTCGATTCTCACGTCAGCTTTCTATATGTGGGGGAGAAGAGAGGGGTTCTGTTTGGCGGGTGAACCCCTGATACCCCCAACCCTAGGCGGCCGCCTCGTTCCTGGCGCCAGCTGAAAATGCCCCTCCATGCCCCAATCCTTCCCTTCTACTTCTTCCGCCAGCCCACACCGCGCTATCTCTGCCTCGCACAACACCATCAATCGTGCCACCGTTGCATTGCACCTAGCATCCAACATTCGGGCTTGCATAAGGTGCATTCATCCACGCAGACATCCAATGCAGCGACACTGATTGGGGCACGCTTGACCATCTCGGGCGTTGTGATTGGGCGCTGGTGAACGCTCCGTATGCAGCTGCGGGCCAGCTAATGCGGGACATCTATCCAGAACCGCTCAGCCTCAGCCCGCCTCTTTGCTTTTGGTAGATACCTCACATTTTGTCTTTGCTGTCCTGCCTAGTGGGATATAAGATATGTGGCTCTCCCCTCTGTCTTCATACGTCTGCTTGCTCTGATACTTTCCCCTCCTCTTTCTCCCTTGTCTGCTGCCCGAAATTTGTTTACTTGCTACCCTGCGCCGCGTACGTATCGTACCATCTCCATCCATCCGTTGTAGTGTGCCTGCCTTGTTGGTTGAGGGATTGCTTTTACAGCCTCACTTGCTTGCTAAATCGGCTCGATCTCAGGGACTTTGAGACTCCCGAAGTCGGTTGATCAGTACACGTGTGATTAGACAGCTCGATTCACCGCCTGGTGCTGTTCTTGAATTTCTATTCCGCCTCAGCCTCTCCTCTTCAACATCATCTCCGAGAACGAAAAAGTCCCGAAAGTTCCGCCGTCAGAACCCGCCAATTCATCATGGCTTCAAGCAAAGCAACCGTCGATACTTCAAGTACCGAGCATGGCACGTGGCGAAAGGAGCTTGAAGCCAACCTCGAAACCGCCAAACAGCTCATCAGCAAATCCATCTCGCCGCTCTCAGAAACTCCATACGTGCCAGCAAATGATCCAGACAAGAAGACCATGACTTCGCTTCTTACTGATCTCAGCAAAATTGGCTTCAAGGATGTTGAGACCCTCCTCACCCTGTTCAGTTCTGAAGTCAAGGGACAGCAAGATGATGACAAACTCGTCCTTGAACATCTGGTCGCTCTCTTGGCGAAACTGAATGATAACTCAAGGATCTCGACGCAGCTTACAGGAAGCTTCATCAATGGCCTTTGGAATGCTCTTCCACATCCTCCCATGACCAGCCTTGGCACCAAGTACAAGTACCGAGCAGCTGATGGTTCCCATAACAACATTCATAATTCTCAGCTTGGGGCAGCAAATACACCATATGCTAGAAGTGCAAAGCCCGCTATCCTTCAGAACATCGCCCTTCCTGACCCTGCGGCTATCTTCGACAGCCTGATGGTTCGCGGAGACACTTTCCAACCTCATCCTAACAAGATCTCTAGCATGCTCTTCTATTTGGCCACCATCATCATCCATGATATCTTCCGAACTGTACGTTCGCCATTTATATACTTCCTAATATGTGGTTTTGGTCTATCCACAAATGCTGACCTGTTCCAGGATCATGATGACTTCAATAATTCCATGACTTCGTCATACCTTGATCTAGCGCCTCTTTATGGGAGCAATCAAGACGAACAGAACACAGTCCGAACATTCAAGAATGGTCTCCTCAAGCCTGATTGCTTCTCCGAGAAGAGACTTCTAGGGTTCCCGCCCGGAGTTGGTGTCATGGTGATCATGTTCAACAGGTTTCACAACTATGTCGTCACTCAGCTTGCTGCGTAAGTGCTCTTCATCTCTTGGGTCTCAATGTCTTACAAATGATAGCATCAACGAAAATGGACGTTTCACAAAGCCCAAGGACGATGATCCGAAGAAGAAGTGGGATGATTATGATAATGATCTGTTTCAGACAGGTCGTCTCATCACTTGTGGTCTCTACGTCAATGTTGTTCTCAAGGACTACGTCAGAACAATTCTCAGTTTGAACCGTACCGATACGAAATGGGATCTTGACCCAAGAACCGAGGAGGGGAAGACGTTGTTCAAGACTCCGGCAGCCGAGGGATGTGGCAATCAGGTATCAGCTGAGTTCAACTTGAGTAAGTCTCGTGTCGCCATCAAATGGATGATCACTGATAATTCCTAGTCTACCGATGGCATTCAGCTGTCTCTGAAAAAGATGACAAATGGACCCAAGAAATCTACACGAAGATGTTCCCAGGGCAGAAGCCCGAGGATGTCAGCCTTGGCCAACTTCTCGGTGCTCTTCGTGCCATGGAAGCAAACACGCCAAAAGATCCCTTCGAGCGACCATTTGCAGGCCTGAAACGCCAAGCGGACGGTACCTTCAATGACGACGACTTGGTTGAAATCTTGGAGTCGTCTATTGAAGATGTCGCTGGATCGTTTGGTGCCAATCGCGTGCCAAAGATCTTGAAGTCTGTGGAGATCCTTGGTATCATCCAAGCTCGATCTTGGAACATTGCTTCATTGAATGAGTTCAGAGAGTTCGCTGGACTCAAGAAGCATGCCACATTCGAGGACATCAATCCTGATCCCGAGGTGGCGGAAAAGTTGAAGAATCTTTACGATCATCCAGATTATGTAGAGCTGTATCCTGGTCTTGTCGCGGAAAAAGCCAAGCCTCCCATGAGCCCTGGCTCTGGTCTTTGCGTTAATTTCACAACCTCGTATGCAATTCTGTCAGATGCTGTGGGCTTGGTAAGAGGTGATCGCTTTTACACGACTGACTACACACCGCGGAACTTGACAAATTGGGGGTAAGTTTCTCGCACTGATATGTTGATAATTTTCTGACCATGACAGATATAACGAAGTACAATTCGATCGTGCTGTTGACGATGGATGTGTTTTATACAAACTCATCCTGCGCGCTTTCCCCAAGCATTTTAAGGGCGACTCCATCTATGCGCACTACCCCTTCGTTATTCCAGAGGAAAACTTGGTTATCATGAAATCGCTCAACCGAGCCGACAAGTACAGTTGGGACAAGCCAGCGCGGACTCCAGAACTCTCCATCGTCAAATCGTACACCGCAGTAAAGAAGATTCTTGGCGACAAGACAAACTGGAAGGTCACGACCGGTGACGGCATTCAATACATGACTAGCCAGCCAAAGAAGATCAACGGCGCCGACTTCGCCTTGTCTGGCGATAGTCCTATAAATGAGCAGTCCAGAAACCTTATCAAGAAGGGTCTGTATCCCAAAGACTGGCAGTCGGAAGTCAAGAAATTCTACGAGCAGACCACTACCAAGCTTCTCAAGGAGTACAGCTTCAAAGTTCCCGGCAAGAATGCATATCAGGTTGATATCGTTCGCGATGTCTCGAATCTTGTCAATGCCAGGTTCGCCGCATCAGTTTTCAGCTTGCCAATCAAGACCGAGGACTCACCGAGGGGTATCTACACTGAGCAAGAGATGTACCAAGTTTTAGCTTTGTGCTTTATCAGCATTTTCTTCAATGGCGATGTGACCAAAAGCTTCCAAGTCAGAGAGGCGGCACATCTACTTGCTCAACAACTGGGAGACTTGGTTCTACTCAACGCGGAAGCCATCTCAGCGACAGGCTTCCTAGCCGATGTGCTTGCAAAATTGCACCAACATACAGCACTGACTGATTATGGAACTCATATGATACGACGTATGTTGGACAGCAAGATCCCGATCAAGGACGTCGTATGGTCGCACATGTAAGCTATCCCTTGACTCCTCCGATTCCCTCTAACTGACGTTCTCAGCATCCCAACAGCAGCATCTATGACCGCAAATCAATCCCAAGTCTTCTCGGAAGCACTCGACTACTACCTCGGCGACGGTGCCGAGTACATCCCCAAGATCTACAAACTCTGCAAAGCCAACAACAAAGAAGCCGACGACCTCATCACACGCTACTTCCTCGAAGGTGCGCGACTTCGCGCCACACTTGGCCTATTCCGAGACTTCAGACCTGCCATTCCCACAACCACAAAAGTCGACATCGCAGACGGTTCATCGACCACTACCGTCCCCGCCAAAGGTCGCGTCCTAGTAGACATCAAAGCCGCATCTCAAGATGCCTCTGCGTTCCCAGATCCAACATCTGTTCGTCTTGACCGTCCTCTAGAGTCGTACTTGACGTATGGATATGGACCGCATCAATGTGTTGGCATGGATGCTAGTCTTACGGCTATGACTGCTATGTTCAAGACTGTGTTTGGACTGAAGGGCTTCAGACGTGTGGTCGGAAGTGCGCCTGGTGGCGCGTGGTATAGAGGGGGCGAGAGTCAAGGGGAGCTGAAGAAGGTTCCGGGTCCGTATGGCTCGACGATGTATATGACGCCTGATCAAACCAGCTTCTTCCCGTTCCCGACAACGATGAAGGTTCAGTGGGACGCAGAGTAGAGATTTGTGTAGTTGGGATTCAAAGGAAAGTGGCTTTCCGTGGGGATTGGTATTTTCTGGGCACTTTTGGTGTCACCGGTAGGATGGATCATGGATGTGGATGTACCGTGTCTGCGAGACTAGCCAATTGCTTTTGATTCCAATTTGATTCTCATTTGAACTTCTGCCCTGCTATTCCCCTTCTCACGCCCACTCAAATGAATCCTATTGATCGATCATCGCATAACGCTGTCACGTGTCACTCATCACAGTATCCTCCCACGGCTTTCTCTTCAGCTGACTCTACACCTACAAGAAGTAAATGCTCTCCAGCTCACCCTAGTAGCACAAGCAGTCTCTCCATCAAGCCGGCTTACTCACTCACACACCAGACAAGAGCATCCGTACCTGCCTTGTCCAAAGCTATCCTCATCAGGAAGGTGGGGTTCCCAGTCCAGGGTCCAAAGTCTTGGTCCTCTTGTCGCCAAGCGATTTCTCACTTCAACGCCTCCGGATCTCCATATTTGCAGCACGGTTAAAGAAGGAGGCAAGACATTTCGTGATTTTTCTTGTGAGGAGTTCAGTCTTTGGCCCGCCATGGCGAGGGCGATGGCGATAACAGGTCGGCATTGGAATGGACAGATAGAGGAGGACAAGCAGAGGTGCAGCTGTGCATATGACGATGACCCCGCAGTTTCGTACAGGCAGGTAGCTAGGAGCTTGGGGTGGAGGATAGAGGATGGATAAGGTATTTAACCTGGCTTGTAGCTCCGTTTCTTCCTTTTTCCCTGGTCTTGCGATTCTGTTTGCTATCATTGTTGTCTGTCTTTCTTTCAATTCAAACTATCTTGGAAAGAAACCAATTGATCAGTCAAGATGAAGCTTCTCAATTCTCTCCTCGTGAGTTTGCTTGGAGCTGGTGCTTGCGTAAATGCGTCCAGTATCCAAGAGCGCACAGGACCGAAACCCGTGACGAGCAAGTTGCTGCAGAATGCTATCACGGAGAAAGCGTACGTACAGTCTTTTCCATCCTTGCTTGGGCAGAGGGGCCTTGATACTACTTCAATCACTGCCGATAGCGAAGCATCACTAACCCAGCACAGCCTAATGAAGAACCTCATGAACCTCCAAAAGATCGCCTCTCGGAATAACAACAATCGAGCCTTCGGCTACCCAGGCTATGCGGAGTCTGTTGAGTTCATCACTAAACAAGTTGCCAAACAATCTAAAACCAGCTCCTTCTACATCCAGGATTTTCCAGCACTATGGACAAACGTTACATCTATCTCGCTCTCTATTGATGGCGTAGATACTTTCGTCTTCGGGCTACAGTACTCACCGTCTACCTCGCCTGAAGGCGTAACGCTTCCTCTTGTGCTCGGTCCAACGGGCGCTGCGGGGTGTTCGGTTGATGGATATGCCGGGTATGATGTTGTCGGGAAGGCGGTCCTTGTTGAGAGAGGAACTTGTCCCACTGGTGGTACTCTTGCTGGGAGACTTAGACCAGCTGCTGCTGCTGGTGCGTCTGTGGTGATTATCTACAACAACGTTAATGCGCATGTCACGGGCGGGACTTTGAGTGCGCCTGATCCCGAGAGATTTGTTCCCGGCGGGTTCATTGATAGAGTCGATGGATTACCAGTTGTGGAGAGGTTGCAGGCTGGGGAGAGTGTGGAAATCACGTTCCAACAGACGCAGTTGATCGAGACGAAAATCACGCAGAACATCATCGCTGAGACGAAAGGTGGAGATCCAAACAACGTCGTCATGCTAGGCGCTCATCTCGACAGTGTGGTAGCTGGTCCGGGTATCAACGATGATGGTGAGTCTCGCCTACTATAACATCTCGAACCTAAGCGAGGACAACAAGTCAAAACAAGATAACATCATGAACTAACAGCGAAACACAGGCTCTGGAACATCCCTCATCCTCGAACTCTTCACCGCCCTCAACAGCTTCCAACACAACCTCAAAGTTCGCTTCGCCTGGTGGGGCGCCGAAGAAAACGGCCTCCTCGGCTCCCGCTACTACACATCTCACCTCTCCCCCGCCAACGCCTCCTCGCTCCTCACCTACCTCAACTTCGACATGGTCTCGAAGGGCTACTTCGGCGTCTTTGACGGCGACGGATCATCCTTCAACCTCACCGGTCCAGCAGGTTCCGACGTGATCGAGAAACTGTTCGTCGATGATTTGACGAGTAAAGGCTTGACTGTTACGCCGGCTGTGTTCAGTGGTGGTAGCGATTATCAGAGTTTCTTTGAGTTGGGATTCCCAGTGGGAGGATTACATACGGGGACGGGAGAGGCGCAGGATCCGTGTTATCATCAGGCGTGTGATACGTATGCAAATCCGAACTCGACGGTGTTGACGGTTAATGCAAAGGTTTGTTTCCCCTAGTCCGCCGTGAGGCTTTAGAGAAGAGTGTGACTGACTGTACTGAACAGACTGCCGCTCATGTACTGAGTATTCTTGCTACGAATGGAGATAAGTTGATTCCTAAGAGAGTGACGAAACGCACGCCTGCGTTGGGAGAGATGGAGTACCCGAGGAGTATTGCGTGGGGTGTTGAGGAGGGTCAGCATGGACATAGCATTACTTGTGGACATGAAGAATAGATAACGTTTGGTAGCGTTACTATAGTATACTCTTGAAAACAGCATGAAAAGGGGTGTGGAGGGAATATGGAAAAAGTATATATAATTTTTGAAATCACAACCAAAAGCTTACTTCCTTGTTTATATTTCCCTCCGATATCAATTGTTCTTCTGCTTCGATTTCTTCGCCTCATTATCCTTCGCAGCTTGCTCCTTGTTCTCAGCAGCTTCAGCATGTTTCTTAGCAGTCTGCTCCCTCCCTTCCTCCTCTTCCGCCTTTGTCTCTGTTTCTGCAAGACTATATGTCAGCCCAGCTCTTCTATACCACCGCCAATTGGAAACCATATTCTCATCATTCTCAGACATCCAAATGTACAGTTAAGATTTCGCGTGGGGGAGAAGGTGTACTCACAGCAGCTTCTTCACTATCTCCCTTCCTCTCAGCTGCTTCAGCTTTAGCTTTAGCCTCTTTCTCCTTCTGCTCTTTCTGCTCTGCTGATGCTTTGTCCTTTTGCTCGTCGGCTTCGTGTTTTTCGGGGTTGGTGCTGCTTCTTTGCTGTTCTTCGATGACGCGAGATTTCACCGGAGTGGAAGGGACGAAGTTGTTGAGTGCTCGGTCTAGGGTGACCGGAAGGGTGATGGTATTGGAGCCGACCTGATGGCATGTTCGCTGTGATCTAGCAAAGAGTCAGAGTCATGTACTGGGATAGCTGAAAGCTGAGTGGCCATTGCCAGGGACATGATGAGGAGCTGAATTTGCATGTTGATGGATTTGGAATGAAATTTATATGTTGATCAAGAATGATGCAGTAGTGGAATAGAGAAAGAGACTTGAAGTAGAAACAAGAGGTGAGTCTGGGGAAGGAAAGAAAATTGGCAGGCTGGAGGTCTTGATCATATACCCTTTCTGCTCGGGCAGGACCCCAAAGTAAACTTCTTCGGCGGTACCCCACCGAGAGACTTTGAAGTTCTGAACTCTACAATCAAACTTTGGCATCAGAATATGTTGATTCTGTCCACCTGAGGTCCTATCCACCACAATCTCGATATCGAGTATCGCAAACACGAATTCCTCGGGTTCATGATCTAAAGTCTAATGGGTGATATCGGCCCTCACGATTGGACGACGCGTCGTTCAAACAGAACGAGCCACTTGATCTCTGGAGCTCGGTCATGTCCAGACTCAGCATGAAATGCTTATCACCAGCGTAATAAACCTGGGTTCCCGAGAAGCTCTAAAACACCGCCATTCGGACTATTCCCAACTGGCCTCAGGCACTACGAACGAATTGTTTCGAACTCGAGGGGCCGATAATGTATGCGATTGGTCGATTCCAAGCTGACTGTCTGGACCTTCCTTTCAAGATGCTTGTTTGGACGTGTCCAAGTGGCTACAAATGTTTCAAACAGCTAGCCTGTATGAGGCTGAACTTTATGAGATGATAGAAGAGCAATCGATCGGATTCTTGTTCTTAAGCTTGATCTTAGGCTTATATCAGCTTGACATTTCGATATTTGCGATGCATTGTTTGATAGTGCCGAGAACGTCGGAGGAGCTGAGTTTAGGATTTGCGGGGCAGCCGGTCGACGTCGCGGCTAGAAATGCGGGCTTCACGAATTTACTTGTTTGTAATTCGATTCTTACTACTCTTGACTTGGCCATTGGTCAAGAGGTTTTGACGCACGTACCATTTGTGATAAACCTTCTTTATGTTGAATGGTCGAATTTGTTTGTATGTCTACACGCCGATGATTGACCATTGTGCAATCAAAAGGCGAGTTGAGTTTCAGACTCTAGAAATGATCCGCTCAAAAACTGACATGCTCTGATGAATCACTGCAGACGGGCAAAACCCAATTACAGCCTAGAACCTATGCTCCTAGTCTGCCGCACCGCTTTGACAGCACTGTAAGCGAGGCGAATGAAAACAACAGAACAAGCGAGGCTAAGCCGCACTGTTTCGCGCTATTTCCCGATCCGACCACTCACAAGGGACTGCTCGACGAGCTCGAACCTACCGTTGTTGTCAAATCATGTACTAGACGTCTTATCTTATCACGACATACATATTAACAACCAGGTAACCGGGCACCAAACTCCTGGTCTTACGCCTCGCGGCCTGAATTCCGAACCTTCGCAGTCTATCTGGTATACCGAATAGCGTCACTTCCGAACGAAGTGAAGACGTCCACGTAGGCTCTCGTCAATATAATTACTTGTCATTTATGACCGTAATCCATGCATTTACCACATATCAATCGAAAAGTGGTCAAGAATTTCACCATAGCCTATTGGTTTGGTCCGGTAATTTCTAGAAAAGGTGGGGCGCCACGCAGCTCACCGTTTGGCTTTACAAGAAGACAAGATATTCCAACTGAAGCCACGACTTAGCGTCTGCTCTCTCGGAATCAACATATCAGATTGGGCCGTGTATAACAGTTCTTTATGTGCTAAGTGGAAAATTTCGGGCTAAATGTCTAGTAATGAGCTCATAGGTGAAGGTGCACAATGTTTGCCTCCAGCGCCTTCGATAGAGCATCTTCCTTAAGTCGTTTGAAATAATATTACTATGTTCTATATCCATCTCGGACTCAATATAATGCCTCTGTCATTCCTTCCCTTCGGCTTAGTCCTCAGGCTAGAATTCGGGCTCATCACGAGTGCCGAGTCTCTGAAAGGCGAAAGTGGCGGCGGTGGAGCTTTTCTCGACTTCGCTTTTCCCTTGCTCTTTCCAATACCCCATAGTTCCGCCTTGTCCACTTTGATCAATCCAATCGAAGGCTTCCGATGCGGAACATATAGTGCTCTCGGAGTCTGTGGCGTCTGCGGCGTCTGTGGTGTTCTGAGTGTTTGTGGTGTTCGTGGTGTTTCTGGCACTGAAGCCATGCCTTCCGACCTCTCCATCGCTCTCCTCCCAATCTCGACCAAATTTCCTCTCCTTGCCTCACTTTCCGTTTTCCTCAATTGTGCTATCTGCACCACTGCCGCTTGGTGAATAGTCTCGCTCATATTTCTCGAGTGTCCCAATGGCCCCTCATCGTCCAAACCCAGGGCCGAATCGAAGGAGTCGTCCCTTGCGTGAGTCTTATTTCTCGCCCGCTTCTCTGAATCGACTATAATGGGAACGACGTCTAGCTCTGTCTCCGTCGTCTCTCCACTCCCATCACTGACCTCCCGCATCTCGTCAAGGCCCAGATCCTCGACCCAATCCTCGATTTCAGCCGCTTCCTTGGAAATATCCACTTCTTCCACATACTCCTCTACGAGGTCTGCGAGGTGTAATAATGCTTCTGCTTCCTCTTGCATGATCACGACGAGTTCTGTAAGGTCCGAGAGTATTGCGTCTTCCTCCTGGACGGAATGCTGCTGTTCCATAACTGTGTTCATGATGTTCAGTACTTCCGTCAATAGATTCGTCATCTTTTCCGGAGCCTGAGAAGAAGGTGTTGGTGGCGCATTTTCTCGCGAACGTCGAGGCCGGGTAGGTGTGGCCGTGGTTGGTGTTGAGTCTGAGGACGAGAAATGATTTGTAGGGGAGGTGTTTGGTAGTGAAGGCAGTGGACCACGAGGTGGGATCGACAGAGGTCTTAAATTGAGACTGGGCCTCCTCCGCATCGGGATCGGTGGCGTTGAGACATCATCTTCGCCAAACATGAAGTCCGAAGCGAAGTAGTCAGTGACAGACGGAATGTCAGGTAGAGGAACTGATGAGAGCAATGTGTTCCGCTGCTTCCGTTCCGTCGGTGTCGGTGTCGTGAGAACAATATCAAAACTCGATGAGGAAGATAGGGAATCATTGTGGGCGTTGGGATGATATTCAGGCATCATGAACACGATAGGAACCTCCTCATCAGCTTCATAGTCCTCGAAGCAAGTGGAGAGATGAGTATCTGTTCCTCGTGGTGAAGGTGGAAAGTGATTCGGATGTTTGTGACGAAATGGATAAGCTTTACTGCTGTCGGTCTTCCACATCTTATCAATTGTGCTCTGACCCCTTAATACTCGGATCTTAAGGGCAAGAAAGGGGGTTTCCAAGCTCGAAGACAATAGACGAAATGGAGAGTGGTCTAGAGCTTCTTAGTGCTAGTAACCTTTCAGATGGAAATTAGCTAATCGTTGCACGTCCAATGCGCGGTATATAACTCGCCCCCCGAGTCCGACTAAACAAAGACGTCATTGGGAAACGCATTGCTGGTGTGGGAACGAACTTGCTATCGATGTTCATGCTTACATGGATGGTGGAGTTACTTTTCTCGCTTAATTAAGGGGTCACCAGCTACTGGGCTGAGATGTGCGGGGTGATCCCGGTGCGGCTCGACAACGCATAACACTTGGAGTTACATGTTGGGATAAGCAAAAGCATGATGCCACGGTACCGCTGCATCTCGTGAGAAGAAGCAAAGAGTAAGGCGTTGGGCAACAGGTCTTCCGATTTGACTCCGAAGACTTCCGGGTACATCTCCACGCTCTCTGTGAAAGGGCGACTTTCAATTGGTAACTCAAATAGCAGGTCAGTCTCCAGCAATGATCTGATCAATGAAAATGGCGCCAGACATACTGTAGTATTCTTTCACGGCTGGCGAGCGCTTGATGGCCTTGTAAAGTATATGGACTATGATCACAGCGAAAGACTGGGCATCCAAGGAGCCGGGGAAATCATTGACAGGATAAGCGACCTCAAAAGCAGCTGCCTGGAAGAATTAAAAGCTTCCGGATTAGATTGATTCACCAGGTTCTAGCCCAAAAAGGCTTATGATTGATCCAACTGGGAATACAGCAAGCAGTAGGATCCACCTGGAAGGCACACACAAAGTCTATCAGCACAATTCAGTAATAGCATTTTCTTAGAATAGGTATCTTTTGTGCATATCATAATCGTAATCTTCTAGACATCTAGACGCTGAACCTCTGATTTCTCTTTTTGATGTTCATTTGGCATGCTAAGAGATCGTTTTCTCAAGAAGCTCGGCCAGAATCGCCTCTTCCGGACAACTCGTTCTTCGCTTCTCTCGATTTGCTTGCCTTCGAGCCACTTCAACCACAAAATTAATGCTTGCAGACCGACAGCCAGCGTCAAAGGTCCCATCAACATCCATCCCATCGCGGCCCATATCGCTGTTGGTATGACGGTCTGCGTGGCACATAGACTCAGCCTAGCTAGATCCGAAAAGCTGAAGAGCAGCGTGGTCTCCGTCAACAGAAATAAGACACCCAGATTGACGAGGCTGGCTATTCTGAGTCTTTTTACGATTGGACGTTCACTCCTTTTGTTGTTGATAGGCACATGTTTTCGGTAGTATTGAACTATGGCTGCAGCAATCAAAATCTGCAGAAATACAATGCCGCCGAGAATCTGTGGGGTTGATTGGTCAGAACAGAAGTAACGTTATGTCAGAAACAGGAGCGTACCTGATGAGGAGTTACAAAGTGCCTTGCGCCCGATGTTAGACCAACGCCAAACCCAAATGTCAGAGTCGTCAGAGGAATGATCGAAAACCCAAGTAAAACCAACCATCTCGGCAGAGGAGGGGCAGATTTTGCGGATGCAGGTTGTCCAAGACGTGCGACTCGTAGCCCATTAAAAGCTATTAAGAATATCGGAATAGCTGCAAAGTGTGCTGTGATAGCAAAGAAGACTAGAAGCATGTCAGTGACACGAAAGAAATTGTCAACTCTCACTGCTTACTGTGGAGAACTGCCAGTACAATGAATTTGTAGATCCCCTTCCCGTTCACAGACACAGACCCGACACCCTTAGCTGGGTTCAACTGATACGTATTAATGCCACTTTTGATGATAAAGTCCTGATCTGGTAATGAGACATTGCCAATTTTTGGCGATGACGATGTTAAGTCTTTCAAGCTGATGCTGCCAGTATCAATTGTCCCACTCTGCACCAAACCAAAAATAACGGCGGCCAAGCCACCAACACCCTCGCAAGATAGTGCCTTCATGCCGCTTTGCAGAAGAGGATTGATGTTTGAGGCGTTGAGATTGGAAATAACGGAGGCTAGGTCGGTCGCGTTTGCCACTGTCTCCCGCTTGCGATGGCTCCAGCGCAATTTCATCTTCGACGCGATGCCTTGGAGGGAACCTGATTGCTGCAGGCTCGCTGTCGCAACTTTGTTGCCGTGCAATATTTGGCTGACTAATTTCGCACCTTCAGATCCAAGTCCGTGACCAAAGCCTGTAGCAGCGCCTCCCACCGAGTCATTGAAAGAGGATGTGTTGGCAGAAATGAGGTTCAAGGTCGAAATCGTAGAGCCGACTCCTGAAATTAGGCCAACAGCCAGTCCTTCCGTGACCTTGGCGAAATCAACGCTGGGTAGTTTGATAGAAGAGTTTGCTGTGAGTGTTGAAATACTGTCGATGAGTTTACCTGCCGTATCATTTTGGAGGAATCCGGAAACGAGTCCCTTGGTAAATCCCTCAGCAATGCCAGGCCCTGTATTCGGAGGAGTGTTGGTATTGACTTGGAAACCTAGGCCGATCGCCGCCCCTTCACCAAGTCCAGTCCCCAGCGAAGTTCCAATCTCGGCAATATTGGTTGTTTTATTGGCTCCGCCAAACAAATTGCTCACCATGTCCAGCAAAGAGTCGGTTGATGGCAATTGAACGTTACTCAATAGCGAGCTTGTTAGTCCCTCTCCGAAAGTTCCTGCAATACCACTGATCCCACTTGTGTTATAAGTAGGTGTCGTATCTATCGTCGTGGCCAGCTTGAGTCCCGACGATGCACCACGTCCGAGTCCTGCAGGCCACCAGGAAAGCTGTCAGCGCTGAGGACTGGATCGAGCAAAGGGATGGAAGAGCAAATATGGGCTTGATTGAAGAACATACCTTGAGCAAGAGCCATGGCTGCTTTGCCGACAGTTCCATCGCTTCCACCCAGTGTGCCACCAGGACCTGGGCTGACTTTAAAGAACGACTTGATACTGTCGGAAGAAAATATTGTGGAGGATAGACCTGATCCTAAGTTTTGCGCAAGGCCGCTGACTCCAGTTGGCGTTGGTTCATTCGCTGGCATGGTCATATTCAGGCCACTCAGAGTACCATCGGCAAGGCCGACCCCCAGGTATTTAGATGGGTCTTTCAGTCCGTCCAGTAAGCTCGACCCCTCATCCCCCAGTAGCTTTGTTATGCTATTTTCCATTGTTGACAATATTCCGCTAAGTGCTCCAGCGTCAGTTGATGGAAGTGCTCCCTTGAAAAGGTCTCCAATTGCAGACACCAAGTCTCGAGGGTGCAGGCCACTTCTGGTGTCTAGCCCAGACCCGCGTGTATAGCCAGACCAATCCAGTTCGGTGACATGATTTCCTTGTTGGTTTGTTGTGAGATAGTGATTGCAGTTGTAGAATATCAGACTCCCCAGAAATCCTGCCACCAGTGACAATAAGAGATGGAAGTATCGATGAGCGACGGGAACCGAAACATCTCGATGAATCTCCATCGTTGTTGATGATGAGTAAAAAGAAAGATTTGAATGTGTGGGCAAAACGCAGTAATTGCAATTGATCTGTCAAGAGGGCTGTCTGTCGAAGATGACTATCAATGGGTAGAAGTTCCTCGCTTCGCAATTTTCGAATCGACGTCCATTATTGATCTCATTGCAGAGGGCATCCCAGGCCTCCAGGAGAATATCATGTGTAGGAGTGGGCACAGTGAGGTTTTCTGCGTCCGTCCCCGAGCGGAACTCCCCACAGGACGAATTGCTCTTCGCGAACAGAGCCAATGGCTGGTCGCAATAGCTTCGTCGCTCAAATCATGAGCACCGGTGGTGTCCACCCACAGGAGTTTTGCAATACTGTAACTCGATGTCTGACATGAAATCCTTGGATGGCAGCTGCCATTGGATCTCGAAATCATGCGAAGGCCGATTGGCCCACAATTATCACAGGTCTCAAACAAAACGGACCAAGACAAAACGAGAATAAGGGTCCATCTCCGAAGAGACCACACATACCATGCAGAGGTGCCGTATTTAAACGACTCGTCTAAAGAAAAGTAGTAGCAAAAGAAGAGACCCGATCAAAGCTTCAGATGTACCAACAAACAAGCTCCTCGCAAAAAACAAAACGAATACGATACCAACAGAGAAAGAAAGACGGTGCTGATAATATTTCATCTTCAACAGATGCTTTCAGATTATTCGGACTGCTTTACTGAACGCGAACTGGACGATAGACACCGCGACGGGATCAGACTGCTAATATCAAGCGAACGCCATCGACGTCTGACTTGTATCGCGATGAGCAGGGACATCATGACAAATCCCTCGGAGAAATGCAGCCTTGGTGGCCAAGGGCAGCCTGGACGATGACCGGTTTGCTGCGCAGGAAGCTAGGATGACAAAAGGGTTTCAAGATGTTGCGAGGCACAGAGAAATACTTTTGGTCGTCGACTAATATCCGTATATTCCACGTGACCATGTGACCAGAAACTTCATCTCTCAGACGATCATTGTCGCCAATATTTACATGAGAAGGTGTTACTTTACGCGAGAAAAATATCCACAAGAACGATCTCAGGTCTCTGATGCTGACTAAAGGTCTGATCTTATATTCTAATGTCTTTGGGAAAGCTATTTCGGCGCTCAAGAATAACACGTGACTCTACCGATATTCAACAGCATTCTGGTCATGGTGACAATTCTTAGCAGAACATTAGCTTCACATTATATTGATAGGCTGATGGCCCTCTTTGAATGTAACTTTAGTTCGGCCTGAGTGATAGGCCAAGCGCCTGCCACGTCATGACAACCCACAAGGCTCAGGCTGAACGCCCGACCGCGACCAACACTTGCCAGATCCTCCACAGAAGAACACACAATCCATCTAAACATACGTCCACTATCGCAGTCGTATCATGGAGATGGGATCGTACGGGTAGGATGATTGGGTCTCACAATGTCTTCTGCGCGATCTATCAAGCTCGGAAACTAGGCATTGAATATCTCTTCATCGATGTCATCTCGATTGACCAGCGGCTGTCTGGCGAGGACCTTCTGCACCAGGTGGTGAACTTCTCTATGTTTTACAGGACTGTACAGGTTATTGCTGTGTATGACAAGCTTGGCATAAACCTCTTACAAACCTTTCAACGACTGTGGATATTCGGCGAAACACAAAGTTACAAGCACGATCAAGCCCAGATAGCGGTCCTTACCCATCTCTCAGATTACCAGACTGCCCAAGCGATGCATATCTTCGTATTCGCAAATCGAGTACAAAGTATCACGTCATCAGCTCTTGGGGTCATGCTTGGCGTTCATATAATGGCTTGTATCGCGGATCTGAAGTACATCGTTCCCATCCACGACCACTTGGTCCAAGCTGCCTACGAGACTCTGAGAGGGAGTGACTATCTTCTTACGGTAGCAATATGTTGTAAAATTGGGATTAATGGATGGATTCATGTATGTACTAAGGACACGGTCTTGAAGGATCTCGAGTTCGATCGATATACCTTCCAGGATGAAAGTACCGGACCGATATTGAGAGTATCGCTCCAAGATCCGCAGAATTTCGACACACGCGGAATATATTACTTGAAGGGATTCATATTGCGAATTGACGTATCAACTCGACGCCGACGGTACCGTCGTGCTTATCCACTTTGAATCTTTGGATACTGCTCAGACCGCTATCACGCGGATGCTTGGCCAAACCAACTTCTACAATCAAAACGTACATGGCGTCCAAGAAGAAATTCCAGCAGAAGTACTGAAGACAGTAGATATGAAAATATACTGCGTAGACCTGAAATCACTCGGGAATCAGGTACAATGACAGAATAGAATTGGCCGCCTCAAAACAAGATGGCTAAGCACGAATTGAAGAAAGAACGAGGCAGACGAGGACGGGGCACGAATGTTGAAGACCGGGCTTCAAGCGAACGCTATGACCTTGACCAAAATTTCGCGGGAGGATGACTGGATGCAAGGACGATGAGAAACCCGGATTTTCCCAAATGTTCATGTAATCGAAACGAACAAGAATGAGGTACACGGCTTAAGACTCTCACAGAATTCTCAAACGTCGTGATATGCACAAAGACCTCCAATTCTCAACAGTAGCGAACGAAATTTTCCTCTCAAAAAGCGAAAACTAAGACTATATACAGAAAGTAAAAATGTTCTCGCACATATGCACATCCTCAAAAAAAGAGGTCAGAAATGACAGTCTCTTTGTCTCGTCTCAAGCAAGGAGATCGATCAGTCAGTCCGAAAAACATCATCCATCTTTTTCTCGCCAAATTTCCATCTGATCCGATGCGATCCGACTTTTCCCATGCTGTTGTTTTGCGTATGCTCATCCATGTCATCTCTTTTCATTTTTGGTTGTTCCAATTTTCTTCTCCTGAACACTGGGGATTGGAGGGAAGTGTTCAGACTGCTGCGTTTTGTCATCGGAGCAAGTACTTGTGCGATGATGGCAGCGATGTAGGCGAGACGCTTACAAGCACTGGGAGTAGTATGGGGAGGAGTATGTGCAGGTCCATGGGGACTGGCAAGTGGTTGGACCGGTGAAACCAATTCCACCGCATTGTCCCCATCGGACAGCACCACCTGAAGCTGCGGAAGAAGTAGTAGCAGCGGAAGTGGTCGTTCTGGTCGAGGTGGTGGAAGTGCGGAGGGTAGTCGATGAGGTGGCTCTGGTGGAGCTGGAGGAGCCTCCAGTTGGTGGGTTGACGACAGATCCTGCGTTGAAGGTGGAGTTGATGGCTCCTACCTTGATGTTGGAATAGATGACGTAGGCATCGGGGTGCGCGGCTTCGACATCGGCTGGGACACCAGAGGTAGTGGGGCAGGATCCACGGGCAATACCTGGCTTGGCTGGGTCAGCATCAACTGGGTAGTTGCTGTCGAGCCAGAGCATGTTTGCGGCGTAATCATCCCAGAGGGAGAGAGACAGAACCATGCCGTCCTTGAGAGCCTTGGACATGGAGGAAAATCCACCGTGAAGGTTGTAGATGTCTTGATCACCGAACACAGTCTTCTGGGCCTTGCAGAAGCTATCAGTAAGAGAGTTACCAGGGTTGCCAGCGATGGTTGATTGAGAGTTGGGGATGACAACGCCGTTCTGGACGTAGAATCTCTTGATCTCGCTCAAAGTGCCAGAGTCAGTGCCAGTATTCGTGAGGAATTGAGTGACGACAGTGAAGACCGAGTTGGTGTTAACAGTCTTGCCTGGGCCGTAGAATTCCTTGTTGCCTTGGCGGAAGGAGTTGAAGTCACATCCGTCAGGATCTGTGACACCGGCATATCTGTCAGAGGAGTAGGTACCTCCGCAGGCGTCTCCAGAGCACATGGTCTGTCCGGTCGGGTCGGAAGAGTGGGGGGTGAAAGCGGTAGAGATGGAGTTGGCTTCCCAGATATCCATCTCAGCGCAGCACGAACCGTGCGTTCCGAAACCGGTGTTGGCGTTGTTGGAAGCTGGAACCCATCCCTCGACGTTTGCCTAAATCCCAAGTCAGTGATCGCTCGCCTCACTAGAAGTCATGGGAAAGTACCTCGCCGTTGATGAACTTCAGATCACGTGGGCACTGAGCATCGCAGTATCCGACACCTGGAGGCTGTTAGTCGCTATCAAGGCTTCTTCGGCTAGTGTGTTTTTGACTTACCATACTTGGCACCAGCCTTGTTGTTGGGGTACAGAGAGGCACCTCCATCCTTGGCCATGCTAATAAGGTAAAGAGCACCGTTCAAACCGCAAGGGAGATGAGACACATCAACATCAAATGTGAATTCTCTGTTCAAGAGAGTAAGCATCTGGTAGTTGGAGTCATCGGCCATGAGGAACATGCGGGATCCGACGTTTCGGTTGGCGCCGTTAGTGACGAAGTTGAGTCTCAAGGCATTGCCAGTGGTGGTAGCTCCATAGGTTCCAGAGTAATCAGCACCGTCGAGCTGGCAGTTCTGCGCGCAAGAAACGTTGTCGGGACAGAAGGTAGGGTTCCAGGTATTGCCAGTATAGCAGTTGGTACCAGTTGACGAGTGCAACCAACGCCAGTTAGAATCGAGGACGACCTTGCCGGCAATGGTTGTGCAAGAGCCGTAGGCTGTGCAAGTCTGCCATGTGAGAGGAGGATGAACTTCAGGAGTCAAAGTTCCGATTCCCTGACCAGAGGCAACGGACAGCAAGAGCGAGGCAAGGGCGATTCTGGAAGACATGGTTGAGGATTGATGATGATCTTGGAGAAGAGGCGTGGGGAGAGAATTCTGGATCAGAGGAATCCCAGGTTATATAACCTTTTGCTTCCTAACAAGCCAAGAGCATAGCTCAAGAAATCATGGCGCAAGACCACTTGCACGTGGATATCTTCAAGCCAAACTACAAGCCATCTCAAGTCAACGATGGATCAGCGGCTCGACGGTCCCTTCGGAGTCAAAAATGAAGAAGCTAGAGAACCGAACTCCTTCGCGAGAGGCGGTCCGGGATGGAGAGATTGAAGGGTGAAAGACTGAATCGTGACTAGTTGCTCAGCTGGTCTCCTCTCACTTCGAACAGTACCTGACAGAGTGGAGAAACTTTGATGCGATGCAAGGGTCAACTTGAACGGGCTCGCGAGGTACATCAAGTCACCGTTCTGGACGCCTCTCGACATACCTCACGGTGCGCTCAGAGTGACAGCCGGGTCAGTTGAACCGAAAATTAATATAAAATTCGAAGCTAGCTTGGGGATCCAGGGGCAAACCGATTCGAGGGACTTTGAGGTCTCTCCGGGCCACTTGCCTCTTTGAGACCGGATTCCCATGTTTGGGCAACTTGAGGAGAAAAGTTTAACCGGTCGTCCAATGATTCTGGTCTCAAGAAGACAAATTTGATGAATGTTTGGTAAACAACGGTCATTAATTTAATGATACAACAGCACAGACAACATGATAACTCAGAGAGTTTGGTACCGGTTATACGCGAGGCTTTAGACGAAAAACAAAGCTTTTCGTATAGTGTGCTGTAGAGTGAGAAGCACAGAAATAAATTCATGGTAGGATCCCAAGATGTTCCAAACCAAGCTCTTCGAGGGGTGAGTCTGCCGAGGCCCGAACCGCCCCAACATCGCACGAGGGTCTCGATTGCGGGGATAAGGTTCGCTTGAGGGCCGGGTAAAATCAACGACAGAACAAACAGGGGCTGTGAATGGCGCAACAATGCCGGTGAAATAGTGCCTCCGGAGCAAGACATACCGTCAGGAGACCTCAAAACCGGATGGCCATGCGAGATTTGGGACATCTAGCTTTTGAGAGGACCGTTGCCCAGGGGTAACTCCACTACTACCACACAGCAAATTATCCATTTAGGGCTTTCGGCGAGCCTTCCGCGGACAGGACCCAAAATGGATACACCTACCCCACAGTAGCGGCTTCCACGGATTAACATCTTACTTCCCTTCTCGCAATACGGTAGGAGGATGGCAGTGCCCTCGCCTCCACACCCTCAGGTACGCTTGCTACCCCAGTGGTGTGTTGTTCCTGTGGAGATTGCCAGCCGCACCTTGCAGGAAACCTAGTTACTTCCAAGGTTTTCATGTCACATGAACGTACTGTGAGCCTAGAGATAATAGAACTAGACAGACAACATGGGACGAAGACCAGGCCACGGCTGCCCCTGCCGGAAATCTGCGGAGCCATAAGCGAGAAGGGGGGCAACTGGGGATTTCTCCATGGTGAAAAGGGACATGGAGATGCGCCGTCGAAGCTAAGAAGAGAGATCTGATTACTCAGACGGACCCTGGGGGCCGAACAGTGGGCTGTTAATACTTGCAGTGGGCACCCTACTGTCGCGGATCACCGTGAAGTGCGGCTGGAAGAGCTTCGGGGTGCAACAAAGGTTCCATCTAAGCGCTCGCAGATCCCCCAAGACATGTCTCCTACGTCGTATTCCATGACGGTTGCGAGAATAGCATCACAGCTGCCGACTTGTTCGAGTCAAGAGGCTCCACCACTCTCGCGCGCGAGAGTGACGCGAGATAGTGTGAGCTCGTATGTGCGGCTGTGATGAAATCCCATTGATTGCCAGGAAGGGGGTGTCTTCGGCAGAGTTCCCGCCGCTCCTAAGTGAGTACTCAGGCTCACGTTCACTTGGAATCGTTATGTTCGCTGCCATGGTTTTGACATGTGCTAACTCGTCTTCTTCGGGAAAGCGATACCCTTTGCCTCCACCTCGTCATGAGCCACCCGCCACGCTGTGATGTTGTAGATCAGATCTCAAACGGTCTGCCATCGCATTGGCAAAGGAGTAGATCAAGTCCGAAAATTTCATTGCGCGGCATCGCCCGTCTTAACGACTCAATTCAACTCGGTCCTCCCTTCGCAGCCTCTCCTTGCGGTGATTGCCACCTCGCGATGTTTGGGGTTTCCATGTGCTCAAGGGACCGAACCAACGTGGAACGTATGACGCATGCGACAGCAACGATCTTTGGGAATGAATTGCTTCCAAGGCAGCAACGGCAGCCTAGTCCATTCGGTGCTCAAGATCAATACCATCCATTGAGGTCGAATTCAAGTCCCAATATAAAGTGCATGCAGGACGACTTTGAAGCAATTCTTCACTAATGGAATAGGCTCAGCCTCCACAAGTTCACCAGTCGAGAAGGTACCTACTCCGCCTCCTGTTTCGCTGACAAATTGTGTTGTGTATATCATGATGAGATCGGTGGCTTCGGATGGTGGCCACATCCTCGATGAAGCTCTTCCGGTATCCATCAAGTCTCTGTTGAGCGCCTTTAGATACCGTTTCCCCACCCAGCAGCAGACTAAATCAACCGAGAGAGCAGAACGAATTGAGATCTGCCAACAAGCTCCATCGGATAGAGTAATTCTGTGGTTCGCCATGCGTGGCTTGGTGTAATCTGATCATCGCTGACCAGAAGATGCCGTCGATTGACCGTGGCATATATGTAAGGACTGATGATGCTGCTCTGCAGACTTCTGTCGTGTGGGCTGATACTGGCTCCGATCGTCCATGGCTTCCCTTGCCAACTGTCTTGCCTAGGAGACGCGATGTTGTTGTAGTTGTAAGGAGGGGATGTCGTTGAGGTTGCTGATGTCGACATCTAACAGCGATCGGCAGTGATTGACAAGCCCGGGACCCCTGACTTCGGTTCCTCGGCAGGGCGTTAGCGCCTCGCCTGTCTCTGTATTTATTGCCCAACTTCAATTCCTCCTCTGTTATCTGGAAACACACTTCTTCATACGATGTTCTTCCCACAATTTTGCAGTCCTATCTTAATGTTTCTTGTTGTCTGCAATGACTTTTGTTCGTCGCTGATGAATCACTAATGATCTAATCGCGGAAGATATCGGGAAGACGAGTCGCCAGTTCCTACCTTCGCCGTTCACCTCTCCCTAGTGGGGAGATTCCGGGGACTGGAAGGCGGGCATCAATACCCTCAATGGGCCAGTGACACAGCATCAACGAAAGTCGTGCCGCGGAACATTCAGCTCTCGGTATCCTATCATTGTTATCAATTTCACAAATAACAACTATTATCGCAATCCTTTGTATCACCAACACTCAAGCCACTGTTGCTTACGGTGCAGCTTCCATTAGTCATGGATATTTTGCGATGTCCTCTACATCCGTCCATTGTACTGAGTGGAAGAAGCTTCCTGCGCTCTGCGTGTCACAAATTCTTCTTGTCAACCATGATTGGTCTTAGTGCTGTGCCGCTGACAGTCTGGCCGGGAAAGTTCTTCTGTTCCTGGATGCGGCTATGCTCGTTGCTTACTTGCACCTCAATGATCATACCACTTTCTGTACAGACCGCGGTTGTCAACATCTGATCCTCCAATGATAAGATGGGCTTTTGTGATTGGACACCGGAGATGCGTTGAAGTCTATTTTATTTTATTCACAGTTCAGGACGGCGAGGTGCCATGGTGGTATGTTGCTGCTGGAACTGAGGCACAGTAGATATATAAATCTGCCGGTATCCGCCTTCGATTCTACTTTGAGAATTTCCCTCCCGGTTTCTCAGACGTCAAACAACACTTCGATACCATGCTATCAAGATCAATAACAAGAAACAGTCCTGTCGCAAGGTCAAGGTTCATCCGGCCAACCACCTTCCGAAGATGTGGATCTCAATTAGGACTACAATATCGCTCGTCAATTCTCTACGGGCAGAAGTCATCATCTCGAAATTTTTCTTCTTCGAGAGCAGTGCTCATTGAGCAAAAAGATGTCTTTCCTACCGTCTCTCCCTCCACAGCACCCCACATCCAACGTACAGAAACGACCTGGAAACATCCCGTCTTCACCGAAAAAGAGATGGAAAAGATCAACGTCTCCCACCGCGAGACAGAGTCCTTCTCTGACAAGATTGCACTGAGTGCGATTCGTTTCCTCCGCTGGGGAATGGATACAGCAACAGGATACAAACATCCAGAAGAAATTCCAGCCGGAGAGAAGAACACCAAGAAATTCGAGATGACGGAATCGAAATGGCTGGTCCGTTTTATCTTCCTCGAGAGCGTGGCTGGTGTGCCGGGTATGGTTGGTGGAATGTTAAGGCATTTACACAGTCTGCGGAGGATGAAGCGAGATAATGGCTGGTACCTTTCCCCTTCATTCTTCACAAATCTATCAATTGCACACTCTGACACATAGACAGGATCGAAACTCTCATCGAAGAATCCTTCAACGAGCGCATGCACCTCCTCACCTTCCTCAAACTCCACACTCCCGGTATCTTCATGCGAACCATGATCCTCGGCGCGCAAGGCGTGTTCTTCAATGGCTTCTTCATCTGCTACCTCCTCTCCCCCAGAACATGCCACCGCTTCGTCGGCTACCTCGAAGAAGAAGCCGTGCGGACCTACACACGTGCCATCTCCGATCTTGATGCTGGGAAACTGCCTCTGTGGAACAGCGGCCGTGTCCAAGCGCCTGAGATTGCTGTTGGTTATTGGGATATGCCGGAAGGGAAGAGAGGAATGAGGGAGCTCCTGATGTATATCCGTGCGGATGAGGCGAAGCATAGGGAGGTGAATCACACGTTGGGGAATTTGGATCAAAATAGCGATCCGAACCCTTTTGCAAGTGTGTTCAAGGACGAGGCAAAGCCGCATCCAAGTAAGCGGCTTGAGGGATCTAAAGGAGAGGGGTGGGCGAGGGAGGAGGCGTTGTAAGTGCAGAACGGTGTCACGAACTTTGAGTACGGAAGCTCGCCGCTTAGATTTTACTTGTCACGGCTTTGGCGTTTGGGGAGCACTTTTCCCTGCTGAAGCTTGTATAGAATAATATATTTCATCTAACACTATCCGACGCATGCTTGTAGAATCTCTCAGAAGATGGAAATTTCGATATCTCCCTCCCGATCTACCTATGGCGTACAGATCCCCTTGTCACCAGTGAGACCGCATCGGAAGCCGGTCGTTGAGGATTTGTCTTCTGGAAACCTGTCAGAACTCTCACCCCAGATTAAGATCGGTATTCTGGACTCGAAACTTACGATAACAGCCAAGCTGACGCCTGGAACCAGGATCGCACTCGTAACAATCTGCTTGTGTTTTGCATTGTCCTATGTGAGAGCATTCTGTTAGTGACTATCCACAGAAGCTAGCTGTGTGTTTTTTGTGCAAGGACGAGAAATACCTCCATTGCCCACGGCGCCCATGACGCTAGGGAGCATGACTGCAAGAAAAAGGGTGATTTTGCTGATGACAACCATTTTGAGTGACGTAGTGATCAAGTTGGAGAGTGAAGAGTTGCTTGAGAGTATGGGAGGCCTAGAGTGTAGACGATGGTCGTTTTTATAGAATTTTTCCCGCCCCTGTTCTGCTCAAACTTTCGAAAAAGGGGCTAAATCTATTTTCACCTTGCGTACTTAGTCGTCCTGTAGCTTTCCGCGAAACCATGATGGTTGGTAAAGGACATGATCATGGTAGGGGGTTCAGACCAGTGTTTTAGCTTGGGGCTCGTATTTCAGGAAAAAGCTGTATTGCTAAGCATCGCTACTTGGAGTCTGACAGAATGGTACGATTTCCGCGTGTCCTGCCTTGTAGAAGTGCAATAGACTTCCCTTCATCAAAGTATCCTTTGTCAATTTTTTGCCACCTTTCTGATTGTCCAAAGTGAGACTCGATTATTTGACTTCAAACTTTCTCATGGCTGATATATCGGGGTGGGGATAATTGAATTTAGCCGGTCTGAACTGATTACTGACAGTCTTTGCCAGGAGTGAACTTTATGTAAAGCTACTAAACACAACCATTCATTTCTCCACGTAAAGCCCAGTGATTTTATGCAAAAGCTGAAACTTTGTTGTCTCTTCACCGTGAATCAATAGCTGGAGCGGGTGGCCTGTCGCCAATCAAGTCGATCTGGACGGTTTTCACACCCATTGCCGTGCACAAAGGAGGTGTTCATATATGCGAGAATTAATCCAATATAAAGTTACCTCAATGAAAGTAATTAATGCTGAGGTATCACTCGAATGAGGCTTGGAAACTAGAATGTGGAGGGCAGGCCAAAATTATTGTAAAGGATAGTAAGGTACAGCTCAGTTTGTTTTGCTTGCCTGACAGCATACTCCTGTCTCCATGAGATGAGATTGTCACCATTTCAATACTTTGACGATTACATGTGCTGCGTGACGGCCCTCAACAGGACCCAATCGCCTGCAAACGAAAACAGGGCACGCGCCGCCCTTCCCAAGCGAGACCACCTGAACATGTCAACATCGCTTGAACGAATAGCACCGTACCATATCAGACCCACACTCATTGCACGCATACAGGTATTATATACCACACCATCAGAGACCAGTCAAAATTTCATGGAACGGCAAGGTCTTGATACTGTCATGAAACACCATTTTATCGTCCACTTTCAGATCTAAAGTCTCGTTAATTGTGCTCACCTTAGTAGACCAAGATGTCGCTCTCACAAAACCAAAGAGCATTCCCTTCAGAACCTAAAGAGACAATCTCCTCCACAGAAGTAGAAACCGGCCACCTCCAGTGCTCCGTCACAGAGATCTACCCCGCTGACCCCTCCGACCCCGCAGCCCTTTCCACTGAAATTCAATGTCGAGAAGCCCAACGACAAAGAGATCCTGCCCTCTGCCTCGGCCACATGTGTCCATTCCCCATAACAATGCAAATCCGAGAAAGCAGCCACCGAAACGCGAAAATCTTCACTGTCCCATCCCAATGCCACTCCATCCCTCAGCGTCTCATCCTAGACACCACCATAGGTTACGGGTATACCACCGATCCAAGCGGCTCGTCTTTCTGCGCTCAACATAGATGTCCAGCCGAAGGGCTCCCGAACACGCCACGTCGAGAGCACCGCAGTCTTGACCTCTCATCACAGTACTGTGATACATCGCTGCAACAGGCAGAGACGGCAGCGGCGGTGTCCGAACCAAATCGAGCCAGATTTGTTTACCATTTGGCCTGTATGTCAAGGCTGTGATGCCGCGTCGGCCTGTCCAAAGAGACGATCCAATGGCACGAGGTGCAGTGCACGTCAACTTCAGACGAGTGGTTTCCGACCGGGGATCATGTTCTGTGAGGAGCATACCTGCAAGAAGCGGATAGGTGTGCTTAGATGTTTGGAAGTTGCAAGAAGGAGGAAGGGTTATTGTGAGGAGCATTCGCAGTGTCCGTGGATGATTGGCAGTGATAGGTGTGAGAGGACGCGTTTGAGAAATGAACCGCGGTAAGCTTTTCTGTTCCTGAACTTCCTGTTGTGTTTTACATTCCCTTCGCCCATGACTGGCATGTCTCTCTTGGCTCTGATTCCATTCTTACATGAAGAAATTTGATTTGTTTGGGCTTGAAGGTGTGCTAACACTATATTGCTGCTTTCGACGTACTTGGCAAATGCGAACTAACGTGTCAACAGCCCGACTGGGCCACAGCAGGCTGTGCAGACTGGAGATTACTGCACGAACCACACTTGCAGTTTTACATATTCTGTGGATAAGAGAAGACATAGGTGTTCGAACAGAGCGGAAGGCTGGCGTGGAAGATGCGCACAGCATCGGAACTCTACCTGAGTACTCCATCGAACACGGGAGTGTCAACGCTGGCTTGAGCAGCCACTGTATTGTACCCAAGGATATAAGTGCAGGTCTAACACGGGGCAATTTTCCTCTTCATGGTCAGGCTTGGCATGCAAGTGTAGCATTTCCAAATCGTCTAGAAATACAACTGCTCCAGTCCAAAACGCCATCTCGCTCCAGCCTTTGCAATGCAACGTGAAATAAACGCCTTGCGATCTTTTGGCACCCTCACCTCGGTCTTCTCAGAGGATGCGCTTCCGTATTCCTGTTCAACATGAGTCAATTACCTATGCTTCCACCACGAAAGAGGGTAGGTAGACTTACAGCACATATTCATCCAAGCTCACAACGCTATTCTCGCTGAACAGCAAGTAGAAATACTTCAGCGTCTCCGCCAGCCAAAAACTCTCCATCTCATCTACCTGCTCTGGAGCACCTTTCATCACATCGTTGATCGCCGAGTGAGCGAGTGGTGTCACGGTATGTGCTTGGATTGCTTTGAACATGTTCCAACCCGATTCGCGCCAATATGGGTCGTTTGTAATGCGGTGCATGATAAAGACCGATTCGATCGCTTCCGGTCTATTGTTTATTAGCAAATCCCAAAGTTCGAAAAACCGGGCGGGGAAGATTACCGAAGCAGATACCGCGCGTCCCTCACGTTCGCAAACCCAGGAGATAATTTCTCAACCTCGATTCTCTGCCTCGTCAACGCCTCTTCGGCATTCGGATCAACAGCTTTAAACCACTTCTGCGAGTCCCAGGTACAGCTCGTCCTATTTGCACACGGTACGGCGGTAAATGTCTCAGGCATGATCCCTGTCACGGTATTCTTGTACGCCCATACACACCCATCTGTCAATTTCCCCCCATCAATGACATCTTCCGGCCTATCGAAGATCTTTCCCGCTATGGCGAGCATGCCTCCCGTGAAACAAGTCAGATGTTGAAGATCTGGTGAGAATCGCGGCTCGCCTCCAGCTGCAATGTCGACATTTCCAGAGATGAGAATGTCTTCGTCGTTGACGGTCATGGGTCGGAAGAAAAGGTATTTCTTGGCGACTTTGATGAACTTCTCGTACATTGTCCGATACGATTTCATCTGTCCGCCAAGAAGCATGTACTGCTTAGGCAGGTATTCGTAGGTTGAATCTGCTAGAGCACCTAGCGTGTATTGCTCCTCTCCTCCTACGTATGGCGAACCGAGAAGGACACTGTGGTTGTATCTGGCTGAATCAACCATTGCCGGCCACATTCCTGGGAGAACTGTGTGATCTTGCCATTTCTCGAGCTCGTTCATGATCTTCTGAATCCCATCAAAATACTTATCGTTCCCCGTGATTTGGGATAGCCGAGTGAATTCGAGAGAGAGCGAGCCAAGCACTGCGAGGACGATTGAACTACTGGCCGAATGGTCCCGGAGATCTGGGTCAGTTCTAGCAAAATTAGTAGGATACACGTAGAAACAGTTCAAAGGCTCCTTACGCAGACCACATGTAATGAGGCGTGGGCATGCGATTAGGTGTGTCGAACGCCGTATACAATACCTCAGCAAGTTCCACCGCCTTCTCAATCAAAATTGTGTATTTTCCACCACTCAAATCATAAGCCGAGAGAAAGCCTCCCAAATGCCTGATTGTCGTCTCGAACAGGTTGATGTTGCACCCCTGCTTGTGCGTAAAATCGACATTCCGTAACTCTCCCAATGCCAATTCGAATTCGCCCTTCAAGTCCATAATCCATAATGTGTCCAGACTGTCCACCATTGTTGCTGCCCATCCACAAAAGGGCGTCTTGTATCCTCCGGCGATTGGCCTCAATTCGTCTTGCGCCCATGCCTGGTCCTTATACCCCTTCCACGAGTGCAGAAACGCATCACGGACCTCTTTCAATCTGCTTTCTCGCACCTCCTTCTCCTTCGCAGTCTCTGGCACCGGCTCATGCTGTATCTCTGGAATCTTCTTCGCTCGTCTTCGCGGCAGAGGTATTATTGATTGTGGAGGAAACTTTTCGGGGTGAATTGGTATTGAGACATAATTGAACTCGAATCTTGGTTGTCCCAGCCCGCTGTGTTGGAGTAGGAGGTAGAGACAGAAGACGAGACCGGTGAGAATTAGACCTCGTGTTACTCTCCTTGTTGGTATGTGCAATGCGAGTGATCGATGGGAGTTTTCTTCTAGGTCATCAGTTTTCTCTTTGCGTTTGAGAGAGGGCATGGTAGAATTGAGCTGCGGCAGAGCTCAACATGTTTCGTTGGAAAGAAACCTGGGGAAAAGCGCAGCAACGAACAGACAGAGAAGTAAAGGAGAGCAGAAGCAAAAGAAGAAAAAAACACGTTCACATTCCAGTCAAAGAGAGAGAGACCTTATTCTTAGTTCTTCGTGGCTTGATCGTCGCCAAGGCACTGTTCTTTCAGCCGTGCCAAACAGATCGATGGGCGCCCTGGAACGTCGTTGGTCTCAGCTGGCGGCTGAACGCGCCGAGGCCCAATAGAGCACCGTGGCATTTAGCCAGATGGAAAGCATATTCACCTCACCCGGCATACAGAAATGAAGTCTTTGGCAGTGGTCGGCTGACCGGGGAAATCATATATTTATTGATTAGTTTGACGGTAATTTTCTTCGGGTCAGACAACATGCTGCTGTGCTTTGCTTGGAACGGGGGTCGTCGACGCGGGGTCATGATCGCCATGATCCCTCCCCTGACTAGCCTGTTTCTGGAACTGTTCCACTACCTCGCATCTCCACCTGTCAGGGGTTTCTATTTTGACCTCAAGCTGTTGATCTTCTAAATGATATCGTGCTCATCCTCGGTAGAAATTGTATTAACAAAAATCATAGGTCAAATGCTTTTAAAGGTTCAAGAAAGAGTACGTCGTTGACTTTCTCGAAATAGGTAGGTATATTTTGGTACGCGGACCCGGCCTTCCGCCCTCGCTTATGATACTTGTGATCGTTTTGAGTTTCCGTTTCTTGGTACGGTTCACCAATTTCTTTGGGTTCACTGTAGGGCCCTTGTCAGTAATCACTAATCACAGCATCTCCGGGAGCTTCAACTTTTATGTTTGATGGGTGGGATCGTGACGTTGAGTTTCCTTTTCACGTCGGGCTCGCTAGCGGTGTCACTTGCGATTCACCGTCGACGGATTTCGATATTCTAGCTTTTGCATAACACTAACAGCTTCCATGGAGATGATGCTACTAGATTATCTCTCTTTCCTTTGCTCTTAGCTTTGAACGTTCATTGCTTCCTGCAGTAGGTACTACTTTTCCGGGCGGTTTTTTGGAGCACAACACGTGACTGCCCTCAACAACAACTTCCCAATCCTGTTCTATCCGGTACTTTGCACTGCCACAAATGTCCTCCATCAATACCGCAAGCTCTTATTTACAGTGTATTTCTACTTCTTAGTCCCCTGATAGAACAAGCTCTGTATATCCCGCCGCCAAGACCAAGGGGCGTAATCTAGGCAAGACTCTCAGCTCCCCATCAATGCCTCAATCCCAAAGCAGGTTCTGAAGCGAGCCGCAATATTGACACCTCTTTAAAAGACTGCGTCATACTCCTTCGTACTATAGCGCAGGAGCTGATACCAATGTGGAAGACATATACTGTCACCGAAGTTTGACGTCCATTTGACGCAGATCAGGATTCATGAAGTGGCATTTCGGTGAGTTTTGAAGGGATCTATCTGGCATGGTTGGTGCACAAGGTGGCTTTGGCGAGGTTGACGAGGTGTAGGCAGGTGAATGGGATGGACACATTGATTACAGGTGAGCAGCTACCCCACAGTTGTGGGGCCACTGGGGGGCACTGGAGGGGCGGATGGGTGGGGAGTAGAATAGGCGAGGGTTATGATTGGAAGCACTGCTTTACACTTACCATTCGATCAGGACGTCCAAACTGTAAAATTTCAATAGTTTCAAGATCGCATGGTGACATGTATTCAGAGGAACGGACTCAGAACCAAAGAGATGCCCAGAGCGAGTAGGCCATGAAGAGTACCTAACAATCGAACCTAGGAAAGGCAACCACGTAAAGCAAATCTCATCTATCTCATCCTTGCTTGTGGATATTCTAAACCGTCATCTTGCTGCAGCATCTTTCACTGCCTCATTTCACACCACCAAAACGAGCTGCAAAATATTAGCGATGAGTTATCAAGAAGCACTCCCCGAGAGCCAAGGACAACTTACTTTCATCCCAAAGCTCCCCAACATACGGAATCGTGAAAATGTCATTATTATTCGTCACCGTGACAAAGCCCGTATACATCGGCAGCAACAGATTGATCGCATCATCACCCCAAGTGACAGGATCTGGAACAGGAGCAACTATATCAACAAAGACCAACTTGTTTTGTCCGCCCGGGATGGTAACTTCGGAAGCGGGAAATTTCGCAGATCCGTAGAACGGATACATGTTGTTGTATGTCTCTTCCTGCCACCAGAGATTCTGCATGAGAGCAGCAGGCGTGTGGGAGAACTTATATGTCTTGCTGCGCGATGAGAGGTTGGTGATGGTGAAGTTCAAGCGAGCGGTGTTGTTCCAGGTCGTGTAGTCTTTAGCGAGTCCAGCCGATAGCTGTGTGGGTGTGATGAGTGACTCGTATGCAAGCGCGTTCTGGACATTGAGAAGACCAGCTCCTTGATGGACAGCGGATGACTTGATGTTCTTGTTGTAATACCATGGCAGAGTCTTTCCGGTATTTTGCATCAGGGAGTAGATTTGAGAGACGCTGAGCTTGGGCTTCTGTGACTTGATCAACGCGTAGGCGCCAGACATGTATGGTGTTGCCATCGATGTGCCAGAGATGATCGTGTAGCCGTCATATGTCAGTGGCCAAGTCGCGAGAATGTTTCCACCAGGTGCAGAAAGTTGAGGTTTCAGGTTCAGTTGAAAGGTGGGGCCGATAGATGAGAAGTTGCTCATCGTGCCAGGTGTTGAGGCAGTGACACTCTTTGCAGCAATGTCCGTGGTGCTGAGCGAGATCTTATATTGGAAGGGCTTTTTGCCGAAACTGCTCAGGAGTGTCTTGGAATCTTGGACCGTGAGACTGATTGGCTCCACTGGCCATTCCGCTGGGTCGCCACTGTTGTATTCTGTTCCCCAGAATGGATCTTGATCTTCTGTGGTGTATTGAAGAAAGTACTTGTATCCGTAGCTTGCTGCAACTTCAGCTTTGCTTGCCGGGCTCTATGAGTTGAGCGTCAGCAATTGATCTCCGAATCTCACAATTAGAAAAGGGGACAACATGATCTAACAATAGGCTGAGACATAAGGTGCACTTACGTGGCTTCCATACAGAGTGGCAAGGATGACTGTAGATGGATCGATTCCAAGTTCAGTGAGATTAGCTGCAGCCTGTTCATAATCCTCGATGTACGGGCCAGTCTGCCAGAATGGGTCTGCCCCGTAATGCATTACCTGGACAATCAAGCCTTCTGGAGGGGATTGCTGAGGAAGATGGGCTGAATAGCGGAGGTGGCGGCCATTAGAATCGGTGAGTTGATAGGTCAAAGGGAACTTCTCGTTGTCGACTGACCCCACAGCGAAGATGCTTGAGCTGATGGCGGGCGCGGATGGGCTCATGATACCCCAACTCCCGCTGTTACCAGTAGCTGCAAACATGGCAATGCCTTTCGCGAGAAGATTATCGGCGATGACAGAATATGGATTGGTAGACTCATCAGGCCAGACCTGCCCGAAGGACATGCTGATAACGTCAACACCGTCCGAGCTAGCTTTGAGAATTGCTTTCATGATGATATCATCGTCGGCACCTCCTTCACAGCCGAAGATCCGATACATTCCTTTGTGGCCATTAGCAGTAGCTAGAGAAAGGATGATCTACGTACCGAGTGTAGCCTCAGGAGCGACCCCAACGAGTCCAAAACCAGTCCCTGGTTGGTCCAACATTGCAACGATTCCTGTACGATGTCAGTATTGTGCATTATAATGAAGATGATTGTCGCCCCTACCTGCGACGTGTGATCCGTGACCTCCTGTCACGCACGTAACCAATGGATCTGGGCTTTCGGTTGGCGGAATACCCCAACTTGGGTTATAGTCATCACCGGCGAAGTCGTAACCTGTAGGAGAGTTCAGTATTCAAATCAATGCATGGTCAATGAAACTGAATAGTAGGCTTATGCCTCGGGAATTACATACCAAAAGCTATTTTGCAGCCTTCACCGAAGCATCCACCAAGAGAAGGATGCCTGTAGTCAACACCAGTATCGATGATACCGACCTTGATACCCCTCCCTCTGATACCTGCGGCGTGGATTTTATCGACACCAGTCATGGCATGAGGTCGGTTGACGTCCAGCTCGCCAGTAACATAGGGAAGAGGGCTGTCTGCTCTGGCTTTTTTGGTTGCTCTTTTCGTGAAATCACGTGGCAGAGCTACTGAAGGACCGGGTACTGTCCTGCAGTACAAATATTGACATCAGCGGGTTTGCTCTAAAGAAAGGCACGCCACTATTATAATAAAGATGGAGCTTGAAGGCTGATACAATAAGAAATTAAGAGATGTACACACCTGACTGGCCAAACGGCAGCAACGTTCTTCAAATCCTTCAATGCTTGGACGTCACCTCCATGAAGATTCAAGGACAGACCAACGAATACGGACTCTTCAGAGAAAGTCTCGCGGACTTCATAGTCTAGACCAGCATCTTTTCTAGCCAACAAGTGGAATTCATTGTGAAGATCAGCGGCCCGCTTCATGAGCGAACCTTGGGTTTCGAGCTGAACGATGTAGGCACCGTCGACTACTTTAGCTTGAGGCTTGCCGGCAGATTTCTTGGATTCTGCTGACAGAGGAGCGACAGAGTCGGCCTTGCGAGATATTGGTCCCGGAAGAAAAGAAGCCGGATTACCGAGAACATTCTCGGCAAGCAAAGCTGCTGCGAGAATGAAGATTTTCTTGCCAACCATGGTAGCTGAACGAGATTGTTGGCTGAGAGGGTATGAGTTTGATAGTTGTGGCTACTTGAGACGATCTTGGGAGATCGTTCTTGACTTTATAGGACATCGTGAACTCGCTGAATGCACGTCGGCATCCAGTTCGAGAGTGCTTGTTGCAGAGCTGCCGATGTCAACGACATTGAGCTTCCTGATCTGATGGTCGGCAGGTTACATTGCAAGATGTTCGCCATTGCGTTGATGTCTTTTTGAAGAATGGGGCGCCTTCCCTAGTATCTGAGGCGCTGAGGGATGCCTTGAGTACTTCACTGAGGCCCCGGTCTCAATCTTGACAGGCTTTTCATGATTCAACTTCCTCATTCATCGAGATGACCAGGCCAAAGAGCTTCTATACATGCAGATCACTGCAATCGACGCTTGATAGCGTTGTCCAAAGGTAGGATCCTGGTTTTATTGTTTGCTGGACTGTCATACAAGTCCTCTGGCTCACTTCCAGCTGGGGATGTTCCTACGCCATCAGGTCATGGCAGGTCCCCGTATAATTGCTTGCCAATACATGTTCGTCTGAAATCTAGACCGGGGTAGCGGTGTGTTTGTGCCGTAACGATGAGATCTGAAAGCTCAAGGTCGTAGAAATTTGTCTTTGACCTCATCCCACTTTCCTATTCAGTCCTTACGAGTGAGTACAACTGTGCTGCCCTTTTTAGAATCCAGCTCATAGTCTACACGCGGAGACTTCGGGATGACATTTCCTCTTGATTTGCCGTGCGAAAGGGCACCAGGCTTCCGCTGGGCGGCTCGAGAAACAACTTGAGATTTTGAGCGCGAAGAAGTGCCCCTCCGGGTCCGAGCGTGGAGTGGGAAATAAATCATCAGGGTACCGATACTGATCGAGTATTCCTGCTATGCGACTTGAATACATGACTCCCGTGGAATACAATTGTGTAATACAGATGAGGCAGCCCACTGGGACGCTTTCAGTCGCCCAAACTCGGCACTGAGTAATCGAGTGTGCTGACGCTATTGACATACCCACAAACTTGACCCCCACCCCTGAAGTCATGCCAGACAGCGACCTCTAGGTAATGTCAGCTTTTACGGCACGGTAAGGTATCATTCGGACCCTTTTTGACGACACGGCACAAGTGAGGGGTCAAATGTCTGCCGAGAACGCAGGGGAACTGAAGCTCGGATTCTAGAAGGCAGAAAGAACGCCTTTAATCGATCTTATCAGTGGCAGACTCGTATTCAATCGGATCAGTAAGCAGGTTTGGTTGCAGAGTGTGATTGATGGAGCGAAGGATGCGATAAGAAAGGTGGCAGGGGAAGATGTAGTTATTTTAAGCTTCCTCTTTAGGCTGGAGCTAGGAACAAGCCAGGATTTTGGCGTGTGTTCCCAGCACATGGACCTCCTCTCCACGAGTCGCCAAGAATTCAGTAAATGAAAAGGGAAGGTTGACAGAGAAATCCAATATTCCTGCTTCTTGGTAACTAACAGAAATTGGGAGACGAGCACTAGTGTCAAGAATTTCCCGATGTCGCGCAAGGGGGCTTTTGCTTTTTGTCACGTGGATGATGTTGATCTACCATGCTTACCGAGAAGGTAGCAGCAGACTCTTGCTTCTTCTTGCGGGTCGCCCGGTGTGTGCTACTTAGTCTCATCTTCATCAAACGGACCGAATGCAACGGCATTGAATCCTACTGGGAGTGCAACAACGTCAGGCGTCCATTCAATGACGAATCTCTGAGCAAGCAGGGAAAGTAAAAAAGCATTGTACGGTCCCCCTCCCGGTTTAATTGTTTAGCGCTGTCGTTGATATAAATGTTATATTTATAAGATCTCCAGGACTTATAAGGTATTGTTCCAATTGGAAGGCATGCCTTCAAATTTCTGATCTATTGATTGGACGCATAATATCAAGGGACAGGGTTCGAAATACAGACACAGTAATGTCCTCAAAATCCGCTAGACAATTAAACCGGGGAGGGGACTATAGAATCTCTAGCTTCCAGATGATTGGTACAAATCGAACATACACACGTCGATGAGGCGTCTGTGCAAGCTTGGATATTCTTTGCGAAATTCAAATTTGAACACAAGAATGAGCTGCTGTAACTACTTGGCTTTTCCTTCTTGCTCCTGCTCCATGACTCATGCTATCAGACCAGATATCGACTTTACATAGTTCCTATCATTCTCAAAAAATCTTCAACAGTCTAAACCCAGCTCCAGCAGCCGGGCTCATAGATCGGTTTAGTATATTCGTACAAGGTGACAGTGTAAAGCGAAGTGACGAAAGCAGTAATATCGAAGACAAAGCTGCTTGCAAACCACAATCCATTGGCACAAGCAGTAGTTGTCGATGCCGGGAACGTGATGTTGTTGGTGTTGCTAATCTTGAAGTCCCCATTGACATCAAAGACATTGAGAATCTCAGGCTTGAGCGAGATACCAGCCGCAAGATTAATCAGGCCATTTAGGACGCTTGCACCAATCTCGGCTGTCAACTTGACGTATGGGTTGACTTGTGCTTCAACTGCGGCAGTGATATGGGTGTCATGGGTGAAAGTGGGTGTCCAGCCAGATGTGTATGAGCTAGCACTGTCCAAAAGGTCGAGATGAACAACACCGTCTGCCAAGGAAGCAGTGAGTTCGGTCGAGATATCAACCGAGCCCTCTGCTGAGACTTCAACTCCTAGCTCGAATGAGATTTGAGGACCAATGTTGAGGATACCTGCGAGGGAGAAAGCGGCGATCGTGAGATCCAAGGGAGAGTAGGTGTAGAGGCCAGTGCCATACGAACCTGTGATCTCAACATCAATGTTGGTGGCAGCTGAGGCAGACAAATCCAGGTCAAAGTAGAACTTGGTGAGCTTAGAATTCCAGAAGTTGAATGAAATGTGTCCAGCAAGATCAAGGGAGCCAGTCAAAGAAGTATCAGTGGCTGTGATGGTAAGAGATTCCGTTGTAGGCCCTGTTTTAGCCGATATAGTTACGGAATCATTGGTCACGACAACACTGGTTGGGAAGCTCCCAATGAATGTCGAGAGAATATCTCGCTTGGCGGCGGTAGTCGTTGTTGGCGTCAGGAATGAAATGTCCATAGTTTCCGTACTGTTGTTGAAAGTGGTCTCGACTGACTCAGCAGTGATCACAAGGGTGGTATCATCCGACTTCACGCCGTTGACCAAGTAAATACCACGTTCGGTGTCGGTATCACAGTTTCCAAGATGATTGGTGAACAGGAGGAAAGATTCGGCGGACCACAGCTCCAGACTAGAAGCAAAAGTAGCTGCATCGCTGAAAGTAATGGAAACCGATGAAGTCGAGCAATCGACGCCTGTGACCGAAGTGATATCTTCGAGGAGCACGGAAGGATATTTCATGGTTGCGTTGAGCTCCGCGACGATGTTGCTGGAAGCGGTATCGGACGATGCGAAGTAAAGAGTGACATTGCTCTGAGGAGCGATTGTTGAATTGGCTTCATCACGCTTGCGGAGCGAGTTCAGAGCACCAAAGGTGGCAGCCGCGAAATCCGATTTCGAAATAGGGGCTAATACCGTAACGTTGGTTGCTGCAGTGTTGTTGGAAAAAGTTGCATTGTCGCGTCTGTCGAGACTGTGGAGGGCAGAGAGCGTCGATGGACTGAAGCTGCCTTTCGTAACAGGTTCCAGAACAGAGATAGCAGCTGAGGCGGGAGTGGCAGATGCCAAAGAAGAGAATGACAAGGCGATGACCGCCGCCGCGTTGATTGAATGTAACATGTCGAGTTCTCGAGAACGAAGGTGATAAGCAAATCGAGGAAGGAAAACCAAGATCGAGAGCGATGAGGTTCAACATTGGGGGAGGACACAACGCTCTTTATACATCTCTGTGGGTCTCCTCCTGATGTGAATCCAGGCGAGCGTTGTCTTGTCTTGACACTCTCAACCATTGATCTAGTGTCAGCAGCTGTAGAGGCTGTTGAAGCTCACCATGCAAGGTCCCATGCCTCGCTGTAGTCCGGGTATATCTTAGCATCCACATCAATGCTTATTCAATAGCCGAGCAGGAATATCAGCTCATGAAAGATCTGGTGGAGGCGCTTTAGGCCAAACTCGGGGGCTTGATCGGTATGGACACGGCCCATTTGTTCTGGAAGATCCATCATGATTGTTTTACAGGCTGTGGAGGTACAGCGGTGAAGTATTACCCCCAGTGAACGACAAGGGGCTATAAGCTTTGCATATTTTAGGGAGCATTACTACAGCGCTTTGACTAACGTCTACCTATCCTCCAGCTCAATTATTGCTACACCCTTTATTCAATGGACTGACAAAAGGTCCTCTCCACTTCATAGGTGTGTAGCGAACCAGTAAATATCCTAGCCCTGGTAGTGGATAACCCTGTTGCTAGCCCATTGAATAAAAGGAGTATGAGAAGGAAAGTCTAATAGCTTTTGTGTCTTATGTTATTGACTAGGGGTAACACTTAAGCGCTGTACCTTCGTACTCTATGCGAGGAATTCGGACTTCGGATAAACTCTAATAAGTTCTAACTACATTTATTGCCACTAAAGTATCAACGCGACCTTAGATGAAAACGTTATACTCAGGGGGAAAGCTCGCTTAGCTTTTAAAGTGAAAACCTTATCTTGCGAAAAGCTTTTATCATCTTGTAATTGTTTTGTAATTATCTTGTAGATATCTTGTAGTCATCTTGTATTTATCTTGTAGTTATCTTGTAATTATCTTATAGCGAGCGAGATAGTCTTGAGCTTAGAAGCCTCGGTATTAGTTAACTTAAAGATGAGATATACGAAATATCTCGTAGGACGCACTCATTTAATTTGTAGCTGTTCGAATAATAAGACTAGAAAGATGCGGCGATGTCACTGTATCATTTCGGATATTCAGTCTTCCTCGTACGACCACACGATCCTGAGGAGCAGCTCACATTCTTCAGAAGACCTCGTTACCAATTTTCGTCTCGTCTGAGAAGTCAAAGTTTTATGACAAGACGGCCCAAAAAAAAACGCTGTCCCATTCAAAAATGTGCAGGACACCATTCTATCGTCTTGGAATGGCACTTGCATTACCACCCGCCGATCCCGCTCCCTCCAAAATAGCACCTCCCTTCTCTTTGAACCAATCCAAGAATTGGAACATGCTAGCCTTGGGATACCTCTCCAACGAAGTCTCGTTGTAGTATTGCAAGCCAAATTTTGTATGGCTTCCTTCGAACCACTCGAAATTGTCGAAGATTGCCCAGCCGAAGGCGCCCGTGACGTTGACACCTGATTTTTGATTAGCTTTCGTCGGATATAAGGTTCAGAAAGCGAGATGTCAAGAGGAATAGGTACCATCTTCCACAATCGAAGCAAGGATGTTGTCCAAGTATGATTGGTAGTAGTCGGCTCTCCGTAAATCCCACAGTATGGTACCAAGACTGTTCTGGTCGCCCTCAAACGGCTCCGCGAATCCGAATTCAGACACCACGATATCCCCCACACTAGGAAACAATTCCTTCGTGATGACACTCAGGAATCTACGAACCGCGATAGGAGTGCTGTATAGCCAGCTGACATCATTGTCTGCTGCAGGACCCAGAGGAAAGCCGTCTGCTGCTAGGCTCGTACTGCCTGCACATTCTGGGAAGCTGGGATGACTGGAGTTGGAAGCACAAGCTTCTGAGCCGCCTTCGATGCTGGTGGCTAGGTATCCAGTGTATGGATCGATGGCGAAGAAATCGCATGAGCCTTTGATTAATGCTAACTCTTCTGCTGTGAACTCGGGAAGCATGTCACCGAGCGTCTCTTTCAGCATGGGAGAATAGTCGCCATCTCGCCAACAGCCTCCGAACCAACCTAGAACGAACTCATAGTTTCGCGCTCTGGCGTCGACGTCTGCCGCTGAGGAAGTATCGTTGGCTTCGTAGTAGTTGCCTGAATTCTTGAATGTGATACGGCCTTTTCCTTTGAACTCCTCGTGATACCACTTGGCGACCTTCGCGTGTGCCAGAATTGTGTAGTGACTGCATGCGATGCGAGCTTCAAGACCTCCGGTTATGCCGTGATATGCGGGGTAGTTGCCCTTTTCGTTTCCTGCAGGATAGTACATGTATTGCCAATTGCAGTATTGAGCTGTATTCTCGTGTTAAGAGACAGACTGCGGAATTTGGAGGGAAGACTTACGTTCGTTGAATGTGTACCAGATTGGCACATGCTCATCATATCGTGAGATGACGAATTTGGCATAGGAGACGAAGTCATCAACAATTCTTGGGTCGGTCCAAGCTCCGTACGAATTGAACAGTGCCAAAGGGGTATCTAAGAATATTAATTGAGCATAATAAGAGCTGTGGGTTCCAAAATCCTTACCCCAGTGGAATAAAGTCACCGCAGGTTTGATACCAAGTGCTACCATACTGGCAATCACATCATCGTAATGAACCACTCCTTCCTGATTCACTGGACCATTTCCAAACGGAAAGAATCTGGGCCTGGGCTGTGATTAGGCCGGTCCACTTTCTCTCGAAATATCTGCTCAATACTTACCACGAGAAAGATGGGGAGAAATATGGAACGCCCAGGTTTGCAAGTCGAGCAAAGTCTTGCTTATAGAGCCAGTAATGACTAGCAACAATATCACCAGTGGAGTTGTCTGCAACTGCACCGTAATCGCGATGAGCTATCAAGTCCCATATTGATGGCCCCTTTCCTTCATCTCTTGCAGCGCCTTCGATCTGATATGCACTCGAAGCCAGACCCCAGACAAAATCTTTTGGAAGTTTGTCAGCGGCAAGAGATGGTGCGTATGAGGGAACCTATACTGATTAGAAGTGGTTTGATGCTCTCAGTCGAGGATCTGACATACCATAGGGTGCATTATCCCCGGTCGGGGATACGCGGATGGTTCTGGTGTTGGAGAAACTGTTGTTGTGATAGGCCCAACTTCAATCTTGCCGACTTGATTCCATAGCATCGCCAGTTCCTCATCGGTGTACTCATATGTCAAAGTTGTCGTTGCGGCCGAGAAATTGTAGACTTTGGTCGAGTATCCGGATGGGATGGCAAAGGTCAGAGAAGGAGTACTCGAATTTCCTCCATTCGCAGCAATCACCTGCGAGACAAACAGTAAAATACTCGCCGGACTCAGACACCCAAACATTTTCGACATCTTTTGAAAGACAAAAAGTGGCTTGAAAATATTCCGGAGGCGTTCTTGGGCTCAAGAAATATTATACTTAAGCTTCAGAGCCCCAGCAAGGCATGATCTCATTTCTGCAATCCCATGTTATTTACATCCCCGCACTTGCCGGGTAAATGTATAAATTGGTGCGATCTGCCTAAACTAAGTCGGAAACGTGAAGACAAAGGCATGGGTACCTGTAATTTTCTCCTTAAATATGGGAACATAGGAAAGCAAAATGATGGCGACTCGCTGGACTGACCCACTGCTCTGGTAACTTACGATGCTAGTCCTTCGGAGGCTCACCCTCCGAATTCAATTTAGGTTACAAAGCACATCAGGACCGCGATAAGACCGTCGTCGTATGGTGATGCATCTCTAACAGACGCGGCAGTGTAAGATGAAGTCTTGTTGAAATTTCCCCCTCAACCAACCCCGCACTTCCCTCTGAGCGGCGATCAAGTTTTTCCGAAGAATGAACAGCTACAAAAGTGTTGAAAGATTGTTGTGCTGGCCTAGCTGGACTGGCATGAAATGTTAATGAGAGACGAAAACTACTGTGAGCAGTGTACTAGCTTCTCAGAGGCAGTGAGCATAGAGATACGTTATGTTGGAGTGAACAATACACACCGGAAGGGAGAGTCTCTAGTCGCTTAAACCGAAGTGATGGCTTGGCAAGCATTGAAGACTCTGACGAGCTTCTATCGTTCAAAAACAATCGTCCCAACAACACAGGGCGATATTCCTATAGGGTACTAATGATAGGGATCCAGCCAAACTTTGCCTCGTCGCCACTCAAGACATTTACTTAGGTGCGAGTGTGTTTTCCAAATACCACGTGAAGGCTTACATCAGCTGTCATCACTTCCAAGAATCTCGTTTTCGTCGCGCGTTAAGCCTCATTCCTCCCTTGCTTCCTTAACCTAATAACCAGAAATTACGTTCCGATGCAAGAGCTAGACGCGTTGACTAATTCGTGGTCTCTCTCAGGCGGCTTGCCGTTCTGTCAATTTCCACTCATCAACGTGTGGTGGTACAAGTCTTGCTGTGCCTAATCCCCCGCTGTTTGACTTATACTCTCGTATATCCTTTCGCTCGTCATATCCACCGCAAGCACCGAACATTGGCTGCATCGTATGTATCTGTCAAATCACAAACCCTGGCTTTGATCCGATTCAGATCGCGATTGTGGGCTCTCGGTGGTTACTAATGGGAAGCTCGGCAGTGGCAGGGACATGATCCACATCGGTATTTGCTCAGTCCGGACACCCAAGTCCTTTTGTTCAGTATTGTATCGAAAGACAATCGCCACATCTGCCTTCAAGATGCAGCCAAGATATTGCTGAGCTGGCTTGTTCTGTTTGCTCCAATCAACCGTCATCAAGTGTTGGCATTTGTTGGTGAGATCTAGCACCGCCCCCCTTGATCCTGCGGCTCTGTCCCCTCAGCCTCTCCCAACTCAAGGTGGAAAGCAATACCTTCTCGTCTAAGATCTACGATGAAGAACACAATCCTAGTCATCTTGTCAGCCTCGTAGAATTTTAGCTCAATTTTACTTCGCATCTCACATGTGTTGGATTACGGGACATGGCGTATTTTTGGCTTTATCGGAGCCTTCATCCAAACAATTTTACAGTATCTTTGTATACAATGTTGTACTGCACTCCATCGCTCTTTCCCTCTCTCTTTGTTTCAAGTTTCTCAGCCAGTTTGCGGCAGTTTCCAGTTCCGTCACTCCCCCCAGGACCTTTCCAAACTTCAAGTTTCGTGCAATAGATCAACATTCACTCGCAATTGACGTTTGCATCACCATAGCCCTCTGAAAGCTACGTTTAATTCTATTGGCAATCCGTTCTCAAGATGTCTAAAGATGAAAAGGGCATTTGTCCTGTTGGAGGTGACTGGTTAGTGTGGCAGTTCACCTTCTGATCTTGCCTCTGATATCATTACAGGTACACATGCACAGCTCAATCTCCGACTTTCTTTGGTTGTTGTACCAGTAATCCATGCCGTGGCGATAATACAGGATGTCCTACATCCGATCTTCGAGCTGCTGGAATTGGCAGTGGCACCAACCCCGACACAACAGAAAATGGGACCTACTTTCCCAATACACAATGTGCCAAAGGGCAGTGGTGGACTTGTGACGTACCCCAGAGACCTACATTTCAAGGATGCTGCGAAGTCAATCCATGCAATGGCGTTGGCTGTCCAGCTGGCTCTCTTCAACCAGCAGCTTTCGTGACGATACCTCCGGAGCTTTCACCCACTGCAACGCCCACATCAAGCCCGCCAAGCTCTTCATCAACTCAGACACCCACTTCAACTCCAGTACCAGACAATTCTAATTCTAGTTCGAATGTTGGAGCAATCGCTGGAGGTGTTGGCGGAGGTGTTGCGATACTCTTCATCGGTTTGGCGATCCTGTGGTTCTGCCGGAGGCGGCGACAAAAGAAGTCTGTCGTGGCAGCGTATTCAGCAGATGCTATTAGACAATCTCCAGCCAACGAAGCAAAGTCACACAAGTCAGGTCAGTTGCAGCTGATCCGAGACACGTTTACACTCTCGGGAAAATGTGCTGTCTCCGTGTTTGCTGACTCATTTCATGCTAGGTCGATACTCTCTTCTAGGTATCCCAATCTCGAAGAAATATATTCCAGTGTCTCTGACTTCACCACCTGTGAGCCCGGGTCCCCCACCTTATCGAAGCCCTCAACAGTCGCCCAACCCCAATATACACGAGATCGACTCAATCCACCTCCACGAAGTCGCGAATGAGGTTCCCCCTAGTGAGGCAGTTCAAGCACTACGCAGCGGCCATTTATCTCATGAGATGGATAGCGCGACAGTCAAGCCAATTTTGAACAGCGTCGACGAAGTAGTGGAGCTACCCACTCCGGCCGGAAGGAGCAGATGGTCCACGACAACACCGAATGGAGAGGAGAGAGTTGAGATTGGAGACGGAGCACCTCGAAGTAGAGCAGCAACCCCTGTCAGTGCAATGCAAAGTCCCAACCCGAATGGTCGAGACAGCACAGTGAGCTATGACAGCCCTCGAAGCACGATTGCTATTGGGATGATGCAACCGAATGAGAACGAAAGTCGAAGAGAAGCCAGGGACAGCTATGTGGGCTGGCAGCATCTGAAGCCATGATGTATAATGTGTTCTGTTTCGAACGACACGACGACCGCACAAAATAATTGATGTATATATCTAATTGCCAAGTATCTAATTGCCTCCAGCGTACCGCACTGTACGGTTGACTGAGATATACCAGCAAGATTCCGTTCATCTTTTATCCACGCAACTTCATCGCTGGATCTTCTTAACCCAGGGCATGAAACTGGTCATGGATTTATCCTGCACCTCATCAGCTTATCCATTCCAGCACTTTACCGTCAGGAAATTAACTCACAACCATCCAAGCAGGAAGTAACCAGGCCGCCCAGCCCGTCGCCGAAGCCGCACCTCCGAACCAAACCTTCCCCGTGGTACCCTTCTCCACAGCATCAACGACCGTCTTCGCCCACGCGTCAGAACTAATAGCATATTCTGCTAATCTCCCGTCACCAAGATCATAGATGTCCTTCGCAACGGCCGCATAATATGAGGTCTCTGGGACCTTCCCCCCTGACATGGTCTCGAAAACATTGCTGCGAACCGAGCCCGTCATGATAGTCAAAGTCCGCACGCCCAGAAGAGCGAGCTCGAGACGCCAGATCTCGCTCGCGTTCATCAGAGCGGCTTTCGAGGCGCTGTAAATACCTATCTCTCACAGTCAGATCTTTTCCATCAACATCCCAAAGCACTTCGTGATGGAAGATCAGAGGGAAGCAATCCTCCTTACTCTGAAAATACAATGGCAATACCGCGGCCACGCTCGAGACATTAACCACGCATCCCCGCGCCTCAATCAACAGCGGCGCGAAAGCCTGGATCATAGCCAACGGCGCCCAGAAATTGAGATCGAACAGCTTCTTTCCTTCTTTAATCGAGGTATCTAGTGCTGGCATGACCTCGAATCTACCACTGTTGTTGACCAATACGTCGAGTCGACCGCCTGTTTTCTTCTTCACGACATCGACAGCCGAAGCGATGTCGGTTGGCGAGACGACGTCTAATGCTAATATTGTGATGTTGCTAAGGGTGGAGAAGTGGGAAGGTGCTTTAGAGGGGGTGCGGAGTGTGGCGAAGACATGGTAGTCGTGTTGGAGGAATACGTCGACGAGGGCGGCGCCGAGACCGTTGGCTGAGCAGCCGGTAATGAGGACGTATTTCTGAGAAAGAGACATTGGATTTGTGAGACTTTGTGATTGATTTTGGCAATCGGACCTTTCCCTTTGTTTTATTGAAGGGTGTTTCCAGAGAGCAGGCAGTGGACGTCAATGGTTACTTAATTTAATGGGTGCAACGGCTGTTGACGAGCCGTTTCCTCCAGAATAGAAGTTTCAAAGATTCGTCCCAGATACAACTTATTTTCTCTTCTGGTCAAGTCGTCGGGTTATATATACCCATAACTCTTATGCTTTTCCATAACACCTATCTACACCTTGGCTGACTGCATTGGCGATGGCACAGCACAGCTCCCATGAGGTCGCTTAGGAGCAGCTGGAATTATCTGATTGGCCCCCGAAAATACGAGCGTCAAAATGCCACGGAAATACGCAGAGAGATCAACAACCCATCTCTCTGAGCAATAAACTTTCACGATATCACGGTTGATCTACTGACTTATGCACTTAACCTCAACTAGCTACCTGCTCAGCAGGAAGAAGGATGATTTAGTATTGGTCACCTGACTCAACACATTCCACCACTTCTTGTGGCTCCTCCAACACACCTCCACCTCGCTTACCTGAGAAGCATGTGGCAGTGGGAATTACGAGTTGATATAGAGGCTTGAGGACGGTACATATGGAGTTTTGCAGATTGTGTCTGACAAAATCAAGCACTCGACCAAATATTTGAAGAGTCTCCTACCGCCGATTTCATTACCAAGGTACCCAGAGTATCCCGACAAGCGGAGTAGAGGCTACTCCGAACCCCGCCATCGCTTCTGTTACCCCGTCAAAACTTTATATCCCAATCACCAAACGCTGCCTGAAAACCGCGCTGAAGCTGAGCGGGCTGTCTGTCAGCTTGCATCTTGGCTAGCCCAAGCCAGCTAAACCCCGCATGAGTCAGGAATAAAAGTGGGGTGAAGATGCTCAAGGGCGTATTAGACCAGCTTGGAAACTTCGGACTTCTATATCTTCTTCCCGTCAATTTCTCGATCTCTTCTAAATCTTCTTGTTATCTATCTAGTGTTTACATATGTTTGTTTGATTTTTCAGATGACGGAGAACAAGACAGCAGAAGCGAGTGCTTCAATTGCTTCAATTCCCGTTCCAATCTCTTCAGTATCTCCGATAAATCATGAATCTCAAGATATCGAACTCGCTCCAGTCAATTTAATTGCTGCAGTTCAACCCGAGGAAGATGCATCAAGAAGCAAATTCCGCATCGTAGCAATTATGACAGCCCTCTACGTAAGTCCCCCTTCCCAACACCATCCCCATTCCCTCCCCCAATCCCTCCAAGAACACGCATCTTTACACTACAGAATCCTAGCTCTCAATGTTCATAACGGCCCTCGACCAAACAATCGTCGCAACCGCCATACCTACCATAACGCACGACCTCTCCAGCTCCTCCGGCTACGTCTGGATCGGCGGCGCCTATCTCCTCTCCAGCGCCGCAGCCGGACCCATCTGGGCCAAACTGTCCGACATCTTCGGTCGGAAACCGATAATCTTGATAGCGGATGGCATTTTCTTCGTTTCTAGTATTGGCTGTGCGGAGGCGAGGAGTATGAGGGCTTTGATTGTGAGTAGGACGTTTCAAGGGTGTGCGGCGGGTGGGATGATCCCGATGGTTATGATTACGATTAGTGATTTGTTTAGTGTGAGGTTTGTGCCCCATTTTTGTTTCGTTGTCTTTGCTCTGCTATTTTCCCCGTTCTGATGTTATGAATGGTTGCAGGGGCGTTGGGTTGGTTAGAGGGGAGGTTCGCTTAACTGGTTGCATGTGTGCATGTGTTGACATATGCGAAACAGAAGCAGAAGTCTCTACATTGGTCTTATGGAACTAGTTTGGATTATCGCTGGAGGAATTGGTCCCATATTAGGAGGCGCATTCACGGAAAAGCTTACATGGAGATGGGCATTCTGGATAAACCTGCCTCTCTCCGGCGCAGCATTCATAATCCTATTCTTCTACCTCGACGTACACAATCCGCGCACGCCTCTTCTTGAAGGATTCAAAGCAATCGACTGGTTTGGTAGTCTTTCTATCATTGGTCTGGTATTGATGTTACTTCTTGGTCTGGAATTTGGAGGTTCCACTGTACCGTGGGATTCGCCGAAGGTGATTTGTCTGATTGTGTTCGGGGCGGCGATGAGTGGTGTTTTCGTGTATTGCGAGAGAAAGTTGGCGAGGTATCCGTTGATGCCGATGAGTTTGTTTGCGAACAAGTCGAATGCGGCGAGTTTGCTGTTGACGTTGTGGCATGGGATGGTACGTCGCTATCTTGGCTCCTTACACTTGACCATAACAATGCTTCCATAGGATGAGCTGACAAGCTGATTTGAAATAGGTCTATATCGCAGCAGAATATTACCTCCCCCTTTACTTCCAATCCGTCCATCTCTCCTCCCCCCTCGCCTCCGGTATCCTCGTCATGCCCATCACAGTCACCGAAGCCATCGCCGGCGTCTTAGTCGGCCTGATAATCCACCGCACAGGCTCCTACCTCTCTCTCATCTACGCCGGCGTCCTCCTCATGACAATCGGTAACGGTCTGTATATCCTTTACGCGGTCCACACACCTCTCTCCCAGATCATCGGCTTCCAGATCATCGCTGGTATTGGAGCGGGATTGTTGTTCCAAGCTCCATTGATAGCGCTGCAAGCTTGCTCGAAGCAAGATGACGTCGCGACCGCAACTGCGACTTTTGGGTTCGTGCGGAGTCTCGCTACGGCTATCTCAGTTGTTATAGGTGGTGTGATATTCCAGAGTTCGATGGACATTAAAGTCCCCAGCCTGAGTCATGCACCGACTAATCTCCCAATGAACATCACGGAGTTGTTGAGTGATGGCGGAGCAGGAGCGAATGTGTATCTCGTGAAGGGGCTGGAGGATGAGGCGCAGCAGTTGGCGGTTAGAGGAGCGTATGCGTGGAGTATGCGCAATATGTGGATTTTCTATACGGGGATTGCGGGGTTGGCGGTGGTTTGTAGTGCGTTTATTGAGGGGCATTATTTGAGGAGTGATCATGTGGAGACGAAAACGGGGATTAAGAAAGAGGAGGGGTTATAGAGAAGAGTTTCTTTATTTGCGAGCTGATTTGTCTTGAGTGTCTTCAACATGGCAACAGAGCTTTATTAGCAAAGTTTCGGTCTATTGTACAACGTTTTTGGTGCTCCCTCCAACAGAACGTGTGTCAGGGGAGGAAGACAGAACGTGTGTTTCAACCAACCACCCAGTTTCCCTTCCATTGAATATAGACGTGAAGGTCGTGATACACCAGTCCTTCGGTTTCAATCGGGCTAGACTACCGCAGCCAAGCCAGTAGATGTCGAATACCATGTCCATTCATCGTGCGAAAATTCATACCGATCTTCATCTTGCTCCACAAGCTCAGGACCAACACGACCCTTCGAAGCATCAACATAGTAGACCTTCACGCCTAGAAACTTTTTAAACTTCTCCTTGTCGAACTCTCGCTCCTCAAGAGGACCATTTCCTCCGATACGCAACTGGCCCTCGGACGCAGTCCATCCAATGGCTAGGGAAATTCTCTTCGGGAAAGTCGAAGATGTCATCGTCGTAATTGATCCGCTTGCTTGCCAAGGATAGATTTGTACCCTTCTTGAATTCGATCACCTCCGGCGCTTCAATTTCCTCGGTGGTAAAGGTATCTTTGGCTGTGGTTCTGAGGTGAGGAAAGCACTGTTCAACCAAAACTTCCTTGAGCTCTTTGAAGGTAACCATCAGATCAAGAGCGGGGTGGTTCGAATAGGTGACAATCAGCTGGTTTCCCCCTACTGTTACATCTCTGACTTTCTCCACGGTAATGAGTCGGTGGGGAAAGACAGGTATGGCGCGCTTCCTGAACCACAATCTTTGATTAGCACCTCTCTTCTCGTTCACGTCTTAGACGCACTCACCAAACCATCCTCCTCAACTCCAACGGCACCTTCGGGAAGTACTTAAACTCCTTCTTATACTTCACCTTTCCCGTCTCCGACACCTCTTTGCCCTTCTCCTTCTTAATCCCTCTTCTCAAACGACCAAGCTTGGCGCGATCATCACCTCTGAGTGAGAAACTGCGTCTGTTCAGCTCGGTATCGACATTGCTGGCGAATTGCTCGGGTGAGACTGGTTTTGGTGGTTGAGAGGTTGGTGGTGAAGGTGACGGGGCCATGATTTTTGATTGTTGGTCATCGATCTGGCAAGGAGAGGATTAGTGGTTGGCAACGGGAATGATTTGGGGAAGAGGAGAGGCTGGAGGGTCGTACCTGGGTATGATCAAGCGCGTTGTGATTGTCCTCGAGTGAGGAGAGATTCTTGTCTCCGAAGAACGGCGAGAGCGTGAGATCGCTCGAGGAGATGGGAAAGTACGCTAGCGAATAATTGGCGCTATGCTTATTCAAGAAATGGTGCTTGAGAAGATTCGGAAGGCGTGAATTGCGGTCTAAGGCGATGAGTAGTTCTTTGTTTGTAATTCTGAAGATTGACATTAAGCGAGGTGGATGTCAACTCCCGACAAAAGGACAAAAGTTTTGGATCCGACATGGGTGCGCTTGAACGAAAAGAGACTCATGGTTCGCTGTCAGGCACTTTGAAGAGAGACAAGGACATATACATTACACGTATTTACATATTTGTTGACATACTGGTGCAAGTTTAGCCAAGGCTGAGGTGAGAAGCTCAAGTTTCACTCCTACCGAGAAAGCCCTTAACTCCAACCCCCATATCAAAATAACAGATTTTCATGATCATCCACTCATCAGACTCCAATCCCAAAGGTATCTTGTACAAATCGCTCAATTCCAGAACCATCCCGATTTCCCATTCTTATTTTCAATTTTGTTTCCGTTGCTTTCCTTCTCAGATGTCTTCAGTTCCGGTCCATCCTGCGACGATTGTACATCATCAGTAGCCGGATCCTCGCAGTGATGGGTCGTCGTTGATGTCTCTCGCCCGCTGCTGAATTTCTTCCAGACTGTAACACGAGTTTCAACCGTCCCATCTTCATGTACAGTCTGTTCGCTTGTCGTACTAGAGGATACGACTCGATCTGATGACTCCAAAGGTTTTACCTCTCGTGAAGTTTTGTCCCGTTGTTCGGGTTCCGAGGAGACTTCCCGAGGCTGGGAAAGTTCTCGAAAAGCTTTGGTGACCTCGAGGATTTCTTTCATGAGTGATGGAGGGCGAGGTATACTGTCATCCTGCTCTATTCTCCTTCCTGGCATATCGTCATTCTCAAGTGAGGAAATAAACGCTTCGCCAGCTTCAAAAACTTCCTTAATAGCTTGCGGCGATGAAGCCCACTTCAGGAAATGGTCATACATTTCCTGCTCAGTCCTTGGGCTTTTCGTGGTTTCGGCGCCAGCATCGTTGCTTTTTGTGCCCTGAACTACACCGGTAACAGAGGGATTATTGGAGGCAGTGGGCGAAATTCCACCATCACTGTCAACCCACTGTTTAAACTTATTTTGAGCTTCTGATAGCATGGATGACAGCTGATAGCCCAGTGCTTCGCGGTCATCCTCTTCCAACGACTTCTGCTCCTGGAGATATCCAAGGGTCTGAAGCTTCATGATCCAGTGCAGATTGCCCTCAGGCGAACCTGTTGGCGATCCAAAGAATTTGGATGCTAGAAGCCTCCAAGGAGAACCTTCGCTTGGTGATTGACTCGTCGCAATCAAGTCTTCAAATGCATCAGACCAGGGAAGGTAAGATCCCGTACTGAAGTCGTTTTCGAGCTTGAGAGGTGAGTAAGGAGAGAAGAGCAGGTAAGGGAGTAAAGAATAATCGGAACGAAGTAGATTGGAGCTGTTGAGCTCATTATATATCAAGCAACGGGTCGTTCCTACGCCTTCATTGTCATAATACGTAGGCAATTGATGTGGTAGGAGTTTGAGCGGGTAGAATTGAGGTAGAAAGCCTTTTTGTCCCCAGGTCGGCGGTGTTCTAAGATCTTTCCAATCGGCCTCATCAAAATCCGGCTCCTGAAGGTGGGCGAATAGAGACTTCTGGACGGCTGAATACAATGGTAAGTCCTTTGTCGGTACGCCGAGTGTGTTTTCTCTGTCTCCTAAAGGCTGGTAACCTTCACCAACAAAATATGTTCTTTCCGTAGGTCTGGCGAACCGGTCTTCTTCGTCCGATGTTTGATATTGTAGCTTCCTAGCTTCTGACTCTTTCAATTCCCTTCGCCGAGCCTGAAGCTCATCTCGCCTTCGCAGACCATCATCTACCCCCGCCCACCGCGGATCGTCGGAGGATCCTTTCGAGAAAGCGGATGGAAGGCCAATGATGCCTTGGAGTAGTGAGCTGATTTGTGTATCCGCAAATTGTCTGAATTTAATGAATGGATTGTCGGCTTTCGATTGTTTGCCGTCTGAAGTCGAGTCTTTGTCTCGGTCTGCCGGGGAAGCCATGTTGGATGCGGCTGTGTGCAGTGATGTTGCGGCGTTGTGGTGTTCGTCGTGTTGAAGGTTGCTGTGTTTTGATGATGGCAAAATACCCGCCGGACGTCATGTCAAGCAAGATATCAAGATGTGGTCCAAGAGCCGGGATCATGAGGGGTCGATAAGCGCTGCCGAGCCGCCGCCCTCGGAAGGAAGCCTTGCTTGTTCGGGTCTAGTTGCGTCAAATCTGGGGAAGAGAGCGAACAGGGGATCTGACACTTCATCCCGCATGGCAGGAGAGGACCGAGAGCTGTGAGTGGTTGACAGCTCACCTCACCACTGATCCCACCTCTCACAACACAACACACCTGCATTGAGTGGGTGAGGCATCCAGGCAAAATCCATCCGCAGACAGACAGAACTTTTGTCACCTCAGGGCATCCAGACGACCACGCACCACCTACATACACACATACATCCTACCCCACTGCCTGCTGCCCACATACAGCAATTGTTCTAATATTGCAGTCAGAAACATGTCGTTGCATCCGCTACTCTGAAGATCCACACAATGGCCACTGATGCCAATACTATCCCGAACGGCTCGACGCCCCGAGCGTTGCCAGCGTTTAACTCAAATCACCCCTCACTGCACGGCCAGCAACACAAACCAAAAACTCCTCAATCTGCCCCAGATTCCCATCGTCGACACTCTCTGCCTCTCCACTTCCTCCCACCTAGTCTCTGGAGTGCAAACACATCCACGGCGAGCCTCGTTCTCGAATCTGAACAAGCTGCCCGTGGCGAGCATATCCTTGACGAAGCTACCGTCGCCCTTCGAATTTCTGCATTGAGACAACTGAATGGTGCGACACATTCCCGTCATCGATATGCCAAGTCAACTGGTGCTCGAAATAGTACATTTAGCCAGCCAGTGATAGTGCGGACATATTCTGGAGCTGCCAGACCTCCCTCGAAGCAACGAAATATTGTTACTGCGAAGAAAGAGAATGGATGGTCAGCCATGTCTGCTGGGAAGATGGAACTGAAAATGCCGCCCGTTGAGGCTTTTACTTTCAAGGGAATAATGGAAGAAATAAAGCATGGGGTTGCAGAAGATCTGGAAAGAATTGCCGAGATATGTGCGAGAAGCAAGTACAGCCTCAGTAATCAATACGAGGTACATATGCCACCACATGGCCGGGGAGAGCCTATCCTCCATAATGTTGGCCTCGGAGTTGGCCCTCATGCTGTTGGTGGTCCTACTCTTCAGGCCATCGGTTCGGACGACGAACAGACCCGACCTGTTGGAAGAGGCTCCCGTGGTGGCCGACGAACAAAGTCCGTGGCATATGGAACACTAGAAACAATCATGTCTTCTTCGAGGTCCTCAGATGAGGACAAATCGAAAAAGAAGCCCGCTGCTGTCATAGCAGAAGAAGTCCGCGGAAGAGCTGCCAAGAAGGAGCTTGAAGCTGCATCGAAGAAAGATGCAGAGGCAGCAATTGAAGCGGGTCCAGCAAACGAACGTCCCTCGAATCATGTTCGATCAAAATCGGCCTCCTTCGCATCGATGATCATTGACAATGCTCAAGGATCTAAGCATGATGCCACCACTCAGCTTCTTTCGCCTACTTCTTTGATCAGTGAGCCTGCTCGTCCCCAGACCTCAACGGCCACAGATCTGGAGACTGTCACTGTCTTTGAGGCAGCTCAATATACCTCCCCAGCCTTAAGTTCCTTTACAGCACCAAAGCTGATTCGGAATGAGTCCATTGCCTCCACTATTAGACCAGAACCGGAAGGTCGGCCATCGATACTGGGAAGTCTTGGTTCTTGGCTACCATGGACCAAGAACAGCGGATCGTCCAACGACATATTCCAGGGGCGAAATAGAAGCACATCGTATGCTGAGGGAAGCTTGAGAGAATTGTTGAAGTCGAAAGACTTCGATAGAAAAGGAAAAGCTGTCGATCGTACTGGCTGAAGCTCAAAGTGCGGTTCCATGGCCATGTGATCGAACTCCAAAAACAGCACTTTCTCATTGGCTGCTCGGAAGTTCGTTGTCACAATTTGTCAACTAGCACCTGCTAGTCTACAGTGTGGTGAAACAAGGAAAGCTGAGCTAGTAGTGAAACGCATGCGGTCTTTACTCCGCGCTAGCCAGATCGAGATGTTCCAAATATACCCCGACAGTCTCGCACGTCTTCGAACACCACAAAATCGTCCCATCAGAAGAGATCCAGTATGAATTCAATCGCCGCAGAGTAAGTCCACCAACAGCTACATCGGTGCAGATCGCTGATGATTCTACCAGGCTTTTCTCCACTGGGAAGTACTCTGATCTTTTGATCAAGTGCAAAGGCAAGGAATTCAGAGTTCATCGCGCTGTTGTGTGTCTTCAATCTAAACCACTGGCTGCTGTCGTTGATGGCCAATTTAAGGTAGCCATCGTTCGGATCGAATTGAAGCTGAACGTGTCTGCTAACTTGACCACAACAAGAAGCAATCACAGGCGAGGTCGACCTCGATGGCAACGAGCCCAACATTGTTAAATGTATACTCAAATTCATGTACAACATGAACTATTCGGATGGTTGCGAAAGTGACATCACAACCAACATACCTAGGCCTGCCAATATCTCAAATATATCGTGGTCATCGCTCCCGTCTTTCGTTGACGTCGCAAATGCTACCACGGTCCACGGTCCACTTCTGACGAACACCAAAGTCTACATTCATCGGTGACCAGCTGCAGATCCACGGCTTAAAGACTTTGGCAAAGAAGAAGTACGAGGAAGTCATCTCCGGTCGCAAGTGGAACAGCACGTCTTTTGTCGCAAGCCTCAAGTTACTCTACGAAGAAACCTTGGGCAATGACCGTCTCTTGAAGGATGTCGCGATCAAGACTGCCCAAGAATATATCAAGGACTTATGCGATCGTGGTGACTTCGCTACGCTTTGCAGGGAAACGGGCGAGATAGCTTTTGATATTCTCAAGGCATCTTTGACGGAAGACAGGGCTTCCTCGACAGCGGAGCCTCCTGTCAAGGCTTGCCGCTTCTCCGTCCAAAGCACTCATATCTCATACCTTCCCAACTTCTTCGGCGACTACCATTGCTCTTCCTGTCGGCGATTCTTCAGCTAGTACGAGATAGAGATTCGATTAACGTCTTGACAAGAAATACAATATGCAAAGTCGTTACTCTAATCGTCATTCACCACCCCCATGTGAGAATGAAACAATATTATTAGCAATACAGTGTTCATTGTCAGCAAACGAGTGCCTTCATCTTTTCCATTGCCACTATTAACGCATACCTTTACACAACCTGACACAACACGAAATGAACCATATAATGCAGCAGCAAGTGGTGTGGATTGCGGACATACCACTGCACAATGCACTGGGAACACTCCGCCGCTACGTGTGAGGGTCAAATTTGAGAGCTGATCGGTGGAGAGTAGACTATGAGTTCCATGAGATAGTCAATATAAATGGCGAAGAACAAAACAGTGAAACATTGGTGACAGTAAGTGAGACTCACGCGCCTAGAATGTTTGATGGCTCAGGTGCTTTCACTGGTGGTAGGTTGGGAATTGCGGATGAAACTGGAAGAGGTACTTCATTGATTTTCTGGAGTCGATGCAGAGATGTTACTCCAGAAACAACTTATAAACAACACGCTTCAATCATAAAATTTCGAAGATTTGAGAGGCTTGAAGTCTCGCCCACGACTGCCCAGACGGCGTAAGCTTGTAGCCAGTGAAAACGAGTGCCAAGCGCTGATAGCAAGCACCAGCCAGATGTAGTGATTCAATACATAAGCGCTATGGTCAATGGCATGCTGCGTCTATCGACTTACTCAGCTGTCGTGTGCATTGAGGTTTAGCTTTCCAATCATGCTACCGAGGCCCGTTCTGAATCTGTCTGTATCTGTCTTTACACGTAATACACCCCCTTCTTCGATCATTTAAGCGAGTTGAAAACACATCCCGAATGCAACCCAAGCTACAGATTTCACCCACCTTGAACTAACGCGCACCTTTAAACGTGCAGTAATCGATTCATTGTCTTGATTCCGTAGATATGCTATCTAATCTTGTATTTCTCTCGGGTTATCCTACCCTTGACTCCCTATCGCCAATAACCATAAGTCACAACACCCAAAAACGCAAAAAAGCGCAGACGCATATCCATACTTGCGTGCGTTATGCAGCCTTGCAAAGTATACCATGCCGTCTAAATAAACCCTCAAAGCAAAATCGCAAAAGCCCCCGCTACAACCGCCAACGGTCCCAACACACCCAGCAAACTCGCCTTCTCCGACGTATGCGCAGACGACGCCAATACCGTACAACTCGGTCCCGCTTCGGCGCACTCAGTCGCAGTACCTGTTCTGGAAGGCGCTACTCTCGTCTCGGTTGGGACGCCATCAGCGGTTTTCGTCACGATGACCTTGGTTGTGACGTCTGCTGGTTTGCTGTGGGTTGAGTGTTGGGTTGATGAGTTGGTGGTGGTGTTGTGGAGGGGGTAGGTTGGTGATGTTGTTGTTGAATAGGGTGGAGATGTTGTGTTTGAAAGGAGTGTTGAGGAGATGGATGGGGTGAGTGTGGGGATGGTGGTTGTGGTATTTGATGATGACGAAGATATCTGTGAGATGGTGTGTTAGTATTGAGGTTGTTCAGAGCTGGTAAGGAGGGAACATACTTCAGTTACCGAGGTAATTAAGTTTGTAGTACTGCTTTGTGCAGATACAGTATTTACCAAAGCGATTGCGATCCCCGCAAACTGGAAAATTGATCTAAGCGACATGTTGTGTATTGAGATTGGAAGTGTATGGGTATGGGATAGCTTTTTGCGATTGACTGTGGATTAGATTTGTCGAGTTATTCCGGGAAAGTTCGTCGAATTTATCTATTATTGGAAAAAATGCAAGGCTGAAGCGAGGAATGCATCTGAAATCTCCAGCCAACACCAATGATTCTGGAATGGTTGGCCAGCTTGCCAAGCCGGAGAAAATCCATGGTTGGAAATGCGCGATGAGACAAAGTCTCAGATGGACATCTCGAGGAATGGTCGGTATGATCTAGGTGACAAGCGATGTCAAGATTCTTGGGGAATGCTTAGATGATCTTGTCTCAGGCTTGTCTTCGCGTTTACGGTACATGCCAGCGTAGCATACGCTAGTGTATGTCCATGAAATAGAAGCATCCTGCTCTTCAATTGAGCATTCGCGGTGAGGAGGTAATTGAAAAGGCTACGTTTCAAAGTAATTCGATCACAGCTCAGACAAAAGTGACAACGGCCACACAAAGCCATTAAAAAGAAATTGATATGGAGTAATCCTGTTCCACAGTACTGAAAAGCGTTACTCTTTCAAGGATATGTATTTCACCGCCACCTCGTTGTGATGAAGTAGGATAGTTAGCGAGCACTTATCATTTGAAAATTTACACCCTCACGTACAGCCAAGCCGAGAGGCAATCAAAGTACAAGTCTAGAGACGGACAGAAGTTTCTAGGAGGGAAGTGTGGGGCAAATGAATGAATATCTACTCTTACCTCTCGAACTGTTCCTGGGCTCTCGTGGAGCACACGTGGCTTAGGATGGATGTCGGCTTTTTCATGCAGTCATCAGAGTGATCGAAAGAATAGAAATGAGTACCTGAATCATTATCATGAACCTGGATTGCTTGATTAAAGCTATATTGCACTGGTATAAATGGTGAGGCTTGGACGGACCTCGAAGAAATACCCTGCGTAGGTATACTATATCGCGCGACGTCTCGCTTAAGTCGTCCAATGTAGCGCATACAAGTCAAGACCGTCGCGTTTTGGCATCTATAGGTCCAATCTATACCCACTATTCGCAACTGTCTGTTTTCTTTGATCTGAAGGTACTGCCTGGTTGCATGAAATTTCTCCTTGTAATCTCGGTGATATTGATCCTTCCGCTTGCAGATCAACTAGGGGCGGTACATGTGGTGCGATACGGATCGAGTACAAGTTCCGGTGCAAGGTCTAGGATGCTTGCATGGAAACTGCTGCGGGGTAAAACCGGCTTGTTCGGACGTCGGAACATGGATTATTCGCTGTCAGATTGCCGTGCAAAGAAAAGCGAGTAAAGGACATAGAGAGAGATTTTTCTGTCCTCCAAAAGTAGAGGTATGAAACAATATTTCACAGTCTTCATGATGTTCTTCTTAAGTTGTGCCATTGTTGACAAACTGTGGGTCAACCGAAGCGAGAGCTTAAATTCAGGGGTCGCTTCGCGGGGCTGGCGGCTGGCTCGTGGAAAGTGGCTAGCTTTCTTGGTCAGCATGCCATCAGAAAGTCAAATAAACAAGTTTAACCTTATCCCTAATCCTTCGAACCGTACTTCGTAAAGTTTACCGAGCGTGGTTTCCACTTTTCTGTAGAGCAATAGCAGCTGGTAAGCCGGGTTTTCGAATGTGTTGTCAAACTGCTTCTGGTCCATTAACGCCAAGACTCCAACCTTTTCGAATTTCACGTTCACGATCAACCCGAAGGATAAGAATCAAAAAGTCAAGTATCCCACCAGGGGTTAATAGACTGTACTAGTTCTAATACTCGGACTGAATGCTAAAAAGACGTCTCTATACGCATTCTCTAGGGAAACGGTGCCTGCCAAGACCCGAAGGTGCAGCTTGGTGTTCAGGGTCATTCGACGACTCATTGGCTGGCTCAATTGACCAGCTAGGATTCTCGGATCTAGTTGTCAGATCAGGTAGGTCAATATGAAATGGAAGCTAGGTAGGGACAAATCAGCAGGTTTGTGCAGGTACTGTGTGAAATGACTTCCTTGCCGTGGGTGAGCTTGACGCATATAAATTCTTCCCAAATTCTATTTTCATTATTTTCTATTTGCCGATTGCTCTTTTCTTATGCGATTATTCAGTTTTCTGGCTTGAACACGAAGTCAGTTTTCCGCTGAGCTGACCGTCATGATGGGAAAGTCAATGCTGCTTCCTCTGTTGGCTCTGCTGGCCACGACTACAGCAGATGTAGCTGCAAAAACAATCTACGAGTGAGTGGTCGCCATAAAGGATCAAGTGGTAAAGAGTACCCTCTGACAACAACTTCGCAGCTACATCGTCGTCGGATCAGGCCCAGCTGGTGGAGTTCTTGCGGCAGAATTGTAAGTTTACATAGCGTTTGATCCGATTCTCTTAACATTGGGAGATATCTACGAGGAATTTGAGTCTCACGATATTGTTCAGGGCAAAGAAAAATGCGTCGGTTCTTCTCCTCGAAGCTGGCGATGATCAAGGCGAAAATCTTCATGTGCAGGTTAGCTTCCAACGCGAGTATCGTGCTCAAAGTTGAAGTGCAAACTGACACTACATTACAGGTTGCACAGTGGGGCTCATTGGCAAACAACGATCCGCTTCTACGTTGGGATTTCTTCGTCAAGGTAATCAGAATGTTTCCTGCCCAGAAGAATCGAAGGCACACAGTATTAACGAGCGATATAGTATCACACAGATGACGCGATCACAAACAAATACGAGCATCTAGTATGGAACACAACGGAAGGAGAATTCTATGTCGGGACAGAACCACCAGCAGGTGCCAAGCGTCTGGGGGTCTACTATCCTAGGACAGGTACACTGGGAGGTTGTTCTACCCACAATGTCCAATGCGCCGTGCTACCTGCTGAACGAGACTGGAATGAGATTGTGGAAATCACAGGTGATGATTCTTGGAGGTAAGCTACACGACTCCCAAAACGCATAGCGCATGCGAGCTAACGAGTGAAGTGCTGAAAATATGCGCAAATACTTTGTTCAACTCGAGAACGACCACACTGTGCCCAGAGGAGCCCCCGGTCATGGTTTCAATGGCTTTCTTGATATCAGCTTGAATAGTGGCGAATCCCTCAGCAACCAAACAGAGGCTCAAGAAGTTTTGAAGGCCGCAGCCAAAGTCATGGGACAGGACCCGAACAAAATATTCGAGCTCCTGCAGACAGACATGAACAACGCGAGCCCGAATCGCGATCAGGAAGTTGGTCTCCGTGGATTTCCATCTCACCGAAATCCCATGGGACGACGTGTCTCGGCTCGCGATGCAGTAGTCCAAGTCCTGAATGCCAAGGACAAATACGGCAAGCCAAAGTATAAGCTCACCGCCGGACTTGAATCTTTCGTTACGAAAGTCCTCTTCGATACCTCGGGCAAAAACAAAGGAACCCCTCGAGCAATTGGTGTCGAATACCTAGCTGGCAAGAGCATGTACCAAGCCGATCCGCGTTACGATCCTTCTGTGAAAGGCGTGACGAAGCAGGCATATGCAAAGCACGAGGTCATTATCGCTGGAGGAACCTTCAATTCACCTCAAATCCTCAAGCTAAGTGGTATTGGGCCCAGAGACGAGCTGGAGAAGTTCCACATTCCAGTTCTCGTTGACCTTCCAGGTGTGGGGAAGAATCTACAGGATAACACCGAAATGGGGGTAGTAGCCGAGGCTTCGACCAATTTCACAAACAAAGCTTCAGTATGTACTTATGGTGCTCCTGGCGATCCATGTCTGGAAGAGTGGTTTCAAGGCAAGGGACCATATGCTACAGGCCCACTCGATGCACTCATGTTCAAGTCCAGCGTTGCAGCGTTCAACGAGAGAGACATTTTCTTCTTTGGTATCCCCGCAGCTTCTTTCCAAGGCTACTGGCCCGACAAGACTGTCAATGTTGTTCCCGGCGTCAAGCCTAGCGCGTTCGATTGGTCTATGGTCAAGATCCACCCGAACGGTCGTCTGGGGACGGTGGAGCTGGTGTCAGCGAATCCTCGAGAAGTTCCTGATATCAATTTCAGATTCTTCGAGGAACCCGGAGCGGACAAAGATCTCCAAGCGTTAGCCGAGGGAATCGAGTTGGGACGCAAGATCTTTGACTCTATGGGAGCACCTTTCCAACCTTGGACTGAGACGCTTCCATGCAAAGGCAATCGTGATTGCGATGTCAAGGAAGAGATCAGAGCTCAAGCATGGTCTCATCATGCGACTAGCACTTGTTCAATTGGAGCTGATGACGATCCGATGGCTGTTTTGGACAGCTCGTTCCGTGTGAGAGGAGTCAATGGATTGAGAGTCGTTGATGCATCTTCTTTTCCTAGAACGCCTGGGCCATTTCCCGTTATCCCAGTTTTTATGCTCGGACTGAAGGCTGCCGATGTAATATTGGATGATCCGTACGAAGCTTGGCTGTAGAATTTCCAGAAAGTCGAGGACGATCATGGTATATAGAGGAAGAAACAATTTAGGAGTAGCGGGAGAGGTTCGTTCATTCAGCGCAATTCCCACATCACAATTTATTGTTGGCTTCGTATGTTTCCTGCAGCAGCTAGTGGATACGGTGATCTAGTTGACCTTCTAGTTTCGACTCGATTGCGATGCTGAAATGATTGGGTAAATTCGAAACATCTCAACCCAAGGCCTCTACTTAAACGATACTCCCGAATCTAGCTGCACACTTCCGTCTCATCAGCAGGTATCCGGTATTACCCACCATATACAATGATCACGGGAGCATCATTTGCAAACAGTCACATCCAAGAATCACAAATGATGATCGGCTCTACGCTGCTTTCCGATATGACCTTTCAAGTTATCTCATTTTAAACGAGTGTCGATGATAGCCATTACGCCCCAGACCTATGAAGTTAAAGTATTTCGCACATCATTTCTTTGCACTGTAGAAGACCTGCCATATCAGCATCAGTCACAATATGCGACTACACGTTGGTAGGGAAGCTGTGCAAGCGAGGAGTCCATTTGCCTGCGAACGGAGTAGCTACTCCATGGCCTGAATCTGGTGAAACCATCTTCTTTCCTCGGATTCTCTTTCTCCTGCTACCATTTTACCTTGGTAAAAACTCAAAGTCGGGTTCGATATGGGAGACTTGGCGGATTCAATTGAAGGGTGAGAGGCTTCTCCTCCAAGTGGCGGTATTTGCTGACGCGAAGCAGACTCCTTGAGTCGGGGAAATATGCAGATGCAACGATTTGCTGCAAGGGCACAATTTTTAAGGTCCGTTGCGCAATTATCTGTTCTCAATCCAAGGTTCTTGCTAAGATGGCTGATGGGCAATTCAAGGTACGGAACTAAGTTGATCAAATGCTGGTGTCGCTGGCTGCTGAAGGGCCAAGCTTACCGGATCCAGGAAGCCATACTCCGCAACATCGAACTTCCAAATGACGAGGTCCCGGGCGTAGCCGCAATGCTGAGGTATCTTTACACTGGAGACTACTTTGACGAAGCTGGTCGCTCCAATAGCCCGACTTCGGGCATGCAAATATCCACAAGCAGGTCAGCTTCACCACAACCAGAATCAGAGAAAATGCTGGCAGATGAATCCGATGATGGATTTCAACTTCTCTTCGATGTCAAAGTCTACATCATGGCGGAAATGTACGACATCTCCAGACTCAAGAGCATTGCAAAAGAGAAGTTCGAGAAAGCCTCCACGACTTGGTAGAATACCCCTGTGTTCTCGGCCGCAGCAAAAAGGCTTCGGGAGAATACTGTATCATCGGACAGAGTGCTAAGGAATGCCATCATAAACATGCCAGCCACCAGTTCCGGGCGCTTCGTGATCGCGGAGAGTTCAGGGACCTCATGATTGCAAGAGGCGATCTTTGTCTTGACATCTTGAATCTGACCTTGGAGCGAAACACTGCATCAGCACTGACGGATGAAACGATCTCCTTTGAGGAAGACTCCGGCGTCTGGGGACGCTTTTCATCGGCGAAAAAGGTGAAGAAGAAGAGAGGCTTTCATTAAAGGTTATTGGGATGGGCCAATTGGTTGCTGATACGGATAGCATATCATGCCACCTCTGCTAATGATGATGATGTGAAGGGGCGGGGTAACACGATTTGATCCTTTCATTGAGTGAGACAAAGCAGAAATCTGCATGCTGAGCTTCAGGCGGATGAGTGGTATTGGGTCGGGGTATCCAAATGATACTTTCGTGTCACATGCCCAGACTAACATGTAACGCTCACCTACTCTCTGATTCAACCGGCACGGCGTGCGCTCAGTTGCCATACGTTCTTCGCACCCAGTCCTTCGCAGCTTCCTTGATTCTAGCATCCTCGTCCTCTATATCCGCACCCTCTGCTTCGTCTTTCATCTCTTTCCATGGGATTAATGCAGCCTTGAATTCCTCTTCGTGGAAGTTGTCTGGCCATCCGTAGTTCAATAGCATCTGTCTTACTTCTTTGCCCTGCAAAACCAGTGTCAGTAGTCTCTATGCAGCCCAGTTACTCCGGCGCTATCATCAACCCAGAGATTTGATCATTAGTGTTTGATGTGTCGATGTCACACTCGGTTCTCCGCCAGGGGAACTTCACTTCTTCTTCTCCGCCCATTTCTCCTTCATCTCCAAACCACCAATTTCCATGCCTGTAATCAGGCACTATGACCAGATCTCTATAATACGCAATCCACTTCTTGAGAACATGGGGGCCGGGCCCGGACGGAAAATGGCGATAGTAACCTTCATGAGTGTCGAGAGGAGCTTCGGGCAGATCATATCGAGCGCTGAAATAATCAACCTCAAATATCTCGTCTAGGGTATGTCAACACGAGTAATCACCGATGTCAGATAAATGATAGCTTACTAGTCTTGCAATCTAAGATTAGAACATATCCACCATGATTGGCGGAAGTGAGGGGTATACACCATGACTCGATATACTTCTCTTCAAATTCGAGGAAAAGCGGGTCGGTCCATGATTCGAGAGGCATTCTTCGCTTGTTGTTTTCTTCGTCTTCCTCTTCCTCTTCATTTCCGCTTGTTCCCTCGCCGTCGTACTTCATAGTCTGTGCGTCCCTCAAATAGAGCATGGGAGACATATCAGGACCAATTTTCTCCTTGTCGGAATTGAAAAGGGGTAGTTTCGACAGGACATTAACGGTTTCATGATCCATACCAGCCCCAACCCAGGCATCGGTGTTGAACGATGGGAGAGTGTGGGGTCCGTATATGATATTGAATTTTTCGGGCAGGCTTTGGAAGCGCAAAATCAGAATGTACATTTCGCGGAGTAGAGAAACGATCTCATCACTATTGAAGGGTGGCGATTGCATCGTTCCAGTACATACCTCAGTGATCAAGGACTAAGTGATATCCTGGCGTATCGGGTCGTGGATGTTATGGATCGATGTGGTGTTTGTGAATCGACGTGGAAACCAGATTTCCTGCGTCTGTTAAAGTGTCGGCCAAGCGAAATGGGTCATGTGATCAATATGAAGAATGCCTTGCAGGTGGCTTGAGAAATAGCCTTCAGTCCCTTAGATAGCGTAGAAGGCTACTTCTTCTGCTGACAATGATGACAGATGATCATTCTTCATAACTTACCTCTTTCATTGAGCGAGACTAGGCGGGATGAATCTCACATTGCACGTCTGACAGTCAAAACCCGTGTTCGTATCAATACTGTCATGGGAACAGTCTTGAATTACAGGAACTGTGGTTTTTGATGCATTAATTTCTCGGCAGAATTCCCGATAATCATTGGATGAATCTCTGAAACAACTTCAGGAGCTTGTGAAGTCCGTCGCAGCTGTTTTGAATTCGATCATCGCCTTCGCTTAAGTGGCCACCTCACTATAGTCTGTTGGTGTAAACAAAGGTCAACCATCGTACCCATGACATGATACTGCCATCTTCATGAACACCCGCACTACATTATATCGCAAGGACTTCTCGAGATGATTTCTAGGGTCATGTTGCACTGTAACACCCTTCAAAACTTGATACGAAGCTCCACTACCTTCTAGGCACACCTTCCAGCTTCGGCAGGCCTAGACTTATGAGAGCATAAGAATGAAGGAGCTTTGGAAAAATGCGGGAATGAGGAAGGAAAACAATACTTGAGTATGGTCGACCGAGCCAAAGCCATCTTTGAATCAGCTATGATGCATGCGGGCGATCTTCATCTTTGTGTATTCAGGTTATAGAACAGCTTGTTCCTCATAGAGGTCTTTGACGAGAGGAATTTGCTGGTCACAAAGTAGAAGATCGAAGCCAGAGTTGCGGCTCGTCTGTTCCAGTCACCACTGGAATATGACACAAAGGATTGCATCTTTGCTCCCCATATGCTCTCATAGTATAAATCAGCAAGACGTTCGGCTTATGATTTTCAAGACCACAAACAGAAATCATGGCCCCCAGACCCAATGTTAACATGGATGCCAGGCTTAAGAGGTAAGCATGTTCTTGATCCGCGCCTTGCAGTCCTCACTCTAACATTAAGTTCCAGCCTGTTCGAGACCGGCAAATACCACGATCTCCTGATCCGATGTAACGACGAAATCTTCAAAGTTCATCGGGCAGTTGTTTCTTCTGCCTCTGATGTGATTGAAGCCGCTGTGGATAGATGGCAAAAAGAGTAGGTCGCTGATAAGTCATCTCAGAGCGTGCAAAGACTGACGAGTAGTGACAGGATGTCAAGATTGCTGAATTCGACATGTCGAGTGACAAGCTTCGAGTCGTGAAAGCCTTCGTCGAATTCCTGTACAAAGGTTTCTACAGCTTCGACGATCGCACTTCGATCGATGAGTGCCACTCGGATGAGGGCTGTGCTTCAGAAAACGGTCACTCAGGGCCCTCGATGCATCTTCCCACTCCGGGAGGATGGTCTGAATCTACCAGTGCACAACTTCCTCTTCGCTTGGAAAATGCCGAGGATGACGCCGAGCAACTTTGCAAGATCCACAGAGCTAAGGACCGCCGCTTTCAGGTCAAGATGTACATTGCTGGTGATTTTCTACAATGTTCCGGCTCTCAAGGATTTTGCCTCGAATAGATTCAGGGACGCAACAAAGGAAATCGAAGATCTTCTACCAGAGCATGCGACCGACTTTGCAAAGTCCATCAGGCTCTGCTGGAATGGAACGCATGACACGGATATGAGACTGAGAGATGTCATCGCTGAGTTCGTGTTTGAAAGTCTAGACCTGGCCATGAGCTGTCACGCTCTGAGAAACATCTGGCCGCAAGAGGGCTCTTTCATTGATTGTCTCCTTAAATCAGGCAGCAGGCTGTACAAGAAGAGTGAGTGCGGAACTGAACTCGATAATGACTGGTTCCGAGACCATGGCATAAGTAGCTGCGGAGGAGGATATCCGATGTCGTGGATATCAATACTGACCTACTCTCAGCACTGCATGGATCAGGTAGCGCCCTCGTTATGAATAGGAATGAAGATAGAAATGACCACCATGACTGCGGAATGGCATGGACTTTTCCGCTCGTCGCATCGAAAAAGTCGAAGATGAATGTTGTTCAAACAGTGATGTACAATTCTCGTCCCATCTTCCCAAGCGCCGAATATGCAACACATATAATATACCTACTTCCTTCCCTTGCCCTTCTTCTTCGCACCCCCCTTCTTCTGCTGATCCAATCCTGATCCTCTGAGCGCACCTCTCGACCGTTGATAAGCCAACACAATATTCTGTACACTGCCCATGTCGTGCTTGGGCTTCCGCATGTACGTCAATCTTGCTCTCCTCGCCCTCTTCTCTCTCCTCTGTACCACCTCAATACCCTCCACATTCGGACTGTAGATCTTATACCACATCTCCACACCAACCCTCGTCAGCTCATTTCGTAGTAGGATGGCCGAATCGACGCCTCGTCTCCGGATGTTGATGCATACGCCTGCAAATGGATCGCCGGTCTTTAGTCGCACGAGGAGGATGTCGCCGACTTTGGCAGCTTCGGTGTTTGTGCGGGAGAAGAGGTGGCTGCGAGCGCCTGTAGGGTCGAGGATGGATATTTGGTCTTCCGTGAAGGCTTTGATGGGTTCTTTGCACACCTTCGCAAATGAGACAGGCGGCGGAACGACTTTGAGCTTTCTATTGACTAGAATGGAATTAGCACTGTATATGTGTGAAGCAATTGGGACGCAGGGGTGCTATGTACCATGTCTTGTAGGCGCTTGACTTGGAGGTGGTAAAGGTGCTTTTGAAAGGGGCGCTGGCTTGTGGTATGTCGTCAATGACCTCGTCGCAGCCTTCTGCTGCCTCGAATGCCGTAATATGGACTTCCAGCAGCTCAATGGCCGCAGTGTGGGTGTTGGAGTCGCCATTGTCTTTGATGTGAAGGAGTCGAGGTTCGTGATGGAAGCATGGTGGTTTGGCTTGAAATTGTCTTGCCGAGTTCTGATTGGTCAAAGCGACCAGCATCTTTTTGCGGAGCTTCGAGGCTGAACAACCAGACAACCTCACGGACGATTCTTCGGCCATCAACGCAAAGTTCCATACCACGAAACCCGCGAGAAGCTCAATTGGAGCTGTCTCTTCGACGATGAATAGCAGGAATCTCAGCAGGGCAGTTCGCTGCAGCGAATGCGCGGTCCGAACAGCTGGGAGAGGAACACCGCTGCAACAACGGACTTTCTCGAGCTCCTCAACACGGCAAAAGCATGGTATGAGCATTTGCATATGTGCAATATCTAAAACTGACTTATGATAGGTGCTGTCCCTACGTTCACTGAAGTCTCTTCTCCAGAGTTGCAAGATCTATTCACCAAACTCCGCGAACGAGTTTTCCTCCCGGCCCATGTCGCGCAGCCACAACGAGATCTCATATTCAAGGGGAAGCACAAGAAGTCACTCGAGGTAGAACCAGTGACGGCTATTGTAGCAGGAGAAGAGTTCACGCTCAAATATCTGGACCCTCTCACTGATGTGCCGGGAAAATACAAGAGCTTCAACAAGGCCTTAGCTCTGATGAAGGACAAACGGGATTGGAATAACGTGCCGAACCTGTTGCAGGGCTTGAAGACTGCCAAGTTTCGAATCGGTGGCGACGCAAGAATGAGGCTGTTGCGCAAAGCTGGGAGGGCTGAACGCCAGGATGTTATATTGGAGTGCTTAAGAAGAGCCGATGAGACGGGGATGACATTGAAGGAACCGGATTTTGTGGTGCAGGTATTTTTCTGGATGCGCCAGAAGGCGTACCTGAGTGACTGGGATGCTGAGGAAACCAAGAAAGCACTTCATTGGGCAGAAATGGTGAAGGACATGATGGCAGAGCCAAAGCATCAACCAGCTGCAGGGAGTAACTCTCTGGCCAATCTTCTTGAAGTCAACGGAATACTACTCGAGCTTGCTGCTATCAGGGCTAGCAAATACCAAGATGGCAAAGATGTGGACGGAAAGGTTGAGAAATATGCGACTGATCTTCTGGCGTCGCCACGAGATTTCCAAGTTCGCCGGCAGAATAAATCCGGGGGAGAAAACTTCTGGCTATCTACGAACGTTCCAGTGGTTCATGGTTCGAAACTTGCCCAAGCAGTACTTGGAGTGACGTCCGAGCTATCATCAAGATTGAAGACGTTGGGCGAGGAGTTGGAGCCTCTGTTGTCAAAGGCAAAAGTTCAGGTGTCTGAGACCCCTACCAAAAATGGAACTATACAGACAGGTGTAATGATGTATGAGAGGCTGTTGGGCTCCGGAAAATAGTACGACAAAATTGTCACCAAGTCAAGGAATAGATGGCTCTGTAAGACTATGTAGATTAGAAAAGGGACATCACGAACGAGAGGGCTTAAAATCAAGCTACTTCGTACTCTATGAATCCGTTTGCTACCGGAAGCTTTGCATTACCACAAAAGACAAGGAACCCTTGTGGCCAACATTCTATGGCGGGTAGTACGACTATCAGCGGGCATTCTTGAAACTGGCATACACCTGACTATGATTGGATGAATTGACTCTGTCCTGAATGCTGAACAGACCGTTGATACTGCAAACATTTTCGGAGTTGATGGTGCGACTCTTATCTGATAGTTGGCGGGTCAACAACGCGGCCGCTTGTTGATTGTGGACATCGCGTTTTCTATTTGGAAGTGGTTCTGAACCGCGACTTCACATCAACCACCAATCCAACGCCCGTATACGACAGACGAACGCCTTGAATCATTCCAATTGAGACTACATCACGAACAAAATGCCCAGCAGGGTATCAACCGCGCGGTCTACAAGGGCATCTGCCGTGTCTCATAAGTCCTCCGTCCAAACATTGAACTCGCGCGCATCAACAGCCTCGAGAATATCTACGCCCAACCTCGAGATACCAGATGAGTCTCCAGAGAACGAATTACGAACACAGATAGGATCTATATTCCGCGATGCGCAACGAACAACAGCAGGCCACAGGAAGCTGGTGATCAATTTGCGGAAGATCCAGGAAGCTTGCTGTTACGAGCCTACAAGCAGCAAGAAGAACAAGACTGGCGCGGAGGACTTCGACGAAGAACAATTCACAGACGAGTTTACACGATGCGTTCTACGGATTATGCCCGTGAAGAAGAGCGAGAGTGTGGGCGAGCGCGCAATCCGCTTTACGGGATTATTTTTGCGACATGCGAATGAGAAAGACAATGAGCTACTTCCAGAAAGCGATGACGATGCCGGCGTTATGATGGAAACGCCAAGTACACGACTCACTTCGCATCTCATGAATGCAATTCTTCCACTTCTGACAGCAAAAGAGAAGTTCGTCAGGTACAGATCAACACAACTGATCTCTCACATCATCAATTCGCTCGAGGCCATCGATGATGATCTGTTTCAACTTCTTCGACATGGACTTCTTAAACGGATACACGACAAAGAAGCTATGGTCCGCGTTCAAGCAGTACTGGGTTTAGGACGCCTTGCGGGAAATGAAGTGGAGGGCGAAGCTGCGGATAGCGACGATGACGAATCTGGATCTGGATTGCTTGAACGATTGCTGGATGTGCTCCAAAACGACCCCAGTGCTGATGTCCGAAGGTCACTGTTGGTCAACCTTCCAATTCTACCAAATACCTTGCCATTCTTGTTGGAAAGAGCCAGAGATCAGGATCCAGCTACCCGCCGAGCACTGTATTCTCGACTTTTGCCTGCCCTGGGAGATTTCAGGCACTTGTCTCTTTCAATGCGTGAGAAGCTGCTCCGATGGGGTCTCAGAGACAGAGACGAGAACGTTCGAAAGGCAGCCGGGAAGCTTTTCCGCGAGCGCTGGATTGAGGATTGTGCTGGTACTGCCGAGGCTGATGTTGAGGGAGGCGAGCCAGCCACTGGAGAAGCTAAGCCACCTAACTTCGAAGGTCTTCTGGAATTACTTGAGCGGATCGACGTTGTGAACTCTGGCGTAGAGAATGGCGTCGCATTGGAGGCGATGAAGGGCTTCTGGGAAGGCCGCCCAGACTACAGAGATGAAGTTACATTCGATGATAACTTTTGGGATACCTTGAGTGCTGAAGCCGTTTTCATGGCAAGAAGTTTTAACGATTTCTGCAGAAATGAGGGCAACGGTAAATTCGAAGCATTGATTGAGGAGAAGATGCCAGAAGTTACCAAACTTGCTTTCTATCTTCAACGATACATCACTGTTCTGGTAGAGGCACTGAAACGAGTTGCAGAGCAAGAGGCAGGTGAGGACGAAGAAGAAGAAGATACCGTTGAGCAGGAGTTCATCGTGGAACAGCTTCTTCATATTGCCCGGACTCTCGATTATTCTGATGAAGTCGGGCGCAGGAAAATGTTCGCTCTTTTGCGACAGACGTTATCTATTCCTGATATTCCAGAAGAGGTCACCAAACTTACTGTTGAGGTTCTTCGTGGCATTTGCGCCGGCGATGCTGCTGGAGAGCGAGAATTCTGCAGTGTCGTTCTCGAGGCTGTCGCCGATGTTCACGACACAATTATGGACGAGCCAGCTTCCGAAGATGCAGACGAAAGCTTCCACTCCGCAAGATCAGAGATCAGCGGCGAGGGTACCCCAACAAAATCCGGCAAAGGCTCTCAGCGGACCGAAGAGGAGGACCAAGAGAAGGCCATTCGCGAGATCATGGTTAACATGAAGTGCCTACACATCGTCCAGTGTATGCTTGAAAATGTCGAAGGCAACCTGCAACAAAATGTTGATCTGGTTGCCATGTTGAATAATTTGGTTGTGCCTGCAGTCCGAAGTCACGAAGCCCCGGTTCGAGAGCGTGGTCTCCTATGTCTGGGCCTCTGCTCACTCCTTGACAAATCACTTGCAGAGGAGAACCTGACCCTGTTCATGCACTTCTTCAGCAAAGGACACGCAGCTCTTCAAATTACTGCCCTACAGATTCTCACCGATATCCTCAACCAGCATGGGGCTCATCTTCTGGACACCAATCCTGCGCTCCTCAAAGTCTACCTCAAGGCTCTCAAGTCCGGTACCAAGGCACCAGAAGTCCAAGCTGCCGCCACTGTTGCTGTAGCGAAGCTTATGCTCGGCCGAGTGATCTCAGATGCTTCTCCAGCAATTGACGACCTGCTCAAGACTCTTGCGGTCCTCTACTTCGATCCCAGCACAGCCCACAACCAAGGCGTTCGCCAAACACTCAGCTACTTCCTACCCGTGTACAGCTTCAGCCGAAAGGAGAATCAGTCGCGCATGCAGAAAGTAGCTCTGGATGCTCTTCACAAGCTTTTCGAAGTCCAAGAGAACCTCGACGATGAAGGCGATGCTGAGACTGAGATGGTCAGCCTCAGCACTATCGGCGCACATCTCATCGACTGGACCGACCCTCGAAAATGCTACGTCCCTGGAAGTCAAATGACACTCGAGGAGAGCGCTAAGAAGTCCGTTAACGGTGACGTACATCTCGAGTTCGCACGGGACATTCTTGAGCGTCTGGGCTCTGGTGTTAGCAGTAAGTCTTTCCATATTTACTCCAATACTCAGAATTTCGCTAATGCCTTTTCAGGAGAAGAAAAGAAAACTCTCGCCCCCCTCCTCGCAAAACTGCACATCTCGCCCTCCTCAACACCGTCCCTCCTCCGCGAGATTTACGCCGAAGTCTCCCTTGCTATCGACGAGAAACTCATCGCTGACGCCACCGGCCGCAACGCACTCTTCAAGATTCATGTCTCGCTCGGAAAGATCGTCAACACCCTCAAAGAGAAAGACGATGAGCAGGCCAGTTTGACGCTAAACTTGAGAGGAAGCGTGAATAGTATGACGAGTCGGAAGAGCAGTATTGCGCCGAGTGTGGTGGATGAGGAGAAGAGTGTGCTGAGTACGATTGAAGGTGAGGCGGAGGAGGAATTGGAGAAAGTTGAGGAAGAGGATGATGATGAGGGTACGATTATTGGGAATCCGACGCCGAAGAGGAGGAGCGGGACTAGAGACTCGCTAGTTGAGGAGCTATTGAGTGATGGTGATGTGGATATGTCGGGTGTCTGAAATTAGGGCTGGGAGTGTAATGATGAAATGATATATGGGGCTAGGGAATGGGATGGAAGAGGCGGTGGGATTGCTTTTAGCGTTTTTGTCTGCTTACGTCCATGCTGATTTGTTTGAATAATGAAGTTCACGATTCAAGATCTTCTTTTGCGTCGTATTGTGATTGCTTTGAGTTGTATTCATCAAGTATATTTCGGAAACGCGACTTCTCGTTACAACCTCGAAGCCAGAGTCAGGTATCAGAGTCGGGCACGAAATAGCAATCCCATCCCCAAGCAACATCCTCGCATTCAAGCAACTTAAGTGTGCTTCATCCAGCAACCAGTTGGCCATGGGGTCTCCGCAGCAGCCAGCCATTACGGTACATGTAGGTGAGAGCGACGTTTTCGATGGTTGGAGAAACCATGTACAGCGAATGCAATGCCAGAAAGAAATCTTGCGAGTCCACCACTGAGCGCTGTCGGCCATCAAGTCCTCTAGTTGTGAGACCTGGTCAGCTATGCTTGAACCAAATCTACCAAGATCTCCTAGTCACAGCAGGCAGTCAAAATCGGGGAAACAGAACCACGGGTTATGATATTCGAAGACTTCTCAACGGTGTCAGCGACGTGTAAAGTGATCTTCGCCAGTCTCCGGTTGGTGTAAGCATTTGATGTCTGGTGAAGGTCAGATATGTACCACTGCAATGGGAAGTCTGTTCATACCAGCCAGGAGACGCTCCTCGTCGGCAACGAAAATGATCTCCTTCAAAGCTTTGAGCCGATCGCAAATGCCGAGATCAAGGTCCTCGGCTGACCATCTGTACTTGTTCGTGAGACCAATAGCCAACCGCGTAATCCTCTTATTAACCTCTCGCACTTGTTCAAAATTGTGTTTTGGATGCAAGGTAACGGATAGCTCGATCCCACAGACATAGAAAATGTCGCACGTATAATCGACAACATAGTTCAGGCAATATCTCCAGCGAGTGGTTCGATCTAGCATCAAAAGTCGATTTTGCTGATAGCGTTTCATTGTGATCTCAAATGCTTCTTTGCAAGATCGAGTAATGTCCATGACTAGAAGGTGTGAGTCGCGGAATGCTGTTGCTCGGCTGAAGAAGTTCAAACAAAGAGCACACTCAAGAATCCGTGCTCTAGGCAGTGCCATTCTCCATATAATTGTACGTAACTACAAAGGCAATTTCCCAAACTTGCTAAATCGAAGTGAGGTTGGTTCTGGAATAGGAAGAGGGCGTTGTGAGCGAGCATTCAAAGCCTTGCGATTGGCCAGTATGCCCTCAAAGTAACGCATGAGTGGCGCTCGTTGTACCTGAGATCGAGCCAAAACATTATCCAAAGTATCGCTCAAAGTTCTGCGACGCTCAAGGGTTCCGTCTTGAAAGACTCGGAGGTAATGTCCAGGACCAAGAACAATATCACTGTACTGAGGAGACGGCGTTCGAATTTTCGAAGAGACCATCTTGTCCTGTTTGTTTAGCTACCTCTAGGCTGATTGCGCCGAGAGGAATATCTTGACTCCGAAGATGACTTGGAGACGCGACTGAGGTCCTATGCTATCAAAAAAAAGGAAGGCGCGACGGGTGACATGAGAAGTGAATGTTTGATCCGCCCTAAAGGAGCATAGATTGATGGATGAATCATCTATGCTAGATCTCTTACAATTACGTCATCCTTGGAAGCTCTCACTCATGCTGTGAGGGTGTCATACTAGATGTAGAGGACGAAAGAAAACATGTAGACGGCTAAGTTGAGGCTGTATCACAGATGATCCACAACCATCGGAAATGCGAGGTCTACATGAGGAAAAATATTTACCTCTCCAGTGTGAGTATTTTTCACGGGGTCAACTGGAAATTCATTGGGGAGGTCATACACAATCGTAGCCAGTCAGCTACTTTCCTGCTCCCCCTTTATAATAGCTAAAGTTCTAAACGTGGACACAACTGTCGCATCCGGTCCAATTGCAAACAAACACGGTACCATATAAAGACCAGTAAAACTCGGAAATTAGGAGCCAAGAGGTGTCAATGCTATACAGGCTCTCCTGGACTCAGGACACTTGCTCAAGAAAGATAAATCTCTTGTTACGCAAAACGAGACAATTTCTCCAATCGTCTCCGATTCGATAAACCCGTATCCCCTTATTCATGCCCTAAATTTCAACCCGAAAGTAAATCCGCACAATAAAAAGAAATAACACAGACTAGCAATGCAACTTTGATGTACCACCTGATAGTTTCTCCCCACGTTGGCCCCTCATCCAGTCTAGTTGGAACAGTTTCTTGTCTGGCTCGAAGTGTATCGTAACTAGATGCGGGAGCCCAAGGCTCCCGACTATACGGAACAGGACCATGTTCATATCTCTCGAGGAATTCTTGTCCGGAAAGCTCCGAGTTGGGTTTGGTGCTACGCACCACTGGTCGCCTGTAAGTCTGGTAATTTGGATCCCACGTTGTGGCAGTACTCTGAAGTCTACTTTTTCTTTCTTCCGCTTTCAGCATCTGATCAACTCTAGGTGTTTTTCTCGGATCTCGTCTTTCTCGTAGCAACAAGACTTCTGAGCTGACCCATTTCTCCTCGCGCAGACTCATTACGCTCAACAGCCTGCTGTGGCTTTCCTCAGCGAGACGACAGTCAGAGGATGGATTGTTGAATTGGCGGAGCTGGTCTCCAGAGACTTGGTATATGTGATCGATTTCGATGTATGATATATCGGGTAGCCTGTAATCTTTCTCGAAGTCGAACCCTGGCCTGGAACTCGGATAAGACACCCCTTCCCCGATCACAATTTTGGCTGTTGGTCGTGTATGTGATGTTATCTAGAGTAATAAGTTAGTCTTTGCAAAGATCATGCAATTTTCTATGGACAATTTCTATCAAATACACTTACCGTAGCGAGGGCGTACATAAACTTCTTGGGTGACACCTCTCTGACATACAGAATCACCGCCAGGTTCTCAATATCGGCATGAGCTAGTCCCTCGACCTTACAATGGTGTCTCTTCCTCGTGCATGGATGTCTTCCACCTGAAGGTCTCGGTTGAAGCCATACCAAACATCCGGCACCTAGTCCGGCTTGGTTGAGTGTCAATGCCATTCTTGCTCGAGTCGCTCCATCTGCCAAGCCTAAAGCATCACGCCACTCGACTAGTGTTGGCATCGTGAGAGTGTTGAATAGACCTGCGTGTCTATTTGCTGATTTGTTGTACTTACTTTGGGGACCTGTACATTTCCCGCCTTATCAAGCCGAATGTCTCGAGGTGAACTTTTTGAATGCCGTTAGTCGACCTGCTGTGCGACCACACTGGCGGCAATTGATGCAGATGCGATCCAATGCACCAATGGAAGGAACTTGGCATCTGCAAGCTTCCGAAATGACTTCCTCCACTGATCGCAAGATGTATTATCTTTCTTACTAAGCTATTGTCCATTTCTTTTCACTAGTCTATCACGCTCAGTGTAAGCTCAAGACAGTCGAGTGTTCTCGAAACCATGCGGGCGCTTTCTACTAATCGCAATTGTTTGTCATTACGAATTGATTTCATTATGCAACAATCGGAGTCAAAATCCTATATCGGGTCTCAAGTGTAGACATTTGCAATCATTCCACGTTGCTGATGAATTACATAAGATACCTCGATCACACCAAAGCCACCCTGAATCATTTCTCATCTGAAACAACCAAAGCATAATAACTTTCTCCAGGCGGAACTCTTCCTCGCTTGTGCTTCCACATCTTTGACGTTCTCCGGCTCTGGCGTCTCCTCAACTCGCTCTCTCAATTCATCGTCTCTTTCCGCTTGCTCCGACAGCTCTGAATTGACAACACCCGTCTCATTCATCTCTTCGAGCTTCTTCGAATAAGGCGAAGGCCACAGCCTCACCCCTTTCTCAATACCTTCAGCGTCCGTGTCTGAACTTTTCATCTCTGGCGATTGAGTGGCAGTAGAGCCTCGTGGCCTGGGAGATTGCGTCCGGACTTTCTGAGGCCTACTTTGGATAGAGTTGCGAGTCTGAACGAAGGTTGGTTGAGGGACGGATTTGGCGGTTGAGACAGTTGCTGTCGGAGAGTAGGGCGAAGGCCAGAGTCTCTCGGAGGAGTCTTTGGGCTGGGTTATGTCAGTATGTGATTTAGATATGTAGACCAATGTTTGCTTGCGTCCGGTTGCGGACGTACTGAAAGGGAGCCTGCCATTGCAACGGAATCTGGGTTTTGTGTTGAATTTGGTCTGCTATAATATTGAAGAAACTCTACGCAAGACTACAAAGGCCGAGAAGTAGATTTGCAAGATGGTGGGATAGTGGTCACAATTTATCTCCTCAGCAGCTGTCTCAGCCTCACAGCCGTACCATTCTGCACAACGGCTGACTACCCGGCGCACCAATCACCACACGCCTGAACGAGAATATCAGTCTATCAGCCTTGCTCATGACGCCCATGACATCGATAAGCAGATTTTATAAATAGTCTGGGGGCCAATAATCGCTCGAAGAGGAGATGTGGAGATTCAGCTGCAGGGATTTTGGTCGTGGCTGACGTGTGGCGCTTAGATGTGCTGAGTATCGATTCTTGACTTTAAGTGTTGCGTAATTGTATCGACGTTCCAAATACTGTTGTAGATAGAGCGTCTATTGTGGAATTGGATTAGAGATATATGGGAGCGCGTAGTTGTTGCTGCTGTTCCTCAATGCCGATGGTGCTATTAACGCCGAAGATCCCGATCCGCCTCGCCAAGATCCGGGGATGATGGTCTCCCCTCGTTTCTGTTTGTTGACCCGATGAGCCCGCTTATTTTTCCACCAGAGCTTTGCTAGACTCCAGATGCGTTCATTGTAGCCGTAGACTACTATTCAGAAATTAGTAACTGAAAGCGCTCGTACACTAGGTCGCGAACTTACAAGCATTGGCCAGTCCGACAAATTGTGTACTCGCTTGGGCAATCACCAGCCCCCGAACACGGTGCCCAGATAACTCCACAAAGCGATTGGCTATCCCCGGGATCCAAAGGATGACATATGCGATAGGATAGGCGTTCAACAGTAGCAGTTTCTGGACGTACATCTCTTTGGACCAGAGCGTCTCTGTCGACGGAGAAAAGACTTCAATTGTCATCGAAACATTGGGAGGTGGTGGTCGTCGAACGATGGCAAGCGGATCCCGGGTTTTCAAAAGCGGTGTCCTCTCGATCATTCCGTTGGATCTGGCTTGTGACGATGCGTCTGCGGAGTCTGCGCTAAAAGTCTGCTTGATGAGCTTCAAGGGAGATAGAGGTGGTGAGTCTGTGCTCTTCGTACTGTTCCGTCGCGATGGAGCTAGGTCGAAGTATTCCATCTCATTAGAAGGGATTTGCACATCCCACCAAGCATCGAAGGGTTCATCCACAATTTCAAATTCCTCATAAACTGTTATGCCGCTTAGATTCGAGCCGCCTGATGTTCCGGACATTTGTTCCGAGTCGTTAGTGTTGTTGTCTGGCGATGTGCCTGCGCGAAGAGAAGCGAAGTGACGATGAATATAGATGAAGAGGTAGGCATACAAGCAGATTGTCAAGAATATGATGGTGAGGCGCCAGTTGTGTCCAAGTGCATAGCGGAGTATCATCGGCTTTGGACTGAGCCAACACCAATTGCCACTGACTGGTCTGTATGCATCCATCCAGAGCCCAGTCGTACCTGTCCAGCTGTTAGCATCACTGCAAATCAATACTTTTGAAAGGCACCGTACTTGTAGCCATTGGCACAATCCAAATACAGCAAGTGATGATGCGTTTTGTTGCCGGGTCTACTTCCGGTTTGTAGTTCCACTTGCGAACTGTGATGACTGTCGCTATGGTAATGAAAAAAATAGTAAAGTCGGTAGCCTACTATCGTCAGTTTAATCTCTAGTGATGCCGAGAATCACGGAAGCCAACCTGAACTGTAAGCTGACCGAACCATCCATTAATGGTGCATGCTGAACCTTTCGGGATACTCTTGTGGACCATGGCATAAGTCCCGGATATACTGTTGTTCAAAGCATTGAAGAAGTCTATGAAGAGAAGTTAATGAAATGCTGTCACAGAACTGCCTGCCTATTTGCTCACCTGCACCAGCAAGATTCATGATTAATGTATGTCTGTAGTGTTTCTGTGGCGGCAGGATCAGATAGCAAACGAATACTGAGCCAGCAGCAAACATGGAAAGATAACTTCCAACCAAAGTGGGGATAGCCACTGCAAGGTCGAGCATTTTGAAGAGTTGAGTTCGATCGGAAAGCGGTTGTAATCAACTGCACCTGGAGGGAGTGCGCACACATATAAAGATTCACCCATGACGAATGGAAGAACATTGCAGACCAGAGCTATGCCCATAGGCCTTGCCACATGTTAGCAGTAGCCTCCAGCATCTCGCCCATTTAAGCATTGATATGATGTCGTTGGTGAACTCTCACCATGCCACGAACCTATGAACAGTGCTCCTTAGCACCTAAGCTCTAGACTCAAACCTTTTCGCAAAATTGGATTAAACTTCGACTTGGCATGAGCTGTGCGGTCAACAAAATTATTTGGACAAGAAACGCGGGGTAAAGTTTGTTCTGATCTGAGGTGGGTCTGAACCGTCCCGTGTTTCACGGCTTCGATCCACACCTCAGACGGAATGGTGAAACACATGCAAACTTGCCCGGGGATCTTTAAGGTCCTCCCGTACGATACTTCCCGGGCCGGCGAGGTGTGACTTAAGACAGGACCATAGCTTGTGAACAGAGGTCCTGGTAAAAGAAGAGTCCGGAGCGAATGCATGGACCACATTGATGCTGCAACAAACGAGCCCATGAACAGAGCGACCATATCTGTACGAGCGATTCTGGTAAGCCCGAGTCTGGACTCGCTGAGGTTACGAGATGCGTACTTGCGGGTATCAGTCTTGGCTACTCAAGCCCAAAGTTGCTGAAGTTTCGAGTATCCTCTTCTGCGCACTATGCATCGCCAGAGCGTATAGATCGCAGCTCCGAATACGACAAAAGTCATTGAGTTAACGAGAACTCCGAGGAGACTAGTCGCTGGCTGTGTAATGATGGTCTTGAGTATGCTAGGCTTCTGGAGTGTCGCCGTGTTAGCATTCCACAGGAGCTCGTAAAAGCCATCTGTACATACCTCACAAGAGACCAGGACAGCGTTCGATTCTCCTAGGATATTTTCATCGATATCGACGGCCACGGCTTTCACGTACTTCCACCTTTGGCAGTCGACCTTCACCCGGGTTTCGAAACCCGCTTTCTCTACTTTCACGACCTCACCCACCCCAAGTTCAGCTCCCGCTTCATTCAAGCCCTTCAGGGCCCATTCTTTCACTTCAGTCGCCCCGTTCCAACTCACGTACATCTCGCCGTCCACGCTCTCAACTTTCGGCTTCGTGCTCGGTCTACCAACCCAAGGATACTTCAGGACCTTATACGTCTGCACTGCACCCGTATTGAAGAACTTTTGACTTCCAATATGCACATCACAGAGCACCTCTCCTTGGGCGCTGAACTCAGTCCAAGCAGCATTGTAACCATACCCAATGAGGATATTACCGCTCGGAAGCGTTTGCATGGACCCTTGGGAGCCGCTAATAATTTTGCGTGAGTTGACATATGTTGCTTTCAGAGTCGCTGTCATGGCCCTGAGATCAAGTTCAATGTGTACACCTCGCGAGTGGTCAACTGTAGGCTTGAGATGATAGCGCGCGCCGTTATCAAAGAGCGTGATACCAGAATGGTCAGTTGTCCAATGTGCATCGTGCTGCCAGCCAAATTTCGTAGCTTTGCCATCAGAGAGATCTTTGAAGGAGTTTCGACGTCCACCTAATTCCCAAAGAATGGAACCATTTTTGCCCGAGATATACATCAAACATTGGTAGTACCGAGATGATATTAGGTAGTTGCCTTGAGCATCTTTGTCGATGCTGTTGATGTGGAAGAAATCATAACCGCTGTACATGTTTCGGCCCATCGAGCCTGCTGGGAAATCGGATTTGTTGATGTCAACGTGATCGTAGGCGTGCCATTCGAATAGCACTTCGCTGGTTTCTATGTTGATCTCTTGGAAGACGGAATCCCAGATGTATCCTTGAGGTGCGAGACCAGCGCCCCAGTCGCCTTTCTCATAGCGGTACTGTGTGAGGAGCGCTGTTCCTTGTTCCGTGATGGTGAACTCGTGGAAGTCACCTAGTCGATGGTTCCCAGCGGTGAAATTGTAGACTTGTTTGTAAGACGAGTCAAGCTGAGCTCCGGTCAATGATTGCTCTGAGCCTAAGACAGGAGACTCACCATGATGTAAGTGCCTTCCCCATGTCCACGAGAGTCATCGCCTTTCCAGAATGTCAAGTAGTCGTTTCCCTTGTAGCGTTGAACAGCAAGATTGAATGTTTCCCCATAGCTAGGATCCATCCACACCAAGTTTCCTTGTGTATCATGGATCATCGAACTCTTCCAATCACGCTCCAATTTGTCTCCGCGTAAGCTGGTCATGATGTACAACCCATTCTCACACCTTGGATCTGACTGCTGAACATTATGACGAGGTGAGTTAAGGCTGGGCTCGGTGACGTATGAACGGTGAGGATACGCTCCATATTTACCCTGATCAAAAGCTGTGGATTTGAACAAGGTCTCGCTCTCAGCTATCACCACTGAGAGACGAAGCGCAACCAGAATCAAATGCATGCTGCACATGACATGTGCCAAGCCCCAGAAACAGGAAAATCTCGAGCAATTAATCTGCGAAAGGCGACTGAGTGTATCAGAAAGACATAGTATACAATATCAATCACGGCTGGACGTTACGCTACTTTTAGCATGCATCATGATGAAAAAATGAGAATGAGCGTCAAATCCTGCTGTTGAGGCTCTCCTGAGGGTGGACGCGCCATGCTTTTAATGCTGCACACTCCCTGTGGGGATCATCCGAAATTAGACAGATGTCTTGGATACCAAGCCCACTAAAACACGCGGCAGCGCCTCCTGACGAGCTGTGTAGATCGCGAGATGTACCTAGACAAATGGACGAGTATATTCAGATCACATTAGCCAGGTAAAAGGTTCATCACAATACAATAGGCAGAGAAGTCTTAGCTTAGCGAAAAAACCATCTGCCGAAGTCTAGATCTGCGAGAAAACCAAGTGCGAAGAGACGTTAAACTCGCTAAATGGCATGTCATAAGGTGTGTAGTGTAGGCATCTCATCATCTGCATCATTACAGTAAGGCCAAAGTATGGTCTTCTCTGATCTTTCCACTAATACCCAAAGGTGCTTCTCCACCAACAACAGCTGGACCTCGAGCGAATACCTGCAATCGATTAGCCACATTCAATCAATACCATAGGATTACTCACATCTCCTGCAGAAGCTGTGTCTGTCGTCTTGTGTTGCTTGTTATCCCTGAAAAAGAGCTCGACGCTGGTAACTGGAGCCCCAAAATGCGATTGTGTTTCAGGATCACTGCCGACCCGATAATCGTACAGACCTGTTTGTGTTACAGCTCCAGCTACCTTCGCGGACGTGAGAGCATATATTATGCGAGATCCAGTGTAAATTCTCAAATCTGATAACATCTGGGAACTCAAGGGAGTACTTTTGATACCCGCTTGCTCGGAAACATATATCAAACGCAACTTTCCTGGAGTAGTCCCTATTGCCGGTCGAAGAGAGTCGTACATGCGGGAGAACATTGATGCAAGTGGCATGACACCATCTTGGACCAACGCTCTGGTTTGGAACCAGTGAACAATGTTGTATAGTGATGTGTTTAACTTGCCCGCCGTTTCTGCGTGTGTCTTGGCAAGGGTGCCTGCTGATGCCACAATAATGGTTGGGGCAACGCCTTGAGTTGCCAAAACCAAGTCAGGGCTATCTCCAGCGACGGAGTTCAAAGCAACAGAGGCATTTGAGTAAAGCGCCGAAAGTGTCAAGACGAGAGGATACATCGTTGAGAATGAGTCCACTGGGAGGAACAGGTCGGCATGAGTGATTCGTTGTGTTGTAGGAACGGAAGTCAATTGGCCTGCAATTCCAGCAATTATGTTGGCATGAGTGAACTCTGTCAGTTCTCCAGATGGCCAGAAAGCCAAAACCTTCTTGGGTACTGATTTTTTGTCGATAGCCGGTAGTTCCGTTCCTGCATTCGGCTCCTGGTCCTGGATTATTTCCGACCATGTAGATACATTGACAGCACCTCCAGTGCCTTTGGGTACTTCATTCCAGTCCATATGCCTACTTCCTTCGTCGACCACCCATATGAGTTGTTCTAGAGCAGGATAGCTCTTGGTTATAACATCATAAGGAAACGACCCGACTGCAGCTACGACAGTATCCGCCTTAGCCTTGTGCAGCAATGATATGATCCTCTCGATAGGTTGGTCGTAGGGCACCAGTGTGACGGTCAAGTCATAGAAGGCACATGCAAATAGTGTTGCTAGAAACTCGATGGAGTTTGGCAGATAAATCGCGACATTCCTTCCACCGGCTTGCTTGATATTTTGTCCAATGAGGTTTATTTGTCGGGTAATATCAGCTGTCATAGACTGTCAGCGGCCTACGTAAATTCAAGTACTGGCTAGCACACATACCCAGGTCATGTTCAACGACTTGCTCAGAGCCCAATACTGTCAGCAGTCTACCCACTTCACCAGTCTCCTTTCCTTCTCGGTCCAGACCGCCGGCTACAGCCCTTCTCCAGATATCTCTAAGATCTCCATCTCGGCCTCTTGCCCATTTTGAGTCTCCCGGATCTTTGACATTCAGTCCGGAATTCAAAGGAATGCCATGAGGCGCAGAGTGGGATCTGTACACGGCGGATTCTCCTTCTTGTCGAACTGGAGAAGCTTGTGCCTGCCTTGCCAGAAGCATAGGGTGGGCATCTGGGTCGCGAGCTGTAAATACTTGGTAGATGAAGGCTGACAAGACGACTGCGAAGAGGGCTGAAGAGTAGATATCCCATTCTCCGAGGACGCTTGTGACGGTCTCGTCTAGCTTCATCATTAGATTGTCAAAACCCATGATGACAGATTATAATGTTCAGTTCGTAAGAGGTTTCTTCATTGACGTTGCATGAAAGTCGAGATATGTTTTGTTTACAAAGAAAGGTCTCCTGTCAGTGAGGTCAGGTCGAGGCTGACACGTAAAGATGGCGGGGCGGTGCAGCCGAGTTGTAACCGGCACTAGTGACCGGAGGTGACAGGGATTCTCAGTGCCACGATTTTAAGGTACGAGGTCCGAGCCCATCACCTCAGTGAATTTGGTCGGCTTCAAATTGAATCAAAACAATCACCAACACCACGACAAGACGACAGCGACCAGTTTCCCGGCGAGGCTCCAGCTCTCGACAATGCGTTGATAGGACGATCTCGCGATTACGATACTTCTACTAACCTATAGCTACTAACGAGAGAGAGGAAGCACAGGGGACAGGCTGAGTTAACGAGGTACGCTGCTTGGGGCTTTGTTGACTTTGGGCACAATAGACAGAGCTGACAATACCACAGCTCACAATTTGCAAACAAGAAAGCCATAGCTTGCGATCAGCAATGTCTACACCGTTGCGCCCATCAACGCCAGTCGCGCAATCCACACCCTCAAGCTCAACACCGGCCACCGGCACATGGAGACACCCAAAGTTGGATGAGATTGTGAGACGCCAGAATGCCTCGAACTTCACTGCAGCAAATGTCAAGAAGATCACGTATAATGCCGCAGGGCTAGCAGTAATCTTCTTTATAGGGAAGATCTTGTGGCACTTGTATGCATATCCTCTCCCACCGGATAATCAAATGCTCACACGTATCAGTCTCCCAGGACTATTCCTTCCGGGCAAGGTCTTTGCATACGCGGATTGGGTCTACTACATAATTCAGCTTGTGTTTGTGTTTAACATCATGATGGCCTGCATGCCACTTCTACGGACAACGGACGAGATCACGGATATCGCCCTCACACCTGCTCAACGAAAGCTTCTGGGGCTCCCACCAAGCTCTGCGCCCCCTACGCCTGGCTCGCAATACGTTACTCCACCGAGATACGCAAGGACTACACCCGTGGGAGGTTCGCCGGGTGCTAGGGGAAGTTATTCGGGTTCGCCATTGTCGGGGAAGGGAAGTCCAAATGCTAGTACAACAGGCTTGCCATTCTCTCCCAATTCAAGCCCATTGTTGCAGAAGGCGATGGGTGGTGGAATGAATGGAACAAGAAGGGCTTCATATGGTTCACCAAGTCCTCTGGGTCCATCATTGTCAAGGGTCGGATCAGAGACTCCAGGCTCGCCTAGTCCTGCTTCAAAGTCTGGTGGTCTTGGACTGAATAGCAAGTGGCTATACGATAAGGGACGTAGGAACTCGGGAAGCTCTAGGCTGTATTCATAGATGGAAGAGGATGTAGAGTTTTGTATTATTGAGCAGATACCCATATACCAGGCTTGGCGAGCTGCATTAATTCGTAACAATGCCTTCACCCATGAATAATTCAAAATCATCCATTCACGGCACTCCACTCATGTGCATCAGTGAGTCTTTGTCTATCAGCAATGAGCAACAGTCAAAAACTGGGTCCAGTTGTCCTCAGTACTCCTTCAAATTTCACGTGGTGATTAGATCCGAGACAATCAAATCAACCGACAAGCATCCAGAACTTGAAGCTCTCCAGCTCCTCACGCCCACTCCCCCCTCTCCTCCGCAACACACACACACACAACCCTTGATGATTCGCGCAATTCAGAATGGGGGCCTCCGACTCGAAGCTCGTATTCAAGAAGGGCATCTTTAGACTTTCGGAGGACAAAGTCATCCCCGCCGATGATCCATACTGGGCATCTGTAAGCCAGCCAGCCATTCAGCCTCGCCTTCCCATGTCTCCGTACTGACCGTCTCCTCCGCACCAGTTCTGGGAGCTCCCTGAGTCCACCGAAGACATTTTCAGTCTCTTCTCACCTAACGACATCCGACGGACGCGCGATACGGCCCTAGAGAACTTAGAGACGCTGGTCCTTGCGGTCACGAGCCGTCTCTTCATACTCCGACACCACCCTTCGTTTCCAGATCCTGAGCTTGCGCCAGAAAGAGATGCGCTGAACTGTATACGAATCCTCACGCGGATCTTACCATATGTGTACGAGGCGGAACAACTGCAGGCGTGGGAGGATAAGTTCTTCTGGGGCGTAAGAAGGAAGCGGACACGGTACGCAGACATTGGGCAGGAAGAACAGGCAAATGAATGGCTGACTGGAATCTAGGAAAGCGTCGCTGGCTCGAGATGTCCTCTTCGACGAATCGCAGGAAGAACTTGCGAAGATCGAGGCCGCGGGCGAGGAATTCGAGGAAGTGAAGCCGCTCGCCGAGGAGCTGATAGATACGCTGATCGACCTACTCTTCTTCGCGGATTTCACACTCCCCAGGCCGCAGAATTCGAAGAATAAAGTTACGTATGCGATATGGCAGAGTGGTGTTGGGTGCAATACGTCGATTGGGACAAGCAAGGAGTTTGAAAGTAACAGGACGGAGATATTGAGATTGCTTCTGACCTTGACCAGTCAGAGCATGTATATGTCTGCCAATCTGCTGCCGGTTCAAGGTGTCAAGGCGATCAGCTATATTGTCACTTGTCCGGATAAGCAGGTGGTTCTGTCTGTGCTTTGCTCTTTGCTAAATACTGTAAGTCAAGCAGTTCACGAAGGAGGGCAAGAGCTAACATTTACAGACCTTGAAGTACAATCCAGCTTCTTGGCGAGTTCCATACAATGTGCAAGTCTTCAAGGATCCGAAGGCTATATTGGTCACCTATGCACTCCAGGTCTGTTTTCCTAAACATTTGGGTAGCGAATGTCGGCTAATAAAATGTAGTTTCTCTTGGTAATCCTTCTCTATCCAATACCGGAAACAGATCCGGCCCACGCAAAGAAGAGTAAGTTGTCTGAATCCGTGGACTTCATGGATAACAGCACTAAACTGATTCAGATTACTTCCGTCATTTTCTTGGCCGTCTACACAGACCTCAAGACTTCCAATTTATCGTCGATGGAATGACAAGAATCCTCAACCAGCCGCTCAATGCGAGCACTTCCTACATCCCAGGGAACCAGCAGTCCTCAAAGTGCACTTCCGAGATGATCATGCTCTTCTGGGAGATCACTCAATGCAACAAGCGATTTCGCTCCTTTATCATTGATACTGGCCGATCACATGATTTCCTCGTCTTAATCCTCTTTTATGCTATAGAGTACAAGCTAGATTCTTCGAAGCAAGGAGTCGTACGAATGTGTGTCTTCTTATTGCAGACTCTGAGTGTGGAGCCAAACTTTGGAAAGAACCTCAACAAGAGATTTGAGGCTCAAGAAACGCTACCACCTACCATCCGACTGCAGAACTTCAACGGAACTTATGCAGATTTCCTGATTCATGTAAGTACGCCTGCATCCGAAAGAAGAAGCCCCTGCTGACAAAATAGTCAATCTACAACATAATCACAACAAGCCAAGGGAAACTTACTGCAATATACCCAGCTTTACTTGCCGTCATCAACAACATCGCTGCATACTTGGAAAATCTGAGTGCATCGACTTCTTCGAAACTTCTTCAACTCTTCTCTTCCATGTCTTCGCCCAGCTTTTTGCTGGCGAACGAGGGCAACCATAATCTGCTCCAGTCGTTGCTCGAGAGCATGAATGCTATTATTGAGCACCAATTCATCAGTAAGTGTTTCGGTCTCTCGATCCATTCCACTGTATTCATAGCCAATGACCTCCGAGACTCATATTCTGGTAATGAGCTTGGACAGAATTGTCTTTCCCCTGGAGATTACTATGACGCCAATGGGGTTGAGTTTTGGCGTATGGAAAATTGACTTCTCTGGAGAGATTATGTTGCATTACTTGGTGGAGTGAATGCTGATCACTTTCTCAGAAAACCCAAACTTCGTCTATGCGGTTTTGCGAAACCACAAGAGATTCGAAGGTAAGCAAACAATGAACTTGATTTGCTTTGGTAGCTGACTGGGATAGCGCTCCGAACGTTCACACTTGAGAGCGGCCAAGAAGAGATCGAGCGCCGGAATCGACGTCGGAAAGAACGACAGACGGATCCAAATGACCTAGCAGAAAGCCGAAGAGGGTCTGTTGATAGCCTTCGAAGTCCTTCAATTAGCCAACCCCATGCACCAACGCTCAGCGATGTGCCTGAAGATGGAACATTCGCCATTGGAGATGACGACGATGAGGATACCGATGATGATAACCGCCCCACCCCAGCAGAATCAACACCCACCGAGCAACCATCGAGAGCTTCATCGGTTTCATCAAGTATAGACGATGCTGTTCCAACTCAATTAAGAGGAATGTCGGAGAAAGCAAGAGGAAAGATGCCAGGTAGGTTCTCTATTCTATTCTTGTCCAGGTCACTAATCTCGACAGCTGGCATGCCAACCTTCTCGCGTGCAAACAGCACAACAAGCCTGAACAGCTACTCCACAGCAGCTTTCTCAATTCATGGCGCCTTCGAGCCCACACCAGATTGGATCGAGTCATGGCTTACTGAACTTCCACTTCACACAATTCTCACGATCATCGACCAACTCGCACCGCTTCTCCCAACACAACGCTCATCCACTGACACCCCCTCAACCTCCATCATACGTACAATTCAGACAGCCAAGACCACAGGCGTTGACACTTCACCCATCCGCATCCAATACTTCGAATGGTCGCCCCTTTCTCTCGGCTGGTACGAATCACTACTTTGGTCCTTCGTCTTCACCAGTGAGATGCAAGTCCAGAAAGGTACAGTCGGCGTCTGGAACGGGACAGCCATCAAGCTTTTCCGCGTCGAGACCGTTGCGCCTAGCGGACCTACACTGAGCTCCCCCCGCGGAGCTGTGGATGCAGTAGGAAGCAACATCGTGAGTCGCATTGGCAGTATCAACTTGAGAGGTGTGGCTGGTGGGGGACAAGAAACAGACGCGCAGGCAGGTGGCGGTGGCGATGCGAGAGCGGAGAGACCTTTGCTGGCGAGAACAGGCACGGGAAATGGGGAACGGCCCGGGTTGATTAGGGGAGCTATTGTCTAGACATGTGAATATGCATATGTTTGAAAATTCAGATACCTCGAGAAAGGAAGGGAAACGAATATCTAGGCTGGGCCAGCATGGCAAGAGTCACGCTTGATTAGTTCGAGTAGTACAGGAGTACAGATACAGACCGAGATACACAAGCGAAGCGAGCAAGGCGTAAAGGTACCCAGGATCAGTCAGTCGGAAGTAGACAGTTACAGTTACCTTCCATGCATTGGCATTATTATCTTCCACACCGCTCATTTTCTATTTTCTCATTCCTGCACTTTCAAATCCATTGAAGAACAAGTACAAGTCATCCTTACTATGCTCTTCACCCGAACCCGATATTTCCCAGTAAAAAGCAGCTGACGCCACACCTACCTACCTAAACAGTAGATCTTTCCCCCTTCAACCTCAGGCTTCGTGTCCTCCATGCATCTCCGTCCCTGTTTCAAGTTTTCCATCAGTCTAGGCATGTCAATCACTCCTCGATATCGCACCTCATCCAATCCCCATCATCTTTATCAAGCCACTTCTTCCCTTCAAAGACTTCAAGTCGCATTCAATTGTGGCTGTGCAATTCTAGCCCTTCCAGAAAACCAGATCGGCGATGATCTTTTCCGGTCGGAGGTTGGGACATGCAGGGACAGCGTGGTGAGCAGGGATGAAGGCGGGCTAGAGAAGGGTAAATGGAGCGGACGAGCTCACGCCACACTTGGAAGGGGGTCAAGCCACAGGAGCTGTTATGGACGGGGGACCGCGCTGTATTAAATTCTGATCTGTTTCTATTCCATCCATGTCTCGGAATTTTGTCTTAAGCAGCTGTTTTTTACATTTGTGCGATTTTTGATTATTTTGTATATGATTTTATATACTGTTTGTGTTGGCTGATTCTGTTCCTCGTCTGAAGAAAGCGCTTGAGAGGTTTGAACGACAGGGCTGAGAAATTTGGAGGGCTTAAGGAAGGAAGGCTGAGAGCGATCTCGAAAGGAAAGATGGAGAATAGTGTCGCCAGTCTCCAAGCTGTTGAGAGCGAAGAGGTCAAGCCGTATAAGATACATGTGAGTCTCTTCTTTGCCCTCCTCTGTCTCCGGATGCGTTTCAGGTCCAGCGCAACTTGCGCCAGAACTACTGCTGACGGCGCATCGCATCAGGTGTCGTCCAAATACCTAGACCTGACGAAGAAGAAACTCGAATTGACGAGGTTGCCGCATGAGGTCTTGCTACCCAGGGAGAGGGAATGGGAGCTCGGGACGCCGAAGAGTGAGATTGAGCCGTTGATTGACTTTTGGTGAGTGTGTGTTCATATTAGGTGTGGGCAACGGAGGTATCTCCTACATATGCCTCGACCTGTAACTTCCACTCCATTCGACTTCGAGATCTGGGAATCGACTTGTCTGGGAGAGTGATTCAGGTGTAGGGTTAGAGAGGCAGCAACTGACAATTCCACAGGTTAGAACACTACACCTGGCGCCAGCGCGAAACCCACCTCAACACCACCCTCCCACAATACCGCACCACGCTCTCCCTCCCAACAGTCCCTCCCTCACCACCCCTCCGAATCCACTTCCTCTACCTCAAATCCCCACACAAACACGCCCTCCCCCTCCTCCTAATCCCAACCTTCCCGCTGACAAACCTCTCTTTGACACCCCTCTTCGCACCCCTCACCTCCCCTACCTCTCCAACATCCACCCAACCATTCACGCTCGTCGTCCCCTCCCTCCCCGGCCTCGGCTTCAGCGACGCCTTCCAAACATCCGCCACCTCGTCCTCTTCCCTCGAGAACACAGCCGCACTATGCGATGCCTTGATGAAGAGACTCGGATATAGCTACTACCTAGCCAGCGCGACGGGGTCGGGGGTTGAGAGTCCTGCGGGAATTGATTACCATTTGTTGCGAATACTAGGGGATAAGTATAGGGATAGTTGCCTGGGGGTGCATGTCGTGGAACCGTGTGTGAAGGCGCCGACGTTGAGGGAGCGGCCTGGGGAGTGGATGAGATTTGCGGTTGCAAGGTTTTTCCATGGGAATATGTTTGGGTACGAGAAAGCTGATTTCCGGGCGTTGAAGGCGGAGGAGACGAGAGCACGAGAACAGAAATCCAGATCGAACTCGAGATCAAGACGACTTTTGGGCGGTTCAAGTGTGGGAGATGAAGAGCGCCCGCTTGCAGGAGGAGGTCAAAGACAAAGAAGGCCTGGCTCTGGACACAGAGCAATCGGTATCCTCGGTCTCAGAGAACCCAATACCTTCGCCTACGCACTATGCGATTCTCCCGTTGGCTTACTCAGTCTCGTGCTCAGTGCGTTGCGGAGGAGAAGTCCCAACCATATGCTAACCCATACGGAGATCATCGATGTGACGCAGCTTGCGTGGTTACCTGGTCCGGAAGCGGGCGCGAGGTTCTGGGCTGCGGCGTTGGAGGAGGTTGAGGGGTGGGAGGATTCGTCGGTATCGGGGACTGGTGGTGAATCGGTGGGTGGAAAGGCAGAGAGGAAGGCTAAGAGCAATGTTGCGGTGACGGTCTTCTCAGCTGATGGATGCGATGGCCCTTCGTATGTCTGTCCTGCGTGGGCGTCTGCGCACCACACTATCCTGTTCTCGCAACGTGCGCCTGGGAGACCGGGTATTGCGCCTTGGGAGAGTGTTGATGTGCTGATTGAGGGAATAAGAGCGTTGGCGAGGGAGGTGGAGAGGATTGATCCGAGGTTGCGGATCAGAGCGCTCGAGGAGATTGTGGTTTTTGAGGAACCGATAATCGAGGCTGATGTGGAAGATGAGAGTGAGAGGGAAAGGGAAAGTGTAGACTATAGTGCTTGGAGTGGTGAGGGAGAAGAAGAGGAGGAGGGAGGAGAAGGGCATGGGATGCAGCTTGATGTTGAAAGTCCGGATACGGTCGTTGCTGTTGATATGAGGAGGTAGGGATAGACGCACGGCTTGAGAGGCCGGAAAGAGAGCTCCGTGGAATGTGTTTATGAGATGTGATTTGAGATACCACCAGCCTGGAGTTTTTGCTTCTCCGCTGGAATTTGATTTGAACATGATTTGAGAGGAGGAATATACGCATGGAGATACATAGTGAAGCGGCAATAGCAGATAATGAAAGATCAGATTTCCCCTCTCACGATCTCACCAGATCTGATCGGTATACATCATAGGACCAGCAGGATCTGTTGCAAAAAAAAGAAAAATGTAGAAGTACTCGCCTCCCCTCACTCTCACTTGAGAGGGAAACGACGAAACATAATCATTGAAAAAATCAGGTACTGAAAAACACATATGACTAACCGATAAATCAACAAAAATAGGAAAGAGAAAAAAAGTTACGAGGGAAACGAAAAGCAAGAAAATGAGCAGCATGGGGAGTGGAAAAGTATATCTGGAGTTTCATTTCCCGGTTCTCGTTATGACATCATTGTCGCCCAAGCACATGTTACCCATGTCCTTGTGTCTCACATGCAGATGTTTCCTCGTTGCCGAGTCGTAAGGGTGTCTTTTCGATCCACTTGGGAAGGAGGGTAGTATTACTTGGTGCATAAATGGGTAGGTTCGTGCTGCCCAGATCTAATTTACAATTCATGGCTCTTTATGATCACGTGACAGAGGAACTTGAGGTTCGAGAGCCTTCTGTGACTCTGTCTCCCAGCTCATAGACGGGCTTGAACCTGAAAAGGAAGATAGCATCAATTATTGCTCAAAAGAACATGTCCCAAGGGTTCGTTTTGTAATCTTAGCCAGTCATTCGACAACGAAAAACTGTTCAAGTTGGCAACAATTTCAAGAACGGCAATACTCCGCCTAGTGAATCCTTGGGAATTGGATCGCAGTGGACTTGGACGATCTACTGATGTTAATTTCTACAAAAAGACTGGGAAAATCATCCCTGGCAGAGCATCGGCATCTTAAGTCATTACATCAAGTCTCCTTCACAGACAGTATGTGAAGCGCCTGGTTTCCAATTCACGGATTGTGGCTGGGAACAGAAAGCGAGGAAACTTGAGGAACAGGTTGAATATATTTGAAAGATTAATGCTGTGGCGATACATGTTAGGTGAATCGTTGATGTTCCTCGAGGGTACGGCGTTTGATTCATTCAAGGGTGTTGATGACTGAAGAATGAAAATTGAAGTGAGTATAGCTCTTAAGATTCTATCGTTAGACGAAGGAACCATTAGTAACTCAGAGTGATAATTTGGCCTCCAGCTATTGGTTATAAGATTTTTGTTCTTGTTGTGAGAAGAGAAAGTAGCAACATATCGTGGCACTCAGCCCCGCTTGCTTCGCTTAGAATTGGGTTCATGTCAACAAACCAGCGAGGTAATTCTCTGCTGTCAAGCTAACTCCGCCATGAGTTCATCTGGCGCGACAAATACCGGCAAAGACCTATCAGCAGTATTCCCAGAAGTGCTCACCATAATCGGCTTTCCACTTCTGGCAACTTTACTTTACGACATTCTTGCTCCTGGTTCAGATCCGCACCGAAAAACACCTCCGTTACCGAAGCAATTCAGTCGCACTTTCACGGCATGCTCCTCAGCCGATCCCCGCCTTGCCAATCATCAGCATCCATCATACAACGGACTTCTCCAAGTCACGAGACTCTTGACACCCTTGCTTCGCCTTGCTGACATCCCTTATCCCCTAAGCGAGGTATTTACGTAGCGATCGACAACCACTTCGTATTTTCCCTCGTCATCAGCCTCATTGCTTACCCTGCTAATAACCACTCAATCTGTAACATAAACTATCTGGAACATATCAAGCAATGTTATAGGTCAGCTACCGAAAATGACCATATCAAGCGCTGGGTGGCGGCAAAGATTTTGGGTAATTCTGGATACGAGTTGTTACATTTGGTCACACGTATCACTGTATTATTTCTATTTTGGACAGCGTGACGTAGAGTGAGCATGGCTCATTGTGACTTTGGCTGGAGCTTGATGAAAGGAGTTCAGTGAGATCTGATTTCGCAGGGTGTCAAGTAAGGGGATAGAAAGATATAAGAAGAGCTGCATGTCGCTGTTTGGGTTCTATCACCCAGCAAGACATCGAAAACAACACAACAGACAACCAAACTACAAACACAACATCCTTCACCAATATACCAACATTATTTCTCGCCTGACTTCATCAAAAGATCAACAACCAAAACAATCAAAATGCGTTTCTCAACCACAACCACCACCTCCTCCACCCTCCTCACCCTCCTCCTCTCCAGCACTACCTCCGCAGCCCCCGCTCCCCAAACAACCGTTACCCCGGGAGCCCCCACCCCGTGGTCAGTAACCGACTTCAAACTCGGCTGTTCCCCCGCCGGCTGCACCTACGACTTCTGCATCAGCGGACCCTTCACCGGGGGCGTCGGGCCCGCATTCTCTACCACATGTTCCGGGTCGGACTTGCAGGACAAGATGGTGCCTTGCGCCAAGCCTGAGATCCTCGCCAATTTGGTCGCGACGCAAGAAGGGCTTGTATTGCAGGTGAATAGATTTGAGCCGCAGAGTAATGGCGATGTTGCTGTTATGTCGGGGAATGCGACGGCGGCGGAGAGTGGGGAGCCCGCTTTGGAGAGTTTTACGATTGAGGCGAAGTCGTATGGTGTTATTATCAATTAGAAGTGAATGGGATGCGATGTCGATAGATGGAAACAGTAAATGGCATGGGATATAATGGGTTGTTTTAGGTTGATGTTGGATCGAGATGATTGTGTTTGGAAGGTGATGTGATATTTTGTATTCCATAAAAAGTGAATGATTTCGCTTTCGGCAAACAATCCAGCCCGCTCTGAAATTTCGATTGTTTAACTCCCCTCATCTAACCAAATAGGCAAAACCCCGACATCAATTAATGACGCCATGATGGCCGAGTCGCCTGAGGCTCTCGGTTTGTTGGCTAGATTGTGAAGATGTAGTAGGTCTCGTGCGGGTTCACTTAGTTTACTCCGGGATTTTGCGAACTTCAAAAAGATATGGCCGGATGTCAATCCCAACTGAGTTGATATTTTCAGACGTGCATATCTTTTTGCCCTTTTTTTACTCATCGAAATGACTCAGGTATTTCCAAACGTGTTGCTGGGATAGTCTCAGCTGCAATTTCTTTCGCGCTTTTTTTTTTGGTTTTGCCGATGTATTTGTTTTGGTGAGGCTTGACTTAAGCGAGGTGAGGCCCTGGCACACCGTAACAAACACTTGGGTATCGAGGCTTACACGGGAACCCAGCAGATTGAGCAAGACAGAAAGACCATGGAGCTTTGACTCAATTGAAAGCAACCACTTCCGACAAGTAATTCCTGCCAGTCTGCGAGTGTGTTGGTAGTTTTGAAATACACGAGTTATATGGAAGTTACATTGGTCAAAGCATTTCGCGTGAAATGTAGCGACAGGAAGAGAGTATAGGTGAGAATTGGTATCCACCGGTCCTCACTTTCAATGATGAGCCCTTTGGCCGAGTAAATGGTGCGCTCCAGAAGAGAAACCAATCTCCACGGGGATTTTGCATCTTTTCAGGCTTCGTTCCAACCAATAATCCAAATCATCTACATTGAATATCACCTTGTAACCTAAGCAATCCACTTCCGACCTTGCATTATCAGGGTGATCTCGAGCCAGCATTTCAATAGCAAATTGTTCCAAAGTTCGCGTTGCAGCTGGCGCCAGGCATCGTAGAAGTGTAATAAGATCAGGAGTCGGAGCTCAATGGCACCTTCCATATTCCGAATCTACTTCCAGAAAACGTGCCCGAGCTCGGAAACAGATCGTCTTGAGATTGCTGCGAAGTAATTCTATGTCCTCGGAGTTGTACTAAAGGACGCTCATGATTACCATTAGCAACTGTAAGATGATAAAACTCTTCTATGTCGAAGACGAGGTGCTGAATGACGAGGCGATCTGTTCTTTTCTTCGCGTTAGAGCCAAAGCACAGGCTTGAGTTTTGATCTGGAAGGTTTTACGCTCTTTTTCGTCCCAAGCTGCGAGGGATTGCTGGTGAAGGATTTGATAACTTAGCTTTTTCTTGGCGATTTTGACAGATTTGCAAGCGCTATGCAGAGGGGTGATCGATGGTTCGTGTATGAAAAGCTGATGTGTTCTGTGATATCGAGTTCAAAGATCAAGGCATGCAGCTCTGCGGGAAGTTTGATCAGGATTGAGATTGCCATCTGACATTCTGGAGATGGTTCATTGGCAGTTGAATTGGCTAGCGTTAAAACGTCTTGATTCCTGGACTTTTCTACCATCTTGAAGCTTCAAGATTTTAGAATGAGATATAGTATACTGTGATCGGGTGGTATGGGATATATGTATTTAAATTGTATCTTAAGATGGTTCGTGGGTTAGTATTCACTGGGCAGTTTCTAGCTTCGCTTAATGCCACCGAGATTGAATTATGGATGAAGCTACCTAGGTATAGTGTACCGCTCGCTTTACTTGTCAAGTTCTGCTAATAGTATGCCTATTAGCGATAAAGCCCGAACGATGACGACCATATGACAGATATTTAAATTGAGGCAGGTGTCGAACTCACATTGTCAGTCCTTGATTCTCTGCACCTGGCCAGTAGTACTGAGACTGGTCATCTCAGAGGATCCGAACTTCATATACATAGTCTTGAAGGTTAGAATGCTGGGTAAGTATAAAGCAGCATGGCACAATTGTTGCCTACCCATGCTCAGTTATGACTTGTTGGAAACAACTCTCCCAACTAACCAAGTCCGTCCAGCACATTCAGATCTTCTCTCGAGCAAGGCAAAGCCATCTCCATAGAAATCGAATTGACTGTCGTGCGGAATTTCCGGAACTAGGGTCAGAAGCATCAAGCATCCAACATACCTGGTTCCTTTGAAACAATAAAAGGTGCTGTCCAAGTACAGACCTCCTTGTACTGAAGCGGCTGGCCAGACAAAGGAGGCTCGTTAGTGACTGCGAGGCGATATGCTTCCGAATCCGTCCGCGATTGCACAATTTGCGATATCCGTTCTGCGCCAAGTCGTTCATCGACAACTGTGGCTGACTTAGAATCCCGCCACACAAAGTCGCTCATACCGCTGCAAGAGCAGTTTTCAACCACGACTTCTTTGAGATTAGCTAAAGCACCGGGAACGAGTGTTTGTAGCATCAAATTTACGGTCTGGACGTTGTCGCTGTCGCTCTTGAGGAGCGAAAACTCTCTCTTGAAGGAACGGCCTGAGTTCTTCTTGACACAAAGACGGATGCTCTGAAAGTTGCTGCTGCATGTCACTTTGTGCCCACTGAGCCGAATGCCATTGGTGACGACGAGTGTCTGATACCGAGACGCTCCTGTCGTGTCATTCTGTTAAGCTCCATTGCGGCAATATCGTCATCCAGAACAAATGTGAGGTCTTCTATGGCATTCCAACCCGCAAGAGCATGTGCGTATAAAATTGCATTTTTCTCGGACTTCTTGGACTCTTCTTGGAGGATAGGGAAGAGCGGACATTGAGTGCGTAGAGGAACGGTGATGTAGTCTTCCAAGTAGGCGGTGAAAATCATGACTGATATTTCGGGGACCCTTATTTTGAATCGGAATCTGAAGGCTTTGAGGCAGTCTCCAGATTGATCGTCTGAAGATGCAGATACGAGCGCAGCTTTTGAATCGGTAGCCATTTTTATTCTCGTCTTTGTTTTCTGATGTGTGAGGAGGCTGGAAATGGGATGAAAAGTTTTCACGTAATTTCGAGTTTTTCGAGATAGTACAGGAATTTAAATACCAGATACCCACAGAGTTTTGGATCCTCGCAACTAGCTTGAGAAGATTGCCAGATCTAGTACGGTAACTATGGGACGAAGTATTTGGGAGTCTGGGACCTAAGTTTAGCTCAGAGCTTAGGCGACATGAATGATGTTGTCTGAAAGAGTGGCAGCTTAGAGACCAGGGATCGGAGAGCTCAGGTGCTCATTTTCGCGGGGATAATAAGACAAGTCTCCAATCTGTAAGCACACATACACCAATGGCACTCTGAACGAGTTTTTGAAGCAATTGTATTTTTGGAACTCAAAATGTCAATTTGATTCGGCAGCTACGTTACACCCACTGCCGTTTACAGTCCAGCCATTTATTTTGACCTCGAGAAACCTACCCCAAAATCCTTATTTCGTCGTACATTGTGCTTCTGGCCGAAATAACCATCGATTGAGGAGTGATTTTCTTCAGAGTCTTGGCAGAAGCAGCAACGAGCTTGAGTACTGACTGTTCGATCAGTATTGCTAAGCCATTTCTTATTCACGCCTAAGTCCATAGGTAAGTCCATGTCGATGTGTAGTCTAGTTCCTTCCTCGAGTCGGAGAAAGAACGTCTCAGGGATATGGCGGAGTAAGTTCTTCTTTGACGTCAAGCTTACTATTAATTGGCATGCTTCTTGTGTCCAAGATAACTCAACAGGCGATACCGGGATACAGCACGATCCAGTCGACCCTTCGACTCAGAATTCTGATATAGATCCAGCGAAGCATCCGTGAACACCGGGAAAGGCCCACTCCACGTGGAAGAGATATACTGATTGAAAGACAACCAGCGATCCCGATCCTCAGAATCGCAATCCGACATCGGCAAACTTTCCGATTCATATTTCATCTCGATCCTACTCTTGATGTCCTTTGCCGCAATGTGCAATGGGTCTTGACCAGATCGATCCATCGCTTCGAACGTAAGCTTCTTCAAGGTCTTGCAAGAAGCTGGGAGAAGTTTGCAGATGGATTGGGCTATCTCTTGGCCTAGCGTATCGGGATACATTTCCGCCTGCATCAATTCCAATGTCTCCTTATCGAGCTGCACGCGAATAGTCTAGAGATTGTTGTTAATTGTGAGTTTATCCAATTTGAGTCGGACCATAGGGCTGAAGACGATATGCTTGATCGCATGCCGTTCAGCACGGCTCATTCTGTTCAATTCCTCGGCGGCTTTCTTTCCAGTGACGTGGAAAGTAAGATCTGGAATCTTCTCCCAGACAGCAAGGCATTTCCGTAGAGCGTTTTGTACTTGTCTGCGAGTATGGGATCGGATCCTTGGGAGCGTTCTTGGAGGATAGTGAAGAGTGGACAGCGGATGTTGAGGGTCCTATTATTGAGGAAGTCGGAGAGGTAATGTTCGAGGCTTGTGAGGCGTAGCTCGGTGGCGGTGATACTAAGTAGGATGTCTATGGCTTTATCTCGTACAAGAGGTGTATCGTCGGCGAGTGTGATGCCGGTATTGGGATTGAGATCGGTAGCCATGCTGTCTGTCTTGTTCTGATGAGGACGCGGTGCTCCTGTGTGGTGGTTGCAATGGGTCTCGGTAATTGTCAATAGAATCACGGTGGAATTCAAGAAGTTTATGTATGCGGCAATAGTCAAATATAAGAGGCTTTTATTTAGCTTCTCAAAAGTGTTCATTGTACGAGTGAGCTAACACTGGTCAGTTTTCAATGTCTGGCACCAAATACTAGTTTCAGTTTCAGTGTCAACAATAGAGCTGTTAATGAGCTATTTCCGCAACTAGAGAGAATGACGACCGGGAACAATTTAGAAAGGGTAACCTCTTGTGAACATTTCGAATCCCCGAATCGAGCAGGAAAATATCCTTGAGGCAAGGTCAGTTCGTATCACGTGCTTCACCGTGTTCCAGCGGAATGTGGTTTGTCCGAAGGTATGCAATTGGGTGTCGCAAAAGGATAGGAAATTACTATCAGCAAGCCTTCGTGGACATCTGTTAACGGAGTCTTTGCTCGAGATGAGGTTGTCCTTGCCTGCATATGCAAGATATCAAAGTGGACACCTCGATAGTGGACCGAGACACAGCCATCTCGGATGGGGAATAGGACGACAATTCCGAGGTGCCGGTTACAGACCAACCCAGAGCCACGGGTTATGGATCTGGAAAATTCCCGCTCGCACCAATCATCCCACATCGCTGGTCATCAGCACGTGAGTCTGTTTCGTTTCGTCTCATCTACCTGGGAGACCCTGAAATCCTTGGGAACCTGAACCTGGGTCTCAGCTGAAGATGGATGCTTCCATGAACTTTCCCAAAACTTAAGATGCGGCATAAAAGCGAGTCAGCTGTGAAAAGCTTTCGCCTGAGAAATTGTAAGAAGACGAAGAAGGCGGTGTACAGTGCGTATGCTGTGGAAGGAGGCCTACTGCTGTGCAATGTTGGCCGAGATAGGACAAATTGCTTAGCTGAAGGCTTATGTTTCGACGGTATATGCATGTATGTGTTGAGTGTACTCGAAAACACGATAGCTGCAGCTCTCTGCGTCCGATATGTGGTTGTACATCCATCTTTCTTAAAACTTCCGATTGGCATGGAGACGTCGAAGCATTGGATGAAGATGGCGTGCCAAAGGAGGGCTGAATGTCAGATAAGCACAAATATAGACATCACTAAGATCTTCGCGCGTCGGATTCAATGGTAGTACTATCGGAACAATTGCATGAATATTTGCAAGCTGCAAGCAGCAGACAACACACATTCCTGATCCCCTGCCATGGCCAGAAATATCGCCACGTGCAATTGCGGCCGCCTGTCAAACAAGTGGGGCAATACCACCAGATGCACTCGAATGTTTTAGACTGGGATTACCGTAATGTAATGCCGCCTGCCAAGGAATTATCCTGGGCCGATAACAAAACATCCTCGAGGAAAATCATTACCACGGACCATGTCGACGTCTGCTTGTTTTTGTCTGAACGTCAAAAAGGAGAAACTTGACTTCTCTCCATATCAATTGGCTCCTCCCTCTTCTTTTCTTTCACCTGAATATCCTCAATTTTCTTTGTCGGCTGCGACGGATTTGGTGACAGCTCATCATCACAAGCTTTACCAGATCCTGCCAAGGCCCACGATCTAGACGGGCCAGTCCCAGCTGTCCTGCTCAGCCCGCCAGCCAGTCTAAACAATCAGCCAGTCCACTTCATAACCGCCATCCCACCACAACATCACGACTTCGACCGATTCCAAATCGACCTTCCACTCATTGAAATATCCTCGACATCCTCGTAACGTCCCTCAGATGCCTCTGCAGATCTCGTCCGAACTCTTCAACATCTGCCAAACGCCAACCCTCAAAGATGCATCCCTTTAAACCCGGCTCAGGCAATTCGTGTCGCACTTCCTAAATACAACCCTTGACCGAGCGTGTGAATATCTGGGGAAACCCAGACCAGCAGAATACTCGAAATACTCGAAATATCCTCAATACATCACTCGCCACGATGTATTCCATTCTTTTAGATATCTGGGGGCAGGTGAGGTCAATGAAGCCGGCCTTTATCTCGAAGACGCCCCATTTCAACTTCATAACAGTTCATTGTAAGCAGCCTCGGCGCTCTCGGTTTCAGTCTCCCCTGCTAAATGCTTCTGTAGATTTCTGGATTATTGGGATGGCAATATTCAGCTCCTTGTGCCTGTATATCCGATCAGACCTCCGATACATCGATGCGCTGTTCTTTGGTAGTGGCGCCGCGACCCAGAGCGGCTTGAACACGGTGGATGTGAACAAATTGAATACATGGCAACAGACGGTGCTATACATAGTGCCCATGATCACGAACCCAATCACGATCAACAGCTTCGTTGTGTTTCTCCGGCTATACTGGTTCGAGAAACGATTCCAGCACATCGCGAGAGAATCGACCAAGAACCGCAGGAGTATAGCCAAGACTATATCTAAGGCAAAGACACATGAGCGAGATATTGGAGAAGAAGAGAGAGGGGTCAATGGCAGGAGCATTGTTGTAATGCATGGGAGCACAAGACCTAATGGCATGACGAACAAAGAAGCGGCGCCCAAGGATTTCGAGGACCAAGTTGAGAAGGAGAAGGCCATGGCAGAGGAGCGGACTCGATCATCACAATCATCACAGGGAACTAGTAAGGCGCAGAGCTCGGAAACCGCAGAAGACGAGAAGATGGACACTGTGGAAGACCACCTCCCACCACACCAGATCAAGTTTGCGGATCAAGTAAAGCGAAGTGATGGATTGGCCGACCAACCAATTCGAATGCCGGCTCAACGAAGTAATGAAGATCATATTGCCTTTCTTGAGCGTCAGCGGAACCAGGACGAGGGAAAGGTGCTTCGTATTCCTGGCCCTCGAGATGCCGATGCAGGCGTAGCCCCAGTCACAGTGGATGAATCGGATCCTCTCAGCCAGATCATGTCTCGTAGAGAATCCGGATTCTCGGGTCACTTTCCTCATCATGAGCAAGTCCCTACCGCTCAGTTGAACGACGATGACCACGATATCCAACCAGTGAGGCGGAATATTACAATCGCTGAACCAGTGCGATCGCCGGTACATGAACACGTCGCAGAAGATGCGAAGGCAGCCCAAAACAAGCCGAGTGTTCTCAGGCTGCGAAGACCGAGAATTTTCGGTGGAAAGAGAGATGAAGACCATGTACCTCATGCCCGGAGAACAGCCACCTTCCAGACGATCAAATCGGCACTCTCCAGAGAGAAGGATGAGACTATGCCCTACTTGAGCTGGGAGCCTACCGTGGGGCGTAACTCTGCCTTCGTAGATCTCACAGAAGAGCAACGAGAGGAGTTGGGCGGCATCGAGTACAGGTCTCTAAAATCGCTAGCTATGATTTTGACGGCATACTTCGTCGGTTTCTCCATCTTCGGCATCATGTGCCTCACACCCTGGATATACAACAGTAGAACCTATGGCCAGGTGGTCAAAGATGCTGGACAAGGTCGAGCTTGGTGGGGACTTTTCATGGCGAACTCGGCTTTTACGGACCTGGGCTTTACGCTCACACCAGACAGTATGATCTCGTTCCAGAGAGCTCAATGGCCCCTTATTTTGATGTCATTCTTGATCATCATCGGCAACACTGGATTTCCGATCATGCTCCGAATCATCATATGGGTCACTTCGAAATATGTTCCCAAGGCGAGTGGAATCTGGGAGGAGCTAAAGTTTCTGCTCGACCATCCACGTCGATGCTTTACTTTGTTGTTTCCATCCAAGGCAACATGGGTGCTGTTCTGGATTCTGGTTGTCTTGAACGGTCTTGACCTGCTGTTCTTCATTATTCTGGATGTAAGTTTCGCCTTCACATGAGTCGGACCCTACTAATTTTACCAGCTTGGCAACTCTACCGTTACCGATCTCCCAACCAACATTCGTGTTCTAGATGGCTGGTTTCAGGCTGTCTCAACCCGTACAGCTGGATTTGGAGTGGTCAACCTTGCTGCACTGCATCCCGCCATTCAGGTCTCGTACCTCATCATGATGTACATCTCCGTTCTTCCCATCGCTATTTCCGTTCGTCGGACCAACGTTTACGAAGAGAAGTCGCTTGGTATTTATGGGTCGCCGGCAGACGAGAACTCTGACGAAAACGAGCCGTCATACGTTGGTGCCCATTTACGTCGACAATTGTCATTCGATTTGTGGTACATATTCTTAGGATTTTTCATCATCTCTATCTCGGAAGGCAAGCGGATCCAGAGTGGAGATCCAGGATTTACCATGTTCTCTGTTCTCTTCGAGATCGTCAGTGCATACGGTACTGTTGGCCTAAGTATGGGTTACACTGATATCAACGCCTCATTCTCCGCGGAATTTGGTGTCATCGCCAAGCTTGTCATCATAGCTATGCAAATTCGTGGCAGACATCGTGGTCTTCCTTACGAGCTTGATCGAGCTATCTTGCTTCCTAGCGAACATTTACAAAAGAAAGAAGCAGACGACGCAGCCATACGAGCCCGCAGACGGTCTTCAATCGGCACAATGGGCGGTCCCATCAGCAGCGGTGCAGCTAAGACGAGAACTAGTCGTAGCATCGACCGCGGAGCGTCGAATATTCTCGGCACACTCCTCCACCCAGGTCCAACTATCCCAAATAGTCACCGTAACGCTTCCTATCGCCCCGACTCTAGATACAACAGACCTCGTAGGGCCAGTACAACGTCCGCGGGCAGATGGAGTCGGGCAACTAGGAGTATCAGTCCTGGTCATCCAATTCCTTTTGACGGAGCAGCTGAGAAGAGAGGCCGTCCAGAGGGCAGGAGGAGTTTCTTTCAAGAGGGCGTGAACCCTCCACCACCTGAGGAAATGACGACCACAAGAACTAATACCAGTGGCGTGAAGAACGCATAACGGAATACATACACTATCACAGTGAGCGAGGCGCAGGCGGTGTTGATTACTAGAATTTTTTTGGCAGCTTTTCATCACAACGAGGGGGTGCATTTCCGTACTTACAAAACTACGGCGTTATCTTGTCGGGTGTAGGGCGATGGAACCAGTACGACCTTGTAATTATTCGGCGTCGCTTGTTTGAACATACGGCTGGCACAGCATATGAGTGCTGGAGTTCTTTGTTTGGCTGGGCGGACAGATTTGTAGAACTATTGCCGGGTTAGACTTCTGATTTTGTTTTAGAAGGCGCTAAGCAGTTGCTTGTCAGGTGAATATTTGTATATATGAAATGAAACGGCTTGCTACGGCATGATCTTGATCAAATGTAGTGAATGACTTGATATTGAGCGAGCTACTTGAAGTTGTTAAAGTAAAGAACGAGCTAGAACTCGCGAGGCTCAGAGTTTGGTATGTTCTCACCAGAAGTCTAAGAATGGACTTGCATAGCTGATCTACCATACTTGAGTGGTACAGACTCTCTAAGGACACACCTCTAGCTCTTTGCGCGGGAGCCTGCAAAACGAATATGCTTTGTGCCAGTGCTACATCACAATTTTCAGAACAGATTATCTCTCCCCCGACCATTTTTTATCAAAGGAAGTCTCATCTGTTGTGGATGCAAGGAGCCGGCTACATAACTTCCATCTTATATTTTTTCCCCCGGTGAATGTAAGAACTGATGTAAAGTTCGTTGTTCTTGCTCTAATCTAGTTCTCATTCACTAGTATTTGCTGCTGGAGCCAGTGTCGCTCATTGACCAAGGACAGGCATTGCCTCTTTTGCTCAAGGTTCACCTCCAGGACACGTCCGATATCCGGCATCCGATCCTGGATTGGGACAAATCGGTGACCTTGAAAATCTCATCAACACGTTATAAGGCGCCTCAAGACTATGAAGCTTGAGCTTTCCCTACCAAACTCCCGCAGTTCTTCGACATGTTCTCTTCTACCCTCCCCTACCTTTCTAAACCAACCTTCGATTGTACCTGTTTCTAATCAATAATTCGGACTCGATAAGTACAGACATGAAGCTCATCCTCTTCCTCTCGATCCTCGGATCTATCCTATCTCTTGTCGCCGGAGACAAGGGACCCAAGGGCCCAGGTTCTCGTTGTGTGAGTTTACTCCTCCTGGTTTTTAGAAGGACATCGAACTCATACCTCCCAAGTGCTCAGCCTTAGCAGCAATCGGACCACTCGTATCCCACCCAGGCACCCCATCCTACATCAATCAATCTACCGACCTGGACAATGGATGTTGGTCAACCTTAGAAGCTGAACTCCTCCCCGCCTGCCGTTTTACACCTACCAATACCTCAGAGCTTGCCCGCCGTGTCAAGATCCTTTCGTCAAACAAATGTCAATTTGCCATCCGCTCAGGTGGACATATGCCCTGGAAGGGTGCTGCGAACGTCGATGGCAAGGGTAAGGATGGAGTCACCATCGACTTGAGCGCCCTGAATCAAGTCCAGGTCCTCGATAGCTGGTTTCCATATGGAGCTGTTCGTACTGATAAGGTGGTGAAGATCAGCTCTGGTGCGCACTGGAGAGATGTCTATGCAGAAGAGTGTAAATGAAACTGCGGTAAGCGCGCCAATAGAACAATAACTATCATCTGGCCAATTACGATGAGTCAAGGATATCTTGGCAGTGATGTCAGGATGTCGAGTGTCTTTCAGGGGTATCAAAAAAATTTCACTGGTCGATTTTGAGAACGTAACATTGTAGTCATCATTGAAAGATACATTCCCGACGACAGAACCAGCCGACTGGCATATTATGCCTTTGAACAAATATTGGAACACCTTTCCCACCCCTCAGAACAGTATCCAAACCGGCAGAACGAATCAATATGGCAACCTTTCACCCTTTCCCACGTCTTATCCCAGAACTTCGCGCTGAGATCTGGGCTCTCGCAATCGAGAATCGAGTTATCAGAGTCAAGCTAGGCAAAGGAGCTTATTCAACTAGTCCAGTACCAGCCGTTACTCGTGTTTGTCGCGAGTCCCGCTTGTGTTGCGCTTACCACAAGGACTTTAACGTTGGCTCAAATGGCCGCCATATCTGGGTGAATTTTGATCACGATATTATTCACGTGCAAATTTCACGACTTTTTCTTGCTCCAAGAGAATCGATCAAGCATTTGCGGGTTGAGTTAATAGATAATGAGGGGAAAGAAATCAACGAAGAATGGATGTTCGATTACAAACATGAGTTCTTTTACTTCCCAAGGCTAGAAAGTGTCGATCTCCTGGTACCCGAAGAGTTATACTTCTACGCAGAGTATATCGATCAGACATATTTTGGAAATTGCAAGAAGGAGAATGTAAGAGTTGTGAGTATCAAGACGGGAGAGTGGATTGATGAGAAAACTTGTGCGCCATACTGGGATTATATCGAGTCTCAAGGCGGTACAGACTTAGGAGGCATGACGAGGATGGCAGAGGAGACATTAGAAGAGAGGTTAGAGGATATCAAGAAGCTAGAGATGCCGAGACCTCGCATTGCTTTGGATTACCTGTAGCGTAGGATGAGATGCTTTTGGAAATGTGGTGAGGTGGAAGTCTCAGATTACTTAGGGTAGGGGATCTTCAGCTGTTTATGTCAAGTAAAGATACTCAATGACGCTCGAATGGACTTATCGGACAATTCCAAGTGGGGTAATGAGCTTCTTATCATTATTATGAGACTTTGAACATGGATTTAGCCTTTAAATTGTGGCGGCGGCATATGCTTAGAGCCATACCATAGCATTCGTGTGTGTTGGGGTGAAAGTGATGCCGTGGCACAGCTCCCCATGTTCCCTACAGTGCAGCCATGTTGAGCAAAATTCACCCTATGGCAGCTGGAACGCTTACTCATTTCTTCCACTTGTTATTATTAGGGAACTCTGCCGCCGAATCTTCAGTGTACGGTTGTGGAGAAATACCTCGATACACAAGTACGGGTAGCTTTTTGTTTGGGACAGATCTAGTCGAGTGGAAATGATGTACCTCAACTTCTGAATACATTTTTGATACTTGAGGAACAACGTTTTTTGTACAAGACTCACTTATCAGTCGGCAGCCCTAGCTTTGAGACTGCTCTGCGGTTACAATGTGTCAACTAGGGAACTCGACCCGCTAGTCCCCCAACTACCCCACTTTACTACTCTCGCTTATGTTTCAACAGTGAGGATAGATCTACAGGCAATGTTTCCTTCCTTAGTGATCGCAGCCGCAGAAATGAGTGTCACCAAATGATGGCAATTTGAGATGTGTCTGAAAGTTTGCAAAGTCTCAATCGCAAGACTGAGCGGCTTGAAAGACTTTCTCGAAGTTGAAGCTGCTGGCTCAATTGTGATTCGAACACTTCGACACTGCAAAATGCTGAACCCATCGTCCTCAATAGCATTTGTGTATGAACTTCAATCTCAACTGGCTCACTCCATAGAGCTGTACACTACATAACTACGGGACATGAAGTCAGAGGGCCTTAAAAGGCGAGCGATAGGCTCCCGATCTGAAGGGCGAATCATTGCTGATGTAGGGTTGAATTGGGGAGATGCGCAGTATTTCAGGCACAAAGCCAAAGAAAAATAGTTTTTGGGCTGTCTCGAGATAAGTAAACTGGTAGCGGAATATTTCCTGATCGATTCTACTGTTCACAAGCTATTAGATCTGTGCGGCCAAGTATTTGGACTAGCTTTTACAGAGCTCTTGGGAAACAAAGGCGCAAAGGTGAAGGAGCTGTACTCCCAGAATACGAAGTATCTCCAGGGCGAATTGAAAGATGTTTTACTTTTTACAGTCCAACGACACAATTTCTGGAGAGGGCTCCAGACTCCTTTGGGTGTTTTGACGCTGGATCTTGTGGACGAAAGAGGCAAGCCAAAGTCCGCACATTGTGCTTGGTTCGGCCAGGCACGTATTTATATACCCAGCGATAGTCTTGAACCCGATTGCTAATGCCATGCAGTATAATTTCGGGACTGCTGGACGTGGATTATCCACCCCTGCTGTCAATATCCTTGCAACATTTCCTCCCCCTCAAAAAGATAAACCAGTTCTGCTTCAACACAGCCATATTACCACTCTCGCATACGAACTTGGCCATGCCATACAAACATTCACCCGGGGAAATTTACAGGGAATGCCATGGGATTCTGTTGAGATCGCAAGCCACTTGGTTCAAAGATTAGCATCCGAGCCGACCGTCCAACGTGAGCTATCACCGCACTACGTTTATGAGCAACAGGAATATGTTGATGTATGGAAAGCATCCGCAAAACCGTTACCACCAAGGCGAGCTCCTCTCGAACTTCTTCAGAAGAGCTCAGAATTGGAAAGGAGTAGCCAGATACTATCCTTGATGGAAACCCTTTGGCTCTCGAAATTTGATCTCATGCTCTACAGCCACACAGAAGAGCAACTCGACTCCGTCGATCTGGGGGTCGAGTGCCAACGAGTGTTACGCGAATGGACGGGAATATGCGGAGCTGATGATTCGCCCCATGGTCAGGCGAGGAACAACACGTATATACACTACAGTTGTTACGCGAACTACTATACGTCTTCGTACTGCTATCTATAGTAAGTTTATCTCTCTTATTTTTATCTGTCGCAAGATTTCCCAGATAGACTCGGACAGGTTCTACAAATGCTAATTGATGCTAGTTCGATGGTTTGCGCCGAAGACGTCTTTCAGACACATTTTGCGAAGGATCCGGTGAATCGCAAGCAAGGTATTTGATTCCGAAAGACATGTTTAGAACATCGTGATGTTTTACACACCCATGAACATTGGGCGTTATTCTTTGAAGATCCCGCGAATGGTGGAAATGCACTACGGAGAACACTGCGGATAGGTGGTCGCTCAGAGAACAGTATGGATGCGCTGGTGAAGTTCTTGGGCAGGAAGCCAGACAACAAGCCGCTCGTGGAGTATATTTCAGGCGTCACTCTTGAAGAGGGCTAGAAAGCGGGGTCTGCGGGATCCTGGAAGAACATTTGGATAAAATTGACTAATTGAGACTTGTTGAAAGAGAACCAGGCGATTAGACTGGAAATATTGACAACTACGGGTGCTGCTCAACAGGACGGACAGTATTATAGGTAACAGAAAGTAGAAAACCCCCACGAGCCAGTGTTCCTGAAGTGATAGGCTAGAGTATCAGAATTACAACGTGATCACAGAAACCAGCATCTCAATGTCCCTAGAAGAGCCTGGGGAGTATTAACGAATAATGATTGATCCAATACCACCAGCCCTGTGTAGGCGGATGCCCGAGGCTGTGCTGCATGATGGGGGCTGTGGCTCCCTGGGGCTGTGCCGCATGCACAACGACAATAGCCTCGTGCGCAGAGGACATCATTAAAATGACATCTTCTTTGTACCCCATCGTCCGGTTTCTCCAAAGGATGCACTCAAATCTTGTAATGGGTGATTGCGAGCATGATTGAAGTTCTTGCAGCAATTGCCCTGGCAGGGAATATACTTGAATTTACGCGCCTGGGCATCAGCCTTCTCCATGATACGCGCGAGCTTTACAAATCCGCCAAGGGATCTCTCTCGGTGAACGACCAGCTGGAGCTCATCACGATAGACCTTGAAGCTTTCGTGGCCAAATTGAGGGAACCCAATCCGGGAACCACTATCGAGACATCCTTCCAAGCCTTGTTGACAGAGACACAGTGTGTTGCGAAAGAACTCCTTGATCGTCTGGAAGGGCTGAAATCGAAGGACTCCAGAGGGAAGAAATGGGAAAGTTTTCGCAAGGCTATTAAAGGGGCGTGGACGAAGGACGAGATAGAAGAGCTGACAAAGAAGCTCTTTCGCTTCAAAGATGCCGTTGAGTCTCACATCATGCATTCAATTTTGTGAGAGTCATTCTTGCTTTGACCCGGGGAATCTTTGCTAATTGAGCTTACAGAAAAGCAATTGATGAAAGTTCTATCAAGACTTATGAGCGCTTGGATGCTATAGATTCACGAACGCAGTTGATCGTGTCTTCTCTTCTTGAAAATACAGTCAGAATGAAGACTCACGCTGCTTTGGTAGAAGGCATCCAGGCTCAGATGGATGCTTTGGTGCTACTCGTGCGAAGAAATTATGAGGCTCGTTCGGATGAGCATCATCACGCCCGCAGGACCATTGCTCGGGAGATTGCTGGAGACGCGAACGAGATAACAGCCAGATTTGAAATGCTTAGCGTTTCTGAAAAAGACGAACGCAAGCTAAAACACGACATCGATGCAGCAATCATACAGAGTCTCGCCTATTCGTCCATGACTGAAAGGTACGAGAATATTACTGAAGCCTTTCCGAAAACCTTCGACTGGATTTTCGAACCATCTACTGGCATGCAACCAAAGTGGAGTAATTTTTCAGAATGGCTGAAAACTGGCTCTGGTATATATTGGATTGCGGGAAAGGCAGGCTCTGGGAAGTCCACCTTAATGAGGTACATCTACGAAGATGAAAGGACACGAGACTACCTCAAATCTTGGGCAAAGAGTAGTGGGAACAGCTCTCGAGAGACACCTCTTTGTGTGGCAACTTTCTTCTTCTGGCTCAGCGGAACGCCAATGCAGAAGTCAGAACTCGGCCTGCTACGAGCACTCTTGCATCAGGTATTGTCGTCATGCCCTCAAATGGGGTCGGTGGCGTTTCCAGATATCTGGAGCAAGAATTATTCGGACGCGATCGACGGATTGTCATCGGACTGGATCAACGCACTGCCACTGAAGCGACTCAGGAGTGCTCTGCAAAGGGTCGCAGAGCAGACAAAAATACCCCTCAAGATATTTTTCCTCGTTGATGGCCTTGATGAATTTGCCGGCGACCATGAGGAGTTGGCGACCTTGTTCAAAGTCATTTCTCGGTCCTCGACAATCAAGATCTGCGTTTCAAGTCGGCCATGGATCATCTTTGAGCAAATCTACGGTCTTCGACCTTCTCTACGACTCCAGGATCTCACCGAGGGGGACATAGCTTTCTACGTCAACTCCAAGTTCGACGGCAGCAGTCCATTTCAGAGACTGAGGTCCCTTCAGCCCGAATTGGCCGACTTACTCAGAGACGAAGTGATCGAGAAAGCAGAGGGCGTCTTCCTCTGGGTCCAGATCGTTGTGGATTCTCTACTGACAGGGATCCGGAATGAAGACGACATGGCAATTTTGAGACAAAGATTGACCGCTATGCCACCGAAACTCGAAGACTTGTATCGCCATTTGATGAGCCTTATAGATCCCGTGTATCAGATATGGGCCTCGAAGGTATTCCAGATCGTCCGCGCAGGTCGAGCGTTGGGGGTAGAAGAGACAATAGGACCTGGTGCACGAGCCGAGGGCAGCACTCCGCTGAGATTATGCACTTTGTTCTTCGCTATGTCAGAGAACCTTCGCATTATTACGAAACATCCACAGAACATTCATGTCCTTGAGGTTTTGACACCAACTGTCTCAGTGGAGCTATCAGAAACGGATTTACTTTCTGCTAGGTGTAAAATTACTAAGACGCGTCTAACTGTGCGCTGTGCCGGACTGCTTGAGGTTCCTACGTATGATCGCATCGGATCGGATGCCCCGATACAATTCCTCCACAGAACTGCTCGAGACTTCATTTACAACGACGCAACTTGGAAAGAGATCCTTGATAAGACTAAGAGCTCGAAATTCAACGCCAATAGAGCTGGATTCAACGGATTAGTTCTTGAGATCGCCTTTGACTCTAGTTCGGGAGCTCCAAGCACAAAGCAACTCTGCAGGAAGACGGCCAATGCAATGCTTTTTGCGCACCAACTCCAGAAGGAGATGGAATTTACACCTGACGATAGCCATACTGTCGATACAATGGACTTGATCATGACAAACAAAAGTTCTCGGAAACGACGCCGAGCAAGCAAAAAGCACTGGACAAGCGGGATCATTGGAGATTCCCTTCGGATTGAAGACGATATTTCGTACCTGGCTTATTGTGCTTTGTACGGGCTGAGCGACTACATAAACGAACAATTGGGTACTTTGCCCCAGCAAGACAGCGCCAACGCCGCGTCGAAATTTCTGCACATCATTTTGCCTGCAGAAAACTGGCCAGCTGGTGTATACTTTCCACATCCTCAGCCATACATGGTATCGACGTTATTCCGCCATGGTGCAGATCCAAATCATACTCGCGGCAAACCACCGTTTGTTAGAGGACCTTGGTCAAATCTCCTCGAGCGTTTGAGCCAATCGAATAAAGATGAACGTGTGATGTGCGCCAGCATATCAGGTTATGTTCTGATAATGAAGTTGTTCGTTGAAGCAGGTGCTGCGTCTACGATCGGAGAATACACCGCTCATTCTGTTGCGAGAGAGAAGCTGTTGCCTTACTTTGAGAAAGAGGCTACTGAGCTTTTAGAACGAATCGAGGATCGGATCGAAAGAGAAGAGAATGAAGAATTCGATCAGATCGAGGAGGAAATAATTATGGAACGGCAGGAAGCTTCAGAGCCTGAAAGGAAGAAGCAACGCGTAGATCGAATGTAATAATTGCGATGAGAACGTCCTCGAGATGCAACCACTGAAACAGAGAAGCACTTATCGAATGATCTCAGAATCCCACATTTCAAAGCAACCAACACACTGCATCATCAACAGTGAGTATAATCTCACCAGATACGACATCATGTGAGGCACGCATCAAGGCACATTTCATCATCGATCATAAGTCCTAGATCGCTAGCACGTTTACATAGTAAACCTAGCGATAATATCACCCGTACTTGAATCGCTGGGACCTGGATAGCGGACGAATCTGGTCTTTCGAAGTGAGCAGGGACATGTCCGTCAGGTAACTTGAGTTAGAGGCTCCTAAGCGTAGGGAGGAAGTTAGGAGTTGAGATTGGCGGAGAAAATTTATAGGGAGCGACGTCGCGCTAGTGAGGGGGACTTTGCCATATTGGGGATGGTGCAAAATGGCTCCGTCGTTTATTTACTTTGACTATTGTCTGCCGATAAGACACACAAGAGCAGACTATAACACTCTACTTAAAGGATCACAATTGGGTTCTGTGGAAATTCTACAGTTTTCCAAGCTCGGACAGCGTCTTATAACCCAACGAGCCTCAATTGCGGCTCACGTCTCACTCTGTTCAATCCTCAACTCGCCTCAACTCTATCAACCGCGCAAAATCCACTGATGTGAATCTTCCCGTTCAAACAAAAGGCCAAATTTCGGTGAGAAAGAGAAGAATGTAGCAAGAGTAGAGAAGAGAGCAACCAGAGGATCTCGATCTCAGAACCTCACAGCCAAAGAGCCACCATCACACTCCACCAAAGCTGAGTATAACCTCATCATCGATGTCGTACAAGGTAACGCTCAAAGGGTTATCATCATCGATCAATGCGGCTTTATGGTATCTTGATTGAGCTCAAAGGGGCGCGAAACAAAATCATGGTATCTGGCAACGAGAAGTCAGATGAAGGGGCTTATGGTAAAGCTAGAAGGTGGAGATGAGTCATCGGCAGAAATGTGGAGGGGAGGGGGGGGGACTAATGTTTTCCCGGATGAAAGTGAACTGGGCGTGTATGCAGAGAACACAAGTGAGGATATTTACTTGCAGCTGTGCGGATGTAGACAGCCCGAGCGGTGAGTCTGGTTGACTATGGGAATGGCTTTGTTTACAAGCACGGGCTCCCTCGCTAATATCAGGGGCTAGCCAAAGTCAAACTTTGATTTACAGTAGAGCTTCGGAGCTTCATATCCAAGTGTAAAATGTGAAAGTGAGATGGAAAGAACATCACGCACATGCGTAAAACTGCATTTCAGACCAATCTTTCATTGGCAAAACAGTTCCCCCTTAACGCCGCGCTTGATGCACTTCCTTTACCTATTTACCCGAAATCGAACAATAGATACCCAGGAACGCTACCTCCGGCCTCCCCTTCCACCACCAGCACCGCCTCCTCCCATCATACCTCCCATTTGCTTCATCATAGCCTGCATATCCATACCACCGGGCATTCCACCGCCTCCACCACCGCCGAACATCTTCATCAATGAGCCCATATCTGGCATGCCTCCCGCCGCTCCGCCCGCACCGCCCATGCTTGCAAGACGTTTCTGCATGGCAGCCATCTGTTGTTGCTTGTTGCCGCCTCCCATCGCACCTTGCGCTCTTTGGATATTCTTCATATTACCACCCATCTTCTTGGCCATACCAGCCATCATTTTGTGCTGAGTAAGAAGATCCTCGACTTCACGGACGCTGGTCCCACTTCCGTATGCTATCCTCGTCATGCGCGTAGGCTGTTCGATGAACATCTTGCCATCGCTATCGAGCTCCTTTACGGTCATGGAATCGCAAATATAGATCATGCGCTTCAGCTTCATAGATCCTTCTTCGTCGTCCATCCCTTGCATCATGCCGCTCATGCCGGGGATCATACCTGCCATTTTAGAGAGAGGTCCCATTTTCATGATGTTGGAGAGTTGATCTCGAAGATCGCGGACTGTGAAGACTCCTTCTGCGATGTGCTTCATAGTATCTTTTTGGTCCAGTTTGAGCGATTGCACGTGCTCGACCAGCCCTTGCATATCCCCCATTCCCAGTAGTTTCGAGACGAATTGTTGTGGCGCAAACCGTTCCAAATCCAGCATATGTTCTCCAGTACCGATGAATACGATTGGCGTATGGGTCGCTGCAACAGCAGAGATAGCTCCACCACCACTTGCATGTCCATCGGTTTTGGTAATGATGATAGCACCAAAATCCGCAGTCTCCTTGAAAGCCTTACTTTGCGCCTCGGCTTGTTGTCCAATACTAGCATCCAGTACCATGATAGTCTGATCTGGCTTGACAGCTGTCTGAATGTCCACCATTTCTTGAAAGAGCGCGTCTTCTTGTCGATGTCTTCCAGATGTATCCACGATAATGATCTCGAATCTCTCCTTCTTGAACTTCTCCACACCTTCTCTTGCTACCACTGCGGGATCCGTTTGTGTGAGGGAACCATAGTATGGGATCTTCGCCTTTGTGGCGTTCTGCTTCAATTGATCGAAAGCTCCAGCACGGAAGGTATCGGCGCAGACCATGCATGCCTTGAATCCTCTTGATTGGTAATGTCTAGCCAGCTTCGTACAGGTCGTCGTCTTTCCGGCACCCTGCAGTCCAACAAACATGATAACATTTGCCTTTCCTTTCTTCGGTTTGAACGGTTCGGCATGGGGATCGACGAGTTTGACGAGTTCGTCGAAGACAGCTTTCTGAATAAGTCGCTTCTTGTTCACGCCCGGCGCTTGGTCCTTGAAGTTCACGGAGGCTTTGATGGACTTTCGTAGATTCCCGACCAGCCGTACATTTACATCTGCTTCGAGGAGAGCTGCGCAAATCTCTTTGATCATACCGTCGAATGCCTGTAATGGAGTTAGATATGCCGTTGGGACAAGTGGCCAATACTAACCTTCTCATCCAAATTACTGGACCTCGTCAGGTCACTGACGGCGGCATTGATGCGCCGCCCAAGATCTTGAAGAACCATATTTTCGGTGGTATGCGAGGTTGTCCGGGGTTGAGGGATGTGTGTCTCTGTACCAGCTTCGAGGATTGTGGGTTACGGTAAAAGTGGCGGGGTAGTTGCCAAGAAATCGGCAAAATGATGATCCGAACCTTAATTCTTTTTCTTTCGATAAGATCTCGAACAGCACCACCGAGAGTATCAGACAACAACCAATTCACAATTACAATGGCAGGACAAATCTCAAAGAAGCGCAAGGTGGAGGAGGGAATGAAGGGCAAAGTCTCTCGACCAAAGAAGAAGTTCAAGAAGCAAACCGATTACGACAACCAATCCTCATCAGAAGATGAACCTACCGAAGCACAAGATTTCCCAGCTGTCAATCTCCAAGATTCCGACGAGGAGGGTCTCGATACCACGGATCTCATTACAGCAGAAGAATCAGAGACAGAACTGTTAGACGACGAGCCAATAATTGCAGACGATGAGGAGGAAGAGGTCACAGATGCATCAAATTCGGATTCTGAGTCTGGTTCAGACGATGAAGAGAATGATAACCCCAATCTGATACGGAAACGAAAGCGCAATGATCCTGAAGCTTTCGCGACATCTATGTCGAAGATTCTTGGGTCGAAATTGTCTACGAGCAAGCGCAGCGATCCAGTCTTGTCGAGGAGTGTGGATGCGATTCAAGCCAGCAAGGAGATCACAGATTTGGCGCTCGAGAAAGCAGCAAGACACAAGTTGAGAGTTGAGAAGAGGGAGGCGATGGACAAGGGACGAGTCAAGGATGTTCTGGGAGCTAGTACAGCGTTTGATGCTGCGAATGGTGTTGCAGATGGGCCGAGTGTACAGGAGACGATGGAGTTGGAAAAGAGGTTGCGGAAGACTGCGCAGAGAGGTGTGGTCAAGTTGTTCAATGCTGTCAGAGCTGCGCAAGTCAAAGGAGAAGAAGCTGCACGGGATGCGAGGACGAAGGGCTTGGTTGGGCACGGCAGGAGGGAAGAGAAGGTCACCGAAATGAGCAAGAAGGGTTTCTTGGATCTCATTGCTGGAGGTGGAGGAGGTTTGAAGGCTGGTGCTATTGAAGAGGCATAGGATATGAAACAGTTGCTCATAAAAGCGTGCATTGTTTGGCGTTGAGATGGGAATTCGGCGTTCGATATTTGGCACACCCAGATGCCTCTAGACACTGTTTTGTACAGATCATGCGCCGATAATGTACAGGGGTAGTAATGATACCCCGAGATAGGAAGCCCTATCAATCCAATGTGCTCCCCCAGACTCCTCTTAAATGCGTTACAATTCCTCTCAACACTCTATCATCGACCCATTACTTCCTCTTCGCAAAGTCGCTAGCCTGCATATTCCTGGTCATTGCTGGTAAGTTGACGACCAAACCATTCAGCTCCGGCTTCATCACAATTTGACAGCCCAACCTCGATGTCTCCGTCAAACCGAATGCCAAATCCAACATATCGTTCTCATCGTCGTCTGCTTCTGGGATCTTATCGAACATATCTTCGTCTTTGACAATGACATGGCATGTTGAGCATGTACATGATCCTTCACAAGCACCTGCTGGGTATTAGACTTGAACCTATTTTGACTCGAGGAGAACTTGCCTTCCATCTCAATATCATTAGCCTGGGCAATTGTCAACAAATTGTCCCCCTCGTTGACCGCAATCTTGTGCTCATCTCCCTCCTTATCCACGAATGTAACATAGAGCCTATTCATGTCAATACTTTTCTTATAAGCATGTCCAGGATACTTACTCCTTGCCAGGAGGTGGGGGCTCCCAATGTCCATGGGAAGCTGCAGATGTAGCAGAAAATGCTCGTCGTCCAACGAAGTTCCCTATAGAGTTCCCAAATCCAATACTCCTCTGACCTTGACTCCGAACTCCGTGTATAGGTCTTGCGGCGGTAGAAAGTGATACTCGGCCCTGAATCGTACATTGTCTTCCAAGTGGCGCCCGCAGACACTGTAATGACCTTCCCCCAACACCGGATACCCTCCCGATAGCCCTCGCTGCTGGCGGCATTTCTGCTGATGCTGTATTGAGAGCTGTGAGCTCGCCGGAGATATCGCTGTATTCTGAATGCGCCGCTTGGAATGTTGACTCTTGTGCTCGTAATCCCAAGGCCAAAGTATTCGCAGACTTCAGTGAAGAAGTCAATCAACGAGCGGTGAGAATGTTATCTCAACCCAATTGTTGTTCCTTCGAATGTTGGAAGAGTTGTTGTTTGTTCGAACGTTGGGTGGCACATGCATGCAAGCTGATTCCCTCCGTTCTAAAAATTATTTATTCGGAGGAACTTATTGGCGGGACGGAACAGCAGCCACGCCTTCTCGGCCTTGTCACCACAATCCACATGCACATCCCTGTCACTACATCATAAAGCTTGCATGCTATCGAACCTAGGAAATGACTGGCGAAATCTTGGTCTGCGCTTCACTGCAAACAACCTTTCAACTCCCTTTCTCTTTTCCTCATATGTAACAACAATCAACAACGAAACATGTCAACGACAAGAGAAGGGCCAAATCCTTTGAGGCCCTACTACAAACCTCCTTCTATCGGCATACCGCAGGATCTGCCAGGGGCGACGAGCAACGGAACTCATGGCTTAGGACCAAGGAATGGGAGTGCAGCTTCCTACGCGTCATCTGCACGCGATATTCTCTCAGATATCGATTATACGGATTATGGGTCGCCTTCGACGGTGGAATCGGTCAAGAAGCAGATAGACGATTGGGTTTACCGGTACATGAGCATTTTGCTGGCGCAACCATTTGATGTTGCGAAGACGATTTTGCAGGTTAGGAGTCAAGTGGTGGATGATGGATTGGTAGAGTTGAAACCGACGAGGCATAGAGAATCTGTGTATAGTGATGTAGGTTTTGTTCAAAATGCATTGTAGGAAAACATTTGCTAATAATCGCAGTATCCTTCAGATGATTCGGATCCGGACGAGCCTGCGTACTTCACATCTTCCGCCCCCTCTGCACATTCATATTCTCCTTCGAGGAGTAGAAGGCGGCAGGACGGTAGTCCTGGACTTCTACCTCCTCCGAAAGCAACACCACCTGCCTCAATTCAACTCGTACTGAAGAGATCAGATGCGGTTCTGGAAGTAATATCTCAGGAATGGTCAAAGGAGGGGGCTTGGGGAGTTTGGAAAGCTTCGAATGCGACATTTGTCTATGGCTTCCTGTTACAGACGTTGGAGAAATGGTCGAGGGGACTGATATCGGCATTGTTGAACGTTCCAGATCCTGAGATATCGGCGGGATTGATAGGGTCGACATATCCTTGGGCATCTTTAGCCGTCGCAGTTGCAGCTGCGGCATCTGCGGGAATTATACTAGCACCGTTGGATCTAATTCGAACGAAGTAAGCTCCTCATATTCCCCAAGCTAGGATTTGACTAACTCTACAGGCTCATCGTAACGCCCGTCTCATCAGCAAAGAGATCCCTCACATCCCAATTACGAGCCCTACCATCCTATCTATGTCCAGCATCCATCCTCCTCCCAACTCTCCTCCACTCCCTCGTCACACCCGCAATCTCCCACTCCACCCCTCTCCTCCTCCGCTCATACCTCTCCATCGACCCAATTCTAACGCCCAATACCTACCAACTCGCCAAGGTCTTCTCCCGCACAGCCGAGCTTTTCATCAAGTTACCTCTTGAGACAGTCCTCCGGAGAGGACAAGTCGCCGTCTTGAGAGAAGATGTGGAGATTGCCCGAGCACAGGGGACTTGGACGAGCGATCTACAAACTCTCGTTCCGGTCGGAGAGTATCGTGGTGTGGTAGGAACTATGTGGATGATTGCGCGGGAAGAAGGTGTACGGGAACCGCCTACTGTTCTCAAGAAGAAGGCCAAGCCGCAGAAGGGGCAAGGCTTGCCTGGTCTTTGGAGAGGTTGGAGAGTTGGTATGTGGGGATTGGTGGGTATGTGGACGTCAAGGGCGTTGAGTGGTGGGAATGGTGGTGAGTTCTGAATGACCAGGGATGGATGGATGTGATGATACCAATTGCTTTGCTTTGGCGTAGGGGAGTTGGGACATACCCCGGATAAAGGGGATTTTGCCCAGGATTGATACCTACTCAACTCTGTTTTGCATGTATATGACGGCCTATTTCTGTGTGTGTTGTCCTATGAGAGAAGAATATATACATGTCAGTGGATTCGGATCAGATCCTAATTCCTCCAATTTCACAAATGTCGTTTTGACATGCTCCGTTGGTATGAACCATACTCATCGTGAGAGGAATAGACATAGAGATCAATGTCTGCTTCGGCTTCGATAATGCGTATGGTTTGGAGACCGTCTGGTTGGTTCCAAGCCAAGTCAACAAAAAGTGTTCGCTAGCGAGGCGCACTCGCTTGTGCAGCAAGCTGGCCCTAGAAACGTGGCTATGCTTCCATCAATAAAAGAAGTAAGGTTCTGAAGAAAGGTTTTCAATATTCGATATCCTGGGTATACAAGCATGATATACAACGCCACCTCCGAAATCCCAACCTCAACCCCAAGTCCCAAAATGCGCCACCCCCAGATAAACCATAAATCATACCTTCGCCTTCTTCCTGACCATTCCAGTCGATAGCACATTGACCTTCGGCGCCGATTCCGACTGTGGCTCAGGCACATCCTTTCTCTTCTTCCTCATCAACCCCATATTCAAAGTTGTGACTCCCGCCGTCCCCGCCGCGGCTCGAACTTCAACAGCTTTCGTCCCAGTCACAGTCTGGCCCCATGCATCTCCTGTGCTACCCCAAGCACCGGACCGGACTTCGTTGATCCAGCGGCTAGAACTTGAGGTTGCCAGTTCGAGATTGGCGAAATCTAGGCGGAGGAGTAGCTCTGTCACACGTTTGTAGTCGGATTTGTCGACGATGATTTGGCCCCTGCCTTCGGGTTTCCAGATATAGTAGGCTGAAGTTTCTGGTCGATGTAGCAGGTAGTTTTTGTTTTGTGTTTTGATTCGAGGTTGTCGGGGTATGATTGCACCAGTGAGTCTCTTCTTGTATGGTGTGCGAGCTTTTGGAGAAGAGTGTTGAGAGTCGTCCGACTTCACTGGTGGGCTCAATGGTTGAACCTGACTGGAAGCATTGAATGATGTGGCTGGCGTGATGAGAAATTGTTGCGGGGGACTTGGGTTGACCTCCGTCTGGCTGTCAACAGTCAAGAGACTATGCTGACTATCTCCCAATACCGACTCCGTTGGCGGATGCAGATCTTTCGGAGTGAATACAATCCAAATAAATCCAACCAATCTGCCAGCGGAACATTCTTGCCGAAAAGCCATCATATCCCAGAACTGTTCGACAGATTTGACGCTCTTCCACTGTCCACTTGTGTCTTGGCTCTTCGTGATTTCTTCATCTAGCTCGTCCAGGAATCTTGATTTGGGGTCGTCTGGGTAATGTGGGATGAAACATCTTGGAGGTACGTCGTCTGAATGTCTTGATATTTCTCGGAGCGGGTGGCCAATTGTCCATTTTGAAGTATCTCGACTTGGTATGTAGGATGTGGTTTCGTGTAAATCGAGTCCAGGAACTGTCAAATACCCTTTGACGGAATCCCACTCTGGCGGCTGTTCAATCAAGGGATCCAGCACTCGACACCACCACCGCACCAGTCCTCTATCATCCAGCACATGCTTCCCACTGTATTCAATGCTCCCTGGGAACAGATATTGGTCCTGTGCTCGAGCAAACAAAGAAACAACGCTTCGAACATTCTCTCGCTGATGCTGCACTACAAGATGGCGCAAGAATGTAGCAGTGATATCTCGTATTGGAGATGGTGTGCCCTTTGACAGACCTAGCAGATGCAAGTATCCAGTCGAGTCTGCCTTTGAAACAAAGAATGTAGAATCGAAAGCTGTCGAGTAGATGAGGATTTCGACCGCATAAACCAGCACTTCCTTATCTTCTGGCACACTAATCGAAGCCGTAAGAAAGTGGCTTTCGCAATATGTCCGATCGGGTCGGCTCCCAGGAGGCGCAGAGTATATGGAGGGGGTTCTAGTAGGAGGGGTAGAGAGGTGGTATATTTTGAATATGGCGTCTTTCGGAAGCACAATAGCAAGTTGTTGGAGCAATGCTGGTGCAATTGATGCATTGTTAATTCTCTCGTGAGCAGCCATATTCAAATAAAATACCAAAATATCGCGCTGCTGTTCGAAAGTGGTGGTTGTGAAGTTGATGTCTAGAGTGACGCGCAGAGAGACGCGATGGCCCACTCGGCTGGAAGCGGACTAGCGGCAGATAATTTATGAAGTTCAATTGCGAGACGAGAGCTCTGTCCATGACATGCACATCACGAACCATGAGATAGGAGGAAACAATGGCATCAAATTCGACTAGACGATCACTTCAGTCCTTTGTACGGCAAGCTCGGCCGGTCTGCGAATGCGCGAAACCTCGATCGAGCTCGGTCAGGCAGTTTTCGATATCGAGATCAAAGAGAGATGCAGACTATGAGGTGGAAGGCGAGCAACGGCCGAGGTGGTCGTATACTCCAGAGAAGATGAAGGCTCCATACCGATGGAGGATAGAGGATACGGAGAAGAAGTGGGAATGCAACAGCGATCCGGTACGGCTAGATCGTTTCTACGTCAAAATGCTAGGTCGAGGAGGAGACAAGGTGCTTACGGAGGAGGTGAAATGGCTGGCAATTACACACAAGAGTTTTGATCAGGGGAGGAGAGGTTTCAATGACCGGTTGGCGTTCTTCGGTATGTTTAACAGGACCTGCAGAGGAATTGTGCTGATCGTGCCAGGTCGACGGATCTTGAATCTGCAGACAAACATTGCTTTACTACAATCACCAACCGCGAACCAAACCCAGTCACTGGCAGATCCTTCCGACGACCGATTACATTTTGTACACCCTGCGCTTGAAGGACTGCCCAACTTGACAGATGTGCCTATCAGCGAGATCTTGACCAAGGATCGACTTGGCCCTTTGGCCACACAGATGGGAATGCGTGAGATTATGAGATGGACACCGAGAAACGTAGGCTGTCCCTGTTATTTGGTAAATTGGCAGAGCTAATATTATCCAGGTCCAAAAACTGGAATCGTCCGGTATCGACGTCGTCCTCACTACCTCGTTGTATGCAATCATTGGAGCGATAGCCTTACAGAAAGGAGGCGATGTTGCGGCGCGTGTGGCCAGAGAGAAGGTTCTGAAGCCGTTGGGAATATTATAGGTGTATATCATGGGAGTGATGTAGAATACTGTACAATATTTGGGAACGCCCCGTAGGTGGGTATAGAACCTGTTCAAATGACCAGCCAACTTCCGAGAGATGTGTAGTTATATTCCTTCCGGGAGAAACAATTTCCTTCTAGCGACGCACACTCCAGATTTATTCCGACATCCACTACATGGTTATGCTCAGTTCATGCGGGAAGGAGGCACACACCAGCTCGTCTGTCCAGCCTCCAGCTCCGAGAACCACTGCTAAAGTCCTTCCAATTTATCTGCCCGCAAATTTTTCGACTTCTGGTTACAGAACAGGCTGGCTCTAACCCTTCATATTTGTTTTGACGGCTTGTGATCCATCCGTTCCTCGTCTACTTCCTTGGTCGCCTGTTTTAGCAAGTTTTGCTGTCGTGGTGAATGTCAACGTAGCTCCGAATATCCAAAAGAAGCATTTGAGTCGCCGAGATCCGAACAAAAACAAAGCCTGTGAGTAACTGAAGTATATTGTAGTCTTCCAGAAAATGTATTCATACTCACTTGTGTATATCTCCTTTGGCATTCTCTGGTCTGCCGTAGAAATGCGCGAGAGCTGCTTCGATCAGCAAAACAAAACACCACTTGCACGCGGCCCAGATACCGTTGTGATAGCAAGTATCTGATGGGCCTGTACGTTTTCAATGGGCGGTAGCCTTGCAGGCAAAGTATGCGTAGTTTGGCCATCTTTCTTCTTACAAAGGATAATTTGCGATAAACTAAGCACTTAGAAGCTCAGCAGAACTTGAATCGCTATCTGATGACCCGATGCAACAGAGGGCAAGATACACATATGTATGTTGAGGTGAGACTTAGCCGACGTTAATGGCAGCGGCGCTAGTTACCCTCATTGCCAGGAAAATGGGCCCGACAAAGTGTTCCATCGACTTTGGCTTGCCCATATTATTTTCGCGGAATTCGAATTCACACGAACGCGAGGTTTTCGGGGGCCTTTGGGTGGAGTTTCAATCTCGACTGTTCCGGTGCAGTCCGTAGTTTGGTCTTTGATATGGAAGCTTCGTCGGCAAGCAAGCAATCGAAATCCCTTGCTAAGCGACGAAGAAGATCAACAAACCACATCGACAATTATGAGGCTGAGCTTACTTCAATCTCTTGAAACTCAGACATCGCTACCGTCTCCATAGAACCTCTCACTACTGTTATTTTGAGATCATTACTGGATATGGCCTCATCTCTAAATCTTTCGCAAGGGTTGATCAATGTGTCGCACGTTCAGACCTTTTCAGCGCAGAACACGAGGTGAAGAGATCCCGGGGAAAAGACAGTCCAAGTCAATGCTTTGCGGACAGACTATCAAACAATGCAATGATAATTATAATTGGCAATTGAATGTCAATATATCTTGCGCCTGACAGTATAAATGCCGAACCGATTAGTTTTCGAAGCTGACAAGGATTTTTGTATCAAGTGTCCGACATAAAAAGATGAGGGATACGAATGACAATCGAGAGCGCTCAAGCCACACTTCCGTGGTTTCTTAACCGAAAAAGAAGTCACAATAAAAGGCTCTACACTCGAGATCCACCTACTATAAGTTAATGGTCAATAAGACAGACAACTTTCTCTTGATTGCAGTTTGGGTTTCTGACAACACGTTCCGCAGATATATCCAATAGAAATTTCACAGCGACACAAAACTATGTGCACGATCTTAGAACAGCACCAATTAGCGCCGGAATCATTGTAGTAACAACAGACTTAGATGCCGATAATGTAGATAGCCATCATAGTAGAGTGAATGTAAGCGTTTCTGATACATCGGACCAAACACTCAAAACTTTCTCCATCCTTTGTCTCCAGTCAACATCTCTTGACTTATCCCTTTAAGCTCATCATCATTCTCAACCCAGGCACTGCTTGCATCTTGCCATGTCTCGACGCCGAATTTCTCTTTGCACCATTCTATGACTCCGTAAATTTCCCTCATACTCTCTTCTTCCAACCGCCTTTTCTCCTCATCCGTCCTGTCCTTCGCCGTCATCTTCTGGAAAGCCTGTACACGATTCAAGAACCTCTGACCCTCATCCAAAGCCCCTTCATTCTCACCATGAATCCCACACGAGCTTTCCTGCCACTTCTCCGCATTATCACCTGCATCCACACTGTCCTTAAATTCCTTAAATGTCTTACCCTCGCCCCAAACCTTCGTAAAGACTTCGCTCCCATTAACATCTGAGTACCAGCAACGGGCATTATTCAGATCGCCCTCAATTCGATGTAGAATACCATGGAGGAACATGCCTTCATATTTGGGCGCTGACTGCATGTGTCTGACGAGGAAGTGAGCGGATGGAAGGTCGGCATTCAGTATGTGCAGGGCAGCTTCAAGGGAAGGGTGAAGTTGCAGACTTGCGATTTGGGAAGTTAGAATGGTCGAGTGGGGTTTTATTGGTGGCAGAAGAGGAGGCGAGAAATTTTTAGAGTCCGTGAGGATGGTGTAGATGGATGAGAAGAACGGCTTGGCATCTAAAGGTGTAGACATGTCGTTACCGTACGTGTTGATCATAAGAATCCTTCTTTTTTCTTGAACTTATTCGGTCGGCCTGGTGGTTTATCAAATTGATCAAAGCAAGAGACAGATATGCAAAAGACTGGTTGTGAAACAATGATCATAAATATGTCTGTGACGACATCCCTCACATTTGCGCCTGATGAGGTTAGTCAACATTTTCGTCTAGGCGCTGCTCAACATCATGTACTTGAGGGTTACAGAATCAATACTTACATATTCGCATTAACACTCCATTTCATGATCAAGAGATCTCAGCCATCACTACTTGTTAGTTTTCTGAAACAGTGGGTGCCCAACCAGTTTTGTTGTGGAGGCTGTTTTCACTTGAGGCTTAAATGCCTAATAGGCAAGGGCAGTATGTGATCTCAGAGCACATCTGGCAATTATAATATTAATAAACGAGAGTTTTTCACCTTGAATATCAAGAAGGAAGACTCTCTCCTTTCACGATGGATATGTCCGGACCCAGACCGAAACTCTCAAGAGCCGCTTCAGACTATGCGAAGTTCTGCGCGAATGCTTAAACGATGCCCGAGTCTCTCCACTTCTATTTAGCCGACACCTTCGAGGCGGGAAAGGGACACCCTGTACGTGAAGTATACGGCACGTAATTTTTTTTTTTAAAAAGCCAAGAGCTGTTATCGATGCAGGGTGAATCACATGCATCCACCTTGGGCGTCATCTTCGCCATCGTTGATGCAGGATCCATCTATATAAGTGAGATATATGCAAGCGACGCAACGTGCTTTGAGGGTCTTACCAGTCACAAGGAGTTGATCTGTACCGTTTTTGAGATCAATCATATTTTCATACCATTCGCTTCCCGATCTATACCTGACAGAATGTTTATAAATCGTGCAACAGAGCTAATCCTTCAAAACCCTCCGCTAGGACCCTCACAATCATAAAATGGTTCAGTATCCGAGTCCATATCTTCCATAGTAGAATCTTCCTGCCCCAAGTCTTCTTCGTCACTTTCCACTTCCTGGAACCTATCCTGCTCGTCCACCACGACACCCAACTCCCTCATTTTCTGCTCTTCTTCTACGTTCCTTGTCTGATTTTCTTCCAACACTTCAATCATATCTGGTGCCCAGTGCTCTTCCAAGAACCTTATAATCGGAAGTCCAAGTTCGGTGAACTTCGTTTCGAACTGAGAGACAAGCTGTTCATGCTGCGCGAGAAGGTATCGCTCTTCTTCACGAATCTCGTGGATCTCATCTTTCGACAGCGGTCCTCGTTGAGTAACATATTCATTTTCAGGATCCATATGGCACGTATGAGTCAATTCTAGCCATTCGAAGGTCATGACGCGGATGACTTCGAATAGCATCCACGGGTCTTCGTCATTATCTGCTTCGACGAGTTGGAGAATTAAGGTGCAGACTGGCAGGCTGATATCTTTTCTGGACAATTTCATATTAGGAAGTCGAATATCTTCCCACCAAGTTCGGCAATATTTCAAGGCTGAAGTGATGATTCGGCAACCAGTCCTGGAACAAGCACACAAGCAATTATCTGTGGTGTCGTCTTGGAGAAACGAAGCAGCGATGGCGGCTTCTTGTTCCGTGAGAGGTTTTGTCCCGCCTTCCTCAGCCATTTCAGAGAAGGCTCTGCCTATTTCTGCTCCCAAGCCATGCATTGCTGTTCCGCCATGTAGAGGGTGTTGACGATAAACATCGGCACCTTTGACTTTCAGCCACTTCAGCAATTCCAACCGGTTCGGAGAATAACGGAGCTGCAGTACATGACACCCAAACGGACTTAGATCATTATGGTCAAGCTCATCAATATCTCGAAAATCAGCTTCAAAGAGCATACTAGCAGCGGGAACATCCAGACTCAAGGTGTGATACACTGTTGTCCTTTGTGGTTTGAGGCTAGGCATTAGTGCTGGCTCGATCTCAATACCATGTTCAAGCAGCGCAGAGCTGACAACGAACGCTTGAGCATCCAGGATCCGATCGTCTTGGAGACCCAAGTTTTCAAACTCGAAGCTGGGTAGCTGCTCAAGAGCAAGATCCCACAGCCGCTTGCGTCTGTCAACTAAGTGGTGAATAAACTTTTCCTTCAAAGTAACGTTATCGAGCCGGTACAACAGCGCCAAAACACGGTTTTGGTCCCAATCTCCTACTGGGCTGTCATGATCTAGCAAAAGCGACGCTGACAAGCAGTTTTTGTTGTTAAAAGCATGCCATAAGGGTGTGTGCCCGTAAATGTCGTACGAATTAACTTCAGCCCCTCCTTTTAGTAAAATTGCAACTCCTTCAGGCCATGTCGCTGAGACATGTAGAGGTGTAATTCTGCTATGGTCTGGTTGTTTTACTTGTTCCGGGAAGCACGCAACTGCTTTCTGGAGGGCAACCTCATCTTGACACAAAATTGCCTTGAGGATATCTGAAACTTCAAGAGCTAGGTAAAAAATTAGTGGACCCTCCTATACATATCTCTTGAGTTTTATCTTACTTCCGAGCCTTTTCTCGGGTGTCAGACGCTTCATGGTCATCTGTAAGATAGTCGCAGCACTCCTGACACCCTTAGGTGCATAACCTATCCCTTCTACTGCTAAGCCTTCGTCAAATAGCCTAGTCATCAGATCAATGATCTGGTCCGAATGAAGTTCAGTGTCCCGGGTTTCCGGGAACGTGAGTCGTAACAGGGCTAGGTTTATTAATGTCCTGCTTCGTTGTCAGTTCCAGAGCTTTGCTAAATGCGATGCTATATTATTCAGCGCAATGTAGGATTCTGATTCTTGTGGTGCTTCCTAAACATTGGAAATTGCCTGAATGTTTGGAATGTTCTCTTGCCAAATGCTTGATAAGCTTTTTCGGATGTTCATGACTAGAAGTCGATGCACCTGTATCAACTGAATGTACACATGTAGAGGGGTTAGCTTAATCAAGTTCCCAGGGGAGCTTGGCAGCACTTGAAAGCATTTTGAGCATCATACGGAGGAGATGTGTAGATTACCCTTCCCATTGAGCTCGTTGTAAAGGGTCCGCTCCAAATTTTATTATTTCCTCGAATAGAAAAAGAATAGCTTGGATCTGTTCGGACAAATTGTACATGGACCCACTGCTGAAAGTTGCGTCCAATGCATGCTTTCACTGTGTCAAAAATGACCATATTTTGAGGACTCAGGACTTTACTGACATGCAGAAGTGTTCTCCCATCTTGGGTGACATCCATTGGCGATGCTTTTCCGTCATTGAAAAGCAAAGTTAGCTGGTGTAGCACCCACTCAGCACGATCTATGAGAGTTGGGAACTGTTCATTGTCTCCACGGCAATAGTATTCCATCGATCTCAAGAGACTAAAGGCAGGCGAGTCGTCCGGTACAACGGCACGAAGCGTGAGCTGTGGGCTGATTGCCAATCCACCGGGTCCACGCGTAGCAGAGAAAGTCGCTGCGATCGAGTATCCTAGAATCTTGGTGCAGTACGTATATTTCACTCCTATGGTGTCAACGCGCTGTTGTGCGTATCGAGAAAGTGGACAGCTAGGAAGGTGTTGCACGGATCGACTCCAGAAACTCGATAAGCCGTAAAGATACAAGTGGCGCTCACTTTTCTGTGGATAGTGATGACAGTCGCAGATTGAATTAGTTGGATTCCTCGAAGCTCTTCTTTGTCTGTCCCTTGTTTGTGACGTCTTCATCAAACCACGCTGGAGCTCCTCATGCTCCTGGCACTTCAAAGCTAGTAATGCAGGCTCTCTGTATAGATGCGAATGTGCTTGCAATTGGAATGACTGGATGGTCATTGTCTAATATCATTTAGCGATAGCTGGACGAAAAAAATATCTTACAGTACCAATTGTTCAATATTTGTGGATAGTGATTCGGTATTTATCAATACTGGCTGGGCATCGTAGGACGCAGCTTTGGTAAGGACATCGTGGTGGCTTTGACTTGTTTCCCTGGCACCTAATCAGCGAAGTTGCTAGCGCCAAAAAATACTCATGTATACAGACAAGGTCAAGAGCTGGAGTGCCAGCTGCAGATTTGCCGTCAATTCCACTAAAGTGCCATTTAGTTCTTCCAAAGTGCCTCGCTTAAAAGGATACAAAGCCCTTTTCCGGAGTGCCCGAATCTTGTCCTCTATCGTGGATGGGATGCTTGAACTGCCGTACTTCTCGGCGGCAACGAGCAGTCTCTTAAGGCCAGCCTCGCATGCTACGACGAAACCTCTCACTTGTTTCGAAACATCACCACTTCCAGACTCAGCCTTCTTTAAGGGACCCTCGAGAGCTTGCAGGAGGTGCTGCAGAGCTTCTGATTTGCGCACAATAGTTGCGATCTCGACATCGTGTGCTTTGAAGTGCGTGTAGTAGGTAACCAAGCCTTGCGAGACTTGCAGGCCGAGGGACACGATGCCGACTGCGGTGCCGGCTGCTGAAAGAGGATCTGACATGTTGCGAATTGAGCGAATTGATCTAGAGTCGGAAAGATTGGGGAGAGAAGGAAGCAGTAAAAAGCAGAGCCAAACGAGGCTCTCAGCTGCAATACGTCAAATGCTCCTGGGATCGTATCTGGTAAGGCTTGGAGAATAGTCGAAGACAGTGATGGAGCGCGCTTGCACCAGCTTGCAACCAGAAAATTTGTTTCGGCAATCTAGGATGGAACAGACAATTGCTGGAGAAGACGTAAAAGAGAAATCAGCAGCAAGCAGACTCCGGCAAAAAGCTGAGGTGGGAAACACAAAATGAAAGGACGAGGCTCTGCACCGGGGCAGACTCGATAGGCGCATTTCAGCTCATGCACCTCGAGGTGGCAGACTCATGATGCACCCAATCGCAGCCACGCGAAGCCCAACATATCATGAGGCGGCCAATGGCGACCAGCCGCTGGAGCAGGACGTTTATTATTGGGCGAACAGGTTGTGATTTGCCTAGAGAAATGTGATTGGTCACTGGTCTCTGATCAACCAAAGACAGTTCCTTGGTAGTCTTAACTATCAAAGTAGTATCACAACGCATTAAAAAGAAGACATTCTCATATACTACGACGGTGCTCGCGATCACTTGATGATAGTGAGCAAGTACTGTAGCTATACCTAAACGTAGTGGTAGTATCAATCATAGTGGACTCATTCAATTGAAGAAGCTGTCGAAATAAAATTCACTCACTCACAGATCCAAGTCCGCGCTGGTCCCAGATATTCAGCCCACTAATAACGAGCTTTCAAGCAACCCCCTCGCTGTATATCAATCAGTATTCTTCATAACGAAAGCAGTACCAATAGATATCTTGAGGCCTACTCACTTCAGCACAGTTTTCCCAGATACTCCTTCTTTCCCAAGTCCAGTGCATGTATGTGATGATACACTTCCTCAGTCTACGGTCTATGGGCTTCGTGACTGAGTATTATGCTGAAAAAGTATGAAGATCTAGCACTCGCTCAGTAAGTTGTCTTCCGTGACATCCATGCAAGGTAACATCAGGCGAAGCAAGCAAGGAAATAAACAAGAAAGCAGGCAAGGTAGTAATAGACATGTTGACCATCACTGCATTACACACCTAACATACGCTACCTACCAACTATAACCGGACAGAAGACAGGCAATACGCACGCAGGCATCCGAAACCACATACACCAACACATTTATTTACTCAGACCAAGCCAGACCAATACCAGACTCCACAGTATGCCGTCATATACCATAACCATCAAGCAACCCACAGTAAGCCAAAATAATAAACAAGCAGCCTACTCATCACCCTTCGCACTTCCACTCTCCCAAACACTCCATCCCTCCTCAACTCTCTCAATCGGCTCCAACAACCTCGCCTTCCCACCCTCCACGCCCTCTACAACCACACCAAGGTTAACATCAACCTCTACACCCTTCCCCTTCCCCACAACCTCAGCGGTAAAGTCAAACGTCTTAGCCACACCCACAACACCAACACTCTGTTCCCTTTCCCTCTCTTGCTCTTGCTCATGTGATTCCTCACCATCCTCACCAACAACAACCACCTCCCCAGCCCCCACCCCCTCACCATAAAAGTCCTCCGCCACCAGATCCCCAAGCGGCGACCGATCAACCTCAATAGCATTCTCATCAACCTGAGCCCTCTGACGTCTCGAAGCACGTTGTAAACGCGCTTTGATGTCACGCATCTCTGCTTCGGCATCGAGTTCTCCATTCATACCAATAGTAGCCGAAGATGAGGAGGAAGTAGTAAGCCCGCTTCGCGTCTGACTAACATCATCCATAGGCGGGACATTCTCCTTGCCCCTAGCATCACGTTCTCGCGCTGCAGACTCCTCGTCGGAAGATATGTCGAGCGTACAAGCGCCGTGTTCCATCAGGTTGGTAGCTAGTTCCTCTTCTGTGTCTTCGTGGATCTCGAAGAACCAGGAGTCTTTAGGTGCATCTTGGTGGAGGGCTGGGATGGGGAGGGCCTGAGCTGCTGCGGCTGGTGCTGGAGCGGGTTGAGGTTGGCGGGCTGTGTAGGAGGGGATGGTGCCGGAGAGGGCGGCGTCGATGCTGAATCCTGAGGTGGAGGAGGTTGAGAAGCGTGGGGGGTCGACGCGTGTGAATGGGCTTCCGGTTTTGCGTCTGTTCAGGATGCCTATTCTCTTTCTCGTTGGGCTACGTCCAGCTGGTGCGCTCAATGGGGTCGAGCGTGCGGTATCAAGTCTGGGCTTTGCGGGCGAGCGAGCACTGAGCATTGGTCTGCTGACTGCAGTGGAGGTGGGTTTGATGGACGAGAAGTCATTGGGAGAGGGAGGGGCGCGAGTGAGGAAGTAGTTGACTGGTGCGGGCTTGCAGAGGGTTTCTTTGGAGTGGCTTCCATCGGGATGCTTGGAGCGTTTTGGGGAGAGGAAGATGATGGGATCGATATTCTCGGAATTGTCTGCGCAGTCGTCGAAGTCGAAGGTTGTAGCTTTACGCTTGGTGGGGGAGGTCAAAGACGTAATGGCTAGAGAGGATGTGAGATTGGTTGTCATGATTGTATTTCAATTGGGCTCGAGTTGATTTGTGAAAGGTAATTGGATTGGATTGAAGAGGGGGTGTAGTGGGGTTGATCTGAATTGTTTTGGAGGAAGAAGCATACCATTCTGTCGGTTCTTGAGGCTGGTGAGGTTCTGAAGACGCGAGCTGTTGAGCGGTGCGAATGGCTGCCGGGTGCTTGCCATTTGGGTTGCCATTGTAGAGATGTCGTCTGGACAATTGAAGTTGTTGAATGTGGAAAGTTCGAATCGACAATGAGCTTGTACAACACAACAATCTTGAAGGACAACCCTCAATCGATTCCAATCCCCTGATGCAGTTCAATTCGACTTGATTGATGTATCAAACAATTATTTCGTATGGCCCGTCGTGTCTGCTAGTCAAATTCCCGAAGCTTCAATCCAAACAATCGTGATAGTCGAAGCTGTTGTTTATTGTTATGATCCGATCCCTTTCTTCCACGACACAACAATCAGTAATGCTTCAAGATTCGGGGGGCAAAGCAGCATATATCACCCACTCAGCTCATTCCAGTTCCCAGTTTCTTCCAATCCCTTGCCTTACTTTGCCACAGCGCCGTTCCCTCCCAGACACTGCCTGCAATGCAGCTCCGACACACCTTAGCGTCCTGCACAGAACCGCGTCTTCTCGTGCCCCTTTCGCGATTCCCTCCAATCAATTCCCCACTACAGTTCCCTTGGTCCAACAAGATCCCTCACTGTGTTTCCCGGAAATCAAGCTTGGCGACCACAATACGTCGGGACTAGGGCAGGAAATGGCCAAGTTGATTCATGCGAAGGTGATGAAGGGATATGGTTGGAGGATCACAGGGCGGTTCTATGCAGGGGAGAGTGATGGTCTTGAAGGAGAGTGGATGTGGACTTTAGCGTGGCGCGTTCAGACGCGAGGATAAAAGGGGCGCGTTGCCCGTGAAGGGTTGACGGGCTTCTGTCGTGATTTTCGTGCTGAGACGAGCTTCATAAGTATGAGAGCGTGTTCTGCATTATTTCATGGGTTTATGTTTCTTGTGACGGAGCACTTCGCGTCTTCAGTTTCATGATTGATGGTTTGGTATTTGCTACTATGGGGTTCGAGTTGTCGTTCATTTGATGAGTGGGGGAGAGCCGCACGGTAATTATGACTTGGAGGTGAAGAGAAGGGATATCCTCGTCGGAAGACTGAACAGTCAAATTCTGCTGTACGATTCCTCACGGCATATCCTTCCCTCTGTCAATGTCACACAGTTCACAGCCATTTGCTCATCCCTCACTCGGCAAATGTTTCTTTTCACTAGCCGAGCTTCCTCCATCCACCCAATGGAATGCCACCCACCTCAGCCAGCCAATTCGTCAGCAACGGACGTGTTTCTGCGACCACCGCTCCAGTTCACACACTTCACTAGCAGATTTCCAACTATCCCTCACCATTTCTATATCATTCATTAATTGGTCCTCAACACACCTCACTCGAACCTTAGAAGTGAGGCTATACATCTTTCCCTCACCACTGCAGCCCATGGCTTCGTCCAGGCCAGGATACCGGAATGAGCCTCTCATCGCCACGTCTCACCCTCTACAGACCGACCAGCGTCGTCTTCGTTTCTCCTTCCTCTTTCGCACAGGGTGTGACGTTCAGCCGGCCACCAGGCGACCCTATCGCGTACAAATTCCTATCCATTACCACGCTCATGATGCCATGTATGACTTGGGTGGCCTACAAGTCGGCCGCGCCAGGCCAGTGCCCTCACGACCAGATGGGACTATTTGTGGTGCATTGCGTAGCAAAGCCTGCATTGCATTCAGAGCATTGCGCTCGAATCGCCCACCTTCCGATACTCTTCACAGACCAGTGAGATCTCTCATGATGCAATTACTACGAGAGTTATTGAAGCCATCGGTGTTTTCGAAAATGTTTCGAGGCAGATCATCGCGGCTCAGACTCGCTTGAATGAACGCAGGTTCGGGCTCGTCGATGTAGTTCTGACATGTTTTATGGCTGGCCCTGCCGACCGAAAAGCTGGTCAGCTAAATTACAATGGCATTTCCATATCAGCGTCGTTCTCCATGACCACTGCACTTCAGCATTACTTGAAACGACGCAGGAGGTAGGACACGTCTCGTTCATCTATCACCTCGAGATTAGCTTTTGTCCAGTCTTCGATTTCCTTTTCGCAGTTTCCAGCGTTCTATCTGTCTGTCACAACGCTACTAAACTGTTCTGAATTTTATGATTTGCCCAGTCGATTCATGAGAGGTCGCATTTCATGACGACTATCGTAACATGATTTTATCAGTACTGGTAGCTCTCAAACCGTAGCAGGCTAGACGGGCACTCCTGATGACGTTGATGGAGTTTCTCTTGTTATCCCTTTCTTCTCAAATTGATGTCGATCCCTGACCTCGCTAAGAATGAAGCCAACTACGTCTATCTTAAGAATAATTCATCAAGCTTGGAGAAGATCGAGGCACGTACTGACTGAAGTAGCCGTGTAGCACGTCCTCCAGCTCACCGACGAGGCGTCTACAAAAGAAAGATTGGCCACAAGGCTTGGATGGCTGACTAGTTGTCTCATCAGATCTCGAGATACATGAATTCAATTGGATGACTTATGCACATAGTATCGACCACCTTCCAATTGGGAATTCACAGGTCCCAAAAATTCTCGCTATCCCTCACCGGCACAAAGCTCTCCCACGAAGTCGGATCACCTACACCATCATACCCCGCCACCATCGGATACCTATACAAGGGCCTCGTGAACTCAATGCTCCCATCATCACCGAGATGCGATGCCACAATCGTCTCCGGCGCAACACCATTTTCAACCCAATCCACCAGCACACCAAGAGCATCATACTGATCAGCTCCAGGACCACCAGACACGTGATTCACCCCTGGCATCTCAAAGAAGCGGAAGAAGTCATCCCGTACAGAACCCATTGCTAGACCTACGCGTTCATAAAGATCCTTCGCGAAGCCGGGAGCAACAGCCACGTCTTGCAGGCCCTGTGTCATGATCATTTTGCCACCTAGTAAGTGGAACTTGCTCATGTCTGCCACGCCTCCGTACTCCAGACTCTCTGTCTTGCTGGTCTGCTTGATCAGTGATGAATCTGTGAGGTTGATCGAAAACGGAGTAACGGGTACGACCGGATCAGGCCAAAAAGCATAGTATGAGAGGAAAGACTTGGCGAAAGTGTACCATGCTGATGGCTGTCCTGTCGTACTGGGTATGTAAGTGCCTTTCCAGGCTACCTCAGAGCCTGGAAGAAGACCTTCAGGCACTTGTCTGTGGCCAGTCAGCGAAATCGGTCCAGAGTAAACCTTCTTCGCAGCCTCAAACGCCATTTGGCGAATACACGTCCCATTCGCGGTCCCATTTCCCACGCAAACCAAACACTCCAAATCCGGGTGACACTTCCTCGGCAACGACACAATCCCATCCACCAAACCATCCATTCCATCACACTCCTCCAATACCCTCTCATGAATCAATTCTGCTTCAGCATTCGTCATCGCCGATTGGAAATTGACCTCATCCCTCAACATCGCCCTCGCCGTCCAAGCAATAGAGTACGTCGTAACACTCGTCTCATTATACGCCGGCGCAATCACAAAAATCCCCTCAAAATCCTCCGGAAATCTCTGCGCCTCCACAAGCCCCTGTCTCCCACCCGTCGAGCTCCCCAAAAAATAACTCCTCACCACCCCCCTCCCATAATACCCCTCTACAACCTGCTTACCCATCACAGCCGTGAGATGCGTAGCGAGATATCCCCAATCAATACGCATCTGCAAGTCTCCTTTCATAGGGTCGAAATTTGAAGAGCTGGATGGGACGCCCATGTCTGTTGTTGCGAGGGCGTAGCCCTGGGAGAGGGTTGCGTTGATGGGGAAGTAGGTGTTGAGGAAGGGGTTGTAGCCGCAGGCGCCGCCGCATCCTATTTGGACGAAGCGGCCGTTCCACAAGGAAGGGGTGGGGATGAGGATCCAGACTGTGATGCGGGACGAGATGGTGGCTGTTATGGAGCAATAAGTTGTGTTGTCTAGGAGGTAGGGAGAGGCGGATGTTATGGTCCAGGGGGAGACGTCTGCTATGCCTTTGAGTGAGGTGAGATTTGTACAGGCGGAGGCCGCGCAAGCGAGAAGGGAGAGGAGGTAGATGAAACGCATTTTGACGATGAAATGTTTGACGGCTTTCTGTGAGTTAACTTCGGCCCATGCAAGGTGACGTCCAGCATATTATACGATAACAATAGTGGGAAATGCATACGTATGTTCGCAAATGAGACAAAAGTGGAAGTCAAGTGGCAGAGATAAGAATGTCGATTAGGCAGTCTGTCATGATAACGATGTGCCTCGACAGTGGGGGCGGGTCACTCCTCGGACTTTCTCTCGCACCGCATTGCAATTGAAATGCCATGATACGCAGGGACATTAGATGTCGATAAGAGACCAATGCAATAATCCAGTCAAACTGACTGAAGGTGCTGACATACGAGGTCTTCGTTCTAAAAGACTCGTTGGAGATATCAGATGCTGATTTAGTCGTAGCTCGCTTAAATCGTGTTTATCCCTGTGTTAAGCGACATGTTCATTTACTTTCGATCAAATGTCTCGCGCCATCTCACGGTACTGCCAATTCTTTTCAATAGAAAGCCGCATCCGAATCCAAACATTAGATTCATTGTTCAAAAGCTTCGGTATAAAAGTAGGCTTCTTGTTTCCCAAAGCGAGTGCACAAAACGACAATTCTACAACACCAAATATGATCTCAAATAGAAAGCTCGAGTTTAAGGAAGTTTAGCGAGCCCAGAATCATTAATTGACTTTATAGGCTTACCTCGGGGCATATCACAAGTCATACATCCTATCTTTTAAGCCATCGCTAGAATGCGCTTCCAAATCACCATGTTTCCCTACTATGGATTTTCATGTGCTCGTCGCGAATCTCTAGTATGGCTTAGTTTGGACTTTCTCATTTCAAACAAGTTAAAGAGCTTTCAGAAAACTACTAGTATTTCTGCATAAGAAAAGAAAGTGGTTTTATCAGTGAATCAAGTATTAATCAGGCTAACCTGTCCGCGCGCGCGGACAGTGACCAGTTTATACGTTATACTCACCTTGCTTATATATAAATAAAAGTGATAATTCAAGCATCTTGACATGATTCATGCAATATTATTATCTTTGATATAACCTGTGACGTAAGTTGATCGGGTTAAGAGGGCGATGCATTGAGATTGGGCTTTTCTTTTCCAGATATTCGCCTCAGTTCAGAGACACTCTCGTCTTTAAAATATATTGTAGTGAATGAACACTGCTAGTCTCGGGGCGGTTGCTCGGCTGGGTCCACCTAGTCCACCTCACTAGCGCGATTCACCCCCACCCCGATACCTCAGCAACCTTTCTCCTTAGACTCTCCTCTTTACAGCATCTCAACCTTGGCACAGATCTTGGAGGGCCCCGAGCATCAAGAACTTTGTGTTTTGTGAGATCTCCAGATCTCCGAAAAGAGCGTATTCTAGCTTGCCACTGCGCTGGAAGGGAGGCTGTTTACTTTCTCTCCGCCTGCCGTCAACAAGTCACACAACACTAACAGCTTCCTTTTGATATCTGTCTCCGCTATTACACAGAGCTATACAGCTGTACTGGGCAAGGTACGAGGCGTCTATTCTTCAGACAGATCAACAGTAATCTGATCTTCCCACTTTCCTCCTTCACATCTTCAACCTCTGTCATACAAAAGAGCTGCTCACGCTGACAGTGTACTCTCCAGGTCATCCTAAGATTTCAATCCACCTGTCACCCGAACACCTCACTTGCAACCAAGCAACAGTCTACGAAACGCCAGCACGCAAGCCACTCACCGAAAATGGCATCCCAGCAACGATCCTCCGCTGATCGCGTCATCGAGAACATCTTCCGCTGGCCAATGGAAGGATGGAAAAACAAGCAGATCAAGCACCTCATGTTCGCCCACGACCTCCACTACCGACGCCACCACACAAAGGCCGAGCTACTCACCAAACTCGTCCGCTGGGCTCAAGATAGTCGATCAGATGTTCCATCTACCGACCGTATCAAGAGAAAGGTTCGACGTGCTTACGATGAGTCGGTTGCTGCTGGTTATAACCCTGTCCCAACCCATTCGTTCTCCCGAACTTATCTCCACCAAGAGATGGAGTACAGCCAAGGTTCATTCAGAGCCTCAAGCTGCAAATACGAGGAGCACGATTACAGCTTCTGAAGTTCTTTTTCACCTCTAATTGATTGCTCCAATATCGGTCTTGACCTTGGTCTCCGTAGTTCTGAAAGTGAGATCTAAAGGTATGTGACTTTCATCGTATTGGAATGTACTTGCTGATTAACAAATTCGATGATTGAAGGCCCATTCCAATTTTATCGATCGACTTTTGAGGCGTCAGGTGTTCTTCAGCTGTCCATCTGGTATTGGGGGCTCTGGCTTTTTCCGAAGAGCTGCGATCACTTGCTGGTGTGTAATGGGTCTGCTCTTTCTTTTGAGAGGCACAGATAATTACTGAAGCGGGTGGATACAAAGCAACAATTGACCTGCTAGTATAAGTCTCTCCTTACTGAGACCAACAACAGAATAGAGACATACCTGAGAAGCAAACTCATGATGAGATGCAATCTTGTGAAATCATCGTGACACATGTGGATCCAATTTGAGCACTGTATCTTCAGGTTCTGTGTAATGAACGGCGCGCAGCATTTCGAAATTTAAGCTGATCCACGTGAAGGTGAATCTTGTACGATGAGAAGCGTAAGTGGGCAGTCCAGCTTCAATTGAGAAGAGCTTTGGCTTTGCCAATACGAAACTCTCTTGTATTCTAGTTTAAAGACAGATTCACCCAAAGCCTGACGTTGACTTTGAAGGCCCTTAAACATCCTCTGGATCATCTTGAACATGTCAGCAGCGTAGACTGTAGCGTCTGCCTTCGCAGCAAACTTATCAGGGTGCCAAAGCAGCCTCTCCTTCTTCAACCAAGCCTGCGAAAACTTTCCACTTCCATGTAGTGTTCTCTCTAGATCATGATGGCAACATCGCAACGAGTCAGCTTTCATGCAATGTTTCTCAGCGCACACTGCAGAAATCTTTGGCTTGGGGAAAGGATTTCTCTCTGGATATGCGTGGAATGCTCGTCGTGCACGGAGGAGAGCATCGTACTCTGCGCCGTAAAGTGTCCTGCCAAGAGCTTGAAGATCCTGTTCTGTACCAATGAAGTTAATGAACTGAGCATAGATGTAAGCCTGGTAGTCTCCCCGCTGTCGAATTTGCTGTGCTGCCCTCGCTTAGTGTCTCTGGCGGGCTTCTTCAGCTTGTCTGGTTTTACGTTGACGCCTGGCTGCATGTCTTGCTTCTTTCATTTTCTGCCTTTCCCTTCTCTCCTCGACTCTGGCGTCACGGTCAACTTTCTTTGGTTGGGATTGATAGCTATCCTTCAAGAACTGTTTGGCGGGACTGAGAGCCTCTTTGGGTGGCTCACGATGGCAATTTGGCCCTTCACGTTTCTTGCGTGGCTTTTGGATTGATTTAAATTGCTCCTTAGTAGTTCCCTTGTGTTTCGGCTTTGCTTTTGTATTGGGTTTGGAAGGCTCGGGATCTTCTGAGGGTAGATCTTTCTTTTTCGCCTTACTCCTATACGATTGTGGATCTTCAAGTTTCTCGTCCCACCACCACTTGTCAGCGGTCGATTCGCAATCCTCCCAATCTGTGATAGGGGAGGATGATCTGAATCGACCTTGGGATTCTGCTGCATGGTTATTCGAACTTCTTAATGATGATGACATGTTGGTAAACTTGAATGAGTTTGAGACTGTGAGGTCAGAAATTGCTGTCTAGTGGAGTGGCATGTTGCCAGTATATTCTGCTGGAGTAGAAGTACAATCTCACTGCATGCGACAGCCCGCGCATTGTTCAGTATGGAACAAACTTCTTTGAAAACATTCAAGGAACCATGTATTCCAATTGTAAGGTTCTTTGTTACAGACCGACTTTGCTCACAAAGAAGTCAGTTGAGTGCAAAAGAGTAGCTGGGTATTCTGATTGGAAGGTGGATTATGAGCCAAGCCCTTTCTTCACATTTCATGTTTGTGTGAGGGATAGACATATCGCAATTGATCCATCTACGAGATCATCTTCCACCACAATACAAAATGTAGTGACTGGAATAAAGACGCCTAGAAATGTTGTGGATATGCACTCCTTAAGCGAGAAAACTCAACTCCCACAAATCCACCCATCAACTAACCAGCAGAACTCCGCAAAAACAGCAAAAAGAGAGTGACAAGCTCGATGGAATTAAACCATCTTAACTTTCAATCCAGACAAACACGTTACATGTTTTGATATCTGGCGGTGCTGGGAATCGAACCCAGATTGAAACGGGTCAGCATGAAATTCCTGCGAGAGGAAAACCACAACGTCACGTGCTACCATTACTGGAAGGACTGTTAGTTGATTTGATTTTATGAGTCGGAGTTGAGGAGGAAACGTACCACCACACCACCTATCATGAGATTGGGTGCTGACTTTTGCTTATTTGGGTAAATGTAGCAGAGAAAATTCTGCGCGGCTGGTGGGTGAGTGGAGTGGAGTGCAGGAGGGCGGCTGGGATTGTTGCGTTGGTGGGTCGAAACGTAATGGTGTGATTCACAGAATTGAAAGAAGTGATTTTGAAGTGATATTAAATATTAAGTATTGCTACCTCTGGATAGCTCTCTAATTACGGATTATTCTGCTTTGTGTTTGTGCATGAGAGACAGTTTCGAAATCATCAAGTCTTCATCCGGGCTGACAGTAACACATGACTTCAGCTCTAGGAAGTCCTCCAGCCACTCATCTGATACCAAACAATCCAACTTTTCTACATTTGATTCCTTAAGATGACTTTCTACTTGCTCATCTCCCAATTTCACACCAAATTCGAGATCATGATCGTGATCGTTGTAGCTCTGAGCTTAAAATAAAGCGTGCAAGATTCTCTTCCATGCAGGGTAGGCGGCAATCTTTTGCTTCGTCTCATTGATCATCTCCCAATTGACTTCTCTCCGTCCAGTATCAACATCAATTTTGTCCAGTGTCAGCCATCCAGTTCGTTTCCAGAGATAGCCAACAATCCAGAAGAAGATGACGACTGGAAGGGCAAGCATAGCTTTGAACCAATCCTCGGCAGAGCCCAGCTTTCCATTGTTGCCCAGAGGGTAAAGTGCGGTGTAGAACTGAATACCGTGAGCATGAGATCACCGGGGGCTGGGAATGCTTGGGAAACTTACTTGAGCTGCAAGCACGAGAATGATGAGAATCAGTCCGCACCATGAACCATAGACACCACCAGCTGCCTTGAAAGGAATCTCGTCTAGCGTATGGCCATGATGCTTCCATGCAGCTCTGAATCTGATGTGTGCGACACAGATGGATCCCCAAGTGAACAGGGCAGCAAGACCGGACAGCGCAAGTAGCCATTCGAAGATGACTGGGCCGCTTGCTGCAGCGTTCACAAAGCCGATGGCTCCACAAGCCAAGATGAGCATAGTGGCGAACAGAGGGCGACCAGACTTGTCAATATAAGAGAAGCATTTGGGGGCATAGCCTTGTTCAGACAGAGCGCACAGGGTTCGGGAGCCTCCATAGACACCAGAGTTACCGATGGAGATGACTGAGATAAGAATAATGGCGTTCATGAAGTGGTTGTAGCCATGAAGACCTGCATCTTCACCAACAATGACGAACGGGCTTGCGTTGACATCAATAACGGCCCCAGATCCGAGAAGTCGTGGATCGTTAGAGCTGAACCCTGTTAGCTACATGATCGAACGTCTGAACATGGGTTCTTACCTGACGAGCAGGCCGATGAAGAGCAATCCAATGATGTAGAAGCAAGTGATACGCCAGAATACCTGTTTGATGGCTCCTGGAAGAGCAGTGGCTGGATTTCTAGCCTCAGCAGCTGCTAGACCAACGAGTTCTGTGCCCGAGAATGCAAAAGCGGCGGTGACGAAGACAGAGCAGACACCCTTGAAGCCGTTCTTGAACGCTCCTGGATCGTGCCAAAGCCTAGCTCCCCAGTATGTATCGTACTTATATCCCGAAGGCCCTCCACCGAGTACTTTTTGACGTGTTAGGTGAAATCCAACGTATTCCATGCCCATTTTTTGACTTACCGAGAACAAGGCCGATGATCATGAAGGCAATGATTGCACCAAGTTTCAAAATGCTGGACCAAAATTCCTCCTCAGCATATCCAAGCACACCAAAAACATTGATTGCGATGATGGCGGCCAGGAAGATAGCGATCCATACAGCTGGATCAATGTCCTTGTTCCAGTATTGGGTCGTAACCGAAGCGACAACCAGCTCAAGTGGCAGCACAACCGCCCATTGGAAGACGTAATTCCATCCCATTGCAAAACCCCATGAAGGGTCGATGAATCGAGATGAGTATGTATAGAAGCCACCAGAGACTGGGTACATAACGGCAAGTTCGCCTAGAGCGTAGACTGTGGAGTCGATTAGTGGTGATGCTTGCGTCATACCTTTTTGTAGATAGAGACTCACCAACATTGAAAATCATGAATCCCATGATCAAGAAATCAACAAGAAGCGTTCCAGGACCCTGAATTCGCGTCAGCTTGGTGACCAGTGCAACGAGATTTTGTGCCGGGAGATCAGCTTACTCCTCGATACAAGGCAGAGCCTGATCCGACGAAGAATCCAGCACCAATTGAACCTCCGATAGCAATCATGTGCAAATGACGAGGCTTCATGGTCTGATTGAGGACATTCTGACCAGGTACTGAGGTGCGCTTCTTGAAAGATTCGGGAGTGCAGCCCATGCGCGTCCAAAAGGACAGGTTCTCCTGTTGAACTGTAATCACACCCTGCTTGAAATCAGGAGGCGTCTCAGCGCGAGCAACGCCATTTTTCTCCGCATCTGATGGCCTGTTTGCCATGATGGTGGTCGACGATTAGGGGTATGGTTTTAAATGGAAATAAAAATAATTGAGGTAACGGAAAGCAATGAGGGGTAGACGCTGAGATATAGACGTGTCTGAAGACTAGCTTCATCCTCGATCGCACAATCGGATTGCCAGATAAGAGCCTGGCTGACGTAGGTCTTCAATGTCGGTCCAACACAGATTCTAAGCTTTCGGGTACCGAATAATTGAAGGGGTGATGGAAGATAAGAATAGGTAGAGCAGAACACGATTGGGTAGCTAAAGGCCCGGCCCAATTTTCGAACCAGAGTCATTGTATTATGGCACTCAATATGAAGGTGGTCCCTGAGAAGGAAAGCCGTAGAAGTGCCTTGATAGAAAGAAAACAGTCGATTTGACAAGAAGAGAGTAATGGCCCCGGAATGAGTTATTGGCCAAATGGCGAAGGCCTAGGCTTATGACAAGTTCCACTTTTTTTGGCCAGCTTTGTGTAGTAGCAAACTTGAAGCGGACTAGCCAGGACGCGAAACACATATGATGAACCGAAGTAGCGTGGACACTAACAGCCTTACAAGAAAGACGGCCGCTCCTATTCAAGCTCACGAAATGGTACCATAGACGATGACCGTAGAGTACATGCAGTTTGAATAATATTTTGCCTGAATGTTTCGGCCATAGATGTTCATAGATCTTCAACCTCTTGAAACAGTACGAAACGGTTTACCGAGCAGACTTCCGCTGCTGAGCGAAGCCGATCCAAGTGACTGCTTTCGTCCGCCACACCCGCGGGAATGATGCGGAGCCGCCATGCACTATCCTCACCATTGATTGACTGCCGAAAATCATTCATGTGGGAGGTTGTTGGATTGCCTATGCCTATCATTGGACATGCGAAAAGGTACCCAGCATGAGGCAGGTTGCTATTCCTTGCTCAGAGGCGAAGGGCCAAGCGACCTGTAGGTGATCTGGAAGATCAGGGTCGCAAGCTCTGATAGAAATGCTTGTCCCAGAACCAAGCCTCAGGCAGAAGCAGTATCAATGGCTCTTTGCTCCACGGCTGCGATAACATCCTTTGCGACTGTCTCAAAAATCGGACATAATGAGCAGCTTTTGTACTTCTCAACCAACATTCCAGGTTCCTTGACGTATGATGTATCGTTCCCATTCTCGCTGCTGCCAATACTTTGGCCGTTGACTTCGGTGCCCACAGGATATACCGGTTTCCTTCCAGTCTCGACCAACATGACAAATTGAGGATCGATAGGAACACTTGCCAGGAATTTGACGCCGAATTCTTGTGCCATAACTTTGCCTCCTCCAGAGCTGAAGACATTTGTGCATTCTGAACAATTGGGACAAACGAAGCCACTCATATTTTCCACAACACCAATGACATTTATTCCTGTTTTTGTGCAAAAGTTCAATTCCTTCTTGACATCTGCAGTAGCCACGGCCTGAGGTGTTGTGACAACTACTGCCCCTGCGACTTGTCCGGGAAGCGCATTCTTCATAAGTGTTTCCGCCAGTGAGATGTGTTCGTCCGATGTTCCAGGCGGGGTATCAATCAGAAGATAGTCAAGTTCGCCCCAAAGCACATCTGACAGAAACTGTCGTACCATAGCTGTCTTCTTGGGTCCACGCCATACTACTGCGTCTCCTCGTTCTCGAAGTAGGAAGCCCAAGCTCATGCAAGAGAGTGACCCTATGCCTGCTGCGGAGTTGGCGGGGTGTACTGGAACTGGTATCCATCCTCCTGGTGCTTGGGTGACTTTGGCAGATTCGATACCGAAAAGGCGGGGGATTGATGGGCCAGTGAGGTCTATATCCAGAATACCAACAGAATGGCCTGCGAGGGAGAGGGAGAGGGCGAGTTGAGTCGTAATTGAGGACTTTCCTACGCCACCTTTGCCAGAGAGGACCTACGTAATTAGCACAATTCAGCAATTCAGGTATAGTCTCGTACCAGAACAATATGTTTGACTTTGCTGAGAGACATCCTACCAGTAATTTGAAGGCTTCTAGTCTGGTTTATGGTGTAGATGTAGTTGTTTCATTGCAAAAGTATTGCGATGTCGCAGTCTATGATTTCTTATCGATTATCAATCCAAATCAAAGGAAACATGGGAATTGTTCCGCGGTCCTGGTCGGTAAAACAAAAATCCGTTCTGGACCCCTGCATCAGCAACCTGGTGGAACATCAGACCTAAACCCATTGGCGTCAACCGTCCGCGAACATGGCGATGCTTTATTCTTCTTTACAGTACACATCAATATGAGAGCTTCTGCTCGTTCCAATAGCTATGGACGATCCCTGGGGCTCTTCACCATGGGCAGACGAAGTACAATTACCGGATACCATTAAGTCGAACGCAGATGCTTCTCGACCTATAACCCCCGTCCGAGCGCCTAAGTTGGGACTCGACGAGAGGGTAACTTCGCCATGGGGAGATGATAATGATAACGATGGGTTCGGAGACTGGGCGACTCTTCCGGAGGATCCAGTACAGACTTTGGGACTAGACGGAAGCAGTGATGGTTGGGGCAATCAATCTGCGGATGCTGGGCATTTGAAGAATGGTCACATTGATGCGATATCTACGGACTGGGATGCTCAGCATGTCATGGGCAATGGGGATTCTTCGAACCTAGCCCCAAGTCCGTTTCCGAGACTTCCAGATACTGTGCGACAGCCATCACCGGACCCCTGGGCAATAAAGATTCAAGACAAAGAGCCGACAGCAGAGCTCACGGAATCTTTGGAAATAACAGCAAAGGAACAAGTTCGCAGTGGCGTGAAATTGGAAACCGGGAAGGCCGGTAGCCCAAAGCCGCAGATCCTACAGTCTTCAAACGAAACGTTGGTGCCTGAATCTGATTCGGAGAGCGAAGCAACTTCCACAATTGGAGAGAACATTCGAGGCAATGCAGAAAATCAGGATCCGAGGACTGGAGAAGATCTGGAGAAGGTATCAGAGGGCAAAACAAGTTCAGAAAGTCAAGAGAGCGACCCGATTTCCAGGCCATCTTCCTCACCTTCAGAGCGCAGTCATCACGAGGAGCTCCCACAGGAGTCACCGAGGACGTCTTTTGACGAAGAGCCGAAGCAAAATCGTCCTCAAGTGGCAAGGAAAGTGTCAACAAAGGTCCAAGAACTAGTACAGCATTTTGATACACTTGCGAAAAAGGAGGACCTGGAGGCAGTCCCAATCCGGACAGCAAGCGCCCAAGGTACAAACACTCATGAAGATTCCGAAGGAGAGGACGATGACTTTGGAGATTTCGAGGAAGGGCAATCGGACGATGAGGTACCAGAAGCGGAAGATTCTCGAGGATCAGAGCAAATCTCGAGCCAATATCCTATCAATAAGACGTCCCAGCACCAGCGGAGTCCATCTTTGGAGAACGCTCTGACGAAAGACTACGGTATTGTCAGATTTCAGTTTGATACCTCGAAGTTGGATGGATTATTTCCTACTGATACTCCGGATCCTACTGCGGAGACCATTTTCATACCTGACTCAATTCCTTTTGACTCCTTCTCTTCCACCGAGCAGAGGAAAACTTGGTACAGGATCTCCAGATATGGAACCATGCGAAAACATAACAGCGGTAATGATGAGAATTATATTCGTGTGGGATGGAAGCCTTCTACTGTTCGGGATGATACTTTAAAGGTTGTTTCTAGGTGGATTGAAGAGGATCGCATCAGTGGCCGCGTGGTTCTTGGAGGTGGGAGTAAAGGGAGTACCGTCTTTGGCTGGAATGATCCAAAGGCACCGGCAGTTCCTCTTTCAGACGTCTTTGCGAAGCATGGCAAGAAGATGACAAGTTCAAATCCTGCGAAAGAAGCAGCTCCAGAGGTCCCCCGAGAATGGCCAAAGGGCTTGGTACGAGACCGTTCAACATCTAAAACAAGGTCTCCTTCTAGCAAACCAAGGAGGAAAAGCTCGGTTAAGGCTGTGACTGCACCCGTTTCCTCGGATATCAAAAGTGTTCCGATTGCACCAATTGCAAATTTTGGGTGGAATTCCGCTCCTGGAGTTGTGCAGAAGCCAAAAGATGATCCACCACCCTCTGGTGAGAGGGCTTCTGGTTCTGATTTGCTACCGCGAGTCCATCCCACGTCACCTTCGCAAGAGTCAACATTAACCAGCAATTCCGATTCAGCACCATTTCCTGTGAATGCCAACGCTACCTTGCAACGACCTATTCCGACCACTCTTGACACTACACTGACTTCACCCATTCAGAAGGGCGTTATGAATCTGAATCGTCCGGTGTCAAATGGGGTGAACGACGATGATGATTGGGGCGAAATGGTGTCGACACCACTCACCCCAACTCTGCCTGTCCTTCCACCATCAAAGGGATTACGACACAAGAAGTCGCAAAGCTTGGGAGGAATGACCGCCAATACTATGCAAGGAAGCTTTTCGATAGGTTGGACGGATGGGCAGCCACAGACAGGTCAGCGGTCGACAGCTAGTTTCGATGAAATATTGAGGCCAACACCGCTAGTCTCTGCCACCAAGAATCTGCCGATCACATCTGACACTGGTCTAAATTCTGCTCCAATTGACAGCGTCAGTATCTCTGCTCTTGTGCAGCCAGATTTTGCAGCCCCTACATCGGATCCGTGGGCGTCAGCAGACTTCTCCTTTTTCGACACCACACCTGCTTCTGCACCAGAACCTGTGCCAATGCCTACGCCAAGAGTGACAGGACCACCAAAAAGTGTCAACTTTAACAATCCGCTTCCGGTTGCCTCTCGGAGAGACCAGAAATCCCGCGAAGAGATGGAGCAGGATCGAATTGTACAAAATGTCGTGAAAGGATTGCCCGACTTGTCGTACATGTTGAGAAAGTGATTGCAGTGTTCGAGACTTCGACGGTGTAAAGTAATTATTTAAGAAAACGCGGGCATTTATGGGGTGTTTTGATTGCATTTTAGCGGGGAGTACAATCCGTAAGTACCAGTTGGATACTTGTATAACTTAGAGTATTGGGCGCTGGCCTTGGATGGCCCATATTGAATCAGCGAAAGTCGTTATTATCAAGCAGTATCTCCTGTTGTGCAGTACCAAAGTTAGGAGCCTCAGCAAAGTGTCTCTACTCCGAGCATTCTCAGCTTGTCGATCGTACTTTCATTGAGGTTATAGGCCAAGATGGCGGGACGAAGTCGCTCCTGCCATCTGACCACTGTCTTGTTCGCAGGTCAAATCAATCATAGATCACGAATTCGACCATTTCCTATTCCTATTTTCGTCCTAATTACTACATTTCCAGAAACATTATATCTGCCACATCCACATTAATTATCGCCCCAAAGACAAGGACTGTTACCCCTCAAATGAAAGGATTCCAAGACTGATTCCCGCCCAAGCCTTGCAATGGCTAGCAACAGGATGGAGCAAGTGGAAGTACAACGCCAACAGATACGAGAATCCCCACACCCGGAGCGCCCCACGATTGTCATTCCGGAAACAAGGGGAAAAGAGGTACCTGTACAGGATTCTCCGGGACCGAAGCCTTGGGATCTCGAAGTCATACGAAACGAACGAGCTGCTAGATGCAAGGTGCAGTTCTCGGAAGCCAGTTACACAAGCTCTCGACGCCACCGCCAATCATTAGGGTCTCGAACAGACTGTGGCACCGACATCAGAGATGGCCCAGTGGCAAACCCATTTCTGAATCCAACTGACGGTATAGCACCTGATGATTGTAGCGTACTTTCCTCTCCTAGCAAGCTGGATTCCTGCCACGACATCGCAACTTTCGCGCCCAACGGAACATTCGCTGTAGCGCGTTCACCGGAGCCGGAAAGAAAGACATGGAGAGGCAGGAGGCGGAAGTCAGAGACTCGGCATCAGGGGCCACATCCTTTCGTCCCGGGTAAGGTCAGGCGCAAGACCCCGGGCGAAGTGAACCACAGACACTACACTCAGTACGTCTACTCGAAAGCTGATACAGATTACACCACGACACACCACTACCTCTGCGAAACGACTGATTTAAATAAGCCGGTGTATTATTACATGATGCGGGTGGGTATACCAGACTGGATCCTAATCACAGGTTCACGCTGCATCTAGGCAATCATTCGGACACTCCTGTGCTGGGAACCATGTGGCATAGCAGTTCGGGTATGCACTTTGCCGTGGGAAACCCTTTCATGAACTTCATGGATGAAGATAACAAGAATGTAACAACTATTCAACGGCATGCGACTACCTCAAGCCAATCTCAGCGGTTCCTTCGAGATGGCACATGGACTTCACATTTGGGGGTGGGGATGGGGAAGGGGAAGGGCCGAAGAGGCAGTACAGATGGCAAATCGTGCACCTCGCGGAAGCCATCCCTCATCTTCGGCATGGCAAATTGGAACTACGTGAAAAGCATGACGGAATGGTAGATGAGAAGGGTATGAAGAGAGAGAAAGGCAAATTGCTGGCAGCATGCAGCATGCAGAAACGCTGACGATCTCTGCACCAACCTCTGGGTGAGAGATGCCTCAGATGATTTTGGCAATGAATTGGCGAAGATCAAGTGGAAGACTTGGGTGCTTCTCACCTGGGGCGCGATGCGTGACAGAGTGCAAGATCCGCATAACACTGGGTCACCGATTCCCGTAGGTGGCTACACTAAAAGTACGAGCGTAGGTGAAGCATTTGGGAGCCGGTGCCGCATATTTGGTGCTCCTGCTGGGTTAAATCTTTCTCCGAGAACCGAGGAGATTCAAGAGATGGTGCTGTATCCTCACGAGTATTGATTCGTTTCATCCAAGATTTATTTATTTTGTAGGCAGTAGTCAGACTCTTGAATAGCGGAAACGTCGGTCAGAGTAGATGTTTCTGCGATTTGAAGTGACAAGTATCTTCTTATCCTTCTTCGGTTGCGATGTTTACACAGTATTTTCGGTTGGTTCGGAACGGGTACTCGATGCCCATCAGGCCGTACTTTCGAGTCCAGAGCAAGGACACATGACTCGTATTAATCTAGCGTGCTCAGTACCTCCGTGTAATGTTCCTGAGCCGTGCTTTGAGGTGCATCCGAGCTTCATCTAGATCATGTACAGTGGACAGTAGTACTAACAGTAGTTGCTGATCACTTCAACCTTTCGTTCTTATGAGCAGTAATCTCTAGATCCTCTAGACCTCTGGATGTCAACCTGAAGTTGAGATGTATCTAGACCTATGAATCTTCAGCCAATTGCACGATCAATTACTTCGGCGAGTTGAGTGGTCATCAGGCCTGGTAGAATATCCGAGTTCAACTCCACGTCTCCACAGCGCATCTGGGGATCCCCACAAACTGGAGCATGCGCGGTCATTCCACCCCTCTTCTATTCCTGACAACCACCAATCTCCTTGCAAAGTAAGCAAACGGGACGATAGTAGGCTCATGATGAGACAGTTATCTGATCTGACCCTCTTCCGAGATAAGTACCTCTTCCGATGATTAATAGTGCAGCATCCGATATCACGAGCCTCAAATCTCACCCGCCAAACCCTCTAGCACGTCCCGACAAAGCACTGCCCATCCTCTAGTCTATCGATCCCGAGATTCTGGGACAGTCAAGAGTTCAAGAGGGCGCATTACCCAACAAGCAAAACTGCCATCTTCGAATGCCAGCAACGCCAAGTTTAGCATCGCACAAGCCGACCATCGCTTCCGTGGCCAGGGCATCCAATGCCAGCTCTCGCCATGCACATTTGCAAGCCTCAAAGAGCCGTCCTGCGCTCCCGTACCCCATCCCCCGCATTACCACCAAGCCACGAGAGTGCTTCTCAACAGCCAAACCTAGAACCCCAGACTAGACTCTCGGACAGGCGTCGTCTTCGTCTCCGAAATCTCCACACGCCCTCAGGCGCGCCAAGTGCCCGCCAGCCACTCCCCAGAACGTGGTCTAGCAGTTGATGTCGCGGCCGAATTGGTCTTGGCGGATCGTCGCCCAATGGCAGCAGTCACATTCTTCGGGCCATGACTTGAAGCAGGTGCAGCCAAGAAGTGCCGTCGTTCGCTTCCACTTGTCTATTGCTTTAATGTGCTGGTGATTGGATAGACCAGGGGAGGTTTTCCTGAAAGTCCACTTTATCCCTGTGACTTTTCTGGACTTCGCGACGCCGAGTCGTCGCTGAATGTTTCCCCGCCCCCGCGACTCCGTGAAGACCTGGAGCGAGCTGGAGCTGGATGGGTCTGGTCCCCGCAATTGAAAAGCTAATAAACACGGAACGAATTTCGGTAGCGGAGGGAATGTGATATATAGATCTGCCCTGTCTCCTCCTTCATCTGGTTTGTAGGGAGAAGCTGTTTGTACGGATATTCTCATTATCTGTCGTGTACCATTCTTGTGTGACTGTTTATTCGTGGTACGCTACGCCCAGCTTATCGTTACACACCCACAGGCCAACCTTATCTCAACAGCAGCTGCTGCACAGCTACCCACAAGGAGAAGGTCGTTCGCCTCTTTTCTTGGCTGCAGCTTGTTCTTTTTCTTCCCGCCGCCAAAAGAGCTTGCTCGATAATTGATATTTTTTGTGGCTGTCGAACATCGCCAACGACATCAACAATATGGCGTTCAATCAAGATTACGAGAAGGGCATCAATCACACACCTATTTCGGACAGTCCGGTTGACGGTAAATCTGAGGTTATTCACGATGAGAGCGCGCACACCGCCGCCGAGAGAGGACATGCTGCTACGGACAGGTGAGCCCCTCAATCCGGGATGGACGGACATAGCTAATGAATTGAAGACATGGAGTCTCTCTGATTACATTCGATCCCAAGGCCGAGGCTAGACTTCGCATGAAGATCGATTTGTATATTGTTCCAACTGTAGCTCTCCTTTACCTCTTCTGCTTCATTGACCGTGCCAATATCGGTATGTCCCCTGTGCCGCCCCATCAAAAGCATCGCTCACATTATCAGGTAACGCAAAACTTGCCGGTTTCGAGAAGGAGCTCGGTCTGAAAAACTACGATTACAATGCTGTGCTTTCGGTATTCTACATCTCATATATCATCTTTGAGATCCCATCGAACATGGCTTGTAAATGGATCGGCCCCGGATGGTTCATTCCAATCATTTCCTTGATGTTCGGTATCTGCTCGATCTGCACGGCTTTTGTCAACGACTTCAACCAAGTCTGCGCCGTTCGATTTTTACTTGGTGTTTTCGAAGCCGGCATGATGCCCGGTATCGCCTACTACCTCTCCAGATGGTACAGACGCAGCGAACTGGCTTTCCGCCTCTCACTATACATCGTGATGGCTCCGATCGCTGGTGCCTTCGGAGGGCTTCTGGCTTCTGGAATCCTCCGAATGGACAGCTTCGGCAGTCTGCACTCGTGGCGCATGATCTTCGCCATCGAAGGCATCATCACCGTCGGTCTTTCCGTGATCTCTTTCTTCACTCTCACCGATCGTCCAGCCACCGCGAAGTGGCTCACGCAGGAGGAGAAGGATCTGGCTATCGCTCGTGTCAAGTCCGAACGTGTCGGAACGACTGAAGTTCTCGACAAGATGGACAAGCCCAAGATGCTCCGCGGTATCTTCTCGCCTGTCACGATCGCTACCTCCTTCATCTTCTTGCTCGACAACATCACTGTCCAAGGTCTTGCATTTTTCGCTCCTACCATCGTCAAGACCATCTACCCAACCAACACCCTCGTCTCCCTGCAACTGCACACAGTACCGCCTTACATCGTCGGCGCATTCTTTACTGTCCTCTTCCCCTTCCTCTCGTGGCGATTTGATAAACGCAACATCTTCTTCATCATCTCCGCACCCCTGATGATGGTCGGCTACATCATGTTCCTCTCCTCCACCGACGGCCAAACCCGCTACGGCGCAACATTCATCATCGCCTCTGGCGCATACTCTTTCGGTGCGCTCTGCAACGCCCAAGTGGCCGCAAACGTCGTCTCCGACACGGCGCGCTCATCTGCCATCGCGACGAACGTCATGTTCGGCAATATCGGAGGTCTGATCTCCACCTGGAGTTTCTTGCCATTCGATGGACCCAATTACCATATCGGGAACGGACTCAATCTTGCGACTTCAAGTACGATTTTGCTTTGTTCGATCGGGTTGTTGTTTTGGATGTGGGCGGATAACAAGAAGAGGGCGAAGAAGGATGTTGATGGTGCGTTGGATGGACTTGATCAGAAGCAGATCCAGGATTTGGATTGGAGACATCCTGGATTCAGGTGGAAGCCTTAGAGCGCTCGTCTGGATGTGTTGTGGTGATGATAAATTGCCTGGTTGGTGGGCGGTTGAATATGTCACTGGGATGAGATGGGTTATGATGGGATTGATACCAGTCACGTGGCGGGAGTCTGAGAATCCACGCGCCTCGAAATGATATATGTTCAAACTTGACTTTTCACTTTTATTCTTGTTCTCATCTCTACATTCGATGCAGGTGACTGGTCTGGTCACATGTCTATGTCATAGCAGCTAGATTCCATGTCAAGTGATGACTGTTTGCAGGAGTTTTTTGATCCGAAGTTATGAATGCCGTCAGGACCCACTCGTCCCAGCCGAGGAATTCTCTCTGTTGATCCTCTTTGAAGAGTTCTCTTTGTGATCGCGGACATTCTTTCGTGCCATGCGAGGCACTTCTTTTCTATTTCTCTGTCCTTCGAGGGGACCCTTTCATGTTTGGATGGTTTGTTGGAACGATCCGACGAAAAGTAATAGAGCAGTGCTCGTTTGGAATAGGAGCAGACGAGTTGTATCTTGACCTACATCTTTCTACGATCTCGAATCAAAATGGACTTAGTCAGGGCCCGCGCTCCAACCTCTCTCTTGAGCCCGTAGATTCCGTGGCAAGTTTCGGTTGTGAAAAATCAAAGTCGCACGAACTTTCCACCTGCATTCTAGGAGATGTCGGAACAGGAGAGCAGCACTCGGGTTCTCGAGTACCATCTTAAAGTCAAGACGCTGGCTGATAGACGTGAATCAAAATTAGAAGAACGTCTGATATGGTGTCGAACACAGAAATTCGCGCTCCTTGCTTCACATGGAACAAGCACGTTACAGAATAGCGCCTCGTTCGAGAGCACACTTCTCCACCATAATTATTTTGAGCAATAAGTTGTACTGAAGTCGCTTCTGTGTCGCTGGGAGGGGGTTGTTGCCGCTTAGACGGGTTCACTGTCATTGAGTCAGGCAGTGTTTGTTCTCGCTTATTTCGCTACAGAAAAGGGGTCACCGATAACAACCGTCGTCTGTTCTTTGTGACTGCTGCATCATCTTGTATATACACAAGACACAGCAAACAACAAAAAATACCTATATGCATGTTGAAGCCTTGCTCATCTATCTGCTCTCTTGTGCCCGTGATTACTGTTCTGTTCTGCTACCGTGTTCTTTCAATTTTTCGCGTCCGTCCCCTCATCTGATACTTCGAAGTCGTGCAACCCGGCCGTGAATAAGAAGTGTCAGCCTGATCTAGTTTGCTACCTAGCCAACCGATGAAGGGTTTTGAGAATCGACATGTGTCCTGAATAGGAATTTCTGACGCCGACGCCGTGAATCATTCACATCTTCCGCGTGCTCAATCTAGTCAATACCTGGCGCAGCTCCTCATCAGCAAGTCAAATAGGCTTCTTTCCCCGCGGGATTATTCGAATAAAACACAAACATAACACCAAATTCAAGACTCCGGCACAGAGTCTTTACTTTTTTTCCACAGACAACCTCAACTCTCATTAGCCTCATCGAGTTGCAGAATCCTCTTCCATACTCATACGCCCCATCGATAGCCGCTGCTGCATCGAACTTGAATCATCCACCTCCACGATCTCGATTTCGTCAGAGGCGGCAGCTGCTACTTCGATCTCCCCTTCCGTCTCAAAAGCACCCCCTCACATTCAATCTCGAACACAACACCTCTACATCTGTCCCCTAGATGTCGGACTTCAGTACCGCATGCTCTCCTTCATTTATCGGCTTGACTGATGACACATCCCCAGCCACAAGTCTAACCTCGATGTCGTCATCCGGTGTCTCTATCCCATGTATCGTAAAGACTCCAGATACTAATGTCGACGCCGAGGTCCTGAGTCCGAAGGCACGTGAACTCATGAACTCCAGTCCATTCTCTCTATTTACGGAAGTCACAAATCCCGCTCGCGACATTCATCCTCTCGACAAGTTTCCTCTCTTCCGGAAATTGCCCTTGGAGCTACGACGCATGATCTGGTGGATCGCACTAAATCGCCCACAAGTCGTCGGGGTCATCTTCAGTCTCGAATACGACCGGCCCGACATGACAGGCTGGCAATACCGCCCGTCAACATCTCGACAGCCGGTAATCCGTTTCGTCAACAAGGAAGCTCGCAAGGAGGCCTTGAATCTGGAGTTCCCACTTTTCACGTACCTGCCCTTCATCAAGCGACCTACGATTCTCAGTACCCCAGCTGTCGACACGGTGCTCTTGTTGGAGAAGGAGTTTGCCTGCGAGTTTGGACTTTGGCAGATGTTGATGGATATGGTTGATGAGATTTACCCCACCCCGAAGATGAAAAAGATCGCCGTTCATATCAAGTGGCGACCTTACTTCAATGGTTTGGGATTGGAGGATCTTGAGGCCAATTTCGATGCGTTGAAGATTCTGGGGACCGAGGAGATTGTGTTCGTGGTTGGAGACGAGGCTGGATGTCGGGGGAAGGAGGTCAAGCTTGGCGAGAAATTGCCTGTCCAAGACACAAAGGAGATTCTGGAGGCAGATCTTGTGGCTAAGATCAAGGATGAATTGAAGATGAAGACTGAGGATAAGATAACCTGGCAGGATCTGATGGAGTATGATCTTCGTCGGATTGAATATGCGAAGGAGATCTGCGAGGTCGATCCAAAGTGGACAGTGACTAAGATCTCCTACTGCACTGGTGTGGATGAATGAATAACAGGAGGTGTAGTGGGGACTGACATTCAGACTTATCGCGCAACATAATCGAGGCTAGGGAGAATGCATGGGAGGAATTTATCATATTGGCGCATGGTGTACGAGTACGAGAGGCGGGCGATTATTGCACATACATTTTGGGCAGGGTTGGGCGGGAATCAGTCATTGCATAACATCAGCGAGCATTGGGGCATTTGCGGGTTTGCGGATCTGAATCTCAACTACCTACTGTACGTACAGTTGAGGTTCTGGCTTAGGTTAGCGACTCGCTTCTACGAATAAACATATGAAGACACAAATCGGAAATGTCGATGCATCGTGACATCGACCAATGAGACATCATGTTATGTTGCTCCTTGCGACTTCTCCAGATAATCTCCTAATGCTGAGGTCTCGAGGCCTTGATATTTTGAAGGTTAAATGTTGAACTGGGTGGGGGCAATTTTGTGTATGTTTTCTGAATCTCCAGAGGTAGGGAAGTCAGAATTCACATCGAAGACACTCAACTTTAAAAACGTTCAGCTTCGTCTCGGGGCTCTCATATCTCATTCATTGCGAGCTTTCGTAGATGATTGTCACTCCCCAAGTCACGAAACACGAGAAGTAGAGTGCCCAGAACGTGTTTGGCATTCGACATTTGTTTGAGTCTCAAATTGAGACTTGGATGCAGCAAACGAAGAGTTACCAGGATCTAATACTAAGTGCTGAGTTTCAGCCCTTCTTTACTGCCTTGCGGTGTGCAAACGTCTTGGGTATGAGATCCATGGCCTTTATTTACCCTAGCTCGCTTAAAACCAGAAGTGAAGTTCAACTCCGCACGCGCAGTTGAGAGAAGTACGAGAACATCGTGAAGGTCATCAAGTCCACTGATAACGTCACTTGTTTGGTAGAGGTATTGGAGTTATCGATATCACAGTACGGCAAGCATAAGATTAGAATACGTCGGGCAAGATAACTTTTATTTGAAATCTTTGGGGAAAAGCAAATCCGTTGAGGGACTAACATGTAGACGAGCCCGAGTTGACGATTGTAACCCTTCCTACTTAATCATTGCCTGATGTTGTGATTGCTGGATTTCATAGACCAGTACGACTTGAGCCCAACGATAAATGTCCGACGAGCCCGACCACCTCCCTCGAGTGTGTTTTCCTGCTCCGCCTAGCATACGGCCAAGATGAGGCATTCACGATGGCGGCTCCAGTCCCATCAGAAATCAATACCATTCACACAGATACCCATGGAAAAGAGGCGCGGTTGGACCATCATGTGATCAAAGCAATAGCAGCCTTCGTGGCATTTCTTTGCGTTGAGATCTTTTCAGGTTCGAGACTGCCTTAAGTATGAATCCATCGTGCTTTGGATTTTTTTAATTTCTTCCAAGTGAGACTTTAGAGTATATATTTGCTCGTTGAGGTAAGAGGACAAATGCGTGATCGAACTCTCCAGGCTTTTCGTCCTCTCCTCAGCTGCGGATGACGATGTTTCGAACTCCTTAAGCTTTGAAGTCAGTGATGCATTTTCAAGCTGGAGTCTTTCGATCTTTTGATCCTTTTCAACCAGCTCAGCCTTCAACATGGCAGACGTGACGGCGGCATTATCGCTTCGACTTTGAATTTCTCCAAGTAGCTCTGAGATTTTGGCACTGCTCATGTGATGCTCTTGAGCTCGGGAGACTACCTCTGTAACTTGTATTGGATGGCCGTCCGAGATCGAATTCGTAAGGCCTGGTAATGTCTCCTGATCTTGACGGAAGCGGGAACCGCTTTGGAGACTTTCTGGATAGATCTGATCAATTGACCGATATTGGATGAGTCGAGCATCCTTTTCTCTGTCTTCAATTTTCGATGACTTCAGTTTATGTGATTGTTCGTTGACGGTATCATCGTTGATATCTGAGGATTTCCTTTTCTGTGGGCCGATGATGACCGGAGCGATCTTGACTTTCTTACGGGGTGCTACCGGCTCAGACGGTATTTTCTTCACCTTTTCCAGTATAACTGTTCGGGTCTCAAGAGCAGCTTGAGTGATGGTGTGGATAGCGCCATTGAAGGTCACAGCTTTAAGATGCAGCAGATCAACATCGGCTTTGAAGGCTTCGATGGAAATGTAATTGCCAAGAGTCAATTTTTTCTCCATGGTCTTGAGGTCAATCTGGTTCGCGATCTTCTCTGTGTATGGTTCTGCAAAACCAGGCCAGAGCTCCGCAATCGGGGCTCTGAAGTTCTTTCCACTCGTGGACCTAGCGGCAGCCTTCACGATCTTTACAAGCTCTTTCACTTGGTGTTGAGTAAGTCCCGTGGCTGTAGAGGAGGCCCTATTGCTTTCCATCTTGATGTTATTTCGACGGGGCAGTCAGCTGGTCTGATATGATCAGCAAAGCTGAGCCGCATAAAAAGGTTTCTCTGATTTGGACCCCCACACTTTTGCGTAGCTTGTTTTATGTTGATGCCTCGTGAGGTCGATTTTAGTAAATCGTGGGGCAAGTTTCGAAATGTGTAGACTTTCCTACGACATTCGGGGAGAGACGCTGGCAGCGTCGGGTATGTTCCAAACCGGAGACGACAGTAGTGTCGATATTCAGAAGAGAAGGAAAGAAGGCAAAGAAGATGTGAGGCCTAGTTGACGCTTTATCATAGTTTTGTGTGGGTGAATGGCTTTCGTGGGACGGTCGTAGCAGGGAAAGAATAAAAGCATTCACTTCGCGTGGTCGAGGCTCTCGACTGCAACAGTTCAAGTATATTCACCAATTTCGAAAGGTTTTTGTCAGATGATAATGTGCTGAAGTGCTGAATTGAGCAGAAGGTTCATGATACAATTCTTTATAAACGGCTGGGAGCTGAACTATCTTGGAATACAATGTTCGAGATGCATCACCAAGACCTTGCCAAAAGTGAGATGCGGAAGATCGAGTAGGTGTACGTGAAATTCACTCCTTCCGCATTCTTATCTTCCGCCCGGTATTGAGAGGATCGAGAGGTCAAGCAGACCTATCCTAGGCTCTCAGTGCAACATTGGTCAAAGACAAGTTACTCCTGCTCATCAACTCAATATTGTCCTCGGTTGGCTTCGTATACTTTCCAGCCTTGTCATTTCTCATGCCGAAATTGGCAATATGCCAATTACCCCGAAAGGCGAAGTGTGGATGGAATATCGTTTGGCAGGTCGTCGCAAGAAGAAGCATGCCTCCTTCTAGTGCCATGAAGATCGGCTCGTTGTTTGCAAGTGAGCTATCGAATCCTCCCCAAAGCTCCGCAACTCGAAAGACAGATCGTATGTAAATTGCGAGGGTCGCAGTGAAGAGTCCTTTGATCAAACAATATCAGTTCGAATCCAACATGGCCAGAGCAGCAGCTATACACACCTGCAAGAAACGCCTTCCAAAACTTCGTGCGACGTAGTTCGAAGTATTTGGGGTCTCGATCATTCCATTTCTTCCGCGATTGAAAAGCGAAATCCGCACAGAGAATCGCAAACACAGTCAAGCTCACGACTTGTGCAATCAATCCAGCAATCATTACATTCACTCCCATGTCTGTATCTTCTTGTGTGTCCGCGATACTGGCCATCGCCCCGCCCGCAGATTGTAAAATGAGACTGACAAGGTCGCAAGACATAAATATGATCGTGTATGAGCGAGGTTTGAGTCGAGAGATATGTTGGCCGTAGACGACAATAATGCGGCCAAGACAGAGGTAAATAGCGGCGGAGAGGAATGCAGGACCAATGGTGAGACCTACGAGTTGCCTATGTGATGAATGTTGATTAGCTTCTGCGAAGGTAAAAAGTTTAGAAATAGATGGAATGGGTAACACTCACAGAATAAATGGCATTTTTGGGAAGGGATTGTAATGCATGCGGATTCTGTTGGCGTATCCCAAGACTTCAAGCGCAAGGCCACCCACCATACCCTGGACCATCAGCAAAATACCAAGTAATTTGCCTAGTTGCTTACAATCATATATCCCCAAGTCTTGAAACGGATGCCTACGAGCAAATGGAAAGCTGCATAGATCCCAAAGATCCCAACCAGCGCTGCGTTCCCGTAAAGTGTCTGTAAACTCTCGTTAGATGAAGGGACATATATGCAAAGGAAATATACCCACAGGAATGTAAGTGAAGTGAGCCTCGGAAAGGGGACACAATTCCAGTGTACAGTCGTCGGGATTGATAAATGTCCCGTTTGGATATGCACCAGTCCATGTTCCATTCGAAAAGAAGGTGGGCGCCATGGTGGAGAGATAGAGTATGTGTGTATGTGTGTGTTTACTGAGGAGCCTGAAAAGTCAAATACAGCAAGAGCAACTCAACTGAACGAGAGTTAAGCATCAACGGGAATCGTGGTAGGACAAGATGCGAAATAAGTGCTGTCAATGAGCACAAATAAAATACTTTGAACGCTTGGAAAAATGAGAAAGAGCAGACAGAATGCTTCTTATACATTCGGCAGCGAACCAAAAATCCTGCCTCACAGTAATGCAGGTCTGGGGGTCGTTTTCCTAAGCTTTTCGGCCGTTGGCTTGCTCGTAACCTCCTCGTAAGGTACTTCTGAAGCCGCCGCATTACTGCTTATCTTGGCATCCTCCTTTGTTTTATGAAGTGGTCCTTTGCACTTGCGGGCATGGCTTTCCTTGGCCAATCATTTAATTATTTCAGCTACAAAAGACTTAAAACATGTATTCATAGGAACAATGCCGCTGACTGGGATGGCTGCGCCTCTGATGAGACGGAGCCGCATGTCACGAGTGCCGATGCCGACAAATACGCGTGGCCGAGCTGGAGTTGGAAAAAGTCCGCGACTTTGACCCGTCCCGATCACTTTGGGGAATCGACACGAACTCGAGCATAAATCGTACCAGGGAAACGACCAGACAGCAATAAGTACAAAGAAGTTTCGCTCCCAGCATTCGATCGTGTCAGGAAAACTTTCGAGTTTAGGTTGCGCTCTCGCTTAAGTATAGGCTAAGCGGACAGCAATAAATAATAAACACAAGGTCACGTGGGAATACATCACATCACAAGGAGATTTAGAGATGATCGGCTTGAAGTGGACGGTTATAGAGACATCTTGCTTGGTATAAGCGGCATTCAAATGTTAACCTGTCTATTCCAGACTCCAATTTTATGTACAAAAAGAATAGACATCTAAGACGTCGATGTCAACGTTTGTGGGCACTCTACCACAGTTACAGTTTCACAAAATTATCAAATGCTGTAGCAAGGCATGGCCACACCATTATATCCGCCCAAGACCCACTCCGTCATTACACCACACCAACAGCTTGCATAACCTCAATGACAGCATCTCGGTATGCTGCCATACCAGGCGAGCGCGGGTGAAATGTCTTGATCTGTCGAGTCGGAACGTACCAGGAGACATCCTGACTGCTCACGTCCCCAGCAGCAATGGCAGCATTGGCTGAGTTGAACCGCGATGCCTGCGGGCCACTTGGATCCATAGCAATCTCCTCCGACACCCGACACATAGACAACAGGTAGGGATCGGCGCCATTAGCTGAGGAGCTGAGATCGTTGTAACAGGATGAAGAGTCCGGTAGGTTGATCTGCCCCTGGCTGACAAGTGCCTGGATCTCGCTATTTTCTGCCGCGGTGGTATCATAGTTGACGTCGGGCCAGGCGGATAGGAAGAACCATGTGTCTTGCCGGGACGGCTCGGGATCGCGAACACCGTTCTCGCACCATCTATGGTTTCCATTGGAAAACTTGTCCACTATATTCACAAAATGTACCTGATTTGTATCGCGCTCGTTATTGGCATCCTCTATGGCCCCTTGAATGACTCCGTTCAACTTATCGACAAGGGCATCCAGCTCGGTACGTAGATCGGTCGTCAGAAGTACAATACGGGGGTCGTGGAGAAATCCGATCTCTTGCGTACTCCACCAGTAGTGGAACGAGGCTTTGTTACAACCTGTTGTTTGCTCGTCGAAAAACTTTGGGTATCCAGTAACGAACAAGTCGAAGTCATTTCGTCCAGACTTCTGAAGGATAGAGATATAAGCGTTCCTATTCATGAGGGTCAGCGAATGTGGTACTAGAGGGTTTCACTCGCGGCTGTCCCGGACAGCTGAATAATTTCCCAACTTCACCACGCTCCGAAGAATGCAAGGGAAATATGAAGAACCTACTTCAGCTTAGCGCGTAAGCCATTCCCTGAAGAGTCATCCATGTAATTGATCGCTTTATTTTCGGCATCTAGGCAGTACTGCCGATTTGTTGATGGCAAATGTGCAGTGTTCGGGGTTATGACGCAGTAGTATACCAAGTCAGAGAATCCCACGTCGTTGCCACCGACTGTAAGAAAAATTAGCACTGCCATATTTGAAGCCTAAATCAGGGCATCGGCTCCCGAGAAATCGATGCTAAGGCACGTCTTCGATCCGTGATCCCCGCTTATAGTGAGGGTGGAGATGTACATACTGGTGAGTGTACCAACTGTCGCAGTGCCCATGTTTGACCACTTCCCAATCTGTGAATTCAAGCCGTCGATAGTGTCGCCTGAGCAAGAATGTCGCTCGTATGTGATACTGGCACTGCCAGAAAGCCATTGCCGTAGAAGCTCACCGTCTGTAGAACGAGTTAGCTTCAATTTTGTTATGTTATAGGCGCGAATGGTATCGTCATTGTTTCGATAGAAACCTAACAAGAGCTACTCGATCTGCCCCCTTCAAGTTGAAATACCTCAGACCTAAATTGAAGAGACTTACAGTTGTTGCTTCCCACACGACAAGAGTCGCTTGACGTGGTCCCGGTACCCATGCCAGAAGCGTAAGAATCGCCGAAATGGACGTAACCAGTCACACTGATCGCGTTCTCATCTCCATCAATGACTAGATAGTCATCCATGATAGGGCACGAGTCTGTCTGTCGTTTACCTTTCCGCAGCTCGGACATCGAGTCGATATTGCTGGTGTTTTGTGCCTGGCGAACACCGTTCGAAGGGCGATTGGCGTTGACCACTTCCCTTGAGACCTGCGGGTTTCTTCTTGCATATCGTGAGGTCTGTCTGTTTGCCACACCAGCAGCCTCGATGCTTCTCTTGCTGACTCCTGCTGACAAGGGTGGGAACGGGATAGGCCTACCACATCTCTGCTCAAAGAAAACTCCACCTGCGACGAAAGCGTAAGTATCGGCATTTTTGGTACTAATGTCGCCATTGCAGAAACCTTCTCCCCCACCCGCATTAACACACTTTTTATCGTTGGCCCTTGCATAAGGAGCACAAGCCCGGTTGAAAGTGCCTCTGGGAAGTAATGAGCAGCCAATGAACCCGTACGCATAATCATCGCAGGGCTCTCCGTTCATGGAATAAGGGGTATGTGTGCACTCGTGTATGATCGTTGCTGCCCGGGCACGTTGAGCGACACGTAGGTCAAAGTTGCTCCCGCAATCTCCCAGAAGCTTGGATGTTGATTTTAAAGATAAGTCTTCCCCGTTTGGACCACGGAAGTTGTCGTTGAAAAATCTGTCGCAGACATTCATGATTCGATTAGTGGGGTTCATATGCGCGTACTGGCCCCGAGATCTACATCCGACGGTTGTCTGATCACATCGTATTGTGATCGCGATGGCGGCATTGGTGCCCCGAAGCACTAAAATTTCCTGTCAGTTCACGAGGCACGTATAATGGCGAGATAATGAAGGCTGGGCTCGATACGAAATCAAGGGACTTACTGCTGTTGATACGATCGTAAACATTGCGTGTTCTACCCGCGAATCCGGGATCGTTCCGAGATGGCTGATCAAAGAAGTCATTGAAATAGCGTCCATTCTGTAAATTATCTCTTGTGACCGCAGCCATCTCATAGGCGTGATTGAACTCTTCGGTCAGTATGGCTCTCTGATTGGCATTACACCATTGGCCATCAAAGTTTACCTGGACTGCATTCGTGGAGTAGGTCGGCAGACCAGGATCCTCTGTCAAGTCGCGCAACTTCAGTATATTGAGCTGCTAAATGAGGACTATAGTGACTTACCGATCGGTCCATCATCACCACCAGCTCCACCACCACCGCATTCATTGAAAAACGTGTAGGCCTGAGACATGTAGTCAGTATATGTTGGTGAAGCCATTATTATTAGTGGTCTAGGGGCACCTCACCTCGTTGGTACCAGGATATACCTGGATGAGGTCTGCTCGTCCAAGGCCACCCAGGTTCGCAAAGTTCTACGAGTGACAGGATACATCAGCAAATACTCCTATCTCATTATCCAGCCAGCATATTTGGAGCTTACCATTACTTCACCTCGGTCGATTGGCGAATACAGCACACCACGACTAGTCCAGGAAAAGGAGCTGCCTCCTCCTCCACCATTAGGACCGGCATAACCGTTGTTTTTCCACACCCTTCCTGCACCAGAGTACTTATCAAGCCAGATAATATCGGCTCTCCCGGAGTGCTCAACATCAGCCAAGCGAAGATTGGCACGATCCCTAGCAGCAGATTTTGGTCAGCGAAGTGATCTTCGATAGCGTGCTGCAGATGACTGTTGCATGGTGGGTAGAGGTAGGCTGATTAATGCTGCGAGCATTTTTGGAGATTTCAGACTTACCATCCTTCTGATAGCTTGATTTGACCAGCATTAAACATGCCAGACGCCCGATTGAGCCAACCAGTTATCCGTCCGCCCTTCTCAAAGCATACGATATCTGCTCTACCATCACCACTAAAAGAGAGAACGAATTATCAACTCCATTCAGGCTTAGTTTTTACAGTCTGGTGGGGAAAGACTCACTCCATATCAGCGATGCGCATGCCACGGTCGAAAATGCCAACACCCCAGCCCTCTGTACATCCAGGTGAAGCAACGACACCGCGATTAATGAATGTCAGGGTCTTCGTGCCTGCATTCCATTGGTTTTCGTAAAGCGTTACAGCACCGGAAGCCTTGTTCTGAACCAAAACATCACACCTGCCATTTCCGGTCCAATCTGCCAACTAGCACGCAAGAAATTAGCATTAGCAAGCTACTTTTTGGAGGATTTGCTGCTGCACATTCGTGAATTACAACGCATTTCCAGCTAGGCAGTTCTGACTGGTAGGAGTGGGGAAAGGACGCAATCTGCTTTTAAAAGCTTGACTTACATGGATGCCAGTCCTGGGCCCTGGAACTGTGATAGTAATCTTGATGTTGGGGTCCCAGTACGGAGGATTATGCGTGTTTCCAAAGACTTCGTTCGAATGGCCGTCCATGTAGATCCAGACGTAGTCGTCACTGCCAGTTCCACGCATATCACAATAGAAAACGCCGTCTCCCTTGCGCTTCGTACCACCGCCACCTGTGTTCTCCCATACCTTGACATCGAACCAGTCTTCTTCCTCTTTGATATATATGTAGTCGAGTCGGCCAGACCCGTAGATCCTTCCAAATTTGATATTTGGTCGGATACCGGTCTCTGGTTGCCCTTGGTGTGTGAGGCCCGAGGACGACCATTCGGGAACCTAAATCACGGTGGTCAGATATCCGAAATCAACTAGATACAGAGGGATGCATACAATACCGCTTCCGCGACCTCTGAAATTCGTCCATGTTTCAACATTACCATTGTCACCAACAATGAAAAGATCAGCGCGAAAGCTAAAGGAACATCGTTAGCGGCTTTGAAATTCCTAAGAATGGCTATGAGTAATTTAAACTTGCTCTCCATTAATATCACCTGAATGGCGCGCATTAAACATTAGCTTGAAGTCTCGTCTACGAAAAAAGCGCTTCCCAGTTATACTGCACAGAATGAAGTAGAACTCGATCTAGCGCGAGAAGGCCGTTTTACCGACGAATAACTATGGTGGGGATGGACTTACCAAACTGGAATTCAGTGGCATATGCTTTCCTCTGGTTGAAGACCACACCTCTGAGACCGCCCACTGTGGTAAATCCCTGCCATGAAGGCGAGTCACCTTGGCCACCGTTCCGGGAGCATCTACAATTTTGTGTCAGAATTAAATGGCGACGTGTATGTCACCTTTGGAGGGGAATCGAACTTACTTGACGTCAGCGCCATCCGCTGCTATCAGACAAAAGTCGGCTCTTCCATCGCCATCAACATCTGCTATTGTTAGTGCATCGTGACTCGGAGGTACCTGTCAGGATTGGAGCTTGCTGACCAGCAATGCGGACTTGGTAACCCTCCCAGCCGGAGGTTGGCGGGACAATCTGTAGTAAGATAAATCTGTCAGTCAATGCAAACCTGGGCTGAATGAAGACATTTTTAACATATGTGCACGTACCTGCCCGATGGACTCGAATTTTGGTGGGCTACCTCCTCGGTTCAACGAAACATGTACCGACGCACCGTCCCTTATACAGAAGAAATCATCTGCGCAGTGATGAGTTCTCATCTCGTACTGGATACCAACAATTGCTATTACTCACCGAGACCATCATTATTCTATGAAGAAAAGATATTCTAAGTCAGCATAGAGTAGTAGAATGAACGGGAAGATTGTAGTGTTGCTCCCTGGTCGCTGAAGGGGGGGGGATAGCCGTAAAGAAAGTATCACGAACCAGATCGCCAAATGCGTGGCCTGTAATATCAAGTAGGTTAGTAACCTATTGGTACAAAGCATCAGAAAGATAATTTTTGCTATTTACCTGATCCATATGGACAGTCCATTCCAAAATCAATCACTGTACTTGCGCCAAATTTACCACCACCGAGATTTTGTCGCATGTAGTAAGTAGTCACGCCTTCAATGCTCCTAAAGATCCGAATCCAATCGTCCAGGGCAGAGGCGCGATCGGCATTCGGGTCGTTCTTGACAATGTTGGCAAAGAACATGTTGAGAGGGATCTGCTGAGTGATAGTTTTGGGATCATTGTTTTTCTGGATGCGGGCAGATTCGAGGGTACCTCGTTCGACACGATTGTGTACATACTTGCCATCATCGTGGCCACTTCCTACTTGCGTTCGAACGGGACCTCGTGCATTACCAGCAACCTTTGCGCAATTGCTGACGCCGCTTGCGGAGTCGTCAACAGTGCCATCGCTTGCAGGTGGTTGGATGACATCTTCGAGCCTGCTGATAGCATCCCACCATACGGCGGCAAATAGTTTGTAGCCATCGTCTGTGGGGTGAATACCATCACCAGATACCTGGTCCATAGAAATGGCTGAATAGATATCGGCGAGGCCGATTCTCTGTCCACTGTAAGTATTGGTGACAAGATTTCTGTACTGTTGACTCAGGTTCGCAGCACAGGCATCGTTGCTTTTACTCTTGACCAAGGTCGAGAGTACTACAGTAACACCCGGCACTCTGGAATAGATGTCATCGATCATAGCCTTCATACGCACACCAGCGTTAGCAGTGTCGAGATTTTGGCCACAGTCGTTCCTGTCGGATGTTAGTCTTTCGTAGTCCTCTCAGGCTGGGGTGAAGCAGGCGCCATCGCAGGATGGACGTCGAAGTACTGATACGAAATTCACTCACGTTCCAACATTAATAAGCACCAGATTTGGCTTCGTGTTGGCAACAGACAAGAAGGCGTCGTGCACCTGCGTGATAACCCAACCCGGATGTCCCTCATTGTCCTGCAGGTGAAATCCTCGTCAGTCATCTTGTAAATTCCGAGTGTGAAGACGCCGTCAAGATTCCGTATTGTACGAATGACATACTCTATCGGCCATGTTACCGTTCGCCTTCGACCCAACCATGTTTACTTTCCAGCCTTTCCAGCGAAGTTGCTGGCGAAGCCACTTGCGGTAGCCATTGCCATCCGATGAAGCGACACCTTCAGTAATTGACGCACCCAGAGGCATGATTCTGAGGTAGAAGTCCTTGGCGTCTCTAGCCTTCAAGGTTCCAATATCGCTAGCATTGTTACCGAAGCCATCGACAACGCCTGTAACTTGGGGAGGATAGCTGCTATTACCCTCAAAACTTGAGTAGGTAACATCCCACCACTCTTCGACAGATTTGACATCCGGGGCAAAGCCTTCACCATATGGAGAGGGTCCATCCCAGTGTTGGGCAGCTACAAGTTGAAAAAAAGAAGGGAAAAGGTAAGTAAGGCCAAAGAAAATGCAGAGCCTGCGGAGACCCAGTGAGAGATGCATGATCTATGGACCGTCTGGGACCCTGAGTCTGAGGACACGATGTTGATCGGATGAGAAGTAAGAACGAATAAGGGGAATTCAATAGGCATATATAGAGGCAGACCCCCACAAGCCACCAAGTCAACCAAATAAACTGTGCTGCATAGTGATAGCGTTCTTGGACGTAGGGTACGAGCTTCCCAAACTTCTTCCAACCGCAGTCCTGGCATTATGGGCCACAAGTCATATTTCTTGTTAATGAAAACGGTTCTAGTGCCTGGCGATGTTACTTTGTAGGAGCAGCGGCACAGCACCTGGCATTCTGCTGCTCAAGATGCAGTTCCAGACCGTTGGATATGAAGTCAAAATCCCGGTCGAAAGGTATGATCTGTAGGGGTTTACGAATATAGCCACATGAGTGGCTGGAGTGAACCCTCTGACCAGGTCCATTTGATCCGGGATCACAGAGGGAGTCGGGACGCTGACTTCTTTCAGTCAAAGGCGACCAGAATAAATGGAGATTGAGAATCTTGCATGTGAGTTTAATTCTCTGGAAAAACGACTGAGTGGCCAGTTCACCTCGTGGAAACCCAAGTGGGTAGGAGGACCAGGGGGGCTGACATTTAACCGCTGCAAGCCAAGACCCTCAATCGCGGTAGACATTCCTTGAAAGTAGTGGCTGTTCAAGGGCGTTTTGCACACGGTGCAGAGAGACTTGGCTTGGCTCCTTGTTTTACGAGTGATGCTGACAAAAGGAACATATTGATAGAAAATCAGGCGCTTGGAGGATGAGGCGTAGATCAGGGGTGGCGGGAAGAGCCGAAGAACCTCTTACTGATGGCCGCTCGTAAGATGTGGAGTCGTCGTGTGTTACTTTCCTAATTAAGATGCCGCACGTATGTTATTAAGTATGCACCCTCAAATTTGAACGTCCACAAAGGCATGCGCGATCAATAGCAAAGTCGCAGTCCACGAAATATTGATTGGGCCTCCATGCTTCATTTGGGAGGAGTTCATTTGGGAGGAGCAAATGCTACAGTAAAATGGAAAAGGCCTTCGTACGACTTAGAGTTGCGGCAAAGCACTACAGAGACCAAAGTCTAGCCTCTCACACGGCATGGGTTACACAAAAGTACCGCCTGGACTTCTGTTCTAACTCAGCCAAACGCTTGTTTTCTGCATGTCTCGCTTATCGTCAAGCATCTGTACGTGAAGATATTCGGCAATTGCCCCTCTATTTAACTGATCATGTCCTAGGAAAAAGAAGGGCGCAGCCTAGATCCTCTAGTTATGAAATTCCCAGGGCATACCTCCGTAGAAGCCAGCTCTGCCTGGGTACCTCTAGGGGCGGAAGGAAATGGTAGTTGATTGAACATCATGATGCAAAGCTATGGCCAAATATTTACAAAGTCATAGAAAACAAGACGCACTTCGGGTACTACGGGCAACTCCTGAAGAGTACTGTAATCTTACAAATGAATAGAGATGCCCGGATATCAAGTATGGCCGAATCCAGAGACCGGAGAATTTGAGTCTCCTGATCCGGCCTAAGAGGCGCAGGCAATTTAGAGGCTCGGTAAGCCTAAAGCAACTGCACTTCAGCGGCACAGGCTTCTAATTTCGGCAGACAGCGGGACCAGCGGGAGAAAACAACCTTAAAACCTTGATAGAAAACAACGCCGTCCACCTCATCCAGAATCAACCCCGAAGCTAAAGTAAAGTACCTGCTTCTTGCAGCTGCATTCATTTCTTTCACTTGCATCGACTTTTCCATCACCATCCGCCCGGCATGGCTATTTCTCCCGTGCCGAATTGGCTCCGAATGTGTGTTCCCTCCCATAGGAATCTCATGATCTGTTCATCGTTGACAAGGCTGTAACAGAATTCTTCTCTTGCTGAGCTTCGCTTCTTTCCTGCCCCAACTAAGACTTCTGTGGCAGAGGCGTGACTCCTCTGGAATCTCTCTTTACTATGTGTTATTCAATCTTATCAGCGCCACGGAGGAATTTACGTTATCTTTCTTCTGGGTCGTCAACTCCTTCGAGCCATCCGATGTATTCGTCAACAAACCTCCCAATGCAGGCGACTGGTTGAACTTCGTTCAATTTTCGCTGGTCTGGGTACTCTGGCTTGCCATGTAAGTTACAAGGGTGCCCTTCTCGGTTTCGCAAAGCACTGATCAGTGGCCATAGCTTCATCGCTTGCCTGACATATCCATCCGACAATGACCGCCCAGGTCAGCGATACAAAGTCATAGCCATCTATGTGTCTTACCTGCTGATCTCCATCATTCCCCTCTTGATCGATGCCCTCAATGTCAATGGCAGAGAGGACGAATATCGCAGCTGGGCGGGCGCGGTCTTCTCCTTCGTGCACTCACAATTTGCCACCCCCATCGTCACCATCCTCTGCATCGCAGCATTCTTCGCTCAAGCAAAGACGATAAGATCACGAGACAACCCTGGGGCGTTGAGTAAGACTGGACTAGCCGTCCAGGCAGTCGTCTTCGCGTTCATTGCTATTGCCTGGATCGGGAGACTTGGATTTCCATGGGATAAAGTGGACGAGTTTGGACCATCGTTAGGTCTCCTGACTTATTGGTACCAGTGGGTTGGATGGGTAACAGTTGACAGTGCTATATTTGCTGTGGCACAGGGAGTACTTTTCTGGCTGGCATCCCGTCATCAGCGAGGGGTAGGCGCTGATGCTGTTGGTGGGGAGACGGAACCTTTACTTCGTGGTTAGGCAATGCGGGAAGTACTGTAGATATAGCACATCGTAGAGAATTAAAACACAATTGATCGAGCGACAGTTATTCGTGCTCACGGTCAGCACTGGTTCAGACAAATACTGCCGCATGGTCAAATTTTGATCATCTGAATTCGAGTTACCCAATGACCTCACAGACGCCTACTATATGATGATAAACTCCAATATATCTGATGCAGGTACTATCAGTCTTGGTCGCCCATCGTTGTTAGCAGGCTCAACAACTCGCCCCGCCGTCCAGCAGGGCAATTTGACAATGGTGCTCGCATGCTCCTCTCGACTTCCCCAATCCCACCAATCCACAGTAACACCATTGAACCTGTACCGAAATTCATCACCACTATCCGTATCTTCAGGGAGTAGCGTCCAAGCCTCTCCTTGTATGCGACGCAGCATGGTCCAAGATTCACCAGGTCGCAGACTGACAAAATCTTCGTGTTGACTGGGGCTGACTTCTAGGTCGGGCTCGTCGACGATCATGAATCCTGATCCGGACTCTTCCGGACTCACGTATTTCTCCCACTTGTCTCCGCCTCTGTGGCGATAGAGTTGGAATCCTTCGCGTGGACTATCAGAGTCGTTGAAGAGGTGAGTGTGGAAAGTGATTGGCCTTTCTGGTTGCCCCTCATCATGTTCCGAGGCTTCGTAGGTGACCTTAACTTCCACATCAATGATTCCGCTTTTGGGCACTTTAGATGGCAAGTGCAATGTGACGATGAGGATAGGCGCCTCTGGCCTATAAATTTAGGTTTATGTCAACAGTGACCATGTACATAATATTATCCCCGGCCAAAATAGGGAAATAAAGAGGACCGTGATGTGACTCCAGTCTTGGATCTGATGAGGGGAAGACTTACACTCGCTCGGATGGTTCAATTGGTTTTGGTGAGCTTGGACGATCTTCTTGTTCCTTTCTCTTCTTTTCTCGTCTCTGTCGCCATTTCTCTTCTTCGAGATTGGCTGCTGCGAATCCAATCTTCTTTTCACGCATTGCTCGCACAGGCCATGGCTCTGACTCCTCCTCGACCTTAAAGGAGATGCTTGGTCCACCATGCAGGTTCAGCTTCAGTTTTGTCGACTTCCCATCCGCTGACCTTGACGTCAACTCTTGATCCGCATGTTCAGAAATGGTACCCCATTCCCATTGATCGATTTCATTTCCAGGCCAGACGAGATGGTATCTCTCTCCAGTAACAAGCACTTTCTGAAATCGCTCGGGCAAGGTAGCTACAAAAGTGGTTTCTTTTCCTGGCGCGAGCTGCCATAGGAAATAATTACCGGCGCCAACTACTAGCGGACCCTTTTCCCCTGGCAATAACACGAGGCCCGAATGGTCGATCTCAACTTTCTCAATGTCACCGTCCGCTTTTTCGTGCAACAAGACGAATCCTGTTGATGCGAAGCCGTGGATATTGGAACTCCAATGCAAGATACATGGGCTATCGTGTCCATCTTCAGCTCGCTTCAAAGTGAACTGAATTGGAAATGGGAGTGTCTTCGACAATTGCCCACTTGCGCTGATGTTGAGAGACAGCTGAGGGGCCTCGGGACTAGGTTTACATTAGCAACAAATTTTTACTTCAGGATTGAGAAATTTCATACGTTGTGTCACTTTGCGAAGTGATAATATATGGAGCGAATCGCTTGTCTATCACTTCCATGGTAGCTCGCTTTGCTGGTGTTGAGTAGATGTAGAAACAGGGAAGGATTGTATGACGAAAGCGAGATTAAATGCAGCCTGGAAATGCCCCGTCAGAGCTTCCTTGGCATTGATAAGCGAGCGAGGAAAATGTCAACATCACTTAACGTGACTTCATGTTGAGTTGATTGATGCCAAAATCTTAGCGGGTCAATTAACATCGACTTGAGAAAAAACTGGTTCTGCACAATGTTCAAGACTACAGCTCATTTCTAGTGCTTATTAAAGTCATTCCCACCTAAGCAACTCCTCAACTCTTCTCGGCAGTCTTCTCTGGGATCTGCTCCACGCTATCACTTCTATCCTCAAGCGTATTCAAATTCGTCATGTGCTCGACATTAATCTTCGGGCCCTTGAACCACTTCCTAGCATCAATCGCATACCATAGTAGCGCCAAAAACATCGTCCCACCATAGATCAGGCAAGTGTAGTTCATGGTCAACTTTGTCAGATCGTGGCCACGAACCGAGGGGAAGCATAGGACAGGAATAATAAGTGCAACCCAGCAGCAAGCGACTGCGCCGATAGGCTTCGAGTAGCGACCTAGATGCCAAGGTCCTGCACACATTTGTCAGAATTCCGACATTGAACATGAAATAGTGGGGTCTAACCTGGCCGGAACTTGTCCCCCACCACGAAGAGCTTCAGACCGATGGGAATGATGAACGCAGTATATTGAGCGATGGCTCCGATAGAGAACACGGCACCAATTGCCACGGGACTTGCGAACATGAGCGTTCCCAGCACACAGCCGATAGCAACGACGAACCAGACAGCGTTGACTGGTGTTTTGGTGCGGCTGTTGACCTTTTTAAGCCAACGAGATGCTGGAAGAGCTCCATCACGGGAATAGGCGTACACAACCCGCGAGGAGGCGACGGTGATTCTGCGTATATCATGAGCAAGCATTACTGAAATGTGAGCGAGATTCCTTACCCTTGTCCAACAAAGAATTGGGCGAAGATGTTCAGCGAAAACATCGCCAATCCAGCTTTCGGTCCCAAAACCTGAAGACAAAGGCTCCCCATCGGCTGACCATACTGTCCAGCAACCACGTCCTGTACATCCTTCACTGTGTAAGCTATCACCAAAATGATAGCCCAGCCGAAATACAATCCCATCTGAGCAGTCATGACAATCGCACGTGGACTCGCAATATTCGCATTGGAGCATTCTTCCGAAAGATGGAACGGCGCATCATATCCAGACATCGTCCAGATGACCGAAAGAAAACCCATCATGAACGCAAATCCTGTCGGCCATTCCGTTCCATTGACAATACCATCAGAAGTCCAGATGATATGGTTGGGATTGGTCTTTGGTCTGTTGATCGAGCCGGCTGGCATCCAGACGATGAAAATGACCAGGACCACGACATTGACGATTGTCCCGACTTTGTTGAGCTGGCCGATGAATTTTGTTGAGTTCATTGTGAGAAGTCCTTCGAAGACCATGAGGCCTACCATGAGGAGATAGACGTGAAAGGTTTCCATCACGTAGTTTGGGTTGCCGATTTGTACTGCTGTCAGGATCATTGCTGAGAGTGTGAAGTTGACTGAGCATGGCCCTGTGCAGAGGCCCACGAAATTTGACCAGCCCGTGATCTGTGTGAATGTTTAGGAACAATCTTGGATGCATTGGTAAGTAAGAATTTAACATACCCATGAAAGCAGAGGCCCCCACCCTTCAGGAGCCAGTACAGCCGCTGCGTAGTAAAGTCCTCCTGCTGTAGGCATGCTGGAGCATAATTCTGCCATAGCCAAAGCAACGAATTGAATGAGAACAGCAGCCACGACCCATCCCCATACTGCGCCGGCTGGACCGCTATAGGCAAGATTATACCCAAGCGTCGATGCAACCGAAGGCAAGAGGCCGAGGATGGAGAAAGAGACTGAGAACGAAGACCAGATGGAAAAGTCCCGTTTGAATTCCTGCTTGTACCCGAGAGCTGTCAATACTTCCTCATCGCTATCTGCCACATGGTCAAGGACCGCATGGTCTCCTGTTTTTTGGAAGATAGAGGTGACATGGAGGCTTCGTTCATCGACGACTCGGTCTGCTTGAGGAGGCATTATGATTCGATAACAGATGTTGTTAAGCAGGTAGACTAGGAATCCACAGGATTTCCGATGGCAAATGACTAATATCAACCACTCAGTCACACAAAAAGGCAAGGAGGGTATCACGTCAATTTATCAGATGTACGCCCAACATCCCCCGCTTCTGTAGGACAATGCACCAATGCACCTCAACACGGCCAGCAGATCTCGCCTTATCTTCCCGGCTCCTTGTATCCCAGTCGAGATTGCTCGGCCGTACAGATGCTACAATACCGTTTAAATAGCATCATCTGATTTGATGGCTAATAAGGCCGGCGCCTGCATATGCATGTAGGATCCTTGTCAGATGCGGCATGCGGATATGTTAGGGCTTATCATGAGCTTATCCTCGTGAATACCAAGTCTAGTAGAAATCTTAAATCGCAACGGAGAAGAGCCACAAGGCTTGAGCTGGTTTATTTGAGATTCAGATAGGGCTGTGATGGCCCGCGATCCGCCACAAATGATAGATAGCTTCAGGTTGCTTGTGCTAAAGTTTAATAGCAGCGAAGGATTACCTCGCTACAACAGATTTTCAGAGAGATGAAGTTGAGTGGTGTCTCATAGAAGGCGAGGAGTAGGTTGTTCAGATAAATGGCGGGATAATGTTGCCTCCACATGCTCAGAGATACGGACCTATGCGCACAACAAAAACTCCATCTAAAGGGCGTCTCGGAAATGTTGTCCAACAGTCTCGGTATGTTGTCCGCATTCCATGCAAATAAACGCCAGCATTATGAATATGCTCTGGATAATATCAGCTTTTTCTGTCCTGCAATACCTGAATTGTACAGGAAACTTGCCTCAGAAGTATCTCTTTAGTCACCGGCTGGCAAGAAAATTCGCTTAAGCGACGGCCAATTCAATCATAATTCATCAAAGTATCGTTTCACTTCCTACAACGGGGTATCCACTTCTCTTTACATCTTCATGACGAAGTATCGAATTCCGCCTGCTTCGCATTCTTTAAAGCGACCTCATCAAACAACACCAAACACCTCTCCGTTCAGTTCACGACTCTTGATTTTGCTTGGTCCCTTCTTCATCGGCACCCACTCTCCGTCTTTGTTCCATGTACCTGCCTTCGTATAGTCCCAGCTACTCGAGCCTTGCATGTAGCCAAAACGGAAGTAATCGTTCCTGTCGCTGTCTCCGGTTTTCAGCCCTGGTCTACCCCAAACAAAGTTCTTGTCGCTAGAGAATCCTTCATCTGTGTAGCCCCTGAAGCGCTCTACATCGTTCACCAAGACAGATATCCCGTCAAAAGGCTCGGGCGGTGCAAGCCAAGAAAACGATATCGTAGATATCGAATCTCCAAGGGTTATATTGGGTGCTGGGATAATTGGAAGTTTGGAATTGTGCTGAGCGTCTCCTTGAAGTGCAGCTGGTGTTTGAAGTACGGAGTCAAATCCCCAACGTGCGATGCCATTTATGAAGAGACCGAAAAGAATGCCTTGATAGAGGAGCGCAGGTCGGGTTTGCATGCTTGTTCCAGGTAGAAGCAAGAGACCAAGAATATAATGATGTATGCGTAGACTCAAGCCTGGCAAAAGCAGTGACAGCAAGATCGCGCCGATGAAGATACCGTAAAGACCAAGATAGCGAATCAGGCGTCCTTCTCGTCGAAAGAAGAATACTTGCTTAATTACAATGAGAGCAATCAGCGTTACGATGAGAGCCAGGGCCAGCTTCGCACCAGGCTGTTGGTTGAGGTCGTGGGCATTAAGACGCTGTATGGGAATCCAATCCAAGGTGTAATTCGAAAGAGCGCCAAACCAACAACCACCTAGCCAAAGAACGGTCTTTTCGATCTGCGCGGTAAGCCCAGAAAGTGCTCTACGGACACCCATATATCTGTAGATGACAAAGGCACAAAATGCGGCGGGTAGATACTTTCCAAGCAGATTTGAAACTAGGTCAGTGACATTGGCATGTCCAGGCGGATCTGACGCTAGACCAACATGGAAAAATACTCCGGTGAAAATGCTGAAGAAGAATAGACCCGACGAGGTCGTAAACAAGGACAGTAAGATAGTGAACGTCAACGATACAAAGAGCAATGGCCAGCGAGGATCTTTGGCTTCGCAAGTCGTCCCAGAGTGGAACGTGAAGGATGATGGAAACTCCGAGTCAAACCCAATGCTCGATATGCCATGCTTCTTCGAGCTGTGATAGTCACGGTGCTTGCCGACTAAAGATACAACTCCGCAGCCGCCTTTGGCATTATCGATGATTCCAGCATGGATGGCCGAGCCGCAGATAAAAGAGTCACTTCGGTAAATGGGTGTGGCGTCTTTCTTCGATGGCCCTCCAATGACCATAGGTCGATAGTTGATCTCCTGAGCACCAACTGCTCTAGGGTTCAAGACCATTACACTGGCACAGTTCGCAGGACATCTGAATGCAAAGCCGCTCCCATTGAAAGGGCGGCAGTCATTGCCGTTCAATCCGCACCTGTTTCCGGGCACCCAGTACGTATTTCCGCAGCCAATGTTCCCTGGAGCTCCCCAGCCTTCGATCTCTGTCGCAATGGTGCTTTGCTTCATGACAACCGCAAATGTTAGGATCCAAGTAAAATAGAAAGCGAGCAAGAGAGCGATTCTATGTCTTCTCTTTGGTATATAGTAGTCTAGTAGTCGAATGGGAAATTCTTGTACAATCGGCAATATAGGTTCGATGGTATGTATTTGTGGAGGATCAGGCCCTTTGGCCCATTTTATTATTGACTTGCTCACACGCCGTACAGGAGTTGGCACCCATCTCATATATCGATACGATGCTTGATCTTGCATGAATCGCGGGGTCGGCGGGGAGCTGTCGTCGGAGAGGTCGTCCATGTGCAAGACATTGGTTTGAGTTGACTCGTCAATTGGGTCGTCCGGATGCTCATCTGCCACCGTCCTATACCCTCCTCTCTCCTCATCAGTGGTGAGGCGCATCGTGGATGTCTAAGACCTGTCTCGAGTTAGTTATATCCGGGGAAGCCGGGAACGGAACTGCTACTTGCGTCTCTTCTTTTCTGTGCTGGTAAGCCGACTAAACTTGCACTGTTCAGTGGACTTGGTGCGGTATGCCCCAAGTAGACATCAATGAAAACGAGGGTGTTGATAAGCAAGAAGGAAGAGGTGTTGTACAAATGTCGAGGATCTGAGTTTCATCCCAAGGCTGATGCCAAGGCTGTCAGCGGCACCAACGGATCATCGATAAGCCTATTTGAGCCGCTAGACTTCGAATAGCTAAGCCCCGGAGAGATTCCAACCTTACCTCTTTCGGATGTCGAGCACTCAAAATCTGATACCTTTTTACAACGTTCTCAGGCTTGATGACCAAGTATTCAGACCTGCCTCAATTTCAACGGAAATGTTTATGATATTTGATATCTTCAGTCTGGACTTCTTGGACACCCACGATCGCTTCTGAGGGAGCTGGCCTGCAGACGACCCAGCAAAACTACCCTATTTCTGTTGAATCTTGTCAGAACAGCCCGCATCACAATGGGGTCACTCAATGGATTATCGGAAAAGAGCACTAAGTTGCTCTTTGAGATTTTGAGCCATGCTGAACCTAGCGTGGCTGGCCCGAGACTTGGGCGACTCTCCTTACCTCGCAGGAAAGATGTTCTTACACCAGATTTCTTTGCTGTAGGTTCTAGAGGAGTTGTTCCACATATCACACCAGATGTTATTTCTGCCCATACACAATTCGGTGGAGTTCATATGGCACTCGAAGACTGTACGTCTTATCAACTCTGTCACGTGCATAAAGAACATTCTGACAGCTTCACAGTCATAGAGAGAGCAACGACTGGCAAGCCGCCGATAATGAATGCTCCGGGAACTTCTCCGCTCAACACTTTCGCTTGTCTTCCATCGGAATTGTTCACCCTGCTTGCACCTCGTCGGACACCGGCAGTGGCGTCTCCGAATGGTAATAGCAATACCGCGATTTCAACATTTACATCCACTGGATTTCAAGTTGTCTCGAACAAAGCGTATGTCTCATACATAGAGAGCATCCGTCCAGACATTGCGGTTGCTTTTGCAGATGTTCCCCATGGGACCCAGCCAGGTACAAAGAGGATCGCGAAGATGGGCGACCGGACGCAGGAGTGGCTCTCCCAGCTTCTTAAGGAGAAGGTTCCAGACCAAGCAGTATTTGCACCTGTTCTTCCCATAGAGTATCTGGACCAAGCAGAGTATCTCAACACTGTTGCCGACGACCTAGCTGATGAATTATCTGGCCTGGCTTTCTACGACTCGAACGTTCTTCCTGAGATTCCAGCCACCACCCTGGTTTCTCGACTCCCCAGGCTGTCCCTCGATGAACCCACTTCACCACGACAGATTATTAGGCAGATATCTCTCGGCATGGATATATTTACAATACCATTCATCGGATTTGCAACTGATGCAGGCATTGCGCTAAGCTTTCGATTTCCACGGCCACTGCCAGATGAGATTTTCCCGGATAACAACGGAATACTGCCCCTTGGAATAGACATGTGGCCTGCATCCCACGCTACTTCTGTCATTCCTCTGGCAACTTCGTGCGCCTGCTACACTTGCACGTATCATCATCGGGCATATCTCCAGCACCTTCTTTCCGCTAAGGAAATGCTCGGATGGGTACTTCTGCAAGTCCACAACCACCACATACTCTCCGAGTTCTTCTCGGCGATTCGGGAGAGCATCAAGAAGGGAACCTTCGAGGAAGATTGTGATGATTTTGCAAAGCATTATGAGCCTGAGCTCCCTGAAAAGAGTGGACAAGGCCCGAGAGTCAGAGGCTACCACTACAAGAGCGAAGGACCATTCGAGGCGAAGAAAAACAAGCCGGCATGGGGGAACCTGGGAGGTGATAGTGAAGAGGTGATTGATCCAGTTCCCAACGAAGCAGCGGATGAGCTGGAGCAGAAAGGATTCGCAGAGAAAATGATCACGTGATGCCAGGGCTCAGTGGACGTTTTCGCGCCCATAAACTCTTGTTGCCTGCATGAAGCATGCGCAATTGAGGAAGCTTGGTTTACATGCGGAAGACATATATCTCCTCAGAGATCGCATTACGATGCGCCATCGCCGGTCTTCCGACGGTAAGCACGGGAACGTAATTTATGCGACGACGCAGTCTGTCAGTAGGAATGGAATTCTGAAATGGGCTGGTTTCTTTGAATCTTCTATGATCTCGTCATGTCCATCCAATTCGTCGCAATTCCTCGACCTTTTTCGTCGTGATTCTTCAATACTTTCCACCTTACTGGTGATTCTGGCAAAGTTAAGGGCTCCTCAGCTCGTTTGAAGAGAATGGGGTTCGCCAAGACAAACTCGCGGATGTTGAGCCGAATTTGTTTCTTGGTTGAAACAACCATAGCTTCTTGGTCAAAACCGTGAATGTTTTGACGCAGTACGAGCACAGACATTCTCTCCTTATCAGCGAAACAATCCACAGCCCCAATTGTTTAGTTGAAGAAAAGCTCTCTTCTGATTCGTCCTTTCTTCTGCGAACATTTTAAGGGGGTTCTTCGAATTTTCGCATCAGCCTTGTTCGAACATGACGCCGAGCCATCGCACGGATTGGACGGCATCACGAATGTTACCACCGATTCCTGCCAGCGCTCATAAGTAGTGCATGTTTCCGTGATCTCGTTGTGCTACCTGAATGGTCGGTGAGAAGTGGCGGAGGATTTCATTGGCATTCAAGCAAAGTCCCGGATGGTCACCAGGACCGGTTCGCACCACTATTGGAACATCAAGTTCATAGTCGACCCCTCCATATCTCTGCATCTTCGAAAAGTCCTCTAGACTCCTACCCAAAACCAACTCAACATTACTTCCCTCTAAGAGCGGCCAAGATGTCTTCTCCAGTGGTGGAGAAAGAACAACAACCTTTCCTCAGATACACCGACGATGCCACGATAGATGATAATGAGTCTGAGACAGGTCGAAGGCAGCACCCATTAGAAGGGCCCTACAGTCGACTTCTCTCATGCTGCTTGGTATTCCTCCTTACCTCAGCGCTGTGGATTACAGTCATGTACCTCACTTCTCCGCCATCGAAACCAACAAATGCAAACAACACATACGGCTCCTCCCCCGCGCATCGCCACAACATAACCTCAAACTCTAAACTCCTCAAATGCGGCAAGTCGACAGCCGAGGCGAAAGCATTGGGCTGCAGATACGACATCCTGCTCAACCACTGGGTCCCCTCTCAATGCTGGGATCAAGAAATGATTGACGAATATCAAGACGATGACAGCTGGACGGCATACTACGATGAAGCTTTGACGCAGCCGATAAAGACTATCGACGAAATGGGCGATCGGGATCATTATTGGACGTCAGCGAGGGATCACATTAATCACTGTGCGATGATGTGGAAGAAGCAATTCTGGGTCATGTTTGAGGATCGTTCGGCGATGGATTCGCTTGTTGCGGGACCGGGTCATACGGATCACTGTGCGCAGTATCTGATGGATGCGTCGCTTTACAATTTCACTCTGTCGACGAGGGTGGAAATTGGATTTGCGGGGTGCTGGATACGAAGCGAGATCTAAAGTTCTTCGGGAGGATTGGAGGATTTGGCGTTCTAGTATGAGAGAAAGTGCTCGGATTTAACGAATTTCCTTGAAAGCAAGTAACAGTGATAAATTACAATCTCACTTGTTCGAATGGAAAAGTGTTATGTTTCTGAAGCGCTGAGCTTGGATTTATACAGAAATCCTAAAGGCCAGACACGTTTTTACAGCACATACCTAGTATATTTTCAGTTTACTTGGCTCCTTTACTTGGAGGTTGGTCAAGTGGCCCCTAGATCTCCAGATCCCGCTTCCATTACACCACAGAACATCTGTGAGCATGTTCCAATGACAGTGTCTCGCACGTGGTGTGACCATTTGTTCAGCGAGATATCATGGGACGATAGGGCCAGTGCGAAAGAGATGGGTCACATGCTGGCTGTGTATTATCAGGGAAAGATACGGAAAGGTAGATTTGTTTCGCCACTCCGCATCCATCTATGTACAAATCATATGTCACTGAATTGTTTGCTTTTGTTCATATTGCTTCGCCGCTCGATCTCCATTTCCCAGTATGAAAGATGGACACAGCCATTACACGTTACCTGTGGCCGCCCAGAAAGACAAAGTCTTTGTGGAACAGAGTCCTTGATTGATCTCTCCGAAATTGTTACTCTTGCAACCCGCAGTATCATCCATCTCGGGTTCTCCCTCCAGATTCAACACCTCGTCATCGAAATACTTTTTGAACTACAAGGCTCGCAACATGTTCGCTGGATACGCAATTTCAGCACGGATTCAAATTGTCATCTGCCTATCATTTATTTAACCTTACCATTTCTGAAAGCAATTATGCTGTTGCCCACTATCAAATACATTGCATGTGCGGTTCCTACCATCGCACAGAACATTATGAGATATCTCGATCCACGTTATGACCTGACCACAATTTGTCACCCCAATCTCAGATGAGAAGACTTCCTAGGAAAAGCCCGACACACACTGCATTCATCAGGGCCTTGTTTGTTCCAACATGAACTTGAGGTGAGCCGCTGATATTGTCACGGATACCCTTCTTCAAACTCTCGTAATCGATGTACTCGCACCTCCCCCAAAACTGGCCCGGTCTGCTCGTATCATTGAGTGTTCCAGCTTTATGTGCCGTTTCCACAGCGACCTTCGCCGTCTCGTTGATACACTTGCTGAAATTACCAGCAATCGTCAAGTTGGACGTGTAGCAGTAGTCCTGCATGCAGTCCCTCTGGAGAGTCCACAGGTTCTTGCCGTTATCTCGAGGACAGCATGCGTCGAATGACATGAAGTCGGTTCCTGCCTCGACGATAAATGGTTGCCAGTCATCGTTGATTGGGGTATTGAAAGTGCGACAGAAGATTGAGATGTTGTAGTCGGCAGGTGGACGACCGCATGAAGTTGCATCGACCTGCCAGAGTCTTTGGATCTGCTTGTCGTCAGATATTTCGTGGGCTTGCACTCCAAATTGTTATTACCTCATTTCTTGAGGTGAAATTTGGTGTGAATATTTCTGAGCCCAAGCTTGATTCGATGGCCATTTCTGGAGCCTATCGAGGGATAATTTGAAGAGAGTATAGCGAAGAGTTTATCGTAAGTATGGGTTTGATGTTAGAAGAATTTGACTCGACACAGATGTGCCTTCTCCAGAACTAGATATCAGCAGATGGAGTGATCCTCCAGGGGCTTCATCGTCAATCTTAATGACACCATCGCTGTTGGCCACTCCTTCATGGCCAACAAATGTGACTCTGCTGTTCTCATCTCGGCTGGAAATAAATGTTGGCTTAAGTACTCATCCTGGGCCCTGGTTCAAATGGTCTGGACCCGAAGCAAGTTTAATCGTGAAAGCGAATCCTCCCGTATTGACCAAACCTCAAATTTGTCATAGATATCCAAATCTCGGGAATCTCTTTAGCGTCCAATCAGGCAGCTGCATCGCGCAACAACTCTACGTTCATCAGATCTCGTTAAATAATCCCAGGCGAGCGGAAATGCGAAAGCTGCTCGTTTTGTTCAAGCCGCCACTCTCGCACATTATGATATGCATTGAAACATCTCAATACAGAAGTGTATAGTAACACAGGAACTACAAGCTTGATTCTGCCTTGGAAAAACTTGTTCGGTGACGTGTCATTTCGCTGAAATTGAGCCTGTTTGTGTATGCTCGTTTAACTCAGCCGTGACAGATCGGGTAAGTAGATATCAACTTAGGAGCACCACATGAAGCCTACAATCGTCCTGAAATGGCATTGGTCTATCGTTCCAGTTGTCCTTCAATACGTAGACGGGAGTCTCTACATCCTACACAAGAAAGGCTTTTCCCTCGCAATTTTGGATCACCCAATGTTCTTTGTTTACTTCAATGAAGGATTGTCTGCATTCTGGAATAACGACACCAATACAAAGCTATTCATACACCAGTGTAGAAGGGTCTTGGGATTTCAAAAGCAACACTAGGTACGTCCCACTCGGTTAGAGGCTGATTCGCGAATTTGGCCGGCTTATTTCTCAACATGGTGGAGAATAGTTCGAGCTACGAAGTGAATTGAATGAGAGGCGATTCTCCTGCCAGTGAGCTTCAATATCACACAGTATAATCTGCGAGCTTGGTAATCCGCCACTCAATCTGCTAAGTTGCGTCTGGAAGTAGCTCCGAATTCCGGGGAGGGGTCCAATGAATCAAATTTATGATCAGTTGTCAGCCGTGCAATCGTCCCTCTTCTCAACTCCGAGCGCTGCTTTTCTTGAAACTCGGCTGTCCATTTATAATGGAAGTCATCATGAAATTGTCGATCGCAGATCTTTTCCCCAAGATCGAAGCAGAAGTGCCAGCAATTGTTCGAGCCCAGACTGTATGCCTTTTCGCCTTTGATGAGGCTATTTGCTAAGTTTTGTAAGAATGATCAGACTTGGCGGACATTTGTGACGACTACCATACAATGAAAAATAGGAACGAGAAGAAATATCTTAAGCAAGACACATACCGATCTCTAGTATCTCCTCATCAAGCTTGAACGTGAAGCCCTCGGCCAAATAAGCCGATTTATCATCGTAATTCCACTTGGTTCCCTCCTCTCCAAAAGCACCGTGCTCCTCGTCTCCTACTGTAAATCCATATGCTTTCCCTGTCCAGATACTGCCCTCTATATCCCAGTCAAGAACAAGTAGTCTGACGTGGCGAAACCCAGCAAACCATGTACCAAGTCTGTACACAAGGCCCATGACGAATGTCATGCGCCTGTCAGAATTTTTTGCTATCTCCTTCTTGACGTTGGCGTCGGGGTTTTGTTCTCGCATTTGATCCTTCAACCATGGGTCGTGGAATTTGTTCTTGAAAGAGTACTCCTCTTGGTATTCATAAATCACCAGTCGTGGAGCATTGCTGCTTGAATCTGAGGCGGTCTGGGGCCAGGTTGGGAAGCCAGGGCGACTCATCAGAGTGGCGAGTTTCGGTTGATGAGATTGACTGCCAATCTGAGCAGATGACGCTTGTGACATATTGGAGGCGACCGTCTGTATGTCGGAAAGATTGAAACTGAGTCAAGTGATAATACGAATTTGCAAGTTACTGGTTTGTTGTATGTGATGTGGTAGTGATGGTTATCTTGCTTTATGCCAATATCTTGGTCAGGCAAGTCTTATGGGAGGTATCCTTATCGATTGTGTGCTTTGCGGCCAAGGGTAGAAAAAGGGAGCGGGCTCGCAGAGGTGGCAACTCATATATGCTGGCGTCGACTCTAATCAGGCTGCCATGGTTGAACAGCTGGACGACCAGCATAGAGAGCGATTGAGCAGGTCGTTTACTCGCTACCTGTCTTGATACCCAACACCTTTCGTCTTTCTTTGCCAACCAATGAGATGGAAACACGTCCGTCTGAGTGCCCGACAACCGAAACGTATGAGTCCCGAGAAATAAAACGCCACAAAATCAGCGCACATAGCTTTCTGCTTACGCGTGTAAATATTCCGACATCTCGTAGTGGCATAAGAAGCTTAGTATTACCCAGATAAGGCTGAACTGCGCAGGCGCTATAATTCTCTGCAGCATTCCAAACACCTCCGCAAGATTTTGTTATCTTGCGCAACAAAATCCTTCTGGCATTAATCTTCTGCTAATTCCAGAATCATCCTCTTTGATGATTCATTTTTCGCAAGGCTGACAGAAGGCCAACTTAGAAGAGCGATATGAGGCTGCAAAGCGGACAGATTCGGGTCCTACAACTTCAACCAGGCTCAAGCAGCGCAATATTCTGCACACTCAAAAGTGTTTTTTTGGATACGAAACCATACTACGAAGCAATATCCTACGCCTGGGGAGATGCAAGTAACACTGCACGCATTCTGGTCGACGGTAAAAATGTACGGGTTCCTCAAAATCTTGAGTCAGCTCTTCGTCACTTGAGATTGCCGAGCGATCCGCTTGCTCTATGGGCGGATTCGGTCTGCATCAATCAAGATGATACGGTCGAAAGGAGTGAGCAGGTAGCCATGATGGGGAAGATTTTCAAATGCTGCTCATCTGTGTATATCTGGCTTGGAGTACCGGCTGTGACTACTATCAAAACAGACAAAGATCTATCGAATGACTCGAGAGACTTGATATCAATCGAAGCCGAGCATGTATTCAATTACCAACCCGCAGGTGAGTGCATTTCACAAGCTACTCGAAAAGAAGTCATGCTGACGATTTGCTGAAGATTGCATAGGCGAGGAGGATGATCCATTCTATCTGATCCGGCATTTCGCCAGCAATAAGCATTTCCACGAATTGACGTGTTTCCAGGCACCAGAAGATGGCGCAGATCCCATGTTTTTGCCAGGACCAGACTTCCTAGCAATCTGGAAAGCTTTCACCCAAGGCGTGCAAAGCACTTGGTGGTCAAGATTCTGGTGTGTGCAAGAAAGCTTGCTTGCCCCGAGAGCGGTCATGATCTTTGGCCATTGGAGGTTACCATGGGAGACCCTCAAGATATGCGAAGTGAACCACGCCCGCCACGTTAATAGCTGCTGCGCAAAAATCAGTGGTACTATGACTACAGATTATACATTTTATGCAGATACTGTCGTGACAAATACACGACTAGACACGGACAATGGAAAGCCGTTGGCCACATATCCGTCCAGAGATACGAACAGAATGCTGTTGTCTTTCCGCCACAAGGTTTGCAAAGATCCTCGAGATAAAGTTTTCGGAATCCTTGGTCTCCTAGAGAAGGGCTCTTATCCGGCATCGCTCCCTGACTATTCCTTGAGTACGGCGCAGGTGTTTACTGAGGCCATGAAACATATTCTGCTGCGAGCAGATGGAGACTTGCGATGCTTGACAGGAAGTGGTTTCAGTTCGGGTCAGCCAGGTCTTCCATCATGGGTAAGGGATTTTGCGAGGCCCATAGGTGCCGCTGCTCTGTCGCATGAGATGATGAGATATAAATCATATATGCTTTATGATGCAGCAGCATCGACGAAAGCTGAGATTCATTTCTGTGATCCCTACGAGTTGCATATGGTTGGTGGCCTGATCGACAAGATTGGGACTGTTGGACCGAGTCTGCATGGCATAGAGTGGAAGCAAGTTTGGAACATCTTCCGTCAGTGGTTTGAGTTGGCTCAGGTACGTCTGGAGGAAGACATTGCCGAAGGCGAGCTCGATCATCGATTTTGGAGCACTATAACAGGTGACACCATCAGGGAGGATATGCATATACATCAAATGGCCAAGGAGAATGATCTCCAAGTTTTGCGTGAATGGGCGTCAAAATTACTCTCAGCTTACTTCCACAATAGGGAGCCGGTCTTCGAAATTGGTGTCCGAGAAATGTTCGCAGCCACATATGGCCGCGCCATGTTCAGTAGCGTGAAAGGTTCTCTAGGGCTTTGTTCTCCGGAGAGCATGCATGGGGATGAAATATGGATTGTCAAAGGTAGCAGAGTGCCACTCGTGCTACGGCTCGATGAGGCTGAACATACTTATCATCTGCTTGGCGATTGTTATCTGGATGGTAACATGCACGGGGAGGCAATGATGGTAATAAAAGAAGACCATACATGGAACGAGATAATACTGACGTGAGGGGAAAAACGGCAAGGATCGGTGCAAGTTTCCGGACCAGTTCTCCCTCCTCTCCTTTGCTCTTCAACGCGTCCACTTTAAACTGAAGCCTTGACCAGACTCTTTTGCTTGCACGGAAGATCACTTAACGCTGCACCACGAATTAGATTATGTAGCAAAATGCATTCACATTTTCAGAAACATTGCAAGCCGTCTCTGTGACGAGGCACCGAATCGCCATGATTTGCATTGTGCATGTAAGGCCTTCTCACTTCAAGAGTCGCTTGCCCTGAACCTTGACTCCAAAACGCTCCACCCCACTATGCTGCTGCTGTTGCCACAGTCCTAATTGACCAACCAGGCCCCCATCACCCTCCAACATATGCCTCCGGAATGCTTCACGTAGATGATCCGGCAGCAAAGGCCCTCTCCTCTTCTCCTTCTCTGGAGGCACATTATCCTCAGTAGGAGGAGTAAGCCGATCAACCTGTCCATCTCCAGTCGCCTCTATCCATTGAGTTTGGACCTTCCTCGCGCCCTCGATAAGGTTACCTGCAAATATCTTGGTCGCTGATTTGACGGCTAGGATGACGCCGGGTGGGACGGATTGAGAAAGTGTCTGGTTAACGATCTAAACCAATCAGTAGCGCTCAACTGCTCAGCAGAAGCCCAAAAGAACTTACCCTCCTAACAACAGCATCAGCCAGCTTACTACTTCTCCATGCCTCATACCTCGCGAACTGCTCCGGCGTGAACGACTGCGTCAGAATATGTCTTCTCTTATCCTCCTTCGCCTTATCCTCATGCGACGCCGCAGCCATATCCATCGTAATATTATCACCACCCTCATCCTCATCTTCTTCCTCTGCGGTCAGATCTCGACTTGCGCGTCGCTTGGCTCTGCCTCCATTCGACACTACTGACTTCGCACGCGTGCCCGCCACTGAAGAGTTCTCCGCGTCCTTGCCCTTTGACTTGCGGGGCTTCTTCTTCTTCGCACCGGAGCCAGAGACAAGCGACATGGTGTCCATACTTGGCGATCGTGAGAATGTAGGTGTGCGGCCGTTGTTTTCGGGCGGGAAGGAGGTTTGACGGAGGGGGTGTGCTGAGGAGGTTGCGGATGTGGTGGAGAGCATGGAAGCTTTGCGGCGTTTTATGGAGGGCGCAGACGATGGCATGTCCGTTTGCCTGCGCTTTAAAGGGGCCGGTAGTTGTGCATTTGAAGGGTAAGGAGGTGAAATGGCGGAAGGGTAGTTATGATTGTAGGATGGTGAAGCCATGTTGGATATCGGTTGTGAATTGGGAAAGGGCGATACGATTTACTTGCACGTCCAGTATTAATACAGGCTTGACCCTAGTTGAGCTGTATATTAGACTGTATTCGAAGGCTCTCGACTGCTTCGTCAAGGAGGATATCGTCGCAGTTGCTGTAGTCGAGGTTTTGGACGTCAACAAGACGAGGCTGAAGATGAAGTGAAGTCGCGACGTTGCCGAGCTGCAGGGGTTATTTAGCGCCGGATTAGCCTCGTGGCTCTCTTTATCTTTCATACTTTCTTCCCAGTTTTCAGCAACACAGCTGTACTGTACATAATCGCAATATTGTTTTACAACATATTAAATATAAGTGGCCGATTTGTGATTCCGAATTTGCTCGGCAGAATGTAACACCGCGTACATTATGTCACAGGCAATCTTTGATGCTGAACCTCGAAGCAAACCTTCGGTCTACAGCTTTTAGACACATCAAGCACGATGTTCGGCTGGATGTCCCCATTTGCAATGTCTCGTCAAGAAATACAGTCTTGCAAGTTGCAGGTTCTGGGATCATTCGAAGTACAACGGCCAGGAAAGGGCACTTGTTCCATGTTCATATTCCCGGCTTGATAGAAAGAACCTACACTTAGTCTTGAACTTCAAGACACACTTACTGGCTGCCTAGTATCTTGCATCGTCTTCCGAAGCAACATGTGCAACTACAACAGCCAGCCACTTGTAGGTAATGGATGGTTCCTGCAAGGCATCCGAGTTCCGAAATAGTGTCAAGTAAGAGTAGGCTGAATTCTGGGTTATTGCCGTCTTTCAACAACCAATACATGAAATTGATAAATCACAAACAATGATATGACCAATAAAATCAAAGTCAGTACTGATATTTACTTATTAAAGACAATGCTAGCGAAAACTCGCATCACGATACCGGCCACAAGCCGATACTTTGGGATCTCTAGCGCATCCCAGTTCGGCGAATTTGCATGCCGCTGATAGCCTCGCAAACCTAAAAGTCCGGGGAAAGAAACATTTTCTGACGCATTTTCCCCAAAAACCTACACCCCACCCCTCCCTCTCCCAAACATGGTACAATTCGCCAACCTGCCCTCCAAAAACAAAGATTCCGACTCAGAAAATGCAGTAAAGATGACGAGCTCGAATTCCTCCGACCAAGAAGTGCCCAATGGATCGTCATCGCGGGGCGGTGGTACAGAAGAGGGGCACAGCAAGAAGAGGAAGAGGAAGCAGAAGTCGGAGAAGGGAGGGAAGGTCAATGGATCGCATTCGAAGAGGAGGCATAGCGTTAGCAAGCCGGCGAGAGATCCGCGAGATGAGGCCAGTCCTGTGAGGCCGCAGAAGGAGATTGCTGGGACGAGGTCTCCGAGCCCGGTGATTGATTTTGATGGATTGAGTAGACCCAGTACGTATCTTCTTCTCCTTTCACAGACGAACATCTTTCCGGGGCTCTGCTGATGTTGTGCAGGTTTGGGGACCAGAGAAAGGAAAGAGGAGTCGCCAGAGCAGGCCCAGGCCAGACTCCAGAAGTTGGCGGGCGCTGTTCGAACAATCCTCGAATGCGTTGGTGAAGATCCGGATCGTGAGGGGCTACTGGGTACGCCGGAGCGATATGCTAAAGCTATGCTATTCTTCACAAAGGGATACCAGGAGAATGTCAAGGATATTGTGAATGATGCGATTTTCCACGAGGGGCACAATGAGTTGGTCATTGTGAAGGATATTGAGGTCTTCAGTCTTTGCGAACATCACATGGTGCCCTTCACCGGGAAGGTATGTTGAAGATGCTGTGAGAGGGAATGAATCATGCTGACTTAGACCAGATGCATATTGGCTACATCCCGGATAGAGATGTCATTGGGATCTCCAAATTACCCCGCATAGCAGATATGTTCTCCCGCCGTCTGCAGATCCAAGAACGACTCACAAAAGACGTGGCACACGCAGTGATGGAGATTTTGAAACCACAAGGTGTTGCAGTGGTGATGGAGTCCAGCCATTTGTGCATGGTGATGCGAGGTGTGGAGAAGACAAGCGCAACAACTATCACGAGTTGTGTGCTGGGGTGCATAGAGAAGAGGGAGAAGACTAGAAATGAGTTCTTCAGTCTGGTCGGCCTTAATAGACGGTGATCTAGATCGGGAAGGTCGGTTTTCTGCATTTTGAGGCGTTGGATATACAAGGTTGAGCGATCAAGGTCTTCAACACCAGCTCTGGTTCGGCGTTTTATCTGGTCTTAACGCCACACAATCATAGCAATCCCAATGGGTATCATCCACTTGCTCATGCCTTGCCAGATCCCAAAACATCGATGATCACAAGTTTAGCTAATTGAAGGCTAACTCGGCCAACCTCTAACTTTACCGATCTCCTTCCCACGTTCTCCTTCACTAATAGACTTCCCCACCTTCTCTACCTCACCCCAGATCCTCTCCCCAACAACCTCCACCGTCGCCCCTGCATCAACTACCTTCATCTCCCTCTCATCACCGTCAAATTCTTTCAGACTCCTGAATAACTCTCTAACCCTCAATTGCATCTCCCTCTTCTCATACTTCTCCTCACCATACCCACCCCTCTTTTCCGCCTCTTCAGCTTCCAAGTCTAGAAACACAACAACATCCGGTTTGGGCAATCCAACATCACATGTCTGAGCCCAGGACAGCGACAGTGAAGGATTATTCTTGGCGGCGCTGTACACCATCCCTGAATGGTAGTAACGATCACATACTATGGTGTGGCCTGAGAGGAGGGTAGATTCGATCCATTTTCTGGGACATTCAGTATGGTGAATGAGAGGAAGGATACTGACTCACGCTTTCTCCCAGCGGTTTGCCGAGAAGAGAAGATGAATTGCATGGTCGTCCATTTCGATTGAACTTTGTAGATAGCCATCTATCATTTTGCCGATGGGTGATGTCCGGTCTGAAGGTGCTCAGTATGAAAAGTCACATCTAAGAAATCAAAGTGCATGGATTCTGAAAGAAGCTAGATATTTGAATGTGTGGTACCTGGAAATCTTATAGTCTTCACATTATGGCCCTCGGCATACAGCTTATCACATAGTCGCTTCACTTGTGTCGTCTTGCCAGCCCGATCCAGCCCCTCGATCAGTATGAAAGCTCCTCTTGTAACAGGTCTTGCTGGTTCTTGCCATGGATATGGATCTTCTGAAAGTGCCGACATTTCTGCAGGTCTGACTTGTTATTCGGTTCAAGTGAATTGGATATTGAAATATCAATGAGGGATGTCATAAAGGGTTGTGACGAAGGGAAGATCCTCGCGTCGAGGAAGACGCGATCGCGCTAGCGCGGCCCTGGCTTTCAGCCTCGTCAACTTTATTCCGACCTGCATCTTCAAGCACGGCGACGAATTAGCTTCCAAGTCAACAACGAGCTTGACCAGAGACCTGCGGAACTGGAGAAAGGCTCGCAAGGGCAAATACAGGGCTGAAGCGTTGGAATATTGGAAGAAGGAGGTTGTGCGACAACTGCGCAATTGATTACGGCCGAATTCACCCCCTCGACTACAATATTCAAGGGACGCCCATCTAGGACATAAGCTCTTGGAAGCTTACGACTTCAACGAGAGGGCTTAGATCCCGAACACAAAACCGTTCCGATCTCCATTTACGATCCCTATTCCACATAGTTTCACTTACCGGAATGGCCGAGCCAAAGCTTGTCTGGAATCCGGACAATGTCCGCGACGTCGCAGAATCAGTCGGCATATCAGCTTTGAACGAAGATGCGGTGCGAACGTTATCACAGGAAGTTGAATACAGAGTTGGGCAGGTGATAATTGAGGCTATGCGCTTCATGCACGCGGGAAAGAGGACAGTTCTAGGCACACAAGATATCTCGCAGGCGCTGAAAGTACTGGACGTGGAGCCGCTGTACGGCTACGAATCTACGAGACCGCTGAGATTTGGAGAGGCTTCTCTGGGACCTGGGCAACCGCTCTTCTATATCGAAGATGAAGAGGTGGATTTTGAGAAGCTGATTAATGCGCCGTTGCCAAAAGTTCCAAGGGATGTGTCTTTTACTGGTATGTTCATCTCGATAGAAGTCTGGGCATATCTGACATGATACAGCACATTGGTTAGCGGTTGAAGGTGTCCAGCCATCAATACCACAAAATCCTACAACGGCAGAAGCGCGCGCGAATGAGTTGGTACCAAAGGGACCTGGTGCCAACCCTGCGCTGGGAGCCCTTGCTGGAAATGACAACTCAGCTTTCAAGCCTGCAGTCAAGCACGTTGTTTCCAGAGAACTTATCCTATTCTTCGACAAGATAAAGACTGCTCTTCTTGACGAAAGTCCCGACCAAGAAGTCGTCATACTAAGGAAATCAGCTTTAGAAAGTGTTCGCTCGGATCCTGGCCTCCACCAACTCGTACCATACTTCGTGCAATTCGTTGCCGAGAAAGTCACTCACTCGACAGGAAATATCTTCATCCTCCAGCAAATGATGGAACTCACCGAAGCCATGATCGAAAACAAGTCGCTTTTCATCGACCCATATGTCGCGGCTTTGGTACCTCCAATCATAACCTGTATCATTGGCCGCAACCTCGGCGGCGATGGCCCAGTGACTCTCAAAGACCAATATCAACTCCGCGACTTAGCTGTATCGCTCATCGGCCATGTCAGCGGCAAATTCTCCAGCTCCAGCGCAGAGCTACAAGCACGTCTTGCCCGGACATTCCTCAAGAACTTCCTCGATCCCTCAAGGACGCTAGACATGCACTACGGAGCTATCAATGGCCTGACCACCATCGGCGGTCCAACCGCCATCTCAGCACTCGTCCTTCCGAATCTCAAGGCTTACGAATATGTCCTGGTTAAAGCACAGAATGAACTTGGTCCTACAGATGACAGAGTCGTCATGCTGATCGCTGCTATCATGAAAGGTGTTCTGAGCCTGGTGGATATCTCGGCTTCGCCTAGCCCAGCTACAAATGGCACGAATGGTAACGCAGCGGAGGGCCAGCTGATTGAGGATTATCTGGGCACCATTATTGGCAGTAGGGTTGTGGCGATAGGCAACCATAAATTGAATGAGGCCATTCTAAAATCGAGGGAGTTGGCATAGGGAGGGCAGGGAGAGATGGACAAGGTGCATATATGGCGTAGGGGCGCATGGCAATGGATTCTGGATTTGGCTGGGATTTGACGTCTTCCAGGAGGAGTGGAAAATGTGATATAATTAGTCTGTATGAAATAGGAAGAGATTGCAACCAGCCGGATCTCTGATAGCCTGCGACGGCGATTAGCTCGTTCTATTCTCCAAGACGTGCTTTATGGTTTCTGGTCTTTACATCACTCATAGCGGTGGTCTATGTTACAACCCCTCGAGGCCCTCGCGCCCCTCGCATCCCGTGGTTGGGTCTGGCAGGAAAACATCTCCTCAATACGGAGTCTGCAATAAACTAAACAGCCAGAGAGCTAATCTTCGAATGTAAAACACAGTTCACACCCGAAGACGATTCGAAAACAAAGGTTTTTAGGCTACGAGTCTTAGTTAGACACTCTTGCAGAAAGATGTTGTTACTGAGAAGTGCTGGAATGCGCTTATGGAGGGCTATTCGGTGAGGAAGTTCCGAAATTGAGACGGGTGGGAGATTTATACATGAGACTTGGACTGGCACAGCTGTATAATGGATGGTTGGAAAAGCTTGTTGAGAACGAGGTGATAATTATTTGAATTGCATGCTGGCTTCCGATATCCCTAGGTATGACCTCGTGCTCTGTTGTCTACGTAGCGTTACTCCCATGGATGAACATTAGGCTTCACAACCTGTTTGTCAGAGAATCTATTGAGAGCCCTGTTCACTGCATCGGCATCTAGCCCCTTTACAGCTGTATACTTGCTTGGATGTATCTTCCCATCTTTTAGCCAAGCAGGAAGCTCTTTCCAAAAGTCTATTGTCACTTCTGGGTGTCCTGGTGAGACGCCCAATACGAGTCGTCGATCGTACCCTGCCGTCTTCGTGCCAATGCGGTCAGAACCGAATTCACCTTCTGGCCGACGAAGAGTGATGAGTGTCCCTCTTTTCGAATTTGACAGAGCAGCAATTCCAAGATCCTGCTTCAGACCGGTATTGACCGTGTCCACTGCATAGATCAAATCATCTCCTGTAATGTTGCGAATTTGGTCCAAAGCATTAGCAGAGTGTCGGTCTACGATGTGTGTTGCTCCACGAGATCTGACCTGGGCCTCATTCTGAAGTCCTGCAACAGTGAGTATTTTCCCAAATCCTGCCAGGCGTGCAAGCTCGATCGTGGCCATTCCAGTATTCGAGCCTCCTCCAATGACTAGCAGAGTTGCATCGGCGTAACTGAAAGATTTTGCTTCCGGAGAGAAAGGTGGAGGAAGGTTGAGGCCAGATTTTGAAAAAAGAGCAATAAAGCCAGCCAACACGATGACTGGTATCGTTGATGCTTCATCATCGCTTAAGCCAGTATCTGCGACTTTGCCGACAAAGCGCGCGTCCGCGAGAGCGTATTGTTGAAGAGGATTGAAGTCGCTGGCATCGGTTGCGTTGCTATCCGCGACGAAAGTATGCCCAAAGACATGATCGCCAACGACAAACCGAGTAGAATGCTCTCCTTCGCTAATAGCCACAATTTCACCAACTAGATCGCTACCTGGAACGTAGGGATATTTCGTGACGAATAGGCCAACGTCACGAGTTCTCTGATCATGAGGATTCACTGAAAGAACGCGTTTAGTATTAATGCGAATACGACGAGTTACTGTGGAACTCACATCCAGCTACTAGAACCTTGACCAACAATTGGTCCTTCCCTGGTTGAGGAATGGGACGATGAGCCAGAATTAAAGGTGTGGCCACCTCGCGGAGTATCAGAGCCTTTTGCGACATTGTATTCTGCGGATATAACAAGAAATAGAAGCATATAATGAGTGCTGCAATGACATGTATGTCCATGGCACAAAAAACGGTTTTGGGAACCGCACTGCGGGATTACTGAGTTATATGTGTGGCCATGATCCATACCGTTGGGCGTATTATCTACACGAAAATTGACTCGTCAGTGGAATTCCGCCAGACTAAAGACAATCTTTCACTCAGATTAGTATTCATAGCTACAGTAAGCAAGTGGTCGTGAAGCATCTCGAAAGCAAATCCCGAGAGGGATTACCAATCGCTTGGCAACATCAGATCAGTAATCACTACCTCAAGACTGTTCCCTCCAAGATAATATGCGCGAATGCGCAAAGCAGTTTCTTCATCCATATTATCTGAAGAGCGAGCATTTCTCCAAAGTATGAAACACAGAACCTATACTCATTAATCACAGCTCATTTTCTGAGATCTATTTCTGCTCACCACTATCATATCCACAGCTAAGCGGGTTAACATACGATATTACAACACAAATTCCTTCGAGCCCTGCGCGTCAAGTCTACGCTTCCGGACATTGTCACATACACTGGGTATGTTACAATCCTCTATAAGTAAAGTCGACCTTACTTCTTAGAAGATGTGCTAATTTTGGGGGAAATTGTCGTTATACTGCAACAGCAAGGGAGATACTAGCCATCTGTCGCAAATTGGTGAAGTATCCTGACTTTTCATCTCAAGTTGTCATGAAAGCAAAAAGAGCGACTAAAGAGGTAAGAAGGGCTAGTCTCTGGAAGGGCGCAGGGGGGAAGGGAAGGCCGTTGTAATACCATCCATGAGAAGCTTGCTTGCAATTGCTTCGCATTCTTGATATTATACCTCAAGGAGAAAATCAGGCAAGCGAAGACAGGAGGTGATTAAAAGAGAAAACCCCCCCAATTGAAGCCACTTCAATCAAGGTGGCATTCTTACAAATTGCACCATCGAGGGCTGCTGTAGGAGGAAGAATGAAAGATCTGAGGCTCGCTAAATCCAACGTCGCTTCCAGAATGCTGGTAAACATCGCTAAATTTACCCCACACTTAACTTAGACTGTCGCTAACAAATAGCTAAACAGGGACAGGGCAATGGTTGGTCATGTCTATTCTCAAACCTCAATTCTCAAAGCTTACTGCCGAGAGTCGCGGAACTAGATATCATCCTTATAACGAAAGCGGATGCATTGATCTGTGAGTAATTACGATTCCAGTTAGTGCGACTTTCGATGGGTTGTTGCGCGAGGCAAATTTGGTAAGCATCAACACGGGCCAGAGCCAGGAACGGGTACGGGTTCCTACTCCGCTGGCCGAAGTTCTTTCCGGTAGCCGCCCGAAACAATGCTTTCGGAGAAAGTACGCTCCGAATATTGTCAGCGAATACTTAGATTCGATCAGTGTCACTCGGGTTCTTGAATGTTCCTACATTGCATTATGTTCTAATCATATCAAGCACCGCATTTTTCCGATTTTTCGTAGGCTTATGTCTTCCTCCATAGATTCGGTGATTGGAAGAAGTATGCGATTTACCTAAGGTCAACTTACCTAAGCTATTGGGTCGACACTTGGGATCCATACGTTCATCTCCATCCCCAAATATGGCATCGAGGTCCCCGGGTGGACCCCGTCCCTAACGCCAACATGGGGAGAAAGCCTGCCAAGCAGTCACAGTGAGGACGATTTATAATGTTTCTCAGGCGTTGTGCTCGGATAAGGTGATTTTAGGTTTGAAGGCCTCATCATCAACATCTTGAATAAGCAAATCACATGAGCTGAGACAGGCGGTGCGAGGACTAGAGATTTTCCAAGCATTCATAGATACGCTGCTTTGAAATCTCATTGTATATCACCACTCGTGAGTTGCTGTTATATCTATATCTATATAGATCCAAAAGACTTCCTCGAAGTGTCAGACACCATTCACAATATATCTCTGATACGCGACTTTGACTTGACAATCACTCTTGTCTCATAAAACTACATCTTACTTCTCCAACTTCAATCACCCGTGAGCATTACGATGGCGTCCCAGCATGTGATTGCGATCGCTGGCATTAGCGGCAAGCTCGCCCGCTATGTTGTCCAAGAACTTCTCAAGCAGCCAGATGTCCAAATTCGCGGTTCCTGCCGCGATATCACCAAGCTTCCGACGGAGCTGACAGAATCTCCCCGAATTTCACTTGTCAAGGCCGATCCGTTTGACGTCGAGACATTGCGAAACATGGTCCGGGGCTGCGACACAGTCATGTGCTGCTACTATGCAGACGACAAGACGATGTTCGAAGGACAGATAATACTCATTGATTTGTGTGAAGAGGAAGGAGTCGGCCGATACATCGCTAGCGACTACACTGCTGACTTCACACGGCTAGATCTCGGGGACATCGTCGTCAAGGATCCGATGAAGCATGTCAAGGCGTACTTGGATACCAAAGAAAGAGTCAAGGGTATTCATATCCTCGTTGGGTTGATGATGGAGACTTTCCTCGAATACTTCCAAGTCTGGAATCCAGAGGAAAATACTCTGCGCTATTGGGGTACTGGAAGCGAGAAGTGGGATCTTATAACGTATGGGACCGCTGCGGAGTATGTGGCAGCTGTAGCACTTGATCGTCATGCAACAGGTGTGCTGAAGTGTAAGTCTGGCACTCGGGCCACTACTACGATTCATAAATGCTAACAGAAACAGTCGCTGGTAGTCAATTGAGCGTCCTACAGATGGTCGACGACATTATTGCTCTGTATGGGATTGAACCCAGACTTGAAAGAAAAGGTCCGTTGGAAGATCTGTCTCCGTACTTGAAAAGCACTGGTAGTCCCCAAGATACTATAGCGTAAGTTCAAGCATGCTTGCCTCAGTCAAGGCCAGGACACGCAGTGTAGAGGCTAACTTGCACAGGGCAGCAACGTACCACGTACTGACCGGCAAGGCTTCGCTTGGAGAGACCCTGGATAATGAAAGATATCCCAGCATCCAGCCCAAGACATTTCGGGAATCTCTCAAGGCTCGAAAAGCGTGATCATGGATGAAGGCTGGATGAGTTGGGATACATCAATGTATTGAGAAGAATCCAGGGCATTTGCCAGTACGTAGCAACTTCGGGAAAAGGAGATTACTCAAACGCAAGAGAGATGAATTAGGCATGTCAGAATGAATTGATACGACGGCGCGGGAAGACAAGTACAATTCTTTTGCTGATGAAGACTAACCCGTGGCATTTTCAAAATTCGAAGGAAAGGTTCGGCCACTCTCTTCACGGTCGCTAGATAGCTCGTCTAGCGCTTCCAGTTACCCAAGCCTAGCAACCTCTCCGAGAAGAGTCTTGGCCGCGAGCTTCCCAAGATTGTTCGAAGCCAAAGGTGAGTCGCCAGTGAGAACAAGTCGATCTCGACGCGTCTCTCCAGTGATGCCCTTATTAACTGGATTGATCCCCAACTTCCGCAGACTCTCACCAACCAACCACGGCATCTTCCCCGGGATATACCCAATGTCGACGTTCACACCAACATCCAGCGAGTCCGGGAAGACGACGATTTCGTAACCGTCGTATATGAACTTGCTACCTTCAGGCTTCTCGACGTTGGCAGCAAGCATACTTGCTGGACCATGGCAGAGAGAGATGAAGAAGCGTTTGTTCTCATGCGCCCAGCGAAGGATATTGCCGACAATCTTGGAGAACGGAATGTCACTCATCACGCCGTGGCCACCAGGGATGAAAACACCAATGTACGGTGTAGTGTCTGAGAATCCCTTGCCCCAGACTTCCTGCAAATTGAGAGGGCTGCGGATCTTCTCTTTATACTTCTCGTAGATCCCCTTCACAGCTTCATCTTCCTTTGGGAATGCCCACATCTCGAACTTGACTGGATCTCCAGAGATTGTTGCGATGTCGATGTCGAATCCAGCGGCATCGAGGTGAAGCATTGGCAGTAGCATTTCAACGGGATGGTTGCCTGTTGAGAAGAACTCGCCACCTGCCATCTTCAAGTACCGCTCTTGAGTGGCAATCAAGAGAATCTTCCATTTGCCACCTGTGTATGCATTGGGGTAGTTGGCGCCATCGAAGTCAGTTTTTGGTGCTACGTAGCTGGTGAGGGAGAACGGTGAAGGAAACCATGCATTTGCCTCAGCTGGATCTGCTACTGGGGTACGGGCTAGTGATTCTGAGTCCGACATGTTGGCTTTGCATTGACAATGGGCTTTACAACGAAGTGGGAGAGTTTGAATATGACTGAATCTGCTACGAACAATTCAGAGCTCGCATGGCACAGTCTTGTTTTTATGCATCACATGGCTGATCCAGCTGGATTGATGTTGGCCCACGTCAGGTTCAATTTAGAGTTTACACTCCTTCTCGATTTGTTACTGCTTTCGGAAAACGTGAGAGTAAGACTAAATAGCCGAACTCGAGCCGAAAGTGTAAATATTGGGTCGGTTTTGAAATAGAACGAAATCAGAAGATTGGTAATCAATCGTGTCTATTTACAGTATGGCACTACGCAAGCAAGTCTAAAGTTGATTGGCGAAATACACTTTCTCGTCACTTGCTATTCTTTCAGGGACATGCACAGAACCAGTAATACTTTCAGCACCGGTAGCAGGGCAATACATCCATGTAGACAACCGGTCGTTCTCTGAATGATGCAGTCTACAAACCTGTATAAAATGAAAGAACCATGCTGTGTCTGTATTTAACATTCCCAAGGTTTAAGTGTATTTCGGATATTATGATCCTAAGTCTTGTTTCTAGTCGAATAATCAACTTCCAAATAACAACTATCCCTCTCGAGGAACGAAGCTCACCGACCCAAACAATACCAGCAACCTCACACATACACCAGAAACCTTACTAGCCAAGTAGAGGAACACCGAATTTAGGAAACAATCCAAAGCAACTGGAGCACAATCAATCAACATCGTCGATTTCTCACCCCTCATGTTCGCTCTTCGCACCAAAGCCGACCGAGACAGAACAGAAGGAGTCGGCCAACGTCTCATCTTACTCAAAGCCGGCGATTCAACGACGTCCGTTCTCGGTGGAAAAAATGGGTGGTAGACCCGAACAATTCCAAATAATGCATCAAGTAGCCCTCGAACATGGGACTGAAGAATTGGGTTATGTGTACTGGTGAGCGAATCCGGGATTTAGATTTCAGCGCGGGGGTTCAGAATGCCGAGATCGCCGATTAAGAAGCCTGCGAGTTCGATAGGTGGAGTGGAGTTCATCACTAGACGGGAGTGGAAAATGTGGATACGGAGATAGTGATCAGTGCTGGGAAGTTCACGACTGAGGCTTTAGCAAGCTCGTGAATGTTTCATGGGATAAAGGATGACGCTCGTTGCCAAAGTCGACGGATGGCACATGCCTCGCTTATTCTGCACATCAACAACCCACATTGTCGACGCAGACCATAATGTGTGTGGGCTAGGCGTCGAAAGTATTTCAACGAGACAATATACTTCAATTCTTGTTCACAGTTGCAGGTCAATTCGCTCATGACGCGTGCATTTTAACAAAAGATTGCATTCATTCAACTCGATAACCCACCAGCCCCCACTCATTGCCACCATTCTTCAATCAACCAGCTTCCTATGCTCAGCTAACAACAGGAATACTCTGACTATTCGCCGTAAAAATCCCCTCGGGATCATACTCCCTCTTAATCTCCAACATCCCCGTCCAATTCTCCGCATACAACCTGCTACTCCACTCCTCAACCGTCAACTCCGTATCCCTATAATTCACAAACCCCCTCAACGGAACCCCCTCCCTCGTCAACTGCTCCTCAAAAACCTTCATCTGCGCTCTCAAATACGGGATCCCGTCACTCGGGAACGTAGTCAGTCCAGACGCAAGACGACCTTCCCAGCGGATCAGGAAGAGCGAGTTCGCGTGTGCCATCGATGTGTCGGTGTCTTTGAGGTTGCGGGACACGCCGGCCCAGAGGTCGATGAAGCCGAATTTCGTCATGTCGGTGCGGTTGAATGATAGAGTCGTGGAGTTGTATAGTGCGAATGCACTTTCGTATGTGAATGGCTGGTCGGTTCGCAAGACTAGTGCTTGTAGGTAGAAGTTTCGGGGTGGGAAGGTGTCGATTTTGGAGGATATGGAGGGGGTGGCGATGTTCTCCATCGTCCAGAAGTCGGCTACGGCGGTGGTGAGGTTTGTGCTTGCTGGGAGAGAGGACATGAGTGGTGCGATGGCGGATTGGAAGGTCGCGGGATCGCCGTAGAAGAAGCCGGAGCCGGTGTAAGGAGGTGCGGTTAGTGACCAGCGGAGGGAGAGTTCGTCTGGGCAGAGACCGCTTAGGGCGTAGTCTTGGATGGCGAGGAGGGCTTTCACGCCAGTATCGATGTCAACATTGCCGACGGTGATAGTGAAGTTGGTGACTTGGCTGTAGACTGGTTTCCAGGTTCTGGTCGTGAAAGATAGGAGAACTCCGTAGGAGGATCCAGCACCTTGGGCAACGAAAAAGAGATCGGGATTCTGCGTTCGTGAGGCGGTCACGATGGTACCATTTAAGAGAATGTATTCTACGCTTTCGAGATTGTCCATCGGCGTGCCGAGGAAGCGAGATGTGCTTCCGAAACCACCGCCGATGGAGGATCCAGCTAGTCCGACGCGGTTTGCTCTTACGTGGGGGAAATGCACGCCATGAGTTTCCCACGCCCAGGTTACAACATCGCCGACGATGCTGCCACCACCATAGGTAAGCAGGCCTGTCGTGGCGTCGAAAGACGTGTTTTGGAATGCATCCATGTAAATGACGAGCGCACCGTCATTGCCGCCTACGCCGTAAGATCCATAACTGTGTCCACCATTGCGACAAGCTACCTTTGTGGAGGTCTTGGCAGCACAGGAGAGTGCTCTGGCGATTTGATCATAGGTGGTGGGACGGATGACTGCTGACGGAGTGGGCGTGATGCGGAGTTGCCATGGGGAAATGTCCGTTGACCAGGTGGAGTTGGAGAAAATGCTGTAGTCTACTGAGACGGAATTGAGGCAAGTCACGAGCGGTGTCGGTGTATTGCTCGCTGGTGGCGGGGCTGTTGGGGTTTCTTGAGCGTTAACTGCTCCTAGAAATAGGAGGGAGGAAAGAAGGCTGCGGGCTAAGCGAGGCATGGTGAACGAGTGTATGTTTCTGGATAAAGATTGTAAGTGAGCGAATGCTCTTTGAAAGAATAGAAATTGAATAAAGACGGGAACATCTGGCAGTATTATATAATTGCATGTACGAACTAGTCCCAAGAAATAGGGGTCAAGGTTTGCCTCCGGTTGATCCGTACACCAGAATATACTCTTCTTGGCAGAAGCATCTTAGACGCAGTTGCTTATAAGCAGTACACATGATCCTATATGACTGGCAGAGATCATGTCCGAGCTATGAGTGATTTTGCGTAATGACTGCATAACACCCTTCATTTAAGGGACAAGAGAAATGTAGATTGAAGTCGTTGATTTTGAGTTCTGGGATTCGCTTGGCAGAGGCGGAGTACCACCGCATCGGGTTCATCACTTGATCATTTCTCCTCGGTGGATGCAAAGTACACTTGTTAACCGGTAAGAGAAAACTGGTTCTGGTATTCAACATGTCTTTGTATATCTCTCAGCGGAAGCAGAAAAATAAATCGTCGAGTACTCGCTGAGTTCATCAAGGGTTCCCAATCCACCGACTCATATTCGATGTGCCGAAACAAATCGGTCCCACAACGAACTCTATCTCTCCCTCAAGAAACAACTTTCCTTGGATCACTGGATCGGAGAAAAGTTTATTTGATCGACAATTACCAAAAACTTATTAACTCGGACTCGTATCAAAAATGGGAATTGCGATACGTGCGTCTTTTGCATGACCACCAAAATCATCTACAACTCGATCGTAGCTGAAACACGAATAGTGGAACGAAGTAAGAGGCTCTCTGGATGAGTGCATGTCCTGAATGTTGACCGTCGGTGGAAAATGATCTTGACATAGAGTAAGTTGATGACTTGGGGCACTTGCCTGCTTTCCTCTGCCTTCCCGAGGAGTGGCTCTATGCACAGCATTGCAAGCAGCAACTAAAATAGAAACTCTTCTTCATTGGTTTATACAAGCGCGGTAATAGTATTCCGTCCCTCCAAAACTTAGCAGGCATCGGCAAGTCTTGTATCTCGCCCATCCTCAATTCCCCTCCCTTTCCATCCCATCCCAAACCACCACATCTTGCCCACAGAAATATCCGTCTCTCATCGCTCGTTCCACTTCCCACCTCACCTCCTTAGTCCTCTAATAGGCCAAAGCCAAATACAGCGTGCTAACAGCTGTCAACCCCACAACCGTCCACCCCGTCTTGATGACCGTCGCATTGTTAAAAGTCTTTCCCGTATCCCAAGCCAAATGTCTAAGCCCATTCCAGCTATGAAACGTAAAAGGTAGCGCCGCGGCAAACTTGATCCCAAACTTCGCCGCCACAGGCAGGCCACCAAACGCCGCAGCCAAGCTCGCAGAGTCCAAGTGCATGCCTGTGAGAGGCGAAGCCAGGTATGCGAGGCCGAAGAGGTAGAAAGGGACGGCGACGGTGAGGCCTGTCACGCGGTTCAGCGAGGAGAGGATCCAGGTTATTTGTGGCTTGTAGATGCCGAGGTTGGGAGATGTTGGGCGCTTTTTGCGTTGCTGGACGAGGATGTCGTAGCTGTCTGTTGGGGTCATCTTTTGGGTTGCGACAGGGCTGTGAGGGTAGGTATTAGCAGGCGTTCAATTGTGAGAGAGAGCCGATGACTTCAATCGGGCAGGTTGCATCAGATAGCAAGGCGTGCCATGGTGTTGAAGGAGGAGACATACCGAGTCTGCATCGAAGTTCCCACTGCCAAAGGCGCAGCGACCTTCTTGAATACCATCTGCGAAGCCATGCCAGGTCTCATAACGACTGTTTCCATCAATTAGCATCTGCTATGTTTCCACTACAACCTCACACATCTCTTTCCATCCAAGGTTGCCCGGGCAGCTCAATGGCATGATGAGTAGAAGGAGGGGAACTACTCACGCCTGCGCATCGCCTGCTGTGTAGCTCTCTGTGCCAACATCTTGCCGTCTGGTCAATCTTCGTGATAGTCGTACAGCTGTTGCAAAGACGACGGACAATCGCTCTCAGGTCGTGGTGTTGATATCCTCTTCAATCGTCAATCTCAGCAAACATCAAGCCTCAAGCTCAAATATCGTGTCGTCGTTCGTTCCAACCAACGGAGCACACCGGCCCTCGGCAAAAGCTCCCTGTCGCCCAACCAATCACCATTCTCACATTCCCAATCTGCCACTTACCTCAGCACTGACTAATCCGCCCAACATCAAAAGCCAAATTTTGTCGCCAGGGAAAGTCTTTTGAAGTCAAGAGCATCCAAACCCACCACGGCGCCAGAAAATCATGTGGCGACGTCGGTGAAGATGGCTGGATGACAGCGTTATGCTGTTGTTTTATTGCCACATAGTAGGTGTTCGGAGAGGGAAGGATCTGTCGTTAATCTCGACCTCGAGGATGCCATCTCGAGGTCGTTTCATTTTATGATCTATATTACTTGCTTTGCTTGTGTCCCTATGTGCCTCGAACGGGAAACATCTGAGTGATGTGATAGATCCATGGGGCTACTGAGAAGTCACCGATGCAGGTGATGGTCAAATGGGCAGAAATTGATGGATAGTGGGAAAGAGCTGGTCTGGTGCTCTGACGCTGCTCTAGACGGAAGCTCTGGATTTTGAAGGCAGTCAGATGGTATGTCTTGGTCCAATACCTTTGTATCGCCCAGGACCTCCAATGCCTGTCTGAGGAGTTTTATGTGTACAACGCGTTGCTGCAGCGTTGTGGTGGACTATTTGCCCGAAGCTGCTGATACCCACGTCTCAAGCAAATTTTCAAATATAGTCACGTGCAGGAACTCGAAATTAGAAAGTTGCTTTAAAGAATTGCATTTCTGTTCGTTCATGTCTATGTCTAACCATCCTCGCTCTGTATCTGACTTTAGGTTATATAAAAATATCATGGGTATAACTCTCCTCTTCCTACCGCTCCCTCAAACCTCCATCTTCTGCCCGCTAACCTCCACCTCCTCAACACTCAATCTCTTCTCCAGTCCACCACTCTGCAGACCCGCTCTCAACGCTTCCTCCTCATCCTTCAGCTCACCCCAAACAATGCGATGTGCCTCCGTAGCTCTCAATCTCCTGTCAAAGAGTCTATCAATGCCCTCTAGAGGAATATTCTTCGTCTCAGGTAGCAAGAAGTACACGAAGACGGCGGAACAGATCATTAAAGCCGCGAAGAAGAAATACACGCCGTAGCCCATGGCGTCGAACATTTGTGGAGTGAATCGAGCAACGAGGAAGTTCCAAAACCAATTGTTTGCAGCGGCGAACGCTTGTGCAAGGGCTCGTACGTTCTGGTCGAACATCTCCGAGTTGTATACCCAAGGTGTTGGATTCCAAGTTGGAGAATAGAACGCCTGAAGATTGTTAGTTGATGTTGATGGTTGGGGCTGAGGATTTAGGTGCGGAAAGGGGCTACTCACGGTCCAGAGATAGAAGAAGAAGATTGCCGAGATACCGGATGGTGGGAGAGATGTATGTGGGTGGTCTTGAGGTTTCGCAATGGCGATGTAAGCTCCGACGTACCACAAACAGACACTACCACCAACAGCTCCGATCATCAAAAGACGTCTTCGGCCATATTGATCGATAAGGAAAATGAGGTAGATGAGCGTGAAGACAGTCTTGACAACACCAAACAGACCAGTAGTGAACAGCGAGGTGTTTGTGCCAGTGATACCGATAGACTTGAAGATGGTTGGTGAATAGTAGTTGATGGCGTTGATACCAGATGTATTCTGCCAGAAGAAGAGCGAGCCACCGAGGAAGAAGCGCCACTGAATCTTGCGGCTTGAGGCAAGGAGCTTGAATGGTTGCCAGAATCCGAGACCGCCAGCTGCCATTTGACCTTCGATGTTTTGGTCAATCGCGTAGACTTCCTCTTGGATGTAGATATCGTCCTCGGGAAGAGATCTAATCCAGCAAAGATTCTTGATAGCTTGCTCGCGCTTACCCTTGGTCATGAGCCATCTTGGAGATTCGCGGAGCCAGAAAGCGCCGATCAAAAGAAGTCCGGAGGGGATAAGCTGGACAGCGAATGGAATGATCCATGAGGTGGTGGAGTTGGGGATAGTCTTGTTGATTCCGTACTGCTTACTGTCAGTCTGTGTGCTCTGTATAATATGAAGGTAGGCTTACGTTAATCCAGAACCCAACGAGGCCACCAATTTGCCATCCAAGCTCGAACATGCAGACAAGTCTTCCTCTAATAGCGGGTGGCGAGATTTCAGAAATGTAGATGGGACTCAGATTCGAGACACCACCAACTCCGATGCCAGCAAGAACACGTCCACCATAGATCAAACCAAGTCCGCGGTCACCATTGGCTCCCAGCATCATACCAGCACCGACGGAGAAGATAGCAGCGAATAGAGCGAGGCCAGATGCACGACCCATGAAGTATGCTACGATGTATGCACCCAGAGCACCGAAGAAGGCGCCCGCTTGGTAGCATGACACAATGTTAGCACTCAGCAAGCTGACTGCTGAATTTGAGAGTTTCTCGAATCCGAACTCGTCCTTGAAAGAAGGAAGGGCGATGGTTGTACCGATGAAAGCGCTGTCATCTGAATGCCTGGATTAGCAAGATTCATCTTTGAATGGCTCTGTGTCGAGCTACTTACATCCAATCATGACAGCAGCAGATCCGGCAACTGCTGCAACTGCGTAGACTCTCCAGTTGTAGACTGAAGCCGGCGTAGGCCTGTCCTCGACTTTGGTGAAAAGACCCATCTTGACTGCGATTCGATTCAGGCTCGAATCAATGAAAGAAAGGATGAGTAGACTGAGTAGTCAATGTCAGAGTTGACTGCTAATGACCTGTCGATCAAAAACCAATTCCAATCCCAGGATACTCTCCAGATCTTATGCAAAATCCGGGGTCTGGGGCAAGATAATGATTCTTCCGGTCTGGCCGTTCGATATTTTCACAGCAGCTCTGTAGCTCTGACAGCTAAAGTAGCTTCTCTCGCCTCGGTGGTGAACATGTTCTTCCCCATTTCTCAAACTCGAGCACACCCCACTGAAAGTGCGTGCAGCTGATGGCAAAGTTTTCATCCGCTCCACTCTCGAAGCTCCTCATCTCCGCCCCCCCTCATTCTCTCCGAGGACGGACATCGCTCCATCGGTCTTTGAAGGTCGAGATCTGGGGTCGGCTATTAATGAGGAGTCGTAATCAAGGGAGTTCGACACCAATGCAGCTTAATCGAGGCGACAACCCCGCAACCATTTGATATTGTGATGCATTTGATTGGATCGCGTTTCTGAGTGCGTTCCAGCAAAGGTGCTTGAGTCTTTAACCGTCGTCGGATAGCTTCACGAGGAATTTGAGTTTGGGGTAGTCAGCTGGGGGGTGGTGGTAATTGATTGGACTCGAATCAGCGCCAGGAGGGGTGGCTTGCAGCTGAAGAGCTTGGTTGGTCTCTAATCCCGAGCCAACGCGTGGAAGCTTTGCCGAGGACGGGACAAGAAGATGAGATAGCCGAGTATCTTGATTGGCTACTGCAGCTGACCAATGAAGTCCCAAGCCGATGCCGATGATTTGCCTTGCCGGAAGTTTTGTTGCATGTCGCAAAATGTTTTCCTTAAACCTCGAGCAAGCAAGTGTCACACACAGTCCAGCGTTGGATGGAAACGAGCTCGACAGCTTCATCTGTCAACACTTCCGGGTGGGTGGGTATGGCTTCTTCCACTTAGATACATGCCGTCACGCATCGCACCACTTTCATCTTCTGATCGAGTTATTGAAGCTGCTTCAACGGGATAAGTGATGGTTGAAACTCAGAAAACTGGGTGGAAGCAGGCAAGGGTTCAACAGCGCGGGACCGCTGGAACTGCTCACGAGCTGGGAACTGTTGAAGGTTGGTGGTCACATATCATGGCTGCTCAACGTGCGGGGCCCCCAAGCTCAACCATCGAGCTAGATTCGTGAAAAGTCGCAAGGCGCCGTACCAAAATAACTGTAAATCTGCCCTTGCTTGGTGGTTTTCATGCGAAAGCTAGAACTAGGAGGCGAGTCACATGACTATATTCAAATTCCTCCTTTCCATCTTGTTGCACATCGCAAGATGCAATGCAAGGGAGCTGCTGCCGCCCACTTGTGCTCCCTTCCAAGCACAAGATCGGGAAAGTTTCGTATTCCAGACTAATGACTCTCTCGGAGCCAACAGAATCCCGTACCGAAGCTCTCGCTTATGCCCCGTCCGTTTGTTTTCTTTATTGGCGGGGTCAATGTTTACCCGCAGTCCTCATGCTTCGCTGCCAACGTCAACGAGTTCATTCACGACTACCCGTCTTGTGATCTTGATGGCCAGTAACTCATTTGATTGGCTTTCAATTTATTACAGTACTATTATTGTCTTTGTTCTCTGTAGGCGCGCCTTGAAGAGCAAGGCGACAAGTCTCGTCTTACACTATGCTCTTACAGGTCCTGGCCTTCCCAAGAATATCTTTCCACCATGCAAAGTATTGCAAACATCACCATCTCGCCCTTACCTTTAGGTCAACAATATAATCCTACATCTTCCCATAGAATCAAGAACAGTTCTCCAAACACTATGTGCGTGCTGTGCCAAATAAAGGAAATGCCAGACACGATGTGACCAGCTTATGTGCGGAGACGTACGACCAACCAACAAATTATCACTGCCACGATGAACAGGACCACGAGACCACACAATCATGTCTTCCCCACACTTATAGTCCAAGTCGTGCAAGCGGCACATACATCTTACTCCAAGCCGGCAGATTCACGATCTTCGCACGCTCCTCCCTCTCCCTCTCATACCTCAACCAAGACTCCTCAATCTCATCCTCCTTCGCAAACTGCACCGCCCTCAATCTATGATACTCAACATCAAAATTCTTGATACCCTCCCAACTCAACCGACATGTAACATTCGATCTCTTCACCACCTTCTCACCACGCGCCTTCTTCTTAGCCAGCTGTTCAAGCGCATACCAGATATGGTGGAAGCGCCACTGGCGATGGCCGGCGATACCGCTGACTGCTGGGATGGTTGTATGGGTTCGGTCGATGGGGATGCCGGCGAGGATGGAGGACTTAGTGGGGAAGGAGTGGCGAGCGCGGTCGTCGATGAAGAGGGTTTCGAGGGAGTGGAAGGGTTCGAGAAGCCAGGCTGGGTAGAATTGTTGACCGTTTGGGTCGGTGGCAAGACAGTGAAATGCGGCGGTTCGGCCGCGGAGAGCAAGGTGCTTGATGCGGTACAGGTCGTGTTCGATGCCGGGCAATTTGGAGGCCCATCTGGGGGCGTCTGGTTAGTATCCCGTTCGAGACTTCAACAATTTGAAAGGAACAATCATGGCTGTGAAGGACTGGAGGCATGAAGGGAAAGAAGTACTCACGTCATAGACACGTCGTCCAAATACAACAGATCAACCTCAAAATCCATATACACTGTCCCACCACTCAATCCTCCCCGCACTCGCGTCAACAACTTGGTATAAAACCGCAAGGCCAGCTCTCTCGACTCCTGACAGACAAACAGGATAGCAGGTGACGGCTCATACGGATACACCTCGTAGTACGACTTGACGTACTCCCAGTCGCGGAGCTTGGTCTTGTTGATGGCAATGCGACGACGACCTGGGAGAGCATAGCGCCAACTTTTGAGGCGGATCTCGGCAGGTAGTTTCGAGAATTGGGGGAATGAGGTATCAGGTGGGGAGAGGGAGGCGAGATGGTCGCGGACGTGGCCGAGTTTATGGCGGGGGAAGCGTGTGAGCGTTAGGATGGTGAGGTCGAGAAGGAAGTCGCTGGATGGAGGAATGATTTGTAGGTTTTTTCATTTTGGTGCTTGATTGGTGAGGAGAAAGAGAAAACTCACGGGACTCGAGGGGTGATTCTGGCGAATTCGTCCATCCTTGCCAGTGCTTTGGCTTGCAAGGTTATTACGAAGCTTCGAGCGGCAGAGATAGTGACAAACTAACCTTATTGAAGACTAGACACTTTGAGCTTGAATACAATCTGGTGTACAGAGCCTTGCGGGATCACGGGAACGATGGTCTCTCAGCAGAAACTCTTCTTCCCTCGAGATGTGATAAAACAAGTGAATGAGTTCCTTCCCCTTTGATGTCAGAAGACCTCTGTCTGTCTGTAAAGTCTGCTGCATTGACTACCGAGTTGTCGGTGCATGGTAGGAGAAAAAAGCTGGGCAAAACGCGTTTGTTGTTCTCTCGCTTGTCGCATTCGAGGCTGAAGAAGATATACACACAAGGCTGACTCTGGGCTTTGACTAGCCTAGTCTCGCGACAAACATCAGTTTGGGGCGGTGAGAGATGAGAATAAAGGTAACAGCCTGTTAGATGTGTATACTGATTTAAGAAAGTTGACCCAAACTGGCATCTGCCGCTTGCGACAACTGCAAGTTCTTCGATCCAGGACGACTACTCGTGCGAACGTACTTATACATGTTGACGATGCGTAAGATATTGATTAGTAAATGAGGGAATATTCCATCGAGGAAAGGCGGTGCTTGGACTTGGATACGACGCTTGGGCCGCGAATCGCTTCTGATGATGGGTACTCACAAATTCTTTTCGGATATCAGCAGTCTGTTATCTGTTTCTATTGGGAATAATTATCAAGGGAAAAAGCAGCACGCTTACTCGGTCGGAGGCTCTTTGCCTACCTAACATAACTCCAGCCACTGTTCAGATATTATTCAACACAGAGGAGGACTGCTTGAGCTCCCAAAATTGGCACAATTTCAAAATTCTCTGATCTCTTTCTAGTCGGCAAATTGGATACCAAATTCAGCTTTCAAAGAAATGGCCATCCGCAATCCCCAATAAATTTTGATATTTAGATAACGGCAACAGACTAAGCTAGAATGGGAGGAAACATCTTTTCCGGTTCCGTTTCTATCATGACTTACCACTGCTTTATTGCTTGCGCTGCTTGGGGTAGCAATCCCAGCGACTTCACTTCCTTAAAGACTTCCTGTATGGGACTAGCTTGGTTAGCGTTTTGCTAACACAAAATGGCGGGGTCTTCACAAATCGTATCGCCTCTGCTCATGGTCAATTAAACTCTACGGTCGCTCAGAGTCAAGTCTTGCTATAATTGTTGACCTCCAATGCTATCAAGTCCTTCGCAACTCTCAGCACATGGCACACGATCTCGGCAACACAGCGACCCTACCGCAATGTCGAATGCCAGCGGAGCTCGCCTCCATATTCCTTCCTTTGAAGATCTGCAGAGTGTCAACACAGCAATTTTGAAGTCTCCAGCTGGCTTCCGCCTCTTCTGGACACTTGACGGCCCATTTCCCGAGGCAATCTCAGTCATGAAAGACAGGCATTGCCCGGATCATCTGACTCCATTATTTCAAAAGGAGCTTTCCATGCTACCTCGAAAGAGCCAATTTCTGATCCCAATATCTCCTCTGTCGTCGTCGGATTCAATGATCTTGATCGTTGGGAGTCTGCATGGACAGAATGCCACAACCAACATGACCACATCGGCCCAGCACCAGCAGGAATGAGGTATGGCCCACTTACAGACTACGATCCTGTTTGGGACTCAGATAAGGAGGAACATAGATTGGGCTGCTGTGAAGAGGCGAGACCAAGGGGTAAGGGGATTAGGATTGTGGTCTGGCCAACTTCGGGGGACTTTATCACTGTCCATGACTATCTATCTACAGTCCATCCGTAGCTTGTGAGCGCCAAAAGCCAGACCCGAAGCACGAGGTCCGAGATCTACGGGGAATTTGAGGCAAATGATCTGATGGTGGACTCTACTGCATTGGATTGGCTCTCTTGCGAAGAGAAAATCCAGTGGATCAGGCAAGAATCGGTTTTGTTGAGCCAGCCGTCTATAACCCCACCGGTTATGTTCCCAGTTTTCGGGCCCCTTCCACAACCAGGAGAATTACAACCCTCGCCCTCGATCTCTTATACCTCTGGACCCTACAGTAACAAAGAGCAAGAGCCAAATTGCTGAATTTTATGATGCAAAATACCTCAGTACTTCAATTGCCTCTGCAAAACCGTAGACTTACCATTACGTGATGTTGCAAGCCCAGCACAGAACATTGAGCTTCAAGCAACGGAAAATAGACAGCCTCTCAGACTAGCGGAAGGCCTGTAAGACCACCGATCCTCAATATCGTGTAATCAGTGTTCAAACACGAACATGGTGGGCAGAGCGTCTGGTTCTCGAAGCGAATATTCAAATTTCTGCACAACTGCAAATATCCTGGACGGAGATTGCCACAGGGCACAATCACCACGAGCTTGAATTTTCTTCTGGCATTCTGAGAGCACTTAATGCTAGGATGTGCTACTAGCAGCCAGTTTCGACCTATGGGTGCTGTCCTAAATTTTTAGTCTGCGTAAACATGTCACATACTTTGGTAGCAGTAGAAACTCGTACTCACTAAACTCACGTGTGCCTTGGACTCAGACATGTTCCAGTCTAGTGTAGGCGCACCAACCGTGCGTGAACATAAGTAAGCAGATCCTTTGACAAACATGGTTCTGCCTGAATTATCCTGTGGGCGAAAGGACGGCACTAGCCGAATAAAAACACGCAAAATCGCGGCCTGGCTCGCGCCTTCCACTTCTTCTTGAAGTCGTAACTCGACATATATTCAACTTCTAGTCTAATTTCAAAATTTCAGAGATCGATATTGTCGTACTGGTCTCATCTATCAGAACTTTACAAGGCGCAAGCACATCTTTCCTCGTTACTTGGACCGGTTGCGAGCAAACCTCGCGATATTCGAAGGCACATCTCCACGAGCTTTGGACACAGCGGACCATATCGACCAGAAGTTCGACAACACGTACACCATTATGGCTCCAATACTCGGGGAGGCTATCGAGGACTTATTCCTCAGCCCAACACGTCGATCAATTTCCACCACCAACCTTACCAGTACCTCAACATCCAGTTCGTTGACACCAGTACAGACCACGTCTCAACCTACAGCCACCTTGACTTTGAAACGTTTGGTCAAGATCATTGGCAGGAGCAGTGATATCGTGGCGGAAGAACGGGTCAATTTCATTTCGGCTAGGTTGGCGGAATGCTCTATCACCATTTCGCAAAATTTTCTGGAGACATTAGCCACGTATGGGAGATTCCGGAAGATCTATCTCCCAGAAACTCTCGATCTTCTGTGCGATATACTCCCGGGAGATTTGGGCATTGATGCAGTGAAGAAGATGCTCATCGAGGAGGAGGGATTCCCCAAGTTCCCAGAGCTTCCAGCAGAGCTTCGCCTTTCAGTTGTAAGTTTATTACATATAAATTCTTGATGGCATCAAAAAATTTATGTCCATTCACTAACCGTTTGTTCTCTAGTGGAAGTACTCTCTGCCTGGCTCCCTTGTGGTTGACATTGTAGCCGGAACCGGTGACACGGCATCTTTCAACATACCCCCAAAGTCCTCCCACACCACACTTTTCGCCATTCTATCCGCATGCATAGAGTCCTTTGACGTGGTTACGAAGCAATATCAAGCCATTCCATTTAACAACTTCGCTCTGGCATCCCCCTCCCTCCCAGACGATGCCTTCATCTTGATCGACAGCAAGCAAGACACGGTCCAGCTCGACTGCATGGCCGTTCGCAACTGCATCGTACAATGGAGCGAGCGTGAAGAGACAAGAAAAGCCGGCAGCATCACACAGCACCTGCCAGAACCAGCTTTTAATCTCATGTCTATCTCCCTCCCCGGCGTGATGCTTGCATTCCTGCTTTTGTTGTTTGGAATCAAATCTCACGCCTGGTTCTCGCGATTCACCCACTTGAAGAAGATCACCTGGATACACGTCGAAAGGGACATCCTTATGGAACTTGCAGAACTCAGAACAGGATCACGCCCTGTTAAATCAGATCTGATAAAGCGGTGCTGGAAGAAGGCTCTAGCAGAGAAGGTTCTCCCGGAGAGTTTCGAAGAGATCAAATTCGAATTTGTCAACTTCCCTGAGAAATCTCCTGCTTAGTTGTACCAAATTCTTGTTGCTCCAGACAGTCGAAGATCCCACATGACATTCTGAAGCCTCTCAGGATTGCCCAAGTATTCAAGCTTCTAGGAACGAACACTTCAGTGTCGATATTGGATTTTTAGATTAGTGCTCAGGGGTGAGGACACATCACGGAAGGAGCATTTGGAAACCCTCCCAAAACCGAGTGGGGACGGCAGCATTACTCACGTCTTGCTAACTGGGCTCTTCAGTCCAGCTACCAATCGTCCTCGGAGAGGTGGCAGCACTTTCTACTAAGGAAACTGCCGGCGCATAAGTTTGTCTGCTAAAAGTGGTCGGACAGTCTTTTTCGACTGTTACTTAGCTGGCACCAGGAACTTAATAATCTCAAACCCATTTCAAACTATGGTGAATTTACAGTGATATTTTTCCTTGGTGACCAAGTCCCTTCCGTTTAAACCTAGCTCGCAATATTCGAAATCAACAGGAACCATTAGCAAATACCTTTCGAGACATGCTGAACCTCTCATTCAAATCTCGAGCAGCATCGTGTATATGAACCTTGAAGAGATGCAAGGGGAACAAAGTTCAGTAGCTGTAGGCATCATTGGAAATTTTGAGAGGCAAACAATGGCCATGGTAATGAATATCTAAGTCCTAGTGACATTTACTAGATGAAAGTGGCCACGTAGAAATACGACATAGAAACTGTCGCGGAGGCATTGAGTCAAAATATGCCAAGACATTTACCGAGCACCCCAGCTTTTCACCAATTCAATTGCTCGAAATCCGACATCAAAACAATCTTACTGTCATTCGAGAGATAACAATCGTATCGAACCAAGCTGACTAGGCTAGGATCAGCTGGTCTCCAACTTCGAAAGATCTCGTCGGTGCCTATCTATCCGCGTCGCAGCTCTTCAATCTTGCTTCGTGACCCCCTACACAGAGCTTCGACTTTGGAAGAGAAACCGCATCGAGCTCGCACAGATTCGATTTCTTTTCTGCAATACAGGTAAAGCATACCTTTGCCACATCTCGAAGGCTTACTGTCAGGCAAGATTCGCACTCGGATCGCGATGCCACCCCAAAAGCGGAGCGCGCAGTCTCGCAAGAGCATGAAATCTTCAAAATCTGAAGCGGCGGCTTAAAACTCGATCGAAGCTGCTTCTGATACCGGAAGCACGAACAAGCCAGGCAAGAAGATCAAGAAGACAATTGCAAACTCGAGTGCCGGAAACGTGGAATCTACGTCCCAGGCCAGCCTTCTAAGCCTTCACACTGCTGCTTCGAATGCAGCGCCTCGGTCACCTCAGAACGTGAAGATTGAAACTGGTCAAGATGTGTCGAAAGGACCTGCCCCAATTTTGGAAGAGCAGGGGTTTCCTGCTATTGGCTTCCCAAGGTTTCGAAAGCTTCCTACAGAGCTAAGAATCAAGATATGTGAGTACCCCTGGCATATCGCCTATCAGCGTCCCTCCAAGCGATCCCACCGACTACTCTTCGAGCATCGATCAACCTATAAAGGACTCAACCAAGAAATCCTCAGAAAGTACCGCCTGATAAAATTTGCAGAAATGGGTTCTCAGCTTGACCACTGTGCCGGTGAATCCCACTTCCCAATTCCCGTTCATTCTGGTCGACGACAAGCAAGATACCATCTACTTCAGCATGAGTATCATATGGGCTCATTACGAAGGACGTCCACAGGTGCCTCCCAAAGCTTATTCAAGTCTCCGCTCAGTCGCCATATCGTAAGATACTATTAAGCACCTGTATCTCAACCAGAAGTCCAAAGTCCTTGGTAACTGGTTCGAAGATCTAACCGGTTTGCAGAATTTCAGTATGGTTGGCGACGATAAGTTTGATGGTGAATGGAGCTATGAGTCTCCGGGATGGTTTTCTGTAATTGATGAGGAATCTTGTGGTGTTTGGGACTTTAAAATTGCGTTGAACGTGGCCATTGAGACTCGTCCAAGCATGAGTCATATGGCGGGTGTATTGGTTCAGGTCATGAAGTTGGACTGGGAGTGGGATTGGAATAGGACACCGGATCGGCCTCTCGCTTATTCTGATGGGGGTGAAATCTGACGATTGGTATCTTTCAACGTCGAGGACGTCGGTACTGTTAGAAAGACTTGGATATGGAAGATTGCAGAAGCTGCGATTGTTTCCACCTAGACGGGCATCAGATTTGGAAGATGGCTGAATCTTTGCGTGGAAACCTGGTACATATTAGAAACTTTCTGGTGCTTTGCGATCCCATCGAATCTTTGGCAAATGGGAAGAGCATGATCGAAGCATATGCACAGGCTTTACTGGTAACCTGGATTTCACGTTGCACATCGCCTCGTGGGAAATGCATGTATCTTTTGTGGCGTTCGGCACGGATCTGATCTCTTGGTACTAACTTCGCTCTTCGGAATAGATTCACAGGAAAGCGCATGCTCATATTGAATATCTGTTAGATGCGGAAGTTCCTCAGTAGTCCTATGAAGAGAAATATGAGCAAAAATCCTTCAATTCCATCACTCCTATTTCGTGACTAGGACAGTCGTTCACATTACGTTGCAAAACGATGGTAAAATGCTGGTAACGGCACTTGTCACGGCATGTACCGTTCCTAATCCCACTTCGGCAGCCTCGGCAGCTTTATGCTCATTTGCGGTGGTCAGACTGAAGATGAGATGGTTCATCTGAGTCTGAGTGAGGGGTTGTTCGAGTGGTCTCCAGCCTTCCTTGTATGGCAGTCTTTCCTGCTCTATGCACCATGTCAGTCATAGATTATAAACGCACATACGAATCATTATTTTCTTACCGAACAGGACTTTCAAGTACTCGAGTGGAATCTTCCCATCCTTGGGGTCTCCTAATATCCCGAGAAACAGTGCAGATTCGCCATAGCCTTTGCAACCAAAAGAATCAGCACGGTGCATCTCTTAGACGTCGGTTTTACTCACTCAGAACAAACTCCTTGATCCCATACTGAAAGTCCTTCCCTGCCTCCTCGTGCGCCTTCTTCGCTGCCATCACCCTCTCATACCTCGCCTTACTCACACTCGCAAAATCCGTCTCCGTCTTCTCACCATAACTCTTCATCACACCCTCCCAAACACTCTTATCAAAAGAATGGTTATCGCCAAAAGCGATATCTTTTCTCGAAAGCGAGACATCGTGTTCAATCACGCCGTGCTTTCTGAGATGGTCAAGGTCAAATGAGTGAGCACTGTGATCAGGGTTGGTGGTAAGTGCACCCGTTGCAAAGACGTTGGCGATTTTGGAGTCGAGGTTGATGGATTTGGTGAGCACGGAGACGATTTGGCCTTTCGTGATACCTTTGCCGTTGTGTGGAAGGATGTGGTGGTTTGAGAGGGCGTTGATCATTGGGCAGGGTGACCGAACTAGTGAAGACGTCAGGATGGTTTTCCTTCATATGAGGCTTCGGACTTGGAGCAGCCAGGAGTAGTCAGAATGCACTCGTACCATCTCCTTCTCCAGCAGGCTCCCACTTGCTCCAGTCAATGGGCGGGTGGCCTTCAGGTGTGTCGGTCGCCATCTCAAAATCTTCTGAAGCTATGGTGGGGTGTCGTTAAATTGATGCAGTTCCAGTACTCAGACGCAAAAATTGTGCGGAATAATGATGAAAACAAGAGATGCAATGAGCGCGAGGCGACGTTTATACAAACTCCTCTGCCTAAACAAGGCTGGGCTGGGGGGAAACCATTGCAACTTCCCCGTCGGCATCCCGCCCTTTCCCCACGAACTACTCGCTATCTCAGGTCGCACATACCTTCCTCAGTTACACCACAACCTTGAAGTCGCATATGTACCTCGGCGCTTTCGACTCGAATACACTCTTGATGGCAAGCTGAGCAGGCGCGATGCATGCATGTGGTTTTCAGCTGGCGTCGTAGCACCAATCAGAAGTTGTGGTTTTGTCAGACGGTTGAATTGGTTGCATGTTGCATACATTGCATGTATGGCAGTTGCATGACATGTGTTCAGCGCGGAACTTCCATGATCAATTGCTCGGACTTATGGATCCCGTGGGAGAAGCTTTTGTTTATTTAACTCGCTAAAGTATTTATTTGTTATGTTAAAAAGGGCGGGGGGGGGGAGAAGATCGACCATTTACAGGGATGAAGGGAAACGTGACCTGCAAGCACAGCACAGCCTCCACCATGCGCCCAGAAGGTCGTGCGGCTGAACCTCGACAAGATCTCATCATTTGAGAATCATTTTGACTAGGGGACATCAATATCACCAACCATTACGGGTCGCTGATGCCAATGAAACCTTGAAGAACATGGCCAGCAAGCAGCTTGGGTAACCAGCCATATCGCCCTCTTCAGCCATCGCTTAAACACTGGCAATGCCGCCCGAAAAGCGAACCTGTTGCGAAACAATAGGACTCTTTTTCTACTCGATTTTCTGCATCATATTGCTCTACCCCCAAGTACTTCTCTACCGCTTGCTCAAACGCATCTTCTCCCACTTCACGAAACGCCGTGCTCCTCCCGCGACAAACACGAACCCGAACGATGAAGAAGACAAACCGGCGCCTATCTCAATCGCCACCAACGTGGTATTTTCCGACGGTTATACACCCTACGAAGAAGCCACGCCCTGTTTTCGATGTCAGGAAATCAATCTTACAGATCTCACTTCTCCGTCTGGATATGCGCATTGTAAGACGTATGCTGAGTTGTACTCGGCCGCTAAGGAAGGGTGTAAGTTATGTACGCTTTTGATGTTGTCGATTGAGAGGAGTGAGGGGAAGAAGAATTTGTCGTATTGGCAGGCGTTTCGGGCTGCCAATGTTGGGGCTTATGCCGCTCGGCCGACCTTAATGTTAGTCGCGAGGGAGCAGGTGACGGGCAGGGGGGAGAAGGGGTTGAAATCAGATTTGGTGGAGTTGAGATTGCAGACGATGGATGGGATGGTGGATGTGTCGAGCGGAGAGAAGAGGAGTGAGTTGTTGGCTGTGGTGGGATTGTACGCTGATGCAGGTATGTTGACATTTGCCTCAAGTAATTGTTCAAATGAGAAAATCGACATTCGTATTGACATCTCTCAGACTCTCCCGCACAAGCATTCATATCTGGCAGACGTATCCTCTGCGATTCTTCCGCTGTAGATGCCATCTCCATGCGCGAGCGCTGGATCAAAGAGATCCTCCACTCAGACGATAACGCGCAACGTGATCTTCATCCCACTGCCCAAGAACTCCCCAAGCGAGTCTTAGATATCTCACAGCAGTCAGATGAGGAAGAAGACATGGTCAAACTCGTCGAAAATACCTCTTCCACAACGATTCAAGATCGCTACATCGCACTCAGCCACTGCTGGGGTCGAGAAGGCCACTTTCGCCTCACGGACGCAACTCTCGAGCAGATGAAGAACGGAATCCCAGCAACTAGTCTAGCAAAGAACTTCCGAGACGCAATCACCATCACGCGATTACTCGGCCTGCGATACCTCTGGATCGACGCCCTCTGCATCCTGCAAGATTCGCAGATAGATTGGGAATTAGAATCCGCAAAGATGGGCCAGTATTACCAGAAAGCCTGGCTGACAATCGCGGCTGGTATGTCTGATGGTGGGAAAGAAGGGTTGCTTGCGAAGAGGAGTCCGCATGGCTTGGCTCACATTAGGTTGAAGACCAAGGCGAAATCAGCTAGAGAATCCGCTATTGGGCAAACGTATACGGTGTATTTCGCCTTGGATCCGATTAAGCCTTCGACGCAATGCCCGATAAGAACGAGGGGATGGACGTTTCAAGAAGAGCTGCTGTCAAGAAGGTATCTGAGTTTTGAGACGACGCAGACGTATCTGAGGTGTGGCACGATTGTGCATCATGAGTGTGGACGGCAGGACGACTTGATGAAAGATGAATCCCCCTTCATGGAAGGTGAGCAACTTTTGCAGAGGAAAGATTGGTTGGAGATTGTGAGGAGGTATAGTAGTCGGAATCTAACCAAGGAGTCTGATAAATTGCCTGCGCTTTCAGGGCTTGCCCATGAATATTGTGCTAGATGGGGAGGCGAGTATCTTGCTGGGCTCTGGAGACAGGACCTGTGGAAGAATTTGCTGTGGCGGAGGAACGAGACTTATGCTTTACCTGAGCCACGACGGCCAAGTGAGTACAGAGCGCCCACCTGGTCGTGGGCAAGTTTGGATGGAAGGATCGAGTTTGTTGGCCCAGCGAGCGTGACTGATGAGGCGAAGATCATTATTGAGAATGTGATCATGGACCTTGCGGGCAGTGACCCAATGGGTCAGGTATCTAGTGGGACAATCCGAGTGCGAGGTGTGCTTATAAAGATGGATGCGTATGGCAACATCCCAAAGCGGCTTGGGATCAAGCTGAAGAAATGCTATGATGTGCCTGGTGAAGTGCGACCTGAAACTTCAGCAAGGGACCAGTACTTGTTGTGGATTTGTAAACCGTCGGGATTGATTCTTAGACGCGCGCTTGAACACAGTAGCGCAGAACAGAACGTCCCGCAAGCTCTGCCGATAAGTGACTTTGAGCGTGTGGGATATTTCTCGACTAAGGCTGGTGCTGAATTGGATGGCTTCTGGTCGAATGTCAAAATGGAGGGTTTGCATGAACATAGGCGATTTATATACCCAGAGTTAATACACCTTATTTGAGCATTTGCCAAAAAAGATTTATGATGACAGAATTGATTGCGGGTATATGTTAGCTGATGCTCTATTTTGTGTATATGTACATTTGTCATATTGCCCCATCATATGTATTTGTACGGGTTCATGATGCCATTCTAGATCTCGTGTTAGTTCGTGCTGGCTATGAGAGAGGTGGCAGACTTACCGGATCGTACAGCTCCTTGATTTGCTTCATAAGTTTGATCATCGTCTCACTTCGACTATATCCGATATAGTTCTTCTTTGCCAGTCCCAAACCATGCTCGGCACTGATACTGCCGTTCCGCTTGGCGATCCACTCGTACACAAAAGGCTCCAAAACCTTCTCAACTCGCTTGTCGTATCTTCGTACTGCTACATTAAGATGTAGATTGGAGTCACCCATGTGACCGTATCCTACAACATCAACAACGGGATGCTCATCGGTGTCTCCCATCAGACCCGAATCCTTGATCTTCTCCTTAGTCTCTTCAACTAAAGCATATAGCTCATTAATCGGTATTGACAAGTCGTACTTGTAGACACCACCCCAGTGCCCCAAGCACTCGGGAACACCCTCTCTCCATCCCCAGAGGGCTCTTACTTGCGTCTCATCCTGCGCAACTACGCCATCGTTGACAATTTCGTTCTCCATAACATGCTCGAGGAACTTCTCAAGCTTCTCGTTGTCATGCTCGGTGTTTGAACCGCTAGTCTCGATCAGGCAGTAGAATGGGTGCTCTCCTTCCAGAGGTCGCTTATTTTTCGTAACTTTGTGAACAAGATTTTGGGACTGGCTATCCATAAGTTCGAATGCGGAGAGAATCTCTGAGAGTTGTCCTTTAGCCTCCTTAAAAGCTTCCTGTACCTTTCCGTACGACTCCAGTCCAAAGAACGCAACATTGATAGCCTTGGAACGCTGAGGGCATATCACGGAAACGCCTGTAATGATACCGATTGTTCCCTCACCTCCGATGAACAATTGCTTAAGATCATATCCAGTATTGTTCTTCCGTAACTTGGATAGGTCATCCACAATTGTTCCATCGGGCAGAACTGCCTCGATTCCCAGAACATTACCGTGCAGACTGCCGTAACGTAACAACCTCAGACCTCCAGCATTCGTTGCGACATTCCCTCCAATATGGCAGGATCCCTTCGCCCCAAGATCCAATGGGAAAATGTATCCCTTCTCCGCAAGGAAGTTGTCCGTAACCTCCAGAATACAGCCAGCATCCACGACCAGAGCTCCAGAAACGTCATCAAATGACCGAATCTGGTTCATCCGACTCATGTTGATTACGATTTCATCGAATACGGGTACTGATCCACCAACAAGTCCGGAATTGCCACCCTGTGGTACCACTGCCAGCATATTATCGTTGCAGTATTTCAGCACTTTGCTCACTTCCTCAGTTGATCCAGGTTTCAGCACCAGCTTGGTATGTCCCCTGTATTTCCGCATCCAATCGCCATTAAAAGGTTCAATATCCTCCGTAGCATCTTTGGTAACGCCATCAATGATAGCTGAGTCCTTCCCTAATAACTCCTTGAAAAACTTGACGTGATCGGGAGTAAGCTCTGCAAATCTCGAGTCGCGCTTGATTTCGGGATAGGTTTCGGAAGTGAATTTGATTGTTTTTGAGGAGCCTGTCGTTCCCTTTGCTACGCCTTCGGTTTCTTCTGTTGTTGCTGTACTTTGCCATCGAATCTGGGGTAGAGCTCTTAATTGTCGAGTACATGGTGACAAGGCGATTCGAGCTCTGCGCAGAGCTAGTGTGACTCTGGATCGGCTTGCCATCTTGAACTCAATCAATTGACTCCAGAGACTTCTTTCGTATTCCCAGGAAAGACGTCCGAATGAAAGTTGAGGGCTGCTGGTCATGAAATAGTGGGGAGATCAATTCGCCTCAAAGATCGGTCGGTTCAACATCGGATCTCAGCCTTGCCTTGCCATCTCAGGCTAAGCCGCTTTAAGGTCGACAGAGCTCGCGCGTCTTGGTGCAGCCTACCTCTCTCAAACAACCAGCTCTACGAACATCCAACCCATCAGCTTCTCAACGCCCTCTTTCTTCTTCACAATATCCACGAAGCTGCACCTCTGATACCCCTTCTCGATCAATCATAAATTATGGCGTCAGGATACGATAGAGCTCTTTCAGGTAAGCTCAAGCTCCCGTGCGACTGTCTGTTGATTTCAAGCTAACAACCAAATAGTCTTCAGGTTAGTTATCAACACCGCTTAAGCTTGGGACATTTTTTGACAGCATATACAGTCCCGATGGACATGTGTTCCAGGTCGAATACGCGCTGGAAGCCGTGAAGAGAGGTGCGATAGAAAACTGAGGGATAGCCCTAGACAAGAGCTAAAGTTACTGCAGGAACATGTGCTGTTGGAGTGAAGGGAGCAGATATCGTGGTATTGGGATGTGAGAAACGCTCGGCAATGAAACTTCAAGATACCCGCATCACACCTTCGAAGATTGGACTCGTCGATACCCACGTCTGCCTCGCATTCGCAGGACTCAACGCCGATGCCCGTATCCTAGTCGACAAGGCCAGATTAGAAGCTCAATCCCATCGTCTGACTGTGGAGGATCCTGTCACGATAGAGTACATTACGAAGTACGTTGCTGGTGTTCAGCAGAGATATACACAGAGTGGAGGTGTCAGACCGTTCGGAATCAGCACGTTGATTGTTGGCTTCGACCCCAATGACAAGACACCAAGGCTGTACCAGACCGAGCCATCAGGAATCTACTCTGCATGGTATGCAAATATGCTGATATGCTTGGACTATACTAATGCGTCTACAGGAAGGCGAATGCAATCGGCAGATCCAGCAAGACCGTCCGCGAGTTCCTAGAGCGAAACCACAAGGACAATATGGATCGGGAGGCAACAATCAAATTGACTATCAAGTCATTATTGGAGGTTGTGCAGACAGGAGCGAAGAATATCGAGATTGCTATCATGGCACCAGGGAAGCTTCTCGAGATGTTGCCAGTAGAGGATATCGAGGCTTATGTCAAGAACATTGAGCAGGAGAAGGTTGAGGAGGCTGCCAAGAAGAAGAACACCCGGACACCAGGTTCTGGAAATGCTGCGATCTTGACGAGACCTGCTGAGGGAAGCAGTTAGGTGTGTGCTGATCTTGCACTATCTCACAGAGCCATTGTACTATAGAAAATGAGCGATGAAGACCTTCTGCCATGCGGGTTTTCGCCATTTCAGTGTTCGTGGTATCTCGCTTTACTCGTCCACCAAGACTTTGCGAGCCAATATGAGCAGTAGAAGCCCAAGTTCTGTCGTTTATCCATCCCCGTAAATCATAAACTCCATGCCAGACCCATGCCGCTAAATCAAACCCCAATGGCGCCCTCGCCCACCAAAACTCTCTATCCCAACTTATTTGGGGCCTCCTTGACATCGAAAATAGTCCTCAGCTCCTCTCCCCTAATCCGCTCGTCCTTCAACATCCTATTATCCACTCTCGCATCTTCACCCTCAACCTTCAACATCGGCTTTGGCGTGACGGCTTCCAGGACAAAGTGGTTGTCGCAGTGTGGGCAGTACTCGTCGCTCTCCTCAAACTCCTGAGCGTCTTTGCGGAACGCTTTTTTGCATTTCTTGCAGGCGAAGGTCTGGGGAGACTGTTAGAAAGAGTGGTGGGTGGAGGGGTAATAGGGGGATAGCTTGCCATTTCAGTCTGTTGGAGGAGAGGATGGCTTTGTGATTCTGCGTGGCACTCGGCGCAGTCGAACCATTTTCGACCTGCGAATATTAGCATTGCGTATGCCTAGGAAGGAGGAGGGTACGTACAGCATGGGGACCTGATAGAGACTTGGGCGTTGAGAATATGTTTGCTGCAAATATCAGATCGGACACTCTTACAGATGACATCGAACTTACCACATGATTGAATACAATCCTCGAAAATTGGTCAGGACTTCGAGATGATTTTTGAGATTGAGTTCAATTATTTATCTCTCTCTCTCTCTGCGACAAAGTGTTCACGCGCCGCATCAATCAACGCGGCTTAGCCCACACTAGCGCGAAAGTGACTCTTTCTGTCAGCCTTGCATGCATATAGACTTCGCCTCCCTCCTGGCTCTCGAGCGTCTTTGTCCATCTTTTCTACACATCACGGCATCATCTGCAGGCAGAACGTGAAGATGCCTCCAAAGAGAAAAGCTACATCCAGTATGAGCTTTCGATTGCTATCATTCTAACTGTGCTCACTAACAACTTCTCCAGGTGTAACAGGCAGCAAGAAGACCGGCAAAGACTCAGTCTCGTCGACGCCTGGCCCGGCCACTCCGCGCAGCATTGGGAGCAGCGATGAGTACGAATCGTCAGAGACAGAGGAGGAGACAGAGACTGTGAAGAACGCAAAGTCGAATCTTTCGGTTTCGAAATATCAGAAGAAAAGATCCTCTGCCGTAAATGGTCGAGACTCAGCTAGTCACCACTTCGATGGAGGCAATACGGACTTCTCGTACCTGTCGCTGAAGCCTGATCATGACAACCGACCACTATGGATCGATCCTCTCAAAGGCCGTATTATTGTAGAGAGTTTCTCTCCTTTGGCAAGCCAAGCCCAGGACTTCCTAACGACTGTGGCGGAACCTCAGTCTCGACCTCAATACCTCCACGAGTATATTCTCACGCCACACAGTCTTTACGCTGCTGTATCGGTTGGCCTGGATCCCAAGGATATCATCAATGTGCTGAATCGTCTTTCGAAGGTGCCCATTCCACAGAGTATCCGGGATTTCATCAACGGTTGCACACATAGCTACGGAAAAGTGAAGCTGGTTTTGAAGAACACGAAGCATTACGTGGAAAGTTCTGATCCAGAGATGCTGCAACGGCTATTGAAGGACGAGGTTATTGGTTCCCTTCGAGTCCACGGATCGGAGGATATCACTACAACTTCTGCTCCCAAGATGGGTGCTCTGGTCATCCCTGGAACGAAGAATGCTGCTGGTGTCAACCAGACCGCGGATCAGAGCAGAAAACAAGACGGAGAAAATGCTAATCAGGAGGACATCTTTGCTACTTTGAATGAAGACGACGATGACGAAGAGGTTGATGCCGTTCATTCCTTCGAGATTGCCGATAATAGTGTGGAAACCATCCAGAAGCGCTGCCTTGAGCTCGGTCTACCGGTTCTTGAGGAATACGATTTCCGCGCTGACAAGGCTAATGCGGACCTCGATATCGACCTTAGACCTGCCGCCCAGATTCGAGACTACCAAGAGAAGAGCTTGAGTAAGATGTTTGGTAACGGCAGAGCTAAGAGCGGTTTGATCGTTTTGCCCTGTGGTGCTGGTAAGACCTTAGTTGGTATTACCGCGGCCTGCACCATCAAGAAGGGAGTCATTGTGCTGTGCACCAGTTCCATGTCCGTGGTTCAGTGGAGACAAGAATTCTTGAAATGGTCCAACATCAATCCCAACGATGTTGCTGTCTTCACCTCGGACAACAAGGACAAGTTCTCCGGCAACACTGGTATTATCGTTACAACATACAACATGGTTGCTCAAAAGGGCAAGCGTTCTTACGACTCTCAGAAGATGATGGACTTCTTGACTGGTAGAGAATGGGGCCTGATGATCCTTGATGAAGTTCACGTTGCGCCAGCACACATGTTCAGACGTGTGACATCCATTATCAAGGTACACTCGAAGCTCGGTCTGACTGCCACACTTCTTCGTGAAGATGACAAGATCAGCGATTTGAACTTCTTGATTGGTCCCAAGCTGTATGAAGCAAACTGGATGGAGTTGGCTGAGCAAGGCCATATCGCCAGAGTTCAATGTGCCGAAGTCTGGTGCCCAATGACTACAGAATTTTACTCCGAATATCTGAAGCAATCAAGCAAGAACAAGTCTCTACTCTGGATCATGAATCCTCGGAAGTTCCAGGCCTGTCAATTCCTGATCGACTATCATGAGAAGCGTGGGGACAAGATCATTGTCTTCTCAGACAATGTATATGCATTGAAGATGTACGCTCAGAAGCTGAACAAGGTCTTCATTTATGGCGAGACCGGGAATGCTGAGCGACTGCGTATTCTTGAGAACTTCCAACACAACGAAAACATTAACACGCTCTTCCTTTCCAAGATCGGTGACACCTCGCTCGATCTCCCCGAAGCCACATGTCTTATTCAGATCTCGTCACATTTCGGATCTCGTCGTCAAGAGGCTCAACGTCTTGGACGTATTCTTCGAGCCAAGCGTAGGAATGACGAAGGTTTCAACGCCTTCTTCTACTCTCTTGTTTCGAAGGACACCCTGGAAATGGTCTACTCTTCCAAGCGCCAAGCCTTCCTTGTCGATCAAGGCTACGCCTTTAAAGTCATCACCCATCTCCAAGGCATAGAGTCTCTTCCCGACCTCGCCTTCACCACCCCTCTCGAACGCCGCGAACTCCTGCAGAACGTCATGATTCACAACGAGACGGACACCGGCGCAGATTACGAGGACGGTGACGACCTCTTTCACCTCGTGGATCGGGAAGGCCCGGCTAAGAAGGGCAAGAAGAAGGTTGGTGCTCGGAGAACAGCTGGAACGCTTAGCGAGCTTGCTGGTGGTCAGGACATGGCGTATGTGGAGCAAAATAAGATCAAGAATAAGGAGCTGAAGAAGAAGAAGGAGAGTAATCCTTTCTTCAAGAAGTTGCAGCGAGATCAGGCGAAGAGAAAACTGGCTATGGATGATAACTGATCGGTCTCGGTATGGATGGGTGGATGGCGTTCGGATTGATAAATTGAATGAGCGTCTAAATCGTCTTCATGGGTACGGAGTTTGGAAAGTGGCATTATAGATAGCCAGCTGAGTGGTACGATATGAGAGCAAAAAATGAAGCATTAATGATTCTCTAGCAATTCAGTCCGTCTACGTGCACCTTCAAATTACACATTCTATTTTACGTCTATCTTCTCAAGGTCCCTTTCCAACCATGTCAAATCGTCTCCTCATCCCCACTAATCGGCTCCAAATCACCCTTCCCCATAAAACTCTCAACAATGCTCGCCTGCTCATTCAACATGAACCTATCCGTCTGACACCCAATCTTCGCCAGACCTCTCCACCTCTCAAAATCCTTTGCGTTGCGCTTGTCTCCGTGAGCATCTTCAGGCTTTTCCCAGTGTCCTTGGCTGAAAGCCAGGAGCGTGGTGATGGTTTGCTTGGGGATGTCGTAGATTAGGGAGCATATCGTTCCGGTTTCTGTGAATTGTGTAAGTCGAGTGTAGTATATAAGTATTCACATTCACAGTCAAAAGACAGACTTCAAGTGAGCTCACAACTGAAGGACGAAGAAAAGTTATACGAGAGCGGGATAAAATACCTTCCAACCAATTACACTGCCACAACTCCCCAGGTCTAATACACTGATAACTCGCCGTCTGGAAATTGGTTCTTCCAGCCATGGGACCGCCGTGGATCTTATACACGATGCGTGTTGATGAGAAGAACCACATTTCGTAGCGCCATTTTTCGGGGTTGCCGTTGCTGTCTTGAGCGTCGTAGTCGTAGATTAGGTGGACGTCTTTGATGTCCTTGTTGAATTGGGGGATGTCTTTTGAGAGGGTTGTTGCGTGCGTTGCGCCGGGCATTTTTGGAGATGGCTGAATCTATAAGTTTTGAGAATGAGAGTGAAATGTATTCTGGGTAGCGATGGGTATGGTATGAGATATTCTTTGACGAGCGTGTTGATCTATAGATTTGAGGTGACGACAAAAAAAAACTTGAGCCTTTATTTATACTTATATCTATCGAACGGATGTGACGGGTTTTGATGGCTCTTGATGAGGCGGCCCGAGGCGTGAGGTCTGGTATGTATGATGTAGTTGAGGTGAGCTAGAGGATGAACTTCGGTCTGGAACTTTGATGGTCTCTTGCCCGGGAGTAGGTCTCGGCAACTTTTTCTGTGCGATTACCTCTGCTTTTCAAAGCTTGTTTGAAAGGCTTAGCAGGGGAACACCTCATTTGTCGTTGAGATATTGGTTCGCTGGCTGATAGTAGATCGTGGTGTGACATTTTTGTGGTAGCATACTCATGCAGAGTCGGCTGCACAACCACCTAGCTCAACATCATGCCATTTCTACATCTAAATGTTTACATGTCCCATCTTCTCCATCTAACTCCAAAAGTCTACATCTGCAAATCTCAGATTTTCGGTGACTCTCCCAAGAATCCGCCGACAACCGCCTGAAGCAATTGATTCGCAATCGCTGTCTTAGGAGGTAATCTTAAACCTCCCTCAACATACCCCTCCCCAGCAGGCTCCCCAAGTCCACTCGTACCAACCTTCAACGCCTGTCTAATCTCATCCATCTCAACCCACTTTGCATCTTCCAGTTCTGGATCATGCTCCAAGTGGATCTTCTCACCATCTGGTAACGCCTGCCCAATAGCTCCAATCATCAGGTTTGCAGGATATGGCCATGGCTGCGTAGAATGAATGACCACTCGTCCGAGATGTACACCTGCTTCTTCCCAGACTTCGCGCCGTACGGCCTCTTCGACTGACTCGGCGGGCTCACAGAAACCTGCGAGAGTGCTGTACCAGTATGGTGGCCAGCGCTTCTGGCGACCGAGAAGCACTCGTTTCGCATCATGGCTTACTACGGCCATGATCACCGTTGGATCTGTCCGTGGGAAGCATAGATTGGAAATCCCCTTTCTGGTTACGCAGGCGAGCCTTTCGCGAGGAGTTTCTAATGTGGTGGAGGCTCCTCCTTGGGCGTTTGGGAGGGAAGATAAATCTGTTGGTGGGCAGACTCGTTTTGTGCCTGCGTTAACGGACATTGTAGGTTGTCCGCAGCCTCCGCAGAAAGGATTCCTGGCGTTCCAGTCTAGGAGTGCTCGTGCTTGGGCGTAAATGGCCGCTATTCTTCTGTCAGTCCCCTAGCACTTCCGAGGGAGTTGGAGGGTGCTTACCTTCTGGAGCGTTCAACGTCATATGCATACGGCCCTCGATGAACGTCGATCCAGTTGCCTTCGCCGCTTCAATAACGCCATTGGCCTCCTTCTCTACGGACCCTCGCGGCGTAACATCCACTGCGAAGAACGGTCTACCCTTATATATTCCATGTTCAAAGCCATCCTTCTTCTTCTCGTCCAGACCCAGAAACAAGACCAGCGGTAATGTAATAGCTGAATTATACTCCTTGATCATATCCTCCTCCGACTTTTCGAATGGGTTCTCTCCGATCAATGGCTTGACATCCTTGTGTGCTACATATGCCAGCTGTGTAGGGTCTTTCGCCAATGGCGCCAGGTCGTTGAAGAGGAGGAAAGAGGTACTGGGGTGGACGAGCGCTTTGGTAATGAAATCGTGATTCGCTCGGAGGAAAGAGACACGATTCAAGGGACTGCCGGAGAAGTAATTGGCGACTTCGCGCCCGAATTTCCTACTCAGCATCGAGTCCACGTCGTGATGCGCGGGGTCGGGGAGGTCGGGTTGGGGGTGAGGGGGCATTTCGTGGATGGATTTCGAATTGGCCTGTTTGTTATGCTTGAGGAATGAAATACCTGCAAGCAGTTTGGTAGGAAAGTGGGAAGATACTGGAGATAGCCCGCTCTGGAAGGGAGAGGAGGGGCGAATGGAAAGAAAGTTAGCTGCTAGACATAGCGCTGGCTATGTAATGCAGAGCAATGGTGGGGTAGATCCTCCATCCCGAGTTCGGGATTTCTCAGCAGAAAAGCTTATCCCCGAAGTGGAACTAGGCAGTGTACCGGGAATAGTAAACAATACTTTCCCCATGTACTTACTTTATTTACCACCTTGAAGAAGTGGATGCCATCGTGTGTTGGATCACTAAACAGATATCGTATTCATGACCAGAAGAGCTTTGACCGAGGCAATGACAATTTACCCGGGCTTCGGCCGTCGCCACGTGACTATATTTACTGTGGCTCCCGGATCTTCCTTCCTCGATTTCCTGTTCCTCCTTGAAGGTCACACAGAGTATTCAAGTACATTGGAAGTCCTTGTTCCACCCGCAACGGGCTTCGATCTCCTTGATCTGTTCGCTCACATCCTCAATGTCTTGAGAATCACCAACGACATCCCCAGCGACATATCTACCAGACTCCACCCATTGTTGACATCGCTTACGACGTGCCCGGCGTTCATCCTTCGCAGCAATCTCGGCTGGACTTGGTGGTTGAATTTTGTTTCGTATCTGTAGCTTTTGTCAAAATTCAATGTTCTCAAATTTCTTAAGAACATTGAAATACCTTCTTGGAGGCGGATTTGACCACTTTTGCAGCACGAGTGCACAAGCCTTGGAAGGGCACTTCCTTGTTTCGATTTGGTTTCATGGTTGACTGTGGGGTAGTAGATTTATCTGTGCTGATCTGTGCTGATCTATGTTGTGAAGTCACCTCGAATTGTTTGCATGGTTGGGGCTTTCATAAGCGAGACTCGAAGTAAACAATGTATGTCTGCCTGATAACTCGAAAGACCAAAACGGTACAAGGCTCTTTTATGTACCTTGCTGCTAGATCTATCTACTTTAGTCTCGCCTCTATAGCATGAAAAGCTGTTGTCTTTGCTCCATACGTCTTCTCCAATCTCAACCCCGCGGCATCGAGCAATGCCTCCCACTGCTGCAACGTTCTCTCGCAACCCGCAAAGGTCATCATTGTCAAGTCAGACCAAACAGTCTCGAGATCGGCTCCCTGGTCGGGTAGAATGACCTCGGAGATTACAATGCGTGAGGTCGAGGCACTCATAGCAGCGGCTATGTTTTTGAGGATCTCGATGCAGTCGGCATCTGGCCAGTCGTGCAAACAGCGGCGGATGTAGTAGATGAGCGCCCCTGGTTCCGTCAGAATCCGAGTACATATAATGCTAGATCTGCGAATTGGGACACAAAATATTGTACAGGATGTCAACATACCCTTCAAAGGCTGCGGTTCAAAGAAGTTGTACTTCATCAGCTCAATTCCTGGTAGAGGCTTGCTAATCCCATCGATAACCTCCGGTAGATCCTGCAATATTACGCGACCTTTGGTCTCGTTAGTCAAGGCTCGAATCTCAGTCGTCGCCTGGCCTCTCCCTCCTCCAACATCAATAGCAAGAATGGTTTCATCATCTGTCGCAACTTTCGAAAGCTGCTCTTGAAATGGAAAGATCCCAACAATCCAGCCGAGACCGGCAGTCTGGGCTTGCATCGCAGCATTGAAGGCTTCCTTCCGATCAGGGAGTTGTTCCATAAACTCCCACATCGTCTGACCGTCGGTCCGATGAGTGAAGGTATACGGGTTGTTAGTCTGCGAGATGGGGTTCTTCCATCCGTACTCCTTGAAGAACATGGCGAAGTGAAGTTGCGACGTCAAGTATTCGTCGGTCCTGTCATGTCAGCTGCTTGGTAACTTTTGGAGTTTAAGATAGCCACATACATCAGGCGCAACCCTGCTTCCAAGGCTGGAATCGTATAGACGAGCGAGTGTGGAGTATGAGCGTATTCTTGTGGGCCAGTCTCTTTGAGAGGGCCAATGACCGTTGAAGCTCTCATCAGTCGGACTTGAAAAGTACATCAGCTAGATTCTACAGAGAATCCCAGCAGACAAACATACCAAGTAACAACTCATCCACCTTCAATTTCTGAGCCAGGTCCGATGACTTCATATTCGTTCCATCTTTGGGAAGTGCATGAAATACGCCCATCTCCAACAGTGCTCTAATAGCACCTGCGTGAGAGACCTAGTCCCATGATATCAGCACTCAAAGGTCCGCATCCAGGTTTTCATAAGACGATTCTCACATTTTCGAGTTGCGCAAAGATCGAATCATATGGTCCTCGGATAGTACTGAGTAACTTCTGTGCATTCAAAATCAATTCCTTGTGGACTTCTCGGACCGACGCGGAGGACGCCGGGCCTGTGAGCTGAACATTTTCTGCAGACAATTTCTGATACGCTGCGTTAGATGAGGAAACGGTAGAGAGTGCTGAAGTGATGGCAGCGCTGTGTGCAGCGATGGACTCTGGTGTTGGCTCCATGATTGACGTGTTGATAGAGTTTTTCGTAATTGCTTTGGATCGTTATACTGAAAATACCCCATACCTACTCGTCGGTCATGAAGGATTATATACAAGTTGTTACATTCAGTGACGCCACAACAGCAACTTTCGAGCACTTTTTGTAGCCCCACATTGGGGATCATCACCTTCCCCTCGCTGTTATGAGAATCAGATCGCACAAATCACATCATTGCAACCCCATCATCGCAAACATAACTTTAAAATCCATCAGCTACTTCAGATTCAAGTTCTGCTTGGTTGATGTAGAATGGTTGGCTGTTGAAGCTTGGTTTGCGAGCTGATAACCGATGTCAGCAAGTTACATATTCAGCTGTGAAATTAGCCAATAAGATACTCTACACGTGCGAGATCCAGGATGATCAGAATGATTCGAGTTTTACCTTTCAGCCCTACTTTCGAAATGGTGTTCAATTCGGGTTGAGATTTACGTCCATAAGCGCTACATCAGTCTGTTTACCGGGTGCCCCGCCCTGCTTATGCAGTAAGATCTAAGTACGCTACGATCGACTGCATCACAAAGAAAAGAAAATTACTAGCAATTTGTCTCTTTCGGATCTTCTTTATGTGCCATTCACGAGCTTTCGTATGTCTTGTTCAGTGGCGCAAATTCCAGAGCGGGTCCCTTGTTGAGACGGATGATACGACAAGCGACAGCACCGTTATACAGGCGAATACGATTCCGGTGCTGGACGACCATCAAAGGTTTGTGTCGACTGATTCTATTCCAAATTCGAAATATCTATATCCCGAATCATATAGGAAGCGTTACAGTACATTCTCCTCCAAATCGAAGCTTCCCCGTCGCAGTTCCCCGTTAATGATTGACAGTTTCGATTATCCCTTGGGTGGTGTGACTGATTCAGACCCGGGTGCAACATCCGCTCAGACCAGCCCCTGAGCACTCCGTGGGGGATTACTTAGTATTTGTGACGCAAGATACCAACTCAATCTTTCATTGGGCCTGCGGAAGCACAAACACTTGCCGAGCCTGTCATGCTTAGCGTTACCAATTTCCACTCAACCAAACTCCCGGGATTGCATGCATTGCCGGACACAAACGGCCCTCCATCCAATTGACAAATGACAAATCCCAAAGTTCTCTTGGTCGGGGAGGGTATCTCATTCCCAGAAACCGGGACTGTGCCGCTGGGGTTGCCAATGGCCAAACGATTCTCCAATACCAACAAATGCCCCCTGCGCTTCTCGCTTAAGTTCTCCTCTTCTTAACCTGGAGCTTGGCTTCATGGACTGAATCCTGGTGGAATGGCCACCTGTTCCGGGCACAGTCTCTTGTGGTCTGGACACCCTTGAATGTTGGTCGTTGTTACTTTCATTTATGGTAAACATCGTCAGAGGAGCAGGAGCGAAGCCCCGCCTCCCCGTTGTTGCATTTCGGTGGCCTGAGTGACCGGATTCTGGGAATCGGCAAGGTCATCCCAGGCAGAGAGTTATCACTATGGTAAATTTTGTCCGAGATGCTGTTGAGAGCGTTGGTTGGTGCGTTTCACTACCTGTTGATGGCTGATCGTGCCGTGGCTCTGGAAGTTGGTGAAGGCCGAAAAGAGACATTGAGCAAGCAACAAGAAGTTCTCTTGATCTTGAAAGTCCATGCTTTTCTTCCCGTTTGTTAACGTCTTTCGCCCCGCTGCCGCTGTTTCATGGGTATTGTTGTCTCACTTTATTCAAATTGTTCGCTAATTCGAGCTGTCCGGGGAGCGATGCCGCAATCATGTTCGGTCAGACATGGCATCACCTGTACTCTTGTCAATGCGGCCGTCTCTTGCCCGCACATCGCAATCAAGTCCACGGAGTTCACCTCAATGCAACCTCGCCATTCTCACGGAGGATATGTGAGATCGCATATATCTGACGCTCCGCCTCAAGATCGTAGGGGTCTGCATTATCCAGTTCCAGCCCTGCAGATATGAAAATCAATAGAACACACCACGCCACAAAGCCCAATTCGGAAAGAGACCCCAGCGCATTGGCTGCACGGATGCTACGATATTGGGTGCAGGAGATATATGACCCTGTCTCCAAGATCTGGAGACTACCACACCCACGATTCGACCACTCTTATACGACGCCTCTCCCCTTATCTCCCGTCGTACGAGACAAAAGAAACGAAGAACGTCCTGCGATTCTTACTTTGGGTTTTTCTTGTGAGCCGTTAGATGCCCCGAACTCGATAGTCGATACCGACTGTTTGGTTCCGAGAAGTGTGTTCGGTCAGCTTCAGGCATGCAGACGGGACACGTTGGGTTCGGATGTGGGAATGGACGTATATGTATACTAGTGGTCTCTCTTCACTTAGTCGTTCTAAAACAGGTGGTAGCCAGAACCAAACCAGAAATTGTCATTGTCGTCGCAAATCACGCAGTAGTTTGACGGTCCTGCCTTTTGCTTTCGAAAATAAATATACTTATCCCCTAAACAATGCTTGCGACAGTCGACTACTCGCACGTTCCGGTACTTGATCCACCTCGGGGTATCACTGCGAACTTTATCAATCCACCAGCTATTGCTTGTTCTGTACTCGAAGTCAGTCTACCGTTGAGCGTTGTGTCCACAACTTTTGTATTGGTGAGGATATACACAAGATGGAGGATCGTAAAGTCGATGGGGTGGGATGACTGTGAGTTGTGGATATCTACAGAATGATCACTACATCAGACTAATATCTGCAGTACTGGTAGGAATCGGGGTGGTAAGTCGCACTCGACATGGTTGGAAGTTGGGTGCAATGCTGAACGGATATGTGTAGATGCTCGCTTGGGTATTCTGTGCTTTGGGAATCATCGGTTTGTGATTTGCCGTCCTGTCTCCATGATATCGCGAGCAATTAACATTCAGGCAGAAATTCAATACGGCTATGGCGTCAACATCTGGAACCTCTACACCAACGATGTCATCGACTTCCTCAAACTCGACCTCGCATCTCAAATAATCTACTACCTGGCTTTGCTGGCTACGAAGCTCTCCATCCTGCTTACACTTCTACGACTCGGCAGCAGTTCAATCCCAACTTCGGCATTTCGAATATCCGTGTTCTTTCTGATGGCCTTCATAGGAATATACAGTCTGACCTCCATTTTCATTACTATTTTTGGCTGCTCGCCAATCAACGCCGCGTGGGATATTAGGATCGAGAACGCGAAGTGTGTGGATGAAGCGGCATTTTGGTATGTCTACGCAAGCTGCAATATTGTGAGTAGCTGGGCGATGTTTGGACTGGGACTAGCTGTCGGTTTGCAGAGGGGATTGTTTGGGAGGGGTGTCGGAAACAAAGTGAGGTGTTGCTTGGGGTTTGTAGTTGCTGTGGGGTGTCTGTGAGTTGGAATTCCCTATCGTACCAGATTAGATCCCAAGCTGATTCAAATGCAGCGTCTGTGTTGTCAGCATTATTCGTCTCGTTCTCAAGGTCCTGTATCTGCGTAACGAGAATTTCACGAGATTCAAAGTCTACTTCGGTTCGTTCTTCCCTCTCCCATATCGAAATATCGTCTCGCTAATGTGATATAGCGCGCTGGTGGTTAGTTCCCCGATACACTCCTCCGGCATTTCCTCGCCTTTTCGTGTCATGGACGATAAAATCATTATTGCTGACCACGCCTAGTGAGATCGAAATCACCAGCACTCTCATCCTCACCTCCCTTCTCCAGCTCTACCCTGTCCTTGCCAAGCTTCTACCATCCCAATTCCCACCTTTCTCGGCTCACAATCAATCACCTTCTTTCACACCCTGCCGCACCCGCAAGATGTCGGTTTCGACATCCACCAACTCTCAGCCCTCCATCCCCATGAGCCGAGTCTCGTCACGGCGGAATGTCTCGTTGGAGGAAAGCGAAATTGGCCTGAACAGTAATGCAAGCGGCATGTCTGGAGGTCCAGGTGAGAAAAGGGTATTGGGCGGAAGTGTGGGCAAGAAGAATGCTGTCGTCAAGACAGTGGTGTATGATGTGAAGTATGAGGCGTGACTCTTATTGAGGGGCACCAATTTCGAGGTTTGGGAGTGGAAGCCGCAGCAGTTACCTGAGTGATAGCTGTTCTTGGAGGAGTATTCGAGAGCAGATTGTGCGAGACGTGGAGCCGTTGACTGGTAGCAGGAAGAGACCAAGGAATGTTGTCGGAGGACGGTTCCGAGCTCAGAAGTCGTTGCTTGAGACTTGTCTGAGATTGAGCATTTTCTGGATACCCATTTCATTAACCTTCCTTGTCGTTCTGCTTTTCTGTTTAGCCTGTCTCTACTCATCATACTTGCATTTAGGATCTTTCTTTTGTTTGGGTAGGTGTATCTTTCCTGCCTCCCAGACCTTGGGGTGGCTTTTCAAATAGTGTCTCCATAAAAAGGGAACAAGGATCGCGAGATCTGACTTGGCGCGGGCGGAACTTGATACGCAGGCTGGTGGGGTTCTGTGATCGTGCCATATTTTAAGTGGCGACGATGGAGTCTTGGATTAGAAGATTTTCGATCTTTGTTTGGTTTCCTCCTCAACACTCGTTTGGTGTATTCAGAGAAAAGAAAGACAACTTCCTCGAAAGATCTTGCTACTCGACTATGATTTCCACATTTTACTAACAAGTCCGAGTAAAGACCCATACTGACGGGTACATGGGTCACCCGGCAACAAAACAAGCAACAACCTCCACCCAAACTCCAGATCCCCGTGGTATCAAAACCAGGATACAACTCGATCCAAATGCAAACTCACCCGTTATTCAATGTGACAATCCTGACTCTTTACTTCATGCTCTCTTCCAAATACACCCACAGATCCCGCGCAGCGGTCTCCCCCATCCGCATATCTTCAATCTTGGACAGCTCACCATCCTCAAGATCCCTCTGCTTCTTTAGCCTAAATCCCTCAAGACCTCACCGGCAAAGCATGGCTCCATAGTCAAGAACATCCAACCCACAGCTTTATCATCATCTCTCCGTAGCTCTCTCCGCATATCCTCTTTATATTCTTGGTATGTCTCGTCGTTGTCGATGTCATCTTGCTCGGAAAGTACCGCAGACCTGCTGATAGAGGTGGTGTTCGAAGCTGGATTGATGGTCGCGAGTTGAAGCTTTTGGCTGGAGGTCAGGAATACGTTCGGGCGAGGAGACGACGGAGCTTGTGTAGCCACTGGAGAGGCTGGAGGAGAAGCTGGAGGGCGGATGGTGCTTGAGAGGTCGAAGATCAGGAAGATTGCTTAAATACTGATGCGCCGGGCTTCGTAGATGCTCCCATCCCTGGTGAGTTTGGGGATGTCGCTGAGGTTGATGGAAATGGTGGATGGCGAGTTCAGCGTTGAAATACTGCTTTTGTGGAGATTAGTGGATTGGAATGGGGTAAAGTTGAGACGTATTTGTAGATATCCATTGCTTCGACTTCAAAGAATGATAACTCGGGAGAACCTAGAGCAACTCCTGGATGAACCGTACGTTTCCAGAACTGCAAAGGTAGTGAGAGGACTTTGGGATGCTCCCGCATCCTTTGTTATGGGATGCATGAGACGGAATATTATTGTGAAAGGCGACGAAAATGCGACTTCCTAGTGTGCGAATGACATCAAAGCAATTCAAGACTTCTTCAACTTCGAACAATCAAGTTGGTGCTTTGCTTCTCTTCCCGTCTTTGGGCCGTGTGCCTATCTGCACAACTTGCCTGGAGTGAAGACTGCATTTGGAGCGCGCATTGCTTCAACGGAGGCGTGACGCGGACACCAGATGCGATCGTACTGTTCTAACAACATTCACATTGCGGCAGAAGTACAGACTTTGCTGTACATAGATGCCTCCAAATGTCTCCGATCCTGCGACCATTGCAGATTGCAAAGAGGTGGTTAGAGATCTGTTTGATTGAGACAAATGCTAAGCGAGCAACGTCATCGCAGAATGGTCAGCTCCAAAGCGCGTTAATATGCCCATGAATCATCTTATAAACTGTCTCAAAGATGATGAAAGAGCACGAACAGATCCAAAGAGTACACAGATGCTCAATCATCAATTGCAAGGCCTAGCCCTAAGACGTCAGTCAGTCAGCCTTGCAGACCAGCCTCGCTAGTGGTACGATGCGGGTTGACCTCATACTCGCCACCTCATCCTCCAGGCCAGGCTGAAGCTCATGATCGGGGAGACGGGATCTTGATCCTCGATTGAAACAGACTGAAATTGCTGGAGAAGGCCAGAGCGACCCATCTATGCTTGAGCTCGAGGAGTCCAGAGTCAGGGTCGCATCTGATCCTCCAGTTTGATAAAGTTTGGTGAGGCCTGGAGCTGTTGAGGTCACTGTTGCCTTGTTGGCAGACATGCTGTGGGCTATTCTAGGCCCAATGACGCTGGAATGCTGTCACTCTTGCTGATCTATCGTCGATGCAGCTGGAAGTGCTCAGCTTAAATGAATGATGTAGCTTCCCAGCCGCAGGGAACAGTCGAAGCGGTCGAAAGACATCATTTGAGAGAATTTAGGGTCTTGCGCCCGGAGCAAACATGCCTGAATCCATCAAAAGAGGCACACAAATTAGTCTAAATATATTGCGATGCATCAAGTATGGAGTAAACAATGGGAATGAGAGAATGATCGTCTGTAAAGGTCCATATTTTAAGGCCCAGACCGAGAGACTGGTGAAGATTGTCTTAAACCCCCGCAAAAGCAGTGCGTAAATGAGGAACCACTGGTCCCACAACGATATCATCAAGAGTAAACATTTCAACCTGGTACAGAAACGGACAGATCATCTCTAGCAACGCAAAGTGAGAGCCAAGCAGATAACAATTGTTAATCAACAGTCAGACTTTGGTCGTCTAAGCTTGAAAAGGAAGTCGTTCCGATCTGGAGCAAAACATCCTCCCGAGGGACATACTGCATTTCTTACAGCCTTCCGCTGCCAAATCTGCAGCCTTGACGTCGCCATGACATGCCGTCGACGTCAAAATGCCATCAGATAATTGGGGCTAGATAGATAAAGCCAATGATGATGGCGGCGAGGTCTGGAAGGATCACTGTGAGCCTCGTCTCAGGAGGCAGGTTGCATTCCAGGCTCTGCCAATTTTCTTCCCTTCTCTCTGCAATGGTGATCTTAAGTCCTGGACCACAACAACAGCTGTTGTTTATTGTCGACGCCACTAATAAGTCGGTCCCTTTGGGTCGTGCAAGCTTTGGTGTTGTTGACTTGGTAATACTTGGATCATGCCCGGATCTACAAGTTTTTGGCCTTGCCGTTGCAATGGGCTGTTGATTGGTTCGTTTAGCATTTTTGGTGGAGTTGATGATGAAATTTAGCGGGAAGAGGCTTGGCAGACATCAGTAATGGTCGGCCCCCTTTCCTCTGGTGTTACCTCACATGCTGTTTTACTACATTTCGACCTCGCTTGCTCTAATTCTGCGCCGTCTGCTGTCCGGTTCTGAAAGCCTCATATCTTCTGGGACCGAATTGTGGAACATCGATTCTTGAGCAGTCCCACTTCGGATCCAGGTTGATGGATCTTATCAGGGGAAGTCGAGGGCAAAATCGGGTCCTCTGAGTGGAGAGTCTGCACAGGAAGGCAAAGGAGCTTTCTCCGTCTGTTGTATGATATCAGATGCGCCACTAGGTGTCTTTGAACCCCAGCATCAACTTGCATCAAGTCTCGTTTCTGGGGTCGGGAGATAGATACTGTAACAACGTTAAGGATGTACCTCCGTACACACCCCGTCTGAGCGCCAGCAGTGTCGATCACGACTTCTGTGGTCCCTTGAAGCTGTTGCCCCCAGCAGGAGAGAATCCCTGGGGTCTGCAATGCTGATCTTTGCCTTCTGGCAAATGTCGATCTCTCACGCCTCCGATGTTTGGGTCTTTCGTTCTCTCCCGAGCGTTGTCGTCCGAACATTGTAGGCGTTAGTCGGCACGCATCGAACACAAGCGCGCAGTAGTACTGCCTCACGTGGGCTAGATTGAGTTTCTAATGAATCATATCAGTTTTGAAGCTAAAAATTCCCCTATGTCAAGACGGGTGTCTAGGAAACGGCAAAATGCAGCCTCAACATCATTCATCCCTTAGGAGGTCAAGCTTCCGCATCCTTTTAGCTTCTTTCATCATGTACGAGGGTTGTTTTTAACGGCGGACAATCTCCATTTATCAGGTATTCTGGTGTTTTCATTTGTTGGACTTGTTGGACGGGATCAAGGGCACCCCCCACCGAATGACATCGCTTGTGACGCCGCTCCATTGTCATGATCGGCAGGGTCTTCGCCTCATCCATCTCGTCCCCACCAGCGCTGAACTTTATTGCCACAAAATGGGCTGTTAATTGGACGATCATGACGAGCTGGTCAAGGATGTCTGGATCGAGACGCTAAGAGAATGGGCATCCCTACGAGAATTGGTGGAAGTCGCATGCGGAGGCATGCATGTGGCTTTTTGAAAGTCGAGTAGGGGTCCTGACATTGGAGCGTTAGTTAGGCACACCTGCTTCTTAGTCTGTTTGTCGAGCAGTACTGTTTTCTTTCGTATATATGCCTCGAGGACCTCAGCATTTCTTATCAATAAATTCATCGGCAAATCACATCCCTCTCAGCCATCGGAATCTCATCAACAACCAGAAATCAACCGCATTTCAACCAAAATCAAACATCTCGAGACAACTTCCTCACTTCTACATCGACCACCATATCTCACTTCACAATGTCTTCCACATACTCTCAACCACAATCACACTTCTCCTCATCTCCTTCTCAAGAATACGACATCGAGTCATCATTCACGCTCTCAGCATACACACGCGAGATGCACCAACACACCAAAAAGCAGATGGAAGCCGCCTCTCGATCAGCACGGAGGAGGAGCGCCAATGCCGATGGCACAAACGCGCACGGCAGACTAGATCAGTCAGGAAGCGTGTCGAGTATGGACAGCAACCAGTCATCGTGAATGAGCAGAGGAGTGAAGATGGATACAATCCCAGCTACCAATTTGTCGACTACATTCCGCGAGCATGTCGATGAACGACGAGATGATAAGGGGAGGATGATGATTGTGAATTGTATATATAGATACCAGGCAACAAGCATAGGCGTTCGGAGTGTGGGATATTTCGCGCATGAGGCGCATTTTGATGGAAGGATAGCGAACTTGAGCGCTATATTCCTCAGTCGTCGTTATTAATCGATGACTTTTCCACCACCACTGTATATTTTATTGCCATGCTCAATGATTTGCGTGACTTTGATGATAAGAAGTTGATACTCTCGATATGCTTTGCTCAGCTCCTAGTCAAGAGCTATTGGATTCGTCGAAAAACTAAAAAATTCACGTATTTGTATGTATGCCAGTTCACTAGCACAATGATTCTCCAAACCCATCCCATTCAACTCCATTTCCCCATCAGCATACGGCTACAGGACTCAACCAACAAGCATGCATATGCCAGATCCCAAATCCACACTCGAATAAGACCCTCATCGAGGCTTTCCAATCCCAGCATCGAAAACGCCTGGACCAGTCCACCCATAAAATCTCGATACCCAAAACCTAATAACAGCCAGGATCCAAGGATTTCCCATCTGCAAGTTCAAGGTGCGACAAGGTTTCAGGGCACTTAATGACGATGATGAAGTTTTGCCAAACAGGATGGGTGGGGACTTGGAGATGATCCCTGTATGGCGGGCTGGACAAGACGGGGGTTGGTTATTGACAGGACCCTGAAATTTCTTGTGGACTTGTGATTGCTTGTTTGGGGGCAGACAAAACCATTTTGACCATACATTTTCGTTGTAGATGGTCATTTGATGCCGGTATTATCACGGTTATTTGGATAATTATGAGCTGGCATATCTAAAATTGGCAATGGAGTTGCTGAAGTGAAATTCTAAAGCAATCACTTGACTTGAATGTTGCGCATCAATCAACAATGACTGAGAACTTAAGTCAAGGACACATGTTTTGTGAAGCAGTTCGAGAATAAGACGGGATGAATTTGAGGCTGGGGAGATTTGATGTTCTTTGAACGTCGTCATGAGGTCCAAGCTGCAGCTCTCCATACTTGGAAGCGTCGGGTTGTCTGACCACGGCGCTGCGACTCTGGAGTGCGGCTGCAACCTCGTAAACCTAAAAATACTTCGAGAATACTCGTCATTGATATCGTGAGCGAAAAAATAAATGCAGATAGAGAAAAAGTTCTCTCTACAGGCAGTTGAATAGGATTGATTATATTAGACCTAAACAATCCGAGCGAGGGGCACGATGGGTGTTGAGTTACTGATTCCTCCCGCCTCATGCTTGCTTAAACCACTGCACTGGTATGATATTCCGACTATGATATGAAATGTAGAAATGCCCCAAACCTAATCTCAATTGGAGATTATATACTTCTGGACCTGCATATTTCAGCACAAATCTATCCAAATAAAGCCATCCCAACTCGCCAAAGCCAGAAAGGGGCTCGAGACGAGTCGTTAGCTTGTCGCCAACATCACGTGTCTCATACCAAATTTTCCATTTCTCGGTCACCATCGGGCCAAGCACCTGCATCTGCACCTCCTCTCAAAATCTCATCCATCAAATTTTCCAACTCACCACTAGCCATCATCCGGATCGAGGGCTAGCTGCTATTTCCTTTGTACAATCTGGAGGATCCTTCCGGTCATTGTCTTGCAGTATCACATCTGGGTAGCTTCGAGTGTTGGGAGGTTGTTTGTCGATTATTTTTGCCTTGGTTCGGATTTGACATTTTGCGGGGTCCCCAGCCAAGACTGGAAATTCTTTTGACGTGCGGCTGAAGGAGGAAGTTTCTTTCCGTTTGCATTTATTTGACAGCACACCTCGGCATTTTATACTTCATCCCTTCAGGCAACTCTTTCTTGCCCGTCAAGAATATATCTTGCAAACATGGTTCCTCCAACTGAGACACTCAATCTGTCTATCACGGCCATTAGTGGTATCCTCGGGTTAGTGCAATTTTTGCCCCCCTTGCTAGACATCGAGGTATCAAAATCCTAACATCACTAGATCAATATCAATCGCCTGTTGGATTGTGGTATTCTCGCCTCAAATCGTCGAGAACTTCAGACGTGGTTCAGCAGATGGCTTGTCACTCCAATTCATCATCGTCTGGCTCGCCGGCGATGTCTTCAACATCCTGGGCGCCATCCTGCAAGGTGTTTTGCCTACCATGTTGATTTTAGCAATTTACTATACGATCGCCGACATCGTGCTACTCTTGCAATGCTTCTACTATCGCGGCTTCACCTGGAAGGATGAGGTCGTTCCTCCTAAGCGAAGTTCCCTTGGTGAAGCAAATGAGCGAACAGGTCTACTCGCCCCGTCAGACATCAACCAAGATCGCCGTTCCAGCACAGTCTCAGCAAGCCATCTTTCACCAGCTGTCCCCCTTCTTGATGCTCCCCGTCACCAAGACCCTCCAACTTTAAGCAAGCCCACCACACGTCTCCAAGCTACTCTTTTCAATCTCGTCTCCATCGTCATGGTATGCGCAGCAGGAGTCCTAGGCTGGTGGATCAGCAACGGTTCTCAAAGCGGACAATCACACCACCGCTCTCCCAAGCATCCGCACGCGGAACCGCTCTCCTTTAATCTCTGGGGCCAAATCTTCGGGTACTTCTGCGCCGTCCTCTACCTCGGCTCACGCGTACCTCAACTCCTTCTCAACTATAGACGCAAGAGCACCGAAGGCGTCTCCATGCTCTTCTTCCTCTTCGCCTGCATCGGAAACCTCACTTACGTCCTCAGCATTTTCGCCTACGAGCCACACTGCACTGGCCGGAGAGGACGCTGTGCAAATGGTGAAGCGGGGGCCATCTATGGGAGGTATATTCTGATTAATGCTTCTTGGTTGGCGGGGAGCTTGGGGACCCTGTTTTTGGACATGGGGATTTTTGCACAGTTTTTTATTTATAGGGATGCTGTTGCCGCACCAGGGGGAGGAGCAGCCGAAAATGGGAATGCGAATGGGCATGTGAGGACTGAGTCGAGAGATTCGAGACCTTTGCTTGAGAGGGATGATTGATCTAATTCTCCCGCTTTCCTCTCATTCTGTCTTCATTTCTTCAAAAGGGAGCTTGGTAAAGAGGTGTACAGTACAGTACTGATGCATAGTCTGGGTTTGGAAAGGAACAGCGCTCTGTTTATATTTTGTTTAGGCTTGTTGCTCTGTTCTGTTTGGTCGTATTCGCATGCACTGCAGGCAGGAGTTTTGGGGTGTCATTTCGAGCGGAAAAAGGGAAGGAAAATATCATCGGCATGGTCCACATATCACAGCACAAGATTGGGGTTCGGAAAAGGGGGGCAAAGCATATCTGATTCTTGGACTTCGGGAGAGGTCTTGTAAATACTGTACGTCTTGTAGAGTATGTACGTTTACATAAATGAATGGCTTTCGCAGGTGCCGCCAGTCAGATACTGTCCTGCTAGTGTCTACCCCCTGACATTAAGAATCATCCTGTGAAGTCTGCTTATATTCGGTAATATCTGACGGTCAGGCACTTCATAGTCACACTTTTGTCATGTGTTCTAGTCTGTTTAAACAATACGATTTCGCTGATTATGTTTACAAGCCCCCTGTGCCGACATTCCTATTGCCCACTCAAAACTTCTTTACACTCTATCATCCTCAGTAGCAGCCTCAACATACCCGCCCTTATCCTCACTAACATATGGTGGCCTAGATTTCATCAGCAAAATCCTCGTCGCCTAGAAATCAACAAATCACCAACCTACCTCGCCCAATTTCTCGCCGCCACAATGCCCGCGGTCCCAACCGCATACAACCCCAACAAATTACTCCATCCCGTTTCCCCAATGCCCCTCTGCCCAACCGCCAAAGCAACAAGATCATAAACCAAACAGCCCCCAAAAATCCAATCACTCGCACCAGCCAGCGCCGCAAATCCCACACCAGTAATCGCCTTGACAGCAAGGCTAGGACCCTGATGGTCAAAGTACGCAACGGAGCCGTTGTGTAGGAGATCTAGGACACCGATTCCGGCGAAGGTTTTGGCCACGATATGGGTTAGGACTGAGGAGGTGGAGCGGGTGTTCATGGGCGGGAGACGGGTGAAGATGTAGGTTAGTTGGGTGAGGGAGTTGATTAAGACGAAGATGTTGGCGGTCTTTAGGGCGGAGGAGTTCCAGAATATCATCCAGGCTGGAGAAGTGTCAGTTATTGGTCTCTGTCACGAGATAGGTACGATGGGTCGGATATCTCACATGACGCGCACCTCGCGATGCGGATCAGAAACACAACTGGGGTGGACGGAACAGAGTGAAATGAATGTTGACTTACAAGCAATACATAAATTGCCAACCGCGTAATACGGTACGAAATCAGTCATGATCTCTACCTCCTTCTTGTTCTTTGCACTCTTACTTCCATCCAACTTCCAGAGCCTGTACAACCAAGCCAGCTGGAATAACTGCTGGGGAAAGAAGAATCCAGCTATGAAATAAGGCTGGGGAGACCAGAATGAGAGGTTCGCATCATGAATGTCTTTCATATTGGGCGTCGCGAGCATGCCATATTGTTGGGCTGCGAAGTCAATGGCGAAGGAGAGGGGTGCGACTATGCGCGCGGTGGAATGGGTGATGCCCATTTTGAAGAATTTTTAATGAAGCTTATTTGATTTAAATTTACTGTTACTGTTGTAATGGTTTGTTTTCATAGAAATGGGGAACTGGTGAGGCTGATATGTAGTTCTATGAGGCTGACATACGTTCGCTTCCCAAACAAGTCATGATGTCAACACTTCGAAGCTTCGCGGGGCTGGACTTCTTGACGCACCGACTACCGAACTCGAGACTTTACATCGTCACGTCCACATTGGTGCATATGTGATGCGTAAGTCTCAGTTGAGGTCCTATTAAATCGAACATCATTGCATTCTTGAAATCCGAAACGTCCGGTCTTGTTTTCTTTCTTTGGTCACGTGCCTTTTTTCTGGGGTATGAAGCGAGGATTTTAAAATCAACATGTCTGGGTCAAATAAGCGGTAGTGGAGATGATGTGTACTTCAAGGCGAATTAAGCTATAGAGAGCACTGCTGTTCATTATGAAACCTAGCACCTTTCAATGATAGGAGATGACAGTTGGAAGTGTACTTCAAGCCTGAACTTCACTATTACGTAATTTAAGATTGGATATATTGGGCTTCAAACGTTTCTATACATTACCTGCTACTAGTACCTAACAAGATAATGCTTAATTTTTACATCTCAATATATCACATGTCTTTCAGATTGTAAATCTATTATAGTTCTCTACCTATTATCTTTTCACATCTTATTCTCATCTCATCTAGATATCCATAAGTATGGTCTGGATAACCTTAGTATTTATGGATACACTGTAATAAAAGACACTCACATACACACATAGATACGGTCGGAAACAGATGATCGTCAACAATTTCTAGCTCAGAAGCTACCTAACTCCTCCTCCTTCTTCTTGGATCGTATCGACGAGGGGTTTTCAAAGTACTATTGTCTGGCGAAGCCGTTGGTCATGACTTCGAGGCTATTGAAGAGCTTGATGAGGGTCTGTCGTTGTAGGCAGTTGGAGACAGTATCGATTGTTATAGGAAACCACCTAGTACAGCGCATATAATGTATCCGATTACTCGCAACTAGAAAATGGTTAGCGTCCGTCATAAGCACAATAAATTGTTACGAGACATCCCTCCAGCCTTGAATAATGTTAACCTTTCTTCAATGTCAGCTATTTTTTCCCGTTTGGAATTGTTCAACAGGCATTCGCTTCCGTCAGTTGAGCGCTGAATCTTGTGCTAAACGTCTGGTAATTATAAACATTTACTGTAGTATGCTAGTTGACCAAGAGCAAGTCAGAGATGACTCAGACGACGGTTCATCACCGCACAAGCTCGAAAATGGCGATACTTTAAGATGTGGAAAACCTTCATTGAGTAGTTCTCGACTTTTCAGTTCGACCTCGTCAACACCACCAAATCTCCACGCCACGTCCCCTAACATCTCTCAAAGACACTTCATATCATCAGCCCACCCGAAATAAAACTCCGAACCATCCAGCTCCACGCTTTATCTAGGTATCTCAACACAACAACACACAACACTTTTCCTCAACCACAAATGCCCACACACCGCCCTGGACACCATCCTCAACTCCTCGTTCCCACTTCAAGGCGCCAACTTAGTAACCCGAGTTCTCTTCGTCATCTCCTCGACGACGTCCTCCGTAGCCACCATGCTCCTCGCGCTGCTGTCCATACTCGCTCTCCTCATTGTCGTTTCCTCCACGGCGGCCACCTCCATATCCAGAAGATTCGTTGCGACCGTAACCCGAAGACTCATTCTCATCACGTCCGGATGAACCGTAGGTATTCTCACTTCGACCGTACGAGCTCTCTTCATTGTCACCACGTCCAGAGCGACCTTGACCATAGGTGTTCTCAGACTGGTATGAAGACTCCTGCTCGCGGCCGGAAGAGCCATATGTGTTCTCACTTCTGCCGTACGAAGACTCCTCGTTGTCGCCCCGTCCAGAACGGCCAGACGAGCCATATGTGTTGGTGTTGCCACTCTCGTAAGAAGTCTCTTCGTTGTCGCCTCGTCCAGAACGCCCAGATGAACCATATGTATTTTCGCTGCGGCCATATGTTGACTCCTCATTGTTGTCGCGACCTGAGCGTCCAGAAGAACCGTAGGTGTTCTCGTTTCTGCCGTAGGAAGATTCCTCGTTGTCATCACGCCCAGAACGTCCGGATGAACCATAAGTGTTCTCGGCCTGGTATGAACTGGTCTCTTGCTCGTCGCGGCCGGATCGTCCGGAGGAGCCATATGTATTCTCACTTCGGCCATAAGTAGACTCCTCGTTGTCACCACGACCGTACGAATTCTGCTCGTTACGACCAGACGAGCTCTGTTCGTTGCGACCGTAAGATGACTGCTGCTCGCTCTGTCCTCCACCATAAGAGCTCTGCTCGTTGCGTCCATATGAGGACTGCTCGCTTTGGTTGTTTCTACCACTCTGACGGAAGTCATCAGCATCAACGCCAAGCTTCTTATCAAGACCAGTCTTCTCAAGAACCAAGCCGGAAAGACCGCCAGCAAGGGACGAGAGAGCCGAAGCACCATCTTGAGCAGAAGGAACAAAGTTATCTTCCTCCTTGCGCTTCTTCGGTGCACCGTGGGAGTGTCCGCCCTCCTCGCTCTCTCCTTCGTGATTATTTCCAGCCTTGACACCATCGAAGCTCAGAATTTCCTTGAAGTGCTGCTGGTCGGACTCATCCTTGTCCTCCCACCACTGCTTGACAGTCTCGAACATAGCCTTCTGGCCCTCACGGTTCTCATCACGGAGAGCGGGGTGGTGGAAGACTTGCAGGATGTCATCGATGGTTTGGCGGACGTCCTTACCCTCATCGCTCCAGGAATCGACGATACGGGGAACGGTGAACTTGACGGTAGCGCAGGCGATCTGTCCAGCGATGGTGTTGAGAACGTTGGAGAAATGGTCCTTGGAGAGCATGGAGTGGGTGGGGTCGGTGCAGTTGTCATTCTCGAAGACTTCGTACTGGCCTTTTTCGCTGGTTTTCAAGACACCCTCGGAAGTAGATTTGAGCTCCACACGGGCTTGAGCGATGATTGGAGTGACGTATGGCGCTAGGAGGGAGAAAACGAAGATCTGCAAAGCTCCGGTCATGTTTTCGAGAAGCTCATCAAGACCAGGGACCTTCGAGATGACTTCAGTAACACCCTTCATGACTTGGTCATGGAACTCCAAGATAGGGTACATGTCCTTCAAGGTTTGTTGAGCTTGAGCCTTGGCCTCCTCGATATTGACACCACCAAGAGAAGCATTTGGGTCCAAGGGGTGTTGAGCAGTCTCCTCCTTCTTTGCAGCAGCAGCTTGCTTGAGCTCATCAGCCTTGCCAGTGTCGGGCTTATTGTCGCTCTCTAGCATATCCCATGGAACCTTATCGAGGATGCTCTTGAGGACCGAAGTCTGGTCATTCTGCTCATCATCTTGGCTGGCCTTGTTGAGCTGGGAGTCCAATCCTTCAATCTCGGATTGTGCAACCTTATCGCCCATCTCACCAACAACAGAGTGCAAGAAATCGGTCATTCCAAAGGTACCGGTGACGAGTGGGAATATCTTCTTGCCTTTGACGTCCATCTCGGTGCTCTTCCCGACGTGGGGGAAGGCATCGACGCCAAGCTCGCGAAGAGCAAGTTCGGTATAGTTGGAGTGAGCAGAGAAATCTGACATATATCAGCAGAGTACGAATGAATTTGGAGAACGAGAATTACCTTCCAAGCAGTGCAGACCAGTTCCAAGAAGACGAAGTGCCTCATAGAGATCCTTCTTATCATTGTCCCGGTGATATTTGCGGCCCAACTCGATACTCTTCTCAAAGAGACCACGAACTAAACCAGCCGAGGTGGTGCAACCAGCATTCTCCGAAGCAATGTAAACCTTCAAACCAGTCTCGGGGTCGATAGCAAGTTCCTGCTGCTCATTGACAGGTCCACGTAGACGCTGGTCATATTGTCGTGCATCCTCGTTATCAGCGTAGTCCTGCAGATCTGATTAGCCCCGCGCCTCGAGTACAATTCCGATATCAATTTACGTACCTTAGGATTATCAATGTGCTCCTCAGGACGATAGCAACCAAGTCTCTCAGCCGTGACCTCGAACTCGCCAGTGGCAAAACCAAAGGTGAGAAATGAGAGACACCAAAGCAAAACACGGATAGTCTCAGCAGGGAGCTGCTTCAATCCACCGACGTCGATAGCCTGCGAGTAATCACGGAGCCAATTGCCGAAGTAGACGCGCTTGACATCGAGCTTCTCGAACTTCTGATTGCCGCCAGCGACCATAATGAGCTCTAGGAGGGTGTTCTCGATGTCGCCATGGCGATAGTTGACAGCGTTGATCTGGGTACGAGTCAGAACGAAGCTTCACTGATCTATGCAGAACAGATTGTGAGCTCACCTTTGCCAAGTCAACAATATCTCCAGCTCCAAAAGCTGCCGCGGGGGTAGCTATGAAGAGGAGGACCACGCTGAAAGCGAGGAAGAGGGAGGTATTTGCAGACATCGTCACGATACTATTGATCGATCTTGTGTTGCAGCGATGAATGTAGATGTAGATTCCAGCTCAGAGTCAAATCTGAGATATCGTGAAAGTGATGAAGGTATGAAGCTGAAAGGAAGCTTCTTAATTGTTCTTTGTGGGAGTAAGAAGCTTAGGAAGGTGAAACCAGATCAGGTCGGTCGACGAGAGGAAAGGAAGCTAATAGAGGGGAAATTCGCTGGGAAGCTTATCGCATGATGGTGCGGTGCGAGACGAGGCGGGGTCGGTTTCTTGCCCTGGGCGGTGACGCTGGCCTTGCAGCACTGTGCAGCGACTTTACAAGGGTAGTTGCATGGAGATACGCGCCAAGCTTCATTCTGGCCCTGTCGTCTGGTGGCACTTGCTTTGTGGCAGCGATAAATATCCATCCACAGCTGAAACCGTGCTCCAATAGCTGAACATCGTGTTAGACATGGCGCAAGAATTTGGAACATGTGCCGAAACTTGGAAAATACCCAGTCAGCATGTGATTTATTGATATGATTGCATTCAGGGTACAGGATATCATCTGAATGGAGAGAGAATGAGGATATATTGAGACGTGTTGTCCTTGGCGCCAAGCGGCTGATTTGGCGCTAGTAGCCGAGCATCTGGAAAAAGGGGGCGGGGTTATCTGGTCACGAGATATGGATCCACTTGGTTCGGTCTGTTTACTTTTCTGGCTTGCATTTCCTTTTCCATTTATCCTCTCCCTATATCTCCAGATCATGCTGGATACCTCGCCTTGAATGCATCCACCTCACTCTTCATCAACGGTGTAATAGAGCCATGCTTCAAGCCCCTCGGAAAGCTCCCAAACCCAGCCGCCGTCCAGCTCCCCGCCTGCTCAATATCTGTCGTCTGGAACGGAATATACTCTTGATAATTATCCAACAATAAATAGTACGTCCTCGTTCTCTCATTATCCTTGAAACTCGCCGGCCCCTCAGTCGGACTCAAACTCGATACATACCCCTCCACTCTCTCCCACGTCCCAAAGAGTCCATCAGTAGTGATCTCCTGGTAGACTTGAAGGACCGTCTCGTTCTTGATAAATCGAGCATAATGGCCTGGTGTACCGAGATATTGGAACTCCTGATCGATCACGGGTGTGTCTGGAGGAGCGAGGTAGTCCTGTGGCGCGGAGAAGATCCTGAAGTCTTTGGTTGTGGCATAGCGGATTCGATCGAGGGAGGCGGTACCGGTGTGCGCTGTGTCGGATGAAGAGTATAGGCGGGAGGCCCAGAAGACGAAGTATTGGCAGGTGGCATCATCGTAGATTACAGATGGAGCCCATGCCATGCCTGCATCGGGAGCTTCGACGCTGTCTGCTTGTTAGTCGGGAGACTCTCAGGTGTATCTTGATCCTTTTCCGGGCGTGAGAACTTACGTGACGAGTTCTGGCTCAGACCAGTCGACGAGATTTGAGGATTTCCATACCACAAGTCCTCGACTTCCATTCCTGGTCACGATGTCCCACGAGAAGCCTGGGGCATTAATGTCGAGATCTGGCCATCCACAAAGTCAGTTATATGCTCAGAAACTCAAAATCTCCGCCACTTTTCTTACCGGTAGCAATGATGAACCACTCGGTGCGTTCAGGATTGTGCGTGAGAAAGATATCTCGAACACCACCGGTTCCAACGGTAGAATTAAGTACCGCCTGACCACCATTGGAGAACTCGTATTCTCCTGGACCATTTCCAACTGAGAGATGAAATTGAACAGCTGGATTTGCATCTGAAAATGTTGAGATCAGATACCCGGCGTATTCTGGGGCCACATCTTCACCGACAGGCGCTGCTGAAGCAATGCCGAAGAACGAAAGGAGAACAGGGGCTAGACGGAAAAAAAGCATTTTGACGATAAGCTATGACTTTTTCCAAAGCTAGGTGGGTAATGAAGGACCTGACACGACATTCTGATGGCAGTTGTTCGCTCTTTATATCAATTCTTCTGCAGCTTGGCAGACCCCGCATCCTATTGACCGACTTGAAATTTTTAGACGCCAGCTTACCTGGAATTCTCCACGATCAGAAGCATACGACCAGCCTAGGGTCGTGGAGATGCGGGGGTGTATTTTTTCCTGTCAGGAGAGGTCCGCGTACGGAAGAACTCTCGTAGGTTGGTTGCGGACAAGACTTGTCAGGCGCACAAATCAGAGGCGACGGATCTTCAATCCCGAAGTTTAGCGAGGCCGATGTCTGTCGCTGTCAACAGAAGCGCTCCAACTACCGCACGCCAAGCGAAATGGGACTCTTTACCGTTATTTCCTCATGATACTGCAATTATAGTTGCCACTGGAAGCGCTCTGAGTCAAAATTCTTCTCAAATATTATTTCCCACCGTGATTGACTCTGCTGGTCCCCTTTTCCGGTGCTCGGCACAAAGATCAACACGGCGTTCCGCAAACATGACAAGCCTTCCCAGGAACGACAACAACATGTCGACCTCTGCTGTAACACGTTCCAGAACATATGGGAATCCGATTGAAGTATTTCACTTGTTTATTAAAACGCAAAAAGTATGTGATTTCTAGACTACGAGAAAAGTGATATAGGGAAACGCTGTGGCTGCGAAGCCAAGTCAACAATGCTTTGTTTATTTGCGCACTTACGACAACGTCAACTTCGGATCTTGTATTAGATCACTTCCTCTAAACTTCTTTACTCCTCGCAATCATCATGAACCTGTCCTCAATTGCTTATGCATTTTCGGCCTCAACCACATTCCCCAACTCATCTCGGCGCATCTCTAGCTCTGTTCAGCAACCTTTGTAGACATGATCTCATTCCCTTGTGATTGGATACGTCTCTGCTTATAACTAAAAGAAAGGGCCGAGCAACAAGTGTCTGGTAAACTTGTAGATTGAATGGTCACATGACCCTGCATGAGAGTCGATCAGCTCTGCCGCTTGCATGCACAGCACCTAGCGAGCTGCATGGATCAGGCGCGGCTGAAGTCCTCAGACCACCTCCCTCTTTTGCGATAGACTCCAAGAGCATCTCACGTTAGCAACAGCTTGCCTATGCTTGCCTATCATTGTGAACATGGATCCCGGAACAGCATTGGCCATAGTTGGACTGGTCCTGGACGGCGTGAAGGATGTCTATGCGTACTTCACGACATGGAAAGACCGTGACGAAGATGTTGCCGAAGCTAGGCGCGCTCTAATTTGGCTGATGAATCTTTTCCAGTCCGTTCAAGCGACTCTAGCAAACAAGAATCTTGAGAAGAGCAAAGTCGACATGATTTGCAACTCCGTGAAACAGTGCGAGGATGTCATAGCGAAGCTGCGGAAGAGATTGATGAAAGTGAAGAATGAGACTCCCTCTGACAGTTTTCTGGCCAAATTAGGCGACCAGGGCCGGAGAGCTATTTATCCATTTCAGAAAGGAACGATCGTGAGACTTTTGGAATCGACAGAGAAGATAAGAGAACAAATGCAGGTGGTGATTGCGATGCTACATTTGTTAGGACACCCTCTTGCTGGTGTGAGCAGTTTGTCTAATTCGTCTACAGGGACACAAGTGTCAGAAGTCTAGAGGCTATGGAAGACCTTGATAGGAAGATCACAATTGTCTCGGGGACTGTGGAAAAGATGAGCAACGTGGTCCTGGATGGAGCCCAAGGCATGTTGCCCGCAGGATACATATCTGTGGCTCTTACTGATAGTTGTTCTAGTACAAGTCTACAAGAACGTGATGGAATGGCTGAGTCCAGCAGATCAATCCGAAATACACGAAGCTGCCGTACCACGCCATGAAGCCGGGACTGGACAGTGGTTCTTGAGTTCCAGTGCTTATCAGAGCTGGAAAACGGATCCAGGAGCCTCTCTTTGGCTTTATGGAGATGGTATGATTTCCAAAGCCCCTTCATTAGACTGTTGCCCCAGCTAAATGCCAAAAGTTGGTTGCGGCAAGACCGTACTCTTCTCATCTATTGTACAGTCAATTCGAGGAACTCAACACACTGTCGGCTCCACTAGTAGCTCCGCACATTTCTATTGTCTTTACAGAAAAGGCACCCAGCATGATCTTGCACTTATCTTACGAACTTTCATTGCGCAGCTTTGCCCTCGAGATCACATCCCTGATATCTTAGAGGAATTTTACGATCACCACAGTAGCAGATTTCCGCCCAGTGTGCCACTGGCTGATGAGCTGAAAGACATACTTCATGCTTTGGTCGGCAAGCCAGAGCAAGCTCCTGGCCATTTTTCGAAAGATGAGAGACACCAATCTGAGCCGAAATATCTACTCATTGATGCGCTCGATGAGCTGCCCTGGGGTTCTAGCAGAGACAGCATCATCACATATCTTGACGAGCTAGCAGGAATGTGTATCCCGAACTTGCATATTCTTGCGACGAGTCGGAATGAATACGACATTAGAGCGCGGCTCCATTCTTGGCCTAGTACTCTTGCTATTGACAAGCAAAAGGTTGCTGAAGATATCAGACTATATGTCACGAGCCAAATCAACAAGCATCAAGAAATGTCTCGTCAGAAGGAAGCCATCAAAGAATTGATAATACGACGCTTGGTTGATGAGGGTAATGGAATGTGAGTTTGTAGATGAAACTATCAGATAAGCTACTGATGAATGCAGGTTTCGATGGGCAGCACTTCAGCTCGAAGAGCTGAAATCTCTTCGCCCAATGAAGGCTAGAAGTATCAATCAAGCGCTCCGAACTTTGCCTCGTGACCTTGACGAGACGTACGAACGGATACTTACCAAGATCCCAGCAGGCAATACAGAGGAGGCTTTAAGCATTCTCAGATGGATATCGGCAGCGACTCGTCCTCTGTTTGTGGAAGAGGTCATGGAAATTTGTGCCGTAAGTTTGAGTGAAGATCCGGAATTCGATAGTGAAGAGCGCTACCAACCTCGTGATATCTTGGACATTCTTCCTGGTCTCATTGCCATCAATCCTCCAATAAAAAGCTCCGAATCCCTCATATACGGTCTTCATACAGTGACCTTTTGGCACTTCTCAGTCCAGGAGTATCTCACAGGCAATCGAATTGTTTCTTCCGCAGCGCGATACTATGCTTTAGAAGCAGAGTACTCTAATCATTTCGTCGCAAGGTCATCAATTGCATACTTATCGTGCTGTAACCTGTTCGACTCAAGAACCAAAGACTTTCCCCTTCTAGGATATGCTTGGGACAACTAGGCATGGCATGCTGTATACCAACGACATAAAGACACAGAGGAGCTTATTGCTGATGCAGGGGCTCTTATTGCATTGATTGCCCACTCAAATATGCAGGATCACCGCGTCTCTTTGCAGAATCTGAAGTCCCGTCTGTCATATGTTGCTGAATGGCGCCAATCAACGGGGTGGGGAGCCACCTTCCATGAAAATGCATTGCGGCTGCCATTCTTTCTCCCGGAATTCGAAAGTGAAGTCTGGAAGAGCGAGTACACTGTCAATGACCGATCGTTACCTGAGTACAAGCTAAAGCCTGTGGACCTGGAAAACGCAGAAATCCGTCTCGTGGAGCTCTTCCCTTCGCCCAAAAGATATGGCGAGATAAGATGTCGGATATTCCACGTTTTGCTAGATTCTAATCCAGTCTACGATAGTGTATCGTACGCCTCAAAGTTAATCGATACTATTGGATATATCCGAGCAAATGGACTTTTGCTTCCACTTCCAAGCGCAGTCATCGAGAGTCTTCGAAATGTACGGGCGAAAGGAGGCACCCGTGGGCGCGTGCTGTTTCTTTGGGACATCATGTGGGAACCGGACATTTATCTGTTTGGCTGGAAGCTAAGACTAAACTACAGAATCTTCAAGCAAGCACAACAAGTAGCTATCGGACTTGGGGGTGACGACCGCGAAAAGGACCACTGTGCGATTGAGTTCGTGCGAGAGTTTGAATCCATGCTTGCTTCAGGTGGAGCTACAGCAGAATTTTCGACGAATATGCTAACTAGGAGTCATAAGAACTCATCTAATAGCCTGGGGAATGCTTTACTACAACTATTCCAGCGGCCCTGGTGGCGGAGGATATGGCCAGTACATGAGCTAGTGCTTCCACGAAAGGCAACTTTGTCCTACGGAGATGAGGCCATCACGTTCGATGGCATACAAACCTTGTTTTCAAACCAACAAGCAATCAGAAATCTAATTGGGGATTGGGAATTTTCAATGTTAGAGTCTAATCTAGCATGGAGGGGAGCTCAACGGATTTCTCTTTTGAGAGCACACTATCTTCTTGGCCACCACCTGACTTTACCAGAGCTTCTGTGGGCTATAGATTTTCATAATTCCTCTGACCGTAGCGATAGTTTGTACGCTATATATGGGCTACTGGAGCCCGAGGAGCAGGACTCGAAAATTTTCACTCAGGATCCGCACAAGTCCGTCGAGGAGAACTTCATCGATGTTGCTGTCTACATCGTGAATCGCTACCAAAATCTCGACATCTTGTCATATGCAAGTCATCATCGTCCAGTACAGCCATCATTGCCATCCTGGGTCCCAGTCTTCAGCGTCGCGGGAGATGACGTATATCCGCTGGTTCAAAGCACTTTTGGTCCTCCTGGAGCAACAAGCATGTTCAATGCTGGAGGGATTAAGTCAGATCACCCAGTACTAGCAGGTGATTTTCGATCTTTGATCGTGCGAGGATATCAGTTCGACGAAGTTCAGACATTGTTTCGCGCCTCCGATGATGCAGAGTCTAGGTCCTCACTGCTGGACCTGTATACTGCTGTCAAGCAGCGGACCAAAATCACTCCTGAGATTTTCTGGGGAACTGTCCAAGCGGATCAACGAGACAATCACCGTATAGGGAAAGCGAATGCGATGACTGACCCCGCTCTGAGGCAAGACGGCAGTCCGGAATCGGGATTCTGCAAAGGCAGACGACTGGTTTTGACGCTAGAAGGGCATCTATGTTTTGCTCCAGGGTCATCACAGATGGGCGACAAGATCGTTGTTCTCGTTGGTGGTAAGGTTCCATATATGTTGAGGAAGATGGCAGACGGTTTCAAAGTTATTGGAGAATGGTTTGTATGTCCTGATCGCCAAGCGCGTACCTGGTACTGACCGAATTCTTTAGTTACGTGCATGGAATCATGGATGGAGAGATTCTGATTTCTCCAGTAGGCGGCAAGGCAGCCAATGACAGTTTCAGTATCTGCTGAACGGACCAACCAATCGCCCTCACGGGGATAGACTCGAGCTGATAAGTCGAGAGAATTATTGTGGGGTCTCTTCGACAAGCTGGGCAGGAGAATATGTATACCTGACCAGTCCCATTCTACCCTACTTCGCTTCAACTTCCTTGCGTTTGAAGGTGGAATATTCCAAGGCTATATGGTTATCGTATTGCAGAAGGTCGGTGAGGGAATTCTTTTCTCACCCAATAGGTCTTGAGAGGCGACGCCCAGCTCGTGTGGGCATCACGGAATGGAAGTGTGCCGTGCAGACTACGCCCGACGAGGCAGACAGTGAATAAATGCGGTGCCGTTCTAATACTTGCCGCCCTTTGCGTCGAAGCCAGGTATCGGTACCCAGCTCTTGATCCTGATTTCCTTCTTTTGTGACTCATCATCCCGAACAGTACTCAGACATCGAAATCATATCCTCTCAATTTATGCGTATATCTTTCCTCGAATTCGGATCAAAAGTTCACAAACAGACTTTATACCACCGACCTATGCACCAATAGCCTATACTGGTAGATTGTTTGAGATGCAAAAATTTAGCATCGTTTCATGATCACCAGAGCGCAATAGTTTTTAGGTGCGGATATTTTCTCAACAGGGAACTATTGAAGTGAGCGCACTACGTTGAAAAATAGGCTTGAAAATACTAATTACTCCTACACAGATGGCCTCTATTGGCCGACTCACTACTGCTCTTGCCTCTGTTCACAATGAAAATGCATTGTCTCTCGCGAACCTCAACTTTGACTTCACTGTGGTCAAAATAGAAGTGCCTGCTGAATTCAAGGGGCTGGGCATGACCTTATCCCCGCGGAGGAAACAAGATGGCGAGATAGGCGCCTTGCACAAGACAGCCAGGAGACTTGGTGCATTATTTGAAGGCTGTCTGCCGAAGACCCCGACACTAATTCGTAAATATGGCAAAAGAGTTTCCGAAATATCCTCGCAGCCATCTATCAATCCACAAGGACACCAATCCCATGATGGGATATTTGCAAGCCAAGCTGGCGCAGACGCGACGAGCATTTGGGCAGCGATCACCTCCGGACGTGCTGCTCTTGCCTCGCACTTGCTCGCTTGTATGCTTGCTCGTATGTTCACTCCTCCCGAAGCAACCGCAATCTGGGCCGAGATAGTTGCGCATCGCAAGCTCCAAATCGAGAAGCAATGCGAGGAAGACTCCTATTTCTATCAGCAAGAAGCTGCAAGTCTTGCTGCCTGCCAGGAAATCCCTCGAAAGGACTTAGCTGAATGGGATGCGAGTGCACGAGCTTGGATCCAGAGTGCCGACCAGGCTCGGGCTTTACAGCACAAGCAGATAATGTTGATCTTGAACAACATTTCTATTCCTGTTAATCAACAGCCCGAGACTTATGAAAGCGTACTTGAAGCTTGGAAAGGAGCCCTAGAAGCCATGGACAACTTGACTCAAGGCATTCCACAGCGGGTGCTGGATAGCGCAGCTCTTCTCGCTATTTCAGCATGGCACTTGTACCCTGACATGCTGGTGACGAGGAAGGAGCCCAGAATGATAAAGCAGAAAGATGACCTCTTCTCAGGAACTGCGCTTCTTACCATCGGGCTAGAAGGTGTTGGGCGAAAGAACGTTTCGTGGTCGCTGCCCCTCGCTTATCTTCAATACTACGGCGATCCAGTTCCTACAACAAGGTCGGCGAGTCAAGACAACACGCGCATCAGTGCAGAGGAGTTCTCTTATATAATGCTCGGCTGTCTGTTCTCCGGGTGGAGAGACTTTGCATCGAGTCCAGAAGCCGGGCTCAAATGGTTAAACGTTGTTATTTCCAACATTGATAGATGGCCGGAACAGCAATCAGCAGATGACGCTGTCACCTATCGCCACTGGCTATTCTACTTAAGAGAAGCAGCTGAGTCACTCACTCGATGCGAAGGCGTCGAGAAACGCATATCTCGACAACTCTACCGATTGGGGACCCGAAGATCCAACTTCCTATATGCTCCGCACGCGGTACCCTCCCCACTTTTTGGCATATCAGAATTACATGTATTGCTGCCAATTATGGACTCGGACGCTGCTAGGATTGACGTTCTTCGAAAGGTCTGCCTCTGCCCTACGGGTAACCTGTTGACACCCAACTCATCTCACTACATCCGATTTCAACGCTCTGGACATCGATTTTCTTTTCATTTCACAACGTTGATACCAGCTACTGAGGCTGATGGAACATCTATGGACACTTACTGGGTAGAAGTAACCCCAGAGGAGCTCGCCGATGAACATCCGAGCCATGCAAACTTCAAACAGTTGATCATCGAGAGCAATGCGGGACCCAGAAGACGATACCTACCTGTGTTGAAGATGAGTCTATCTAAGCGGGCTGACATTGCTGATGAGACATTCGCTTTCGGAGTTGGCAATGATTTTTTCGCGGCTATGAGGCAGCTCAAAGTCAATCTCAGAAAAAACGCAGGTCTCTACTCCCTGAAAAGTGCAGTTGCGATGAAATTCGTTCTCGGTGATCCCATGACTGCAGCAGTCTTTTCCACAAAGGAGACTTCCAAGTCTAGTTTGAACAATAGTGTCTCGGCTGCACAACTCGCTGACATCATTGAGATACATTCTCTTGATTCATCTGCACTGGAAATTCATCTCTCCCAAGTTCAAAGTCCTTCTTTTCAGGAATACAGCACCAAGCCAATCTCAAATGCAGCTCGAGTATGGGAGTTTCAGGCGCTCAAGGCTTGTGCAACAATCTCAGAAGTCTACAAAAGTATCCCCGGCGCTAGTATCCTAACCCTTGTGCTAGAACAAGAACTCTCCTCAGCCAAGTGGATTCCAAAGCAAGGTCATGATTTCGAGAACCCGAAACGAGCATTCGGGTTGCCATCACAAGAGTTCCAGCATTCTCAAACGACAAATCAAGGGACGTTTCCCTTAACGCTCAAGGAGACCTTTGCGTGCATCTGCATGTTAGATTCGACATACAATATGGACCCAGAAGCCCTGTCCAACGTGTTTGCAATGTCAACACTGAACTCTATCTTTGTGGCCGCAAGTTTGCTTTCTGATCCTTTGGAGAGTTGTGGAGCCCAGGTTCGGCGGGTAATAGGAAATATCGGGCGGTCGGGTATCTCTCTACTGATACCTCCGCAGGAACCAAGGCATGCCAAACGTGCTGATCAAGATTGGAAAGTGATCAACCACGCAGAGTTTGACGGGTCATCGCTGGACTGTTTTGCAAATACCTCGATCCATCTGTCTTTTACGGACTGGGAAATGGCATTACGAGCCGCTAAAGAGCCACGAAATATTATCGACAGACCGATCAAGCTTCTTGAAACCTTAGTTTCAGTTCATGACGGATCAAAGTGGGTGGCTGACCTTGACATAATACAAGGTATTCAACATATTGAGAGAGGCTTTGGGACTTGGAAAAACGGCTGCATTGCACCCTATCGGAAGTCCAACGATCAAAGACAAGCTTGCGAGAAGAGACCTCCCACAACCTACAGTGAAGCTCTATCCGACGGACCATATTCTAAGGCAATTTCGATTGACAACTGGGATGAACTATTTGATCCACCTCTTTCAAAGGTGATTGTGGTCAGGGCTCATCGCAATTGGCTGGCAAGGATTGCTCTAGCCACAACATGTTACAAGCTGGGCTACCGCACAATTGTCGCCACTGAAGAGCCATGCTGGGCTTGCTTGTCTCAACTACTACAAGATCCACCAACTGAGCCACTCTTCACCGAACTCCATCATCTTCACGGGCTTGATAATCGGGCTATCTCCCCGGACTTCAGCGATCGCTCCACGTGCTCTGATATGCAGCTTTCAGGAAGCGATTATGACGCAGGATCTGTAGTTAGCAAGGACGAGGGCCAATTCAATAACCCACCAATAGTGAACGACTATGAGCCTCTTGAGATTCATGATTCCGCGCCCCCTCTTGACAACCCCAGAGTTGACCAACAGGCTGTGCGCAACCCCGTTGATGAGCGAGAAGATGGGTATAAGCGTTGGGCTTTTGGACGGAAAACATCAGAACCGGGTTCCGATATCGACTATCACATGGAGCCAAACCACAAAACGGCAGATGCCAAGATTGCAATAATTTGTTGATGATAATATTCACCTCTCTGCCGGGGCTCCGAAGTCTGAAAGCACATGGAGTCTAAACTTTCATAATATTGGTGTCCGGCCTAGTTAAAAGTATCTGTTATGAAGCATAATTCTCCTCTAGGAATGGATAGATTGACATTCGTGATTCCTGTTCTCATCATCTTGTTCCGCAACAACTCGTTCAACTGTGAAAAAAAATAAGGTATCATATGTGCTTGTTTCCACTCATTTCCAGACACTCCCAGACACTCCTGACAAGTCTTCCCTTCAATCGCCTGATACAGATGTATGTCAACTTTTGAAGGCGATGGTAGATCAAGCCGCGTGGGAGAGCCGATCACACTGCAATCAAAGTCAAGTCAACAAAACCGACGCTTATTGTTGAAGACCGATGATTCACAGAAATAAGTCGCTCGAAATGCTTAACATAGCTGCTAAGTTGTCTTTTATATAGTCTTACTTCAACTGAAACTGATCATCTAAAGTTATTAATTAGCGTATCTAACTTACGAAACCCTTCAGAAATCTGGACAAGCAAGAGCTTCCTTATGGGAAATATGCAAACAAACCAAGAGCTGCGAAGCACAAAGGCGCGAGGCATCAGATATCTGACTCCTGGCATCCAGTCACGCATACTCTTTGTTTAGAGATCTCGAGGCCAGTCACTATCTGTCATCTTTCTCCAATCCAAAATAGCAAACTTCAGGCCAGGGAATCAAGTCTCCTGTCGAACAACAGTATAAAAGTATTGTGTCTCTTCCTTGCTCTGGTCTTGCACTAAATTCCTCCAAGACCACAATTACCTACCTCAAGCTCACAGTAAAGGGATGACCCTCTTTCCATAGATATAATCTCTATCCTATCGTAGGCTTAATACCCGACCCCATCCCGTACCCCTCTCGAGAAAAGAAAAATGTCCAACCCCTGCGACACAGAAACAACACTTATAAACTCCGAGTGGGAGACAGACCCTCAGTCTCCTCCCTCTTCAGATTCAGAAGACGGTTATTCAAGTGAAGAAGGCTGTCCAGAAGAAGATGACGACGGTAATCAGGAGGATTCTGAAGATGAGAGGAGTGAGAGTGAGGAGAGTGATGATGAAGACGATGATAGGAGTGTGTCGAGCGAAGACAGTGGACCGTACGAGTATTCGAGGGTGATATATTCGTATACGTTTGGTGGGGGGAGAGATGATGATGGTGATGATGATGAGAGCCAGGGAGAGAGGAGTGAAAGTGAGAGTGAAAGGGAGGATGATTCAGACTGAGTGAAAGTCTATGGCGGGGTCTATTGTAAGATCAACCAGATATAGGCACGTGTATAATGGTGCTTCTCTATTGGAAAACAGACAACGATGCATCTTTGACGGCGATGTAAATCTATGGATGCATTATGAGGTATCTCTTATACTGTGATATGTTTGTCTTAACCCAATATACTCCATAAACCCCAAACATGAAATATGCCGAAAACCAGGACAAGCCTAAATAAAAGCCAAAAACATTATCATCTAAGTCGGCATCAGACATCCAACGTACCACTTATGCTATTCGATCAGTCAAATCATCCAACAAATGTCTCATCATGGGTATATGTAGGCAAAATCGCAAACAACAAAACATGGCCAGCCAAACAACTCAGGGAATGGCATTCAATTCCTCTCTTTGTCTCAGGTACTTCTTCGCGAGCTCATCACCTCCAACGGCGGACAGCTCCATCCAGTGGTATGCAACACACATGGTTGCTGGATCGCTCCTCTCCCTGTCTCTCTCTTCCTTCCCGGCGCTGCCACCACCGTGCATCTCCATGACTTGCGCCTTGAAAGTCTCTCTTGGCTTGCTAAGAGGAGCAGTGACTCGCTCGACTAGCTCTGGGTGGGTAAGGTAGAAGATGGCCAATTCACGCTCGGCAACGGGATCGCCTTCCTTGGCGGTGATAGTCCACATCTGGGCCGCTTCCTGCATACTGTATTTCATGAGCTCACCACTGGCAGTTGTGTGAGCAGAGGAATCATTGGCAGGTGTGAAAGCGGTCTTTCGTGTCTGAGTGTAGTGTACCACGACTTCGTCTGCGATCTCGATCAAGGTTCGGACGACATCTTGCTTCAATCCCAGAGCAGCAAGTCCTGCGTCCCAGAAAGCCTTGCCGCGTTCTGTTTTATCGAGAACGGACGCAGGGACGAACGATGCAATAAATTGAAGATCCCGGAATAGTGTTTTCGGTCGAATTTCCGCATCGCGGAACAGGTCTTGTAGAACATCAACGATCATGTCCGTACTTGCTGGGTTTGCGACTGCGAGAGATCTTTCATTGGCACGATGTGTAGCTGCGACATTGTCGACCTGTTCAAGAGTATGAGACCGTCGCTCCCTGCAATTGCCAATGGCCTCCTCAAGGTTCTTTGCTTGTGGGGTGGTAGCGGCAGTATCGGTATGTCCGAATGCATTGATGTGTTGGACTTCAGGCGATTGAGGAGCAGCAGTCAATGATTCTTGACGAATACGGGGTCGGCGAGGAGTTGCAGGTGTGAGATACGCGATTATCAGATGCTCGAGCTCGAATAGTGCATTGAGTTTCGAATAGGGGTTTGGGTGCACAGAGAACATACGCAGAAGGCGCATGAAAGCCTTCCGATACGGAAAGTCCGGCGAATCGAGGTCCTTGGAAACGCTTTTTCGCACACCAATTCCAATGTGCTCGCTGGTAGAGCTTTCTGTCGTTGAATGGACATCAGGCGTTCCGTGTTCCGTTGATCTTGACCCCACTGAAGAAGGTCCTCTTTCCATCCTTGGACTAAGATTGTCGGGGTTATCCGAGGACACTTCGATCTTCTGGGCACCGCGTAGATCTCTAAAACTTTTTTTCTTCTCCAATGTTCTCTTCTTGCTTTTTCGTCGTACCTTGCGCTCAGTACGTTCCTTTCGCTCGATGCAATCCTCTCCTAGCGACCCGGAGAACCAAGAATCTGTTTCGCTCCCTCTCGCAAAGACCAAGGTTCCCAGATCACTGATCAACAAACTGGTGAGGGTCTGTTTGAGATCTGTGAGGAACCTTTGCTTGGTCAGGCTGGCTCGTTCTTCTTTCATCGTGACAGTTTCATTCATCGACGAAGATGATGTTCCCGGACGGTGACTACCAATGCTCGTGGTCGGTGACTGTGCTCGTGTTTGAAATGGTGACCAGAAGGTCGTCGAGGAGTCGATAGTCAAGACTGGACTGGCGACCCCAAAATAATCCTGAGAGTCCATCAAGTCTCCCGTATTACTCATCCTTGACATGCTGTATCTACCAGAATCGAAGCTCTGTTGAGAATTATTTCTAGCCGACATAGAACGGAGATCGCGAAGGCCGGCACCGGGTCGATTGAAATCGGTGCTTCGAAGACCTCGTCGAGCAGTCTCGGTTTCGCTGTGGTCATCCCCAGATAGATTCAGTGATCCGAGGCCACCTACAAAGAGATCACTCTTCGGTCTACCACCGTCCAAGAGGCGCTTATCTCGATGATAGAGCTCGCTGGACCACAATACAGGGCCTTCCATAAGGTTATCGCCAACAAGCTTGTTGATACATGTTTCAAGCTCCAAGCAAAAGCGGTGAATTCTCTCCTCGCCTTTGCAGAAGTTTTCAATGCCAAATTGAGAGAGCCATCGCAAGGTCTTCTCTGATTGTTCATCAGACAGTTTGTTTGGCCCGCCTTGTTCGTCGCTGGCAGCCATCATATCCATCACTTGGGCTTCGGTCTTGAGAAGGAAATTATTGGTCGACGACTTGGATGTATTGCGAGGCCGAAACCCTGCTGGTGGGAGATGGGTAGCCTTTTTCGGAGATGCCATGCATTTCAATGCCATAGCAATATTTCGAGCTCCCTCGTAAGCTGCTGAGTTCTTCACATCAGTGACATACCACATCTTATCACGGATTGCCTTCAGTCGCTTCATCATAGACTCAATCGTGACATCGTGTCGCTCTTGAGACTGCTTCAACCACACGAGCCATGCATCGTATTCTTCGATGGCGCTCGTAGATCGTCGAATCGAGTCTCTCGGGCCTCGAGAAAAAATGCTCAGAAGAGATGCAAAGCCATCCCTTTTCAGAGATGGCGATGAAAGTTGGTGCAGCTGATTCAATGTCTTCCACCACAAATGAGCGTTGACAAAGTCTGACTGCGCTTGGCATTGTGCTTCCGCGGCTTCGAGCATTGCTATCAGAACAGAGGGCGCTTCTCTGTCAGACTGCCTCTCGCTATCCGAGTCATGACGCTGCTTAGATGACTGTCTCGACTCCTGCACTGAAGCAATGTCTTGGATGCGATATGGGTTTTTGGACTGTGCCTGGGCTTGCGACGATGATCCAGGTCTGCTACGGTACTTCTTTCTTGGACTTTCCAGAGTTGACGTTCGGTTACTAAATGTTTCCGACTCGGATTTTGAGCGGAGAGATTGAGGAATCTCATAGTCTTCAACTAACTTCAGAACAGAGTTTCGTAGTTGGTGGTAATCTTTGTCCAGGTCTGGTCGAGAGCCGGGAGTTTCGTCATCACTATCACTGCTTGTTGTAAATTCTTCCTCGTGGTCATCCTCATCCGGGTCATGGGGCAACTGATGAGACAAAGTCTGGCCATCTGGAGACATGAAAAGAACAGTCCAATTCTCAGCGCAAGGGTGGCAGCGGCCATCCACACCTTCGGCACCGAGAGTTTGAGTCATTTCATAGAGGGCAACACGGAGCTCGAATCCGTCGTCCTCGTAATTGCTTTGCCGGGGCTTGGTGTTCTCCTCAAGTAAAGGTTCGTGCGATGTAGTGAAATCACTGATAACGGAAGATCCACTATTGCTGATGACGGACACATTATCAAAAGCATTACGCGCTGTGGTGCTCGGACTGGATTGTAGGATAGTAGACATCCCGGAAACAGAAGATGCAGAAGAGCGGATACTACCAAATGGAATATCTTTTGCCATGGAACTGGAAACCGGACGTTTCTCCGGGAAGAGAGCATTGACCATGGTCATAAGATCTGAGGGACCTAAAACCAGGTAAGGATGTACTTCCACAGTCTCTCTTAGAGACGTTATGGATCTCGCCGGAAGAAGTTTTGCTTTTGATCTCGAGGGTCTACCTGACCGAAAACGGGCCATAATATTCTCAATATGAGCTTTGACTGCAAGTGGCGTTGATGGGGTGTCTCTCCTAAACAAAAATTATCAGTCCCGCATATGACAACTAATTCATGAAGCTTACCAGAGCATATCTGCTACAAGTTTATGTGCTCTCATGACAACTTCCTTCAGTATTTTCTGTCGTCCGTATTCAGTGATGTGATATTCGGCCATCATTCCAAAGTACTACAGATATCAGCCATCTGCTGGAATAGAAGGAACAGATCCATACCTCGGGATGGATGACGACACTAGAAAGGAAGACTGAAAAGAACCATCTTGAGACAAAGAACTTTCTGGTAGAAAAGTGTAACTTGGGGTCAAGTTTCCTTAAAACGGCGTTCCCAAGTTCGATGAGTCCTTCTGGAATCCCGCCTGCTCCGGGGTCGTCAACAAGTTTAAACAGGCCGAGGACTGCTGCATCGTAGAACTCTTCTGCTGCAATGGTGTCCTTGGTATTTCGCGGCTCAACATGGATACGTGTACCTGCTTGATCCTCGGCTTTCTCAAGAAGGAAGGCTCCGTCCTCAAGGATTTTCATCAGATACCATTCCATGTTAGTCTTTCCGGACCAATCCCGCATGGCTGTCCATGCGTTAAGGACGCAAATGATAAACGTTTCGGTACCAGTCTTCCCATTGGAAATCAATTTGGCGCATGTGGTGGCCCACACATCTGTCCGCCTGAGATCTTCCCCAGAGTCAGGGCCGGCCGAATTTGCAAAGCAAGTATGAATTAAAGCAGATAAAGGATCATGACGCTGGAATGAAAGCAAACGCTCAACTGGAGAGGGTATATGCGCGGAAGTGCGATGATTGCTGGAAATATGGCCTTTTGACCGAGGATTATGGTATGGCAAAACAGTATTGATGCTCTCCATCCCCTGGTGAAATACTACAAGGGCGGACAGCTCCGCAGGTGTGAGGCTGCAAATACGGCTCGCCAGATAGTCCGGGTTTGTCCTAATCTGGGTCAAAAACTTCAAAAGGCTATCTCGAGAACGCTGGGGTATCTCATGCATAAAGGTAGAAGATGACAAGACACCAGAGTCTGCTGATCCTGTGGAATTTGTGCGGGAAGTGTCCAAATCTGGTTCCAAAAGCGCGTACCGACGGGTTGCATCGCAAGAGTTCCGGACATCATGGATGGCATTATAGAGATTTGCAAAGTTCTTCTTCTCGTCGGCCCTAAAATTGTCAACCAGAGTTCTGTGCGCCAACTCTCCACATCGTGCCAGACGAGCGGATAGAGCTGTTGAAACTAGTGACCTCTGCAACCGAATGCGAGAATGGGTTCTCTTCCTCTCCTGGTATGTGGAAAGTCGGACCAAATGCGCAAGCTCCTCTAAAGTTGTGGTAGCAGTGGCAGCGGTCACTGCGCTAAACTGCGGATTCAAATATTGGGACACATCCTGAAGTAATGGCAGCTGTGGCGCCTTGGTCGGAGTGGCTGGTCCTTCTGTTGCGCTTGACTTGGCTGTCGAAGCAGATGGCGCGTCTTTCCTACGCGGCGCGGGGGAAGGGGAAGAACGTCTTGTAGAGCTCCGAGTTCTTTCTCGGTCTGCAGGCTCTTTATAAGACGTGGGAGGTCTTTGGGGACTGCGCGACTGGTATCGATGAAGCCTGGGAGGCACAACAGTGTTTTCGGGAGGGGAAGGAGTGGGACTTCGCGAAGAGACCTGTGTAATGGTAGGGGAAACAGCTGTAGATACTATGTATCAGTAAATGGGACTGAAACATGGGAGTATGGACAGGAGAAACGAGAAAGGAGGGTCGCAGGCGATTAATGGCAGACAACATACGAGGAGAGGCGTGAGCGGGCCCTGGGAGGGAGAGGGATCTCTGCATTTGTATCATGACTCCATCTGGTAGGGGACTGGCTGCGACCTCGAGCTTTCCAGCGTCGAGATGCCAGTCGAGCAAACAGGAAGTATGGGGGAGAAAGAGGAGGAAGGATTTCTCGAGGACGAAGCTCTTGTTGTCGTCCAAAAGCTGTTATTATTGTCGCTGGTGAGCTTCCGTCTCGTCTTTAGGTGAGCGGGGCGGGAGCTGATGCTAGTTAGCCCCGATAAGAGAAGCGGGACGGCTCGGTTGCGGGACAAACATCAAACAAAAACATCAACTCTCCATCATAATGCCGTCTGTTCTTCAGATCTGTTACGGAGGTACAGAGAAATACGGAAAAATTAAAAAGGAAAAAGGGACAGATGAAAATGTTTCCGAGGCGAAGAATCATTTGCCTCTCGCGCCGGCCACCTGCCACTTGGACTTTCCTTTCACTCCACTCCACTCCACCCCACTCCACTCCACCTCTTTGGTCTTCTGCTCCCTCGTTGCGCTCTTCCTATAGCGTGGATTTGCTGGCAACACCGCCATGCATCCTTGCCTCAGCCCGACTCCGTGTTCCAATCACAACGCTGCAGCCAACTCAATCCCAAGCCTGGCCGCAGGGATGACAGCAGACACTCCTCTAGAGTTTAGTGCTTCTCCTCGCCGTCTCCAATCTCAGGTGCAGAAGCGTTGCAGCAAGTGTGTGCAGGACGACTGGTTAGAGAAGACTTGAACATGGCTCCTTTCAGCCTCCTACAGATCCAGCGTGCATATGTCATGCAGCTACGAAGTAGCTTTGGAGACACACAGGCTTCTCAGGTGGCACGTTGTTGGCTGGATACGACGGAAAGTTTGCCTCCTGGGCCAAATCCGACTTCGCCCTGACTTGACTGATCTAATATGGCTGAACCACTGCCATGGAGACTAGGATAATGGGGTACACTGAATATGGAGACTGGAATTGACTAGGACAAGGACTACTGTACTGGAGAATCGAGATGAACGAACCGCTGGCAGAGGTCGCTCAGGAGGCACGACATCACCAGCAACCAAGCTGAAGACTCGTCACATCGCTAGGGAAGGAGTGCCCGAGAGCGAGTGGCGACGAAACATCGATTGGGATCTGTTCAATCTCTCTCCTTACGTCGCGCTCCCTCCGGATATTTGCCCTACCTTGCCCTCCCAAAGGAGACGAATAGCGGTACGCCGACAGGACTACTCCTTTCATTCCGTATGGTGTATCGCGACAACAGAATGGCAGGCGATGCGCTGGTCGCCGGAAAGGTCGCATGCAGAAATCGATACCATGGAATCCTGGGATATATTGAACTTGCTGTCCACTGACTGTGTGCCTGAGTGGGCCAAGACCTTGTGCCGGTTATTGCATGTGTTGCCAGCACATCCTGCCTTAGCGAAGTTCCTGTACCCTTCAGCCTCGACTTCTCTACTCAATTCGTGACACTTACTGCATCAGCTATTTACGTTCCAAAATTGTCTCGTTCATTCACATGCAATACTGCTAACAAGATGTCACCAGGCTATCAGATGCTCACTTCCTGTCGAGACATTGCCCAGGTCCACTCTCGTGACTGGCTTGGATCACATTTTTGTCACGTGTCGCTGCTTTTATATTTCGTCCTTCATAACCACCTACCTTTCAATCAATCTTGGGACGCTGTTGTCTAACGGCAGCTTTGATATTCAGCAGAGACATCCCCAAAGCCTCTGAGTTTTTGATATTTCTTTTTGCTGTACAAGCCTTCCGTAAAGTCTGTCTCTCCATGTACCTTTGAGTAGCTACATAGATCCACATTTTCATCTTCAGTCTCTTGGACCATGCCTTATGGCGAATCATTCTTATTTATGGTTTTCATTGCTTGATGACGCCTGATACAATTGCATTCTTGTGTGCGGCTAGATGCGAATGGATGTAGTCAACAGTGGAACCGGACTTCGGATTCTGAAGTCCGTTCGGCGCAATGGTCCTTCCGAGCAAAGACCTAACCTCACCAAATAGTTCACCACGTTCTCATGATCAAACCGGAGTTCAATTTTATTCTATATTTCTGATTACTCGTCTTGCATTATCGGCAATATCAATTCCGGATTCTCCCTCTCGCTGGATCACTCAAGCTGTGACTGGTCACCTCAATACAGTACGCCTTCCTTTTCCAGAATTTCCAGTATCCGATTCCGTGCTCGAAAGATATGACCGAAAGCACATACGGACGAGCTTGTGGGCACTGTTTCAAGTCTAAGTCCAAATGCGTATTCCGCCCTGGTGGTGAAATTTGTGAGAGGTTCGGTCCCTAGGCAGCTGTATTCTGCAGCTTCCCACGGTCGTTGCTTGACCAAAGCTCAACAACACATCTAGATGCCATCGTCTCAAGAAACAATGCACCCCGGCAGAATCTATCCGAAAGCGAAGTTCTCAAAATAGCTCAGCAGCGAGAACTGCTAAGCTTGAAGAGAAACTAGACGGTATTGTTTCTCTGCTCCAGTCAGTAACTGGAACGGCTGTCCCATCGACATCTGTACCATCACTAAGTAGTCACGTCCCGCTGGCACTTTTGAATACTGGTGGAGCTTCTTCGTCCTCTGGCCAGCCGGCCGGTTCCATTTCGACCCCAGTCTCTTCCAACGCAGACGAATCGGAACCACAGCATAGTAATGTTGCGTCAAGCTTTGTCCCAACAGTCTTGAATCAGACTAGACTGGACAGTCTCCCGGTGGAATTCCCGTGCGGAAACAAGCCCCGTCCAGATGAGGCTGAACGTCGACTAGCCGTGTTTCGCTCCGATATGCTACCGAATTTTGCTTGTATACATTTACCTTCTACGGTATCTACTGACGAGCTCCGCCAGTCACGCCCGTTTTTGCTGCAATGCATCATGGTCGTCACCTCGACATCAGTGCAAGAGAAGAATCTTCTATCAACAGAATTAGTAAAGACACTCACTCATGAGGTTTTTGTCCTGAATCAAGGTCATTTCGACCATCTCGCTGGGCTACTGATTTTTCTAAACTGGTAGGTCGGCATGAGCGCAATCCACCTGTTTGCTACCTGTTGATCAATTGTCTAGGGGCAACGATTTTGGGAACAAAAATCATCTCGTGCAGTTATCTATGTCACTGGCACAGGACCTACGTCTGAACAGGCCTTTGGTAGATGAAGGGGGCCACAAATTTGCGAGACGTAAGTAGGATCTCGAACTCGATTCTTCCCTCTTCTCGTTCCACAATTTGCCATTTCATATTGCCATACTCGGTTGCTGATTAAGACTGACTTAAATCGCCACTTGCCTAGTGGTCGCTTGTGGTGTAGGTTCTGTAACAGAAATTCACACGATGGAACACCGTAGGGCGGTTCTGGGCTGTTTCTTCGTATCATCTCTGTCAGTATACCTCTCTGTTATGCTTTCGGTCGATGACTGATTTTTACAGTGTATCGTCTTTCTTTGGAAGGATTGATCCTATGCAGTGGACGCCATTAGTGAGTTCTGATGCACTTCCATGAGACAATTGAGATTTGCAACGGAGCCATAACTGCAACCTTTGTCCTTGGAGCTGAGTGCATGCTGACTTCTACCTAGATGGACGAGCATCTGCGTACTGTCGAGGAAAGTAAGGAGTGCTTGAATGACGAGGTATTTGCGGCACAGATTCGCCTGCAGCTTCTTCTACATCGCTCCTATCAAATGCGGGACTTAGAATGTGAGGGTTCACAGCGTTCAAAACTGCTCTCAGGCCTTTACTTGAAAGCACTTCAATCGCAACTACAAGACATCAAAGCGTCAATTAACTCAAGACTGCAGCAAAACTGTAAGCTCTAATGTAGTATATATCAGGGCTCCTGCTAACGTTGTATCAGTTTCTTTAATGGCATGCTTTCACTACACCAAAGTATCGATACATGAACGAGCATATCCAGCAGATGCAGCACTCTCGTGCAACATGACCGGTCCCCAGCACCTTCAGTGTTTGTGTACTTCCCTTGAAGCGGCAAAGTCTTTCGTCGACCTCACCTTCATGATGCCGCCTGCAAGATGGATCGAAATGCCACTGCATTTTCGTATTCAGTTCATGCGGTGCCTCGTCGCGCTATACAGACTTTCCGTTCATGAAGATCCAGCCTGGGACAAACAAGCTGTACGAAAAACAATTGATCTGATGGCCGTCTTTGACCACGTCATCACGAGCATGGAGCAGAGAAGCGTTGAAATAGGGGATCCAGACGATGACATAATCATCCACCTTTGCAAAGTCATGAAAGGTTTCCGTGCCTTTTGTGCTCCGAAACTAGCTCCGGATGAAACGACACTGAGAGAGTCAAATAGTCAGGCTGCCATGGATGAAGACTTTTTGTTCCCGGAATTTATGGATTTGGCAGATGATGCCTGGTTACAAGATGTGCTCGGATGGTCTGCATTATGAATGCGTGGATGTACGAATAGCAATGAATGCAGCACAATCTAATAGGCAATTGATCAACTCTTGAAGCCATGCAAGTCAATTGAAATGTTTTCGATATACACTTTCCTATGTGCAAGAGTTTTTTGGACGAGGGGGTCCGACTGGAAGGATGTTTCCACCAGGAGCGGATTTCGGATTTTCAAGCCCGACTCAGGCGCGGCTGCAAGACACTCATCTCCCAGAATCGAATCAGGCACCCGGGCTTTACACAAGATCTATCCTATCTCCTGGAATAATGCGGCGCATCCAAAAGGCCGATTTGAAGTGGATCATGTCAGTTTCTAAGATATAGTTGGCAGGCTCCCCCGCAATAACTATGACTTACCACTGACGCTCATGGTCACTTGCCGCAACTACTCGCATCTTTTATCCTTGAACAACCGACATTATGGCTTCCTTGTCACCAAGCTCGAATTCAACGCTCACAATAGACATCGAGAAACTGCCAGCAAATGCATCCCCTGCTGTCGCCAATTCAAGACCCTCTTCACGACAGTCACAAACGGCTAAGAACATGGACCAGGAGGATCCCTCCAAAGGACCAGAAGAAGAGCCATACGTACATGATTTCTTGACGGGACCCAAGCTCTACATGGCGTTGTCAGGGGCTACTCTAGCTTGTTTTTTGGTCCTGCTCGATGCTGCTATCATAGCTACCGTATGTTTAAGAAACAAAAGGTCAATTGGAATAATGAAGTTGGAATCCTGATTCGAATACAGGCCATTCCTCAAATAACCACAGACTTCAAGTCATTGCCTGATATCGGGTGGTATGGAAGTGCGTATCAGCTCACGAGGTTTGTCTCGCCCTTGGTCACTTCATCAGTGTATGGTGGAATTCACACATCACCAGCTCGGCATTCCAACCATTCAGCGGGAAAATCTACGCACAATTCAGCACAAAGGTATGCCTCCACAAGCCTATGGCAAGCTGAAGTCTTTACTGACTTGACTCACTTAGTGGTCTTTCCTCATGTTCTTCTTCATCTTCGAACTCGGCTCTCTGCTCTGCGCCGCCGCCCAAGATTCGGTCATGTTGATTGTAGGCAGAGCAGTCGCTGGTATAGGTTCATCTGGTCTGATCAATGGTGGATTGACTATCGTTTCTGCTTGCTTGCCTGTTCACAAACAGCCTGCTGCGACTGGTATCCTGATTTCCTTCTGCCAGCTCGGCATCGCGCTTGGTCCTATTTTGGGCGGAGCTTTCACAGAATACGTGTCTTGGCGCTGGTGTGAGTTATTCTGACGTCTCGAACTGTTGACGTGTTAATGTCTCTATAGGCTTCTATATCAACCTCCCCATTGGAGCCGTAGTGGCAGGATTCATTGGTCTGATTGGTATTCCAGAAGCGACCCGAAAGCTGCCTGTCCGTCAAGTTCTGGGCACAGCTATCTCCTCTCTTGATCTGGTCGGCCTCGGGATGTTCGTGCCTTCTGCAGTCATGTTCTTTCTCGCTCTTTCCTGGGGTGGTAACGGTATGTATCTAAAAAGCCCACTGTGTTCTCTATAGGTGCAGTCTCTGACTTGCCAATTACTAGACTATGCCTGGGGAAGCGCCACCATCATCGGCCTGTTCTGCGGATCTTTCGTCACAATCGTCATCTTTCTCGTCTGGGAATATCGCAAAGGCGATGCAGCCATGGTCCCATTTTCGATCCTACGCATGCGAATCATGTGGTCTGCATCATCTACGATGTTCTTCTTCCAGGGTGTCCTGTTCTGCGCAAACTATTACCTTCCGATTTACTATCAAACGGTCAGAGGGAAGAGTCCGATCACGAGCGGAGTCAATATGTTGCCCATCGTCATGTTCCAGGTGTTCATGGCAGTGGTTTCTGGAGTCTCGGGTACATTTCCCCTCATCCACCTTACACTTCATGAATACTGACATCAGTACAGTACAAAAGTTCGGCTATTATCTCCCATTCGTCGTCGCAGGCACTTCAATAACCGCCATCGGCTACGGTCTCTTCTCCATCCTCGAGCCATCATCTTCAACAGCACATTGGGTCGGATTTGAAGTCGTCTTCGGACTAGGTGCTGGCTGCGCAGGTGCAATGGCCTTCATCGCCATGCAAAGCGCCATCCCCGCAGCCCAGATCTCCGTCGCAATGGGCACCCTCCTCTTCATCCAGAATCTTGGCGGCGCAGTCTGGCTTACTATTCCGCAGATCATTTTCTCATCATCTCTGCGTAGTACTATCCCGCATTATGCGCCTGACGTTGATGCTAGGACTGTTATTGCTGCGGGCGCCAACTCGGTCAGGGAGGTGGTGAGTGGCACTGATCTCCCGGGTGTGCTAAAGGCGTATAATGTTAGTATCAACAGGGTGATGTATATGGGTGTTGGGATTGCGTGTGCGGCGTTTGTGTGTGGTTGGTGGATGGGTTGGAAGAATGTCAGGCCAAAGAAGACGGAGGATGGTGAGCAGGGACATAAGAATGAGAAGGCAGATGAAGTTGCTGTTTAGAGGGTTCTTCATGGTGACGTGTAGGTGTGAGGGGCTAGATTGTGTTTGCCTTGCTTAGACGACTTACTGAGACAGCATTATAAAATACTAAACTCCAATCTATCTATAAAATACTAATCTCCAATCTATCTAATTCAAAGTTCATATTCTCACGCTACAAATTGACCTTACCATTCATCAAGACTATCACCGCTACTCTTCTCGCAGTTGCTGCTGCCCAAATCCGTAATTCCACTGTCAACCCTTCTCTCGACAGGTGATGGTATCATTCGTGGTTGTCTCTCTTGATCGAGCCAATCGCCCAGTCAAAGTTAGTCTCGCCTCTCAAGCCTGTGCAGGTTCGTAGCATCAATCTGCTGGAGAGATCTCAACGTCAGTGACTGTTGACCGCCTAAGCGAGCCCCCGAAATTGTCCCCGCCTTTGCGATCCGAACCACGACATCTGTAGGGAATTGCCCTTTGACTAAGAAGCTGTATGCCGCTTCCGAAAGAATGCGTACACTGCTCCTCTTGGGACGCTTAAGCAACTCAAGCTTCCAATTCGTCTTCAGTCTCGCACATATCAGCATACCCCTCCAAAGCCAAGCCAATGACCTTCACCAGCGGGAATACATGGTGACTGCCAGTAAACACTTCCGCCCATATCCGCACCACTGCAACACTGAGTCTCTTGACTCCCATGCTTCCCTCGATACTACTGCCGTCTTCCGGCTCTACTGCGAAGTGAGTCTCGCCTACAATGCTCCGCACCATTTCAAGCAGATTCCGCTCGTCGACTGTAAGATCCTCTATGGATTCGGATATCATAGATAGCCACCTACCTACTGATCATCAGCAATCTTCGAAAATTTAGGGGTCGAGACACATACTGAGTAGAAAAGCACACTCCAAATTCCCAAGACTATGTTGCATACTCCAAAGTAGCGTGTGTGTATGTGCAACGAATTTAATGCCGATCTTGACCGGAATACTCAAAGCATGTGCCGCTTGTAGGATCGCTCTACTCATCAAGGGGCTTCTTGTAAGCCGTGGACACGCTTTCAGCGTTCTTGCAATGACATGTGGATCTCTCGTCTCCAACCCTCGACACGGCCCGAGATCGCAATGTAGTCTTATGTACGCGAGTCTCAAGAGCGCAGTGGAGCTGAATGCTACTGGCCCGTAGGGATTCATGGGATCTAGGCTGCTTTCCGGGGCTTTTTCCCAGCCGATCTGCCAGGTGCGGAGGACTTGCCCGAGTTTGGAGATCTCGGATGGTTGCAAGCTACCGTTCATGGCGGACGGGATGGAGATCGTGCTGACTTGGCGGATAATGTAGATGTGTTGGATGATGGCATGGACGAGGACGTAGTTTCCCAGGGATGAGATTGGAGGCAAATCATCTTCTCCGGGGGAGAAAAGCTTGGATAGAGCGTGGTGGAAAGAAAGGGGTACCTGTGGCGAGCTTTTCCGTGCGGATTGCCAGTCCTCGGCGGATGAAGCCCGCCACTCTTCGGCTGAGTGAGGTAGATTGAGTTTTAGTTCTGAGGTGCGCAGGATTGGCGGGTTGTCGTAGGCGATGGAGTGGAGATTGAAGAAACAGTACGCGATACACTTTGTTCGACAGTCGCTCTCTAGTAAGACCCAGTCTTCCCAGCGAAGTCGGCTGTTGGAATATTCAACAACTTCCAAGCCGTGCTCTCGAATCAAGAGAGCCAGCTGGTTTTGAATACTTGTAGCTTCTCTTAATAATGGAGGTGGCCCCCACATACCCATGGCCATCATGATGAGCAGTGTTTGAATGGTTCCTAGTCGTGCTTGGGATGATGGAGACCTTGGGCGTTAGCACACGATCAATATCACAAAGTAGGCACCATACCAAATATCATCTTTTGCACTGTTTATAGGAGTGCTATATGAATTGATGGGTCTTGGTGTCGGAAAGTCTCCTGGCGATGTATTGGAACCTGGCGACTTGCTCAGCGAAGCACTTCTCGGCCTCGGCGACGATAAAATATCAGCGACTTGCTGGCTTTGTCGTCTCCTTATTTGTTCGGTAGCTACTGACTTGGCAGCGTACCAGAGTTTGTTTCCCCTGGCACTTTCGAAGCGATACTGAGCGCCCACTGCAGCTATGGCAAGGACTAACTCAGGGACGAATTTTGATACCGAGAAACTGGGAATGTGGAGAAATGGGAGATGTTGATTGAAACCAGTGATATATCCCTCGAAGTATCGAGACAAGGTGTGTCGTGTTGGTAGAATGAAGTCTTCTGGTAAAACAGCTGCAAAGTCTTTCAATTTGTTTTGAATCGTTCTGTAGTCCTGACCGGATACCTTCCATGGTGGACCGGCGCGAAGGAAGTCTGCCTGTGGCCGGGGTTTGCTTTGCATGAGAGTCTGGTCTTCTGGTCGTAACAATGGCGGAGGCGACCCGAACTGGCTCAGAGCATCGTTGCTATTTTCGGACAGAGAATTGTGATCAGTGATTTGGTGCTGCCCCACATCTTGAATGGGATTTGGTCGAGACCAGAGAGAGACTGGGAGATCAGAATCATAAACAGTAGCCGGTAGATAGAAGTTTGAGATGTCAAAGTTATCGAAAAACAGGTTGTAATCCCCAGGTATGTCGACGGTATCAGACATGAGGAAGTCATGGTTATCTACATAGACAGGTGGAAGACCCGTAATACTCCCATTTTGAGGATCGACCTGCCCTGCAAAGAATCCAGATTGAGAGATCGGAGCTACTTGGGCATTGTTGGAGATATTCTGGTGGGAAAAGGGGGATGGAAAACTGCTTGGGTCGTGCGATGTCCATTGGGGCGGCCTGTTGGTGTCAACGGATGCTTGAGTAGTCACAGGACTTGGTATGGTAGTAGCGATAGAGGGACGCGACCGTCTATCTTCTCGATCTATTCCTTCATCATGGACTAGCTTTTCATGCCTGAGCAATATGTCCCTTTATTTCGGTTAGTTGTATCTTGGTAGTGTTGAAGTTCTGTCAACTTACCGCCTCGCGAACGCTTTACCACAAGAACACGAGAACGGCTTCTCTTTCGTATGAGTCCGTTCATGGCGCTGTATATGCTCGAGGCGGTGGAATACATCAGGGCAGAAACGACAGCGGAATGCCTTTGGCTTTTTCTTGCTGCGTCCTGGCGCAGCGGATGGAAGGGATGGAGTTTCTGGGGCGTCGTTCATTTCAGATCTTCGCAGGACAAGGTATCCCTTAATCGATGCGCAATTTAAGTGAGACACCTTTTGTCCCTACTCAAGATCGATGCCACACATACAGAATGAGACCTCTTTCGCTCGTGCTTGATACTTTTGGGGCACAGCTGTAACTACATGCAAGTTTGGGCCGATGGGTTAACTAATGCGGGGTAGTTCGGCAGCAAGCCGCCAAGTCTTGCGCCACATGTGGCTGCATTGTCACTGGGAACGTTGGAGCATCAAATCAGTACCAAAGTAATGTGAATGGTACAGAATATTAGCTTGAAAGTTGCAATACTCTCACAGTACTCAAAACATTCAAGATCTCTCAATCTTCTCCAAAACTCAGCGACATGGCTTCAAGTGATGTTGGCGAGCTTATCTGTTTGGCATCGCTCCCTAAGAACATTCTAAAAAAGCGTTCGATGATGAAGGAGTTTCCAACGTCTGAAGGGGTGAGTAGTTCAATTAATAATTATAAAATCCCTCGCCCGATTTCACTCCCAATTTTCCTTCTTTGATCATGCGTGCCAACAAATCTCGAGGTTGCTGCGGCAATGAGTCTCTATTTTCTGCATAGTGCTCCTCAATGTCCTTGACAACATCCAATCCTACAGTGTCCATTTGCTCAAATGGCCCTTTAGGTGTCTTGAGCACAGACTTATAGATAGCATCAATCTCTGATGGCGTTGCAACTCCTTCGGCTGCTACGAACAATGCTTCACGCTTGATCGCTGCCCAAATTCTGCCCTTGGCGTCAACGAACGTACTTTGAAATATGCCTTGGAGTCAATACCTGTTGTAGATATAGCCATTGGAGTTTTTCTTAACATGAAATGGATCAAATCCGTGATTTTTGCATTCTTCGATGAGCCGAGCGATGATTTCTGATTTAGTAATGGTTGAGCCCATAATTTCAATCGCTGGGGTCTCAGGGGGCCAGTCTGCGCCAAATTATAAGCGAATATTCCGGCCATAATTCAGAAACAATCCTGCACTTTCCATACATACATGAGTGTAAGCTAACACATCTTGAGGCTTGCTTTAAGTCTGAACCTTCAATGATCTCTTGAATTGTGAAGCTACTTGAGTTTGATGCAACGATTGTTTCCTCGTCCGCCAGCTCGTCCAGCTGCTGGACAACGGAGCGTTTGGTCTTTAGAGACTCAGGGACATTCTGGTTGCTGTCAATAACACGGTTCACTGCTGGGTAGATCCGAAATCCAGACTTACTTCCACAACTAGCCAGGCACTTTTTAACGCTTCGTTCAAGTTCTCTCCACCAAAGGTCGTAATACTTCCACCTTGGTGTCCGTCACTCTTCCCGACCGTATTCTTGAAGTTGTCAATATCCTTCAGTGCTCCTTCTAGGGCAGCCGGCGCTTGATCGACAAGGTGGACTGGTCTTCCCCGACTTGACCACATATAAGCGAGGCGCCTCCCTTGAGTTCCTGCACCCAGGATGGCAACAGCATTTCTCATGGTTATCAGAGAATAAAACGAGGACCGAGGACTATTGATTATGATAGATTGTCAGATGACGGTAAGTTGGGACTCTACAACAAATCTCTTATGTCGACCTACACCACGAGGCTCAAGTAAATATTTCCTATCCTGTTGCCATCCGTTGCCACTAACTGTATGAAATGACGGAAGTGCTAAATGAAATGGCTGTCGAAGGCTGGGCAGGAGGTGAGCCATTGACATTCCTGCCCGCACGACTTTTTTACCCCGCGTTGCCCTCACTGCCCGCACTTTCTCCTCACCAGCCGGTGCCCGCACGCCACAAAACTTCCTTCCCGTCCGCATTCCTCAATGCATCTTGTTAATCCACTCAGAACAAACGATCAAGTCCAATGAAATCAGCGATAGGTGTCATTCCGGACGCGGGGTGCCCTTGATCGAGGATTGTGGATCCTAGGACGGCTGCAACCTTGGCAGAATGATGAGAAAAGATGATTCTGGGGAAGACCCCCATCTTTGCGGGGAACCTAGCACTCAGCAATCTTTATATTAAAAGCCGTCCTTCTTCCAAATACATTCTGTCTTTCATAGTCCATCTATATTCTCATTGTACACCTGGTGGTACAAGATGACGATCTCATACAAAGTCTCCCGCCAACAGGCTTCATCCGAAGTCGAGGACGAGAAAGTTGTCTATGCAAATGACGAATTTGCTCACAAGAATGAGGTGCCGGTGAGCAGATTCCAAGCATATTAACATGATTGATCTCACAAATTTAAATAGGCAGCCAGGAATGTTCATGATCCCAATTGGTCGGGCAACGGCGTTGACACCTCCATGGTCAACCGAGAAAAAACCCTCCGCAAAATGGACATCCGCTTGATCCCCATGCTCGCAGTGCTATACTTGCTTTCCTTCCTCGACCGTGGCAACATCGGAAATGCGAAGATTCAAGGCATGCAGGATGACTTGAAGCTCACTGGCCAGCAATACAACATGTGTGCGACCGTGTTTTTCTTCACGTACTGCGCCTTCGAAATTCCATCCAATCTACTTCTCAAACGATTCAGACCCTCTATCTGGTTGCCCAGTATTATGGTAGCTTGGGGATCAGTCATGACTCTCATGGGGTTGGTGCACAACTATCATGGGTTGCTCATTGCGAGACTGTTCCTGGGTGTTGCTGAAGCAGGCTTATATCCAGGTGTTGCCTACTATTTGACTATGTGGTAAGTCTGACCAGGCTCCTTGGTATTTCCCTATACTGATCCGTATAGGTATTGCACCGAAGAACTTGCCTTCCGCCAGGGCCTCTTCTTCAGCGCAGCAAGTGTTGCAGGCGCATTTTCCGGCTTGCTCGCTTACGCCATCGCGAAAATGGATGGTGTTGGAGGTAGAGCTGGCTGGCAATGGATCTTCATCCTCGAAGGGCTCTTGACTGTTGCAGTAGCCTTTGCTTCATTCTTCTTGCTCTATGACTTCCCAGATACAGCCGGATTCTTAAGCGTAGAAGAGAAGGCGTGGGTAGTCCACCGTTTGAAGTACCAAGGCAGTAAGAAGAGCGGGCGAGCTGTTGCTGAATCGGAACACTTTGAATGGAAATACGTCACCAAAGGTACGCTCTTGGTCACTCAGCGGGTTGTCTGGACTATGACTAACAATTAACAGCACTGACCGACTGGCAACTGTACCTCAGTCTCCTGATGTATTGGGGAATTGTTTGCCCTCTGTACGGCATCTCTCTCTTCCTACCAACCATTATCAAACAGCTTGGCTACACATCTACCACAGCTCAACTCCTCACCATTCCAATCTACTGCACCGCTGCAGTGCTAGCTATCATTGTTTGTTGGTGTTCCGACAAAGCTGCCAAACGCGGTGCCTCTCGCTGGCCCTATGTCTTCTTCCCAATGCTTGCTATCCTCATTGGATTCATCATGGCTATTTCAGGATCAGCTCACGGCGGTGTGCCTGGAGTTGTCTACGCTGGTGTCTTCATCGCAACATGTGGCATCTATCCAGCCTTCCCAGGAAATATCACTTGGATCAGCAACAACCTTGCAGGTAGCTACAAGAGAGCAGCAGGCAGTACGTATTGGGGAAGCCCATTCTCTTACTTCTCGTTGTCTTGGGACTCGAATTTTTCCCGAGACATGTCTTATCCTTCTCTTCAAACATATCTGATGAACAATAACTGACACCCCATTGCGTAGTGGCTTTCCAAATTGGTGCCGGTAATCTAGGCGGAGCAATGGCAAGCAATTTCTACAGAAGCGTGGACGGACCAAAATATCTGCTTGGGCATGGTTTGGAGATTGGGTTCGTGACATTGGGTCTCTTTGCGGTTGTTGCTTTGAGATTGAATTATGGACGCATCAATGCAAAGAGAGAGCGCAGTGGAGAGGCTGAAGGGCTTACGGATGAGGAGTTGGCTGATCTTGGCGACAAGAGCCCCACTTTCCGTTACACTCTGTAGACTCAGATCAGAGTCTACGGTGCATGGCCATATTGAAGAAGTTTAAAGAGAATTCATCGAATCGAGATTGAACGTTCTAACCCCTCAAATACGTACTTGATGCTACCGTAAATGCTACATTATCACTTGAGAATACACTAACAGTTCAAATAACTCATCAATAATTTGCAAAAAAGATCCTCAATCACTGGGTACGATTGTTGGGACGAATGAACGGCCTTGTCGATGTTACCTAACTTCCATCTCGATGCCACAGGTCTTTCATCATCAGTCCCGCTTGGACACAGCGTTGGGGCTGTTGATCCCCTGAAAATAAGCGAAAGGCGCTGAAATGGACGTTTTACAGCGACTGCAGCGCCAGGAATTGGCGAGGACAACAATACCCCGCCAACCCCGCACCTGACCATTTTCGTGAGTTGAATATCCAACCAGAAGCTGGACAATTCAGATAACCAAACGCTACGACGCATACAACCTGGGATCAAACAAACGTCGTACAGATTCCCGTTACAATGATGCAAATGCAGCTATGGCTGGGCTTGGGGTTATCGAGCTCATCCCATTGTGCCACAAATCAGACCACAAATCTGATGTTGCCTCAAACTCCCGCGACCAGGTGATCTGATCCCGAAAGCTATTTTCTTCATCATAGACAATAAAACCACCTTCGAAATCCCCATCAGCACCTCAATTCTTGTTTTATCTCATTGCTTGAGTTTATATATCTGGAAGGTCTTTCCGTCGTTCTTTCCCAAGTCTTCAGAGCCCACCTCACACCACCAGGATGGCAAGTGCACGCCCAATGCAGCATATCTCACGGGAGGAGCTTCACACGAGTCTGGAAGCTCGAATTCAGTATCTGCACAGTTTCCTCGATTTCAGCAGCAGTAAGTATCATCCTGCACTTGGTTCAATCTTTTAACAGAAAAATTGTAGGGGATGTTGAAGCTCTGGTCTCCGGAGCCAAGTACATTAAAGCTTTGATTCCAGCAGTCGTCAACATCGTGTACAAAAAACTTTTACAATACGATATCACTGCTAGAGCTTTCCAGACGAGAAGTACAAGTTTTGAGGGCCCAATGGACGCCACTCTCAATGAAGACAGTCCTCAGATCCTTCACAGAAAAATGTTCCTAAAAGCCTATCTTGTCAAGCTTTGCTCGGATCCTACGCAAATGGAGTTCTGGGAGTATTTGGATAAAGTGGGGTAAGTAAACGTTGTCTACATTGGTTGTATGACACTCACATATAATTCAGAATGATGCACGTGGGTCTAGGACGAGCGCATCCATTGCACATCGAGTACATTCACTTAGGCGTCTGTCTCGCATTCATTCAGGACATCATGACCGAGGCCATCCTGTCCCATCCAAAGCTCTCTCTGCATAGGAAGACAGCTTTGGTTAAGGCACTGGGAAAGATTATATGGATCCAGAACGATCTGTTTGCAAAGTGGCATCTACGTGATGGATCCGAGTTTGCTATTGAGGAAGCTGACATTATCGTGGAGAAGGAGGGATATCTGCATGGGAAGAAGATCCTTGTTGATCCAGACCAAGAGGTGGAAGAAGAGACTGAGGGATCGAAGACGCCAACCAAGCCTGGGGTCTGTCCTTTTAGTGGGGTCGTGAGTGGGATAGACAGGTTGGATTTCGCGGATGTCAGCGATGCACCAAAAGCTTAAAGAGGGAATCATTCAAAAGGCTTTTTTCGTAAAAAAGTTCAGGAATATGTAATTGGTATAATTATTGGTCATAGGTCTGCGGAGTTCCGGTAAGGGTTATTAGACATTCCGTTCAGGGACAGAGACATCTCAATTAACTACATAACAAGATTTCCAATTAACGTGAGACCATTTGAGTTAGCGGGTCAACTTGCAGTGGGAATGTTGTTCCCATTCCAAAGTGGCCGCCAAAGGTTGCCGATATGTCGTGTTGGCTGAGAAGGACACAAATATTTCTTCACTACAGACATTTCCTTCTCCTTTGGTCTCAGATTTCCAACTTGATCCCTGGAATTATTCCTAGTTTAGCTGGGTTCCAATTCTAAACTGGAGGATCGGCAAATAGAGCAGTTGCCGCGGAAGACACTACGAACTCGATGGCGTTGATGCTCTTACCGGTTCTGTGTTCTTTCAAGAAAATGCTAAGCCTCAGAGAGTTACCGCAGGGGAGAGATCCCGGCTTGGAGAAGCTTATTCATAAGGTTCCATTCTAGTCACGGTTGTGGCACTTTGAGAGATCCGGCGACAGACTTACCTGCATAAGCTGCAGTCGGTACAAATCCAGCACTGGAGAATATATCCACACACAGCAGCGTCGAACCCGGTATGATCCTATTAGATTTATTACTCTCGCCAGAATCTGGTTTCATTTGTTCTACATGCAAAGGTACAATAAACCTACTGATTAGAGGCAAGTCGTTGCATATTGGGCTTTGAGATTTTGCTCTTCGAAGCTAGAGGTAGGAACGCAATAGCTCTACTCATTTGCTGTCAAAATCCTAAGTGCTTAGCAGCAGTCTGTATACGTCATTCATCATATGTAAAGAGTCCTGTTAATGATTTTGGGCTTGGTCAGAAAGGTAAGGTGCCAAGGTGCGATGCTTCTATGTGCGACCGATGGCTGTTCTGATCTTACCTCTGGAGACCCGTGGTACCTCGAATTATAATTCGCTCACTTATCATGTGGGTATGATGATCAGACATATCGTGACACGGTTCAAATTTCCAATTGGTGAAAGGAGGCTCAGCTAAGCTTCCCTGACAGACTTAGCGCGTTCTTAGGTGACAGATCAACGTGTGCTAAACGCTTGTTAGGAACAAGCTTCTTGCTCGATGAGGTCTAAATAATCCCTTATTCTACCAGACAGCTTCAATTCCAATCAGCAATAAATGTCTCAAGACACAGTCGACATTGACTTCTGCTTACTAGTGAGCCGCAGCGATTGCCGACTGCGTACTCTTCTGGAGAAGAGAGGGTCAGATGACGTGGATGCGGTACAATCTTTATTGTTGATGAGAGAAAAGTGAGGGGTTGGCGAGCAACGGGAAGTGCTTCATACAGCTGTACACAGCTTTAGGCAGTATGTTCAATACTTCTGGTAAATACGAACTCTCGTTTATTGAATCATCACCATTTTATGATTTCATAAGTTTCTGGTATCAGGTCAAACTATTAGAGTATCTTCATGTTTTAGTCGCTAGAAATGAAGCAGGTAGTAAGAGATACTGTACGCTGTTGCAAAATGATAGAAATTGTATGAGCAGCTCTCCAGAAGCTTTGACTGTCTTTACTGTAATGGGAATTATGAAGAACTGATTCGAGTCCGAGACACTTCCGAGACAGTCGAGCATCTATTACGTAGTCCGTCACGAATACTCGCAGACATTAGGAAAATTTGCCTCCTATCAACCGTTTCCCCAAACACGACTAACTGACCCTCAACCTTCACTTCCCGGCCTCAAAACACTAAGAGAAAGACGACGAGTATCATAAAACCAAGCAGAGCTCCCTCGCCTGTACTGACCTTGGTGGATGAATTGAAGCCAGGTAATTGTGTCGCACAGCCCTTTCGCGCATATCCTTTTTCTTTGAGGCCGGCTGCTTCCAAAAATAATTTGTCCTCATTGCAAGCGGCTCCTAAATGAAAAATTAGGCACGTCATTATCAAAGAACTTCGGCCATGGAAACATACCACAACAGCAGGGCTTCATCTTGGCTCCATAATCCGCCACCCAGTCACTGTGTATACCAACGTCACAGACAGGAAGTGTCCATATTCCTGGATTTTGTAATGTCAATATAAGCCAGAATCAAAACAGCCGTGAGATGCTGGTACCTTCGAATTTGGCCCCTTGAGCCAAGAAAGAGCTGTCTTGGTCCACGGAAATGGACTCCTCGATCTTGGTTGCCAAGGTGCTCTCATCGTACTCGAAGCGTCCAGAGAGATAGGAATGTAGCGATGACGCCGTTATATCCTATGTAGGTCTAGTTAGCACGAGAATCGGATTCCAGTGTATGAAAACATACAGATGTCGAAATATTGTAGGGCGGGTCAACGAGTTTACTGAGTGCCGGTGGGGGTACATATTCACCCTTCTTGTCCATACTATCAAATGGAGGCCGTCAGAATGGTATGACTCTCGAAGGCTATGATGAATTACCTATATAGACAGCAAACTCTGCCGTTCTCGCTGAATTGAGAATCGTCGCTGCAAGGGGAGTCGGTCGCATTTGCACACATCACGAAGGTGTGCGAAGAGACCTTCGAGTTGTCCTTTCTATTCAGATATTCAATATTAGTCGTGCGATTCCGTGAAGCAAATGCTGGGTGGACCAAGTCCGGATTTACTTACGACCACTGCTGGTTAACCAATTTGGACACCTGGATTTGGAAGAAGACTTGGGTCAACCACGAAGAAGGTATGTTGTAGTCGAAAGTGAACCTTCCAGAGTTGAGATAGGCCCTAGAACCAATGTTATCAATATTATTAAACACTGGGAAGATAGTGGTGATGGCCATTTCAATTGGAAGTTACGTACAATATGGTCTTCCCCGTCACATCTGCCTCACCATTGAACAAAGTCTTGGCCCAAGATTCAAAGCCAGTTCTCATACCCTCAGCTGATGTCTTGATAACATTGCCGAGTTCTTGGATTGCCAAATTTTGATGATCCCTGTACCTCGTCAGCAAACTAAGTCGCCTTTATTATCTGTTATATTTGGTTAAACTAGCCCCTTTGAGGTTCCACTTGAAGCTGCAATTGAGAAGCCAGCACTAGTCATCTCTTTGGTAGTATCAACAATGCGTGTTATGCGCTTCACGGCCAAGTCTCCCAAATCTTCGACAATTCTCATCCCTGGGATCAATGACAGTCCCCCACATACAACGGCTTGGACGACTGGGAGAACTTTGCCGAAATTGGTTTTGGGATCTTTCCAAGGGAAGAAATCGGCAGCCATCCCTGACAGGACTGCGGTCAGATCAGTCTCAGCATCTTGCGTTGCTGTCTGGGCGATATGTTAGTGTGGTGACAGACTTATCAATGAATAATAATACCTTCAAGTTATTGAACATTGTGTTCATTTCAACCAGGCTGACACGGACGAAGTAGACCCATCGTGGCCCATCAGCGGCTTGGAAGGCTGCAGTCTGGTCAGATTCTTCTCTGACGTAGCAAAGAAGTACTGACCTTGACAATCCGGCATTGAGCACGAAGCTATCAAGCCGATACCGCACTGCTGGTTTCTAGATCGGTCGCCAAACGATTGAGATATCCAGTCAACAAATGTTGCTGATCCGCGGGCAGCAGTTGTGCTAGTCCACCAATTCGCGAGTTCTGTGTCGACATTTGCATCCTCCCAGTTCTCTGGAGAGGGTGTCCATTTTGGATCGCTGCATAGTTCCGGCAATGGGACTTTACTTGCTGGCGGAGATGAAGGAGCAGAAACTGGAAGCTGAGTCGACACAGCAGGACCAGTGGTTTGCTGTGGTGTTGTGATCACTGGAGGTGGAGTTGTTACCGCGGGAATAGAAGCTGGAGCGGAGGCAAGAGGAGCTTCAGTGATGATCGACACCTCATCTTTGATATGTCAGTTACCGATGCCATAAATTTCGGAGAAGACAATACCATTCACAATTGTCCAATCGTACATTGGCGGCGCTGCTCCTGTACATGTAGCAGCAGTCCAGCAACAAGCTGGTAATGTCACATGTCCGGGCCCGATACCAGATGTCAACAGACCATTACTAGAGCAACAAGCAACAAAGTTTTCATCGGCTTTGTAATAGTCTGGGCAGTATGGCGCCACTGTATGGGCACTGAGAATGGTATCGAAGTCTTGCGTGAATTCTTGGCCATCTCCCGTTCGAAAGACAGCCAGAATTGTGAGATGGAAGAGTAAACGATGATTCATCGGATTAAAATCAATACAAAAGACAATTTTAGTCTTTCGAGAATACATCTTAGAGAGACCTCATTGTATTATATGCCCATTCGGCCACATAGTCCATAGACTGGCGGTGGCCAACCCTCCCCTCCAAAACGCAACACTTGATCAAGCCTTCTATACTTCTGCTCCATGGTTTGCAATGTTTCAAGCCCATTCTAGCTTAACACCATTTGTTTACCAGATATATTTTAAGAAAAAGCAAAACAATACCAGATGGAGATGTGGCTGAGTATATCCTGATAATGGTCCGACTAATTGCCCCACATTCTGCTCGATGTTCGATAACTAGACATCTGCCCACTCCAATGTCCTTATTTCAAAACGGACTTTCAGAACGGCTCAGCAGACTATCCCTCACCCTACTTTCATTGTGAGATGGAAGAGTGCATAGATGACCTGACCATTTGAACCGGTGATCTTTGTTTACATTTCGGACCCCACTCTGCTCCTCGCTTAGCCAGCCAAGCGACGAGGCTTTAAAAGGGTGCTGATCTTCGAAGATTGGAAGACAAGAGCACTTTTCACGAAGCAAACGATAAGACGCATGGAAAATGGTAGATTACATAAAATCACTTTTCGTTCTTCTCATCCCCGGCCAATTCCTGGGCCCATTTACTCTTCTCCAACAACCTCTAACCATAAATCCAGAACGCAAAAGGAATAAAAGCCATGATCAAAGCAAATGACCCCTAGAGGCTACTGGTCCATTGTAAATCGAGCGTTCTATACATTGGCACAGCTGCGAACGGTAACATGGCACCCACCATCTGTCTCGTGATACTCGATCCCGAATTTGCCGAGAATGTATATATTGTGTAGCTGTCGACCATATAGTTCAGCAGGGCATTCAGATACAGAACATAGCCTAATCCGTATGGTATTCCTGCTAACGTCGGCCAAATCCAATGGATGGATGAGCGTGAGGTCCAAGCGCTGGAGTAGAGGCTGAGGACGATGAAGGGGCAAGACGCACATGCAAGAGGAAGACGTTTTGCACCATGACGCCTGGTCCATGGTCTGTCTTGTAAGGCAGCATGCTGGTATATATTGGTCGAAGGAGTATTGTGCTGGTACTGCAAGAAGGACGCCGATTCCGAACCCGATGAAAGTCAGGCCTTCTTGTCCGGTATTGAAGCTATAAATGCCTGTGATATGATCAGCAACAGTATTCATCGAATACGTTCAGAGCGATGCGTGGACAGACTCTCAAATATAATTGGATACGACTGAAGAAAAACTTTGAATACCGCGTACTGAAAGGCGGTGTACAAGCAGGAAAAAAGAACAATAGGCTCCCTCAGCAGGGTGAGAGGCCGGACAACAACTTTGGTCGCAAATTCTTTCCAATTGAAATCGTTGCCTTGCAGCGGGCTGCGATGCTTGCTAGTGTGCTGAGCAGTTTGTATTTCCCTCGCTCGGCTGTCCAGTATGATGTTGTGATTTGTTTCTGGCATGCCCAGAGCTACTACCCCAAAGCAAGCCGCGCCCATGGCCCCTCCTACCCAGAATGGCAGGTTCCAGCTGTGCATTGCAGCCCAGCCAGATATAATGGGCCCAATGGCAGCTTCGATCTGAGTGGCCATGTTGTATCCTAGGAGAGCATGGCCTCGACGAATGTCTTCGGAGTAGAGATCGGCGCAGATACTGGATGTGAAATATTAGTTTAAAGATGCTCATCAGATAGAGATGCGTACATACCCGCCAGCTGTACTTGACGGTCCAGCCGCAAAGATCCCAGTGACAAATCTTGCAATATTGAAGACCATCCAATTCGGAGAAATTGTACAGGCAAGCATGCCGAACGTGAATCCCCAAGTCGTGCGTAGATTGACAGGTCTTCTGCCATATGTTTCACTCAAAGGCGCGAAGAGAACACTGCCTATGGAGTACCCGATGAGGTATGTAGATATTGGAAGGACTCTCCAGCCTTAAGCATATTGGATGCTGAAATGTTCAAGTGTCGTTTTCGCTCCTCCAGATGCAAGCGATGTACCGTTTGTGGCGTTAGCAACCAATGCGAAATTGATAGTGAGGATCCAAATCTTTCTAGCTGAAGACCAGCTCTCTGGATTGACAGATGGCTCATTATCGAATGTTTGGAGGCTATCATTGTTCTTGTCGCTGCTGACTGATTCTGTATCATCCTTCTCTGGCATGTTGGCAATTCTTGGAGAGCTTTCAAATGCTCGTCAGCAAGCTGGGAATGCAGGGGATTAAGCTCGACTCAAACATCTGAGATATATAGGGGCTTATGATAACGCGTAGTCGAAATAACCATGAGCGACCATGCGAAGCCAGTAGCATGCCGACTAGGCCTCGCTAGTGAATTTGATTCCCAAATTCATATGCGATGTTTTGTACTTACTGAACCATACAGGCATCGATTGAGCGGCAAATCGATTATTGACTGGACGACTGCCAGGAAAGAAACTTTTACTCCAGAGCGCAGGATTGTGGCCGCGTGCTCATGTATCCCCTAGAATGGAAACTCCCTGATTATGCAAGTACCTCCCTCCTGAGGGGCCAATTCTCAGAGTCCTATATCAATTGATGACCACCATATGGACTTGTGATTTTCCCTAAACTTTCGAAGTGTTTGACGGAGTTTCCAAGGTTTTTAGGATTCGCGCGAGAGCTCGTGCGTGCGGGAATATGGTTCAAACAGAACGCCTGGTCTGAGAGTCGATCGCAGGACTGAAACGAAACAAGCATGGGGAGATCGAAGCTTAACATGGAGGTAAAAGTCAATGCGTATCGTAGAAGATCAAGACAGATTGAGGATGGAAATGGTGAGCAGGAACCCAACTTCGTTGCATGAGAAAAGCTCCCACCTGCAGGATCAGACAATTTTGCCACCACTAAAGAGTGTATTTTCGCACGTCATACCACCGTTAGACATCTTGGGTACGCATGAAATGTACAGAAAGCCGATCAGATATCATTTCATAACAGCTGGTATCCTATTCTAATCCTATCCACTCTGCGTCGTCGTCTCCAGCTTCTAGCATAGCGGCATCATCGCCGTTCATAATCAACAACGGTCCATCAGCACTCTTCACGAGCGGTTGGCTCAATCCATACTCGATCGTATAACAGTTCTCCTCGAACACCCGCAGGGTATCTTGCTGCATCCTAGTCACGCTCCGTTCTATTACTCTCAACTCTGCGTCCAATATTCCTTTATGATCCTGGATCCATCGCCCGTGAGAATCAACAATAGCCTCCATCCACAGTAGACAGAACTGGATGTGTGGTGACTCTTCGGTCTCTTTTGCTACTAATCTGAGAAGCCGTTGTAGGTAGACGACGGGTAGACCTTTTGTGACGAGGCCGATATCAGTGTAGGGAATTCCTTCGAATACTTGTCGCAACAGAGAGGCTTCGTTGAGACGGAATGCCATGACGAGGGCTTTCAAGTAGTCTTTCTCATTCTCGAGGACGTTGAGGGTAGAGGCTGGAGTCACCTCGAGATCAAGATCGATGGGATCGAAGAGTGGTGTGGTGTCCAGGCTATAAATCAATAGACCTTCTGTTGATGCTGCGCAGAATGACCGTCCTGTAGGTGAGAAAGCAACGTCTGTCACTCGTACCTCTGGCATCCGCTTTCTGACCGATGGATCTCCACCGCGTGTTGAACCTGGCAGGCTCTTGTCGATTCGGTCTTCGAGATCGGATGCTTCACCTTGCTCATCTATCAGGCCGAGCGGTCCAGCTTCGGTCAGGAGCTTGCTGTTGAGGAACTCCTGGGTACCTGAAAGAGAGAGGTTGACACTGACGGTATATTTCTTCAAAAGTACAAGCGAGTCAACAGAGTACAAGCAGATATATTTGCTGTTACCACCAGCCAAGACACATTCGCCGTCTGCGCTGTATTTGATACTGCTGAAACTTTTTGTTCCTGCTGCATTAGCTGCTGTCCGGCGGTCGGTTATTTTGCGACCTCCCGACACATCTCTCCTCCCATCGACTCCTGACTGCTGCTGGGCTTCAGAAACGGACCAGAATGTGAGTTGTCCATCCAAAGTGGATACTGCCAGTTGTAAAGAGTCAGGCCGGAATGCTACGTCCAGGACATCTGCTTGAAGTTGCAGAGGCTCGCTGGTTTGCGTGCGGTCGAAGATTGACCAGATTCTGACTGTATGATCCCAACTGCCACTGACCACGACGCTTCCGTTGGGCGCAAATGCCAAGGATGAAATAGGACCTTCATGCCCAGATAATCTGTCCAGGAGCTGGCCAGTTTGAACCGACCAGATGTGAATATCGAAAGAATCCAACGATCCAGCACAGACAACTTCTCCACTGGGGTCCACTGCCAGACAAGAGAATGAAAGTCGAGTAGGTGCTGTGAAGGTGCGGAAATTCCGGTATCTGATCAAATCCCATGCTCGTATTGAACCGTCCAGACTTGCTGTAAACAATACATTCCCTCTTTTGGCAAATTCGCAGGCTGTCACACCACTGATATGCTCAGTAAATGTTGCAATCGAGAAGCCAGAATTGACGTCCCAGACTTTGATTTTCCCGTCATCTGCCGTCGTGACGATTTTCTGTCCATCAGGCGAATACACCAATGCATTCATCGAGTCAAAATGCCCCTGTTGTTTTAGGATCTGATTTTCAGATTCCCATTCCCACACTAGTAATTGGCCCAGTTTTGACGCTCCAAACGCCAGCCAATCTCCAGACTTGTTGATCGTAACAAAGTCAATGTCGTTTTGCGAAATACTCAGACTGTGGATCATGTTAAATTCCGGCATTTCGTAGAGGCCAAATATTCCGTTCGAAAATCCAGCAACCAGTAAATTCCGCTCCGGGTGAAACACTGCGCAGGTAACTTTTGCGTCGTGTTGCATGAAAAAATGCTTGTTCGTGATGCGCCATCGAGCATGAGAATCATTATCATCATCGTCCTCATCTTCCTCCTCTGGCTTCTGTCCGGCGAGATATTTTCTTACAAAAACTGCCCCATCTTTACTTATTGTGTATATGGTCTCTTGGTCCTTGGAAAAATATGCTCCTAAAACGCCTTCACGATGTCCGCCCAAAACCGTCTTCGCCGAAACATCTTCCGACTCCAGACTCCATACCCGAGCCGTCAGATCCTTCGAGGCACTGAGGAAGAAGCGCGAGTCTCCAGACCATTCGATATTCTGAACAGCATCTGAATGCCCTGCATACCTCCTATGCAGCACAAAGGGTGCGAAATCTAATTCTCCATCTGCGTTCTGGTCTGGTGTTGATGGGGTATGCCATACTTCGATATGTCGATCGAGTCCTACAGCAAAATGGCGTCCCGAGGGCGAGAATGCGAGCGAGGACACGGGAGATTTGAATGTGAAGTGGAAGAGGACGATTCGGCGCTGAACATGTGTGAGGATTGCTCGGCCATCCTGGTCGACCGAGAGCAGCAGATTACCCCGCGGTGTGAGGCCCAATCGTGAGATATTCTTTCGATGCGCAAATGGAAGAGTATGCGATTTGTTACTGTAGATTGATCAATAAAATGCTGATAGATTTCGAGGATATATCATACTTGACCAAGTCGAAAACTGTCACTCGGTTTCCTACCGGCGAGTACAGAAGAGTGCCGTCAGGACTGAAGAGCAGGTTTCCCTGGCTGTAAACAGTCCCTAACAGATTGGAGAACTGCAGGCTTTATTAGGAACTACCACGGGATATATGCGCAACAACTCGTACCTTAAACTCCGTCTTCATTGTCACCTCTGCATTGGCATTTTCACTTTTCAATGTTCTATCTCGACCCCAGAACTTTTATCACAATCAGTGGATTCTTTTCTGCATCGCGGGCCGAGAGTTAATCCGTAGCGTTGACAAGAAGTCTAGCGTGACTGGGGTCCGAATTTCAGGGGAAGGGGCCCAAGTTGGATCTCCAGAAAAGACAACCTCACATCAACATCCTCCCTCACTCACGATACCCACGACGAATCCACCCCTCAATTCTGTCCTCCCAAATCAACGAAATAATCACAGAAAATGGCACCACCTACAACGGAGAGCGCATCGCCCATTGGCATTGCGAAGTCGGTGTCCCCTTTCCGCTTCGGTTGGCCGACGTGAACACTGCTAACAATCCACAGTCTTCCCAACCAACGCCACAAGATTGTCGCAAAACGAGGAGCAGCTTTTACTATTATGGTAGCAGGAGAATCTGGATTAGGAAAGACGACTTTTATCAACACCCTCGTATGTTCCCTCCATCCAAATGCGTTATATGATTCTAACACCATTGCAGTTCTCAACGACGATCAAGAATTACGCGGACCACAAGCGCAGACATGCAAAGCAAGTCGACAAGACCGTCGAGATTGAAATCACGAAGGCTGAGCTCGAGGAGAAGTTCTTCAAAGGTACGGACATTGATTGTGTAAGTGCTATGGCAGATTACTGACATTGCGAAGTCCGTTTGACCGTTATTGATACACCTGGATTTGGAGACTATGTCAACAATCGCGATTCTTGGATGCCTATTATCGAGTTCTTGGACGATCAACATGAATCGTATATGTTGCAAGAGCAACAACCCCGCCGTGTTGACAAGATCGATCTCCGTGTCCACGCATGTCTGTATTTCATCAGACCAACCGGACACACCTTGAAGCCCTTGGATATTGAGGTTATGAAGAGATTGAGCTCCAGAGTCAACTTGATTCCAGTTGTCGCAAAGGCAGATACCCTCAGCCCAGCTGATCTGGCCCGTTACAAGCAGAGAGTGAGTTTAACAGGTTTCTTCGCAAATGAGTTAGCTAATTAGGTATAGATCCGCGCAGTCATCGAGGCACAAGGAATCAAGATCTACACACCACCTGTCGAGGAGGACGATGAAGCTGCTGCCCAACATGCCCGTAGCTTGATGGCCGCCATGCCATTTGCTGTTATCGGATCCGAGAAGGATGTCAAGACCAGCGACGGCCGCATCGTCAAGGGTCGCCAATACTCATGGGGTGTTGCCGAAGTCGAGAATGAGGACCACTGCGACTTCAAGAAGCTGCGCTCGATTCTCATCCGAACCCACATGTTAGATCTGATCCACACGACAGAAGAGGCCCACTACGAAGCCTACCGCGCGCAGCAGATGGAGACCCGAAAATTCGGCGAGGCCAGACCAAGAAAGCTCGACAATCCCAAGTTCAAGGAAGAGGAGGAGAGTCTGCGCAAGCGCTTCACTGAGCAGGTCAAGATCGAGGAGCACAGATTCAGACAATGGGAGCAGAAGCTTATCAGTGAACGTGATCGTCTCAACAAGGACTTGGAGAGCACGCACGCTGCTATCAAGTCTCTGGAGGGAGAGCTCGAGCAGATGCAAGGTAGTGCTGTTCGCTCTCACGGCCGTCGTTAAGGTCACATTGCTCTGATATATCCTTCGGAAAAGGAAACTGGCTAGCTAATACCCACGGCGTCTGTTTCTTTCTGAGAGGAGCACGGGCACGTGCGCTTTCTCCTATCTCATCTATTCGGATTACAACAAAAAGGCAGTTCGGAGTGCAAGGGATGGAGGGATGGCTGTTGGTGTTGTAAGCAGGTTCATTGACAACACGCGCAACAGGGGACGAATTTCTCTGGTCTTCTTTTGAACACCTTTCTCTTCTTGCGGCTATCTTCTTGTGCGGTGGGAAGCTAGGCTGCTTAATTCTGGCCTTTGCCTGGCTACAATATCGTGTCTGCTGGGTGGCGTAGCTGGCTGGCTCTCTTCTTTCTTACTAGCTTTAGCCACGATGTAATTCAATGCTTCTACATGACTGCTTGGTTGATTTGTTGATTGATCACTCTTCTCGTAATGACATGACTGCCCATATGCTATGCATGGCTCGTGCCGTTCTTCTCTGCCTCCTCTTCCTCACTTCACTATGTTCGGCCTCTATCATGCTGACCCCTTTGTCGCCAAGCGAGGTCGGCTATCCCATCAAGACACGATCCACAAGTTCCTTCTTACTCTTCTGATATTGAGAACCTCGTCTGTACTTCTTCCGCAGCCCGGTAATCTCTATGTCTGAGACCACCTCTTCAGTACACTTCCGCCCTCAATCACAGTTTGAAGCTTTATGAAGCTTTAAATCTCAACACAAGTCTCAAACACGACTATACGGCATCCATACTCGCTCTCATAGTCAACTGCTCATTCTTATTACCCAGCTTGCTAATCTGTAGAAATGCATCGACTCCGTACCCCTCCAGACTATGCAATTCTAGATTGCCAGCCCAGTACTCGGCGTAAACTCTGCTGAGTGGAAGACCCATGCCAAGTCTGAGATTTGGAGGTCGGCTGGAGAGACTGCTGAGGGAGCTGTCGTGTCCGGATATGCTTGGTGGTGGGGAGAATGTTGGAGTGTCGGATGAGGGTGATGGCGAGGATGCTGGCTTATGGTTATGAGGATGAGAGCGAGAGGAGTTGGAGGGTAGGTCTGCTGACGATACGCGCAGTTCCTGCAACGTAGCAGCCATCTTCGGTACCTGGGTCAGGTTCTCCAATCGCTGGGAGGATCTCGGTCCTTTGCTGAAGCTCCATAGATGAGGCAGAATGTCTCGCGGTATACCGCCTCCCTGGTCACTGACTCGGATTATTACATGTTGTGGTGCCTCGCATACGGTGACTTCGATGGGGGGAGGTGCTTTTTCGTCCCATCCTCTCGGACGGGTTTTCTGCCGCTCAACCATCGCTTGCATGCTGTTCCTTAACAACTCTCCAATGATATACTCCAGGTGCGAGAGGATGTACGGGAAGGTTGCATCCAAGTGTCCGGATAGTTTGATGGCGGGGAGGATGGTGTTGGGTCCATATGTTGCTGCGCACAGCGTCTCGACAGCCGTGAAGCATTTTGTGACGACTTCGCGGGCGTTGCATTTCAGAAAGACTTCGCCGACGAATTCGGTTTGCGTCGTGGGTGTGGGTTGGGCATCGGGGAAGTGCCAGGGGGAGTGGAAGGTTTCGGTGAGTGCGAGATGTTGTTCTGCTATCACGCGGCGGGAGATACGCTGGATTTTGGTTAGATTCGTGTATTTCGACTTGGGTAGAGGTAGAGGAGAGCTCACGGATCTCAAGATGGTGTTCATGAACTTATCCATATCCTCCGGCTTCATCAGATCCCTACATTCCAACACACCCATAGCAAGTTTTGGAATCACAGTCAAATGCTCCTGCAATGTCTGGCTGATCTTCTTGCAGAACTTCTCGTTGTCGTCTAAGCTCTTGATCTCGCGTACTCGACGTAGACTTTCGAAGGCTTTGTAATAGAGCTCATAGACTTGGCTGATGTGCGGATTCGTTACTACGACGTAGGGGAGCGTTTGCATATCTCGGATCCGGTGGGCAAGACTGAAGATATTAGCCAATGTTGCTTAAGGGTAAAGGAGGCAGAAGGTACCGTGTGGGCAGCTCTGTTCGCACATAGTTGGCAGAGCTTATCAGTCGTGCTTCTGTGAGGGAACGACCGAAGACCATGAGTTGTCTGAGACTTATTGGCCTGGCTTCTTTGCCTACCCACCTGAAGATATCATCAGTAACATTCTCTCAAAATCTTGGTAGAGATCCTCACTCATCCAATGTTGAAGCAGGTCTCCATGGTGGCGCATTGTATCTCCTCGTCTGATGCGTATATATAGAGTGACTGCTGTGCTGTTGCTGGGCTGCAAAAGAGGTACACCCAGCTCTGCTTCTTGTCAACCGGTAGGTTTTTGGGCCATTGCGCGACCAGGATCGCAGCATTCTGGCGGTTCCATGTGAAGTTGAAGAAGACGAGTGAAGCTGAATAGAGATTGATGGTTCTAGATTCAAGTATGCGTTTGGGCTGAGAGCCTGAGACTGTGATTCGAGAGGGTGGATGGGGATGTGGATGTGGAGAGTCACAATGAGGGGTGCAGCTGTTTCTGTGTTGCTTGTATGCATGCAGCTCTTGGTCACAGAGTCGAGCTAGTTGCGCCGGAATCGGGTATCCTTGTCACTGGGGAGAAAAAGCAAAGAGAGAAATGAGGCATAAAAATCTCCATTGTGCATTTTTCTCTAGATTCCATGTCATTTGGGAATGCGTGACATCCATACTCCGTGATAGTCGATCGTTTGTAAACAATGGATTCGTCCTCGAACCATTCTTGCGCCGTTTTGGCGTTTGGCCTCGAGGTGCCCAGACATTCACGTGGATCTGATAAAGTTGGGCCCACATTTTGATAGAGCGCTATGGTTTCACATACAACTTCTCAAAAAGTCTCGACAACATCTCCTTTTGCAATTACCCTCAGCAAACTTCATCAGAATCATCATCATGAGTTCCGAACCTGTAGCAGCAGCCCCTGCATCCACTCAGCCGCTTTCCAGCGCCGAGGAGAAGAAGATTGAAGCTGGTGAAGCTCCATCGACAGCTACTCCGGCTCCGGCCGCCGTTGAGCCCGTAGCTCCCGCTCCAGCTCCCGGTGTTGACCAGAGCAAATCTGAAGCTGTGCCAGTTGAAGAGAAGAAGATCGAGGCTGCTCCAGCTGAGGAGAAGAAAGCTGATGCTACTCCTGAAGAGAAAGCCGCGCCTGTCGAAGAGAAAAAGCCAGTTGCAACTCCACTCGAGCAGCTCCTGACTGATCTCCCAGCCATCATCAAGGAAGCTGACCACGGCGAGATTTGGGGCGTGACTTTGAGAGACGCATCGCATGTTCCTACCACCATTGTTCTTGAGAAGTTTCTGAGAGCCAATTCCAAGGATGTCACGAAGGCCAAGGCACAGCTCATCGAAGCACTGCAGTGGAGGAAGAAGATGGATCCCGTGAAGCTGCTGAATGATGTTGAGTTCGACAAGTCCAAATTTGGTGATTTGGGATATGTCACCGTTTACCCTAAGACTGATGCTCATGCTAAAGAGATTGTCACTTGGAACATCTATGGGGCTGTTAAGGATAACAAGGCTACGTTTGGCAATGTCGAGGAGTGAGTTCCAATTCCAAATCTATGATTTAAATTCGGTACTGATTCTGCAGGTTCATCAAATGGCGCGCGGCTCTCATGGAGCTCTCAGTTCGCGAACTCGACCTTGCATCCGCCACTGAGCCCATTCCCGTCGACGGAGTCGATCCTTACCGCATGGTGCAAGTTCACGATTATCTCAACACGAGCTTCCTCCGTATGGACCCAGCCATCAAAGCCGCCTCAAAGGAAACCATCCAAACCTTCAGCATGGCCTACCCGGAGCTCCTGAAAGAGAAGTTCTTCGTCAATGTGCCCCTCTTGATGGGCTGGGTATTTGCTGCCATGAAGCTATTCTTGAGTCCTGAGACTGTCAAGAAATTCCATCCATTGGCATATGGATCGAGTTTGGCAGGCGAGTTGAAAGGTTGGGGGAGTGAGCTGCCCGAGGCCTATGGTGGGAAGGGCAAGGCTGTTAATGAGGGCCTTACTGTGAAGTATGCTGCCGAAAAGTCTACTTCTGTGGCTGAGGAGGCGCAGACGGAGGTCAAGGAGTAGGGTGGATGCAAAGAGACAGTTGATGGATGAAAAGTGGTTGGGAGGGAGGGTATTTCTGTTTGGCGTTTAGATATCCTCGTCTTTGCGCTGCGGTTTGTCCTTGAGGGACTTGCTCTTGCTTTCTGTTTTGCGACTATACCACTCTACTTTATTGTATTTTAGATTGACGCTCTCAGCTGTTTTCTCGCCTTCCCGGCAGTTTAATACCACAAGCCATTACTGTATATATGCATGTTGATACAATTGGCGCTTCTGCTTCACACCCGGGCGAATGGACCTTCGGGTCAGCAGAGAATGGCTCATGTGATATTTAATGCCTCCTCCATAGGACTGAAGGGAATTCTGACGGGCTTTACTTACCTTTGCGATTCTCCACCCCCTTCGGGCATCCAAACTGTGGCTAGTTATCAGATAGAGACTGTGGCTAATAAACACTATCGAGGCGGCAGCCTGCCGTCAGCCTTGCCACGGATGGAACCTTGGCACGAGAAGAAAGAATTATTCACATTGGTACCAATGCACTTTCTTTCCATGATTCACAGCTGTCTAGAATAGTTCTTTAGTGGTTATCTACAGTCCAGATGCCATTCTTCTATAAAACGAGATTAACTAGACTTTTAAGTTGACATTCTTTTCTGAACTCTTTGAAAATATACCGCGAACTTCTGACTGTGATCTTCCAGTATCAGTCTCTCGTCACATTTCCACACGTCATTCGCTCCCGCATCCCCAGCGCACCAAGCGAATCAACGCAGCAGCAGCCAGCAAGCAGCCTCGAGCAGCCACTGGAGCCCAAACAACTCCCTGCGTTACTCTCCTGTTCTGCAGCACTCTGCCCTCTGCACTCTGCACAGCCCAGTGAGCCCAGGCCAGCAACCTAGTCAGAATTGCACTACGGATCCGGCATCCACGACCGACGGACCTACCTAAGGTTACGATTTCCTACCTCTGATCTTCTTCGCGTCCTCGCGCCTACCGTCACCTAACCTAGAATTCCTCACTACAGCTCTCCCCTGTTCTCTCCTCTACCTAGACTGCACCTTCTTTCTTTCTTCAGTCTGATTTGTTTTCTGGGAAGGTGTCTTTGTCCTGCACTGCACTGCATCTCCGCCGACTGCACCTGCTGCAAACATGAATCCGGTGAGTACATCCCCTCCATACCTACCCCTCCGCCTTGACTTGCCGACCTCTTCTTCGACACTTCGAACCCTCCGTCCACAACCACTACGCCACAATGGAGTCCCCTCCTATCAGCGAGGATGGGGATTACATTACATACCTGGCTAACCCCAATGGTTCCGAAACGCAGAGCTATAATACCGACGTTGATACCCCGAGTGATATGCTGGTCGACTCGGACGAATACATGAATGATGCGGACTCAAAGGAAGATGTGGCCATCATCGATCCAGATGAGACTGGCCCTCGCGCCGACGACAGTATGTTCTTTTAGATCTGCCAACTCTGGCAGGCGCAGGGCTAATGTTGTGTTGCGCAGTCGAGGCTATGACAGAATTAGTGCTCACACCACTTCCGGAACAACCTCCGACTCTCGAGATCAAGACGAATACATGGGAGATAGAGGACTGGAAGGAGCTGCCCCGAAGGACAAAGGGTCCTATATTTCACGCTGGTGGACACCCATGGTAAGCTCTTTCTGCGAGATGCGCTCGAGGCTGGAGGTATATGCTAACATTTACAGGCGGGTTCTGATGTTCCCAAATGGCAATAATGTCGACTTTGCTTCCTTCTACCTCGAGCATGGATACGAAGAGTCAGAGCTCCCAGAAGACTTCGCCTGCTGCGTACAGTTTGCACTTGTGCTCTGGAATCCGGAGGCACCCTGGGTCTTTGCCACTCATACTGCCCACCACCGATTTACAAAGGAGGAGGGTGACTGGGGTTTCACACGCTTCGTCGAGCTACGGAAATTATGGGCACAGCCATACGATGAGTCGGGCCATTATCTGGCACCAGGCCAAAAAGCCAGTATGACGGCATATGTCAAAGTGGTCAAAGATGAGACAGGCGTTCTATGGCACAACTTCAATAACTACGACTCGAAGAAGGAAACTGGCTTCGTTGGACTGAAGAACCAAGGAGCAACATGTTACCTCAACTCACTCCTACAATCCCTGTATTTCACTAACGCATTCCGAAAAGTAAGTTTGTAACCCTCTTGATATCTACATACTGACAGACTAGGCCGTCTACCAAATACCTACACAAGACGAAGAGACCCTACAAAATAGCGCCTACACTTTACAACGCCTCTTCTACCAACTCCAAAGCTCTAATAATGCAGTGGGAACGAATGAACTTACGAAATCCTTTGGTTGGGAGACACGACATATCTTCGAGCAACAGGATGTCCAAGAGCTCTCGAGAAAACTCATGGAGCGGATGGAGGAGAAAATGAAAGGTACGGAAGCGGAAAATGTTCTCCCAAAATTATTCTGTGGAAAGGTCCGGACATACATCTCGTGTATAAACGTTCAGTACGAATCTCGCCGTGTTGAGGATTACTGGGACATTCAGCTCAACGTTCACAATAACAAGGATATCGAGGCCAGTTTCAGGGACTATGTGCAAGTCGAGGTCATGAATGGCGAGAATCAGTATTTCGCGGGAGACGAGTTCAAGCTGCAGGATGCCAACAAGGGTGTTATTTTCGAGACCTTCCCGGAAGTACTGCATTTACAGCTGAAGCGTTTCCAGTACGACATTGAGAGAGATGCCATGATGAAGATCAACGACCGTTACGAGTTTCCCGAAACATTCGATGCAGCCCCGTTCTTAGCTGAGGACGCTGATAAGTCAGAGTCTTGGGTGTACCAACTTCATGGTGTCCTTGTGCACAGCGGTGATTTGAACGCTGGTCACTACTACGCGTTTATTAAGCCTACCAAGGACGGATGGTTCTACAGGTATGACGACGATAGAGTGACTAAAGCAACTATGCGAGAGGTTCTAGAGGACAACTTCGGTGGCGCCTACCTTGACCCTAGGGGCCAGATGGTTAAGGTGAAAGCAAAGCCTGCTATGCGGCATAACAGCGCATATATGTTGGTATATATTCGCCAAAGCCGTGTGGACAATGTCCTTCTCCCGGTCACAGAAGAGGACATTCCCTCCCATCTTCGTAAGCTATCTGCCTTCTCCCTTCCATATCCTTTACTGACGGTCCTACAGAGAAGAAGCTGGACGAAGAAGCCGCACTCCGGGAAGCTCGCAAGAAGGAGCGAGAAGAACAGCATTTGTATCTTGGTGTCAGAGTTATCACTAACGACACATTCCGAGAACATGGTGGCACGGACCTGACATTCTTCGACCGCAGTCCCAATGATGATCCAGCAGCTGCCAAATATTACAGATATCTTCGGAAATCGAGTGTTGCCGACTTGGCTAGAACCATTGGTGAGGACATTGGGATCGACCCTCGACGGATCAGATTGTGGGGCATGGTAAACCGCCAAAACAAAACAGTCCGACCAGATGTACCCCTGACGGATCTGCATATGACGGTTGAAGAAGCGCATTCGAGAATGACGGGAAGCAAAGGAGCGGATCTGCGGCTCTGGGCTGAAGTTGCAGAGGAATTGGATGCCGATGGGGAAGCAGTTTGGCCAGCTACTCCTGGACCCAACGGTTCTCCCAAGACCGATCTGATTGTACTTTTCCTCAAACATTTCGATATCGAGAAGCAGATGCTGAATGGAGCTGGGCACATCTATATCAGCCGGGAGAAGAAGGTTGAGGACTTAGTACCTGCCATTCTGAAGAAGATGGGCTGGCCAGAAAAGCTCGCAACCGGGGAAAGAGTTCAGCTAAAGTTGTACGAAGTATGTTATCATTCCGCTGCGCAACATCTCCTGATACTAATGGCTTTCCAGGAAATTAAACCATCTATGATTGAGCCAATGAAGGCCAAGCAGTCTCTAAAGGCTGCAGAGCTGCAAGATGGCGATATTATCTGCTTCCAGTTAGCGGGATCAGATGGCAAGTCAGAAAGCGATTCGTCAGTCACAACCCTCACGCAACAATTGACTCTTACTGACCTCGACAGGGGTCAATCAATCAAATCAGACAAGAGCACGCCCACAAGATCCTCGGACAAGGATTCGGTCTTCAAATCCGATCGAAGCTCTCTCAGTAGGATGTCGTTGGACCGGATTGAGACCGCCCCCGCATTTTATGACTTCTTAGTTCATAGACGTGAGGTCAAGTTCTGGCCTGTCGACACAACATCAGGAGTTGAGCCATTCACACTTGTTCTTAACACGAAGCATTCATACGACCAGATTGCTGGTAAAGTTGGAGATGCCTTAGATGTCGATCCGACTCATCTCAGATTCACGACGATCAATGCAACCAGTGGGAAGCCAAAGGCTATTGTCAAGCGTGGCCAAAGTCAGAATCTCCAGACAATCCTCAACCCACCTTACAGCACTTTCAGCAATAACAACCAAAGGAATGATTCGTTATATTTTGAAGTTCTTGATATGAGTCTTTCCGAACTCGATACCAAGAAGCTGATCAAGGTCAACTGGGTTAGCGAGGGTGTCACCAAAGTCGTAAGTTGTTCTTCGGTCCTTTGAATTTTGAGATTTCTAATACTAGTACAGGACGTCTATGATATTCTCGTTGCCAAGAGTGGATGTGTCGAAGATGTGATCAGTGCTCTTATCAAAAAGGCACAACTCGACGATGAAGAGACTGGTGGCCGGATAAAGCTCTACGAAGTCCACAGCCACAAGATACACAAAGAACTCACCCGAGATTATCTTGTCAACAGCATTTCAGATTACGTCAGCGTTATGGCACAGCGTTTCCCAGAAGACGACCTCGCCGATGAGACGTCTGAATTCATACCAGCCTTCCATTTCCAAGGCGAGCCTAGCAAATCTCACGGCAATCCCTTCAAATTCCGGTTGATTCCTGTAAGTTTCTAATGTTCACCCCATGTCAGTTGAAAACTGACCCCAGTATAGAGAGAACCGTTTTCAGAGACCAAGAAGCGGTTAGAGAAGCGTACCGGGATGAAGGGGAAGAATTTCGAGAAGATCAAATTTGCTGTGGTGAAGCGAAGCTCCTATTCCAAGCCACAGTATATCACAGATGGTATATTGAATTCTCCCTCTGCCGGCGTCGGCACGTGCTAACACTGTCTAGATCAAATATTAGACGACCTGATTACCGCAGAGGATGATTTGCTCGGTTTAGACCACGTGGATCGGTCTCGCTCTCTCAGAAACGGCGCACAGGACTTATTCTTGAAGTAGAATTTCTGCATCTGTTTACAATGGACTGGCATTGCGTTTTGCACAGGACATGCTGGAGAGCATGAGAGCTGAAGAAAGACACGACGTATGGATATCTGTATGCTACGAAACGAAGAATGGGTCTCATTCACCCCGGTCTCCGGCGCTTTTGATGGTAAAATGAGCGATGAGCGAACAAGCAAGAGCGACTGTATCTCCATGGAACGACAGACAGAAATATCGGATGGAACGGGGCGGGCGGTTTGGTGCGGGATAGAGGGGTTTGCTTGCCTTTTTGCTTCTTCGGTGTTATACTCCTATGCTGTCGTGTGGTATGATCATTCATATTCATATGCTTGCTCAAGCATGGTTTTTTCTTCTTCACCGCTCGCCTTTTTCCTGAGTTATTTTGTGCATTGGAGCGGTGGAGTGGGTGGTACGTTGTTTTGAGTGCGTGCGTATGTTGCGTGGTAGGTAGGAGAGGTCGGCAGGGTGAGGTGCATCAGGGAGGTGCATTGGGGCATTGGGAGGAAGGGCTGTTTGGAGGTGGTGGGAAACTGGGCTGATATGAGATGCGATGCGATGCGATGAAATGAGAAATAGAGAATACATTACAGTGTATACTTGAGATCTCTTGATGCGCGAGTGGGTAGATGGGCTGGTAAGTGAGCCGCACCATTTGTAAGTGACTTGTGATGTGATGATATATGACTAGCAAAGGCGGGTGTGTGGTTTGGCCACTGGATAGGTCTAGGTTTGCGGAGTATGACAGAGGACTCTCTCCCATTACTAACCGATATCATAGCTTATGTCGCTAGTCACTCTGATAATATTGTAAGTGTGAGGAAGTAATTACAGGTACACTAGATCTAGTGGGGTGAGTACTACCCTTCGTAGACACGCCGCCTTGCTCTAGTCCGTATGGATTACCATGGTTTTTGGGGCAGCTCCTTCTGAATATGTTTAATTCTTAGGCTTTCGAGCACTACTCTAGTCAAATTTTCGCGCTTTCCATTCCTATATTTGGGGGATAGCATCTTTGCTCCACTGTACTCACGAAATCCAGGAACCGAGTAAAGGACCTTCACGCCCACGAAGTAAATTACGGAGTTATTCTCCCTGGAATCGAGGACTTTCAAGTTCTCTGCTCCTCAATCGAATCGAAATCTGGACTTGGAGATCCGTGATCAGAGACATAGCAGCAATGTCGTGCCATCCACCTGCACCGAAGAGGCCTCGCATTTCCGTCATTTCGGACGAAATTCACGCGAAACGTCCCAATCTACCAGCATGTCGTCAATCGCTGCGAAAAGACCTTGCGGCAAGATCTTTAACTTCGTGGAGCTAGCTAACCACAATTATTCGGAAGCAGATATCTTCCTCGATTTCACAAAGCTGCCTAAGGAAGTTCTACTGATCGTCTTGAAAATTCTGGAAGAAGAAAAAGAGACGACTACGCTCAATGCTCTGACAAGAACGTGCTGGGATATTTATGAGTTTGCGAACCCGCTTCTCTACGGAATATTCGATTGAGGGACCTGGCGAGTAGCTATCTGCTCTTGTGCACCATAATTTCGCATCGATGGTTAGCAATATCTACCCGTAGTCTGTACTCCGATGTGCAGTGGTATGATCATCACCCATTTCATACTGACCCTCTGGAGGCGCGTCCACCATGGAGAAAAGCAGCAGAGCACAAGATCAAGACGGAGTTGCACTCAACATGTGATGGTAGTCTATCTTACAACGTATTCCAAAGCTGGCAGAAAATCACAACGCTGTGAATCTTCCACATGCTGAACATACAAGAACTACACCTGCCTCGATACTTTGAGGCAGTCGACAGAGGGAATGTTATGGACACAACAATAACGAATATCCCCCGATTTTTACAGCAGGTAGCAAATACGTACGTGGCAGTCTCGAAGCCGGGAAGCCCAGGAAGCAACTTTCCCAAAAACAGACTCCCATTGAGGAAACTCCGAGTGTCAAACCTTCTCCCTGATTCGGCCGCCGGTTGGAACTATTTTCGAGCTCGATCACCAGTACATATGTCGTGTTTCCACAACGTCAAGCCATTCCTACGTATCGGCAGAATCAAGGTCCTCCGTACCGTTCTTGATGAGAGGATCCAGAGGATCCCACCCCAGCAGCAGATGCCTGCGACCAATGCTACCATCGAGCAGCAATTCAAACGACTCAAGAATGCAGGTGCTATCCAGCTCGAAGAACTCAAACTCGTTGCCCGATGGACTTCAATCGGTGGTGCAGACGACCACCTTCGGACCCTTGTGGGCGGCGTGGGGAAAGGTAGTCTGAAACGCCTCAAGCTAAGCTGGCTGCAGGAGAATATCTACCCAAACTACATGACCTGGCTGCCTCCGAATCATTTCCTCAAGACCCCGCAGACAATTCTGAGACCTATGGAAATTTTACGGTCCTTGGGATGCGTGGCTAATACGTTGGAGGCACTCGTGTTGCCTGATAGTAATCGAATCCCGGAAACGGTTTTCAGCCCTTGTGCCTTTGCACACCTGAATGTGTTTCCGAAGCTGAGGGTACTGCAGGGAAGTATGGAGAGCTTGTTTGGGAGAAATTTTAGTTCTATAGATGACCTTCAGAGAAATGGTCTGAGAGGATTCTTTGGTCGGTGGTTGGAAAGCGCGGCGCCGAGTGCTTTGGAGAGACTGATTGTGAAGACTAGCGATGGGAAGGTGCCAAGTGAGTTAGCTGAGGCTTTGAGTCAGAAGTATAATCCGGTAGTTGAGGAGGATTGTTCTTCAGGGTTGTGATCAGGTGTTTTTGTTTGTGGAATTCGGCGGCTGGCTTCGTGCCAAGTGTCGATGTTGACATTTAGCTCGCTTAGGAGAGTGGATGCTAAATGTTGACCTTTTGAGTACAAGTTTCCGCCATGTACATTGCAACAAAGAATGTATCGTAATCGCATAGTCTTTATACTTGGGTTTTTCCAAGACTCACAACCATCACTTCCTCAGAACATCTACATGACAACATGACGTTGAATTCATGAGAGCAAGGCTCCAGGACTCACCCACGGGCATCAGGCTGGTGGACCAGTCACCAGTATTGCGTAAGTGGCGTACTTGTAGAACCGGAGAAAATAAAGTCTTATTATTTCCAATACTTGTAGACAATAGAACGACCCAAAGGACGAAGATCCAAAACAGTCAGCAGTTGCATGCCAAAACCAGAGGGAGCTGACGAATCAGCTGTTTTGGCGGACCACGCTTTATAGAATCACTGGAAGTAGCGACCCAGAGCCACATCCGTTTCCACAGAGATGAGTATCTATTCGTTTATGAGCTACACTTGCCCGAGAAGAGCCATAAGATGTTGAGGTTATAAATTTGGGTCACGTGTGCATTCTCTGTTGTCATCAGTGAGCTATTGAAATCGAGTCGTTTCCGGAATCAAGACAAGCAAAGATCTTTCCAAATTACATATCTTAATGTTTTAGAGAAATTTGCCTCAGCTTCATCAGGGATCTATTTATAATGAAATCGAGTCTTGATTGTCGTCACGTTTCTATGTCATAATTTCGCTTAGACACCACGCGTTTCTGACTTCTGGTCACCCTCAGAAAAGTGTGCTTGATCGTAAAGCATCATGTGTATCCTGACAGCGACCTCACCCTTTTTTCTCTATTCGATTGCTTTAGATACTACCCGCTCTGCGTTCTTTAGTCAATTACGTGGCCCCAATTGCCAAGCCTGAAAACCTCAAATGCCTCTCGACCAATTACCCAAGGAACTCCTGGTCGGAGTCCTGGAGAATATAGGCGACGTAGAGAATCGCGCGCAAGTCTCTCTAGCTTCTAAAAGACTTCATGAGGCAATCGAGCCGATGCTGTACTCGTCTTTTCGCCAAACTGGCCGAGAAGCAACTGGGGCCTTCATCCGAACAATTCTTAAAAAGCCACACGTGGTACGGTATGTGAAGAGCTTCACTGCACATTCGATCAACTCCCGGTACGCTTTGGCAACCGAATTGAGACCCGTAAGCACTATGCTTCCACGCACGAATTTCAAACAGAAAATTGCGCAAATGATGAGTCGGATCAGCCTGATCAGCCATGTCCAAGACGCCCCATGGATCGGAATCGACGCGGACGAATGGCTAACAGACTTCTATCGTTCGTATTGGGATGCCTGTACAGCCTTTCTCTTACTGTTGCTTCCAAATATAGAGCAAATACAACTAAGAGTATACGAGTCATCATTGTCAAATTATGGCGACAGAGACTCGCCCCGCTACTTGACTAAGGCGTTCTCAGGAGCTTCACAACAGACGAAGACTTTCCTAGCGTGGCATAAAACTCTTCGAAGTATCACTATTGAGAATTGGAAAGAATGCGGACCATTGATAGGCAGCCTTGCTGTCTTTTCGGGCTTCGAATCCATCAAATCTTTCACAATTCTAGGTAGCGAGGACTTTGATGAAGAGTACTATGAGGATGCCGAAATTCCACTGATCGCAGACCTTACCAGCCTCTCGCTCCTGAGCTCCAATATCGAAGCAGACACATTGAAGGACTTCTTATCTCATTGCTCTCAGCTCAAGTATCTGGAGTACTTTCACAAGGAGGTCTCTGACAGATATGGGCCCCCAGATGCGCATGACAACAATTTCTCCCCCGCAGAGTTTGGACGAGGCATTGACCATTTACATAAAATACTGGAAGAGCTGGTTGTTGTAGCTAGTGATTACTGGCTGAACATGATGCCGTTCAATCCCCTTGGGTCGCTGGCCGGATTTGAAGTGCTACGACTGTTCGACACAACGGAGTGCATCTTGTTGGGCCGCGACAAGACCGATCCGGCTTACTTTGGATGGACCAGATGGCATCAGTACTATACGATAGAGGAGCTTCGAGAGTCAGTCCTCAATCTTCCTTGTTCTTTACAGCATCTAACGGTCCGGAACTGCCGAGTTGATATCTATGAGTAAGTCAAGAAAGATTCCGTGCCCGCTCAGTCAAGCTAGATGTGCGGGTGATTTCTCATTGTATCGACCTCTTTAAATGTTCCAGACAAACGCTGATACTTTAATTCCTAGCTGGCTGGACTTCTTACTGGACGAACTCGATTCGAACGAGCTTCATCTGAAGAAGTTGAGAGAAATCACCTTCATTTTTCATGAGACGTCCCCTCTGATACCAAACGATTCGAGGAGCCGAAGAATAGATTGGCATGAGAGGGCGCGAATTTTGGGAATCAAGTTTACGAACCGTGCCCAGGGAGAAGTGAGGTGGGGTCCTCCAGGAGACATCTACAACCAAGGAGACGGTCAGGCACCCTAGATGTTTCGTAGCAGAGTCACAATATATATGACGGAGCTCAATCATGTACCGATGTGTCCAAGGATAGGATTGGTCTCGTTAGGTGGTTGTGTGCGGTTGAACGCGACCCGTCTACCACTTCCTTCCCAGGTCCATATATCATCTCGGCCAAACTAAGTCGTTTCCTCCTTTCTTGATTTTCAATACCTTCATTGTGATTCGAATAGGAAATATCGCCATTCGGTTTTGCCGAGGAACCTTGGAAGCATCCCAGAAAGTACAGATCACGTGGGCGAAACCCTGCCCCTCCCAAGTGTCCTGACCACCACTTGGTACGGAGCCGCTGATCTACCATCATGTCCGTCTTTGGACGTCTCGCAATGGAGTCCTCAGTGCATCCAATTTTGTTGACGACTGAGCTCCTCTGAGTTCAGGAGTCCAGTGCTGATGCAGCACTGTCGGCGCTTGGTTTAGGCGGCTCGGAGTTTCAGCGACAATCACGGAAATCCTTCGTACCTTCCCGATCATTGGCCAACGACTTAGATATAACTATCGTCAGCTCAGATGTCCCTGCTCGAATTACCGGATGAGATTTGGTGGAGATTTACAGCCACGTCGAAAAGCAGAAAGACCTTGTCGCACTATCGTTAGTGCGTCGATGCGTTCATGATGCTTTGGAGCCATGTCTGTATTCAGCCTTCCATCAGACGCGACCAGAGGCAACACCAGTATTTATCAGAACAATTTTAACGAAGCCACATATATCTCGGCACATCAAAATATTGGCACCCCGTATGAATGCCACAAAGGCTCGCCAAAAAGGTCTTGACGATATCCCTATGCTCACGCGAACAATGGAGCAGTTCAGATCACCCATTAAGGAGATAATCCAGCTCACTGAACTGGGTGACAAAGAGCAAGAGCGGTGGGTGTATGACATGCATACGACCATCAACTGGGATCCTTGCACAGCATTCCCTCTGTTACTGATGCCAAACTTGGAAGAAATGAGCCTTCGAGTTTACAATGAGCAATTGATGGAATTTTCCGATTTCAACACTGTGAACTATCTCCTCAAATACGTTCGCCTATCGGAGGATTGGCGACTGATTCCTGGGGTCGCACACGGCTGCTTAAGTTGGCTGAAGAGCGTGACCCTCGAATTCTGGGATGAAGGAGGCTCGTTAAGCCTAGCACTCCAGCCCTTCCTTGGAATTGAGTCGATTACCAATCTTACACTTGTAGGCATTGGTGAATCTCGGAATAGCTTCTGTCACTATGGTCACGGCTACGCCAATAGAGACATTGAGCCGCTAAAAGCTCTAGCCACGATGGCTAATGTCTCCAGTGTATCGTTGATCAGCATCGATACACCACAAAAAAAGCTTGATCAATTCCTTGGCTACTTTCCCAACCTTGCAAAGCTCGAATACACGCATTCCAAATTCCGTGATCTGGACTCCCTTCGACACGAATGTACGGATAGATATCATGTTCGTGACTTCGACTTCAGCGCCGCGGCGTTCCGGAATACCATTATGCGTTGGCAGAATAGCTTACAGAAGTTTATTATAGGCGAGGACAACTATGTGTGTTTTAATGAGACTAAGCCATTTGGATCTCTCAGTGGATTCTACAAGTTGCGATACTTCGAAACGACGGCTTGCATCTTGATGGGAAGAGACAAAAAGAAGCACAATTACCAAACCTACCAAGCGGAGTCTCTGCGGCCTTTCTACACTCGTGATCAACTTGCTGCATCTTTGAATAATCTACCCTAGACCCTGGAAGAGCTTGTGATACGGAAATGTAGAGTCGATATCTTTGACTGGCTGGACGTTTTGCTGTCGACTCTCAGAGAAGGAATGTCTCATCTTGAGAAGCTGAAACGAGTCAGGTTTGTCTTTCACGAGTGGTCACCATCTCAACTTCAGACCGAATTGAATTGGAGGAGAAGTCGTATTGAAGAGGCTGCACAGCGGCATCGTTATCAGTACTCAAGCGCGGGATGAAAAAGGACTGGGACCTCGAGGTACTATATTTGCCGCTGATGGACGAGGGGCACGGCAGGATTTCTGGGATCTTGACAGATACAGATATGAAGCTTCTTCAGATACGAATGCAATTCCAGACTTCGCATCTGACCATTCGCGACACTCTGTCTGAGGATGTTCGCTCACTGGCGGGTGCTCGTGTTCCCACGGCTCTGTAGTTTGTCTTCAGTCACCCTTATGATAAAATATCAGCAATCAATGAAAGTTGTGGATGTCTATGAAATTACTAACTCAATGGCTGAATATGTTTAGTGTCCAAATCTGATTCCGAACTTCCGGAAAGATCGTGCAAACTTGAAGGTGTCAAAGTGATCATTGAGTACTTGACCTGTTTTTGTATTATCGTTTCAGACGCTCATAGCTGTTAGCACAGCCAGTTTAAATGAGACTGTTACCTCCGAGACTTATTATGGACTAGAACCCATTGATTGAGTTCACAACGTTAGTAGTTGTACACTGCCGGTGGGATTCTGGTATAATCCTTGTCAATCTTAAACAATTGGTTGTCTTTGTTCCGTGATCGTAATATAACCTTGCATTTTGGATATTTATACTAGGGAATTTTCGTACTTGACATATAAATTCTTCAGATCCTACATTCAGAATAGAACAAGTGTTGTAAGAACACTCCACAACCAGTCAAGGCATAGGACAACTAATCACCTAAGGCGAAGCGCGAAAATAATGAACAGCTGTGGCACGTAGGTGAGCGATATTCTACACTGAAAGTTACAGCGGAGTATGCTCGTGGTGATGACTGCAAATTTTAAGGTCCATAAGTAAGGCATCCACGGTCAAGTCACTTCAATATCAAGTTCGAAGGTGTTTTTGTTTTGATCGGTTCGCCAAAGAGGCCCACCCCTATCGATCCCCTGGAATCACGGACTTTCTGGCGCGTTCGCTTCGACTTCCCCTTTGAGAAATCGCGACCTCCAAAAGTTAGTCCGGGCCAGATAGTCTAGATAACTCAGGAGCACTGCATCAACCGCAATTGTTCACCACCACACAACACCATGAAGTTCTCAATACTTGCGTCCGGGCTCCTAGCCTGCCTATCGCCTCTGGTGTCTGCGACCGCCCTCACATACAAGCTCGGCGCGAACGAAAAGGCGTGTTTCTTCTCCAACATCGAAAACAAGGGATCCAAGATTGCGTTCTATTTCGCCGTACGCCTTCCTCACTCCGCAGATTCCGTTCACACTAGCTAATCAATGAGAATGTATAGGTTCAAGCAGGAGGATCATTCGATGTAGACTACGAGGTTCGAGGGCCATTCCACAACGTAATCATGGATGGGCAGAAGGAGAGACAGGGTGATTTTGTCTTTACGGCGACCGAGACTGGAGAATACAGCTTCTGCTTCAACAACCAGATGAGCACATTTGCGGAGAAATTTGTCGACTTTGAAATCGCTGTATGTACTACCAGGGAGTTGGGTTGCAGTTCGTCGAGGACAATTGCTGACTCTTGAATCTATAAGGTCGAGAACGAACAACGCGCATCACTACCTGCGAAGCAAGGCACATCGCCCGAACAGACATCTGCGCTCGAGGAGTCCATCTTCAAGCTCTCAGGCCAACTCTCGACAATTACAAGGAACCAGAAGTACTTCCGTACCAGAGAGAACCGCAACTTTAGCACAGTCAGAAGTACCGAGAGGAGAATATTCAACTTCAGTGTTATTGAGAGCTTGATGATGGTTTGCATGGCTGGATTGCAGGTGTTCATTGTCCGCTTCTTCTTTCAGGTATGTTGGACCTCAGGCTGTGCTCTGTCTGCTGATAGTAGCATACTAACCGGTTTGGCAGGGAGCGAGAAAGGGTTACGTGTAAACTACTGGGGCTTGGAAAAGGCATGCATTCTGGAGCGACTGGGCAAATGGCGCTGGAAAGTGTGGGTTTGTACTTTTACACGGAGGTGCCTGAGGTGATAGGAATGAACTCATGGGAATTCCTTCAAATTTCCCTTCTTTCCCACCATTTATTGGAGTTATACGTGAGCCATGAACTCGAATCGTCTACTGCTTCTATAATGTCAATTCTTCACAATCACTATCTGAAAACCAGCTCCATTTACTACAATATTGCTTGATGCCATCAATAAGTTCCAATGAGGAGCTAAGCCACGTACGCTTAGCGGCTTGGCAAATTGAGGTCAACCGCGATTTTTGAACCTCGACGAGGCTCCTCTTCAAATATCCACACAGCCCTCAAACAACACCTCGACCTTCAACATGGCCTCGATGGCGGCTTCTCTTTCGCGGGCGCTGCCAACACCTAAATATACTGGCGAGGAGGAGGACATTCCACAACACGCGCAACAACGAGGTACTCGAATCGTTGGAGCTGGAACTCTCGATGACACCCAAATCGTGCTAAAGGTCAGTCACTGTGCCTTTGAGCAGCAAAATGCAAGTGCTAATATTGGACGGCAGAGATCTGGCCCTCCACCATACGGAAAGCGAGCAGGATGGAGACCGCGTGGGCAAGAAGACTTTGGAGATGGAGGAGCCTTCCCAGAAATTCCAGTTGCGCAATACCCTCTGGATATGGGCAGGAAATCCGGGTCTACGAGCAATGCACTGGCCCTTCAAGTCGATGCCGAGGGAAAGGTCAAATACGATGCTATCGCACGCCAAGGACACAACGACAAGCGGATAGTTCATGCGTCATTCAAGGATCTGATACCACTTCGACAGCGTGCTGATGCTGGTGACATCAATCTGGATCGGCCGAGCGAAGAGGAAGTTGCCGAGTCGACACAGAGAACGAAGGATGCCCTGGCAAAACTGGTTTCCGGAGCTGTTGCGGCGCAGAAGCCAAAGAATGTCAATGTTGGGTCAAGAAAGGATCCGACTTTCGTGCGGTACACGCCTGCGAATCAGATGGGGGATAATACACGGAAGAACGACCGTATTATGAAGATTGTGGAAAGGCAGCAAGATCCTATGGAGCCGCCGAAATTCAAACACAAGAAGATTCCCAGAGGTCCACCCAGTCCTCCACCACCGGTCATGCATTCACCACCTCGAAAACTTACAGCAGAAGATCAAGAGGCGTGGAAAATCCCGCCGCCTGTTTCGAATTGGAAGAATCCAAAGGGTTATACAGTTCCGCTGGATAAGAGATTAGCAGCAGATGGAAGAGGATTACAGGACGTGACAATTAACGACAAATTCGCTCAATTCGCCGAAGCACTTTTCACTGCCGATAGACACGCCAGAGAGGAGGTTAAGCAGAGAGCGCTCATGCAACAACGCTTAGCTGAGAAGGAGAAGGCCCAGAAGGAGGAGCATCTCAGAATGCTAGCGCAAAAGGCGCGAGAAGAGAGGGCTGGTGTTGGTGCGGGAAGAAGAAACTCCAGGACATCGAGGTCACGATCCGGCAGTTACAGCGATTCTGAATCTTCTCGTTCTGAGAGTGACGAGGATGAGGTTAGGGAACGAGAGAAGGCGCGTGCGGAAAAGCGGAGAGAGGAAGAGCGAAAATTGAGACAATCTAGAATGGGTGCTGAAAGGAGGGTGCAAATGATGGCTCGAGAGCAGAACCGAGATATTTCGGAAAAGGTTGCCTTGGGCTTAGCTAAGCCTACACAATCCTCGGAAGGAATGTTCGATTCACGGCTGTTCAATAGAACGAGTGGATTCGATACTGGATTCAACGAGGATCAGGCATACGACAAGCCCTTGTTCGCCGCCCAAGATGCGATAAGCAGTATCTACCGGCCCCGCCAGAATATGGAGGATGACGATGATGATGCTGCGGAAGCAGAGATGGGCAAGATTCAAAGAAGCAATCGATTTGGCGAGGCGCTTGGCAAAGGCACCTTTAAGGGTTCTGCGGATGTTGAGGTGAGTTCTAACCATGATTTTGGACGTAGAAATGGTGCTAATGGTTTGGCGCAGGCGAGAGAAGGCCCGGTGCAGTTCGAGAAAGACACGGGAGACGTGTTTAATGTTGATGATTTCTTGAGCAAGGTTGGAGAGAGCTCCGGGAAGCGACAGTATGGTCTGCAGGAAGACGAGGACCGGGCAGCCAAGAGAGCGAGGGTCGAAGAAGATGATGATTAGGAGCCTTGTATGCTGACGGGCGTTTGTAGAATAGCAGGCTGGCGTTGAATTCATACAAAGCCAATACCAGAGCGAAGGTTCTATTGGACGATCCCAACGCAAAGCGGTTCCCTGTGCACAGATGAATGCCTTCAACAAATTGACGCGTAACTCATTGTTGCATGAATCTAAAGGTCTGTGATGAGAAAGGCAATTGATCTCTCTGCCTGGAGATCGGCTACATTCTGGCCTTAGCTAAGATGACGATATTTCTGTAATTGTGGCGTTGCCGTTAATGGATGTTGACATCTGCGGGCGGCCCGAACTCCGTGAGGCACATCAAGTTCTAGGTACGAATCATTGCGTCTAGCCTCTTTTCTTTTCTTGGCAGCCCAGGCTCCCTTAAGCATATAGTTTTTAGAATTCAACTAAACTCCACGACAGTTAATGGATCGTATATTCTCTCAGCGTTTTGATAGCACACCATGAACAGACACGCGGGCCTGTCGCTTCTTCAGCCAAGAGCCGTTAATTCAACGACGCTCGATAACAACTTCGGTCCGTTTCTGCAAATTCCGGGTAAAGAGACATTCGACTTTACACTGTTTTTCGAAGAGACCATTCTATCAATTGGCCCTTCAGCTTTATTGCTACTACTTATTCCTCCAAGAATTTTCCGTCTGTGGAAGTCCCCTCGGAAAGTCACTGGCTCGTACCTTCAGACAACCAAAATTGTGAGTGACCCTGCCATTGACCAAACCGCGAAAATTTATTAATTGCAATCAGACCATCCTCGCAATATTCAGTATTCTCCAGATTGTCAATGTCGTAGAAGTCTCTCAATCCTCGCGTCGGACCCGTGCATCACTTGCAGCTGCTCTACTTGCGCTCTTCACGTCACTGGGTCTATGTCTCCTGTCCAACATTGAACACACCAAGAACATTCGGCCAAGCTCCATCATCAATGCCTATCTCCTCATAACGCTTCCCTTCGATGCCGCGCAAGTTCGCACTAGATGGCTTCGTGGAGACAACCCGGTCGGGAATGGCGTTGCTTCTGCTATTCTGGCGGTCAAGCTCTCGCTTCTGGTTTCGGAAGCAATCGAGAAAAGAGGACTGCTTTTCACCCCATATACCAGCCCGTCGCCTGAAGCTACTAGTGGACTCTACTCGCGAGGCTTCTTCTGGTGGTTGAATCCTCTTTTCCGATTGGGTTTCAGCAATGTTGTTAATGACAGTGATCTCTTTTCTGCGGATGAGGATCTGCTTTCAAGGTCCCTTGAGACTAAGTTCAGCCGGCATTGGGAGAATCGTGAGTCTCATGAAGTCTCCCACTGGATATTGATATGCTTATACAATTACAGGAAGCAGTTACCCTGAAAAGCACACCTTGGTGTGGGTGATGCTGCGTACCATGTTGAAACCACTCGCAGCTTCAGTACCGCCTCGGCTTGTTTTCACCTTCTTGAGATTTATGCAGCCACTTCTCATTCGCAGAATCATTGAGCTTGTTGGGGAGCCGAATTCCAAGTCAGCGGACAATCGCGGCTGGGGTTTGACAGCGGCTGTCGGGTTGGTGTATTTTGGCTTGGCCTTGACTGGTGGCGCATACCAGCATAAGGCGAATCGCATGGCTACGATGGTCCGTGGCTCACTTGTCAATGCTGTGTATGCACAGACTTTGGAGCTATCCATCATCAGCCTGGACGAATCTGCTGCTGTCACTCTCATGAGCTCGGATGTTGAACGAATCTGCGAGCCACTTATCTCCATCCATAATATGTGGTCCAGTCCGATCGAGATCGCATTGGCAATCTGGTTACTTTCACGAGAAATTGGAATCTCCCTTCTAGGACCTCTCCTGATCACTGGTCTGGCAATCTCTGGTCCATTCTTGATTTCGGGCCGCATGGGTAAAGCCCAAATGACATGGATCAAACGCATTCAAACCCGAATCGATACTACTGCGAAGATGCTAGACTCGATCAAAGGAGTCAAGATGCTTGGTCTCAGCCCCAAACTTTCCAGTATAGTCTCGCAACTCAGGCTCGATGAAGTGACCGAATCACTCAAGATGAGAAAATTGATGGTTGCCATGATCACCTTCGGAAACATGTCTGATATTCTGGCACCTGGAGCAGCTTTCGCAATATATGTTATTGTGGCTACTATTAATGGACAAACATTGGATGTTACTTCAGCTTACACGGCTCTGTCACTGATCGCATTACTTGTCGCGCCAATCCGAGCCTTCGTCTTCTCCACTCCGCCGTTAATTGCGGCGATCAGCTGTTTTGACAGGATCGAAACTTTTCTTTCCTCGCCAACCAAGAAGGATCATCGAATGCTACTCTCAGGCACTAAATTTCGGCAGCTTCCAGACTCTGAGGGTCCGGTAAAAAGTGCAGCCAAGCCTTCACCGACTACTGGAGATCTTACAATCAGCTCCGACATTGAGCTGAATGAAATCACACCAGTGAAAGACACGAACACATTACCCGCTGCCATCAACGTTAAGAACTTGACGCTTGCTTGGTCTGATATAGAAGGAGATGATACTGTCATAAACGACGTAACGTTTGATGTACAGCTAGCACAGTTGACCATGATCGTGGGTCCAGTCGGTTCTGGAAAGTCAAGTCTACTTCGGGGTCTGCTGGGAGAAACACCATCCTCTAAGGGCAATGTCTATATCAACCAACTCCATGCCTCGTTTGTTGGCCAGAATCCATGGATACAGAATGACACCATTCGAAACAACATCATTGGCGTCACTGCTTTTGAACCTGAGTGGTACTCAAAGGTTTTGCATGCCTGTGCGTTGGATACAGATATCGATTCGCTCTCCGAGGGTGACAGTACCCCTGTCGGCACTGGAGGCGCTGCCCTTTGTAAGTTCCCTCTCTCTATATATGTCAACAGTTAAGAACATGCTTGCTAAATTACATGGTAGCCGGAGGTCAGAGGCTGCGAGTGGTGAGTTTCGTGAAGTCTATGTATGCAATTTTACTAAGAGCATATCTAGGCATTTTCTCGAGCCGTCTACTCTCGAAAGCGCATCCTGATATTAGACGACGTGTTCAGTGGTCTGGATGCTACGAGTGAAGATCGAATATTTTCCCGCCTTCTTGGCAAAACCGGCCTCCTTCGACAGCTAGGTACAACAGTCATTCTTGTAACCCATGCAGCTCATCGACTATCATATGCCGATCACATAATCTCACTCAGCAGTTCTGGATCTATTACTGAGCAAGGTACTTTTCAACAAGTCATGAAAAGTCATGGATATGTGGCGAGTCTCGCGGCACGACACACTGTGGAATCCGAAAATGGAGTTGCGGAAGTGCCAGCTCCTCCAAAACCACCAACTGACGACGTCGCGCGGCAAAATGCTGCAGCTGATCTGAATCGCCCAGTCGGAAACTGGTCTGTCTATAGATTTTACTTTCTCAGTGCCGGGTGGAAGAATATTTGGATCCTTGCAGGAATGACTGTCTGCAACGCCTCCTTTGACCGTTTTCCAGGTAAATAAAGGTTCCATCCAGGGTGATCGTAATATGCTAAGTAAAATAGATGTTTGGATCAAATTCTGGACTAGCGCCGTTGCTGCACACGGTAACTCGGTGAACGGTCTCTATCTGGGTATACTTCTTGGTGTGGAAGTCCTGGCCATGTCAACGATTATCTGTTTGGTTCGTGCTTGTTTTTCCCTTTCTAACAGTAGGGTATTAGTGAGTCGTCACAGCTGACATCTGCGTTCTCAGGCTTTGCTTCTTTTTATCGTCATGATCCCTAACTCGGCAGTTTTCTTCCATGGCCAGCTTCTGGAGACTGTGCAAAATGCACCTCTATCATTCTTTACATCTACTGATGTTGGACAAATTGTCAACAGGTAAATGACCCACCAAAACTTGCAGCAAAGCCGAGGGTGATGTTTATTAATTCTATGACCAGGTTCAGTCAAGACTTGTCGGTAATAGACTCCGAACTCCCGCTCGCAGCCCTGGTCTTGACGAACAACCTCGTTACCGCAATCATACAAGCGATTCTGATATCTGTCTCGACGTCGTACTTTGCCGCTGCCCTCCCATTCGTTATGATTGTCGTCTACTTCATACAGAAATTTTACTTGCGTACCTCACGCCAACTCCGATTGATGGACCTCGAGGCGAAGGCACCACTCTACAGCAACTTCCTGGAGACTCTGAGTGGCCTTGTCACAATTCGCGCTTTCGGGTGGGAAAAGGAGATGGAGCAACGAAATATGCTTCTACTGGATGCTTCCCAGAGACCCTTTTATCTTTTGTACTGTATTCAAAGATGGCTGTCGCTTGTTGTTGATTTGATGGTTGCAATGCTCGCCGTTCTCTTGGTTGGGTTGATCGTCAAATTTCGACACAACATGGACACAGGTTTCGTTGGAGTTGCGCTGATTAACATCATGTCTTTCAGCATGATCTTGGCTGTTGTTGTTCAGCACTGGACCATGATTGAAACCTCAGTCGGAGCGGTTTCTCGGATTCAGGTATTCTCTTTTCTATTATACTTTGTTTTGCGTATCGTGTGTCATATCCATGCGACTTCCTACACATGAAGCTGATTTCGTGTTCTAGACATTCGTCAAGAGTACTCACTCGGAGAATCTTCCCGAAGAAAGCCAAGAGGTCTCTTCAGAATGGCCCTCACAGGGGAGGATTGAGGTTTCAAATGTTTCTGCCACGTACTCGCGAGATCTTGACCCAGCACTTAAGCAAATCAGCATCTCCATTCCTGCTGGTCAGAAAGTAGGAATCTGTGGCCCTTCAGGCTCTGGAAAATCCTCTTTTGTCGCGCTAATTTTTCACATGTTGAATATCCAGAGCGGCACCATCAGAATCGACGCTGTGGACATTTCCAAAATTCCACGACAGAAACTTCGCGAACAATTATCCGTCATACCTCAAGATCCCATCTTTCTTAAAGGGACTATCAGACAGAATCTAGACCCTCTGGACGCAGCTAGCGATGCAGCCGTCGAACTTGCGATACAGAAAGTTGGCCTGTGGACAATCGTAACGGAAGCTGGTGGCTTGGATGTATCCATGGAGCCAGAAGATCTGCTCTCTCATGGGCAGCGCCAGCTCTTTTGCCTAGCGAGAGCTATGCTTCGATCCTCCAAAGTTCTCGTCATTGACGAACCGACAGCAAGTGTCGATCTACAGACTGATCAGCTTGTGCAAATGATTATTTCTGAGCATTTCAAGGAGTGCACTATTATCACTGTGGCGCATCGATTGCAAACTATCAGGCATTATGATAGAATTGTGGTGTTTGGGAATGGGAGAATTATGGAGTACGGAGAGCCGGATGTGTTGCTCGCTGACGAGGGGAGTAAATTCAAGGCTTTGTGGGATTCTTAGGATGGCTTTCCTTGGGTGTCGAGACGAAGGCGGAGAAGACCACAGCTTGTGGACTGTCGTTGGGTTTTACAGACCTTATGGATCACCACCGTCCATTTGGCAAAATCTGATCGATTGTACCATTGTACTCTTGATTTCCATTCTAGCAAAGATGTGAGGGAGTCCTCTCCTTCTACTTACGATTCTATAGGGTGGTGCTTGTTTGTGTTACGCGAAGCCGCGAGAGGAGAGTGAAATACTCCGGTCCATTTCAAGTGCATAGCCTGCTGAGATGAATTGGAAACGACTTCTCTAGGGTTAGAATGCTCTTTTCAACTTTTTCTGCGCAAGTAAAACGTGACTAGTTCTTTATGTCTGGTCCTCGACTTCCTCTTTCTACACCCTGTGCCGGCCCGGCCCGGTAATATGCATAAGGTCTCACGCAAAATAAACCAAGAGTGTGCTGTATATCAAACGTAGCTCTACTAGTGAAAAGTATGTACAAATAGAAACAAACCACCTTCGCGTCTTCTTAATCCTACCCACTTCACGTCGAGTCCTCGACTCCTTCACCCCAACACGCCACTTTACTGTTCCAAGCTCTTACACTCCGATAGCATGGTTCCATACCATCTGTTCCACTCTCGCACTGTATGTACTGACGCCTAGCAAGGCCTGCATCTGCGCATCGCTAACCTCCAACACCTTGCCAGCAACCCACCATCTCAACCCCTCGCTGCAAGGTGGGGTTGTCAAGCTACCCTTGTATGTCCAGAAGTTCTTCAGATTGCCGACCTCTTTCAATGCGAGTGACATGTCGATCTCATCGACTTGTTTACGATCGCTGGAATCGTGATGCGGTGCCTCGGAGATGAACTGTTCGAAGAAGGGAGAGGACCTATGACTGGGATTGATCCGGAGACCAACGACTCCTCTTGGGGTACCAGTAGCATCGCCGTGAACAAGATGAAGCTCGGCACGAGTTCGTGCATTGTTGACAAGATGCTCAGAAGGAATGTGGGTATGCTGTGAAAGCTAGTCAGAACGAACTGCCTCGGGTATGGGTAAGGAATTGAGTTACCCAAGAGAGGAGATAGACTGTATCGTCATCGAACTTGAAAGAAGGGTTGGCAGAATAGTCGACACCATTGGTTCTGTTTAATGAGAAACCTGGGCCGAATCCCCAATTGAAAAGCGCACCAGAAACAGGAGCTGTGTATTTGAAAGTCGGAACATGGTTCCTAGAAAAGGAGCTAGAGGGAAGATTAATGGGAGATTGAGTTGTACCAGTGAGGCAGATAGTATCATCTAGTCTAGTCAGTGATCATCGTGTACAAGTATCTGATTGAGATACTCACTCTCACCAGCCACTCCCCAAGTATTGGAAGCTGCATATGTCCAGCCACTGGGGGCATCTGCACGCTTCACCAGACCATCTGTGGCGCGAGTATTATAATCGTGTTGGGGGCAGGCAAGGACCGAAGTCACAGCCGCCAGTATAACAAAAGCTTGGAGCATTATTGCTAAGGGTATCCAAAAGGGTAAAGAGTGTCTGGGGTATGATTACGATAGGTGAACGAATGTGTCGAGCTGTGATGGCATAATGCAACCTTGTGAGGTTCTCAAAGATACTTATATCTACAATTCCGGCTCATTTTCCTACGGTGAAATGGAAGGATGAAGGATCCCAGCTCTTGGAAGCCTGGTTGAAAGTCGGAGAGTGTTTATTTCACTTTCTTGGGTCAGCTTGAAAAGGGGTCTGAGCAGGTTCATCTGTCTTGGGAAGCTTGGCAAGGCATTTTGACAGAAGTTGCCTAGTGTACGTCCTGGATGGTACGCTGACAGCGCGTTCATATCTAATGAAGAATCGAATTTGCATATCTTCCTAACATTCCTGTCATAATTGCGTGGGGAAAGTCCACCTACTATCTCGGCATATCAAAATATCAAGAGGTGCCGTGAAGCGAGATGACATGGCCGAATAAACAGACGGCGCAGAATGGGTCGAAGCCCGATGCCGAGCCAGAGGAACACGAACAAATGACGAGGAATGTTCATCTGAATTTTCTCTCTTGCCAGTAACGTTCGAAGAATCTCATCTTTAACTCTAACTCTAACCTTGAGGCTTGCAAACGGAGTCTTGGGATCCTTATTCATGCAAAAACGCTTGGCGGTATTCGCGAATGCGGCAGCCGCTTAGTCAAAACTTGTCCGTTCACTCCTGCCAAGCTCTCCATGGCTCAGTCCCACCTGTCAAATCATTGACAGGATTCTGACACTGCCGGACTCCGTCCAACTAAGCCTTGCTTTCAGACGAAACTTTAACTCGACCTGAGTAATGGAACCGGCTCTTACTCTTATTTCAACACTTGCCAAGCTGCATCCCTTCACAAAACAGCAAGAGATCGCGAAAGATCCTTGCGCCAACCAAATACTGCCTAGTTGTAAAGTGGGAGCAAACCAGACACGTGGGATCTATGCCTTGGGGCCAAGATCTCGAGCATATACAAGTGGAAGGACACACCACTTTGAGTTTCAAAAAACTGTAAACTCTCGGCGGTCTGGATTGAAGTGGATGAGCCTGACAAGCCATTATTCTTGGTACTAGTGCTATAGAGTACATATTACCGATGAGGGGAGACGCTGTGTCAGAGAGGGGCTTCACGACACTTGTTTCTCCCTGCCGTAGGTGATGGGATGGAAGGGCTGAACACCAGGAATGAGGCATGAAGGGCTTACCAGGGAAGCGACTCCGTGGAATTTTGGATCTTTGAAAGAAAGATAGGCCAAGTTTGAGCGCACAGTGTGGAAGTCAAACGGGTGGCATCTGCTCGAGAAACTCTTAACAGCGTATAAAAAGCTGGATCGTCCGTGCTAAAGGCACATTCATCCAGGATACGGGAAATCAGTGTCGGGGACCCGCGACTTCAAAGATGCCATGACACCAAGCACGGCCAATGTCAGAAAGTGAAGCTCAGCTAGAAATCCAGTAGAACTCTATTTCTACACTGCCATGCTCTCTTTTCTTGGCCTTTCTTGTTTAGGGTATATGGCTTTCCTTTTGTGGTTGGATGCTTCGAGCTTCTGACAAACGAAGTCTGGCGGATCAAACTTTGTCGAAATACAAAGTTGGTCAAACAATCAGTTAGTGTGCCTTCACCACCTGTTATATTCTATTTCAGATGAATAATAATTAGTATCAGGCGATCTGATCGGTCAATTGGGCTGGTGCTGTTAGAGCTTTCAAGTACTTCGACAACATACGAGCTCTCCTCAATAATGTGGCCGGCCCGTCGCCAAAGAGCCCTCTCACTTCCACCTCGTCAAAAGGTTTCCAAGTGGTGCCGCAGTGGTATAGGCACTCTGCGAGACAGTTGTTGAGACCCCACGTATATTATGTATTGTAGCTTGCAAGCGAACTGTGTCAATGATAAGGGAGGTTAGGGAGCAAGTTTAGCACGTTCACTCCACCCAAAGAATTTAAAAGTAATGATCAAATTCGACCGCACAAGCTCACTGCAATGCCAAGCGACATTTTAATTGCAGCTCGTTTGAATTATAGAGTAAAAATCGCCAATACAGAGCCAAGTAAAAAATTCCAGTCGTCCATTTCGGGATGGAGGAGTATCAATGTTTAGATTTTCAGTACGTCCGAGATGTCTCGAGGTTCCTGCTCGGGCAATGTTCGTCTGTATAGATCTTCAGTGCTACTGTGAAATGATCTGTTCATGCTTTCGACTCATGGAGTTTTGAAAACAGTGCATCAAGTATTGCGCATCTATTGACACCAGCACTGGTAGCGTCGCCAGCTTCGCTGACGCTTCCGGGCATACACAAGCGTCATTTCAATACCTTTCGACATTCAGTTCTCGTTGGAAAATCTCAGAGACCATTTGGACTCCTTTCGCAAATAACAATTTCGTCCAAGACCTCCCTCAAAACCTTTCCGTAAAGATGCACCAACTCGACTGTCGCGCCCCTTTCCAGCAATAACCTCGCCACTTCCCTCTGCCCACCCCTACAAGCAGCCATCAGTGCCGAGTCTTCATCACGTCCAGTCCAATTTACATCAGCTCCCGTATCCAGTAGTACTTTCACTATTTCTTTGTTGCCGCTGCGGGAGGCATCGACGAGAGCGGATCCCAAGTCGCACGAAGTGAAGTTATGGTTTTGAAAAAGCTTGCGAACTTCTGAGGTGCTGTTTAATGATGCTGCTATGTGAAGTTGCGTTGATATGGAGAAGGGACTCAGTGTAGGTTCTTGCTGCTGATCATCGAGTTTGTCTTCGCTGAAGACGAGGAGGATTTTCATCTCGTATTTTGGCTAGGAAAATGCATCCTCGAGACAGCACAGACACGAGTGCTTGTCAACTAGAAATGCGACGATGGACGTGGGGAATAGAGCTGATTTGTGACCAGTTGCAGATATCCTGTCACATCAAATCTATGGCATGCAGTGGCGGATTGCTGATGCCTTGCTTACATACGTCATGCGAATGCCAGCCAACACCGAAGCGGGTTCCGTGACGCAAATAGAAATGAGGCTGACGATGTGTGGCACGCGGATACCTGGCGGTGTTTATAAATAGCATGCTGCATCAATTTGTCTTGTGTCGAGAACACAGAAGTGGACACAGCAGTGATTGATTTGTAGGCAATTTTCTGTCAGACATGTGAAAGGTTCTCCCGATCACCACTAAACAAACTGAATAATCTCTGCAGACGTGTCACTAATGGCGTGAATTAGTTGCTCAGAAGCCCACAAATGCTCAGAAAATTAGAAGAGATTTGGAAATGATCTTTCCATTTGCACTTTCTATCTATCCTATCATCGCGAATCCATTTATCCATCCCCCTCCAATTTTGTCACTTCAAATCTTTTCACCCCTTTTTAACTAACCTCTCTACCATCTCTCGTCGAAGAGACAGGGAAAATACTTCCTCCATGTCGGTATGCTCATCGCTAATGTTGAAAGTGCGAATCAATCAAGCTCAAATGAAGAACGAACGCCAGGAAATGCAACACAATGCTGGGCTATCTCACGCTCCTCGTTGCAGGGTCACGGAAAGCATCGCTATGGCAAATTGAAGAAAATAATAATGTAACGTAGAATGTCGGTGGAAGATCGCAATGCGAGAGTGCATGCAAGACCCCGGGGATAGATAGCATGCCGCGGCAATATGACCCAACACATTGCCGTTCATCAACCGCAAAAGCAGATGGACACAATTCCTCAGAGAATGAGGGCATGTGAATGAGCAAACATCTTCCCTTCCGTGCTATCGAGAAGCACGAGAAGCGCAAGAAGATCGAGATCCCCGAGCACCAGAAGAAACCGCAACCGTAGCCCCAGCGCTGTTGAAGTCTGCTGCAGCCGCATCCAGATTTTCATTGCTGATGCCTGGCATGACACTACCACGAACAAAGACAGCCTCCTCAACCTTTCGCAAGCGCTCTGCGATGATCTTGTTACGCTCATGATCCAGTTGTCCTACTGCCCAGCCCTGAACCTTAGCGGGAACACTCAAGTTTTCTGGCAGGTACTTAATATCCCAGTCTGTGAAGCCGAGATCGTAGAACGGGAGGACATGGTGCAATTGAGGCATCGTGAAGGGCATACGCTGGCTGGCGGGGACACGAAGAATGATGCTGAGGTTGGAGAGGCTCTTGAAGGTGTGGATGTAGTCGACCAGCTTCTTGAGGAAGACGAAGTTGGAAGAAGTCTGGGCGGGTCCTCTGGGTGGTGTGATGCTCAGTTGAGCGACAGGTCCTGCGCCAGACAATGGTACCAGATTGGCTGGATTATTGGAGGGAGGAAACGCGAGAGTAACGGTCATGCGCTTAGCATAAGAAGCAAGCTCAGGACCAAGGGATTTGAGGACATCGAGCGAAGTGACTGTTGCGTGTTAGCTTGTTTCGTTAGACATAGATCTTTCCATAGCCTACCTTCACGCTTGGCCACAAGGATAGATGCGAGTGCGTCCTCAGAAGCATCCTTGGCATCATTTTCAACACTGAGGTCTTTGACCTCCATGGTCTCCTTAATATCTTTTGCTTCCTTGACCTTAGACTTATTTTTGCCCTTGCCTTTCTTTGCCTTAGCCTCTCCAGTCTTACCCCCAAGTTCGGTGGCAGCCAACTCATTCTGCTCCTCTACAGACTTTATCTGAACGAGAACGTCAATGAGGTTCTTTGCAAGAAAGATCTTTTTCTCTTCTACAGTCATTGCCTTGAAATCCTCGACGAAATTGTACTTGGGAGGTTCGAAGTCTTCACGGTAAGATTGATACGGAATGCCGTTAGGGAGTTGACGCTCGATAATGCGCACATGGTTGCGAGTGATGCCATCAGCCGTGACGAGAATATCCTTCTTACCTCGGTCCTTCCGAGCCAGAAACTCTCGAGTCGGTCGTTGACTGAAAGTTTGAACCTCGTGTGCAGGCTGAACGACGAAGGTACCTGGGTTGCGAGGGCCACGGGGAGCAGATTCGTATGAGTGGACGGAGGATGGGCCAGGGCTCGGGGTATGAATTCTGCTCCTGCCGCCAATGGGTCCTGGCGGTGTTGGGTAACGTCCGATAGCACCTGCGGATTGAGTTGGACCATGCTTCTGTTGGGCATATCCATAAACACCAGAGTAACCACTGTAACCGTCATTGTTGCCTGTATAGTATCCGTCATTAGATCCTGCAGCATAGCCACCGTATCCATGAGTTGGGGAAGATCGCATATCTTGCAATAGATTTTGGAGCTTTTGGAAGCCAGGAGCTGGTGGGGTTGGGAGGCCAATGGGTCTTGGAGTGTAAATTGGCTTGCCCAGCTGTCTTGGAGAGGGTGTGACAGGCACGAACGATGGAGACGCAGCAGAAAGACTGGAGATCGTCGTGGCAGCTGAGAGGGGAGTCGTCGCTGGAAGAACAGTTGGCTCACCGTTGTTGGTGATCAAAGTTCCGTTCTTGAAAGATCTGAAGGGAAGATCAGGAAGCTGCACACCTTGCAAGGTTTTGTTGATGTTGAAATTTTCAATGCCTTTGCTCAGCTCCTTTTCAGGACTTGGCTGACCGGAGCTAGCAACGGAGCGGAATGACCCAGAACCGGCTTTGTGGCGTGCAGCTGGAGTCTTTGGCGAGAGATTGGTTGAAGAAGTATTCGAAGTGACACGGTGGAGATCGGCGCCGAAGCTCTGAGAGCCTCTCTTGTGTTTCTTACCCATGTTGAGGTCTTCTATTGTGTTGCCTCGGTATTGTTAAGGGGCACAATAGCAAGCCTGCTGCGATCCAAGCCTAGAATTTAGGGTGAGGTTGAAGTCTTTCAAGGAAGTGTCTGAAGGTTTGGTCTGACGAATTCGTCGTTCGTAGGTGTTGTACTTGATATCGTGATTTCAAGGAGAGAGTCAAGTCTGTCCTTAAAAGATTAGCATATCAACACAATGCGCCAGATCTTTGAGAGGACCGGAAAGAACGGTCTGAGAAGGTTTGTTGTAGATCTTGTTATCCAAAATTTAAAAGAAATTGGCAGAGTAGTCGAGGGATTGAGATGGCAGAACGGGAGATGGTTCTGGGGGGAATTCAAGTCAGCAAATACTTATAGACATTTTCTTGAAGGTTTTTAGCTCGTTTCTGAATGGACAACTACCTTGTGCGTGCTGGCTGTCACCAACTTCCTGGTGATCAAAGACCAGATTCAATATCCTCCTTTTTCACTAGTCCTTGTCCTCCAGACTCAGAGAAGATCGAATAGATATGTCTGTGCGACGGAGGTGCTGGTAGAGTGCTCAACTAGTGATCGATGGCTTCAAGCCATGGAATCCGTGGTGGGAGAGGTCTTCGAGCTGCTGTTGTGGCGCGGAAGATGAGCTTCGAGGAAGACTCTGGCCTTGAGATATACCTAACCACCCCATCTCGCTTCGAGAACCACGCTAGCACGTCAAAGTACTCATCACGACATGCAGAATCAAAGAGTGAATTCGAGCTGATAAAACCTCAAAAAGTAAGTGATCTGAGCAGTTCAGTGCCTCAAGGGAAAATTCCCAAAATGCAACACACGTCAAAGAAATGTCAAGGTAATATACCGCGTAATACGTATGGTTGACTGCTTGTCAAAGCTCTAGACTCTTTCCTCTCCATCACACCATGTCTAGATACGAGACAATTAAGCTGGACCATAGTCGCTACTTTAAGTTGGGTAGACAAAGCTTTTGCAGACAGGGAGACTTAATTTGCGCTTCTCATGCAAGAGAAGCGCGGTTTTCTTCAAGACCTTGCGACAACTACAAAGATGACGATCACTGATCTTATTCAAGGGAGGTTCATCGGGTCAAACTCTGACGCAAACGACAGCATCGAGCAAACATCAGATAACCATACTCAGTAAATAACAGTTGACAATCGGCAAGCAAGTAAGGATTGCCAAGCATGTAAAGATTCGGCCACGAGAGCCTCTGGCGCAGGAGAGTTAAGGAAAGCAATGCATCAACTATAATATAAAGAAAGGGCTGGCAGATAAATTCATCAATTTCAATTAGCATACACAGTGCTGTACATAATCCTTGTATAATTCCCTCCAGATTTGATCTTGAAACCCCTGAAGACCATCCAATTCCAACCAGATTCCAGATTCCAACGCCCCTTCCTTCCACTATCCCTATATACCCAATTATCTATCCCCAAAGCGCATCTTTTGTCCAACGATTCCCTGAAATAGTCGGTGGCGAGAGAAGAACGGAGGACCAAGTCTCCACGCCATCAACGTACAACCGGAATTTCAGGATACTTTGATCGCTACTTGTGTTCTCAATTGTAACGGATCCGAGCTTTGAGTTGCCATCCGGAATGTATCTGCACGTCGTAAGTATAAAGTTGGCCATCTTAGGTCTGGAAATAATCAACTCACTTGACCATGACATCCTCGTTATCAGTCTGCTTGTATGTCCTTACCGGCAGGTAAAACTGACTCAACGGACTCGTCGAGAACTCGTTGACTGTAGCACTAACAGGCCATTTCCCATCAGCTGGTGGTGGAAACGCCGTAGCTGCAAATTCATGTCTATCACCCGAAAGAACCACAACTCCGACACCACCACGAAGGCCCACATCCCACATAGCTTCCAGAATGGTCTGTCGCTCACTGAGGTATCCAGCCCAAGTATCGAGGCTGTTAACTTTCCAGTTCTTGGTGAATGGGATGCTAGAGGCGACGATCTTCCACTTGACGCCCTTAGGCTCAGGTTTCCTGAGGAAAGTGAGAAGATCCGCTAATTGTTCGGCGCCTAGCATCGATTTCTCGGTACTGTTGACAGATAGTTCGCTAGAGGAGTCGCGGTATTTTCGTGTGTCCATCATGAAGAAAGAAGCTGGACCTTGCGTAAATTCGAAATATGTTGCTGCTCTCCTAGGAAGGCCGTAACCACCAGCTGCGCGGGCTCGAGGTGGATTGACGGCTGTTTGATAATGGTGCCATGGATCAGCTGCTGCATTGTAGACACCTGTGGTGTTTCCATCCCAGTCATTTGCTATTTCGTGGTCGTCCAAGACATGGATCCAGCTCAGATTCTGGCCAACAGATGGCCAGTCAGGAGAGCCATAGACTTGTCGGTACTCTCTTCTGTAGTCTTCTACAGATGTTCCAAATCGCTTCGGCACATCGATATAGATGAAATCACCCAGGAACAACATGAACTGAGCACCCCCTGGAATCGACTTAATCACCTTTTCCATGTGCTTAAAGCCCGGGATTGACAGTGCATGGTCAAATGGACTGTAAGGGAACCGAGGCTTGATGCAGCTAGACGTCAAGAAAGTGAAATCTCCACGTTCAGACACTTGTCCAGGCTTGGGCGGAACAGTGAAGAATCCAGTATGGTTATTTGACGTGGTCCATTGGTACGATTTGTGGGCCTGGCTGGGAAGTGGGAAGGAGACTACTCCAGTGTAATCCGTGACATTGCTCAATGTATGGATAGTGCCTGCTGTCTGCCAGACGGGATCTTCATAAGGTGTGGATTCGCCAGCAAGTCGGTATGAGACGAAGATGGGCAGCTCTGAAGCATTCGGCTCCCGGATCAAGAGATTGGCCTCCGTAGGAGAAACATAGCCCATCCGTGCAAAGGACAAATTATGCTCTGGGTGGTAAACCTTTGCTCGGTACAGCAAGTCCGTAACAGCTAACACCAAGGCAGCATTAATTAAGAATGTTGCCAGCGAAAGAAGTGTAGAGACTGGATCCGGGAGCCCAGTCAAGAGCGTCCGCCATGGACTAGGCTGCTTTGTCTCCAGCACAATTGTTTCGTCTATCTCGATTTCCTCCTCGAATCCTGTTGGCTTATCCCTTGTTGGCAGGTTCGAGGAGTGGGCGGCTGTCGAAGCAAGTGCTGGTGGTTGCTCCTCGACTTCTGTCTCGGTAATTGTGACTTCGATATCGTCTTCCACCACATCATATTTCGGCTGGGTCAGGAAACTGGAGATAAAAGATGGTATGTATATTGCCAATGCGGTGTAAATGATAGGTGGGAGATGCTGCAGAGTTGTTAAACCGGGCCTCACTGTATTTCTTGATCTGGGGTGTACGTACATGGCCTGGTATCCATCGCAGGAAGACATAAGCGCCAATTCGCAGAGCTAAAGAGCTCAAGAATGTGGCTTTGTCCTGCAAAGTCATCTTCAATCTGTGCTTCCTTACTGACGCGTAAAGTATTTATTTCAATGGTAGTATCAACAGAAGATGGACAGCGGTTTGGGGAAGCTGTTGAAGCATCACAGCTTGGACGCCGACGCCTGTTTGGCGCGTCGAACGATAATGACCTGTCGTCATATTTGGCTGATCCTGGAACGCTTGTGGTTACACACCAGCGCCACACTTTGCCCACGTTAGGCTTCACCCTAGTCTCACACGAGCCACTTCCCCCCTGATGAAAACAAGGAAAATAGTTCCATCGAAGCTTCCAATCTCCACACTAAACGAACATAGTGCTATTCTTCATGGATTCAATCGTCCTTGGGATCATGCGGCAAGTCTATGTCGTTTTGCTTTCAAAGCCATCAAATTAGTGACCATTTCGCTCAGTTCCTCATCTGAAAAGGGGTATTCGCTTGTTAACAACCTGGGTGTTTACAATGTTGGATCTTCAGGGAAAGTCTAGTCCAATCAAAAAGGGAAAACGTTGGAATAGTATGGTAAGTGGTCTATGTACAAACTATCGGACATCACGCTCCCTCGGTAAGGTTATATACAACAGGTCTCAGCTGCGCACCCTCCTCTACTCGTGTCGGCGGGCAATTCGTGAGCGCCTCGTGGTGCTCGTAGCATCACTGGTTCCCTCATACTTCGATGCAAGCACAGCATCAAACTCAGTAATCACACCCGATTTTGGCGGCTTCCCCAGATTCTCCGACATGGGTCTCACAATCTGGCATCTGAGACTCTGAGCAGCAGACATGAACTCCATCTTGGTGTTATTGGTCTGGATGAATAGCCTCTCGCGTTTTGCATCGCCAGTGTAGGGGGTCCAATCAGCTGCACCTTCAGCACGATCGCTGTTTGGATCAAGTGTTCGAACGAAGCTCATCCAGTACTTTCGGACTATGGGAATGATCGGTGCATTTGTAGTGTAATAACTTGCAGGTGGACCGCCATCGGTGCGACTTGGTCCCCAAACTGCATAGACCTCGACTGTGTGCCAAGCTCCATACCCAGCAGCCTCATCGGCGGGATCAAGAACGGCGTATTTGTAATTGTATGTTGGCACGCCGTCTCGGGAGATGTAATCTTGGATGTTCTTGACGATGCAGTTGTTGCCAATGTCAGCGATGGCATCGGCTGTTTGTCTCCATTTCCTTCCTGCATTAGGAAATACCGTCTCGTTCTTGTTGATATAGATGTTGTCCAGGATGGCGAGAGAAGAGTTGGAGAGGGTCGGGTCGTTGCCCTTGAGCCATTTATTGGCATCTTCGACGGTATCGGTCGATTCCGGTACGCTGTACTTAGTTCCTTCGTTCTTGCAGGATCCCCAGATCGAAGGTACTTTGCTGTAAACACCTTGCTTGAACAGGTTAACCATCGAATCTTTGTACAGTTCCTCATCGATACCAGGATTGAACCAACAATTCGAAGTCCTGTGGGGGTTAACGTCAGCTATTTGTCTTACCGGGTTCTGTTTGTATCGCTTGTTGACTTACATGACATCCCTTGATGGTAGCGCACGAAGACAGGCGAGGGTATCAGCTGCGCCGGTACAATTCTTGTCCTTGACAAGGCAGTCGTATTGTTCCTGTCCCTGATCCATGGTTCTCATTGTGACCCATCCGCCCGATTCGGAGATGCCTCCGACGAATGGAGGATTTTCAAGGTTTGCGGCCATCAAAAGTCCAACAGCGCTACCTCCAGCGCTCACTCCATTCAGCACTACTTGCTTCGGGTTCCCACCAAACTTCATGATGTGTTGTTGGACCCACTCAAGTGCTTTGATCATGTCCTTGATGCCATTGTTGAGACTACCGCCGCTTCTGACTTCTTCTCCTTGCAGAAATCCATAAGGTCCGACTCGGTAGTTAAACTGTACAACAACAACGTTCTCTTCTCTGACTAGCTCTGAAGGATCCCAGTTTGCGCTGGAAAGCGATCCAAACCCCCCGCCTTGGATGAAGAACATGACAGGAAGCTCGGAGGTGGTGTCCGCATCGGTCGGTGCGAAAACACTCACAAAAAGACAGTCTTCGCCTGTTGTGAATCTAGTTGATCCACCAGTGACTGTCCAATCAGTGGGCTGCTGAGGAAGGCAGATTGGTCCATTCTGATGCCTGTCAGTACACATTATCACATTGTTCAAACTCCCTTCTTCATACCTGAGTCGCATTTTGAATACCAGAAATGTTGAGAGGGTTCTGGGGTGCTGCGAATCTAAGATCGCCGAGTGGAGGTGCAGCATATCGCAGACCAAGCCATTTGCTGACACCCTCCTCATGAATTGCACCGGAGTACTTGGCGTATCCTAGATCGACAAGTGTATCAACTGCATATATAGGTGCAATTATTGCAAGGAAAACTGCAAGATGTGTGCGTTGCCACATCATGTTGAGGAAGTCCGGGAAAGAATGTAAATGGTCGGATGAAAGAAAGTAATTACCACGTATGGGTGATGGGTGCTCGATAACAAGCCTGGACATCCGTCGCCTTATATGCCGATACTCCTTCGGAGACACCCATCATAGACTTCAGACTTCGCAGTCATGCTGGCAGGAACTTTGTATTCGAAACCAAAAGTGGTTCATCCGAAAAGCAGATTAGAAGCATAAAGGTAATTTTCGCTGGATAAAATGCCCGGCACTCACTTAAAGTTTGGGACTTTTCCGGAAAGGCGGGAATATAAATTTCGCGATCCCTGCGACAAGAGCAAAGTTGAAACAAATGCGATTAGCCAAGACTGAGAAAGTAACATCCCCGCCTTGATCTGCTTGGTCGAAACAATTGTCTGATTGATAGGGGTAGAAATAGGGGATGCGAGTACGGCCATCGAGTTCGCATCCAGCAAATTGACGAAGCTGGAGAGAAGTCAACCAGACCTGCCGGAGGGTGCTTGACGGAGATACTCGCTTGTCAATATTTCCAACCATCTTGAAGAAATAGAGAATGGAAGATCAATGCCACGAATCACAGCAAATGCTTACTTCAAGCAAGCCTCGACTTGGCGGGGACGAAAGATCGTGACGGGAAGATCTTGGCAATTGATCTGCACACTCTGAGAGGTGTCAATATCGTTGATATTGGTTAATCAGAAGGTCCAGAACACAAGCAAGTCTCTCTGATTAATCTGATAATCGCACCTGAACAACTGTTCCCATCTCAAGTGGCATCGCGCAATACCCCGCATTGTGAAAGGGGGATGATGCTTGGCGGTGCTGACAGATCTCCACGCCTTCACTCGGCCTGGACCTAAGCTCAAGGCCGGGCAGCGAGGCTCGACCACGAATTCTCATAAGCACTCTGACACGGAACGATCCCGTCGGGTCAGACAAAGATACGGATTACTTGATGCATTCTGAGAGTGGCAGCTCATTGGCACGAAGGACGGGAAATCGACCATGGACATCGCGGACTTAGCAATTTACGTCATCTTGAAAGGTAACGTGACGAGAGAATCATGATCAGATGGTTACTATATATGTAGCTTCGACTAACGATGTAATTCTTATAAAGATCACAGATGTTATCGCTGAGGATTCTTCGAATGTCAAATTCAACAAGATCATTTACGAGGCATCTCATTACCCAACGATCACAAGCAGCTAGTTCCAGCTTTCAGGCGTGGCGATCAAGGCCAACATACAACGACACTATGGCTTCACCAAGCAAGATCCATCTGACGCCTGAGCATACCGGTATTTTTAAGTTTAAATCTCAAGACTCCGAGACTGCTGCCAAGGTCTCTGGGCTTCTGCAGGAGAACCATGAAGTAACTACGCTCCCGTCACTCAAGTGAGCAAACAACTAATGGAAGTCCAGCAACACCATATATTCTTCAATGATGAAGGATTTCACAATCATATTGTTCATCATCTTCTCAGTCTTTATGGTATAGGAGCCTCGGGCTCAGTAATCGAGAAGCATTACAGAAATAATGCATGCTACCAGCGCCCTCCTGTGCCTCTTGAGGAGCGAGTGGTGCAGGACATGAGCAATCCTGACCACTTCCAGAAGTACCTTGGGAATGAGAAATATTACCACGATTTTCTGGTCTTCTTTCAAATGGAGATGGAAAGTAAAGGCTATGAAGAGGTTCTGAATGAGTATCTGTTTGCTGGAAACGAGAAGGCTGATGATCTGCTCGGGAGAATGTATGGAGGTATGTCTCACAGATACTAGGCATGTATTCAGATCAATAACTAACATCTGCAGGCTTCTTCCACCCTATAATCCATCTTGGATTCGGTCTTGAGTTCCAGCAGCCAGCAATCGTCGCTGAAGCTTTGGCTCAAGCAGCAGTCCACGATAACTGGACAGGCAAATACCTCCTGCTCACCGAGGCAGCAGCCAAATCTGACCCGAACCTCTCGCTCGACACCAAACTTGTCGATCTACTTGACGAGATCAAAGCTAACAAAAAGCTGGCCAATTCAGCACACATTGACGATGCAAATAAAGTCCGTGACGGAATTCTAGTTCGTGCTCCCGAAGAAATGATTCGTGTTGCAAGCAAATGGATAGTTACGCCCGAGACGCTAGAGAGAAAGACGGCCGAGATGACGAACGCTGCAATTTTCTTTACAGCCGCCGCTCAAAGACCGCCTAAGCAGGTACGCATCTCTTTCGAATACTTGGTTTCAAAATTTTCGTGAGCAGAAAAGCTAACGGAACGAGCTTTTTAGGTCAAATTTGACTTCTTCTACATGCACTGCACTAACACCTCAATCTTCTACCCCACATTCAACTCACTTCCTTGGCTGAGCGCCGCCAATAAAGTCAGACTTTTGCAATGGAAAGTTTATGTGGAGTAAGTTCGATTCCACTCCAAGACAAAAACCCTCCGTTCTCTCCCAGCAACAGCCCACCCAAAAAATTGTATTTCACCTAATGCCTGTTTAGTCTCGCAATCTACACCTCTCGCGGCACCGCACCTCTCCACCTCTCCGAAGTTTCACTGTACACTCCCAGCAAGCTTGAAGCCGGGGACGCAGAATGGAAAGGAATTTTCCGCCGTCTGACCGAATTTGCCGACGATGGCCACGCCGTCAAATTTGGCAGAGCGGTCGCTAATGCCGAGAGGCTGTGTGAGCCGTATGAGAAGAATGGAGAAGGAGTTGGCGTTCTGAATGGCTTCATGTGGGAGAAGATTGGTAATATGGTTGTTGATAGCGTCGAGGACACAGGTGCTACTTGGGCTCGAAATGTAGGGTGGGAAGAGGCTTGGAAAGACTACGAGGATCGTCCGAGGAAGTCACAGTTGTAATCTTCGTGATTTTGATTCGTGTTGACTTCAAGGCTACGCAGTAATTTTAATGCTTTGTCATGGGATGAATGTCGGAAATTTTGTGCCCCATCAGTTTATTACGATTATTCATTACCTATAAAGCCATTACTTCAAGCTTTCCCAAAATGCGATACTTTGTTCCAGGTCCATCACGACCAATGAATCCTCGTCTACGCCCTTTCCCTCCTCCGATATCGCGGCTTGCCCAAACGCCACGCGATCTCCCTCATCGTCCATCAAAATAGCAGCAGCGCTTTGGAAAGGAGCGCCAAATGTGCATCCGCCAATTTCCAGATTGAACAAGCAAATATCCTGCGAATTATCAGAAGCAGTGAGACCTCTCGCGTAGTTCCTCAGTGGAACACTGACATCCACAGTCTTCCCGCCGACACCACTAAAGGTGTATGTGATATTGAAGTCTTGAGGAATTGACTCGCAGCTTCCGTTGTACGCAACGATACCGGCGCCGTTGTAATCAATCAGCTGCCCACCCGTAGCATTGAAGAACAGTTCCTCCAGCCCGCTATCGTACGCGAAAGGAAGGTAATCAGCATGAGCACCCGAATCGACTAGGCAGGTAACATCGCCATCCGGGACGAAAGTCTGGCCGCTGATAGTGATATTCGGCTTGGCAACATAGATGCCGATTTCATATTCTGCGACTACGTTCTCGACTTCCACGAGGGGGCCGGTGTACTTCGACTTGTCAATTGCGCCAAACAGGATTCCTCCCGTAAGGTTTCCAACGGCTCCCAGATGCTTATCAAACCACATGAAGACGGTCTTCGACGCAATCTGTCCGCTCTCAAAGAGGTTCTGGCGAAATGATGGGCCGTCGGTCGTGGTTGCATTGTAATATGACAACCCCAGGATACCCTCGTCGTATGGTGGAGTGATGCATGAGCCATCGTCGCCAATTTTGAAGAGCCCAAAATTCTCAAGTGCGAATTGAACATTCGGAATAGGTCCAATGCCTCCTACCGATGTGATGGTGTCATTGGCATATTGTGTGCCGCTAACTATTTTGGCGTTCCCGGCATAGGCATAGGCAGAGGTATGGTTGGTGACCAGGGAGCTGGGCGACAGAGCCGGATCGTAGCTGACTGGGACTTTGGCGTTGCAGGGCCCTTTGACTCCTAAATATTGCGATCCCCAGTTCACAGTGGCATTTGGTGACCATATCTAACTTATCATTAGCAAAGCTGTATGTAGTCCTGTGAAAACGTACCCAGAAATTAGCACTCCCACTGTCCATTACTATTCTGACAGGTTCAGCTGCTGGTGCCATTCCGAACTTGATGTCGGCTGTGACTCGAGAATCCGCTCCATATTCGAAGTCAACAGGCATGTAATGATACAGTGTGTTGTTGGCTGCTTGGGCTCCGTTGAAGCTGAGAGCGACAGTGGTGAGAAATGTAGACCTCATGATCAGCGAGTGATGGTTTGAAGGAGTGAGTGGAAGTGACCAAGAATTGATTGTTGCGATGATAAAAATAAGAGGAGAGGAAGAGACAGCCTGCAAGTATACATCATGAATCCACCGATCGCAATCAAGAGACCCCAACAGACTAGTTTCGTACTCGTGCTGAACTGTGGACTTCTTCTCAATCAAAGACAAACTCTCATGAGCTCATCGGCCAGCTCACAGCTCCCAATATAGCCAAGCGAGATAACAAATATATGCAGATCAAGTCAATACGAAGACCTAGCGGGCAAACAAAGCTTATTTTAAGTCCAACATGAAATGACGGCACGCTAGGTGAAAATTGGGATGGAGACCGAACAGGCCGAGGTTTAAGCTTCGCGGAGGACATGCGCCGATCGTCCGAAACAGCTGGGGTGCCCATGCTCAGATTGAAGGGTGCAGCTGGAAAAGCTTCTGGAAAGGTGACCTTTTGTAGCTGAGCAGCTTGTCGTCAGGTACGTTCTCGATACTTTCCCTTCCTGTTCTGTTTGTTGTATATGGGTGCTGGAGAAGAGGGAAGAGACTTGTCTTTGATCGTCACTCAGGGGTTTGTTTGGGCGCGCTAAGATTAAGCGACACCAGCTTGTAGTACTACACTTCCCCATTTTTAGACCCGGAAGCAACAATACGAGGAAGATCGATTAGTGATATGAAATCATTTGTGATTGAGCAGATTCTTCCTGTAGATCATGCTCTCGAATATTGCTCGGGGGCTCAAGTAGCTGGCGGTGAGCAATCGTTATAAAAAGACAAAGTAAGCATTCTAAGACATTATCACTACTGCCGTAAATGAGAAGCTTATGCTGGAGTAACAACTCGGTCCCGAGATATCTCTCTAGATTCAACGATTTCGAGCGCAAATAGAACTTCGGAAGGGCAAATGTCATATTTGAGCACAGGGAACTCGGGGGTTGTCTTGCCCTACTGTCGGCATTATTTCGCTTTACAAAGCTCAGCCCTCAGCAACAGTGTGATAGGGCTAAGCGAGCGGCTGAGCGCTGTGCTAGCCCCTGTTCTCCCCGTCGGCTTGCCCGAGTTAGCCCGTGGAGTAACAGGGTGCAGGAACTCCAGAGGGAACGCCCATGTACCGCGCCATGTCCTTTTTCAATGATCTATCCCGAAACTTTCCTTGATTCTGGGAGATATGTCTTGGATCTCCCATCATATGGTCATAATCAATTGCACCCTCATTTGATTCAACTTCTGTCTTCCACTCTCAGTTTCAATCACTCGTTCTCAGTCATAATATCAATATGCATTTCACTCGTTTGATCGCACTTTCGACTGTCGTCTTCTCTCCCGCATTCGGACGACCCGCACCAAATGGCAACCAAGATACATACGGGTCGTATAGGGTTGTTGAAAGCAAAACAGAGGTCCCAAATGGATGGGTATATCAGGGGCCTGCTGATTATGACACTATTCTCCATTTACGCCTCATTCTCAAAAGCCCCGAAGGAAATGCACTGAGCGACAGGTTGATGGCTATCAGCAGTCCTGGGCATGAGGACTTTGGGAAGCATCTGAGCCAGGAACAGTTGGGAATACTCACAGCGCCTGATCCTGGAATTGTGGATCTTCTGATTTCATGGCTCAATTCGTATTCAGGAGTCAGCGAAGTCACTTATTCTGGTCATGCTAGTTCGATCTCATTCAAGAGTACTGTTTCTGCTGCTAGCCACATGCTTGCTACGGAATTCGGGGTCTACGATGTCACTGATGGCGTTGGTAGCATCGTTCGCAGTCTCGATTATAGTCTCCCAGACTACCTCAGTCAACATATTGGGTTCGTCCACCCGGTTACCTACTTTCCACCTACGCAAGGCACCAATCTGAGGTCTATGGAGGAGGACGTAAAACGATCGAAAGAACCTGTAGCACCAATTTACAGGCGTGATCTGGATCCCGAACTGCTCGAGGCATGTCAGTATGTCCATAACACCCGGTCATCCTTAAGACTTTAAGTGATTGAGTTGTGTGCCTCACGTAAGCTGCAAATCGAGCTTGATGCATGGCATGGTACCCGGAGAGTTCATTGCTAACCTTACTCCAATAGAGCCATCACTCCTACCTGTATCGCCAAGCTGTATAATATTGATTACTTCCCACCCACGAATACGACATCGAGCGGTAGTGGTCTTGGCGTTGCTGGCTTTCTCGAGGAGTATATCAGCCACAGCGATACCACTTCTTTCGTTCGCAAATACGGCAATTCAGCGTCAATTCGTGCGAATCCGGGAACTTTCACGGTCGAGCTTGTCAATGGTGGTACAAATAATGAATCTGCTGCCGGAATCGAAGCTACCCTAGATATGGAATACAGTATGCCATTCACTGGCTCCCTTCCAGTCGTTTATTATTCTACTGGTGGTCGTTCACCATCGATCGGGCCACAAGGGCAACAGATTCCTCCTAATCAGACTCTCAACGAGCCCTATTTCGAGTGGCTTGAGTATGTGCTCGCGAAACCAGATGGCGCTATTCCTCAGGTCATCTCAATCTCGTACACGGACACAGAACAGACAGTCCCAAGGGATTACGCGGTCCACGTCTGCGATCTATTCGGCCGACTCGCGGCCCGTGGTGTGTCCATCATCGATGCATCTGGAGACGGTGGAGTTGCAGGTCAAAGAGACGTGGACTGCATCAGCAATGACGGTTTGAACCGCCCAACCTTCTTGCCTACATTTCCAGCCAGCTGCCCCTGGGTCACCGCGGTGGGATCAACTTCCGTTTTCCCAGAGCAAGGTTCCTCATTCTCGTCCGGTGGGTTTTCAAACTATTTCGAAACCCCTTCGTACCAACTCAATGCCACCGCTGCATATATATCGTCTCTTAATGGTCAATACGAAGGTCTCTATAATGTATCGGGTCGCGGTATTCCTGATGTTGCAGTCTACGGCTCTCGATACGAGACGGAAAATAATGGCGTTTCTTCTGGTCATCATTCTGGGACCAGCGCGGGGACTCCTGTTTTCGCCTCGATGATTGCGCTCATCAACGATATGCGGCTACGAAGTGGTAAACCAGTTTTGGGATGGCTCAATCCTATCCTGTACTCAGAAGAGGCGAAGAACGTCTGGAATGATATCACAGAGGGTGTTAGTTACGGTTGCGATGTTTACTGGAACACAACGGTTGGGTGGGACACGGTGACTGGTTTGGGCAGTCCAGATTTTCAACGTCTCGTGAAGGCCCTGCAGTAAATTCGCAATACAATTTTCTGAATCGACTGTTTGGTCATGCCCTTATATGATCTTCGCTTCATCCAGCCCCCTAGTGACGCTGACTCGGTTATCCAGGTGAGGATTTGTTAGTATCCTGGAGACGCAATGGGAATTATCCTTCACTCTTAGCACGTCTAGCAGTGTTCTGAAAATCTTCATCACAAACAGAGGTGCAATCATTTATTCATGGACGTCATAACCGAGAATAGCCCAAGCCCACTTTTGACATTCTACCCCAGCAATGTATGCGCAGAAGCCACTTCCGCCACTACTGTACGGGAGGAGACACCCGTGGCCGCGCTGGGCGTCACGCCGGTTTCGGGCCAAAGCAAAAATCGCCGTCTTGCTCCACCTTTCGATCCAGATATCTTCTAAGGACATCCTGTCAAAACAGATTGAATTGATTGATTAGCTTTTTTGCGATTTATTCAGCTCGCTTGCACTAGCGAGATTTCTTGTTGTTGAACCGTTGTTTTCGTCGCGCAAACGTCGCTATCGAGAGCGAGACTCGAACTTACTTCACTACCTAGACTTGCTATTATTATCTTGAAAATTTTGACGCGCCGACAAATGTCGACATGAGATTTTACAGATCATCTTCTCGACAACGTCATCCCATAAGCTTTCTCGGATTTCATTCCTATCATCACAATACCTTACACCACAATGTCACGGGGAAAGACGACAGCTCTGCCAAACATCGAAATGCCAATTCGACATGCTTCATCGGCTTCAGAAGATGATGAAACCACTCCGTCCACGACCACTGCAACCCACAGACTCGACCTCGAGAAGCAAGTCACAGCACGAGATCATGTACCTCGCCAAGTTCTGGCACCACAAACCAGCAGTCGTATCACACGCACCCAATCGCTTATCCACCGAAACACGAACCACAACCGCTTCACACATCCGCTTTCTCACGTGAAGACTTCTCCTGATGCAATTGTAGACTTCGACGGGCCAGATGATCCCTACAGACCGATAAATTGGCCGTTCAGGAAGAAGCTGATCACTACGCTGCTGTATGGACTGACGACAATGGGTTCTACCTGGGCAAGCTCTGTGTACAGTCCTGCTGTGAATCAGATTAGCGAGCAATATGGTGTTGCGGAAGAGGTGGGCATTCTAGGTGTTAGTTTTCTGTTGATGGGGTTTGGATTAGGACCTCTGCTGTGGGCGCCCCTGAGTGAAGTGTACATTCTTTAAATCTCCTGCTGTGGCATCGTTAGCTATGTGCTGACTAGACACCTACAGATACGGAAGGAAACCAGCAGTGCTAGCTCCATATTTTGTCGCCGCATGCTTCTCTTTCGGAACTGCGACTGCGAAAGATATTCAGACGATTTTGATCACGAGATTCTTTGCTGGATTATTTGGTTCCGCTCCCGTCACTGTAAGCCATTCATTCTTCTGATGGGGCCTGAAAATCTGCCTTCTAGTGAGGATCAATGCAGACTGCTTGAACTATTCGGTGGCCGTGGCTGACTTGGTACTTACGACTTAGAACACTGGAGGTGTACTTGGCGATATCTGGTCACCTCAGCAGAGAGGAACAGCAATTGTCGGCTATGCATTCGCTGTAGTCGGCGGGCCCACTCTTGGGTGAGTTTTATAGCTTGCCCCAACGTTATGAAAGCCGAGCTGATGCATCCCAAGGCCAATAGCAGGTGGTGCCATAGTTTCGAGCTATCTCCGGTGGCGTTGGACCGAATTTGTGAGACTCCCAGCTTCATGCTTGCCTACCCGTAGTCTTGCTTAACTCAAATCAGTCTCATCTAAGCTGACAAATTCAATATAGATAACAGCAATAATGATGACCACCTTTCTCATCCTTGATATCCTCATCCTCGACGAAACCTACGCGCCGGTCCTCCTCGTGCAAAAAGCACGACGTCTCCGCCACGAAACAGGGAATTGGTCTCTGCATGCACGTCATGAAGAATGGGACGTGAGTCTCAAAGAGATGGCGAACAAGTTTCTCAAGACCCCGTTCAGACTACTGGCTACGCCGATCTGCTTCTTGGTGGCGCTGTACGCGAGTTTCGTATATGGGATCCTGTATTTGTGTCTAGGAGCTATCCCAATTCAGTTTGCCGAAGAGAGAGGCTGGGGTCCAGTCACATCTCAGCTTCCCTTTTTAGCACTCCTCTCAGGTACAGTTCTAGGGGGCGGAGCAAACATCTAGTAAGCATCCTCGCTTCACTTTTTTCGTGACCAAATCAAAGCTAAGCGAGGTCCCAGCAACAACAAATTCTACATCCGTCGCTTCGAAGCGAACGACAACAAGCCCGTGCCAGAAGCCCGTCTCCCACCAATGATGGTCGGCTCCCTCTTCTTCACAACTTCGCTATTCATATTCGGCTGGACGTCTCCTCGGCATATCACACCAGTTCTGCCCCTGCTATCCTTAGTATTCATGGGCTTCGGCTTCTTCACGATCTTCCAAGCGGCGCTCAACTACTTGATAGACACTTTTGCACGTTTCGCAGCCTCAGCTGTAGCAGCAAATACATTTCTGCGATCGATATTCGCAGCTGTGTTCCCGCTGTTTGTGGCACCTATGTTCCATAAGTTGGGAATACAATGGGCGAGTTCCTTGTTGGGGTTCGTTAGTTTGTGTCTTGTGCCGATTCCGTATCTATTTTATATTTACGGGCCGAGGATTCGTGGCAAAGGGAGTTTCACCGCACAGGTTATGTGAGGGAGTATGCTTGGACTTCACAGCTACAATGGCCGATCAAGGTTACTGGCCTTCATTCGATTCCCGGGTGTATTTGGGATGCAGAAGAGGTAAGATTCGGGTTGGCATTCGAGGCACACTTCAGAGAAAGATGAAAGAAGCATGGCTTAGCGCGGATTGACTGGATATATTTCAACCTCGGTTTTGGTAGCATTGCGCGCATTTTCACTGGGCATAGATGGCTGGCTGCCTATATTCGTAATATACATAGCATCAGATGTAGAGCCAGCAGCAAGACATGATCGACTTATCATTGAGTCAAACTTATTGTCGTATTTTCCTGTATATTGAAATGGGACGATGACCTTTGATCATTCCATCTCCGACTCGGAATAATGGTAAGCATTGTGTAGTTGAGAGTCTGATATTACAGCTATTTCTGCTCCCTTGATGAAATCATAATGCCAAAACGCCTATCTGTCGAACATCGTAACTTACAGACGACCCAAAAGGCTAGCCAGTGTTTGGCTTGCTAGTAGATTCCTAAACGCCTTGCAATGCCTACCCACTGTCAAAATGCTCTTGTACATATCTCACAAGCGCCTTCTTCAAGTCCACCCGCCCATGCTCGTCTCTGAGGTAGCATTCAGCCCTCCTCTGCCCTGGCAGAATTAACTGCGACCCTTTCCATTCCATCAATCAACCTCACTCGGCCTCCTCATATAGGCATCAATAGCCGCCGAAAACGCCGCAAAGCCTGCACAACCCAACGCAGCAGCTTGCGGCCCAGCTGGTGCAGCCAGCACTCCTCCCGTAATACACCCAGCCAAAACACCGTTCGCAAGATCGTTCTTTGCGCGGAAACCTTCAATACAACATTCCGTACCTGCGAAAATGGCGCCAACCTTGCCAAAGTTCTTCGCGGAGGAGAACGAGCGTGCTCCCATATCGCGAAGACCGGCTTTGAGTTGTTGTCGGAGGGGGAGGGAAGCGACTTGTGCGCCGGCGGATCCGGGTGTGTGAAGGGGTGTATCGTATTGCATCTTTCGGGTGTGTTAGGATATGCGTTGGATTGGGACTGGGGTGTAAACATACAGATGCCATGAAAAGACCGAATGCTCCCCCGAGGGCGAAGCCCATTACGCCGGAGACAGCAGTTTTGCCGGGGCATGACTCCATCAGAGCTTGCATCTGCAGATGTTTACGTTAGCTTTCATTCTTAAATTGTACCGTATGCACTCGTAGTAAGCATCCTTCCAATGTCTCCCTCCTCGGTACAGTCCTAGCCAGTCCACCATCAACTTGCGTATACGGGACTGCCTCGTTGCAGCAATTACACAGCTGATCCGCATGCAAGATCTCTTAATTCCCTGCAATCCCATTTCATCGACCTCATATTTGTCAATGTTCAGTTGAGGTCCAACTCGGTCCGCCTGAGTGTAACTCCAATCCATCCCCTCGACTCCCATAAACCAAGTTCCCCTTTCCATGCAGCTCTCCGTGAAACGGTTTCCAATTGAACTGATCACCAGATCCTCGATGTATAGCAGAAGAATATCTTCAACCTACACTCTTAACCACAGCCTTCGCCTGCTCCTCCTGCGCATCGCCCTGATATCCACCGCCAGCACCCCCCGGCGTCCACATTGGCCCATTCATGGTCGCGCAACTGTCCTTTCACCCGAATGTAAGAGGCGGCAGGGGAGAAAGTTCGAAAGCGGTGAGAGGGTCTTCTTGGTCCAGTCTCGTTGCGTGGCGGATTACTGAAGTGAAGTGATGTTTGAATGCGAGCTGGATGCACGAAAGTGAGGTTCGGAGTTTGACGGGCGGGATTTTTTTGTGGCGAGCGAGGCTGCGAGGGATGTGATCCGTGCACAAACGACGGACGAGGCTGGACTTTCCGAGCATGGACACCTCAAGACGAAAAGTGATACTAAGGATGGATAAAATAGATTGTCTTCGTCTGATATTGTTTGATGGGATAGAGTACAGGCTCGAAAGATATCTTTTCGAAATGAAAATTCTCAACTTTAGCATCGTTATATAAGTCGCATTCGTCACTTCATGATAAGGCTGCGGAGCACTGAAACGAGGAGAATAGAGGATTGAGTAGAGAATGTAGGCGTTTTGCTTTCTCTATGCTATTCTTCCATACCTGCACCAATTACCATGCTATAGTACTCCCATATCGGAGCGTAGATCTCGGTATCTATCTCTCACACTCCAGCCAATTCGAACATCATTACCTCAGATCTTGACGTCCAGCGTTCCAATCGCCGTGTAACTTTCAGGACCCTATCCACCCAAGGAGAGGTTGCCCAAATGAGACTCCTATCTATCTATGAATCCAGCTCAATCCAGTCCAGAACGCCTGCTATCAATTCATTGACAAATTCGTGTCTATAATCCCATACAAGTCGCTGGACAAAATACACATACTGCGAACCAGTGTTAGGATCACTACGAGATCGAAAAACGAATTTGCTGCACCGCTCAGGATACGGAAAAGACAGAGAAGTTGCCGAACTCCCAGTAGGCGTTCTTGAAAGCAGTGTTGTTGTTGGAGACGTAATCGACGCAAGTGCCAGGACCTAATTGACAAGTAAATTAGCCATTTGTCTCTCGAACTCAACCACGATGAGATCAAGCACAAAAACAGGTCGGTAAATAATAAGCAAGAATCCAGGAGTAACTCACAATTCTCGCCGTACACCTTCTGTGCACCCGCCCAATCGCCACATAGATCGATATTCGCCACAATACTCTGATTGCGGAAATGGTTCTCGATGTTACACTCGGTATTCGGGAAGTCGGCTGTGGCTGTTCCCCAACTGTTTGGATCAGGAGAACTCCAAACATTGCTGGGTACAACATCTCTAGCAAACTGCCACATGCGAATACCAGCTGATCGGAGCTCCAAAGCGAGGACACCACCACCATTGCTGTTGAACGTGTCGCCAAAAGTAGTGTCAGTTCCAGCGTTGACACCGCAGCCAGCATTGGCATCTGTGGTATTGACGCAGGATGATCCAATCACCTTGCCGGTCTCTTTTCGCTTGACACCTTTCATTGTGCAGCCGCTAGACGTGTGGAGTGTCATTTGGTTGAATGAGTTGTCGACGACATTCACGGCCTCCATGACATCGATCTCCCCATTCTCTGGCCAGTTTGAAGGGTCGGTAAGCCAGAGAGCTGGCCAGGTTCCGCACCCAATCGGCGAGTGCTTGACATCGAAGACAAAGAGGGTATTGAGACCGTATTGCTTCTTGGAAGTTACGCGGACGGAGAAACGGCCTGTCGATGCATTGGGAACGGACGAGTTGGAAACGGACGTGTCAACGCGGAGAATAGCGGACGTGGCAGTCGTGTAAGTAAGGTTCAAGCTTGAGGCTTGCTCAGCTGGTACGTAGTGGACATGGCCGCTTGTTGGATCATAGCCTGTGAAATAGTCGAAGTTGTCTGAGAAGAAAGATTCTCCCGAGACTGTTTCTACATGTCAGTACAAATTCGACTTGCAACAAAAATAGAACAAGATAAGGGAGGTGAGAGCTTACACGTCTCTGAGAGCGAATAATTTTGTGTCGAATACGTCGGATATCGATTATTCCTCGAAACCACTACAGCGACCGCAATAACGATAATGAGAATGACAACCACAACTCCTGTGAAGATAGCCCAAGCCTTCTTTCCCCAACTTCTGACGTTCCACCATGGTTGGCTCAGCGTATCGGCGCGATCATAGGACATGACCTGCTCATTGGCAAAGGTCTTCCTCCTCCCATTCATCTCCCCAATAGTAGCGAATGACATGCCTTTGCTCTGAAAGAATTCCTCGGCTTCCCTCTCCCTCTCTTGGAGTTCCAGGTCCTGCTTTTCCGGGTCGTGAATCTCGATTGTATGCGATTCTTTCTTTGGCGAAAAGATCCGGCTGCTTGCTTGACGGATGTGGTGGACGGCCTTGGGAGGTTTCCAGTACTCGAGCGGACGAAACGACTGTGTGGTTTGTTGTGGTTGTGTTGGAAGTTGAAGTCGCGAAGGCGATGTAGTAGACGTGGAATTAGGTTGGGCCATTTTATAAAGAGAGCCGGCTCTCGTATCTATATCAATCGATATTGCACCCCTCCCGGTCCCCGTCCCCTCTCCTTCCTAATCCTTATCCTGGATATCCAAATAGGAAAATAACGAAGATGCAGGCACAGCCAATGCGGATGATGAACCAACGAAAGGACCCAATTAAAAAAGTAGAGTAGAGTAGACTGCGCCACAAGGTACACCAATTAGAAGGACGTACAAAACAGAAAATAACAAATTAACAAGGTATTGCAACGTATGGCTCTCCACCCTTTTACCCTTCCCGAATCAATCGAGGTCATTTATCCGCTGGCACCGAAAAATATTGGATACGAGATCGAAGCCGGTTCAGGGGAACGCGTTGTTTTTGACTGTTGGGAGAGCCAGATCCCCGCTTTTTCAAGGTTGAGGCAAATCAACGAGCATGAAACACGCGGCCGGCATGTGGATGTGGAGGATCTGAGAGACTCGACACGGCCCTTGACTGGTCTGGATTGCGGACAAGGAGAGACAGGGGAGCTTGCGTGTTCACCGTCCGTTCATGCCATCTGATATGCGTGCGATGCCTGGATGCTTATCTATCGCCGTCAAAGCTCTTCCTTGATTTTCTTCCTCTTCCTGCTTATCCCCCAAGAGTTTTTCGAACTTCAATAAAACTTGGTTGGATGGGAGCAGTCGGAGATCGGATGAGAGGTCTCGTTCCCGGCTTTTGTTGCATTTGTTGTGTTTGGCTTGTGAATCACCGTTTCATCGACGGTTGCTGGACCAAGATTGCGAGCTTGAGTCGCTTGAAGATCAGGGGTCTGATGCTGTCATAGCTGGTTGGTCGGAGCATAGCCGTCCCGCCTACTTTAATGTTGTTCTATGAATAGATCAGGATCTGCTCTGGAAAGCCATCTTCATCATGATGTAGTCAATCTTCTCCTCGAGCAATTGCTTCTTGCAAATAAATTCATATCAAGTGGGCATCCTAAGGTTCCCTGCTCGTCCAGCAGTCAGTCAGTCGCAGCATCGTCATCAGCCACGACGCCTCAGCCGCTGTCTGTCCAGTTCTGGCACCTATCCCGTTTTGAAACTCCATCAAAGACACGATGTCAAACAAAAGTAGAACCTTGACTTTTGGCCACAAACTCAATTTGCTTTCCGTTTATGCTTAAGGTAGATGCGTAGCAAGCCGTGACCCTGTTGTATGTATGCCAGACTTCCTATCGGTGATTTGCGAAAATAAAGTATAAATTAATAGATCCCGCCGCGGCGCCGCCAGTACTCAGGGCTCCCGTTCCGTAGTCTGGTGAGAAGTAGGGTTACCGACTTGGTTCGGGTCAGAACAGATCTCGGGTAGGCTCATACCCATCCTGCCATCCTCATGGTCGGGACCTCGTTGAATATGGGCCACGTTCCAACCCCTCGCTATCCAGACGAGAGAGCCGTGGCTGGGTAAATCTTAGTCTTACATGCATTATAAATAAATAAAAATTGAATATCACATATCATTTGTTGGAAAGAAGGCGAAAGAGGCACAGACTTCCTTCTCTCAATATCGGGATCGTACCCAGCGAGTCGGTTGATACAATGACGGAGCGTTAATTGGTACGAGTCAAGTTGGGCGGGATGTCACTTTCGTTCAGCTAGATCCCAGTATGACTCCGATAACGAGCTAATTATGATTGCTAACTTGTAAATTGAGAGCCTTTCAGAAGAAAAAGTCGGGCGAATTGTATAACGGGCGCTAGAACATGTTCTGTGTACATCATGAGCAGTGTTGGATGAATACCTCAATTTTCCGGCTGTGGGCAAGTCTCCCCAGTCTCATTCCCCTCCCACGTACACCTCGGATGTTCCTTCAGACTTTCCATTCTTCTCTTCACCTTTCCCGTCAATAAACACACGCCAGGTTGCAGTCTGTTCGTACAATCTCATCAGCATGTGCTTACCCGACGTTCAATGTAAGACGTGAGACTCAAGTACTTTAATCTGGTGGAGCGCCGTTTGGTACAGTGCTTTGCCATTCAGCAACCTCATACCCCTAGCTCCTCAAAGTATTCGAACTTCTCCGGTATATCTCCACAGGCAGAACAACTTTCCATGACTAGCTCCCCTTTTTGGAAAATGGGCATCCTTCTCTCCTCTGGATCCCTGGCCAGCATCTGCAGCGTAGCATGTAAGCCATTTATTTTCGGTACCATACTCACATTCGACTCAAACGTCTGGAACAGCGTCTCATACATGAAGCAGTCCTCCAACTCAGGCCGCAGCTGTTCTGCCCACTCGAATACTTGGTCAATACTTTCGTGGTACGCCCCACTCCCTTGCCCAGATTGGGATCGGAAGTCAACAAACTCGTCTAAATCCCGACCGCACAGCACAGTGAGCATTTCCATGAAGACGCACCCCAATGAGAAGATATCCGCTGCGCGTCCGTGAACATCTTGCTCCCAAACTTCTGGAGCACAGTATTTTGGCGTGCGGCGGATGTGAGTGTCTGTCTGGCTGTGATCTAACGATTTGAACGACCGAGATATCCCAAAGTCAGCAATATATATCCTATAGCCGTATGCAGCTTGAGCGTGCTTCCTGACAAGAATATTGCCTGGCTTGATATCGAGGTGTTTCCGGGCGGTAGAATGAATGTACTTCACGGCGTCCACCAAACATCCGAAGAAATGCCACATCGATGCAATAGCTTGTGGTGCTGACTTTACGAACAACGTCCCAGCTGTCACCGTCCGATTTCCATTCGCTGCTCGATATTTCATGTCGGGTGTTTCTTGGACAATGTCGAGGACTTGCTCGAGGAAGTCGACGAAATCACAGTCTGCGACTGGGTACAGTAGCACCGAGAATTTCTTTCCCTGCAGATAACTACCCACTAGCTGAACGATATGTGGATGTCTTAACTTCTGGAGGTGTTCAACCTCAATGAGAGCCTCCTCGACCGTCATTCTCCGGCCGCAGACCATTGTCTTTCTGGCGAGTAAGATGCGTCTGCAGCGAATCTTGTCAATTTGGGCAGTGAGACTTGCACCGATCGGTCCAATTACTTCGAAAGGCAATGCTGCGCCTTTTGCGAATTCAACGTCTGAAAATAAGGTCAGCTCTTGTAGCGGTCATTTAACGGACTTCAACGGAGCGAAGAATGGATCTCAAAGCATGGCAAGGCTTTACCGCTCGAAAACTTACGCTGACCACCATTTTCTCTACCAGACCAATTAAGTTCTTGGTCCAAGGGTAGAATTAGCCCTCTGTCCTTAACAGCTTTTAGATATTCAGACATTGCCTCTGTAGGATCTTCTTTGCTGTCTTTCTCGGTGACAATTCCACGGGAGGACTCCGCGCTATAATATTTAGGGGACTGTTGGAACGAAGAAGTATTGCGTCGCGTGAAACCAAAGGCAGGGTACCGGAACCCCGTTGAGTGTTTTGAGGCTAGAGAGGCGTTTCCCACTAATGAAGACTGGGCACTGTGATATGAAGCAAAAGACTGAGACAAGGATTCATGAGTTCTGGTGGGGTTGCCTCTGTACAGGAAATCCACCGCACTGTGAGTCACAGGTATATCGTGTTCTGGTGGCTTTGGTGCTATGGTAGTCAAGTTGTTGACTGAATCACGCGGTATGCGGTTGACCACGAGGTCAGTCGGCAATACATGCGTATTTGCGCACGCCTCCCCCAGCTTGCATCTCCCCTTCCGTCATTAGTTGATGCAATCGAGCTTATCGGAGCTTTATATACCTTGAGAAAGTATTTGCAAACCGTTCTTTTCGTCTGTACCAATTCATGGCTGAAAGGGCAAGATTCCCCTTCCGGGCAAGCCCCTAATATATGGTACTTACAAAGCAAATGGGATACGTCTGGTGCAGCATTGGCAGAACGGGAGAAATCTACTACTGCTAGAGGAATATCGGCAGCAGGAGGTATAGCAGTCGAGGAGTCGTCTATGGTGGAAATCGTCTTGAGCTCTGAAAGCGCCACATTCGTAAAGCTGCCTTTACTTTTCCTCATCGTGGGCCTCATTCGGAAAGGGTCAATCCAGTCCATCATTTTCTCTTCCAGCTCAACGTAAGCTGCTTGAGGGCCCAATTGCTTCAAGGTGGCTTTCAGCGATCTTAGGTTCTCGGCTGTGAGCTGAGGAATGAACATCAACTGGTTGATTCCAGGTGGAATAGGAAGCGGGGGCTTGAAAAAGAATTTCTTGACCATTTCGAAAACCCAATGGGGAACAAAGTCACTATCGTCATCGCTGGGAATGTTTGTATCCTCGTGCAGTGTCCGTGTCGTGGGATTTGGCGAGCTGGGTCTGGGTATCCTCTGCATGGCTTGCAAGGTAGATTCTCGAGCCATGCCTGTGGCATTTATTGCTCCGTCAACAGCGGGAATTGCTCCGACTGTATATCAGTGGTATGTATCCAAGTAGCAATTCGTTAGGGTGATGGTGTCGAGATTAATTCTGGTGCCTTTAGACGTCGACGAGGCCCTGCCGCCGAAGCCTGTTGAGCAATGTGGAAGTCCTTGGCTCCTCCTATCTTGTTACTCCCTTGAACCAAGCTAGAAATGGTTCGCTAAACTGTAAGAGCTTTGGAGATGAAAGTGCGATAGTTGATGAGGAATTTTGGGGTTCTTGGAGGAATTATGAGCATGCCATCTGCACTGCCCCGCTCCTGCAAGCAGCTGCAAGGCTCAGCTGAATCCCCACGGCATAGCTACTCTCCAGCTCTGTGATCAGTCAGCCTGCTGCGTTATTGGTGCTATCCATAAATCTAGACCCAGCCAGCCAGCCTTGCTGCCAGCACTGACTTTGGTCGGGATGAGGACTTAGCTGGGATGATTGCAACATCGTAGCCTTGCAACCCAATAAATAGACCCGATCGCGATTTAATTGACTTCAGCAGGTAGGCTGCTCGGGGAAAAATAGCAATTGCTGCTAGGGAAATGTAATGTAAAAAGACACTGTCGAAGGTATCTCTCAACAGCATTAAATTTGAGATGCGTAAATTTAAGCACTAAATGCAAAGTGCCTATGGCGGGGTATCAGCTCAGAAGGCAATAAAACTCATGAAATCATGAAGGCAGAGCCACGCAAGATCCAGCTCTTGCAGATGCCACCATCTGTTTACTGTGTACGTTCAGTAGCGCCATCCACTTCATATCCATCTCTGCTGTTCTCTACTGTAGCCGATAATGTCTAAATCAACATTTAAAGTTCTCAGCATCATAGCCATTGTGAACTCCTGCATTAAGTAAGTATAACAAAGGAGCATCGGTCTTGGAAGAACTAACATCCTCTTGTCCCGGAAGCTCTCCCGTATCACCAACGCCCTTCTCACGTTGTGATTTCTCATTCTCGGTTTCTGGCTCAATGCCGTACTCGGCATAGATATCCCTCTTCTCAACGTCCTTATTCTCCTCATCATCAGAGTCATTATTGTTGGTCTGCTCTTCTTGATCCCAGGCATTTCGATTCTGCTCTTGCTTCTTCTGCATCTCCTTCCAGGCCCTGGGTCCACCCATTCTAGCTAGGTGTCAGTGATGGCCGGCACACTCGATATATTGCATAGCACACCTGTTCACCCTGTCCCTGACCTTCCCAAATAGCTCCTCGGCAGCCAGCCGACTAGCCCCCTTCCACTTCTCAATTAACTCGACCAGCTCCCCATCAATGTCGCCGTCGGAATCCCGCTTCTGACTATCTGCCTCAATCTTCCGGGCTTGCTCAGCAGTGTCTAGTTCTTCTTTGACTTCCCTCAGCTGCTTCTCCAACTCTCTTTGGGCTTTTAACATCGGTGCGATATCTGGGTCGGCATTGAGTGCAGCTGCTGCCACAGGCGAAGAGAAAGTCTTCTTGGTTCGGGGTCCACGAGTGGAAGTAGACGGCGCTGACAAGCTTGGGGTCTTCGCCGGGCTGGAGAGTAGAGAGTCAGTTATTTTGGATGCGAGAGGAGTGCTGGCTTGAGCAGGAGTCGATGTGGTAGTCTCTTGCGCCTGGCCTTCTTTGATGGGTGACTTGAAGGGTGTCTTGAAAGGAGACCGGAATGGTTTCGAGAGAGTCTGGGACGCGACGTCAATTCTGCGACGTTTGGCTGCTGGGGTGGACATCTTGACTGTTTGTTAGTGCTGTTAGGCGTAAGTCATAGATCAATTCTTGATAGCACGAAGTTGATGGTGTCGATGTTGATGATGATCGAGGTCCAGGTCGCGCGAGGCTGAAAGTGTGGAGAACCTCAACCCAATGCCAAGGCTACAGCTCGGTTACTGGATACCGAAATATGGGTTGATGTTTATTTCGAGAAGTTCCGTCCGACGGCAGGTCACAGATCGATGCGGTGCATTCAACTTCTCGTAGAATTAAACAGGTTTGCGTTGCGAAAGCAAAAAGGCAGATAGGCAATAGAAAGGCTGGGAGGAGCTCAGCAACAGATCAAAGCACAGATAACACAAGCAGATGCTAAAGTACAGTGCTACGAGAGAACATCACGGCGACACAAGTACTGAATACAGAGGTACGAAGGGCTGAAGAGGCTTTCATGACGGTTCGTTTACTCGTTTATGCAATTCATGTTACACGCTAATTTATACATCTAGGTAATCCATCATCTCAATGACCCACACCCCCAGCAACCCATTGTCCAAAGTCCGGGTCTCCAGGCTGAGGAAATAGACCATTGTCCCGTCGTTGTTCCTGCTGTCTTTCAGGCACAACGCCATTTTGAGCAGCTCCAGCTTCTTGGCCTCTTCTATGTGCCTGCTGGCGTTGCTGCCGGTAATAGATCAGGAACACCAACGCAGCAGCTAGCACGATGATAAGAATGCTTTCCACTATCCCATCATCGATGATATCATCATACATGCCGTCTGCATCTCCTCCTGGCATTGGGTCGTTCTCGGGTAGATAATTGTCGTCGTAATCTGCGTCACCATAGTACATATGGTCATCACGGAGAAAGTTAGAGATCCATTCACTCATCGACCATTGTTTCTTTGGTGCTGCAGCATATTAGCAATTGTATGAATCGAACTTGGGAATGCTTACCTGGCTCGTCTTGGATGGAATTGATCGAACCCTGGGTAAGAGTGTTCCATGCGCTTCTGAGTCGCAGCTTCAGCAAGCTCAGAGTCACTGGGAGATACGCCTCCTCGTTTGTCTCCAAGGCAAGATCATAATATCTCTTCGCCAAATGGAAATCCTGGGTGAGACCCACGCCGTTCTCGTGCATCCAGGCTAAGTTGTATAGAGCTTGTGCGCTTTGGTGATATTCACAAGCCGCTGTGTAACAAGATGCTGCCTTGTCCAAGTCGACTTGTGTACCAATACCCTCCAAATAATAATCGCCCATCTTCACCAATGAGTCAATGTTTGACTGCTTGGCCGATCTTGTCCAGTAAATCAAAGCCAGGGCACCGTTTCGAAGCAGCGGAGGTCGCGGAATTGAGGTCAAGGACAGCCATGATGGGAGGGCCCATTTGGACTTTTGTTGATCAAGAAGATAGGCAACATTTGCTTGTCCCTTCTCGTAGCCTTGCTCGGCTGCAAACATATAGTCGATCAACGCCAACTCATGATCACCATTCTCATACGCTTCGTTAGCTTCAGCAAACGATGAGAGAAGAGGTTCGGCCTTCTCCGCAACACTCTTGTAATACATGGCCGCAAGACCACAGCTTCTTTCCTTTCCGATGCCTTGCTCAATGAGCTCTGCCAAATAGTAGTACGACTCGATGTGGCCATAACGAGCAGCCAGCTCAAAATACTTGGTAGCAACTTGAATGTCAGCGGTGGTTCCCTGGTCCAAGAATAAAGCGCCCAAAGCGACCTGAGCTGGAGAGTAATCTTGATCTGCCGCAGTCTTTAGATACTCTTGAGCCTTGACTGAATTCTTGGGAACGCCGAGGCCTTCCAGGTACATCAATCCCATTCCATACTGAGAGCCAGCATCACCACTCTTAATCCCTCTCTGGAACCAGATCTGAGCCTTCTCAAAGCTTTGCTCAACACCTTCTCCTCTCATGAACATCCGACCAAGGTAGCCCGCAGCTTTGGTCGCAATCTTTTCCAGACCTTGCTTCTCGCTCTCGATAACTTGGCCATTTCTCGTCCAGTAGAGCTTGGCAACTTTCATAAAATACCACTTCGCGCTCTTCATATTCCTGGGAAGCCCCTTCTGACCATCATAGTGAATCCGACCTAGGCTAAAAGTAGCCTTGAAGTCTCCCTTCCGTGACATCAAATCCAAGTACTCCAGGACATCATCCAGTGCCGCATGTGCATCTGAGTTGACACCTGCCTTGTTCCTGTTGTTCCCAGAGCTGGAATAGCTTGCCCCCTCACCATATACCCCTCCATCCTCATCTGCAAGGCGATAAGAGTCGGGTACCCATGCCATCCCTCCGGGTGGACCAGACCGAAACCACTCGATAGCTTTGTCGGCGACCTTCTTGTAATGCTTGACAGCAGTATTGCAACTCTGGGCAACCCCAATCCCAACATGATATCGAAACGCGACCGTCATTTCGGACTTTACACTCCCTCCTTCGGCTGCAAATGTATGGTAAAGGAGCGACTTTGCCTGGTCTCGCTCAACGGCTCCTCCAATTCCAGTGGCGTACATGAACCCAAGCATATGTTGCGCCGAGCTATTCCCATCCATTGAAGCCAATTGGTGATACCGTCTGAAGGCTTCTGAGTAGTCTGGTGGAACAGAGAAGTTTCCGTAGAAGTGCATCTCAGCTAGGAGGAAGATAGCATCTGGGTTATTGACCTGTGCGGCTTCTTCCAACAATCGTACTGCATCTGCCACAGGTCCTGGAAGCTCCCTATGCCCTTCAACTGACCCTTCTGATACTGGCCCTTGAGCTGAAAACTGTGGCATCAAAGACAGAAGATAAGTTCCAAGTGCGCCCAATAATCCCGGTGGTTTGCGTGATGGCCGTGGATGCGAGCGTTCATATCGCCGTAGGAAAAAAATAGCTTTATCGACCTGCTCCGTCCCTTTCTACAGTCAGTATACAGCTCCAGCAATGATATCGTGTCCCTACCATCGATCTTCCTCCGTCCATCAGCTTGTTCGTGGAGTGGCTGTTGGGGCGTTGACGATTGCGCTGCCACTGAGGGCTGTGGGCTTCCGTCTGCGGTCACTGTCGTATCCGTATCATCATGTATCTGCGCAAAGACTATGGGGTATATGAAAGGCAGGAAAACTAATTGCGGTATCAAGATTAGCTTCAGAGCACAGTGAGCATCGAGGCACCACAACATACAGATCAAGAACCACAGCCTTCTGGTCCAGTCCTTCATTGTGGAGAAGTCTGCGCAATAATAATTACTCCGTGTGAGTAGTAATTAATAAATTGGTCATGGTCCCAACTATCTCGTGCCGGGCATAGTGAAAGAAAAGGAAGTGGTGTTGCGTGGTGGGAGCAAGTTGGCCAATTCAGTTAGTTGTTGATCTCCAAGTGTCATCTTCTCGAGCTGCAGCTGCAAGCGGGCCCGGCACGCGACTGAAGCCTACAGGACAAGGACAATGCAGGGCTGACAAATTGTTTTCCAGCCTCGTCAAGTCCTGCGGTATAGGTATTCTTTATCTTATTCATTCACAAAGCTTCGAGATTCCAATATACGTAAATGACATGAAGTGGTCAGGTTCTTTCCATTGTGTCAGATTTCCTCCGTAAAGATGGAAATTTGTTCTTTTCATAAAGTCTGGTACCTAGGTAGCTATGAGCTGTGTCACACCCGACCATTGCGGCACTTAATCCCCCTTCCATGCTTTGATTTCGCCATCCTCCCCACAAGTCAAAACGGTTTGATGCTATCACAGTATTAGCTTACCGACGTATCAATCACTCAATCGTACTTACAGAATCTAAAAAGCAGAACGATCGGACAATTTCAGACCCGTGAGCCCCTGGCAGCGTGACCTTACTCTCGGGCGAAAAGGCCCACGGAGGATTATCTTGCAGCTGGATAAGATCAAAGCTCTCTCGACTGTGTTCGGTTCGTTACTTCAACACATTGAACGAATGAACTTCAAGGAATGCAGAAACTTACCTGTGAGTACCGACGCCAATGACAGCACCTCCATCGGGGCGCCTCAGCACGTTCGCAACATACTCTCCTCCCAGCAATTCTCTCACATCACCGTGATGGACTGGCAAAGGTTCTTCGACTCCTTCCTCGGAATTTGTGATGAGCTTGTAAGTAGAAAACTTCTCGTCATGAGACACAGCAAATATATCAATCTCGTTTAAGAAATTTGCGTGACTGATCGAAGCGCCGTGATTGATGGTTTGATGTAAGGCATCTTCTTCGTCCGTGATGGTGGTGTTGAAGATATTGACTAGACCGTCCGTGGAGCCAGAGAGGAGTATTTGAGCTCTTGTTGGGTGGAATTGAAGCTGAACTGATGTCAGTAAGTAGATTTATCAAGTAAGAGGCAAATTTACTTCTGTAACATCATCACTGTGGCTCTCGATATACTGCACTGTGGGTGCCTTGAGATCTCTCATATCCCTGGAAGTGTTAGCTTGAGTTTATCCTGAACCGAAATACTTTCCAGACTTACCAAACCGATACAGAAGCTTGATGATTTGTCAACTCCGTACCTGCTGCCAGACTATATGGTGATGAACAAGCCAGTGATAGTATTGAAGCGTTTCCTTCTGGAAGATACTATAAGCAGACTTCAACTTGACTTGAGGAAGTTCCGTGCAACTCACCACTTCTCACTTCCCCAACCTTCGCACCACTCCTCGGATCCCACAAAGCAACTTTTCCATCCCTGCCGGCCGTACAGACGACCACTGCATCTCCTTCCCCTCCCGCATTCACTGCTTTTAGGCACGTAACATCAGCATTGACTTTCTTGATCTCATTAACAGGCCCGGCATTTAGCGTAAGCGGGTCCAAAAGCCGTAGACTGTCGTCGGACGATATCGCCGCAAGTCCAGCAGCTACGGGTACGATATCGTAGACATAGGTACCTGCCGGTGAAGTGATGTGGAACGAAGACGTGGTATTAAGATTATACATCTTGGAGAAGGTTTGTGTTGTGATTTCGAGATGTATGTGGCGAGAATTTTTCTTGGTGTTGTTGGAATTTTTCGAAGTTACCGTGAATTTGAGGAACGTTGATGTTGCTCTTATTCGAGCGAGATCTACCAAGTATACCGCCACTCAGTGACACATAACTCCGACTTTAATCATTTCTTCAGCTCACGCTCATAGATTTGGTAGAAATTTAATTCAGTTTCAGGCAAATCACGTGAATAGTAGGTCCCCTCAGAGTCAACCGCTTCTGTTATTCTGGGGTCCTTTCAGTCATGTTTACAGCTGGGAGCATAGCCGTTAGCTGTTAGCTGTTCTTGAGGGGTTTTAAGAATCGTATCTCTTATATTTCAGTGTTGTACAGATCTATATAGAAATGCTTATCAAAATGATCCGAACTTGAGTGAAGCGAATTTGAATCACTACCTTTGGATTGGCATAGATACACGACTTAATTAATTCACAATATTAAGAGCACGGGAATTCATCTCCATATCCAAGTATTGGCATATTACAATTCAAAGGAGCGTCACAGTTGCTGGCTATGATAACCAGCTTGAAAATACTTACTGCTAGAAGCACAACGAAATCATGCAGGAGAAAACGACGTAGAGGAAACGATTCAAAGTGCTGCTCAAAGTTCTTGCCGAAGAATAACCAATGCCACTTCCATAGCAAGGGGTCAAATTCTGAGTCAATAAGGCTTGCACAGTGTAGAATAGCCTTACGAGATAGGTGCGGGAGCCCGTATACAAGCGAATTTCTGATCGGCGCTCCAAGAGGACATGCGCGGGTGTCGGTATAGCCTATGGTGCCAATTCGATGGCATTGTATCAACCGATAGTCGAGGTGGAAACGGAGGGCAGATGGGTTCCTGTCCGTCTCAGACAATGTTGTAATGGATTTGAGAGCTCGGAAGGGACAGATTTCCTGGGAACAAGACCACTCACATATTCAAAGCCTCCCAGCTGATATCTCCACTACTAAATAAATTGATGGAAGAGAACGGGGTTCAGATCTTGCTCCAAAAATGTGTTTATACGTTAGAAGCTACCAGTCAAAACCGTGTTGATCGGTAAGCCACCTCGGGGGGGCGATAGTCCGCTAATGACAGGCTCCTCAGCTGTACTTGTCATGCTTGTTCTTGACCTTGATAAGCAATAGAGCCTCGTGGTAATCCCCTTCTCTCCTTGCCTTCTTCAGCTTCCTAACCTCGTCATCCTCAAGCCTCCTACCAACAGCCTCCTCCAGCTCCTTCCTACTGATCTTCTCCCTTGCCTTCTCTTCTTTCGAGGCCTTTAATTTGGGCTTGAACCGTGCTTGCATACGTATCCGAAATGTGGTGTTGAAAGTAATGGCTTCTGCATCGCCTCGAACTTCAGGAAGGACACTAGATTTCGAAGATGTGGAGGGCTTGATTGTGAGGAATGTGTCTCGTAGAGTTTGGATCTGGAATGTCCCGGGTGTGTCGGCCGTGGGTATTGAGAGGAAGGATTCTAGAGGTGATACAGCTTCCGTATTTGCTGAAAGAATGCCGTACTTGTCACAACTCAGGTACCTTGACTAATTAGTGACATGCTTTAGTCTACAAAGAGCCCGGGGACTTTACCTTCCATGATGACCTTTGAAACTGAACGTCTCCGTGCCTGCTACCCTATTTGCTACCCAGACTTGTCGAACATCATGTGGTTCTGCCGTGGAAGGGTCGTCGTTGATAATATTCTCGAGAGCGCTTGCAAACACCTTCCCATTCGTGTCGCACGCTATACAACTCGGTGGATCCGAAGGGAGTACCAGTACTATAGGTCCAACAACATCTCCTGTGGCCTCTGCTGTTACCCAGCTATCGTCGTCCACGGCGGGGTCCTCGTCCGTCTTTGAGAGCGCAACTTGCTTTGACGAAGAGGAATCCTCATTTCCGAATTTCTCTGCCACATCAACGCGCTTCCTCTTCTTCGCTTTCTTGTCGCCTTTGAATGTCAACGGTTTGACCATGTTGAAGAGCTCTTTTGGTGCTTTTGTCGTTTGTTCGCTTTATTAAAGTCGCGTTTGACCTTCCAGATTGGGGAGCTTGTATGGAGCTTCGAGGGTCGCACTAGACCTGAAGAAGCGACCCCTCCAACATCGGATTTGGCCGAACCTCCTCTATTCCGCAATAGACAGCCGATATAAGATTTAAAATTTAAACAGTCAATTATCTTCGACTTCGTTCATTCAATTCTTCATTTTACCAGTTTTCTGACTGAGTCCTCGACATGACCTCCGCTGCAGTCACAGTTAGTCTGAAGGACTTGAAGAATGGTATGTCGACATTGCCTATCCACACCCCTCATAAATTCTCGGCTGACCCAAGAAGGCAATGTCTCCTTTCAAACCTTACTTGATGCATTTGGGCCAGATTCTTTGGGCATCATAATCGTGAAAGACGTCCCAGAAGAATTTGTACAGCTTAGACATCGCCTCTTATCCTACTCGTCATATCTCGGGAATCTGCCTCAATTCCGCCTCGGTAATGCCACCCTCCTCGTTGGTCTTTCTCCATATTGACATGCAATAGACAAGATCGAGAACCCGACATCTAAGTACTTAACTGGCTGGTCTCGGGGCAAAGAGACTCTCAAGAATGGTCAAATCGACACACACAAGGGTTCTTTCTATGCCAACTGTGCTTTTTATGTTGATCCGTCACTCGATTGCGCCAAACCAACGGAGGAGTTCTCCCCAGCCAACTTTCCTGAATATCTGAGTCCCAATCTCTGGCCTAGTAATATCGCCGGCTTCAAAGAAACATTCGAAGATCTTTGCCGTCTGATTATTGATACCGCCGTCCTAGTTGCCAGAGCATGTGATCAGTACGCCTCCAAAGAGATTCCTGACTACAAGCCCGGATATCTTGAACATGTCGTCAAAACCTCAACCACAACTAAAGCAAGACTTCTGCATTACTTTCCTGCAGATGTGGATGCTAAAGAGGAGACGAACGACGATGACTGGTGTGCCACCCATCTCGACCATGGATGCTTGACAGGCCTGACTTCCGCCATGTTCATCAACGAGACCAAGCAAGTACCTGCGATTCCTATCACATACTCGTACAATCCGCGCTATCTCCCCACGCTTGCGGAACTCGACTCATCACCCGACCCAACAGCAGGTCTGTACATCCAATCTCGTAGTGGAGACACTGTGCAGGTCAAAATCCCTAGAGACTGTATCGCTTTCCAGACTGGCGAGGCACTGGAGCGTATCACAAAAGGCAAATTCAAGGCCGTACCGCACTATGTGAGGGGTGTGCGGCCCGGTGTGGGCGATGGGGGTAAGATCGCACGAAATACGCTGGCAGTGTTCACGCAGCCAAATCTGGGCGAAATTGTGGATTTGGATCAGGACATCAGTTTTGGGGAGTTCGCGAGAGGTATTGTGGAGAAGAACACTACAAAGTAGTCGCATTTATTGGGAGTTGAATTTTGGCGATTCTACATCCTCTCTGTTCTTAATCGGCTTTGCTTTCACTCGTTGCCTCTCGCGTGGTATGTTTCTTCCAGTAACGAATGTACATGTGCTCCATTTTCCACTGTTCCCTATCGTTCTCATTCGAGTAAGGTAATCTATCTCGAGTCCTCAATGCATTTACTGATTAGCACGAGCATTTTGTCGAGCCAGAATCCTCAATTGCTGCGCATAATCACCACACATATCATTTTCTTCATCAGCAGGCTTAATGACAGGTGCATCTTCCGCATCACTGTTGTCCATCTCCTCCAGTAGCATTCTAAGCTGGGCTTTGACGACCTTCAACAGACGATTGTCCCGAAGATGCTCTGGGACATCGATAACAGGAAGCTTTCTCTGCTTCTTCGCTTCCGGTGCATCTTTCTCCGCGATACCAGTGTTTTCGGCGTCACTGGTGGCAATTTTCTCAGCAGGAGTGTCACCGCGTTCGATGACGATAGGGTCGGAATCAGTGCTACTCTTCGTGTCCTCAGCTTGCACGTCCTCTTCTCCCAAACCGCCACCCCTCGCAATGGTCAAGAGCGCAATAACAAACAGCTCCTTCATGTATGCGAAGCTGAAGCCATCACTCAGCTTCGCAATCACCCCACATAGTTCCTCTGGGAAATCAACTAGATGGCTCCCCACGAGCTTCTTTCTCCAGAAACGGCAATACGCAACTCGTTCTTCCTCGTTTGGTATCTTGAAGTGGTACTTGCGATCGAAGCGAGAGGGGCGCTTGGAAATGGCTGGATCGAGACTGTTGAGGTGGTTTGTGGAGCCTATCATCAGGATTCCGTCGTTCGATTCCAGACCATCGACTTCGTTGAGAAAGTAGCTACGTGTTTTGTCGGTGACGAGACTGTCCAAGTCCTCAAAGATCAGGAGACAAGGCGCCATCACTCGAGCATGGCTGAATATCGAGCGGATAGAGTACTTGGGACCCTGGCATGCGTCAAAAGACTTGACATATAGCGAGGGAACGGGATCAGCACGAGCACTAAGTGCATTGATGAGCGCCTTGAGAGAGATAGTTTTCCCATTTCCTGGGACGCCATGGAGAATCAGACCGCGCTTCCACGGGACAGCGAGGCTCTTGTAGAGGTTCTTGTTGTCGAAAAAGCCTTGAACATCTTCAATAAGGTTTGCTTTCATGACTGGGTTGAGGATCACTTCATCCCAAGAAGCACCTTGGACGCGAGCAAAGAGCTCCTTGTCCTTGGACCACTGCAAGATTGTTAGCCCTGAAAAACTCACAAAGTGATGAGGATGAGGATCCTAGTCTCTAATACACCAACTGAATGGATGTAACTGATACGCGTCTTCAAATCCCATTTTTTCAGTGATGAGGCAAGGTACATACATGTGCGTCATCGAAGACGTATATCTCCTTGTGCAATTCCGTTGTCCAGGCTCCAACAGCGAAGAGGAGATCATCTGTAGCTTTCGAGGTCTCGGTTTCATCAGGATTGCGTGGGGAGAGGACATAGTAGACACGAAATGGACTCATGTATTCGGTCCATTTGACCTCGTAGAGGATGTACTCAGATTTCTTCCAGGTCATCTTCCATCGAGAAAAGCGAGTATTATCTCTGAGGCTTCCAGAGCCCTCACGACGCGGAACAGGAGCCATGTAGACACGAGTAACATCGAAGAGCTCTCCAGTATCTTGTATCAATCTGGCACGTCCTGCTTTGGCATAGCCAACGAGATCGCCCTTGCTGGGGTCGGCACAGGTGACATGAAAGTCCGGATGAGCCTTGCGGATGTTCTCAAACATAGTGAGCTCGGTTCCGAGTCTCTGAGCACCGAAGTGATGCTTCAGGCCGTCGAAAACAGCCTGTTGACCAGCCTCGCAAGAGGCTGCTTGCTCACCCATGGTGGTGAAGTGGAGGGGAAGTTAGGTAATTTCCAGGCAATTGAAGTAGAGCGAGGCTAAGTATGTGTGTTTCTGAAGAGTGAGAATGTTGAGAATGATGATTCTGGATTTTGCTAGTTTCTCTCCCGAGCTTTATAGAATATCAGAAAGGCAACCGAATCAGGCATCAGTAAGGCAGCCTGGGGTTCGCTCAAGGGTTGGCTGCAGCAGGTTGCCGTGAGGCAGAGCAGCCTCGCCGTTTGGTGCGGCGTTGCCTGCATGCTTATGCATCAACTTCTTCGAATCTGACTGAATCCTATAAAAAGTGTAGCGAAGATTGGCTCATGCAGTAAATGCACCCGGGACAGCAGTCATATGCGGGGTACGGTGCTACTACCAGCAAAGTATGCACGCTTGCCACCATACAGCTAGGAAAGATCTGCCTTGCATCGTACAGGTGAAAGCCAGGACGACTTGGGCGAGTCGATCCGGTCGAGATGCACACTCTCCTCGTCTCCGTCCTTCCCACCTTCCAGGACCTTGATTGATTTGATGGTCCTCCACAAACTACATTCCGTATTATTTCGAATGCGGCAAACTACAAAAAGATGAATACATCGGAGTTTGTTTGCGAATTCTGGCTGTGAGTTGGGCTAACTGGATAATGCTGATCAACAAGGAATACGTGAGATGGAGGGGTCGATGTTCAGGGTATCTACTTTACAACGAGATGGTGATCTCGCCTGAATTGGAAGCGTGGTATCTCTCTTCTGGGACCCGTATACTGGCTTCAGCCCTTCGTATTGGACGTCGAAATTTAAGAGGTAAAGCACCCGTTGGTACTGGGTTGGGTATTATACAAGTCGTGGCTATGGGCTGGGCTCTGACGCCTTGTCACCACATCTCCTTTCGATTTAGATTTAGCCGACTTCGAGGCGAAGCTCCTGTAGATTGAACACTGCTATGTTTATCCCATTCTTCAATGCTTACACTTGACTTACAGGCCACATGGCCCTGCAGTCAGGAGTCTGTGCTGAGCAAAATGCCGGTTTGTTTGTTTTTATTCCCAGTCTCGCTTACCATCCAGAAAGCTAGGCTGGTCGCTGGACGATTACAAATATACGGACACTTTGAGATCTTCTCTGGAAAGTATTCGTTGAACGACACTTTATCTTATTGCACTGGTCCGGCTACAATTACATTCTTTTGCAGTTGAACGGTAAGATTATAATTGGGGACTTGTGGAGATCCAGAACAGATTACCAAGACTCGTCCATTGTCAGCTCCGTCTTGCGAATACATTTCAGTAATCGGCTGGCGATACCAGAATGGCAAGTCCATTCATATCAACATTCCAATAATCCGAAATATATCTCCCGAATCAACACAATCTCGCCTCCGCATTCCTGCGTTCGGCTACTTCTCCGGATCGTCAAATGGAGATTAATAATGTCTTGCCGGCACATCGTCACCTCCACGGTACCAGCTGCAATGCAACTGATTGGCGGCGCCACTATCTTAGTGGAGGCTTTGGAATCTTGATCTCAGTGAATCCAGCATGTGAAGGCGCCTAGAATTGCGCACTTTCCAGGGAGCTCAGGGATTCTTCCCCTGCAGTAGCTCCACTAAGTCATGCTGCGGCGCATCTTGGCAGTCCGCTCTTCAGATCCCTGCGTTCACGATTGCACACTGAGTGGATCTCTTGCATTTATTACTGTACTTCGGTTGAGACCAGCAAAAGTTAGACATCGATTACATTGAAGTCTTTGTCATCAAGGTTTAGTTTCTTGATGTTCTTTCAAATCGAAATATCTTACTGCCATCATCTCTTCTTGATGTAAAAAGGTCCAATTTTAGCTTCAGCACGGAGGGAACGGTACCTACCTAGAATAGCGCATCCGGCCCCCCTTCATTCCTGTTCTCCCCACTATTTCAGCCCCTCTCCAGCCAATGCAAATGCTTCAAGTCGCGGTCACTTTTTGCATTGACTCAACCCCATAAATACTGCAGATCCCACGCGTTTCGGATCATCATCGTATCCCTGATCTGTCCAGGCACAAACAAGGAATCCGAGCTGTCATCCTCTACCTGTTCATCTCAAATATCAATTCCTCCCTCCCTTCTCCTAATTTCGAATTTATCCTCACCACACTCGTTTTTTGTTTGCATTAATATTTTGAATAATCATGCTGTTCAGGAACATTCTGGCAGCTGTGCTCTCAGCAGGAGTAGTCACAGCGCTTCCAGCGTAAGTATCCCTTGCTATGAGAGATTTGAAGAAACACGACTGGGAATGCAACTTTCTGACTCACAGAGCAGGGAGCCGTTTTCCAAGAGATCAGTCAACTTCAATTGGGGATCAGAAAAAGTACGAGGTCTCAATATTGGTGGTTGGCTGCTACTCGAACCATGGATTACACCTTCGATCTTCGAATCTGTGGATCAGTCGTTGGGAATAGTTGATGAATATACCCTCACGGAGAAGCTGGGTTCTGATGCGGCATACAACATCCTTAAACCACATGTTCGTCTTCATATCAACGACTCTGACCTGGATATCACTAATGTTCTGTGCAGTGGGACAGCTGGTGTACCTTCGCAGACTTCCAGAAAATTGCAGATGCCGGCTTCAATATGGTTCGGATACCGATCGGATATTGGGCTTACTCACTCGATGCTGGAGAGCCATACACTCAAGGTGCAGCGCCATACATTGATGCTGCTATCGACTGGGCTCGAAGCACAGGATTGAAGATCATTCTGGACCTACATGGTGCTCCAGGAAGTCAAAACGGCTTCGACAACTCAGGGAGGAGGATTTCGACGCCCGGATGGCAACAAGGCGATACGACGGCTCAAACACTGGCCGTCCTCAAGACAATGACCGATAAATACGCGCAAACCGAGTATCAAGACGTCGTAGTCTCGATCGAACTACTCAACGAGCCTCTGAGCTCTGCTCTAAATTTCGACGAGCTCAAGCAATTCTACAGAGATGGTTTCAACCAAGTCCGAGACGTTAGCAATACACCGGTCATGCTACACGATGCTTTCGTTGCCCCTAGCACTTGGAACGGATTCCTCTCGGTATCTGATAACGGTGCTCAAAATGGTACGTGAAGTTGACTTTGAGTTTCTGTCGACCAATCTCTAATATTATCTCAGTTGTTGTCGACCACCACGAATACCAAGTCTTTACCAACGATCTCGTAGCACTTCAGCCATGGCAACACCGTCAACTTGTTTGCAACAACGTCGGTTCTTATGCCTCGAACTCAGACAAATGGGTTATCGTAGGGGAATGGACTGCAGCAATGACAGACTGCGCTCCAGCGCTTAACGGGTACGGTATCGGTGCACGATATGATGGAACCTATGCAGGCTCCTCCTATGTCGGCTCCTGTGCTGACAAGAACGACATCGCCAACTGGAATGAGACATTCAAGGGTGATATGAGAGGCTATCTCGAAGCCCAACTCTCTGCATTTGAGAGCCAGACGCAGGGCTGGGTATTTTGGAACTTTAAAACAGAGAAGGCGCATGAATGGGATGCTTTCGCCCTGCTTGACGGAGGGATTTTCCCACAACCTCTCACCGACCGACAGTTTGGTGGCATTTGCTCGTCGTAGATTCATGATTGAGCTATTTGGAATGATGTTTACGACGGGAGGAAAGGTACTGGAAGATAATGGAAGGATCCGGCGTGGATACGTTCGTTCTATATTATTTCCAGGATTATATTAGACTAGAGGCACGGGATAGAGGTTGAGAAACCCACCGCAGAGGAGGGAAATTATAAAGAAAGATTAAGATTTTCCACATGCCGACATAGTTCTTTGATTCAATAGTGTGGTATCCATTTGGAACATCGCTGTCTTTAGCTTTTGAGATTCGGACCTCTAGATTATATGCTCTACTTCATAACCCAAATCCGACCTGGGAGGCACTCGGCTGAAGGAAAAGGGGTTCGGTTGCTGCCGCCAAGACTGCTGCTGACTCAGATCCCTCTTCAACGTCGCTTCATCCGGTCTGTTGCTTTACACAGCTTGACATCCGCTACAAAGTCAGCGGTGGCTCAAACTTAGCATCCGAGTGGTTTTTGTTTTCAAGAGAAAGATCCGATGGATTTGTTCTTAGCCTCGTCCTTTGGATGCTTCTGTCTTTTGCCTTGTCATCCCTTCTGACGTTGTCGTGACTAGTGTTCATTGGACATAATGTTTCTTTCTATCTCAATGGGTGATTGCTGCTTCGTTGTTTGCAGTATCCTGCAATCACAAGTGACTCTCTCATCTACTTTTAACTATGGCTTATTGTAGCATCAGGACTTGTCATGAGAAACAGTCTTTTTCTCTCGATCTGTGTAGGTTGTGTGAGTGGCACTGCAGAACGCTCTGGCATTTCTATTCTTGAACTATCATCCGGAGTGTCAGCCTTACTAGGACCGGCAGCCTTTCTGTAGTTGGTATCACTCATGTCGGGTACCGTTCAGCTGTGTTCGTTTCTGGCAAGACCATGCTTCCCTGAAGTCTTCTTCACATGTTCTCCATCTCGATCATGTCTATAGGCCATTGGATTACATGATCTTTGTTTTGTCATTGAGCAAATCATCAAAGTGAATGGGTCCTAGTTAAGCTGTGTTCTTGTCCTTCCTAGTTCTCAAACTCATTTTCTGGATAACTGTCACGGGATTAGTACCCTGGCGAACCGAGTCGTATCTAGGTTTCTAGGACCATTAGGCATCCATAATCGGTGGGAGAGCTCTCCTGGCGCTAATAAAGATAATGATAGGCTAGTTGAGAGATGCAAATCAAGGCTCGCTATTCCTTCGAGCCTTCTTCCCACCGTTCTCTCAACTCCACGAACTTCCAACCTTGATCTTTGCAGGGCTGTGAAACTTCAGCCATAGTCTGCACGTATTATACTGTTCAGAGCAGACACCAGCATTTCCACGACTTGCTTCGCATTTTCAGTACTCAATTTCAAGTATGTGCTCTCTGCCTCGAAGGTGAACGGGTGTACATAGATTAAAGCTGACGGGTTCAAACCAGCAGAGCCCACGTTGCAGCTTCTACACAAGACTAATCTTTGATAGTATGACTGGACCATGTCTCAACTAAACACAGCTCGTGGCAAGCCAAAGAAACCTTTGGCAGGCACCACGGTCAAAGTCAACATCCCCCGTCCTCTCTACGCCAATTTAACTCGGAAGGACTCGGTTGCGCCTCGGCCCGCTGCACGTGGTTCCCTCAGACTCGCCCGCTCTCGCTACAAAAACAAAACCTCGCAAGACCTTACACCTAGCTCTTGGACTCGACTTCGTTGCTCTCCCTATCAAGCGAAAATTCTACGTGTCGAGCCATATCTCATTGATGAGAGCGGTCGCTCCGTCATGGCTCGTATTCCAGAGGATATCACTCCCTCACGAAGCTCTCGCTCTCGCTCTACTCGCACCAGATCTCACATGGCTTCACCACACACTCCTACCAAGCAACAAGGTCGTGCCGATGACAGCCGATCACCTGCGGTGGCTGAAGCCAGAAAAAGCGTCTCCAGCTCTGGCATGACTCCTGATGTACCACCACCTCCCCCAAAGGATACTCCTAGACCAGTACGTATCCTCTATCCGACATAGATAATACGGAATCTTCGACGCGTACTTGGCGTAGATAAGCCCAAAGACTTTACCTCTGGTCAAATATGCTTGCTGACATGTTTATCTGTACAGAAGCCCTCTCCTGTTGATAAGGAATTGCCAGCCAGGCCTGTTCTTCGATATGCTGAGTCCACTGAGCGACGAGGTATTCTTGGTAAATCTCTGTCCATAGTCCTCTGATCCCCCGACTGACCGTCTCAGATGCTATAGATTCTGCTGCAAAGAGGATGACAGTCAGCTACCCTCCTCTCAGGCCCACCAATGTTATTCGACATCGTCCTTCAATGAGTGATTCCGACAGCTTTAAGCTTACACCGTCTCTTGGCTCTGCTCGTGGCAGTGTCAAGTGTGAGATCGGCACTGCTTCGACGAAGAAGGCCGAGAAAGTCCAAGGCCTTCCCGTCACTATTACCAGTCATCGCAGTCTCCGTCAAACGTCAAGCGCCTACTCTCTCGCCTCTACCTCTCGTGGATATCCTTCGTCGCATCGCGCAGTCAACCTCAGCCATGGCCACATTGGTGCTTACAAGAATGGAAGTCCAATCCAGAGATACCCATCCACTCACCGCAAGCTGGCAGTCAAGACTCCTGTCAAGTTCAATCGTCGCAGTACCCGAAGTTTCCAGGTCTTGCACGACGAACCGTCAGGAGAAAATATCACAATTAAGGTGGACATCAAGCAGACCGAGGAGGCTGTTGCAGTTAGCAAGGATAATATCGATATTTCTGGAGCCACATTGGCTGAAGATTCCGCGGATGAGTCGCCAATTCACTCGGATGTTGATAGACGATATGTCAAGCTTGGTGTTGGCCCAACTGTTAGATACTCTAAGGATGCTCGCGAGGTTCTGATGGGAAAGAGTCCAAAGTAAGCAAATCCTGTTTTAAGAGGGGATTCTACTTACTGGACATCGCAGTATCAATAAGCCAGTCAAGAAGACATCGGGCTTTGGTTCTGGAAAATTGCTCAATGATGGTCCTTAGTGAGTAGTAGTTATCGATTGCAATGCTTGGGCTAACATTCCCAGTTTCCGCCTTCCTACGAAGTCTGACAAGGAAATCAAGTCTCGATTTCAAGTTGTCGACAACCCAGCATCACGCCTCAACCGCCCCACTGCTGCCAGTTCGGCGCGCACCCAGGACTCCAAGGCAAAGATCGAGTCTCGCAGATCTCTTGCACCACGAGAAAACAAGCAGGCTCCTGAAGTCAAGAAGGGTAGCAAGGGCATCCGCAGCCGAGTTTCCGATTTACTTCATGGCCGTCGGCGTTCTGCTCAGCAAGATGACAAAAACAATCATACTTCCGACCAAAGCAGCAAGAACCGTGCTCGCACGATTCCAGCCAAAGAAGCTATTACTAAGGTCTATGATTTGTCGTCTACTTTTTGTTCCACAGAAGTGCTGATTATGGAACAGGGTGAACAAGTGGATAGGCTTGCGTCTGACCTCGATCAACAACAAACTCAGGCCAATCGACAGGAGACAGCTCAGGCCCACGCAATGAACACTGCTCACCGTCGTACTCGAAATTTACCTCTCGCCACGCGTCGCAACCCCGATGATAATGAAGACCGACGCCCTCCACCTCCTACCAACAGCACCAAGTCCCTTCGCGCACACTATCTCGAAGACGCCGCGGCCTTGCAGACTGAAGATGCTCGACTGGAGGCTGCCATTACAGGTGTTCAATCCTCTTTGGATGAAATTGTTGCCACAACTCAAGGCATCGAGTACCCAGGTTTCCGTACTGTCGTTGAACCTGTGATCCGCAGTCTTGCAGAAAGCATCCTTGCTGCTCAAAACGCCAGAGCTGCGGTCGTCGGTCTCGGAAATGCTACTCAGCGTGTCATGACCGATACTCTACTGATGAGTGAGGCTATTAGTCGTGCTGCTACTCAAGCTCGAGTCATGGTCGGTGAAATCCGAAATATGGTTCCTGGTGCTGAAGCTCCTGAGACTAGCTAGGGCTGTGACGAGCTGACGTGGTCTCTTTCGACGACAATTTCTTGCTGCTGAACTTGTTTGGCTTTCAAATGCTCTGCAGTTATGCTCGTTGCTTTTTCTTCCTGCGGGATATTGTAGGATAGGTATTGTAGAAATTAACGACTTCATGACAGGGCAGATTGCACGGCACGATACGGCATTTGACGAATCTGGTGGTTCGGGGGAGCTTGAGTTATAGGACATGTCAGATCCGATGGTGTTACTGTGGGTGAAGGGTATTCTTGAGATTTTCGAAGCGAATTGGACGACTTCACGAATGGGGAACTGGTTATGAAAATGAATGTTGATGAAAATGAAGTCATTGAGCCGTTGAATCTGTAGGATATGTATAAGAATAACACTTGATAAAGTCTAATCGTGCATATATATGAGACAGGAAATTCAGCAGTCGCTAACACGTTTGTCACGCTGAACTTGATTAGAATGGGACAGCTGTTTGGGTCGACTTTCCAGGAAAGTGGGGCCCTGACTGCACAACCACGTCAGTACAAGTTTTACCTGAATTGCAACTAGTCATCGGCTATGTATAGAAATACATTCTAGTGCAGCTTACCAATAAAGTATAACTCCTCTAGAACTCCATCTTCTTCCCGCAAATGACGAGCAAGGTGATTCCTGGTACTCCCCCCTCTGCAAACCACTATCGAGAAAATCAGTCATTACTTCTCGTCCATGAATAAAGACACCCAGAAACTCCGACTTGAGAAAATGAGAAATGCTACATACCCCCTCCATAATGCTCATTTTCTCCTCTACGATCCTCTGAATTTCACTCTGTTGCCTAATCTCCCCACTCTCAGTCCTCGCCAACATAATAGGCCAAAGACTCTTCACAGTACCAATCCACCACTCCCTCGCCACATCTTTAGACATTTTCTTCGTCTCCTCATCTTTCAAACTATACCACCTCGTCTTGGACAGAAAATGCTGATCGATGGTAGAGTCCTGGGAAAGTTCAGAATGGAGGGTGCTGGCGATGTCACGAGAGTAGCCAAGCGATGTGGAAAAATCGACAAAGTCGGTGAGGGTTTGCTTGACGGCTGAGGAGGCAGATGGGAGTTGTACACCTGCGAAGTCCCACTCGTCCCATTGGATGTAACCGCCAGGAGCTGTGTTCGATTGAAATTAGCCTATACCATTTTTCTTGTTCAAACGAGGGAAAGGATTTTCGGGTACCTAGGAGTTCCAAGACATTCTCTAATGCAATTGGAATCTCATCTTCCTTCAACGCCGCGATCAAAAGCCTGGCATGTACAAGATCGTATTTCCCAAGATGCTCATCTGGGAAAGGACGCAGTACATTGTGCTGCACGTAGTTGAAACTTGAGTCGTGATTTGAAGGGAAAAATTCACGGGAGATGTCGAAGCCGACGTATTGTCTTGGCTTGCTATCAGATGTAGGAGTCTTGGAGAGCACCGTAGAGAGATTTTCGAGCCAAACTCTATGCTGGCTTTAGCAATCAGATTTCGAAGGCAAATTGACTAGAGTGATCATACCCAGTTCCTGTTGCGATGTCTGCTACACGGATGATTTGGTCTTTGGGAATTGAGGGGTGGATTTGCTCGGGTGGACCAAACGTGTTGATGAAGCGGTGCTGGACATTTAATCTAGTGTTGGTCAGTAACCGATACAATCATGGTACCTATTTTATTGCACCTGTCATTTTCCGTTGCTGATCTGTTCTTTTTCAAGATATCCGATGTATCTTCTGATGTCGACATCTTGTTGAGGAATTGTGAATTCAGTTGAGGGATCGGGAAATGCCCAGTTGCTGGAGAATTCCACTGGACAGACGCACAAGTATAATTGCACAGAGACAGCGTGTCTCATCCACCTATGTATTACGAATTTAGTCAAATGTATAATAAGACACAGCTGTGGTCCCCGAAGGAGCGTGGGTTTTACGTCATGATTGGGGAGGGGCTCGGCATCCCTCAAATAGGCTAGCCGAGCATTCTGCAAATAGACTTCAGCACCATCAGGCGCTGGACAAGGAGTGAGTACTAATGACGCCCGGTTTTCATTCTTTTACCATATCTATCATGTTGCTAGAAGTTCAGCAGCTACAGATTGAAATCAGAATCATGCTTTTCGACCCTCGCAAAGATCCGTCACTTCAGCTGCTACATCACTGAAGGATGCAACATAGACCCATGAACTTATGAGGTTCGGTCGAAAAACAGATTATTTGGTCCTCGTAAGTGCAAGTTCCAAAGTCTTTCAATGGACTGCATCTGTATCTCCGTACTCGTGTTCCATATCACAGACCACACAGAGCCAGAATAACCGCATCGGACTCCTCCTCTCCATTTACATCTCCAACATAAGCCAAAAACCCATTTCCTATCCTCGCACCCACGGTCGGCGCCTGACTCTGGTCGACATCCGCCGGTGCGAAAACCATTAATTGTGTTTTGCTTCCAGGGACCGGCACAAAGAGCTTCTCTTGTGGCTTCGCTCCTCTCACGTGCAGGGCTTTCATGCTGTATGCCGATGGTAGCGAGCTGGCGACGACACATCGGGGGAGGGTGTAGAGATCGTTGACTTGGAAGGTGCCGCGCTGATAATTTCCGCGCTTCCAAGTGACGCCAAAAGACTCCTCGAAGAAACTGTCAAAGGTGTCGGTGACGAAGCTGGGGAAGTGGAGACCAAATATGACCACACCGCCATTTTGAAGGTAGGATCGAATTCTGGTGAGAAGATCTGTATTCCCTGGCTTCGTCAAGCCTTCGTCGGTGACAACGATGGCTTTCGGGGTATTAGTGTCTAGGTATCTGATTGCACCTGCTGCTGATTTGGCCCGTTTCAGTTGCGCAGACTGGGAGATCCCATCGATCAGAGAAGCGTATTGTTGATCGAGGAACGACTGAAAGGAAAGACAAAGCAGGAAGACCTGGGGGCGCTCAAGTGTGACTGCCATAATTTGAGTTGCTTGAAGAGCTCCCAAGAATGATTGTTAAGAGACAGCTCTTCAAGGCGCCGCAGGCAGGTGATTTTGGGTGGCAGGTGCATTCATTTGCGTTTGGTCATGTGACTTGACGGCCTGGAAGTCTGCACCCCCTGGCCCCTGGAAAGGCCATCGGCCTTTTGTGTTGCAAGTCAAAACTGAGCTTCAAATTATCTATCCTGAACCCATTCGCCGCTGAAAGGGGTGTTTGACGACACATCGACAGGCTCGCAACAAACGACAATTAGCAACGCATTACATGAGTTCAGGTGATAAAACGGCGCGTACATTGTCTCGTACCAGGAGCTTCAAGACGAGATTGTGATGAAAATTTGATAAGGGCCGGGTGATCATGAAACGATGGAGTGACAGCAAGCTTTCTGTGCTCGGTATGTGATGGTCATGGAGAGTGACGGGACTTTTAGGTTGGGAGCCTGAGTGGAGTTGCTGGTATTTTACCCACACCTTCCTATTTCTGCGAATGCGCTGTCGCAGATACCATCCTATGCCCGTTGCCATACTTGGGAACACTCTCTGGGAAGACAATAAACAGGACAAGATCCAGATGCATCGTAGGACGTTGATGTTGATGTTGACATTGCGTGTCGCGTAGGTAACGATTAAGTCCTTGCCGTCTTGGCAAGCCGGCCCGGAAACAGGAAATAGCCGATGCTTCACTCTTAATTCTCCATCTACTTGTCTCTATCCACGTTCCTTTATGTCACTAAAGTTACTGTAGCATATCCGAAGTCTGAATTGTTCCGGACAGGTCGAACAGTTGGGATCCTCTTGCCCTACGCCTCAGCATGTATACGCTACCTTTGGACCTTCTTCGTAGCATAATACAGTACGTGCCAAAACGAGACTTGCCTGCGGTTCGCTTGGCATGCCATTCCTTCGAGTACCCCGCGGCGGAGTTTCTATACTGCAATGCAACGGTGTGGATCCAAAGGCAGAGTCTTGAAAGGTCGGCAGAGCTCTTACTGCTAATTCCGTGATACTTATAGTCTCACTTGTATTTCGAGCTGCTTGCTAACCATATTCAATGACAGACTCAGTAGAATAGCTCATGGCAGCGTGGGTCGTTATGTCAAAAGGCTCACCCTAGGCTTTGAGCTATTGCCTACGGAGCTTCCTCCCCCAGAGAGCTATCTGAGCTGGCTGTATCACCAGCACTGTCGCGAAAACCCCTCGGATCTTACTCGACCGCCTTATCCATTCTTGACCTTTGCGAACATCGGCGAATTCACCGGAAGGACAGACTGGACAGAACACCGGATGCTGGAGGCTTATGGGCATTACGGACGCATGATCGAAGAGCAACAGCTGATGGAGGTAACTGGAATGGACATTGTCAGTCTTGCTGCCTCACTTTCCCGGCTTGATAATCTCCACTCCATCGTTATCAAAGCCGATTATTATAATGAAGACAGAAGTCTATCGGACTTCCCGAGAGATATATCTGTCCTGCTCGAAAAGGCCCTCTTGATACCGTACTACAACCGAAACATAAGGAAGGATCAGGGACGCAGGCATCTACGAAATATCATCCGAGCAACTGCAGCGGCGGTGGTGGAGGTAACTGAACTGGTGATATCCGACTCTGACAATATCATGGCAACCCGAATTCTGTCATTGCGACCACAAGATCTCCAAATAGCAGTCTTGGCCTTTCAACATGTCAAGAAGTTTTATTTCAAGCTTCCAGACTTTACGGCAAATGCTTCGGACGAGAAGATATTCGCAGGTGGGCAGCTCGCGCAGCTTATTGGGGCTATGGGCTGTCTTGAAGAGCTTACTTTGGTGTCCTCTGCATGTAACCCATATGTACCATGGGAGGCAATCTGCGGGAATAGAAGACTGGGTTCTTTGCGTGTCCTTGACTTACAGTCGTTCGACTTCCAAGAGCAAGAGTTCATGGAGTTTCTGGTCCGCCACAACACAACTTTGCGTGTTGTGAAGCTTTTCTGCGTCGAAATGTACAGTGGGACCTTCCTCTCTCTTCTCTCGCGTATGAGAGAGAATCTAGAGCTGGTGAGTTTGGAACTGACAGGGGTGCTGGAAGATGTCGCAGGAAACTTCCTGGACTATTCATGTGTTGCGGCTAAAGCTCTTGAGGATTATGTTACGAAGCGTAGCCAACAGTTTCCGTTTGATTCCATACAGCGGCATCAGCGGGAAAACTCTGAAGACAAGTAACAGGAGAGCATGTTGGTTCTCAGTGCGCCTGCAGCTCAACTCCTCTTCCTTCATCTTTTATACCCATGGCCCATGGAGCCTTGTGCTTCTCTGCCTCAGTAGCGTCGGACCAACGGACACACTGCTGATTATATATTACGTCTTTGCCTGTCTGCGAGTTGGTTGCTTAATGCTGTTTTCAAGCGACAGTCAGTCAGATGTGTTGACATTTACAGTCACTACTCCTCTTTTTCTTCATCGTATGATCATATGCCGAGCAGTCCAATCAACTTCCCCTAGACAATAAAAGATAATAGTGTATTTTAAATATAATCCTCAAACTCATGATATATTCAAGCTACTTCGAAGATAAGGAAATGATTACAAGCCTCCCCAGCAACAGCCTTCGCAAGTCGAATACTTGTAGTCGAGCGACTGGATTGACATCTTCAGAAAAAGAAAAAAAAAACTCAGCTTCTTGAGCGTATGTCTGCTCATGCCGGAACTTCCACTGAATACGAGCCTCTACCAGGAAAGCATCCAGGCTCTGGAGCGAAGCTACGACCTTCCACGTGTTTGTCCAGTCGTGTCGAAGGTCTCCAGCAAACGGCAGAGGGTGGCTGGCGGGGTAGCTGAAGTGCAAATTTCTGATCGCGTTCATGCGCTGTGGTAAAGATTGATTAAGTCAAAGCTGACATTCAAACATGCTACTATCGATTCGAATGCCGCTGAGAGGCATTTTGACGGTTTCCAGATACCTGGAAAATTCAGTCGAGCAAGTATCGTCGTTCCACCACGATATTGCTTAAAGTTGGCGGGACGTCAAGGCTGAGGCAACCAGGCCACTCCCTGATGGCATATATATATATATAGCGCTATGTTGTCGGATCAGACGCCATCGTCGGCCAAGGTGAGATATAACGTGGTTACCTGCAGATCAAGCCCCCAGATATCCTCTCAACGCTCGCATGAGAGCCTCAGAAGCCTCGATTCATTGGAGATCTCGATATCTCCGTCAAGCTGCGCTCGGAATGTAGATTTAGAGTTTATTTTCGGGGTTTGGGGGGGATTGGTATCTTGGTCGCGACTGTAGGACGGGTTCGAACGCAGGACGGGGATTCTGTAGCAATGGAAAAGCAGGCGAGCAGACGGTTGACGAAACCTTGAGACAGAGTAGGGGCGACCATCCGTCATAACGAATGACGAGCGAAGTTCACGTTGGTAATTCAAAAAGAGTCTCGCAAAGGCTGCCTTGAGTATTTAATCGATCGATGGAGGCCATCAAGGGCTGTATCAAGCCCGGCGGTCTGAAAGGAAGTGCTTCTATTCTATCGTTAGCAAATACATCCGAGAAAATTGGAGCATCGGAAGTAACACAAAAGAGAAGGACGTAAATTACCATCAATCGTGAAGCATGTATTATTCAGGGGCCGATCCATTGTCGCTTTGTGGATTGCTTTAACGAGATCCCATGATTGCTTGAGTTGAAACCCGACATACCTCCTGAGCATATGAATAACGATCGAAGCAAATTATCAACTGGGTATTAACGCATACTTTGTGTAGGCAGAGGATTCACGGCTCATAATTGTCGACTTTCAAGTCTGCGAAGGATTTTGCATGCATCCGAAAGTGCTATTCTCTCCAAGTTTCGAAGCAGTAATCTGAGAAGCGGGTAGAATGGAAGACGGATTGGGCTGTCTGAAAGGTACGTGTCTTTTTCTGGGCAATTTGAAGGTGTGCGTTGTTATTTCCTCGAAAGTCTGTGATCAAAGAAATCGCGAAGTTGCAATGCTATGTTGACCAACCCCCAACACCTCGTTATTTCCTTCGCTTAACATCCAATAACCAGGGCGTGTAATTTGGGCGAACAATTCAGCGATCAATAGCTGCAATCGATCAGTCGCTATCTAATCTGGAATTGTTGCTCGAGGATATCATTGCGAAGATTCGTTCCCCAAAAACCACAAGTCCAACGATCCATTCCTATTTCAGACCAACATCTCGAGGAAGCTCTTGGCTGGGATACACGCACTATTGTTCGGGTTGGTCCCAAGCAGCCGAAATCGCAAAGCTGGGCCGAATAATAAACCTAATCTGGAGCCGCGGGGTACTTTTGGGGTAGCCACACGCATCTCTGGGGAAAATACAGCCGATGCGGGTGATTTGACACTCCCTCCCTCGTGGAGTGGGACAGATCGACGACAAAGTGCTAGATTAGAGGTCTTTATGCTAGACTGGATATTTCCAGTCATATGAACACAGCGCCTCAAAGCTTGGTATCTAGACGAAAAATAGGGTTTGTACCACATAATGGTGTAAAACAAAAACATTAATGATGAAGTACATGGCTACGTAATTCTCTACGATCAATAATGCAACTGATGGTGTGGCAGACGATCTACGTGGGAGATTGTACATGTACAACCACAGAACATAATAAAGCATAACTCGTACGCGACCTCTTCCAAACCACAGCAATGCGATATACAAGATAGGTAACGTCATGCCTTGATCAATTCGACTTCTCGTCTTGGGAAGGTCGTAATGGGATGCCAATCATGCATATGTTCAGCCTCAGGTCTCGCTACCCGGTCTTTCTCCAGCTTCGTGGAGAAGCAATCAAGCAAGCTGTGAGCCCGTGTTGAGGAGGAAGGTAGTATTATAGTAGAGCCGGAGAAAAAAGCGACCGAAATAGCGGACATTGATTGGTCCACAGGGGAGCATTCTCTCCCCTCCCATTCCTATGCGTACCAAGTGTCTGGGGAATTCTTGGGTTGTTCCTCGTGGCGTTAGGGTTGGGGTGGGGTGGGTTGCGGGGTTTGGCACGAGGGTTTTCTACCTGCCTCCGTATAGGTCAAGCCCGAGTGTGATGTGGCGAGAATAGGCGAAATTCTAGGGTCAGGCGTACAAGTGAGCATGCTTCAGCAATTATTACCTGCCCAGGTGGGTAGAGAGATGACAATTCAGCACGCTTTCCCCAGCTTTCACGCCCAGGACTGCACCATGACCGTATGGGTAACGCCTCCTACCTAATTACCTACCTACTAGTAGCATGGAACGAAGGGGATTCCCCAATGCAAGGCTGGGAGCTCGAATTGGCCAATGGAATTCAGCCGAAGCCGCTGTCGTTGAGCAGCTGAGCGCTGCACTGCCAATCAAAATACAGCCGGGCGTTTCCCTCCCCACGACTGGGTACAGGCTCGATGCAAGGCCAGGCTTTCCAGAACGGTAGTGGTAGTGGTACGGTAGGTAGTGAGACCACTCGACCACTCGACCACTCGACCACTCGACCACTCCTCGCGGCCGCCCCCGCTAAAGCTAAAGCTAAAATGGAAGTGGCCACGGGTGCCCATGGGTGCGGTGCCCAGGCAGCCAGGGCAGCCAGGGCATGCATGGGTGCAACTCAGGGGCGTTTTTTCTCTCGCTAAATCCAATCCTGGACCTGGAACAGAACAGAACAGAACGCGGGCCGATGGTGTAGCCCAGCAGCCAGCCCCAGCCCAACACCAACACCAATACCATGGGATCTGTCTGTCTCTCTCTCTCCTCTCGCCAAGTTGCATGCCACTGCATCTAATTCTCGACCTCAGTGTCTCTGTCGTTGCCATGCCTCCTTGTATATAAGTCCGCCTATGTTCCCCCTGTGATACCCTCATCGCAGCATCATCATCATCATTATCACATCCTCATCTCATCTCATCTCACCTACTCGAGATTGAAGCCTCTCTTCACATCTACACATTCGATATTTCCACCCTCCACATCATCAATACCATCCGATCAACACAATGGCAGGCGAACGCAAGTCTTCCATTGTCCCCGTCGAGTCACGGGGCGATGATGTTCTTCGCGTTTACGACACCAATGTGCGCAAGATGAGCGTCATGAATATCGACCTTGCAGTATGTTTCCTCGTGAGATTCATAAATATAAACACCACCGATGACCTCAACGTCTCGCTTCACTGGGATTCCAACTGACTGGAGCATACAGGAGCAAAATAACAATGCTCGAAGCGCTACCGACCGTGAGCATAACATGACCGTCAAGGAGTGTCTCCGCCTGTACCCAAAGGCGATTGCTTTCTCCCTCATATTCTCCACCGCGATTATCATGGAGGGTTATGACACGGCTCTGCTTGGTTCATTTTGGGGTTTCAGACCGTATGTAATTATGCTCAGGTATTTACTGGCATCCGCTAAAACCCAGCAGGTTCCGAAACAGGTTTGGTGATCAAATCGACACCAGCGACAACGCCCTTCCAGGTGACCGAGTCGTCAGCTCCCGCTGGCAAACTTCCGTCGGCGCTGCAGGACAAGTTGGTCAAATCCTCGGTCTCTACCTCAATGGTTGGATATCCGACAAGATCGGATACAAGAAGACCATGTTCGGCTCTCTTTTCCTCATGACTGCCATGATCTTCATCCCTTTCTTCTCGCAAAACATCGAGACCTTCCTCGCCGGTGCCGTCCTCCAGGGCATCCCGTGGGGGGTTTTCCAAACGCTCACGACTACCTACGCCTCTGAAGTTGCTCCTGTCAAGATCCGTGCTTATCTCACCACCTATGTCAACTTATGCTGGGTTATTGGTCAATTGATAGCTGCTGGTATCCTCAAGGGCTTCCTCACTCGTGATGATCAATGGGCTTACAAGATCCCTTTTGCAATTCAATGGGTCTGGCCACCTTTGATCATCATCGGCGTCATTTTTGCTCCCGAGTCCCCATGGTATGTTCACTTCGATATATTATCAGACGGCGTACTAACGTGACATCAGGTGGTTGGTCCGAAAGGGTCGTCTCGAAGATGCCAAGAAATCTCTCCTCCGACTCACTTCCAAGGGCAGCGGTGTTGACTTTAATGTCCACGACCAAGTTATGATGATGAAGTCTACTAATGAGCTCGAAATCGCCATCTCCGCCGGTACCAACTATTGGGACTGTTTCCGCGGCACTGATCTTCGCCGTACTGAAATTGCCTCGGTCGCATGGCTCGCTCAAGCTTTCTGTGGTGCTGCCCTCATCGGTTTCGCTGTTCAGGTCTATCAACGCGCCGGTCTTGATGATTCTCACGCCTTCTCGCTCAACATTGGACAATCTGGGATGGGAGCTGTCGGTACTATTCTATCTTGGTTCTTGATGCAATATGCCGGTCGCCGTACAATCTACCTCTGGGGTCTCGGATCTATGTTCGCCATCTTGATCATCATCGGTGGACTCGGATTCGCTGGTGACAATAACACTGGCGCTTCTTGGGGTGTCGGATCTCTCCTCATGGTCTATACATTCGTCTACGATCTTACTGTCGGCCCAGTCTGCTACTGCTTGGTTGCTGAGATCCCATCGACTCGTCTCAAGATCAAGACTGTCGTCTTGGCCCGAAACTTCTACAACATCGGTGGTATTATCAACAGCGCTCTTGTGCCTGCTATGCTTGGTGTTAACGCATGGAATTGGGGCCCGAAGTCAGGCTTGTTCTGGGCTGGCTGCTGTGCCTTGTTGTGGACATGGTCTTATTTCCGCCTTCCTGAGCCCAGGGGCCGCACCTATGGGGAGCTCGACGTCCTGTTCGAGCACAAGGTCTCTGCTCGCAAGTTTGCCTCTACCAAGGTGGATCAATTCGCCGGCGAGCACACGGAGATCGTCGAAGTTGAGGGTACCGATGACTCGAGCACCAAGAAGGATATTGGGCAATTTGAGCTCAGAGAAAAGAACTAGAGGGTCGATGAGGATGGGGCTGAGGAATTATGATACCAGTTGGTCACGATTGAATGAGTTTGTTTTCTGCGAAAATATCAAATATTATGTATATACGCGCGACTTACAGATCCTTTACATATTGCTCTGACGAATAAATAGTTTTATAAATTATTCAATGCCTCGTCAATCTCGCCTGTGCACTTCTTAACTATCTTCAGAAGGTACTGCGTAAATACAGATAAAAATGTCAGTCTCAAAAACAAAGATTCACACTGTGGTAACGCAGGTTCATCCTGTCATTCCAACATCTCTGAGATCATACCACACTTGCACTTGCACTTCGAGATTGCACTTACACTTACAGTTGCATTTGTCAGCCCCTGCAACTTCAAGCGAGGTTGATTCGCTCACACACCGCCTGCGTCAACCGCTTAGGGAAAGCGCAAGCTCGCAAGCTGCCGCAAGTGCAGGGTGGTGATGATTACTCATCCCCCACTTCTCCTTCCCATCCCTTCCGATTCCAGGTTCAAAATTCGGGTTACAAACATCAGCCACCGACCTCTGCCCAGGTGCAGTCTGGTACTCGTAGCGAGGCTGAGAGATCACTTGATCATAATAATGGATACACTAGGAAACTCCTCTAGGCTTGCTGGGGGAATGCCTGGCTTGGCCAATGATCGAATTGCTCCAAAGGTTTTGATCATCACCATGGTGAGTTTTTGGTTCGACACCAACCATCTATAATTGCGACAGAAATACTCACTTCTTCCCAGTTCAGCCAGGAAGCTGCAAACTGGCTATCGGAAGAGAGTGCCTTTCAATTTGATAATGTCGTCAAGGTTCCTGGATTGTCCCACGGGTACGACATTGTATATCACGATGCCAAGAAAGGTGTATGTCTAGTGACTACCGGCATGGCATGTACTGCAGCCTCACCTCTTGAGCCACACATTCAGCTGATAAATGCGAAGTGATCAACGCAGCTCTGTCAATCTCGGCACTCACCGCGTCCCCCCTTTTTAACCTCACCAGGACCTACTTCATCCTTTCCGGTATTGCTGGGGTCAATCCCAAGATATCCACGATCGGCTCAGTGGCTCTCGCAAGATTCGCTGTTCAAGTAGATGTACAGCTTGAATTTGATGCCCGAGAAACACCAGCCTCTTGGAAAACGGGGTATTTGCCTATTGGCGCCTCTTCCCACGGCGCATTTCCTCATAGCTTCACTGGCTCGGAGGTCTTTGAGCTCAACGATAATTTGAGGCAGTTCGCTTTGAAGCTCGCCCGGGATGCGGATTTGACTGACTCTGATGCAGCGATTGAGAGCCGAGCTCTCTTTACCGGGTCAGCAGGTGGCATCTTTAATGCTGCTGCGACTCAGAAGCCGGGTGTTCTCGAAGGGGATGTAACAGCTAGTAACATGTTCTTTCATGGGAAATATCTTGCCGAGGGATTTGAGGATCTCGTCAAGCTATACACGGCTGGTCAAGCCCAGTACTCTATGACGGCGATGGAAGATACCGCTGTGTTGGCAGCTCTTCTCAGGGCGGCACTTCAGGAAAGGGTGGACTTCTCACGCATCATCTTGATGCGGGCCGGGTCGAACTTCGACCGGAGTCACGACCCTGGTTACATCGTCTCACTGCCTTTCGTTATTGATCATGGGGGCTTTCAACCCGCATGCAGGAACCTCTATCTTTCTGGGACGAAGGTGGTAGAAGGTATTTTGGGAGACTGGAACACGTTCAAGGCAGGTGTGAAGGCCGATAATTACATCGGCGATGTCTTTGGCTCTCTCGGTGGGACGCCGGGCTTTGGGCTGAGGTCGACGCTTGATGGCTGATCTAGGTTCGCTGGGGATTAGATGGTTACTAAGGGTATGTACGCCTTCTTAAACACAAGTTCCATAATCAGATCTCACATAGTGCACGTTACCTATCGGGCCAGAGAAATTTGGGTTTGCAGAGGTCATGCTTTCACAATCAAAGAGCTATATTATTGGAGAATAATGAGAGTACTTTCAATTTTACACCCCCCTTCCTCCAAGAACAAAGAACATTCCTTCTGGCTACTTTCATCGAGTGTCTAGTTTGGGGAGGCTAACAGAAGGCAACTGACCCATGTGTAACTTCGCACTTCCATACGGCACCAATTTCGCCCAGAATGGAGATCCAATTGACTCAACAGGATCAGGGGGCAGATCAGCAGTTCCCTTCGACTCGGGCCATTCGATTTCTTGCGCAGCTACCCATATCGCCACAGGTGGAGCTCCTCGGGCAAAAATCGGATTGGGTAACTTCTTTCCGTCCTTCAGAGAAGACTCGAAACGCAGCTGCGATGGATCGATAGCGACTTTCCAAGGTGTAGTCGGGGTTAGCGTGTGGTCCAGAGCTCGTGGATCTGTCTCATCAGCGGGGATCGGTTCGCGAGATGACCAGTTGCGTGCCGGGTATGCAGTCGTCGTGTAGTCGATATCTAGAGCGTATAGGAGAGCGCCGTGGTATATAGTTACTGTGTTGTTTGGCTTAGGGATGACTACTGTCTCGGCGTCCAAGTTGATCTCGATGCTCGTGGTTCCTGGTGAAATCTCCACCTTCTGCAGCGATGCTTCCGAGGGACGTATCGACTTAGCATATCCACCATTGACCTTTATGGATGTAGTCGGAAGTGCCCAGTCTGGGATGCGTACGAAGAAATCGAAGCTTGCTTTTGAGTGGATCTTGTACTTCAACACCGAACCAAACGGATAGGCTGTATCGCACTCTATGTCGACTTTCTTTCCTTTGATCTTGGTGGAGACCTTGGCAGGGATGAGGAACATCTGTACGATTCCCGAGTGGGGTGTCGACACAAAGGAAGACATGACAAATTTTGGCAGCGCTTGCCCATGGTTGACAGTGCAACATGGCTGAGAAACTACTCGTCAGCACTTAATATTTCATTCAGGGAGGAGGACTTACAAAATTTGGCTCCAGGCCGAACACGTTCCCGTAACTAACAACGTTGAAAAAGGGTTTTCCGGTGAGGTTCTGTGACCATGGCTGATTGGTCTGCGTAACATATTGGTGGGACCAGAAATCTGGACTGATTGCCGCGGGGAATGCATTGAAGGCTGCTAACTCGGCTCTATCCGCGAACGCATTGTCTCCAAACAATCGATAGAGATATGACAATGAGAAGGTCGTCTCAACAGACATACAGAGTTCGGATCTTGCAATAAGTATCAGCATCTCATGCGCAGCGACGAAGGTGAACCTACCCGCGCTGTGGACTCGTGCCTCCCGGATACTCATCCGCTGTTATAGACCCAGAGTCCGTGCCCTGGTATCTAAAAGTCATGTTGACAGCATCACGAGTTTGGTCGACAAGGCTCTGATCTCTCGTCATCCTGTACTTCTGCGCCATAAAACGTAACCCTTCCTGATTGTCAGCGCCACGTTCCGGAATTGTATCAGTCAACCTACCTTGTGCCATATTTACCCCATGCTCAAAATTCACCTTAGCCTTCGCAATGGGCGTTCCTTGAGTGGGAAACACCCCATCTACGAAGAAAGTACTCCAGTCCCGTTTTGCTACGATAGCTCCTGACCACATCAGATCCATAGTCTGCCAAATCAAAGCCTCATTCCCTTGGGGGTGCTCGTCATACAACCACTGCAGAGTCGTCGATAATTCATGGGCACGAACGACACCAAACCCGAATGGATCGAAATTGTCCCCTGGCTGTTGGATATAGCCAGTATAATTATTCTTCAGCATGCTGTTTGCGATGCCAACGAATCGATGCATGGCTGTGACTATCTTTTCCTCCTGATCAGTATCAGCAATTGCATGGTTCTGAATCGCAGTCAGTATAAACTCGCCATCCACAATATCAATATCGTTGCAAACATACCATCATGCCTTGCAGGAGTAAGCATCTCGCCCAAATACCTCTGGTCTGACGCGTAGTCTCCGGACCAAGCCATCCATCATCTGCTTGATGGTCTAAAACATAGTCCAGAAACATATTGGCTTGTGCTTTCAGCCTTTCGTCGTCCAGAACATACGCAAGAGGCACGATGGCATTGTACCAATATGGTGCAGATTCATGCAGCTCACTGTACTCTTCGGTTCCTCCCAGCCATGTGCTTGCTTTCACATAGCGATAGAATTTGAATAGATTTCCAGAAAGACCGGAGGCTTGAAGTTGCAATTGATCCTTGATCCATCCTTGTGGCGTTACGTCTCCGATTGACAGGAGATCGTACTGATAAGGAACCACTATACATCTGTCAGTCTGGACTTTAGATCAGTGACTCGGAACCCAACTTACGCGAGTCAGTCTTGTTGTTTGGTGACTGGGACATGTTCATCGACGACGAAGAAGAGGCAAGAGCACAAGAAGAATGCAAGATACACGGCACTAGACTAAGGAGATGAATAGTATGCATTTTTGGCAAAGTGTCTTTTGTGAGGCACCCATTCCGTATCAGGTGGGTGTTCTATTGAGATGAGGAGATATTTAAGTAAGAGTGATATCTTCAACTCCGATATATCGTACCTTAAGAACGGAGGTACTGTACAATAAAGACTGGAGTTGGTCGCGGGGTAAATAGCGGCCCGGGATTGTTGATCAGCGTCATAAGCGATGTTTTGGTGGCGCTCGGCTATGGAATCGGTCGGTTTCGGGTTAGGTCCCGGGTGCTGAGAGAGCCACTCTGCCACTGCACGGAGGTAAAGTAATATAACATCCATCCGAAGGCTTGTTATGATTAAAGGTATAGTTGCGATTATTGTTCTTCCTTCTTTATGTTACGGACCCACCTGGCAACAACAAGCTAGGGGTACGATTCCACCCTAAATACGATTAGGGAAATCGTATATCCAATTTCAAAGTATAATTGGTATAACAGTATCGCTAAAAGAATCGTATTTTTAGGCCACAGCTAAATCGCCATATGGATATAGCTATACCGTTATATACTAAAATTCTAGTAACTTGGCGTGTGACATTTATTAACCTTGCTAGATTATATTAATTTATATTATGTAATAAGGGTAACTTATGTAAAGGATAAATCTATTTGCTTATGTAATTACTTTTAGGAATAAAATTAAAGTTATTTAGATAATTAAGGTAAATATTTTATTTTATTATTATTATTACTTTATAACTTATATTATAGCTTGTTCTTTTTGATTTTGTGGCTTTACTTTTTTTGTAGCTGTTGGTCCACAGGACCCATACCGAGTGTTTGATGTATCCACGCCAGGAGCCGGCTGGTAGCTGGAGGGGTTTCAGGGGGGTTACGGCTACGGGTATAAATCCTCTACCTTTTCGCACTTCCTTAGCTAAACAATCTGAAATATATTGAATTATTATTGCATTTGTTTTTGTTACTTTTATTGTCTTTGTGATATTACATACTGGTGCAAACCCACATTGATTAGTAATCAACTTGTATTACAAATAGCTAAGTAATTTACTAAAAGAGTTAACTCGAAAGTTTAACGTTAAGGCTTTTATACTTATGTGAGATATTTAACGCGACCTTTTTTTAATACTAATTTTTCGCTGAATTTGGTTGAAAGGATTTGGCACCTTAATAAGAGTTATAATTCCGTATCAAGGGGTATATGTAAACAACAAATAATAACGTAGCAGCTACTATTTGATAGCTGTTATACAAAAATCAACGTAACAATTACTTTACAACTATTATTAAGATAACATTTTTATAAATTCTTCGTAAATTATCGGAATTATCATTAACATAATAGCAAAACTTACGACGAAATTTACGAAATTGCTTTTAAAAAGCGTATCAACACCACCTAATGTTAAAGAAGATTAGCAAAAAACGATTCCTTTAAAGAAAACATCTAAAGCAAAGGCTACTTGCTATTTAAAAAAGTTTTAAAAGTATACTTGCAACAAGTACCTTAATCTTGAATACATGCTTCAGGATTTTAAAGAATTTTTTAAAAATTAGATAACTATAAATTTTAATCGCATTAAGCAATAAAAAAGGGCAAAGCTGTAAAACGACTTCAAACAATATGGCGTTTACATCAAACGTAAAAAAAGAAATGCAACAATCTTGCTAATAACAACAACCAAAGCTAAACACAACAATTAGCCCAATAAAAATAAAAAAAAGCAAACTAGCAAACTTAGCCTACTATCAAAGTCAAAGCGAACGGATTGCAATCCATTTCCTTTACAAGCACCTTAAAATCTTACACTTTAAACAATTCAAGTTACTCGAGATAACATTATAACCTCTTTAATTAAAGAAATTAACGCGAGAATTAAAGACGCATAACTTCAGTTATCTTTAATAATAAAAAATAAAAAAAGGGATAATGTACCTAAACGCTTAAAGTCGCTTAAGTCTTATTATAATAGGAATGGAAATCCTGCTGGAAACTTGTATAATACGACTCTACCTGTTAAGATAAAGAGGAAATTCTCGTTTACCCCTAGCAAAGAACTCCTGAATTGTCTTCCCCAGTGAAAACCGAATAGGAGATAATTACTAGAACCGATGCTAATATGGAATGCTTATTTACGTAACGATAATGTCTATTTATTATTATATTAAAAGAAAGCCGAGGCATATGTAAAACTAAATCAACTAGCATGAGATATAATAAACTAGCTTTTGTTAAAACAAGCGAAAACTTTAAGAATGTTATTAAAGATGTATTTAAAAAAGCTTTAATATAACGGTAATAAGAATCATTTAAACGCAAATTTATGTATCTTTATAAATTTATATTAAAAATTAGCTATCGATATATTAATTTAGCATAAAGCTTTTCCTTTCATATTATAAAGCGATATGCAAGAATATTATTACAATTATTTGCAAGATAAAACTTTTACGTTCACTTAACTTATCGATGCTACTCGAGCTAATTTTAAGACAAAGGAACGTGCAAGGCGATATTTAAGCTAATGGTTTAAAATCACGCTTAAACAATTTCAAGATAAGCCAGCACAAAAAGAAAAGACGCTTATTTAATAATTAAACAATTTTGGGAAAGAATTGCAAAGCCTCTAATTAGGCCTAGCAAACAAAAATATAAATAACAATAAAACTTTTTATAATAAGCTTATATAAGAAATGTCAAATAACAAGTTGTTCGCTTAAGCTTTGTTTAAATCACCTTTTACTTTTGCTGCATTAATAAATAGTTTCCAAATTGCAGTGGGAATAAAAACATTATTTAGGATAAGATCCTGATAAGATAATTATGCTAAATTCTATTAAAAATGTCTTTAAGCTTATGCTGCGAAAAGCGAAGTAATGTATTTAGACTGTAAGATGAAGTTTTCCCAAGGTAATAAACGTGGGGACAAATTCAAATCAAGGTTAGGTTACATAAGATATATTATTTGCTAGGCACTAAGTTGTTATAATTCTTATTATATTAAAAAAGAAAAAGCAAAATTTAAAACATAATACTTTGCTACACGCAAAGGCAAAAGTATCAAATTAATAAACAAAACGTTTAAAACATATTTAGCGTATGCGGATTAAGTTAGGCACGATTTGGAAGGTATTTGAAATAAAACTAAAGATCGGAATAATGCGGATTCTTTTGACTTAAGCGTATTATTACAACGTGATAATGCTAATTTAGATTTAAGCAATAAATATAGTAATGTTACATCTTATTTTATAGCTATATTTACAGTAAGTGTAATAAAATATAACGCACAAAATATTAAAGATCAATTGGAAATACGAAAAGCGATACATATTTTAAAAAGCATAATAAAGAAACTTTAATAAAATAACACTTATATAATCTAATAAACAAATCGCTTTTTTTAAGGTTTTTAATTAATAATAGCATATTAAATAAAAATGCAAAAGGTATTAATCAATTGCGGGCATTATAACGTCTTTAGCATGTAAAATTCGATAAGAGTCAAGCGAGCCAAAGCCGGATAATATTCGAGGCCAATCAAGGAAATCTCTAAAAGTCGCCACTATTAACACTCCTACCGGAAAATGGAATTTCAAATTATTGATGCGGATATACTATTTTTAGTATGCTTACAATAACTCAATAAGATAAATGCATATTATAATAACTTACAAAATATCTTAATTCAAAAAAAAAAAAAGAAAACATTTAACTATTTGTAAGAAAAGCCATTTGTAACTATTACTAGATCAGCATAGCTAATTATTAAACATTTCTATAAGAATGATTAATATATATCACCTTACAAAAATAGAAATCCGAAAACTCCATTGTAGATTCAGCCATTTATTAATACAATAATTGCACCATTTGCTTGATTAAACAAGGCATAACCCTAACTCAAATATTATAATGCAAGTTAAAAAGATATGTGAACACTACCAGAAGCATGTAAAGGCACCGCACAGGTTTCGCTTCAAATTGCAAGACGACATCGACTTTAATTATACAATTTACGTTAATATCGTGCAGCTTGAAGAACAAGATATGCTTTATATAATAAATAAAGCAACAAGATTTAAGGCAACGCAATTAATCCGCAAAAGAGCCAATTCGGCTATAACAAAAGCTATATTTAATGCATTTAAATCAGCTTGAATTAACACATATTTTAGCTCACCAAATTTCGTTGTATATAATTATATCTTTACCCAGGGTTGTGGTGTTGGAGCCGCTGTTTTCGGCGGGTTTGGTCGCTGTTTTACGCGGGTGCGAACCCCTCCACAACCCATCACGTGTGGCGTCCCAAGGCGCCTGGCGGCTAATCGTCGTTACGTCCAACATCGACCTCTTCTGTGTCTCTGATCCCAGTTCTCGATTTCCTGACTTCATACCCCCCCGTTTTTGGGGGGGGG